>Ga0102593_1000008_pt1 | contig 910975 bp, 829 predicted proteins | sample AraplaCol_mMS_r2_2_FD_76862 | JGI IMG/M metagenome (GOLD analysis project Ga0102593, IMG submission 76862) | Arabidopsis root microbial communities from North Carolina, USA - plate scrape MF_Col_mMS_r2 (SPADES assembly) (version 2) | ecosystem: Host-associated > Plants > Roots > Endosphere... | reverse complement strand
GATGTTTTTGCCAAGCCCCCATGGGTGAAGGCGCACTGCTTGCGAGGCACTGCCTCGCGTGCGACTGAACGCACAGCCGCTGGCGGCTGGGCCGGGGCCCGGAGGGCGGTTTACGGCGTGTCCCGTAAGGGGCTGCCCGTCGGCCTCCCCAGCTCGCAAGAACTGAAACGCTGCCTTTAGCTGTTAGCTGTTCGCCATCAACAGCACACAACAAAAAACCCCGCTCTTCAGTGGGGTTTTCCGTTTCAGCAATTCACACCATCAATGCCCGCCGGCAGACGCCGCGCCGGCACCGGCGCCGAACGGCGGCTTGGCCAGCCACAGGAACGCAATGATGGCCAGGAAGATCCAGCCCAGCAGGAAGAAGATGTCGTTGAAGCCCATCTGCGATGCCTGGTGGTTGATGATGTTGTTCAACGCCGCTGCACCATGTTGCAGGTCGCCCTGCCCCATTGCCGCCACCTTCTCCTGCATGCCCGGCGTGTAGCCGGAAATGCTTTCGGTCAGGTGCGCATGGTGTTCCTGGGTGCGGCGCGCCCACAGCCACGTGGTCAGCGATGCCGCGAAGCTGCCGCCCAGCGTACGCAGGAACGTGGCCAGGCCCGAACCTGCCGCGATCTCGCGGCCGTCCAGATCCGACAGCAGGATCTGCAGCACCGGCATGAAGAACAATGCCACGCCGATGCCCATGATCAGCTGCACCCCCGCCACGTGCGCGAAGTCCACCTGCAGGTTGAAGCCCGAACGCAGGAAGCTGGTGAACGACAGGAACACGAACGCGAACGATGCAATCCAGCGCATGTCGAACCGCGATGCGTACTTGCCTACGAACGGCGTCATGATCACCGGCAGGATGCCGATCGGCGCTGTAGCCAGGCCCGCCCAGATCGCCGTGTAGCCCATGTCACGCTGCAGCCACTGCGGGATCAGCAGCGACACGCTGAAGAACGCCGCGTACGCCACCACCATCGCCAGCGTGCCGGCGCGGAAGTTGCGGTGGCGGAACAGCCGCAGGTCCACGATCGGATCCTTGTCGGTCAGTTCCCAGATCAGGAACACCGCCAGCGCCACCACCGAAATGCAGGCCAGCACCACGATCGTCGGCGAACTGAACCAGTCCTCGTCGTTGCCCAGATCCAGCACCAGCTGCAGCGCACCCACGCCGATGACGAGCGTGATCAGGCCCACGTAGTCCATCTTCGGCTTTTCGATCTGCTCCGGACGGCCCTTCAGCTGGTTGCCCACCACCAGCGCCGCGAAGATGCCCAGCGGCACATTGATCAGGAAGATCCATTCCCAGCTGTAGTTGTCGGTGATCCAGCCGCCCAGGATCGGGCCACAGATCGGCGCCACCACCGTGATCATCGCCAGCAGCGCCAGCGCCTGCCCGCGTTTCTCGCGGGGGTAGATCGAGACCAGCAGCGACTGCGTGATCGGGTACATCGGACCGGCCACGAAACCCTGCAGCGCGCGCGACACCACCAGCATGCCCATGCTCTGCGCCAGGCCGCACAGCAGCGACGCGATCACGAACGACAGCGTGGCCCAGATGAACAGCTTGGTTTCACCGAAGCGGCGGCTCAGCCAGCCGGTCAGCGGCAGCGCGATGGCCGTGCTGACCGCGAACGAGGTGATGACCCAGGTCGCCTGCTGCGAACTGGCGCCGAGGTTGCCGGCGATGGTCGGCAGCGAAACGTTGGCGATGGTGGTGTCGAGCACCTGCATGAACGAGGCCATGGCCAGGCCTGCCGTACACAACGCCACGTTGGCCGGCCGGAACGCGCCGGTCGCACCTGGCGCCGACGGCGCGCCCGACAGGCCGGGCGCGGCGGGAGCTTGTGCGGACATGGTGGCCTCAGCTCGCCTTTGCCGTGCGCGGCAGGTTGCTCTGGATGATCTCGTGGATCACATCGTCGGCGCTGTGCAGCTGCTTGGCATACACGTCGGTGTCGAACACCTGGCCCTTGGCCGTCGTGGTCGGCAGCACCGTGCCCTTCTGGTCGCGCAGGCTCACTTCCGCCTTCATCGACAGGCCGATGCGCAGCGGATTGTCGGCCAGCTGCTTGGCATCGATGGCGATGCGCACCGGAACGCGCTGCACGATCTTGATCCAGTTGCCGCTGGCGTTCTGCGCCGGCAGCAGCGAGAACGCCGAACCGGTGCCCAGGCCCAGGCTGTCGATGCGGCCCTTGTACTTCACGTCACCACCGTACAGGTCCGAGCGCAGCTCCACTTCCTGGCCCAGGCGCATGTGGCGCAGCTGGGTTTCCTTGAAGTTGGCTTCCACCCACATCTGTTCGGTCGGCACCACCGCCATCAGCGCGGTGCCCGGCTGCACGCGCTGGCCCACCTGCACCGAGCGACGGGCCACGTAGCCGCTGACCGGCGCGACGATGCCGGCGCGGGCGTTGTTGAGGTAGGCCTGGCGCAGCTGCGCGGCAGCCGCTTCCACGTCCGGCTGGGTGGCGATCACGGTGTCGTCGACCAGCGCGTTGCTGCGCTCGAAGGTTTCGCGCGAGCCGGCCACGGCCGCTTCGGCGGCGGCCAGCTCGTTGCGGGCGTGCGCCAGCTCTTCATCGGAGATGGCGCCGGTGGCGGCCAGGCCCTTGCGGCGGGCGAAGTCTTCGCGGACGCGATTTAGGGTGACCTGGCGCGCGCTCAGTTCGGCCTGCGCGCCTTCCACGCTGCGGTACAGGCCACGGGTCTGGCGCACGGTCCGGGCCAGGTTGGCGCGGGCCTGCTGCAGCGCCACTTCGGTGTCGGCCGGGTCCAGCTGCACCAGCAGCTGGCCGCGCTCGACGCGCATGCCGTCATCGGCGTTGATCGCCACCACGGTACCGGTCACCAGCGGGGTGATCTGGACCTGGTTGCCCTGCACGTAGGCGTCGTCGGTTTCTTCGAACCAGCGGCCGAACATGAAGTACCACAGTGCCGCAGCGGCAAGCAGCAGCACCACGATGGCCAACAGGCCACGCAGCAGCTTGCCACGGCGGGAGGGGGCTGCCGGTGCGGCAGCAGGAGCGGAAGTCTGGCTCATGGAAGGTATCTCAGGAATGCGTGGATTCGGGGGCGGTGGCGAGCGTGGCGGTGTCGCCGGAGGGGGTGAAGCCCCCGCCCAGCGCCTGGCTCAGCCGAACCGAAACAAGGATCTGGCGCGACTGCAGCGACGCCAGCTGCTGCTGCGACTGCAGCAGCTGCGCTTCCACGCTGAGCACGTCCAGGTAGCTGCCGATGCCGGCCTTGTAGCGCTGCTGCGCCAACGCGTGGGCGGCTCGCGCGGTACTGACCGCCTGCGCCTGCGCGGCGGCCTGGTCGGCCAGCGAACGCACCGCGTTGACCTGATCGGCCACTTCGCGCAGTGCGGTGACCACCGACTGGTTGTAGTCGGCCACGGCCAGGTCGTACTGCGCATCGGTCTTGTCCAGGTTGGCACGCAGGCGGCCACCGTCGAAGATCGGCAGGCTCAGCGCCGGGCCGATGAAGGCGAAGGTCGAGCCGCTCTTGAGCAGCTGGTCCACTTCGCTGGCAACCACGCCGCCGAGCGCGGTGAGGTTGAGGCTGGGATAGAACTTCGCCTTGGCCGCGTCGATCTCGCGGCCGGCCGCTTCGACCCGCCAGCGTGCGGCGACGATGTCCGGGCGGCGGCCCAGCAGTTCGCTCGGCAGCACGCCCGGCAGCTGCAGTGCCAGCGGGTTGAGCGGCTGCGGACGTTCGATCTGCAGGCCACGGTCCGGGCCCTGCCCGACCAGCGCGGCCAGCGCGGTGCGGGCCTCGTCGATCTGCTGCTGCGCGGCCTGCAGCTGCTGCTGCGCGGCCGGAATGCGGGCCTCGGCCTGGCGGGTCTGCAGGTCGCTGTCGATGCCCGCCGCGCGGCGCTGGCGGGTCAGGTCAAGCGTTTTCTGCGAGCGGTCCAGCTCTTCGCTGGCCACATCGTGCAGCTGCCAGGCATAGCCGAGCTGCGCGTAGGCTTCGGCGATGCCGGCCGACAGGTTCAGGCGCGCGGCCTGCGCATCGACGGCCGCGGCATGCCCGCTGTCCACCGCCGCTTCCCAGGCAGCGCGCTTGCCGCCCCACAGGTCTACCCCGTAGCTGACGCTGAGGTAGGCCTGACCGCTGCCGGCATAGCTGCCGCCGAGCTCGTCACCGACCATCGATTCGGGCAGGCGCACGCCGGTGTAGCCGCCGGACGCGGACACGCTGGGCAGGCGGTCGGCATGCGCGGTGCCAATCTGGGCACGCGCCTGGCGCAGGCGCGCATCGGCCGCCTCCAGGCCCGGATTGCGCTGCAGGCCTTCGGCGATCAGGGCGTTCAGCTGCGGGTCGTTCAGCGCCCGCCACCAGTCGGTGGCCGGGAATGCCGACGGGCTCAGGGTGTGGCCGGCCAGGGTGCGCTGGGTCTGCAGGCTGTCGGCGTCGAGCAGCTGGCCGTGCGGTTGCAGGCCGCCGGTGCTGGCACAGGCAGCCAGCGCCAGCGCCAGCACGGACAGCAGCGCCGGCCGCAGCGGACGCAGCGATGAGGTGCGATCAGGTATGGAAGTCATGGCGTAATCAAAGAGTCGCGGACACGGGTCAACAGGGAAAGCAGCAGCGCGCGCTCGTCGGCGGACAGGTCGCGCATGGCGTCGTCCATCACCGCGTCGCCGCGTTGCTTCAGGCGGGCCCACAGCTGGCGGCCCTCGTCGGTCAGTACGATCTGCAGCGCACGCCGGTCCTGCGCATGCGGTTCACGGCGGACGCAGCCCAGCGCTTCCAGCTTGTCCAGCAGGCGGGTGACCGCGCTGGGCACCTGGTCCAGGGCCTGGGCCAGTTCGTTGGCGGTACAGGGCGCGCGGAACGACAGCACCTTCAGCCCCAGGTAGTGGGTGAAGCCGATATCGAGGTTTTCCTCGGCCATGGAAACGTCCAGCTGGCGCATCAGGCCGTCACGCACCTGGCGCAGCAGCAGGCCCAGGCTGGGCGGCGTGGTATCGGGGCAGATCATCATGGGGACGCACTTTACTTCCGGAAAATATATTTCTCAATGGAAATATTTAATCTGGAAGGAAATGCAGTGTTGCCCCATTCAGGACAACGGCCCGGCCCCCGATTCCTTCACATCGCTTGGCATCCCACGCCGCATCCGGATAATCGACCGCCTGCGAGGGCGACAGCCGTCGCCGTCCCTTGCCACAGGTAACAATCCCGCATGACCGATCTAGCCCGCCCCGCTTTCCACGGCTTTGAACAGCTGCCCCTGCGTGAATACGCTGAACGGGCGTACCTGGACTACTCGATGTACGTGGTGCTCGACCGTGCGTTGCCGTTCATCGGCGACGGCCTCAAGCCGGTGCAGCGCCGCATCATCTACGCGATGAGCGAGCTGGGGCTGAACGCCGCCGCCAAGCCGAAGAAGTCCGCGCGCACCGTCGGCGACGTCATTGGCAAGTACCATCCGCACGGCGACAGCGCCTGCTACGAAGCGCTGGTGCTGATGGCACAGCCGTTCTCGTACCGCTACCCGCTGATCGAAGGCCAGGGCAACTTTGGTTCCACCGACGACCCCAAGTCGTTCGCGGCGATGCGCTACACCGAATCCAAGCTGACCCCGATCGCCGAGGTGCTGCTGGGCGAAATCAACCAGGGCACCACCGACTGGACCCCGAACTTCGACGGCACCCTGGAAGAGCCGACCTGGATGCCGGCACGCCTGCCGCACCTGCTGCTCAACGGCACCACCGGCATTGCCGTCGGCATGGCCACCGACGTACCGCCGCACAACCTCAACGAGATCGTCAGCGCGCTGCTGCACCTGCTGGATGACCCCGAGGCCAGCATCGGCGACCTGCTCGAACACGTGAAGGGCCCGGATTACCCGAGCGCGGCCGAGATCATCACCCCGGCCGCCGACCTGCGCACCATGTACGAAACCGGCTACGGCAGCGTGCGTGCACGCTCGACGTTCTTCAAGGACGGCACCAACATCGTCATCAACGCGCTGCCGTTCCAGGTCTCGCCGTCGAAGGTGATCGAGCAGATCGCGGCGCAGATGCGCGCCAAGAAGCTGCCGTGGCTGGAAGACATCCGCGACGAATCCGACCATGCCAACCCGGTGCGGGTGGTACTGGTGCCGCGTTCCAACCGCGTCGATGCCGAACAGCTGATGGGCCACCTGTTCGCCACCACCGACCTGGAGCGCAGCTACCGGGTCAACCTCAACGTGATCGGGCTGGACGGGCGTCCGCAGGTGAAGAACCTGAAGATGCTGCTCAGCGAATGGCTGCAGTTCCGCGGTACCACCGTGACCCGCCGCCTCACCCATCGCCTGGAAAAGGTCGAGCGTCGCCTGCACCTGTTGGAAGGCCTGCTGGTGGCGTTCCTCAACCTGGATGAAGTGATCCACATCATCCGCACCGAGGACGAACCCAAGCGGGCGCTGATCGCGCGCTTTGGCCTGAGCGACGACCAGGCCGAATACATCCTGGAAACCAAGCTCAAGCAGCTGGCGCGCCTGGAGGAAATGAAGATCCGCGGCGAGCAGGACGAGCTGGCCAAGGAACGCGACAAGATCCAGTCGATCCTGGACAGCAAGGCCAAGCTGCGCAAGCTGATCCGCGACGAGCTGGTGGCCGATGCGAAGAAGTTCGGCGACGCGCGCCGTTCGCCGCTGGTGCAGCGTGGCGCGGCGCAGGCGATCGACGAAACCGAGCTGGTGCCGAGCGAGCCGATGACCGTGGTGCTGTCCGAAAAGGGCTGGATCCGCGCGGCCAAGGGCCACGACATGGACCCGTCCACCCTGTCCTACCGCGACGGCGATGCCCTGCTGGGTTCGGTGCGTGCGCGCAGCACGCAGCAGGTGGCGTTCCTGGACAGCGAAGGCCGCGCCTACTCCACGCTGGTGCATACCCTGCCCTCGGCACGTGGCAACGGCGAGCCGCTTACCGGCCGCTTCTCGCCGGCGCCGGGCAGTGCCTTCATGACCCTGGCCAGCGGCGAAAACGCCACCCGCTTCGTGCTGGCCTCCACGCATGGCTATGGCTTCGTGACCCGCTTCGAGAACCTGACCGGGCGCAACAAGGCCGGCAAGGCGATGCTCAACCTCACCTCCGGTTCGAAGGTGCTGCCCCCGGCCGTGGTCGCCAACCCGGACACCGACCGCATCGTGGCGGTGACCAGCTCGGGCAACCTGCTGGCCATCCCCGCCAGCGACCTGCCGGAACTGGACAAGGGCAAGGGCAACAAGATCATCGAAATCCCCAAGGCCAAGCTGGCCACCGAGCGCGTGGTCGCGGTGGTGGCGGTGGGCCCGGGCAACACGCTGCTGGTGCGCAGCGGGCAGCGCACGATGAACCTGTCGTACAAGGACCTGGAGGCCTACCTCGGCAGCCGCGCCAGCCGCGGGCACCTGCTGCCGCGTGGGTGGCAGAAGGTGGAAGGGTTGTCGGTGGAATGATCGCCCAAGAAAAAACCGGGGATTTCCCCGGTTTTTTTTGTATCCATCGCTGGCTGGCTTGTGGCTGGCTGGCAGTGGGTTCCGCCCGACCCACGGTCGGGCGCTACCGGCACCTCAATGCGCGGCGGTGCCCTTCGCGCCCATCTTGCTGGTCTGGTACAGGGCCAGGCCGATGCGCTTGATCAGGCCCAGCTGCTGTTCCAGCCACCAGGCGTGGTCTTCTTCGGTGTCCTTGAGCTGGACCAGCAGCATGTCGCGGCTCACGTAATCCTGGTGCTGTTCGCACAGCTTCATGCCGGCCGCCAGGTTGTTGCGCACGCTGTATTCGGTGTCCAGGTCCTTCTGCAGCATGTCCTCCACGGTCACGCCCGGCTCGAAGCCGTGCGGACGCATGTCCGGGTTGCCGCCCAGGAACAGGATGCGGCGCAGCAGCGCGTCGGCGTGCTGGGTCTCCTCCTCCATCTCGTGGTTGAGGCGCTCATACAGCGCGAACAGACCCTGGTCCTCGTAGCGGCGCGAGTGGATGAAGTACTGGTCGCGCGCGGCAAGTTCGCCGCGCAGCAGTTCCTTCAGGCATTCAATGACGTCGGGATGGCCTTTCATGGGGGAGCTCCTGTGAATCGATGGGAGCCATGGTGCCCTATCCCGGATCGCCGTGATCTAATCGGAATCAGTTGCATGCGCAGGCGCAGGTGGCGTCGGCCTGCATGACCTTCTTCGGGGAGCGTGGGATGCGTCGTTGGCTGAAACGGGGTGCGTGGGCGTTCGGGATGCTGGTCGGGATCGTGGTCGTCGTGATCGGCGTGGCCTGGTTCCTGCTGCGCGGCAGCCTGCCGGCGTTGGAAGGCGAACAGTCCGTGGCCGGGTTGCAGGCCAGGGTCAGCGTCAGCCGCGATGCGCTGGGCGTGGTCACCATCGATGCCGGCAGCGAGGCCGATGCGATGCGGGTACTCGGGTTGGTGCATGCGCAGGAGCGCTATTTCGAGATGGACCTGATGCGCCGCGCGGCAGCGGGCGAGCTGTCCGAGCTGTTCGGTCCGGCTGCCGTGCCCACCGACCAGCGCATGCGGGTGCATCGCCTGCGTGCCCGCACCGATGCGCACCTTGCGCAGGCGCTGGGCGAGCGCCCGCAGGTGGTGCAGGCCTACGTGGAAGGCGTCAACCGCGGCCTGGGCAGCCTGCGCGTGCGCCCCTGGCCGTACCTGCTGCTGCGCCAGCAGCCGACCGCCTGGACCGCCACCGATTCGGTGCTTGCCGGGCTGGCCATGTACGCGGACCTGCAGGACCCCACCAACGAGAACGAGCTGGCCATGCGCCGGATCCGCGCGGTGGCACCCCCGGCGCTGTACGCGCTGCTCAGCCACGACGGCAGCGAATGGGATGCGCCCTTGTTTGGCCAGGCGCGCGGGAATGCGCTGTTGCCGCCCGCCGATGCGCTCCAATTGCGCAACGGCCAATGGCCGTCACCCTCTGCGCATGAAGGCAGCAGCGAACGCGCCGGGCAGGACATGCATGGCAGCAACAACTTCGCGGTGGCCGGCGCATTGACTGCCGATGGCCGCGCGATCCTCGCCGACGACATGCACCTGGGCCTGCGCGCGCCGAACCTGTGGTTCCGGGTACGCCTGCGCTACCCCGACCCCGCCGCACCGGACGGGCAGGTGGATGTCAGCGGTTTTTCGCTGCCCGGGTTGCCGGCGATCGTGGTCGGCAGCAACGGCCATGTGGCCTGGGGCTTCACCAACAGCTACATCGACAACGCCGACTTCATGCCCGTCCCCGCAGGTGCGGAAGGCGTCCAGGTGCACGAAGAGCGCATCCGTGTGGCCGGCGGGGCCGACGTCAGCCTGCGCGTGCGCGAAACCGCGTGGGGCCCGATCCTGCACGAGCGCGCCGATGGCAGCGGGGAAGCGTTGCGCTGGACCGCACAGCTGCCGGGCGCGGTCAGCATGGCATTCGCCGACATGGCGCGGGCCGGTGATCTGGACGATGCGCTGAAGATCGCCGACCGCGCCGGCATTCCCACCCAGAACCTGTTGCTGGCCGACGCGAAGGGCCGCATCGCCTGGCGGTTGATCGGCGCCCGCCCGGATCGCGCGGCGGACTGCCCGCCCAGCAGCTTCACCACCGTCGCACCGGCCCATTGCGCGCCGTGGGCGATCCGCAGCGACCAGTCGCCCGCCTTGGTAGATCCGCCCAGCCAGCGGCTGTGGACCGCCAACGGCCGCGTGCTGGATGGCGCCGACCTGGCAGTGGCCGGCAACGCCGGCTACGACCTGGGCGCGCGTGGGAGGCAGATCCGCGACGACCTCAACGCGAAGCAGCGTTTCAGCGAACGCGACCTGCTGGCGATCCAGCTGGACGACCGCGCGGTATTCCTTGAACGCTGGTGGACCCTGCTGCGGCAGGTGGTCGAATACAGCGATGACCCGGCATTGAAGCGCCTGGAGGCAGCCAGCCGGCAGTGGGAAGGCCACGCGTCGGCCGAGGCGGTGAGCTACCGGATCGCACGCAGCTTCCGCAGCAAGGTGCAGGACATCATGACCACTGCGCTGCTCGCGCCGGCGAAGCAATCGCTGGGCGAAGACTACCTGGAGCCGAAGCTGGCGCAGGTCGAGGGCGTGCTGTGGCCGCTGGTGAGCCAACAACCCGCGCATCTCCTGCCGGCACCTTACGCGGACTGGAACGCGCTGCTGGCCGATGCGGCGCAGCAGGCGGAGATCGAGCTGGCGGAAAAAGGAGCGGACGTGTCCAAGCGCACCTGGGGTGAGCGCAACACGGCGGCCATCTGCCACCCGATCAGCCGCGCCCTGCCCGCCTTCGCCCGGCCGTGGCTGTGCATGCCGGCCGATGCGCTGCCCGGCGACAGCAACCTGCCGCGCGTGCAGGGCCCGTCCTTCGGCGCCTCGCAACGCATGGTGGTATCGCCCGGACACGAAGCCGACGGCATCATCCACATGCCCGGCGGCCAGAGCGGCCATCCGCTGTCGCCGTTCTGGGGCGCAGGCCACGAGGACTGGGTGCACGGCAAGCCGACGCCGTTCTTGCCGGGCAAGGCCCGTTACACGCTGGTGCTGGAGCCTGGCAGGGAAGCGGACTGACAGTCCGCTCTACCCCGTCGCGCACGCCGTCGCGCGCACCGCCATCCGGTGGTTACGCGCGCACCTTCCAGCGCTCCATCCAGCTCAGCAACGGTCCGGTCATGGCGGTGGTCACCAGCGCCATGATCACCAGCACCGCGAACAGGCGGTCGCCGAGGAAGCCCAGCTCGTAGCCCAGGTTGAGCACGATCAGCTCCATCAGGCCGCGCGTGTTCATCAACGCGCCCAGTTTCCAGGCCTCGTGGTTGCCCATGCCTGCGCTGCGCGCGGCGCTCCAGGTGCCGAACAGCTTGCCTAGCGTGGCCACCGCGATCACCACCGCGCACAGCAGCAGGTCGCTGCCCTGCAGCGCATCGGCGCGCATGCGCAGGCCGGTCATGGCGAAGAACAACGGCAGCAGCAGGGTGACCGCGAACGGCTCGACCCGGGCGATCAACAACCCGCGCAGCTGCGCATTCGACGAGACGGCGACGCCGGCCGCGAACGCGCCGAACAGCGCATGGATGCCCAGCACTTCGGTAACCAGTGCACTGCCCAGCGACAGCAACAGCATGCCCAGCAGCCAGCGGCCTTCGCTGCCCGGTTGGATCACCTGGCGCGAGAACCAGGGTTTGACCACGCCCAGCATCAGCGCGATGAACACCACCACGCACAGCAGGCTCAGGCTGGCCGGCACCCAGCCGGTGGCCTGGGCGGCGGCCACGATCAAGGCCAGCAGGCACCATGCGGTGGCATCGCCGAGCGCCGCGCAGGCAATCGCGGTCTGTCCCAGCGGGGTCTGGGTGATGCCACGGTCCGCGAGGATGCGCAGCAGCACCGGGAACGCGGTGATGCTCAGCGAAATACCCACGAACAGCGCGAAGGCGGTGAAGCCCACGCCCTGCGGCCCGTGTTCGGGATACAGCCAGATCGCCAGCAGCACGCCCAGCACGAACGGCACGGCAATGCCGGCATGGCTCACGGTGAAGGCGAAACGGCGGCGGCCGCGCAGCCCGCCCAGGTCGAGCTCGGCACCGGCCACCAGCAGGAACATCAGCACGCCCAGCTGGCTGAGCATGCCCAGCGGGCCGAGCGAGCTGGCCGGGAACAGCGCCCCGTGCAGGCCCGGCAGCAGGCTGCCCAGCACCAGCGGGCCCATCATCAGGCCGGCGGCCATTTCGCCGATCACCGCCGGCTGGCCCAGCCGCTTCAACAGCGCGCCCGCGCCCTTGGCGACCACGAGCAGCACCAGCAGCTGCAGCAGGAACAGGCCCAACGGCGAGGCCAGGTGGTGGGCCCAGTCGCTGCCCACCACCGGTTCGGCCTTGGCGGCCACGGCCGGCAGCTCGGGTCCGGCATAACGCGCCAGCGCCAGGCCGATGACCAGCGGAATCCCGGCCCAGGCCAGGTAATGCCAACCCCACTTCATCCGCGGCACGCTGCCTCCGGTCTGTACGTCCATGAACATTCCCCAATGTTGGAAAGGGAATGATAGCGGCAGGGATGGGCCCACGTAGCGCCTGCCGCGTTCATGAGGGCCGACCAACGGTCGGCGCTACCCGCCTTGGCTACGCCAAGGCTTGCTCATGCACACCGGCAACGGCGCGGCCGGACGGGTCGGCCATGCTGGCGAAACTGGCGTCCCAGGCGATCGCGGCCGGCGACGAACAGGCGATCGACTTGCCGCCGGGCACGGTTTCGGCCGCGGCCTGGGTCGGGAAGTACTGCTCGAACACGTGGCGGTAGTAATACGCCTCCTTGGTCTGCGGCGGGTTGTGCACGAAGCGCTTGTCCGCTGCGGCCATCACCCGGTCGCTGATCTGGGCGTCGGCGTGCGCCTTGAGCCCATCGATCCAGCCATAGCCCACGCCATCGCTGAACTGCTCTTTCTGCCGCCACAGGATCGAATCCGGCAGGTAGCCTTCGAACGCCTCGCGCAGCACCGCTTTCTCGATCCGGCGCGCGCCACCGGCACCCGGCCCGACCATCTTGTGCTTCGCATCGATGCGCATCGCCACGTCGAGGAATTCGCGGTCCAGGAACGGCACGCGCGGCTCCACGCCCCAGGCCATCATCGATTTGTTGGCGCGCAGGCAGTCGTAGTTGTTCAGCGCATCCAGCTTGCGCACCAGCTCTTCGTGGAACTCGCGGGCGTTGGGCGCTTTGTGGAAGTACAGGTAGCCGCCGAAGATTTCGTCGCTGCCCTCACCGGAGAGCACCATCTTTACGCCCATCGCCTTGATCCGTCGCGCCAGCAGGAACATCGGGGTGGAGGCGCGGATGGTGGTGACGTCGTAGGTTTCCACGTGGCGGATCACGTCGGGCAGTGCATCCAGCCCTTCTTCGAAGGTGTACTCGAAACCGTGGTGGACGGTGCCGAGCGCTTCGGCGGCGATGGCAGCGGCGGCCAGGTCGGGCGAGCCCTTCAGGCCGATGGCGAACGAATGCAGGCGCGGCCACCAGGCCTCGCTCTGGTCGCCATCTTCGATGCGGTGGCGGGCATAGCGTGCAGCCACGGCGGCTACCAGCGAGGAATCAAGACCGCCGGACAGCAGCACGCCGTAGGGCACGTCGGTCATCAGCTGCCGGTGCACGGCGCGCTCGAACGCTTCACGCAGTGCAACGCGATCAGCGTCCACGCCTTCCACCGCGTCATAGTCGCGCCACGGGCGCTCGTAGTAGCGGGTGAGCGTGTCGGTGGCGCTGTCATACCAGTGGCCGGGCGGGAACTGCGCGGCGTCGGCGCAGGTATCCACCAGCGATTTCAGTTCGGAGGCCACCAGCAGGCGGCCGTCCTTGTCGTGGCCCCAGTACAGCGGCACCACGCCGATCGGATCGCGCGCGATGAGCACGCGCTTCTGGGTCCGATCCCACAGCGCGAACGCAAAGATGCCGTTGAGGCGGTTCAGGTACGACGCCGGGGTATCCTGCTGGTACAGCGCGTTGATCACCTCGCAGTCCGAGCCGGTCTGGAACGCATACGGCTGGGCCAGTTCGGCCTTGAGTTCGCGGTGGTTGTAGATCTCGCCGTTGACCGCCAGGGCCAGGCTGCCGTCCTCGGACAGCAGCGGCTGCGAGCCGCCGGCCGGGTCGACGATGGCCAGCCGCTCATGGACCAGGATGGCACCGTCATCGACGTATACCCCGCTCCAGTCCGGGCCGCGATGGCGCTGGCGTTGCGACAGGTCCAGCGCGTGGCGGCGCAGCGCGGTGAGGTCATCGCCGGCCTGCAGGCCGAACATTCCGAAGATCGAACACATGGGAACAGCTCCTGATGATGGGGGAATACACGTAATGCCTGCATTCGACCGGCCAGAAACAAAAAAACCCGCATCGGCCGATGCGGGTTTTCTGGGGTCCGGGCGTATGTTGCTTGTTCTAGCCCTGGTCGCAGTCCCGCATTGGCCGCGCACGATTATTCGCGCGCAGGTTATTGCGGTTGTTGGTGGTGACGGCGGTGGCCAGGAGCGTGGACATGGATCGACCGTACCGTTGTTTTGGCCGTGGCGCAACTGTTGCGGGCGCAACCGATTCAGCCCCTGACGTGCCCCGTCCCGGATAATCCACGCCTGCCTCCTGGAACTCACGGATGAATCCCCTTCGTTTCCGCCTGTCGCTTTCCGCGCTGGCGCTGCTGGCGCTGGCCGCCTGCACCACCGCCCCCAACCGCCCGACCAGCGATGCCGAAGTGAAGTGGCTCATCGCCGCCGAGCGCGGCGACATCGAGGGCATGCTGGAGCTGGCCGAACGTTACGAACGCTGGAACGACCGCCGGGCGCTGGACTGGTATGAGCGCGCTGCGGCCGCCACGCCCTGGAGTTTCCGCAATACCATTGCGGAAGAAGCGCTGGGGCGGATCTGGGCCAGCGGTGCGATGTATACCGGACGACGCCCTGAAGACACGCCGCCCCCGGTCCTGCGCGCGTCGCCGCGCAAGGCCGGGCGCTGGTACCTCGCCGCAGCCAACCACGGCAGTCCGGGCGCGATGCTGTCGCTTGCAAAATTCGAACGCGAACGTGGCCACGCGGCCGCAGCACTGCGCTGGGACCTGCGCGCCACGGTTTACCAGCGCTATTCGACGAGCAGTTCGGGCCTGCCCGCCGCGATTGCCCCGCAAGCCGGTGCACTGCACCCGCTGGTGGTCGACATCCAGCGGCGCGCGGCGCGTGGCGATGCCCAGGCCCAGGTGGACCTGGGCGCGCTTTACGAAAGGGGCATGGGCTTGGGCATCGAACGCGACCCTGCGATGGCGCTGCAGTGGTACCGCAAGGCCGCCCTGCAGGGCAACGTGTTCGGCCAGTACTTTACGGGCCTGCTCCTGGGCCGTGCGCCGCCGGGGGTGCCGCGGGATGAGGCGGCGGCCGCCGGATGGTTTGCCAAGGCCGAGGCACAGAAGTTCTTCCTTGCCGGTGAATCGTATTGGCGCAAGGGCATCCAACCGGCGTTCTGGACGTTTGATTGAACCGGGCTGTACACACTCGCCGGCGACCTTCAAGTCTGCCGGCGGGCGCGCGCTTCGCCCAAAATGGACGGCATGAGTACCGCGACGTTCCGTGATGAAACCCTCTCCCGCGCCCGCATGCAGGCCATCGTCGCCGCGCATCCGCGCGCGGCCGTATTCGAGGACTGCCGCTTCGACAATGCCGATTTCTCGCGGCTGGACATGGACGGTTTCCAGTTCACGCGCTGCTCGGTAGCGGGCACGTCCTGGCTGGCCGCCTCGCTGGAGGAAAGCCGCTGGGAAAAATGCCGGGGCGGCGAGTGCGATTTCAGCTCGGCGCTGCTCAGCGATGCGGTGTTTTCGCACTGCGATCTGAACAACAGCCACTGGCGCCGCGCAACGCTGTCATCGGTACGGTTCGAGGATTGCAAGCTGACCGGCGCGCACCTGCAGGAAGTGACCGGCTGGGCGCTGGAGTTCCGCGACTGCCTGCTGGTCAGTGCGGACCTGCGTGGGCTGTCGTTCCGCAAGGCCACGCTGCAGGGAATGGATTTTTCCGATGCGGAGCTGTCCGGCTGCGATTTCCGCGATGCCGTGTTCGAGGGCGGCAGCCTGCGCAACGCGCAGATTCGCCTGACCCGCTTCGACGGCGCCGACCTGCGTGGTGCTGATATCACCGGGCTCAACGTGATGGACAGCAAACACTTCAAGAAGGCGGTGATTTCACCGCGCCAGGCAGGCGCAGCGCTGGCCGCGTTTGGCTTGATCGTGGCCTGATCCGGGCCGGCGGAGCCGAAGGTAGCGCCGAAGGTAGAGCCGACTGTTAGTCGGCTGCCGGCCGCCGCGGGGACCTTGGGTCTGCGCGTAGAGCAGCCGGCTAACAGTCGGCTCTACCTTCGGCGAGAAGGCGCTCGATCAGGCACCGGTACAGTTCCGGCAGCTTCTCCAGGTCGGCCACCGACACGTTCTCGTCCACCTGGTGGATGCTGGCGTTGACCGGCCCCACTTCGATGCACTGTGCGCCCAGCGGTGCGATGAAGCGCGCGTCCGAGGTGCCGCCGCCGGTGCTCTCCTCCGGCGCGGCGCCGGCGAATTCGCCTAGCACCTCGCGTGCCACCCGGCGCAGGGTACCTTCGGGGGTGTAGAACGGTTCGCCGCTGCGGTGCCATTTCAGCCGGTACTCCAGGCCATGGCGGTCCAGCAGCGCGGTGATCTCCTGCTCCAGTTTCGGCGCGTTCCAGAGCGGGTTGTAGCGCAGGTTGAACAGCACCTGCAGCTCGCCGGGAATCACGTTGTTGGCGCCGGTGCCGGCGTGGATGTTGGACACCTGCAGGCTGGTCGGCGGGAAGCTTTCGAAGCCATCATCCCAATGCCGCGCGGTCAACTCGGACAGCGCCGCAGCGGCAAGGTGGATCGGATTGCGCGCCTTGTGCGGGTACGCCACGTGACCCTGCACGCCCTGGACGGTCAGCGTGCCCGACAGGCTGCCGCGCCGGCCAACCCGCAGCAGGTCGCCGAGCACGGCGGTGGAGGACGGCTCGCCGGTGATGCACCAGTCGATCTTCTGGCCGCGCTCGCGGAACAGGTCTGCGACCCGGCGCACGCCGTCGATGGCATCGCCTTCTTCATCGCTGGTCAGCAGCACTGCCAGCGTGCCGGAGTGGTCCGGATGGGCGGCCACGAACTGCTCCGCCGCGACCACGAACGCGGCCACGCTGCCTTTCATGTCGGCCGCGCCGCGCCCATACAGCACGCCGTCGCGGATCTGCGGATCGAACGGTTCACTGGTCCACGCCTCGACCGGTCCACTCGGCACCACGTCGGTATGGCCCAGCAGCACCAGCACCGGTGCGCCCTGCCCGTGCGTGGCCCACAGGTTGTCGACCTCGCCCAGGCGCAGGTGTTCGAAGGTGAAGCCGGCCTGCTGCAGGCGACCGGCCAGCAGTGCCTGGCAGCCGGCATCCTCGGGCGTCACCGACGGCCGGGCGATCAGGTCGCAGGTCAGTGCAACAACGTCGTTCACGCGCCCACTCCGAACCGCTGCTTGAACCCGTTGTCGGAAAAGCCCTGGGTCATCACGCCGTCCGCGCTCACGACGACCGGACGCCTGATCAGCTGCGGGTACTCGCGCAGCAGCAGCTTCCACTCCGCGTCGGAGGCCGCCGCCTTGCGGTTCTCAGGCAGCTGCCGCCAGGTCGTGGAGGAGCGATTGACCAGCGCCGGGAACCCACCGGCCTGGGCCGCCCAGTCCAGCAGCGTTTCCGGGCTGGGTTTGACGTCGCGGTAGTCGACGAAGGTGTACGGCACCTGGAAGCGGTCCAGCCACTTGCTGGCCTTCCTGCAGGTATCGCAGTTCTTCAATCCGTAAACGGTGGTGGTCATTGCCGCGGGTACTCTGGCTTGGATTCAACGGACAGGCAGGACGCGCCAGTATAGTGCCGCACCGATCACGACGCGGCCGATTTCTCGGCATGGTCGGTGAGCTCCAGCAGCAGCGTGCGCTGCCAGGAGGACAGTCCGGTTGCAGACGGCACCTCCCAGCCCAGCAGTGGCCTGCCCTTCGCGTCGACCAGCAGCGCCAGCTGCGAGGTCATGAAGCCGCGCATGCTCGACAGCTGCCACTGGTACTGCGGCGCATCCCACGGATCGGCCGCGTATAGGCGCATGCACACCGCGTCCATGTCCAGCATCATCTGCACGCGCGACGCGGCGCTCAGACGGGTGCGTCCCGCCGCAATCGACGCGATCAAGGCATTGCAGGCGGCGATGGCAGCTTCACGATCGAACCGGTCGCCTTCGTCGCCCAGCCGCACCAGGTCGCCCGCGGCCTGGCTGAAGCGGGCCAAGGCACTCGGCGGCTCCAGGTGTGCGATCTCGGTGGACAGGGGGCGGCGAACCGGGGTGGCGACGAAGGGCGGTGGCGTCACCGCCGCCGCCTCGGACGCCGCCCCCAGCGCGCTGCCCCGCAGCACCACGTTGGCGAAACTGCGGCCATCTGTGGGACTGCCTGCCAGGGGGCCACGCGGGGCTTCCCGCAGCGCCAGCCGCGTCCGCACCCAGTCCTTCTGCTGCGCCAACCATCGGCAGTAGTAGTGCGTGGCGTAGGCGAGGTAGTCCCGGAGCTGCTTGTCCTGGCCCATGCCACGGTACTCCCCGTCGCGCTGGTCCCAGATACCCCGCGAGGGCAACCGAGCCTCCTCGATGATCGGCTTGAGCGCGCGCGCGGCGTTGATCTGCAGTGCGTTGCTCTGGACGAATCTCCCGTTGCCCCGACTCAACTGCGCCAGTCGGCGCAGGTACTGCACACCGTACTTGGACACCAGGGCCAGCGTGCGACTCTCCCACGCCAGCAGCAGGTCCGGTTGCGCTTCCAGCAGCGCCGGCACGGTCAGCAGCAGGCTGTCGGCGGCCGGCCGCGCAAGCGGCGCGCCGATCCGCCGGACGAGTTGCTGTTCGGAGGCGCGCAGGGCGCTGACCAGGCCGAACGCCAGCGTCGCACCGCCAATCGCGTGGATCGGATGCTGCCGCAGCAGCGCCTCGAAGATCGGCGCCAGGTGTTCGCTGATCGTCGCCGCGCAGCGCGCCTGCAGCGGTGGATGATTGATCAGCTCCCCGAGGTGGAACATGATCACACTCACGTTCTCAAGGGTGAATTGCTGGCGCGCCCTGACCACCTCCACGCAGCGCTGGGTGGTGCGCACCAGGCGCTCAGCCTCGCAGGGCAGGCCAGCGCTCCGCCGCACCAGCTGGCAGAGGATGTTGAGCGCCTTCCCGAGCTGGATGTTCGGCGCGCGCCGGTCGTTTTCGGTATCACCGAAGCCGACACTGCCGGCCATCACCTGCGCCAGCGTGTCCAGGTCGGCGTCGATGGTGGACAGGTCGCCCTGTTTCACGATCTTCTCGTACAGCGTGGTGATGATGTCCGCCGCAGTGAGGTCGCCGGGAAGGCGACCTGCGACCGCCGACGCATTCTGGATATGGGTCGGGACCACGGTGCCGGGCGGCGCTGCATCAGCCGCGCGAAGCGACGGCACCGGACGGACCAGCGGGCGGATCACCGACACTGCGTTGACGTTTTCCATGCACGACCCTTCTGCCAGGAGAACGGCAGCATAGGCATGCACGGACAGGGTGCGGGCGACGGCGGCGCCAAGCTGTGACCGGCTTTGCGAAGCCGCACCACAGCGCGCGGTGAAAGCGTCATCGGGGCATCGTGACGATGCCCCGATTGCGTCACCGCATCAGTCGGCCAGGCCGCGCAGCAGCTCGTTGACGCTGGTCTTGCTGCGGGTCTTGGCGTCGACCTGCTTGACGATGACCGCGCAGTACAGCGAGTGCGAGCCGTCCTTGGACGGCAGCTGGCCGGACACCACCACGCTGTACGGCGGCACCGAGCCGTAGCTGATCTCGCCGGTGGCGCGGTTGTACACGCGGGTGCTCTGGCCCAGGAACACGCCCATGCCGATCACGCTGTGGTGGCCGACCACGAAGCCTTCCACCACTTCCGAACGTGCGCCGATGAAGCAGTGGTCTTCAATGATGGTCGGGCTGGCCTGCAGCGGTTCGAGCACGCCGCCGATGCCGGCGCCGCCGGACAGGTGGCAGTGCTTGCCGATCTGCGCGCACGAGCCCACGGTGGCCCAGGTATCGACCATGGTGCCTTCGCCGACGTAGGCGCCGATGTTGGTGAAGCTGGGCATCAGCACCACGTCCTTGCCGAAGTAGCTGCCGCGGCGCGCGATCGCACCGGGCACCACGCGCACGCCGGCCCGGCGGAACTTCGCTTCGTCGAAGCCGGCGAAACGCGATTCCACCTTGTCCCAGAACGGCGCGGGGCGCGCGTCGACCACCGCCATGTCATTCACGCGGAAGTACAGCAGCACCGCCTTCTTCAGCCACTCGTTGACCTTCCAGCCACCGTGGCCATCCGGCTCGGCCACGCGGAACTCGCCGGTTTCCAGGCCATCGATCACGCGGCCGACCAGCGGCTTGGTCGAGCCTTCGATTTCATGCAGGGTCAGCGTGGCGCGCCGCTCGAAGGCGCTTTCGATGCCGAACTTGAGTTCTTCCACACCCGGGGTGGCCGGCTTGCGCAGCGACTTGCGCGCGATGTTCTCGGCGCGCTTGGCCGCCGTTTCTGCGGCACTGCTGGCCGCGGTCTTCTTGACCGGCGCCTTCTTCACGGCCGGCGCGGCTTTCTTCGCAGCGGTCTTCTTCACGGCCGGGGCAGCGGCAACGGTCTTCTTGGCCGCCGCGGTCTTGGCGGCAGTCTTCTTGGCAGGCTTGGTGGCCATCAGTGGGGGTCTCCGGCGTTTCGATCAGGGTCCAGGCAGCGCAGCATGGCGTCATGCAGCTGCTGCCGGGCGGTTTCGGTCAGGGGGTGGTCGTGCTCATCGCTGATCACGAACATGTCTTCGGCGCGTTCGCCGAAGGTGGCAATGCGCGCGTCATGCACGCGCAGGCCCTGGTTGCGCAGTACGAAGGCGACATCGGCCAGCAGCCCGGGGCGGTCGGGTGCGACCAGGCTGAAGCGGGTGCCGCCGGTGTCGTTGTCGTTGGCATCGCGGAATTCGATGCGCGGGGCGAAGCGGAAATGGCGCAGCTGGCGTGGCACTACCCGCCGCGACGGGCGCAGCCGCGACAGGTCGCCGGCCAGCGCCTCGCGCAGCGCCGCTTCCAGGCGCGGTGCATCGCCATCGGCGAAGCTGTCGGCCGGGGTCACTTCAAAGGTATCGAAAATGGTGTCCACCGGGCCATCCAGCACGCGTGCCCGGTGGATGCCATAGCCCTTGCGGTCCAGGGTCATCACGATCGCAGCGAACAGGCCGTCGCGGTCGGGCGAGTGCACGAACACTTCCAGCGCATCGTCATCGGCGGTGATCCGGCGCACCTTGACCAGGGTCTGGCCCTGCTTGACCGGCACCAGCGCGGCGGCCTGCCAGGCCAGCTGCTCGGGCCGCAGGCGGATGAAGCTCTCATCCGGCATCACGGTGAACTGGCGGTCGATGGTGGCGTCGTCGTAGCCGCGCTCGCGCACCAGCGCGCGCACGCTCTCGCGCGCTTCCAGCACGCGCTCGGCGGCCGGCATCTGGTTTTCCAGGCCATCGCGCAGCGCCCGGCGCGCGGCGAAGTACAGGTCGGCCAGCAGCCGATCCTTCCACGCATTCCACAGCTTCGGGCTGGTGCCGGCGATGTCGGCGCAGGTCAGCAGGTACAGGTAGTCGAGGCGGTCGCGGCTGGCCACCAGCGTGGCGAAGCGGTGGATCACGTCCGGGTCGGAGATGTCCTGCTTCTGCGCGGTGACCGACATGCGCAGGTGCTGCTCGACCAGCCAGGCCACCAGTTCGGTATCGGAACCGCTCAGCGCATGCGCCTGGCAGAAGTCGCGGGCATCCACCGCGCCGAGTTCGGAATGGTCGCCGCCGCGGCCCTTGGCGATGTCATGGAACAGCCCGGCCAGCAGCAGCAGTTCCGGCTTGCGCAGCCGCGGCCAGACCTCGTGGGCAATGGAGAAACGCTCGTCCGCCCGGCTGCTGGCGAACAGGCCGATGTTCCGCAGCACCATCAAGGTGTGCTGGTCGACGGTGTAGACATGGAACAGGTCGAACTGCATGCGCCCGGACACCTGCGCGAAGGCGGGAATCCATTGCCCCAGTACGCCCAGGCGGGCCATGCGCGCCAGCGTATCCACCGCGCGCGGGCTGCGCAGCAGGGTCATGAACTGTTCGCGCGCGGCAGTGCTGGCCTCGGTGTACGCCGGCAGCTCGGCCAGCGCTTCGGCCAAGGCCCGCGCGGTAAGCGAGTGCAGGCCGCGCACGTCGGGGTTGTAGGCCCAGCTGGAGAACAGCGCGAACACCTGCTCGATATCGCCCTGCGGCCACTGCGGGTCGTTGGCGGCCAGGTAGCCGCGGCGCAAGGAAAAGCCCACGCTGACCGGTTCGGGCACGGCCTCCCCGTCGAACTGTTCTTCAAAGCGCTGCAGCAGGCGGTCGCTGATCCGCCGCACCACGGTGGCGCTGCGGTAGAAGCCCTGCATCATCTTCTCGACCGCCAGGCTCTCCACGTCGTCGGCAAAGCCGAGCCGCGCGGCCAGGGTCTTCTGGTAATCGAAGCGCAGGCGCTCTTCCGGGCGGTTGGCCACCAGGTGCAGGCCGAACCGCAGCTGCGCCAGCGCGCAGCGCTCACGGCGCAGTGCAGCGGCTTCATCGGGGCCGAGGTGTCCCAGCCCGACCAGCGCTTCCAGCTCGCGCACGCCGAACGCGCGCAGTGCCATCCAGCCCAGCGTATTGAGATCGCGCAACCCGCCCGGGCCATCCTTGATGTCCGGTTCCAGGTTGTCGGCGGTGTCGCCGAATCGCTGGTGGCGGGCCAGCAGTTCGTCGCGCTTGGCCAGGAAGAATTCGCGCGGCGGCCACAGGCCCTCGCGGTTGACGGCCTGTTTCAGCGCCTGGCGTGCCGCTTCGTCAGCCACCAGCGGGCGCGATTCGATCAAGGCGGTGAGCACGGTCTGGTCGGCACTGGCCTGCACGCACTCCTGCGCCGACCGCACTGCATGACTGACCGGCAGGCCGCAATCCCACAGCAGCGCGAACAGGCGGGCCAAGGCCGCTTCATGCCGACGCTGTGCCTCGGGTGCGCCGAGCACCAGCAGGTCGATGTCCGAGCGCGGGAACAGTTCGCCGCGCCCGTAGCCACCCACCGCAAACAGCGCCAGCCCGGCATCGGCCGGCACGCAGCGCTGCCAGGCCATCCGGATCAGATGGTCGGCAGCGCGGGCGCGCAGCGCCAGCAGCCGCTCGATGTTGTCGTTCTGGTCGAAGCGCCGGTACAGGCGCGCGTCGGCCTGCTGCAGGGTCTGGCGTGCCTCCGCCGCCCACTCGGGGTCGGCGACGGCGTCGGCCGGCGCGTCCAGGGTCGGGCTCGCCGGCAACATGCTCAGACCTGCGATTCGCCGGGCGAGAGGGTCAGCACATCCACGCCGGTCTCGGTGACTGCGATCATGTGCTCCCACTGCGCCGACAGCTTGCGGTCCTTGGTGACCACGGTCCAGCCATCGGGAAGCACCTTGTTGTAGCGGGTGCCTTCATTGATCATCGGCTCGATGGTGAAGGTCATGCCCGGCTGCAGCACCAGGCCCTGGCCCGGACGCCCGTAGTGCACCACCTGCGGTTCGTCGTGGTAGACCTTGCCGATGCCATGCCCGCAGTACTCGCGGACCACGCTGAAGCGCTCGGCTTCGGCCAGCGACTGGATCGCGTGGCCGATGTCGCCCAGCGTCGCGCCCGGCTTCACCGCACGGATACCGGCCCACATCGCCGCGTAGGTCGTGTCGACCAGGCGCTTGGCCATCGTCGACGGCGTGCCGGCGTAGTACATGCGGCTGGTATCACCGTGCCAGCCGTCCTTGATCACGGTGACATCGATGTTGACGATGTCGCCGTCCTTCAGGACCTTGGCTTCGCTGGGGATGCCGTGGCAGATGACGTTGTTGACCGATGTGCAGACCGTCTTCGGGAAGCCACGGTAGCCGACGTTGGCCGGCGTGGCCTTCTGCACGTTGATGATGTGGTCGTGGCAGATGCGGTCCAGCTCTTCGGTCGTCACGCCCGGCTTGACGTACGGGGTGACGATGTCGAGCACTTCGCTGGCCAGGCGGCCGGCGACGCGCATCAGTTCGATTTCCTCGGGGGTTTTCAGATTCACGCTCATGGCGCCCATTATCGCCGATCCGGGACCATTCTGAACGGGAAGGGCTGGAACGCTGACAGCCCGCGTTCGGGTCGAAGCCCAACAGCGGCAGGGCCTTGGTGGTCTGGGAACGGAAAAACTGTGAAAACCGGCCACTTTTCCTCACACCCCCCCTACAACATCGCTTTTATAAGGGGGTCAGCGCCGCCCCTGGCGCCCTCCCCCTGCAGTACGCCGGCATCGATTCGTTCATCCAGGACCCCCGTCCAAGGAGAAGACCATGCGATTCCTTCGCGCCCCGCGTCCCCTGCTGTTCAGCCTTGGCCTGGTGGCCCTGGCCTCGCCCGCCATGGCGGCCGACACCACCACCTTCAACGTGCGCATCATCATCACCAAGGCCTGCACGATCACGGCGGCCGCCGCGACCGATGTCGATTTCGGCACGGCGCTGTCCACCGCCACCACCCCGTCCAACGCCCAGGGCTCGGTCACCGCGCAGTGCTCGGCGCTCACGCCGTACACCATCGCGCTGAATGCGGGGTCCAACGCCGCGACCGCCAATGACGTCACCACCCGGCGCATGCGCAACACCGATGCGGCGGTGACCACCAACAACTTCGTCGGGTACCAGCTGTATTCCGATGCGGGCCGTGCAAACGTCTGGGGCGCCACCACCGGCACCAACACGGTGGCCGGCACCGGTACCGGCCTGGCGCAGGCGTACCCGATCTATGGCCAGGTGGCCAATCCCAGCGTGAACAACGCCGCCACCGGTACCTACCAGGACACGGTCACCGCCACCATCTCGTACTGAGGCCGCCATGTCAGCACTCGAACGGGGGCGCACACCGCGCTCCACGGCGGCTGTCTGCGCCTGTGCATTGCTGGTCGTGCTTGGCATGCCTGGCCTGTGGGCCGCCAGCCTGCAGGTTGCGCCCACCTCGCTGCAGCTCAGCGCCCGCCAGAACGCCGAAGCGCTGTGGGTCAGCAACAGCGGGTCGGCGCCGGTAAGCGTGCAGGCCCGCGTATTCCGCTGGACCCAGCGCGACGGCCGCGACCAGCTCGACCCCACGTCAGACCTCGTGGTCAGCCCGCCCATGCAGTCGCTCGCAGCCGGACAGCAACAGCTGATCCGCGTCGTGCGTGCCCAGCCGGAAGCGCCCGACGCACAGCTGTCGTACCGGGTCATCGTCGACGAGGTGCCCACGCTGGACCCCAACCGCCAGGGCATGCAGTTCGTGCTGCGCTACTCGCTGCCGGTGTTCATCCAGCCCGCTGGCAGCACCCCAGGCAAGCCCGAGCTGCAGAGCAGCGTGCTTGTCCAGCCCGATGGCAAGGTGGTGCTGGAAGTGCACAACCGTGGCGATGGCTATGCGCAACTGGCCGATCTGGCGGTAGGTCCGCCGGACCGCCCGCAGGTCTTCCAGCCCGGCCTGATCGGCTACGTGCTCAGCGGCCAGACCATGCGTTGGCCGCTGGATATTCCCGCGACGCGGCTGGCCGGGGCCACGCTATCGGCGAAGATCAATGGCGGCGCGCAAGCCACGCCCCTGTCCCCGACGCCACCGGCTCGCTGAGGCCTGCGTGCGCGTCGCCCTGGCTGCCGGCGCGGTCTCGTCTGGAATGCCGGGCGCACCGGCATGGGCGGCCGAACTGCCTGCCGCCAGCGCCGAACTGGGGGCTGCCGATGATGTGATGCTGCCGGCGCCCACGCCCTTGACCGCACCGCAGACCCTGTACCTGGACGTCACCCTCAACGGCAGCCCCCGCGGCCTGCTGCCGTTCACCGAACTGGCGGGACAGCTGCGCGCCGACCCGCCCGTGCTGCGCCAGCTCGGCTTCGCCGCGCCTGACGGCGCGCCGGTTGCACTGGACCAGCTCAGCGGGCTGGTGATGCGCTACGACGCCTCCCTGCAAACGCTGGCGCTGGAAATCCCCCTCGAACAGCTCAACCTGCCGGTCACCGAAGTGGGCGCCGCCACCCAGCGCGCCCCGACCGCCAGCGCCTCGCCTGGCGCCCTGCTCAACTACGACGTCTATGTCAGCCACAACCAGGACGCCGGCAACCTGGCGCTCACCACCGAATGGCGGGTGTTCGGCATGGGCCGCGGCGTGCTGCGCAGCAGCCAGCTGCTGCGCACCTACCAGGACGGCCGTAGCGACTGGCGCGGCGAAAGCGTGCGCCTGGACAGTGCGTGGCAGCTGGATTTTCCCGACAACGCATTGACCCTGACCGTCGGTGACTTCTTCAGCGGCTTCGTCGACTGGAGCCGCCCGGTGCGGATGGGCGGCATCCAGATCGGGCGCAACTACGGCCTGCAGCCCTACCGCGTGCTCACCCCCACCCCGAGCTTCCTGGGCGAGGCCGTGGTGCCGTCCAACGTCGAGCTCTATGTCGACGGCCTTCGCCAGTACAACGGCGAGGTACCGGTGGGGCCGTTCCAGCTGGCCGCGCAGCCGGGCATCAGCGGCACCGGCAATGCGCAGGTGGTGATCACCGATGCCTACGGCCGCATGCAGACCCTGGATTTTGCCTTCTATGGCACGCAGCAGCTGCTGGCTGAAGGCCTCTCGGACTGGTCGGCGGGCGTCGGCCGGATGCGTCGCGATTACGGCATCCGCTCGTTCGCCTACGACAGTGCCACCGTGGGCAGCGCCACCTGGCGGCGCGGGGTCAGCAACCGCTTCACCGCCGAACTGCATGCCGAAGGCGGGGGCGGCGTGGCCAGCGCCGGCGCGGGCGGCTGGTGGCAGCTGGGCCAGGCCGGCGTCGTCAACGCGTCCTATGCGCACAGCCGCCGCGACGGTCTGCAGGGAGGCCAGTGGGCGCTGGGGTACAGCTGGAACAACCGGGTGTTCAACCTCAATGCGGCCACCCGCCGCACGCATGGCGACTTCCAGGACCTGGGCAGCCTGCAGGGTGCGCTGCCACCGGACGTGACCGACCAGGTCACCGCCGGTGCCAGCCTGGGCCGGCTGGGCTCGCTGAGCGCCAGCTACCTGCGCCTGTCCTACCCTGATGGCGACGACCGCCGCTACGCCAGCGTGTTCTGGAACCGCACGTTCTCCGAACGCTGGTCGGCCTACGCCTCGTTCAACCAGAACCTGGACGACAACGCCGACCGTAGCGTGTACCTGTCGCTGTCGGCCAGCCTGGGCAACAACCGCCAGAGCAACCTGGCCGCCCAGCGCAATGGCGACCGCAACCTGTACACGGTGGATGTATCCCAGCCGGTGCCCGGCGATGGCAGCCAGGGCGGTTACGGCTGGCGGGTGCAGGCCCGGCAGGGCGATGACGGCACCGGGGGGCTGGTCGAAGCCGGCTGGTTGAACCGGGTGGGCCGCTACTCGCTGGGCGCGGCGCGCCAGGGCGATGCCAACTTCGCCTATGCCAACGCCAGCGGGAGCGTGGTCTGGATGGGCGGGCACCTGTTCGCTGCACGTGAGGTACCCGACGCGTTTGCGGTGGTCTCCACCAACGGCGTGGGCGGCGTACCGGTGCGCCTGGAAAACCGGGTGATCGGGGTGACCGACGACGACGGCATGCTGCTGGTCACCCCGCTGCTGTCCTGGCAGCGCAACCGGATTTCGATCGACACCCTGGAGCTGCCGGCCGACATGCGTGCCGATCGCGTGGACACGCTGGTCACGCCGCGGCAGAGCGCCGGGCTGGGGGTCAGTTTCGGACTGCGCCGCACCCGCGCCATCACACTGGTCCTGCACGACGCGCAGGACCGGCCCGTGCCCGCCGGCAGCCAGGTGCGGCTGCCGGACCAGCGCAGCGCCACGGTGGGCTACGACGGCGAGGTCTACCTGGAAGATCTGCCGGCCCAGGCAGTGCTGCAGGTGGACACCGATGACGGGCGCTGCGAAGTGCGCGTGCCGGTCAGCCCGGCGCCGGGCAGCGCCGCGCTGCGGCTGGGGCCGCTGCGCTGCGTGGCCGGAGCCGGGCCATGAGCCTGCGCCTGCTGCTGGGGGGGTTGCTGGCACTGGCCGGGCTAGTGGGCGCCGGCGTGGCCCGCGCCGACACCACCTGCACCACCACCACCCCGGTCACGGCGGCCTTCGGCAACGTCGGCAACGTCGCCGCTGCGCCCAGCTTCACCACCACCACGTTCACCATCACCTGCAACACCACCGCGCTGAGCCTGCTGGCAACGGCGTCGGTGCGCGCCTGCATCGGCATCGGCGTGGGCAGCACCGGCGTGGCCATTTCACCGCTGCGGCGGATGACCAACACCACCGCCGATCCGCTCAGCTTCCAGCTGTTCACCAGCGCCGCCTACAGCACCATATGGGGTCTGACCCCCGGCACCACGCCCGGGCCGCAGGTGGTGGACCTGAACTACTCGGTGCCCCTGCTCACCGGCGGCAGCGGCGCGGTCACCGTGACCATCTACGGTCGCATCCCAGCCAGCCAGACGCTGGCGGCCGGCAGTTACAGCACCTCGTTCAGTGGTGCCGACGTCCGCCTGGAATATGCCTACAACGAGGTCCTGCTGGGCACGGCCACCGCCCCGGCGGCGTGCACCACGGCCACCGGCGTCAGCGGGCACAAGACCGCCACCGGCGGCTTCCCGTTCACGGTCACCGCCACCGTGCTGCCGCAGTGCAGTGCCTACGTCACTACCGACATGGACTTCGGCAGCAGTGCCGGCACGATCACCGCCAACATCGACCGTACGTCGACCATCGGCCTGACCTGCCTCAACCGCACCGCCTACACCATCGCGCTGGACAACGGCCTGTACGCGAACGGCAGCGTGCGGCGCATGCGGCACACCACCAACCCGGCCTTTTTCATTCCCTATGCGCTTTACCGCGAAAGCACCCGCACCCAGCGCTGGGGCAGCACCGCCAACGTGGACCTGGTCTCGGGCACGGGGACCGGCAGCGCCCAGACCCTGACCGTGTATGGGCGTGCACCGCCCACGGTCGGCGCAGTGGCCGCCGGCAGCTACAGCGACCAGATCAAGGTGACGATCACCTACTGAATCGGCCGCCCCCTCAAGACCGCCAGCGCCGGGCCGATATCCCAACGACCCCCCGCTGCCGATCCGGATGAACCGACGCCGCCGCGCCCGCCTAGCCACCTGCGTGGCGCTGACCACCCTGCTGTCTGCCGCCAACGCGGCCAATGCGCCGCTGCAGGTCCGCCTGCGGATCGTGGAGGCGTGCGCACTGGACGCAGACGCAACGCGCGCCAGCTGCCGCAGCGCACACCGACGCAGCGACGAGGAAATCCCGGCCCCGCCCCAGGTGCAGCAGCTGACCCCGGCGCGCGAAGACGACGAAGACGCCCGCCGGCCATGGCTCACCCTGACCTTCTGATCCGCGCCTGCCTGCTGCTGGCGCTGCTTGCGCCGGCTGCCGCGCAGGCGCTGGACATTTCCCCGCTGCGGGTTGCGCTGCGCCCGGACCAGCAGGACGCCGAACTGTGGCTGCACAACGAGACGGCGCAGCCGTGGTCGGGCCAGGCACGGCTGTACCGGTGGGAACAGAGCACCGACGCCGAACGCCTGACCCCGGCGCAGGACGTGGTGGTGAGCCCGACCCGGCTGGCGCTGGCACCGAACGCCCGGCAGCGGGTACGGGTGGTCCGGATCGGACCCGCACCAAGCGCTGAGCAGGGGTACCGGCTGGTGCTCCGGGCCGCACCCGAGAGCCCGCCGCTGCAGGTGTCGCTGCCGGTGTTCGTGGCCGGGCCGCAGCCGCGCCCGGCGCCCGCCCTCTCCGTCGACCTTCGCGACGCCGCCGGCCACGCCCTGCTGGCGCTCTACAATGGCGGCACCGGCCACGCGCGGCTGGCGGACCTGACCTTCATTGGCCCCGACGGACGCGCCACGCTGCTGCTTCCCGAGCTGGCCGGCTATGTCCTGGCCGGCAGTACCCGCCTATGGGCCCTGCCCGGCCCCGCCGCAGCCTATGCCGGGGGCCGCTTCCGGGCCCGGATCGGCGATGCGGAACCGGCCGACATCCCGGTCGCCACCCCGCCAATTGCGCCGGACCGCCTGCCCGGGCTATAATCGACCGGATTTCTTCGCGCCCTGTGCGCAGGAAACCCGTCAACACCGGACGTCACCGGTGAATCCACACCTGCCGCCCATATCCGTGCCGGGGTGCTCCGCGAGGAGTTCGGACACGGAAGCGACAGGGAAGCCAAACCCCGGAACCCCCCGCCTTGCGGCGGACCGCCCTCTATTACCCGTGGCGGCCGGTTCCCTATCAGGAGTATTGCAATGCCCCAGGTCACCATGCGTCAGATGCTGGAAGCCGGCGTCCATTTCGGCCACCAGACCCGTTACTGGAACCCCAAGATGGGCCAGTACATCTTCGGCGCCCGCGGCAAGATCCACATCATCAACCTGGAAAAGACCGTTCCGCTCTTCAATGACGCGATGAACTTCATTTCCAGCGTCGCGCAGAAGCGCGGCACCATCCTGTTCCTGGGCACCAAGCGCAGCGCCCGCGAGTCGATCCGCGAAGAAGCCGAGCGTTGCGGCATGCCATTCATGAACCAGCGTTGGCTGGGCGGCACCCTGACCAACTTCCGTACCGTGAAGCAGTCGGTTGCCCGCCTGAAGGAACTGGAAGCCGGCGAAACCGACGGCACCTTCGACAAGCTGGTCAAGCACGAAGTGCTGGGCCTGCGTCGCGAGCGTGACAAGCTGGAAGCCTCGCTGGGCGGCATCAAGGAAATGAACCGCCTGCCGGACGCGATCTTCGTCATCGACATCGGCCACGAAGACATCGCCATCAAGGAAGCCAAGAAGCTCGGCATCCCGGTGATCGCTGTCGTCGATACCAACTACAACCCGGAACTGGTCGATTACGCGATCCCGGGCAACGACGACGCCATCCGTGCCGTGCAGCTGTACGCCCGCGCCGCTGCCGACGCCGTGCTGGAAGGCAAGGCTGCTGCTCCGCACGCTGCCACCGTCCGTGAAGAAGAGTTCGCCGACGCCCCGGCTGCCGAAGAAGCCAAGCCGGCCCGCCGCGCTCCGGCCAAGAAGGCTGCTGCCGACAAGGGCGAAGCCCAGGCCTGATCCAGGCCCGCGGTGGGCGCCTGGCGCCCACCGCTCCTGTCCGCTGCCACTGGCGCGATGACAGGATGCTGTCACATGGGCCGGCCACGATGCCGGCCCAACCCCTTTCTTTCGTGAGGAATTCCCGTGGAAATCACTGCTTCCCTGGTCAAGGAACTGCGCGAGCGCACTGGCGCCGGCATGATGGAGTGCAAGAAGGCACTTACCGAAAACGGCGGCGACATCGACGCTTCGGCGGAGTGGCTGCGCAAGTCGGGCCTGGCCAAGGCCGACAAGAAGGCTGACCGTGTTGCTGCCGAAGGCATCATCGTGTCGGCACAGGACGGCAACAAGGCCGTGCTGGTCGAAATCAACTCCGAAACCGACTTCGTCGCCAAGGACAGCAACTTCCTGGACTTCGCCAAGGCCGTTGCCTCGGTCGCGCTGAGCTCGGGCGCTGCCGACATCGACGCGCTGAAGGCCGCCAAGCTGCCGTCGGGCGAAACCGTCGAAGAATCCCGCGCTGCGGTCATTGCCAAGGTCGGCGAAAAGGTCGACGTGCGTCGCATCGTCCGCCTGGAATCGTCGAACAACGTCGCGGCCTACGTGCACGGCGGCCGCATCGGCGTGCTGGTTGAACTGGCCGGCGGCGACGCCGAGCTGGCGCGTGGCCTGGCCATGCATGTGGCTGCCATGAACCCGCCGCACAACAAGGCTGCCGACGTGCCGGCCGAGTTCGTTGCCAAGGAAAAGGAAATCGAACTGGCCAAGATGTCCGACAAGGACAAGTCCAAGCCGGCCGACATCCTCGAGAAGATCATCAGCGGCAAGATCGCCAAGATCGTCAACGAAGTCACCCTGTACGGCCAGCCGTACGTGCTGAACACCGACCAGTCCGTCGAGCAGGTGGTCAAGGCCGCCGGCGCCGACGTGATCGGCTTCAAGCGCCTGGCCGTTGGCGAAGGCATCGAGAAGGTGGTGGAAGACTACGCCGCCGAAGTGATGAAACAGGCCGGCCTGGCCTGATCCATCGCCTCAAGCGATGACACGAAAAAGCCCGGCGCAAGCCGGGCTTTTTTGTGGCCAGCGACCCTCAGCCCTTCGCCTGGAACGAAACTTCCTCATACGGCTGCACCACCACCCAGCCTTCGCCGGCGAAGCGCAGCTGCAGGGTTTCGCCCGAACCGCGCCCGACCAGCGTACCCAGCGAAATGTCGGTGACGATCTCGGGCGTCAACGAGCCCGACCAGGCCACCGTTGCGTTCGGGTCGGTGAACACCGGGCCGCCCTGCGCCGTCACCGGCAGCGTCAGCGGCTCGTAATGCGAGGTGATCGCCACGATCCCGTGCCCACTCAGGCGCATGTTGAACAGCCCGCCCGAGAGCATGCCGGCCACCTTGCGCATCATGGTGATCCTGGACTCGATGCCCGTCTCAAACGCCAGCACATCGTTGCCGTTGACGAAAATCGACTCGCCCGCCAGCCGCAGCAGCGTCACCTGCTTGCCCGCATCGGCCAGGTAGGCCCGCCCCTGCCCCTCGATCTTCATCAGCTGCAGCCCCTCACCGCTCACCATTTTCTTCAGCAGCGTGCCCAGCCCCTGCTCCAGCAACCCCTGGCGGGTGAACTTCACCGCCCCCTTGCGCGCCACCATCGAACCGGCCTTGGCCCAGACCATGCCGTTCACCCGTATCTCGAGCATGTGCGGGCTCTCAAGCTCGAATGCATCCGCACTGACATCTTTTTCGTGCGTGCTGGCGAGGAATTCCTGAAGCGACTTTACGGCCATGGGGTCCATCCTTTTTCATTGGAGGCCGCATGGTACCCGCGCCACCCACCGCATTGCAGCAGCGGACGCCACTCGTGCCACTCCCCCATCCGCCAGCGGATGTGGTACCAAAGAGCTCATTGCCCCACCGCCGCACGATCTGCCCGTTGGTTTTGCATCGAAAGGCACCTCGACCCCCACCTGTCGCAGGCAACATTTCCCACAACGCAAGCACCAACACTCAAATCTGTGACGCACACCATGTATTCTTGCCACATCACCTCAGTATTCCCGCCATGCCTCCCGAGCTGACAGCCGCCCTGGCGCTCTGCCGCAACCTGCCCTCGCCGCCCGGTATTGCCCTGCGCATCATCGAACTGGCGCAGGACCCGGAAACCGACATCACCACGGCCGCCGACGTCATCGCCATCGACATGGCGTTGAGCGCGCGCATGTTGCGCATTGCCAATTCGCCGCTGTATGCCAGCCGCCGCCGGATCGAGAACCTCGGCCAGGCACTGACCATGCTGGGGCTCAACGCCACCGTCAGCCTCGCCCTGGGCTTCACCGTCACCCAGGACCTGACCGCCCCCGGACAGGGACAGGACGTGCGCGAGCGCGCCTGGCGGCGCAGCATCCTCAGCGCGCTGGCGGCCAGCCTGCTCGGCCAGGCCCGCGGCCTGCGCAAGGCCGAAGAACTGATGCTGGCCGGCCTGCTGCAGGACATCGGCGTGCTTGTGCTGGCCCAGAGCGAGCCCGAGCGCTACCTGCCGCTGCTGCGCCAGGCCCGCGACAACGAGGCCCTGATCGCCCTCGAACGTGAGCACCTGGACTGCACCCATGCCGAGGTGGGCGCGTGGATGGCCGAACAGTGGGATCTGCCGCGCTACCTGGTGGACGCCATTGCCCGCAGTGAATCGCCGGCCGCGGCCGAGGACAACTTCCAGGCCTGCGTGGCCCTGTCCGGCGCGGTCGCCGACATCTGGCTCAGCGCCGACGCCGATGCTGCCCGCGAACATGCGCTGCAGCAGGTCAACGAGACCCTCAAGCTGGACAGCGCCCAGTTCGACCAGGTGCTGGCCCGGATCGGCGAAGCCCTGCCCGAGATCAGCGCCCTGTTCGAGACCACGCTGATTTCGCCTGCGCGCGTGCAGCAGCTGATCGACCATGCCCAGGAGCTGGCGACGCTGCGCAACCTGCGCGAAATGCAGGATGCCGCCCTGGCCCGCCAGCGCGCCGACGAATTCGAGGCACGCGCCAACCGGCTGGCCGAACAGGCCCACCGCGACGCCCTGACCGGCGTGCTCAACCGCCGCCAGCTCGAGGCCGTGCTGGAACAGGAGTTCCTGCGCGCCACGCGGCACGGCTGGCCACTGTCGGTGGCCTTCATCGACCTGGACGATTTCAAGAAGATCAACGACGCCCACGGCCACCTGCTCGGTGACCAGGTGCTGCGCGAGTTCGCCACCCAGCTGCAGGAACACCTGCGCAACAGCGATACCGTGGCCCGCTTCGGCGGCGAGGAATTCATCGCCCTGCTGCCCAACACCACCGAGCTGGTGGCGCTGGACGTGGTGCGCCGGGTGCTGGCCAGCATCGTCAACACCCCCATGGCAGAAGTGGCCGACGGCCCGCTGTTCGTCACCTTCTCCGCCGGCGTGGCCACCCAGGGCGGCTATGAGCGTTTCGCCGATGTTCAGGACCTGCTGAAGGCCGCGGACGACGTGCTGTACCGTTCCAAGAACCTGGGGCGCAACCGCGTGATTGCGCGTTCACCGGGGACCGCCACGGCCTGAATGGAGTCAGGAAGCGGCGATCCACCGCTGTGGCAGGGCTGCGCCGCAGTGCAGCAGATTTTCCACGCCGAGTGCCGCCGCATCCAGTAGAATTCCCGCGTTTTCCACGCATCCAGAGGCCACCATGTCCAATCTTTCCTATCGCCGCATCCTGCTGAAAGTTTCCGGGGAGGCACTGATGGGGGATGAGGACTACGGCATCGACCCCAAGGTCATCAACCGCCTGGCGCGTGAAGTGATCGAAGCGCAGCAGGCCGGTGCCGAAGTGGCGCTGGTCATCGGCGGCGGCAACATCTTCCGCGGCGCCGGCCTGGCCGCCGGCGGCATGGACCGCGTCACCGGCGACCAGATGGGCATGCTGGCCACCGTGATCAACGCGCTGGCCATGCAGGACGCGCTGGAGAAGCTGGGCGCCAAGGCCCGGGTGATGAGTGCCATCAAGATCAACGACGTGTGCGAGGACTACATCCGCCGCCGCGCCATCCGCCACCTTGAAAAGGGTCGCCTGGTGATCTTCGCCGCCGGCGTCGGCAGCCCGTTCTTCACCACCGATTCCGGTGCCGCGCTGCGCGCCATCGAGATCGGCGCGGACCTGCTGCTCAAGGCCACCAAGGTCGACGGCGTGTACGACAAGGACCCCAACAAGCACAGCGATGCGGTCCGCTTCGACAGCCTGACCTACGACGAAGTGATCCGCCGTGGCCTGGAAGTGATGGATACCGCCGCCTTCGCCCTCGCCCGCGACAGCGACCTGCCGCTGCGCGTGTTCGACATGGGCCAGCCGGGCGAACTGCTGAAGATCCTGCACGGCGAGAACATCGGCACCCTGGTGCGCGGCCGCGACGCCACCTGACCGGCACGCCGGCCACGGCCGGCACCCGCCCGTTCAGCGCGGACCTTGGTTCACCCCATTTCGCCTATAATCGCCCGATTCCCAGTGACACCCAGGATTCGGGCGATGCTCAACGAAATCAAGCAGGACGCGCAGACGCGCATGGCAAAGAGCATCGATGCTCTGAAGCAAACCCTGACCTCCATCCGCACCGGCCGTGCTTCGCCGGCCCTGCTGGACCGGATCACGGTCAAGGCCTACGGCACCGACACGCCGCTCAACCAGGTTGCCTCGATCAGCGTCTCCGAAGGCCACTCGCTGGTCATCACCCTGTTCGACAAGGGCATGATCAAGGACGTGGAGAAGGCGATCTATGCCTCCGACCTCGGCCTGACCCCCAACGTGGCCGGCACCGTCATCCGCCTGAACCTGCCGCCGCCGACCGAAGAGCGTCGCCGCGAGCTTGGCAAGCAGGTGCAGAAGGAAGGCGAGGGCGCCAAGATCGCCATCCGCAACATCCGCCAGGATGCGAACAAGGCCATCGCCGCCCTGCTGAAGGACAAGTCGATCAGCGAAGACGACAAGAAGCGCGGCGAAGACGACATCCAGAAGCTGACCGACAAGTCCATCAAGGACGTCGACAGTGTGGTTGCCGAAAAGGAAAAGGAACTGATGGCGGTCTGAGCATGACCCAGGCCCCGACCAGCAGCTCTACCGCCGCCGTGCCCCGCCACGTTGCCATCATCATGGATGGCAACGGACGCTGGGCGCAGAAGCGGCGTCGTCCGCGCGTGATCGGCCACCGGGCCGGCGCGCGCGCGGTCAACCGCACCATCGATTTCTGCCTGGAGCGTGGCATCGCCGCGCTCACGCTGTTTGCCTTCTCCAGCGAAAACTGGGGCCGGCCGAGCGACGAAGTCGACGCACTGATGAAGCTGTTCCTCAATGCACTGGACCGCGAGGTGGATGAACTCCACCGCCGCGGCGTGCGCGTGCGTTTCATCGGCGAACGCGAGCGCTTCGGTGCCGGGCTGGTCAGCCGCATGCAGCTGGCCGAGCAACGCACCGCCGGCAATACCGCCATGACCCTGAGCATCGCCGCCAGCTACGGTGGCCGCCAGGACATCGCCAGGGCCGCACGCGAACTGGCCGCCGAGGTCGCGGCCGGGCGCCTGCTGCCCGAACAGATCGACGAAGCGCTGCTGGGCAGCCGCGTCGCCCTGGCCGACCTGCCGCCCCCGGATCTGTTCATCCGCACCGGTGGCGACACCCGCGTCAGCAATTTCCTGCTGTGGCAGCTGGCCTATACCGAACTGTGGTTCACCGAGGTGCTGTGGCCCGAGTTCGACGCCGCCATCCTGCAGCAGGCGCTCGACGCCTACGCTGCACGTGAACGCCGCTTCGGCCTGACCAGCGCCCAGATCGCCGCCCTGGCCACCGAGACGTCCACCCCATGACCAAAACCCGAGTCATCGCCGCGCTGATCATGGCGCCGGTCGCCATCGCCGCGATCCTGCTGCTGCCCACCCAGTGGCTGGCCGCCGCCGCCGCCGCCGTGTTCCTGATCGGCCTGTGGGAATGGCTGAAGCTGGCCGACGTGGACGACACACTGGCCCGCACCGTGCTGCTGGTGCTGAACCTGGTGCTGATGGTGCTCATCGTCTGGGCCGACGCCGGCACCCTGGTGCTGTACCAGATCGCCGCGCTGGTCGGCATCGGCTGGTGGCTGCTGGCCCTGCTGTGGCTGCGCTTCTTCACCTTCGGCGCCGAACCCGGCAGCCCGGCGCGGTCGCTCAAACTGCTGGCCGGCACCCTGGCCATCGTGCCCGCCTGGGCCTCGCTGGTGCTGATCCACGCCAGCGGCGACAAGGGCCACCTGTGGCTGCTGACCGCGCTGGCCGTGGTCTGGGCCGCCGATTCCGGCGCCTACTTTGCCGGCCGCACCCTGGGCCGCACCAAGCTGGCCCCGCGCATCAGCCCCAACAAGACCTGGGAAGGGCTGGGCGGCGGCATGCTGGCCGGCCTGCTGGTGGCCCTGGTGTTCGGCTGGATCGCCGGGGTCGCGCCTGGGCACGTGGTCGGCCTGGTCATCACCACGGTGGTCGCCGTGTTCGCCTCGGTACTCGGCGACCTGTACGAAAGCCTGCTCAAGCGCCATGCCGGCGCCAAGGACTCGGGCCACATCATTCCGGGCCACGGCGGCGTGCTGGACCGCATCGACGGCGTGCTGGCCGCGCTGCCGGTGTTCGCGCTGGGCAAGGAAATCTTCGGATTCTGAGCATGCAGAGCACTACCGCCCCCCGCCGGGTCGCCGTGTTCGGTGCCACCGGCTCGATCGGCGCATCCGCGCTGGACGTGATCGCGCGCCACCCGGACCGCTACCGCGCCACCGTGCTGGCCGCCGGCACCCAGGTGCAGGCGCTGGTCGCGCTGTGCGCGCTCCACCGGCCGGCGCATGCGGTAATCGCCAGCGAAGCGCTGTATGCGGATCTGCGCGATGGCCTGCGCGCCGCCGGCCTGGACACCCAGGCGCATGCCGGCGCCGCCGCGCTGGACCAGCTGGCCGCCAGCGACGCATGCGACACCCTGGTCGCCGCCATCGTCGGCGCGGCCGGGCTGTCCTCGACCCTGGCCGCCGCCGGCGCTGGCAAGCGCATCCTGCTGGCCAACAAGGAATCGCTGGTCCTGGCCGGCGAGCTGCTGATGCAGCGCGCCACCGCCGCCGGGGCCGAGATCATCCCGATCGACAGCGAACACAGCGCCATCTTCCAGTGCCTGCGTTCGCGCGACGCCAGCCTGGACCAGGCCGGCGTGCGCAGGATCCTGCTCACCGCCTCCGGCGGCCCCTTCCGCGGGCGCAGCCGGGCCGAGCTGGCCGAGGTCACCCCGGCCCAGGCAGTCGCCCACCCGAAGTGGTCGATGGGCCCGAAGATCTCGGTCGATTCGGCGACGTTGATGAACAAGGGGCTGGAGGTCATCGAGGCCCACCACCTGTTCAACATCCCCGGCGAGCGCATCGAAGTGCTGGTGCACCCGCAGAGCCTGGTGCATTCGCTGGTCGAATTCGTCGACGGCTCCACCCTGGCCCAGATGGGCCTGCCGGACATGCGCACCACGCTGGCCGTGGGCCTGGGCTGGCCGCACCGCATCGAATCCGGGGTTGGCGGGCTGGACCTGCTGAGCCAGGGCCGGCTGGATTTCGAGGCCCCCGACACCGACGCCTTCCCCTGCCTGCGCCTGGCCTGGCAGGCGATGGCCGCCGGCGGCACTGCCCCGGCGGTGCTCAATGCGGCCAATGAAGTGGCTGTTTCAGCGTTTCTTCAGGGGCGGATCGCTTTCCTAGCCATTCCAGGGCTGGTGGCTAACGCTCTTTCAACACTGCCTTCCGCGTCCGCCGATACACTGGAGGGCCTGCTGGCCGCCGACCAGCACGCCCGCCAGATCACCCAAGCCGCCATCGACCACGCCTGAATGCCCTTCCCGCTCCTTTCCCGCGACGTCCACCATGGGTGAATTCATCGGCTCCGTCTGGTGGATGATCGTCAGCCTTGGCCTGCTGGTGACGTTCCATGAGTTCGGTCACTACTGGGTCGCGCGGCGCTGTGGCGTGAAGGTGCTGCGCTTCTCGGTCGGCTTCGGCAAACCGCTGTGGATGCGCCGCAACCGCAACGGTACCGAATTCGCCATCGCCGCCATTCCACTGGGCGGCTATGTGAAGATGCTCGACGAGCGCGAGGTCGAGGTACACCCGGCCGAACGCGGCCTGGCCTTCAACCACAAGAGCGTCTGGCAGCGCATCGCGATCGTGGCGGCAGGCCCGATCGCCAACCTGGTGCTGTGCGTGGCCCTGCTGTGGGCCATGTTCGTTCTGGGCAAGCAGGATTATTCGGCCACCATCGGCCGCACCACCGGCATGGCCCAGGTGGCCGGGCTGCAGGCCGGTGACCGCGTGCTGAGCGTGGATGACCGCAGCGTGGTCACCGCCGGCCAGGCCGCCATGGCCCTGACCACGGCCGCCATGGACCGCCACGATGCGAAGGTGGAGGTGGTCGATGCGCAGGAGCAGGTGCGCACCCGCACCCTGCCGCTGTCGCAGTTGCCGGCCGGCTTCGATGAGCGCTGGGTGGCCTCGCTGGCCGGCCTGACCTGGCAGTTCCACCTGCAGCCGGCACTGGTCGAACAGGTGCTGCCCGATTCCGCCGCCCAGGGCGTGCTGTTGCCGGGCGACCTGGTGGTGGCCGTGGATGGCCAGCGCATCGATGCGGCCGACCAGGTCTCCCCGGCCATCCTCGCGCTGGGCAAGCGCGGCGGCCCGGGCATGATCGAGGTGCTGCGCAACGGCGACCGGCTGGCGCTGGAAGTCACCCCGCGCCAGGGCAAGGACGGCCGCGGCCAGCCCACGTGGCAGATCGGCATCGGCTTCCCGCAGGCCAGCGCGCCGGCCTATGACACCACCCTGCAGTACGGCCCGCTGGCGGCCATCCCGGCGGCGCTGCGCGAAACCGCGCGCGCGGCGGGCGATTCGCTTGGCATGATGCGCCGCATCGTGACCGGCAATGCCTCGCTGCAGAACGTTTCCGGCCCGGTCACCATCGCCCGGGTAGCCAACCAGACCGCCCAGCGCGGCCTTGATTGGTTCCTCTGGTTCCTGGCCGTACTCTCGCTCAGCCTGTGCATCATCAACCTGTTGCCCATCCCCATCTTGGACGGCGGGCACCTGCTGTATTACCTTATCGAGTTGGTCAAGGGCAGCCCGCTCAGCGAGCGTGCCATGGCGGCCGGCCAGTACATCGGCCTGGCCATGCTGGCCGGACTGATGGGACTGGCGTTCTACAACGACATCCTCGGTCTGTTCCCGCGATGAACTTTTACCCTTTTGTCGTCGTCTTATGCGCCGGCATCCCGCAACATCGTATTCGACTCCAACCGGACGTGACATGACGCGACTCCCCAATCGCCGCCTGCTTGCCCTCGCACTCGCCGCCGGTTTCGGCGCGCCCGCCCTGGCCCAGGCAGCCGAGCCCTTCACCGTCAGCGACATCCGTGTCGATGGTCTGCAGCGCATCACCTCCGGTACCGTGTTCACCTACCTGCCGGTGGAACGTGGCGAGACCCTGACCGACAACAAGGTCGGCGAGTCGATCCGTGCCCTGTACAAGACCGGCTTCTTCGAGGACGTCCAGCTTGAGCGGCAGGGCGACATCCTGGTGGTCACGGTCAAGGAACGCCCGGCGATCAACAAGCTGACCGTCACCGGCAACAAGGACATCAAGAGCGACCAGCTGCTCAAGGGCCTGAGCGACATCGGCCTGAGCGAAGGCGGCACCTTCGATCGCCTGAGCCTGGACCGGGTGACCCAGGAACTGCGCCGCCAGTACAACGACCGTGGCAAATACAACGTCGAGATCACCCCGACCGTCAGCCCGCTTGACCGCAACCGCGTGGACATCACCATTGCGATCAAGGAAGGCAAGGCCGCCAAGATCCAGCACGTGAACCTGGTCGGCACCGAGAAGTTCGAGTCCAAGGACATCCTGGAAACCTGGGAATCCAAAGAGCACAACTGGGCGTCGTGGTACCGCCGCGACGACCAGTACTCCAAGGAAAAGCTGTCCGGCGACCTGGAAAAGCTCAATGCCTGGTACCTGGACCGCGGCTACGTGGACTTCAGCATCGATTCCACCCAGGTCTCGATCAGCCCCGACAAGCGCGACATGTTCATCACCGCCGGCGTGACCGAAGGTGAGCAGTACAAGATCTCCGAGATCAAGGTCACCGGCGACACCATCCTTCCGCAGGAAGACGTGGAGCGCATGCTGATCCAGAAGTCCGGCGATACGTTCTCGCGCGCCCTGCTGGAATTCAGCTCGGACGCCATCACCAATTCGCTGTCCAACATCGGTTACGCGTTCGCCAAGGTGAACCCGATCCCGACCAGCAACCGCGCCGAACGCACCGTGGCGATCAACATGCAGGTCGTGCCGGGCCCCCGCGTGGGCGTGCGCCGCATCGTGTTCAAGGGCAACACCCGCACCTCCGATGAAGTGCTGCGTCGTGAAATGCGCCAGTTCGAGAACAGCTGGTACTCGCAGGCCGCGATCGACCGTTCCAAGATCCGCCTGCAGCGCCTGGGCTACTTCGAATCGGTGGAGGTCGAAACGCCGCCGGTCACCGGCAGCAACGACCAGGTCGACGTGGTCTACAACGTCAAGGAAACCACCTCGGGCAGCTTCGTGTTCGGCCTGGGCTATTCGCAGTCCTACGGCATGACCACCTCGGTGCAGCTGTCGCAGAACAACTTCCTGGGCGGCGGCAACCGCGTGTCGGTCGAAGCGTCGCGCAGCAGCTACCTGCAGCGTTACGGCTTCTCCTACACCAACCCGTACTTCACCGACGACGGCGTGTCGCTGGGCTACAACCTGTCCTGGCGCGAGCTGGATTACTCCGACTTCAACACCGCGCAGTACAACAGCACCAACGGTGCGGCGCAGGTGGTGTTCGGCGTGCCGATCACCGAGAACGACACCGTCTCGCTGATGGTGGGCATCGACAGCAACCAGATCACCACCTACCAGGGTGCAACGCCGCAGGCGATCATCGATTACATCGATGCCATCGGCCAGCGCACGTTCCACTCCTGGCGCACGGAGCTCGGCTGGGCGCGCGACACCCGCAACGATTACTTCATGCCCACCCGCGGCATGTACCAGCGCGTGGGCCTGGAAACGACCCTGCCGGGTTCGACGGTCGAGTACTACAAGCTGAACTACCAGGTCTCCAAGTACTGGCCGATCATCCCGTCGCTGGTCATCAATACCCGCGCCGAGGTCGGCTACGGCGACTCCTACGGCAACGATGTCACCCGCGTGATCACCAACCCGGATGGCACCACCCGCACCGTGACCGCTTCGGGCCTGCCGTTCTTCGAAAACTTCTACGCCGGCGGTACCAACTCGGTGCGCGGTTTCGAAGACAACACCCTTGGCCCGCGCTCGGAGCCGACCGCGTCGTACAACCGTGGCCAGCCGCTGGGTGGTTCGCTGAAAACCGTGGGTTCGGTGGAAGCCTACTTCCCGCGCCTGTTCGACAGCCCGTCGGCCCGCGTCTCGGCGTTCTTCGACGTCGGCAACGTGTACAACGGCGTGGACAACTTCAAGGCCAACGAACTGCGTGCCTCGGCCGGTGTCGCCCTGCTGTGGCGCGCCCCGGTCGGCCCGATCTCGATCAGCTACGCCTTCCCGCTCAAGAAGGAAGACGGCGACGAAATCGAACGCCTGCAGTTCACGTTCGGTGGCCAGTTCTAAACCCACCGATCGCACACGAAAACGCCGGGCCCAGCCCGGCGTTTTTGTTTGTGGGGATTGGAGAAACCTAGATCGGCGAAGGGCAGCGTTTCAATTGCTGTGTGCGGCTCCTGATCTACCGTGGCCACCGACACACCGTCAGAGGGCCGGCGGGTGCGGGGGTACGGGGGCTTTACCAAACATGGATGTTTGGTAAGAGCCCCCAGGGATGGGTTCACGGCGCCCCCCGTACCCCCGCACCCGCCGGACCTGCGCGCGAACCCTGCAGCCCACAGGCTGTTCGCCTGAATCCGGCCGGCGCCGCATACCATCGCTGAACCCCCGAACATGACCGAAGTCACGCCACACGGTAAACTCCCGGCGTGAACACTCCTACCTATACCGCCCAGCAACTCGCCGAGCAGTTTGGCCTGCAGGTCCATGGTGATGGCAGCACCGCCATCCGTGGCGTGGCCACGCTCGCCCATGCCGGCCCTGGCCAGCTGACCTTCCTGGCCAACCCGCGCTACCGCGCCCAGCTGGCCGACAGCCAGGCCGGGATCGTGGTGCTGCGCGCCGACGATGCCGACGCCGCGCCCGGTACCGCGCTGATCGCCAAGGATCCCTACACCACCTTCGCCAAAATCGGCGCGCTGTTCGACATCGCCCCGACCCGGCCGCCGGGCATCCACCCCAGCGCCGTCATCGATCCCGAGGCCCAGGTCGCCGCCAGCGCCCACATCGGCCCGTTCGTCACCATCGGCGCGCGCAGCGTGATCGGCGAGAACTGCATCATCGGCGCCGGCAGCATCATCGGCGAAGACTGCAGCCTGGACAGCGGCTGCGAACTGATCGCCCGCGTCACCCTGGTCACCCGCGTCCGCATCGGCAAGCGCGTGCGCATCCATCCCGGTGCCGTGCTCGGCGCCGATGGCTTCGGCCTGGCGATGGACGCCGGCAGCTGGATCAAAGTGCCCCAGCTGGGTGGCGTACGCATCGGCGACGACTGCGAGATCGGCGCCAATACCTGCGTCGACCGCGGCGCCCTCGAAGATACCGTGCTCGACAACGACGTGCGCCTGGACAACCTCGTCCAGATCGCCCACAACGTCCAGATCGGCGCCCACTCGGCCATCGCCGGCTGCACCGGCATTGCCGGCAGCGCCAAGATCGGCCGTTACTGCCTGCTCGGCGGCGCCGTCGGCGTCGTCGGCCACCTCGAGATCTGCGACAAGGTGGTGATCACCGGCAAGTCCGTGGTGCGCAACTCCATTACCGAACCGGGCGAATACTCGTCCGGGACCCCATTGACCGACAACCGCACGTGGCGCAAGAACGCCGCGCGCTTCAAGCAGCTCGATGCACTGGCCCGTCGCATCCTGTCTGTAAGCAAGGAGAAGGAATGAGCCACCCACAGAAGCTGCCGGACATCACCGAAATCCAGGCGTTGATCCCGCACCGCTATCCCTTCCTGCTGGTCGACAAGGTCGTCGCGATCGATTACGAGAAGCGCACCATCGTTGCCACCAAGAACGTCAGCATCAACGAACCGTTCTTCCAGGGCCACTTCCCCAGCCAGCCGATCATGCCCGGCGTGCTGATCATCGAAGCCATGGCCCAGGCCGGCGGCGTGCTGACCCAGCTCACCCTGGGCCGCGATGCGCAGTCCAAGCTGTTCTACATGGTCAAGGTGGACAAGGCCCGCTTCAGCAAGCAGGTGGTGCCCGGCGACGTGCTGGAAATGCATGTCGAGATCAAGCGCGTGATCCGCAACATGGCGGTGTACGACTGCGTGGCCAAGGTCGACGGCGAGATCGTCGCCTGCGCCGAAGTACTCTGCGCCGGCACCCGCGAATGAACGGGCCGCTCATCCACCCCACCGCGGTCATCGACCCGTCGGCGAAACTGGCGGCGGATGTACGTATCGGTGCGTTCTGCCTGATCGGTGCCGATGTCGAGATCGGCGAAGGCACCGAAGTCGGCCCGCACTGCTCGATCCACGGCCCGACCCGGATCGGCCGCAACAACCGCTTCATCGGCCACGTTGCCGTGGGCGGCGAACCGCAGGACAAGAAGTACGCCGGCGAGCGCACCGAACTGGTGATCGGCGATGACAACGTGTTCCGCGAATTCGTCACCCTCAACCGCGGTACCGGCGGCGGCGGTGGCGTCACCACCATCGGCAACGGCAACTGGATGCTGGCCTATACGCACGTGGCGCACGACTGCCACGTCGGCAACCAGTGCGTGTTCTCCAACAACACCACCCTGGCCGGCCACGTGACCGTGGGCGACTACGTGATCATCAGCGGTTTCGCCGGGGCCCACCAGTTCTGCCGGATCGGTGCGCACGCCTTCCTGGGCATGGGTGCACTGACCAATGGCGACGTGCCACCGTTCACCATGGTCGGCAGCGATTCGCTGGGCCGCCCGCGCGGCATCAACAGCGAAGGCCTCAAGCGCCGCGGCTTCGATGCCGAGCGCATCGCCAGCATCAAGCGCGCCTACCGCACGTTGTACGTGGCCGGCCTGCCGCTGGCCGAAGCCAAGGTGCAGCTGGCCGAACAGGCCACGCACAGCGCCGACGTCAAGGACATGCTGGACTTCATCGAGCACGCCGAGAGGCCCCTGCTGCGATGACGGCGCCCGGCTCTTCGCGACCGCTGCGGATTGCGCTGGTTGCCGGTGAAGCCTCCGGCGACCTGCTTGGCGCCGGCCTGGTGCGCGAACTGCAGCAGCGGTTCCCGGACGCCGAGTTCGCCGGAATTGGCGGCGATGCGATGCGCAGCGCCGGCTGCCTGACCTGGTTCGATGCCAGCGAGCTGGCGGTGATGGGCCTGACCGAAATCCTGCGCCACCTGCCGCGCCTGCTGAAGCTGCGCAGTGAGTTTCGTGCGCGGGTGCTGGAGTGGCAGCCGGACGTGTTCATCGGCATCGACGCCCCGGACTTCAACCTGGGCGTGGAGCGCTGGCTGAAAGAGCGCGGCATCACTACGGTGCACTACGTCAGCCCGTCGGTCTGGGCGTGGCGCGAGAAGCGTGCGGAGAAGATCGGCGCCAGCGCCGACCTGGTGCTGTGCCTGTTCCCGATGGAACCGCCCATCTATGCCCGCCATGGCATCGACGCGCGCTTCGTCGGCCACCCGATGGCTGATGACATCCCGCTGCACAGCGACCGCGAAGCGGCCCGCGTGGCCTTGGGCCTGCCGGTCAACGCCAAGGTGCTGGCTGTGCTGCCGGGCAGCCGGCTGGGCGAGATCAGCAAACTGGGCGGCGCGTTCTTCGAAGCGGCCTGGCAGGTATCCGAGCGCATTCCGGGCCTGCACGTGGTGGTGCCGGCGGCCAACCCGGCCTGCCGGGCACTGATCCAGGAACAGCTGTCGCGCTCGGCGCTGCCGGTGGCCTACTCGCACCTGCTGGACGGCCAGGCGCGTACGGCGATGATCGCCGCCGACGTAGTGGTACTCGCCTCGGGCACGGCCACGCTGGAAACGATGCTGGTGAAGCGGCCAATGGTGGTGGGTTACCGCGTGGCGGAGCTGACCTACCGGATCGTGAAGGCGCTCGGCCTGATCAAGGTGGACCGCTTCGCGCTGCCGAACATCCTGGCCGGCAAGGACCTGGCGCCGGAGCTGATCCAGCACGACTGCGTGCCGGACAAGCTGGCCGAGGCGATCATGCAGTGGTTCGATCAGCCGCAACGCGCCATCGAGATCCAGGGCACGTACGAAAAGCTGCACCTGCAGTTGCGCCAGGACGCGTCGGCGCGCGCGGCCGACGCGGTGGCGGAACTGCTGGCACGCAAGCCACGCGGGAACGCGCCGGCATGAGCCGCCGCCACGCTGCGGCGGCCTCGCTGGCGCTGTTCGACGGGGCGGCGCTGGCGACGGTCGCACCGCGCTATGTGGCGGGGGTGGACGAAGCCGGTCGCGGGCCGCTGGCCGGCCCGGTGGCGGTGGCGGCGGTGGTGTTCTGCCCGGACCGCCCGCGTCTGAACGGGCTGGACGATTCCAAGCAGCTCACGGCGATCCGCCGCGACCAGCTGTTCGACAGGATCCAGCAGCGTGCGCTGGCCTTCCACGTGGTGATGGTGGACGTGACGGAGATCGACACGCTCAACATCTACCAGGCCACGATGCTGGGCATGCGCCGGGCGGTCGAGGCGGTCGCGCACGTGGCGCAGTTCGCGCGCATCGACGGCAACGTGGTGCCCAAGGGCCTGCCCTGCCCCGCGCAGGCACTGGTCGGTGGCGACGCGCTCGACCGCGCGATCATGGCGGCCTCGATCCTGGCCAAGGTCAGCCGCGACCGCTACATGCTCCAGCTGCACGAGCAGCACCCCGAATACGGTTTCGACCAGCACAAGGGCTACGGCACCCCGGCCCACCTGGCCGCCCTGCGCACCCACGGCCCCTGCCCCCACCACCGCCGCAGCTTCGCGCCCGTGCGTGATTGCCTGGACAGCGCGTTGGTTGCTGCTGTCTGACGCAACAGCAACAGCAACAGCCAAAGCCAAAGCGGCACTTCCGGGTTCGACCGGCTTGGGCGACGGGTGTGGGTTTGCGGGACACGCCGCAAGTACGTCCATGTAGGCTCGTTCGCGCCATCCATGGCGCTCTACGGTCCCGCAAACCCACCCCCGCCGCCCTTTGACAGTTGGCTGGTGCCCAACGGAGATCAAAAGCCCGGCCTTTGCTCCTGCTCTTCCGTGCGAGCCGACCTTCCGTTGGGGGCGGCGGCGGGGGCAGGGGTACGGGACCTTTCCTTGCAACATGGATGTTGCAAGAGAGCCCCCATGGATGGGTTTACGGCGCGTCCCGTACCCCTGCCCCCGCCGCCGCCCCAGCCGATAGCCCAACCGCCCAAGCGCTTTGGCTTTGGCTTTGGCTCTGGCTTCCGCCTTAACCCAACGCCCTGTCAAGCCTTGTTCGGGCTGCCCCGCGCGGCTACCCTGACCGGGCATTACATTGGCCCGGCATGTCCACTTCCCGTTTCGTACATCTGCACGTCCACACCGAGTTTTCGCTGGCGGATTCGACCATCCGTGTCCCGGCGAAACCGGATCAGGCTGACCCGAAAAAGGCCAAGCAGGCCAACCTGCTCAGCCGCGCCGTCGAACTGAACCTGCCCGCGTTGGCAGTGACCGACCTGAACAACCTGTTCGCGCTGGTCAAGTTCTACAAGGCCGCTGAAACGGTCGGCATCAAGCCGATCGCCGGTGCCGACATCATGATCGCCGAAGAGGGCATGACCCCCTGGCGCATGACCCTGCTCTGCCGCGACCGCGAAGGCTATCTGAGCCTGTCGCGCCTGCTCACGCGTGCCTGGATGGAAGGCCACCGCCCTGAAGGCGGCGTGGCGGTGCACCCCGACTGGCTCAAGGGCGGTTGCCACAACCTGTTTGCCCTGGCTGGCCGCGACAGCCTGGCCGGGCGTCTTGCCGGCGAAGGCCGGCATGACCTGGCCGAGCAGCAGCTCGCCGACTGGCAGCGCGTGTTCGGCGATGGCCTGCATCTGGAGCTGACCCGTACCGGTCGCGAGGGCGAAGAAGCGTTCAATCAGTTTGCCCTGGTGGCCGCCGGCCAGCGTGGCCTGCCCGTGGTGGCCAGCAACGACGTGCGCTTCCTGCGCCCGGACGATTTCAGCGCGCACGAAGCCCGCGTGTGCATTTCCTCCGGCCGCGTGCTGGACGATCCCAAACGCCCGCGCGACTACAGCGACCAGCAGTACCTCAAATCGCCCGAAGAGATGTGCGCGCTGTTCGCCGACATCCCCGATGCGATCGACAACACGTTGGCGCTGGCCGAACGCTGCAACATCGAAATGCGGCTGGGTACCTACTTCCTGCCCAACTACCCGGTGCCGGAAAACGAAACGCTGGACAGCTGGATCTGCAGCGAATCGCGCAAGGGCCTGGAAGCCCGCCTGGAAAAGAATCCGCTGGCCGAAGGCAAAACCCGCGAGGACTATTTCGAGCGGCTGGAATTCGAGCTGGCCACCATCATCAAGATGGGGTTCCCCGGCTACTTCCTGATCGTGGCCGACTTCATCCAGTGGGGTAAGAACCAGGGTATTCCGATCGGCCCCGGCCGTGGTTCCGGTGCCGGCTCGCTGGTGGCCTGGGCGCTGCAGATCACCGATCTGGATCCGATTCCGTACAACCTGCTGTTCGAGCGGTTCCTCAACCCCGAACGCGTGTCGATGCCCGACTTCGACATCGACTTCTGCATGGACCGCCGCGACGAAGTCATCGACTATGTCGCGCGCAAGTATGGCCGCGAACGCGTCAGCCAGATCATCACCTACGGCACCATGGCCGCCAAGGCGGTGGTGCGCGATTCCGGGCGCGTGCTCGGTTTCCCGTATGGCCTGGTCGACGGGGTGTCCAAGCTGATTCCCAACATCCTGGGCATTTCGCTCAAGGATGCGATGGGCGAAGGCAAGGATTCGGAAATGGCATCGCCGGAGCTGATCCAGCGCTACCAGAACGAAGACGACGTGCGCGACCTGATCGACCTGGCGCGCCAGCTCGAAGACCTTACCCGCAACGCCGGCAAGCATGCCGGTGGCGTGGTGATCGCGCCGGAACCGCTGGCCGAATTCTGCCCGCTGTTCGCCGAACACGATGAAGGCGGCCGTGGCCGCAACCCGGTCACCCAGTTCGACAAGAATGACGTCGAAGAAATCGGCCTGGTGAAGTTCGACTTCCTCGGCCTGCGCACGCTGACGATCATCGACTGGGCGGTCAAGGCGATCAACAAGCGCCATGCCCGCGCCGGCATTCCGCCGATCGACATCACCGCGCTGCCGCTCGACGATGCGCCCACCTACAAGGACATCTTCGCCAACGGCAACACCGGCGCGGTGTTCCAGTTCGAATCCTCGGGCATGCGCCGCCTGCTGAAGGACGCGCGCCCCGACCGCTTCGAAGACCTCATCGCGCTGGTATCGCTGTACCGCCCCGGCCCGATGGACCTGATTCCCTCCTTCAACGCGCGTAAGCACGGCCAGGAAGAAATCATCTACCCCGATCCGCGTACCGAAGCGATCCTGAAAGATACCTACGGCATCATGGTGTACCAGGAGCAGGTGATGCAGATGGCGCAGATCGTCGGCGGTTACTCGCTCGGCGGCGCCGACCTGCTGCGCCGCGCGATGGGCAAGAAGGTGCCGGCCGAAATGGCCAAGCACCGCGAGATCTTCCGCGAGGGTGCGGCCAAGGGCGGCGTGGACGGCCCCAAGGCCGACGAAATCTTCGACCTGATGGAGAAGTTCGCCGGCTACGGCTTCAACAAATCGCACGCTGCCGCCTACGCGCTGGTCAGCTACCAGACCGCCTGGCTCAAGCGTCATTACCCGGCCGAGTTCATGGCAGCCACGCTGTCCTCGGACATGGACAACACCGACAAGGTGGTGGGCTTCCTGGCCGAAGTGCGCAACCTCGGCTTGACCGTGCTGCCGCCGCGCGTGAACGAATCGGCGTACATGTTCGAAGCCTCCAGCGCCGACACCATCCAGTACGGCCTGGGCGCCATCAAGGGCGTGGGCCAGGGGGCCTGCGAAGCGGTGGTCGACGAGCGCCTGGCCAATGGCCGCTACGCCTCGCTGCTGGATTTCTGCATGCGCATCGAATCGGGCAAGCTCAACCGGCGCACGCTTGAAGCGATGATCAACTGCGGCGCGCTCGATGGCCTCGGCAAGAACCGCGCTTCGCTGATGCTGCAGCTGCCTGAAGTGCTCAAGGCCACCGACCAGATGTCGCGCGAGAAGGCCTCCGGCCAGAACTCGCTGTTCGGCGCGCCCGACCCGGTCAGCACCGCGCTGCAGCTGGACCTGCCCGAAGCCAAGGAATGGGGGCTGGGCCAACTGCTGGAGGGCGAACGCGAAACGCTCGGGTTCTACCTCAGTGGCCATCCGTTCGACCCGCATGCCGACGACGTCAAGGAACTGGTCGGCACCGATCTGGGCATGCTGGAAAAACTGATTCCCCCTGCCCGGCCCAGCAAGGATGGCGAAAAGCGCGCCTGGCGCCAGGAAACCCCGGTGATCCTGGCCGGCCTGGTGGTCGGCGTGCGCCGCAAGGGCGAAAGCCAGGTGTTCATGCAGCTCGAAGACGGCAAGGGCCGGGTCGAATGCAGCGCGTTCACCGATGGCCTGGCCGAGTTCGGCCACCTGATGACCAAGGACCGCATCCTGGTGGTCAAGGGCGGCCTGCGCGAGGACGAGTTCAATGGCGGCTATGCCCTGCGCATCCGCCAATGCTGGGACTTCGAGGAAATCTGCGCCAATTACGCCACCCGCTTGTCGCTGCGCCTGGACCTGCGCCAGGGCGACCCGGTCTGGGCGCGGGTTAACGGCCTGCTCGACCGCCACCGTCCCGGCCGCACCCCCCTGCGCCTGGACCTGCTGCTGGGCACCGAGCAGGGCCCGGTAGCCGGCATGCTGGACGTGGCCGGCGACACCGCCGTACGCGTGGACAGCCAGCTGGTGGACGCCCTGCGGGCCGACCCGGCGGTCCGGACGCTGAAAGTCCGGTACAGCCCGCCATGGGCGAACTAGCCCCCAACCAGACGACGGCGTACGGGGCATTTAGACGCATTCGGCTACACTTTCCCTCTTTTCTTCACGACGGCTTCCGATGAATCCGAACTACCTCGACTTCGAGCAACCCATCGCTGATCTGGAGGCAAAGATCCAGGAGCTGCGCAGCGCAAGCGCCGGCCCGGCGGTCAATGTCGAGGCCGAAGTGCGCACCCTGCAGGACAAGCTGCGGCTGCGTACTGCGCAGATCTTCCGCAACCTGACCTCGTGGCAGGTGCTGCAGCTGGCCCGCCATCCTTCGCGCCCTTACACCGCCGACTACATCCGCATCTTCTGCGATGAGTTCCAGGAACTGGCCGGCGACCGCGCCTTCGCCGACGACAAGGCCATCATGGGCGGCCTGGCCCGCATCGGCGGCCGTTCGGTGATGCTGATCGGCCACCAGAAGGGCCGCGACACCAAGGAAAAGATCAAGCGCAACTTCGGCATGCCCAAGCCGGAGGGCTACCGCAAGGCGCTGCGCCTGATGAAGATGGCCGAGCGCTTCGGCCTGCCGGTGCTGACCCTGATCGACACCGCCGGTGCCTGGCCGGGCATCGATGCCGAATCGCGCGGCCAGTCCGAAGCGATCGCGCGCAACCTGATGGAAATGGCCGAACTGAAGGTGCCGGTGATCTGCACCGTGATCGGCGAAGGCGGCTCCGGCGGCGCGCTGGCGCTGGGCGTGGGCGACCGCACCGTGATGCTGGAATACAGCGTGTATTCCACCATCAGCCCGGAAGGCTGCGCCTCGATCCTGTGGAAGGATGCGGGCAAGGCCAAGGATGCCGCCGAACAGCTGGGCCTGACTGCGCCGCGCCTGAAGAGCCTGGGCCTGGTGGACAAGGTCGTGCGCGAGCCGACCGGCGGCGCGCACCGTAATCCAAACCAGATGGCCAAGCGCCTGAAGGCCGTGCTGCTCAACGAGCTGGACGCGCTGGAGAAGCTGTCCACCGAAGACCTGCTGCAGAAGCGTTACGAGCGCCTGCGCAGCTACGGCGCCTACGAAACGGCCTGATCGGCGCACCAGTGGGTGACGACCAACGGTCGTGACCTACCGCAGATGGCGCCACACGGGTAGCTCACGACCGTTGGTCGTGAGCCATCCCTTAAAACGGCTTGGCCAACACCAGCCAGACCACGCCGATGAACAGCACCAGCGGCAATTCATTGAACCAGCGCAGCGCGCGCGAAGACGGCAGCACCTTGCCCTTCACCGCGCCCTTCAGCAGCCGCCCGGTCCACGAGTAGTACACCAGCAGCAGCACCACCAGCCCCAGTTTGGCGTGCAGCCAGCCCGCCGCACCGGGCGCGACCATGGTGGGGAAGTCCGGAACCACCCGGTAGCCCAACCACAGCACCAGCCCCAGGATCAGCGCGAAGCCGAACATCATGTGGCCGAACTTGTACAGGCGCAGGCCCATCAGCTGCAGGCGCTCCACGACGGGCAGCTGCCCGGCGGTCTCACTCAGGTTCACCAGGATCCGCGGCAGGTAGAACACCGCCGCCATCCACGCCACCACGAACAGCAGGTGGAAGGTCTTGACCCAGTAGTAGGACTGCATGCGCTTGCTCCGGCGGCTGGCTTGGGATGTCATTCATTCTGGCCGATTCACGCGGGCTGCGCATGCGCGGCAGATTGACGCAGCGGGCTCGGCTACCATGTGCACCCACCCCGTCCTCGATCCCTGTCCCCGCATGCAGAAGACCTACGACCAGGCCTACTTCCAGCGCTGGTACCAGCCCGACCAGACCGGCGGCGCGGCGCGCCTGGCGCGCAAGGTCGCACTGGCCGTCGCCAGTGCCGAGTACTACCTGGAGCGCCCGATCCGCAGCGTGCTGGACATCGGCGCCGGTGAAGGCGCCTGGCGCGCGCCGCTGCTCAAGCTGCGCCCGCGCGTGCAGTACATGGGCTTCGACAGCAGCGACTATGCGGTGCAGCGCTACGGCCGCAGCCGCAACCTGCACCCGGCCCGGGTTGGCGATTTCGCTAGGCTGCGCCCCTGCGCGCCGGTGGACCTGCTGATCTGTTCGGACGTGATGCACTACGTGCCCACCCGCGAGCTGCGCCCGGCCCTGGCCGGTTTTGCCGAGCTCACCGGAGGCGTGGCGTTCCTCGAGGCGTTCACCGCCGAAGACGAGTTCGAAGGTGACCATGAAGGATTCCAGGCCCGCCCGGCGGCCTGGTACCGTCGCCAGCTGACGGCCGAAGGCTTCACCGCGCTCGGTTCGCACTGCTGGCTGTCGCCCGCACTGGCGGGCCACGCCGCCGCCCTGGAACGCAGTGGTCGTTGATCTCATGACCGGTTGCGACGGATCCGCCTATTAAGGCGTTCCCGACCCGGGTGAGGTATGCTGCGCGGCAACATAAGACCATACATATTCGGACGTCATGCTCTATCAGCTGCATGAATTGACCCGCAACCTGCTCGCCCCGTGGGTGCACCAGGCCCAGGCCAACGCCAAGTTCTTCGCCAACCAGGGTCACTGGTGGTCGCAGATGCCCGGTGCCGACCGCCTGTCTGCGGTGAACGAGCTGTTCCATCGCATCGGCAAGGATTACGAGAAGCCCGAGTGGGGCATCAACGAAATCGAGGTCGACGGCGAGCGCGTGCCGATCGTGGTGCACGAAGAAGTTGTCAAGCCGTTCTGCAAGCTGCTGCGCTTCAAGCGCCACAGCAACGAAGCCGACCAGCTCAACACCATGCTCAACCAGCCGTTCGTGCTGGTGGTGGCGCCGCTGTCGGGCCACCACGCCACGCTTCTGCGCGACACCGTGCGCACCCTGCTGCGCGACCACCGCGTGTACGTCACCGACTGGGTCGACGCGCGCATGGTGCCCGGCAGCGAAGGCGAGTTCAGCCTGGACGATTACATCGCCTACGTGCAGGAATTCATCCGACACCTCGGTGCCGAGAAACTGCACGTGGTCAGCGTGTGCCAGCCGACCGTACCGGTGCTGGCCGCCGTTTCGCTGATGGCCAGCCGTGGCGAAACCACGCCGCGTTCGCTGGTGATGATGGGCGGCCCGATCGATGCGCGCTGCAGCCCGACCGCGGTGAACAACCTGGCCACCCAGAACCCGCTGTCATGGTTCGAGAACAACGTGATCCACACCGTGCCGCCGGGTTATCCGGGCGCCGGTCGCCGCGTGTACCCGGGCTTCCTGCAGCACGCCGGTTTCCTGTCGATGAATCCGAGCCGGCACTTCAGTTCGCATTGGGATTTCTATGCCGACCTGGTCAAGGGCGACATGGAAGATGCCGATGCGCACCGCCGCTTCTACGACGAATACAACGCAGTGCTGGACATGCCGGCGCGCTACTACCTGGATACCATCCGCGTGGTGTTCCAGGAATTCCTGCTGCCGCGCGGCGAGTGGTATGTGCAGGGTGAGCTTGTGGATCCCGGTGCGATCACCGGCACCGCGCTGCTGAGCATCGAAGGCGAGCTGGACGACATCGCCGGCCTGGGCCAGACCGAAGCGGCGCAGGAACTGTGCACTGGTATCCCGGCCGCGCGCCGTGAGCACTTCGTGGTCGAGGGCGCCGGCCACTACGGCATCTTCAGCGGCCGCCGCTGGCGCGAAACCGTGTACCCCAAGGTGCGCGATTTCTTCGCCGCCAACGCGCAGGCTGCGGCGAAGCCGAAGAAGGCGGCCAAGGCCGCCAGCAATGTCACCCCGATCCGTAAGAAAGCGGGTTGACGACCGGTTGCGCCGACGGTTGTCGGCGCTTCGATCCGGATCATGAACGTCTGACGGGCGGTTTCGATTGGGGCTGAACGCCGGTCGGATCACCGTGGCCTGATCTCGACGACTTCGGATGCTTGCGCCGCGCTGCGCGCGGTGTCCGGCCAACGGCCGGACCTACGAATTGCTACGGGCCCATCCGGATCATGGTCAATCAACCAAGGGCTCCGGATGCCTGGCGGTAGCGCCGGCCGTTGGCCGGCCGTCGGTAGACTTAGAGGCGTACCAGCAGGTGTTTCGCCATCTGGCCGTGCAGGTGGCCGATGAAGCGCGCCAGGTGCATGGTGCAGAACAGGATCACCACGCCCAGTACCGCCAGCGCCGGGGTGGCCCACAGCGGCAGCACGACCAGTTCGCTTTCGAAGTACAGGCTCGGGGCGCCCAGCGCGAACATCGAGGCCACCGGCGCCCAGATGAAGACCAGCGCCACTGTCAGCAGCGTGACCGCGATGGTGAAGTAGATGATGCCCAGCGGCAGCATCAGCATGAAGTACAGCATCGTCAGCCAGGTACGCCCATCGGTGAACATGTCGCCGATACGCTGCAGCCAGCTGCGGCTGCGGTCGGCATAGCGCGGCCGACGCGGCATCCGCTCGCCGAGCAGTGCTTCGATCAGCCGCCCTTCCAGCAGCGCCAGGCCGCGCACCGAACCGAAGAAGAGCACGGTCATTGGAATGCCGATGATCAGCACGATCAGGCCCAGCGACATCGACAGGCCGGTGATTACCCAGGTGAAGAAGAAGATGCCGGTGGCCAGCGACAGCAGCATGTAGAACAGCGCGCCGTAGGTGCGCGGTTCCAGTGCCACGCCGAAGAAGCGCGCCAGCGCCGAGCGGTGCGGCGGCGGAACACGGTCGGTCGGCGGTGCATCGCCGCCGGCTGCGGCCGCTGCGGCGGCAACACCCGGCGCCACCTGCGCCGGCACTACCCGGGCGATCGGCCGCACACTGGCACTGGGGGTGCGCAGCGCGCGGTTCACGGTGATTTCGGTTTCGCGGTAGATCTCGGCCACTTCCTCCGGCGCACCGTAGCTGCCGGCGACGTCGGCGATCACCTCCGCCTCGCTGCGGCCCGGCTGGGCGGCCAGTTCCGAACGCAGGTATTCCTCGGCGTCGTACAACGCGTCCTGCACCATCGCCGGATCGGCGTCGTGCAGGGCCGCGCGCAGCTGCGCCAGGTACTGGCCGATGGTAGTGGGCAAGCCCCCGCCCCTCATGCTTTCTTCGTTCATTGCAGTACCCCTTCCAGCACGGAATCGACGGAATCTCGGGTGGCACGCCAGGCCTGGCTCCACAACGCCAGCACCTCGCGGCCGCGTTCATTGATGCGGTAGTAGCGCCGCGGTGGCCCGGCCACCGACGGTTCGATCTGGCTTTCCAGCAGCCCGGCCCCTTCGAGGTTGCGCAGCACCGGGTACAGCGCGCTCTGCTTGCCGCTCAGCACGCCCTCGCCGGTCCGTTCCAGTTCCTTGGCGATCAGGTAGCCGTACAGCGGTTCCCCGGCCTTGGCCAGCACCGCCAGCAGGGCCAGCGACACGGTGCCGGCACTGAGCTCCTTCTGGAACTTCTTCAGGTGGACCTCGTGGTCGCTCATGACGATCTCCAGCTAGCGTGGAGTCAACACTAGTGCGAAGTCAGCTATAGCGAACGTGCCGTTAGTCACCCTGCCGGGGGACAGGGTGGGCTGGCGGCCGGAGCCGGGCTTCGCGCAGAATCGGGGATCGTTCATCCCGGGGTCCACCATGTCGCCACGCCGTCCCGCCCTGCTCGCGCTTGCCCTCTCCTGCCTGCTGCCGGGCCTGGCCACCGCAGCCACGCCCTACCGCAGCGCGCAGCAGATCCTGGAGGCCTCGCCCGCGAGCGACTGGCGCACGCCGGATCCGGCCAACCTGCTGGTGATGAAGCTGGATGCCGGTGAGGTCCTGATCGAGCTGGCCCCGGCCTTCGCGCCGCAGCACGTGGCCAACATCCAGACCCTGGCGCATGAGCATTTCTGGGATGGCGAGAGCATCTACCGCGCGCAGGACAACTTCGTGGTGCAGTTCGGCGATGCCGATGCCGATGACGTGGCCAAGGCCAAGCCGCTGGGCTCGGCCAAGCGCAAGTTGCCGGCGGAGTTCCAGCGCGACAGCAAAGGGTTGAAGGTCAGCGTGCTGCCCGATCGCGACGGCTGGGCCGACCAGACCGGCTTCGTCGACGGCTTCGCGGTGGGCCAGGACCGGCAGGATGGCAAGACCTGGCTGGCGCACTGCTACGGCGCGCTGGGTGCCGGCCGCAACAACGACGAAGACAGCAGCATCGGCGCCGAGCTGTATGTGGTCACTGGCCAGTCGCCGCGCCAGCTGGACCGCAACATCACCGTGGTCGGCCGGGTGCTCAAGGGCATGGAGCTGCTCAGCGCACTGCCGCGCGGACCGGCCCCGATGGGCTTCTACGCCGACCCGGCGCAGCGCACCGCAATCCGCTCGATCCAGCGGGTGAGCGACCTGCCGGAAGCGCAGCGACCGACGCTGCAGGTGCTGCGCACCGATTCAAAGACCTTCGCCGATACGGTCGAAGCGCGCCGCAACCGCGTGGATGACTTCTACAAACGGGCCGCCGGGCATATCGACCTGTGCAACATCCCCGTGCCCGTGCGGTAAGGGATGCCGCGTCGCGTCAACGTTTCTGGCTGGCGGCGACGCTGCCGAGGATCAACGCGCCGGCGACCACCATCGCCCAGGTCACCGGCTCGCCCAGGAACAGCCAGGCAAACAGCGCGCCGAACATCGGCACCAGGTAGGTCACGGTGGAGGCGCGCGCCGGGCCAATCCGCGCGATGAGTCGGTAGAACATCAGGAATGCAAAGCCGGTGCAGACCACGCCCAGCGCGACCGCGCACGCCCACGACACGGCGGGAATCGGCGCGTCCGGCCAGTGGGTCAGCGCCATCGGCAGCATCAGCAGCGCCGCGCTGCCCAGCGTGGCGCCGGCCGACGCCGCTGGCGGCAGGCCGGTCATGTGGCGCTTGACCAGGTTCACGCCCAGGCCGTACAGCAGCGCAGCCAGCGAACCGGCAATCACCGCCGCGCCGATGCTCAGCCCGGACACCTTGGCCGTGGCCAGCACCACCACGCCGCCGAAGCCGACCAGCAGCGCAATCGCGCGACGCATGCCGATCTTCTCGCCGAAGAACAGGAACGCGATCAGCGCGGCAAACAGCACGGTCATCGCGTTGCAGATCGCGCCGATCGCGGCCGGTGCGCGCTGCGCGGCCCAGGCGAACAGCACGAACGGAATGGCGGAGTTGATCAGGCCGATCGGCACCAGCCACAGCCAGCGCCGGGCCGGGAACTGCGCGCGCGCCTGCCAGAGGAACGGCAGCAGCACCAGCGCGCCCAGCAGCAGCCGCACTTCCACCAGCGCATACGGCCCGAACGACGGCACCGCCACGCGCATGAACAGAAACGAGCAGCCCCAGATCGCGCCGAGCACGGTCAGCTCCAGCGGGGTGCGCCAATCGCGCTCCATCGCCCCCGCACTCACCGGCGCGCCGCTCACGGGCGGCCCCCGGCACGGCAGGAACGGGCAGCGACGGCAGCGGGGACGGGCAGCAACATGGCGCGGGCTCCAGGGATCAGACACGCAGCATCTACCTGCCGCGGGGCCTCGACAAGCGCGTAGTATCGCTGCAAGCCACAAATATGATTTGGGTCTCGCCATGCTCCTGCGCCCTGCCCTGCTGCCCGCGCTGGGGGTGTTCGCGGTCGCCGCGCGCCACCAGAATTTCGCCCATGCCGCCGAGGAACTGCACCTCACCGCCAGCGCGGTCAGCCACCACGTGCGGCGGCTGGAAGCGCTGCTGGGCACGGTCCTGTTCCAGCGCCATGCCCGTGGCGTGCGCCTGACCGCCGAAGGCCGCCAGCTGGCCGACGCCGCCGCCGCCGCCCTGAGCGACATCAACGCCGTGGCCGGCAACCTGCACCCGCAAGCAGATGTGGTGCCGCTGCGGATCACCACCCTGCGCTCGCTGTCCTACTGCTGGCTGGTGCCGCGCCTGCCGCGTTTCAGCCGCCTGCATCCGCGCATGCGCATCGAGCTGCAGACCAGCAGCGAACTGGTCCGCTTCGACGAGAACGGTCCGGAACTGGGCATCCGTTACGGACTGGGCCAGTGGCCGGGCCTGGCCGCCCACCACCTGATGGACGACGAGCTGTGCCCGGTGGCGTCACCGGCCCTGCCGGGGGTGTCGGCGCTGCGTGAGCCCGCGCAGATCGCCACGCTGCCGCTGGTCAGCGACATGTCACCGCAGGGCTGGCGCGACTGGTTCCGCGCCGCCGGCGTGCGTGGCCTGGACCTGACCGCGCAGCACATCTTCAGCGACAGCACCGATGCGATGCGCGCGGCGGTGTATGGCATCGGCGCGGTGTTGGCGCGCAAGCACATCGCCCAGCCGTACCTGCAGCGCTATGAACTGGTGCGCCTGCCCGGGCCGGCGCTGAAGGCGCGCTATGCGTATTACATCGTGCACGCCGAACACCGGCCGCTCAGCCCGACGGCGGTGGCGTTCATGGACTGGCTCAAGCGCGAAGCCCTGGATGAGCGCACGCCGGTGCCGGCGTTGCCGGATGAATTGTTGAACCGCCCTCACGACCAACGGTCGTGAGCTACCGGCGGGTGAATGTCGCCCGACCGCCGGCCGGGCAACATTCACCCGCTTTTGCCCGGCGCATCGCTACGGTGGAATCCCCACTCCCACGAGACCTTCCCATGGCCATGCTGCGACTCAGGATCACCGGTACCGAAGACGATGCGCGCGCCATCAGCGACCTGCTCCAGAGCATCGAGGGCATCGAGCACGTCGAGGAAACCGACGACCTGATGCCGCACATGGACGATGACGATTCCAGCTCGGCCGGCCTGTCCGATGACATCGGGCCGGGCACGCATGAGCTGGAGGTCGAGGTTGGCAATGAAAGCACCGCGCAGAAGGTGCGCGATGCCGTGCAGGAGCTGGCGCTGGAACTGGACGTTTTCGTCGAGTACGAAACCGACGAAGGCTGACGTGGCAGCCCACCGGTAGGTATGCACCGTTGGTGCATACGCGTTACGGCATGGACGAAGCCCGGCGGCGCCTACGCCACAGCTTCAGCCCAACCCAGCCCAGCAGCCACAGCACCAACGTCACCGGCAGCAGCGCGGCCACCGCGCGGATCACGAAGGCCACGCTGCTGGTGACGGTCGCGCCGAAGTCGCCCAGCGCCTCGCCGATCTCGCTGCGGCTGCGCTGGCCTGCGGGCGTCTGGAAACGCAGCGTGAGCAGCTGGGTGTCGATCCGCCGCCGCTGGTTGGCGGCGTCCTTGTTGGCCTGCTCCAGCCCTGCCTCGATTTCGGACAGGCGCTGGGTGATGACCAGCAGGTCGGCGACCTTGATGCCCTTGTCGTCCTGGTAGGCGAGCAGGCGTTCGTGTTCCTTCTGCAGGCGGGCCTTGGTCAGCGCGGTGTCCGCGACCTGCTGGGCGAGGTCTTCGGCCTGGGTGTTGCGCGAGGCGACGTCGCCGCCCTGCCCGGCCAGCCCGATCAACGGCTCCACGCCCTTGGGCGCGATCCGTACCCGGATCGAGCCGGACGGATACTCGCCGCCCTGCTGGCCGACCTGCAGCACGGCGCAATCGCCGAACCTGCTGGACTGGCAGGCCTCGCTGATCTGCTTCACCCGCGGCCCGATCTGCGCGGCATCGAGCTGGATGTCCACCTCGTGCTCATACGCCAGGGCCGCACCTTCGGGCGAGGCCACCGCACCGGCCGCGCCGGCATTGGCCATTTCCGCGTGCTGCTTGCCACTGCATCCGGCAAGCGCCACCAGCAGCATCCCTGCCCAGGCGCCGCTGCGCCACATCGTCCCTGTCGTCACACGCTGGCTCCATCGTAGAAATTGATCTTCAGCCCACCCAGTTCCAGCCCGGGCAGGCAGCGCACATTCACTGCCACCATCGCCTGGCCGCTGCGCGGGTCCACGCCCTCGCTGAACGGGGCAATGCCGCACTCACGGCAGTAATGATGCTGCAGGTGGTGCTTGTTGAACTGGTAGGTGGCCAGCTGCGCAGGGTCCGTGTTCAGGCTCAGCGCCGTGCGCGGGCCGAACCACAGCAGACCACCGCGCCGCCGGCACAGCGAGCAGTTGCAGTCCACCACGTCGGTGATGGGGGCCTCGGCCTGGACCACGAACGCAATCTGCCCGCAATGGCAGCTTCCCTCGTACTGCATGGCACACCTCCCGGCGGGAAAGGCCCATGGTAATCCAATGGCACGGGCGGTCGCCCGTCGGCAGCGCCTATGCTGGGCGATTGTCCACAGCACAGGATCGCCGATGCGCCAGCATCTTCTTGCCCTTGCCCTGATCGCCACCCTGGGTGGCTGCCAGCAGGCCGACGCCCCCACCGCCCCGGCCGGTAGCGCGGCAACCGCCCCCGCTGCCGATGCGGCCGTGGATGCCGCCTTCGCCGACCTGTCCAAGCGTGCCTTGGACACCTGGATGCAGCTGTCGCCGATCAGCGCCACCCAGATCGGCGATCACCGTTACGACAGCGAAATCGACGACCTGAGCGCGGCCGGCCAGCAGAAGATGCTGACCGCCTACAAAGGCCTGCTCGGCGAACTGGACAAGGTCGAGGTGAGCAAGCTCTCGCGCGAAAACCAGGTGGATGCGGCCATCCTGCGCAACCAGCTGCAGTCCGAAATCTGGAACGCCGAAGTGCTGCAGGCGTCCAAGTGGGATCCGCAGATCTACAACGGCACCGCTGGCAGCGCGCTATACGGCCTGATGGCGCGTGAGTTCGCGCCGCTGCCCGACCGCCTGAAGTCGGCCACCGCACGCATGGAAAAGCTGCCGCAGATCTTCGCCCAGGCCCGCGAGAACCTGGACCAGGCCCGCGTGCCGAAGATCCACGCCGAAACGGTGTCCAAGCAGAACAAGGGCATCCTGAGCATCGTCGATACCTTCATCACGCCCCACATCGGCGAACTGCCGGCCGAAGATGGCAAGCGCCTGCAGGCCGCCATCGATGGCCTGAAGAAGGCGGTGGACGAACAGCAGACGTGGCTGGACAAAACGCTGGTGCCAAACGCCAAGGGCGATTTCCGCATCGGTGCCGAGCTGTACGACCAGAAGCTGAAGTTCGCGCTGAACTCGTCGCTGTCGCGCGCCGAGATCGGCGAACGTGCCCGCGCCGAACTCAAGCGCGTGCGCCAGGACATGTACGGCATCGCGCAGACGGTGCTGAACGGCAAGCCGGGCGCCCCGGCGCTGCCGGCCAATCCGAGCGACGAACAGCAGCAGGCGGCGATCGAAGCGGCGCTGGAGCTGGCCTACGCCGACAAGCCGGCGCGCGACAAGGTGGTCGACGATGCCAAGGCGGCGCTGGCGCAGTCCACCGAGTTCGTGCGCAAGCATGACCTGATGACCCTGCCCGACGCGCCGGTGGACATCATCCTGATGCCCGAATTCCAGCGCGGCATGGCCGTGGCCTACTGCGATTCGCCGGGTCCGCTGGACAAGAACCTGAAGACGTTCTACGCGGTGTCGCCGATTCCGGACGACTGGACCGACAAGCAGGTCGATTCGTTCCTGCGTGAATACAACAGCCGCATGATCCACCTGCTGAGCATCCACGAAGGCACGCCGGGCCACTACCTGGAAGGCTGGCATTCGGGCAAGTTCCCGTCGACGCTGCGTGCGGTGCTGCGCTCGGGCCTGTTCGCCGAAGGCTGGGCGGTGTACACCGAGCGGATGATGCAGGAGCAGGGTTACCTGGACAACGATCCGCTGTTCCACCTGGTGCAGCTGAAGTTCTACCTGCGCACGATCTCCAACGCGATCCTGGACCAGGGCGTTCACGTGGACAACTGGACGCGCGAGCAGGCGATGCAGCTGATGACCCACGATGCGTTCCAGCAGGAAAGCGAAGCATCGGGCAAGTGGGTGCGCGCGCAGCTGACCTCGGCGCAGCTGCCGACCTACTTCGTCGGCGCGCAGGAGCACTTCGACACGCGCAAGGCGGTGCAGGAAAAGCAGGGCGACAAGTTCAACCTGAAGGCCTACCACGACCAGATGCTGTCCTACGGCGCCCCGCCGGTGCGCTTCGCACGCCAGCTGATGCTGGACCAGCCGATCGAGTGATGGGGTGCCGGCCACGGTTCGGTACGTGATATGGAAACGGCCCGGTGATTACCGGGCCGTTTTTGTTTCGCGCGTAGAGCGGCGTTTCAGGTGCTGCGTGCTGGGGAGGCCGGCGGGCAACCCCCTACGGGACACGCCGCAAGTACGTCCTTGTAGGCTTGGCAAAAACATCCATGTTTTTGACAGTCCCTACGGAGGTTACCCGCCGGCCTCCCCTCATGCATTGCGCGGGCGGAACGGAGAGCAGCGACGCAGGGCGTCGCTCTACGGGTTTCGATTATTTTCATGCGTCATCGGATGTTGCATTCGTCCTGGCAGTCGTTTGGGAACCGACCCTACCGCGTAGAGCGACGCCATGCGTCGCTGCTCTCCGTTCCGCCGACCGCGATGTTTGAAGGGAAGGACGGCGGGCAGCCCTCGTAGGGACTGTCAAAAACATGGATGTTTTTGCCAAGCCCCCATGGATGGGTTCACGGCGTGTCCCGTAGAGGGCTGCCCGCCGGCCTTCCCTGCACGTAACAACAAAAACGCCGCAGCTGTTGCTATTGCTGTTGCTCTAACCAGCGTCCGCCGCGACGAACCCACCGGTCTGCCGCGCCCACAGGCGCGCATAGAGACCTCCCGCTGCGACCAGCTCGGCGTGCGTGCCGGTTTCCACGATACGGCCCTGGTCCATCACCACCAGCCGGTCCATGCGCGCGATGGTGGACAGGCGATGCGCGATCGCGATGACCGTCTTGCCCGCCATCAGCTCGTCCAGGTTGTCCTGGATCGCCGCTTCCACTTCCGAATCCAGTGCCGAGGTGGCCTCGTCCAGCACCAGGATCGGCGCGTCCTTGAGCAGCACCCGCGCGATGGCGATGCGCTGCCGCTGGCCGCCGGACAGCTTCACCCCGCGCTCGCCCACGTGCGCGTCATAACCCTGCCGCCCTTCGGCGTCACGCAACGTGTCGATGAAGGCGGCAGCGCGTGCCTTGCCCACCGCCGCACGCAGTTGTTCCTCGGTGGCGTCAGGCCGTCCGTACAGCAGGTTGTCGCGGATCGAACGGTGCAGGAGCGACGTGTCCTGGGTAACCACGCCGATCTGTCGGCGCAGGCTTTCCTGGGTGACCGCCGCGATGTCCTGGCCATCGATGCGGATCTGCCCGCTTTCCAGGTCGTACAGGCGCAGCAGCACGTTCACCAGCGTCGACTTGCCCGCGCCCGACGGGCCGACCAGGCCGATCTTCTCGCCCGGCTTCACGCTCAGGTCCAGCCCAGCGATCACCCCACCCTGCTTGCCGTAGTGGAAATGGATGTCATCGAACTGCACCCCGCCTTCGTGCACCACCAGCGGCACCGCATCGGCGCGGTCCTGCACGCTCAGTGGCTGCGAAATGGTGGTGATGCCGTCCTGCACCGTGCCGATGTCCTCGAAGATGCCGTTGATCGTCCACATGATCCAGCCGGACATATTGTGGATGCGGATCACCAGGCCGGTGGCCAGCGTGATCGCGCCCACCGTGATGTTGCCGTGGCTCCACAGCCACAGCGCCAGCCCGCAGGTACCGGCGATCAGGAAGCCGTTGACGATCGCGATGGTCAGGTCCATGCCGGTGGTGATCCGGGTCTGGCGGCGGTGCTTGACCGCCAGCTCCTCGATCGCCTCGGCCACATAGGCCTGCTCGCGCCCGCCGTGGGCGAACAGCTTCAGCGTGGGAATGTTGGTGTAGCCATCGACGATGCGGCCCATCGCCTTGGAGCGCGCCTCGGACGCGATCCAGGCACGCTCCTTCGCGCGCGGCACGAAGTACACCATGATCACCACATACGCGGCCAGCCACAGCACCAGCGGAATCATCAGCCGCCAGTCCGCCTGCGCGAACAGGTACAGCGCCGTGCCGGTGTACACCACGATGTACCACAGCGAATCGACCATCTGCACCGCCGACTCGCGCAGCGACGTACCGGTCTGCATGACCCGGTTGGCCATGCTGCCGGCAAAATCATTCTGGAAGAACGACAGGCTCTGGCGTACCACGTAGTTGTGCATCAGCCAGCGCGACCGGTTGCTCAACCCCGGCACGATGGCCTGGTTGACCAGCAGGTTGTGCAGGCCCACCAGCACCGGCCGCGCCACCAGCGTGATCGCCGCCATCCACAGCAGCGTGTCGGCGTGCCGGGCGAAGAAGCCCGCATCCGGCTGCTCGCTGACCATGTCGACGATGCGGCCGAGGAAATCGAACATGGCCACTTCCACCAGCGCCAGCAGCAGCCCGGCGATCAGCGTGGCCAGCAGCACCGGCCAGACCGGGTGCAGGTAGTGGAGGTAGAACGGCAGCACGCGGCGCGGCGGCATGCGCGCGTCGATCGGCGGAAATACGGGAATCAGCGACTCGAACCAGCGGAACATTCCATTTCCTGGAAAACAGGCAGGCCGCGATTATCCCACCGCAGCCTGCCGTTTGTTTTCACGGGGTCAACACCAGGTCCTGGAAATTGAAACTGAAGTCGGTCAGCGACGATACCGCCTGCATGCGCACCTCGCGCACCTTGCCGTCCGGATCCAGGCTGAAGTTCACGAACGCATCGGCGTTGAGCGAACGGTCGTCCCAGCGCACGATGAACGTATCGTGCTGCCAGTGCTCCATCGTGCCCACCAGCTGCGCCGTCCTGCCGAAACGCAGGCGCAGCTTGCCGGCGCGCTGCTCGACGAACACCTCGCCATACCACGGGTCACGGTAGGTGCCGGCGTAGCGGGACAGCGGCAGCGACGGCGTGGATTTCGGATCGCGCGTCGCCTGGTGCGCCGCCCAGCCCTCATCGGCCTTGTCCTGCGCCTTGGCCACCGCCGCGGCATACGCCGCCACCCAGTCGGTGGCCGGCGCCTTGAGATAGGCGTCCAGCACGTCCATGGTGATCGCGTTGAAGGCCGCGCCCACTTCCTGGTTGGTCAGCACCACGATGCCCAGCTTCTGCTCCGGCACCAACGTCACCCGCGACACCATGCCCGGCCAACCGCCGGTGTGCCACACCAGCTTCTGGCCCCGGTAGTCGCTCAGGCTCCAGCCCTCGCCGTAGCCGGCGAAGTTCGGGCGCGCGGCAGCCAGGGCCGGCACGCTCGGTTCGGGCACCACCTGCGGGGTGATCATCTGCCACATCGCCTGCTGGCTCTTCGGGCTGAACAGCGCGGTTCCGTTTTCCAGCTTGCCCTGGGCCAGCTGCACGTTCATCCAGCGCGCCATGTCGTGCACGCTGGAATACACCCCGCCCGCACCGGCGTTGTTGGACCAGGTCAGCGGCGCCACCGTGCGCAGGTCGGTGAAGTCGAACTTGGCATGCCCGGTGGCGGCCTTGTCGCCCGGCTTCAGGTGATCGGCATTGAAGCGGGTGCCGGCCATGCCCACCGGGGTGAAGATGTGCTGCTGCAGGAAGTCCGCATACGACTGCCCGGAAACCTGTTCGATCACCTGCTGCGCCACCGCATACAGGATGTTGTCGTAGGCGTAGCGGTCACGGAAGCCGGCTTTCAGCGGCACCTTGCCCAGCCGCTGCACCACCTCGGCGTTGCTGTAGGTGGTGGTCGGCCAGAACAGCAGGTCGCCCGCGCCCAGGCTGAGCCCGCTGCGGTGCGACAGCAGGTCGCGGATGCGCATTTCGCCGGTCACGTACGGATCGGACATGCGGAACGACGGCAGGTGGTCGATCACCCGGTCGTCCATCTTCAGCTTGCCCTGCTCGGCCAGCAGGTTCAGCGAGGTGGCCGTGAACGCCTTGGTGTTGGAGGCGATGGCGAACAGGGTGTCGGCCTCGACCGGTGCCGGCTTGCCCAGCTCGCGCACGCCATAGCCGCGCTCGAAGACGACCTGGCCGTCCTTGACCACCGCCACCGCGATGCCGGGAATGTCGAACTGGCTGCGCACGCGTTCCACCGTGGCATCCAGCCGTTGCAGTTCGGCCGGCACGGCTGCCGACGCCAGGGGTGCGCACGCCAGCAGCACAAGGCCTCCGATCCAGGATGTGTTCAATCAGTGTCTCCGGTTGCATGTTGCAGGGGCGTCGAGGCCACCGACGGGCCGGTTACGCCAGGTTTCGCGCGATGGTAACGCGGCCGGCCGCAGGCTCGCCTGTGCCAGAAGCCGCCCACCCCGGAGCACCCGCATGACCCTCCCCACCGACACCGACACCGGCTCCACCATCATTCCCTGCCTGCGTTACCGCGACGCGCGTGCGGCCATCGCCTGGCTGGAGCGTGCGTTCGGGTTCACCGCGCAGGCCGTGTACGCCGAAGGCGACATCGTGTACCACGCCCAACTGGTCTACGGCCGCGGCATGATCATGCTCGGCTCGGTCGACAACGGCGGCGACTGGGGCAAGCTCATCGTGCAACCCGATGACGTCGAGGGCCGCGAAACCCAGAGTGCCTGCGTCATCGTGACCGATCCCGATGCCCACTACGAGCGTGCGGTCGCCGCCGGGGCCGAGCTGGCGATCGATGTCGCCGACCAGGACTACGGCGGCCGCGGCTATGCCTGCCGCGACCTCGAGGGCCACCTGTGGTGGTTCGGCAGCTACGACCCCTGGAAGGAGAGCGACGCTTGAAGCACGCTGTTCCCGGACCGATTCATACCGGCATCGGCGGTTGGGTGTTCCCGGCCTGGCGCGGTGGCACGTTCTACCCCGCCGGCCTGCCGCAGCGCGAGGAGCTGGCGCATGCCAGCCGCCAGCTCGGCTGCATCGAAATCAACAGCACCTTCTACCGCGCGCAGAAGCCGGCGGTGTACGCGCAGTGGCGCGAGCAGACCCCGCCGGGCTTCAAATTCTCCGCCAAGGCGCCACGCACGATCACCCAGACCCACGACCTGGCGGCGGCCGGCGCACGCGCCGACAACTTCATCAACGGCATCACCGCGCTGGAGGATCGCCTCGGCCCGCTGGTGTGGCAGTTTGGCGATACCCATCCGGCGGGTGCACAGGAGTTCGATCGGTTCCTCGATGCCCTGCCCGGCAAGGCCAATGGACAAGTGCTCCGGCACGCACTGGAAGTGCGCAATCCCGCGGCGTGGACGCCGGAGCTGGTGGCCGTGGCGCGCGCGCACGGCGCGGCCCTGGTGTTCAGCGGCTCGGCCGATTATCCCAGCTTTGCCGACCCCACCGCGGATTTCATCTACGCCAGGCTGATGCAGTCGCGCGCCAACCTGCGTGCCGGCTACCCCGAGCGCACGCTGGAACAGTGGTGCCTGCGCGCGATGCGCTGGGCGCGTGGCGACGACAATCCCGACCTGCCGCACATCACGGCCGACGCCCCCGCCAGTGGGCCGCGCGAGGTGTTCATGCTGTTCATCGGCGCCGCCAAGCACCGCAACCCTGGCGCCGCGGTGGCGCTGCGGAAACAACTGCAGCAGGTCGGCGCATAGGGCCGGGCAAGGCCCCGCGCTATCGGGGCCTTGCCGATTGACGCACAATACGCGGATGCCGATGACCGACACCCGCAAAGCGCTGCTGCAAATCCACTTCTGCGTGCTGCTGTGGGGCATCACCGCCATCCTCGGCAAGCTCATCAGCCTGCCCGCGTTGCCGCTGGTGTGGTGGCGCATGCTGCTGGTGGTGGCCATGCTGGCCCTGCTGCCACGCGTCTGGCGCGGGTTGCGCCAGCTCTCCCCCGCCCTGTTCGCCGGCTACTGCGGCGTGGGCGCGCTGGTCGCCCTGCACTGGCTCACCTTCTACGGCGCGGTGAAGCTGGCCAATGCCTCGGTGGCGGCCACCTGCATCGCGCTGGCCCCGGTGTTCACCGCCGTCATCGAACCCTGGGTCGCCAAGCGCCCCTTCCAGCTGCGCGAACTGGCCTTCGGCATCGCCGTGCTGCCGGGCGTGGGCATGGTGGTTGGCGGCGTGCCTGACGGCATGCGCGTGGGCGTGCTGGTCGGCGCCATGTCCGCATTGCTGGTCGCCATCTTCGGCTCGCTCAACAAGCGGCTGGTCAGCCACGCCGACCCACTCACCGTCACCGCGGTGGAACTGGGCGCCGGCACCGTCACCCTGACCCTGCTCGCCCCGCTGCTGCCGTTCCTGCTGCCCGCGCTGGCCAGCCCGCTGTGGGTGATACCCGACCTGCGCGACGGGATGCTGCTGCTGGCCCTGGCCGGCGTATGCACCCTGCTGCCGTTCGCCCTGGCGCTGGTCGCGCTGCGCCACCTCAGCGCCTACACCGTGCAGCTGGTCACCAACCTCGAACCGGTCTACGCGATCCTGCTGGCCATGGTCCTGCTGAGCGAACAGCATGAACTCACCCCGCTGTTCTATGCCGGCGTGGCGATCATCGTCGGCGCGGTCTTCCTGCACCCGCTGTTGAACCGGCGCAAGAAAGTGCAGCACCCGGAGATCCTGGGCACCGCCGAAGCGCGCAACATCGCCGAGTGAAGAACCGGAACCCGCGCGGCGGGTAGAGCCGACGGGTACCGATCCGTTTCCCGATCCGTTTTCCCGATCCGTTTCACCGACCCATTTCACCGATCCATTTCACCGATCCGTCAACCGATCCGTTTTTTACGCGCCAACGCTTCCGGCATCAGCGTTCGGGCCAGTACCATGCCGGCGCGTCCAGCACGCCCTGGCCCACCAGCGTCGTACGGCTCATCTGCTTTTCCAGCGCGATCGACGTGCACGGCTCTGCCTCGCGCAGCGCCGCGATCAACCGGCTGGCATGAGACACCACCCACACCTGACTGCGCGCCGCCGCCCCGATGATCAACCGCCCCAGCGCCGGCAGCAGGTCCGGATGCAGGCTGGTTTCCGGCTCGTTGAGCACCATCAACGGCGGCGGGCGCGGCGTATGCAGCGCCGCGATCAGCAACAGATAGCGCAATGTCCCATCGGACAACTCCGCCGCGCCCAACGGCCGCAGCAGACCGGGCTGATGGAACTTCAGGCTCAGGTGATCCTCACTCGGCTCGATGTAGACCCGCGCCCCGGGGAACGCATCGTCCAGCGCCGCCGCCAGCGCATCGGAATCGCCGATCTCCACGATCGTCCGCCACGCCGCCGCCAGGTCATGCCCATCGTGGCTCAGCACCGGCGTACGCGTGGCCAGGCTCGCCTGTCGCGCCGGCGCGTCCCGGTCACTGCGGAAATGATCATAGAAGCGCCAGCTGCGCAGCGTCTCGCGCAGCCGCAGCACCTCCGGCATCCGCTGCGGATCGGCAACCTGCGTAAACAGGCTTTCGTGCACCGACAGGTTCGATTCCAGCAGCTCCCAGCTGCGCCCACTGCGCCGCCGCAACATCGCCCCGCGCCGCTCCACCAGCACATTGCTGCTGCGCAGGAACGGCCCGGCCCAGATGCTCTCGCACTTGATCTGCGGGTCCAGGTTGAACATCGAATGCGAATCGGCCACCGGGTAGCCCAGATCGATCGCATACCCGAAATCATCCGCCGCAAAACCCAGCCGCAGCGCCACCGACGACTGCCGCGGTCCGCCCTGCACCGGCACCTCGCCCGCCAGCATCCGCCGGTCCAACCGCTCCGGACCGGCCCACAGCGCCGACTGGAATCCGCCCTCCCGCGCCAGCGACGGCGTCACTCCTCCTCGCGCCGTATCGGCCAGCAGCCGCAGCGCGCGGTACAGGCTGGACTTGCCACTGCCGTTGTCACCGGTGACCAGGTTCAATGCCCCCATCGGCACGACCAGATCGTGCAGGGAACGGTAGTTGGAAATGGCGAGGGTCTGCAGCACGGAAGGACTCCGCAGGGAAACAGGCGTGCAGGATGACAGCGATAGGTCGCAGGTATTGCGATTGATGGCGCAATTGACCCCGTCAATCGTCACGCCAAAGCCGCCGGGCACGGCCCGGCTCTACGGCTTTTCAGCGAATCACCGGCACACTGTCAAAGGCTGGCGGGGGTGGGTTTGCGGGACCGTAGAGCGCCATGGATGGCGCGAACGAGCTTACATGGGTGAAGGCGCACTGCTTGCGAGGCACTGCCTCGCGTGCGACTGAACGCACAGCCGCTGGCGGCTGGGCCGGGCCGCGGAGCGGGACTTGCAGCGTGTCCCGCAAACCCACACCCGCCAGCCAAACCAGGCACGCCCGCAGACCAAGGCTCTAAAACTCAGGGCGCCAACTCAACCCGATTCCGCCCGTTGCCCTTCGCCCGGTACAAGGCGGCATCGGCGCGCTCCAATGTCTGCTCCACGGTGTCACCTGAACGATGCGCCGCGACCCCGATACTGACTGTCACCGGGAACCCCAGCGGCAGGTCGGAAACCGCCATCCGCAGGAAATCGCACTGCAACTCCGCCGTGCGCAGGTCCGTATCCGGCATCAGCACCACGAACTCCTCCCCGCCATAGCGCGCCGCCAGCCCGCGGCCCGAGAACTGCGCCCGGAGCAGCACCCCCAACTCCGCCAGCACCCGGTCGCCGGTCGCGTGCCCGTTGAAATCGTTGATCTGCTTGAAATGGTCGATATCCACCAGGGCCACCGCCGTCTGCCGTGGCTGCCCGTCCGCATCCAATACCGACGCATCCAGTGCCACCGCCATCGCGCGCCGGTTCGGCAGCCCCGTCAGCACATCCGTCCGGCTCTGCTCGGCCAGATCCGCGTTCTGCGCCAGCAGCACATCGTGGTACTCGCCCAGCAACCGCTCGTAATCGTCGCGCTCCACCATGTGGGTCTGGATGTCCAGCGCAAACCGGCGCAGCTCCATCACCAGCATCACCTGCCGCGACAGCGCCGCCAGCGCCTCGGTCTGCTGCGCATCCAACCGCTGCGGTTGCGGATCGAACACGCACAACGTGCCCAGCGGCAACCCCTCCGTACTCACCAGCGGCGCCCCCGCGTAGAAGCGCACCTTCGGGTCACCGGTCACGATGGGATTGTCATGGAAGCGGACATCGCGTTGCGCATCCTCGACCACCATCACCTGTTCCGGCTGCAGGATCGCATGGCCACACATCGACTCCGAGCGTGGCAGCTCCTGCGCCTCCGTTCCCTGGATGGATTTGAACCATTGGCGTTCGGCGTCGATCAGCGTGACCGCCGCCATGGAGGCGCCACACACCGCCTTGGCGATGGTCACCAGATCCTCGAAGGACTTTTCCTTCTCCGAATCCAGGATGCGGTAGCGATACAGTGCCGCCAGGCGAACCGCCTCGTTGACGGGCTTCTCGGGCTTGATCATGCAGCGGGTCGAATCCGGGAGCTGGCCACAGTCTAGCCCGATCACCCGAGGCAAAGGTTACCCGCCGGTGCAGGACCTACCAGTCCTGCTGCTGCGGCAGCAGCCCCTTCAATTCCGCATCGGTCAGGTTGCGCCACTGGCCCGGCTTGAGCGCCCCGATCTTGACGTTGTCGATGCGCACCCGGCGCAGCTGGGTCACCCGGTAATCGAACGCCGCCGCCATCAACCGGATCTGCCGGTTCAGGCCCTGCTGCAGCACGATGCGGAAGCCGAACTTGGCAATGCGCGAGGCCCGGCACGGCAGCGTCGTTTCATTGTGGATGCGCACCCCGCGCGCCATGCCGCGCAGGAACTCGTCGGTCACCGGCTTGTTCACCGCCACCAGGTATTCCTTCTGGTGGTTGTTCTCCGCGCGCAGGATCTGGTTGACGATGTTGCCGTTGCTGGTCATCAGGATCAGGCCTTCCGAATCCTTGTCCAGCCGGCCGACCGGGAAGATGCGCTGCTCATGGCCGACGAAATCGACGATGTTGCCCTTCACCGCACTTTCGGTGGTGCAGGTGATGCCCACCGGCTTGTTCAGCGCGATGTACACATGACGGCGGCCACCGGCCTTTTTTGCCTCGCGCGCGCGCAGCGGCTGGCCATCGACCAGCACCACGTCGCCCTCGCCGACCACCGCACCGGTACCGGCCGGGTGGCCGTTCACGGTGACGCGGCGCTCGCCGATGATGCGGTCGGCTTCACGCCGGGAACAGAAGCCGGTTTCGGCAATGAACTTGTTGAGTCGGGTTGTCATCGCGCCATTATCCGGCAAAACCCCGTCCGGCGTGGCGTCAGGCGACCAGCGGATCATCCGCCGGCAGCGCCTGTTCACCGTCGCAGACCTGGTTGCGGCCCGCACGCTTGGCCCGGTACATCGCATGGTCGGCGCGCCGCAGCAGCCCCGCCAGGTCATCACGGCCCGGGCGCAGCACCGCCAGCCCGATGCTGACCGTCACCGCCAGCCCGGAAATGCCCAGCGGCGCGGTCACCGCCGGAATCTGCCGGCGCACGCTTTCCAGCCGTGCCAGTGCCGCGCCGTGGCTGGCGCCCGGCAGCAGCACCAGGAATTCCTCGCCGCCCATGCGGATCACGTCGTCCTGCACCCGCACCGCCCCGCGCAGGCCGCGCGCCACCGCCACCAGCACCTGGTCGCCGACCTCGTGGCCGAAGCGGTCGTTGATGTCCTTGAACAGATCGATGTCCAGGAAGCCGATCGCCAGCGGCTGCTGCTCCGCGCTGGCCCGTTCCAGATGGCGGGCCAGCAGGTGCAGGCCGTGGCGGCGGTTGGGCAGGCCGGTCAACGCATCGGTGTCGGCCAGCTGGCGCATCTCGTCGCGCTGCTGGCGCAGCCGGCCCAGGCGCAGGTTGAGCGCATAGGCGGCCATCATCAGGAACCAGGTCGCCGACAGCTGCAGCGCCTCGATCCGGTACGCGGTCAGCCAGTGCGCGTGCAGCGCGTCGGCGATGATCAGGATCCACCACGGTGCCAGCGCGAACAGCCCCGCCGCCGCATAGCCATCGCGCTGCGCCAGCGCCCACAGGCCCACCCCGAGGCAGACCAGGCAGCCCAGCACGAACACGGTTTCCAGCGCGGCCGCCATCCAGGCCAGCCCGGCCGTGCCCATCCATGGCACGCACAACCCGGCCAGCACCAGCCCCCACAGCACAGCGCGCTGCCCGGTGCCTGAGCCCGGCCACAACCGGGCGCCGCCATTGAGCCGCCACAGGATCGGCAGCAGCAGCGCCAGCGCGAACGTGCTCAGCGCCACCAGCCACCACGACGCGCGGTCGTGCACCGGCAACCACGGCTCGGGGTACCCGCTGAGGCCACCCAGCACCGCCTGCCACAGCACGAACACCGCGCAGATCGCCACGTAGTAAAGGAAGGTGCGGTCGCGGGCGGTCACGAACCCCATCAGCGCCGACAGCGCCAGAGCGATTGCCACCGCGATGCAGGCCGCGCGCACCAGCAGGCGGGCGGTATCGTTCTGCTGCACCGGGCTGGGCGCCCCCAGCCGGACGGTCGGAATCCAGCGCGGCTTCAGCGGCGCGACCCATGACACGATGATCGGCTCGCGCTCGCCGGCCTTGGGCACCACCACCATGCCGACCCCGGCGCGGAAGCGCGAATCCCGGGTGCGGGCGTCGTGCATGCTGCCGCAGATCTGGCGGTCGCCGTGACTGATCCGTACCTCCCCGGTCAGCACCCCGAATACATCCACCGCCTGTGGCGCACCGGACCAGCCGCCTACAGGCGCCGGAATCGAAAGGATGTCCTGGTGATGGGCCAGCACCTCCGGTGAGCAGGGGCGCTGCGGGGCCTGCTGGTCGGTGGCGACCCCCAGCAGCAGCACATCACGGCCGACCTGGGCCGTGCCGGCCAACGCCGTGGCCGACAGCAGCAGCCACACCAGGCCGGTCAGCCACCTGATGGCCCCGCTCATCCCCTGCATCCCGCCGTCGCTGCGCCTCACACCATCACCCTGTCGCCCTGCACCGCCATGCACACCGCATGGCGTCCCCATGGCGATTATCGCAAGAAGGCGCGCCGGTGCACGTCACAGTTCAGGAAAGGCGGCTGGACGGCACCGGGGTTTCCCGCCACAGCGAGGGCTGGGTGAGCTTTTCCAGCGGCATCGGCCGTTCGATGGCATACCCCTGCAGGCCTTCCACCCCGAGCGCCCGCAGCTGCGCGGCGATCTCTTCGGACTCCACCCACTCGGCGGTCACGCTCATGTGCAGCTCGCGGCCGATTTCGGTGATGGCGCGCACCGTGGCACGGCTGACCGGATCGATATCCATGTCGCGCACGAACACCCCATCGATCTTGAGCATGTCCGCCGGCAGCTGGCGCAGGTAGCCGAACGAGGACAGCCCGGCACCGAAGTCGTCCAGTGCCACCCGGCAGCCCCGCGCCTTGACCCCTTCGACGAAGCTGCGCGCCTGGTCCAGGTTGCTGATCGCCGCGGTCTCGGTAATCTCGAAACACAGCTTGCGCGCCAGCCCGCGGTTGCGCTCGAGCAGGTCGCAGACGAAGGCCAGGAACGTCGGCTCGGCGATCGACTGGGCCGATACGTTCACGTTGCACAGGCCCAGCCGCTGCACATGCGCCGGGCACAGCTGCAGGTGGCGGAACAGCAGCCCCAGCACGTGCCGGTCCAGCGCCATGCCCATGCCATAGCGCTCCACGGCCGGCATGAAATCGCCCGGGCCCTGCAGCTGGCCGTCGGTACCGCGCATGCGCACCAGCACTTCGTAATGCAGGAAGCCCGGGTCGCCCACCTGCTCGATGCGCTGGGCGTACAGCAGCATGCGGTTTTCGGCAATCGCGCTGGACACATGCGCCAGCCGGTCTGCTTCCAGCAGCCGCTCCTCCAGCGCCATCCGGTTCTCGTTGAAACAATGCACGCGGTTGCGCCCGGCCTGCTTGGCCGCATAGCAGGCGCTGTCGGCCGCGCTCATCAGCCAGTTCACGTCGGCCACCTCCGCGGTGATTTCGACCACCCCGATGCTGCAGCTGACCCGCGGCAGCCCGTCGTCGCGCTGGAATCCGGCCTGGCCCAGGTTGCGTGCGATCCGCTGCAGCACCTGCTTGGCTTCTTCCTGGCGGGCGTCGGCCAGGAACATCGCGAACTCGTCACCGCCCATGCGGCCCACCCAGTCCCCTTCGCGCACCGCACCTTCCAGGTAGTCGGCAAAGCCGCGCAGCAACTGGTCACCGGCCGCGTGGCCAAGGCCATCGTTGACCAGCTTGAAATAATCCAGGTCCAGGTAGCACAGGCTGTGGGTCCCGCCATGGGTGCGCACATCCAGCAGCGCCAGCTCCAGCAGGCGTTCGATCTCGCGGCGGTTGACCAGCCCGGTCAGCGGATCGTGGCTGGCGTGGTGCTCGACCTCGCGGGCCAGCGCGTGGTTCTGCGAGACGTCTTCAATGATCGCGAACACCGAGACGTCACGGCCGGGGCTGCGCACCAGAGTGCCGCTCCAGCGCCCCCACAGCAGGCCGCCGTCGGCATGCCGGAAGCGCAGTTCGCCCGGGCGCAGCTGGCGCGGCCAGTCGATGTCGCCGGCCTCGTCGAGCACCAGCTCGCCATCGACCAGCAGTTCCGGCAGCTCCATGCCCAGCAGCGCGTCGCGGCGATAGCCGAGGATATCTGCCATGGCCTGGTTGGCTTCGACAATGCCCCCGGCGTGGTCCAGCTTGAGCATGCCCACCGTGGCCTGGTAGAACGCGGCGCGGAAGCGGCTTTCGGTGTCGATCAGGTCATGGCGCACGCGTCGTGACAGCAGCACGGCCACCAGGGTGATCAGCAGAACGGACAGGCCGCCGACAGCCAGCGTGACCATGCGCACGATGGAAGCGGTATTGAGCAGCGCCAGCGAGAAGGCGCGGGCCTGCGCCTGCAGGCTGCGGTCCAGCGCCTGCAGCTGGACCAGCAATGCTTCGCGCATGGCGGGCTCCACGCGGCCGTCGGCGTGCATCGCTTCGGCGGTGTCCATCATCGCCTGCAGCTGCGCCAGGCCATGGTCGGTCTGCTGCCACAGGTGCACCGCATCGCGGAAGTAACCGAGATGCCCCAGGTAGCGGAACGACAGGATCAGCCGGTTGATGTCGCCCGGCTGGTTGCCGCCCTGCAGGAAGCCTTGCCGCGCCCGCGCGAGATCCACGTCGTCCTGTTCCAGCGCGCGGCGTGCGTCCAGGTCACCCAGCGGCACCTGCAGCGCCGCGCGCGCTTCGGCCAGTGCGGCCGGGTTGCCCGAGGTGAGGTATCGCTCCAGCGCGAAGGAGGCATGCTGCTGGCTGCGCGACCAATGGCTCTGCCCCACGATCCACGCGGTGGAGGCGCCCTGCAGTTCCTGGATCAGCGCCGACAACCCCACCAGCCCGACCGCCATGCCGGTGAGCAGCACGAACCGCAGGGTCAAGCCCCGCGTCACATGCGGCACGGCGGTACTGCCCACATCCCTGCTGCCTCCCAGCATCGCAGATCCCTCCGGCGCCCATGGGTGCTTGGCATAGTCCCCTGTAATTGCAGGCTAGGTCCAGCCTTGTTGAAACGGCGCGAAGTTTCGCCGTCACATCGGTCAGGTAGCTGAAACGACAACGCCAGCCCGAAGGCTGGCGTTGTTGGCTGCGGCGATGTGGAGCGATCAGCCGTTGCGCGGACCGCGCGGCTTGAAACCGTCACGACGCGGCGGACGGTCGTTGCCGCCCGGACCACCCGGGCCACGGTGACCACCCGGACCGCCCGGCTTGCCGCCGCGGCCGAACTTCGGCTTGAACGGCGGGCGTGCCGGACCCGAGCCTGCGGTGTCTTCACCCGGCTCGACCTTGCGCATCTGGAGCTGCTGGCCCGACACCCACACCTTCTTCAGGTGGCTGAGCAGGTCGGCCGGCATTTCCGCCGGAAGATCCAGGATCGAGAAGTCGTCACGGATGTCGATGCGGCCGATGAAGCGGCTTTCCAGCCCGGCTTCATTGGCGATCGCGCCGACGATGTTGCCCGGCTTGACCCCGTGCACATGGCCCACTTCGATGCGGAAGGTTTCCATGCCGGGTTCCGGCTCGCCACGCGGGGCGATTTCACGGCGCGGGGCACGTTCGAAACCACCGTCGTTGCCGCCGAAATCGCCTTCCGGACGCGGCGGACGCGGGCCGCGGTCGTCTTCACGGCGCGGGCCACGCTCGAAGCGCGGTTCGAAACGCGCCGGGCGCTCGCCACGGTCGTTGCGGTCGGCACGCGGGTGCGGCGCACGCTCTTCACGGGCACCACGCACCGGCGGGGTCAGCAGGAACGGCGAATCGCCCTGCAGCAGCTTGGCCAGCGCGGCGGCGATGTCGATCGCCGGCACGTTCTTCTCGCCTTCCAGCTTCTGCAGCAGGTCGCGGTAGAACTCGGTGCCGCCGGCATCGAGCGCATCGCTGATGCGGCTCATGAACTTGTTGATGCGGGTGTCGTTGACCGCGTCCACGCTCGGCAGCTGCATCTCTTCGATCGGCTGGCGGGTGGCGCGCTCGATCGCACGCAGCATGCCCTTTTCGCGCGGGGTGGCGAACAGGATCGCATCGCCGGTGCGGCCGGCACGGCCGGTACGGCCGATGCGGTGCACGTAGCTTTCGGTGTCATACGGGATGTCGTAGTTCAGCACGTGGCTGATGCGCTCCACGTCCAGGCCGCGCGCGGCCACGTCGGTGGCCACCAGGATGTCCAGCTTGCCTTCTTTCAGCATGCCGATGGTGCGCTCACGCTGCGCCTGCTGCATGTCGCCGTTGATGGCGGCAGCGGCCAGGCCACGGGCCTGCAGCTTTTCCGCCAGTTCTTCGGTGGCCGCCTTGGTGCGCGAGAAGATGATCATCGCGTCGAACGGTTCCACTTCCAGGATGCGGGTCAGCGCATCCAGCTTGTGCATGCCGCTCACCCACCAGTAACGCTGGCGGATGTTGGCCGACGTGGTGGTCTTGCTGACGATGGTGACTTCGGCCGGGTTCTTCAGGTAGGTCTGCGCGATGCGGCGGATCTGCGACGGCATGGTGGCCGAGAACAGCGCCACCTGGCGGGTTTCCGGCAGCTTCTTCAGCACGGCTTCGACGTCGTCGATGAAGCCCATGCGCAGCATTTCATCGGCTTCGTCCAGCACCAGGGTCTTCAGCTCGGACAGGTCCAGGGTGCCGCGATCGAGGTGATCGATCACACGGCCCGGGGTGCCCACGATGACGTGCACGCCACGGCGCAGGGCCTGCAGCTGCTGGCCGTACGGCTGGCCGCCGTAAACCGGCAGCACGCGGAAGCCGGGGATGCCCGACGAGTAGGTCTGGAACGCCTCGGCGACCTGGATGGCCAGTTCACGGGTGGGCGCCAGCACCAGCACCTGCGGCTTGGCCTGGTTGAAATCCAGGTTGGACAGGACCGGCAGCGCGAAGGCGGCGGTCTTGCCGGTACCGGTCTGGGCCTGGCCCAGCACGTCGCGGCCTTCCAGCATCGCCGGGATGGTGGCGGCCTGGATCGGCGACGGGGTTTCATAGCCGACGGCGGCAACCGCCTTCATCACAGCGTCGGACAGGCCGAGGTCTGCGAACAGCAGCGGCGTGGGGGATTCTTGGGACATGGGGAACTCCGAAGCCACTACCGTTTTACGTGGCAGTGGCATAAAAAAGGGGATGGTCCGCGCTTTGGGCGCCCTTTCTTATCGCGTGCCCTGGCGCTGCTCGGTCGGAGGAGAATTCACTCGCTCAGGGCGCGATGATACCGCATGAATCCTGAACCACGTGTACAGATTTCAGCACGGAGGCGGTAAACGCCGCGTGCTGGCGCACAATATGCGCCCGATTTCGGCGCGGCCCCGCTCCGCGCCCCTTCACAGGATACCCCGCTCCATGCAGACCCTCGAATTTGAACTGGACAGCGAGTATGTGGAACTGAAGCAGCTGCTGAAGCTGGCCGACCTGGTGACCAGCGGCGGCGAAGCCAAGACCGTGATCGGCGACGGCCAGGTGCTCGTTGACGGCGAGGTGGAGCTGCGCAAGGCCTGCAAGATCCGCGGCGGCCAGCAGGTCCAGTTCGGCGACACCGTGATCAACGTCATCGCCGACAGCGACGCCCCCTGATTACGTGTGACGACCAACGGTCGTCACCTACCGGTGTGGACCGACGGTGGTCACCTGCCGGTGAGGTGCGCGGCAATCAGCTGCCGGAACGGCGCCACCCCGTGGGCCAGCCGCAGCCCCGCCCGACGCAGCACCCGCGCCGGCAGGCGGTCATCGGTATAGAGCGTGGCGATCGCATTGGTCGCCTCGTACAGCGGCCGTGAGGCCAGCCGGTGCCCCCGCTCGTAGGCGGCCAGACCGGCCGGAGCGGCGATATCGGCACCCCGCCCGGCCGCCCGGCGCAGGATCGCGGCCAACCGATCCTGGCTCTGCAGGCCCAGGTTGAACCCGTGCGCGGTGACCGGGTGCATGCCCACCGCGGCATCGCCGATCAGGGCGCAGCGCGCGCCCACGAACGCGGTGGCATAGACCCCCACCAGCGGGTACGCATGGGGCCGCGCCACCGGCGTCATCGCGCCCAGGCGGTATTCGAAACATGCACTGATGCTGCGTCCGAAGGTCGCCGCGTCCTGCGCGAGCAGCGTTTCGATTTCACGCGGTGGCAGGGTGATCACCGCCGAGGCCTGGTCGCCGTTGAGCGGCAGCAGCGCCATGGTGCGGCCATAGCCGAACCACTCCCACGCAGTGTGCTGGTGCGGCACCTCGACCTGCATCCGGCAGACCAGCATCGATCTGCCGAAATCGCGCATGCGCGCGCCGATGCCCAGCATGCGCCGGGTGGACGAGAACCGGCTGTCGGCCGCCACCACCAGCCGCGCCTGCAGCCGGCGCCCATCGGCAAGGGTCACCTCGCTGTGGCGCGCACCGGGCACGATGCCGCGCACGCTGCACTGGTCGAGGATCTCCAGGTCGGCCTGGCCCTGCACGCTGTCCCATGCCGCGCGGCGGATCAGGTGATTGGGCACCAGCCAGCCCAGGTCGCCGCCGTGCGCCTCGCGCGCAGCGAAGGTCAACGCGAACGGTGAACCCCCATCCATGACCTTGGCGTCGCGCAACGGCGAAATTTCAGCGGGATCCAGTCGCTGCCAAAGGCCCAGCTGCTCCAGGATGTGCCGCGAGGCATGGGTGAGCGCGATCTCGCGCCCGTCGAAGGCGGCCTCGGCCAGCGCCGCGCGCGGCTGCTGCTCCACCACCGCCACCCGCAGGCCGCTGCCGGCCAGCGCGCGGGCAAAACACAGCCCCGCTGGCCCAGCACCCACCACCAGCACATCCACTGCCTGCACTCCGCGATCGTCCTGCATGATCCGTTTCCGTTGCGTGTCCACGGCCGAGCTTACCGCTCGCGGGCAGGCACGCCCTTGATCTGGATCAGCCGCGTCGGCGCCGGTTCACGCCAGCCCGTGCAGCAGGCGCCACAGCAACAGCACGATGCCCAGCATCGAGACCACCCAGACCAGGCTGCGCACGTAGGGAATTCCGGCGGCATACAGCGGCACGTAGACCAGCCGCGCCCAGAAATACAGCTGCACCGCCAGCGCGGTGGTGCTGTCCTGGCGCTGGGTGAGCACCACCGCCAGCACGGCGGCGGCGAAGAACGGGAAGGTTTCCAGGAAGTTGGCCTGCGCCCGCTGCAGGCGTGCAGCCAGCGGTCCCGGTGGCGGCGCGGCGCCATCGCGGGCCGAGGCATTCCAGGCCAAGCCGCGTTCGCGGGTGACCGCGCCTGCGGCGATCATCACCTGCACCAGGCCCAGCACGATGGCCCAACCCAGCATCTGGATCTCGATACCCATGCATTTCTCCTGCGGTCAGGGCGCGGCGGCGCGGACGCTGTAGCCGGCCAGGCGCCAGACCTTGTCTTCATCGAAACGGAACGACACCAGCTCGCGGACCGGCTGGGCGTTGTTGGCGAACTTGGTGGGGAAACTGACGTTGATGTAGAGGCCCTCGGGCACGGTCGCGCCGGCCTTGTACTTGACCCGGGTCACCACGGGCTGCCCGCGCGAGAGCAGCGCGCCGAGGCGCTTGCGGTCGCCGTCGAGCTGGGCCACGAAGGCCTGTTCGGTGACGGACTTGCGGGCCACCTCGGAAGCACCCTTCCAGGCCTCGGCAGCGCGACCGGTGTCAACCAGGGTCGCCACCTTCAGGCCGGCCGCGGCCATTTCCTGGTCCTGCTTCTGCACCTGCGCCTGCTGCTGCGGGGTCAAGGCCGGGCGTGCCGGTGCGGCCGGGGCGACAGGTGCGGGGCGCGCGGGCGCCGGGGCCGGGGTGGCCGGCGGCGGGGTCTGGGCCAGGGCAACGGCGGGAAGCAGGAGCGACAGCAGCAGCGGAACGCGCATCGGGACACCGTAGGCGGCAATGGACTGCATTGCAGTCTACGGGAACCCCGTGAGCAGGCCGTCAGTTGCGTTCGGCCGCCTCGGCGGGGGGCTGGTCGGCGTCGCTGGCGGTGCGTTCGGCCACCGCATCACGCGGCTTCTCCCGGGTGGGCAACAGCGTGGACACATCGATTTCCGACAAGGGGCTTTCGTCCGGGCAGGTCGCATCCGGGAAACCAAAACGCTGCTTGAGCGTCTGCCCGCAGCGGGTAATCACGTCCAGTTCGCTGCCTTCGCGCTTGCACTCCTGGTCGAAGGCGACCAGGAACGCGTCCTTGCGGCGCACGAAATCGTCGCCGCACTTGCGCATCTGCTTGATCCGCTCCAGGTCGTCCTGCACCGCATTGGTGCCGTCCAGGCCGAACTGGCGCAGCTCCTCGCTGCTGAGCAGGCGCAGGCTGCGGTTGGGCACGGTCATCATCAGGTCGGCCACGCCGACGGCCACGCCGTTGCGCTGCAGGTAATCCTTGACGTTGTCATAGACCTCGTGGAGTTCCAGGTTGAGCTCGGCACGCGAGGTCGCCTTGGAACTGATCCGCATCATGCGGTGGATGCCGACCTTGCCCGACACCAGCCGGTTGTCACCGGCCGCCAGCACGAACACGCAGGCGCTGTGGCAGACCGAGCCTTCGCGCACCCAGATGGTCCAGTTGGATTCGCCGATGCGGTCACCGGCCACGATCGCCGCTTCGACCTGGCCACCGCTGGAATCCAGGTCCAGGATGCGCCGCGAGACGCGCTGGGCGTCGGCCACCAGCGCGATCCGCGCCACCAGTTCGGCGAACCCGGGATTGATCTTGCCCGCGTAGCGCACGCGCAACAGGCCCCGTTCCACGCACGGGGCAATGGCCGCTTCCAGGCTGGCCCGGTCCAGCGCCTCCAACGCAGCACCGTCGCCGCCGTCGTTGGCGTACTCGGTGTCGCAGCTGAGCCAGGCCTTGCCGTTGTCCAGCGCTACCGTCGGCCAGCCCTGCTCGCCCTTGCGGGGCGGCGGCGGTGGCGCGGGCGGTGCATCGGCGGCGTTGAACGACACCATGTGGTCGCCGTCGGCGGTCTGCGCCCGCACCGCCTTGTCGGCGGCGGTGACGTTGCCGGGGTTCTCCAGCTGGCTGCAGGCGGCCAGCCCCAGGCACAACAGCAACAACCCGCACGACTTGAGCAGCATGGACACCCGGCTTCCAGACAAAGGGCGTGCCGAAAACGGCACATGAAGGCACAGTCTAGTGCGCCCGGCCGGCATCGCGGGAACCTGCCCTGAACCGCACCGGGCGTACCCGGCATAGCTGTCCGAAAACGGCGAGCCGGTCCCCGGCCAGGCGCATAGACTGAGCTCCATGGACACCGCCCTGCCCCTGAACTACGCCGCCTGCGAAAGCGCCCGCCTGGCCCGCGATGCGCGCTTCGACGGCGTGTTCTTCACTGCCGTGCGCAGCACCGGCATCTACTGCCGTCCGGTCTGCCCGGCGCCGCCACCCAAACCGGTCAACGTAGACTACTACCCCACCGCCGCCGCTGCCGCCGCGGCCGGTTTCCGCCCCTGCCTGCGCTGCCGGCCGGAACTGGCCCCGGAGGCGCAGGACGCACTCAGCAACGAAACCCTGCAGCGCGCTCTGGCGCTGATCCACGATGGCTTCCTGCAGGATGCGGCGGTGGGCGACCTGGCCGCCCGGCTCGGCCTGAGCGCGCGCCAGCTGCAGCGGCTGTTCGTGGCGCGGCTGGGCGCGGCCCCGGCGCAGATCCACGCTACCCGACGGCTGCTGCTGGCCAAGCAGCTGCTGACCGAAACCGCGTTGCCGGTCACCGACGTGGCCATGGCCGCCGGCTACAACAGCCTGCGCCGATTCAACGCCGCGTTCGTGGAAGGCTGCGGCATGCCGCCCACCGCGATCCGGCGCCAGCGCGGCGTGCTGGCCGACGGCGCGCTGACCCTGCGCCTGGGCTACCGGCCGCCGCTCGATTTTGCCGCGATGCTCGGCTTCCTGCGCCGCCGCTGCATTCCCGGCATCGAGCAGATCGACGACAACAGCTACCAGCGCGTGATCGGCCCGGCCGAACGCCCCTCGGTGATCCGGGTCACCGCCGACCCGCGCCGGCCCGAGCTGCTGATGCAGCTGGGCCAGGTCGATCCGCGCGCGATCCCCGGCATCGTGCGCCGGGTGCGGCGCATCTTCGACCTGGACGCGGACCTGCGCATCGTGCATGCCACGCTCGGCCAGGATCCGCTGCTTGCGCGCGGTATCGCCGCACGTCCCGGGCTGCGCGTACCCGGCGGTTGGGATGGCTTCGAAGTGGCGGTGCGCGCCGTGCTGGGCCAGCAGGTCAGCGTGGCGGCGGCCATCACCCTGGCGCGGCGCGTGGTTGACCGCTTCGGCACCGCGCTGGACGGCATGCCCGAGGGCCTGGACCGCCAGTTCCCCACGCCGCAGCAGCTGGCCGACGCGCCGCTGGAAGGCATCGGCATGCCGCGTACCCGAGCCGCCACCGTGCGCGCGGTGGCCGCCGCCGTCGCCGACGGCAGGCTGGATTTCCATGCCGGCCAGCGCCTGGACACCTTCATCGAACGCTGCGTGGCGCTGCCCGGGATCGGGCCGTGGACCGCGCACTACATCGCGCTGCGCGCCTTGGCGCTGCCCGATGCCTTCCCCGCCGGCGACCTGGTGCTGCAGCAGGTGCTGGGCGGCGATACCCGCCTGACCGAGCGTGCCACCGAGACCCGTTCGCAGGCCTGGCGGCCCTGGCGTGCGTACGCCGTGCTGCACCTGTGGCACCTGGCCACGTCCGCTTCGGAGTAACCGCATGAACCTGCTCTACGACACCTTCGACAGCCCCATCGGCGCACTGACCGTCGCCGGCGACAGCCAGGGCATCCACCACATCCTGTTCGAAAACAACCGCTACGACGCCAAGGGCCGCGCACAGTGGCAGCGCGATGCGCATGCGCTGCGCGAAGCGCGCACCCAGCTGCTGCAGTATCTGCGCGGCGAACGCAGCGGCTTCGAACTGCCCCTGGCCCCGCACGGCACCGGGTTCCAGCTGCGCGTGTGGAAGGCGCTGGCCGACATTCCGTTCGGCGAAACCTGGAGCTACGTGCAGCTGGCACGCCACATCGGCCAGCCCACGGCCAGCCGCGCGGTGGGCGCAGCCAACGGACGCAACCCACTGCCCATCGTGCTGCCCTGCCACCGCGTGATCGGCAGCAGCGGCGCACTTACCGGGTTCGGTGGCGGCCTGGAAACCAAGGCCGCATTGCTCGAACTCGAATCGCGCACGCAGCCGCTGTTCGCCTGACCGTGCCATCGGTTGTCTTCGCCGCGTCACTGCGGCGAACTATCATGGGCGGATGATTTCCGTCCGCCTTTCGCTGGCGCTTGCCGCCGCCCTCGCGCTGACCAGCTGTACCAGCGCCCCGCCCACGCCCACGCCGCCAACAGCGGCTGTCGCCGGCGCCGCCGCGCTGGCGGCCACTACGCCGAAACTGCTGCTGGTCTCGATCGACGGCCTGCGTGCGGACATGCTCGACCGTGGCATCACGCCGAACCTGTCGCGCATCGCGCACGACGGCGTACGCGCCCGCTGGATGACGCCGTCGTACCCGTCGCTCACCTTCCCCAACCACTACACGCTGGTCACCGGGCTGCGCCCGAACCACCACGGCATCATCCACAACAGCATGCAGGAAGAGGCGCTGGGTCGGTTCCAGGTCAACCTGCCGGAGGCGGTGACCGATTCGCGCTGGTGGGGTGGCGAGCCGATCTGGGTCGGCGCGGAGAAGGCTGGCCTGCGCAGCGCCACCTGGTCGTGGCCAGGCAGCGAGGCGGCCATCCAGGGCGTGCGGCCGAGCCAGTGGCGGGTATACAGCCCCGATGTGCCCCTTGCCGACCGCGTCGATGACGTGTTGCGATGGGTCGGCGATGATGGCCCGGATGCGCCGCGACTGGTCACCCTGTACATGGAGCAGGTCGACAAGGCCGGCCACCATTTCGGCCCGGATTCCCCAGAGTACGCCGCCGCCATCGTCCAGGTGGACACGGCCATCGGTCGCCTGCTCGACGGCCTTGCGGCACGCGGCCTGGATGGCAGCACCAACCTGATCGTGGTCTCGGACCACGGCATGGCGCAGGTACCCGATGGCCAGACCATCGCGGTGGAAGACATGGTCGACCCCACCATCGCCAGCAACGTGTCGACGGGCCAGTCGATCGGCTTCGCCCCGCTGCCTGGAAAACAACCGGCGGCCGAAGCGATCCTGCTGGGCGCGCACGCGAACTACCACTGCTGGACGCGGCAGACGCTGCCGGCGCGCTGGGAGTACGGCTCCAATCCGCGCATCCCGCCGATCATCTGCCAGATGCACGAAGGCTGGAACGCGCTGACCCGCGAGCGCCTGGCCGAGCGCAAACCCGGCGACCGCGGCTCGCACGGCTACGACAACGCCCTGCCCTCGATGCGCGCGATCTTCATCGCCCGCGGTCCGTCGTTCAAACAGGGCGCAACCCTGCCCGGCTTCGACAACGTAGACCTCTATCCGTTGATGACGCGTCTGCTGGGCATTCCGGCCGCCCCAAACGATGGCAATCCCGAGACGCTGGTTCCTGCGTTGAAGTGATTTTGATTGCTGATGGGTTGGCGCGAATCGCAGCGTTTCAGTTTTTCCGTGCTGGGGAGGCCGACGGGCAGCCCCTTACGGGACACGCCGTAAACCCATCCTTGGGGGCTTGGCAAAAACATCCATGTTTTTGACAGTCCCTACAGGAGCTGCCCGCCGGCCTCCCCGACAGATGGTCGCGTGCGGATACGAAAATCAGACACGCATGGCGTGTCCCTACGCAGCGGGTACGCCGAATGAACGTGGGGCCGGGTACCCGGCTGGGTACGCTGAATCAACCTCGTCCGGTAGCGTCGGTTCCCGAACGACGGCATGCAGCGCCACCGCGGCCGGTAACGCATGAAGATGATCGACACCGCCGTTGATCTTCCGTGGCCACCAACACACCGTCGAGGGTCGGCGGGGGCGGGTTTGCGGGACTGTCAAAAACATGGATGTTTTTGCCAAGCCCCCATGGATGGGTTTACGGCGTGTCCCGCAAACCCGCACCCGCCGGCCCAGCTCAGGCCACGCAAGGCCCACCGGCTGTTCGCCAAAATGCATGAAGCTGCCGGGCAGGGCCCGGCACTATCGGGTTGTCCGCAATCACATTGCTCGAAACCAAAAAAAACGCGGCGCAAGCGCCGCGTTTTTTCGTCGGACCTGGCTGAGCGATCAGCCGGCCTTGGCAACAGCCTTCTTGGCCACTGCCTTCTTTGCCGGGGCCTTGGCCACGGTCTTCTTGGCGACCGGCGCAGCTGCGCCCACGGCCACCTTGCTCACCGCGTGCGAACGCGAATTGCCGTAGCTGGCGTTGTAGCGCTTGCCCTTGGCGGTCTTGCGGTCACCCTTACCCATGTCGTCAACTCCTTAGTCTGAAATCTGATTACCCCGTGCTGACACGGGTTCGGCGGGCCCGTCCTTGCAGACGCCCCCGCGCACGATCGGAAAGCCTACCACAGCACCTCAGTGCGCACAGCTCGCATCATGGACGTGCCCGTGGTTCAGGCGCAGGTTGACCAGGTGCGCAACACCCACCAGCACCCCGCCCAGCGTCATCACCACCGCATGCGGCACCGCCGAATGGTGCAGCGGCCCGTACAGCAGCCCCGCCCACAGCGCGGTCAGACCCGGCACCAGGAAGCCCAGCGCGCGCAGCGCCCCGTGGCGGCGATAGCCCCACACCAGGCTGAACAGCCCCAGCAGGGTCACGAAGCTGACCAACGCCAGTTCCACTCCGTCGCCCAGCCACACCGACAACCCCAATGACGGCGCGGCCGCCAGCAGAACAGGCAGCACGGCGCAGTGCACCGCACACAGCAGCGAGCCGGTGGCACCAAAGCGATCCAACAGATGACGGAGGCGGGGGAACAGGGGCATGACTTCCAGCAGGGTCGGCGAAGCGTTATGGAATAATATAACATCAATCCCGACGCGCACTCCCTCCCCCTGCCTCACCCGGTTCCACCCTCCCGATTTGACGGGATTGGCGCGCCCCATCATTGATACATTGTAACAATTCGACCGACGGACCCTCTGCCCATGCGCTCTTCCCGCTCCCTCACGCCGCACGCCCTGTCCCTGGCGCTTGCCGCTGCGCTGCTCCCCACCCTGGCCCTCGCCGCCGACGATACCGCCGAGCGTGACCACCACCTGACCGAGCTGTCCGCAGTGAAGGTCACCGCCAGCCCGCTGCAGGGCGATGCCGAATCGCTGGCGCGCCCGGTGGACGTGCTCGCCGGCGAGCGCCTGGACGAACAGAAGGCCGGCACCCTCGGCGACACCGTGGCCAAGCTGCCCGGCGTGCAGAGCACCTTCTTCGGCCCCGGCGTCGGCCGCCCGATCATCCGTGGCCAGGAAGGCCCGCGCGTGGCCGTGCTCTCCAACGGCATGGGCAACATGGATGCCTCCACCGTCAGCGCCGACCACGCCACCAGCATCGAACCGTTCCTGGCCGACCAGATCGAAGTGCTCAAGGGCCCGGCCACCCTGCTGTTCGGCAGTGGCGCCATTGGCGGCGCAGTCAACGTGGTGGATGGCCGCATCGCCCGCGACCTGCCCGACCGCCCGCTCAGCGGCCGCGCCGAACTGCGCGGCAACTCGGTCAACGACGAACGCAGCGGCATGTTCCGGCTCGATGGCGTGAACGGCAACTGGGTGCTGCATGTCGATGGCCTGGTCCGCAACGGCGATGACTACCGCATTCCCGGCTACGCGGTGATCGACGGCCTGGAAGACCACAGCGGCCACGACCACGAAGAGGGCGACACCGACGAACCGCGCCGCGGCACCCTGGACAACAGCTCCATCCGCACCCGCGCCGGCGGCGTCGGCGCCACCTGGCTCGGCGAAGGCGGCTATTTCGGCGCCTCGGCCAGCACCTACCGCACCAACTACGGCATTCCCAACGGCGCCCACGTGCATGCCGACGACGACCATGATCATGACCACGACCATGGCGACGAGGAGGAAGAAGGCGACGAGCACGACGTGCGCATCGACATGGTGCAGAACCGCTTCGAAGCCAAGGGCGGCATCTACAACCCCGTGTCGTTCCTGAAGAACATCAACCTGCGCACCGCCTACACCGACTACGAACACGTCGAGCTGGAAGCTGGCACGCCGTCCACCCGCTTCACCAACCGCGGCGTCGAAGCCCGCCTGGAAGCCGTGCAGCAGCAGATCGGCGGCTGGGACGGCGCGTTCGGGCTGCAGTTCGGCAACAGCGATTTCGGCGCCAAGGGCGAAGAAGCCTTCGTGCCCGATACCGGCACCCGCAACGTGGGTCTGTTCGTGCTGCAGGAAAAGCAGTTCGGCCCGTTCAAGCTGGAACTGGGTGGCCGCCACGACCAGGTCAAGCTGGACCCGACCGGCGACTACCGCGCGCGCACCTTCGATGCCACCAACCTCTCGGCGGCCGGCATCTGGAAGCTCAACGACGCCGTCGACCTGCGCTTTGGCGTGGACGGATCCGAGCGCGCGCCGACCAATGAAGAGCTGTACGCCGCCGGCGCGCACATCGCCACCCGTTCGCTGGAAATCGGCGATGCCAACCTGAAGACCGAACGCGGCCAGCGCGTGGAGCTCGGCATCCACACCCACAGCGACCGCCTCGATTTCTCCGCGTCGATCTACCAGACGAAGTTCAAGGACTTCATCTACCTGGCCGACACCGGCGTGGTCGAAAGCCTGCCGGTGCGCCTGTGGACCCAGCAGGATGCCACCTTCAAGGGCGCCGAGGCCGAAGCCCTTGTGCACCTGTTCGAAGGCAACAGCGGCGACTGGGACCTGCGCGTGTTCGGTGACTACGTCAAGGCCGAACTGGATGGCAGCGGCAGCCGCAGTGTCGACATCGCCGTGCCGCACGGTGACCACGACCACAACTACACCGTGGACCTGGCCAACAGCGGCTACCTGCCGCGCATCTCGCCGGCACGGGTCGGCGCCGACCTGCGCTGGTCGCGTGATGGCTGGCGCGCCTCGGTGGGTGCGGTGCGTTACAGCAGCCAGAAGGACACCGCGCAGAACGAAGCCGAGAGCGCGGGCTACACCCTGGTGGACGCGCACTTCGCCTATCGCTGGGACCGCTCGGACAGCAACAGCTACGAGGTGTTCCTGGACGGCAACAACCTGACCAACCGCGAGGCGCGTGCACACACCTCGCTGCTGCGCGATTACTCGCCGCTGCCCGGCCGTGGCGTGGCGTTCGGCATCCGCGCGTACTTCTGATCCCCGCTGGGGTCACTGTTTGACTTTCGGGGGCCTCTGGGCCCCCGTTTTTTTGGCGGCGCGCTGACTTCACGCCTCGTTGACCAAGCAGAGCGGCCTCATACCGGTATCGCCTGCCCGGCTTCCATTGCGGACATTCCTGTCCGAAAATAGCCCATGCAAAGTCAACGTGCCGATGCGGCTGCCCGCCGCGCCCTGATCCTCGATGCCGCCGACAGCGTGTTCGGCCAGCATGGCGTGACCGCACCGCTGGACCTGGTGGTCGAAAAGGCCCAGGTCGGCCGCGCCACCCTGTACCGCAACTTCCCTGACCGCACCGCCTTGATCGAAGCGCTGCTGGACCGCACCGTGGCTCGCATCGCGCGCCAGGTGGAAACCCTGGGCGATCGCGACGATGCCTTGTTCGAGGTGCTGCAGGGCATGGCCTCGCGCATCGTGCAGTCGCCCGCGCTGGCCGACTACTGGCGCGCGGTGGACCCGGACGAACCCACGATCAAGGCGGCGCGGCAGACCGTGCACGCCCTGCTCAAGGCGCCCATCCAGCGCGCGATCGATGCCGGCTTGTGCCGCCCGGACCTGCAGGCGGCAGATATTTCGCTGATTTCCAGCATGTTGGGTGCCGCACTGCGCGGCAAGACCCGCGAGGAGCGCGCGCGGCTGGCCGGGCGCGCACTGCAACTGCTGCGCGGAGGGCTGGGCGGACAGGTCGATGGGAGTCGCTGATGCCCGAGTACCTCAAGCCCATTCCCGATTGGGAGGAACACGAAAAGCCGACCCTGCCCGGCTCGGCATCGATGCCGTGGCATCCGCCGCACCGCCGTGTCGCCTATGCGCTGGTCGCGCTGCTGGTGGGCATCACCGGCGGGCTGGGTAACGCGCTGGTCACCGCCAACCTGCCGTTCCTGCAGGGCCAGCTCGGGCTGACCCCGACCCAGGGAAGTTGGCTGGTGGCCGCCTATGCGATGGTCAATGTCACTGCCAACCTGCTGGCCTTCAAGTTCCGCCAGCAGTACGGCATCCGCCTGTTCGCCGAGATCGGCCTGGGGCTGTATGCCGCGCTGGCAGTGCTGCACCTGTTCGTGGGCAGTTTTGAAACCACCTTGATGATGCGCGCGGCCAGCGGTTTTGCTGGCGCGGCGTGCAGCACGTTGGGCACGCTGTACATGCTGCAGTCGCTGCCGCGACGCTATACCGGCAACCTGCTGGTGATCGGCGTGGGCATTTCGCAGATGGCGTTGCCGATCGCCTGGCTGGTGTCGCCGGGCCTGGTGGATACCGGCCAGTGGCACAACCTGTACCTGTTCGAAGCCGGCCTGGCGCTGTGCGCATTCGCCGCGGTGGTGATGCTGAAGCTGCCGCCCGGTGCGCAGATCAAGGTGTTCGAGCCGATGGATTTCCTCAGCTTCGCGCTGTTCGCACCGGCGGTGGCGCTGCTGGTCGTGGTGCTGGCCCAAGGCTACCTGCGCTGGTGGTTCGACACGCCGTGGCTGGGCTCGGCACTGGTCGCCTCGGTCGCGCTAGGCACCACCGGCGTGGTGGTGGAACACTACCGGCGCAACCCGCTGCTGCAGACCCGCTGGCTGGCCAGCCCGGCAACCCTGCACTTCATCTTCGGCGCGTTCCTGATCCGCTTCCTCACCACCGAGCAGTCCTATGGGGTGATCGGCCTGATGCGCCAGCTGGGCATGGGCCCGGACCAGATGCGGCCACTGTTCGCGGTGATCCTGGCCGGGGTGATTACCGGCATTGCCACCAGCTCGCTGACCTTCGGGCCCAAACGCATCGTCGCGCAGCTGCTGATGGCGATCCTGCTGCTGGGCACCGCCGCGCTGCTGGACCAGAGCCGCACCAGCCAGGACCGCCCGCACGACTTCTTCCTCAGCCAGTTCCTGGCCTCGATGGGCGCGGGCATGTTCATGGGCCCCTTGATCATGATGGGCATCACCCAGGCACTGAAACAGGGCACCGACCACATGATCACGTTCCTGGTCACGCTGTCGATCACCCAGACCCTGGGCGGGCTGGCCGGCTCGGCGGTGCTGGGCACGTTCCAGCTGCATCGCGAGCAGGTCTATTCCACCGCCTTTGTCAGCCAGCTCGACCCCAGCGATGGCGTGGTCGCCCAGCGCCTGAAACTGCAGCAGCAGATCTATGCGCCGCTGCTCACCGATCCGGTGCAGCGCAGTGCCCAAGGCACCGCGCAGCTGGCACAGATCACCCGGCGTGAGGCCAACGTCCGCGGCTTCAATGACGTGTTCTCGTTGAGCGGCCGGGTTGCCTTGATCTTCCTGGGCTGGCTGCTGTTGTTGTCGTTGCGCACTGCCGTGCTCAAGCAGTGGCGCAAACGCCATCCCCACCCCGTTTCCCTGCAATAGGTCCTTCCATGTCCACGACGCCTCCGCGCGATGACAATCCTGATGACGTCAACCCGCCGGTGCCCACCGATGCCGCACCGGTAACCGCACCGGCTGCGCCTGCCGCCGCCGCAGCACCAAGCAGTGCACCGAAGTACCTCAAGCCCAGCCGGGCCAGCGTAGCGGTGATGATCGTGGTGGCGTTGATCGGCATCGCGCTGATCCTGCGCGCCTGGTCATTGTGGCCGTTCAACAGCAGCTGGGTGAGCACCGACAACGCCTATGTGCGCGGCCAGATCACCGTGCTGGCGCCGCAGGTCAACGGCTATGTCACCGACGTGCTGGTGAAGGACTTCCAGCACGTCAGGCAGGGTGAACCGCTGCTGCGCATCGACGACCGCATCTACAAGGAAAAGGTGGCGCAGGCGCAGGCCAACCTGGACAGCGCGGTGGCCGCCTTGGCCAACTCCGACCAGGCGCAGGCACAGAACCGCGCGCAGATCGGCGCGGCCCAGGCGGCACTGTCGGCCGGCCAATCGGAACTGGCCCGCTCGCGCACTGAACTCAAGCGCTATGAGGAACTGGCCGACCAGCAGCTGGTGGCCCTCAACGACCGCGACAAGTTCCGCACCAGCGCGCAGGCCGCGCAATCCTCGGTGCAGCAGTCGCAGGCGCAGATCCGCATTGCCGAGGAGACCCTGACCTCCACCCAGGTCGCGCGCAAAGGCCTGGAAGCCGGCGTCGAAACCGCCAAGGCGCAGCTGGAACTGGCACGCATCGACCTGGCCAATACGGTCATCCACGCCCCGCGCGACGGACAGGTCAGTGAAGCGTCGGTGCGCCTGGGCCAGTACGTCACCGCCGGCTCGCAGCTGTTGTTCCTGGTGCCGGACACGCTGTGGGTCGTGGCCAATTTCAAGGAAGGCCAGACCTGGAAGATGCGCATCGGCCAGCCGGCCACCTTCGCGGTGGATGCCTTCGACGGTGAGCGCCTGAGTGGTCATATCGAGCAGATCGCGCCGGCCACGGGTTCGGAATTCAGCGTGTTGCGCCCGGACAACGCCAGCGGCAATTTCACCAAGGTGGTGCAGCGGTTGCCGGTGCGGATCGCGATCGATCCGGATCAGGCGCTTGCCCCACGCCTGCGTCCGGGCATGTCAGTGGTCGTACGCGTCGATACTGCCGCGACCCCGAAGCAACAGCAGCAGGACCGGTAGGGTCGGTTCCCGAACGACCGCCGATAAAGGTGCAAGATCCGGTAACGCATGACCTGCAACGAAGGCGCAGCTTCGGCCCGGGTCATGCGTCCAAGTGCCGATAAACCGGATCGGCGGTCGTTTGGGAACCGACCCTACCGTCAGTCCAGCGCTTGTTTCACTATCAGGGCGACCGCGCCGTATTGTCGATGAGCCCCGTCGGGTGCGTCATCCCGCGCAGCGGGCGCACAGGCCGTGCACTTCCAGGGTCTGCGCCTGCGGCTGGAAGCCCAGCTCCTTGGCGCGTTTTTCCAGCTGGCTGACGATGTCGCGGTCTTCCAGCTCCACCGCGCTGTGGCAGCTGTTGCAGATCAGGAACGGCACAGAGTGCTGCGCGCTGCTGGGGTGGTGGCAGGCCACGAACGCATTCACCGATTCCAGCTTGTGCACGAAACCATTCGCCATCAGGAAATCCAGTGCGCGGTACACGGTGGGCGGGGCATCGGCGCCCACGCCCTTGCCGCTGCGCACCCACTCCAGCAGCTCATACGCCTTGACCGGCTTGCCGGCTTCGGCGATCAGGCGCAGCACGTTGGCGCGGATCGGCGTCAGCCGCAGTCCGCGCTCCGTGCACACGCGCTCCACCACCTTCACGAAGTCCGAAGCGTCGTGAACGTGATGGTGTGGGGCGGTACAAGCGGTCTTGGCGGACATGCGGTCTCCTGTGGTCAGGCCGTCGGTACTTTAGTGAGTGCGACGTCGATGCGTTTCAAGGCCTCTTCACGCCCGGCCAGGAACACGGTCTGGGAAATGTCCGGGCTGACCTGGGTGCCGGTGATGGCCACGCGCAGCGGCTGGGCGACCTTGCCCATGCCGATCTCCAGCGCCGTGGCCACGTCGTGCAGGGCCACCGACACGCTTTCCGCAGTCCACTCGCCGGCCGCAGCCAGCAGCTCGCGCGCCTTGCCCAGCGCCAGTTCCGCGCCCGGCTTGAAGTGCTTGGCCACCGCCGCCTCGTCGTATTCGACCAGCGGCTGGTACCAGACCACGGCCTTCTCCGCCATTTCCTTCAGGGTCTGCACGCGGTCGCGCAGTGCCACCACCACGTCGGCCGGGGCCGGGCCGGCGCCCAGTTCCAGGCCCAGCTTGTTCAGCTGGTAGACCAGGTGCGGGGCGATGTCGGCCGGGTTTTCGGTCTTCAGGAAGTGCTGGTTGACCCAGCCCAGCTTGGCCATGTCCAGGCGCGAGGCCTTGGAATTGCAGTTGGTCACGTCGAACAGGTCGATCAGTTCCTGGCGGCTGAACAGCTCCTGGTCGCCATGCGACCAGCCCAGCCGGGCCAGGTAGCTCAGCAGCGCGTCGGGCAGGTAGCCGGCGTCCTTGTACTGCATCACGTCGGCCGCGCCGGTGCGCTTGGACAGCTTGGCGCCCTGCTCGTCCAGGATCATCGGCATGTGGCCGAACTTCGGTACCGGCGCGCCGATGCCTTCGTACAGGTTGATCTGGCGCGGGGTGTTGTTGATGTGGTCGTCGCCGCGGATGACCTCGGAAATGCGCATGTCCCAGTCGTCCACCACCACCGCGAAGTTGTAGGTGGGGAAGCCGTCCGGACGGAAGATCACCATGTCATCCAGCTCGCTGTTGGCGATCTCGATGCGGCCCTTGATCAGGTCGTCGAACACGACCGTGCCTTCCAGCGGGTTCTTGAAGCGGATCACCCGGTTCGGATCGTCGCGGTACGGCAGGTTCAACTCACGCGCGGCGCCGTTGTAGCGCGGCTTTTCCTGTTTGGCCATGGCCGCCTCACGCATCGCATCGAGCTCCTCGCGGGTTTCGTAGGCGTAATAGGCCTTGCCGTCGGCGATCAGCTGCTCGGCCACTTCCTTGTAGCGGGCCACGCGCTGGGTCTGGTAGATCGGGCCTTCGTCGTAGTTCAGGCCCAGCCACTCCATCGCCTCCAGGATCGCGTCGATGGCGCCCTGGGTGCTGCGTTCACGGTCGGTATCCTCGATGCGCAGCACGAATTCCCCGCCACGGTGGCGCGCCTCCAGCCAGCAGTACAGCGCCGTGCGGGCGCCGCCGATGTGCAGGTAGCCGGTGGGACTGGGGGCAAAACGGGTGCGGCAGGTCATGGGGGGCTCGGGAGAACGGGAATCGCGACGATTTTACCTGCCCCGGCCGGCATTGGGGGCCGGGGCGTTCACGTTCCCCCACCCGCCGGCCCGACGTGCTCGTAAAGCGCGGTCCAGCCGCGCGCGGACGCCTGTTCCTGCATCCGTTCCGGGTGGATCTGGCGCAGGTGGAACTGCATCCGCTGGCTGCCCGGGGTCGGGATCGCCCCGTACATTTCAGCCAGCGTCTCGGCGCTGGCGTCGCCCAGGGTCCGCGACGACAGCCGGCTGAAATAGCGCGACCCGAACAGATTGTTCACCCACTGGTTGAAGCGCGAGAGTTTCTTGAACACCATCAGCCCGAAGTTGGGATCGTAGAGCAGGTATTCGCGCCGCCCGTTGTCCAGCACGTTCACGCCGCAGGCCATGCTGTGCTGCGTGCCGCTGAAGACGAAATGGCTGCTGCGCGCGGTGTTGGCAAGGAAATCCGCCAGTGCATCCACATGGATCAACGATGCCGCCGACATCGAACCGGGCTGCAGGGCCGCGCCCTGTGCGTCGCGGATCAGCGCACGCAGCGCGACCGCATGCCGGCTTTCGGGCTCGCGGATCGCCTGGCGCAGGTGCTCCAGCACGTGCAGCTCTTCGCCCTGCCCCATCGCCGTGGCCATGATCCGCGACAGCCCGGTGCACATGCCCGCTGCGGACAATCCGTTGCCTTCGGCCAGCAGGCCCTGGGAGGCCTGGATGAACTGGCCGCCGGCGATGTAGACCGAGTCGTGCACCACCTCGTTGACCACGGTGTAGCGCTCGGCACGCAGCGTATTGTCCAGCCGCTCGATGATCACCGAGAGCGCGCCCTGCTGCACCGGGTCGAGATGGCCCGACACGAACAGCTCCTTCATCTGCTCCAGCGAGGCGCTGTCGCGCGCCTGTTCCGGTGTCATCACCCGCTCCCAGTGATTCACGCCCCATTGGAAATCCTGCGAGCTGCTGTCCACCGAATGGGAGTGGGTGCGTTCGACCAGGGAATTCAGGGAACCGCGATAGCTGCGTTCCACCGACTGCCTGCGCTTGCTGGATCGGCTGATCGGCGCGCCGCCGCGCAGGCCGACGTCGCTGTGGGGTTCCCACGCCCCGTCGGCATTCAGCCGTACCGGCTGGTGGTAGAAGCTGCCCGGCTGCGGACTCTGCAGCCGCCAGGTGCCATGCGCACGGTCGAAGGCCAGCTCGTATGCGTGCCCGCCCTGGCTGATGTATCGCCGGCCAAGGTAGTCGTGGACGCCATTGTCGGCGGCGCGCGATCCGGACAGCGCCACCGGCCGGGCGTAGCGCTCGGCCAGCTGCGCCAGTGGATCATCGACCTGCTCCCACGCCGGCGTCTGTATCGCCGGTTGCAGTCGCGAACCATCGCGCGCGGCCACCGCCGCCAGCCGCGCCGTGCCCAGCGGCGCCGACAACGCCAGCCCAAGGGCACCGCCTGCTGCCGTGCCAAGGCCAGCACGGCGTTGCCCGGGCGTATCGCCGTCGATCGCCTGCTCCACGCCCACCCCCAGCTGCAGCGCCGACAGCACCGCCACCACGGGCAGCGTTTCCGGCAGCACCAACGCGACCAGCCCCATCGCCTGCTCACAACGCTCAAGCCGCGGCATCCAGCGGCGCCGGAACGCTTCCCACTCCGAGGTCATCAGCGTCTGCGCATCGCGGCGCGCGCGTTGCCGCAGCCGCGCGAGCAGTGCCTGCGACACCTCGCCGCTGATCGGCACCACCGCGCCCCCGTGTCCGAAGATCGCCTGGGTGCCGGCACCGAGCGCGGTATGCACGCCGTTGGACATCCAGCCGTCCTGCAGGTCTGCCAGGTCGAATGCGGTCTCCAGCCATTGTCGCCCGGTGTCGGTGGCTGCGGCGCGCTCGATCCAGCCCATCATGTCGGCCTCGCTGGCAAACTCGTGGAACCGGTTGCGCTCGTTGGGGAAGTACAGCAGTACCTCCGGCCCCACCTCGTCGCCAACGTGCAGCACGGTCGAGGCGATGCCATGGACCTGCAGCCAGCCGGTGCGCACACCGGCACGCGCAACCGGTCGGTAGGCGGGATCCTGCGACTCGGCCGCGGTCATCGTGCCGAACACACCGAGGGCCAGCTGCATGCCGCGCGCGGACAACGATCCGTCGGCATGCTGTTGCGCGCAGCCGTACAGGTAGCCGCCGCGCAGCGTGGTCAACACGGCCGGCGCGTGCGCCTCCCAGAACCGGTCCAGCGCGCGCAGGTAGTCGCCCTGCACATCCAGCTCGCGCGAAATCGACAGCAGCTGCGATGCGTCCAGTCCCACGACCTCGCTGTTCTCGTCGAACACCGCGCTGTCGCTGCTGGTGTACAGGCCCAGCAGGCGCGCGGGTGTATCCTCGAAACCGGCCGCGCGGGTCATGGCACAGTCGGCGAAGCTGGCCGCCGCCTGCTTCTGCGCCCGGTTGTGGACCCACCCGCTGCGCGTCTGGTCGCTTGGATACCCGTCCTTGAAGGACACGATGTAACAACAGCTGCTGTCGAACGCGGTGCGGTAACGGCGCATGATTTCGTCATCCAGGCGCTGTTGGACGAACGGTACCAGCAGGGGATAGGCGTGCTCGACCAGGCTGCGGCCGGCACTCAGCGCGTGCAGCCAGCGCGCGCCGTCCATGCCGGCATTGCGCAGCGCACCCGGGGTGCCGGCCGGAAAGCGCGCCGTCCAGTGCGCCGCGCTGCGCGCGTTCAGACCGTCCATGTCCAGCGCGGCCAGCTCGCCTGCCGCGGCCAACACCGGCACGGGAACCGGCAGGTACGGCAGGGCCAGCGCCGAATCGAGCGCAGTGAAGGCCTCGCGGATGCGCGAAGGCGATGACAGGCCGGCGGCGCGCAGCTGCGCATGCCGCAGCTCCAGCGCCTGCATGAACAACGCCCAGCGGAAGTCGCCGTCGATCCCGTAGGCCTTCACCACCGGCAGCGCGCCCTGCTGCCAGCGCGCGTGCTCGTTGACGGCCACGCGCACCGGCAACTGGTGGCGCACCTCGTCGGCAAGCTGCTGCAGCGCTGCGTCACTGCAGTTGAATGCCTCGATCAACGGAATCCGGGTGGTGCTGATCACCAGCGTGATCGGCGCCTGTGGCGAGGCCGCGCCTTGCGCGGTGACCAGCAGCACACCGTGCAGCGGTACCGCATGGCCACGGTCGTTGGCCGCCAGCGCATGCACGTCGATCTGCCAGCCCGGCAGGGCCAGCGCGCGGCCGTTGGCGGCTTCGGCAAGATCGAAACGCGTCGGGAAGTCGGTCAATACCTTGACCGCTGCGGCCGCGTCGTCGCCGAGCTGGCCCGCCGCATTCAAGAGCACCGCCGTACCGGCGAGACGCCGTCCGATGCCCGAGACGAACCCTTCCGAACCCGGCGTCGGGCGGGCATGCCAGGCCTGTTCAAGGCACGCATCGTACCGGCGGCGGAAGGCGCCCAGGTAATCGCGGCCCTGCACCCTTTTGAACTCCTCCAGGGTCAGCTCGCGGCACTCCTGCACCGGGAAGTAGGTTCCCGGTACGCAGCGGTAGTAGAGCCCGGCATGGCCCGTGTCGGCGTCGACCGGCAGCAGTGCCGCCCCCACCAGGGTGTGGGTGCTGACCAGCCCGCTGCGTACCCGCCGGTCCGGCGGGAGCAGCCGATGCTGGTTGCGGAACAGCGCGCCGGGCGGGCGCAGCTGGTCGGCTTCCCAGGCGCGCCATTGCTGGCTGTCCTGGAAGGTGTTGAGGTAGATCGTGGTGGGATCGATCAGCTGGCCGGTCACGTTGAGCAGGTCGGCAGCGACCTGGCGCGCGAGATCGGCGTCGAGGTTCGGCAGCGCGGCGGCGGACAGGGTCAGCGCCCGCTCCGAGGCCACCACGTGGCGCCACGCCGCGGTCAGGCGCTGGTGCTGCTCGCTGGCGTTGCGACCCATCGACTGCACCCAGGTCAGCATCCGCGAGCGCGTCACCGCCAGATCCACCCCGGCCGGTGGCGCGAGCGCGGCGGCGCCCGGCGGCGGCGCCTGCTGCGCCACATCGACCAGCAGCCGGGTGGCCGCGTCGAGCCGGGGGCGCTCGGTGGCATCCAGCCCTTCACCGCCGTTGCGTGGCACGGGGAGGGGGCGAAGCGCACGGCGCACACGCGCCCTGCCCTCCGCGGGCGGAGGTCCGCCCAACGCATCGATGACCTCGCGTGCGATCCCGTTGGACGCCAGCAGGGTGGCCACGGTGTCGCGCAGCGACGTCGCATCGCCTCCTGCGCTCTGGTGCACACGTTGCCACAGCACGTCCCAGATCGATCCGTCGCCGTCGCGGTCGATCACAGTGTCCAGAAGCCGCACTACGTGCTGCGTCCGCTCGTCCACCCGCGCCGCGTCCAATTCCGGACCAGGCTTCCGTTCCGGTTGCACTTCCGCCGTGGGCGCAGTGGCCTGCGTGTCGGCGGATGCCCAGCGCCAGCCCAGCGTCGCCACGCCCAGCCCGCCGCCGACCAGGCTTGCGGCCAGCGCCAGCATGCTGCGGCCGCCCTGCCGCGCTGCGCCCGACGCCACCGCGGGCGGCGCGCTGGCAATGGCTGGGATGGGCGCAGCGCTCCCTGTTGGCAACGCAGCGTCCGCCGTACCCCAACGCAGCGCCTTGATCCCGGGCGCGAGACCGGCAACGAACAGCACCGCATCGCCCAGTGCGCTTCGCAGGCTGTGGCGCGTCGTGGCGGCCAGGGCTGCACGCTCGGCGACCGACAACAGCCACTGGCCCAGCCGGTCCCCGCGGCCGCCCTGGGTGGCCAGCAAGGGGTCTGGCGCGCCACCGGCCAGCTGGTCCAGCGTCGCCAGTATCCGGGCGCGCTGGGCATCGCCGATCAACGGCACGCCCGCGTCATCGACACGGTCGAACAGCGCCGGCAGCGCGCTGCGTGCATCGATGCAGGCGCCATTGAGCGCGGCGGCCGCAGCGGCCTGTGCCACCGCACGGTCGACCTGCGCCGGGGTCAGTGTCGGCATCCAGTCGCACAGCTGCTGGCGCACCGCGTCACGCTGACGCGATGGCGACATGCTGCACAAATGCTGCGCAACCTCGCGGGCGTCTGCCATGCCGAGGGCACGCTCAGCATCAAGTGCTGCGTTCCAGTCGCGTCGGGGCTGGCCCAGCGGGCGGTACAGGGCATCGCGCATCGCCTGCAGCAGCGTATTGCGGCGAGCGACCGCGTCGGTAAGCAGTGCCCGCAACGGTGCGCACTGCACTTCCCAGTCCACCCGTGGCAGGGTCAGCAATGCCATCAGGCTGCTGCGCCAGGCGGCCCGCTGCGCCGGCGGAAGCGCCATAGGCAGCAGCCGGTCCAGCGCATCGTCCACCAGCCCCTGCGCCATCGGCGCGGCCAGCGCGGTGCGGTGGAAGTGGGGCTGCAGGGTCAGGAAAAAATGGGCATCCAGCGGCCCCTGTCGCAAGGCAGCGGCGAGCGCGTCCAGCTCGCCGCGCGGTATGCCGTCCAGCCACAGTCTGCGCGTCGGTGCGCACGCCGGCGTGTTGCGGATCGACAGCGGTGCGACAGCAGGCCGGTGGCGCGACGATGGCGGGGACGACGGACTGGCCGGTGCGCCGCCAGCACGGCCCACCGGGGACAACGTAAGGTTCGCCATGGACGTGTGGTGAGGTGACGAGGGGCTGGAACCTAGCGCGATCCAGCGCAGTTACCAGCGTTTCCTTGTCCCAGCAGCGTCCGGTGGTCCCACACGAAGCCGGAAGCGTCGTGCGGGATGGCGAATAACGTCAGCGCCGCCTACTTCAGGCCCGCGCCCAGTTCGTACCAGTCGATCCGGCGGGTGATCCACATCGCCGTGGCCAGCACCGCGAACAGCAGCAGCGAGCCCATCAGCAACGCATTGTTCTCCGACACCAGCAACCCGTACAGCGCGCCGTACAGCACCGTGAGCATCCCGGCAAAGCCCATGCCCCGCACCCAGCTGCGCAGCACGCCCGACAGGTACACCGCCTGCAATCCAATGCACGCCACCGCCGACACCACATACCCCACCCAGAACGGAATGTGCTCGGACAGGCTCAGCAGCAGCAGGAAGAAGATCGCCAGCGCCAGGCCCACCATCAGGTACTGCAGCGGGTGGATGCGCAGGCGTTTGATCAGCTCGAACAGGATGAAGCCCACGAAGGTCAGCACGATGAAGAGGATGCCGTACTTGCTGGCGCGGTCGGCCTGGGTATAGATGTCGACCGGGTTGACCAGCTCCACGCTTACCGTTTCCGGTTCCACATCGCGGTTGTCGCGCAGCTGGCGCTGGGCCTCCGATGCCAGCGAGGATACCGCCCACTCGGCGTCGAAGCCCTTCTCGCCCACCTTGCGCTCATTGGGCAGGAAGCTGCCACCGAACAGCGGGTGCGGCCACGGCGAGCGGATCGCGACGCGGCTGTCATCCCCGACCGGCACCACCGCCAGCGAACGGGTGCCATCGAGCACCAGCGACAGGTCCACCCTGCTGGACTTGAGCATGCCGCCGGTGTTGTCGGCGAAGCCCTGCAGCGGTACGTGCAGGCCCTTGCCCATGCCGGTGACATCACCGATGCCCGGCTGCAGCGTGAGCGCCTCGCCATCCACCTTCAGATCGGGCGAGCCGACCAGGCCGCGCACGTCGGCAATGCCCACCGCCAGGTACGGCGTGCCGTACACGCGCCCCGCCTTCACCGGGTAGTCGTCATCACTGAACTCGGCGCTGACCTTGGCTTTCCAGGTGTAGACCGGCACGCGGAACAGGCCAACCCGGCGTTCGTCGGGCAGCATGCCGCCATCGACGACCAGCTTGGACGGCATCTGCAGCCAGTAGCTCTGCTCCACCTGGGTTTCGATCTTCTTGGTACCGGCAGCGTCGACCACTTCGACCTGGCGGGTATCGGTCCACGGCACCACCCGGATCGGCCCGGTCAGCGTCTGCGCGCCGGCCCGGCTCTGCGCCACGCGCAGGTAGGCCTGGTCGCGGTATGCCTCGCGTTCGCTGATCACGCCTTTGATCATCATCAGCGGGATCAGCAGCAACAGGATCAGCCCGCCCACGATGGCGAACCGCAACAACATCTTCAGGGATTTCATCACCCGTCCTCGGTTGGGAAGGGTGCCAGCTTCAGCGCTGCCGGTGTGCGGGGTTTGTGGTCTATTTGAAGCGAATGTGAAGTGACGCGATGGCGCCACCGCCGTCGCGGTTGCGCAGGCTCGCGCGGCCGCCGTGAAGGCGCGCCACTTCCTGTACGAACGACAGGCCCAGGCCGGAACTGCGCTGGCCGGTGGCCGGCCGCGCCAGCGAGTAGAAACGCTCGAACACCCGCTCCAGCGCGTATTCCGGCACCCCGCTGCCACGGTCGGCCACCCGAAGCACCACGCCATCGCCTTCGCGCGAAGCGCCCAGCTGGATCCGGCTGCCCGGGCTGGAAAACGCCAGCGCGTTCTCCAGCAGGTTGTTCAGGGCCTGCCGCAGAAGGTAAGCATCGCCCTGGATTTCCAAGCCTTCGGCAACTTCAATGTCCACCGCGACGTCGGCCGCCTGCGCCCGCATCGCCACGGCATCGGCGGCGGCCTGCAACAGCGGCGCCAGCGCGATGCGTTCGCGCTTCTGCAGCCAGCCGTGCTGTTCCACTTCGGCCAGCGCCAGCAGCTTGTCGATGGTTTCGGTCAAGCGCTGTTCCTGGCCCTGGATGCTGCGTGCGAAATGCACCCGGTCAGCATCGGGCAGCGGCTCCTGCAGCAGTTCGGCCGCGCCGCGGATCGCCGCCAGCGGGCTCTTCATCTCATGGGTCAGCGACTGCACGTACTGCTCCACGTACGCCTTGCCTTCCAGCTTGCGGCGCATGGTTTCCAGCGCCTGGCCCAGATCACCGATCTCGTCGCGGCGCGGCCTTGGCGGCGGCACCGGTTCGCCGGCGCTGACCGCCTTGGCATAGCGGTTGAGACGGTTCACGCCGTGCATCAGCCAGGCCGTCATCAACAGACCGATCAGTGCCGACAGTCCGATCAGCCACGCGCCGCGCTGCAGAATGGCGCGCTGGCTGGCGGCGATGAACGGGTCGATGCTGCGGTTGGGCTGGGCCAGGCTGAGCACGCCGATCAGCTTGCCCGGGTCGGCCGGATCATGGATCGGCGCGGCCACGTGCATTACCGAATGCACTTCATCACCTGGTTTCTCCGGGCTGGAGCGCGCGCCGTATTCGCCGCGCAGGGTGCGGTAGACATCGTTCCAGCGCGAATTGTCGCGGCCGATGTCCTGCCCGGTGGAGTCGTACACCACGATGCCGCGCGCATCGGTGATGGTCACGCGGTAATCGAGGCTGCGCTTGGGAAAGCGCCACACCATCGCCTTGGGGTCGCGGCGCTGCGCGCGCGCCAGGCTGGCCACGAACGGGCCGTTGCGGATATGCCCGGCCTTGAGGTCGGCCGCGGCCATTTCCGCCAGCACGTTGGCCGCATCCACCAGGGTCGACTCCATCGCCTGGCGCACCCCGGGCTTCACTTCATTGACGAACACGCGCATCACGAAGAATGCGGCGATGCCCACGATCAGGAAGAAGCCCAGGAACAGTTTCAGCCCCAGCCGCACGCTACACCTCCAGCGCGTAACCCACGCCGCGATGGGTGCGGATCGGGTCGGGCTCGGCCCCGGCTGTGCGCAGCTTGACGCGTAGGGTCTTTACGTGGGTGTCCACGGTGCGGTCGGCGCTGTCGGCATCGGTATCCCAGCCGCGGTCCATCAGCTGGGCGCGGCTGAGGATCGCGCCGGGGCGCTGCAGCAGTGCGGCCATCAGCGCGTATTCGTAGCGGGTCAGGCCCAGCAGCTGCTCGCCGAAGCGGATGCGGCGGCCTTCGCGGTCGATCGCGAAGCGGCCATGCTGCTGCCAGCCGGCCGCCTCCGCAGGGGCCGGTGCCACCGCGCGGCGCAACCGCGCCCGCACCCGCGCCACCAGCTCGCGCGGCGAGAACGGCTTGGCCACGTAGTCGTCCGCGCCCAGCTCCAGACCCAGCACCCGGTCGAATTCGTCATTGCGGGCGGTCAGGAAGATCACCGGCACGTCGCTGAAGGTGCGCAGCGTGCGGCACACCTCGAAGCCGCTCATGTCCGGCAGGCCCACGTCCAGCACCACCACGTCCACCGGCTCCTGCCGCAGCAGCTGCAACGCCTGCCCGCCGAGCAGGCAGTGGCGGGCCCCGTAGCCCTCGCTGCGCAGCGCGTAGAGCACGGTATCGGCGATGGCGGCTTCGTCTTCGACGACCAGGACGTTGTGCAGGGGGCGGTTCATGCGCGCAGCATAGCCGCTGGGGCCGCCGCCCCGTACACTGCGCCGATGAATTACCGCCACGCCTTCCATGCCGGCAACCACGCCGATGTGCTCAAGCACATCGTCCAGCTTGCCCTGCTCGACACCTTCAAGCGCAAGGACAGCCCGTTCTTCGTGCTGGACACCCACGGCGGCGCTGGCCGCTACCTGCTGGCCAGCGAGGAAAGCCGCAAGACCCTGGAGGCCGAGGAAGGGGTGATGCGGCTGATGGCCCAGCCCAAGCTGCCGGCCGTGGTCGAGCGTTACCTCAAGGCGGTGCAGGCCGACAACCCGGTCGGGGCGATGATCAGCTACCCCGGCTCGCCGCTGCTCAGCGCGCAGACCCTGCGCGAGCAGGACCGCATGGCCGTGTGCGAGCTGCAGGATGCCGAAGCGGCCTCGCTCAAGGCGCTGTTCGCGCATGACAGCCGGGTGGCGGTGCTGCACGCCGACGGTTACGCCCAGAACAAGGCACTGCTGCCGCCCAAGGCCAACGGCGTGAAGATCGGCCGTGGCCTGGTCCTGATCGACCCGCCCTACGAGGGCCAGGATGCCGAGTACCAGCGCATCCTCGCCTCGGTGAGCGAGATCCTGGCGCGCTGGCCGCAGGCCAGCTTCGCCATCTGGTTCCCGATCAAGCAGCGCCGCACCATCCTGCACTTCCTGCGCAAGGCCTGCGCCCTGCCGGTGAAGTCGGTGCTTACAGTAGAACTACTGGTTCGGCCCGATGACTCTCCCCTTCGGCTCAATGGCAGTGGCATGCTGTTGCTCAACCCGCCCTGGCAGTTCGACCAGGTGCTGGCCCCGGCCATGCCTGCGCTGAAGCAGTATCTGGGCGAAGCCGGCGCCAGTACCCGCCTGCAGTGGCTCAAGCAGGCCGAGTAACGCCACGACCGCCCGCTGAACGGCGTGAGTGTTTCGTTCACGGAACGCGCCCCCGGGGATGCGAGAATCCGAAGACCACCAAGGAATCACCGGTATGGCTACCCGTAACCGCATGCCGCCCTGGCACGAAGTTTTCAAAGCGCCCAGCGGCCATGAGCTGCTGATCCGCCCGATTCGTCCCGAAGACGACGAACCCCTGAAGGGGGCGTTCAGTCTGTTCGGGCCCGCAGAAGTCCGCGACCGCCTGACGCAGTCGGTCGATGAGCTTTCTGCAGAGGCGGCGTATCGACTCACCCATCCCAACGTCAAGAACGAGATCGTGCTGGTCGCCGCCGAAAACGAGCAGGCAGGCGTTGCGGTGGTCGGTGCGCTGGCGCGCGCGTCGATCATCCCGGGCACGAAGGATGCCGAATACTCGATCCTCATCAGCCGGTTCCTCATCGGCCAGGGTCTCGGCCGACAGTTGATGCGCAAGCTGGTCAAGTGGGGCAAGGGCAAGTACCTGGATCACCTGTACGGCGACGTGCTGGAAGCAAACGAACCGATGAAGCAGCTGGCCGCCTCGCTGGGCTTCAAGGCCGTGCCGCATCCGCAGGGCACGCCCGGCCTGGTGCGCATGGTGCTGGAACTCGATCCGGGCCAGTAAGAGGTCATCACGTGGCGGTCTGCTAAAATCGACCGCTCATGTCACGTACCTCAACTCCCACACCGCCGCTGCCCCGTTCCGGGCAGCTCCGCGCCTGGTGGCGCGCTCCCGCCTCGCCCACGGCGCTGGCGTGGTACATCGCACGCGCTGCGGAAACGCACGACGGGCCGTTGCTGGTCATCGCGCGCGACAATCACGGCGCCAACCAGATCGAGTCCGACCTGCGCACCCTGCTGGGCGCCGCGTCGGACCTGCCGGTGGTGGCCTTCCCGGATTGGGAAACGCTGCCCTACGATGCCTTCAGCCCCCATCCGGACATCATTTCGCAGCGCCTGGCCGCACTGCACCAGTTGCCGACGCTGCGCCGTGGCATCGTGGTGGTGCCGGTGCAGACCCTGCTGCAGCAGCTGGCCCCGCTCAAGTACATCATCGGCGGCAGTTTCGACCTGAAGGTCGGCCAGCGCCTGGATCTGGATGCGGAAAAGCGCCGGCTTGAAGCGGCCGCCTACCGTAACGTGCCGCAGGTGATGGACCCGGGCGATTTCGCCGTGCGCGGTGGCCTGCTCGACGTGTTCCCGATGGGCGCGGAAGCGCCGTTGCGGATCGAGCTGTTGGATGAGGACATCGATTCGATCCGCGCCTTCGACCCGGAAAGCCAGCGATCGCTGGACAAGGTCGACGCGGTGCGCATGCTGCCCGGCCGCGAAGTGCCGTTGGACGAACTGAGCGTGTCGCGGGTGCTGGCCACCCTGCGCGAGCGCTTCGACGTGGATACCCGGCGCAGTGCGCTGTACCAGGATCTCAAGTCCGGGCTGGCACCGGCTGGCGTGGAGTACTACCTGCCGCTGTTCTTCGACGCGACCGCTACGCTGTTCGATTACCTGCAGCCGAACGCGCTGCCGGTCATCGCGCCGGGCGTGGGCGAGGCGGCGGCTTCGTTCTGGGCGCAGACCCAGAACCGCTATGAGCAGCGCCGGCACGATGTGGAGCGCCCGTTGCTGGCGCCCACCGAGCTGTACCTCAGCCCGGAGGGTCTGAGCGCACATTTGAACACCCTGCCGCGCATCGAAGTCTGGAGCGCCGACCACCCGCGCATCGACGAAGCCACGCCGCTGGGCGACCAGCCGCTGCCGCCGCTGCCGGTGGCCGCGCGCGATGCGCCGGCCGGTGAAGCGCTGAAGTCGTTCCTGGGCCACTACCCGGGTCGGGTGCTGATCGCCGCCGATTCACCGGGCCGCCGCGAAGCATTGCTGGAAGTGCTGCTGTCGGCCGAACTGAAGCCGCCGGTGGTGGCCGACCTGCCGACCTTCCTGGCCGATCCGGGCCAGCGCTTCGCCATCACGGTGGCGCCGCTGGAAGACGGCTTCGCGCTCGATGTACCGCCGCTGGCGGTACTGACCGAGCGCCAGCTGTTTCCCGAGCGCGCCGGCACCACCCGGCGCAGCCGCCGGGTCGGGCGCGAGCCGGAAGCGATCATCCGCGACCTGGGCGAGCTCACCGAAGGCGCGCCGATCGTCCATGAAGACCACGGCGTCGGCCGCTATCGCGGGCTGATCGTGCTCGACGCCGGCGGCATGCCGGGCGAATTCCTGGAGATCGAATACGCCAAGGGCGACCGGCTGTATGTGCCGGTGGCCCAGCTGCACCTGATCAGCCGCTACTCCGGCGCCTCGCCGGAGACCGCGCCGCTGCACTCGCTCGGTGGCGAACAGTGGAGCAAGGCCAAGCGCCGCGCGGCCGAGAAGGTCCGTGACGTGGCCGCCGAACTGCTGGAGATCCAGGCCCGCCGCCGCGCGCGCGCCGGCTTGGCGCTGCACGTGGACCGCGCGATGTACGAGCCGTTCGCGGCCGGCTTCCCGTTCGAGGAAACCGCCGATCAGCTCGCCGCGATCGACGCCACCCTGCGCGACCTGGCCAGCAGCCAGCCGATGGACCGCGTGGTCTGCGGCGACGTCGGCTTCGGCAAGACCGAAGTGGCCGTGCGCGCCGCGTTCGCCGCCGCCAGCGCCGGCAAGCAGGTCGCCGTGCTGGTGCCGACCACGCTGCTGGCCGAACAGCACTACCGCAACTTCCGCGACCGCTTCGCCGATTGGCCGCTGCGGGTGGAAGTGCTGTCGCGCTTCAAGAGCACCAAGGAGATCAAGGCCGAGCTGGAAAAGGTGGCGGCCGGCACCATCGACGTCATCATCGGCACCCACCGCCTGCTGCAGCCGGACGTGAAGTTCAAGGACTTGGGCCTGGTGGTGGTGGACGAAGAACAGCGCTTCGGCGTACGCCAGAAGGAAGCGCTGAAGGCGATGCGGGCCAACGTTCACCTGCTGACCCTGACCGCCACGCCGATTCCGCGCACGCTCAACATGGCCATGGCCGGCCTGCGCGACCTGTCGATCATCGCCACCCCGCCGCCGAACCGGCTGGCGGTGCAGACCTTCATCACCGCCTGGGACAACGCGCTGCTGCGCGAAGCGTTCCAGCGCGAACTGGCCCGTGGCGGACAGCTGTATTTCCTGCACAACGACGTGGAAAGCATCGGCCGCATGCAGCGCGACCTGGCCGAGCTGGTGCCCGAGGCACGCATCGGCATCGCCCACGGGCAGATGCCCGAACGCGAACTCGAGCGGGTGATGCTGGATTTCCAGAAGCAGCGCTACAACGTGCTGCTGTCGACCACGATCATCGAATCGGGCATCGACATCCCCAACGCCAACACCATCATCATCAACCGCGCCGACCGCTTCGGCCTGGCCCAGCTGCACCAGCTGCGCGGCCGCGTCGGCCGTTCGCACCACCGCGCCTATGCCTATCTGGTGGTGCCGGACAAACGCTCGATGACGCCCGATGCCGAAAAGCGCCTGGAAGCCATCGCCTCCATGGACGAACTTGGCGCCGGCTTCACCTTGGCCACGCACGATCTTGAGATCCGCGGCGCCGGCGAACTGCTGGGCGAAGACCAGAGCGGGCAGATGGCCGAAGTGGGCTTCAGCCTGTACACCGAACTGCTTGAGCGCGCGGTGCGCAGCATCCGGCTGGGCAAGCTGCCCGACCTGGATTCGGGCGAGGAAGTGCGCGGTGCCGAGGTTGAGCTGCACGTACCGGCGCTGATCCCGGACGACTACCTGCCCGACGTGCACACCCGCCTGACCCTGTACAAGCGCATCAGCAGCGCGCGTGACAGTGGCGAGCTGCGCGAACTGCAGGTGGAGATGATCGACCGTTTCGGGCTGCTGCCGGACGCGGCCAAGCACCTGTTCGCGGTGGCCGAGCTGAAGCTGCAGTGCAACGCACTGGGCATCCGCAAGCTGGAACTGGGTGAGAACGGCGGCCGCATCGTGTTCGAGGCCAAGCCGTCCATCGACCCGATGGCGGTCATCCAGATGATCCAGAAGCAGCCCAAGCTGTACACCATGGATGGCCCGGACAAGCTGCGCATCAAGGTGCCGCTGCCGTTGCCCGAAGACCGCTTCAACGCGGCCAAGGCGTTGTTGACTACGCTGACGCCGGGCTGACCGCCCCGCGAAGGTAGAGCCGACTGTTAGTCGGCTACGCGGACCGACCGCCCCGCGACGGTAGAGCCGACTGTTAGTCGGCTACGCGGACTGACCGCCCCGCGACGGTAGAGCCGACTGTTAGTCGGCTACGCGGACCGGACCCGATCGCGGACCGCAGCGGACTAACAGTCCGCTCTACCTCGGACGTCGCTTGTACAAAAAGGGCCCGGCATTGCCGGGCCCCTTCGCTTACCAGATCACCACGCGCTTGTCGTCGGCACGCACCATCGCATCGCCCGGCTTGCACTCGAACGCCTGCGCGAACGCCGGCATGTTCGACGGCGCGCCATTGGCACGGAAGTTCGCCGGCGCATGCGGGTCGGTGTTCAGGCGCACGCGCAGTTCGCCGTCGGTGAAGTTGCGGCGCCACACGGTGGCCCAGTTCATGAAGAAGCGCTGGTCCTGGCTGTGGCCATCCACGGCGACATTGGCCTTGGGGTTCTCCTTCAGCGCCATCTGCAGCGCGTCGTAGGCCACGGTCAGGCCGCCCAGGTCGCCGATGTTCTCGCCCAGGGTCAGCTTGCCCTTCACGTTCACGCCCGGCAGCGATTCATAGCCATCGAACTGCGCCACCAGCTGGTCGGTGCGACCCGTGAAGGCCTTGCGGTCGCTGTCGGTCCACCAGTTGTCGAAGTTGCCGTTGGCGGCGAACTGGCTGCCCGAATCGTCGTAGCCGTGCATCATTTCGTGGCCGATCACCGCACCGATGCCGCCGTAGTTCAGCGCCGGATCGGCCTTGGCGTCGAAGAACGGCGCCTGCAGGATCGCGGCCGGGAACACGATCTCGTTCTTGGTCGCGTTGTAATAGGCATTGACGGTCTGCGGGGTCATGCCCCACTCGGTCTTGTCGACCGGCTTGCCGATCTTGTTGAGCATGTAGCGGTAGTTGAACGCGCGCGCGGCCTGCATGTTGCCCAGGTAGCTGTCGGCGTTGGTCTCAAAGCCCGACCAGTCGCGCCACTTGTCCGGGTAACCGATCTTCGGGGTAAAGCTGGCCCACTTCTCCAGCGCCTTCTTGCGGGTGTCTTCGCCCATCCACTCCAGCTTCTCCAGGCGCGCCTTCAGTGCCACCGAGAGGTTTTCCACCAGGTGCTGCATCTGTTCCTTGGACTCGGCCGGGAACACCGCGTCCACGTACAGCTGGCCAAGGCCTTCGCCGATGGAGGTGTTGACCGACTCCAGCACGCGCTTCCAGCGCGGCTGCATTTCCTTCTGGCCACGCAGGGTGGTGCCGTAGAAATCGAAGTTGGCCTTTTCGAACGCGCTGCTCAGGTAAGGCGCGGCGTCATCGACGGTGTGAAAGCGCAGATAGGCCTGCCAGGTCGAGGCCGGCACTTCGGTGAGCATCTTGTCCACTTCGCCGAAGAAGCCCGGCTGGGCCAGCGAGAACTTCTGTGCGGCCGGCACCTTCAGGGTGTCGAACAACGCGGTCCAGCTGAAGTTCGGGGTCAGCTTGTCCGCTTCAGCGGCGCTGACCGGGTTGTAGCGCTTGGCCGGGTCACGCAGTTCGATACGCGACAGCGAGGCCTTGGCCAAGCGGGTTTCGAACTCCATCACCGCCTGCGCCTGGGTCTTGGCCTGCGCGGCGTCCACCCCGGACAGGGTCAGTGCCTGCGCGATGTAGGCCACATAGGCCTCGCGGATCCTGGCCTGCGATTCATCGAAGTAGTAGCCCTTCTCCGGCAGGCCCAGGCCGCCCTGGCCGACATAGGCGATGACGTTGGCCGAGTCCTTGTAATCGGCGTTGGCCGACAGCGAGAACAGCACGCCCTGGCCCTGCGCCTGGCTGTCGCGCAGGTACTGGGTGATGGCGGCGGTGTCGTTCAGCGCGGCGATCTTGTCCAGCTGCGGCTGCAGCGGGGCGATGCCGGCCGCTTCGATCTTTGCTTCATCCGAGCCGGTCTTCCAGATATCACCGATCTTGGCTTCCACCGAGCCGGCCTTGGCCTGGCTGGCGGCCGCCTGCTGCACCAGCGCGTGCTGCACTTCCAGCGAGCGCTCGCGCAGGATCTCGAAGCTGCCCCAGGTGGTCTGGTCGTTCGGCACCGGGTTGGCCTTGAGCCAGCTGCTGTTGACGAACCCGTTGAGGTCGGTACACGCGGCGATGGCCGGGTCCAGGTCGGCGCTGTTGAGCGAGATCAGCGGCGTCTTGATCTGCGACAGATCGAACGCCGGCTTGGCATCGGCCACGGCGGCAGCCGGCGCGGTATCGGTCTTGCCACAGGCCGCCAGCGACGCGGCGATGGCAACGGTCAGGCCCAGCGGGACCAGCTTGGAAAACTTCATTCGACTCTCCGGCTACAGGGAAGCATCACCCGCAATGCGGGCAATCAGGCAGCGTAGCGCGGGTGAGCGGGTTCGGGACCGGCCAAAGGTCACAGGGTGTATCGACCAACGGTCGATACCTGCCTGCCCCACCGGTAGGTGCGGACCGTTGGTCCGCACGCACGGAGCACATGGCACTCCACCAACGGTGGATATTTACCGTGCTTTGCCTTGGTTCGCCACAGCCTCAGCGGCCTTGCGCGCTGCTTCCGGGTCGCCCAGGTAGCGGAACGACTGCACGGTCAGGTCTTCGTTGAGCTCGAACAGCAACGGAATGCCGGTCGGGATGTTGAGCTCCAGGATGGCTTCCTGCGAGACGTTGTTGAGGTACTTGTACAGCGCGCGCAGCGAATTGCCGTGCGCGGTGACCAGCACCGTCTTGCCGTCCTTCAGCTGCGGCGCCATCGCGTCGAACCAGTACGGCAGCACGCGGTCCAGCGTGGTCGCCAGCGACTCGGTGCCCGGCAGCGCATTCCGGTCCAGCGTCGAATAGCGACGGTCGTGGATCGGGTGGCCCGGATCCTCGCGGTCCATCGCCGGCGGCGGGATGTCGTACGAACGGCGCCAGATCTTGACCTGGTCCTCGCCGTGCTTGGCCGCGGTCTCGGCCTTGTCCAGGCCCTGCAGCCCACCGTAGTGACGCTCATTGAGGCGCCAGCTCTTGCTCACCGGCAGCCAGTCCTGGTCCAGCTCGGCCAGTGCGCCCTGCAGCGTGTGGATCGCGCGCTTCAGCACCGACGTGTGCGCCACATCGAACTGCAGCCCCTCTTCGCGCATCAGGCGGCCGGCGGCGGCGGCCTCGCGGCGGCCCTGCTCGGTCAGTTCCACGTCCACCCAACCGGTGAAGCGGTTGTCCAGGTTCCACTGGCTCTGGCCGTGGCGCAACAGTACGAGTTTCCGGGTCACTGCGGTTTCTCCGAGGGGATGGCGAGGCAGACCCCCATTGTAGCGGCAGCCGCCGGTTCAGGGATGTGGATGGCCGTGATGGCCCTGCGCGTCCGGGCTGCTGCGGCGTGGCTCATGCGTCCGCCCATGCGCGTGTCCGGCATGGTCATGGTCATGATCGCCGTGCCCCGCCTTCGCCGCCGGCGTGCCATCGCCGCAATCATCCCCGCAATGGTCCGCCTCGATCTGCAGCGTCACATGATCGATGCCGAACTCCTCGTGGAGCGCCGTGCCCAGCCGGCGGCGCAGCCCGTCCGCATCCACGCCTTCGGCGACCACCACATGCGCCGTCAGCGCCGGCGTGCTCGACGCCAGCGCCCACACATGCAGATCGTGCACATCCTGCACGCCCGCGTGCGCACACAACCGCGCGCGCACCGCCTCCACCTGGATGCCCTTGGGCACGCCTTCCAACAACACGTTGATCGCCTCGCGCATCAGCACCCACGTGCGCGGCAGCACCCACAGCCCGATCAGCACCGCCAGGATCGGATCGATCGGCTTCCACCCGGTCCAGCGGATCAGCAGCGCGCCGATGATCACCGCCACCGAACCCAGCATGTCCGCCCACACTTCCAGGTAGGCGCCCTTCACGTTGAGGCTCTCACCGCTGCCCGCGCGCAAAAGACGCATCGAGATCAGATTGATCACCAGCCCGAAGGCCGCGATCACCAGCATGCCGGTCGACGCGATTTCCTGCGGCTGGCGGAACCGCGCCACCGCCTCCCACAGGATGTAGGCGGCCACCACGAACAGCATGCCGCCGTTGATCATCGCGCCCAGCGCTTCCAGCCGTGCATACCCGTAGGTGCGCCGCGCATCCGGTGGGCGCCGGCTCAGCCGCACCGCCACCAGCGCGATCATCAGTGCCAGCGTGTCGGTGGCCATGTGCGCCGCATCGGACAACAGCGCCAGGCTGTTGGTCCAGAACGCGCCCACCACCTCGACGATGAGGAAGGTGGTGGTCAGCCCCAGCGCCCACCACAACGGCTTCTCGTGGCGGATCTCGCTCGGCAGGTGATCGTGGTCGTGGTCGTGACCCATGGCAACAGCTCCTGTGCAATGGGCAAAGCCTACTGCGGCAGCCGTCGGGGAGACTATTACGGTGTTTATAACATTGCAGGACGCGCGGCCTGGGCATGGGATGGGCCGGGAAACCGCTGCAGCACAAGGCTCGGCAGGGCGCATCCCTCGATCGAGGGATTCGACAGGGTCGCCGACGTCAAATACTATTGATTCTCAATTGCTTTGCAGCCCCCGCCGCCGTGTCCCGTTCGCAACCGCCCTCCTCCTCCCCGACCGTACCGGCCGGTGCCACCCCGCGCCGCGCGTCGCCGCGCAAGGCGGGCAACGGCGTGCTCTGGGCGCGCGGCGGGCTGGCCCTGCTCGGCGGCTACGCGGTTGCGGCCACCTGGGCTGCCGCGCTGGCGCGCCTGCTGCCCGGCAGCCTGGCGGATGCCGCACTGGCCGCGACCATGGCCTCGTTCGTGATCTACACCCTCGCCGCGATCTGGGCCTATGCGGCGCGCAGCGTCGCACGTGCAGCGGTGGGGCTGGCACTGGCAGCCGCCGTCGGCGCGGCACTGTCCACCCTGCTGGCCGGGAGCGCGGCATGAGCCAGGGCTTCCGCCAGTCGCAGGCAGTGCTGCACACCTGGTCCGGCCTGGTGGTCGGCTGGGTGTTGTACCTGATCTTCATCGCCGGCACCGCCAGCTACTGGCGGGTGGAACTGACCCGCTGGATGCAGCCGGAACTGACCCTGCCGGCCACTACCGGGATCGCGCTGGAACAGGCGCAGGCCTTCCTGGCGCGCACCGCGCCGGACGCCACGCGCTGGTCCATCGAACTGCCCGGCAGCCGCAGCAACGCCACCGCGGTGCGCTGGCAGCCCAAGGATGCACCGGAACCCAAACGCGGCCAGCCCAACCCGTGGCAGGCCACGCTGGATGCCAACGGCGCCCCGGTGCAGGCGCGCGAAACGCGCGGCGGCGATTTCTTCTACCGCCTGCACTTCGACCTGCACTACGTGCCGGTGATCTGGGCACGCTGGTTCGTCTGCTTCTGCACCATGTTCATGCTGGTGGCCATCGTCAGCGGCGTGATCACCCACAAGAAGATCTTCGCCGACTTCTTCACCCTGCGCCGCGGCAAGGGCCAGCGCAGCTGGCTGGACGGGCACAATGCACTGGCGGTGCTGTCGCTGCCGTTCCACCTGATGATCACCTACACCGGGTTGATCACGCTGATGACCGTGTACATGCCGTGGGCGGTGGATGCCAACTTCGGCGGGCGCGATGCGTTCTTCGCCGAGCTGTTCCCGCGCGAGGCCAAGGTCGAGCCGCTGGGCCAGGCCGCCACGCCACCGGCACTGGCGGCCCTCTTGCCGGTGGCCGCGCGGCAGTGGGGCGAAGGCCATGCCGCCTCCGTGGTGGTCGACCAGCCCGGCGATGCGGCGATGCGCATCACCCTGCGCCGCGACAGTGGCGACCGCATTGCTGACAGCGGCGAACCGCTGCGCTTCGATGCCCGCGGCACGCTGCTGGGTGAGGCCCCGCAACGCTCGGCCACCGTGTACACCCGCGACGGCATGATCGGCATGCACGCCGGCCGTTTCGCCCCCACCGCGATGCGCTGGCTGTTCTTCCTGTCCGGCGTGGCCGGCACGCTGATGGTGGCCACCGGGCTGGTGCTGTGGACGGTGAAGCGGCGCGAACAGCTGCCCGATCCCGCCCGCCCGCACCTGGGTTTCCGCATCGTGGAACGCCTGAACATCGGCTTCGTGGCCGGCCTGCCGGTGGCGATGCTCGCGTTCCTGTGGGGCAACCGGCTGCTGCCGGCCGCACTGGAGCAACGCTCCAAGGCTGAAATCAGCGTGTTCTTCGCCGCGTGGGCGGTGTGCCTGGTGCATGCCACGCTGCGCCTGCCGCGCCGCGCGTGGGTGGAACAGCTCGCCTGTGCAGGCGTGCTCGCCGTGCTGCTGCCGGTGTTCAACGTGGCGGCCTGGCACGGCGGCATGTTCACGGCCTTTGCCACAGGCGACCTGGCCAAGGGCGGCATCGATGTCGGCCTGCTGCTGATCGGTGCAGGCCTGTTGTGGGCCGCGCGCAGGGTAAACCGGCATGTGCCGGCGCAGCGCCGTGTGCGTGCGCCACGCGCCAGCGCGGCCACCGCGACCGGGCCCGGCGCATGACCGTGCTTGCCCTGCTGCTGTCGCTGTTCGGCTTCCTGTGCCTGTCGCTGGCCATGGAACGCCACCACCGGGATCTATTCGGTACCGCCCCTGCGCCGGCGCGCCGCCTCCGGCTGCGGCTGCTCGGCTGGGTCGCACTGAGCGCCGCCGTGGCCTGCAGCATCAGCGCCTGGGGCATCGCCTACGGCGTCATCGCCGGTTGCGGCATCCTCGCCGCCGGTGCCGCCCTGCCCCTGCTCTGGCTCAGCTACCGGACCGCGCCCACGGCGCGACCTTCGCCACGCCCCGCCGCATCGCGCGCGCCCGATTCCTGATCTTCGCTGCTACCAAGGTTTTCCCATGTCCCGCTTCCGCACCGCTGGCGTCCCGCGCCGGAACACTCTTGCCCTGTGCCTGGCGCTGGCCGCCACGGCACCCTCTCTGGCGCAGGCCCAATCCGTCGCCACGCCGGACGCGGACACCCCGAAGACCACCGAGCTGGACAAGGTGATGGTCACCCAGCGCACCGAGGGCTACCAGGTGTACGGCACCAACACCGCCACCAAGCTGCCGTTGACCCTGCGCGAAACCCCGCAGTCGCTCACGGTGTTCACCCGCCAGCGCATCGAGGATTTCAACCTCATCACCATCGCCGAAGTGCTGCAGCAGACCCCAGGCGTGACCGTGCAGTCGTATGACAGCAACCGCACCCTGTTCAATGCGCGCGGTTTCGCGATCAACAACTTCATGTTCGATGGCGTACCGACCAACTACACCACCGGTGCCGGCGGCAACTCGATCCTCAGCGACACCTCGATCTACGAGCGCATTGAAATCGTGCGCGGCGCCAGCGGCCTGGTGACCGGCTCGGGCAATCCCTCGGCCACGGTCAACATGGTGCGCAAGCGCCCGACCGACACCTTCCAGGCCAATACCAGCCTCAGCGCCGGTTCGTGGGACTACAAGCGCGGCGAAGTGGATGTCTCCGGCCCGCTGACCGACAACGGCCGGGTGCGCGGCCGCTTCGTCGGCGCCTACACCGACAAGGAAAGCTGGGTGCGTTTCCAGCATGACAAATCGCCCAGCCTGTACGGCGTGATCGAAGCCGACCTCACCGACAGCACCCGCCTGCGCGCCGGCATCGATTACCTCAAGACCGAATCCGACGGCGGCGCCTGGAGCGCCTCGCCGCTGTTCTTCCGCGATGGCAGCACCGCGAAGATGCCGCGCTCCTACAGCGCCGCAGCACGCTGGAACGAATGGAACCGCGAAAGCACCAACTACTTTCTCACCCTCGAGCAGCAGTTCGGGGCCGGCTGGAGCGGTCGCCTGGCCTACAACCGCCGCAACACCGACACCGACAGCCTGTTGCTGGCCGGCTCCAATACCGGCAACTGGGCCGACCCGGTCACCGGCCTGGGCCTGCGCATCGCCGATACCTATTCGGTGTCCGAAACCCGCGAAGATGCCTTCGACCTGTACGCATCCGGCCCGTTCCAGCTGTTCGGGCGCCAGCACGAACTGGTGGTGGGCGTGAACCATTACGACCGCGACCTGGACACGATCCGTGCCGGCATCAGCTCGCGCCCGTACAACGTGGCCGCCTTCCCCAGCATCTACAGCTGGGACGGCAACATCGGCAAGCCGACCACCTTCAACTACGGCATTCCCTCCAACACCACGACCACCACTGAAACCGGCTACTACGCCGCGGTGCGCCTGAACCCGATCGACCCGCTCAAGGTCATCGCCGGTGTGCGCTACTCGGACTACAAGAGCAGCACCGACAATTTCGACGTCAACGGTGTGTTCACCGGGCGCAGCGCGCGCACCACCGCGCATGAGCCGACCCCGTACCTGGGTGCCATCTACGATCTCAGCGCGAACATCTCCGCGTTCGCCAGCTATTCCGATGTGTTCCAGGCCACCGCGCTGCGCGACATCAACAACCAGCTGCTGGATCCGGTGACCGGCAGCAACTACGAATATGGCTTCAAGGGCGAGTTCTTCGGCGGTCGCCTCTACGGCTCGCTCAATGGCTTCTACATGAAGCAGGACAACGTGGCCACGCGCGACCCGGCTGGCGCCGACATCGTGCTGCCCGACGGCAGCGTGCCCTACATCGCCAGCAAGGGTATCGAAACCAACGGCGCCGAATTCGAACTGTCCGGTTCGATCACCGACACCTGGAGCATGACCGGCGGCTACACCTACGCCTACAGCACCAACCCGGACGGCAGCCGCTTCGCCAGCACCAGCCCCATGCAGCTGGCACGCTTCAACACGACCTGGCGCCACGGCAGGTGGATGGTCGGCGGTGGGTTCAGCGTGCAGAGCGAGATCTACCAGATGCAGCCGATCCCGACCGGGCGCTACACCGCGGCCGGGGCCCCGATCACCGCCAACGGAAAGATGCGCCAGGGCGGGTATGTGCTGTTCGACCTGATGGGGCGGTACCGGATCACCGACAACGTGAGCGTGGGGGTGACCGTGACCAACCTGTTCGACAAGGTGTATTACCGGAATGTCGGGTTCTTCAATTCCGGCTACTGGGGCGAGCCGCGCCGGGTGTTGTTCAATCTGCGGGGCAATTTCTGAGGGGCAGTCACGCAGGGCACGGCTCCATGCGGCGCGGTAGGCGACGACCGTTGGTCGTCGCGGCCACATTGCGCATGGTGGGCTGACCAATGGGGCATAGCTGAGGGGTGTGGCGCCGGTTAGGATCGGGTGGGCGGCGTATGGCCGCCTGCCCCGTTCCGCTGGAAGTTTCCGATGCCGCCTCGTGCCCGTTCTGCCGCCGCCCGCCTGATCCTGGCCGGGCTTGTCCTGGTTCCCCTGCTTGCCGCCGCCCGCGAGGTTCCCGCGCCGGCCGAACATGTGGATGCCGACGGCCCCTACGTGTTCATGACCAGCAAGGGCCACCAGGCGCAGTGGGTGTGCAATGACCACGTGGTCGAGCGTGACCTGCCGGCGCGCGGTGCCAGCACCGTGGTGCTGCCCGAATGCGGCTACCCGCATCCGTTGACGGTGGCTGCGCCTCAGCTGGCCAGCACCGCGCAGTACCCGGCCACGCCGCGCATCGTGGCGGTGTCAGACATCCACGGTCAGTACGGCCTGCTGGTAAAGCTGCTGCGCGCTCATCATGTCATCGACAACGACGACCACTGGTCGCTGGGCAGCGCCACGCTGGTGGTGGCCGGCGATGTATTCGACCGTGGCCCGCAGGTGACCGAGGCCTTCTGGCTGCTGTACAGCCTGCAGCAGCAGGCCGCCGCGGCTGGTGGCGCGGTGCACTTCGTGCTGGGCAACCATGAAACCATGGTGTTGTACGACGACCTGCGCTACGTGAACCCGAAGTACCTCAAGAGCGCCCAGCTGCTGGGCCGCAGCTACCCGGCGCTGTACGGCGCCGACTCGGTGATCGGCCAGTGGCTGCGGACCCGCCCGGTGATGCTGCAGATCGGCGATACGCTGTTTCTGCATGGTGGCATCGCGCCGCAGAACCTGGACCTGGTACGCGGGCTGGACGCCACCAATACCCTGTACCAGGCCTCGGTCGGCCTGCCCAAAGACCAGGTCAAGGCCGCACCGGATACCGCGCGCCTGTTCGACGGCAAGACCAGTCCGATCTGGTTCCGTGGTTACTTTGACGGGCAGATGGATACCGAGCAGGTCGAGACCCTGCTCAAGGACCTCGATCTCAAGCGCATCGTGGTCGGGCACACTTCGATGCCGCACGTGAGCAGTTTCCACGGTGGGCGCATCATCGCCATCGACAGCAGCATCAAGAATGGCGAGAACGGCGAACTGCTGTTCATTGAAGACGGCGCGGTCAGCCGTGGCCTGCTCGATGGCTCACGGGTGCCGCTGGCCGAAGGAAAGATGGGCCTGGAGGACTGACCGGCGATTCCTCTTCCAGCACGTGTGCGGTCATGCGCCCTGTTCGGCGGTAACCAGCGGCTTCACCCGCGCCGGGCGGCTGGGGAAGGCGTGGCGCACGATCCGCCACATCACCTGGCCGAACTGCTTCGGCAGCGAACCGGTGTTGTAGTGCTGGCCATAACGCGCGCAGATCTCCTTCACCTCCACCGCGATGGCGGCGTAACGGTTGGCCGGCACGTCGGGGAAGAAGTGGTGCTCGATCTGGTGGCTGAGGTTGCCGGTCATCACGTTCATCGCCTTGCCGCCGGCAATGTTCGACGAACCGCGCAGCTGGCGCAGGTACCAGTGACCACGGCTTTCATCGCGCACGCATTCCTTCGGGAAGGTCTCCGCATCGGCAGTGAAATGCCCGCAGAAGATCACCACGTAGGTCCACACATTGCGGATTACATTGGCCACCACGTTGCCCAGCAGCACCGGCAGGAAGAACGGGCCGGCCAGCGCCGGGAACAGCAGGTAGTCCTTGAACATCTGCCTGCCCATCTTGCGCCCCACCGGGCGCGCCTGTGCCAGCAGCTGGCGGAAGGTGATCTTGCCGGCAAACCAACGGCCCAGGCGCAGGTCCTGGATGGCGATGCCCCATTCGAACAGCAGCGCGAACACCACCGCCACCACCGGCTGGGTCAGGTAGAACGGGCGCCAGCGCTGTTCGGGGAAGATCCGCAGCAGGCCGTAGCCGATGTCATCGTCCAGCCCGCGTACGTTGGTGTAAGTGTGGTGGCGGAAGTTGTGGGTCTTGCGCCAGTTGTCGGCGGTGCCGACGATGTCCCACTCGTAGGTGCTGCCCTGCAGCTGCGGGTCGCCCATCCAGTCGTACTGGCCGTGGATGACGTTGTGGGCCAGCTCCATGTTCTCCAGGATCTTGGACAGCGCCAGCAACACCACGCCGGCAATCCAGGCCGGAATCAGCACGCTGTGCACGAATGCGCCCAGGAACAACAGCGCGCGGCCGGCCACGCCGGTCCAGCGCACGCCCGCGACCACGCGGCGGATGTAGCGCGCATCGGCGTCACCCAGCGTCGCCAGGTGGCGGGCACGCAGGGCGTCCAGTTCGTTGCCGAACGCGTCGAGTTCGGCGGCGGACAACACACGGTTATGCACGGCAGGCATGCTCAAAGCTCCAGGATCAGGTCGGTGCTGGCGCTGTTCACGCACAGCTTCACTTGCGTAGCCGGTTCGGCCGCGTATTCGCCGGTCAGGGTGTGGCGGGTCACGCCACTGGCCTTGCCGCACACGCAGGTATTGCAGATGCCCATGCGGCAGCCGCTGGCCGGGCGCAGCCCTTCGGTTTCCAGCGCCTGCAGCAGCGACGTACCGCGCGGCAGTTCCAGGGTGCGGCCACTGCGGCGCAGCTCCACGCGCACCGTGCCGGTTTCTGCATCGGGCAGCACCGGCGGGGTGAAGGCTTCGGACTGAAGCGTGGCCACCCGTCCCTGCAGGCGCGTGTTTGCGGCATCGACGAAACCGCCCGGTCCACAGGCCATCACCTGCGCGCTGGAAAGATCGCCCAGCGCGCTGAAATCGTAGTCGCCCACGCGCGCGGCCGGCGCGGTCTGATCGCGGGTCAGCGCAAGGTGCACGCGGAAACCGGGATGGCGGGCGGCGATATCGGCAAGCTCATCGGCGAAGCACACCGCCTCGCGCTGCTGCGCCCAGTACACCAGGTCCACCTGCACCGGCATGCCGGCGGTCTCCATCTGGCGTACCAGCGCGCGCATCGGGGTGATGCCGCTGCCCGCAGCGAGCAGCAGCACCCGCGCCGCAGGCGCCGCCGCCAGGGTCATCTCACCGAAGGCCTGGCCCAGCTCGAATACCTCGCCCACCTGCGCGTGCTGCGCCAGGTGCTGGCTGACCTTGCCGCCCGCGACCATTTTCACGGTGATCGCCAGGCAGCCGTCATCCAGCAGGGTCGGGCTGTAGCTGCGCGACAGCCGGCGGCCGTCCACTTCCACGCCCAGGTTCACGTGCTGGCCTGGGGCCACCCCGCGGAAATGCCGGTTCGGGCGCAGGACCAGAGTGACCGCGTCGGCGCTGGCCGCATTGCGGGACACCAGCCGTGCCCGCGCCCGGCGCAGGGTCCATAGCGGATGCAGCCGGCCGGCCCAGAAGTCGAAAAGCTCCTCGGACACCCAGTGGCGGGGCGAAAGGGACGAACGGCGGGCGGCGGGACGAGGGAGTGCGCTCATGACGCCACTATACGGCCGAGCATACAGGTGTGTATACACTTGTATATTGCCCAGACCGGCTATGATTCAGGGACTTGACCGTCTGGCCTCTGGATGACCCCGCCCGATTCGCACCTGACCGTCCACGACGACGCCCTGCCGGCCCGCAAAGCCTCGATTTCACGTGAGGACCTGCTGGCCGCCGCCCTGACCCTTATCGGCCCGCACCGCAGCGTGTCGACCCTGAGTCTGCGCGAGGTTGCCCGCGAAGCCGGGATCGCCCCGAACTCCTTCTATCGTCAGTTCCGCGACATGGACGAACTGACCGTGGCCCTGATCGACCTGGCCGGCCGTTCGCTGCGCACCATCATTGGTGAGTCGCGGCAGCGCGCGGCATCGTCGGATCGCAGTGTCATTCGCCTGTCGGTGGAAACGTTTTTTGAACAGCTGCGCGCCGACGACCGCCTGCTGCACGTGCTGCTGCGCGAAGGCAGCGCCGGCTCGGATGCCTTCAAGCAGGCCGTCGAGCGCGAACTGAACTACTTCGAAGAAGAGCTCTGCGTGGACCTGATCCGGCTGGCGCATGCCGACAACGGCGCGCTGCTGCATGAGCCGCACCTGGTCGCCAAGGCGATTACGCGACTGGTGTTCGCCATGGGCGGCACCGCGCTGGACCAGCCGCCCGAGCGCGACCCGGAGATGATCGAACAGACCGCGCAGATGCTGCGCATGATCATCACCGGGGCGCGGACGATCGCGGGCTACCCGCCAACGCGTTGATCATTCAAGGTTCCTCTCCCGGGTTGCGGGCCGCCGTATCCTCGACCGACATGCTGGATACCAGCCCATCAATCGGCTCGCCATGGACCTTGATCGTGTACGCGCCATCCGGGCCGGTCACCGGCGTATCGAAGCTGTTGATCTTTATCAGGGCGCTGTTGGCCTTGATCGCCCGGATGCACGTATGGCCGAGGCTGACGCCCTGCCCGGTGCCACCGTAGTAGCACAGCTCCATTCCTGGCAGCGGGAAGTGCCAGATTGCCGAGCTTGCGGCGTCGTTTGGACACTCGCTCCCTTCCCCGGCGCCGAAGTCGAAGGCATGGCCATCGAGCACGCGATGCGTGCAGATCTTTCCGGATTGGTTGTTCCTGGAGAACAGCTCCACGTAGCTGTCGCCGAACATGGCCATGCTTGAGATCTTGCCATCCAGCACATCGCTGCCATGCTTCTCCACCTTCACCGTATCGTTGGTATAGCTGCGGTCGAAGCTGCCAACCAGCACGGGGGCATTGATGTCCTTGAGCACGGTGACGAAGGTGTACCCCTGGTCTTTGCCGTGCCCCCAGTTGCCGAATGCCCGGAACATGGTGCCCTTGACAGCCTTCATGATCCGCATCGACTTGATCTCATCGTTGTCGCAACCGTGCGGTCCGTTGAGGTCGAATGGCTGGAAGGGCAGCAGGATTTCGCAGACCACGTCCTCCGTGCCATTGTTGCCTTCGTAAAACACCACCCGAGGCTCGGTGAAATCACCCTCTTCCGTGCCCATCGAGATGCTCGAAACCTTGCCATCCAACACGGTGCTGCCCATCTTGTGGACCGTGTAGCTGGAGGTGGTCAGATTGCGATCGAAACTGCCCACGGTGACGGGAAGCAGGACGTCCTGGGTCAGCGTGATCAACGCATGGCCTTCAGACTGCTGGTGGTCCCACGCCCCATATAGCCGGATCACCGTATCCTTGGGAGCCTTGAGAATGCGCAGTGACCGGATCTCGTCGTTGTCGCAGCCATGCGCGCCCTGCAGATTGAACGGGGAAAATGGAATCGCAACCCGGCACAACTCATCCTGGGTTCCATCGTTCCCTTCGAACGCGACCATCATGCTGTCACTGAAGTCGATCCCGGGCAGCGCTGGCTCGGGCCTAAGCGGGTATTCGCCTACCTTCACGCGGGCCGCGTGCCCCGCGGCAGGCGGAACCTTGTAGACGATGAACTTATTCGTTGCGTACTGCATCTCAACGATCAGGTAGCTTCCATTGGCCAGTGCGCCGCTCTTGAAGACAGGCACGTTGCCGAAATGGACCATGCCATGGACCTCCCCCAGCATGGCATGCTCATGCCCCACGAACGCCGCCTGGACGCCGTACTGCTCGATCATCCTCCTGAATCGCGTGTAGTCGCCTTGCCCCCACTCGCCTCGACGATGCAGGTTGATCAGGATGCGCTTGTCGGCGACGCGCGCCGCACGCAGGGCGCCCTCCAACCAGGTCAATGCATTGCGCACCGCGAACTCGGTGCGACCGTTTTCCCTCATGTTCACGATGGTGCGCTCATACAAGGGGGACTCGTTGAGCTGGATCATCGCCACGTCGCCGACATACACCATGTACGAGTAGCTGCCGTCGTGGACATTGATACCACCGTTGACGTGTTCGCCGTGGTGATAGTCCTGGGTGACGGGCTTGATCTCGTCCGCCCACTGAAGCGTATCGCAGATGCTGTCGCGCACGCAGAAGTTCTTGCCCTCTGACAAGCAGATGTCTACGTTGTCGTTGTAGTCGCGATTGCCCAATCCCGGAAGGAACAACGGCTCGCCGTTGCCGCCGGCCAGCGTCGGGTACAGCGCCTGCATGGTGTAGCGCTCGTATTCGAGGCCGCCATCGGTATTGTCGCCATTGACGATCAGCGGAACCGGCCCATCGCTGGCTTTAGCCTTGCGGAACGCACTGATGTCGGCGAACACGGCCTTCAACGTATCGTAGGCCGGGTCGTCGAATGCGGCACCCGGCTGCCCGCGTTTCGTGGTGTCCACTGCGCGCAGCGCCCCGCTGTATTCCGGATCGCTCGCAACCACCAGCCAGCGCGGCGAACGGCTGTTCCAGCCAGCGGTGATGTGACTTTTGAGCGATCGGGTCAGGGTTGGGGCGCAACCCGGCATCGTATTGGCCGGCGGATAGGGGAACAGGTTCTCCGCCCACATGCTGGAAATTTTTCCGTCGACGTCGCCGTAGCTGCGGATGCTGTAACTGCCATCGGGCGCGGTGTAGTTGTGGTCGAACGAGCCGATGACGATCAGGGGCAGGTCACGGTGCGCATTGATGCACGTGTGCCCCTCGCTGTGACTTTGATTCCATGCGCCGTAATAGCACACCTCCATGCCAGCCTTCGCCTTGAACCATGCACCCGACCGCGCCTCGTCGTTGATGCATCCCGCTCCATCGCCCGATTCCATGTTGAAGCGCACGTCGTGCGCGATGGGCTTGGTGCAGATGGAATGCTGGCTGAGGTTGTTCCCCTCGAAAAGCGTCATTTCGCTCTTCCCGGCATTGAAGTCTTCGAACACGGCCATGCTCGACACCTTTCCATCAAGCGTGTCGCCACCGAACTTGACCAGTCGCCACCCGTCACCGGAGGCAGCGGTATCGAAACTTGCGACGGTCTGCGGCAGGGTGATGTCGCGGGTGATGTAGATGAAAGCATAGCCCTCCCCACGTACGTGGTGGAACCCGCCGAACAGGCGAATCATGGCTCCCTTCTTCGCCTTGAGAATACGCAGCGAGCGTGCCTCGTCATTGATGCAGCCGGAGTTCCCGCCCAGGTTGAATGCGCTGAACGGAAGCGTCCGCCGACAGATCACTTCCTGGGTCGCATTGCTTCCCTCATAGAGCACTACCGCAGCGTCTGAGAAGTCGATCGGCGGCAGAGGGGGCGGCTCTTTCAAAGGGTACTCGCCAACCAGCCGCCGGGCCGCATGCCCCTCGCCGGGGTGAACGCTGTAGACCAGAAACTGCGAGCTCGCGTAGTCCATTTCCACGATCAGATACGTCTCGTTGAAGAGCGCACCGCTTTGGAAAACCGGCACTGTCCCGAAGTTCTCCGCGGTTCCCGACACATGACCGAGATCCGTGTGATAGTGCCCGGCGAACGCCGCCAGCACGCCGTAGGATTGAATGAGGCGTTTGAAGCGCGCGGCATCCCCGGCGGGCCATGCGTTGCGTTTGTGCAGGTTGAGGAAGATGTGCTTGTTGTCCAGCCGGGCCTTTCGCAACGCGCCTTCGAGCCAACGTAACGAGCTGGTGACCTTGAACTTGATCTTGGGGTCCAAGGGAAGACCGGACCCGGATTCGAACTCGCGCTCGTAGAAGGGCGAGTCATTCAACTGGATCAGGGCCACCGCACCCACGTACACCATGTACGAGTAGCTGCCCTCATGTACGGGCTTGGCATAGTGATAGTCCTCGGTTACCGGCCCTATCTCGTCCACCCAGTGAATGTGGTCGCAGATGGCGTCGCGCGCGCAGCCGTTGTTCACGCAATCATCGACATTGTTGCCGTAGTCATGGTTGCCGAGGCCGGGCAGGATCAACGCCTCTCCCGAGCCGCCGGCGAGCTGCGGAAACAGACCCTGGACGAAGGCGCGCTGATCGCCGTGGGCGTGCTCGGTGATGTCGCCGTTCACCACCAGCGGCACCGGTCCGCTTACGCGCCGCCGGTAGTCGGCGATATCGTCCACCACCCTGCGCAGCGCCTGCGCGGCGCCCGTTGGGTCATGAGGATTGTCCAGCGTCCGTGGATACTGGCTGTCCGAGGCAAAGATCATCGCCTTGGGCGAACTGGTATTCCATCCGGGCGACATGTACCCGCTGTAATTGGCCGTACTCGTACGATCACAGCCTTCGCGATACCCCTGCGGCGTTGACTCGGCAGAAGCAGGGCACGGTAGCGCCACCAAGGCGGCGCAATAGAGCAACCAGGGCAGAACGCGCATAGGAGGAACTCCCCAACGAGCAGGCACCCCCGGCTTCCACAGTATCAGCCGAAGGGACTGCTGCCTCGGATCAAATCCCCCGATTTGCAGTCAAAAAATGCATGCGGTCGTGTTCAGCGCGCGTGAAGACCCCTGCGGACACGGGAACATGGAAAAGGGCTGGCACTTGGCCAGCCCTTGGACTGATGCTGACGCCTTTACTCTCACCGCGTCAGCGGCGATAGCACTGGCGCTCCACCACGCGGTCGCCGTTCTTGCTCTGCGAGTTGCCCTGGATCTGGCGACCAGCCGCGCCGCCGGCCACGGCACCCGCCACGGTGGCGATCTTCTTGCCGCTGCCGCCGCCCACCTGGTTGCCCAGCAGGCCACCGACCACCGCACCGGTGGCGGTACCAGCAATGCGGTTCGGGTCGCGGCTGTTGCGCTGCACTTCGACGTTCTTGCAGACCACCTTGGTGCCATCGTTGAAGCGGCGCCCTTCATCCTTCGGCCCGTAGGTCTGGGCGCTGGCGCTGAACACCGATGCCATCAGGGCGGCTGCACACAGCACGTTTCGGGTAGAGAGATTCATGGTTGGCTCCTCGCTTCATGACGTACTGCCAGTGTCTGCGCGGTGCCGGCAACCCCCTGTGAAAAGCCGTGGATGTAGCGTCAACGCCGCACGGGCTGTTCAGCCGGCAGCCATTGCCGCATCGTCGGGGATGATCAGTGGTTTCCCCCCGCATACTTCTTCTCCCCGGCCAGCACTGCCAGCCGCGTGCGTTCGCCATTGCCATCCTGCAGCGCCAGGCGGTTTTCCGGCGGGGGCAGCGGGCACGTGGCGAACTCCGTGTACGCGCAGGGCGGGTTGTGCGCGCGGTTGAAGTCCACCACCACCGTGCCGTCCGCCGCGACCGGGTCGGTGCGCAGGTAGCGCCCCACCCCGTAGGTGAGCCTGCCCGTGGTCTGGTCCTGGAACATCAGGTTCAAGCCCTTGGCCGGGTCGCCCAGCGCTTCCAGCTGCCACTCATGCCCTTCCTTCTCGAACACCACATAGCCCGGGTTGGGGTTGTCGGCGACCTCGCCCAGCACGTTTACGATGGGCAGCGTCCTGCCTGCCGGGTGCGGGACGAACTTCGCCTGCACGCGCCAGGCTTCATCGGCGGGGAAAAAATCCAGGCCTGCGAAATCCCGGCGTGCCGGTGCGTCGGAATGGCGCACCCGCAGCGCCAGGCGCTGGCCGCGCTTGATCGCCGTGATCTGGCCCCTGCCTTCGTCATAGGCCAGCTTGGTTCCACCGCCTGCCCCCTCCGGATCCAGACGCAGTTCGCCCTGTACCGGCTTGCCGTCAACCGTAATGGGAACGCCCTCGGCGACCTGGAAGTACAGGCCATCGGCGCGCTGCTCCACCTCGCCCAGTCGATCCGGCGCGATGGACAGGCGGATCGCATTGTCCGCGCCCCCACCCACGCTGCGCTTGCCTGCTTCGATCCAGTGCAGCCCGATCAGGCTGGTCCAGCCATCCGGCTTGCTCAGGTCCGCGCTGCGTTCACGGACCCACTGCGTCTGTTGGTCCTGGAAATCCAGCGCCGCGGCTGCGGCCGCGGATGCGGATGGCACCCCTGTGGCCCGGTCCTGCGGACTGCACGCGGTTGCGAGCAGGGTGACCACGAACAGCGAAACGACTGCATGCGTCTTCATGATGTTCACCAGTTCTTCGAAATACCGAGGTGGAGGTAGCGTCCGTAGGATTCGTGAAGCGCGCTCAGGTAGTTGCCGGTGGCGCTCAGCGGCGGCTCTTTGTCGAACAGGTTTCGCGCCCCAACTTCCACTGCGGTGCCACTCAAGCGCCCTCGGGTGAACTCCTTCTTTACCGACAGCGCCCAGCGTTGGGTGGAGCCGACCACGAACGGCGTACGGTCGGCGTAAGCCCCGGCGGTCACGCTGTCGATGTAGTCATCGCGCAGCCGCACCGTCCAGTCCTGCAGGTTCCAGATCAAGGTGGCACTGGCCCGCCATTCCGGCTTCGCGCCGTTGATGCCCACTTCGTTGGCCGCGCCCAGGTCGGGCACGAGGATGTCCAGCTGCCCGCTGGCGATGGCCGCAGCCACCTGCTGTATTTCGGCTGGTTTCTGCTGGGTGTACTCCTTGAGCTGGCTGGCACTGATCAGCAGCGAGAAGTTGCCCCACGACGTTTCCGGCAGGCGCCAGCCGACGTTGTAGTCCACGCCCGACGCGGTGAGCGGCCGACGATTCTGGTAGCGGTTGTAGATGTGCGTCACCACGCCAGCCGGCGCCAGGCCGGAGCCTTCGAACTGCGCGATATCCTCTGCCGTCACCGCCGCCCGCACCACGTTCGGGTTGCTGCTGCCTTCCACCACGCGCAGGTACGCGTCGTACAGCAGTTCCTCGCCCATGGTGCTGATGGGGTTCTCCACCTTCACCCGCCACGCATCCACGCTCAGGCTGATAGCGCCCAGTCGTTCGGGCAGGAACTGCGGCTCGAACACCACGCCCCACGAGGATTGGCGGGTGGTTTCCGGTTCGACGTCGTCGCCGTACGAAGTCACGGAACTTACCGACGGTTTCACCGACGAACCGCTGCTGAAGGCATTCAAGCAGGCGGTGTAATCGGGCTGCGCGCCCTTGGTGACCAACGCATGGCAGCGGACCGCGTCGTTGTTGAAGCCAAAGCCATAGGTCGGCGGCGAGTTCACCAGCTCCAGTCCCGGTGCGCGGAAGCCGCCGCTGACCGAGCCACGCAGCAGCAGGCTGTCCACCACCTTCCAAGCCGCTGCCAGTTTAGGCTTGCCGACCTTGCCGGCGTCGCTGTAATCCTCCCAACGGCCGGCGAGTTGCAGGTCCAGCGACTGCACCAGCGGGATGCCCTGCGCCGGGGACACCAGTGGCACCGCGAATTCGATCAGCGCCGATTTGACGTTGCGGCTGCCGCGCACATCCGGGCGCGGGCTGTGGGTGAAGAAGTTGCTGGCGGCGACCGTACCGGTATACCAGTCGGTGTAGGGGTTGCTGCCATCGATGTTCTCGTCGCGGTCATCCCGGCGGCTTTCATACCGGTACTCCACCCCCGCTGCCATGCCGATGTCGCCCGCATACCAGGTCAGCAGGTCGGAGCGGTTCACCTTGAAGTCCCACAGCGCCAGTTCCGTGGTGCCTTCGCGGGTCGCCTCGCCGATGAATGACGAGGTGTCGTACGGCGTGGCATCGCCCACCCGGATGCTGGCGGGGTCGCCGCCGCTGAACGGGTTGTAGGCACTGGCGTCGGTGCGGTTCACCGCTTCGATGAAGGCATCGGTCAGCCCGCCCTGCTGCGTATCGGTGCTGCGCGCGCGTGAGTACAGCAACGCGGTTTCCCAGTTCCAGCCGCCCTCGGTCCAGCCACGCACGCCCAGCAGTACCCGCGACTGGTCGTTGTCCACCTTCACCCGGCGGATGCCCGAATCGGCGAACTGGTAGTTGAGCAGGCGGATCGCATCGGCACCACGCAGTGCTTGGGGAACCCAGTACGCATCCGGGCGGATATGCAGCAGGAAGCCATCACCGCCAAAACCCGACTCGCTGCTCACCCACGATTCGGAAGTAGCACGGTAATAGCCCAGCTCACCGAACAGCTGCACGCCGTCATTGACGTCGAAGCGTCCGGTGGCAAACACGTTGCCCTTGCGGATGGCCGGTGACGTGGTGATGCCCGGCTCGGCCGCCGAATCGTAGTGATAGCGCGTGGGCACCGTGCCGGAGGTCAACGCACCGGTGGTGGGATTGACGTACCAGCTGCCGGTGCGCCGGCTGCCGGTATAGGTATCGAAATGCCCCCACGGCGTTCGGGTGCTGAAGCCGGTGGTCCCGTTCGGGTCCGGCACGCTGGTGCCGTCGCCCAGCGGGCGGCGGCCGTCGGTGGCGGTGAACCAGGCATCGGAATTGAGCTGCGAGGTCCGCCTGGAGAAGCCATAGAGCACCGAAAGGTTGCCGCGCCCTTCGCTGAAATCGCTGCCGAAGTACCCGTCCAGCGATACCTCCTCGCGGTGCCCATCGGCCACCTTGCCGTAGTTCAGGCGAACGCCGCCGCCATCTGCCAGGTTGCTTGGCATCACCAGGTCGACCACGCCGGCCACCGCATCGGAGCCGTAGATGGAGGCCGCACCGTCCAGCAGCAGGTTGACCCGTTCCAGCCCGAAGACCGGAATGGCATTGGCGTTGTAGGTGGTGTCATCGCCGCTGTTGCTGATCGGGTGCTGCACGGTGCGGCGGCCATTGACCAGCAGCAGCGTGTACTTCGAGCCCAGGTTGCGCAGGTTGATGGAGCCCACGTCACCGCGTGCGACGTTGGAGTTCCGGCCTGCGTTGGTGGTGCCTTTCTCCGTAATGGCTACATCGCCAAACTGCGGCAGGCTGCGGAACAGCTCGTTGCCGTTGGTGGCAAGGGTGGCGTCGATCTGCTCGCGATCCACCGCGACCACCGGCAATGCCGCCTGCGCGCCGCCGCCGGCAATCTGCGAGCCGAGCACGGAAACCTTGTCCAGCGTGCGCGCGTTGGAACCCTGTGAAGGCGATCCCGTCGCAGCTGCTTCTTCAGCCGCCTCTGCGGGCTCGGCGGCCTCCACTGCCCCGGTCGGCGCAAGCAGCGTGCACAGGGCAAGCGCCAGATGACTGCGCTTAGCGCGTAGCGTCCGCATATGCGCCTCGCACGATGCTGCCTTCCAGTTTCTGCTCGTCCTTCACCAGGTTGTACAGCGGGCACGTTGCCTCGACCGACTGGCGCAGCGCATCGATCTCCTGTTCCGACGCCGGCGATTCAATCCGCACCTTGTAACGGATGTCGCTGTACCGCGCCGGCGAACGCACGTTGCTGCCGAAGCGCGGACTCACCTGGCCATCCACGGTCAGTTCCAGCGAATCCAGCAGCACGTTGCGCGAGGCCGCCTGCACTTCGAAGATGTGGGTCAGGCAGGTACCCGTCACGCCGAGCAGATGCTCCTCCACCGTCGGGGCCAAGCCGTAGCCGAGCAGCCCCGGCGCGCTGTCATGCAGCTGCTGGTGGTAGCCATCCTTGCCCAGGAACACCCGACGCAGGCCGGTACGCGGCTCCACGTGGGCGCGGGCGACCAGCGTTTCCGGCTCGGCCGGCTTGGCCTTGGCGCCCGGCTTCACCTGCCGGGCCAGCACCGCCGGGCGCTTCTCCTCGGTGATGAAGTCACGCAGGCCCGGCGGCAGCTTGGGATCGCGCTCGGCCGCACTGTGGATGTATTCCACGTCAGCATGGCTGACCTGTTGCGGACGGGTAACCAGGTCGATGGCCGAGGAGTTTTCGTGCACGGCACGCTTGAGCGCCTGCAGCTGCGCGTCGGTGGCCGGTGAATCGATGTAGGCCACATAGGACAGGTTGTTGGGGTAGGCCAGCGTCTCGCTCTTGCGCTCTGGAATGCTGGTGAACACCACGTCCAGGCCATCCAGCGGCACGCCCTGCACGGCCGCCTGCACGATGTACTCGTCGGCCACCGAGCTGGCCAGCGTGCCGACCAGCGAATCCCAGGAGCCGGCGCCGAGGTTGTAGCCGGCGTAGTTGCGGCCGCTGTCGCTGATGTACTGGAACTCGCCGGTCGGCCCGATGCGCAGGCGGCGTACGCCGGAGCGGCTTTCGGCGGTGACTTTGGCGTGGATCGCGGTGGGCGTGCCGGGCTTGGCCGACTGGACCTGGATGGCCTCGCGCTTGGCCGCCAGGTAAGTGCGCAGCGGCGAGGACTGGTCCTCGGCCGAGGAAACCAGCGGGGCCAGCAGCAGCATGGCGGACAATGCGGTGGTGCCGATTACCTTGAACGGCGTCGTGCAGCGTGCGATGGACATGGGAGAACGGCCTCCGGAGTGGTTCGTGAATAGAAGCCCACTCTTTCATGTCGCATCGCCGCATTTAAATAACCGTTGGCAATTCCCATATACAAGCCCGACGCCGCCGCGATTCGACGGATGAGATGCCACTGCTAGAGTCGGGTTGACCACATACAGAGGGACAGGACTGAATGACCACCACCGATCCACTGGTACTGGTGCTGCAAGGCAGCGCGGTAAATGACATCCCAAGCTTCTACGCCGAGATCAACCGGGTCTTCATGGCCGGCGAAGATTGGCAGCTCGGACACAGCCTGGATGCACTGGATGACATGTTGTACGGCGGCTATGGGGTGCTGGCCGGGCACGAAGGCGCGACATTGATCTGGCGGGACATCGAACATTCCCGCAACGCGCTCGGCGAGGAAACTACCCGCGCATGGCTGCAGGCGAAGCTGGATACAGAAGGCAGTTTCAACGTACGCGCGATCACCGCTCAGCTCGAGGCCCTCGATGCCGGCGAAGGCAAGACCTACTTCCAGATCGTCATGGAGATCTTCGCGGCCCATCCCCGCATCCGGCTGGCAGATCGCTGAGCCTCGCTGGCCGAAGGGCCCCGATGGGTAGGGTCGATTCCCAAACGACCGCACGTAGACGAGCAACGCCCGGTGGCGCATGGGGCGAGACCGGAGCAACGTCACCGTTCAAGGTCATGCATTACCGGGCGTGGATTGGCCATCGGCAGTCGTCTTGCGATCGACCCTACGGTCAATTTCCAGAGTTACTCTGGCGGCATACACGGCCACAATTCCGCCCCTCTCAGCCCAGCCCCCTTGATCGCCTTTGCTACCTCAGGACTTACGATCATTGCATTAGTGGCTTGGCGTTCAACCCCGAACCGCTGCAAGCTTCGAAAGATTGGCGCGTCCGGCGGGCTTAACGGAGCAGGAAAGAACCCGCGATCGTGCCATGGATGAATCTCTCTCCGGCATTTCTCACAAGGAATCCCTCTCCCCCCCCCATGGAGAGCGGAACCGTAGGCCCTAGATCCAACTGAACCACATCATCCAATGGTTGCCCCTTGGGGTCTTCCACAGGAAGCGCACAAACCCCGAGACCTGAAAGGTGTTCTTTCCAGACAGAGGTCTGCATGAAGCAAGCCTCCTCAATCCAGTTGAGCTTCAAGAAGGCGTTTCGGCCCCACTTCAGGCTCTTCTTAACCCTAAAAGGCGCGACCTGCACTGCCCCCTCCCCACACTTCGAGCAGCGCTCGCTTGTGTCGTAGGTCACCTCGCGATAAGAGAAGTCGTGTTCTGGCTGCGGATACCCGCTGGCATGGACAACAACCAATGCACAGTGAGAAGCAGTATTCACCTCAGAAGCAGTGAACTCTGTAGTCACCGTAGCCCGCCCATCCCACGAGCGAACCAGACTGCATGCATCACTCCAGCCCGGCGCGCCTTCAACCGCATGACCAACTCCGATACCACCTGTTTGCGGCAGAGGTCCGCCAGAGGACTCAACCTTGAGCCCCAAGGCGGAAAGTTGGGAACCTCGCGCCTCCGTCCATGCGAAGACGAAGCGGTACTTGATCTTCATGGGGCGATGCTATCAAAGGGGGGGCTTCGCGGCCGGTGATATGCGTCCAGGCGATCATCGGCCGCAACCCAGTCACCTTTCCGCTTAACGTCATGCGTTACCGGGCGTGGACGTGTCATCGGCGGTCGTCTTGCGACCGACCCTACCGTTCAGTTCGGTGCCTGCCGCAGGCGGAAGCGCCGGTCCCGCGGTCCGGTCCGGGCGGCCTTCGGTGCTGCCCTCCCCTACAATGTGGAGTCCGGCCTGCCCAAGGCCCCGCCACCGATGGACCCCGCGTGACCCAGAAGCCCGCTGAACACACCCCGCTGATGAAGCAGTTCTTTGCCGCCAAGTCCGGCTACCCGGACCTGCTGCTGTTCTTCCGCATGGGCGACTTCTACGAGCTGTTCTACGACGACGCCCGCAAGGCGGCGCGGCTGCTGGACATCACCCTGACCCAGCGCGGCAGCTCCGGCGGCGCGCCGATCCCGATGGCCGGGGTGCCCGTGCATGCCTACGAGGGCTACCTGGCACGGCTGGTGGCGCTGGGCGAATCGGTGGCCATCTGCGAGCAGATCGGCGACCCGGCGCTGGCCAAGGGCCTGGTCGAGCGCAAGGTGGTGCGGATCGTCACCCCCGGCACCGTCACCGACGAGGCGCTGCTGGATGAGCGCCGCGATACCCTGCTGATGGCGCTCTCGCGTGGCAAGAACGGCTACGGCCTGGCCTGGGCCGACCTGGCCGGTGGCCGCTTCCTGGTCAACGAGGTCGATTCCGACGACGCGCTGGAGGCCGAACTGGCCCGCCTGGAACCGGCCGAACTGCTGGTACCCGACGAAGAGAACTGGCCGGAATTCCTCAAGCATCGCAGTGGCATCCGCCGCCGCGCGCCGTGGCTGTTCGACGCCGACAGCGGCCGCCGCCAGCTGCTGGCCTTCTTCAAGCTGCATGACCTGACCGGCTTCGGCATCGACGACAAGCCGCGCGCCACCGCCGCTGCCGGCGCTTTGCTCGGCTATGTCGAAGAAACCCAGAAACAGCGCCTGCCGCACCTGACCTCCATTTCCACCGAAACGGCGAGCGAGGCGATTGCGATGAACGCGGCCACCCGCCGCCATCTCGAGCTGGATACGCGCGTGGACGGCGATACCCGCAACACCCTGCTGGGTGTGCTGGACACCACCGTCACTCCCATGGGTGGGCGCCTGCTGCGCCGCTGGCTGCACCGCCCGCTGCGCCTGCGCGAGGTGCTGGTGCAGCGCCACGATGCGGTGGCCACGCTGATCGACCGCGGTGCCGACAGTGACGTGCGCGAGGCGTTCCGTGCGCTGGGAGACCTCGAGCGCATCCTTACCCGCGTGGCGCTGCGTTCGGCGCGCCCGCGCGATTTCTCCACGCTGCGTGATGGCCTGGGCCTGCTGCCGGAGGTGCGCGCGGTGCTGGCACCGCTGGATTCGCCGCGCCTGGTCGCCCTGCGCGAAGCGTTGGGCTCGCATGACGAGTGCGCGCACCTGCTGGCCTCGGCCATCGCCACTGCCCCGCCGATGAAGCTCAGCGACGGTGGCGTGATCGCGGAAGGCTATGACGCCGAACTCGACGAACTGCGCCGCCTGTCCACCCATGCCGACCAGTTCCTGATCGACCTGGAACAGCGCGAGCGCGCCAGCAGCGGCATCGCCACGCTGAAGGTCGGCTACAACCGCGTGCACGGCTACTACATCGAAATCAGCAAGGGCCAGAGCGAAAAGGCGCCGGTGCATTACACCCGCCGCCAGACCCTGACCAATGCCGAGCGTTACATCACCGAAGAACTGAAGTCGTTCGAAGACAAGGTGCTGTCGGCGCGCGAACGTTCGCTGACGCGCGAAAAACTGCTGTACGAACAGCTGCTCGATACGCTGGCGGGCGAACTGGAACCGCTCAAGCAGTGCGCCGCCGCGCTCAGCGAACTGGACGTGCTGGCCGGCTTCGCCGAACGCGCGCAGGCGCTGGACTGGGCCCGCCCGGAGCTGGAAACCGCCCCGTGCCTGCGCATCGAGCGTGGCCGCCACCCGGTGGTGGAAGCGGTGCGCGAGCAGCCGTTCGAACCCAATGACCTGGACCTGCACGCCGACCGCCGGATGCTGGTCATCACCGGCCCGAACATGGGCGGTAAATCCACCTACATGCGCCAGAACGCGCTGATCGTGCTGCTGGCGCACATCGGCAGCTTCGTGCCGGCCAGCCGCGCGGTGATCGGCCCGATCGACCGCATCCTGACCCGCATCGGCGCCGGCGATGATCTGGCACGTGGCCAATCGACCTTCATGGTCGAGATGAGCGAAACCAGCTACATCCTGCACCACGCCACCTCGCAGTCGCTGGTGTTGATGGATGAGATCGGGCGCGGTACCTCCACGTATGACGGCCTGGCGCTGGCCGACGCGGTGGCCCGCCACCTCGCGTACGAGAACCGCTGCTACACGCTGTTTGCCACCCACTACTTCGAGCTAACCGCGCTGGCCGATGAGCAGCACCAAGGCGGCATCAGTGGCATTGCCAATGTGCACCTGGACGCGGTGGAGCACGGCGAGGCGCTGGTGTTCATGCACGCGGTAAAGGACGGCCCGGCCAACCGCAGCTTCGGCCTGCAGGTGGCCGCACTGGCCGGCCTGCCCCGCGCCACCGTGGCCCAGGCCCGGCGCCGGCTGGCCGAGCTGGAGCAGCGTGGTGGCGAGACCGTGGCCGCCACCATGGCCCCGCAGGCGCTGGATGCACCGCAGCAGTTCGGGCTGTTCACTGCGCCGTCCAGCAAGGCGCAGGAGGCGTTGGCCGCGATTGATCCGGATGAGCTGACCCCGAAGCAGGCGCTGGAAGCGCTGTACCGGTTGAAGGCGCTGGTGTGAAGCGTCACGACCAACGGTCGTGACCTACCGGCTTGGTGCGGGCGCACCCTTTGCCGGTAGCGCCGGCCGTTGGCCGGCCCACGTCGTCCTGGGCCCGGCCAACGGCCGGCGCTACCGGGCTCGCGGCCCGCGTGAAGCCTTCGCATTCCCTTCGTGCACGTGGCGTTATGCTCCGCCGGTCCCATCCCGGGTCGAAGGAGTCGATCGTGAACACGAACTCGCTCACCGCATCCCTCTTGGAGCAGCTTCAGCAGGGCCAGGGCCTGCAGCAGGTCTCGCAGCAGCTTGGCCTGGACCAGAGCCAGACATCGCAGGCCATCAGCGCGGCGCTTCCGCTGTTCATGGGGGCCCTGGGTAACAATGCCAGCGAACCGCTGGGCGCACAGTCCCTGCTCAATGCCCTTCAGAAAGACCACCTGGGCGGTGGCGGCGGTGGCGGGTTCGACCTCGGCGGCATCCTCGGTGCCGTCCTCGGCGGCGGCGCCGGTGGCCCGGCCACCAATGGCCAGGGCATCCTCGGCCACGTCTTCGGCGGTCAGACCCCGCAGGCCGCCCAGGCCCTGGGCAACAAAACCGGCTTGGACAGCGGCCGCGCCGGCCAGCTGCTGGCGATCCTGGCGCCCATCGTGATGTCGTTCCTTGCCCAGCGGTTTGCCCAGCAGGGCAACGCCAGCAATCTCAGCCAGGCGCTCGGGCAGGAAGCCCCACAGGCCGCCAGTGCGGGCGGGATCAGCGGCGTGCTGAACATGTTCGACCAGGATGGCGACGGCCAGTTCGGCCTCAGCGATGTCATGGGCATTCTCAGCAAGCGCTGACCAGCCTGTCGGTCGCCGGCTTGCATGGCCGGCGACCTTTCAATAGTCCGTACCTATCACTTCGGTTAGATCAATTGAATTTACCAACCGCCGACCGGCGCATAGGGTAGTTGGGCTGCCCTCGCGTCCTTCCGCGGGGCCCATTCCACATTCGCCAGTCCACAGGTAACTGCCCATGAAAAGCGAAGCGAAGTGCCCGTTCAACCACGCCCTTGTCGGCGATGCCACCACCAACCGCGACTGGTGGCCCAACCAGCTCCGCGTGGACCTGCTCAACCAGCACTCCTCGCGCTCGCACCCGCTGGCTGCCGACTTCGATTACGCCAAGGCGTTCTCCCAGCTCGACTACGCCGCGCTCAAGGCCGACCTCACCGCGCTGATGACCGATTCGCAGGACTGGTGGCCGGCCGACTTCGGCCACTACGGCGGCCTGTTCGTGCGCATGGCCTGGCACAGCGCCGGCACCTACCGCATCGGTGACGGCCGCGGCGGCGGCGGCCGCGGCCAGCAGCGCTTCGCCCCGCTCAACAGCTGGCCGGACAACGTGAGCCTGGACAAGGCGCGCCGCCTGCTGTGGCCAATCAAGCAGAAGTACGGCCAGGCCATTTCCTGGGCCGACCTGCTGATCCTCACCGGCAACGTCGCGCTGGAATCGATGGGCTTCAAGACGCTGGGCTTCGCCGGCGGCCGCCCCGATACCTGGGAACCGGACCAGGACGTGTACTGGGGCCGCGAGACCACCTGGCTGGGCGGCGATGTGCGCTACGCGCACGGCTCCGAAGGTGTGGTCGAAGACCATGGCGTGTTGGTGTCCGATGACGATGCCGACGGTGACATCCACTCGCGCAACCTGGAAAACCCGCTGGCCGCCGTGCAGATGGGCCTGATCTACGTGAACCCCGAAGGCCCGGATGGCAACCCGGACCCGGTCAAGGCCGCCATCGACATCCGCGACACCTTCGGCCGCATGGCCATGGATGACGAGGAAACCGTGGCGCTGATCGCCGGTGGCCACAGCTTCGGCAAGACCCACGGCGCCGGCCCGGCCGACAACGTGGACGTGGAACCCGAAGCGGCCGGTCTCGAACACCAGGGCCTGGGCTGGGCCAACAAGTTCCGCAGCGGCAAGGGCGGCGACACCATTACCAGCGGCCTGGAAGTGACCTGGACGCGCACCCCGGCGCAGTGGAGCCATGACTTCTTCGAGATCCTGTTCGGCAACGAATGGGAACTCACCAAGAGCCCGGCCGGCGCCCACCAGTGGGTGGCCAAGAATGCCGATGCGGTGATTCCCGACGCGCATGATCCGTCGAAGAAGCATCGCCCGACCATGCTCACCACCGACCTGTCGCTGCGGCTGGACCCGGCCTACGAAAAGATTTCGCGCCGCTTCCTCGAGAATCCGCAGCTGTTCGCCGATGCGTTCGCGCGCGCCTGGTTCAAGCTGACCCACCGCGACATGGGCCCGCGCGCCCGCTACCTCGGCCCGGAAGTGCCGGCCGAAACCTTCATCTGGCAGGACCCGGTGCCGGAAGCGTCGAAGACGCAGATCAGCGCGGCCGACGTGGCGGCACTGAAGCAGCAGATCGCCGCTGCCGGGTTGAGCGTGGCGGAACTGGTGTCCACCGCGTGGGCGTCGGCCTCCACGTTCCGTGGTTCGGACAAGCGGGGCGGCGCCAATGGTGCGCGCATCCGCCTGGCCCCGCAGAAGGACTGGGCGGTGAACCAGCCGCAGCAGCTGGCCAAGGTGTTGGCCGCACTGGAGAAGATCCAGGCCGGCTTCAAGGGCGATGGCGGCGCGCAGGTGTCACTGGCCGATCTGATCGTGCTGGCCGGCAATGTCGGCGTGGAGCAGGCGGCCAAGGCCGGTGGCCATGACGTCAGCGTGCCGTTCAACGCGGGCCGCACCGATGCCAGCCAGGACCAGACCGACGTGGAATCGTTCGCGGTGCTGGAGCCGTATGCCGATGGTTTCCGCAACTACGTGAAGGGCCGCTACAGCGTGCCGGCCGAGGCGCTGCTGATCGACAAGGCGCAGCTGCTGACCCTGACCGGGCCGGAGCTGACCGCCCTGGTGGGCGGGCTGCGCGTGCTGGGTGCGAACGTGGATGGCAACACCCAGGGCGTGCTGACCGAACGGCCGGGCACGCTGAGCAACGACTTCTTCGTCAACCTGCTGGACATGGGCACGCAGTGGAAGGCCAGCGGCGATGGCTATGAAGGCATCGATCGCAACGGTGGCGGCAAGCGCTGGACCGGCAGCCGTGCCGACCTGGTGTTCGGCTCCAATTCGGTGCTGCGCGCGATTGCCGAGGTGTATGCCAGTGCGGATGGCGAGAAGAAGTTCGTCAACGACTTCGTCGCCGCGTGGGCGCGGGTGATGGAGCTGGACCGGTACGACCTGCACCGGTAACGCGGGTTGGGGGGGCGCACGACCAACGGTCGTGCGCTACCCCAATGTCGGCTTTGGCCCTCCAGTACGCACCGCCGCCAGGACCTCGCTACAATCTTGGCATCAGCCGGTACCCCGGCCCCGCAGGATGTGAGCGCCCGTGATCAGAGAAATTCAGATCGAAAACTTTAAGTCGATCAAGAAGTTGAAGCTCGACCTTGGTCGGATCAATGTCTTCATCGGTGAGAACGGATCGGGGAAGAGCAACATCCTGGAAGCAATCGCTTTGGCAGGCGCAGCTATCGCCGACAAGCTGGACAACGAGTTTCTAGCTTCAAGAGGCATCCGCACTTCCGAAGCACGACACATGCGATGTGCGCTCAAGGGTGAAGAGTCCGTCGATAGCATCACTGTGACGATTGCCGCCTCTGACGGAACAAATGCAGACATCTCGCTTTCCCACGATGGCAAGCCTTATTCCAACTGGAAGCAGCAAGAAGATTTCGCTCACTTCCTCAGCGAGAAAGCCTCTGAAACCCTGTCGAATGCTAGAGAGCTACTCAAGAAGATGCGGCCCCTATCGGAGACTAGACCTGAGACAATCTCAGCCATCAGATCCCTGCTGTCCGATTTGAGTACTGCACTTGCGAGCGGCGCTGAGAACGCGCGTTGCCTCAAAGAGTTCGTAATCTACTCCCCTGAGAACCACGCGCTACGCGTTTTTCAAAAAGAAGGACAGATCGAACCACTCGGCATTCAAGGCGAGGGATTGCTTAAGTTTCTTCAGGTCCTGAATGAAGCGAACGAACACGAAGCGGCCTTTGCTGGTATCCGCCAGAGGTTGAAGGTCCTTGGCTGGTTTGAGGACCTTCGCGTGCCAGACCCTTCAACTTCGTTGGCCGCAAGAATTGAAATCCAAGATCGCTACCTACGAGAGGGTGCCGGCACGCTTGATCAGATCAGCGCAAATGAGGGTTTCCTATTCCTTCTATTCTATTTCTGTCTGTTCTCAACAAAGCTGACGCCCGGTTTTTTTGCCGTCGACAATGTCGACGCATCCTTGAACCCGAAGTTGTGCGCACATCTTGTCATTGAGCTAGCCAAGCTTGCCGAGGAAAACGACAAGCAGGCCATCCTTACTACCCATAACCCGGCGATGCTGGACGGTCTTGATCTAAGCGATGACGAGCAGCGCCTTTTCGTGATCTCGCGTGGCGACGAAGGCGAGACCAAGATTCGTCGCATCAAGCAAAAGGATGGCAATGCTGCGGACGTGAAGCTCTCAACCGCCTTCATCAACGGATATCTGGGCGGCCTGCCGAAGAACTTCTGATCATGGACGAGAACGAAGTCAGCTTTGCGCTGGTCACCGAAGGCATTACCGATCAGGTCGCCTTGGAGGCGATTCTCAAAGGGCACTACAAGCGCTTCGATGGGGACATCGAGGTTGTGGTGAACGCCATCCAGCCAATCCGCGATGCCACTGATGCTTCAAGGCAGGGCGATTTTGGCAGCTGGGAGAAGGTGTTCGAGGCATGCGCCAGGCCCGAGGTTTCGGACACTGCCTTGGCGTTCAACCAGTACCTGATTGTGCAGATCGACACCGACATGGGCGACCATGCGAACTTTGGGTTGCCACTCGCGCCCGGCGGAGTGGACGTTGACGAGACCGTTCTCGTCACACAGGCTCGGGCGATCATCGCCACCAAGTTCGGCGACAAGTGGCCTCACATTGAAAACCGGGTGTTCACCGCCGTCTCGGTGCATTCGCTGGAATGCTGGTTGATGGCGCTGCATGCACCAGCAGCAACCAGATCAACGAAACGCTGTGAAGAGCGCCTGCGGCAGGAATTGGTCAGGCAGAACAGGGCCTATGACAAGAACCACGCCTGCTACACGGCTATTTCGAAAGATTTTCGAAAGACCAAGCGTTTGGATGACGCGAGGTCGCGCAGCGTGAGCCTTGATAGGTTTGTGGAGAGCCTTCCCCCGGTGGTCGTGCAGTAAGGCCAGGCTGCCGAACGTTACAGCACCGCCTGGGTCGGCCAAGGGCCGACGCTACCGGATGACAGTCGCCCGCCGGCGGTTGGCCGGCCCTCGCGATGCTTACAGCGCGTCAAGGTCACCCAGCGCGCGGATCAACCGGCGCGCGCGCTTGTCGGGGCGATGCTCCGGCGGCAGGTAGCCGTTCTTCATGGCCGCGCGCTGGGCACGCTGCTCCGCCCTTCGCGCGCGCGAGGCTTCGCTTTCTTCATACAACTGCTGCGCCACCGGCGCCGGGCCGCGCAGGTCGCTGAGGCCGCGAACCTGCACGTCATACACCTCATCGCCACGGCTGATCTGAAGCTGCTCGCCCACGCGCACCGCACGCGAGGATTTCGGGCGCTGCCCGGCCACGTCTACCTTGCCCGTTTCCACGGCCTGCTTGGCCAGGCTGCGGGTCTTGAAGAAGCGTGCGGCCCAGAGCCACACGTCCAGCCGCACGGAGGCGGCCACCAACGGTTGTGCTTCGGTCATGCGGTTGGCTCAGCTCCCCGGCTCGGCCGGTCGTCGATTCAAGGGTTGCGGCGCCGACGGGTTGCCACGGCACCCGGTGCCACCGATCAGTACGGGTACTCCCGCATCCAGATCGCGGCGCTGGCTGCCGACCTGGCATTCGGGTCGGTCCATCGGCCGTACCTGCGCATCGCGCAGGCGGTCGTCCGTAGACGAACATGCGGGCAGCGCGGCGGCAATCAAGAGCGCCAGCACGGCGGGGATGAACCGGTCAGCCGGGCGGGTCCGGCGCCGACCCGTGCCGGGTACATCTATCACGGCGATCGTGCAGTGAGACGCGGAGGTGCGCATCGCGATATCCCGTTGATGGGCGTGGTGCTAGTGTGCCGCTGTCCCGCCTTGATCTCCAGAGCCCATGGCCAAAGCGCCGCTTGACCTGACCACCGGCCCGATCGGGCGCAACCTGTTCCTGTTCGCCCTGCCGATCCTGGCGGGCAACATCGCCCAGTCGCTCAACGGCTCGGTGAATGCGGTGTGGGTGGGCCGCTTCCTGGGCGAGGCGGCGCTGACGGCTACCGCCAACGCCAACAACATCATGTTCTTCCTGATCGGTTCGGTGTTCGGCATCGGCATGGCCGCCACCATCCTGATCGGCCAGGCGATGGGCGCCAAGGACATCCCGCAGGCGCGGCGGGTGATGGGCACCAGTGCCACCTTCTTCATCGGGCTGTCGGTGGTGATCGCCATCGCCGGCTGGTGGCTGTCGCATCCGCTGCTGGCGGCGATGGGCACGCCGGCCGCGTCACTGCCGCTGGCCGAGGCCTACCTGCGCATCATCTTCCTGGCCATGCCCACGCTGTACGCGTTCGCTTTCCTCAGTTCGGCACTGCGCGGCGTCGGCGATTCGCGCACGCCGTTCCGCTTCCTGCTGCTGTCGGTGGTGCTGGACATCGGCTTCAATCCGCTGCTGATTTTCGGCATCGGGCCGTTCCCCAAGCTGGGCATCGCGGGCGCGGCGTGGGCCACGCTCATCGCGCAGACGCTGTCGCTGATCGGCCTGCTCTGGTACATGCGCAACAAGCGCCATGTGTTGTGGCTGGGGCGCAAGGACATGCGGCTGTTCAAGATAGACACGGAAATCCTGCGCGCACTGGTGGTCAAGGGCGTGCCGATGGGCCTGCAGATGGTGCTGATTTCGCTGTCGATGATCATGATGATGACCATGGTCAACAGCTACGGCACCGATACCGCGGCAGCGTATGGTGCGTCGCTGCAGTTGTGGACCTACGTGCAGATGCCGGCGATGGCGATCGGTGCGGCGTGTTCGTCGATGGCAGCGCAGAACGTGGGCGCGGGCAACTGGTCGCGGGTGCGGGGCACCGCGCGCAGCGGCGTGCTGTACAACTTCCTGCTGACCGGCGTGTTGATCCTGCCGCTGATCCTGCTGGACCGTTACTCGCTGGCACTGTTCCTGCCCAGCGGCAGCGAAGCGCTGGACGTGGCGCGCCACCTCAACCACATCGCGGTGTGGTCGTTCCTGTTCTTTGGCGTGAACTTCGTGATCTCCGGCGTGGTGCGCTCCACCGGTGCGGTGATTCCGCCGCTGCTGATCCTGGCCGCCTCGTTGTGGGGAATCCGGGTGCCGTTCGCCGAGCTGCTGCAGGATCGCTGGGGCGCCGATGCGGTGTGGTGGAGCTTCCCGGTCAGCTCGTTCTGCGCGATGCTGATGTCGCTGGCGTATTACCGCTGGGGCGGCTGGCGCAAGGCGCGCATGTTGCCCGCCCATCGTCAGGAAGTAGCGGCGCCCGCGGAAATTCCCGCATCGCCGCCGTCGCCGGTCGCCGATCCTGCGCCGCCGATTGCCGGGGTCGAACGCGGGTAGAAGGCGTAGACACGCATGGCGTGTCCCTACGCGAGCATGGAAGCCCAACGCACCCATTCGTGGCGACACGCCATGCGTGTCCCACGCAGCCCGAAACGCAAACGGCCACCCGAAGGTGGCCGTCTGGTTGGGTAGGTACCGACCGTTGGTCGGTACCCCACGCCGGAATTACTGGGCAGCCTTGGCAGCCAGGCGCGCGGCCTTGGCCTGCGCAGCAGCAGCCAGATCTTCCTTGATGCGGGCAGCCTTGCCTTCCAGGCCACGCAGGTAGTACAGCTTGCCGGCGCGGACCTTACCACGACGCTTCACTTCGACCGAGTCGATGATGGCGCTGTGGGTCTGGAAGACGCGCTCGACGCCGTAGCCGTGCGAGATCTTGCGGACGGTGAACGCGGAGTTCAGGCCGGCGTTCTTGGTGCCGATCACGACGCCTTCGTACGCCTGGACGCGCTCGCGGTTGCCTTCCTTCACCTTCACGTTCACGACAATGGTGTCGCCCTGGCTGAACTTCGGCAGCTCGCGGGTGATCTGGGCGGATTCGAAGTCCGAGAGGATGGTTTTGTTCAACTTGCTCATGGGTGCACCGATTGTGTTCGTTCGGGTGGGCGTGTCGTTTCGACAACGTAGGCTCATGCAGTCACCGGACTGTGCTGCACGTTTTTTGTAGGGTTTCCACCGTCAGGCGTCAAAGGCCTGATGGGAATCCGCAATTCTAACCATTCTTCGGGGCAGTTACCACCCCAGCGGGCGTTACGGCAGTTCGGCCCTTGCCTGGTCCAGCAGGATCCGGTCGGCCTTGGACAGGCTGGCCTCGTCAAGCAGGTCCGGGCGCCGCAGCCAGGTCCGCAGCAGCGACTGCTGGCGGCGCCAGCGGGCGATGGCCGCGTGGTTGCCCGAGCGCAGCACGTCCGGGACATCGCCCCATTCATGTTGCGCCGGCTGGCTGAAATGCGGGCAGTCCAGCAGCCCCTGCGGGCCTTCGAAACTGTCCTGGGCGGCAGACTCGGCGTCGTTCAGGGCGCCTTCCTGCAGCCGGGTAACGGCATCCACGATCACCGCCGCGCCCAGCTCACCGCCGGACAGGACGTAATCGCCAATCGAGATTTCCTCGGTGACCTCGGCCGCCAGGAAGCGCTCGTCCACGCCCTCATAGCGCCCGCACAGCAGGATCATGCGCGGCAATGCCGCCAGTTCCCGGACCTTTGCCTGGGTCAGCGGCTTGCCCTGCGGGCTCAGATAAATGACCGGGGCCGGCGCCGGGTCGGCCGCCTTGGCCGCGGCCAGGCAGGCGCGCAGCGGCTCGATCAGCATCACCATGCCCGGGCCACCGCCGAACGGACGGTCGTCCACCCGGCGATAGTTGCCCTCGGCGTAGTCACGCGGATTCCAGCCATGCAGGTCCAGCAGGCCGCGTTCGGCCGCACGGCCGACCACGCCCAGCGCGGCCGACTGCGCCATGAACTCCGGGAACAAGGTGATGACGTCAATGCGCACCGGTCAGAACTCCGGGTCCCAATCAACGATGACCAGGTTGGCCTCGAAATCCACCGATTTCACGAAGTCCGGCTGCACGAACGGAATCATCCGCTCACGGTCGCCCTGCACCACCACCACGTCGTTGGAGCCGGTCGAGAACAGGTGCGATACCCGCCCCAGTTCGACGCCATCCACGGTACGCACCTGCAGACCTTCCAGGTCGACCCAGTAATACTCGTCGGCCTTCGGCGGCGGCAGTGCGCTGCGTGCTACATAGACTTCGGTTCCGTACATCGACTCGACCACATCGCGGTCGGTGATATCGGGAAACACCGCAACAAGGTGCTTGCCGGACTGACGTCCGCGCGCGCCCTTGAGGGTGCTCTCCTGGCCGGCGGGCGAGCGCAGGATCCAGGGCTGATAGTTGAAGATGGCGGTACGCGGCTCGGTCCAGGACTCGAGCTTTATCTCGCCTCGCACACCAAAAGCGCCGACAATCCTGCCCAGCAGGATGCGGCGCTCGGTATCTTTCATCTGTATATGCCGACGGGCCGCGCCAGGCGCGGCCCTTCAGGATCAGGCCGCAGCGGCCTGGGCCTTGGTCGCTTCCTTGTACAGGTTGCGAACCTTGTCGGTCAGCTGGGCGCCGTTGGCAACCCATGCGTCGACCTTCGGGATATCCAGCACGATGCGGGCTTCGGCGCCCTGGGCAACCGGGTTGTAGTAACCCACGCGCTCGATGTTGCGGCCGTCACGCGCGCTGCGCGAGTCGGTCACGATGATGTGGTAGAACGGACGCTTCTTGGCGCCGCCGCGGGTCAGTCGGATCTTGACCATGGTGTTGCTTCCTCTATTGCCCAGTCGCCAGGATGGCGCGGTAAGCCGGCGATTATAGCGGCCGGCCCGGGGCATTCCAAGCCCAGCGGGGCATTTGAAGCTGAACGGGGCCCCGGCCGCCGCGTTGCGGCGTCGCACGACCAACGGTCGTGCGCTACCGACGACCGACCGTTGCGGGTGGTCATCGGCGGGTGGCGTCACCGGGGACCGCCTGCTATCTCCCCGCGGTAGGGCACGACCGTTGGTCGTGCCGCCTCACGCCAACGGCTCCCATGGCTGCCCGGCAATGCTCGCGATGGCCTCGTGTACCAACGCCTCCGACCCAGTGAATCGGTGGCCATCGATACTGGCTATCGGCCACACCCCCGCCGCATTGCAGGCGATGGCCGCGTCGAAGCCGGCCAGGTCGTCCAACCGCACCCGCGCCAGCTGCGGTTCCCCGCCCCACCCGGCCTGCAGCAGGCGCTCCTGCGTTCCGCGCAATGCCGGGGCCTGCGGCCACACCAGGTCTCCACCACGCCCGAACGCGATGTTCCAGGTGGTGCCTTCGCTGATCGCACCCTGCGCATCCACGAATACTGCATCGTCGTACCCGGCCTGCAGCGCCTGCCGACGATGCTCGAACAACGGGAACGTGCCTACATGCTTGAGGTGAGGCAGCTCGCGCTGGTACACCACGCTGCGCACGCGGCGTGCCGTTGCCGGCAGCGTCACCGGCGCCGACACTGCCACCAGCACATCCACCGGCACGACCTGCAGCGGTTTGCGGAAATCGAACGCGCGCGAAAACACCGTTACCCGCAGCGAGGCGTCGACCACGTCTTCCGCCTGCAGCGCCGCCTGCATCCAGGCCTGCACCCGGGTGCCATCCAGCGTGCTGCCAAACAGTTCCTCGGTGCCCTGGCGCAGTCGCCGCAGATGCAGATCAAGCCCCTGCACCGCACCGCCGCGCACCTGCAGCGAGGTGAAGTGACCGTAGTTGACCAGCGCACCGGCCAGATCGTCGGCGCTGGCGCGGTGGCCGTTGCAGTACACGCTCATCCCAGCAAGCCGCGCGCGTCGGCCCACAGCGCCTGCAGCACTTCGGCCGCCGGCTTGTCGGGCGCCATCCAGGCCGATTGCCCGGCCCACGCCTGCATCGCGTCGATGCGGTGTTCGCGGTTGGCCTGGGCGCGCATCGGCGCGGTCAGGCCGCGCTGCACCGGGTACGGGCGCGGCGGCGGCGCGGACGGGTCGGCGGCTGCCCGCACATAAGGCGTCGCCAGGCCACGGCCGAGCCGGCCGCTGAAGGCACGGGTCGGCCAGGTGTCTTCCGGTTCGGCGGCCGCCAGCGCCTGCGACCAGGCCGGGTCGATCGCGCACTCGGGCGTGCGCAGGAACGCGGTGCCGATCTGCACCGCGCTGGCACCCAGCACCAGCGCGGCGGCGATGCCGCGACCGTCGGCGATGCCGCCTGCGGCAATCACCGGCACCTGCAGGCGGTCGGCCAGGCGCGGCACCAAGGCGAACAGGCCCACCAGCTGGCGCTCGGCAGCCGCCGCATCAAACGCGCCGCGATGGCCACCGGCCTCGAAGCCCTGCGCCACGACCGCATCGGCACCCGCAGCCTCGGCGGCCAGCGCTTCGGCCAAGGTGGTGGCGCAGGCGAACCAGGCGATGCCGGCGTCTTTCAGGCGCTGCACCTGGGCGGCACTGAAGACGCCCATGATGGTGGAGGCGACCGCAGGCTTCGCGGCAATCAGTGCATCGAACTGCGCATCGAATTCGGCGGGGCCGGCGTCGGCGGCATCTGCCGGCACTTCCGGTCCCCACTGCGCGAGAAATGCCCGGGTGGCGGCTTCGGCGTCAGCATCGCGCGCGGGCGCAGCATCCGGGATCCACACATTGACCTGCGCCGGGCCTGTTGACTGGGCGCGGAAGGCGTCCATCCACGCCACGATGTCCTGCGGCTGCGAGAGGACCGCGCCCATCGCGCCCATGCTGCCCGCGTTGGCCAATACCGCAGACAGCGGGACCGGACAGGCGCCGGCCATGGGGGCGAGCAGAATGGGAGACTGCAACGAGAAACGCCGACAGAAACTGTCGGCGCGTTCGAGGATTCGCGGGTCGGTCATGCGGGGCGCACCTTGGGGTCGACCTTTACAGTCTACGCCGGGCGTCCCGCTGACCGGCGCTTGATCAGCGGAACGGCATGCCGCCGCGGCCGCCCATGGCACCCATCATGCCCTTCATGCTGCGCATCATGCCCTTCATGCCGCCGCCGGCCATCTTGCTCATCATCTTTTCCATCTGCTGATACTGCTTCATCAGCTTGTTGACGTCGGCCGGAGTCAGGCCGGAACCACGCGCGATGCGGGCACGGCGCGAGCCGTTGAGCAGGCCCGGGTTGCGGCGTTCCTTCTTGGTCATCGAATTGATGATGGCGATCATGCGCGGCACTTCCTTGCCCTGGCTGACCTGCTGCTTGAGGTGCTCGGGGATCTGGCCCAGGCCCGGCAGCTTGTCCATCAGGCCGCCGATGCCGCCCATGTTCTGCATCTGCTCGAGCTGGTCGCGCATGTCGTTCAGGTCGAACTTCTTGCCCTTGGCGACCTTCTCGGCCAGCTTCTGCGCCTTGTCCTTGTCGACCTGCTGCTCGACCTGCTCCACCAGCGACAGCACGTCGCCCATGTCCAGGATGCGGCTGGCGATACGGTCCGGGTGGAACACATCCAGGCCGTCGGGCTTTTCGCTGACGCCGACGAACTTGATCGGCTTGCCGGTGATGTAGCGCACGCTCAGCGCGGCACCGCCACGGGCGTCACCGTCGGTCTTGGTCAGCACCACGCCGGTCAGCGGCAGCGCTTCGCCGAAGGCCTTGGCGGTATTGGCCGCGTCCTGGCCGGTCATGGCATCGACCACGAACAGGGTTTCAGCCGGGTTCACCGCCGCGTGCAGGGCCTTGATCTCGGCCATCATCGCTTCGTCGATGGCCAGGCGGCCGGCGGTATCGACCAGCAGCACGTCCACGAACGACTTGCGCGCATCATCGATGGCCGCGCGCACGATGGCTTCCGGCTTCTGGTCGGCGCTGGACGGGAAGAACAGCACGCCCACCTGGTCGGCCAAGGTCTTGAGCTGCTCGATCGCGGCCGGACGATAGACGTCGGCCGACACCACCATCACCTTCTTCTTGCGCTTCTCCTTCAGGTGCTTGGCCAGCTTGCCCACCGTGGTGGTCTTGCCCGCACCCTGCAGGCCGGCCATCAGGATGATGGCCGGGGCCGGCACATTGAGGTTCAGGTCGGAGGCGGCCGAGCCCATCACGGCGGTCAGCTCGTCGCGCACGACCTTGATCAGCGCCTGGCCCGGGGTCAGCGACTTGAGCACTTCCTGGCCGACCGCGCGCACCTTGATGCGCTCGACCAGGGCCTGCACGACCGGCAGGGCGACGTCGGCTTCCAGCAGCGCGATGCGGACTTCGCGGGTGGCCTCGCGGATGTTTTCCTCGGTGAGGCGACCGCGGCCACGCAGCCGCTCGATGGTGCCGGAGAGGCGCTGGGTCAGGGACTCGAACATGGAGGCAACCTGTTCAGAACGAAAGACAAAGAGACGCACAGTATAGCGGGTCCGCTGCACTCCCCCGACGGCCCGGGGGTATGCGAAACTGACACGATGACAATCGTTCTCATCGCGACCCTGCTGTACCTGGCTGCCACCGCCCTGCTGGTGCGCGCGGTGGTGCGCGATGACGCCAACCGCTCGCCCACCTGGCTGTGGCCGGCGGTGCCGGCGATGGTCCTGCACGGCAGCTACCACGCACTGGTGGCCCTGCACACCAGCGGCGGGCCGGACATGCACTTCTTCGCGGCGCTGTCCCTGGTCGGGCTGGGCATGGCCTGGCTGACCTCGCTGGTGGCCGCGCGCGGGCGCATGGCCGCGCTTGGCGTGCTGGTGTTCCCGATGGCTGCGGCGGTGTTGTGCGTCTATCACGGCTATGGGCATGCGCCCAGCCGCCCGCTGGGCTGGCAGCTGGCCACCCACGCCTGGATGGCGCTGCTGGCCTACGCCACCCTGAGCGTGGCCGCGCTGCTGGCGATCATGCTGTGGCTGCAGGAACGCGCCCTGCGCCGCCGCGATTTCCGCCCGTGGCTGCGCGCCCTGCCGCCGCTGGCGGACCTGGAAGCCCTGCTGTTCCGCGTGATCGCGGTGGGCTTCGCGCTGCTCACGCTGACCCTGCTCACCGGCGTGCTGTTCGTTGACGACCTGCTCGCGCAGAAGCTGGTGCACAAGACCGTGCTCAGCGTGCTGTCGTGGATCGTCTTCGGCACCCTGCTGATCGGGCGCCGCCGCTATGGCTGGCGCGGCGCCAAGGCGGTGCACTGGACCCTCACCGCCATGGCGCTGCTGCTGCTGGCATTCTTCGGCAGCCAGTTCGTCATCGAACTGGTGTTCGGGCGCGCGCGCTGATCAACCGCCGCGGCGCGCCCGCTGCATCGCTTACAGCCCGTAACGCGCGATCACATCAAGGTGCCGCTGTTCGTCCTGGCCGCAGGCTTCGGCCAGGCGCAGCCAGCACATCCGATGCGGCCAGCCGGCGGTGGCCTCAAGCAGGAACCGGTGCAGCGCCAGCGGAGGCGCCTCCTGTGGCTGAGCTATGGTGAACAGCACCCCCGGCAGCGGCGCGCCGTCGGCCTGGGTGTCGGCAAGCTGGTAGTCGTCCGCACTGTGGGTCCACAGCTTCCAGCCGCGGTCCTTGACCGCGTCGGAGAACGCCGCCCAGGCCTCCTCGCCCGGATGCACGCCATCCACCAGCCAGCTCGCCGCATGTCCCCCGCTTTCCAGCAGATGGACTTCGGCATAGGTAGGCATGAAGCGACGGCGTTCTTCTTCATCTTCCGGTGCCGGATGCACCAGTTCGGCGTCGAACACCACCCAGTCGTCCACACGCTGGCGCCGGTTGGCTGGCGCGTTCTCGACGATGCGCGCGGTGACCGGGCCGGTCCGGCGCGCGTAGTACTCGATCGGGTCGCCACCGTCCATGCAGCGGATGATCACCCAGCCGAAGTTCTCATCGACGGGGCCTTCGGTGCTTTCCAGTTCCATGCCGACCGCGGCGGCCGATGTACGCACGGCTGCCCAGTCACGAGCCGCGCTGGCTGCCGTCATATGGTCCCAGTGTGCGCTGCGCGGTTCCTCCAGGACCTCGGTGAGGTGGCGGTACTGCGCGGCGGCGTCCGGGAAGCGCTGCATCGCCATCAGGGCCATCGCCAGCAGATTGCGCGCGCCGTGCGAACCGGGCGACAGCGCCAGCAGCGCCGAGCAGGCCTGCTCAAGCGCGGCCCAGTCGGACTGCTTCTGCGCGATCTGTGCCTGGCACCACAGCGCGAACACCGGCACCTGCGCCTGGTAGTGCTGCACCAGCCGTTCCAGCTCGCCCAGGTCGCCACGCTGCACCAGCAGCCGCATCAACGAATACGCCGGGGAGGCATCTTCGTGCGGGTGGCGCTGCACGAACGCCCACAGCAGGGCCAGCGCCTCCTCCTCGGCACCGCAGACCGCAAGCGCCGAGGCGGCCACGTCCAGCAGGGCCGCATCATCGGGCCTCGCCGCCACGGCCTGCAGCAACCACTGCGCTTCGCGCTCGGGGTCGCGCCCTTCGTTCTGCGCCCCCTCCCCGACCAGCCAGTCCAACAGGGCCTCGGCGGGCACGGGCAGGGCGGCCGCAGCGGGGGCGGCCTCGATGCGCGCGGCCATCGCCGCCACGGCATCGCGGGCGCCCAGGTCCTGGCGCAGGCCATCCAGGTGTTGGCGGGCCAGCGCCAAGTGGCGTTGCGCGGTCCACACCGCGCCACGCTGCAGGGCCATGTCCACGCACAACCCGGCAATCTCGATCACGAAACGGTGCGCGCCCACCTGGGCGTAATGCGCCAGGGTGGCGCTCATCCGGCGCCCCAGGTCCCAGCCGTTGCGTTCGGGCGCGCTGCGCACCAGCAGCGCCACCGTGTGCGCCCACATGCGCCGGTAATTCGGCGACACCTGGTTCCACGGCACCAGGGCCTCCAGCGCTTCTTCATCGCGCCCCAGCTGCGCCAGCGCCCAGGCACGCGACAGCCGACGTGGCACGGTGCAGTTGGCCGGCTCATAGTCGCCCTCGGCCTCCACCTCGGCCTGGCGCGCATCGATCAAGGCCAGGGCCTCGGCGGCACGGCCGCTGGCCAGCAGGATCTTGATGCGCATTTCGGGGAAGCTGTCGTAGACCTTGCCGCCATGCGCCAGCACGGTACCGGCCTGTACGTCCAGGTAGTCCAGTGCGCCCTGGGGTTTTCCATCATCCAGCAGCGCGTCGGCCTTCTCGCAACTCAGGCACTGGAAGCAGGCCCAGCTCGGGTCGATCCGCCCCAGGGTTTCCTCGCACACCTCGATGCGTTCGGGCACCCAGCCCGGGCCATCGATGTTGCCGTAACACGCGGCCAGGTCCTGGGTCACGCACACCGACTGTGGGCACTCCACCGTGTCGGCGCGGTGCGCGCGTTCGAACAACGCCACCGCATCACCCAGCGCCGACTCGCCCTCCAGCCGGTTGCCGACCCGGTTGCGCATCTCCCAGTGGCCCACGAACACGTCCAGCCATGGATTTCCAAGCGTCTTGCCGAGCGCACGCGCTTCGGGCAACAGCGCATCCACGCGATCAATGCGCAGCTCGCAGACCTCGTCGGTCAGCCGGGTGAGCAGCTGCGCGCTCTGCGCCTGCCCTGCCTCACCCAGATCGTCCTGCAGTTTTTCCACCCAGTTCCAGATATCCATGCGGTCGTGCCGTCCTGTAATGCGTAAAGAAAATCGAAATGTCAGCGCGGCTGCAGCATCTGCTGCAGGGCCTCGGCGATGTCGCCGAACGCGCGGTTGAGATCACTGCTGGCCGCGCCGCCGTCCTGCGCACGTCCCTGGGCGCTGACGATCACCTTCAGCGAGCGCAGCAGCCGCGCGGCGGCCTCGGCCTGGGGATTGCCGGCGCGCATGGCCGCCAGCAGCGCCTGCACGGCCGGGTTGTCCAGGTTGAGATACAGGCGCGAGGGTGCACGTGCGACGATGCGGGCAGTGAACTGCCGCGCCAGGCGCAGCGCGGCCATTGAAACGCGCTTGTCGTTCTCGTCGTCTTCGAGGCGGCGCTTCAGCTCGGCCTCGCGATCGGGCACCACCACCACCGGCAGTTCAGCCGGGCTGAAGTGCGCCGGCAGCAGCTGCTCGCCATCGCCCAGGTGGGTCTGCAGCCACGCCAGTTCGGCCTCGGGCAGCGTGTCGGTCTGGAACAGCGCGCGATTGCCCTGCTCGGTGCCCAGCTCCACCAGGCGCATGCCCTTGGCCTGGGTCCAGCGCCGCAGGAACGGCACCACGGCATAGCGGTTGCCATGCGCCACCGGCACGCCCATCGCGCGGAACAGCATTTCCTCGAAGCCGCCACCACTGTCCAGGATCACGTGGACCGCGCCACGCGACGGCAGTTCGCTGGCGCGGATGTCGCCCTGCGAGCTGGGCACGCGCACGTGCTCGAGCAGCAGCTGGAACAGCCGGTCATCGCAGAGCGAGGCGCCCAGCAGCGCCTCGTTGTGCCGGGCCAGGATGCGCCGCCAGGCTTCGGGCTGCTGCCGGGCGATCTCGACCAGTCCATCGATGAGCGCCTCGCCCAGCGCATGCTGCACCGCGCTGTAGATGTCGTCGCGCTGCAGGTCCTCGCGGCTGGCGGTGGGGGTCAGCCGGCTGGATTCGATCACCCCGCCAATGAACCCGGCCCACGGCGGCAGCAGGTCGCGCGCGTCGTCGTCGAGCAGCATCCCGCGCACGAATACCGACAGGTTGCGGTTGTCGCTGGTGCCGTAGGTCGCGCCATCCTGCACCCACAACAGCCCCACCGCGTCGCTTCCGCCTTCGGCGCGCAGCGGCATGCAGGCAATCGGCTCGAAGCTGCGCTCGAAGTGCGCGGCAAATTCCAAGGCGCGGCGCTGCGCCTGCAGCGGATGCAGCGCGACGCCCGCCTGCGGGCGCCACGGCGGCGGCTCGGGATTGATCGCACGCGCGTCATGGCCGATATGGATGGGTTCGCCCAGCAGCGCGCAGTAGCGGCCCAGGATGTCGCGCAGGGTCTGCTCCTGGGCCAGGTGCGTGTAGCTGCCATGCAGTTCCAGCACCACCTCGGTACCCACCGCACGCGGAGGCATCGGCGATACCGTGTACTGCTCGGCATTGCTGGACACATAGCAATGGCCCAACCCGGGTTGTTGGTAGGACGTGGTGCGCACGGTGACACGGCGCGCCAGCACGAACGCGGACAGGAAGCCCAGCCCGAACATGCCGATCAGCCCCTCGTCATCCTCGCCCGCCTGGCGCAGGCCACGGGTATAGCCCACGCCGACGGTGGCCAGATAGTCGTGGATTTCCTGCTGGGTCAGGCCCGCGCCGGTATCGACGATGCGCACGATGCCGTTCACCGGATCGCCATGCACCTCGATCCGCCCGGCCTCCTGCCAGTCCGCCTGTTCCAGCCGACGTCGCACCAGCGAATCATGCGCGTTCTGCACCAGTTCCCGCAGCGCCACCACCGGGGTGGAATACAGGTGTTTGCCAAGGACCGTCATCAATCCGTTGAGGTCGACACCAGCGCGACGGATCTCGCTGGCGCCCTGCGTGTCCAGGGGAGTCGCTTGCATGTAATCGTTTTCTCTGGCGGGAACGGAAAACTAGCACAGCCCGGCCACGGTTTGCCTGCGCGGCCGCATGCGCCGGAAATGCCCGATTCAGATCGCGTCGATCGCTTCGGACAACCGCTCCACGGCGATGACTTCCATGCCCTTGACGCTGCCGGTCTTGGGCGCATTGGCCTTGGGCACGATCGCGCGCTTGAAGCCGTGCGTGGCCGCTTCGCGCAGGCGGTCTTCGCCGTTGGGTACCGGGCGGATCTCGCCGGACAAACCGACTTCGCCAAAGGCAATTGTCTTTTCCGCCAGCGGCCGGTCCTGCAGCGAGGACAACACGGCCAGCAGTACCGGCAGGTCCACGGCGGTTTCCTGCACGCGGATGCCGCCCACCACGTTCACGAACACGTCCTGGTCGCCCACCAGCACCCCGCCGTGACGGTGCAGCACCGCCAGCAGCATCGCCAGGCGGTTCTGTTCCAAGCCCACCGCCACGCGGCGTGGATTCGACAGCGGTGATGCATCCACCAGCGCCTGCACCTCCACCAGCAGCGGCCGGGTGCCCTCGCGGGTGACCATCACGCAGCTGCCCGGCTGCCGAGTGCTGCCGCCGGACAGGAAAATCGCCGACGGATTGGACACTTCCTTCAGCCCCTTCTCGCCCATCGCGAACACGCCCAGCTCGTTCACCGCACCGAAGCGGTTCTTGAACGCACGCAGCAGGCGGAAGCGGCTGCCGCTCTCGCCTTCGAAATACAGCACCGCGTCCACCATGTGCTCGAGCACGCGCGGGCCGGCAATGCCGCCTTCCTTGGTGACGTGCCCTACCAGGAATACGGCCGTACCGGTTTCCTTGGCAAAGCGCACCAGCCGCGCCGCGCTCTCGCGCACCTGGCTGACCGAGCCCGGGGCGGCGGTGAGCGATTCGGTCCACAGCGTCTGCACCGAATCGGCCACGATCAGCTTCGGCCGCGCCGCGCTGGCGTGCTGCAGGATCGCTTCGACCTGGGTTTCGGCCAGCGCGTTGACGTTGTCCAGCGGCAGGTCCAGCCGCACCGCGCGGCCGGCCACCTGCGACAGCGATTCCTCGCCGGTGATGTACAGCACCGGCAGCGTGGCGGCCATCTTCGCAACTGCCTGCAGCAGCAGGGTCGATTTGCCGATGCCCGGGTCACCGCCCACCAGCACCACCGCGCCTTCGACCAGGCCGCCGCCGAGCACGCGATCGAATTCGCCGATGCCGGTGCTTACCCGCAGGTGCTCGGTCTGCTGCACGTCCTTGAGCGCCATGATCTTCGGCGCATCGACCTTGCCGGCCCAGCCCGAGCGGCGCGCGGCCGGCGACTTGGTGGCCGCGGCGCTTTCCAGCGTGATCTCGCTCAGCACGTTCCAGGCGCCGCACTCGGTGCACTGCCCCTGCCACTTGCTGTATTCCGCGCCGCATTCGCTGCACACGTAGGCGGTAAGCCGCTTGGCCATGTCAAATCCAATTCATCGTCTGTCGGGCAGGATAGCCGAGCCACGTCGCAGCAACCGAGACGCGCGCCCAACCGCCGGCTGAACGCCCCCGCTCAACCTTGCCCCGCCCCGGCCGATACCGTGGCGGGCGCCCGCGCCTTTCCCTTCCCCATGTACATCCAGGCTTTTCCATGACCGGCACCTACAGCCAGAGTCTCGTCGTTTTCTCGCTGCTGGTTGCCATCCTCGCCTCGTATACCGCGCTGGACATGGCCGGCCGGCTGGCCAGTACCGAAGGCCGCGTTGCCCGCTGGTGGCTGGCCGGTGGCGCCGCCGCCATGGGCCTGGGCATCTGGTCCATGCACTTCGTGGCCATGCTCGCCTTCCACCTGCCGATCCCGGTCGGTTACGACCTGGCCATCACCCTGTACTCGCTGGCCGCGTCCGTTGGCGCATCCGCCTACGCGCTGTGGCTGGTCTCGCGCCCGGAACTGCCGTGGCCGCGCCTGATCGCCGGCGCGGTGCTGATGGGCCTGGGCATTGCCTGCATGCACTACCTGGGCATGGCCGCGATGCGCATGGAGCCGGGCATCGAGTACGACCCACTGTGGTTCGCCGCCTCGCTGCTGATCGCCATCGTCGCCGCCGGCGCCGCCCTGTGGATTGCCTTCCGGCTGCGCACCCAACAGCGCCGTACCGGGCTCCTGCGCGGGGCGGCCTCGCTGGTGATGGGCCTGGCCATCGTGGGCATGCATTACACCGGCATGGCCGCCGCCAACTTTCCGGAAGGCAGCATCTGCGGCGCGGTGTACGCCAACGGGCTGGATACCAAGTGGCTGGCAGTGCTGGTCATCGTCACCACCCTGGCCACGCTGGGCATCGCGCTGATCGCCTCGCTGTTCGACCGCCAGATGCGCACCCGCACCGGCCTGCTCGCCGATTCGCTGGCCCAGGCCAACGAAAAGCTGCTGCAGGCCGCGCTGCACGACCCGCTCACCCAGCTGCCCAACCGCATGCTGCTGCAGGACCGCATCGAGCAGACCATCGAAAAGGCCAAGCGCCGCAACTTCAGCTTCGCGGTGATGTTCTGCGACCTGGACGGCTTCAAGGCCATCAACGATGCCTACGGCCATCAGCTGGGCGACAAGCTGCTCATCGAGATGAGCAGGCGGGTCAACGGCCTGCTGCGCGCGCAGGATACCTTCGCCCGGCTGGGCGGCGATGAGTTCGTCATCGTGTTCCAGCTGGATGTGCCCGAAGACGCCGCCGTGGTGGCCGAGCGGATCATCGCCACCGTGGCCGAGCCGTTCGAGATCGACACGCTGGACCTGCAGGTTACCGCCAGCCTGGGCATCGCGATGTACCCCACCGATGCCACCACCGAGCGCGAGCTGATGGCGCATGCCGATGCGGCCATGTACCACACCAAGGACTCGGGGCGGAACGGCTATACGTTCTTCACCGAATCGATGCACGTCAGCGCCAACCGCCAGCTCAAGCTGCTGCAGGAGCTGCGCCGCGCCCTGCAGCGCGATGAGATGGTGCTGCACTACCAGCCCAAGTTCCGTGCCGATGGTGGTGGCGTGATCGGCGCCGAAGCCCTGGTGCGCTGGCAGCACCCGGGGCTGGGGCTGCTGGGGCCGGACACCTTCATTCCGATTGCCGAACGCAGCGGGTTGATCCTGCCGCTGGGCGACTGGGTGCTGGACCAGGCCTGCGCGCAGCTGCGGCAGTGGCATGACGCCGGGCACGCAACGTGGTCGATGGCGGTGAACCTCTCGCCGCTGCAGTTCTCGTCCACCACGCTGCTGGACACGGTAAAGGCGACGCTGGAGCGGCACGGCCTGGCCCCGCACCACCTGACCCTGGAAGTGACCGAGACCACGGCCATGCAGGACGTGGAAGCCAGCCTGCAGATCCTGCACGGGCTGACCGCGATGGGGGTGAAGATTTCCATTGATGATTTCGGCACGGGCTATTCGAGCCTGCTGTACCTCAAGCGCATGCCGGCGACTGAACTGAAGATCGACCGCGCGTTCGTGCGCGACCTGGAAGACAACGCCGAAGATGCGGCGATCGTGTCCTCGATCGTGGCGCTGGGGCGTTCGCTGCAGCTGCAGATCGTGGCCGAGGGCGTGGAAACCGCCGGGCAGCGCGACTACCTCAACGAACTGGGCTGCGACCTGCTGCAGGGTTACCACCTGGGCAAGCCGGTGGATGCCGAGGCGTTCCTGCGCAACGCCGCATAACCGACCGATAGATCCGACTGCTAGATCCGACTGGTAGAGCCGACTGTTAGTCGGCTGCCCTTCGCGCGGACCCGCCCTGCATTCTTCATGCATGGCGTTGCCGACTAACAGTCGGCACTACCGTCCGGGGCGGCGTTGCCGTCCGGGGCAGCGTTATCGTCCGGGCAGCGTTGCCGTCCGGGGCGGCGTTACCGTCAGGAGCCGCGTTACCGTCCGGGGCGGCGTTACCGTCCGGGGCGACGTTGCCGTCCAGCGCGGCGTTGCCGTCCGGGGCAGCGTTACCGTCCAGGGCGTGTTGTCCGGAATGCAGGTTGCAAACAAAAAGGCCGCCCTTCCGGGCGGCCTTTCTGCGTGCATCACCCCCGCAAGGGTCAATGCATCATGTGCACGTTCATGTTGTGCATGACCCACAGCGTGCCGGCGACGATGATGCCGATCACCACCACGGTGAAGGCCGCCGCGCTGACGTTCCAGCGCTGTTCCGACGAGCGGTTCAGGTGCAGGAAGAAGATCAGGTGCACGAAGATCTGCAGGATCGCCGCCACCACGATGATGACGCCCGTGGTGAAGACCGGCAGGCCACCCTTCATCACCGCCCAGAACGGAATGATGGTGAGGACGGCGGCCAGCAGGAAACCGACCAGGTACGACTTGACGCTGCCGTGGCTTTCGCCCGCGGCGCCATGGCCGTGGTCGTGTGCGTGAGTGTCATGTGCCATTACAGCGCTCCCTTCAGGTAGACGACGGAGAACACGCCGATCCAGATCAGGTCCAGGAAGTGCCAGAACAGGCTCAGGCACGCCATGCGGGTCTTGTTGGTCGGGGTCAGGCCGTTCTGCTTGATCTGGATGAACATGATCAGCAGCCACAGCAGGCCGGCGCTCACGTGCAGGCCGTGGGTGCCCACCAGCGCGAAGAACGCCGACAGGAACGCACTGTGGTCCGGACCGAAGCCTTCATGGATGAGGTGGTTGAACTCCCACACTTCCATGACCATGAAGCCGAAGCCCAGCAGCCAGGTCAGGCCCAGCCACAGGTACATCTGGCCAACCTTGTGCTTGTGCAGCGCGATCATGCCCAGGCCGAAGGTCAGCGAGGACACCAGCAGCAGCGTGGTTTCCCACGCTACGAAGGTCAGGTCGAACAGGTCCTTCGGACCCGGGCCACCGTTGGTGCCGCCGGCCAGCACGATATAGGTCGCGAACAGGCTGGCGAAGATGAGGCAGTCGCTCATCAGGTACACCCAGAAACCGAAGACGGTGTTCTCGCCGGTGTCGTGGTGTTCGTGGTCATCATGGCCATGGGCCGCCGCGTGTGCGGCGTGCCCGTGGTTCACGTTGTTGGCGATAGTGCTGCTCATGCCTGCAACTCCGATTTCACCAGACCCTGCGCCTGCAGGTGACGGCGGTGCTCATTTTCGATCCGCTCCACTTCGGCAGCCGGCACGTAGTAATCCACGTCCTTGTCGAAGGTGCGCCAGATGAAGGTGCCGATCATGCCGACCAGGCCAACGATGGCCAGCCACCAGATGTGCCAGATCATCGCGAAGCCGAAGACCAGGCTGAAGGCACCAATCACCACACCGGTACCGGTGTTGCGCGGCATGTGGATGTCGGTGTACTTGGCCGGGCGTTCCCACGCCTCACCACGCTGCTTGCGTTCCCAGAAGTCGTCCAGCTCGGTGACCTTGGGCAGCGAACCGAAGTTGTAGAACGACGGCGGCGAAGAGGTTTCCCACTCCAGCGTACGGGCATCCCACGGATCGCCGGTCAGGTCGGCGGTCTTCTTGCGGTCGCGGATGGACACGGCCACCTGGATGATCTGGCACAGGATGCCGGCGCCGATGATGAACGCACCGACCATCGCAATGACCAGCAGCGGCTGGTATTCCGGGTTCGGGTAGCTCTGCATGCGGCGGGTCATGCCCATGAAGCCCAGGATGTACAGCGGCATGAAGGCCACATAGAAGCCGATGAACCAGCACCAGAACGCGCGCTTGCCCCAGGCCTCGTTGAGGCGGAAGCCGAACATCTTCGGCCACCAGTAGGTGATACCGGCGAACATGCCGAACACCACGCCGCCGATGATGACGTTATGGAAGTGGGCGATCAGGAACAGGCTGTTGTGCAGCACGAAGTCGATGGCCGGGATCGCCAGCATCACGCCGGTCATGCCGCCGATGGTGAAGGTGACCATGAAGCCGATCGTCCACAGCACCGGGCTGGTGAACTGCACGCGGCCGCGGAACATGGTGAACAGCCAGTTGAAGATCTTCACGCCGGTGGGAATGGAGATGATCATCGTCGTGATGCCGAAGAAGGCATTGACGTTGGCACCCGAACCCATGGTGAAGAAGTGGTGCAGCCACACGATGAACGACAGCACGCCGATGGTGGCCGTGGCGTACACCATGCCCTTGTAGCCGAACAGCGCCTTGCGCGAGAACGTGGCGATCACTTCGGAGAACACGCCGAAGGCCGGCAGCACCAGGATATAGACTTCCGGGTGACCCCAGATCCAGATCAGGTTGATGTACAGCATGGCGTTGCCGCCACCGTCATTGGTGAAGAAGTGCGTGCCCAGGTAACGGTCCAGGGTCAGCAGCACCAGGGTGACGGTCAGCACCGGGAAGGCGGCGATGATCAGCACGTTGGTGACCAGCGCGGTCCAGGTGAACACCGGCATGTGCATCAGCTTCATGCCCGGGGTACGCATCTTCAGGATGGTAATGAAGAAGTTGATACCGCTCAGTGTCGTGCCTAGACCTGCTACCTGCAGGCCCCAGATGTAGTAATCCACGCCTACCCCTGGACTGAACTCCTTGCCCGACAACGGCGGGAAGGCCAGCCAGCCGGTCTGCGCGAATTCACCCACGCCCAGCGAGATCATCACCAGGCCCGCGCCCGCCACGAACAGCCAGAAGCTGAGCGAGTTGACGAACGGGAAGGCCACGTCGCGCGCGCCGATCTGCAGCGGCACCACCACGTTCATGAGGCCGGTGATCAGCGGCATCGCCACGAAGAAGATCATGATCACGCCGTGAGCGGTGAAGATCTGGTCGTAGTGGTGCGGCGGCAGGAAGCCTTCGGCGCCGTTGGCGGCGATGGCCTGCTGGGTACGCATCATGATGGCGTCGGCAAAGCCGCGCAGCAGCATGACGAAGGCGACGATGAGGTACATCGCGCCGATCTTCTTGTGGTCAACCGAGGTGAACCACTCTTTCCAGAGATAGCCCCACAGCTTGAACTTGGTGATCAGGGCCAGCACGAGCAGGCCACCGATCCCCGCGCCAACCAGCGTGGAGATGATGATCGGGTCGTGCGGGATGTCAGCGAATGTCAGTTTGCCCAACGGATTCATGCTTATTCTCCCGAGCCTGCGTGGCCGGCGTGACCGGCGGCGGCGTGCTCGTCTGCAGTGTGTTCGGCATGGTCGGCCGGCATGTCATGGGCACCGGCCGGCATCTCGTGGCCTTCGTGGCTTTCGCCCGCAGCGCCATGCGACATGCCCTTGTGATCCATGGCCTTGTGGTCCATGCCGTAGTGCTGGTTGTCACCCATGTGGCGGGCAACGACCCAGTCGAACAGACCGGTTTCGGTGGTGCCGAAGTAGGTCACCGGGTGCCAGTCGTGGTTCTTCTCGGCCACCAGCGCGCCAAAGGCGGCCTGGTCCATCGGGGTGCTCTGCGCACGCACCTTGGCCAGCCATGCCTGGTATTCGGCTTCGGTCACCGAGTTGGCGTCGAAATGCATCTTGCTGAAGCCCGCGCCGCTGTAGTGCGAGGACATGCCCGGGAAGGTGCCGGTCTCGTTGGCGATCAGATGGAGCTTGGTCTCCATGCCGGTCATCGAGTAGATCATGCTGCCCAGGTGCGGGATGAAGAAGGCATTCATCACCGAATCGGACGTGATCTTGAAGTTCAGCGGGGTGTTCACCGGGAAGGTGATTTCGTTGACCGTCGCGATGTTCTCTTCCGGGTAGATGAACAACCACTTCCAGTCCAGCGAAATGGCTTCAATCACCACCGGCTTGGTCTGCGAGTCCAGCGGACGGTACGGATCCAGCGAGTGCGACGAACGCCAGGTCAGCACGGCCAGCACCAGCACGATCATGCAGGGGATCGACCAGACAACCACTTCGATCGCGGTGGAGTGCGACCACTTCGGCTCGTAACGGGCCTTGGTGTTGGAGGCACGGTACTTCCAGGCGAAGGCGAGGGTCATGATGATGACCGGCACGACGACCAGCAGCATCAGCACGGTGGCCGTGATCAGAAGGGTCTTCTGGTCGTGGCCGACCTGGCCCTTCGGGGCCAGAATGGCCGAGCTGCAGCCCGTCATGAACACGGACAACGCGAACAGCAGGCCCGGGCGCAGCCAGCGCCCAAGGGATTTCAACGGAATCATCGGTCGATCCAATTGCGTAGGGAATGCCTTCTCAAGCGCGCCCCTCCGGCCAAAGCCGGGTGTACCGCTCCCAAGGGGCGGCACGGAGGACGTTCATGTCAGCCCCCTAATTTTATGCCGTCACGCACCATTTAAGAAAGGCATTGACAATGATCTGACGCAGGAAAGGCCCGAAAACGGCTGCGACACGTTGTCGCACTGCGCGCAGACCGCCCGGATCAGCACAGCCGGAGCGACATGTATAGACATGAATCGTTCACGGCAGCTATCGGTGCAACTGGCCCTGCCCGGCCGCCCGACCCACCCGAACCCGACCTCGCGCGCACCCGGGTGCACCCCGAACGAACACCGGACTGCCGGGTCGGGCACACGTCCGTCGGACACCGGGCCGCCACGCGCCGTAGGGTCGGTTCCCAAACGACCGCCCATGCACCACCCACACCCGGTAACGCATGAAACCCGATCAAAACCGCTCTTGATCTCCCCCGCCCCACCCGCCACTCCGCGCCCACCGGACCGATTACGACGCCCCGAAACACGCTCCCAACCAAATGATGCGCGTCGGCGAAACGATAATTTTTGTGCCCTGGCTCACACACAAACGCCGCAATTCCCGCAATTCCGTGCCACACCCGACAACCAGTAGATACAGCCTACTGAAATCGCAAACCCAACAGACACAAACGATTTCGCTTCGTCGTCGTCCGCGGGCAAGGTTCTCCCCGGAGCTCAAAACTCCGGTGAGCCAAAATTATGGATGTCCCATGTCGGGAGGGTGGCTAATACAAGACCCCTCACGGGGGAATACACCCGCCGTCTGGCTTGCACGGTTTTGACCTCCCGACGCCCTCGCCCTCACCGGCGAGGGCCATTCCCTGTTGGAGGAGCGAAGATGAAACCCAAACCCGTCCAGTGGCCCGAAGACGAAGAAGAAGTCGTCCTGCTGCTACCCCGCTGCGCACCCAGCTATTCCCCCAGCTACTTCCACAACGTGCGTGCCGTGCCCCAGATCGGCGAACAGGACCGCGATCACTTCGGCCCGCTCCCCTTGGTGACCCTGCGCGGCGCCTGGCTGCGCAAGTTCGGGTTCGAAGTAGGCGTGCACGTAAGAATTGAAGCCACTCCCGGGCAGATTCTCCTGCGCCCGCTGTGGAATGACGATCCGCCCGTGCGCGAGAATATCGAGAAGCCCGTCGTGCGCTATGTCGAAGTGGAAGATCGGTAACTGGGACTAATTGACAGCCACCAGATACTGACCTAGCGTCCCAGCTGCCGTTCCCGCGTCCAGACACCAGGAAGTCTCAATGAACGTAATGTTGATTGGCGGTTCGCTTTTGATTGGAACGATTCTGCTGAGCTCGATTCCGCAGGCGGCCACGGCCGCCGCACCGGTTGAACAGACCTCGCTCGCAGTAACGCAGATTTCAACGGACGTCGACAAGGCGTCGTTTGTCGAGCGGCTTACCACGACCTTCCAGACAATGGCCGCCTCGGAATCGACCGAGGCACGTGCCGCAGGCATCCAGTATCTGGACGCCATCAAACAGCCTGGCATTTCGGGCCTGATCGAGCAGTTCTCCTACCCGCTCGATGCAGGCGGATCGAGCGTGATTGCGAAAACCACGGATGCTCCCTGGCAGCCGGGATCGACCCGGGTAAGCCAGTGGTGCGGAAAGAGCAGTGGCTACCTCCGTGTCTACCAGGTGACAGAGAAGTACATGGAAACCAAGCGAAACGGCAGTTCACGCTCCTGGGTACCGGTGCAGAACAGCGCGACGATGGTTGCAACCTGTCCCGACAAGCTGGCCTGATCCCTGCGGGCGAGCCTAGGCAGCAACCACCCTGTTCTGGCATTCCGCCCCGCTGGCGAAATCGCACAGGTTGCGCAGGGTGATGCTGCAGATTTCCTGTAGGGCTTCAACCGTAAAGAAGCCCTGGTGCCCGGTAACCAGCACATTCGGGAAGGTCATCAGGCGCTGGAAGAGATCGTCATCGATGATCTCGCCGGACAGATCCTGGAAGAACAGCGCGCTTTCCTGCTCATACACATCAATGGCCAGGTGGCCGAGATGCCGCGACTTCAGCGCGCGCACCACCGCATCGGTGTTGACCAGCGCGCCGCGCGAGGTATTGACCAGCATCGCGCCGGGCTTCATCAACCCCAGCGATTCCTCGTTGATCAGGTGATGGGTCTGCGGCGTAAGCGGGCAATGCAGCGACACGATGTCCGAGCGGGCCAGCAGTTCCTCCAGCGCCACGTAGTGGCCCACCGCCGAGAACTCTGGCGACGGGTAAGGATCGTTGCCCAGCACGGTGCAACCCATCCCGTTGAAAATGCGCGCCGTCGCCAGCCCGATCTTGCCGGTGCCCACGATCCCGACGGTCTTGCCGTGCAGGGTGCGGCCCAGCAGCCCATCGAGCATGAAGTTGCCCTCGCGCACCCGGTTGTAGGCGCGGTGGGTCTGCCGGTTGAGGGTCATGACCAGCGCCAGCGCATGCTCGGCCACGGCCTCGGGCGAGTATGCCGGCACCCGGGCCACCAACAGCCCCAGTTCCGCGGCAGCCACCAGATCCACATTGTTGAACCCCGCGCAGCGCAGCAGGATCGCCCGCACCCCCAGCCCATGCAGGGCCCGCAGCACGGCCGCGTCCAGGCGGTCGTTGACGAACACGCAGACCGCATCGAAACCCTGGGCCAGGCCGGTGGTCGTGGCGTCCAGCGCCGCGTCGAAATAGGCCAGCTCAAATCCCTGCCCGGCGTGGTCGCGCGCATTCGCTTCATCGAGGAAACGGCGGTCGTACGGGCGGGCGCTGAACACGGCGGTTTTCATGGGATAGCCTTGGGCATGCGTGATCCCCAGTAAACCAGAACCCCGCACAGGATAGAAACTCCCATGCAACCGGTCTGGCGCAAGCGTCTGCTGACGGCCGCTACGGCCGCGCCGTCGTGCCACCACCGCCGATCTTGAGCCGCTTGACGGCAAATACCCCCCCGATCATCAGGTCGCCATTCTCCATGACCGTAGTGATGCCACCCAAGGCGTTCCAACGACGGCTGTCGTCCGGGAAAACCCAGCGCGACTTGATCTCGCCCGTCGTCCAGTCCAGGCCCACATACTGGTAGACGCCCTTGTCCTTGTGCGCGGCGTACAGCAGCCCGGTTGCGGCCGAGACCACCGGCACCATGATGTCGGTGTTGTCGACCTCATGGTTGATCCAGGCCTTCTCGAACGCGTCCTTGTCCGGGTTCCAGTTGAACTTCTGTATGCCAATCGGCGCCGGCCGGGTGATCCCGCCGGTGAACGCGTTGCCCGGACCCGCCGGAAGCGGTTTGGGATACGTACTGTTGAGGAATGCGACGCCGTATCCCAACACATTGGGTGAGGGCTCGATGGTCATCTGGCTGATATCGATGCGGATCTGGTCGGCGATACGATTGGACTGGGTGCCCGGCTTCTGCTGGAAGCCTGCCGGAATCGCGTCGCGCCAGAACGCCACTGCGTTGCTGCCGGTTTCAGCCGCATCGGCGATTACGATCAGTTTGTCCGGGTCGCTGCCGAATCCCATCAATGTCGGGGTGGTGCCCGAGCCGCGCGAGATCGCACCCATCGCCAAGGCTTTTTCGCCGGGCATGGAATCGTAGGCGGACGACCAGGCGCCGTCCTTTTCGTCGGTGGACAAAGTGGTCCCATTCCAGATCACCTTGTTCATGTGCTTCTCAGTGACCACGTAGATGCCATTGTTCTCATCGATCACGATGCTGTTGTCGACGGCCTCGCCATTGAAGGTCACTGACGCCTTCACGTTCAGATCCCGGTCCAGGATGATCAACGCTCCCGGCGCGGCGGCTGCCAGGAAGCCGTCGTACGTCATGTTCAGGCCGATGATGCGGGTAACCGACCTGGCGACGTCTGCCGGCAGGCCCTTGGCTACGTCGGCCGTCTTTACGATCCGCGGCGGGTCACCGACTACGTTGCCATCGGTTGTCTTGAGCACGTGGGTGCCACCGTACACGCAGTAGTGATTGCCGTCGCGATCAAACAGGTTGTACACCCCGTTGATTCCGCTTTCCATGTTGAGGCCGGCGGCACCCAGCCCTTTCAGCGCATCGAGAATCTTCGTCTCGTCCTTGGCCCGGTAGGCGGCGTCCAGCTGGGTCAGTGCAGCATCCAGCGCAGTGGGCGTAGCCATCGCGGCGGATTTTTCAAAGCCGGGGTAAGGCAAGAGTCCGCCCACCGCCTCGAACGCGTCACCGGTCACCCGGATCTTCTGCACACCCACCGCACCGCTGGCAAAGGCGATCACCTCCCCGCCCACCCGCTTCATGGTGGGATTGGAGGTGATCAGCGTGGGCACGGTCGCTACGTCCGCCGCAGTCAGGTTCCTGCTGCCGACGGGCCCTGCGATCAGCACTGAATCGGTTGCCGCTGGATTGAAATGGGAGGTCGGGTAGACGCTCTCCGCCAACCACGGGTTCGGTGGCGGCATGCTGGGTGGTGTTGCTGCAGGCGGCTCCGCGGGGCGGGCAGCCGTAGGTGCTGGGGTGGGAGTTGTGCTCGTGGTCTCGCGGTTGCATGCCGGAAGAAGCAGCGCGAGGATCAAACCCAGACCGACAGCCGGAGCCGCGTCCCACATCCTGGTCGTCATCTTCGATTTCCCTGCTGACCTTGACGAATGCCAGCTTCCTCCGGGCCAACCGATGTCGCCTCAGCAAAGGCACGGTCGGTCGGCCCGTATTTTTACTTAACGGCCGTGTGAGGGTGGCAGTCCGCTGCCACCTGTTCATGGGGCCGGACCAGCGCACACCCCTTGAGCAACGGGAAGCCGAGCGCAGGGAGCGTGCGCGTCGCACCGGGAAAGGACGTCGAGACTGGTGGAAGCGCGAACCACCGCCAAGCGGTTGAGGATGCGGGTTGAAGGACAGGCGCCAGCGGCGCGGCATCCACATGCCCCTGATCAGGCATCGGCTAAGCTTCCTGCCTGACCTGAAGACGGACCCCTTTGCATGCCCTCTCCCCCCTCACGAGCCGGATGTGCCTTGTGCCGTGATGCGGAGCCGCTGCCGTTCGACTTCAGCTACGCGTTCCAGCCCATTGTCGACATACAGGCGCGCAAGGTGTTCGCGCACGAAGCGCTGGTACGCGGTCCGGCGGGCGAACCTGCCGACACGGTGCTGTCGCGCGTGACCGCCGAGAACCGGTATTCGTTCGACCAGGCGTGCCGTGAGAAGGCCATCCGGATCGCGGCGGGGTTGCAGCTGCCGTCCTGTCTTTCGATCAATTTCCTGCCCAATGCCATCTATCGGCCGGAAGTATGCATCCGTTCCACCCTGCAGGCGGCCGAGCGGTATGGCTTTCCGGTGGAGCGGATCATCTTTGAGACCGTGGAGGGCGAGCAGGTCAGCGACGGCAAATGGCTGGCCGAGATCCTAAGCGAGTACAAACGTATCGGCTTCAAGACGGCGATTGATGATTTCGGCGCTGGCTTTGCCGGCCTCAACCTGCTGGCCGATTTCCACCCGGATATCGTCAAGCTGGACATGGCGTTGATCCGCGGCATCGACCATAGCCGGTCACGACGCGCGATCGTGGCCGGGGTGATGTCGATGTGCGACGCGCTGGATATCGAGGTGATTGCCGAAGGAATCGAAACCGCGGATGAGGCGCGATGCCTGTCCGATCTCGGCATCCGCCTGATGCAGGGCTACTGGTTCGGCCGCCCACTATTCGAGCAGGCCGCGGGCGAGGCCGACATTCCCTGGGGCGCTTGACGGCGCAGCTCGCCCTCGGACCGCGCCCTGACGCCGAGGTTAACAGCGGCCGGTCGAAACCCAGGCGCGCGCCGATGTGTCATGGACCCGCATGCCAGCCTGGCCTAGTATCGGCAGCTGCCGAATGCCCATGACTGGATGTGCGTGAACAGCTTTGAAAGATTCAATGGCCGCCGTAGCGGCAAGGGCAGTCAGGTCGCCATCCTTGCCCACGGCTTCGGAACCGACCAGACGGCCTGGAGCGCCCTGCGCGCGTGGTTCGAGGCGCGCTACGACGTAGTGTCGTTCGACCTCGCCGGTTGCGGGCCCAACGGTGCTGACACCTACGATTTCGACCGGCATGGATCGTTGTTCGGCTATGCCGACGACCTGCTGGAGATCATGGACGACCTGGCGCTGCGCGACTGCGTGTATGTCGGCCATTCCATGAGCGGCATGATTGGTGCGGTGGCCGCGGTGGCCCGCCCGGAACTGTTCGACCGGCTGGTCACCGTTGGGGCTTCGCCGCGTTACCTGGATGACACCGGCTACACCGGCGGCTTCCAGGCAGCGGATCTGGAGAACCTGTTCGACAGCATGAGCGCCAACTACCAGGCCTGGGTGGCCGGGTTCGCGCCGATGGTGGTGGGCGTGGACAACGGGCAGGTGGTGGCCGACTTCTCGCGCACGCTGTTCCAGATGCGCCCGGACATCGCGCTCAATACCTCGCGCACGATCTTCAATTCCGATATGCGATCACTGGCCGCGCAACTGACCCGACCTGTGCATGTGATCCAGACCGCGGTCGACATGGCCGTGCCGGTGCAGGTCGGTCATTGGCTGGCAGCGGCCATTCCGACCGCCACGCTGGATATCATCGATGCCGAGGGGCACCTTCCGCACATGACCGCCCCCGATGAAGTCGTCCGTATCCTCGAGCGCTGCCTGTCGGCAAACGTGGCATGAGCACTACCGACAGCGACGCCCTCGCCGGCCTGTGTCACTTCGCCCAGCTCGCGTCCGGTGCGGATCTGGTCATGGCGGTGGAGATTGAAGCCAATGGCTGGGCGGGTTGGGCCGCTTCATTCCCGGCCATGCCTTTTTCCGGATTCAGCCTGGCCCGTAGCGGCATCCTGGAGCACGGCTGGTCGGGGGAACCCGTCGCTGCCGCCGGATTCCGCCTGCCCACGGCCCTGCTGCATGGATTGAACGGTCCACCGGCGCGGCTGCTGTTCGTGCCCGCGCCGTCCCTCGGCGCACCGCTGAGCGGCCTGCTGGTGCTGTGGAAGGGCGAGCCGTCCGCCACGCATTTGACCCCACAGGTTCCGCTGCTGGCCACGAGCGTGGCCCGCCTGCTGTCTGCCCGGCGCGAAAAGCTGCGCGAAGTGACAGTGCAGAACCAGTTCATCGATCTGGTCGAGAGCGTGCCCGCCGGGATCGTGCTGATGGAAGGCGACGGCGTGAGTGCGGTGATCAACGAGCGTGCCGCCGACCTGCTGGGCTGCCCGCCCGGTAACCACCGCGCGCGCGACCTTGCCGAACCCATGCGCACCCTTCGGCAGCGGTGCGACAACCACGCCGAGCTTGAGCAGGCGTACGGCGCGCAGGTGGGCAATGTCAGTTTTGCTTCCACCTTGAACTGGGCGCTGGGCGAACGCACGATCGAGGTGGACACCCATCCCGTACGTGGGAACGGCGAATACGGCCGCATCTGGCTGTTCACCGACGTGACCGCCGAACTTTTAATGGCCGCCGAGCTGCGCCGCCTGGCCGCCTCCGACCCGTTGACCGGCATTCCGAACCGGCGCCACTTTGAGGAGCGCTCGGCCCAGATCATCGCCGCGCGGGAAGCCACCGGTCATTCGGTGGCCGTGCTGATGGTCGACGTCGACCATTTCAAGAAAATCAACGACAGCCACGGTCATCCTGCGGGCGATGAAGTGCTGAAGGTAGTAGCCAAGCGCTGCCGGGAGGCGCTGCGCGAGCGCGACCTGTTCGCGCGCTTTGGCGGCGAGGAGTTTGTCGCGCTGCTGGCGGCGCCTGCCGTCGAGGATGCGCCCGCGGTAGCCGAACGGATGCGGCAGGCCGTGGCCGCCACGCCGATTGATGTTGGCGATGAGCGCATCAATGTGACGGTGAGCATCGGGGCCGCACTGGGTGAGGCGCTGCCGGGGAGTGACCAGCCGCTGCTGGCCGAATTGATCGCGCGTGCGGATGAGGCGCTTTACCGGGCCAAGGCGGGCGGGCGTAACCGGGTCAGCATGGCGGTGGAATAGGCTTAATCGCTCGTTGATGCAGTTGTTGGATAGATTTACTCCGACCGGCCATTGAAGGCCCTCCATCTGCCCCCACTGCTGTATCACCGCCTTGGGAAGCCCCTGATGCCGAAGATCTCCAGAGCCAAGCTGCTGGCCGCCACCACCGCTGTGGTGGTCCTTGTGCTCGCCTGCAATCTTGAGCTGCTGCCGCTGGCACTGCTGGTGGACACCATTGGGCTGGACGTCCTGGCGTTGCTGCTGGGCGCGCAATTGGTGACCATGCTGCCATGGCTTCGCGCGCATACCGCGGCAGCCTTGCGCATCACCGGTCTAGCCGGGGGCGCGATGGCTGCCGGATTCATGGGTGGCTACCTGCGGCAGCTGGTTTTCTTGAAGCGTCTGGAGGCGTCACGCCCCTGGAGGCGCTAGCCCGGCATCAACTGGATCGGCCTGAGCCGCGCATACACCCACTCCGCGAAACCGCAGGGTGCCAGGATTTTCATCCGAAAGACTGAAACTGCCTGGCGCCCCGTAACGCGTGGGACCCCACGCACGCAGCCGTGGCCATGCACAGCACCACTTTCGCTTAGGGCATGCGTTGACGGCTGGCGCGCTCACACTCCATCACTTGCCGGTGCGGCGGCGGGAATTGACGAAGAGGACGACGGCCACGATCGCTGCAACCGGGATCGCCAACATGACGAGTACGATCAGCCAATGCCAAAGTGAGAAGCTTCCCATGTGGTCATGTCCCTTGAAGTAGATTCCAACCTTAGCCCGAATTGAGCACGCATTCGACATCGCTGGGTCGACGGCAACGCTGGGGGCCTGTGGGTTGAGTCAGATTTCCGACATCAGTTCCAGCATCCCGTCCGTGAAGCGCTTCCGTGTTTCAGATGATTTCGGGCCGTTTGACAATGAGAGGATCGTCTCCTTTTTTTACAGGACAAATGCGACCTTGTGCAAGTGAAGAGGCGGTTTCCGACGTAGCCCCATGAGGCCGAAAAACCGAAACAAAAAGCCCCGACCAAGGCCGGGGCTTTTGCTGAATCTGGTGCCGGAAATAAGAATCGAACCTACGACCTACGCATTACGAACCCAGCCAAGAACCTTCATCGTGCACTGACCATGCGTGCAGTCCGCCCATCACTGCACTATCAAGTAACGTTAGCTTCTCAACCGAGCACCAGCCACCTCCTGCCTCGACCACGCCTTAAGCTCCATCTAAGCCACCGCTTGCTCGTGCCTTAGCTGCAAGCGGGGATACACCCTCTTCGGGAGGCGGAACAAGCAGAATCACACGCATCTGAGATAGCCAACACCGGCTTCCGCAACGATCCGCGGCAAGTCCGGGAACATGAACCTAATAAATGGTATTAGCAGTCATTGAATCCCAGAGATGCCCTCTATCCAAATAAGACCCCTGAAATTTCACCCGACCAAATGTTTCGTCGACGACGCGACGCCCAGACTTATACACATGCACATGTATTCCAAGCTCCTGGGGTCTGTTCGCGGTCCAAAGAACAGCAGGTGTAGAGGGCCACAATTCAAACTGCAAGCCTGAGTACTCATCGAGATCCAGCTCACGATCCGGAACAACATAGGTATTACTGTTACTGAACTGATCGTGCAGTGGCTTCAAGGGTGTAGATACGATTTTTCCATCACTCCAGACACTATCGTTCCCACAGTTCCCGCAAAAATGCTTTGCGTGCGGCGTACTCGCGAAACTCCCCAAATCCAAATGAGGATACCCACACTTCTTGCAGGTAACGCAATCCATCGGGTGCCCATGCTCAAGCGACCTGACAAACTCGAACGCAGCCGGCGGCGTAATCTGAATCTGCGTAATCTCATGACTGGAGAAAAGTCCGAGGTTTTGACTATAGGAGCAAACGATAGCGTCATAGTCACGATCCAAAACCTTTCTATCTGTACCCGCAATCCTCTTGTGAACATGGATCTTGGGGGCACGGGGAACAATTGGATCACTCGATAGAGCAGGCGGCAGAGAACACCAAACGCCAATTTCCTCAAAATCATTGAACTCAACCACCAATGGGTCGACTACGTAACTCATCCCCATCAAATGATTACTACAAGTAACCTCACCGGATGCTGGAACCGCGGCAATATCCGCCTTCGTACCCCAGTGAATCTGATGTGTCTTACAGTACCATCGCTCAGCGCCATTCCTGAACTTTCCACAAGGAACTATGTGACAAGGAAGAACCGCACTGTCGCCAGATTTACTAGAAAAAACCCCGAAGACGCCTTCAGAATTTACAGCAATGTTCCCTATCGTCCTGCCTGGAGCCCAGCATATAGCAGCGGCCGCCGAGTACTGCTCCTGCACAACTTCAAGCTCACCCTCATTGCAGTGCTTTTGAATAAACTCCTTTTTTGCCATCCCCGTCCCTGGGTCTGACCACTCGCACTCCCAAACTTCAACCTTTCCGGTTTCAGGATTAAGCCTTCTAGCGTAGAACATTAGTTATCCATCGCATTTTGAGCTAACTAGTGACAGAGGATAAGCAACACAGTCATCGTAAACAAGCGGTAGCTCACTGAGGCTTTGCGTGCATGCATCCATAGCCGCCACTTCCGCTCGCATCAGAAAAAAACTCCGACGTTCAGATAGGATTTCCACGCCAACTCGTTCGCAGCGCCTCGCCTGCATGGGCCCAGCCGAACATAGGTTCTCCGCAGTACTGATGCAGCTACTCATAGCGCCACAACTGGACGGATATCCCTTCGGAACAACAACTTAGCCAAGCCGCTTCGTCAGCCGGAGTACTGATAAGTGCCTTGTAAGCCGGGGAGCCGGCACTTTGAGCCGATCCGAGCGCGCGAACGGTTGGGGATGGCTGGGCGGGGCTCACTCATGCGCTCAAGGCGGACACCTGTCTGCGGTGTACCTCCCCCGGAACCGAGCCTACGTGTAGTACTTCTCATTGACGTTGCGGCTGCAGGCGAGACACTTCCGATATGCACCAAAGCGCCCAGGACGCTCCCTCCCCAACAGGCCACCGCACTCGCACACCAGCCGGCTGCGCTCTTGATCCCACCGCCATAGCCTCAGAGTGGCGATAAGCCCAAGGATCACGGACGCCGCTATTGCCAACGCTGGTGCCCAGCGCGCCACTGCATAGATCCCTGCGAGCAATGGGCTTTCCCGGATCATCCCCAAGGGGAGCATCAGCAGTAGCCCTATCACCAGCGTTCCTACTGCTGGCGCGTACATCCTTGCCATCATCCAAGTCCAACGGTCCATGTAGTCATCCCGGCGATTGTTTAAAGCATCCTTAAACATATCGGTCGCACGGGATGAGACTTGAACCGCATCCCACTTTTCGCCGCCCCTACAAGGCGGAACGCCACCGCACGCTTCATACATGGCCGCCCAATCTCAGCAAGCTTTTGCCAGACCGTGGATGCTAATGGCACGGCAATACACTGAACTCAGGGAGTGAAATCAGACGCTCATTCCAAGGATCTTCCGAACTTCATCCGTGCGCTTCTTAGAGAAGATCCAACCCTTAAGCTGGACATTCCATTTCCCTCCAACCGCAAGGAACTTCTCTTTGAACTGAACCGTGTTTCCTTTGACCAGGATAGCCTTCTCGCTGTAGTCAACGACCACTGGTGCAACAGTGAAGTCCCCCGTCTGAGGAGATGCGGCAACAGTCACGTTCGAATCCGAATCACCCACCTTTGCGCGGGGGGGGCTTACATCGCTTTCTTCAAACTGTCCAACCATGAGGGAGAGGTGGCCTATGATCTTTTCCTTCAGTTCGTTGGTAGAAGAATACTCACCAATGAGGCCGTTTTTCATGCATTCGTCCTTGAAGCTCCAAAGTTCCTGGAGTTGCCCCGCGCTCTTCTTTAGTTCGTCAGGCGAAACTGGCTTGTTGGAGAAGTAGACAAGCACAGGCTTCCCAAGCTGCATGAACGTCTGTATTTCTTCCACCGTCCCACTCTTTGCTTTACCAGTAGGGCTACCTAGCCTCAGCCCAAAAACGGCTATCAAAATATCGGAACTTAGAACAATCTGCTTATTGATCAACTCCTGTGGACGACCGCCCATGATTGGAACAACGTCAGTCTCCCACTTCGTCGGTAGAAATGCGGTCTTCTTGTCAAAGGAATTCTTGACGTTCCACTCAAAAAGCGCCTCCGGAACGATCTTTCTCTCATCCGCAACATCTGACGGAGAGCCAATCAGAATTCGGTACACCTTGGCCGGAAACGACATACATCCCCCAATGTAAGTTGATCTATGAGCGCATCAACCCGAGCCATCCAGTCGGCTCACCTTGCAGCCCATGAAAAAAGCCGTCAGAGCACCAATCTATCGAAACGATCATTTAGGATTGTCCTCGATGCATCGTAGTGCATCGCGGTCGTTGACTTCACCAAGGCCCCCAAGTCCGCGTCGTCCAACACGATCATGTAGCCCCGCCCATCCTTTGCGGCATCTCGGCACATGGCCTCAATCTTCTTGCGATCACTAACCGCACGACAAATAAGAATGCCAACCTGCCCTCCGGACTTTGAGAACCGCCCGGACAACTGGTCAAGTTCCGGATTTTTAACATCCTCGGTGTAGTTTTTGAATTCAATGAAGACGTAAGGCGCTGTGTAGTGCTTTGCAAGCCAACAGAAGAAGCCTGCTATGGCTGAGTTAGAAAACCGGAGATCGACAATCTTCCGCCCCTGATTGATTGGGGCTTGGCGCACAGGATGTATGAGAGACGGGTAAAGCAGGGCCGAAAGTAGACCTTCGACGGCCCGCTCGTATTCGTGGGCGTGAGCTCTCCCCGGAGGAACAGCCACCACTGCCCTATACAGATCAGACAGTTGAACGTTAACGACGTTCTCAATCTTGGCAAACCCACTATTGCTAATCGGAGGCGAAGGATCTGCCGCTCTCGCCTTTTTATACTGAGCGAGGACATCAGGATTGTCCTCAGTCAACTTTGCTACGGCATCTTTATCTTTCCCGTAGTGCTTCATTAGAGCGGTCTTCGTAACCCTTCGCTTCTTACTCTTCAACACTTCTACCAGGCCGGACCCACTGGCCAAGTGTTGTTTCTGCATTTCCGGCAACAAGTAATGGCGATAGTACGCTCCAACGTCGTATGCGCCCGCCAGTCGAACAATCGCCTTCGGAACCAATACAAGACTCTCGCCCCTCGGCATGGGAAGCTCCACATGCTTCGCAACCCAGTTCTTCGTCTTCATATCCCAGTAGGGACCTGATGAGACACCCGCTACCATCGGAATATCGTAATACCGGCACATGTCCTGGGTGTACTCGATTAGAGGTGCGCGGATGATGTTGCAAACCGCATCAGAGATCATGTCGGCACCTACGCCTTCAATGAGAAGGGCGGTATCTTCCAAGTCGGAGAGGACACCAGACTTTGCCGCCTTGCTTGTCAGAAGCGATTCCCACACGGATCCTGCAGATCCCTTACCGAATGCGTGACCGCGCGACCTACCTGATGAATAGCCGAGATGAAAGTCATTCCTTTCGTTCAACGACCCCAGAAGAGAGACGGCCCTGGCTTTGTCTCCATTCTGCACCGCACTCAGCACGTTGCTAAAAAAGCTTTGAAGGAGAGCAACGCACTGACTGGACCACGGGGTGTCCATGGCTCTTATTGCCGTGGGCTCCACAAAAACTGGAAGGTCGGTGTCCAGCGGGACGTCCACGAAATCAAGTTCTGCTTGCTTTCGCTTTAGTTTGTACTGCTGAGATACGCGCATCCTATCCCCCCCCCTGTGCTGGCTTCACTGCCTGAGTGGAACGTACCTCATCAGAGAGTACCGTGCCACTACCGCATAATTCACAGAGAACCAACAGGGGAGTCCGCGGTCAGAAGGGCCATCTTGGACTTTCTTTTAAGTTGGAATGAAGCCAAGTGATCCTGGCCAATGCGCCCCATTCGCGCGGACACGAACCATCCGCAACCTCCAGCTTTGAGCCCTGGCCAGCCCCCAGCTCGGCGCGCCCCCTTTCCCCATCAACGGCTTCCGAACGCCCACAAACAAAAAGCCCCGACCAAGGCCGGGGCTTTCTGCTGTGTCTGGTGCCGGAAATAGGAATCGAACCTACGACCTACGCATTACGAATGCGCCGCTCTACCAACTGAGCTATTCCGGCTGAGCAGGCAATTCTAAGGGGAGCGGCCGGGCGGGTCAATTGGCGGCCCCGGCGCACCATTTGTTGACGCTCCCGCCCCTACAGTCGGGCTGTTGCCGCCTGGAACCCGCCCATGAACCCACGCCCCCGGTTGGCCGGCCTGTTGCTGGCGTCCCTGCTCTACTCCGCCTCTGCCGGTGCCCAGGCGCCCGCCCAAACACCGCAGCCCCCGGACCAGCAGTGGCAGCCCCTGTTCCAGCAGGTGCAGCGCGGCCACCTGTTCAAGGACCAGAAGACGTTTGCCGATGCGGTGCCGAAACTGGATGCCGACGCACTGCTGGTCGAGTGGGGCCAGGCCCAGGCGCAGCCCGGCTACGCCCTGCCCGCGTTCGTGGCCACGCACTTCACCGTTCCCACGGAGTCAGCCGCCTACGTGCCGCCCGCCGGGGAAAGCCTGCGCGCGCATATCGAGGGGCTGTGGCCGGTGCTGACCCGGACCACCGACACCGTGGACCCGCGCGGTTCGCTGCTGGCGCTTCCCAAGCCGTATGTGGTACCCGGCGGGCGCTTCCGCGAGGTGTATTACTGGGACAGCTACTTCACCCTGCTTGGCCTGGCGTCCAGTGGCCGCTGGCAGCAGGTGCGCGACATGGTGGACAACTTTGCCTGGCAGCTGGACCAGTACGGGCATATCCCCAACGGCAACCGCAGCTATTACCTGAGCCGGTCGCAGCCGCCGTTCTTCAGTTTGATGGTGGATCTGCTGGCGACGCATGAGGGGGATGACGCGTATCGCCGGTATCTGCCGCAGCTGCGCACCGAGCATGCGTTCTGGATGCGTGGGGCGGAGGGTTTGGCGCCCGGTGCGGCCAGTGAGCGGGTGGTGCGGATGAATGATGGGAGCCTGCTCAACCGGTACTGGGATGCGCGGGCAGTGCCGCGTACCGAGTCGTGGACGGATGATCTGGCTACGGCGGCCACGGTGCCGGATCGCGCGCCTTCGCAGGTGTATCGCGATCTGCGGGCCGGGGCGGAATCGGGGTGGGATTTCAGTTCGCGGTGGTTGGTGCATCCGGCGGAGCTGGGGAGCATCCATACCACCGAGATTGTGCCGGTGGATCTGAACAGTCTGTTGTTCCATCTTGAGACGACCGTTGCGCGGGCGAGTCGTGCGTCGGGGGAACGTTCTGTGGCGCGGGATTTCGCGCGGCAGGCGGAACAGCGCAAGCAGGCGATCAATGCGCTGCTGTGGGATGAGCGGCAGGGGTGGTATGCGGATCGGGATCTGGAGCGCGGTACGCCCCGCCCTGCGCTTACGGCTGCGGCGTTGTTTCCGTTGTGGTTGCAGGTGGCCAGCCCGGTGCAGGCGCGGCGTACGGCCGAAGCGGTGCAGACACAGTTGGTGCGTGCGGGTGGGCTGTTGACCACCACCGAGAACACCGGGCAGCAGTGGGATGCGCCGAATGGGTGGGCGCCGTTGCAGTGGGTGGCGGTGGATGGGTTGCAGCGGTACAGGCAGGATGCATTGGCGCGGCAGATCGGGGTGCGCTTCCTGCGCACGGTGCAGACGGTGTATGACCGCGACGGCAAGCTGGTCGAGAAGTATGTAGTGGATGGCTCAGCCGGCGGAGGGGGTGGCGGTGAGTACCCGTTGCAGGATGGATTTGGGTGGAGCAACGGGGTGGCGTTGGCGTTGTTGGATCGGTTGTGTGATGAAGGGAAGCGGTGTGAGTCGGCGGGGGATGTTGGGGAGTGATCACGCGAAGAGCGCATCTCCGGCCGGGGTCATGCGTTACAGCAGTGATTGGCAGGGTCGGCGGTCGTTTGGGAACCGACCCTACCAGAGCCGTGCCGTGCCGGCAGCACAGGTAAAGCCGCCGCCACGGCCGCGTCATGCAGACAGTAATGCCAGTCGTCCAACCCCGGTCATGCCAACAGGTGCGTGCGAGCCGTTATCGGACCGAGCGGGCTATGCAGTATTGCGCTGCGTAGTAGGTGCTTAGTACGCACAGCGTTGCGGCTGGGAGGCCGCCGCCGAAGCGGTCCCAGGCCAGTACGGAGTCGCTGATGACGAAGAGGACTGCGCCGATTGCGGCCCAGCGGGCGCTTGTGGGTGCCGATGGTGTTGCCGGGTTCTTCCTCCATGCGCGCGCGAGGGCGAGTGTGGCCATCAGCGCGAGCACCACTACGTAAACCACTACCGGGATGCGCAGGTCGTTGGGGAGCAGCGGCCATAGGCCGGCCAGGTTGATGCCGGCGAATACGGCCAGCAATGCGGCTGCGAACAGCATGCCCCGCCCTGCCCTGAACCCGGCGCGGAAGGCGACGATGTAGCAGATGTGGGCGAGCAGGAAGGCGATCAGGCCCGGCACGAAGGCGTCGAAAGGGAGCATCAGGGCGATGTCGCCGATGCAGGAAAACGCCATGCCGAGCATGATCGCGCGGGCGTAGGTGCGGTGGGCGGAGGGCGTGTCGGCTGCCGACCAACGGTCGGCACTACGGAGCGCCATGGCTGCTATCAGCAGCGTGGCCAGCGGCTTGGCGATCCAGTGCAGCCAGCGGCCGTCGCCGTCGAGCGACGCGCCGACGATGGCGGCAGTTGCCGCCAGCAGTATCGGCACGTCGCGGCGCAGGTTCATCGCGCTTTCCAGAGCTCGGCCAGGCGGTCGGGCTTGCCGGCGATGCGCTGCAGCGAGGGGTACTGCAGGCCGCCGTGGTAATCGAGCTTGATGGTGTCGATGCGGTCGAAGTTTCGCACCAGCAGGGTGAGCGGGGCCTTGTCGGTCTTGGCCGCGGCCACCGCGTCCTTCAGGTCCTCGCCCTTGAACACGCGGCCGTTGAGCGCGAGCACGCTCATGCCCGGGGCCAGGCCGGCGTTGAAGGCGGGGCTGTCCCACAGCACGTCGGTGATGGCGCCGCCGTCGGTGACGGCCACGCCCAGCGAGTACAGCAGGTTGGTGTTCTTGGCGCGGGTTTCCTGCGCCTTGTAGGCATCGTTCGGGGTATCGGTGTAGACCAGCTTCCAACCGGCTGCTTCCAGCCCGCCGGTGAGCGGGCCGTGGCCGTCCAGGCGCTCGCGCAGGAAGCTGGCCCAGTCGTACGGGGCGATGCCGTTCAAGGTGCTGACCACTTCTTCGAACGTATACGGGTTCACGTTCCAGTCGCCGTCGTGCATGCCGAAGAAGGCCTTGGCGAAATCATCGATGCTGCGCTTGTTGCCGGTCAAGGCGCGCAACTTGCCTTCCACGTCCAGCCACACCATCTGCCCGCCGGAGTAGTAGTCCTCGCTCATCTGGTAATTGCGGAACGCCAGGGCGCGGCGCTGGGCGATGGTGGGGTCGTTGGTGGTGTCCTGCAGGTTGCGCCAGGCCAAGCCGGGGCGGCCGCGGTCATAGGTCGCCGCTACGTTCGCCAGCATGTCGCGGGTCTGGTCGGTGCTCCAAAGGCCCGCGCGCGCGGCCAGTACGTGGCCCCAGAACTGGGTCTGGCCTTCGTACAGCCACAGCAGGCTGTCGCCCATGGGCACGTTGAAGTTGGCGGTGGTCAGGTCGGCGCCACGGCGGTACTTGCCGTTCCAGGAGTGGTTGAATTCGTGCGGCAGCAGGTCGCGGCCGAGCCAGGTCTTGTCCCACTCGGTGAAGTAGCCGGTATCGCCGCTGTTCTCGCTGGAGCGCTGGTGCTCCAGGCCGATGCCGCCGAGCTTGCTGGTGAGCGCGAGCAGGAATTCGTAGCGGTCGAAGTGGCGTGCGCCGTAGAGCTTGTACATCTGCTGCACCAGCGCGCGGTGCGCCTGCAGCTGTTCTGGCTTGGCCACCAGCGATTTGGCGTCGTCGGCGAACACGTTGAGGTGCACGGGCACCTTGGCACCGGGGTCGAGGTCGAACTGCTGGTAGTGGCGGCCGGCGAACAGTGGCGAGTCCACCAGGTGGTCGTAGCTGATCGGCTTGAACACCACGGTGTCGCCGTCGCGACGCTCGGTGTCCAGCGCGGTGGCGTAGGCCCAGCCCGGCGGCAGGGTGACGCTGGCCTGGGCCTGGATGTTGCGGGTGATCACGCCGGCCGGGTACAGCGAGTTGGCGTTCCACTGCAGGTTGAGCATTTCCGGGGTCATCACCACGCGGCCCTGCCCTGCGCCCTGCGAGGAAAGGAAGTTGAAGTTGGCGACGACTTCACTGGCGCCCTGCGGCACGTCCACGGTGAAGGCGTACACGTTGTACGGGTCGCGCTTCCACGCCAGCGGTTTGCCGTTGGCGGTGACCACCAGGCCGGCGAGTTTGTCGATGGGGCCGCTGGGGGAATGCGCGCCGGGCAGCCACTGTGGGTACAGCAGGGTCAGCGGTCCGGGTTGGGCCGGCACGGTGGCCTTGACCTTGAAGATGCGGCGGCCGATGTCGCGTGCGTCCACGTCGATGCGCAGCGTGCCCGGGAAGGCGACGTCCTGCGGCGGGGGTGTCTGCGCGTGCACGCCGGTGGTAGTGGCGGCGAGAAGCACGGAGAGGACGGCGGCACGCAGTTTCATCGAAGACGGTTCCGGCATACGAAAGGATCGATGCTAGACCTGCGTGGGGCACAGCCCCATGGCCAAAGGTCATGCCTTCGCCGCGTGGGGAGTTGTCATCGGCGGTCGATCGGGATGCGACCCTACCAGCCGGTGGCCAACATTCGTCGCACCTTCGGCGCGCACGGTTGATTGATCCCGATCCCAATGGGCACGTAACAATTCGTAGGTCCGGCCGTTGGCCGGACACCGCGCGCAGCGCGGCGCAAGCGTCCAGCCGCGCGCGACCCCGGCGGCCACAATCCCTCCGGCGTTTAAACGTTCCGAAGACATCCGCCAAGAGTTCGTGACCCCTGATCGAGGCTGCCGGCCAACGGCCGGCGCTACCGTCAGCTGATGAGGCGCAGCCTCAATTCCTTCGGCAACGCAAACACCATCGATTCGGGCTCGCCTTCGAGTTCGCCGACGCCGGTGGCACCCAGCTCCTTCAGCCGCTCGATCACGCCATCCACCAGCACCTGCGGCGCGGAGGCGCCGGCGGTGAGGCCGATGTGCTTCTTGCCCAGCACCCAGGCCGGGTCGATCTCGTCGGCGCCGTCGATCAGGTACGACTCCACGCCATCACGGCGCGCCAGTTCGCTGAGGCGGTTGGAGTTGGAGCTGTTCGGCGAGCCCACCACCAGAACCAGGTCGCAGCGCTTGGCCAGGTCGCGCACGGCGTCCTGGCGGTTCTGGGTGGCGTAGCAGATGTCGTCGTTCTTCGGGCCCTGCATGGCAGGGAAGCGCGTGCGCAGGGCTTCGATGATGCCGCGGGTGTCGTCTACCGACAGCGTGGTCTGGGTGGTGTAGGCGAAGTTGTCCGGCTGGTTGAGTTCCAGCGTGGCGACCTGCTCCACATCTTCCACCAGGTAGATGGTGCCGCTGCCGGCCTCCTGCTTCCACTGGCCCATGGTGCCTTCCACTTCCGGGTGACCGGCGTGGCCGATCAACACCACGTCGCGGCCGGCACGGCAGTGGCGCGCCACTTCGAAGTGGACCTTGGTCACCAACGGGCAGGTGGCGTCGAACACCTTCAGGCCACGACGGTCCGCTTCCTGGCGCACGGCCTGGGAAACGCCGTGGGCGCTGAAGATCACCGTGTTGCCATCGGGTACTTCGTCGAGTTCTTCGACGAAGATCGCGCCGCGCTGCTTGAGGTCGTCCACCACGAAGCGGTTGTGCACCACTTCATGGCGTACGTAGATGGGCGCGCCCAGCGTTTCGATCGCGCGCTTGACGATCTCGATCGCACGATCGACACCGGCACAGAATCCACGCGGGTTGGCGAGCAGCACATCCATCAGACAGGTCTCCCGGCAGCGGCCGGCGGTGGGTTACGGGTTGGCATTATCCGCCTTTTTGGCGGCCTTGCCGTCGAACAGGCCGAACACGGCGATGCCGATGGCACCGACCACGATGGCGGCATCAGCGATGTTGAACGAGGGCCAGTAGTGCTCACCCACGTACCACTGGATGAAATCGACCACGTGGCCGTGCACCTGGCGGTCGATGACGTTGCCGATGGCCCCGCCGATCACCAGCGCGTACGGCACGGCGCTGCGCCAGTGCGCACGCGGGGTGCGCGACAGCCAGAACGCCATCAGGCCGCTGATGCCCACCGCCAGCGCGGTGAAGAACCACAGCTGCCAGCCACCGGCGTCGCTCAGGAAACTGAACGCTGCGCCGGTGTTGTAGGTGCGGTACCAGTTCCAGAAGCCGTCGATGACGGCTACTGGCTGGTACTCGGGCAGGCTGGACAGCACCCAGGCCTTGCTCCACTGGTCGAGGATGATGATGGCGGCCGACAGCACCAGCCACACCAGCGCGCTCGGGCGCGGACGCGGGGCGGCCATCAGAACCACTTCCTGTCTTCGCCGGCACCGTCGACGTTGCTTGCGCAACGACCGCACAGTTCCGGGTGGGCGGCCACGCTGCCGATGTCGGCACGGTAGTGCCAGCAGCGCACGCACTTCTGCTTGGTGGTCGGCTGGGCGCTGACGAACACCTCGTCGGTGGTCGCCGGGCGCACGCTGACATCGCCACTGATGAACAGGAAGCGCAGTTCCTCGGCCAGCGGCTGCCAGCGCGCGGCGGTTTCCTCGCTGGCGGCGACGGTGATTTCCGCTTCGAGCGCGGCACCGATGGCACCGTTGGCGCGCATCGGCTCGAGCACCTTGGCCACCTGCTCGCGCAGGGCCAGCAGCTGGTCGAAGTCGGCAGCGTTGATCGCGGCATCGGCCGGCAGCGGCACCAGGCCTTCGTACCACGTGGCAAACAGCACGTTTTCCTTGCGCTCGCCCGGCAGGTAACCCCACAGCTCATCGGCGGTGAAGGTCAGGATCGGCGCGATCCAGCGGGTGAACGCTTCGGCGATGTGGTACATCGCGCTCTGCGCCGAACGGCGGCCGCGCGAGTCGGTCGGCATGGTGTACAGCCGGTCCTTGGTGACGTCCAGGTAAAGCGAGCCGAGGTCCACGCTGCAGAAGTTCAGCAGCAGCTGCACGATTTCGGCCATGTTGTAGCCGGTGTACGCCGCCTTGATCTTCTCCTGCACCTCCCAGGCGCGGTGCACGATCCAGCGGTCCAGCGCGACCATGTCGGCGGGAGCGACCAGGTGCTGGGCGGGATCGAAGCCGTCCAGGTTGCCGAGCAGGAAGCGCGCGGTGTTGCGCAGGCGCCGGTAGGCGTCCGCGTTGCGCTTGAGGATTTCCTGCGACAGCGACATTTCGTTGCTGTAATCGGCCGAGGCGATCCACAGGCGCAGGATGTCCGCGCCCAGGGTCTTCATGATGTCCTGCGGTTCGATGCCGTTGCCCAGCGACTTGGACATCTTGCGGCCCTTCTCATCCACGGTGAAACCATGGGTGAGGCACTGCTTGTAGGGCGCGTGCTTGTCGATGGCCACGCCGGTGAGCAGCGAGGACTGGAACCAGCCGCGGTGCTGGTCGGAACCTTCCAGGTACAGGTCGGCCGGCTTGCCGAAGCCACGCTCCAGCAGCACGCCTTCATGGGTGACGCCCGAGTCGAACCAGACATCGAGGATGTCGGTGACCTTCTCGTACTGCGCCGCTTCATCGCCCAGCAGTTCGGCTGCGTCCAGCGCGTACCAGACGTCGATGCCGCCGGCCTGCACGCGGTCGGCCACCTGCTGCATCAACTCGACGGTGCGCGGGTGCGGCTCGCCGGTTTCGCGGTGGGTGAACAGTGCGATCGGCACGCCCCAGGTGCGCTGGCGGCTGATGCACCAGTCCGGGCGGCCATCGACCATGCTGCCGATGCGCGCCTTGCCCCAGCTCGGGAACCAGCCGACATTGTCGATGGCGGCCATGGCGTCGCTGCGCAGGTTGGCCTTGTCCATCGAGATGAACCACTGCGGGGTGGCGCGGAACACCACCGGCGTCTTGTGGCGCCAGCAGTGCGGGTAGCTGTGCACGATTTCCACGAACGCCAGCAGCGCGCCGGAGTCGCGCAGCACGTCCACGATCAGCGGCTGCGCCTTCCACAGGTGCACGCCTGCCAGCACCACCTCGCCGGCCGGCGGGGTGGACGGCAGGTACACGCCACGGCCATCAACCGGGTTGATCTGGGCGGCGGTGTAGTTGTCCATCAGCCCGTACTGCTGGCTGACCACGAAATCTTCCTGGCCGTGGCCGGGGGCGGTGTGCACCGCACCGGTACCGTCTTCGTCGGACACGTGCGCGCCGTTGAGCAGCGGGATGTCGCGCTGCGGGTAGAACGGGTGGGCCAGCAGCAGGTTTTCCAGTGCGGCACCGGCGGCATGGCCGTGCGCGACGACGTCTTCCACGCCATAGCGGCGCAGGGCGCGCTCGGCCAGGCTGGCGGCGATCACCAGCCAGCGACGCTTGCCGGCATGGGCCGGGCCTTCGACCAGGGCGTACTGGATATCCGCGCCCAGCGACACCGCCAGCGAGGCCGGCAGCGTCCACGGGGTGGTGGTCCAGATCGGCACGGCGACCTCGACATCGGCCGGCAGGCTCACGCCGAAGCGCGCGGCCAGCTGCGCCGAATCGCGCGCTACGTAGGCCACGTCGATGGCCGGCGAGGTCTTGTCCTGGTACTCGATTTCCGCTTCGGCCAGGGCCGAGCCACAATCGAAGCACCAGTGCACCGGCTTGGCGCCGCGCACGATATGGCCGTTGGCGAAGATCTTGGACAGCGCGCGGATTTCATTGGCTTCGAAATCGAAGCTCAGGGTCTTGTACGGGTTGTCCCAATCGCCGATCACGCCCAAGCGCTTGAAGTCGCGGCGCTGCAGGTCGATCTGCTCTTCGGCGTACTCGCGGCACTTCTGGCGGAACTCGACGGCATCGAGCTTGACGCCAACCTTGCCCCACTTCTTTTCGACCGCGATCTCGATCGGCAGGCCGTGGCAATCCCAACCGGGCACGTAGGGCGCATCGAAGCCGGCCAGGTAGCGCGACTTGACGATGATGTCCTTGAGGATCTTGTTGACCGCATGGCCCAGGTGGATCTGGCCATTGGCGTACGGCGGGCCGTCGTGCAGCACGAACAGCGGGCGACCCTGCGCGTTTTCGCGCAGGCGGGCGTACAGGCCCTCGTCTTCCCAGCGCGACAGAATGCCCGGCTCGCGCTTGGGCAGGTCGCCGCGCATCGGGAATTCGGTGGCCGGCAGATGAAGGGTGGCTTTGTAGTCCTGGCTCACGCAGTGGCTCGCAATCTGTGTTCGGAAAGGATGTGACGGGCCTGATCGGCGTCACGGTGCATCTGGTCGGTCAATGCCGCCAGATCATGGAACTTTTCTTCGTCGCGCAGCTTGGCGACGAACTCAACCTGGATATGCCGACCGTACAGGTCGCCCTGGAAATCGAACAGGTGCGCTTCCAGCAGCGGCTCCACCCCGTCCACGGTCGGCCGGGTGCCGAAGCTGGATACCGACGGCCACGGCTGGTCGAACACGCCGTGCACCCAGGTGGCATAGATGCCCGCCAGCGCCGGCGTTTTCGGGAAGCGCAGGTTGGCGGTGGGGAAGCCGAGGGTACGGCCGAGCTGGCGCCCGCGCACTACCCTGCCCCCGATCGCATACGGGCGCCCGAGCAGATCGGCCGCATGGGCGAAATCGCCCTCGCGCAGCAGCTGGCGGATGCGGGTGGCGGAAATGCGCTCGCCGTGGAAATCCACCGGGTCGATTTCGCCGGCGCTGAAGCCGCGTTCGGCGCCCATGGCCTGCAGCAGGGCCAGGTCACCGCGGCGGCGGTTGCCGAAGCAGAACTCCGGCCCGATCCACACTTCGCGCGCGCCCAGCCGGTTGACCAGCAGCTGTTCGACGAAGGCTTCGGCGGGCATGGCCGCCATGGCCGCATCGAAACGCAGCAGGCCGATGGCATCCACGCCGAAATCGCGCAGGATCGTGACCTTGTCGCGGGCCAGGGTCAGCCGCGGCGGCGGCTCGCCCTGGGCGAAGTATTCGCGCGGCAGCGGTTCGAACGCGACCGCCACGGCGGGCACGCCCAGCGCGCGGGCACGCGCGGCCGCATGCCGCACCAGCGCACGATGGCCAAGGTGCAGGCCGTCGAATGCGCCGATGCAGACCACGCTTCCGTGCGGGAACAAAGGCCCGCCTTCGATGCTTCTGAACAACCTGGTCATCTACTGGGAATCCGGCCCGTCAGGACCGATGCGTTGCAAGGGATAGCCATGAAGTATAGCCGGGGTGCCCATGGATCAATGCTCGCGCAGGTGACGCGGGCGGAAGCCCATGGCGACCAGGGCCAGCAGGTAGGTCAGGCCACCGCCGCCGACCAGCAGCGCGAGGTTGCCGATCCGGTGCCATTTGTCCATGTCGGTGAAGTCGGTCATCAGCTGCAGCAGGCCCAGCAGGACTGCCACCATGGCCGCGCAGGCCAGGCCCAGGCGGGTCACGTAGCCGCCCCAGCCGGCCTTGGGCTGGTACACGTCGGTCTTGCCCAGCCAGTACCAGAGCAGGCCGAGATTCAGGTAACTGGACAGCGCGCTGGCAATGCCCAGCGCCAGGTGCAGGCCCGGCTGCTTGCCCAGCGCCACCCACACGCCCTGCGCCTTCAGCGCCTCGGGCACCATCACGTGGTACAGCACGGCCAGCAGGATGAAGTTGAAGACCATGTTGGCCACCAGCGCGACCAGGCCGGCGCGCACCGGGGTACGGGTGTCCTGGCGGGCGTAAAACGCCGGCAGCACCACCTTGAGCAGGGCGAAGGCCGGCAGGGCGAAGCTCAGGCCGTACACCGACAGCGCGGTCATGCGGGTATCGAAGGCGGTGAACTGGCCATGCTGGAAGATCGTGGCGATCAGCGGCTCGGCGCACAGCATCAGGCCGAGCATGGCCGGCACGGCGATCAGCAGCGTGGTGCGCAGGCCCCAGTCCAGCGCGCTGGAGAAGCCGGCCTTGTCGGTACTGACATGGTGGCGGGCCAGCGCCGGCAGGATCACCGTACCCAGCGCCACCCCGAACACGCCCAGCGGCAGTTCCAGGAAGCGGTCGGCCAGCGACAGCCAGGACTGCGAGCCATCGGTCAGCTTGGCCGCGATCACGGTATCCAGCAGCAGGTTGATCTGGGCCACCGAGGAGCCGAACAGGGTCGGCACCATCAGGGTCAGCACCTTGCGCACGCCGGGGTGGGTCCAGCCCCAGCGCGGCAGCGTGAGCAGGTTGATGCCGTGCAGCGATGGCAGCTGGAACAGCAGCTGCAGCACGCCGGCGGCCAGCACCGCCCAACCCAGCGCCAGGATCTGCTTTTCCGGGGTGCCGCCCAGCCGGGGTGCCAGCCACAGCGCGCCGGCGATCATGCACAGGTTGAGGATCACCGGAGTCAGCGCCGGCATGGCGAACCGCTGGAAGCTGTTCAAAGCACCGCCCGCCAAAGCGGTGAGCGAGACGAACAGCAGGAACGGGAAGGTCAGCCGGAACAGGTCCACCAGCAGGCCGTGCTTGGCCGGGTCGGTGTCGACCCCGCTGGAGAACAGGGTGGCCAGCTGCGGGGCGAAGATCAGCGCCAGCGCGGTGACCAGCAGCAGCACCGCGCCCAGGGTGCCGGCCACGCGCGACATCAGCTCGCGCAGCTCCTCATGGGAACGGGTTTCCTTCACTTCCGTGAACACCGGCACGAAGGCGGTCGCGAACGAACCCTCCGCGAACAGGCGGCGCAGGAAGTTGGGCACCCGGAAGGCCACCCAGAAGGCGTCGGTCACCGCATTGGTGCCGAACGTGGTGGTGACGGCCAAGTCGCGGACCAGGCCCAGCACCCGTGAAATCATGGTCATGCTGCTGAAAGACAGCAGCCCGCGCAACATCCTTGGTGAACTCACCCGTGTTTCCTCTTGACAATTGACTTGACGTACATTTTTCGAGCCATCATACTTTCCAGCTTGCTGTTCCCATTACACCGATTTTTCAGGAAACCACCACTGTGGCCAATATCAAGTCCGCCAAGAAGCGCGCCAAGCAGACCGTCGTGCGCAACGCGCGCAATACGGCTCAGCGTTCGATGCTGCGCACCGCTGTCAAGAAGGTGATCAAGGCGCTCGACGCCAACGATGCCGCCGGCGCCGAGGCAGCCTTTGCCGTCGCCCAGCCGATCCTCGACCGTTTCAGCTCGCGTGGTCTGATCCACAAGAACAAGGCCGCTCGCCACAAGAGCCGCCTGACCGCGCGCATCAAGGCCCTCAAGGCCGCCTGATACGGCGCAACGCCGCGCCTGGCGCGGCGTGCGGTACAAAAACCCGGCCCTGGCCGGGTTTTTTGCGTGATTGAAGGCCCCACAGAAAAACCCGGCCGAAGCCGGGTTTCCCGAGGAAGCAACGTCAGCATCAGAGCGCGTTGCGCGCATCCGCTTCGTCTTCCTTCTGGCGGTCGAAGAAGGCCATGATGTTGGTCATGATCGGCCAGGTGCCTTCACGGCCCAGCGCCGAGACCAGGTACCACGGCTGGGTCCAGCCCAGCTCGGCGATGATCTTCTCGGCCGCCGCCTTGGCCTCGTCCTCGAACATCAGGTCGGCCTTGTTCAGCACCAGCCAGCGCGGCTTTTCCAGCAACTCCGGGTCATGCTTGGCCAGCTCGCGCTCGATCGCACGGACCTGCTCGATCGGCGAGATTTCCACGCCGCCTTCCATGGGGGAGATATCCACCAGGTGCAGCAGCAGGCGGGTGCGCTGCAGGTGGCGCAGGAACTGCGCGCCCAGGCCGGCACCATCGGCGGCACCTTCGATCAGGCCGGGAATGTCGGCAATCACGAAGCTGCGGTAGTTCTCCACGCGCACCACGCCCAGGTTGGGGTAGAGGGTGGTGAACGGGTAATCGGCCACCTTGGGGGTGGCAGCGGACACGGCGCGGATCAGCGTGCTCTTGCCCGCATTGGGGAAGCCCAGCAGGCCGACGTCGGCCAGCAGCTTCAGCTCCAGCTTGAGCAGGCGCTCCTCGCCCTCCTCGCCCGGCAGCGACTGGCGCGGCGAACGGTTGGTGGAGCTCTTGAAGTGCATGTTGCCCAGGCCGCCCTTGCCGCCCTTGGCCACCAGCAGGATGTCGTCGTGCCGGGTCAGGTCACCGATCACTTCGTCGGTGGCCACGTTCATCACCACGGTGCCGACCGGCACGGTGATGACCAGGTCTTCGCCGCCCTTGCCGTAGGCCTGGCGGCCCATGCCGTTCTCGCCGCGCTGCGCCTTGAAGATGCGCTCGTGGCGGAAATCGACCAGGGTATTGAGGTTTTCGTCGGCGCGGATGTACACGCTGCCGCCATTGCCGCCGTCGCCGCCGTCCGGGCCGCCCAGCGGAATGAACTTCTCGCGACGGAAACCGACGCAGCCGTTGCCGCCATTGCCGGCGGTAACCTGGATTTCTGCTTCGTCTACAAGTTTCATGATTCTGGATGCCAACTGGAGGCGGTGGGCAACGGGTGCGCCCGACCGCAGAGTCTAACGTGAAAAACAAAAACCCCGCCGAAGCGGGGCTTTCGTCAGCGGCCCCACGCCTAGGCGGGGGCGCCTGCGTGCCGCGAAGCTCAGGCTTCGGCGACGACGCTGACGGTACGACGCTTCTTCGGGCCCTTCACCGAGAACTCCACCTTGCCGTCGACGAGCGCGAACAGGGTGTGGTCACGGCCGAGGCCGACGCCGGTACCCGGGTGGAACTGGGTGCCGCGCTGACGCACGATGATGTTGCCGGCATCGATGGCCTGGCCACCGAAGATCTTGACGCCGAGGTACTTCGGGTTGGAGTCGCGACCGTTGCGCGATGAGCCTACGCCCTTCTTATGTGCCATGACTGCTTCTCCTTATTACTTCTTGCCACCGGCGATGCCGGTGATCTCGATTTCGGTGTAGTACTGACGGTGACCCTGACGCTTCATGTGGTGCTTACGGCGACGGAACTTGATGATCCGGACCTTGTCGGCACGACCCTGCGACACGACCTTGGCGGTGACCGAAGCGCCGCTCAGAGCGTCGCCCAGCTTGATGCCATCGCTGTCACCCAGCATCAGGATTTCTTCGAACTTGATCTCGTTGCCGACTTCGACTTCGAGCTTTTCAACGCGGAGCGTTTCGCCCTGCGCCACGCGGTATTGCTTACCGCCGGTTACCAGTACTGCGTACATGACCAGACTTCCTCTGTAGTTATTGTGGTCTATGGACTGCCGCCATCGAGGGCGGACAGAAGCGGGATTTTAATGACTCACCCCAGCCCGGGTCAACCCACCCCCTGCTTTGAGCTGTCGTCCCCTGAACCCCGTTCAGGTTCAGGGCCCGCCGGTCTCAATAGATGAGACAAGGGGCTGGCAATGTCGCTGATTGCCCCCAAATCCCAAGCTCGGTAGGCTGACCGATTGCCGTCTCCGCTTGCCCCACTTTCAACGGATCCCCCATGGCGATGGATTTCATCCGCATCCGCGGCGCGCGGACGCACAACCTCAAGAACATCGATCTCGACCTGCCCCGCGACAAGTTGATTGTCATTACCGGCCTGTCCGGCTCGGGCAAGTCCTCGCTGGCCTTCGACACGATCTACGCCGAAGGCCAGCGCCGCTACGTGGAGTCGCTGTCGGCCTATGCCCGCCAGTTCCTGAGCGTGATGGAAAAGCCGGACCTGGATCATATCGAAGGCCTGTCGCCGGCGATCTCCATCGAGCAGAAGTCGACCTCGCACAACCCGCGTTCGACCGTGGGCACCATCACCGAGATCTACGACTACCTGCGCCTGCTGTACGCCCGCGTGGGCAGCCCGCGCTGCCCCGACCACGGCTACCCGCTGGAAGCGCAGACCGTGAGCCAGATGGTGGACCACGTGCTGACCCTGGACCCGGAACAGCGCTACATGCTGCTGGCCCCGGTCATCCGCGAGCGCAAGGGCGAGCATGCCCAGGTGTTCGACCAGCTGCGCGCGCAGGGTTTCGTGCGCGTGCGGGTGGACGGTGCGCTGCATGAAATCGATGCGGTGCCGCCGCTGGCGCTGCGCCAGAAGCACACCATCGAAGCGGTGATCGACCGCTTCCGCCCGCGTGAAGACATCAAGCAGCGCCTGGCCGAAAGCTTTGAAACCGCGCTGAAGCTGGGCGACGGCATGGTCTCGGTGCAGTCGCTGGATGTTGAGGATGCCCCGGCCCACCTGTTCTCGTCCAAGTACAGCTGCCCGGTCTGCGATTACTCGCTGCCGGAGCTGGAACCGCGCCTGTTCTCGTTCAATTCGCCGGTGGGCGCCTGCCCGGGCTGCGATGGCTTGGGCATGGCCGAATTCTTCGACCCCTCGCGCGTGGTGGTGCACCCGGAGCTCTCGCTGTCGGCCGGCGCCGTGCGCGGCTGGGACCGCCGCAACGCGTACTACTTCCAGCTGATCGCCTCGCTGGCCAAGCACTACAAGTTCGACACCGACGCGCCGTGGCAGAGCCTGTCCGAGCCGGTGCGCAAGGCCGTGCTGTACGGCAGCGGCGATGAAACCATCACCTTCACCTACTTCACCGAAGCCGGTGGCCGCACCCAGCGCAAGCACCGCTTCGAGGGCATCATTCCGAACCTGGAACGCCGCTACAAGGAAACCGAATCGGCGGCGGTGCGCGAAGAGCTGGCCAAGTACATCAGCGAACGCAACTGCCCCGAATGCCAGGGCCAGCGCCTGAACCGCGCCGCGCGCAACGTGTTCGTGGCCGACCGCGCGCTGCCGGAACTGGTGGTGCTGCCGATCGATGAGGCGCTGAAGTTCTTCAGCGGCATGACCCTGCCCGGCTGGCGCGGCGAGATCGCCGGCAAGATCGTCAAGGAGATCGGCGAGCGCCTGGGCTTCCTGGTCGACGTGGGCCTGGATTACCTCACCCTGGAGCGCAAGGCCGACACCCTGTCCGGTGGCGAAGCCCAGCGCATCCGCCTGGCCAGCCAGATCGGCGCCGGCCTGGTCGGGGTGATGTACGTGCTCGACGAGCCCTCCATCGGCCTGCACCAGCGCGACAACGAGCGCCTGCTGGGCACCCTCACCCGCCTGCGCGACCTGGGCAATACGGTGATCGTGGTCGAGCATGACGAAGATGCGATCCGCCTGGCCGACTACGTGCTGGACATCGGTCCGGGCGCCGGCGTGCACGGCGGCGAGATCGTCGGCCAGGGCACCCTGCAGGACATCCTGGACGCGCCGCGTTCGCTCACCGGGCAGTACCTGTCGGGCAAGCGTGCGATCGAGATTCCCGCGCGCCGGCACAAGCCGAACCCGAAGATGACGCTGCACCTGCGCGGTGCCAGCGGCAACAACCTCAAGGGCGTGGACCTGGACATTCCGTCGGGCCTGCTGACCTGCATCACCGGCGTGTCCGGTTCGGGCAAGTCGACCCTGATCAACGACACCCTGTTCTCGCTGGCCGCCAACGAGATCAACGGGTCCTCGCACCCGATCGCGCCGTACAAGGACGTGGAAGGCCTGGACCTGTTCGACAAGGTGGTGGACATCGACCAGTCGCCGATCGGCCGTACCCCGCGCTCGAACCCGGCCACCTACACCGGCCTGTTCACCCCGCTGCGCGAGCTGTATGCGCAGGTGCCCGAAGCACGTGCGCGCGGCTATTCGCCGGGCCGTTTCAGCTTCAACGTGCGCGGCGGCCGCTGCGAAGCGTGCCAGGGCGATGGCCTGATCAAGGTGGAAATGCACTTCCTGCCGGACGTGTACGTGCCCTGCGATGTGTGCCACGGCAAGCGCTACAACCGCGAAACGCTGGAGATCCTGTACAAGGGCTACAACATCAACGACGTGCTGCAGATGACCGTCGAAGATGCGCTGAAGCTGTTCGAACCGGTGCCGAGCATCGCGCGCAAGCTTGAAACGCTGGTGGACGTGGGCCTGAGCTACATCAAGCTGGGCCAGAGCGCGACCACGCTGTCCGGTGGTGAAGCGCAGCGCGTGAAGCTCTCCAAGGAACTGTCGCGCCGCGATACCGGGCGCACGCTGTACATCCTGGACGAGCCGACCACCGGCCTGCACTTCCACGACATCGAAGCGCTGCTGGGCGTGCTGCACAAGCTGCGCGACGAAGGCAACACGGTGGTGGTGATCGAGCACAACCTGGACGTGATCAAGACCGCGGACTGGATTGTCGACCTGGGCCCGGAAGGCGGCCACCGCGGCGGCACCATCCTGGTCACCGGCACGCCCGAGGACGTGGCCGCGCACCCGGCGTCGTACACCGGCCAGTTCCTGGCCAAGATGCTGCCCTCGGTCAGCGCGCGCCCGGAACGCCCGGCGGCGGTAGCCAACAAGCCCGACGCCCGCCCGCCGCGCAAGGCCAAGCCGGAAAAGCCGGCCAAGGTGGCCAAGAAGGCGGTGGCCGCCAAGCGCGCCACCACCCCCAGCAAGACCAGCCCTGCCAAGACCACGAAGGCGAAGAAGAAGTAATGAGCGACGAACACAAGATCCTGGCCCGCGTACCGATCAGCGTGCGCTGGCGCGACATGGACAGCATGGGCCACGTCAACAACGCCAAGTACATCTCCTACCTGGAAGAGGCGCGCGTGCGCTGGATGCTGGGCGTGGAAGGCGTTGCCATGACCGACCGGATCGCCCCGGTGGTGGCCGCGACCAACGTCAACTACCGCCTGCCGATCGTGTGGCCCAACGACATCGTGGTGGAGCTGTTCGTCGAGCGCCTGGGCAACAGCAGCGTGACCATCGGCCACCGCATCGTGGACCAGAAGAACGACAGCACGCTGTATTCGGACGGCAACGTGGTGGTGGTGTGGATGGATACCCAGACCGGCAAGAGCGCTCCGCTGCCCGACGCAATCCGCAACGCGTCTACTTGAATCAGACAGGCCGCCGATGAGGCGGCCTGTTTCGTTCAACAGGCGTCTGCGTTTGTGGTCATGCCCTACCGCTCGTGGACGCTCCGCGCGCAGTCGTCTGGGGAGCGACCCTACCAGCGGGTCCGCGCCCGACCCGCATCACCGACGCAGTGGGGCATGGCGCCGGTAGGGTCGGTTCCCAAACGACTGCACTGAAATCGTCTACGTGCGACGAACGCATGACGTTTCTCCGAGGCTAACGCTGTCTACCGCGCTGCCGACCTAGGGGCGTCGGCACGGACGGCAAGCATCGCGTCCACCCTACGGCCGTCTTCCAAACTCAAACGCAACGGCACCTGGCCGCCCTTCGCAAGCGGCACTTCCGGCTGCATCAACATCAGGTGCAGGCCACCCGGCTTGAGCACCACGCTCGCACCCGGCGCAATCGGCAACCGCTCCACCGCGCGCATCCGGCCCACACCGTCGACCAGCGTGGTTTCATGCAGCGAAACGTCGCCGAAGGCCTTGCTGCCGGCGGCCACCACCGCTACCGGCGCCTTGCAGCCATTGTGGATCACGCCGTAACCGGCCGCCATTGGCGAACTGCCCGGCGGCAACCGCACCCAGCCCTCGCGCACCGTCACACACGACGGCTCCGCCGCTGTGGCCGATGCTGCGGCCGCACACACCGCCAACAATACGCACACGAATGGTTTGGTTATCATCGCCTCAGTTCCCTGCCCGCAACGAGATCGCAGCATGACGACGCTTATCGAGGTGATCAACCATGGCCCCATCCGCGAGCTGCGGCTGGCCCGCCCGCCGGTCAATGCGCTGGACACCGAGCTGTGCCGTCAGCTGATCCACGACATCAACCAGGCCATGGCCGATGACGTGCACGGCATTGTGCTGTCGGGCAGCGAGCGCATCTTCAGTGCCGGCATGGACGTGCCGCACCTGCTCAGCCATGGCGAGGACCGGCACAAGCTGCTGGACAGCTGGCAGGCGTTCTTCGGCGCGGTGCGCACCCTGGCCGAAAGCCGCGTGCCGGTGGTGGCGGCGCTGACCGGCCATGCCCCGGCCGGCGGCTGCGTGCTGGCGCTGTGCTGCGATTACCGGATCCTGGCGCGCAGCCCGGACCCGGCCCAGCCCACGGTGATCGGCCTGAACGAGGTGCAGGTGGGGCTGGTGGCGCCGGAAGGCATCCAGCGCCTGATGCGCCGGGTGGTCGGCCACCACCGCGCCTCGCAGCTGCTGATCGGCGGTGAAATGGTGCCTGCCGAACGCGCGCTGGAGATCGGGCTGGTGGATGAGCTGGCCGCCCCGGCCGACGTGGTGCCACGCGCGGTGGCCTGGCTGGGTCGCCTGCTGAAGCTGCCGCGCCAGCCGATGCTGCTGACCCGCGCCATTGCCCGCGAAGACCTGCATGAAGCACTGCACGCCGACCTGATCCGGCTGGACCGGTTCGTCGAGGCCTGGTATGCCCCGGATGCGCAGCAGGCGTTGCAGACGCTGGTGGCACGGCTGGGAAAAGCGTAAGCCAGGGCCACCCGACCAACGGTCGGGTGCTACCGGCGATGGGGCGGTGTGCCCGGTAGCGCCCGACCGTTGGTCGGGCGGCGGCGCACGGCGCCGGCAGTTGGCGACTGGCCACCACCGGTATAATTCCCGTCCGCCCCAACGCCAGGCCGCCGCCTTGTCCCAGCCGCAAGAACCCGTCGTTTCCGAGCTGATCGACCTGCTCACGCTCGAGCGCCTGGAAGACAACCTGTTCCGCGGCCAGAGCCGCGACATCGGCACCAAATACGTGTTCGGCGGCCAGGTGCTGGGCCAGGCCCTCTCGGCGGCCCAGGCCACGGTCGAGAACGGCCGGCACGTGCATTCGCTGCATGCCTACTTCCTGCGCGCCGGCAACATCGACCACCCGATCGTGTACGACGTGGACCGCACCCGCGATGGCGGCAGCTTCTCCGTGCGCCGGGTCACCGCGATCCAGCACGGCAAGGTGATCTTCTTCTGCGCCGCCTCGTTCCAGCAGGCCGAAAGCGGGGCCGAGCACCAACACAAGATGCCCGAAGTGCCGCAACCGGAAGACATCGAACCGAACCGCCCGCTGCCGCCGGAAGTGCTGGAACGGCTGCCGATCAAAGTGCAGCGCTGGCTCTCGCGCGGCGGCCCGTTCGAGTTCCGCCACGTGTACCCGCGCGATGAACTGCACCCGCCCAAGCGCCCGCCCTACCACCAGGTGTGGCTGCGCCTGAATGAAACGGTGGGCGATGCGCCCGAACTGCACCAGGCGCTGCTGGCCTATGCGTCGGACTTCCACCTGCTGGGCACCGCTACCTTCCCGCACGGCATCAGCTATTACCAGCCGCACGTGCAGATGGCCTCGCTGGACCATGCGATCTGGTTCCATCGCCCGTTCCGCGCCGACGACTGGCTGCTGTATTCGCTGGACAGCCCCAGCGCGCAGGATTCGCGCGGGCTGGCCCGTGGCCAGTTCTTCACCCGCAACGGCATACTGGTTGCCAGCACCGCGCAGGAAGGCCTGATCCGCGTGGTGGATGACAGTGCCGCGGCCGCCGCCGTACCGGCCAAGGAATAATTCGATATGCGTCAGATCTTCACCAGCCAGCGCGTGGAAACCGTGGAAGGCGTGGCCAAGCTGCTGCGCGATGCCGGCATCGAGGTGCGCATCACCAACGGGCGCTCGTACCACAGCAAGCGCGGCAGCCAGTTCAGTTACCTGGACACCAGCAAGGCCACCACCCACCCCACCCTGTGGGTGGTACACGCCAACGACCAGCCGCGCGCGCGCGAAATCCTGCGCAATGCCCGCCTGCTGGAAACCACCCGGCGCGACCACCCCACCGCCGAATTCGCCTTCCGCGACCAGGCCGACGACGTGTCCCCCCGCCGCAACTGGGCCTGGCGCATCCGCATCGGCTTGCTGCTGATCATCGCCGCCGTGGCGATGGTGGTGGTGATGCGCCACCGCAGTGCCCCGACGGCTGCGCCGGTACAGACGCAACAGGCACAACCCCAGGCCCCGGCAGCCGAACCGGCGCCAGCGCAGGAAGAAGAAGAGGTCCGAGTCCGGATCACACCTCCGACCCAACAACCGTGAGCCCACCCGACGTATCCGGATCTCCCTGCGCACGTAAAAACTCGTAGTGCCGACTGTCAGTCGGCAACCGCGCGCCAGCGCGGCCCAAGCGTCCGAAGACCGTAACGCACCACGCCGATGGTGTGGTCGACGTTTACCGCGTGCCGAAGCCACCTGTCAGGCGCTCATGATGCCGGAACGAAGAGCAGCCGACTGACAGTCGGCTCTACCGCGCCCCTCGCGCGACCCCGCCCCGCCCCCCGGTCACATTCCCCGCCCCACACCGTCATGATGTCACCACCCACAGGGACCGACGCCATGACCACGCTGCCGCTGATCGACACGCTGGACCGCGAACTGCCTGCCGCCGCCGGCGGCTGCCAGCAGTCGTACGGGCGCATCGTGCTGGCCTGCCAGAACACCGTGACCGCGATCGCGCTGGCGATCACCCGCGACGTGCAGGCCAGCGAGGACATCGCGCAGGAAGCCTTCATCAAGGGCTGGCAGCAGCTCAACCAGCTGCACAGCCACGGCAGCTTCCTGCCCTGGCTGCGCCAGATCACCCGCAACCTGGCCCGCGACAGGCTGCGCGCCAACCGCGGCCGGCCGCTGTCGGGCGAGGCCGCCGAGATCGCCATCAGCATGGCCGCCGACCCGGGCCCCTCCGCGCCGGAATACCTGCAGCGGGTGGAGGAGGAAGTGGCCGCCGAAGAGATCATCTCCGCGTTGCCCGAGGACAGCCGCGAAACGCTGCTGCTGTACTACCGCGAAGGCCAGAGCTCGCAGCAGGTGGCCAACCTGCTGGGGCTGAGCGATGCCGCCGTGCGCAAGCGCCTGTCGCGGGCACGCGCCAGCGTGCGCGAAGAAATGCTGCGGCGCTTCGGCGAGTTCGCGCGCGGCAGCGCGCCCAGCGCGGCCTTCGCCACCGCGGTGGTTTCCATGGTGATGGTGGCCGCACCGGGCACGGCGAGCGCAGCGATCCTGCTGGGCACCAGCGTGGGCGTGGGCAGCAGCAAGCTCGGCCTGGGCGGCGCCAGTCTGTCCGGCGGTGCGGCAATGGGCTCGCTGGGCGCGGCGGCCAGCCAGAGCCACCTGCTCGGCCCGGAGTTCAACTGGACCATCGCCATCGGCGCGATGGCCGGCGGCGTGATCGGCAGCTACCTCGGCGGCCGCTACCTGCTCTGCTACACCGAGACACTGGCCGAGCGCGCGGCGGTGCATCGCTTCGTGCACTACAGCACGTTCACCGCGATGCTGGTCTGCGCCGCGGTGCTGGCGCTGACGGTGCTGAATGCACCGGTGTATCTGTCGCTGGCCGCGATGGTGCTGGGCACCGCCCTGGTGAACTACCAGATCCTGGTGCCGCTGCAACGGATCATGGCGCCGATGATCGCGCGTGATGCCGCACGCAAGGGACGCGCGGGACCCAGCTGGGTGTACCAGTCGATGTACGGACGACCTGCCTTGCTGATCACCAATCTGGTGATCGTCGGCCTGATCCTGACCGTGGCCGGCGAGCGTGGATTGATCTGACCCATGAAAAAGCGCCGGTCGGTGACCGGCGCTTTTTGGGTTGCCGGGCAGGGCCCGGCACTACGTTACTTTGCCTTCGGCGGCATCGGCGGCTTGTCGCCGTGGTGTTCGCCGCGCGGGCCACCAAACGGGCCCTTGGCCGCATCGAATTCTGCCTTGCTCAGCTGGCCGTCCTTGTTGGTATCGGCCGCAGCGAACCACGCATCACGGTGCTGCTTCATGCCCAGCTCGCGGTCGGCCTTGTCCAGGTAGCCGTCCTTGTTGAGGTCCATCTGGTCGAAGCGCGCGGCCAGCTTCGGGTCGGCCTTGGCTTCATCGCGGCTGATCCGGCCGTCCTTGTTCGCGTCCAGCTTTTCCAGGCGCTCATGCCCGCCACCCGGGCCACGGCCGTGGCGCTTGCCCTGCCAGCGCGGCAGTTCCTCGCGGGACAGCTTGCCGTCCTTGTTGGTGTCCAGGCTGTCGAACTTCTCGGCCAGGCGCGGCGCCTTGGCGGCCTCGGTACGGTCGACGAAACCATCGCCGTTGGTGTCCAGCGTCGCGCGGGCCGGCTTGGCGGGCGTGGCCGGGGTATCGGCGGCCACCGCCAGGCCGGCAGCGCCGGTGGTCATCAGCAGGGCCAGCAGCAGAAGGGGTTTGCGGTTGCGCATGGGTCACTCCGGTGTTTGGGGGATGTTTCGTGCGGTGCGTTGGCACCCACGGGAGAGAAAACGCGCGGGCGCCGGCCGCGTTGACAGCGCCACGGGCCGTGTTCATTCGCCAGACAGTCGCGCCGCCTGCGACGCCCCGGCGCTATGCTGTGGGCATGGCGATCCACACCGACCGCGACGACGAGCTGCGCCTGTTCCAGACCGGGGACCATCCCTGTGGCTACTGGCCGGAGCGGGCTGCGCGCGACCTGGTGCTGGACCCGCACGACCAGCGGCTGGGCACGCTGTACCCGATGGCGCTCAGCTGGGGCTTCCGCCGTTCCGGCGACCTGGTCTACCGCCCGCACTGCGCCAACTGCCATGCCTGCGTGTCGGTGCGGGTGCCGGTGGCCCGTTTCGCACCCGACCGCAGCCAGCGCCGCTGCCTGGCGCGCAACGACGACCTGGAAGTGCGGATCGTGGCTGCCGAGCAGACCGATGAGCAGTTCGCGCTGTACCACCGCTACCTGACCCATCGCCACGCCCAGGGCGGCATGGACGAACACGGCCCGCACGAGTTCGACCAGTTCCTGATCGGGCAGTGGTCGCAGGGTCGCTTCCTGGAAATCCGCGGACCGGCCGTAGATGGCCACCGGGGCCCGCTGCTGGCGGTGGCGGTCACCGATGTCACCCCGCAGGGGCTGTCGGCGGTGTACACCTTCTTCGACCCGGACCACGCCCACCGTGGGCTGGGCACCTTCGCGATCCTGCAGCAGATCGCCTGGGCCCGGCGCGAGCAGCTGCCGCACCTGTACCTGGGCTACTGGATCCGCAACCACCGCAAGATGGACTACAAGCGCCGCTTCCGGCCGCTGGAGGCCTACGACGGCCGCCGCTGGCACGAGTTCGACGAGGCGCTGGACGGCATCTGACCCGCCATTGCAATGCCCGCCCGTGCAGAATAGCGGGATGAAAGCCCATCCCCTGATCCTCGCCCTGGCCCTGCTCTGCGGCGCCTGCGCCCAAACCCCGACCAAGACCGCCGCCATGCCGGAAGCCACCTCCGCGCCGCTGCGGATCGCCACCTACAACACCTCGCTGTACAGCGACGAGACCGGCGGCCTGATCGCCGAACTGGAAGGCGACAGCGCGCACGCGCGCAAGATCGCCGCGGTGCTGCAGCAGGTGCGCCCGGACCTGGTGCTGCTCAACGAATTCGACTACGACGACGCCCACCGCGCCGCCGACCTGTTCCAGCAGCGCTACCTGGAAGTGGCCCAGCCCGGCGGCGGTGAGCCGCTGCACTTCGCCTACCGCTACCTGGCCCCGGTCAACACCGGCGTGCAGAGCGGGCTGGACCTGGACAACAACGGCCAGATCGGCGGCGACGGCCGCAACCGCGGCAACGATGCCTGGGGCTACGGCCTGCACCCGGGCCAGTACGGCATGCTGGTGCTCTCGCGCTACCCGATCGACGAGGCCAAGGTGCGCAGCTTCCAGCTGCTGAAGTGGAGCACGCTGCCCGGCGCGCTGCGCCCGATCGACCCGCGCAGCGGCAAGTCGTTCTACAACGACCACGTGTGGTCGCAGCTGCGGTTGTCGTCCAAGTCGCATTGGGACGTGCCGGTAATCACGCCCAACGGCGTGGTGCACGCACTGGTCTCGCACCCCACCCCGCCGGTGTTCGACGGCCCGGAAAAGCGCAACGCGGCGCGCAACCACGACGAACTGCGGCTGTGGCAGGAATACCTGTCGGCCGGCGACAAGCCCTGGCTGTGCGATGACAAGGGCACCTGCGGCGGGCTCGCACAGGACGCGCGCTTCGTGATCCTGGGTGACCTCAACAACGACCCGGTGGACGGCGACGGCCGCCACGAAGCGATTGTCGAACTGATCGAAAACGCGCGCGTGCTGCGTTACCCGACCCCGCGCAGCGTGGGTGCCGAACAGACCAGCCTGGCCTATGCCGAAAAGGGCATCGTGCGGAAGGGTGCGCCGTTCCACGCTACCGGCGATTTCGGGCCGAAATCCGGCACGATGCGGCTGGATTACGTGCTGCCGTCAGTGGGCTTCAACTACATCGGCAGCGGCGTGTTCTGGCCGGCCAACGAAAGCCCCGAAGCGAAGATCGCCGACGGCAGCGACCACCACCTGGTGTGGGTGGACGTGCGGTAAACAACGCGCGGTCGAACTACTGGCGTAGTTCGACCGTGATCGCTGCTGCGGCCTCGCGCGCGATCTTCCGCGCCTGGTCGATGTCTTCGCCGCGTGCCAAGGTAACGCCGACGCGGCGGTGCCCATGAACGCTCGGCTTGCCGAACAGGCGCAGCGCCGTGTCCGGATGCGCCAGTGCCGCCTCTACGTTGCTGAAGACCGGCACGCCTTCGCCGTGCGCCAGCATCGCGCAGGAGGCCGACGGGCCACTCTGGCGGATCAGCGGGATCGGCAGGCCCAGGATGGCGCGCGCGTGCAGCGCGAATTCGCTCAGTTCCTGCGAGGCCAGCGTGACCAGGCCGGTGTCATGCGGGCGCGGCGAGACTTCGCTGAACCACACGTCGTCGCCCTTCACGAACAGCTCTACGCCGAACAGGCCCCAGCCGCCCAGGTCATCGGTGATCGCCTGCGAGATCTCTTCGGCACGCGCCAGCGCGGCCGGCGACATCGGCTGCGGCTGCCAGCTTTCGCGGTAGTCGCCATCCTTCTGCCAATGCCCGATCGGCGCGCAGAACGAGGTGCCCCCGGCATGGCGCACGGTCAGCAGGGTGATCTCGTAATCGAAATCGATGAAGCCTTCCACGATGCAGCGGCCGGCACCGGCACGGCCGCCGGTCTGTGCATATTCCCAGGCCGGCGCGATGTCGGCCTCGTCGCGCAGCGTGCTCTGGCCCTTGCCCGAGGAGGACATCACCGGCTTGACCACGCACGGCAGCCCGATCGCCGCCACGGCGGCGCGGTACTCGGCCTCGGTGTCCACGAAGCGGTACGGCGAGGTCGGCAGGCCCAGGGTTTCGGCGGCCAGGCGGCGGATGCCTTCACGGTCCATGGTCAGGCGCGCCGCGCGCGCGGTCGGCACCACCCGCTGGCCGGTTTCCTGCTCCAACTGGACCAGGGTTTCGGTGTGGATGGCTTCGATCTCGGGCACGATCAGGTGCGGTTTTTCCTCGGCGATCAGCGCGCGCAGCGCCATCGCATCGAGCATGTCGATCACGTGCGACCGGTGCGCCACCTGCATGGCCGGGGCGTCGGCATAGCGGTCGGCAGCAATCACCTCCACCCCCAGCCGCTGCAGCTCGATGGCGACCTCCTTGCCCAGTTCGCCCGAGCCCAGCAGCAGGACACGGGTGGCGGAGGGGGACAGCGGCGTGCCGAGCGTGATCATGGCGATATTCCGGACATCAGAGGCGGGACGCCATTTTATGGGATGGGGCCCTTGCAGGAGTGATATCAATTTGATATCACTATTCCAAACCCACCCGCAAAGGATGCCCCCATGAAAGAAAAGCCCGTCCCCTCCCTCTCCGGCATCCCCTTCCTGCTGGCCGTGCTGGCCCTGCTGGTGGTGTCCGCATGGCTCTTCTTCTCGGGGATCGAGCCCGGCAACGTCAACCTGCTGCTGATGCTCGGCGGCGCGCTGCTGGGCCTGATTGCCCTGTTCAGCCTGACCGGCCTGTACACCGTGCAGCCCAACCAGGCGGCGGTGCTGAGCCTGTTCGGCAAGTACGTCGGCACGGTCAAGGACAACGGCCTGCGCTGGAACAACCCCTTCTTCAGCAAGAAGAAGGTCAGCCAGCGCGTGCGCAACTTCGAAAGCGGCAAGCTCAAGGTCAACGAACTGGACGGCAGCCCGATCGAAATCGCCGCGGTCATCGTCTGGCAGGTCGTGGACGCCTCCGAAGCGGTCTACAACGTGGACGACTACGAAAGCTTCGTGCACATCCAGTCCGAATCCGCCCTGCGTGCGATGGCCACCAGCTACCCCTACGACCAGCACGAGGACGGCCAGCTCTCCCTGCGCAGCCACGCCGCCGAGATTTCCCAGCACCTCAAGGACGAACTGGCCGAACGCCTGGCCGACGCCGGCGTGCAGGTGCTCGACGCCCGCATCAGCCACCTCGCCTACGCCCCGGAGATCGCCCAGGCGATGCTGCAGCGGCAGCAGGCCAACGCAGTGATCGCCGCGCGCACGCGCATCGTCGCCGGTGCCGTGGGCATGGTCGAAATGGCGTTGGTCGAACTGCAGAAGAACAACGTGGTGCAGCTGGATGAAGAGCGCAAGGCGCAGATGGTGGGCAACCTGCTCACCGTGCTGTGCTCGGACCGCGGCACCCAGCCGATCGTCAACGCCGGTTCGTTGTACTGAGCATGAGCGAAAAGAAAGCCTACCCGCTGCGCATCAATGCCGACGTACTGGCGGCGGCGCAACGCTGGGCCGATGACGAGCTGCGTAGTTTGAACGCGCAGATCGAGTACGTGCTGCGCGACGCACTGCGCAAGGCTGGACGCCTTCCCAAACCCGCACCTGATCCGGAGAGCAAGGAATGAGCAAGCGCTGGAGCTACCTCACCGTGGAAGTAAAGCCCTCGTGGACCGGCTTGAAGCCGGAAGACCTGCAGGCCGAACTCAACCGCCAGGGCCAACTCGGCTGGGAGCTGGTGAACGTGATGCAGGGCACCCCGATGGGCGTGGCGTTGCTCTTCTTCAAGAAGGAGCTCTGACGTGGCAGCCCGGACGACGGCCGTGCCCGCCACTGAATTCGCGGTGGCGCCCGCCCCGCTGTGGCGCCTGCTCTGGCTGTGGCTGCCGCTGCTGGGCGTGGCCGTGCTGCTGGTCACCACGCACCTGCAGGAACAACGCACGCCGATGGACATGGCCATCACCCTGCCGTTCCTGCTGGTGCTGGGCGGCGTGCTCAGCTGGGCGTTCCTCCGTCGCCGCATCACGCTGGAACACGGCGAACTGCGGGTGACCTCCACCTTCTACCGCCGTCGCACGGCGGTATCGTCAATGCTGCTGGATCAGGCCCGCATCGTCGACCTGGCCGAACACAGCCAGTTCAAACCGGGCATGAAGATCAACGGGTTCGGCATGCCGGGGTTCCAGTCCGGCCATTACCGGATGGGCAAGCACAAGGCGTTCTGCCTTGTCACCGATCCCAGCCGCGTGCTGTACCTGCCGCTGCGCGACGACCGCGTGCTGCTGCTCAGCCCCGAGCACCCGCGCGCGCTGCTGGATGCGCTGAACGCGCAGGCTGCGCGCTAAGCTGTACGCATGCGCCGCCACCCTGCCCTGCTGATCAACACCGCCGACATCGAACTGTGGCCCGGCGGCCTGCTGCGCGCGCGCAGCAACGCCGATGCACGGGCGCTGGCCCGGGCCCGCTGGGTACTGCGGCGCAAGCGTGATGGGCAGTACCTGGCCGCCGCCACCGCGCACGGCCTGTTGCCGTTGGTGCCGCACCTGATGCGCGAGCCGGGGATCGAGGAAGCGCTTGATGCCCTGGACCTGGCCCTGCATGGCACGCAGCGCGCGCATGCAGCCGATGCGCTGCTGCCGCTGAGCGGGCTGCAGGACCGGCTGGAACAGCTGGGCATCGATGCGGCGCGCTATGAGCAGGACACCGCACTGGCGCTGGAAGCAGAACCGGAACGGCTGGCCCTGGCCGGCTTCGACCGTTACCGCCGCCCGCTGTGGCTGCAGCAGGGCGCCGCGCGCGCCTGGCAGCGCATGCAGCAGCAGGCCGCGCGCGAGGGCATCGTACTGGAGGCCATTTCGGGCTACCGCAGCCACGATTACCAGCTGGGCATCTTCGCGCGCAAACGCGCACGCGGGCTGGAGGTGGATGCGATCCTGCAGGTCAACGCCGCGCCGGGGTACAGCGAACACCACAGCGGGCGTGCGCTGGATATCAGCAGCCCGGGTGAAGCGCCGGCCGAGGAGAGCTTCGAGTCCACCGCTGCGTTCGCGTGGCTGCTGGAGCACGCGGGAAGCTACGGCTTCCACTTGAGTTATCCGCGCGACAACCCCCACGGCATCGTGTACGAGCCGTGGCATTGGTGCTGGTCTGGACCGTAACGCCACGCCCTGCGTGGCTCAATCCTGGGAGCGGTTGGTGCTTGCCTTCGGGCTTTCGGTGAAATCGGCGATGCGCCACAGGTACAGGCTGGCGTAGGTCCGGAACGGACCCCACTTTTCGCCGCGGGCGGCCAGCTCCTTCGGGGTCGGCATTGCTTCTGCCTTGTCCACCCGCTGGGCGCCTTTGCGCACGCCGAGGTCGTCGATGGGCAGGATGTCCGGGCGGCCGAGCCGGAACATCAGCATCATTTCCACGGTCCAGCGGCCGATGCCGCGGATCGGCACCAGTGCGTCGATGATCGCGTCGTGCGGCATCACCGACATCCGCCGCAGGTCGGGAATCTCGCCGGCCGCCTCGCGCCGGGCCAGGTCACGCAGGGCCAACGCTTTGTTGCCGGAGACACCGCAGCTGCGCAGGCCGGGGTCGTCGATCCGTGCCAGGGTGTCGGCGTGCAGGCGGGTGCTGCCGATGGCGGCCTCCACCCGGCCCACGATGGTGGAGGCGGCCTTGCCGCTGAGCTGCTGGAACAGGATCGCGCGGGCCAGGGCATCGACGGGGTCGAAACTGCGCGTCCAGCCGGGCGGCGCCGCCACCGGCCCGAGCCGCTTCATCCAGCTGCCCAGCCGACGGTCGCGGCGCGACAGCCAGTCGTGCGCCTCGTCTACATCAAAGCCCCGGCGGAAGCGCGGCACGTCAGCGCCTCAGGGCATTGAGCGCGTACACCACCCACCCGATCATCAAGGCCGTGCCACCCACCGGGGCCAGCCCGGTGCGCAACTGCCACAATGCGCCGGCCACCAGGCTGCCGGAGAACAACAGCGTGCCCAACAGCAGCACGTACAACGCCAGCTTGCCCACGCTGTTCTGCTGGGTGGGGCCCAGCACGGCCAACGCCACGCCATGCCCGAAGGCGAACAGCGCAGCAGTACTCACATGCGACTGCGCCAGCGGTTCGGCGATTCCGTGCGAGGCATAGGCCGACAGGCCCACGGCCGTGGCCGCCAACAGGCCCCCCAGGCAGGCCAGCAGTGAAGGTTTACGCGCGCGTCGTTCCAGGTTGAGCATGGCTGCATCTTCCTCCAAAAAAAAACGCGCCGCAGGAAGCGGCGCGTTTTCTGTTCTACGTTACATCCGTGGCAACCGTCGGTTTACTTGACGGCCCAGTAGATGTCGTACGTACCTTCCTGCGTGAACGACTTCTCCAGACCGCCGTTCCAGGTTTCGTACGGACGATCGATCACTTCGTTGCCGCCGGTCACAGCCCAGGCACGCAGTGCGTTGCGAGCGATGTCCAGGCCAGCCATGTGGCCGGTGTACTTGGCGTGGGCGGTACGGTGCGGGGCAACGTGCACGTACTTGACCGGGGCGCCACCATCGATCTTCACCGTCAGGGCTTCAGCCGAAGCGCCTGCAGTACCCTTTTTCTTGACCGGCTGGGCCACGTCGAAGGCGTACTTCTCCTGACCGAAGTCAGTGGTGATGATGCGGAACGGACCGGCGGCTTCGAGGTCATTGGCCTCCATCACGCGCTTGATCCACTCCTGGTTGTCCTTGATGGACTTGGTGATGGTCGCTTCGCCGCGATCAACGTTGCCGGCGGTGACGACCAGCAGGTCTTCGGCCGGGGCATCGACGATGGCCAGGTCGACCAGCGGGGCTTCGGCGGTGCGGTAGTCGATGTTCGGCACGGTAGCCAGCATGTTGGCCATGCGCGACAGACCCAGCTTCAGGTCGTCACCGACGTGACGGCTGACGTACAGACCGGCGTAACGACCAAACAGGTTCCAGCCGTACTTGATGCTGTAGTCCTGGGTGATCTTGACGTTGCGGCCACCCTTGCCGGTCGGCTCAAGCGTGAAGCTGGTCTTCTTGTCGTGGCCCTTGGTCTGGTCCTCGATGGCGATGGCCACGCGCTTGTTCGGCTCGGACTCGGTGATCGTCCAGCTGCCCTGGCCCAGCGACGATTCCTTGGAGGAATAGTCCAGGCGGGCACCCACGCCGGCGGCGGGGCCGGAGTGCTTCAGTTCAACGGCGGGATCGCGCAGGACGAGCGGGTTCCAGTCCTTGAAGCGGCGCAGGCTGTTGACCGTGTCGTACACGATCGTCATCTTGCGGTTGGTCTCGATGCTTTCGGTAATGTGACGCTCGCCCGGCAGCACAACGCCAATGATGACGAACAGGCCAGCCACGATCCCCAAGGCGATCAGGAACTCGATAATACGGGTCATTCAGGAGTCTCCGGGGCCGATCCCACGGCCGGGTTGATTGAAGCGAAGCGCCAATCCTAGCAGGCTTCGCGGGTGTTGTTGATCAGGATTGGCGCACCGGTTTCCATACCAGCAGCGGTTTTGAATAGACAAGGAGCGGAAAGATAGCGCATCGCGCGGGCCAGCATGTGGCCGTTGGCCATATTTATTTGCCGGTTTCGGCAAGGAGGCCTGCGACGACCGCCGCAGGCCTTGCCACACAAGGCTTTCAACTGGCGTTCATGTTCACACCAGTTGCAGCTCGAATGCCTTCAGCACCGCCCGGGTGCGGTCGCGCACGCCCAGCTTGGACAGGATGTTGGACACATGGTTCTTGATGGTGCCTTCGGCCACGCCCAGCGAATTGGCGATCTCCTTGTTGGAGAACCCGCTGGCCATCAGCCGCAGGATCTCGGTCTCGCGGTCGGTGAGCGGGTCGGGCCGGTCCAGGCTCACGAACTCGTTGCGCATGTGCTCCAGCCCCGACAGCAGGCGCTGGGTGACCGCCGGCTGCACCAGCGAACCGCCATCGGCCACGGTGCGGATGGCACCGACCAGCTGTTCCAGGGTCACGTCCTTGAGCAGGTAGCCCTTGGCGCCGGCCTTGAGCCCGGCCAGGACCAGCTGGTCATCGTCGAAGGTGGTGAGGATGATGGTCGGCGGCAGCTGGCCCAGCCGCGACAGCGACTGCAGCGCCTCCAGCCCGGACATCACCGGCATGCGCATGTCCATCAGCACCACGTCGGGGCGGATCTGCGGCACCACCTCGACGGCCTGGCGGCCATCGGCGGCTTCGGCCACTACTTCGATCCCGTCATCCAGGGCGAGCAGCGAGCGGATTCCCTGCCGCACCAGGGTTTGGTCGTCGACCAGGCAGACGCGAATCATCAACGCACTCCTTCCAGGATGGCACCCAGCATCAGCACTGGCACGCCGGGAACCGAGGCGCGCAGGCGGAAGCCCTGACCCCGGTGGGTTTCAATCTGCAGCTCACCGCCGCATTGTTGCAGGCGTTCCCGCATGCCACGCAAGCCGTTGCCGATCACGATGCCATCGGCGCCCACGCCATCGTCGTGCGCCTGCACCACCACCTGCCCCGGCGGCTCGCGGAATACCTGGATCCACAGGTTGCGGGCGCGGGCATGGCGCACCGCGTTGGTGATGATCTCCTGGGTGCAGCGCAGCAGGACGTGGGCCTGTTCGGGATCTTCCACGCTCAGCGGTTCTTCGATGTCCAGGTGGATGTCCAGCGAGGGCACCTGCTCGGTCAGCGGGCGCAGCGCGGCAGCCAGGTCGATGGCGCCGCTGTCGCGCAGCTGGCTGACCGCTTCGCGCACGTCGGTGAGCAGCAGCTTGGCCAGGGTATGGGCCTGGTGCACATGCTCCTGGGCCTGGCCCTCGGTGATGTGGCCGGCCACTTCCAGGTTCAGGCTCAGCGCGGTGAGGTGGTGGCCGAGCAGGTCATGCAGCTCGCGCGAGATCCGGGTGCGCTCGTTCACCCGCGCGCTTTCGGCCAGCAGCACGCGGGTGGCGCGCAGCTCGGTATTAAGCCGGCGCTGCTCTTCGCGGGCGTCGGTCTGCTGGCGGGCGACCAGGCTGGTCACGAAGATGAACATGGAGAAGCCGCCATACAGCAGCGACTGCATCACCGCCTCGAACAGGGAGAACGGCAGGAACAGGTAATAGACCGGGGCGACCGCCAGCTGGCTGACCAGCAGCCAGATCACCCCGACCCGGGCCGGCAGCATCCACGGGATGACCCCGGCGGCCACCATCATCAGGATGCTGCCCAGGCCCGAGCCGCTCAGGAAGCTCACGGCCAGGGCGGAAATGGTCAGCAGGACCAGGATGGCGCGGTCGTACCAGGCCGAATGGCCGCCGTTGCGCAGGCCGCGGGTCAGCCACAGGTAGCCGCCACCGAAGGCCAGGTAGGACACGAACAACAGCAGGGGCGGCACGTCGATGCCGCCGCTGCGGCGGACCGCTTCGTACTGGGAATAGACCAGCGGCAGGCCAAGCATGACCCAGGTGAACAGGCCGGCCAGTCGCAGTACTCGGGTTTGGCTGAGGTATCCCAACATGGACGCATCTTAGGCTGAACCTGCGCCGCTGCACCCGGACATAAGTCATGGCTGGCCTGTGCCCTGCCCGGCCACCCATGCAATAATCACCGGCAGGGCCCCTAGACGGGCCAACCGCGTTACCCCACGGAGTCACAATGTCGATTGTCATCCGCGACGTGCGCGAGCACGAGCTCGATTCCGTCCTGGCCCTGAACAACAACGCCGGCCTGGCCATCCTTCCGCTGGATGCCGCCCGCCTGCGCCTGTTCTATGAAACCGCTGAATACTTCCGCGTCGCCGAGCGCGACGGCAACCTGGCCGGCTTCCTGATCGGTTTCGGCAGCGACAGCCAGCACGACAGCAGCAACTTCGCCTGGTTCAAGCAGCACCTGACCAGCAAATTCTTCTACATCGACCGCATCGTGGTGGCCAGCCGCCGCCGTGGCGGTGGTGTGGGCCGGGCGTTCTACGCCGATGCCCAGAGCTACGCCGAGCTGCGCTACCCGCAGCTGACCTGCGAGGTGTTCCTGGACCACGGCGCCGATGCGGCGCTGCTGTTCCACGGCAGCTTCGGCTTCCGCGAGGTCGGGCAGAACAACATGCCGCACGTGGATGTGCGGGCCAGCATGCTGCTCAAGGACCTGTGCAGTTACCAGTGGGTGCACGACACCTACGGCGACGCGCTGCCGGACGTGCCCTGGGTGGGCCAGCGTCGCGAGCCGCTGCGCGCGCATCGACCGACGGGGACCTGAGGTGGCGGCGAACATGGATTTTGAACAGGCCGGTGAACTGAAGATCGGCCAGGTGGGCATCGCCAACCTGCGCATCCGCACCCTGGATGTGGAACGCCTCACCCGCGAAATGCACGACCGCGTAGCCCGCGCGCCGAAGCTGTTCGGCCGCGCTGCGGTGATCCTGGACTTCGGCGGCCTGAGCCAGATGCCCGACGTGGCCACGGCCCAGGCGCTGCTGGACGGCCTGCGCAGTGCCGGCGTGCTGCCGGTGGCGCTGGCCTACGGCAGCAACGAAACCGACCTGCTCTCGCAGCAGCTGGGGCTGCCGCTGCTGGCCAAGTTCCGCGCGCAGTACGAGCGCGCCGAGGCTGAGCCGGCACCTGCGCCGGTTGCAGCCGCACCGGCCCCGGAACCGGCACGCCGCGCGCGTGCCGCCGCACCGGCCCCTGCCGCGGCGGTGGACGCGGGCAATGCGCCCAAGCCCGGCCGCATGCAGACCAGCAACGTGCGTTCGGGCCAGCAGCTGTATGCGGAGAACTGCGACCTGACGGTGATGGCCACTGTCGGCGCGGGTGCCGAGGTGATCGCCGATGGCAGCATCCATATTTACGGTACGCTGCGGGGCCGTGCCCTGGCAGGTGCCCAGGGCAACACCACGGCGCGCATTTTCTGCCGTGACTTCCACGCTGAACTGGTCGCCATTGCCGGCCATTACAAGGTACTGGACGATGTCCCGGACAACCTGCGCGGCAAGGCCGTGCAGGTGTGGCTGGAAAACGACCAGATCAAGATCGCTGCGCTGGACTGACGCGGCAACCCAACAGAATCATCAGGAGAAGTCCTTTGGCTGAAATCATCGTAGTCACCTCCGGCAAGGGCGGCGTCGGCAAGACCACTTCCAGCGCGAGCCTTGCCTGCGGCCTTGCGCGCAGGGGCAAGAAGGTGGCGGTGATCGACTTCGACGTCGGCCTGCGCAACCTCGACCTGATCATGGGCTGCGAGCGGCGCGTGGTGTACGACTTCGTGAATGTCGTGCACGGCGAGGCCACGCTCAAGCAGGCCCTGATCAAGGACAAGCGCTTCGACAACCTGTACGTGCTGGCGGCATCGCAGACGCGCGACAAGGATGCGCTGACCCAGGAAGGCGTGGGCAAGGTGCTGAAGGACCTGGCCGCTGACGGTTTCGATTACATCATCTGCGATTCGCCGGCGGGTATCGAAAAGGGTGCGTTCCTGGCGATGTATTTCGCCGACCGCGCGGTGGTGGTGGTGAACCCGGAAGTGTCGTCGGTACGCGACTCGGACCGCATCATCGGCCTGCTGGATTCGAAGACGCACAAGGCCGAGTCGGGCCAGGCCGTGCCGGCCTTCCTGCTGCTGACCCGTTACAGCCCGGTCCGGGTGGAGTCGGGCGAGATGCTGAGCATCACGGACGTGGAAGAGGTGCTGGGGCTGAAGGCGATCGGCGTGATCCCGGAGTCGGGGGATGTGCTGAACGCGTCCAACAAGGGCGAGCCGGTGATCCTGGATGCAGAATCGCCCGCAGGCCAGGCATACGATGATGCGGTGGCCCGCATCCTCGGCGAAGAGCGCCCGATGCGCTTCACCGTTGTTGAGAAGAAGGGCTTCTTCAGCAAGCTGTTCGGAGGGTAAGCATGGGCCTGTTCGATTTCCTCAAGACGAAGAAGACCACCGCCGAAACGGCCAAGAACCGCCTGCAGATCATCATCGCGCAGGAACGCAGCCACCGTGGCGGCCCGGATTACCTGCCGCTGCTGCAGCGCGAGCTGCTGGAAGTGATCAAGAAGTACGTGAACATCGACGCGGACGCGGTCAAGGTAGACCTGGTCAAGGACGGCGAGCACGACGTGCTGGACATTTCGGTGGCGCTGCCGGAAGGCCCGCAGCAGCCCTGATCGTAAAGGCCCCTTCCCCACCGGGAAGGGGCGCAGGACGCACACGCCATGAACACCGCCGCCGAAGCAGAACCGCAGGTCACCCGGGTGGCCGACATCGCCTTCGAGGATGCGGCGGCGTTGCTGGCCCGCCACGCGCTGCAGCTGCACCACGTGGCCGATGGCGCACCGATTCCAGGCAGTTACTGGGGCGAGCCCGAGGCGGGCATCATCGCCAGCGACGTCTACGTGCGTAACGACACGCCGGTGCACTCGATGCTGCACGAGGCCTGCCACCTGATCGTACTGCCGCCCGAACGCCGCGCGCTGGTGCACACCGACGCTACCGATTCGGTCCCCGAAGAAGATGCCACCTGCTACCTGCAGATCGTGCTGGCCGGGCAGCTGCCGGGCGTAGGCAGCGCGCAGCTGATGGCGGACATGGATGCCTGGGGCTACACCTATCGCCTCGGCTCCACGCGCGCCTGGTTCGAGCAGGACGCCGAAGACGCAAAAGCCTGGCTGATCGAACGCGGCCTACTCACCGCGTAGAGCCGTGCATGAGCGCACGCGTGCATGAGCGCGGTAGGGTCGGTCGTCAGACGACTGCCGATACGAACGATCGGCACGGCGACGCATTGCGCCTCGGCGGAGAAACGCTTCCGGCGGCTTCTTATCCGCGCGTAAAGCGCTGGCTGTTCGGTTCTTCCCGCGCGGTGCGAGGACGGGGGTGCCCTGGCCGGACACGCGTGAACCCATCCATGGGGCTTATCGCAGCTTGCGCGTGTGCGCTGTCCTGCGCACACGGCAAGACCGGGGTTGGGCTCCTGCCCAACCCGTCGGGCGTATACGCCCGACCCATGCTGCTCAAAGTCCGGCCAGGGCACCCCCGCCCTCGCCCCCTCAGTTCTCTGCGACGACCGGATACAAGGTCAAAAGCATCGCGCGAGCCCGGACATTCAGGTTGCCGCTCAGCCACGCATGGCGTGGCTCTACGGCGAAACAATTCGATCGACCTAACGCCATCTGCCTTTGACTTCCTGTCCGCCGACGCATGCCTGTCTGGGGGAGCGGGGTGGAGGGGGTAGCGGGGCTTTGAGCAGCATGGATGCTGCGATAAGCCCCATGGATGGGTTCACGCGTGCCCCGCTACCCCCTCCACCCCGCTCCCCCGCGCGCAGAGAACGAAAACGCCAGCGCTTCTACGCAGGAGAACTCAGCCGCCTGCCAAAGCGCGCAACGTAATGCCAACGATGTAAGCGAGATACGTACCAGTCGCATACCCCATTGTCCCGAGCAGCACGCCAACGGGAGCAAGGGAGGGATGGAACGCAGCCGCAACCACGGGAGCAGAAGCCGGCCCGCCGATGTTGGATTGCGAGCCGATGGCGAAGTAGAAGAACGGCACCTTGAGCGCCATGGCCAGTGCGAGCAGCAGCAGGATGTGCACGGCGATCCAGATCAGGCCCAGTGCGAACAGCCAGGGGCGTTCCAGCAGGGCCAGCAGGTCCATCTGCATGCCGATGCAGGCGATCAGGAAGTACAGCAGCAGCGAGCCCAGCTTCGAAGCGCCCGCGCCTTCCAGGTTGCGCGCGCGGGTGAAGCTCAGCGCCAGGCCACAGGTGGTGGAGATCACCACTACCCACACGAACGGCGCGTCGAGGCTGAACTGCGAAGCCCAGGCCACGTGCCCCTTGAACCAGGCCGATACCGGGCCGGCGATGGCGTGCGACAGGCCCACCGTGCCAAACGCTACCGCCACGATCAGCATCAGGTCGGTCAGGCTGGCCACGCGTTCGTGCTCGGCCTGGAATTTTTCGATGCGCAGTTTCAGTTCATCGATCGCGGATGTATCCGCGCCGGTGCGCGCGTCGATCTTCGCCGCGCGGCCGGCCATGAAGATCAGCACCGCCATCCATACGTACCCTACGCCCACGTCCACTACCGCGAACTGGCCGAAGGTGGTGGCGTTGACGTCGAAGACCTCGCGCATGGCCAGCATGTTGGCGCCGCCGCCGATCCAGCTGCCGGCCAACGCGGCCATGCCCGCCCAGGTATCGCCGGCGACCGTTTCCGGATGCGCCCACTTCATCAGCATGAAGGCCACCACCGCACCGATCATGATGCTGAAGGACGCGCCCAGGTACATCACGATCAGCTTCGGGCCCAGCCGCAGGATGCCCTTGATGTCCACCGCCAGCGTCAGCAGTACCAGCGCGGCCGGCAGCAGGATGTCGCGCGCGATCGGGTTGTACAGGCTGGTGTTCTGCCCGTCGATCAGGCCCACCGTGTTGTAGATGCCGGGAATCATGTAGCACAGCAGCAGTGCCGGCACGAAGGTGTAGAAGCGCTTCCACAACCCCGTCTCGCGTGAGGCGGTCCAGAACACGGCACCCAGGGTGGCGGCGATGAGGCCGAAAACTACGATGTCGTTCTGGATCAGAGCGGGTGCTTTCACGGGGCGATAGGTTCGATGGCAGGTAGCGACGGGGGTAGAGCCGACTGTCAGTCGGCTGCCGGTACACGGGAAAATTCAGTAACGGGTGTTTTCATTGCACCGCGGAGAGCAGCCGACTGACAGTCGGCTCTACCCGCCGCCCCGGAGGTCAGCCGCCCGGTAGGGCGGCCGCTCCACATCACTGCCCGATGTGCTGCTTCAGCCAGCCGTTCACGGTGTCGTGCCACTGCACGCTGTTCTGCGGCTTGAGCACCCAGTGGTTCTCGTCCGGGAAGTACAGGAACTTCGACTCGATGCCCTGGCGCTGCGCGGCCGTGAACGCGCCCAGGCCCTGTTCGACCGGAATGCGGAAGTCGAGCTGGCCGTGGATGATCAGGATCGGCTTCTTCCAGTCCGCCACGTGGTTGACCGGGTTGAACTTCTCGTAGTTCTGCGGCTTGGCGAACGGCGTGCCGCCCTGCTCCCATTCCGTGAACCACAGCTCTTCGGTGGCGTAGCCCATCATGCGCTGGTCGAACACGCCGTCATGGTTGACCAGGCACTTCCACGGCTCGTTCCAGTTGCCGGCGATCCAGTTGACCATGAAGCCGCCGTAGCTGGCGCCCAGCGCGCAGGCCTTGTCGCCGTTGAGGAACGGGTACTGCTTCTGCGCCGCCGCCCAGCCCTTCTGCAGGTCTTCCAGCGGGCGGTCGCCCCAGTGCTGGCTGATCGCATCGGTGAACGCCTGGCCGTAGCCGGTGGAACCGTGGAAATCGATCATCACCACCGCGTAGCCCTGGCCCGCGTAGGTCTGCGGGTTCCAGCGGTAGCTCCAGCCATTGCCGAAGCTGCCCTGCGGGCCGCCGTGGATCAGGAACGCCACCGGGTAGGTCTTGCCTTCCTGGTAGTTGTACGGCTTGACCACGTAACCGTGCACGGTTTCGTTGTTCCAGCCCTTGAACTGGAACTGCTCGTAATCGCCGAAGGCCACGTCGGGCAGCATCTGGCCGGCGCTCGGGGTGATCTCGCGCGGGCTGCTGCCGTCGGCCTGGGCCACCACGATCTGGTCGCCGCTCTTCAGGCTGTTCTTCGTGTAGGCCAGCGTGCTGCCGGCGATCACCGGCGAGCCGACGCTGCCGCCTTCGGCGACCACCGTGGCCTTGCCGGTGGCGATGTCGATGTTGAACAGGCGGTGTTCGCCCAGGTCATCGGCCGCGGTGTAGAAGCTCTTTTCGTCCTGCGACAGCACCACTTCACCGGCCGAACGGTCCCAGTCCGGGGCGATTTCGCGGGTCTTGCCCGAGGCCAGGTCGAGTGCGATCACGCCGAAACGGTCCGCCTCGAAGCCCGGGCGCTTCATCGCGCGGTAGTACAGGGTGTTGCCGTCGGCGCTGAACACCGGGCCGGCATCCCAGGCCGGGTTGGCCGCGGTCAGGTTGACCGGCGCCTGCTTGCCCTCGGCATCCAGGCGGTAAAGGTCGAAGTTGGTCGACCACGCTTCTTCGCGGCCGGCCACGCGGATGCTGGCCACCACGCTTTTGCCATCCGGCGCCCAGGTGAAGTCATCATTGCCGCCGAACGGCTTGGACGGCGCATCGCCGGCCAGCGTTGCGCTGATCGCCGAGGCGCCCTTGACCGCAGCGGCCTTGGCGGCCGGCAGCGGGGCCACGAACAGGGTGTTGCGGCGGCCGTCGTTCCAGGTGTCCCAATGGCGCACGAACAGGCTGTCGAATACTTCACCGGTGTTCTTGCGCGCCTTGTGCGCGTCCAGCTTCTTGCTGGTGCAGGCCAGGTCCGAACCGCAGTCCTGGAACACGCCGGCGCTGAAGGCCACGCGGTCGCCCTGCGGCGAGACCTGGAAGCTGTCCACGTCCACCGCGAAATCGGTCAGCTGGCGCGGGGTGCCGCCGGCCAGCGGCATCGAATACAGCTGCTGGCTGCCGCCCTTGGCGCTGAGGAAGTACACCGTCTGGCCGTCGGCCGACAGCGCGGCCGAATTGACGTTCCAGCCGGCCGGGGTGAGCGGCTTGGGCGGGGCCGCATCGCGGGTGCGCAGGTTGCGGATGAACAGGCCGGTGCTGGCCTTGCTGTCGGTGCCGACCACGCGCTTGGCGAACACCACGTTGCCGCCATCGGCGGTCAGCAGCGGGGCCGAAACCCGATCCAGCGCGATCATGTCGCGCACATCCAGGCCACGCGTGGCGGCCAGCGACGGCAGCGCGGTCAGCAGGCACAACGGCAACAGGGCGTAACGAAGCTTCATCGGGTTCTCCGCGGAACGGCAAAACGCCGATGGTAGGGGGCGGGAGCCTCCCAGCGCAAAGGCCACACGTCATGCCCCGGAAACAACAAACCCCGCCGTGGCGGGGTTTGTCGGGTTCACATTGGCTCTCGATCAGACCGCGGTGGCTTTTTTGCCCGTGCGGTAGATCAGCCAGCCCACCACGAACAGCACCGCCAGACCGATCCACTGCGCGGCCGGCAGGTGGAACGGCACGGCCAGCACGTCGGCGCGGCTGCTGACCACGATCGGCACGGCGATGGCGATGCCCATCAGTGCTTCACCGGTGATCAGGCCGGCAGCGAACAGCACGCCCGGCTTGTGCACGCGGTCGCGGCCTTCTTCATCGTCGGCGCGCACCTTGTGGAAACGCTCGACCAGGTAGGCGATCAGGCCGCCCAGGAAGATCGGCACCATCAGTTCCAGCGGCAGGTAGATGCCAATCGCGGCGGCCAGCACCGGCACGCGGAAGCGGGCGTTGCGCGACTTGAGCCAGCTGTCGAAGGCGATGATCGCCGCACCGACCACGGCACCAATGCCGATGAAGGTCCACGGCAGTTCGCCACCGAACAGGCCCTTGGCCACCGACGCCATCAGGTTGGCCTGCGGTGCGGCCAGCGCGTTCGGGTGCAGCTCGGACTTGACGCCGATGCCGTACGCGGTAGCCAGCAGGTTCAGCACCGGCGCCATGATCAGCGCACACGAGAACGCACCGATGCCCAGCATCAGCTGCTGCTTCCACGGCGTGGCACCGACGATGTAGCCGGCCTTGAGGTCCTGCAGGTTGTCGCCGCCGACGGCAGCGGCGCAGCACACCACCGCACCGATCATGATCGCGGCCACCGCACCCAGCGGCGCGCCACCGACGCCCACCGGCGTCAATCCATCCTTGCCCAGCAGCAGCACCAGCACCGCCGAGGCGAACAGGATGGTGGAGATGGTGATGCCCGAAACCGGGTTGTTGGACGAACCGATCAGGCCGGCCAGGTAGGCCGAGACCGAGACGAACAGGAAGCCGGCGACGATCATGATGAGGGTCATCGGGATCGACACATGCCACTGGCCCACGATGGCCTGGTACAGCGCCAGCAGCGGCAGGGTGAAGGCCACCAGCGCCACCAGCATCCACTTCATCGGCAGGTCGCGTTCGGTGTGCGCCAGCGCCGGGCCGCCGCTCTTGCGCGCGGCGGCAAAGCCGCTCTTGACGCCGTTGAGCAGCGACTTGCGCAGCGAGATCAGGGTCCACACGCCGCCGATCAGCATCGCGCCCACGCCCAGGTAGCGCATCTTCGCGCCCCAGATGGCGAACGCCGCCTCGGTGGACGAGGCGGTGGCGATCGACGCGGCCAGGGCCGGATCGGTGTTCATGAAGAACGCCTGGTACAGCGGGATGGCGATGTGCCAGGTCAGGATCGAGCCGGACACCACCACGATGCCGACGTTGAGGCCGACGATGTAGCCCACGCCCAGCAGCGCCGGCGACAGGTTGGTGCCGATGAACGCGGTGATCTTGGAGCTGCCCACGTAGGCCGAGGTCGCCCAGGCATCGGGAATCAGGCGCATGCCGCTTTCCGCGGCCAGCTTCACCACCGCACCGATCACCGCCGACAGGCCGAGGATCTTCAGGCCCGGGCCCGGGTTCTCACCGGCCTTGAGCACTTCGGCCGCGGCCTTGCCTTCCGGGAACGGAAGCGGGTCTTCGACGATCATCGAACGGCGCAGCGGCACCGAGAACAGCACGCCCAGCAGGCCACCCAGGCCAGCGATGCCCAGCACCCACCAGTACTTGAAGTCCGGCCAGTAGCCCATGATCACCAGCGCCGGGATCGTGAAGATCACACCGGCGGCGATCGACGAACCGGCCGAAGCGCCAGTCTGCACGATGTTGTTTTCCAGGATCGTGCCGCCGCCCAGCAGGCGCAGCACCCCCATGGAGATCACCGCCGCCGGAATGGCCGTGGCGATGGTCAGGCCTGCGAACAGACCCAGGTAGGCGTTGGCCGCCGACAGGATCACCGCCAGCACGATGGCAAGCACCACCGCGCGGAATGTGAGCTGTCTGGGCGCAGCGTCGTCGTTGTTCATGGAAGCCCCTGCTGGCAAAAAATCCTGTCAAACCTAGCCTTCATGCCTTGGTAACGCAAGGCGGGTAGCGCCGGTCGCCGTAATCGGTAAACCCCTGGAAATGGCCGCGCACCCTGATTTGTAATGTTATATCCTGTCACGCCACCACCGGCGCACCCGTGGCCCCAGCCTCCCCCCGCCTGACCTCCATCGACCAGCTGCGCGGCACCGTGATCGTGCTGATGCTGCTGGACCACGTGCGCGAAACCTTCTACCTGCACCAGCAGGTACCCGACCCGATGGTCGTGGACCAGGTCGAGCCCGCCCTGTTCCTCAGCCGCCTGCTCGCCCACCTGTGCGCCCCCGTGTTCGTGCTGCTCACCGGCCTGTCCGCCTGGCTGTACGGCAGCAGCCAGGCCGCCCCCCGCCGCGCCGCCTCCGCCTTCCTGCTCAAGCGCGGCCTGTTCCTGATCCTGCTGGAACTGCTGGTGGTGAACTTCGCCTGGACCCTGCAGTTCCCGCCCAGCGTGATCTACCTGCAGGTGATCTGGGCGATCGGGATCAGCATGGTCGCCCTGGCCGGCCTGCTCTGGCTGCCCCGCCCCGCCCTCGCCACCCTGGCCCTGGTGGTGATCGCCGGCCACAACCTGCTCGACGGCATTCACGTCAGCGGCGACGGCCCGCTCGCCGTGCTCTGGAAGATCCTGCACCAGCGCGACTGGATCGCCGCCGGCGACGCCCTGCGCCTGCGCACCTCCTACCCCGTGCTGCCCTGGATCGCCGTCATCGCCCTCGGCTACACCCTCGGCCCCTGGTTCGCCCGAACCGGTGATCCCGCCCTGCGCCAACGCCGCCTGCTCTGCGCCGGCGGCGGCGCCCTGTTCGGCTTCGCCCTGCTGCGCGCCGCCAACGTCTACGGCGACGCCCCCTGGCAGGCCATGGCCAGCGCCGGGCAGACCCTGATGAGCCTCTTCAACGTCACCAAGTACCCGCCGTCCCTGCTGTTCCTGCTGCTCACCCTCGGCATCGGCCTGCTTCTCCTGCGCCTCTACGAAAACCCGCGGATCGCCCGCGCCCTGGCCCCGCTGGCCAGCATCGGCGCCGCCCCGATGTTCTTCTACCTGCTGCACCTGTATGTGCTGAAGCTGCTCTACGTCGCCGCCGAAGCGCGCTGGGGCCAGACCCATGGCGCCTATTTCGCCGTGGACCATGTGTGGATGCTGTGGCTGATCACCGCCGCGCTGGCGCTGGCCCTTTATTGGCCAACGCGCGCGTTCGCGCGCCTGAAGGCACGCCGCAAAGATCTTGTCTGGTTGCGGTACCTGTAGAGCCACCCCATGGGTGGCTGCCGGGTACGTCGCTAAGAGCAGCCACGCATGGCGTGGCTCTACGCGCCCTTTCGTTCCGACATCGCGATCGTTGAGGGGCGCGGGGCGGTAGGCCCCAGCGGGACCTTGAGCAGCATGGATGCTGCGATGAGCCCCATGGATGGGTTCACGCGCGTCCCGCTGGGGCCTGCCGCCCCGCGCCCCAGCAGGTGAAAGTGAATCGTTAGGCTGTCCGCGCAGACCAACAGCGTACCGACCAACGGTCGGCACCTACCGAGGGACTGGTCGAGTGATAATCGCGACCTGTTTTGTCGCTTATCGCCTAATGACCGCCACCGCCCTTTCCGCTTCCGACGACTTCCTTGGCCACCCCAAAGGCGTTTACGTCTGCTTCTTCACCGAGATGTGGGAGCGCTTCTCGTTCTATGGCATGAAGGCGCTGCTGCTGCTGTACCTCACCAAGTACCACCTGTTCGGCGACAAGGCAGGCCTTGACCTGCTCGGCGCCTACGGCGGCCTGGTCTACTGCATTCCCGTGTTCGGCGGCCTGCTCGCCGACCGCTGGCTGGGCATGCGCAAAGCCGTCGTGTTCGGCGGCATCCTGCTCGTCCTCGGCCACCTCGGCATGGCCTTCGAAGGCCACGCCGCCACCCGCATCGACGGCCAGATCGTGCGCGACGATGCCGCCCTCGGCATCACCTACCTCTCCCTTGCCCTCATCATCATGGGCGTCGGCTTCCTCAAGCCCAACATCTCCACCATCGTCGGCAAGCTCTACCCCGAAGGCGACCCCCGCCGCGATTCCGGCTTCTCCCTGTTCTACGCCGGCATCAACCTCGGCGCCCTGTTCGCCTCCCTCGTCTGCGGCTTCCTCGGCGAAGCCTACGGCTGGAAATACGGCTTCGGCGCCGCCGGCATCGGCATGGTCATCGGCCTGGCCATGTTCCTGTGGGGCCAGAAGTACCTGCAGGGCCACGCCGAACCCACCAACGTCGCCGCCCTGCGCCAGCGCGTTGCCGGCGTCCCCCGCGAATGGTTGATCTACGGCATCGCCGTGCTCGGCGTCATTCCCGTGGCCGCCCTCATGTGGTCCGCCGCCAACGGCGCCTTCGCCATCGGCGGCGAAATCAGCCTCGCCCTGCTGCTCATGGTGGTCGTGCTCGGCGGCGTCCTGCTCTGGTTCGCCTGGTTCACCGGCACCCGCTGCACCCCCGTGCAACGCCAGCAGATGATCGCCCTCATGGCCCTCATCTTCATGGCCCTGGTGTTCTTCACCCTGTACGAGCAGACCTACGGCTCCTGGGTCACCTTCACCGACCGCATGCTCACCAAAGACCTTGTCCCCGCGCTGGTGATCCAGGGCGGCACCCCGATCCCGTGGTCGATCGCCTCCCTGCTGCTGGCGCCGCTCGGTTTCGTGGTCGCCGCACGCCTGTCCGAACGCCGCCCGGGTTCCACCGCCCCGCGGAACCTGTTCATCGCCATCGTCGCCCTGATGCTGGTGCTCCTGGTCCGCGACTGCCTGGTGATTCCGCAGACCGCCGGCTCGCTCACCTACCTGGGCGGCCTGTTCCTGGTCGTGCTCGCCCCGCTGTTCGCCGTGCTGTGGGCGTGGCTCGACAAGCGCCGGCTGGACCCCTCCAAGCCGGTCAAATCCTCGCTCGGCCTGGTGTTTGCCGCGCTCTCCTTCATCCCGCTCGCCCTCGCTGCCCAGCAGGTCGGCAGCACCGGCCAGATGGCCAGCGTGTGGTGGCTGGTGCTGGCCTACCTGGTGCTGGAGATCGGCGAGATGTGCTTGTCGCCTGTTGGCCTGTCCGCCGTCACCCAGCTGGCCGCGCCGCGCGTGGTGAGCCTGATGATGGGCACCTGGTTCCTGGCCACCGCGTTCTCCGAAACCCTCGCCGCGCTGTTCGGCAAGCTCGCCGCCATTGAAGTGCCAGAAGGCGAAACCATGAACATCGCCGCGGCCGCCGCCAGCTACGAACACCTGTTCTGGCTGCTGATGTGGATCGGCCTCGGTTGCGCAGCCGTGGCAATGGCTGGCTCGCCGCTGCTGAAGCGGATGATGCACGGAGTCAAGTAAGCCGCCGCACGCCATGCACATAAACACTTCCTAACACCATTCGATCCGGTCACAGTCCGACGGGATTGGAATAAGTTGTAGATACTCGGTTTGTATCGCTCCCCACCATGGCGCTCCCTGCGTTCATGGAACTTTCCCAATGCGTCACGCTGCTCCGTCCCACCGCCCGCTCGCCGTGCTCATCGCGCTGGCATTGTGCACCTCGCTTTCGTTGCCCGCACATGCGGGCAACGCCGATGCAGAAGCTGTCGATTGCGACATCGATCCTGACCACAGCGTGTGTGAGGCGCAGGACGAAGCAACATCCAGCACCACCCCGTGGCTGATTGGCGGCGTCGCGCTGGCAGGTGCCGCCGCAGCGGCGGCAGGTGGTGGAGGCGGCGGCGGTGGCAGTGACGGCGGCGGTGATGGAGGCGGCGTCCCGCCGGGCTCGGAAGGCGGCCAGTACGGGGGCAACCAGTTCCTGGCCGGACCGGGCAGCGAGATCAGCTGGGACCGCAACGTGGAAACCCGCGTCACCGGCGCGGCCCGCAACGAAGGCAGCCTGCGCATCAACGCCGGCACCCTCAGCGTGCGCAATGACGGCCACCTGCGCAACACCGGCACCCTGCGCATCGGCCAGGCCGCCAGCCTGGTGGTGGAGAACGATGGTGACCTGGACAACCATGGCACCCTCGAACTGCACGGCCAGCTGCAGCTGCGCCGCGATGGCAGCCTGGAGAACCACGGCAGCCTGCAGGCGCACGGTGCGACGATCCAGCTGGATGGCGAGTCCGACATCGAGAACCTCGGCGACATGCAGCTGCGCGACACCGTGGTCAGCATGGGCGGCGAGAGCGAATTCGACAACGGCGAACGCCGCCGCAACGCCACGCTCGGCGTCCAGGGAGGCGGCTTCGCGCTCACAGGCATGGCCGAGTTCGAGAACCACGGCACCGTCCACGCCGGCGGCACGCTCAACCAGGGTTCGCTGGTGCATGCGGTGACCGCGCGCGTCGGCAACGAGCGCGACATCATCGAAGCCTTCGACAACCATGGCCTGATCACCCTGCAGGGCAACGCGCGCGTGCTGACCCTGCTGGCCGACAGCCATGCCAGTGCCGGCATCAACCGCGCCGGCGCGCAGATCATCAGCCACGCCCAGCGGCAATCGGCGATGCATGCCGAAGGCGCGCAGGCGACGCTGATCAACCAGGGCACGCTGACCGTGACCGGTGACGGTGCGGTGGCGATGGCCGGCGCGCGCGGCGCCACGCTGATCAACGACGGGGTGATCAACCTCGGCGTGGCCGGCGGCAACAACGGCCAGAACATGGTGGCCATGCAGTCCGACGGCTCGGCCACACTCAACAACCGCCGCGGCGGGGTGATCAACATCCATGCCGACAACTCGCACGCGTTCCAGATGGGCGCCAGCGGCGGCGGCCGCCTGATCAACAACGGCCAGGTCAACGTGTATGGCAATGGCAGCGGCGTGCATGCCGACCAGCCGACACAGGATGCCGATCGCCCCGCCCCCGACCTGGGCTGGCAGGCACCGCGCGGCGTGTCGGGCTACACGGTGGGTACCCATGCCGATGGCAGCGCCGGGCAGATGGTGCTGCATGAGGGCGGTGAGCTGGTCGACGTCCGTGTCGATACCGGGTTCACCCGCGGCACCGACGATTCGCAGATCCGCCTGGAGGACGTCTTCGTCGGCGCCGACGGCGGTGATGACAACATCGCCAGCGCCACGGTGGTGTGGCAGGCGCAGGCCGAGCGCGACGCGGCCGGCAATGTCGACGTGGTGATGACCCGCAACGACTACCGCGATATCGCCGATGCCGACACCCAGAGCGTCGCCGCAGCGCTGGAGGCGGGCTACGCCAACAATGCGCTGTACCACAGCCTGGAAGTGGCTGACGCCGCTGAGTTCAACCACGCCCTGCAGCAGTTGTCCGGCAACGGCCTGGCGGCCGCCAGCATGCGCCTGGCCGCCAACGGCGACGCGTTCTGGTCGAGCCTGGCCCGCGCCAGGCCCGGCAACGGCACCCACATGGTCGCGTTCGGACCGGGCACGGCCACGGCGTCGGGCGTGCAGGGTACCGGCACCGGCGTGCAGGTCGCGATGGCGCTGGGTGGCGGTCGGCAGCTGCTGCTGCGCACCGGCCTGCTGGGCTCGGATTTCTCCACCGATGGCGGCCAGACGCGTTCGCAATCGCGGTTTGCCGGGGTGGGCATGGCCCAGGCGCTGGGCGCGTTCACCCTGCAGCACACGCTGGGCAACGAATGGCACCAGACCGATGGCCAGCGCCAGTTGCACTGGGGCAGCACGCGCATGAGCGCGCACAGCCAGCGCACGCTGTCGCGTACCCGCGTGGGCAGCACGCTGGGCATGGAACTGGCCGGCGGCGGGCTGCGCTGGCAGCCGCGCCTGGGGGCAATGGCGTATCACGCGCGCGAGGGTGCCTTCCATGAGTATGGGGCCGGCGCATTGGGATTGTCGGTCGGCGCAGGAACGCGCAGTGGTGTGCAGCTGGAGCTGGGCACCGCCTTCAGTGGGCGCCTCGGCCATGGGTGGACCCTGCGCGGTGATGCATCCGCATTCCGGTCGGTGGCGTATCGCGCCGACGCGCGCACGGCCACGCTCCACGGTGCAGGCGATCACGCGTTCACCGTTCCAGGGTTGGCGCCGTCCGGACTGGATTACCGGGTGATGCTGGGCGCCGACTATCGCTACCTGCGCGCCGACCTTGGCGGTGCGGTGATGGCGGAACGGCTGATGGGCGTTCGCGATATGCAGGCGCAGATGCAGGTACGCATGGCGTTCTGATGCGGCCTGCGGAAGGCGGGGCGGCAATACCGCCCCGCCTTTGTCATGGTTGCGCTGCGGTCGAGGCTGAAGCGGTCTGCCCGCCGAGGCTGCGCGACAGGAAGGCCAGCAGGCGGGTGTAGTACTCGCGCTGGTGTTGTGGGGTGTAGAAGCCGTGGCCTTCGCTCTTGTAGTACAGGCTTTCAACCGGCGTGCCGGCGCGGCGCAACGCGGCTTCCATTTTCTTCGTGTGCTGGATCGGGGCACGCTTGTCTTCGCCACCGGCGGCCAGGAACACCGGCACTTTCACCTGCGCGGCCAGGTTCACCGGCGAACGCTCCGCCAATGCTTCCGGTGCGCCGAGCCAGTCGCGCAGGTAGGTCATCCCGGAGCGATCGCTCTGGATGTCACCACGCTCGAACATCAGCGGCAGATCGTAGATGCCCACGTACCCGGCCGCGCACTGGTACAGCCCCGGCTCGCGCACGGTGCCCATCAACGCGGCGTAGGCCCCGTAGCTGGCACCGTAGATGCAGATGCGCTTCCCATCGGCAATGCCCTGCTCGATTGCCCAGCGCGTGGCATCGGTCACGTCGTCCTGCATGCGCAGGCCCCACTGGTGCCTGGCCGCTGCGGTGTGCGCGCGCCCGTAGTTGGACGAGCCGCGGAAGTTGATCTGCAGCACCGCATACCCGGCCGCCGCGAGCAGCTGGGTCTCATGCTCATAGCTACCGTCGTCGAACACGCCGATCGGGCCGCCGTGTGGTACCACCACCATCGGCAGCCGGGGCGCCTCCTTGCCATTGGGCACCGTCAGGAAGCCGTGCAGCGGCAGGCCATCGCGCGCCTTCAGTGCCACCGGGCGCACCTGTGCGCTCTGTGACGGGTCGATCCAGCTGCTGCGGCTGGCCAGCAGCCTGGCCTTCTGCTCCACCGTGTCGTAGCGGTAGAAGTCGCCGGGGTTGCTGCCCGACCAGGTCTGCGCCAGCACGATGCGTCCATCACGGGTGCTGGAGGTGATGTACACCGGGCTGCGCAGTGCGGCCTGCAGGCTGCGGTACAGGCGCGCGGTGCTGGAGGTGTCGTCGAAGAAGCGCGCCTTCGGCACGTCCCCGTAGTACAGCGCGCCCACCGGAATGCGGGTACCCGGCTGGTAGATCACCCGGCCCGGGTCCACCACCTCGTCACGCAACAGGGTATGGCGCTCGTTGGTCTGCGGGTTCCAGCTCACGATGGCATCGGGGCCCTCGGCCTGCTCGATCCACAGGTAGGCCACGCTGCCGTCGGCGGAGAAGCCCAACGGCTTCTCGACGCGCCGGCTTACCGCTTCGTCGTTGAGCAGCACCCAGTCCTCGCCACGCTGCACGCGGTAGTACAGCTTCTGCACGTTGTCCGAGCCCGAACCCAGTGCAAACCGCACTTCGCCGGTGTTGTCTGTGGTGAAGTGCGCGCCCTGCACGGGCGAGCGCGCCACGATGATCCGCCGCCCGGTAACCGCGTCCATGCGTTCGATGCGGGTGTAGGGATTCTCGGCGAACGGCCACACGGCAATCAGCACGTTGCGCTCGTCGTCGGCGAGCTCGTCGGTCAGGAACGCCGACACCTGGCTGTCGTTGAGCCCACCGACCCGATAGCCGACCAGCAGCTCGCCGCTCCTTCCATCGGCGTTGATGCCGTACAGCTCGCCGGTCGGGCGAGGTTTGTCCAGGCGGCCCCACTTCTGCGCCAGTCCGATCACCAGGCGCTCGTTGCTGACCCAGTCGAAGCTGCCGGCGTGGTTGTCGCGCGGCGGACGGAACGAGCCGACCATCGCCATGTCGGACGTGCGCAGGATTGCGATGGCGGTCGCGTCCTGGAGCGGAACGCTGGCGGCAACATAGGTGCCGTCCGGCGAAATCTTGATGTTGGTGAACGCATCGTCGCGCAGGTAGCGCTCCAGGTCGACCGCGCCGGCCGTCGCCGACAGCAACGCACAGCCGGCGCCCAGCAGCGCGGCCATCAGTGTCTTGCGCATCCTTCCCCCTTGGTCCGGACCCCCTGTCCGGGTCGCCGATTCTAGACAGAACCGCGCGCGCGGCGCCATCCGCCCACGGCGCTCAGGGCGAGGCGGCGGCCGCCACGCCCGCGGTCTTGCCACCCAGGCTGCGCGACAGGAACGCCAGCAGCTTGCCGTAATACTCGCGGCGATGCGGGTCGGTGTAGAAGCCATGGCCTTCGGTGGAGTAGTACAGCGATTCCACCGGCACGCCGGCCTTCTGCAGCGCCGCCTCCATGCGCTTGGTGTGCTGGATCGGGGCGCGCTCGTCTTCGCCGCCCGCCGCCAGGAACACCGGCACCTTGATGCGGTCGGCAAGGTTGACCGGCGAAACCGCAGCCACGTCATTGGGGCTGCCCAGCCATTCCTTCAGGTAGGTGCTGCCCGAACCGCTGCGCTGGACATCACCGGTGGTGTGCATCATCGGCAGGTCGTACACGCCGACGTAGCCGGCGGCGCAGCGGTACATGCCCGGTTCGCGGGCCGCGCCCATCATCGCCGCGTAAGCGCCGTAGCTGGCGCCATAGATGCAGACCCGGGCGGGGTCGGCGTGGCCCTGGCTGATCGCCCAGCGGGTCGCATCGGTGACGTCGTCCTGCATGGCGGCGCCCCACTGTTTGGCGCCGGCGTGCCGGTACGCACGGCCGAAGTTGCCCGAACCACGGAAGTTGACCTGCAGCACGGCGTAGCCTGCCGCGGCCAGCATCTGCGCTTCGGAATCGTAGCTGCCGTCGTCGAACACGCCGAACGGGCCGCCATGCGGCATCACCACCATCGGCGGCTTCGCCCCTGCCGACGCGGCCGGCAGGGTGAGGTAGCCGTGCAGCTCCATGCCGTCGCGCGCCTTGAAGGCATACGGCTGCACCTTGGCGGCGGTGTCCGGGTCGATCCAGGCGCCGCGGCTGATCAGGTGGTCGGCCTTCTTGGCGACCGTGTCGAAGATGTAGAAGTCACCTGGATTGCTTCCCGACCAGGTTTCCACCAGCACACTGCTGCCATCGCGCGTGCTGGAGGCGATGAACACCGCATCACCGCCGAACGCGGCTTCCAGGCTGCGGTACAGGCGCGCGTCGGCCGAGGTTTCGTCGAAGAAGCGGGTGCGCGGCTTGTCGCCCAGGTAGAGCGCGCCGACCGGAACGCGAGTGCCGGGGCGGTAGATCAGCCGGTCCGGGTCCACGACGGGATCGCGCAGCAACGGGGTGCGGGTGCCGGTGACCGGGTCCCAGGTCACGATGGCATCGGGGCCGTTGGCCTGCTGCACCTGCAGGTAGGCGGTCTTGCCGTCTTCGGAGAAACCGAGCGCGGTTTCGATGCGGCCGGTATCGGCCTCATCGTTCACCAGCTTCCAGGTGTCGCCGATGGCATCGCGGTAATAGAGCTTGTTGACGTTGTCGATACCGGCACCGTGGGCGAAGCGGATCTGCCCGCTCGGGTCGCTGGTGAAATCGGCGCGGCGTACCGGCGACCGGGCCACGGTCACACGGCGGCCGCTGGCGATATCCATGCGATCGACACGGGTGTAGGGATCTTCGGAGAACGGCCACACCGAGACCAGCGCGTTGCGCTCGTCCTGCGGCATCGAATCGATCAGGAAGGCGGCGACCGCTTCGACCTTCTTCGGTTGGATGCGGGTGCCCGGACCGTTGCCTTCCACGCGATAGCCGACCAGCAGTTCGCCACGGCCGCCATTGGCGTTCATGGCGTACAGCTCACCGGTGAGCTGCGGCTGGTCGAGGCTGCCGAACTTTTCGGCCAGGCCGATCAGCACGCGCTCGTTGTTGACCCAGTAAAAACTGGTGGCGTGGTTGTTGCGCGGCGGCACGAACGAACCGGTGACCTTGCCGGTGGCGCGGCTGAGGATGGCCAGTGCGGTTCGGTCTTCCATCGGCACGGTGGCAGCGTAGTAGTCCCCGCCCGGCGACAGCTTGATGTCGGTAAACGTGTCGCGCTTGAGATAGCGCTCAAGATCCAGCTCCGCAGCGGAACCCTGCGCCACCGGCCCGCACAGCAGGGCCAAGACGGCCAGGGCCGCCCATTTCGAGTAGTTCATCCTTCCCCCTCCTGCCAGACACCTTGTCCGTGATCGGCGATTCTAGACAGATCGGCGCAGCACAGGCCAGTGGCGACCTTCTTGGACGCATCCGGGCCCGGAAAGAAAAATGGCACCGCGAACGGTGCCATTTGGACGTGCATTGACGGAGAGAGAGAGAGAGATCAATGCACGCCGCGGAACGCCAGGCTGAGGGCCAGGATGGACAGGATCACGGCGATGGTGCCGTCGAGGATCCGCCAGGTACGAGGTTTGGTGAACAACGGGGCCAGCAGGCGGGCACCGAGGCCCTGGGCGGTCAGCCACAGGCAGCTGGCGGTGACCACGCCGGCGGCGAACGCCATGCGGGCATTGCCGAAGTTTTCGGCAATGGAGCCGATCACCATCATGTCCAGCCAGAAGTGCGGATTGATCAGCGAGAAACCGACCGCAGCGGTCAGCACGGCGCGGCGCGAGGTGTTGTCGCCGTCATCGACCTGCATGCCGCCGCCGCCGGCCAGCGCGCGCCGGGCCGACTGCCAGGCGTACCAGCTGAGGAACGCCACGCCGCCCCACAGCACCACGGTGGTCAGCCAGGGCAATGCCTGGGTCAGGGTGCGCAGGCCGGCCACGCTGGCGAAGATGAAGATGGCATCGATCGCCGCGCAGGTCGCCACGACCGGCACGATGTGCTTGCGCAGGATGCCCTGGCGCAGGATGAAGGCGCTCTGGGCCCCGACCACGGCGAACAGGCCGATACCGGCTGCGGCGCCACTGAGCCACGCGGCCAGACCGGGGCCGCCGGAAATGAAGGAGAACATGGGATACCACCTGTGTTGCTGGGGGGCGGTGCCTCGCCAAGGCGTACAGCACCGTGATGGCGCGTATTGTCGCGCCGCAACATGGAAAAGTAGAGCTAAACTTACTTAACCATCTTTAGCGGAACTTAAGACGATGCGCATCGACCATGCCCAGCTCCGCGCCCTGGCGGCGGTGATCCGCGAAGGCAGTTTCGACCGGGCGGCGCAGTCACTCAATGTCACCGCCTCGGCGGTGTCGCAGCGGGTAAAAGCGCTGGAGGACCGGGTCGGGCGACTGCTGGTCAAGCGTTCTTCGCCGGCGGTGGCCACGCCGGAAGGCCAGGTGCTGGTGCAGCTGGCCGAACAGACGGCGCTGCTGGAGCACGATGCGCTGCACCGGATGGGGATTGCCGATGAGGACCTGCCGCACGCCAGCATCCCGGTGGCGGTGAACCACGACAGCCTGGAAACCTGGTTCCCGGAGGCGGCGCTGAGTTTCGCGCGGCAGACCGGGACGACGCTGGACCTGCGCTCGGAGGACCAGGACCACACGGTGGCGCTGCTGCGCCAGGGCGCGGTGCTGGGCGCGGTGACCACGCTGGACGAGCCGGTGCAGGGCTGCCAGATCCACGCGCTGGGCAGCATCCGCTATGCGGCCACGTGCACGCAGGCCTTCCACGACCGCTACTTCGCCAAGGGGGTGAACGCGCAGTCGCTGGCCCAGGCGCCGGTGCTGGTGTTCAACCGCAAGGACGACATGCAGGCACGGTTCGCGCGGCGGTTGGCCGGCGACGACCTGCCGATGACGGCGCCCACCTGGTGGATTCCGTCAACCCGGGCGTTCGTGCAGGCCAACGTGGGCGGGCTGGGCTGGACGATGAACCCGCTGCCGCTGGTCAAGCGCCACCTGGACGCGGGGCGGCTGGTGCTGATGAAACCGCGCGCGTGGGAAGACGTGCCGCTGTACTGGCAGCACTGGAAGGGCGACGTGCAGACGATGGCGCTGCTGACCAGGGCCGTGCTGGCGGCGTCGGCGACGCTGGTGCGCCGCAGACGGTAGGTACCCACCGTTGGTGGGTACGCCTTCACGTGCCGACCAGCGGTCGGCACCTACCGTGGCCTCCAAGCATCCAGCGCGGGGCGTTCGATGGAATCGGATCCGGTCTATCTGCATATCCGGGTGGTGCTGAGCATCATCCTGGGGTTGAGCATCACCACGCTGGTGAAGGGCCTGGCCTCGATCATCGAGCATCCGGCCCGGCGCGGCGGATGGTCGGGCATCCATCTGTGCTGGGTGCTGTGGATGCTGGTGTCGGTGGTTACCTTCTGGTGGTGGGAGTTCCGTCTGGGCGAAGTGCGCCAGTGGACCTTCGGCCTGTACCTGTTCGTGATCGGCTACTGCGCCAGCTGGTACATGCTGTGCGTGCTGCTGTTCCCCGATGACCTGCGCGAGTACGGCAGCTACGAGCAGTACCTGCTGCAGCGGCGCGGCGGCTTCTTCGGCATGCTCGCCCTGGTGACCGTGCTCGACTTGGGCGACACGGCGATCAAGGGTCACAGCCGCTGGCAGATGCTCGGCGAGGCGTACCCGGTGCATACCGGGATCATGCTGGTGATCGCCGGGGTGGGCATCGCAAGCCGTTCGCGACGGGTCCACCTGGGTCTGGCCGTGCTGGCGCTTGTTTACCAGTGCGGGTATTTCCTCGCTGAATATTTCACCTTGGGGTCCGATTGATCCCTGCGATGCTGCGTTGCACCAAATCCGTACCGGTTCGAGCTAGAATTGGGCCCTGGATGCGCCAAGAGCTTGTTTCTTCACGCTTCTTCCACGAAGCGCCGTCATCCTGCCCTCATCTCCCCACATGAGATATCCATGAAAAAGTTAGCGAAGGTCGTCCTCGGCCTGTTCGTGCTGTTGCTGATCGCAGCGGCGGTATTCCTGTACTGGCCCCTCCACCAGCGTTCGGTTCCGGCCGCCGGCAACGACAAGCCGGTCGACGTCGTGCTGGTCGGCGGCGGCATCATGAGCATCACCCTGGCCACCTTCCTGCAGGAACTGCAGCCAGACTGGAACATCCAGGTGTTCGAACGCCTCGACGGCGTGGCCCTGGAAAGCTCCGATGGCTGGAACAACGCCGGCACCGGGCATTCGGCCTTCGCCGAACTGAACTACACCCCGGAACTGCCCGATGGCAGCATCGAGACCAAGCGCGCGGTCGGCATCGCCGAGCAGTTCGAGATCTCCCGCCAGTTCTGGTCGCACCAGGTCAAGGAAGGCCGGCTCAGCCAGCCGTCCGACTTCATCAACCCCACCCCGCACATGAGCTTCGTGTGGGGCGATGACAACATCGCCTACCTGCACAAGCGCCAGCAGGCGCTGGTCAGGAACCCGCTGTTCTACGGCATGCAGTACTCCGAAGACCCGGCGCAGATCAAGGCCTGGGCCCCGCTGCTGATGGAAGGCCGCGACCCGAAACAGAAGGTCGCCGCCACTTGGATGCCGCTGGGCACCGACGTCAACTTCGGCGTGATCACCCGCCAGCTCACCGCCGGCCTGCAGCGCAACCCGAACTTCAGCCTGCACCTGGAACATGAAGTCCGCGCCCTGCGCCAGAACGACGACAAGACCTGGAACGTCACGGTCAAGGACCTCAACGCCGGCACCGAGTCCACCCTCAAGTCGCGCTTCGTGTTCATCGGCGCCGGCGGCGCCGCGCTCAAGCTGCTGCAGCTCTCCAACATCCCCGAAGCCAAGAACTACGCCGGCTTCCCGGTCGGCGGCCAGTTCCTGGCCTTCAAGTCCCCGGCCATCGCCGGCCGCCACGGCGTCAAGGCCTACGGCATGGCCGAGACCGGCTCGCCGCCGATGTCCGTGCCGCACCTGGATTCGCGCAAGCTCGATGGCAAGCCGGTGGTCCTGTTCGGCCCGTTCGCCCTGTACAGCACCAAGTTCCTCAAGCACGGCTCCTGGTTCGACCTTTACTCCTCGGTCAACCACAACAACGTGGCCGGCATGCTCGACGTCGGCGCGGAGAACCTGGACCTGGTGAAGTACCTGATGGGCCAGGCCCGCCTCAACGACGACGACCGCCAGGCCGAACTGGTCAAGTACTTCCCCAACGCCAAGCGCGAGGACTGGGAACTGGTCACCGCCGGCCAGCGCGTGCAGATCATCAAGCACGACCCGGAAAAGGGCGCCGTCCTGCAGTTCGGCACCGAAATCGTGACCGACAAGGACCACACCCTGGCCGCCCTGCTCGGCGCCTCCCCGGGGGCCTCGACCTCCCCGCCGATCATGCTGGACCTGCTCAAGAAGGCCTTCCCCGAGCAGATGGCCGCCGGCTGGGAAGCCCGCCTGGCCCAGATCGTGCCGTCCTACGGGCGCAAGCTCAACGACAGCCCGGCCCTGACCAACGAGATCCGCCGCCAGACCAGCGACACCCTGCGCCTGCCGTACCTGGACGTGCCGGTGGAGACGAGCCCGGCAGTGATGATGACCCCGCCGCCCGCGGCGCCGGTGGCGCCGGCGAAAGAAAAGCGGAATGCGAACGAGGAGCTGCAGGCCCTGTAGGTCCGCAGCGGAAAGCAGCGGGGCAGAGCCCCGCTATACAAAAACCGGCTTCGGCCGGTTTTTTTTTTGCTGTTCCGACCGCCCCAAGCCATTCGTCAGGGGTGCGGGGCGGCAGGGGGTAGCGGGACCTTGAGCAGCATGGATGCTGCGATGAGCCCCATGGAAGGGTTTACGCGCGTCCCGCTGCCCCCTGCCGCCCCGCACCCCAACACGTAGAAAGGAGACGCCCGCGCTTTCGGCTCGTTAAATTATTGTAATTAGAATGCGAACGATTTACATTTGCGTCCCGTTGTGCACCCACCTGCCTCTGCTGAGACCCCCGCATGTCCTTCCGTTCCCACCCCTCTGCTTCCGTCCGCCGTGCCCCGCTGGGCCTGGCCCTGCTGTCCGTGCTGTCGCTGGCCTCGCCCTTGGCCCTGGCTGACACCGTCGATGCCGGCAGCAGTGCCGCCGATGCCAAGACCCTGGACCAGGTGAACGTCGTCGGCTCCCAGCGCGCGCCGTCCAGCACCACCCGCCTGCCCATCACCCTGCAGGAAACCCCGCAGTCCACCAGCGTCCTCGCCCTCGACCGCATCCAGAACGAATCGCTGTTCTCGATCAACGACGTCATGCGCAACATCACCGGCGTCAACGTCTCCTTCTACGACACCCAGCGCCCCCTGTACTACGCGCGCGGCTTCACCATCACCGACTTCCAGGTCGACAGCCTGCCCACCTACAGCGGCTCCACCAACCAGGAATACGACACCGCCTTCTACGACCGCATCGAAGTCATCCGCGGCGCCAACGGCCTGCTCAGCGGCGCCGGCATTCCCTCGGCCACCGTCAACCTGCTGCGCAAGCGTCCCGGCAAGGAGTTCGACGCCTCCTTCGCCATCAGCGCCGGCAGCTGGGACTTCCGCCGCATGGAAGCCGACGTCAACGCCCCGCTCACCCGCGATGGCCGCTTCCGCAGCCGCGTCGTTGCCGCCTATACCGATCGCGAGCTGTATTACGACCGCTACAAAGAAGACAAGATGGCCGGCATGGCCGTGCTGGAAGGCGACCTGACCGATTCCACCACCGTCACCGTCGGCTACCAGCGCCAGGACAACAACCCGGTCGGCTCCACCTGGGGCACCGTGCCCTTCTTCAACAGCGACGGCACCTTCGCCCACCTCCCCCGCGAAACCAACATGGCCCCCAAGTGGAGCTACTGGCAGCGCGAAACCAGCACCGCCTTCGCCAACCTCGAACAGCGCTTCGGTGAAAACTGGCTGCTCAAGCTCAACACCGCCTACACCCGCGGCAACGTCCAGAACGTGCGCGTCTACGGCAGCGGCTACCCCGATCCCGTGAGCGGTGCCGGCACTTACCTGCTGGCCGGTGCCGGCGATGCCGAAGACACCCGCAAGGGCGCCGACCTGTTCCTGTCCGGCACCTTCCCCGCCTTCGGCCGCGAACACGATGTCGTCGTCGGTGGCAGCTGGTCCGACCTCGAAGCCACCACCTGGACCCTTACCTCGGTGGCCAACTGGCGCTACAACATCCCCGACATCCGCAACTGGAACGGCGACATTCCCGAGCTAACCGCCAGCCGCACCGGCGCCCGCCGCATCGCCCGCACCCGGCAGAGCGGCGTGTACGCCTCCACCCGCCTGCGCCTGGCCGATCCGCTGTCGCTGATCGCCGGCGCGCGCCTCAGCCGCTGGGAAACCCTGACCCGCGCCTACAACGCCGCCGGCACCTACACCGGCACCAGCGGCCAGTACAAAGTCACCGACGAAGTCACTCCCTACGTCGGCCTGGTCTACGACATCGTGCCCGACTTCTCGGTGTACGCCAGCTACACCGAAATCTTCAACCCGCAGAACTACAAGGACCGCAACGAGAACCTGCTAGCCCCGGTGGAAGGCTCCAACCTGGAAGCCGGCATCAAGTCGCAGTGGTTCGACGGCCGGCTGACCGCCAACGCCGCCATCTTCGAAGCCAAGCAGGACAACTACGCCGTGCGCGACATGAGCCTGCCGGACGGCTCACTCAGCGATGGCACCTCGGCCTACATCGGCGTCAACGGCACCAAGTCGCGCGGCTGGGAAATGGACATCAACGGCGAGATCCGCCCGGGCTGGACCGTCAATGCCGGCTACACCCACGTCAAGGTGACCCGCGCCAGCACCGACCTGATCTACGCCAACCTGCCCGAGGATTTCCTGCAGCTCAACACCAGCGTGCGCCTGCCCGGCGTGCTGGACCGCCTGACCGTGGGCGGCGGCTTCTCCTGGCAGAGCGAAGTGGAGGGCTACAACATCCCCTACCCGCTGGGCGGCACCCGCACCGTGCGCCAGCCGGCCTACATGCTGGTCAACCTGCACGCCAACTACCAGATCAGCGACAGCTGGACTGCCACCCTGAGCGTGCGCAACGCGCTGGACAAGACCTACTGGGCCAACCTGGACTACAACAACTACGGCGAACCGCGCTTCATTTCCGCGAGCCTGCGCTGGAAATACTGATCCGCCGCGCGGTTGAAATCTGAATAGGCCCGCCTCCTGGCGGGCCTTTCTTTTTGCTGCGCTGCGGGTTGCGCCACCATCCGTAATTATGGCGTAATTACCAAAACGCCATTCGGATGCCCGTCGATGAACCCCAGTTGGGACACCTTGGAGCGTGGCCGCCAGGCCCGGCTTGAACGCGCCGCCCCTTGGGCGCGCGGCCGCAACGTCGCCGCCAACGATGCCATCGCCCTGCTGCACGCCCTGCTGGAGCCGGGCGACAAGGTCTGCCTGGAGGGCAACAACCAGAAACAGGCCGATTTCCTCGCCCAGTGCCTGGCCGACCTCGACCCGGCCCGGGTCCATGACCTGCACATGGTGCAGTCGGTGCTGTCACTGCCCTCCCACCTGGACGTGTTCGAGCGCGGCATCGCCTCCAAGCTCGACTTCTCCTTCTCCGGCCCGCAGTCGGTGCGGCTGGCCAACCTTGTCGCCGAAGGGCGCATCCAGATCGGTGCGATCCATACCTACCTGGAACTGTTCGGCCGCTACTTCATCGACCTCACCCCGCGCGTCGCACTCGTTGCCGCCCAGGCCGCCGACCGCCACGGCAACCTCTACACCGGCCCCAACACCGAAGACACCCCAGTGATCGTCGAGGCCACCGCGTTCGGCGGTGGCATCGTCATCGCCCAGGTCAACGAGATCGTCGACACCCTGCCCCGCGTGGACATCCCCGCCGACTGGGTCAACTTCGTGGTGCAGGCGCCACGCCCGAACCACATCGAACCGCTGTTCACCCGCGACCCGGCGCAGATCTCGGAAATCCAGGTGCTGATGGCGATGATGGCCATCAAGGGCATCTACGCCGAATACGGGGTCAACCGGCTCAACCACGGCATCGGGTTCGATACCGCCGCCATTGAATTGCTCCTGCCCACCTACGCCGAATCGCTCGGGCTGAAGGGAAAAATCTGCCAGCACTGGGCGCTCAACCCGCACCCGGCGTTGATCCCGGCGATCGAATCGGGCTTCGTCAAATCCGTGCACTCGTTCGGCTCCGAACTGGGCATGGAGAAGTACATTGCCGCGCGCGGGGATGTGTTCTTCACCGGCACCGACGGCTCGATGCGCTCCAACCGCGCGTTCTCGCAGACCGCCGGACTGTATGCCTGTGACATGTTCATCGGTTCCACCCTGCAGATCGACCTGCAGGGCAACAGCTCCACCGCCACCCGCGACCGCATCGCCGGCTTCGGCGGCGCGCCCAACATGGGCTCGGACGCACGCGGCCGCCGCCATGCCAGCGACGCCTGGTTGAAGGCTGGCCAGCAGGCCGCGCGCCCCGGTGAAATGCCACGTGGGCGAAAGCTGGTGGTGCAGATGGTGGAAACCTTCCGCGAGCATATGGCACCGGCGTTCGTTGATCGGCTGGATGCGTGGGAACTGGCCGAACGTGCGGCCATGCCGCTGCCGCCGGTGATGATCTATGGCGACGACGTCAGCCATGTGCTCACCGAAGAGGGCATCGCCAACCTGCTGCTGTGCCGCACCCCCGAGGAACGCGAACAAGCGATCCGCGGCGTGGCCGGCTACACCGCCGTGGGCCTGGGCCGCGACCGCGCGATGGTCGAGAACCTTCGCGACCGTGGCGTGATCCAGCGCCCGGCCGACCTGGGTATCCACGTGCGCGATGCCAGCCGCGACCTGCTGGCCGCGCGTTCTGTGAAAGACCTCGTGCGCTGGTCCGGCGGCCTGTACGACCCGCCCAAGCGCTTCCGCAACTGGTAAGGGAACCTGCCATGGAAACCCTCGACTACCGTTTCACCGGCACCCAGCCCGTGCACTTCCCCACCGATGCGGTGCTGGTCGGCGTGCTGGCCTCGGGCAACCTGGAAATCCTGCTGGAGCCTGCCGCGCTGGACGGCGCGATGGCGGTGCGCATCATCACCGCCGCGCGCGGTTTCGGCAGCATCTGGGAAGCGGTGATCACCGATTTCGCCCGCCGCCACTCGCTGCGCGATGTGCAGGTGTCGATCAACGACGCCGGCGCCACCCCCGCCGTGGTCAGCCTGCGGCTGGACCAGGCGGTGGAAACCCTGCACGCCGGAGACAGCGCATGAGCCTGGCCCACCGCCACAGCTATTACGAAGCCGACGCGCGCGAGCGTATCGCCGGCGTGCTGGATATCGGCTCGTTCAAGGAACTGCTCGGGCCTGCACAGCGCGCGATCAGTCCGCACCTGGCCCAGCTGGACCAGCCCGCCGCGTTCGACGACGGCATCGTGGTGGGCGAAGGCCAGCTGCGCGGCAGGCGCGTGCTGGTGGCCGCACAGCAGGGCCAGTTCATGGGGGGCGGCGTGGGAGAAGTGCACGGCGCCAAGCTCACCGGCCTGCTGCAACGCGCCGGGCAGACCCGCCCCGAAGGCGTGCTGCTGCTGCTCGATACCGGCGGCGTGCGCCTGCACGAGGCCAACGCCGGGCTGATCGCCATTTCCGAAATCATGCGCGCGGTGCTCGCAACGCGTGCCGCCGGGGTACCGGTGTTGGCGCTGATCGGCAGCGGCAACGGCGCGTTCGGGGGCATGGGCATCGTGGCCCGCTGCTGCACCACGGTGATCATGTCCGAGGAAGGCCGGCTGTCGCTGTCCGGCCCGGAGGTGATCGAAACAGTGCGCGGCGTGGAAGAGTTCGATGCGCGCGACCGCGCACTGGTCTGGCGGGTTACCGGCGGCAAGCACCGCTACCTGATCGACCAGGCCCAGGTGCTGGTGCCCGATGCGATCGAGGCGTTCGCGCAGGCGGCATTCGATGCCCTGCAGCCGGATGCCGCCAGCACCGGCACCGATACCGCCCTTGCCGCGCTGCAGGCCCGCCACGCCGCCCTCAAGGCGCGCGCGCAGGCTTGGGGCGATTGCCGCGATGGCGTGGAGATCTGGGCACGGCTCGGCATCGACGATCCGCAACGGCTGCCGTTGCTGGATACCGATGACTTCCTGGCCGCCACCGCTGACCGGAGCCTGCCATGACCGCGCCACTGAACACCCTGCTCGACGCGCTGTTTCCGCGCGGGCACACCATCGCCGTCGCCGATTCGGTACTGACCGGGACCGCCACCACCGACGACGGCGGGGTGACCGTGATCGGCACCACCGACAAGATCGAAGTGGGCGTGGATCACGCGCTGGTGCTGGCCGAAACGGTATTGGCGAGCACCGCTGCGTTCCCGCAGCGCCCGATCGTGATGCTGGTCGATACCGCCGGCCAACGACTGGCGCGCCGCGATGAACTGCTGGGCATCAATGGTTACTTCGCGCACCTGGCGCAGACGTTGGACCTGGCCCGTCGCCGCGGCGCGCGTCTGGTCACGCTGGTGTACGGCGAATCGGTCAGCGGTGGCTTCCTGTCGTTCGGGCTGATGGCTGACCACATCCACGCCCTGCCCGATGCGCAGGTGCGGGTGATGGACCTGCGCGCGATGGCACGGGTGACCAAGCAGCCGCTGGAGAAACTGCAGGCGCTGAGCCAGAGCTCGCCGGTGTTCGCGCCGGGCGTTGAGAACTACGTTGCGATGGGCGCAGTGCAGTCGGTATGGCACGGCGATCTGGCGCAGGCTTTGCTGGACGCGCTGCGCACGCCGGCAGAAGGTGACCGCCGCGCGCAACGCGGTGCCGAGCGTGGTGGCCGTACCCTGGCCGCGCGCGTGGCTGCACAGGTGGCCGCTGGCGATGCCTGACCGGCCTGCCCGCCACACCCTGGTCTGGCTGTCGGCGCACGCCGATTGGCGGGCTGACGTGGCCGCGCATGACGCGCGCCTGGCGGCGTGGTTTGCCCAGGGCTGGCCCGCCGTGGCGGCGCGCCGCGCTGCCGATGATCCCGATCCCCGCGTGCGCCTCGGCATTCCCCTCCCCCCCGCCGAGGGCAAGCAGCGATTGGGTCTGCGGGTGCCGCTGGGCGACATCGTGCGCCAGCAGGCGCCGCTGGAACTGGCCGGGGTGCGGGTGCACGCGCGCACGCCGGAGGACTGGCGCGGACCGCTGCAGGCGCTGGATCGGCTGGCGCCGGCCCGGGTGTTCGGGGCGTTTGCCTGGCAGGTGTTGACCGGGTTGGAGTACGTGCATGCGCGGTCGGATATCGACCTGCTGTGGGACGTCGAAACCGCGCAGGATGCTGACGCGCTGGTCGCTGCCCTGCAGGCATGGGAGCTGCGCTTTGGCCGGCGCGTGGATGGTGAGCTGTGCCTGCCCGATGGTGGGGCGGTGAACTGGCGCGAGTTTGGTGGTGAGTCGCGGCAGGTGCTGGTGAAGCGGGTGGATGGGGCCGGGTTGGAGTTGCGGTCAACCCTGTTCGGGTGTGTGGGGTTGCCACGCGGGGCGTGGCACTACGGTATCGCCCGATGAACGCCGTTGCGAACGTTCTGCGGCCTTGCGTCGATTCGGCGCGGTTGGGGCGGCTGGCGGTGGGCGCGCTGCATGCGGAGCTGGCATTGGCGCCGAAGCCGGGGCTGGTGACGCCGTTCGATCCGGGCAGCCATGACGACATGGATGCCGGCACCTTCCTGCGCAGCCTGTTTGCGCTGCGCCATTACTTCCGCGATATCGCGCTGGCCGGCGCGGAGGATGCACCGTTCTCCGCGCTGCGCACGCTGGGCCTTCAAGCCGAAGCGGCGATGTTGCGCGCCACCGGCGGAATCAATACGCACCGGGGTGCGGTCTTCAGTATCGGACTGCTGGTGGCGGCCGCTGCGCGTTGCCGCAGCATGCGGCAGCCGGTGTCGGGCGAGCAGGTCTGCCTCGGCGTCCAGCACTGGTCGCCTGGGCTGCTGGCCGCGCCGCTGGATCCGGACAGCCCGGGACAGCGTGTGCGCGCCCGGCACCGCATTGCCGGTGTGCGCGAACAGGCAGCCGCGGGGTATCCCATGCTGCGCGGGTTGGCACTGCCGACCCTGCGCGATGCGCTGGCGGCAGGTCTTCCGCGCGAGGCCGCGCTGTGCCACACGCTGATGGCACTGGTCGCCGAACTGGACGACATCAACCTGCTGCACCGGGGCGGGGCCGAGGGCCTGCACTGGGCCCGCGCCCAGGCGGCCGCGTTCATGGCCGAGGGCGGTGCCTTCGCCGCCGGTTGGCGCGCGCGCCTGCAGCAGCTGGGCGAGGCGTTCGTGGCGCGCCGGCTCAGCCCGGGGGGCAGTGCCGACCTGCTGGCCTGCAGCGTTTTCCTGCTGCAGCAGGAGGCGGTATGAGCCTTGCACTGCTCTGCCCCGGCCAAGGCGCGCAGCACCCGGCGATGTTCGACCGGGTGCGCGACAACGCGGCGGCGCGTGATGTGCTTGACAGTGTGGGTGCGGTGTTGGGCCAGGATGTGTTCGCTGCGGCAGGCGCGGAGGCGCGTTTCGAGAACGCGGTGGCGCAGCCGCTGCTGTGCGCGGCCAGCCTGGCGCACTGGCAGGCGCTTCGCACTGAACTGCCGGTGCCGGGCATGGTGGCGGGTTACAGCATCGGTGAGCTGGCGGCACATGCCGTAGCCGGCACTCTCGACACACCGTCCTGCCTGGCCTTGGCGGCGCAGCGTGCGCGGTACATGGATGCCGCCAGCCCTGCCGGCGCGGGCATGCAGGCGTTGCTGGGACTGGATCGCACGCGGGTGCAGTCGCTGTGCGCTGTGCATGGCGCCTATATCGCCATCGTCAATGGCCATGATCATTTCATCGTGGGCGGTGGACTGGCGGGCCTGGAAGCGCTGGCCGGGGACGCGCGTGCGGCCGGTGCGGATATCCGTCCGTTGCCGGTGCACGTGCCTTCGCACACGCCGTTGCTGCAGGCGGCAGTTCCCCGCTTTGCCGCTGCGCTGGAGGCGGTCGCGTGGCAGCAACCGGGCCTGACGGTGCTGGCCGGCATCGATGCGCGCGTGGTGCGCGACCACGCCGGCAAGGTGCACACGTTGTCGGCGCAGCTGGCGCAGACGATCGAATGGGCGCAGGTGATGCGCCAGCTGTTCGAGCGCGGTGCGCGGGTGTTCCTGCAACTGGGCCCGGGCACCGCGCTGGCGCGCATGGTGGCCAGCGCCTATCCGTGCTGCGAGGTCCGCGCGGTCGAAGAATTCCAGCACCTGGATGGTGCGGTGGACTGGGTGCAACGCGCACTCGTTCGCCTGCAATGAGCGGTTGGCTCCACCTGTAGCACGCCACACCCCGTGGATGGCGGGTTTCCATCCGTGCGGTACGCGAATCACGTGTCTGGGAGGGCGCATGAGTCCACAAATTGCAACGATCATCGGTCTGGTGATCATGTTCATCATCGCCACTGCCCTGCCGATCAACATGGGTGCGGTGGCCTTCGCGCTGGCCTTCATCATCGGCGGCATCTTCGTGGGGATGGAGGGCAAGGAGGTGCTGGGCGGCTTCCCGGGCGATCTGTTCCTGACCCTGGTCGGGATCACGTATCTGTTTGCGATCGCGCAGAAGAACGGCACGATCGATCTGCTGGTGCACTGGGCGGTTCGGGCGGTGCGCGGGCGGATCGTGGCCATTCCGTGGGTGATGTTCGTGGTCACGGCGGTGCTGACTGCATTCGGTGCGCTGGGTCCGGCGGCGGTGGCGATCATCGGGCCGGTGGCGCTGCGCTTTGCGAAGCAGTACAGGATCAACCCGCTGATGATGGGCCTGCTGGTGATCCATGGCGCGCAGGCAGGTGGGTTCTCGCCGATCAGTGTGTACGGCAGCATCACCAACGGGGTGGTGCAGAAGGCGGGGCTGGAAGTGACGGAGATGGCGGTGTTCCTGACCAGCCTGGGCTTCAACTTCATGATGGCGACGATCTGTTTCTTCGCGTTCGGCGGGGTGGCGTTGATGCGGCGCGGTGCGGTGGCGATGGGCGGCGGTGAGCTGGCGCTGGCCGGTGGGCCGCAGGCGTCGTCGCGGCAGTTCGCGATCGAGGGCCACGGGGCGCTGGTGTCGGCGGGCGGCGGGACGTTGTCGAACGATCCTGACGCGCTGGAAGCGGTGGGCATCACGCGGGAGCGGCTGTTCACGCTGGTCGGGCTGGTCGGGCTGGGCGTGGCGGCGTTGATCTACAACCTCAATGTGGGACTGGTGTCGATCACGGTGGCGGTGGTGCTGGCGCTGTTGTCGCCGGCCAGCCAGAAGGGTGCGGTGGACGGGATCAGCTGGTCGACGGTGCTGTTGATCTGCGGTGTGGTGACGTATGTGGGGGTGCTGGAGAAGGCCGGTTCGGTGGACTTCATCGGCAACGGGGTGTCGAACATCGGCATTCCGCTGCTGGGGGCGCTGCTGGTCTGCTATGTGGGCGGGATCGTGTCGGCGTTTGCGTCGTCGGCGGCGGTATTGGGCGCGACGATTCCGTTGGCGGTGCCGTTCCTGCTGCAGGGGCATCTGGGCGCGGCGGGGGTGATCTGCGCGCTGGCGGTGTCGTCGACGATCGTGGATGTGAGTCCGTTCTCGACCAATGGTGCGCTGGTGGTGGCATCTGCGGCCAAGGAAGAGCGCGAGTCGCTGTTCCGCCGGTTCCTGGTGTACAGCGGGCTGGTGGTGGTGTTCGGGCCGCTGTTGGCTTGGCTGCTGTTTGTTGTTCCGGGTTGGATGTAAGGCTGAAGCAACAGCAAAAGCAACAGCAAAAGCCTATCGCCAAGGCCTCCGCGGCTTGGAGGGACGGTGCGGGTTTGCGGGGGACGCCGTGAACCCGTCCATGGGGGCTTGGTCGCGGCATCCATGCCGCTCACACCCCCGCAAACCCGCCCCGACCCGCCTTTGACGGTGTTTTGGTGGCCTTGGGGAAGAGCGAATACAATTCATTCATGGCCATTGCTCCTGCTCCGCGTTCACCTAAAAGGCGTGCTCCCTTGTATGAGGAGGTTGCCGAGCATGTGCGTGAGCGCATCTATGACTACCGCTTGCCGCCTGGGGAGTGGATTGATGAGCCGGGGCTTTGCGAGGAGCTGGGGATCAGCCGTACTCCGTTGCGCGAGGCGCTGAAGCTGCTGGCGGCGGAGGGGTTGGTGCAGATCGATGCGGGGCGTGGGGCGCGGGTGACGCGGCTGACGCTGGAGGATCTCAACCAGCTGTTTCCGGTGATGGCGATGCTGGAGGGGCGGTGTGCGCATGAGGCGGTGAAGCACATCGACGATGCGGGGGTAGAGCAGTTGGAAGCGCTGCATGCGGCGATGGAGGCGGCGGCGGCGGAGGGCAATATTGCCGACTACTACCGCAACAATTATCTGATCCATGAGACGGTGCAGCACTACGCCGGTAATCCGTGGTTGATCCGGATCACGCATGATCTGCATCGCATTCTGAAGATGCATCGCGGCCGGCAGCTGTTGACGCCGGGGCGTACGGCGCAGTCGCTGGCGGAACATCGCGAGTTGATGGAGTGTTTCCGCCGGCGCGATGCGGAGGCGGCCGAGCGCACGATGGAACGGCACCTGCTGAGCCAGGGCCAGGCGTTGGCGGCGTATGTGGCAGCCGGTGGATTGTTGAACGTTCCAGCGCCACTACCCACCAAAGGCGGCACGTAACCCCGCGCCCCGTGTAGAGCCACGCCCTGCGTGGCTGCGCAATCAGGTCGGGCGCGTTTCCCTGAGGCCCCAAAGAACGGGCAGCACCAGCAGCGCGACGGCGGCGATCATCGCCCCGGGCGCTGCCGCCCAGCCGGTGTGGCGCACCAGCAGCTCGGCCAACAACGGGGTGGCGCCGCCGAAGAAGGCGGTGGCCATGGTCACGCCCAGCGCCAGGCCGCTGAGCCGGCCTTCGCCGGGGAACTGTTCGGCGGTGGCCGGCGCGGCGACGGCGCTGACGCCGCCGGCGAGGCAGGCCAGTACCACGGCGGCCAGTGCGATCTGCACCGCGCTGCCGGTGGCCATCACGCCGAACATCGTCAACGGCAGCAGCGCTGACAGCAGTGCCAACCCGATCAACACCGGGCGTCGCCCCACCTTGTCGGACAACGCGCCCACCAGCGGGGTCACGCCGATCACGGCGACGGCGGCGATGGTGGACAGCCACAGTGCCTGGGATTCGCCGACGTCACTGGCCGAGCCGAGAAACGCTGGCACGTAGGTGATGCCCACGTAGTAGGTGATCGAACCCAGCGCGGAGATGGCGAAGGTGCGCGCGACCGCGCCGCGATGGTAGCGCCAGGTATCGCGGATCGGCGAGGTCGGTACCGTGCCGGCGGCCACCTGGCGTTCGAATTCGGGCGATTCGTGCATGGTCGAGCGCGCGAGGAGGATCGCGCCGGCCAGGGCCGCACCGATGCAGAAGGGAATGCGCCAGCCCCAGCCATCGAGCTGGGCGCTGCTGAGCAGCGCCACGGTCAGTGCCGAGAGTGCCACGGCAAGCAATGCACCCACTTCGCTTGCGGCGGAGGCGAGAGAGGTCACCAGCCCGCGCCGGCGGATGGGGGCGCTTTCCAGCAGGTAAGCCACCACGCCGGTGTATTCGCCGCCTACCGAAAACGCCATGACGCAGCGGAGCAGCAGCAACAGCACGCCGGCGGTGGCGCCGATGCTGTCGAAGGTCGGCAGCAGCGCGGTGGCCAGCATCGCCAGCGTCATCAGAGCCATGGACGCCAGCAGCATGTAGCGGCGGCCGAAGCGGTCACCGAAGTGGCCGAAGCAGAGCGCGCCGAGGGGACGCATCAGGTAGCTCACCGCGAAGCCGGCCAGGGTGGCCAGCAGGGCGTTGTCGCCCCCGCCGAAGAACACCCGCGACAGCACCGTGGCCAGGTAGAGGTACAGGGTGAAGTCGTACCACTCCACCACGGTGGACAGACCAGCGACGATCATGGAGCGGGTGGGTGTGGCAGGCGGTGGGTTGGTCATGGGTTCGGAGCCTACGACAAACGATCTGCAGACCGTGTCGTCGCAGCGCCACGCCCTGCGTGGCCCTACGCGGTACGGGCGTAACGCAGGAGGCGTCCGCGCCCTGGCGAACTGCTTTCATCCTCGCCAAAGCCCCCCTCTTCGCTCGCTTCATACCCCTGCAGGGCCATGGCGCGCGAGAAGCCACCGAGGTTGCCGCGACCGGGATCGGTCAGCAGCAGTTCGGCCGTGGGCTTGGCGTGGCGCTCCATCATCGCGGCGATCTGCACGCCGTGACCCCGCTCGTACAGCACATCGCTGCCGATGATCAGATCGAACCGACCCAGTGACGTATCTGGCATCTCCCAGGGCAGGTCGCGGTAATGCACGGCCGGCAGGTCGTTGAGCCCGGCGTTGTAGGCCAGGAACGATTCGGCCAGCGGATGGTGGTCACTGGCCACCACGTTGGCGCCACGATGCGCCAGCACCAGGCTGGACAGGCCCAGCCCGCAACCCAGTTCCAGGATGCGTTTGCCGGCCACGTCGTACTGGCTCATGGTCTCGGCCAGCACCCGGCCGGCGGGCCAGACCTGGCCGAACAGGCTCCACAGCGAGGAATGGATGCCGGCGCGTTCGGCGCGGCCGGTGGGATCGGCGAACTGCTGCAGGTCGCTCAGGGCACGAATACGGAACTCGTGGCCGTTGACGGCAACCGTGAGAATGCGGGTGGTATAGCCCGGCATGTGCGCTCCATGAAACACGGAGAGCCGGCCCACCCCGGTGGCGGACGGCTCGAAAGGGGAGCGAAGCGGGCGACCGGAAGGGGCCGCGCAGGACGCGCGAAACGGCGTGGGACGCACCCATCCTACAGGACGGGCGGTTTCCGCCCTTCACTCAGTATCGGATCTGGCAATTGGGACAGAAGAAGGTGCGCCGCCGGCTCTTGCCGGGGTAGGTCTTGGAAACCGGGCCGCCGCAGGTCGGGCAGGTCCGCTTGGTATGGATCTGCCAGTGCTTCTTGAGCTCGAAGGCGCGCTTCCATTCCAGGAACAGGAAGCTGTAGGCGCGGGCGTCGGCAATGACCCGGCCGAGTACCCGCGGCGGCAACGCTCCCACCGTGCTTTCCGGGTGCACCCGCTGGCGGAACAGCACTTCGTTCTTGATGATGTTGCCGACGCCGGCGAACAGCTCCTGGTCCAGCAGTGCATCGCAGATCAGGGTGTCTGGCTGCTGCTTCAGCCGCCGCCGGGCCAGGCGCGGGTCCCACGCATCGTTCATCACGTCGGTGCGCCAATCGTAGGTGTCGTCCAGCTTGCTTTCGATGTACTTCAGCGATGAGGCGTAGATGTTCAGCTCGCCGTTGTCGAACTGCAGCGAAACGCGCGGGGGCGATGGCTTGCGTTCGTCGATGCGGTAGCTGCCGAACATCAGCATGTGCACGCGCAGGCTGAAGCCGCTGAACTCGATCAGGAAGTGTTTGCCCCAGCTGCGCAGCGCGATCACGCGCCGCCCCTCCATGCGGGTGAGATCCAGGGAGCTGTTGCCCAGCGCCCGGCGCACGGTCTTGCCACGGAACTTCGCCGTCGCCTCGCGCAGGATGACGATGGAAGGGCCTTCAGGCATGCAACCGCTCCTGCAGGCGCGCGGCGTTGGCAACGGCAAAGCCGTGCGCGGTGTTGTCGAAGATGACCCAGCGGGGTCCACGTGCATGACGCACCTGCCCGGCCAGCGCGTCCAATGCCGCGTCGTCGTAGTCGCTGTAGTACATGCGCGGTGCGCCGTGCCAGCGCCAGTAGCGCCACGTCGGTGCACCGCCCGGTTGGGCAGCCGCCGGCACACGCGCTGGATCGGCCCCCAGCCGCGAGACGCCGTGGCGCAGCAGCAATGCGTCGGCCGTGTCGGTGAACCAGCTGGCATGGCGCGGCTCGCACACGAGCGGCACCCCGCTGCGCCTGCGCAGCGCGCGGAAGAAGCTCGAGGCGCGGCGGGTATCCAACGTCAATGAGGGCGGCAACTGCAGCAGCAGGCCGCCCAGCTTGGTGCCGAGCGCGCTGGATTCATCGAGGAAGCGGTCAAGCAACGGCCCCACGCCGACCAACGCCGAATCGTGGGAGATCGTGCGCGGTATCTTGACCGAGAAGCGGAACGCGGGCGGCACACTGGCCGCCCAACGTTCGTAGGTTCCGGGCTTGTGCGGCCGGTAGAACGAGGAGTTGATCTCCACTACGGGAAACCGGGTGGCGTAGCGCGCGAGCATGCTCTCCCCGGGGCCGAACAGGTCAGCGTAGCGGCCCGGAAGGGACCAGCCTGCGCAGCCGACCAGCGGCCCGGAGGAGGCAGGCATGTCCGGCGTTCCTCAGACCTGAATCTCGCCCTGGTCTTCACCGTCCCAGTAATGGATACGGTGCGCGTGGACGTGGATCAGGACCAGGCCCGGGGTGTCCACACCCTGTTCGAACCAGCGCTCCAGGCTCTTCTGCCAGTGCTCGCGCATCACTTCCTTGTCGCGGATGATTCGGCCCTTGCCCTGCACGAACACGAACAACGGCGGTTTGCCGAGCAGGCCCTTGCTGCCGACGAAGCTCAGCGCGGCCTTGGGCTCGGCCTGCAGCTCGCGCACCATGTCGGTGCTGTCCAGCGAGAAGAACCAGCTGTCACCGTCGTAATCGACATCACCGTTGTTGCTCATCGGGCGGCCGGCGATCTCGCCGTTGTCGGCGAAGGTCTGCAGCATGGTGAAGTCGATGCCGGCCATTTTCTTGGCCAGGTCGTGCAGGGTGAGCGTGGTCATGGCGGTATCCGTGCGGGAATCGGGTACTGCCAGACTCCGTGGGGGGCCGTGACCGGATCGTGCACGTGCCATGTCGTGGCGTTCACGGCGGTGGGTTGTTGCCGATGAACACCGGGTTGGAATGGAACCACAGGTCCTGCCAGGGATCTTCGCCTTTGATGTCGGGCAGTGGCGTCGGCTCATCCGTGTTGCTGCCGCGTGCACGCACGAATCCGCCGCCGGGCGGCGCCGGCAATTCCCACGTCACCTCATACCACCGACCTTCCTGCTTCCACTCCTTGGCGGTAAAGCGTTGGGTCTGCATCCTGGGCGCCTGGCCAGTGCCACTGCCGACGATCAGCTGCAGCTGGCGCAGCGCCGGATGTCGCCCGATCGCATTGGCGCTGTCCGGCGTTCGCACCCGCAACTGCACGCGCATCGGCGTACCCGCTGCCACGGTCACGCCCCCGCCCATGTGCCCCACCCCACCGCTGCCATCGACCGCCTGCACGCTCAGCTCCAATGCATCGATCAGGTCGCCGGTCACCGCGAACATGCGCCCGGCGCGCACGCCGCCGAGGATGTCATCGGCTTCCGGGCGTGCCCAGACATAAGTCTTGCTGTACTCACCCGGATCGAAGTCGCTGCCCCCGTCGCGCTGGTTCACGTGCGAATCGGAACTGGCGGTGATCCAGAAGCGGCTACCGTCGGCCAGCATCTGGTCCCAGACGCCGCCGACCTGCGTGGTCATCTGGTCGAAGCCGCCGAAGGTCGGCGCTGCCGCATTCCGGTACAGGCCGCGCTCGGAGCGGGTAGCCTGGTGCCCGGGCGCGCCCTCCATGCCGACCAGCACCTGCGGCGCAGCGGCATGCCAAGCCTTCAGCTCAGCGGGCTCCACTTCGCCCCACTGCCCCACCCCGGTAGCGGTTCGCGAGGGGTGGTTGATCAGCATCAGCGGCAGCGGACGCAGCCCGCGCATGTGGACCAACGCATCCAGCATGTGCTGGTGGGTATCGCGGCTGCCCTCTTCCAGCGGTTCACCGCGACTGTAGTGGCGTTCGATCGTCACCAGCTGTTCGGCTTCGCCCGCGCCTGGAGCGATGATCAGCGAGGCGTGTTCGCCGGCCGGCACATCGAACTCCATGCCGTTGAACTGGATGACCTCGGGCACGTCCTGCCGGGCCTGCAGCAGCGCAGGATAGGCGTGATCGCGGGTCACCGCCGAGTGGCCCGGGCCGCCGTGGTCGGTGTGCACCACCCAGCGCAGCCCGAAGTGCCGCGCCCGTTCAGCGTTGTGGCTGCGGGTATAGGACGAGTCGCCGCCACGGATCGGCGTGGGCGGCGTGGTACTGCGGTCCCAGTCCACGCTCCATTCGCTGTGCACGTGGTGGTCGCCAGGCTGCCAGTCGCGACCGGCATCAGGATCGGCAGGCGACGCCGTGGTCGGCGCCGCAAGCAGCGCCAGCAGAAGAAGTGTCTGCATGATCAGAAGTCGGCGCGCAGGCCCAGGCTGATGCGGCGGCCCGAGGCTTCGTACATGGTCGGGAAGGACGGATCCATGGTGTAGCCGCTGGTGATCTCGTTGGTCAGGTTGATGCCCTTCAGGCTGACCTTGATGTTGTCGGTGATCCGGTAGCCGATCGACACATCCATCTGGCCATAGGCATCGCGCCAGATCGGGTACATGTCATAGCCGATCGATTCCACGTATTCGTCCTTGTGGTTGTAGGACACGCGGGCATCGAACCGGTCATTTTCGTAGTACGCAGTAAGGTTCCAGGTCTTCTCGGCCAGGCCCGGCATCGGCGTGCGGATGCCCAGGTCGGACTCACCGGCCAGCGAACTGTCCAGCACGGTGTAGTTGGCATTCACGCCGAAGCCTTCCAGCATGGGGTGGAACATGCCCAGTGGCAGCTGCGCCACCAGTTCCACGCCGTCCACCTGGTAGGAACCCTTGGCGTTCACCGGCTGGTACACGTCGAAATCGAAGATGCCGTTGAGGGTGCCGTTGGCGTTGTACACGGCCACATCCTCGACCACGCCGGTCAGCGAGTTGATCACCACGCCGTCGATGTTCTTGCGGAAGTAGGAAGCGGCAAACAGCGCGCCGTTGTCCAGGTACTTCTCCAGGCCCACTTCCCACTGCTTGGCGTAGGTGGGCTTCAGTTCCGGGTTGCCATCGGTGAAGCGGTACGAGCTCCAGCTGGCGGTGCGCTTGTAGGCGATGTCGGTCAGCGCCGGGCGCATCATGGTCTTGGACGCTGCCGCACGCAGCAACAGGCCCTGGGCCAGTTCGGCGGTCATGTTGAAGCTGGGCAGCAGGTCGTCGTAGCTGCCGTCCTTGGACACCGGGGTATCGGTGTAGCCGGTGCTGCCATCGGGCCGCTGGATCGGGTGGTAGCCGAACGAGGTGACGCTGGTATCGACATAGCGCGCGCCGGCGTTGATGTTGACCGGCACGTGGCCGATATCGAAGGCAAAGTCCGCCATCGCGTACACGCTCGTCACCTTCTCATCGACCTGGTAGAACTGGCCGGCGTCGAAGGGGGTGTAGAAGCCGTCGTAGCGGAAGGCGCGGCGTGCGTAGTCATTGGACACCTGCTGCCAGTCCAGGTCCTTGATGGTGTAGTCGCCGCCGGGAACGATGTCGCCGATCCACTGCAGCGGGCTGTCGGCCAGGGTGCGGGTGTTGACCCAGGCGCTGCTGCCGGCGGTCGGCCCGGTGATCTTGAGCTCGCCGTACTGGCGCTGCTTGGAGCGGTCGGTGTAGCGCGCACCGAACTTCACGTCACGCAGCGCCGGCAGGAAGGCCAGGTCCAGCATGCGGGTCACGTTGACCTGGGCGGCGTACTTGTCGTCGTCCACCTTCTCCAGCGTGGTTTCGTAGGCTTCGAACAGGTACTTGTCCGAGGCGTTGTACATGTCGAAGCCGCCCGGCGTGCTGGGGATGGTTTCGCCGCTGCGGCCGGTCCAGCGGGTGCGCGAAGGCGCGTAGGCGACGTGCTTGAGGTTGGAGAAGTCCGAGGTCTTCTCCGCGCCGGAATAGCCGGCCATGGCATCGATGTACCAGTCCTGGCCCTTCCAGTCGAGCGCAACGCTGTACTGGCTGTAATCGGTCTTGTTGATCCGCTCCTTGCTCAGCATCTCGTGCTGGGTGGCGGTGTAGGACACATCGCGCAGCACCACCATGCCGTACTCGGACAAGGTGCTGGCGTCGTATTCGTGGATGGTGTCGAGGGTGCTGCGGCTGGAGGCCGAATAGGCCGCCGCGTCGTACTCGTCCTCGGTCGAATCGTAGCCGCCCAGCATCGCATCGAAAGTCAGGCTGAAGCTGCTGCTGGGCTTGTACTGCAGCGACGCGGTGGCGCCCCACTTGTCCTGCTCGTTGAGGTGGACGCGGTCGCCGACCTTGTCCTGGAAGACCACCCGATTGGTTTCATCGGTGTCGGTGCGGTTGACGATGTTCACCCCGGCGTCGCGCGCCAGCACGGCCTGGGCCTGGGTACCGCGCGTGCCGGACGCCCCCAGGAAGCGCGACATCGGGCGGAAGTTGATGCCCGAGGTGGAGTCGGTACGGTTGGTGCGCTTGGACTGCGAGTACGACACCAGGCCGCCCCAGTCGCCCCAGGTATCGGCGGCCAGGAAGGCGAAGCGCGGGTCGACTTCTTCGGAGATGCTGTTGTGTGCGCCTTCGGCCGACAGCACCAGTTTGCGCTCGTTGTAATCGAACGGTCGCGCGGTGGTGATCTTCACCGAGCCGGCGATGCCGCCCTCTTCGTCGGCGGCGGTGGGCGACTTCTGCACCGTGACCTGCTGGATGATCTCGGAGGCGAACATGTCGAATTCCACATCCCGCCCACCACTGCCCGAAGCGGTGGCCAGGTCGTTGATGGACACGTACGTGTATTCCGACGGCAGGCCGCGCACGTTGACCTTGGTACCCAGGCCCTTGCTGCGCTCGATGGTCACGCCGGGAACGCGCTGCAGCGCTTCGGCCAGGTTCTGTTCCGGAAAGTCGGCCACGTCGGTGGCGACGATGGAATCGGAAAAGCCGATGTTGTTGCGCTTCAGGTCGACCGCCTGTTCCAGGCTGCGGCTGTAGCTTCCGGTCACCTGGATGGTTTCCAGGTTCTGCGCGCCGGGCGCGGCGCCATCGCCCGCAGAAGCCTGCAGCGGAGCGGCCCCGGCCTCGGCTGCCGCCATCGGCGCGACCACGCCGGAGGTGGGCTCGTTGCCCGCCGTCGCGGCTTCAATGGTAACCGTACCGGCATTGAGGTAGCGGTAGCGCAGCCCGGTGCCGGCCAGCAGACGGTCAAGCGCCGCCTCCGCGCTCAGGCCCGCCGGCACCGCCGGGGTGCGCGGATTCCCCGCCACCTGCGCGTTGTAGACGAACTGCAGGCCGGTCTGGCGCGACAGCGCGTTGAGTGCCATGTCCAACGGCTGCGAGGCGATGGCATCGACGGCAAGCCGTGTCGGTTCTGCAGCGGTGGCCGTCGCGGTGACCTGCAGGGCAAGGGCGATCGAAAGGAACAGAGTGCAGCGCATCGTGGGATCCAGTGAGGGAATGGCGGTGGCGTTCCCCAACTACGACGCGGCAAGGCGTGGATCGGGCACCGCTAGTTCGATGAATTTTTTTTGACAACGCTTTCGGCCACGTCGCGCATGCGTACGTGGATGCCATCGGCACGTTGCTGGATGACCAGCGCCGGCTGCTGGTCCAGGAACGCACGCAGCGAACCCAGGTCATCGGCGCGCAGGTTGCCGGTCAGGCGAAGCGCGCCGGCGTCATCGCTCACGCGCAGGCGCAGGGCGTTGCTGCGGTTGAAGCGGTCGGCCACTTCGCGCAGGGGCTCGTCGCGGAACACGATGCGGCCCTGCCACCACGCGATCATGCTGGCCGCGTCCTCATCGCGCAGCTGCACGCGCTGGTCGCGATAGTCCACCTGGGCCACCTTGCCCGCCGACAGATCGGCCAGCAGGCGTCCGCGGCCGCCATCACCGTGCACCTGTACGCGGCCCTCGCTGACCGCGATCCGCGCCTGCTCGCGCAGCAGCGAGACATCAAAGGTGGTGCCGATGTCGGTCACCTGCAGGCCGCCAGCATGCACGGCAAACGGCCGGCGGTCCGGCGCGACCACGAAGCTGGCCTGGCCTCGCTCCAGTTCAACGCGTCGACCGAACAGGCTCATCCGCACCGAGACTTCGCTCTCGGCATTGAGATGAAGCATGCTGTGGTCGGACAGCTCGATCTGGCGCGGCGCGCCATGGGCGGCCACATAGCGGGTGGTATGCGGCCACGCCAGCGGCGTGCCGACGCCCACCGCCAGCAGCAGCGCGGCTGCGGTAGCGATACCAGGAAGCCACCGACGTCGAGCCGGCGCGGGCGCGGCTGCACGCGGCGTGCGCGCCGGCAGCTGCACGACGTTATCGCCCGTGCCCTGCGCTGCCGGTGCCGCCAGCAGTGCGTCCAGGTCGATCGGCATCGCGCGCAGCGCCTCCCCCAGCGCGCCCGCGGTTTCGCTGATCACCAGATACTCGCGCAGGTGCTCGGGCGAGACCAGCAGCCAGTCCATGAAGGCGCGCTGCTGCGCGGGCGTCACATCGCCCTGGCGTTGCAGCGCATGCCAGTGGGCGGCGGCCTGGGTCAACGCGGAGGGGTGCAGCGACGGTGCGCTCATCGCAGCACCTCGCGGTCGGCCATCGCACGCCGGCACACGGCAAGGCCGCGCACGACGTGCTTCTTCACCATGTGCGAGGAGACACCCAGGCGCTCGGCAATCTGCTTGTAGCTCAGCCCATCGCGGTACTGCATCACCAGCACGGCGCGGGTGTGTTCGGGCAGCGTGGCCAGCAGCGCCTGCAGGCGCTGGCTGCGTTGTTCGCGTTCGGCGGCATCTTCCACGCATTCCCCGCTGGCCAGGCCCTGGCCCAGCTGTTCGATGTCCTCGATCGGCAGGGTCGACCAGCGCCTGCGGCTGGCCTGCTCACGCGCCAGGTTCAGCGCTACGGTGAACAGATACGCCTCGGGGTTGGCGATGGACTCGCCCGGCCCCGCATGCGCACGCAGCAGACGCAGGTACGTCTCCTGCACCAGGTCTTCGGCGTCCTGTCGCGCCCCCCGGCGCACGAAGAACCCCCGAAGCACCGGCGCGTGTTCCGCGAACATCCGCGCCAGCCGCCCTCTTGCCTGCTCGGCCACTGTGCCGCCCCAACCCCTGAAGTGCGGCGCAAGGTAAGCGCTGCGTATTACGCGGTGGTGACGGTGCGATGCGGCACCCGGCACTTGACAGACCCAGGGCCACGACGCACGATTAGTTAACGAATTAATTAACTACCGGAATGGACCGCATCTTCGAGGCCCTTGCCTCCACCGCCCGCCGCCAGATCCTGGCCTACCTCAACGGTGGCGAGCTCACCGCGGGCGAACTGGGCGAACGCTTTGATTTCAGCAAGCCGGCGCTGTCCAGCCACCTGCGCATCCTGGAGGATGCCGGCCTGATAGAACGCGAGAAGCGCGGCCAGTTCGTGTATTTCCGCCAGGTGCCCGACCGCCTGACCAACACCCTGTTCGCCTGGGCCGCCGAAGTCTGCCCGGTTGGCGGCCCCTTGCAGCGCGAGAGCCGCGCACGCGCCAAGCGCAAACCCACCCCTTCGACCTGAGCCCTGCCACCAGGAGACCGGCATGCTGGACACCCACCGCGTGAGTCGTTCGTTCCCCAGCATCAGCCTGCCTTCGTACGGGGATGGCAGCCCGGTTGAAGTGGCCTTGATCACCCAGCTCGGGATCGGTGCCGGCGACCAGCTGCTGCGTGATGCCGGGCTTCGCCAGGCCGCGCATCCGGCCTTCGTGGATGCGCTGGACGAGCCCTCCGCACGGCTCGGCGGCATGCACCTGGCCCACGACGATGCGTCGTCGCTGTACTCGTTCTCGGTCGGGCGCCAGGGGCATCCGTTCCACCGCCATGCCGGGCCCCGCATGTTCACCGCCATCGCCGGCAGCGGCGGTGCGCAGCTGCGCTTTTCCACCGCGTCCGATGCCCAGCTGCAGCGCGACCCGGCTGCGTTCCTGCATGCGCTGCGCTGCGTGGACATCCCGCCTGATTGCCTGTTCACGGTGCGCTTCGGCAGCGGCACCTGGCACCAGTTCGTGTCGCGCCATCCACGCCACCCGGCGCTGTTCGCGCTCTCCTGCCATGCCAACGAACGCAGCGGCGCGCTGACCGAGGCGCAGCGCGCCCAGATAGAGGCCGACAACGCCGACATCCCCAGCCTTACCGATACCTTGCCGCCTGCCCTGCAGCAGTTGCTTGCGCAGGCCGATCTCGCGCGCGTGCCGGTGGTGAGCCTGTCGCTGCAGGCGCCGTCGCGTTCGTTGCTGGCGGGGTTGTGCGCGCGCACCCGCGACCTGGTTGGCCCGCTGCGTGTGCTGCTGGCCCGGTTACGCCCGGCCCACGGCTACATCGGACGCAGCGCGGCGCGCCATCCGGTGCAGGCACTGGCGGGGCCGCCGGCCGACTCGCTGCTGCAGCAGACACTGGTGGAAGGCACCCACCACGAGGACTACAACACGCTTGCCCTGCCCGCGCACAGCGTGGCCAGCCGCTCGGCAAGCGCGGTGCTGGAAGCGGTGCTGGACGGTTTCCTGCTTAATCCGCCGCCAAGCGTGGGGCGCCTGATGGCGTTGCGCAACGTGCTGGTGACCCCGCTGCAGCTGCGTACCTCACCGCTGGGCTGCCCAGTCTCCTCGCTGCTGTCCACTGATCGCAGCATGCTGTTCGCCGGGCGCTTCCCGGTGCATGCGCAGCGCGTGGACGCCGGCGACCGCAGCGCCGAAGTGCTGCTGGGTGCCGACGACCGCCACCTGCGGTTCCGCTCCTGCGTAAGGGTGCAGCTGTTGGACGATGGCGCTGCGGTCATCGCGCTGGGCACGCGGGTGCGAACCCGTAACCGTTTCGGTCGCCTGTACATGGCCGCCATCGACCACGTGCACCGCCGCCACATCAGCCCGGCCATGCTGCGCATGGCCGTGGCCCACGCGCTGGCGCCCGAACTGGTGCAGGCCACCACGCACGCCAGGTGCCGACCGGTGGTCGGCACGGTGACTACCGCGCCCGCAACGTCACCAGGGTGATCTCCGACGGCACGCCGATGCGCGCTGCAAACCCCGGCCACAATCCGGCGCCGTTGCTCACGTACAGCGTCATGCCGTTCACCTCATAACGCCCGGATACATAACCGCCGTTGGCGCGCTTGACCAGCTGGTCCATGCCGACGATGTGGCCCCCATGGGTATGACCGGACAGCTGCAGCTTCACGCCCTTGGCCGCATTGGCCAGGGCCTCGCGAGGGCGGTGGTCGAGCAGGATCACCGGGGCGGCGGGATCGGCACCTGCCAGTGCGGCAGTCAGATCCGGCATTGGCAGGCCATAGCGCGCCGCCACCGGGTCGGTGACCCCGGCGATGGTCAGCACCGCGCCATCGCGCGTCACCTGGGTGTGGCTGTTCTCCAGCACCTGCATGTGCAGCGCGCGGAACGCCTGCATCCATTGCGCGTACTGGCCGTAGTATTCGTGGTTGCCGGTGATGGCGATGACACCGTCCGGCGCCTGCAGCTGGCCCAGGCTGCGCACATCATTGGCACGGGCGCTGACACTGCCATCGACCAGGTCGCCCGTGATCACCACCAGGTCCGGCTTCAGCGCGTTGCTTTCAGCCACCACCTTGGCCACCCAGTCGCCGGTGAGCAGGCGGCTGGCGTGGATGTCGGTGAGCTGCAGCACGCGATAGCCATCAAACGCTTGCGGAAGGCCGGCAATGGTCACCTCGATCTGGCGGGTCTGCGGCACGGCAATGCCCTGCTGTACGCCCCAGATGCCCAGTACCAGCGCCAGTCCGCCCACCGCTGGCCGCAACCAGCTGCGGCGCAGGGCATCCGCAGCGCGCGGCAGCTTCAGCAGGCGCGCGCCCAGCAGCAGGACGTCCAGCACCAGCAGGAACACCGCCACCAGCAGCAGGGCGGTGAAACCGCTGGCGAGCACCACCAGGGCCGCCTTGGGAATCTCCGGCGAAGCCATCGTGCCGGCAAACCGCGCCACGATCCGGTGGTGCAGCGCCAGCGCCAGCACCAGCAGGCCAAGCGGGCCACGTACCGAGACCGGCACGCGCAGCGGCCAGATCAAGCGCCACACCACATACAACGCAAGCACTACTCCAACAACACTCAGCACAGGCAATTCCAGGTTCCATGGGGGATGCACGGGCGCGCGCGGCGATCGTGCAGCGCACCATCTTTGCCGATGTTGACGACAGGTGCCACCGCGAGGTGATGGAATTCTGGGTTGCGCGGTTCAGCGAGAGGGGGATTTTTTCGCTTTTGCCTTGGCCGTATTGAAGGCCACCGCCGCCCGGATCAAGGCCTTCAACGCCGCCTCGTTGATCTTCTCGCCTTCATGCACGTCGATGGCTCGGCGGGTGTTGCCCTCCAGGCTGGAATTGAACAGTCCCTTCGGATCGTCCAGTTTGGCCCCATGGGCGAAGGTCATCTTCACCGCGGCTTTGTAGGTTTCGCCGGTACAGAGGATGCCGTCGTGCTCCCAGACCGGCACCCCGCGCCACTTCACGGTTTCCACCACGTCGGGATCGGCCTTGTGGATGATGCTGCGCAGCTGCGCCAGGGTTTTGCCGCGCCAGTCGTCCAGCGCGGCGATCTTTGCATCGATCTGCTGCGCGGCGTCGTCCGGTGCAGCGGTGGTGGTAGCGGTGGCAATCGGCTTGCTGCGGGTGCTGGCACGGGGCATGACCGGGTCCTGATCAACGTTGAATGGAAGGGGAACTGTTACATCCGTTCGCCGGGAAGCCGGCTGGCCTGCTTCACCCAGCGGGTGAACTGTTTCGCATCCAGCGGCACGTCCTCGACAACGTGCAGGTAGCGCGTGTCCTGGCTTTTGGATGCCTCCGGCGGCACCGGATCCAGCGCCTTGCCACGAAAGAACGCCACTTTGATGTAGCGCGCGTAGCAATGCATGCTCAGGAACCAGCCGTCATCGCCGGCGGCATACAGCGGCGAGTTCCATTTAACCGCCTTGCGCACGCCCGGCACCGCTGCCACGACCAGCGCATCGAGCTGCCGGGCCGCTTCGCGCTTCCAGTCGGGTATTGCCGCGATCCACGCCTGCACGGGGGCATCGCCCTCGCCTTTGGGAATCTGCGGATTGCCACCGGCCAGCAGGCGCGGCGTGCCGGTGGATGGGTCGGGGACTGCTTTGCGTCGGGTGGTCGCCACGTCGATGCCCATGCAGGTGCCTGACCGCCTTATAGACCGCCCTCCCATCAATTTCAACGCGCGCGTGCCGAGTCAGCAGCGTGCCGAGCACGGCGATGGGGCGAGCTGAACGGCCGCCCCATTCTGACCGGCAGCCCCTTGCATCCTCGCGTTGCGCGCCCTATAAATGAGTGGTCACTCACTCATAGCCCGTCATGGCCCGCCCCCTCAGCGAAGCGAAACGCGATGCGATCCTGGCTGCTGCCGCCCAACTGGTGGCGGCACAGGGCGTGGGCGCGTCCACCGCGCAGATCGCCAAGGCGGCCAAGGTCGCCGAGGGCACGGTGTTCACCTACTTCGAAACCAAGGACGCGCTGCTCAATGCGCTGTTCGTGCGCCTGGAGGAGCGCCTGGCGCTGGCGGTTGGTGGGACTTTCCCGGCGGATGCCGAGGTCCGCGAACAGTTGCACCATGTATGGAACGCGCTGCTGGTCTGGGGTGCGGCGCATCCGATCGACCGCATGGCACTGCGCCAGTTGAAGGTGTCCGAACGCATCACCGACTGCACCCGCACCCACTGCGCGGGGCTGTTCGGCACCACGCTGCAGACCCTGGAAGCCAGCCTTGCCCGCCATATCGACCCGGAGCGCATTCCGTTCTACCTGGGCCGGGTGCTGATCAGCCTGCTGGAAACCACGCTGGAGGCCATGGCCGCCCAGCCCGAGCAACGCGACACCCTGCAGCAGGCCGGTTTCGACCTGTTCTGGAAGGGCATTCAACGTTGATTTTTTCTCCGCCAATGAATGAGTGCTTGCGCACTCATCTACAAGACCATGGAGACGCATGCGCATCCTGCCTGTACTCGCTGTCGCCTTCGCCCTCACCGTTCTGATCGGGATGACCTTTACCGTGCCTATCGCCTCTTACGACACCTCGCCGCAACGCGCCGATGACCAGTTCACCAACGTGGCCGCCAAACCGAAGGAATCCTTCGGCGCCACGCTCAAGCTGTTCTGGGAGTTCATGTTCAACCGCCCGCCGGGCACCACCCCGCCCAAGGCGCCGCCGGTGCGCGCGCTTACCGCGCAGGCGCTGGCCGAAGCGCCGGACCGCAGCATGTACCGGCTGGGCCACTCCACCCTGCTGATCAAACTGCGCGGTGGCTGGTGGCTGACCGATCCGGTGTTCTCCGAGCGCGCCTCGCCCGTGCAATGGATGGGCCCGAAGCGTTTCCACGCCCCGCCGATCGCGCTGCAGGACCTGCCGCCCATCCGTGGCGTGCTGCTCTCGCATGACCATTACGACCACCTGGACCGCTCGACCATCAAGTACCTGGCAACGCGTGCACAGGTGTTCCTGGCTCCGCTGGGCGTGGGCGACCGCCTGATCGACTGGGGCGTGCCGCAGGACCGCGTGGTGCAGCTGGACTGGTGGGAAGAAACCCAGGTCGATGGCGTGCGTTTCGCCGCCACCCCGGCCCAGCATTTCTCCGGCCGCGGGCTGCGCGATGGCAACCGCACGCTGTGGGCCTCGTGGGTGATCCTGGACGATGAGCTGCGCGTGTTCTTCAGTGGCGACACCGGCTACTTCAACGGCTTCAAGCGCATCGGCGAGCGCTACGGGCCGTTCGATGTTGCCTTCGTTGAAACCGGTGCGTATGACGCCAAGTGGCCGTTCGTGCACATGCAGCCGGAACAGACCGTGCAGGCGCACCAGGACCTGCGTGGCAAGTGGCTGGTACCGATCCACAACGGCACCTTCGACCTTGCGATGCACCGCTGGGAAGAGCCGTTCGAGCGGGTCAGCGCGCTGGCCGCGCAGCGGGGCATCGCGCTGTCCACGCCGGAGATGGGCGAACGCCTGGATCTTTCCGCGCCGCATGCCGGCACGCCATGGTGGCGTGCACTGGCCGCGACGGAAAGCGAAGGCAGCGGCGTGGTGGCAGGCAGCACGCGCTGAGTGGAGCCTGCCTTGCTCAGGCGCCAGGCAGGACGCGCTCACGGGCGCGTCGCCGGCCACTACCGATGAACACGCCGACACAGGCGCCCAGCATGCCGCCCAGGACGTAGACCACGATGTTCCAGCCGTTCAACAGGAACGCGCCGAGAAAGCCGTCGTCCATGAACCGGCTGACGAAGTACACCGCCATGCAGCACACCAGGAGGTACATGGCTGCTACAGCGAGGGCGAATCCGTAGTGTCTTGAGATGAGCCCACCCAGCAGCGCTATCCACACTCCCACCATGGCCCCCATTACATCTCCCGCCTCGAAGGAGAACGAGGCCTTGGCGACGAAGGAAATCCTGAAGAAATGGGTGATCCCGGTCACCAGCCCCATCACCACCAGCACCGCTGCCATCTGTCGCCACATACGCTCCACTCCCTTGGAATCTGTCCCGCGCAGCCTACCCGTTCAAAGGCAGGCTGGCGATGACCCGCCGCATCACTACCGATCAACAGCGTCGGCGCGCTCCAGGGTCAGCTCGGCATGCTCGGCTGGCGTCTTGGCCAGCCAGCTGGCCCAGCCCAGCTCACGGGCCTTTGCCAGTTGCGGAAGGGCCCTCGCCGGCATCGGCGGCTCGCTGCCTAATGCCTCCACGCGCCTGCTCTGCCGGACCCAGTTGATGAAATCCGGGTTGTCCATGCTGTAGTCGCTGCCCCCATCACGCCGGATCGGCCGCAGCTGGTAGCCATTGCCATACACGGGACGGACCAGTACGTAGTAGCGCCGGCCGGCCTCCAGGTCGGCGTCCATGAAATGCACGCGCATGCCATCGTTGGAGACGAACATCTTCCTGCCGGGGGCCGTGGAATACACCACCTTGTCTTTTCCACCGATGGCCGAGATGAAACGGTCACCCTCGGGGGTTACTTCACTCAACATGGTGTACATGCCGCCGAACAGCGAGGACGGGCGCAGGAAGATCAGCTGCGCCTTGTCGGGCTCCGGGAGAGCGACCGACTGCGTGACACTTTTCTTGACGAAATCCCGGGCCCCGACGGGGGCAACGAACGCAAACAGCGAAAGCACGCACAAGACGAATCGCATCATGGTGGATTCCAGAGGTTGGCAGGAGGAACTGCGAACGAGGTACCCCAGCACAGGGGCGCGGTATCATCGCGCGTTCCCGCCATGGAGTCACCGCATGCCCAACCTTTCGACCCGCTGGACCGGCCGCGCGGCGGCGGTACTCCTGCTCCTGGCGCTGGGCCCGGTGGTGTCTGCCGCCGATGACACGACCACCGCGCCCAGCGCCCGCGACCGCGCGGTAGCCGATGCGGACCAGATTTCCCGGCAGCTGCTCCAGGTGCGCGAGGGCGAGAACGAACTGAACTGCGCCAAGGCCGTCGAGAACGCCCGGTACGGCGTGGAAACCATGCTGGAAGTGGGCGAAAAGAACGTCCGCGGCGGTTACCTCGAGCCGGAGCAGTTCAATACCTCCGCGGCCCCATTGCGTGCGTTGCTGCCGCAGCTCACCACGGCCGACTGCGAAGCGGCCGACGGCAACAAGCGTGCCTTCTACCAGTGCATGTCCAGCGATTACAACCACGTGCTGGCCTGCGGAAAAGCGCATCCTTACTGAGCCGCGTTACGGATCAAGGGAATACGAGGGCAGCCGTTGCAGAGCGATCGTCTACCGTGAAACAGATGATCAGCGTGTCGGTCTGGCCTTCGAGCCCAGCGTGGGGCAACCAGGCACTGCCTGCTTGCAATAGGCAGCAGTGGAACCCCGCACCATCAGGCTGAACTCAAGCGTCTGCTGCAGCGGTACATCCACGCCTTCGATGATGGCGAGCAGCAGGTTGACCGCGCGCTCGCCGATCTCCCGCATGGGCTGCCGGACGGTGGTCAATGCAGGCGTGAGGTAGCTGGACGATGCCAGGTCGTCGAAGCCGACCACGGACAGCGTGTCTGGCACGCGGATGCCCAGGTCCCGGCATGCCGCCAGCACGCCCAGCGCCATCTGGTCGCTGAAACAGAAGATCGCGCTCGGCACGGTCGCGCCCGCCAGCAGCGCCATGGCTGCCGCATGGCCGGATTCCACGGAGAAGTCGCCCGGCACCACGCTCAGGCTGCGCAGGCGACCGCGTGCCTTGCTGGCGGCCCGCACCCCTTCGAGACGCTGCTGGTGCAGGGGATTGTCGGGTGGCCCGCCCACTACGGCGATCCGCTCGTGGCCCAGACCGTACAGGTGGTCCATCACCGCGCGCGCGGCGGCGGCGTTATCGATGTGCACGCTGGGGATGCCCAGTGCGGGGTCGAACTCGCAGCCATTGACCACCGGCGCGGTGGTGCCCTGCTGCTGCACGATCGCGCGCGCGGTCGGCGGCAGGCGATGGCCGAGCACGATCATGCCGTCGGCCTCGTTGCGGCGGAGCATCTGCGCGTAGCGTTCTTCGCGCTCGGGTCGATGCTGGGTATCGCCGAGCAGCACGGCATACCCAACCGCCTGCGCCGCTTCCTCCGCGCCCTGCAGGATCTGGGCGAAGAACGGATTGGCGATGTCCGGCACGGTCACCAGGATCTTGCCGCTGCGCTGGGTCTTGAGCGTCCGGGCCACCGTGTTGGGCACATAGCCCAGCGCGGCGGCGGCCTGCTCGATGCGCGTGCGCGTGGCCGGCAGGACTTTGTCCGGCCGCGAAAGCGCCCGCGACACCGTGCCTGCGGAAACGCCGACGTGCTTTGCGATGTCGTAGATGGTTGCCATGGGTGTTGGGTTCTTCTTGTCGCTGTGCAGTGCACAACAGGTTTTGCGGAACGTCCTGCTAGGGTAATGCAATCGATTGCATCAGGGTGAATCACGTTGAAGACGCTCAAGGGTCCGGCGCTGTTCCTGGCACAGTTCATCGGCGACACACCGCCCTTCAACCGGCTGGACACGCTGGCCGAGTGGGCGGCCGGCCTGGGCTATTCTGGCGTACAGGTCCCCACCAGCGCGCCGCACCTGTTTGATCTGGCCGAGGCTGCACGCAGCCAAGCCTACTGCGACGATATCGCCGGCATGCTGGCCGGGCATGGCGTGCAGATCACCGAGCTGTCCACGCACCTGCAGGGGCAGCTGGTAGCCGTCCACCCCGCCTACGACAGCCTGTTCGACGGCTTCGCGCCAGCGGACAAGCGCGGCGATCCGGCCGCCCGCCAGGCCTGGGCCGTGGAGCAGCTGCTGCTGGCTGCCAAGGCCAGCCAGCACCTGGGGCTGACCGCGCATGCCACCTTCTCCGGCGCGCTGGCCTGGCCTTATTTCTACCCTTGGCCGCAGCGCCCGCCGGGCCTGGTGGAAGAGGCCTTCGCTGAACTTGGCCGGCGCTGGCGCCCCATTCTCGACGCCTTCGACGCCTGCGGCGTGGACCTGTGCTTCGAGATCCACCCGGGCGAGGACCTGCACGACGGCGCAACCTTCGAGCGCTTCCTCGACGTGGTGGACCACCATCCCCGCGCGAAGATGCTGTACGACCCCAGCCACCTGCTGCTGCAGCACATCGATTACCTGGGCTTCATCGACCGCTATCACCCGCGCATCGGCATCTTCCACGTCAAGGACGCGGAGTTCCGCGCCAGTGCAAGTAGTGGCGTGTATGGCGGCTACCAGGACTGGATCGATCGTCCGGGGCGGTTCCGTTCGCTCGGGGACGGCCAGATCGACTTCAAGGCGATCTTCTCCAAGTTCGCGCAATACGATTTCCCGGGCTGGGCGGTGCTGGAGTGGGAGTGCTGCCTGAAGCACCCGGAAGACGGCGCACGCGAGGGCGCCGCCATCATCCGCGACCACATCATCCGGGTGACCGAACGTTCCTTCGACGACTTTGCCGACAGCGGTGCGGATCCTGCATCGCTGCGCCGCATGCTGGGTATCTGAGCCATTACCGCCTGGGAGGGCAAGCCATGAGGCACGCCATGTCGCGCTTGGGCGCGATGATGTTCCTGCAGTTCTTCATCTGGGGCGCATGGTTCGTGACCCTGGGCACGTACCTGGTGCAGGGCCCGCTCCAGGCCAGCGCCAGCCAGGTGGCCACGGCCTTCCTCAGCCAGTCCATCGGCGCCATCGTGGCGCCGTTCCTGGTCGGGCTGATCGCGGACCGCTACTTCGCGGCGCAGCGCATTCTCGGGGTCCTGCACCTGGCCGGTGCGGTGCTGATGTGGCTGGCGTCCACGGCGACGGACTTCAACACGTTCTTCGCCTGCGTGATGGGCTACATGTTGCTGTTCATGCCGACGCTGGCGCTGGCCAACAGCGTGGCGATGCGGCACATGCAGTCGCCGGAGAAGCAGTTCCCGCCCGTGCGCGTGGCCGGCAGCGTCGGCTGGATCGTGGCCGGCGTGCTGATCGGCTGGCTGGGCTGGGAACAGGCGCATACGCTTGAACTGACCTTCCGGATGGCAGCGATGGCATCGCTGGCGTTGGGCCTGTATGCGTTCACCCTGCCGCACACGCCGCCGCTGGCGCAGCAGCGCGACGCCGGGCTGGGCCAGGTGCTGGGGCTGGATTCGCTGCGGCTGCTGAAGTCGCGCTCCTACCTGGTGTTCTTCCTGGCCTCCATCGCCATCTGCATTCCGCTGGCGTTCTACTACAACTTCACCAACCCCTATCTCAACGACCTGGGCGTGCGCGGCGCGGCCGGCCTGCAGTCACTGGGCCAGGTGTCCGAAGTGTTGCTGATGCTGGCCATGCCGTTCCTGTTCGTGCGGCTGGGGGTCAAGACCATGCTGGCCGTGGGCATGGCGGCGTGGGTGGTGCGCTACGTAATGTTCGCCTTCGGCGATGCCGGCGGCGGCTTCTCCCTGCTGGTGATCGGCATCGTGCTGCACGGCATCTGCTACGACTTCTTCTTCGTCACTGGCCAGATCTACACCGACGCACATGCCGGCCCCGCCGCGCGCAGCAGCGCGCAGGGTTTCATCACCCTGGCCACCTACGGGGTGGGCATGTTGATCGGCACGTTCCTGTCCGGCGCGGTGGTGGAGCACTACACCACGGCGGCGGGCCCGGACTGGCAGCGGATCTGGCTGTTCCCGGCCGGCGTGGCGCTGGTGGTGCTGGTCGCCTTCCTGTTGTTGTTCCGCGACCGGCCGGCGCTGGCTGCCGCGCCCAGCACGCACTGAGGAGCCGACACGATGCGCAAGCTTGGAATCGCCATTGTGGGCACCGGCATGATCGCCGCCGTGCATCGTCGCGCGGCGCTGCTTGCCGGCGCGGAGGTCCGCGGCGTGGTCGCCTCGTCGCCGCAACGCGCGGAGGAAGTGGCGCGCTCATGGAATGTTCCGCGCGGCTATCGTGACATCGAAGAGGTGGTCGCCGATCCGCAGGTACAGGTGGTGCATGTGTGCACGCCCAACCACCTTCACCGCGCCATGGCGCAGGCGGCACTGGAAGCCGGCAAGCACGTGATCTGCGAGAAACCGCTGGCCACCACGCTGGAAGACGCCCAGGCCCTGGCGGCATTGGCAGCCTCGACCGGGCTGGTCGCCACGGTGCCGTTCGTCTACCGCTACCACCCGGTGGTGCGCGAGGCACGCGCACGCATCGCGCAGGGCGAGCTGGGGCCATTGCACCTGATCCACGGCAGCTACCTGCAGGACTGGCTGCTGGACCCGGCCAGCAACAACTGGCGCGTGGACCCGGCGCTGGGCGGCGCCTCGCGCGTGTTCGCCGACATCGGCTCGCACTGGTGCGACCTGGTGGAATGGGTCAGCGGCGAGCGCTTCGTTGATGTCAGCGCGGCGTTCGCCACCGTGGTTGCCGAGCGGGGTGCGGTGGGCGGGCAGAGCTTCACCACGCCGGCGGCGGGCGGCGCGATGCAGGCGGTAACCAGTGAGGACGTCGCCGCAGCGATGTTCAAGACCGGCGCAGGTACGCTCGCCTCGTTGACGGTCAGCCAGGTCTCGGCAGGGCGCCACAACCGGCTCTGGTTCGAGATCGACGGCGCCACGGCCAGCGTGGCATTCAACCAGGAAGACCCGGAGAGGCTGTGGATTGGCCAGCCCGACCAGCGCGAGGAAACCTTCGTGCGCGGACCTGGCGCCGGCAGTGCCGAGCAACGCCGGCTGGCGGTGCTGCCGCCTGGCCACGCGCAGGGCTACGCCCAGTGCTTCGAGGCGTTCGTCGCCGACACCTATCACGCCATCGACGGCGAGCGGCCACAGGGCCTGCCCACTTTCGAGGACGGCCTGCGTTCGGCGCTGATCGTCGACCGCGTCATTGCATCGGCCAGGTCGCGCGCCTGGACCGCCATCGGTTGAACTGCATGAGGATTTCTTGATGAAGACTGCTGCACGCCGGACCACCACCCTCGCATTGCTGCTGCTCGCCGCCCTGCCCGCCTTCGCCGGTGACGCGGCAAGTCCACAGCAGCCCATCGCGGTGCAGATGTACACGCTGCGCAACGCCGGCACGCTCGACCAGCAGTTGAAGATCGTGCACGACGCGGGCGTGGGCGCGGTGGAAACGGTCGGCACCCAGAACGTCAGTGCCGCTGAACTCAAGCAGCTGCTGGACCGCTATTCGATCAAGGCGATTTCGTCGCACGTGCAGCTGGCCGATCTGCGCAAGGACCTGGTTGGCGTGGTGGCCTTCAACCGCGCGATCGGCAACACCACGCTGGTGGTGCCGTACCTGGACAAGAAGGATCGGCCGACCGATGCCGCCGGCTGGACCGCCCTGGGCCAGGAACTGGGCCGGATCGCGGCGCAGGCGAAAGCCAAGGGCATGCACCTGGCCTACCACAACCATGACTTCGAGCTGGTCGACTTCGGCGGCAAGACCGGCCTGGAACTGCTGTTCGCCGCAGCCGGCCCCGACCTGCAGACCGAGCTGGACCTGGCCTGGGTGGCGCGTGCCGGCCATGACCCGGTGGTGATGCTGGGCAAGTTCCGCGGCCACGTATTCGCGGTGCACGCCAAGGACAATGCCCCCAAGGGCCAGGCCGAAGACGAGGGCGGCTTTGCCGCCGTCGGCCAGGGCGTGCTGGACTGGAACGCGATCCTGCCTGCCGCCGCCGCTGCCGGGGTGCAGTGGTACATCGTCGAACACGACCAGCCGCGCGATCCGGCCACCGTCATCAAGACCGGCGCAGACTACCTGCGCCACCACCTCACCGCCCGCCTGCCCGCCAGCGCACAGCGCTAGCCAGCCAAGGAGCGCTGCTTGAAAACGATCCTGACAATGGCCGTGGTTCTGTGTGGGACCACGTTTGCAACGGCCGCGTGGTCCAAGGACGATCCCGCTGCCGGCGCGCAGCTCTACGCGACGCACTGCGTTGCCTGCCACGGTGCGAACCGGGCCGGCGTTCCGCCGGCGTTCCCCGCGCTCACCGATGTCGCCAAGCGGCTGGACGCGGCTCAGATCAAGGACAAGATCAAGAAGGGCGGTGGCTTGATGCCGCCCTTCTCCCAACTCTCCGAACAGGACATCGGCAACCTCGCCAGCTACCTGGCGAAGTAGCTTCCCACTACAGCTTCCGCACCCAGATGTTGCGGTAGCTGACCTTGGAATCGTGCTCCTGCAGGTACAGCGGCGCGCACCCATGCGGTGCATACGAGGGCGCGCCGATGTACTCGGTCTTGCCCGACAGCACGGTGTCGTCCTGTACCAGCACGCCGTTGTGCAGCACGGTGATGCGCGCTGGTGACGTGAGCCCACCGCCCGGTGAGAAGCGCGGTGCCTTCCAGATGATGTCGTACGCCTGCCATTCGCCCGGCCTGCGCGAGGCGTTCACCAGCGGCATGGCCTGCTTGTAGAGCGAGCCGGCCTGGCCGTTGGCATAGGTGGGGTTGTTGTAACTGTCCAGCACCTGCAGCTCATACAGCTCCTGCAGGAAGATGCCACTGTTGCCGCGATGCTGGCCGTCGAAGCCTTTGGTTGCGGTGGGCGCGCGCCACTCGACGTGCAGCTGGATGTCGCAGAAATCCTGTCTGGTGCGAATGCCCTTGCTGCCCGGCACCACGGTCAGCGCGCCGTTGGCAACGCTCCAGGGCACGGGCCCGCCCTGCTCCGACTCCCACGCGGAGACATCCTTGCCGTTAAACAGCACGATCGCATCGGACGGCGCGGCGTTCGCGGGGGTGGCCACGGTCGCGGGCACCGGCTTCCACACCTCGGTCCTGGTCGGATCGCGCGCGGGGTCATCGGCCTGCGCGAATGCAGGCGTTGCAGCCAGCACGCATATGGCCATCAGCACGGGCTTGCTCATCGTGTTCCTCATCAGCTGGTGCCCCACGCGGGGGTACCGGGGACATAGGCCAGGTCGCCGTCGTAGCGGCCCGGCACGGCGACGTACTGCAGCGTTTCGGTTGCCCCCACCTTCGAGGTGAAGAAGCCGAAGATGGCCAGCTGCTTGATCATCGTGAAGTAGTGCGGCGTCGCTTCACCGCCTTCGGCGGTACCGGTCTCGCTCACCTCGGTGGCGCGTTTCCGGGCCTGCGCATCCAGCGTGCGCAGCAACTCGGTGCGGGCCTGCGGTGCGAGCGCCACGAAGCGTCCACCTGCACGTTTGTCGATGTCGGCCAGGCCGGCATGGAATGCCGCCTGCTGCTGGGCGGTGTAGCAGTCGGTGACGAACCGCGCCATGAACGCACCGGCACCGGCGTCCTTCGCCCCCGGCGTTTTCGTGCGCGGCAGGATGGTTTCTGCGATCTCGTCCAGCGTGCCGATATCGGCTTCGGAGAAGGCGGTCTTCGCCCCCGCCACCGGCGCCCGGCCACTGGCGAGCGCAGGCAGGCCGACCAGGGCTGCGCCCGTGGCGGCGACGATCATCTTCAACAGGTCGCGACGTTCCATTACAGGTTCCCCGCTTTCAGCTCGCGCACCGCATGGTCGGCCGCGCGTGCGGTCAGGGCCATGTAGGTCAGCGAGGGATTCACGCAGGCGCTGGAGGTCATGCAGGCACCGTCGGTCACGTACACGTTGGGCGCATCCCAGACCTGGTTGTGCTGGTTCAGCACGGAGTTCTTACGGTCACGGCCCATGCGTGCGGTGCCCATTTCATGGATGCCCTTGCCCGGCGCGTAGTCGTTGTCGTGCATCTCCACGTCCTTGACCCCGGCGGCCTCCAGCATTTCGGCGGCATCGGCGGCCATGTCCTTGCGCATGGCCTTCTCGTTCGCACGCATGGACACGTCCATTGCCAACACCGGCAGCCCCCATTTGTCCTTGCGGTCAGGGTCGAGGCGGATCGTGTTATCGTGGTGCGGCAGCATTTCGCCGAACCCGGTCATGCCGATGCGCCAATCGCCCGGCACGGTCAGCGCCTCCTTCAGGTCGGCGCCGATGTTGAGTTCGGCGATCTCGCGCGACCAGCCGTTGCGGCTGGCGCCGCCCTGGTAGCCGAACCCGCGCGTGTAGCCGCGCCTGTCGCCGCCGACGTTGCGGAAACGCGGAATGTAGAAGCCACAGGGGCGCCGGCCGAAGTAGTACTTGTCATCGTACCCTTCGACCCGGCCGGAGGCACCGGCGCCGAAATGATGGTCCATCACGTTGTGGCCCAGCTCGCCGGACGACGAGCCCAGCCCGCCTTCCCACACGTCGGTGGCCGAGTTCATCAGCAGCCAGGTCGAGTTGAAGGAGGAAGCGTTGAGGAAGATCACCTTGGCCGTGTACGTGTAGGTCTGCCCGGTCTCGGCATCGATCACCTCCACGCCGCGCGCACGCTTGCGGTCCTTGTCGTAGAGCACTTCCTTGACGATCGAGAACGGCCGCAGGGTGAGGTTGCCGGTCTTCATGGCCGCAGGCAACGTGGCCGACTGGGTGGAGAAGTAGGCGCCGAACGGGCAGCCCAGGATGCACTTGTTGCGGTACTGGCAGTTGACGCGGCCCTGCTCGGGCTTGGGCTGGGTGATGTTGGCGGTGCGCGAATGGATCATGTGCCGGGTGCCACCGAAGGCCTGCTTGATCCGTGCGGCCACGTCTTTTTCGACGATGTTCAACGGGACCGGCGGCAGGAATTCGCCGTCCGGCAATACGTCCAGCCCTTCGCGCGTACCGGCGATGCCGGCGAACTTCTCCACGTGGTCGTACCAGGGCGCGATGTCGGCATAACGGATCGGCCAATCGGTGGCGATGCCATCCTTGAGGTTGGCCTGGAAATCCAGGTCCGACAAACGATAGCTCTGCCGCCCCCACATCAACGAGCGACCACCGACGTGATACCCACGGAACCAGTCGAAGCGCTTGGTCTCGATGTAGGGCGAATCCTGTTCGTCGGCCCACATTCCCTCGAGGTTCTCGGCCAGCGCGTAGTCGCGCATCAGTACCGGAAAAGCGGCCTTCATCGCCTGGGTGGGCCGGTTGCGGTGCGGGAAGTCCCACGGTTCCTTCATCGCATTGACGTAGTCCTTCACGTGTTCGATGTTGCGACCGCGTTCCAGCATGAGGACCTTGAGGCCTTTCTCGGTCAGTTCCTTCGCCGCCCAACCGCCACTGATGCCGGAGCCGACGACGATTGCGTCGTAATGATTGTCTGCCATGGGTTCTACTTCACCTGGGTGGATATCAATTTCAGACGTCGCAGAGGCGGATCGCCTCGCGCAGCGAACCGATGGGATCGGGTGCCGCAGGCATGAACTCCTGCGCCAGATACCCATCGAAACCGGTGTCGCGGATCGCGCGACAGATGGCGGGATACTGGAGCTCCTGCTGGTCTCCAATCTCGTGCCGGCCCGGCACGCCCGCGGTGTGGTAATGCTTGAAATGCGCGTGATGCCGGCCGATGGTGGCGATGATGTCGCCCTCCATGATCTGCATGTGGTAAATGTCGTACAGCAGGCCGAAGTGATCCGAGCCGAGCCGTTGGCACAGTTCAACGCCCCATGCGGAGTGATCGCACAGGTAGTCCGGGTGATCGACCCGGGAGTTCAGCAGCTCCATCACCAGCACCACGCCGCGCTTCTCGGCATGCCCGAGGATGCGCTTGAGTCCGGCTTCGGCATTAGCCATTCCCTCCTGCGGGTCCATGCCGTTGCGATTGCCGGAAAAACAGATGAGATTGCGATAGCCGGCATCGGCGACCAGGTCGATGTGCCGGGTGTAGCGCTCCACCAATTGGTCGTGGAACTGGCGACCAGCAAAGCCCTTGGTCAGGCCCAGCTCCGCGCCGTTGCACATTGAGCTGTACACGCCCTGTGCCTTCAGCGTGGGCCAGTCCTTCGGCCCCACCAGGTCGATGGCGGCGAACCCGATGCCCTTTACCGTCTGGCAGAGCTGGGCCACCGATAACTTGGGGAAGGTCCAGCGGGCGACCGAATGCTTCAGGTTGCCCTTGAGCGGCGCGGTGGCGGCCATCGCGGGCGTCACGCCTGCGGTTGCCAGGCCAAGGCTTCCCGCGACCGCAATACGCAGCGCATCGCGCCGCGTGACGCGCGCACCTTGGATCGATCCAATCGAATGGTCGGGCATCCGCTTTCCGGCCTCCCAACCGGTATCAAACGCAACTATTCACTGCAATGCAATCGATTGCACCATAGAGGAGTAGTTCGTTTTTTTGCAAGACGCACTGCACGAAAATGGATGCTGCAGGGCACAATGAAACCCAGTGCCGGTAACTACTGGCACTCTGCCGGTGTCGTATGCCGCCGAGTGAATCCCGCAGCCGCAAGCTACTGCGTGAGCACTTCCGGATGGCGCTCACGCAGCCAGTGCTCTGTATGAAGCAGCAGTTCTTCAGCGTGATCAATGCAAGCCTTCAGCGTTGCATCTGACACCGGATCACCCTCGTAGTCAGTGAGGTTGCGCTGGCGGCGCAACGCATCCAGCACGATGATTTCGTCCTTGGGCACTCCCATAGTGTGAATGAGGCAATGAATCGCGGTCTGGTGATGACCGGGCTGACTCGTGGATGTGCGATAGCCGCTCGCCCAAAGGCCGATCATTGCGCACTGCATGACACACTTGTAACCCGCGTCGAATCGATTGTCGGAGCTGACTTGATCGAATCGCGCGTCGGCCAGATTCCGCCGCGCAGCGTCGAGCAGCTTGCGCAGCGAGATGGGTTCAGCGTTGTGCGCTTGTAGCTGCCGGATTGCCAGCAAGTTTTCCAAGGTCATCCCTGTTTCCTGTTACCAGCAGCTTGGGCGTTGCCAATAATTCGCTGGCAAACGCATCACCGTTCTGCACGCGCCGCATGAACTCTTCCATTGAGTACAGCACAGGATTGATCTCCCGGCGCAACACTTCCTGCGCGGGGTGGATGGCACGCACCAGGTCAGCGAACCCCAGATCGCCCAGAACCAGCAGATCCACGTCGCTTCCGTCGACCTCGGTGCCCTTCGCCACCGAGCCGAAGACCCACGCCAACGAGACGTGATCGGCCACTGGAACCAAGGCGTCGCGCAGGACAGGCACCACGCCATGGGTCTTGCGGAACATCGCAGCCAGGTCATCGAACAGCAAACACGCGCGATTTGCCCGGTAGTGGACCTGATTACCCTGTTCGCTTCGCAGCAATAGTCCGGATCCGGTGAGCTTGTCCAGTTCGCGTGCAAGGGTACCGGCGTGGGTGCCGGTGATCCTGGCCAGCTCCCGCAGGTGGAAGCTGGCATCCGGCTGCAAAAGAAGCGCTGCCAGCACCCGTTGGCGGGTGGCCGGGAACAGGATGTCCATCGGTGGCGACGTGTTGCTCATCAGGCGACAAATGTTGCTTATTCGGCAACACATTGCAAGTGGGGCCATTCTCATGCGGTCTTCGAGCCCGTTGGACTGTGGGAAAGTAAGCGCATGACCCTCCGAACCTATCCGCTGGCGCTGGCACTCCTGACAACGCCCGCTTTTGCCCACGCCTCGGAGGCCTGGCAGACAAGCTCACCGGTAAGTGCCGCCTACAAGTGCGGGAGCGAAGGGGGCATGACCATCATCGCAGCGACAGCCGATTTCTCCACGTCCGCACCGGGACCGGACAAAGACGGCTATCTGCGTGCGCGAACAGGCCGGCAGACGTTCCGATGCAAGGGTGGGCCAAGCGTTTCAGTCGTGGTGTTGCCACCGCAGGCAACCGGAGAATGCGGCGCTGATGGACGGGTGGTCATCACCGACATCACACCTCCCGGTGGGCGCAAGGGCACCGAACTGATCGAGTTCAACAGACGGTGTTTCTTCAATGATTACATTACGAGAATACGCATTTTCAAGCAGGATTCGCACTACTCGATAGAGCGTTGTTCGGAGACGAACAGGTTCAACAAACAGGCATTCGTCGGCTGCACGACCGCGCCCATCGCTCCTGAAAGAACGTAATCACTTCCGGCCCGAAATGCACGAAGCCCCAGTGATAACTCATGCATTCAGTGACCGATCAAAACATCCAGCCCTTCCCGAGCCATGCGGAACTCGATGGCCTCAATCGGATCGGGGGCCTCGAGGCGGAAATGGGTGCTTTCGTAGTTGGCGACCAGTATCAGCAGGACTTCAAACAGATCACCTTGCTCGGTACCCGGCTCAGGCAGGGCATCGAACCAGGCGGCAAGCTTCTGCTTGGCCTCGTGATAGTCGTGCTCGGAATGGAGAGGTCGAGTGTTCATCAGGATTTGTCCACCTTGGCGGCGTTGATCTTGTCGTACTCTGCGTGAGTACCTACTCCTAGTCCCATATTGGGACCTGGTCAATCATGCTGCCAGCCGCAGGTAGTGTCGGCTGGCGGACGCATGACAGCATGACACGCGCGGCGTGTCACTACGTAAAGGTGTGGAAAGCAAAAGGCCCGCTATCGGCGGGCCTTTTGGTCGTCCAGGAAACAACCTGCGCTTAGAACGGAATGTCGTCGTCCGCGAAGTCGTCCATCGGCGGAGCCGACTGCTGCGGCTGCTGCTGCGGGCGCTGCTGCTGGCCGTAGCCACCACCGCCACCACCGCGCTGACCGCCGCCGCCACCACCACCGCCGTATTCCTGGCGCGGGGCCTGCTGGCGCTGCGGACGCTCGCCGCCGCCGTAATTGCCACCACCACCACCACCACCACCGCCACCGCCGCCGCCGCCGCCGCCGCCACCGCCACCGCCTTCACCGCGGCCGCCCAGCATCTGCATTTCGTCGGCGATGATGTCGGTGGAGTACTTCTCCACGCCATCCTGGCCGGTGTACTTGTCGTAGCGAAGGCTGCCTTCGACGTAGACCGAGCTGCCCTTGCGCAGGTATTCACCGGCAATTTCGCCAAGCTTGCCGAAGAACACCACGCGGTGCCATTCGGTGCGCTCCTGCTGGTTGCCATCCTTGTCCTTGCGGACGCTGGTGGTGGCCAGGCTGATGCGGGTGATCGCCATGCCGCCTTGGGTGTACTTCACGTCCGGGTCGTTGCCGAGGTTGCCGACCAGGATGACTTTATTGATGCCGCGCGCCATAGGGTTTGCTCTTCCGTTGTCCGAGGGCAGGCCCGACAGATATCACACTCTGTTCGGTGCCGATACGGGGGCTGCCCTGCGTGTGATCTGGGTAGGATTGCAGAACGGGGCATTCTACCATCCCTGCTCGCTCCGCCCCTGTCAGGATCGCCCCCGCTGGAGGTCGGATTCCTGCCAAACCCTTGTCAGGATTGGGCCTGCACCCAGTTGCGCCGCCGGCTGAGGCAACCTCGGAGGGGGGTCCAACCGGTCCCCGGGCTTACCGCGTGCCTGGATTCCCTTCAGGCATCACGATCAGCAGAGGGACGGGAGAAACAGGTGTCCACGCGCCGTCCGGCGCTTCATCGCTGCGATAGCCGACGGGGAGACGTAAGGCGACCCTGTAGCCCGCTCCTGGCGCGAGGCGATAGCTCTTGTCCAGCGCGACTTCCACGCTGAACGTGCCACCAGCAGGCAGGGAGAGAAGAGTTGGGACGGCTGGCAACCTGTCCATAAGGATTCCGACGTACTCGGCTTCAGCTCCATCCGGCAGCGTCACCACGAAGAAATCGTCCAACAGCATTCCGCGCGCATTCGGCTGCGGAAGAGAGGGACCCCACACCACTGCAGCCCGGTCACCCACATTGACAAGTTTCAGTTCGATCGACGCTCCGCGCCCACCGCTCACCGGGAGGATCTCGGCCTGCAGGCGGGCGCCGGCGACTGCATTGGCGCTGCACCCCAATGCGACCACCAGCAGCGTTACCCTGATCGGCAGATTCATGCCATCTCCCTTGTTCGTCCGTGAGCACCGATGAACCAGTTACCACGAACCCCACCCCGCGCCAACAGGCAGGAAATCTACGTCAGTACCGATGTGGAGGCCGATGGCCCCATTCCCGGGCCGCATTCCATGCTGAGCTTCGGGTCGGCGGCGTATCTGGCCGACAAGACCCTGCTCACGACCTTTTCGGCCAATCTGGACACGCTCCCGGAGGCGCAGGGCCATCCCGATACCATGGCGTGGTGGGCGACCCAACCAGTGGCGTGGGCGGCCTGCCGGAGCGATTGCGAGGCGCCGGAGGCGGCGATGAACCGCTACGTCGCGTGGCTGAAGGCGTTGCCGGGCAAGCCGGTGTTCGTGGCGTATCCGGCGGGGTACGACTTCCTGTTCGTGTACTGGTACCTGATGCGGTTCGCCGGGGAGAGCCCGTTTTCGCACTCAGCGCTGGATATCAAGACCTTTGCCATGGCGATGCTGAAGAAGGACTACCGCAGCGTCACCAAGCGGAGCATGCCCAAGCGCTGGTTCGACCGGCTGCCGCATACCCACGTGGCGCTGGATGATGCGATTGAACAGGGTGCGCTGTTCTGCAACATGCTGGCCGAAAACCGGGGGTAAAACCACGGTCCCACGTCCCATGGCATCATGGCTTCCGTCGTCCCCGCCCTGCCCTTCATGACCATCCGCGGCAAAGCCACCTCCCTGGATATCGCCCACCTGGCCGGGGTTTCCCAGCCCACGGTGTCGCGGGCGCTGCGTGGGAGCCCGATGGTGAACCGGGAAACCCGCGAGCGGATCCTGAAGATCGCCCGGGAGCTGAACTACAAGGTGGACAAGAACGCCTCCAGCCTGCGCCTGCGCAATGCCGGCACGCTGGCCCTGCTGTTCTTCGAGGATCCCACCAACGACGATTCGCTGATCAACCCGTTCTTCCACGCCATGCTGGGCTCGATCACCCGCGCCTGCGCGCTGCGCGGCTACGACCTGCTGGTGTCGTTCCAGCAGCTGTCCACCGACTGGCAGGCCGATTACGAAGACAGCAACAAGGCCGACGGCATCATCCTGCTCGGTTATGGTGACTACCACGAGTCACGCGAGCGGCTGCAGCGCCTGGTGGAACAAGGCACCCATTTCGTACGCTGGGGTGCAGCCCTGCCGGACCAACCCGGCGTGTCGATCGGCTGCGACAACTTCCAGGGCGGCTTCGACATCACCACCCACCTGCTCGACCAGGGCTGCCGGCGCATCGCCTTTGTTGGCCATGCGTCCAGCCACTACCCCGAGTTCGAGGAACGTTACCGCGGCTATGTGGCCGCGATGACCGAACGCGGCGTGCCGGTGGACCCGGCATTGCAGTTCGATGCGATTACGACCGAGCTTTCCGGCTACGACGCCTGCCAGGCGCTGCTGGCCGATGGGCAGGCCATCGATGCGGTGTTCGCGGCCAGCGACCTGATCGCCATCGGCGCGATGCGGGCATTGCGTGAGCATGGCCTGCGTATTCCGCAGGATGTGGCGCTGGCCGGGTTCGACGATATTCCGCTGGCGGCGTCGGTATCACCCACCCTGTCCACCGTGCAGCAGGACACCAAGCAGGCCGGCCAGCTGCTGGTGGAACGCCTGCTCGCGCTGATCCAGGGCGAGCCGGTGGAAAGCCAGACCATTCCGGTGAAGCTGGTACTGCGGGAATCGTCGCTGGCCGGGCGCTGAGCCTGTTACCGGAGCGCCTGCTCCGCATCCACGATGTCCACTCCCTGCATCTGGCCCAGCCACTGGTCGAACCACGGCTTGTGCGAGGCACCGACCACCGACAGCACGCGCACGCCCGGGCGTTCGCGGAACGTCTGCTGGATGTTGGCCACCATGCGCAGGTTGCGGATCTCCCAGCCGCTGACCCATATCTGCGGGTAATGCTCGGCTGATGTTGCACGCAGCGTGGCGCCGACGTTGACATCGGTCAGTACATTCAGCCGTTCTGGCGCATTGATGAAGCGGTACAGCGGCAGCAGGTCGCGCGCTTTCGCCAGCCTGTCCTCGATGGCGGTGTTCTTGTCCAGCTCTGCCTTGCCAGCGTTCCACGCCTGTTCCAGCGAGGTGCCGAACGCCTTGGGATCCTTGACCTGGATGTTGTCGCCGGTGTGGTCGTCGATGGCGTACACGCGCGGCAGGCCCAGTCGCGCGGCCAGCTGCGCGGCGATCAGGTAGCTCTCGTTCTGGCGGGTGGCGATGGTGTTCAGCAGGGCAACCAGCGTGGCATCCAATCCATCGCCAGCGCGGCGCTCCACCGGGGGCAGCTGCAGCCATTGGGTGTAGGCCGAGGCCCGCTCGTTGGCGGCCAGCATCCATGCAGCCAACTGGCGGCGCTGGGCTGGCGTGGGTGCCTTCGGCCACGTGTCGAGGGCGGCGTTGATCTTCTCAACCGCGGCCGGGATCTGCAGGCCGGTGGCCGTGCGCGCCACGTCGGTGCTGGCGCAGTAGTCCGGTCCGTAGACGCTGGCATGCCGCTCGGCAAGATCGCACTGCTCACCGCTGATGGCTTCCACGGTGATGATGTCCGGCTTGTAGGCGGCCAACTTGTCCAGCAGGGGACCGAGCGCACCGGGCTGGATGCCGCCTTCCACCTCGCTCAGGTGCACACTGCCCAGCACGAGCACCTGGGTGCGCGGGCCGGTCATTTCCCGGTCGAGCGTCGCCAGATCGACCGGCGCGGCGGCCAGCGATGGAAAGGCGGAAACCAACAGCGTTGCGATCCATAACCTGCGTTGCATGCCACCACCCTCAATCCATCGATGCAGACAGTGTGGGTCACCGTGGACCCTGCCGACGCGTGACGGTGGTCAGGGTGCCGTTGGTCAGGGTCTCAGGCGCTGGCGTCGCTGACGGCATCGGCCAGCGCGCTGCGCACCGCGTCGCTGAAGGCCTCGAGCAGGAACGGTTTGGCGATCATGCTCATGCCGGGCTCGAGGAAGGCCGAGCGCTCCTGTGCCTTTTCCGCATAGCCGGTCATGAACAGCACCGGCAGATCGCTCCGCGACTGGCGGGCGATCTCGGCCAGCTGGCGGCCGTTCATGCCCGGCAGGCCGACGTCGGTGACCAGCAGGTCCAGCCGCCGCGTTGACGCCAGCACCGGCAGCGCGCCGTCGGCATCGCCCACTACCTCCACCGTGTAACCCAGGTCTTCCAGCACCACCGTCACCAGCATCCGTACCTGCGGATCGTCTTCGACCACCAGGATCGACTGGCCGGCACCCAGTGCCACCGGCGCCGCGTCCGCGGCCGGCTCCGGCTCGGCGTCGGCTTCCACCTGCGGAATGAACAGCGAGATCGTGGTGCCCTGCCCTGGCGTTGAATCGATGGCTATATGGCCGCCGGACTGCTGCATGAAGCCATACACCATGGACATGCCCAGGCCGGTGCCCTTGCCGATCGGCTTGGTGGTGAAGAACGGCTCGAAGGCGCGCTCCACCACTTCCGGCGGCATGCCGGTGCCGGTGTCGGAAACCGCAACCACGGCGTAATCGCCTGCGGGCACGCTGGCGCGCTCGCCATCGGCCAGCCGCAGCGGGAAGGTACGCAGCGCCAGCTCACCTCCGTTGGGCATCGCATCGCGTGCATTGATGGCCAGGTTCAACAGCGCACTTTCGAACTGGTTGGTGTCCAGCGCCGCGTGCAGCGGAGCCGGCGCTTCTTCGGTACGGATACGAACACTTTCGCCCAGCGTGCTGCGCAGCAGGTGCTGCATCGCACCGACCAGTGCGTTGAGTTCGACCGGCCGCGCGTCCAGCGACTGCCGGCGCGAGAATGCCAGCAGGCGCTGGGTCAAGGCGGCGGCGCGCTGGCTGGAGGTGGTGGCCGCATCCAGGAAGCGCTCCAGATCATCCGTGCGCCCCAGCTCCAGCCGCATCCGCACGATATCCAGCGCCGACAGGATGCCGGTCAGCATGTTGTTGAAGTCATGCGCGATGCCGCCGGTCAGCTGGCCGATGGCCTCCATCTTCTGCGACTGCCGCAGTGCCGCTTCGCTGGCCTCGCGCGCGGCCATCTGTGCTTCGAGCTCACGGGTACGCTCGGCGACCACCGTTTCAAGCTCGAGTGCATGCTGGCGGCTGGCTTCCAGTGCCGCTTTCGCGCTGCGCTCCAGCGCACTGCGGCTGTCGGCCAGCGCACGCATCTGGTCGCGCACCAGGAACTGCTTCTCGCGCGCACGCAGCGCGCCCTGCACGGCGCTGAGCAGCGACATGCCGCCCAGCGGCCGATCCAGTTCCACCACGTTGACCGTGCGCGGCAGCAGGCTGTCAAACGGCGAACGGCGGTGCGCACGCGGGGAGCGCAGCAGGATGACGGGCAGGTCCGACCAGGCAGGCTGGGCGGAGAGGCGTTGCAGCAGGCAATCGGTACCACGGGCGATGGCTTCTTCGGTGATCAGCACCACGCCGGCCTGATCGTCGAGCGCAGCGGCCAGGTCGTCCAGGGTATCGGCCGGACGGGTGGCCAGCCCTGCGCCATCCAGTACCGACGCAATGCTGGCCGCATCGCGGCCGAACGGGGCGACGATATGGACAACGCCGCCGCGCCCGGGGTCATCCTGCATAGGGATGGGCCAGCAGGGATGCCGTATCGCCCACGAACTCCGGCGTGCCGGTGAGGATGCCCTTGAATTCGTTCAGCGGCGCACTGAGTGCCAGGCCCTTGCCGTTGATCTTGAGCTCGCGGATGGTGTCTTCGTGGGCGCCGCCGCGGTTCTTGATCACCGAGATTGCCTTGCGGATGCGCCCCTGTGCTTCGAAGAAGCGGAACAGGATCACCGCATCGGCGATGTAGGACACGTTGAGGTTGCCGGTGGACATCGTACCCACCAGGCCGTGCTGCGGGTTGATCAGGAACGTGGCCACGCCCTTCTGGTTGAGGTAGGACAGCATTTCATGCAGCTGCAGCATAAGCTGCTTTTCCTGCGGCATGGCAGCAACGTAACCGTTGAGGCTGTCGATCACCAGCACGCTGCAGCCGCGCTGCTCCACGGCCTTGCGCACGTTCCAGGAAAACTCACCGGGCGAGATCTCGGCCGGGTCGATCTGCACGATCTCCAACAAGTCCGAGGCCAGGTGCGACCCCAGGTCGATATCCAGCGCCTTGGCGCGGGCCAGCAACGTGCCCACCCGCTCGTCGAATTCGAAGATGCAGCACCTCTCGCCGCGCTCGCAGGCGGCCCACACATACTGCAGTGCCACGTTGGTCTTGCCGCTGCCGGCCGGACCGGTCAACAAGGTGCTGGTGCCCCGCAACGGGCCGCCGCCGAGCAGGTTGTCGATTTCCGCCACACCGCTGCCGAGGGTCTCCCCGCCGAAGTCGTCATGGTGGTGCGAAGCAATCAGCCGCGGAAACACTTCCAGCCCGCCGGTGCGGATGGCAATGTCATGGTAGCCGGCGACGAAATCCACGCCGCGCAGCTTCTGCACCTGCATCCGGCGCCTCGCTGCGCCGAAGTCCAGGGTCAGCCGTTCCAGCGAAATCACGCCGTGGCAGAGGCTGTGCAGCTGGCCGTCGCGGTCATCGGCGCCCGAGGTCAGGTCGTCCACCAGCAGCACGGTGGCGCTCTTGGGCGCGAAGAACTGCTTCAGGGCCAGGATCTGGCGGCGGTAGCGCAGCGAGTCCTGGGCCAGCAGGCGCAGCTCGGACAGCGAATCGAACACCACCCGATTGGGCCGGATGCGATCCACTTCGCCGAGCACCAGCTTGACCGTTTCATCCAGCTCGACTTCCCACGAATGCAGCACTGACTGCAGCCGGCCATTGCCCAGCGCATCTTCGGCCGAGCCGAGCTCGAACAGGTGCAGGCCGTCCAGCGACCAGCCATGCGCACTGGCCACCTCGCGCAGCTCCTCCGCCGTTTCCGAGAGGGTCACGTACAGGCAGCGTTCGCCCTGTTTCAGGCCCTGCAGCAGGAACTGCAGGGAGAGCGTGGTCTTGCCCGAGCCGGGCGGGCCTTCCAACAGGTAGAGGCGCCCCTGCGGCAAGCCGCCACTGAGGATGGTATCCAGGCCCTGTACACCGGTGGTGACGCGCGACGACTCTGTCTGCATGAAAGACCCCTGTTTTGCGGCGGAGTCTAGCAACCAGCACTGTGTAGAGATTGTGTGATCGACATCTCTACATTAAGTCCACTTCAGCAATGTGCAAACCGCGTGGAGCGGGAACTGCAGGCCATCCCTCAGGCGAAATCCTTCAGGATCTCGCCGATGCCTGCCGGGGACAGTTCCAAGCCGAGCGAGGTGCCCGGATTGACCACCACGCCATAGCCGCCGGGTACGCGCTTGAGCACCTCCAGCATCTGCATGCGGATCGTGTGCGGCGCCTGCTGGCTGTGGAAGCCGACCCGCTCCATGTGGGTGAACACCGCCACGTGCAGGGTGCCCTGCTTGTCGAACAGCAGCGGGTCGAAGCCGCTGCCGTCGGGGGTGACCAGGCTGCCGGTGAGCAGCACCACGTCCGAGGCGACGAAGGCCTTCATGAAAGCGCCGATCGGGGTCTTCCCGTCCATGGCGGATTGCAGAAGGGCTTCGATCGGGGTCAGTGGGGTGAGGTCTTTCATGGGGCGATTCTACCCGGTCGGCAGCCACCGACCGTTGGTCGGTGGTCAGGGCGTACCCACTAACGGTGGGTACCTACCGGGACAGGCGCGTGGTCCTCGCCTGCTGGTCCGCCACCGCCTTCGCCAGCTCGGCCTGCAGTTCCTTCTGGTTCACCGCCGCTTCCAGCAGGTACACCTTCACTCCGTGCGCGGGGACGTCGGCCTTCAGGCTGCGCTTGACCGCCTGGCTGCCGCCGCCCAGCGCATCACGCCAGGTGCCCGGCTGCAGGTAGCGGCTGACCTCGAACGTGCTGGCGGTGTCGCCCTTGTTGAGCAGCACCAGCGCGGTCTGCGCGGTATCGCCGTGCTGCAGTACGCGATAGAACACCGCCTGGTCGCCCTGCAGGCGTTCGTTGACCTGCAGCCCGCGCTGCAGGGCCGGGGTGGCCTCGCGCAGCTTGGCGATCCGCTGCAGGGGCCCGAAGATCGGGCTCTGCGGGGCGGCATCCACCCGCGGCTGGCCGAAGTACGCACGGTTGCCGGCGTGTTCGGCGCGGCTGCGCATGAAGCCGGTTTCCGAGCCGTAATACAGCACCGGAATGCCGCGCGCGGTGAACAGCCAGTTGTGCGCGTCAATGAAGCCGTCGTCGGTGGCATCCAGCCGCGCCATGTCGTGGTTGTCGTAGAAGCTCATCAGCTCGTACGGGTTGGCGTATGGCCCCCCCACCAGGTGCAGCGGCTCGGCCAGCGCTTCGAAGCCCTTCTGCTCCTTGCCGAACACGCTGGACATCGCGCCACGCAGCGGGAAGTCCAGCACGCTCACGTTGGCGTTGGTCGGCCAGGTGTGCTCGGCGATTTTGCTTGCGTCGTAGTCGAACGCCTCCCCGAACATGAACATGTCCGGATGCTTGGCGCGGATCCGGTTGACGAACTCATGCCACCACGGGTGCGGCAGCCAGCCGATGGTGTCGATGCGCAGCGCATCCACGCCCTGCGCGGTCCACTGCAGGTAGGCGCCTACCAGGTACTCCATCACTGCCGGGTTGTCCTGGTTGAAGTCGCCCAGCTCGGCCAGGTTGCCGTCGAAGATCGAGCCCTTGTCCGCGTCGACCGGGCCGATGTTGTTGTAGAACGCGTGCAGCGGGTTGTGCTTGGGGTCCAGCTGCTGCGGCGGCAGGTTCTGGTGGTCGGCGATCAGCTTGCCGTCCTTGTCGAAGATCTGTCCGAACTGCGGCTGCTTCACCGGCATGGTCCAGGCCGGCGAACCGTGATTGCCGACGATGTCCAGCACCACCTTCAGCTTGGCGTCGTGCAGGCCACGGGTGAGCCCGGCGAAATCCAGGTCCGCGCTGGGCAGGTGCTCGTCGAGCTTGTAGAAGTTGATGCCCCAGTAACCGTGGTAGCCGGTCTTGCCGCGGTCGGTCAGGGTGCTGGTGCAGCTGATCGGCTTGCTGCCAGTGAAGGCCTCATCCGGGTTGTCGATGATCGGGGTGATCCACACCGCACCGAAACCGAGGTTGCGGATGTACTCGGCATTGTCGAGCACGCCCTTGAAGTCGCCGCCGAGATAGCCGATGTTGCCGTCGACCTTGTCCGGGCACGGCACCGGGATGTCGAAGGTGCGGTGCGTGCCGCCCTGGTCGCGGTGGTCGTTGGTCGGGTCACCGTTGACGAAGCGGTCGGTGACCACGAAGTACACCGCATCGCTGGCGAACGGCTCCAACGTGCCCACGTACTCGGGGCGCGGGGAGGCAACGGCAGTGCCGGCCAGCAGCGCGAACGAAAGGCCCAGCGACAAACGCGAACGAGACAGCATCAGACAACCTCCTGGTGGGACGGCACCCGCAGCACGCACAACCCGGCGATCAACAGGCTGACGCCACCCAGCGCCAGCACGTGCATCGGGTTGCCGCCCAGCCACAGGCGCAGCATGAAGCCCAGCGCGCTGGCCGCGACCAGCTGCGGGATGACGATGAAGAAATTGAACAGGCCCATGTACACGCCCATCTTGGCCGCCGGCACGCTGTCAGACAGCAGTGCATACGGCAGCGACAGGATCGAGGCCCAGGCAAAGCCGACCCCGACCATCGACAGCAGCAGCCACTTCGGGTCGTCGATCAGCATCAGCGAGATCAACCCCAGGCCGCCCAACCACAGGTTGACCAGGTGGCTCAGGCGCAGGCCCATCAGCCGCACCATCAGCGGAATCAACAGGGCGGCGAGTGCGGCAAAGCCGTTGTACGCGCCGAACAGCACGCCCACCCAGTTGGCACCCTCGTTATAGGCGGCCGACGCCGGATCGGTAGAGCCGAAATGGGTACCGGCCACCGCGGCAGTGGTGTAGATCCACATCGCGAAGAGCGCGAACCACGAGAAGAACTGCACCCACGCCAGGCGGCGCATGGTGCGCGGCATGCTGCGCAGGTCATCGACGATGGTGGCCAGCATGTGCGGGCCCGGCAGCAGCCGCGCCACGCCAAGCAGCAGGCCGTAGGCGATGCACAGCCCGGCCAGCACGTAGAGCATCTTGTCGCCGTTGCGCCAGGCGATCGCCGCAGCCAGCGCCAGGCCGAGCGCGATCCAGCCGCCGATCTGCAGCATCGGCGGCGGCCCGGCGACAGGCGCGGACTGGTGCACGGCCGGCGGCTCGGCATCATCGAAGCTGGCCAGCTCGGTCGGGGAGTATTCGCGCGTGCTGAACACCGTCCAGGCGATCGAGGCCAGCAGCACCACCGCGCCGAAGTAGAACGCATAGCGCACGGTCGGCGGCACTTCGCCGGCGGCAGCGGTATTGGCCACGCCGAAGTGCGCCAGGATGAACGGCAGGAAGCTGGCCACGATGGCGCCTACGCCAATGAAGAAGCTCTGCATTGCGTAGCCGGTCGGGCGCTGGCGCGGGGCCAGCTTGTCGCCGACGAACGCGCGGAACGGCTCCATCGAGACGTTGATCGAGGCATCCAGCACCCACAGCGTGCCCGCCGCGATCCACAGCGTGGGCGAGTTCGGCATCACCAGCAGGGCCAGCGTGGTGAACACCGCGCCGACCATGAAGTACGGGCGGCGGCGACCCCAGCGGGTCCAGGTGCGGTCGGACAGGTAGCCGATGATCGGCTGCACCAGCAGCCCGGTCAGCGGTGCGGCGATCCACAGCCCGGGCACGGCGTCCATCGGCGCGCCCAGCGTTTCGAAGATGCGGCTGGCATTGGCGTTCTGCAGGGCAAACCCGAACTGGATGCCGAGGAAGCCGAAGCACATGTTCCAGATCTGCCAGAACGACAGGGTCGGCTTGGCGGTGCGGCTCATCGGGTGGCCTCCGCGTCGCCGGCCACCGGTGCGATCAGCAGCGCTTGGACGTTGGCCGCGTTGAGCACGCCGTCGCGGCCGCCCTTGCCACCGTTGTACTGGGCGAAGTGTTCCAGTGCGCTCATGTTGAAGCCAGGTTCCAAGGTGAAACGGCAGCTGCCCTTGGGCAGGTCGAATTCGGCGGCGGTGGAATCCTGCGGGCCGATGCTGTGCGGCATCACGATCGTGGCGCGCTGGACCGGTTGCCCCTTACAGTGCACGGCCAGCTGCTTCACGGCAGCGGTGACGCCGGTGTTGATTGGGCCATTGGCGTTGTCGTAGTGGAGGCGGATCCGGACGCGGGTGGGCTTTGCGGCGGTCCAGGCCCACTGGGTTGCGCCGGGCAGGCGTTGCTGCGGGCCGATGCAGGTCATCGGGCTGTGCAGCGATTCGAGGGCGCCTTCGCGACGGGTGAGGCTGAGGCAGTGCTGGTGGCCGTCGTTGGTGACGGTGTGGGTGGCGGAGCTGCCCACTGCGATGCCGTCCTGCCAGAGCTGGTGGTTGGCGGGGATGGCGATCGTCCAGGTGTTGCCGCGCTTCTGCGCTGCCGGTGCGGCGGGGGTGGCGGGGGCGAAGGCGTTGGGGTTAGCCGGGTCTGCGCGGAAAGCGGACACGCGTGGCGTGTCCGTACGCGGTTCGAGCTGGACGGTTACGGTGTTGCCCTTGCGCTGGATATTTTCTGCTACGAGCAGGTCGCCGTCGAGGGTGCGGGGGCGCTTGAGGATGTAGCGGGTGCTGCCGGTGTCGAGCTCGATGCTGTCGCGCTTGCCGAACAATTGCGGCACCAGGGCCACCGGGAGTTTGGGGGCGACGCTGCCGTCGGCTTCCACGCCGAACACGCCTTCGAGCACCATCGAGAGGTAGCCGGCTACCGACCACAGCTGGCGCGGTGAGTTGACCACCGGGCCGCTCAACGGGCCCTCGTCGACGTGCACGGCGAGCGTGCGCATCTCGTAGTTTTCCATGTTCGAACCGGCCAGCGCGCTGCCGCGCATCAGCGATTCGATCTCGCGCTGGATGCGGGTGGCATCCTCCACCTTGCGTGCCGCACGCAGCGAGTAGGCGCTGACGAACGGCCACACTGCCCGGTTGTGGTAGATCGGCTGCTGCGCTTCCTGCGGCCACACGACCGGGCTGCCGCCTTCCACGTACGGGTAATTAGCCAGCGAGCGGCGCGCACGCTCGGCCGGGAACACCTCGGCCAGCACGCCCAGCGAGATGCCCAGCAGGTCGTACTTGGCATACGGCACCGGGTGTGCGGCTTCGCCGATGTAGCTCATGTACATGCCGGCGTCTTCGCGCCAGAAACGCGCGTCGATCTGCGTGGCCAGCGCGTCGGCCCAGGCCGCGTACTCGCTGGCGCGGGGGTCGCCGAGTTCACGGGCGTACTTCTCGGCCAGGCGCAGCGCCTGGTAGTGCAGCACGTTGGTGGACAGCGCGAAGGAGTCGCCAATGAAGCGCACGTCGTTGCGGGTCCAGTCCGGGTAGGTCTGCTCGCGCCAGTCCAGGAACGAGGTCTCGCCGCGGTACAGCCCCGTGCGCGCATCGAACACCATCGCGCGGTCCTGCGCCAGGGTGGCCTGCAGGGCCTGCCAGGTCTCGGTCATGAAGCTGGAATTGTCGTGCAGGTCGCGTGCGGCCAGGAACCACACCACGCGGTCGCTGCTGATCGGCCAGCTGCCGCCGGACCCGGTGTCCTGGGCCACGAACAGGCCGGGGGTGACGCCGTCGCGCGCCTTGGACAGCTTGAACTGCAGGGACTGGCGGGTGCGGATCGGCTCCAACCGGGCCAGCGCCAGGTCGGCGGCGAAACTCACATCCCGCGTCCACACGTACGGCCAGCGCTCGCCGGTCTGGAAGCACTCGCAGTCCACCGGGTTGCCGAAATTGAAGGCCGGGTCGCGGATCGCGTCCACGCGGTCGGCGGCCATGTCCTGCTGGGCCAGCGCGAACAGCGCATCGAACATCACGCTGTCGGTGCGGCTGCGCATCGGCTGGGCGGCAATCGCCACCGGTTTGCCATCGGCCAGCAGCTGGAAGCTGCCGTCGGCAGCGGCGGTGGCGCGCGCGGTGCGGCCATCGAATGTCAGGTCCGCCGCCGCAGCGGTGGATACCAGCGCCGCCCCGAGGGCAGCGGTCAGGCAGATCGTTTTCAGCATCGAAAAGCGGCGGACCGGCTTGCGCCCGTCGGCCTTCCTCCCTTCTTGCACGCGGTATGGTTCGCCAGCGCCGGGGCGCTGTCGTCGCGGCCCCCTCCCAGGGTGCCTGCCTGCATGGTAGGCGACGACCGTCGCTCGTCGCACTGCACAGGCGATATACGTGCCCGCTTGCATACGTATTCATGGCGTGGCGCGGTGAGGCCGCGGCAGGCGTGGCTATAGTCCGGGGCAGATATGCGCTGCCCTGGGAGGGGAAATGCCACTGGAGTTGCCGTTGTTGCGCGCTGTTGCCGCGCCCCGCCCGCTGGCCTGGCTGGCACTGTCGTTGCTGGTCTGCACCACCGCCGCACACGCTGAACCGATCACGGTGGCCAGCGCCAGCTCACCGGGCGACATTCTGAAGGTGTCGCTGCAGCTGGATGGCGGCAACCCGAGTTACCGGGTCGAGCGCCTCGGCCAGACAGTGGTGGCCGAATCAAAACTGGGCTTCCAGCTGCGCGACGGCCGCCTGGACCGCGACCTGGCGGTGCTAGGGCAGGACACCCGCAGCGTCGATGACACCTGGGAACAGCCCTGGGGCGAGCGCCGCAGCGTGCGCAACCACTACAACGAAGTCACCGTGCACCTGGGCGAGCGCAGCGGTGCCAAGCGCCGGCTGGACGTGGTGTTCCGCGTCTACGACTACGGCCTGGGCTTCCGCTACCACTTCCCGCAGCAGCCGGGCCTGCGCGAGGCGATCATCGATGACGAGCTGACCGAGTTCGCGATCGCCCCGCCATCCACCGCCTGGTGGATCCCCGCTGGCGAGCCCATCCACTACGAGTACCTGTACCAGCGCACGCCGTTGGACCAGGTGCCGCTGGCCCATACCCCGCTCACCCTGCGCAGCCACGACGGCCTGCACGTGGCGATCCACGAGGCGGCGCTGGTCGACTACGCCGGCATGTGGCTGCGGCGCACCGAGGGACAGCGCCTGCGCGCCCAGCTGTCGCCGTCGGCCGAAGGCTGGAAGGTGCGCCGCACCCTGCCCTTCGATACGCCCTGGCGCACGCTGCAGATCAGCGACACCGCCGGCGGGCTGGTGGAATCCAACCTGATCCTCAACCTCAACGAACCCAACGCACTGGGCGATGTGAGCTGGGTGAAGCCGTCCAAATACCTGGGCGTGTGGTGGTCGATGCACCTGGACCAGGAAAGCTGGGCGACCGGGCCGAAGCATGCGGCGACCACGGCGAAGACGAAGAAAGTGATCGACTTCGCCGCCAGACACGGTTTCCGGGGCGTGCTGGTGGAAGGCTGGAACCCGGGCTGGGATGGCAACTGGGTCGGCAACGGCTACGACTTCGATTTCACCCGCGCCACCCCGGACTTCGACATCGAGGCGCTGTCGGCCTACGGCGCGAAGAAAGGCGTGCACCTGATCGGCCACCACGAAACCGGCTGCGCGATCGAGCACTACGAAGACCAGCTGGGCGCGGCCCTGGACCTGTATGCGCGGCTGGGCGTGGATTCGTTCAAGAGCGGCTATGTCTGCGACGACGGCCAGGTGGATCGGCGCAATCCGGCCGGCGGCCCCGTGTGGCGCGAGTGGCACGACGGCCAGTTCATGGCCCGCCATCACCTGAAGGTGGTGCAGGAAGCGGCCAAGCGGCACATCGCGGTGAATCCGCACGAACCAATCAAGGACACCGGGCTGCGCCGCACCTATCCGAACTGGATCTCGCGCGAAGGCGCACGCGGCATGGAGTACAACGCCTGGGGCCAGCCGCCGAACCCGCCCGAACACGAGGTCAACCTGGTGTTCACCCGGCTGCTGTCCGGGCCGATGGATTACACCCCGGGCATCCTCAGCCTGAAGGGCCGCCACGGCCAGGCCATTCCCAGCACGCTGGCCCGCCAGCTGGCGCTGTACGTAGTGATCTACAGCCCGATCCAGATGGCCGCCGACCTGCCCGAACATTATGAACAGCACCGCGAGGCGTTCCGCTTCATCGAGGATGTGGCCGTGGACTGGGACGACACCCGCGTGCTCGATGGCGAGGTGGGCGACTACGTGACCATCGCGCGCAAGGATCGCCACAGCCGCGATTGGTTCCTGGGCAGCATCACCGATGAGCATGGGCGTTCGCTGCCGGTACCGCTGTCGTTCCTGGAGCCCGGCGTGCGCTACCGCGCCGAGATCTACCGCGATGGGGAGGGTGCGGATTATCAGTCCAATCCGTTCGCGTTCATGCGCGAAACCCGCCAGGTCACCAGCGCTGACACCCTGACTATCGTGCTGGCGCCCGGTGGCGGCCAAGCCATCCGGTTCACCCCGTTGTGAAGCCGTAACGACCAGCGGTCGTTACCTACCGCGGGCGTCAATGCCCCGGTAGGGCACGACCGTTGGTCGTGCCGCCGCTGAAACCGGTTCCATAATCCCGCATTTTCATTGAATACGTATGCAGGGTGATTCACGCCGAAGGCGCGCTGCCTACCATAGCCACGCAGTCAACGGCCACCGCGCCATGACACCTGCGGCAACGCATCGCCGTTGATCACAACATGAGTTTGGCAACATTGCCTGGGAGGGGAAAATGTTGAATCGCAAGCGCAGCGCGCTGAGTATCGCGCTGGCCGTCGCCCTGACGCCGTCATTGGCGTTGGCGCAGTCCACCACCACCGCACCGCCGGCGGGTAACGCCGCCACCGACCTGGATACCGTCCAGGTCACCGGCATCCGCCGCGGCATCGAAAACGCCATTGCGATCAAGCAGGACGCCACCTCGGTGGTCGAGGTCATCTCGGCCGAAGACATCGGCAAGCTGCCGGATGTGAGCATCGCCGAATCGCTGGCCCGCCTGCCCGGCCTGGCCGCCCAGCGCGTGGCCGGCCGTGCCCAGGTGATCAGCGTGCGCGGCCTGTCGCCCGACTTCGCCACCACCCTGCTCAACGGGCGTGAAGTGGTCAGCACCGGCGACAACCGCAGCGTGGAATTCGACCAGTACCCGTCCGAACTGGTCAACGGCGTGACCGTGTACAAGACCCCGGATGCGGCGCTGGTCGGCCAGGGCCTGTCGGGCACCATCGACATGCAGACCGTGCGCCCGCTGGCGTTCGGCGAGCGCGTGATCGCGCTCAGCGGCCGCTATTCGAAGAACTCGCTGGGCAAGGCCGCCAACGTGGATGCCTTCGGCAACCGCTTCAGCGCCAGCTACATCGACCAGTTCGCCGATAACACCTGGGGCATCGCGCTGGGCTACGCGCACAGCGACAACCCGATCCAGGAAAACCAGGTGGGCCTGTACGAGCCGTGGACCACCGAGCAGACCGACCAGGGCAACCGCCCCGGCGTGGCGCCGGGCACCGCGTTCTCCGACGGCATCAAGGCGCTGCGCCGTACCGGCAACGCCAAGCGTGACGGCTACATGGCCACCGTGCAGTTCCGCCCGTCGAACGTGTGGACCAGCACCTTGGACATGTTCCACACCAAAGCCGAGCAGATCGACACCGCCAACCAGTTCGAGGTCAACCTCAGCAACTACAACGGCGGCTACACCCCGGGCCTGCTGATCACCAATCCGCAGGTGAACGGCAACGGCACCTTCACCGGCGGCAGCGCCAGCGGCGTGTACCCGCTGGTGCGCGGCATGTACAACAAGCGCGAAGACAAGATCGACGCGTTCGGCTGGAACAACGAGCTGACCTTCGACAGCTTCAAGCTCACCGCCGACGTGAACTACTCCAAGGCCACCCGCGATGAGCTGAACCTGGAGAACAACCTGCAGCTCACCCCGATGCCGCAGCTGGACACCATCGGGCTGGCCGTCAACCCGGATGGCTTCTCGCAGATTCGCCCGGGCCTGGACTACTCCAACCCTGAAGCGCTGTACCTGACCAACACCATCTACGGCTCCGGCTACGGCAAGGTGCCGCAGGTGGAAGACCGCCTGAAGGGCGCGCGCCTGCAGGGCACGTTCAACATGCCCGAAGCGCTGTCGTGGTTCCAGGACGTGGACGTGGGCGTCAACTACGCCGACCGCCGCAAGGAAAAGACCCAGGCCGAAGGCAACATCCTGCTCGGCGCGCAGGGCGACGCCAACGTCGCCGGCGACCTGCAGTACGCCCCGGTCAACCTGGGCTTTGCCGGCATCGGCTACATCCCGGCGTGGAACGTGCCGGCGGCGGTCGACCGCTACATGACATTCAACCCGGTCACCAACCTGGATTACCTGATTCCCAAGTCGTGGGTGGTGCAGGAAAAGACCACCACGGCCTGGGTGCGCGCCAACATCAACACCGACATCGGTGACGTGGGCGTGCGCGGCAACATCGGTGTGCAGATGATCACCACCGATCAGAGCTCGCAGTCGAACTACTTCGACCGCTCGCGCCCGGCCGGCCAGGAAGTGCTGCCGATCGATGAAGGCAAGAAGTACACCGACTGGCTGCCGAGCCTGAACCTGTCCTTCCTGTTCCCGCACCAGCAGACCCTGCGCTTCGCGGTGGCCAAGCAGGTCGCGCGCCCGCGCGTGGACCAGATGCGCGCCGGCCTGGAGTTCGGCGTGGATACGGCCACCGGCAAGCCGGGCGGCAGTGGCGGCAACCCGCTGTTGGATCCGTGGCGCGCCAACGCGATCGACCTGTCGTACGAGAAGTACTTCGGTGAGAAGGCGTATGTGGCGGCAGCGATCTTCTACAAGGACCTGAAGAGCTACGTCTACACCCAGTCGGTGGACGATTACGACTTCAGCGACCTGCTGGCCAGCTACGTCATCCCGCCGGGCATGACCGCCCCGCTGCAGACCACGGGCACCTTCTCCGCACCGCAGAACGGCGAAGGCGGCACCCTGCGTGGCCTGGAGCTGACCGCGTCGTTCCCGCTGGAAATGCTGGCCGAACCGCTGCGTGGCTTCGGCGTGCAGGCCAGCGCGACCTTCAATGACAGCGACATCAAGATCCTGGACCCGGAAAGCGCGTCCAGCGTGGGCACCGATCCGATCAGCCTGCCGGGCCTGTCCGAGCGCGTGTATAACTTCACCGCGTACTACGAGCGCAACGGCTTTGAAGCGCGCGTGAGCCAGCGTCGTCGTTCGGACTTCATCGGTGAGATCGGCAACTTCAACGGCAACCGCACGCTACGTTACGTGGTGGGTGAGAACGTGACCGACGCGCAGATCAGCTACACCTTCGCCGACGACAGCGCGCTGCACGGCCTGACCTTGCTGCTGCAGGGAAGCAACCTGACCAACGAGCCGTACCGCACCTATGCCGGCACCAAGGATCGCCCGCTGGAGTACATCGAGTGGGGCCGTACCTACATGCTGGGTGTGAACTACAAGTTCTGATCCCGGCGTAGAAGCACGAACGAAGAACCCGCTGCGCGAGCAGCGGGTTTTTTTTGCCGCAAGCCTTGCCCCGTCGCGGCCGGCAGGCTCCTGGCAAAGTAAAGGAGGAGGCCGTCGCCGCAGGGCGACCGCCGGGGGACATTTGCACAGGGGCCTGCCGGCCGCGGCGGGGCCCTCAACGCTCGCGATGAACCTGATCGAAGAAAAAAGGGCGGAACCTTGCGGCTCCGCCCATCAATACCACCGGAAATCGTGAATCAGGCGCGGCGTGCGCAGTACATCGCCTGTGCCGGCAGGTGCAGCGTTGCCCCATCGGCCTGCCCTGCATCCGGGCCCGGCACGTGCAGCGCGTGCCACTGCCCTTCCGGCAACTCCACCTGCGCCGTCTCGGGCGACAGGTTGAACGCCAGCAGCAGCGTCTCGCCCGCGTGCACGCGTTCGAACATCAGCACCGGCTCGGCCGTCTCCAGGAACCGGATGTCGCCCAGCAGCAGCGTCGGCATCGTCCGCCGCCACGCCAGGAACTGGCGGAACGCGTTCAACACCGAGTGCGGATCGTGCTCCTGCACCGCCACTGCACTGGCCTGGTGCTCCTGGGGGATCGGCAGCCAAGGCGCACCGCTGGTGAACCCGGCCAGCGGCGCATCCAGCCACGGCATCGGCGTGCGGCACCCGTCGCGGCCCTTGAAGTTGGGCCAGAAGGTGATGCCGTACGGATCCTGCAGCGCCTCGAACGGCACGTCCGCTTCGCCCAAGCCCAGTTCCTCGCCCTGGTACAGACAGATCGAACCGCGCAGCGAACACAGCACCGCCACCAGCAGCCGCGCCAGCCGCGGCTGCGCCGGGTGCCCGCCCCAACGGGTCACCGCGCGCTCCACGTCGTGGTTGGAGATCGCCCAGCACGGCCAGCCTTCGGTCATGGTCGCTTCCAGCCGCGACACGGTGTCGCGGATGTAGGCCGCGCTGTAGTCCTTGACCAGCAGTTCGAAGCTGTAGCCCATGTGCAGGCGACCCGGCGCGGTGTACTCGGCCGTGGTTGCCAGCGAATCCTCGGCGGAGATCTCGCCCAGGCTGACCGCGCCCGGGTACTCGTCCAGCAGCCCGCGCAGGCGCTCGATGAACGGCAGGTTCTCCGGCTGGGTGTTGTTGTAATAGTGGTACTGGTACGCGTACGGATTGTCGGTGCTGAAGCCCCGGCCCAGGCGCTTTTCCAGCGGCTTGGCCGGGTTGTCGCGCAGCTGCTTGTCGTGGAAGCAGAAGTTGATCGAATCCAGGCGGAAGCCATCCACGCCGCGGTCCAGCCAGAACCGCACGTAGTCCAGCGTGGCCTGCTGCACGGCCGGATTGTGGAAATCCAGGTCCGGCTGGTCGGCCAGGAAATTGTGCAGGAAGTACTGCTCGCGCCGCGGCTCCCACTGCCATGCCACGCCACCGAAGATGGACATCCAGTTGTTGGGCGGGGTGCCGTCCTCGCGCGGGTCGGCCCACACGTACCAGTCCGCCTTGGGATTGGTGCGGTCCTGGCGGCTCTCGCGGAACCAGGCGTGCTCGATCGAGGTGTGGCTGAACACCTGGTCGATCATCACCTTCAGGCCCAGCGCGTGCGCCTTGGCCAGCAACCGGTCGAAATCGGCCAGGGTGCCGAACAGCGGATCCACATCGCGGTGGTCGGCGATGTCGTAGCCGAAGTCGGCCATGGGCGAGGTGAAGAACGGCGAAATCCAGATCGCGTCCACCCCCAGCGAGGCCACGTAGTCCAGCCGTTCGATGATGCCGGGCAGGTCGCCCACGCCGTCACCGTTGGCATCCAGGAAACTGCGCGGGTAAATCTGATAGATGACGGCACCGCGCCACCATGGAATCTGCGTCATCAAGGGCCCCCCTCCGGGCTTCCAGGGCGCCCTCCCACGGGCGCCAGAACGTACCTGACAAGCTTAGCGGCGCACCCTCGGCGGTGGCGCCGCTTGCATACGTATTCACGCCCTGCCCGGCCCCCGGACCGCCTTCGCGGGCGGAATACGTCCGCACCGCCTATAATTCCGCCCAAGCCTGAAAGTCAGACCGCATGACCATCACCGAAGACACCCGCCCCGCGCTGGGCCTGCCCCAGATCCAGTCGCTCGCCGCGCCCGACATGGCCGCCGTGGATGCGCTGATTCGCCGCCGACTGTCCTCGGATGTCGTGCTGATCAACCAGATCGCCGACCACATCATCTCTGCCGGCGGCAAGCGCCTGCGGCCGATGCTGGTCATGCTGGCCGGCCACGCGGTCGGCCAGGCTGGTCCGGAGCACCACCAGCTGGCGGCGATCATCGAGTTCATCCACACCTCGACCCTGCTGCACGACGACGTGGTGGACGAATCCAGCCTGCGGCGCGGCCGCAGCACCGCCAATGCGCTGTGGGGCAACGCCCCGAGCGTGCTGGTCGGCGACTTCCTGTACTCGCGCAGCTTCCAGCTGATGGTCGAACTGGACCGCATGCCGGTCATGCAGATCCTGGCCGATACCACCAACCGCATCGCAGAAGGCGAAGTGCTGCAGTTGCTGCACGTGCATAACCCGGATACCGACGAGGCCGCCTACCTGCGGGTGATCGAGCGTAAGACCGCGGTGCTGTTCGCCGCCGGTACCCGGCTGGGGGCACTGGCCAGCGGCGTGGACGAGGCGACCCAGCAGGCGCTGTACGACTACGGCATGCACCTGGGCTACGCCTTCCAGATCGCAGACGACGTGCTGGATTACTCGGCCAACGCCGACGAGCTGGGCAAGAACCTGGGCGACGACCTGGCCGAAGGCAAGGCGACCCTGCCGCTGATCCACGCCATGGCCCATTCCGACGCCACCACCCGCGAGCGTCTGCGCGCCATCGTGCAGAACGGCGATGCGGATGCGATGCCGGAAGTGCTGGCCGCCATCCACGCCACCGGCGGGCTGGAATACAGCCGCCGCCGCGCCGAGGAATACGCCGACGCCGCCGAGCGCGCGCTCGACGGCCTGGCCGACAACGATGCGGTCGCCGCCCTGCGCGGCCTGGCCCGTTACGCGGTACAGCGCTCGCATTGAGCCCAGCGGGTGACGACCAACGGTCGTCACCTACCGGGGTAGCGCCCGACCGTTGGTCGGGCGGCGCCGCAACGCGGCGTGCGTTACCGCTTGTCGAACAACCCGTCGAAGAACGTATCCAGGCTCTTCCACGCCCGCTTCGCCGCCCGCTCGTTGTACAGGCAGCCCGGCGGGTTGTTGGCATCGGATTCGGCGAAGCAGTGCACCGCACCGCTGTAGTTGGTGAACTCCCAATCGACCTTGGCCGCGTTCATCTCCTGCTCGAAGCTGGCGATGTCGTCCTTGCTGATGCCCTTGTCGTCGGCGCCATTGAGCACCAGCACTGAGGGATGAGTACCGCCGGCCTTGGCCGGCAACGGCGAGCCCAGCCCGCCATGCAGGCTGACCACACCGGCCAGCGGCGCCCCGGCACGGGCCAGCTCCAGCACCGTGGTGCCGCCGAAGCAGAACCCGACCGCACCGATCTTCGTGGCATCCAGCGGCGCGTTGCCGGCCTGGGCCTTGAGCACTTCCAGCGCCTTCAGCGCGCGGGCGCGCAGCACCGGGCGGTCATTGCGCAGCTTGGTCGCCACCGGGCCGGCTTCCGCGTCGGTCTTCGGGCGCACGCCCTTGCCGTACACGTCGGCCACCAGCACCACGTAGTCATCGCCGGCCAGCTGCTTGGCCTTGGCGATGGCTGAGTCGTTCACGCCCCTCCAGTTCGGCACCATCACCAGGCCGGGGCGCTTGTCGTTGTCTTCGTCGTCGTAGACCAGCACCCCGCTGAAGGTGGTGCCTTCGTGCTTCCACTCCACCGGCTTGGCCTGCATCGCCGCCACCGCCGGCAACGCCGTCATGCCCAGTACCAGTGCCGCACCCCACTGCCATTGCTGCTTCATGCGCCTGCTCCTTCCGGGAAAGAGCCCAGAGTGTATGTCGGGACATGTGACGGGCCGCAGGGGGCGGGTGGTTACGTGGCGGGGGGTCGCGTGGCGAGTGGTCAAACGGCGGACGGTCGCGTGGCGGGGGTCAAACGGCGGGTGGTCGCTCGGCGCGGGTCAAACGGTGGGCGGTCGCGCGGCGGGTGGTAGAGCCGACTGTTAGTCGGCTGCGCCGTTGGCGCGATGTCAAGGTAGGCCGCGAAGAGCAGCGGACTAACAGTCCGCTCTACCTTCGGCTGCGCCGTTGGCGCTATGCCATGGTGGGCCGCGAAGAGCAGCGGACTAACAGTCCGCTCTACCGTCCGCTCTACCGTCCGGCTGCGCCGTTGGCGAAATGTCAGGCGATGCCGATGCCCGGGATCGCGGTGATCTGGTCCGGGTCGAACCCTGCAAGCTCGGCGAAATGGCGGCCGCGGGCGACGTAATCGCGGTACACGCCGTAGCTCGGCGCCCCCGGGGACATCAACACCACCCCACCCTGTTCGCCGAGCGCCGTGCGGGCCAGGCGCACCGCATCCTCGAGGTCGCCAGCCGCATGCAGGCCGAACCGCCCGGCATCGGCCAGCGGCTGCAGCAGCGCGTGGATGCGCGGGCCGTTGGCGCCCATGGTGACGATCTCCACCGGCGGCACGTCTTGCGCCATGTGGTCCACGAAATCGTGCCAGTCCAGCCCCCGGTCATGCCCGCCCACCAGCAGCGCGATGCGCTGGCCGGCGAAGCATTCCAGCGCCGCCAGGCTGGCGTGCGGGGTGGTGCTGATCGAGTCGTTGACGAAGCGCAGCCCGTCGCGGCTGCCGATGGTCTGCAGGCGGTTGGGCAACGGCCGGAAATCCTGCACGGCAGGCGCCAGCGCCACCGCATCCAGGCCCAGCGCTTCGATGGCCGCGAGCACCGCGCACAGGTTGCCGCGGTTGTGCCGGCCCGGCAGCGGCGTATTCCCGGTATCGAACACCCGCTGCTCGCCGCGATACACCCACTCGCCGCGCATGTGCCAGCCCTGCGGCTGGTTGAACCACACCACCTCGCTGTCCGGCAGCGACAGCGCGGCCAGGTGCGGGTCGGCCGCGTTGAGCACCGCGATACGCGGTGCCGCGCCGGTCACCAGCGCCAGCTTGTCCTGGATGTAGCGCGCTTCGCTGCCATGCCAGTCCAGGTGCTCGGGAAACAGGTTCAGCACCACCGCCACCTGCGGGTGCGCGCCACTGCGCGCCACCTCGCCGGTCTGGTAGCTGGACAGCTCCACCGCCCAGTACTCCGGCGCCGGCTGCGGGTCCAGCACCTCCAGCAGCGGCAGGCCGATGTTGCCCACCAGCCCGGTCCGGGCGCCCGAGGCGCGCAGCAGATGCGCCAGCAACGAGGTGGTGGTGCTCTTGCCCTTGGTGCCGGTCACGCACACGGTGTCGCGCACGGTGCCTTCGGCATCGGCATGCTCGGCAAACCACAGCGAGGTACCGCCGATGAACTGCGTGCCCTGCGTCGCCGCCGACACCGCGGCTTCGCCGTAGGGGCTGATCCCCGGCGACTTGATCACCACCTCGAAGGCGGCCAGGGATTCACCGCTGACATCCGACCGCACCTGCAGCGCATTGCCGGCCTCGGCCCGCGCAGCGGCGGCCTCGGCCTCGGGGCAGAACAGAGTCAGGGCCAGCGCCGGCAGGCGCTGGCGCAGGACGGCGAATGCCGCACGCCCCTCACGCCCCCAGCCCCACAGCGCTACGCGCTTGCCTTCAAGCTGCGAAATTCGCACGCAGGCGCTCCCAGATCGCCGCCGGAATCCGGTGCTCGCCTTCCAGCACCAGCAACGGTTCGATCTGCAGTTCGGCGCCGTCCAGCTGCGGCTGGATCTCCTGGATGAAACGCTTCACCAGCGCATCCTCGTTCCATTCCGGACGTGCCGCCAGGGTGGCCATCGCCGCACGCGATTCGCGGCCTTCGCCCACGCATTCGAACGGCTTGTGGTCCTGGAATTCCAGCAGCGCGTCGAAGCCGCCGGCCTGCTCCATGTCGTCCAGCAGGTTGCGGCCGAAGATGCGCACCAGCCGGGTCTTGGGCATGAACGGGGCCAGCGCCAGGAACACGAAGTGGCACTTCGGGCAGACCCCGCACCAGCGGTTCACCGGGCGCTCGCCCAGGATGTGGAAGTTGCGGTTGCAGCTGGAGAAATGCGCGTCGTAGAAATCGGTCCTGGCGAACTGGCGCGCCACGGCCAGCTCCGACAGCGGGCGCAGCAGCGAGTAGTAGTGCAGGTCCGCCGCCACGTGCCTCTCAAGGTGTTCGCCAAAGGCCTGCTCGAAGGCCCAGCCCTTGGACCACTGGTGGTTCACTTCACCGGTACCCGGGATCTGGCTGCCGTAGCTGGCCGAACGCTCGTTGGAGAACACGACCTGGTCCACGCCCTGCAGCAGCGCGGCCAGCACCATGATCGCCGAATTCACCGCGGTGACCGGGATATGCCCGTTCCACGCGCCCTGGCGGTTGAGCTCGAACAGCTCGGGGGCCAGCGTGCGACCGATGTTGAGCATCGGCAGGCCGGTGCGTTCGGCGCAGGCACGGATCAGCTGCGAACCGCCGATCCAGGTCACCGTTTCGGCGATGCCCAACGTGCGCAGCGCTTCAATGCTGACCAGCGAATCCTTGCCGCCGCCGATGGCCACCAGTGCATGCTCGCGCAGGCCCACCGCCGGCGCGGTGAACGCCTCGCCGTCCACCGGCAGGCGGAACCGCCCGCGCAGGTTCAGCCCGTTGCGGTAGGCGAACTCGCCCAGCCCGTTGAGGTACACCGTTTCCACCAGCGCGGCGGTATCGGCATCGATGCTGTAGCTGTCGATCCGCACCTGCTCCGGCACCGCAGCCTTGTAATAGCTGACGCCCGCGAACAGGTGCAGCAGGCGCAGCGCCCGCTGCACGGCCTCGGCGCGGCCAGCGTCCAGCACGAACGGCGCGCCGGGAATGCTGACCGTCTCGACCAGCTCCGGACCATTGTCGAAGGCGTAGACCAGCTGCGCCACGCCGGTATCCGCGGCGAAGTCGCAGCGGACGAAGCGGAAGCAGGCAACCTGGTGTTTATCGAAAGCAGTCATGGCGTATCCGGTGAGGCAATAAGGGAAACCAACGGGAGGCGCTCAATGCACATCGTCGATGATGTCCTCGCGCGGCAGCTCGCGCTGGTTGTAGGTGTTGGCCATGACGTACCCGTAGGCACCGGCATCGGCGATCAGCATCACATCGTCCGGCGCGGTGGATACCGGCAGCCGGCGGCGCTTGCCGAACACATCGCTGGATTCGCAGATCGGCCCGACCACGTCGAACAGTGCCTCGGCATACCCGCCCAGCCGGCTGAGGTTCTCGATGTCGTGCCAGGCGTCGTACAGCGCCGGGCGCATCAGGGTGTTCATGCCCGCATCCAGGCCCACGCGGCGGATGCCGTCCTTCTCCACCACCTGCGTGGCGGTGGTGAGCAGCACGCCCGATTCGGCCACCAGGTAACGGCCCGGTTCAATCGCCAGGCGGAAGGCCGGGTGCACCGCCTTGACCTCGGTCAGGCCGACGGCCCAGGCGTCCAGGTCGAACGGTTCATCGTCATCACTGTAGGGGATGGGCAACCCGCCGCCGATATCGATGGTTTCCACGCTGCCGATCCGGCGCGCGAACCCGGCCAGTTCGTCGCACATCAGGCGCCAGTGCTGCGCCGTTTCCACGCCGCTGCCCAGGTGGGCATGCAGGCCGACCACGCGGCTGCCGAGGTCTTCGGCCAGGCGCACGAACTCGTCCACGCGGGCGATCGGCAGGCCGAACTTGGAGTCCTTGCCGCCGGTGCGGACCTTGGCGTGGTGGCCTTCGCCGCGGCCCAGGTCCACGCGCAGCCAAAGCTCGCGGTTGCGGAACAGGTCCGGCCAGCGCTGCAGCGCTTCCACGTTGTCCACGGTGACGGTCACGCCGAGCGCGAACGCCGCTTCATATTCGGTGCGCGGCGCGAAGCTGGGGGTGAACAGCACCCGGCGCGGCGACAGCGTCGGCAGCACGTTGAACACGTGCTTGAGTTCACCGTGCGACACGCATTCCAGGCCGAAGCCTTCCTGCTCCAGCAGCTCCAGGATGGCCGGGTGGCTGTTGGCCTTGATCGCGTAATACCGCTGGTCGATCGGCCTGATCGCGGCCAGCGCGCGGGCGCGGGCGCGTACCGTGGCCAGGTTGTACACATAGCGCGGCGTACCGGCCTGGGCCAGGTGCAGCAGGTGCTCGCGCTGGCCCCGCCACCACGCGGTTTCGCGCGGGCGGATCGTGCCGGCGATCTCGCGCCAGCGCGGGCCGAACACCTCGCCTTCTTCCACCGGCATCGCGCCGCTGTCGATCAGCTCGGCGTGCAGGATCGGCAGCAGGCCGTCGGCGTCGGCTTCATCGATGACGAAGGTGAGGTTGAGGTCATTGGACGACTGCGAAATCATGTGCACGCGCTCGCGCCCGAAGGTCGCCCACACGTCCGACAGCTTGTGCAGCAGCGAACGCATGCCGCGGCCAACCAGCGTGATCGCCGCGCACGGCACGATGATCTTGACCTTGCAGATCTGCGACAGGTCGGCCGACAGCGCGGCCAGCACATCGGTATTGACCAGGTTTTCGGACGGATCCAGCGACACCGTGACGTTGGTTTCGGCCGAACCGATCAGGTCTACCGACAGTCCGTGCTTCTTGAACAGCCCGAACACATCGGCCAGGAAGCCGACCTGCTGCCACATGCCGATGCCTTCCATCGACACCAGCACGATGCCGTTGCGGCGGCTGATCGCCTTCACCCCCGGCACCGGTGCGGCATTGCCGTCGATGCTGGTGCCCGGCAGTTCCGGGCGTTCGGTGTCCAGGATCGCCATCGGCACGCCGGCATCGCGGCACGGCTTGATCGAACGCGGGTGCAGCACCTTGGCGCCGGTGGTGGCGATTTCCTGTGCTTCGTAATAATCCAGGCGGGTCAGCAGGCGCGCGTCGGGTACGTCCTTCGGGTTGGCACTGAACATGCCCGGCACGTCAGTCCAGATTTCCACCCGGCTGGCACCCAGCAGCGCGCCAAAGTAGGCGGCCGAGGTATCCGAGCCACCGCGGCCGAGGATGGCGGTACCGCCATCGGCGTGGCGCGAGATGAAGCCCTGGGTGATCAGCATGCGGGTCGGCTGGGCGCGGAACGCCGCGGCCCACTCGGCATCCGAGCGCCACTGGCAGTTCACCGACAGGCGCTGCGACCAGTCGCTCTGGTTGGGCTGCGGCGGCAGCGCCTGCAGCCACTCACGGGCGTCCATCCAGCCGAAATCCAGGCCGCTGGCGCGCAGGTAGGCCGCGCCGATGGTGGAGGACAGCAGCTCGCCCTGGCCCAGCACGTCGGCCTGCCATTCCAGCGGCCGCGTGGCCGCACGCGGGTCTTCCAGCAGGCCCTGCAGCGCGGCCAGGCGCACATCCAGCGCGCTGGCATCGAGCTCGAGCTCGGCCAGGAACTCGCGGTGGCGGGCCACCAGCGCATCCACGCGGGCGCGGCTGTCGGCGGCGCCATCGGCGATCGCGGTCAGTTCATTGGTCACCCCGGACAAGGCCGACACCACCACCAGCACGCGCGCACCGGTTTCTTCCGCACGTTTTTTCGCCAGCTTCCCGATCGTGTCCCAACGGTGACGACGCGACACGGAGGTGCCGCCGAACTTCAGTACGATCCAGCGATCGACAAGGGGGGAAGCTGACATGGAGGTAAGAATGGGTAGGTAGTGGGGGGATCGACCCGGCACGCCGGGCCGAACCTCTGATTCTATGCCAAGCCACGCCCTGGCAGGGCTTGTTAAGCTGCCCGACCGTTCCGCCAGACCGATCCGCCATGACCGCCCGCCGTTTCCTGCAGCTTGACGTGTTTTCCCCTTATCCCGGCGCCGGCAACCCGCTGGCCGTGGTGCTGGACGCGGAGGGCCTGGACGAAGCGCGCATGCAGGCCATCGCCCGCTGGACCCGCCTGCCGGAAACCACGTTCGTTTTCGCCCCGCAGGTGCCGGGCGCCAGCTACCGCATCCGCATGTTCAGCCCGCAAAAGGAAGTGCCGTTCGCCGGCCACCCCAGCGTGGGCACAGCGCATGCGGTGCTGGACGCCGGCCTGGCCGCGCCGGTGGACGGCGTCCTGGTCCAGGACGGCATCGCCGGCGCGCTGCCGCTGCGGGTGGTAGGCGAAGGGGCCACGCGCAGCATCGCCATCCGCACCCCGCGCGCGGCGGTTGCCGAGGTGACCACGGCAGCCGATCGGCGCCTGCAGGCGGCGCTGGCCGGCTGGGCGCTGGGCGAACTGCCGCCGGCACGCATGTCCGGCGGTCGCAGCTGGTGGGTGGTGGAACTGGCCGATGAAGCCACGTTGCGCGCCCTGTCACCGGACTGGGACGCGGTGGCTGTGCTGGCCGAAAGCACCGACAGCATGGGCGTGTTCGCCTATGCGCGGAGCTCGGCAGACGATTACCAGCTGGCCGTGCGCGCGTTCGTGGGCAACGGCCGGCGGTTCGAGGATGCCGCTTCAGGCGCGGCCAATGCGGTGTTGGCCGCGTGGCTGGACAGCCGCAACGCCCTGCCCGGCGTGGACGGCAGTTATGTTGTCAGCCAAGGCCGCGAGGTCGGCCACGACGCACGGCTGACCCTGCATGTGGATGCCGAGGGCGAGGTTTGGTCCGGCGGCCAGGTGCAGACGGTCATCCAAGGCACGATCACCTGGTAGGGACAGTCAGGGTGCCGACTTTGCGTCGGCACCCTGAACATTTCAGCCAGCCAGCTCGGCTTCCATGCTGATCGGCACCGCGCTCAGTGCCTTGGATACCGGGCAGTTCTGCTTGGCATCATCGGCAATGGCACGGAACTGGGTCGCGTCGATGTTGGGGACCACCGCTTTGACCGTGAGCGTGATCTGCGACAGCTGCGGACCACCTTCCATCGACAGGTCGACCTTGGCTTCAGTGTCCAGCGAGGTAGGCACGAAACCGGCCTCGGTGAGCTTGGCCGACAGCGCCATGGTGAAGCAGCCGGCGTGCGCGGCGGCGATCAGTTCTTCCGGGTTGGTGCCCTTCTCATCGCCGAAGCGGCTGCTGAAGGCATAGCGGGTCTTGTCCAGCAGGCCGCTCTGCGGCGTGCTCAATTGTCCCTTGCCTGTCTTGAGGTCACCTTCCCAGTGCGCAGTGGCGTGACGCGAAATGCCCATCGTTGGATCCTTAGTGGGTGAATGGCAGCACCAGCGTAGACCGGCAGGCGTTAGCACCGTGTCTGGCCGTGCCGGCCTGCGGCTTCCGGTCGCAGCCGCCCGCCCCCTTGCCAGCCATGCGTGACCCTGGCCTCGTTGCAAAGTGCTGTTTTCAAGGCATTTCCGCACAATCCCTGCCCGCCCGCCTGGCCCGGCAAACCGCTTCCACGCCGCCGAACGGACCGTTTTTTTGGGCATGTCCTGATGCACTGCAGTAACCGCAAACGCAGAAAAGCCGAATATTTATGCGTTTGCCTATTGGCGGCGCCGCATTGTTGCCCTACATTTCGCTTGCCGATGGGTTCGGCGCGACCACACAACCAACCGATCACGGAACAGGAAACCATGGCAAAGACCGCTAAGAAGGCTGCCCCGAAGAAGGCAGTGAAGAAAGTCGCTACGAAGGCCGCCGCAAAGCCGGCAGCTCCGAAGCCGATCAAGGAAGTGCTGACCAAGTCCGGCCTGGTTGCACACATCGTGGAAGCCTCCGGCGTTGTCGCCAAGGACGTCCGCGCTGTGCTGGCCTCGCTGGAAACCGCCGTGGCTTCCTCGGTGCACAAGAAGGGCGCAGGCAGCTTCACCCTGCCGGGCCTGCTGAAGATCACCACCGTCAGCGTTGCGGCCAAGCCGAAGCGCAAGGGCATCAACCCGTTCACCAAGGAAGAGCAGTGGTTCGCCGCCAAGCCGGCCACCACCAAGCTGAAGGTGCGTCCGCTCAAGAAGCTCAAGGACGCCGCGCTGTAATCTGCGCGCTTCCTGCAGCACCCGAACGGGACGGTCTTGGCCGTCCCGTTCTTTTTTGGGGGCTCTCACGCGCAGCGAAACACAGCGTTGCCAAACCCTGCCTGCGCCCGGCAGGATCGCGCAGAGCCAGCCGCCACGGCCCTCGCGGCCACTACGTGCAACCCCGGAACGTACAAGGTGGAACACTGCGTGCGGCCGCGCCTGTCGCCCGGTCCGATCGCCACGCCTAAGGTGGGCCCATCCCCCCACAGTGCACCGCCATGGCCAGCCCCTCGCAACGCTATCGCATCACCATCACCCCGATCGAAAAGGACGGGCTGCAGTGCAGCGGACGCTGCACCATCGAACTGGAACATCGCGCGCAGCAGGACTGGATGCGCCTGCTGGAGGTCGCCCGCCGGCAGACCGGGCTGGCCGGTGACGAGCGCGCCGCAGCCATCGTCGCCACCCAGCTGCTGCAGGACCTGGTCGCGCGCTACGCCGAACAGCCTGCGCATCCACTCACAACCTTGCAGCCGCAGCTGGGTCAGGTGCTCGACGCCCTGGATGCAATCCAGCGCGCCCCCTGAACCACCGCTACACTCTCCCTTCCACCGGGGAGGGTGTTGCCATGCGTCGAGTCGTGTTCCTGTTGCCGCTGCTGTTTGCCGGGTGTTCGTGCCAGCCAGATCCGGCGCCGACGCAAACGCCCGCGGGCACGGCGGCGACCGACCCTGCCGCCGCATCCGCCGAGACGACTCCCGCCCAGGGCGAAGGCCTGGGCACCATTGCGCCGCCGGTACTGAGCGCGGTAGCCCCGGATGCGCCGAGCGAAACCATCACTGTCCGCAACTACATCTATGCGCTGCTGGGCAGCGATCGCAAAAGCTCCGACGCGTTCTGGAGCGGCGGCCACACCAGCGCACGCCCGGACGACGCCGTGCTGCGCTGCATCCCGCAACTGCGCAACCTGCGCGTGGACACCGACATTCCCATCGCCCGCGATACCGCCCAGCCGTCGCGGCTGCGCGAGGTGCCGGTACGCATCCGGGCGATCACCGCAGAAGGCACCTTCCATTACACCGGCTGGTACCGCCTGCAACCGCGCCCGGATGGCAGCGGGTGGGAGATCCTCGGCGCCTCGCTGCAGCCGGCGCTGGAGTGACCGCGCAGCGACGCAGGAGCCCATGAAGCGCTGATTCAGGCCGACGCGCTATGGTGTCACCACCTCCCTGCCGCGCCTGCCGATCATGACGCTACGCCCCCTGTTGACCCGCTTCGCCGCCTGCACCGTCCTCATTGCTGCCGCCGTCGCCGCACAGGCCGCGCCGAGCATTTCCGGCCGCGAACTGTCTGTCGGTGCCACGGATGTCCAGCAGTATCTGGACGGCAGCTTCCCGCGCACCCAGGACGCCCTCGGTGGCCTGATCGCGATGACCATGAGCCACCCCAAGCTGACCCTGCCGCAGGGCAACCGCCTCGACCTGGGCTTTGACGTGGCACTGGCGACTGCCGGCGGTGCGCCCGCGCCGCTTGGCAAGGTCAAGTTGAGCAGCGGCCTGCGCTACGACGCGCAGACCCAGGGTTTCCACCTGGACCAGCCGACCGTGGACGACTTCACCCCCGCCAACAACGGCGGCAGGCTCGACTCGCGCACCCGCGAGCTGCTGAACGCGTTCCTGGTCGATTACGCCCGCCGTGAGCCGATCTACAAGATCGACCCGACCGTCGGCGCGATGCTTGGCGCGCTGCAGGTGCAGTCGGCCCAGGTGCAGAACGGCAAGCTGGTGGTCACCTTCAACCAGGACCTCGGCACGCTGGTCCCCGCTGGCGTCCTCGGCCGGTAAAACCGGACCCTGCCCGGCTGGCGTGGAACCGGGCCCGGCCCGGCTCCACCCCTTGGTTCATCCAACCAACGCCTTCGCCACGGCCGCGGAAAACGCCGGAATATCATCCGGCTTCCGGCTGGTGATCACGCCGTTGTCCACCACCACTTCCGCGTCGGTCCACTGCGCGCCCGCATTGCCAAGATCGCTTTTCAGCGACGGCCACGAGGTCACCTTGCGACCCTTGGCCAAGCCAGATTCCACCAGCAGCCAAGGACCGTGGCAGATCGCCGCGACCGGCTTCCCGGCCGCCGCAAACGCCTTGATGAACGCCACTGCCGGCGCTTGGGTGCGCAGCTTGTCGGGGTTGATCACCCCGCCCGGCAGCACCAGCGCGTCGTAGCTGGCGGCGTCGGCGCCTTCCAACGGCTGGTCCACCGGCACGCTGTCGCCCCAGTCCTTGTCCTTCCAACCCCGGATCTGGCTGGCGTCACCCGGTGCGATGACAGACACCTTGGCGCCCCAGGATTCCAGCAGGCGCTTGGGTTCCTGCAGCTCGGACTGTTCGAATCCATCGGTGGCGAGCAGGGCGACGCGCTTGCCGTTGAGGTCATGTGCCATGTGGGGCTCCTTCGAAAAGTGAGCCCCTACCATGCAGATCCGCGCATTGGCGGAGAGTGACTGGCATGTGGACGTCGCGTGGCCGGTGGGTACCGACCGTGGGTCGATACGCAATGTCACCCGACCAACGGTCGGGTGCTACCGCGGTAAAGCGCCTGCGGGCGCTTTACCGCTTGGGCTGCAACATCGTCCCGGTGCACTTCTTCGAGCCGCAGCGGCATTCCCAGATTTTCTTCAGGCGTGCGGTGTGACGCTCGGCCAGGGTGATGCCGTAGTTGTAGGTCAGCTCGTCGCCCGGCTTGATGTCCTTGATCGCCTCGATGAACACCTTGTCCTCGCGGCGGTTGTCGCCCTCCGCTTCCTCGATCACGGCCTCGCAGTTGGGGTCGCAGCTGTGATTCAGCCAGCGCGCATCGTTGCCCTTGTAGTTGGCATCGATGACGTAATCGTCGTTCAAGGTGAACAGGAAGGTGTGACCGCTTTCCACATCCCCGGTATCATCGGCATCCACGTCGGCGTGGCTGCGCAGCAGCCCCTTGTACTGGATCACCCGCTCGCCCTTCTTGAGCGGCGCCAGCGCGAACACGCCATTGCCGTGAATGGTCGACTTGCGGGCTTGGATCTTCTTGGGCATGTGGCTGGCCATTACGTTGGGATGGTCGATTCTCGCTTAATCTTTGTGATTGCCCAACCACGTCCGCACCGCGCCCCTGCTGGCGCCCCGCTTCGAGCACCTGAACAGGACGGGTTGGATGCCCGGGCATAAAAGCGTACAATTTCAGTCCGCTTTATGGTTCTGCCCTCCCCATGCTCCGCGTCACCAAGCTTACCGATTACGCCACCGTCGTCCTGACCGTCCTTGCCGCTCGCCCGGGCGAGGTCCTCAGTGCGACCGAACTGGCCGAATTCGCCAGCCTCGAGCCGCCCACCGTCAGCAAGCTGCTCAAGCCCCTGGCCCAGGCCGGGCTGGTGGAAGGCCTGCGCGGCGTGCGCGGCGGCTACCGGCTGACCCGCCGCCCCGATCAGATCAGCCTGTTCGAGGTCGTCGAAGCCATGGAAGGCCCGCTGGGCCTGACCGAGTGCGCGCACGACCACAGCCAGTGCGGACGCGAGCTGCAATGCGGCGCGCGCAGCAGCTGGCGGATGATCAACGACGTGGTGTCCGACGCACTGCGCAAGGTCACCCTGGCGCAGATCCTGCCCCCTCTTCCCCTTGTTGACGCCCCCCGCCGCGTGATCGCGGCGGATGTCGTCTCCTGATCCACAGGCAGCCCCCATGGCCACCGATATCCTCGACACCGTCGCCCCCGGCGACACCCCCAACCGCGAGATCCACGAGCAGCTCGGCCGCAAGTATTCGGCCGGCTTCATCACGGACATCGAATCGGATTCGCTGCCGCCCGGCCTGGACGAGGACACCATCCGTGCCCTGTCGGCGAAGAAGGACGAGCCGGAATGGATGACGCAGTGGCGCCTGGACGCCTACCGCCACTTCCTGACCATGCCGATGCCGAACTGGGCCAAGCTGCAGATCGCCGCGATCGACCTGCAGGCGCTCAGCTACTACTCCGCGCCCAAGGGCCCGAAGTACGCCTCGCTGGATGAGGTGCCCAAGGAACTACTGGACACCTACGACAAGCTGGGCGTCCCGCTGCATGAGCGCGCCAAGCTGGCGGGCGTGGCCGTGGACGCGGTGTTCGACTCGGTCTCGGTCGGCACCACCTTCCGCAAGGAACTGGCCGAGAAGGGCGTGATCTTCTGTTCCATGTCCGAAGCCATCAAGGAACACCCGGAACTGGTCAAGCAGTACCTGGGCAGCGTGGTGCCGGTGGGCGACAACTACTTCGCCGCGCTCAACTCGGCCGTGTTCTCCGATGGCAGCTTCGTGTTCATTCCCAAGGGCGTGCGCTGCCCCATGGAACTGAGCACCTACTTCCGCATCAACGCCGGCCACACCGGCCAGTTCGAGCGCACCCTGATCATCTGCGAGGACAAGGCGTACGTGTCCTACCTGGAAGGCTGCACCGCGCCGATGCGCGATGAGAACCAGCTGCACGCTGCGGTGGTGGAGCTGGTGGCGCTGGAAGATGCCGAGATCAAGTATTCGACCGTGCAGAACTGGTACCCGGGCGACGAGAACGGCGTGGGCGGCATCTACAACTTCGTCACCAAGCGTGCCGAATGCCGTGGCGCGCGCAGCAAGGTCACCTGGACCCAGGTCGAAACCGGTTCGGCGATCACCTGGAAGTACCCGTCGTGCGTGTTGCTGGGCGATGACTCGGTGGGCGAGTTCCACTCCGTGGCGCTGACCCACCACCGCCAGCAGGCCGACACCGGCACCAAGATGATCCACATCGGCAAGCGCACCAAGAGCAAGATCGTCAGCAAGGGCATCAGCGCCGGCCGTGGCCAGAACACCTACCGTGGCCTGGTCAAGGTGGACCGCAATGCCGATGGCGCGCGCAACTACACCCAGTGCGATTCGCTGCTGATCGGCAAGACCTCCGGCGCGCACACCTTCCCGTACATCGAGGTGAAGAACCCGAGCGCTACGGTGGAGCACGAAGCCACCACGTCGAAGATTTCCGATGACCAGATGTTCTATTGCCGCGCGCGTGGCATCGACCAGGAAAACGCGGTCTCGATGATCGTGGATGGCTTCTGCAAGCAGGTGTTCCGCGAGCTGCCGATGGAGTTCGCGGTGGAAGCCAAGAAGCTGTTGGAAGTCTCCCTTGAAGGTTCCGTGGGCTGACCGGTCGCGCCTTCGTTTGATTTTTTTGCCACGCATGGCGTGGCACTACTGGATTCGTATCATGCTGAAGATTGACAACCTCCACGCCCGCATCGGCGACAAGGAAATCCTCAAGGGCCTGTCGCTGGACGTGAAGCCGGGCCAGGTGCACGCCATCATGGGCCCCAACGGCGCGGGCAAGTCCACGCTGGGCAACGTGCTGGCCGGCCGCGAAGGCTATGACGTCAGCGAAGGCGGCGTGCAGTTCGAAGGCCGCGACCTGCTGGAGCTGGCGCCGGAAGAACGCGCCGCCGCCGGCCTGTTCCTGGCCTTCCAGTACCCGGTGGAAATCCCCGGCGTGAACAACACCTACTTCCTGCGCGCCGCGCTCAACGCCCAGCGCAAGGCGCGCGGCGAGGAAGAGCTCGATTCCATGCAGTTCCTCAAGCTGGTGCGCCAGAAGCTGGCCGTGCTGCACCTGAAGGATGAGCTGCTGCACCGTGGCGTCAACGAAGGCTTCTCCGGTGGCGAGAAGAAGCGCAACGAGATCTTCCAGCTGGCCGTGCTCGAGCCGAAGCTGGCGATCCTGGACGAGACCGACAGCGGCCTGGACATCGACGCGCTCAAGAGCGTGGCCGACGGCGTCAATGCGCTGCGCTCGCCGGACCGTTCGTTCCTGGTCATCACCCACTACCAGCGCCTGCTCGACTACATCAAGCCGGACGTGGTGCACGTGCTGGCTGACGGCAAGATCGTGCAGAGCGGCGGCCCCGAACTGGCCCTGGAACTGGAAGCCCATGGCTACCACTTCCTGAAGGACCGCGTGGTGCCGGAGGCAGCAGTCTGATGAGCGCCCTGCTCGATTCCCTCGCCGCCGGCTTTTGCGGCAGCGACGCCCGCCGCGCCGAGCTCGATGCCGCCCTGCAGGCTGGCCTGCCGGGCCCGCGCAGCGAAGCCTGGAAGTACACCTCGCTGCGCCAGCTCGAACGCCGTACGTTCCAGCCCGCGCCGCTGGCCGCGCCCGACATCGACCCTGCCCTGCTGGCCGACATTCCGTCGCCGCGGCTGGTGTTCGTCAACGGCCGCCCGTCCGCCGCGCACAGCGACGTGTCGGCGCTGCCGGCCGGCGTGCAGGTACAGACCCTGTCCTCGGCGCTGGCCGCCGGCGAGGAAGCCCTGCGCTTCCTGGGCCGCCGCTTCGAGCGCAGCGAAGAAGTCTTCGCCCGCCTCAACGCCGCCCTCGCCGATGAAGGCGTGCTGGTGCGCGTGGACGACGGCGTGCAGGTTGAAGCCCCGCTGCAGCTGGTCTTCATCAGCGCCGCCGGTGGCAGCGACCTGGCCTGGCATCACCGCCATCTGATCGAACTGCGTGCCGGTGCCGCGCTCGGCGTGGTCGAGCATCACCTGGATGCCGGCGATGCCGCGCACCTGGGCAACACCCTGGTGCACGTACACCTGGCCCAGGACGCCGTGCTCTCGCACGCCCGCGTGCAGGCCGATGGCAGCCGCGCCACCGCCCTGCTGCGCACCGATGCCGTGCTGGCCCGCAACGCGCAGTACCGGCGCGTGGACCTGGAGCTGGGCGCCGCGCTCAGCCGCCACGAACTCAACGTGCGCCTGGAAGGCGACAACGCGCAGCTGACCGCCAACGGCGTGCTGCTCGGCAACGGCCGCCGCCATGTCGATACCCGCCTGGGCATCGAACACATCGCGCGCGATACCGCCTCGGAAATGGTGTGGCGCGGCGTGGCCGCCAACCGCAGCCGCGTGGTCTTCCACGGCGGCATCCACATCCGTGCCGGCGCCGATGGCACCGATGCCAACCTGTCCAACAAGAACCTGCTGCTGTCCGCCGACGCCGAAATCGATACCCAGCCCACGCTGGTGATCGACGCCGACGAGGTGAAGGCTGCACACGGTGCCACCGTCGGCCAGCTCGATGCCAACGCCCTGTTCTACCTGCGCTCGCGCGGCCTGCCGGCCCAGCAGGCGCAGCAGCTGCTCAGCGCCGCGTTCTGCCATGAGCCGTTGAACGTGCTCGATGCGCGCCTGACCGAACAGCTGCGCCGCCAGCTGGACCTCGCGCTGGCCAAGGCAGGCGTGGCATGAACCTCTCCACCCCGCGCCCGGTGGCCGACACGGCCGCCGCTCCCGACTGGGACCGCGTGCGCCTGGACTTCCCGCTACTGATGCGGGAAGTGCACGGCAAGCCGCTGGTGTACTTCGACAACGCCAACACCGGCCAGAAGCCGGTGCAGGTGATCGGCGCAGTGGATGAGTTCTACCGCCGCTACAACGCCAACGTCAGCCGCGCCGTGCACACGCTGGGCACCGAGGCCACCGATGCCTACGAAGGCGCACGCAGCAAGCTGGCGCGCTTCCTCAACGTGCGCGCCAGCGAACTCATCCTGTGCAGCGGCACCACCTTCGCCATCAACCTGGTGGCCTATTCGTGGGCCCTGCCGCGGCTGAAGGCCGGCGACGTCATCCTCGTCTCGCGCATGGAACACCACGCCAACATCGTGCCGTGGCAGCTGGTGGCCCAGCGCACCGGCGCCACGATCCGCGTGGCCGAGATCACCCCGGAGGGTGCGCTCGACCTGGATGCCCTGCGCAAGGCCATGACTCCCGAGGTCAAGCTGCTTGCCGTGGCCCACGTCTCCAACGTGCTGGGCACGGTCAACCCGGTGCGCGAGATCTGCCGGGAAGCGCGCAAGCGCGGCATCATCACCGTGGTCGACGGCTCGCAGGCCGTGCCACACCGCAAGGTTGACATCGCCAACATCGGCTGCGACTTCTACGCCATCACCGGCCACAAGATGTGCGGCCCTACCGGCACCGGCGCACTGTGGGCCAAGCGCGAGCATCTCGATGCCATGCCGCCGTTCCTCGGTGGCGGCGAGATGATCAAGGAAGTGAGCTTCGAGGGCACCGTCTTCAACGACGCCCCGCACAAGTTCGAAGCTGGCACCCCGAACATCGCCGGCTTCATCGGCCTCGGCGTGGCGGTGGACTATCTGGAATCACTGGGCCTGGAGCACGTGGAAGCGCGCGAAAGCGAGCTGCTGGCGCACTTCACCGAAGAGCTGAACAAGATCGACGGCCTGCGCATCTTCGGCACCACGCCGGACAAGGCGGCGGTGGTCTCTTTCCTGATCGAAGGCGCGCACGCGCACGACCTGGCCACCCTTCTGGATCTGGAAGGCGTGGCCATCCGCTCCGGCCAGCACTGCGCGCACCCGCTGCTGCAGTACTACGGCGTGGCGGCCACCTGCCGCGCGTCTCTCGCGTTCTACAACACGCATGCGGAGATCGAGCGGTTCATTGCGGCGTTGAACAAGGTGCGCAAGCTGCTGGGCTGACGCCAGCCCCGTACGCTGACAAGAAGACGCCGCGGACAACCGCGGCGTTTTGCATGGCGCGCACCTTTTACATCGAGCCGGTAGCGCACGACCGTTGGTCGTGCGCCACATACGTAACCTTCGGAGCTCCATGCCCTCCAAGCCGCGCGCATTCACCTTCATGATTGGCTTAGCGCCATTCAGCTGAGCTACGGACGGGATGCAGATTCAACGAGTTCCTGCTCCCCATCCCTTTCCCCCGCCAGAGCATACGACGAAGCCCGTATGCCATAATGAGAACCCTTCTCATTAATGCCACTGGATGTCGTCGGTCGCCCCCAGTGCCGCGAGCACCCCACCGCTGCACGCTTACCTGCAGGGCCCACACCAGGGTGCCCCGGGCCGTGCGCGGGCACGCGCCTCGTTCACCGAACGCCACGCGCGCACGCTCGCTGGCAGCCTGACCGTGCTGGCCCACGCTGCCGTCATCACGCTGCTGCTCTGGACCCACGTTGCCAGCGCGCCGGTGCTGCCGCCCCCGCAAGCCGACCGCACCCAGCTGGTGCTGCTGCCGCCGCGAGCACCGGAAGTGCCGCTGGAAGACATCGTGGCGCCTACCCCCAGCACGGCCGCCACACTGCAACAGCAAAAGCCGGAACCCCCGCGCGACCAGCCCAGGACGCCGCCCCGCGAGACGGCCCACTGGGTGATTCCGCCACCCTCCCCGCCGCAGCCCAAGCCGGATTCGCCGGCGCCGCTGCAGCAGCAGGCCTCGGTTGCCGCCTCGCCGCCCAGCCCACCGCTGCCGCCCGGTCCCAGCGAGACCACGCCGGGCCGCGAAAGCTGGGAAGGCCGGGTCATGGCGCGGCTGGAACGCTTCCGTCGTTACCCCCACGCCGCGCGGGCGCGCCGCCATGAGGGCGTCGTGCAGGTGCGGGTGAGCCTGGCCCGCGATGGTCAGCTGCTTGCGCTGGCGGTGGAGCAGAGTTCGGGCTACGCGATGCTGGACCAGGCCGCGCTGGATACCTTCCGCCGAGCCGCGCCGTTGCCGGCCGTGCCCGACGACCGGCCGGCACCGGTGGAACTGTCGTTCCCGGTGGAGTTCTTCATCCGCTGAGCGCCCGCGCAGGCGTGCTATTCGGTCAGCGCCGTGCGCATCTCGCGCTCGATCTGTTCGACCAGCAGCAGGTTGGCATACTCCGGCTCGCGCTCATAGGCGCGCTTGGCCGCGTCCTGGGCTTCGGCCAGCAGACGGAAGCGCACCTCGGCACTCTCCGCCACCCGCGCGGAAGCGAAACGCGACGCCGCCTGGTAGTAGAGCTCCTGGACATCGCCCAGGTCGCGCGCGCGCTGCCGCCAGCGCGCGGCCGGCACGTCGTTGCCGGGGGTGGCTTCGTAGTGCGCGATGAGCCGCTTGATCGCCACCAGGTCGTCATCCTTGGCGGCGGCGGTCACCACGGCCAACTGGCGGGGCGACAGGTAACGGTCGTCCGCCGGGGGCCCTTCGCCGCAGCCGGGCAGCGCCAACAGAAACACGCAGGACAGGAAAGTGGACTTCATAGCCGCACGATCCTGCCAGTGCCCGATTCGCACGGCCAACGCACCGTTCCTATCAAAAAGCGGCATTACATAGGCAGCGCCACTGCTACCCGCCACCGGCGCCCCGCTCTAGAATGACGGCATGAGCACCCTGACCTTCCGTGCGGCCACGCTGGCCGACATTCCCGCCCTCATCACCCTGGTCACCTCGGCCTACCGTGGCGACGCCAGCCGCGCCGGCTGGACCACCGAAGCGGACATGCTGGACGGCGCGCGCATTGACGCAACCGGCCTGCAAGCCGATATCGAGCGCCCGCGCAGCACCGTCCTGCTGGCCGAACGCGACGGCCAACTGCTGGCCTGCGCGCATGTGGCCGACGACCACGGCAAGGGCTACTTCGGCATGTTTTCGGTAGACCCGGCCCAGCAGGGCGGCGGCATCGGCAAGCAGGTGATGGACGCGGCCGAAGCCCACGCCGCGCGCGAATGGGGCGTGCCGGTGATGCAGATGACGGTGATCGACATCCGCGATGAGCTGATCGCCTTCTACGAGCGCCGTGGCTACCAGCGCACCGGCATCAAGAAACCGTTCCCGTACGGGGATGAGCGCTTCGGCATTCCCAAGCGCGACGACCTGCGCTTCGAGATCCTGGAAAAGCCACTGGCGGCCCTCGCATGAGCGCGACCTGGACCTTCGTCTGCGCCACGGCCGAACTGCTGCCGGGCGAGATGAAGAGCACCTTCGACGAGGTTACCGGCACGCCGATCGTGGTATTCAACCTGGATGGGGAGCTGTTCGCCCTGGAAGACCAGTGCACCCACGAGGAATTCGAGCTGTCCTCGGGCACGTTCGATACCGAGGAAGGCAGCATCGAGTGCGTGCTGCACAGTGCGCGTTTTGACGTGCGCGATGGCCGTGCCCTGTGTGCCCCGGCCTATACGGCGGTGCCGAAGTTTCCGGTAAAGCGCGAGTTCGACGGGGTCTGGACCCGCGACGACCGCGACTGAGTCTCAGCGAGCCGATAGAAAACTTGAATCGGCCCCTGGCCGGTTCTGTGATGCCCGCCGCAGGGCGGTGGATGCGAATCATTATCGTTTCTGTTAATTTATCGGTATTCGCCTTCCCGGCCTGACCGACCACCGCCTCATGGCTGCCGCCAGTGATGCCACCGCCAACCGCTGCTGGACCCCACTGCTGCTGACTGCGGCCGTGCTGTTCTGCCTGCTGGCCGTGGTGGGTGGCCTGGGCAGTTCGGCGGGTTCGATGGATCGTGCCGGAACGGTGGCCGCGATGGTCGCTGGCGAATCGCTGCAGGTGTCCGGCGTACCTGCACCTGACCGCGCCCCGGTCGCCGTCCACGCCTGCGCCGCAGCCGAAAAGGAAGCGGAGAACGGCCGCCCCGACCCTGCCGAACGTTCCACGTCGCTTCCGTCGTGCATGGCAGGCACGCGCACCGCAGCGTCACCCGCCGCATGGACCATGCCGGCCATCCGATCGCGCCCACTGCGTTCGCATCTGTCGCAGGCGCCGCCCGCGCGCGCCTGACCGCTGCTGCCCAGGCACCCCGCCACGCAGGGCGCCCAACGCCCCCTGCACATCGCATCTCTTTCGCTCGACCGTCCATGCCCCCTGCGTGCGCGCCCCACCCGTGCGCGCTCGATGGCATTCCTCTTCCCGTTTCCAGGTCCATCACCACCATGATCAAGAGCCGCAAGCATTCCTCCCCCGCCCGCAGTGCCGCCAGCCTGGCCACCGCCAGCCTCGTCACCGGCCTCAGCCTGGCCATGCTGCCGGCGGCCGCCCAGGCCGAGTCGGCCAGTGACTCCCCGCGCACGCTGGACCAGGTGCAGGTGCAGGCCGCCCGCGGCTTCAAGGTCGACAAGGTCGCCTCGCCCAAGTTCACCCAGTCCCTGCAGGACACCCCGCAGACCATCCAGATCATCAGCCGCGACCTGTTCACCCAGCAGGGCGCCACCACGCTGACCGATGCGCTGCGCAACAGCCCGGGCGTGGGCACGTTCTACGTCGGCGAGAACGGCAACACCAACACCGGCGACAGCATCTTCATGCGGGGGTTCGATACCTCCAGCAGCATCTTCGTGGACGGCGTGCGCGATGTCGGCTCGATCTCGCGCGATGTGTTCAATACCGAACAGGTGGAGGTGTCCAAGGGCCCGGCCGGCACCGACAACGGCCGCTCCGCGCCCACCGGTTCGATCAACATGGTGAGCAAGCAGGCCAACCTGCATGACGCGGTGAGCGGCACCGTGTCGGTCGGTAGCGACAGCCAGCAGCGCGCGTCGGCCGACTGGAACCAGTCCCTTGGCGCCACCAGCGCGCTGCGCCTGAATGCCATGTGGCAGGACAGCGACCAGCCCGGCCGTGACCACGTGAACAACTCGCGCTGGGGCATCGCGCCGTCGCTGGCGTTCGGGCTGGGCACCAATACCCGCTACATCCTCAACCTGCTCTATGTGGACCAGCAGAACGTGCCCGACGGCGGCGTGCCGACCCTGGGCCTGCCCGGCTGGACCCCGCAGCCCACGCTGGAACCGCTGGCTGGCCATCCGGTGAACCCGGAGAACTTCTACGGCACCCGCGCCGACCATGACGACGTTACCGCGAAGATGGCCACCTTCCGCATCGAGCATGACTTCAACGACAGCGTGCGCCTGACCAACACGGCCCGCTGGGGCCGTACCGACCAGGACTACATGCTCACCGCCTTCATGGGCACCGGCACGCGCGGCGCCAACGGTGCGCCGACCGGCAACATCCGCTACACCGACCGCAACAACCTGGACACCTACACCATCGCGCGCAGCCTGCCGACCTTCAAGGACCAGCAGAACACCATCCTCACCGACCAGCTCAACCTGCGCGCGGACGTCAGCACCGGTGCCATCGTGCACAACCTCAGTACCGGCGTGGAGTTCACCCGCGAAGAGCTCAAGAGCTTCGGGCAGGCCGCCACCAACGGCACCACCTGGTCGCCGGCCAACCTGTACAACCCGGACTGGAACGCCACCGGCCTGACCTGGGCACACAACGGCGCCGACAGCCGTGGCAAGACCACCACCTCGTCGGTGTACCTGTTCGATACGCTGAATTTCACCGACAGCTTCCTGGTCACCGCTGGCCTGCGTGCGGACCATTACAAGACCGAGTACCAGAGCGCGGTGGTGTGCGGCGGGCGTGGCCCGGCGTGCGGCAGCAACCCGGTGGGCACGGTGATTCCCAATCCGTCGCTGGAGCATTCCGACACCCTGCTCAACTGGAAGCTGGGCGCCGTGTACAAGGTCGGCGACATCGTCAGCCTGTACGGCAACTACGCGCTGTCCCAGCAGCCCCCGGGCGGCAGCAACTTCCAGCTGAGCAGCTCGGCCAGCAGCGCCGACAACCCCAGCCTGGACCCGCAGAAGGCCAAGACGCTTGAAGTGGGCACCAAGTGGGCCTTCCTCGACGATGCACTGGCCTTCAACGTCGCGCTGTTCAAGACCGAAGTCAGCAACGAGATCAACACCCAGGTGCTCGACGACGCCGGCAACCCGACCCAGACCGGCAAGAAGTCGGTGCAGGGCATCGAGGTGTCCACGGTGGGCCGCATCACCGACAACTGGTCGGTGTCGGCCGGCTACAGCCACCTGGATACCGAAGTCGAGGAAGGCGCCAACGTGGCCGCCGACGGCACCCGCAACCTGACCTACACCCCGGGCGCGACCTTCACCAGCTGGACCAGCTACACCTTCCCGTTCGGCCTGACCGTGGGCGGGGGCGTGCGTTACGCCGGCGGCATGCACCGCGGTACCGATGGCGCGGTGGGCACGCCGGCGTTCACCAAGTCGTACACGGTGTACGACGCAGTGGCTTCGTATGAAATCAACGAGCACCTGGTGCTGCGCTTGAACGCCTACAACCTGTTCGACAAGGACTATGTGGCCGCGATCAACAAGAGCGGCTACCGTTACACCCCGGGCGCCCCGCGCAGCGTGCTGTTCAGCGCGGACTTCCGCTTCTGATCCACCAAGGACCCTGCCATGCTCCTGCACGTTCCCGATGTCCTCACCGCCGACGAACTGGCCCACCTGCAGCGCGCGCTTGCCGCGGCAGACTGGGCCGACGGCCGCGAGACCGTGGGCGTGCAGGGCGCGCAGGTCAAGCGCAACCAGCAGTTGCCTGACGCCTCACCGCTGAAGGCCGAGCTGGGCAGGATCGTGCTGGCGGCGCTGGAACGGCACCCGCTGTTCTTCGCCGCCGCACTGCCGCTGCGCATCCTGCCGCCGCGCTTCAACCGCTACCAGGGCGGTGGCGAGTATGGCTTCCATGTGGATGGCGCGGTAATGATCACCGACAACCAGGGCGTGCGCAGCCACCTGCGCTCGGACGTGTCATGCACGTTGTTCCTCAATGCGCCGGAGGACTACGAAGGGGGCGAACTGGTCATCAGTGATACCTACGGCGAGCATGAGGTGAAACTGCCGGCCGGCGACCTGGTGCTGTACCCGTCCAGCAGCCTGCACAAGGTCAACCCGGTCACCCAGGGCGCACGGCTGGCGTCGTTCTTCTGGGTACAGAGCATGGTCCGCGACGATGGCGCACGGCGGATGCTGCTGGAGATGGATGGCGCGATCGAGACGCTGCGCGTGACCGGTGGCGATCCGGGGGCGGTGCTGCAGTTGACCGGCGTGTATCACAACCTGTTGCGCCGCTGGAGCGAGACCTGACGCTGTAAATCATTCCCATTTGCGTTTGTTACAACCGCTCTCTACAATCCCCGCCGCGCCAGACCTGCTGGCGTGCTCCGACAGGGATATCACCTTGCGCCACCCCCACCACCACCGCAGCTTTGCCCCCGCAATGCGCGGGCAGCGCCCGGCGTTGGCGACGGTGTTGGCGTGGCTGGCCCTGCTCTCGATGCTGCTGGGCGCGCTGCCGCTGCTGGAACAACGCCTGCCCGGCACCGCCGCGCTGGTGCTGCAGCAGCCCGCCGAAGAACGTCCCGGCGGCGAGAATCGCCTGCAGGAAGAAGCACCGGCCAAGCCACGCCGGACGGCCAGTGCCCGCCCGGCGGCCCCGCCGCCGCGCCTGCCACAGCCGCCGCTGACCGAGTCGCTGGATGCCCTGATGGCCACCCTGGCGGAGCTGCCGCCGCGGGTCGTGCCCGCCATCGATTCCGCCCCGGCAACGCCGCTGCAGGCGGCCCCCGGGTTGCGCGTCCAGCGCGGCCAGGCGCCCCCGCAGGGCTGATCCCGCCCGCGTCCGCGTCGCTGCGCCTGCACGACCGCCGCCGAGCGCCGCTGCTGCCTGCACTGCAGGCCCCCTGACGATTTTTCGATTGCGCTGCGGCCGCCGGCCACGGCGTTCCCGCGTTCGCATCCTTTTCGAGGTATTTCCCATGGCCCAGCGCCATCGTCGTCGCACGTCCCTGTCCCGCTGCTCATTGAGCGTTGCCCTGTTGGGCGCGCTCAGCGCCCCCGCCTTCGCCGCCGGCGATGTCGCGGGCGACCCCAAGACCCTGGACCAGGTGGTGGTTACCGCCTCGGGCTTCGAACAGAAGATCACCGACGCCCCGGCCAGCATCAGCGTGGTCAGCCGCGAGGAGCTGGCCAAGCGCCCGTACACCAGCCTGGTGGATGCGCTGCGCGACGTGGAAGGCATCGACGTGGGCATGGAAACCACCGACAAGAACGGCCGCGCCACCATTTCCATGCGCGGCATGCCGTCCGAGTACACGCTGGTGCTGATCGACGGCCGCCGCCAGAGCAATGTGGGCCAGCTGTACCCGAACAACTTCGGCGGCGGCCAGTTCGCCTACCTGCCTCCGCTGGATGCGATCGAGCGCATTGAAGTGGTGCGTGGCCCGATGTCCACGCTGTACGGCTCCGATGCCATGGGCGGGGTCATCAACATCATCACCCGTCGCAACCAGGACAGCTGGCACGGCTCGGTCACCCAGGGCTTCACCGTGCAGCAGGACGACCAGTTCGGCGATGCGCGCACCACCGACGTGTACCTCACCGGCCCGCTGGTGAAGGAACGGTTGGACGTAGCCGTGCGCGGGAGTTACTACGATGCCAAGGCCTCCAACCCGGAATGGGAAGCACTGACCCTGCCCGACGGCACGCTGTGGGAGCGCAGCATCGGCTTCGGCGGCGGCGGCAAGGCGGTGGCCAACACCAACTGGAACACCGGCGTGCGCCTGAGCTGGTCGATCAACGACGACCACGACCTGTCGCTGGACTACGACGTCTCGCGCCAGAAGTACGACAACAGCGAGGGCCAGACCGGCACCCTGGACAGCGCTGCCAGCCTGTGGCGCGTGGGCAATGCCACCATTCCGAACCCGAACGGCACCGGCACCCTCACCCGCCGCGTGGTGCAGCCACGCGTGGGCTACACCGCCTACCAGCGCTACGAGCGCGACCAGCTGGCACTGAGCCACCAGGGCCGTTATGCATTCGGCACCTGGCAGACCACGCTGACCCACACCGGGAGCAACAACCTGGGTCGCTCGCTGCCGCTGACCCTGGACGAACGCGCCGACCTGCAGACGCTGTGGAACGACGTGTGCCGCCGCACCGGCGCGGCCAACAACTGCGCCGCCGGCGCCCGTAACGGTCTCGCCGCGCTGAACCCCGCCGAGATGGCACGCCTGGAAGCATTCCTGCCACGCCCGCTGCGCACCATGGAGCTGGAAGGCTACGTGCTCGACACCATGCTGGACATGAGTTTCGACGCGCACAAGCTGACCTTGGGCGGCCAGTACACCGACACCGACATGATCGACGGCGTGTTCGGCATGGACGGCGCCGGCTACCGCGACAACGTCAAGCAGAAGCACCGCATGTGGTCGGTGTTCGCCGAGGACAACTGGGCACTCACCGACGCGCTCACCGCCACCTTGGGCGTGCGTTATGACGACCACAACATCTTCGGCAGCCACGTCAGCCCGCGCGCCTACATGGTGTGGAACGCCAGCGACGCTTGGACCTTCAAGGGTGGCGTGAGCACCGGCTACAAGACCCCGCGCCCGGACCAGCTGTTCCCCGGCGTCACCGGCTTCGGCGGCCAGGGCGTGCTGCCGCTGGTGGGTTCGCCCAACCTGCAGCCCGAAACCAGCACCAACTATGAAATCGCCTCGTACTACGAGGGCGAGCGCTGGGGCTTCAACGTCACCGGTTTCCTCAACAAGTTCGACGACAAGATCGCCAGCGGCGGCACCTTCCCGAACTGCGAAGTGGCACCGGTCGGCGGCGGCTACTGCGTGGACGTGGGCCCGGGCTGGGCGGCGCTGGGCTACAGCACCTTCAGCCAGAGCGTGAACATCGATACGGCTGAAACGCGGGGCATTGAAGCGGCGGCGCACGTGGACCTGCTGCAGAACCTGCAGCTGCGCGGCAACTACACGTATACGAAGTCCGAGCAGACCAGCGGCGCCGCGAACGGCCAACCGATCGCCGGCAATCCCGCCAAGCACATGGCCAATGCCAGCCTGAACTGGCAGGTCAGTGAGGCGGTGAGCCTGTCGCTGATCGGTGAGGGGCGGTATGACCGCTATCGGGACACGCTGGTGAGCAACGTGGGCGGGGTGAGTTCGTCGCAGGTGCGGTACTACGACGATTACACCATCTTCCACCTGGGTGGCAGTTGGAACATCAACGAGTGGCTGACGGTAAACGCGCGGGTGAACAACCTGTTCGACAAGGATTTCGTCTCGCAGTCGTGCGTGCTGATCAGCGACAGTGAGTACAACTGCGTGGATGATTACGCGACGAAGGACCAGCGTCGGAGTTACTGGATTTCGTTGAACGCGGCGTTCTGAGGTCCCGGCGCTGCGCGCCGCCGCCCGACCAACGGTCGGGCGCTACCGGCTCCCACACACACCGGGCGCCCCAGGCACACCGGGCGCCCCACGCACTGGTAGGTGCCGACCGTTGGTCGGCACACGCCGCAGACCGGCATCGCGCGACCAATAATTGCGAACCATTCTCATCAATGGTGTAATTGGCTATTCGTCTTCCTGCCGTGACCGTGGCCACCAGCGCTCCTTCTTCCGCCGTACAGCAACAGCAAAGCCGTGGCTTCTGGCTGCGTACGCTGCACCAGTGGCACTGGATCAGCTCGGCGGTGTGCCTGATCGGCATGCTGCTGTTCGCCGCCACGGGAATCACGCTGAACCATGCGGCAAAGATCGAGGCCACCCCGCGGGTGGTGAACCGCCAGCTGGAACTGCCGGCCGAGCTGCTGGGCCAGCTCGGCGACCGCACCGACGGCAACGCCCCCGTGCCGCGCCCGGCCGTGCGCTGGCTGGACCGCGAACTGGGGATTTCCATCGGCCGTCGCCCGGCCGAATGGTCCGCCGAGGAAATCTATCTCTCCATGCCCAGCCCCGGCGGCGACGCCTGGTTGAGCATCGACCGCGAAAGCGGCGCGGTGGAATACGAAGCCACCTCGCGCGGCTGGGTGTCCTACTTCAACGACCTGCACAAGGGCCGCAATGCCGGCCCGGCCTGGGGCTGGTTCCTGGATGTGTTCGCCGTGGCCTGCCTGGTGTTCTGCATCACCGGCCTGTTCCTGCTGCACCTGCATGCCCGCCAGCGCCGCATGACCTGGCCGTTGGTCGGCCTGGGCCTGATGGTGCCGCTGCTGATCGCCCTGATCCTGATCCACTGACTTCCTTCGCCCTTCCCCTTCCCGGAGCCGCCCCCATGCGCGTCACCCTCACCATCGCCCTGAGCGGCCTGCTGGCCACCTCGCCGGCCTATGCCACCACCCTGGACATCAACGTCGAGGTGCCCAAGCTCAACGTGGCCGAGTACCACCGCCCGTATGTGGCGGTGTGGCTGGAAGGAGCCGACCAGAAGGTCGCCGCCAACCTGGCGGTCTGGTACCAGCAGACCGGCAACAGCGAAGGCCATGGCACCAAGTGGCTGCCCGACCTGCGCCAGTGGTGGCGCAAGAGCGGCCGCGAGCTGAAGGTGCCGGTGGACGGCGTGACCGGGCCGACCCGACCGGTCGGCACCCACGCGCTGTCGTTCACCGACAGGCAGCCGGCACTGAAGGCGCTGGCACCGGGCAACTACACGCTGGTGGTGGAAGCGGCGCGCGAAGTCGGCGGCCGCGAGCTGGTCAAGATTCCCTTCACCTGGCCGGCCACCGCGCCGCAGACCGGCAAGGCCCAGGGCAGCACCGAGCTGGGCCTGGTCACGCTGTCGTCCAAGCCCTGATGTTCCACTGCCCTCCCCGTCGAGGGCACCCTTAACCTGTACATGGAGTTGTTGATGAAGCGCTCGCTCGTCCTAGCCGCCGCCCTGGCCGCCGCCCTTCCGTTCTCCGCCCTGGCCCACAAGGCCTGGCTGCAGCCCTCGCAGACCGTGATCGCCGGTGACCATCCGTGGATCACCGTCGATGCGGCGGTGTCCAACGACCTGTTCTACTTCAACCACGTGCCGCTGCGCCTGGAAAGCCTGGTCATCACCGCACCGGACGGCAGCACCGTGCAGCCGCAGAACGCCTCCACCGGCAAGTTCCGCAGCGTGTTCGATGTCGAGCTGACCCAGCAGGGCACCTACCGCCTGGCCTCGGTCAACAACGGCCTGTCGGCCAGCTGGGAAGAAGACGGCAAGCCCAAGCGCTGGCGCGGCACCGTGGCGACCTTCGCCACCGAAGTGCCGAAGAAGGCCAAGAAGCTGCAGGTAAGCCAGTCGGTCAACCGCATCGAAACCTTCGTCACCAACGGCACCCCGAACAGCACCGCGCTGGCGCCGACGAAGTCGGGCATCGAGCTGGTCGCCGTGGGCCACCCCAACGACCTGGCCGCCGGCGAAGAAGCCAGGTTCCGCGTGCTGGTCGACGGCAAGCCGCGCGCCGGCCTGGCCTTTGAGATCACCCGCGGCGGCACGCGTTACCGCAACGCCCAAGAAGAGATCAAGGTCACCAGCGACAAGAAGGGCGAGTTCTCGGTCACCTGGCCCGAAGCCGGCATGTACTGGCTGGAAACCAGCAGCGAAGACAAGAAGACCACGCTCAAGCAGGCCAAGACCCGCCGCCTGAACTACGTCGCCACGCTGGAAGTGCTGCCGCTGTAATCATGTCCACCCTGCACGACATCGCCAGCCTCGGTGGCCACACCATGGGCACCACCTGGCAGGTCAAACTGACCACCACCCCCGGCCGCGATCTGCACCCGCTGCATGCGGGGATCCAGGCGCAGCTGGATGCGGTGGTCGCGCAGATGAGCACCTGGGAAGCGGCCAGCGACATTGCCGCGTTCAACCGCGCAGCGGCCGGCACGTCGCTGCCGCTGCCCGGCCTGTTCGCCGAGGTGATCGACTGCGCGCTCGATATCGCCCGGCGCAGCGAAGGGGCGTTCGATCCCACGGTCGGCCCGCTGGTCGCGCTGTGGGGGTTCGGTGCGCACGCACACGCGCAACGCGTTCCGGATGCTGCCCGGCTGGCGGCCACGCAGGCACGCTGCGGTTGGCAGCGGCTGCACTGGCAGGACGGCCACCTGCTGCAGCCGGGTGGACTGGAACTGGATCTTTCGGCCATCGCCAAGGGCTTTGCGGTGGACCTGGTGAGCCGTTGGCTGCGCAGCCAGGGCATTGCGGCGGCACTGGTGGAAGTGGGCGGCGAGCTGCACGGCTATGGGCGCAAGCCCGATGGGCAGCCGTGGCGTGTCCTGGTCGAAGCAGGTCCCGACGAAGAAGCAGAACTCGCGCATCCGCCGCGCGTGCTGGCATTGGACGACCTGGCCGTTGCCACCTCCGGTGATCGCTGGCACCAATTCGTAGAGGATGGCACGCACTACAGCCATACGTTGGATCCACGCTCGGGCGCGCCGGTCAGCCGCACGGCGGCTGCGGTGACCGTGGTCGCCCAGCACGCCATGCACGCGGATGGATGGGCCACCGCGTTGACGGTGATGGGCGCCCAGGAAGGGCTTGCGTTCGCCAATGCCAACGCGCTCGCCGCACGCTTCATCACCCGCACTGCGCAGGGCATCGAAGAACACTTGAGCACGGCGTTTACCGCGCTGCTCACCGAACAGGATGCCGCTGCATGAAAGGCAGCCCGTCGCGCGCGATAGTGGGCAATGTGCTGGTGGTGGCCCTGCTGGCCGGACTGGCGTGGTTGCTGTTGCGCCTGCATCTGCAGGAAGACTGGTGGTTGGCCACGCCACTGGCCTCGCACTGGCGTTGGGCGGCAGGCACCCTCACCGCCTACGCCGCGCTGTGTGCGCTGCTGTGGTGGCGCGGCCGAACCCGCGACGATGCTGGCAGCGCCGCCGGCGCAGCACCGACGCTGCTGGTCTGGGCCAGCCAGACCGGGTTCGCCCAGCAGCTGTGCGAGCGCAGCGCCGAGGTCCTGCGCGCGGCCGGGGTGCCGGTGCGCGTGCGCGGCCTGCACCAGGTGGACGCCGCATTGCTGCAGCAGACCACCCGGGTGCTGCTGATCGCCAGCACCACCGGCGAAGGCGATCCACCGGACCACACCCTTCCCTTCCTGCGCCGCGTGATGCCGCAGGACATGGCACTGCCGCAGTTGCACTACGGTGTGCTGGCACTGGGCGACCGCAGCTACGGGCACTTCTGCGCGTTCGGCCACCAGCTCGATGCGTGGCTGCGCCAGCACGGCGCGCACCCGCTGTTCGACACGGTGGAAGTGGACAACGCCGACCCGGCCGCCCTGCGCCACTGGCAGCAGCTGCTGGGCCAGCTTGGCGGGAACGCCACCGAGCTGCCCGATTGGGCGCCGGCGCAGTACCAGCCCTGGCAGCTGCAGTCGCGCCGCCAGGAAAACCCCGGCAGCCCCGGCGCGGCGACGTGGCGGGTGAGCCTGGTGCCGGCCGATGGCGTGCTGCCGGCGTGGCAGGCCGGTGATGTGGCGGAGATTGGTCCGCAGCACAGTCCGGTCGAGGTCGATGCCTGGCTGGCCACGCATGCACGCGACGGCGCGGCTGTGGTCGAGGGGCAGCCGCTGCGCGATTGGCTCGCGCGCTCGCACCTGCCGGTGCTGCCCGATGCGATACCGGCCGATGACACGGCACTGGTGGCCACGCTCAAGCCGTTGCCGCACCGCGAATATTCCATTGCCAGCATGCCGGGCGAAGGCCACGTGCTGCTGCTGTTGCGGCGGCTGCTGCGCCCGGATGGCACGCCGGGGCTGGGCAGCGGCTGGCTGTGCGATCACGCGGCGCTGGGTGGGCGCATCAACCTGCGCTTCCGCGGCAACCCGAATTTCCACGCACCCGCGCCGGACGCACCGCTGATCCTGATCGGCAACGGCACCGGCATTGCCGGGCTGCGCGCGCACCTTCGTGCGCGGGTGGAACTTGGCGCCGGTCGCAACTGGCTGCTGTTCGGCGAGCGTACCGCCGCGCACGATTTCTACTTCAAGGAAGACCTTCAGCGCTGGCAGCGTGACGGCATGATCGCGCGGCTGGATACGGTGTTCAGCCGCGACGGCGGCGAGCACCGTTACGTGCAGGACCGCCTGCTCGCGCAGCTGGACACCCTGCGCCAGTGGGTCCGCGACGGCGCCACGATCCTGGTCTGCGGCAGCCTGCAGGGCATGGCCCCGGCAGTGGACGCGGTGATCGAACAGGCGCTGGGCCGCGAAGGCAAGGAAGCCCTGATCGTCGCCGGCCGCTACCGCCGCGACGTTTATTGACCGCGCTGGTCCAGGCGGATGGCGAGCAGCTCACCGCCACCGCGCAATGCGTAGCGGCGGCGCGGTCCTGCCGCCAGCCACGCGGTGTCGCCCTGCTGCAGCGGCGGCAGTTCCGGCTCGCCCTCGAACTCCGCCTGCCCCGCCAACAGGTGGATCGCCCACGCCGTGCCCGGCTCGGTGAAGAAGAACATGCTGCCCACCAGCGGGCGGTGCAGCAGTTCGGCATCGACCTGGTCACGCCGCCACATCAGGTTGAAATCATGGGTGAGCCCATCCACCAGCTCGCCATGGACCTCCGCTTCGCCGGCAAAGCGCAGGCGATCGTGGGGTGGCAGCAACGTATGCAGCGCGCCATCGGCAAAGCGCAGGCGCAGCCCTTCGCCACGCAGCAGGACCAGTTCGCGGTCGATGCCGGGGAACGACGAGAACGCCGCATCCTGTTCGATCTCGGCAATCGACAAGCGTACCTGCCACTCTTCGCTGTCCGGCACGCGCAGGATTTCGCGGGTCCAGCCAAGGCCATTGCGCCAGCGTTCGCGGCGGTATTCAAAGCTGGGAATGACGCGCGTGGCAGCGCTCAATGCGGTGGCGGTCGACATGCCGCCATTGTGCCTCAGCCGGGCTTGCCGCCGCAGTCCGCTTCCAGCAGCTGCGAGCGCGCCAGCCACTCCTTGTCCGGGTAGTAGGCGAACACCATCGCCCCACCGCGCAAGCTGTCGATCAGCGGCCGCGCCACGGTCAGGCGTACCGCCGGGCAGCCCAGGCTGCGGCCGAGCCGGCCCTGCAGCCGGGCGATGGTGGGGTTCACGTACGGCGCACCGTGGATGACGATGGCGCGGTCGCGCGCCTTGTCGTTGAAGCCCGGTTCCAGCCCCTCCAGGCGCAGCGAATAGCCGTTGCCGCCCATGTAGGTTTCCTTGGCGGTGAACGCGCCCAGGCTGGACATGAAACTGCCATCGCGGTTGGAGAAGCGTTCGGTGGCGTTGCCGCCGCTGTTGCGGCCATGGGCCACCCACTCCTCGAACAGCAGCTTCTGGTGGGCCAGGTCGAACACCCACATGCGCTGTTCGGTGGACGGGCGCGAATAATCGATCACGCTCAAGCGGCCCGGATCCACGCCCAGCTCCGGCCGGCGCAGGGCGCAGGTCATCGCGTTGGCGGCCAGCTGCAGCACCTTGCGGTCCGCATTGGGCGCCGCGCGCGCCAGCATGTCGGCCAGCTGGGCCGGCGGCAGCGTGCGGGGCGAGGGCGTGGTCGCCGCACGGGCGCTGCCTGCCGGCGCGGTCAGCGCCAGCCCGCACAGGGCAACGGTGGCAATCAGAACGGGAAGGGAACGCATCGACGCGGTACCGGCGGGGCCTCCCTACAAGGTGGCCCCGCCCGCGTCGGATTCCAAGACCGGCTGCAGGTTCTGTTCATCCGCCACCGGGCGAACGGCCGGCAGGCTGGTCACCAGCAGCGTGGTGCCCGGCACCAGCACCTTGTACAGCTGCGCGGCGAAGGACGGCGGCAACGCCATGGGCAGGCTGGGCGTGGCCAGCAGGTCCGGGCTGGCGTTGCCGGCGCTCTGCCCCAGCAGCGGGTAGGCGGTCCACTTGTGCAGCTTCCGGGTTGCATCCAGCGGGCTGGCGGCATCCGAATAGCCGTCCTGCATCACGAACAGGGTGGTGCCCTCGAACGCCGGCAGCGCCTTGGCTTCCAGCCGCGATTCGCCGATCAGCACGCCGTCGCGCAGCACGTACAGGCGCTGGTCGTGCAGGCTGACCAGGATGCCCACCTGGCCCGACGGTGCGGCGCTGTCATTCCAGTACTGGTCCGGCGCACCGGTGGTTTCCAGCAGGGTCTTGCCCACGCTGTTCACCGGGGCCAGCACCGCCGGGTAGGCCAGCGTCATCGGCGCGCTCTTGGCGTCGGCCACCACCACGGTATCGCCACGCTTGGTTTCGCCGAACAGCTTCTGCGCGAAGGCCTGGGGCAGGCGCACGCAGCCGTGCGACGCGGGATGCCCGGGCAGGTTGCCACCGTGCAGCGCGATGCCGTCCCAGGTCAGCCGCTGCATGTAGGGCATGGGCGCGCTGTTGTAGAGGTTGGATTTGTGGTCTTTGTCTTTCTGCAGGATGGTGAACACCCCGGTCGGCGTTTCATGCCCGGCCTTGCCCGAGCTGATCGTGCTCAGGCCAATGGCGATGCCGTTGCGGTACACGTAGGCACGCTGCTCATCCAGGCTGACCACCAGCACGATCGGCCCGGCCGGCGAGATTTCCGGATGCCAGAGGAACTGACCGGGCTTGAGGTCGGTGGGGCCCGGCTCTGCCTGGGTTGCTGCGGGTGCAGGTGGAGTGGCGGCCAGCGCAGGAAATACAGCGGTGGCCAGCAGCGAAGCAAGTCCGAGGGTGAGCAGCGTGCGGCGTGGTGCCATGAAAAAGATCCCGGGGATTTGAGGGTGACGCTACACCCCCAGAAAAGAAATTGCCCGGTCACACATCCCTGTGCGGACCGGGCAATCGTCACGTCCTTGTCGGCATCCCGCCTTCCCCCTGTGCGTCCTGCCCAGTGTGGGTGCCGGCCATGCTCCATGCACTCGGCCGTATGTTGTTCCGCCATCCGTCCCCTTCCCGGGTATGGATGCCACCGTCCTGGTGGATCCGCGCCAATCCCTCCGCGCTGCGTCCCTGCGTGCCCCGTCCCTGCGGCTGTCGAGGTGGCCGGCTCCTGCCTGGCTACCGTGACCGGCGTCATGCCGGTCGCGACCCATCCTGTTGTGTCAGCGCCTTGGTACGGGTGCCGGCACTGCCCTCCTGGGCGGTGCCACCGTGGGCGCCGTCATGGCCCCCACTGTCATCCGTCGTCGATTCCGTTCAACCGTTGCTGTCCCTATCCCTTTCACCCGTGCCAGGTCCTCGACCCGGAGGAAAGGTCCGTGTTGTCGCCGGTACGCCACGATCGCCTGGGCCTTTTGGGGCCCTACGTTCGTCAATCCCTGCTGCAGCGTCGACGCATCTGCCGTATTGATGTTGATGCGGTCGGCCGCCGAAGCGGTTCCGGTCAACAGCAGTGCCAGCGCAAGCGCCTTCCACGAAAACCAAGGCCCCACCGTGTAGCTCCCTGTGACGTCGGACCGACCGCTGCCGGCATCCCGTCGGAGCAGTCAGTGTCCCTCGCCACATACACACAGCCTATCGTCCACATCACCTTCACACAGCCAGCTAAATACCTGACGTGGTGTAGGGAAATCCCTACCCCCTGCGCAGGCGTAGAATGGCGGGATCAGCCACATGCATTCGGAGTACCAGATGGACAGCGCCAAGCTCGGCCAATTCGTCAGTGAAAAGTGGGACAGCGAGATCGTTCCGCAATTGGTCGAATACATCCGCATTCCCAACAAATCGCCGATGTTCGACGCCAATTGGGTCGAGAACGGCTACATGGAGCAGGCCGTCACCCTGATGGAAACCTGGGCCAAGGCGCAGAAGCTGCCGGGCCTGAAGGTCGAAGTGGTGCGCCTGGAAGGCCGCACGCCGCTGCTGCTGCTGGAAATTCCCGCCACCGGCGCCGAAACCGGCGACGACACCGTGCTGCTGTACGGCCACCTGGACAAGCAGCCGGAAATGACCGGCTGGGACGACGACCTCGGCCCGTGGGTGCCGGTGCTGCGCGGCGACAAGCTGTACGGCCGCGGCGGCGCCGATGACGGCTACGCCATCTTCGGCTCGCTGGCTGCGGTGCTGGCGCTGCAGGAACAGAACCTGCCGCACGCGCGCTGCGTGGTGCTGATCGAAGCCTGTGAGGAATCGGGCAGCTACGACCTGCCGGCCTACGTGGACCACCTGGCCGACCGCATCGGCAAGCCGTCGCTGGTGGTGTGCCTGGATTCGGGCTGCGCCAACTACGACCAGCTGTGGTGCACCACCTCGCTGCGCGGCCTGACCGGCGGCAACTTCTCGGTGAAGGTGCTCAACGAGGGCGTGCATTCGGGCGATGCCTCCGGCGTGGTGCCGTCCAGCTTCCGCCTGCTGCGCCAGCTGCTGTCGCGCATCGAAGACGAAAAGACCGGCCGCATCCTGCTCGACGGCATGCACGTGGAGATTCCGGAAGAGCGCCAGGCCCAGGCCAAGCGCGCTGCCGAGGTGGTGGATACCGAGATCTTCGAGAAGTTCCCGATGGTCGACGGCCTCAGGCCGATGAACGACGACCTCACCGAACTGGTGCTCAACCGCACCTGGCGCCCGGCGCTGTCGGTGACCGGTGTGGACGGCATGCCGCCATTGGCCTCGGCCGGCAACGTGCTGCGCCCGCATACCGCGGTGAAGCTGTCGCTGCGCCTGCCCCCGACCGCCGACGGCAAGGCCTGCGGCGAACTGCTGAAGGAGGCCCTGCTGCGCGACCCGCCGAACGGCGCGGAAGTGAAGCTGGACCTGGAAAAGGCCTCCTCGGGCTGGAACGCCCCGGCGATGGCGCCGTGGCTGACCCAGGCGATCGACGAGGCCAGCCAGACCTTCTTCGGCAAGCCGGCGATGTACATGGGCGAAGGCGGCTCGATTCCGTTCATGGGCATGCTGGGCGAGAAGTTCCCCGGCGCGCAGTTCATGATCACCGGCGTGCTCGGCCCGCATTCCAACGCGCACGGCCCGAACGAGTTCCTGCACATCCCGATGGGCAAGCGCGTCACCTCGTGCGTGTCCAAGGTGATCAGCGAGCACTACGCGGCCAGCCTGCGCGGTGAAACCAGCGGTTCGCCGGTGGCCGCCGACAGCGGCACCCGCCACGGCGGCCACGGCTGCTGCTGACAGCGACGATGACGGACGCAGCCTGCCCTTGGTAGGCTGCGTCAATCTTCTGCGGGAAACAGCGCAATGAATGGTCTGTTCGGCAGCACCAGCTGGCTCTACATCATCCTGGTCGGCTTCGTGGTCGGCCTGCTCGGGCGCTTCGTGATGCCCGGCAACAACCGCATGGGCTGCCTGCTGACCATCGTGCTGGGCATCGTCGGCGCACTGGTGGCCGGCTGGTTCGGCCAGTACATGGGCTGGTATGCGCGCGGCGAACCGGCCGGCTTCATCGGCGCGATCCTGGGCGCCATTGCGGTACTGGCCCTGCTTCGCCTGTTCAGCAGCAAGCGCTGAACGCACTTCCCCCCTTCTTCCCGAGCGCCGCAGGGCGCCGCTTCGACGTACCTGTCCATGAACGATCCTGCTTCCGACCCGCTGCGCGCCGACCTTCGCCGGCAGTGGACCTGCGCCGCGCTGGGCGACCCCGACCTGCACCTGGACCGCGCGTCGGTGGACGCCGGCTTCCGCAGCTACTGGCGCGCCACCAGCGTGCACGGCAGCCACATCGTGATGGATTCGCCGCCCGGGCTGGAGGATGTACGCCCGTGGCTGCGCATGCATGACCTGCTGGAACCCAACGGCGTGCGCGTACCGCGCGTGCTGGCCCGCGAGGAGGAACAGGGCTTCCTGCTGCTGGAAGACCTCGGCGGCCCGACCCTGGCCCGGCACATCGATGACGCCAACGCCGACGCATGGTTCGATGCCGCCTTCGCGCAGCTGATCCGCCTGCAGCAGATTCCCGTTCCCGAGGGCATGGGATCGTTCGGCGAGGCCCTGCTGCAGCGCGATGCCGGGCTGTTCGACGAATGGTTCCTGCAGCGCCACCTGGGCCTGCAGCTGGACTGCGGCGAGCTTGAAACCCTGCAGTTGGCGCATCGCCGACTGATGGACAACGCGCTGCAGCAGCCGCAGGTGCTGACCCACCGCGACTTCATGCCGCGCAACCTGATGCCGACCGAACCCGGCCCGGCCGTGCTGGATTTCCAGGACCTGGTACGCGGACCGATTGCCTACGACCCGGTGAGCCTGTTCAAGGATGCGTTCCTGAGCTGGCCGCTGGCGCGCGTGGATGCCTGGCTGGCGCGCTACCACGCGCAGGCGCTGGCGGCAGGCTTGCCGGTGCGGCCGTGGCCACAGTTCCTGCGCGATGCCGACTGGATGGGCGTGCAGCGCCACCTGAAGATCCTGGGCCTGTTCGTACGCCTGCGCGACCGCGACGGCAAGGGCCACTATTTCGCCGACGCGCCGCGTTTCATCCGCTACCTGGATGAAGTGCTGCCGCGCCATCCGGAACTGGCCGGGTTGAACACCCTGCTGCAGGAACGGATCAAGCCGGCGATGGCCGCGCTGGCATTGCCGGTCTCCAGCCGCGCATGAAGGCGATCATCTTCAGCGCCGGCAAGGGCGAGCGCATGCGGCCGCTCACGCTCACCACGCCCAAGCCGTTGCTGGTGGCAGCCGGCAAACCGCTGATCGTGTGGCACCTGGAGCGGTTGGCGGCGGCCGGTTTCAGCGAGGTAGTGATCAACACCTCGTGGCTGGGCGACCAGTTCGAACCCGCGCTGGGCAATGGGGATCGGTGGGGCCTGCGCCTGCACTTCATCGACGAAGGCGCGGTGCCGCTGGAGACCGGTGGCGGCATCCTCCATGCGCTGCCACTGCTGGGCGATGCGCCGTTCCTGGTGATCAACGGCGATGTGTGGACCGATGTGGATGTCGCCACGTTGCCACGGCAACCAGAGGGCGATGCGCACCTGGTGCTGGTCGACAACCCGGTGCAGCACCCGCGCGGGGATTTCATCCTGCGCGCGGATGGCACGGTCAGTGACGACGGCGACGCACCGCGGCTGACGTATGCGGGCGTGGGGGTATTTCGCCCGTCGATTCTCGATGGATGGCGCAGCGTGATCGGCAACACCGAAGGCGCAGCTGCAACTCCGCCACAGTTTGGCCTGGCCCCGCTGATGCGCCACGCGATGGCAAACGGCCGGGTAACCGGGCAGCATCATCGCGGAAAATGGACCGACGTAGGCACACCAGAACGCCTGGCAGATCTGGACGCAACCCTGCGGTAGGGTTGGATTCCGATCAACCGCCGATACCGCCCATCGGTGCGACAAACGCATGACCACGGCCGAAGCCGCGCGTCATCACAACCGGTGCGACCCTTCTTCCACCACCTGCCGCAAAAACGGCACGGTAATGCGACGCTGCGCGGCGAGCGATTCCCGATCCAGCCAGTCCAGCAGGCTCACCAGGCTGCCCAGCTCGCGCCCGGTGCGGGTCAGCAGCCACTCAATGGCCGCCTCATCAATCGACAACCCCCGCCGCGCCGCACGCTCACGCAGCACGGCCGCGCGGCCTTCGTCATCCAGCGGCTGCAGTACCACGCGCACGCACTGCTGCAGGCGCGAGCGCAGGTCCGGCAGCACCAGCCCCAGCTGGTCCGGCGCGTGCTGCGCGGTGTACATCAAGGTGATGCCCGCACTGCGCGCGCGGTTATGGAAATCGAACAGCGCCACTTCGTCGTCGCGGTTGCCGGCCACCGCATCCAGCCCATCCAGCGCCACCAGGTCGCGGCCTTCCAGCGATTCCAGCGCAGCGCGGGTGCGCCCCACCACCGCCTTCAGCGGCAGGTAGGTCGGCTGGCGCCCGGCCTGCTCGGCCAGCGAGCACATCGCCAGCGCCTGGTGGGTCTTGCCGGTGCCGGCCGCCCCTTCCAGGTACACCCAGTGCGGGTCGTCGCCCACGGCAATGGCGCGCAGCTGCGCCAGCGCACCATCGGGCGCGCCGATGAAGGTTTCCAGTCGCTCGTCCTGCGGATAGCGCAGGGCAAGCGGCAGCTGCGGCACTACGCTCACTTCAGGTCCGGACCCTTCGGCGCATCGACGATCAGGGTCGGCTTGTCGATGTACGAATCAAGCACGATCGCGGTCTTCTCGCCGGCATACAGTTCGCTCTCGCGATAGCGCAGGTGCGCATAGCGCAGCAGCACGTTGCTCACCGCCGCCACCGGCAGCGCCAGCAGCATGCCCAGGAAGCCGAACAGCTGGCCACCGGCCATCACCGCGAAGATCACCGCCACCGGGTGCAGGCCGATCTTGTCGCCCACGATGCGCGGGGTGAGCACGTAGCTTTCCAGCAGCTGGCCCACGGTGAACACCACGCCGACCAGGATCAGCAGCTTCAGGTCGAAGCCCTGCGCTTGGACCAGCGCGGCCAGCACCGCCATGACGATGCCGGTGGTGGCGCCCAGGTACGGAATGAAGCTGATCAGGCCGGCGATCAGGCCGATCAACAGGCCCAGCTTCAGGCCCACCAGCGACAGGCCGATGGCGTAGATCAGACCCAGCGCGACCATCACCAGGAACTGGCCGCGGATGAACGCGCCCAGCACTTCGTTGGATTCACGCGCCAGCTTGCTGATGGTGCCCACATGGTTGCGCGGAATGGTCGAGGCCACCCGCTCGACCAGCTTGTCCCAGTCGCGCAGGAAATAGAACGCCAGGATCGGCAGCAGCAGGATGTTGACCACCCAGGTCACCATCGCAAAGCCGGAGCGCGACACGTAGCCAAAGAAGGTCTTGGCGAAGCCGCCGGCCTGTTCCCAATGGCTGCGCACCCATTCGATCAGCCGGTCCGGTTCCAGCCACGGCATGATTTCCATGCCGGTCTTCTGCTCGAACCACGGAATGCCCTTCTCCATCAGCCACTGCTGGGCCTGCGGAATGGCCGCGATCAGGGTGGAAATCTGGCGTTCGATCATCGGCACCAGGATCAGCAGCGCGGCGGTGATCACCAGCACCATCGCCACGAACACCAGCACCACGCCGGTGTTGCGCGAGCGGCCGTTGGCCTCGATGCGGTCCACCAGCGGGTCGCCCAGCCAGGCCAGCGCCAGGGCAAGCACGAACGGGGTCAGGATCGGGGCCAGCAGCCACACCACCCAACCCACCGCCAGCGCGAACAGGATGTACTTGACGCGGCGCAGGAACTGCGCGATCTCGGCTTCCGGGGTGAGGATCATCGCAGGCGGTACTCGTTGCTGGCGGGCGGCGGCGGGGTGCCCGGGGCCGCGTCTTCATCGATCGGCACGGGCAGCGGGGCCAGCGGCACGATCACGCCGTTCTCGCCCAGCATGCGGTTCAGCCCGGCCAGGCCGGCGGTCATCTCCAGCGACAGCTCCAGGCGGTTGCCCGAGGCGCGCAGCGGGGTGATGTTGCGCACCACCGGGTTCTCGCGCAGGCCGGCAGCCAGGCGCATGTAGTCCTCGGCGCTGTCCACCCCGGTCACGGCGATGGTGTAGGTGCCGGCCGCGCCGGTGGCGGCACCGGCCTTGGCGTAGCGCTTGACCAGCGCGTCAGCCGCGCCGTCGGCGCCGCTGGACATCGCGCGACGGGCGTCGCTGTCCTTCACGGTCCACTTGTTCAGTTCCTTGCCGCCGTCCACGAACACCCAGTCCGCGACCCAACCGCCGGTACTGTCGCGGTAGAGCTTGCCGACCAGCTGCATCGGCGGGGCGTAGCGGGAGGAGGCACGGGCCACGGCTGCGGTGTCCTGGCGCCAGATCGCGCCGACCACGGCCTGCTCGGCGGCGCTGCCGGTCGGCAGGCCGAGCTTGAAGCCGCGCTCGATGGCCCGGTTCAGCAACGGGCGGGCCGCATTGGCCTGCTGCACCGTGACCAACCGCGGGCCGGAGCCGTCATCGATGGCCAGCCAGATCACCGGCTTGGGCCGCGGCTGCGGCCACAGCGGCAGGCCCAGCGCGGAAATCAGCCCGTCCACGTCGTCCTGGCGGAACCGGGCCACCAGCATGGTGCGGTAGCTGGGGGCGCCGCTGGCCGAGGTGCTCTGGTCCTGGCGGTAGTCATAGCTGGCCACGTAGTTCTTCGCGTCGCGCAGGGCCTGCATCACGCCCGGGCGGGACAGCACGCTGCGGTCGCCCGACAGCTTGGTCAGCACGTTGCCCAGCGCGCGGGCCAAGGCCCCGTTGCGGTCGGACTCGCCTTGGCTGTTGACCGGCACTTCGGCCTCGTAGGCTCCGCTGGCCGTGGCCACGTCGCCTTCGGTACGCAGGCCGCTCTGGGCCATCGTGGCCACCGGCAGGCACAGCGCGAGGAACATCATTACAAAGAGGCTGCGGCGCATCAGGACTTCCATTGAGCGTATCCGGGGGGAATTGTTGCCCGAATAGGGCCTGCGCGCCAACGTGGCCTGTTAAAATCCCGCTTTCACCCCAGCGCAGCGCCGACGCCCGTGACCAATTCCCCGTCCAACCCCTCCCCCCTCACCTACCGCGACGCCGGCGTCGACATCGATGCGGGCAATGAACTGGTCGAGCGCATCAAACCGCTGGTGAAGCGCAGCTTCCGCCCCGAGGTGATGGGTGGCCTGGGCGGGTTCGGGGCGCTGTTCGACCTCTCCAGCAAGTACCGCGAGCCGGTGCTGGTGTCGGGTACGGATGGCGTCGGCACGAAGCTGAAGCTGGCACAACAGCTGGGCCGTCACGACACGATCGGCATCGACCTGGTCGCCATGTGCGTGAACGACGTGCTGGTGCAGGGCGCCGAGCCGCTGTTCTTCCTGGATTATTTCGCCACCGGCAAGCTGGACATCGACACCGCCGCGGCGGTCGTGGGCGGCATCGCCAACGGCTGCACCGAGGCCGGCTGCGCGCTGATCGGCGGCGAAACCGCGGAAATGCCCGACATGTATGCCCCGGGCGAGTACGACCTGGCCGGCTTCACCGTGGCCGGCGTGGAAAAGAGCGAGCTGAAGGACGGCGCCAGCGTCGCTGAGGGCGACGTGCTGATCGGCATCGCCTCGTCCGGCCCGCATTCCAACGGCTACTCGCTGGTGCGCCGCATCTATGACCGTGCCGGCCAGCCGGCCGACCTGGAACTGGAAGGCGGGGTCAAGCTGGTCGATGCGCTGATGGCGCCGACCCGCCTGTACGTGAAGCCGATCCTGGCCCTGCTCAAGACCCATGGCGCGGCCATCCACGGCATGGCCCACATCACCGGTGGTGGCCTGACCGAGAACATCATCCGCGTGGTGCCCGACGGCCTGGGCCTGGACATCGATGCCTCGTCCTGGACCCTGCCGCCGGTGTTCCAGTGGCTGCAGAAAGAAGGCGCGGTGGCCGACAGCGAAATGTGGCGCACCTTCAACTGCGGCATCGGCTTCGTGCTGATCGTCGCCGCGGACCAGGTGGCCAGCGTGACCGCCGCCGTCGAGGCCCAGGGCCTGGCGCAGTGGACCATCGGCAAGGTCACCACGGCCGACGGCGCCGAACGCGTGCGGATCGGCTGACCGGCCAAGGAGACCTGCATGGACGCACCGCTCCCTCCCGCCCCTGCGCTGTCACTGGAAGACGCCTCGCACCTGCGATTGCTGTCGATCTTCCATTACGTCGTGGCCGGCCTGACCGCGCTGTTCTCGCTGTTTCCGCTGATCCATGTGGGCATCGGCATCGCTGCGCTTAGCGGCGCGATGCCCATTGAAAGCAATGGCGGGGCGGCGTCGCCTGATGAGACCCGGCTGTTCGGCTGGCTGTTCATCGTGATCGGCTCGATCCTGATCCTGTGCGGCCTGACCCTGGCCGGCTTCATGGCGTATGCCGGGCGCTGCCTGGCCCGCCAGCAGCGGCATACGCTGTGCCTGGTCGTGGCCGCCTTGTCGTGCATGTTGATGCCGCTGGGCACGGTGCTGGGCGTGTTCACCCTGATCGTGCTGTTGCGGCCGGCGGTCAAGGCCGCCTTCGACGCTTCCCCCACTGCCCACGCCTGAGGCCTGCCGATGTCTTCCACCCCCCCGCCGCTGAACTTCCCGCGCGGCTGGACACCGCATCAGGTCGCCTCGCACCTGCATACCCTGAAGATCCTGTTCTACATCCTGGGCGTGCTGGAACTGCTGCTGGTGCCGATCCTGCTGCTGGGCGCCGCTGGCGGCTACATCAGCGAAAGCAACAGCGCCAACCCCAACGCCCAGCCGGCCCTGCTGGCGGCGATCATGGTTGGCGCCGGCGCGATCTTCGCCGGCCTGGGCACCTTGAACATCCTCGGCGCGCGGCGCATGGCCGAGCGCCGTTCGCACAAGCTGTGCAAGATCGCCGCCGGCGCGGCCTGCCTGGCCGGCGCGCTCGGCATCGCGCTGGGCGTTTACGCCCTGATCGTACTGATGCGCCCGGAAGTGGTGGCCAGCTTCAGCGCTTCTGACGGTACGGTCGCGGCATGAGCGACGGCAGTGCCCTGCCCGTGTCCGGCGTGACCCGTGCGGACCGCATGGCGCCGGGCAAGAAGGCGGCGTTCGTCGGCGTGCTCGCGGTGTTCGCGCTGACCTGGATCCAGCCGATGTGGCCGGTCGAACAAGGGCTGCACAGCAGCCTCACCGTGATCGGGCTGGTCGCCTTGTGGTGGGTGGACCGGCGCTGGACGCTGGGCAGCGGCGCGTTTGCCGCCATCTGCGGCTTCATCGCCATCCACTGCATCGCCGCGCGCTGGCTGTATTCCAACGTCCCGTACGACGCATGGCTGCAGGCAGTCGTGCACTGGTCGCCGAACACGGCTTTTGGCTGGAAGCGCAACCACTTCGACCGCCTGATCCACCTGCTGTACGGCGCCTGCTTCACCCCGGCGCTGACCCAGCTGGCGCGGCATGCCTGGCCGCAACTGCGTATCGGCCAGGCCTTCGCGCTGGCGGTGATGGCGGTGATGTGTTCGAGCCTGGTCTACGAATGGTTTGAATGGGGCATCGCCCTGTTGTTGTCTCCCGAAGCGGCCGAGTCGTACAACGGCCAGCAGGGCGACCTGTGGGATGCCCATGCGGACATGCTGCTGGCGACGGTGGGCGCGCTGCTCACCTGGCCCCTGCTCAAGCGGAACGTACTGAAATGAGTTCACCCAGCCGCATCACGGTGCTGGCCTCCGGCCGTGGCAGCAACCTGCAGGCCATTGTCGATGCGATCGCCGCCGGCACCCTCGACGCCGAGGTGGTGGCGGTGCTGTCGGACAAGCCGGAGGCCTCGGCACTTCAGAAAGTCGCGCCAGAGCGTCGCTGGGCGCGCTCGCCCAAGGACTTCGCCGACCGCGCCGCCTTCGACGCCGCGATGGGCGACGCTCTGGCCGCCTTCGCGCCAGACTGGGTGGTCTGCGCCGGTTACATGCGCATCCTCGGCGAAGCCTTCGTGCAGCGGTTTGCCGGCAGGCTGGTCAACATCCATCCGTCGCTGCTGCCGCTCTACAAGGGCCTGCACACCCACGCCCGCGCGCTGGAGGCCGGCGATGCCGAAGCCGGCGCCAGCGTGCACTTCGTGGTGCCCGAACTGGACGCCGGCACCGTGCTGGCCCAGGCGCGGGTGCCGGTGCTGCCCGGCGATACCGCCGAACAGCTGGCCCAGCGCGTGCTGGCGGTGGAGCACCCGTTACTGATCGCCAGCCTCCAGTGGCTGGTGGCCGGCCGCGTAACTGAACGCGACGGTCAGCTGGAGGTTGACGGCCACCCCCTGTTCAGTCCCCTGCGCCTAGATTGCGCCGGACAGCTGTCCCCCTGACTGCGGCGCACACGCGCCGCTGACCCGGCCGCTGGCATCCTCCCCTATCCCCCGCATCCGCGCGCGCATGAAAACCACTCTGTCCAAACCGCTGGTGCTGCTCGCCTCCCTGCTGTGCACGGTGGCGATCGCGCAGGCGCAGGAACCCACCCCGCCGGAACTGCCGGTGCTGCCGCCACCCAGTAGCTGGGAGGCACCCGCGCTGGAGCCGTTTACCGCCACCTACCAGGCCCTGTACAAGGGCAAGGAAGCCGGCGATGCGACCATGCGTGTCACCCACACCGGTGGCGACCAGTGGCGCGTGGACATGCAGGTGGTGGGCCGGCGCGGCTTTGCCAGCGTGCTGGGCCTGAACATTGAACAGAGCACCGTGTTCGAGAAGCACGGCGCCACCTATGTGCCGCTGAGCCAGGCGACCGTGCGCAAGGGCCTGTTCATGGGCAAGAAGGTCACCGGCACCTACGACTGGAAGGCCGGTACCGCACAGTGGGTGGGCGACCTGAAGAAGGAACGCACCCAGCCGGTTCCGCTGCAGCCGGGCGACCAGAGCGCGCTGCTGCTGAATCTTGCGATCATGCGCGATGCGCGCCCGGGTGGGCAGATGCATTACCGTTATGCGGACATGGGCAGGGTGCGCCAGCATGACTACCAGGCCGCACCGGACACCGAGAACGTCGAGGTCGGCGAGCTTTCCTACAACGCGCTGCGGGTGTATCGCACCAACGGCGGCAACGATGAAACCATCCTCTGGATCGCCAACGGGGTTCCCACCCCGGTGCGCATCCTGCAACGCGAAGACGGTCAGGATCGGATCGACCTGCGCCTGATCGAATACCAAGGAGTTTGAGCATGAGCATTCCGACCCGCCCGCTGACCTGGATCGCCGCTGGCGCACTGGCCGTCATCAGCCTGCCGGCGATGGCGATGGAGCCGTTCACCGCGCAGTACCAGGCCAACTACATGGGCGTGCAGGCCCCGGGCACCATGACGCTGGCGAAGGCCGACGGCAACACCTGGACGTACAGCCTGGACGTGCGCAGCCCGATGGCCACGCTCAGCCAGAACACCGTGTTCGAAGAAGCCAACGGCCGCCTGCGCCCGCTCAGCAGCAAGGACAGCTCGGTGCTGCTGGTGAAGAAGCGCAATGTGCAGGCCAACTACGACTGGACGAAGAACCAGGCCACCTGGACCGGCGACATCAAGCCCGACCGTGCCGGCCCGGTGGCGCTGAAGACCGGCGACATGGACGCACTGCTGATCAACCTGGCGATCGCCCGCGACCTGGCCGCCGGCAAGCCGCTGACCTACCGCATGGTCGACGAAGGCCGGGTCAAGCCGATGACCTACAAAGTGGTCGGCAAGGAACAGGTCAACGTGGGCGGCAAGGCCTACGACGCCACCAAGGTTTCGCGCGTGGACGGCAACAAGGAGCTGATTGCATGGGTGGTCAAGGACTTCCCGGTTCCGGCGCGGCTGCTGCAGCGCGAAGGTGGCAAGGACGCGCTGGACCTGACCATCAAATCGTTCAAGTGATGCATCGATGATGCATTAGGTACCGACCGAGGTCGGTACCTAAAATCTGGCCGTTCGCGCCAGTTGAAGGGGGGGCAGCTGCGATATCAGCGACTGAGACGATAAAGCTCCAAGGGCATCAGTCCAATCTGGACGTCTATGCGATTGGTGCTGGTCCCCACGCGATGCCAGACACCCGATTCAAAATCCAGCTTTTCAATGCCATGCCACCACTGCTTCAGACCTATCACGCCCGATGCGGGCTGCCGAGGCGCTCGTGCGGCAACTACTATGTAGGCGTGCGAGAGGTCTGCATTTCCGTATTCACCAAGAAGAAATGATTCGCTCGACAGCCAGCCTGAAATTCGGGCCGATGGGACACCTAAACTATTGTCAGCGAAGCCGAGATGCTCGACATCTTTGATCGCCTCCTGCACCTGCGCAGTCACTCCAAACGCGCTCTGCTGATCTGATGCAAGATGCCGTGGAGCATTGTTTTTATCGAACATCCCCAACATATCTGACCCGCTCGGAACGCCCGAGTGGCTGCCTACGTCGTGAGTAATGAAGTTTGAAAACCCACGAATACCAAAGGCAAACGACCATCCTGCAAACCATCGCAGCTCATGAAAGCTTGCATACTCGAAGGGATCTTGGCTAAGAGCTGGATAGGCAGACTGAACATTCTGCAGATAGGCGATTGGCTCTTGATTCCGCGACTTCCCAAGGTTCGAGATGATCGACATATTCTCCGATAACAGGAGATCTCTTGCCGTCGGGCAATTCCTAAGAGAAGGCGTAAACGGGTACAGATCGAAAGAAAGCTGATCAGGCGCAATCTCATCCGACACTCGCTGGGCAAAGGCAGAATATCGAGCGACCATTTGTGCGGTCCGTTCCGGATACACGATCCTTGACGATCCACAGTCGACACCATATTCAATGGGCACCATTGCTCCACCATTCGGCGAACCGGCGTAAGACGCCGAGTTGACGTGAAGCGGGAACAAATTGATGAATATTTTGAGGCCTGCGAGGCGCTCGTCGGCCTTGATGCATTTGCTCATCTGTGCCAATGGAGTGATATCTGCCTCCGGCGGCTCATCCTTGAAATGTAACCCCGCGAAGCTGCTACCAAACTCCGCTTTCAGCCTCACGATTACCGGATTCACTCTTTCAGAGGTGTACCTACCGCAATCAAACTGCCCTCCTTTGGTCGCGGATTCGAATGCCCACCGTTCGTAGGTATAGAATTCAAGACCGCGCGCCTTGATTGGAGATGCGATTGTGCGCAACTCTTCCAAGGTTGCGGATGGCACAAGAAACCTTGTCACACCAATTGCTGCTAGGCGGCCTACTACGCTTTCCGCGATATCGGGGTTGTCGAGATAGCAGTTCTGGGTCTGATCGTCACACGCCCCGCCGGACAACATTGCAAACGTTCCATTTTGCACTACTCCCGCATGCGCCAGAGACGATAGGGACAGTAGTGCAAATGACCAAATTACCTTCATTGCCAGATTCCTTTTCAGCAAGATTGATCTACGCAATCGCGTCAACAAAACGCCCGCGACTGCGGGCGTTTTTTTATTTCGCGGGCGTTTCGGCCTGGAACACCGTCTTGCAGTCCACGCGGATCTGCTCGCCGGTCTTGCGCCAGTAGAACGAACGGCAATGGCGGTTGCCTTCCACGGTGGTGGTCACCCCGACCGCGTAGAACGCCTGCAGCACCTCGGTGCGGCTGACCGTGCCATCGCCGTTCCAGTCCATGTCCTGCTGTTCCAGGCCCTGGGTGATGGCGATATCGGCATACCAGGCATAGCCCAGCCAGCCCAGCACCACCAGCACGAGGATCAGCAGCGCCTTGCGGCGGCGGGTGAACTGGCCGCGCAGGATCATGCGATGCGCCGGATGGTGGCGCCCAGCGACGACAGCTTCTCTTCGATGTTCTCGTAGCCGCGGTCCAGGTGGTAGATGCGGTCGATGGTGGTGTCACCGTCGGCCATCAGCCCGGCCAGGATCAGCGAGGCCGACGCGCGCAGGTCGGTCGCCATCACCGGCGCGCCGCTGAGCTGTTCGGCACCGCGCACGATCGCGGTATGGCCTTCAACCTGGATGTCCGCGCCCAGGCGCAGCAGTTCGTTGACGTGCATGAAACGGTTTTCGAAGATCGTTTCGTTGATCACGCCCACGCCATCGGCCACGCAGTTGAGCGCCATGAACTGCGCCTGCATGTCGGTCGGGAACGCCGGGTACGGCGCGGTGGTCAGGTTTACCGCGCGCGGGCGCTTGCCCTGCATGTCCAGGGTGATGCTGTCGTCGGTGGTGTCGATCTTCGCACCGGCTTCGACCAGCTTGGCCAGCACCGCGTCCATCGTGTTCGGGCGGGCACGGTTGACCGTGACCTTGCCGCCGGTCATCGCCGCGGCCACCAGGAAGGTGCCTGTTTCGATGCGGTCGGGCAGCACTTCATGGCGGCCGCCGGACAGGCGCTCGACGCCTTCGATCACCAGCCGGGCGGTGCCCAGGCCTTCGATCTTCGCGCCCAGCGCGATCAGGCAGTGCGCCAGGTCGGTGACTTCCGGCTCCATCGCCGCGTTGTCCAGCACCGTGGTGCCTTCGGCCAGCACGGCGGCCATCAGCACGTTCTCGGTGCCGGTCACGCTGACCATGTCGAAGGTGAAGTGCGCGCCCTTCAGGCGCTTGGCGTGCGCCTTGATGAAGCCGTTCTCGACCACGATCTCCGCACCCAGCGCCTGCAGGCCCTTGATGTGCTGGTCAACTGGGCGCGAGCCGATCGCGCAGCCGCCGGGCAGCGACACTTCGGCCGCGCCGAAGCGGGCCAGCAGCGGGCCCAGCACCAGGATCGAGGCGCGCATGGTGCGCACCAGTTCATAAGGGGCCACGTGCTGGTTGACCGGGCGCGGGTCGACCACGATCGCGCTGCCGCGCGACAGCGTGCCCTGGTCGATGGTGACCTTGGCCCCCAGCTCGCTGAGCAGCTTCACCGTGGTCACCACGTCGTGCAGGTGCGGCACGTTGGTGATTTCCACCGGCGCATCGGCCAGCAGGGTCGCGCACAGGATGGGGAGGACGGCGTTCTTGGCGCCGGAAATATTCACTTCACCGTGCAGCGGCTTGCCGCCGGTCACTACGATCTTGGCCATGGAGTCTACTTGGGGTGTGGTAGCGCCGACCGTTGGTCGGCTGGATGGTCGAAGGCAACGGGTACTTCGGCGATCAACCGGCCACTTCGGCCGGGGTCACCGTCTTCAGCGCCAAGGCGTGGATCGCCCCGCCCATGAGATCGCCCAGGGTGGCATAGACCATCCGGTGGCGCGCCAGCGGCATTTTGCCGGCAAAGGCGTCGCACACCACGGTGGCCTCGAAATGCACGCCGTCATCGCCCTGCACGTCCGCGCGGGCGCCCGGCAGGCCGTCTTCGATCAATTTGCGGATGGTCTCGGCGTCCAACGGGCTTTCCTAATAAAATGTGCGCTCATTCTACTCTTCCGCGTGGCGCCCGCATGGCTGTATCGCCCCTGCCCCCCTCATCGGCCGACCCGGCCGCGCTGGTTGCCAGCGGCCGCCGCGTGTTCGAGATCGAGCGCGATGCCCTTGCCGCAGTAGCCGAACGCCTGGGCGAGGGGTTCAGCCAGGCCTGCCAGCTGGTGCTGGAAAGTCGCGGCCGGGTGGTCGCCACGGGCATGGGCAAGTCCGGCCACGTGGCCCGCAAGATCGCCGCCACGCTGGCCTCCACCGGCACCCCGGCGTTTTACGTGCACCCCGGTGAGGCCGGCCACGGCGACCTGGGCATGATCACCGAGGCCGATGTGGTGCTGGCCCTGTCCTATTCGGGCGAGTCGGACGAAGTGCTGATGCTGCTGCCGGTGCTCAAGCGCCAGGGCAACCGGCTGATCGCCATGACCGGCCGCCCCGGCTCGTCGCTGGCGCTGGCCGCCGACGTGCACCTGGACGTGAGCGTGCCGGCCGAAGCCTGCCCGCTGGCCCTGGCCCCGACCTCCAGCACCACCGCCTCGCTGGCGATGGGCGATGCGCTGGCGGTGGCCCTGCTGGACGCGCGCGGCTTCACCGCCGACGACTTCGCCCGCTCGCACCCGGCCGGCAGCCTGGGCCGGCGCCTGCTGCTGCACATCACGGATGTGATGCACAGCGGCGACGAGCTGCCCCAGGTGGGCGAGAACGCCAGCCTGAGCGAGGCGCTGGTGGAAATGAGCCGCAAGCGGCTGGGCATGACCGCCGTGGTCGATGCCGGCCAGCGCCTGGTGGGCCTGTTCACCGACGGCGATCTGCGCCGCGCCCTGGACAGCGACCTGGATGTGCGCAGCGCGCGCATCGTCGACGTGATGACCCGCACCCCGCGTACCATCGGCGCCGACCAGCTGGCCGTGGAAGCGGCCAGGGTCATGGAAACCCAGCAGATCAACGGCCTGATCGTGGTCGATGGCGAGGGCCGCGCGGTTGGCGCCCTCAATATTCATGACCTGTTGCGGGCCCGGGTGGTTTAAACCACAGTGACACTCCTCCATTCAGCTGACCTGCGCTCCTGATGCCCTACTCCCCGCTGCCCGGTTTCCCGTCCCACCTGCATGCCGTTGCCGGCCGTATCCGGCTGGCCTGTTTCGACGTGGACGGCACACTCACCGACGGTCGGCTCTACTACGACCGTGATGGCAACGAGAGCAAGGCGTATTACGTGCAGGACGGACTTGGCCTGAAACTGCTGCAGCAGCACGGCATCCACCCCGTGTTGATCACCGCGCGCAACAGCCTGTCGGCGCAGAAGCGCGGCGCCGACCTGGGTATCGACACCCAGATCGCGGTCGGCGACAAGCTGGCCAGCGTGCGCGCCCTGTGCGACCAGCACGGCATCGGCCTGGACCAGGTGGCCTTCATGGGCGATGACCTGCCCGACCTGGCCCCGCTGTGCGCGGTCGGGCTGGCGGTGGCGCCGGCCAATGCCCATCCCTGGATTGCCGAACGCGTGCACTGGCAGACCCGTCTGGACGGGGGCCGCGGTGCCGCACGCGAGCTGTGCGACGTGCTGCTGGCCGCGCAGGGCCACGTGGATGCTGTCCTGGCGAGGTTCGGCGCATGAACTGGCGTACCGCACTGGGTGGCCTGCTGCTGGTGGCTGCGTTGTTCAGCGGCTGGTCCCTGCTGCGCGATCGCGACAAGGCCGAGATCGTGGCGGGCGACGATGCCAGCAAGGATTACGTGCTGCACGATTTCCAGATCATCGCGCTGGACGAGCAGGGCCGTGAATCGACCACCCTGCGCGCACCGCTGCTGGAACGCACCCGCAGCGACGAGACCATGACCATCCAGACCCCGCTGTTCCTGCTGCCCGACCGCGACGGCAACCACTGGGAACTGCGCAGCGACACCGGCTGGGTCAGCGCCACCGGCGACAAGCTGCGGCTGACCGGCAACGTCAGCGGCGACAGCCCGCGGGTGCCCAGCATTCCACCGACCACGTTCCGCACCGAGCAGCTGGACGTGTTCCCGAAGGAAAATCGCGCCACCTCCGATGGACTGGTGACCCTGACCCGACCGGGCATGGCCCAGTCCGGCGTCGGCTTCGCGCTGAACTCCAGCGACAAGACCTACCAGTTCCTGAGCCAGGTCAAGAGCCGTTACACGCCCCGTCAGTGATGCGCCACCACACTTCAACAACGGCCTTGGCCGTTTCCCCGAATCCGGCAGGAAAGCCCCACGTCATGAAAACCCTCCACGCTGTTGCCCTCGCCCTCAGCCTGATGGTGCCCGCCGTCGGCGTGCAGGCCAAGACCTCCGACCGCAACCAGGAAATGACCATCGACGCCGGGGCACAGTCCGGAACGCTGGTCGGCGATGGCGTCACCACCCTGTCGGGCGGCGTCACCATCACCCAGGGCACGCTCGACATCCGCTCCGCCCAGGCCGACATCCACATGAAGGACGGTGAAGCGGTGCGTGCGGTGTTCACCGGCAAGCAGGCCAAGATGAAACAGCAGCTCGATGACGGCACCTGGATGGAAGCCCAGGCCGACAAGATCGACTACGACATCAAGAAGGAAATCATCGTTCTCACCGGCAACTACACGGTCAAGAGCGCGCAGGGCACCAATTCGGGAGGCACGATGACCTACAACACCGCCACCGGCCAGATGAACAGCGGCGGCGACGGACAGCGCGTACGCACGGTCATCCCGCCCAAGAACAAGGGTGCCGCCCCGGCCGCCAAGCCGGCCGCTGCCCCGGCCAAGGCCACCGTCCCCACCGCCGGGAGCAAGAAGTAATGCTCGTCGCCAAAGGTCTGCGCAAGCGCTACAAGCAGCGCGAAGTGGTGAAGGAGTTCGGGCTGACCCTGGACGCCGGTGAAGTGGTCGGCCTGCTCGGCCCCAACGGTGCCGGCAAGACCACCTGCTTCTACATGATCGTGGGCCTGGTCGAGGCCGACGCCGGCAGCATCGTGCTGGACGGCAAGGACATCACCGCCGATCCCATGTACACCCGCGCCAAGCAGGGCGTGGGCTATCTGCCCCAGGAACCGTCGGTCTTCCGCAAGCTCACCGTGGCCGACAACCTGCGCCTGGTGCTGGAACTGCGCGAGGACCTGGACAAGGCCGGCCGCGAGAAGGAGCTGAATTCGCTGCTGGACGAGCTGCAGATCAACCACGTGGCCGACCAGCTGGGCGCCAGCCTGTCCGGTGGCGAGCGCCGCCGCTGTGAAATCGCCCGCGCGCTGGCCGCCAAGCCGCGCCTGATCCTGCTCGACGAGCCGTTCGCCGGCGTCGACCCGATCTCGGTTGGCGAGATCCAGCGCATCGTCCTGCACCTCAAACAGCGTGGCATCGGGGTACTGATCACCGACCACAATGTGCGCGAAACCTTGGGAATCTGCGACCGCGCGTATATCCTCAACGAAGGCAGCGTACTGGCGCAGGGGGCACCAGACGCGATCCTGGAAAACGCAGACGTCCGCCGCGTGTACCTTGGAGAGACCTTCAAGCTCTGACCGCCGGCCGCTGCAGCGCCTTCCCTCCGTTCGGCACAGGCATGAAAGCACGGCTGCAGACATCGCTGGGACAACAACTGGTCATGACGCCGCAGCTGCGTCAGGCCATCAAGCTGTTGCAGATGTCCAGCGCCGAACTGGAACTGGAAATCGCCGAGGCGGTGGAAACCAACCCGCTGCTGGACTGGGCCGAAAACGCCGAACCCACGCTGGATGCCGCGCCGGACAGCGATGAGCGACCGCCCGAAGTGGCCGAACGCGACAACGGCGGCGACGCCGATTCCGCCCCCTCCGGCGCCGATGACTGGGCCCCCGGCGAAGGCGACTGGAGCAGCGGCAGCAGCGGCGGCTCGTTCGACGATGACGACAACGGCAGCGCCGCCGAGCGCGTGGCCGAGACCGAAAGCCTGGCCGACCACCTGCTGTGGCAGCTGCACCTGTCGCACCTGTCCCGCCGCGACCGCAGCATCGGCGCCGCGCTGATCGACGCGTTCGAGGACGACGGTTACCTGCGCGAACCCCTGTCGGCCATCGCCGAAACCCTGCTCCCGGCCATTCATGCCGATGAAGCGGAAATCCTCACCGTGCTGCACCAGATCCAGCGCTTCGACCCGATCGGGGTCGGCGCGCGCAGCCTGGGCGAATGCCTGCAGCTGCAGCTGGACGTGCTGGACCCGCAGACCCCCGGCCTGGCCCTGGCCCGGCGCATTGCCGACGGCCCGCTGGAGCGCCTCCCGCGCAGCGGCGTGGCCGGCATTGCCCATGAACTGCGCGAACCGGTGGAGGCGGTGGACACCGCCGTGCAGCTGCTGCGCTCGCTGGACCCGCGCCCGGGCACCCAGATCGGCGAACTGGCCCACGACAGCTACGTGGTGCCCGACTGCGTGGTCTGGCGCCAGAACGGCAGCTGGCGGGCCGCCCTGGCTGGCCATGCCGGGCCCAAGGTGGTCATCCACCGCGGCTATGAACAGATGATCCGCCGCTGTGGCGAAAGCGACGCCGGCTACCTGCGCAGCCACCTGCAGGAGGCGCGCTGGCTGCTCAAGGGCCTGGAGGCCCGTGGCGAAACCCTGCTGCGGGTGATGCGCTGCCTGCTGCAGCAGCAGGCCGCCTTCCTCGAGTTCGGCGCCCAGGCCCTGCGCCCGCTGACCCTGCGCGAGGTGGCCGGGGAGCTGGGCCTGCACGAATCGACCATTTCCCGGGCCATTGCCCGCAAGTACGTGCGCACCCCGCGCGGCACCCTGGCGCTGCGCGCCTTCTTCGCCTCGGGGATCGACACCGACAGCGGCGGCGAGGCCTCCAGCACCGCCATCCAGGCCATGATCCGACGCCTGATCGACGACGAGAACCCGCGCAAGCCGCTTTCTGACGCCAAGCTGGCTGACCTGCTCAAGACCTCGGGAATACCGGTGGCGCGCCGCACCGTGGCGAAGTATCGTGAAGCCATGAACATTTCCGCCTCGCACGAACGAGTACGCATCGCCTGACGCTCACACGCCTGGCGGCAAGGTTCATTGGCTCATCCGAACAAAGGAGAAACCCGATGCGCATCGAAACGTTTGGCAAAGATGTCGAAGTCACCCCGGCCCTGCATTCCTACGTAGAGGAGAAGCTGGCACGGATCGGCAAGCACTTCGATCAGCATTGCGACGCGCGGGTCACACTGAAGCTTCAGAAGCCCGACCACCACGTCGACGCCAGCGTGAACATCCCCGGCCAGACCCTCCACGCCGAAGCCAACGGCCAGACCATGTATGCGGCCATCGATGTGCTCGCCGACAAGCTGGACCGGCTGGTGATCAAGCACAAGGAGAAAAAGCACCAGCACGCCCCGGTTCCGGCTCCCTTGGGCGACAATGACGCCTGACGCCCCCGCTCCCCCCTTTCCATGCCTTTGAATGATCTACTGGCGGCCGTGCGCACCCAGGTGCTGCCGGCCGCCGATCGTGACAGTGTGCTCAAGGCAGCCGCCCGGCTGCTGGCCTGCCGCGAAGCCAACGCCGAGCTGCTCTACACGAACCTGCGCGAGCGCGAGACCCTGGGCAGCACCGCCATCGGCCACGGCATCGCCATTCCCCACGGCCGCGCGCCGCTGCTGGAACGCCCCCGCGGGGCGCTGCTGCGGCTGGAGACCCCGGTGGACTTCGGCGGCGATGAACCGGTGGACCTGGTGTTCGCCATCGCCGTGCCCAGCCACTACACCCATCAACACCTGATGCTGCTGTCCGAACTGGCCGAGCTGTTTTCCGAGCCGGCCATCCGCCAGGCGCTGCGCGAAGCGCGCGATGCGGCGGCACTGCGCCAGGTGATCGAATTTCCCCCGCCGGCGAGCGCCGCATGAATACCAGCATCACCGCGCGTGAACTGTTCGAACAGCAGCGTGACCGCCTGAGCCTGCGCTGGGTGGCCGGGCAGAAGGGCGAGCGGCGCGAGCTGGAGGCCGGCAACACCGTTTCGCGGCGCCCGTCGCTGGCCGGCTACCTCAACGCCATCTACCCCAACAAAGTGCAGATCCTGGGCACCGAAGAGCTGTCCTGGCTGGATTCGCTGGATTCGCGCCAGCGCTGGGAAACCATCGAGCGGATCATGCAGTCGCACCCGCTGGCGCTGGTGATCACCCGCAACCAGCCCTGCCCGGAAGACCTGCGCGCGGCGGCCGATGAATCGCAGACCCCGCTGTGGATCTCGCCCAAGCGCGGCCACGAGCTGCTCAACCACCTCTCCTACCACCTGGCCCGGACCCTGGCCCCCCGGGTGATCCTGCATGGCGTATTCATGGAGATCTACTCCATCGGCGTGCTGATCACCGGCGAAGCCGGTTCGGGCAAGAGCGAACTGGCGCTGGAACTGCTCAGCCGCGGCCACCGCCTGGTGGCCGACGATGCGCCCGAGTTCACCCAGATCGCCCCGGACGTGCTCGACGGCACCTGCCCCGAGCTGTTGCAGGACCTGCTGGAGGTGCGCGGGCTGGGCGTGCTCAATGTGCGCGAGATGTTCGGTGACACGGCGGTAAAGAAGAACAAGTACCTTCGGCTCATCGTGCACCTGACCAAGCCCATGACCGAACCCACCCCCCATGGTTACGAGCGCCTGACCGGCGATTCCGGCACCCGCCACGTGCTGGACCTGGACGTGCCGCTGATCACCCTGCCGGTGATGCCCGGCCGCAACCTCTCGGTGCTGACCGAGGCGGCCACCCGACTGCACATCCTGCGCACCAAGGGCATCGACCCGGCCGCGATGTTCATCGCCCGCCACAGCAACCTGCTGGAACGCCGTACCCCATGAACGCCGCCGCCGAACCCACCGCCGCCACCCTGATCATCGTCAGCGGGCTGTCCGGCTCCGGCAAGACGGTGGCGCTGAAGACCTTCGAAGACCTCGACTACTACTGCTCGGACAACCTGCCGATCAACCTGCTGCCCGACTTCGTGCGCAGCCTGCTGGCCGGCCACGATGCCGACGCCCCGCGCCGCCTGGCTGTGGGCATCGACGTACGCGGCCAGAGCGACCTGAGCCAGCTGTCGCACTGGCGCGAAGACGCCCAGGCGGCCGGGCTGGACGCGCAGCTGCTGTTCTTCGATGCCACCGATGAAGCCCTGCTCAAGCGCTACGCCGACACCCGCCGCCGCCACCCGCTGAGCCAGCTGGGCCTGTCGCTGCCCGAAGCGATCGCGCGCGAGCGCGAACTGACCGCCCCGCTGCGCCGCGCCGCCGACGCAGTGATCGACACCACCACCCTCAACGTGCACCAGCTGCGCCGCAAGGTGGTGACCGAGTTCGCGCTCAGCCACGGCAACAAACTCTCGCTGCTGTTCGAATCGTTCGCCTACAAGCGCGGCGTCCCGGCCGAGGCCGACTTCGTGTTCGACGCCCGGGTACTGCCCAACCCGCACTGGAACCCGGAGCTGCGGCCGATGTCCGGGCGCGAAGCACCGGTGCGCGAGTACCTGGACAGCCAGCCGGACGTGCAGAAGTACGTGGACCAGCTGATCGACTTCCTGGATACCTGGCTGCCCCGCCTGGGCAACGACACCCGCAGCTACGTCACCGTGGCCTTCGGCTGCACCGGCGGCAAGCACCGTTCGGTGTACCTGGCCGAACGCCTGGCCCGGCACGCGCGCGACCAGGGCTGGCCGGAAGTGGCTACGTTCCACCGCGAACTGGATTGATCAAAGCCAACGGACCAACGGTCCGTTGCTACCGTGGTGTATCCCCAATTCATGTTGGGATGTTAACGTTCGACAATGACCTGTGGCATTCTCCTTGTAACGCATCCCGGCGTCGGTACGTCCCTGCTGGACGTGGCGACCCGACTCCTGCGGCACCTGCCGCTGAAGACCGAAGCTTTCGAAGTACCGTTCGACGCAGACATGGATGCCCTGCTCCCGCTCGCCTCGGCCGCCCTGCGGCGCGTGGACAGCGGTGAGGGCGTTTTGATCCTGACCGATCTGTATGGCGCCAGCCCGAGCAATCTGGCAGCGCAGCTGGCCCGCCTGGGCACCCCGGCACGCCGGGTCTCGGCGCTGAGCCTGCCGATGTTGTTGCGAGTGATGAATTATCCGGAACAGGGACTGGATCAACTGCCCGCCACTGCGGCGGCGGGCACTCGCAATGGAGCGATTGTCGACGATGCTTGAACGTGAACTCACCGTATCCAACCGCCTGGGCCTGCATGCCCGCGCCACTGCAAAGCTGGTGCAGGTGCTGGCGCCCTTCCGCTGCAACGTGACCATGGCCGCCAAAGGCCGTGAGATCAACGCCAAGAGCATCATGGGCGTGATGCTGCTGGCCGCCGGCCAGGGCACCCCGGTCACCGTGCGCATCGACGGCGAAGACGAAGCGGCTGCCATGGACGAAGTGGTGGCCCTGTTCGAGCGACGCTTCGACGAGGACAGCTGAGCATGCCGGGGCCACCGTCGCGACCGGGTTCCAGCACACCGGCACGGACCGCGTCCGGTGCCCTGCTGCTGGCCGGGCACGGGGCCTCGCGTGGCAATGCCCTCGGCCGCGCCCGGGTGCGCCTGCCGCATGCCCTGGAAGTCGCCGAACAGCGCATCGCCCCGGCCCAGGTGGCGGCCGAACTGCAGCGCCTGCACCTGGCGGTGGACGCGGCCCGCGCCGAAATGCACGACCTGCGCCAGCGCCTGCAGGGTGCGCTGAACCAGGAAGTGGGCGAATTCCTCGACCTGCATGCGCTGCTGCTGGACGACCCCGAACTGCTGTTCGGCCTGGACGAGCTGATCCGCAGCGGCCCGTACAGCGCCGGGTATGCGCTGCGCGTGCAGCGCGACCGCCTGGCCAAGGTCTTCGATGGCATGGACGATGCCTACTTGAAGAGCCGCATGGACGACCTGGACCATGTGATCGGCCGCATCCATGCCTTCCTGCAGAAACGCCCGCCGGACGTGAAAGGGCTGGCCGGGGAAATCCTGGTCTGCGACAACATCGCGCCTTCCGAGCTGGCCCAGCTGCAGGCGCACGGCGTGGTCGGCATCGTCACCGCCGCGGGCAGCGCGCTCTCGCACAGCGCGATCCTGGCCCGCAGCCTGCACCTGCCGCTGATCGTCAACGTCCCCAACCTGTTGCAGAAGATTTCCGACGGCGACGTGCTGGGCATCGACGGCAGCACCGGCCAGATCACCGTCAACCCGCTGCCGCCGGACCTGCGCGATTACCGCGCCCGCCTGCGCGACCAGGCCCGCGAACAGCGCGAGCTGGGCCGCCTGCGCAGCAAGCCCAGCCGCACCCGCGACAAGGTGGAGATCGCGCTGCTGGCCAACGCCGAATCGCGCGAAGACGTCACCGAGGCGCATGCGCTGGGCGCGCACGGGCTGGGCCTGTACCGCACCGAATTCCTGTTCCTGCAGCGCGATGAGCTGCCCGACGAACAGGAGCAGTTCGAAACCTACCGCGATGCGGCGCTCGGCATGAGCGGGCGACCGGTGACCATCCGCACCCTGGACCTGGGCGCGGACAAGGCCGACCGCACCGGCCTGACCCTGAGCAACGAAGAAAACCCCGCACTGGGCCTGCGTGGCGTGCGCCTGTCGCTGGCCCGGCCGAAGGTGGCCGATACCCAGCTGCGCGCGATCCTGCGGGCGTCGGCCTACGGCAAGCTGCGCATCCTGCTGCCGATGGTCAGCACCCGCGAGGAACTGCTGGCGGTCCGGCGGCGGTTGAACAAGCAGGCCGAGCTGCTGCGCGCCGAGGGCCACGAAGTGGCCGAGCACATCCCGTTCGGAGCGATGATCGAAGTACCGGCTGCGGCGATCGCGCTGGAAAGTTTCATCGACCTGGTCGACTTCCTGTCGATCGGCACCAACGACCTGGTGCAGTACCTGCTTGCCGCCGACCGCAACAATGAAGCGGTGGGCGAGCTGTACTCGCCACTGCACCCGGCGGTGCTGCGCCTGCTGGCGCACATCCTGCGCACCGGCCGCGAACACGAGGTGCCGGTAGCGGTGTGCGGCGAGATCGCCGGCGACCCGCGCATGACCCGCATGCTGCTCGCGCTCGGCCTGACCGAGTTCAGCCTGCACCCCGGCACGCTGCTGGAGGTGCGGCGCGCGGTGCGCGACAGCGATCTGTCCGAACTGCAGGCCGCCGCGCCAAAGCTGCTGGCCGCGCGCGACCGGCGCAGCATCGAGCGCTGGATCGACACAAACCAATGAACGGCCCGGTAGGTCACGACCGTTGGTCGTGACGCGCTGACCTACCGGTTTGTCATGCATCCAAGCGATAATGACGCGGTGACCACCCCCTCTGCCGCATCCTGTCCGGGATAGCGGCCTTTTTTCTTTTGCCGCGGGAGCTGTGCATGGCCGAAGCCGTACGCCACGACAAGACGGCGCGCCAGTTGCGACTGTTGTCCGATGCACTGGACAGCGGGCGGCTGGGTCCGGTGCGCCGGCTGGTCAATACGCTGGCGCCGGCCGAGATCGGCAACCTGCTGGAATCGCTGCCCCCGGGCAAGCGCGAAGTGGTGTGGGGGCTGGTCGACCCGGAAGACGATGGCGAGGTGCTGGTCCACGTCGGCGAGGAAGTGCGCGAAAGCCTGCTGGCCGACATGGACCCGGACGAAATCATCGCCGCGGTCGAAGACCTGGACATCGATGACCTGGCCGACCTGGTCGAAGACCTGCCTGACACGGTCATCGACGAAGTGCTCAAGTCGATGGACCGCGAGAACCGCGAGCGGCTCGAGCAGGTCCTGTCCTATCCCGAGGACAGCGCCGGCCGCCTGATGAACCCGGACGTGGTGACCGTGCGCGCCGACGTGAACGTCGATGTGGTGCTGCGCTACCTGCGCCTGCGCGGCGAACTGCCCGACCACACCGACCACCTGTTCGTGGTCAGCCGCCGCCACCAGTACCTGGGCCGGCTGTCGCTGGCCTCGCTGGTGACCCACGAGGACAGCACCCCGATCAACCGCCTGATCGACGACGAGCAGCCGGCCATCGACGTCGGCGAAAGCGCCGACGAAGTGGCCCGGCAGTTCTCCGACCATGACTGGGTGTCGGCACCGGTGGTGGACGACAACAACATCCTGCTCGGCCGCATCACCATCGATGACGTGGTCGACATCATCCGTTCGCAGGCCGAGCACCAGGCCTTGGGCGCGGCCGGCCTGGACGAAGAAGAAGACCTGTTCTCCCCGATCAAGCGCGCCGTGCGCGGCCGCGTGGTGTGGCTGGGCATCAACCTGTGCACCGCGTTCCTGGCGGCCACGGTGATCGGCCAGTTCGAGCTGACCCTGCAGAAGGTGGTTGCGCTGGCGGTGCTGATGCCGATCGTGGCCGGCGTCGGCGGCAACGCGGCGGTGCAGGTGCTGACCCTGATGGTGCGCGGCATCGCGCTGGGCCAGGTGGGCCAGAGCAACGCGCGCATCCTGCTGTGGAAGGAATCGCGGGTGGCGCTGATCAACGGCACCCTGATCGGCACCGTGGTCGGCATCATTGCCTACCTGTGGTTCCACAGCTTCCTGCTGTCGCTGGTGATCACCCTGGCGCTGATCATCAACTTCTGTGCCGCGGCGCTGGCCGGGGTGCTGCTGCCGCTGCTGCTCAAGCGCATGAACGTGGACCCGGCCGTGGCCGGTACCGTGGTGGTCACCGCCGTCACCGACGTCATGGGCTTCTTCAGCTTCCTGGGCCTGGCCACCCTGATCCTGCTGCACTGACCGGTTCACCGACATGGCCCTGACCCTCGACAACTACTTCGCTGCCGGCTGGCGCGACCAGACCCACACCTGCCCCGCCTGCGAATGGCAGGGGACCTCGCGCGAGATGAGCATGGAACTGCACGAGGACGAGGCCGAGTTCGATTGCCCGCAGTGCGAGAACCCCATCCTGCTGGTGGTCCACCCCAGCCTGGCCCAGGTGCAGGCCGCTGCCGCCGAGGGCCACCCCGAGGCGATCGAACAGCTGGAGATCCTGGCTTCGGTGCCGCGCCCGGACTGATGCACTGCAAGATGCCTGCGCCGACGTTCGCGCCTAGACTGAAAACGATTTCAGCCGAGGAAAGACAATGGCACGAGAGCGCGCAGCGTGGTGGATGTGGGTGGTGGCGGTGCTCGTCATGAGCGGCTGTGCCACGACCCGCGTTGCGGACAAGGGGCACTTCGTTGAGCGCAGCGTCACCGTGGACGGGCGGGTGTCGCGCTACCAGGTATTCGTGCCGCGCGATGCCAAGGCGCAGCGCGGCGCGTTGCCAGTGGCGTTGTTCCTGCATGGATCGGGCGAGCGTGGCAGTGACGGCCATCGCCAGACCACCGCCGGGCTGGGCCCGCACCTGCGCGACCACGCGCGCGACTTCCCGGCACTGGTGGTACTGCCACAGGCGCCGGAAGACCAGGAATGGTCGGGCATCAACAACCGCATCGCGCTGGCCGCGCTGGATGCCACCATCGCCGAATTCGGTGCCGATCCTGCGCGGCAGTACCTCACCGGCATGTCGATGGGCGGCTACGGCAGCTGGAACATCGCGCTGGAACACCCCACCCGTTTCGCCGCGATCGTGCCGGTGTGCGGCGCGGTGCTGGCGCCGCGCGCGGTGCGGGCGTCATTGTTCGTGGAATCCGTGGCGAACGAAGCCGATCCCTATACCGCCATCGCCGAGCGCCTCAAGGCCACGCCGATCTGGATGTTCCATGGGGCATTGGACGATGTGGTGCTGCCCGCCGACGACAGGAAATTGAAGGCCGCGTTCGATGCCGCCGGTGCCGGCGACGTGCGCTATACCGAGTACCCGCAGGGCAACCACAACGCGTGGGATGCGACGTATGCGGATGCGGCGATGTGGGATTGGCTGTTCGTGCAGCGGCGGTAACGGAAGAGCGCGACGACCAACGGTCGTCGCCTACCGGGCGTTCGGGTCGCTGCGACGACGACCAACGGTCGTCGCCTACCGGGCGTCGGGTGTGTTGGGGCGATGACCAACGGTTGTCGCCTACCGGTAGGTATCGACCGTTGGTCGATATGGCGCTGTGCCCGCATGCCTCGACAGATCATCGACGCCCTTGGTAGGTATCGACCGTTGGTCGATACCTGACCACACCCGTTCCCTACGCTGAAATACGGCGGTCGCCGATATTGTCTTTGTACCGCAACGAGAAAAATCGTTGCATGAACAGCCCACGCCTCCGCATCGGCCGTGTCTCGATGATCCATCATGCGTACGAACTCACCATGGTCTGCGAACATCGACGACCATGGTTCAGTCATCCTGCAAACGCTCGCATCATCGCGGAACTGTTCCCACAACTAGACGAACAACGTCTCACCGAATCCTTGGCGTGGGTAGTCATGCCCGATCACGTCCATTGGCTGTTCCAATTGGGGGAGCGGCCGCTTTCCCATGTGGCACAACGATTCAAATCACGTAGCGCCTTACTGCTGAACCGCCTGCATCATCGTCAGGGCAGGATCTGGCAGACCGGCTATCACGACCACTGCCTTCGCTCGGACGAATCGTTCCGGCGCCACGCTTTCTACGTCATGGAAAATCCGGTGCGGGCTGGGCTGGCGAGCCGCATCGGCGAGTATCCATTCGCGTGGTGCCGATGGCCGTTGGAGGACGATTCCCGGTAGATATCGACCGATGGTGGATACCGACGCGTGGCACGCAACGACCAACGGTCGTTGCCTACCGGCCTGTGCGCGACTGTTGTTCGACACCCGGCCCCTCAGCCCAACAACGTTTCCAGCACCGCCATGCGCACCGCCACGCCGTTGGCCACCTGGCGCAGCACCCACGACTGCGGGCCGTCGGCCACGTCGTCGGTGACTTCCACGCCACGGTTGATCGGGCCCGGGTGCAGCACGGCCGCGTCCTGGCCGGCGCGCTTCAGGCGCGCGGCGTTCAAACCGTATTCGGCGTGGTACTGCTCGATCGAAGGGACCAGGCCTTCTTCCATGCGCTCGCGCTGCAGGCGCAGCATCATCAGCGCATCCACGCCTTCCAGCATCTGGTCGAAATCCTGGCCGACGATGCAACCCTTCAGCGTGTCATCGTCCGGCAGCAGCGACTGCGGGCCGCACACGCGGATCTCGCCCACGCCCAGCGTGCGCAGGGCATGCAGGTCGGTGCGGGCCACGCGTGAGTGCTTCACGTCGCCGACGATCACCACCTTCATCTTCGAGAAATCGCCGCCCTTGGCCTGGCGCAGGGTCAGCATGTCCAGCAGGCCCTGGGTCGGGTGCGCGCTGCGGCCGTCGCCGGCATTGATCAGCGCGGTGCCCTCGCCCGCCGCGGTGGCCAGCTCGGCCACGGCACCGTCATCCGGGTGACGCACGACGAAGCCACGCACGCCCATCGCTTCCAGGTTCTTCAATGTGTCGCAGGCGGTTTCGCCCTTGCGCGTGGACGAGGTGGAGGCGTCGAAGTTCAGCACGTCCGCGCCCAGCCGCTGCGCGGCCAGCTGGAACGAGCTGCGGGTGCGGGTGGAGGGTTCGAAGAACAGTGTGCACACCGCCGAACCGCCCAGCACGTGGCGCTTGTTGCCGACCCGACCGACCGCCGCATCGCGGATCTGGCCGGCGCGGTCGAGCAGCTGCAGCAGGGTTTCGCGGGGCAGACCTTCCAGGGTCAGCAGGTGGCGCAGGCGTCCGTCGGAATCGAGTTGCGAGGCGGTCATGGGCAGGGTCTGGGGGTCAGGAAACGGGGGTGGCATCGTCCGGCGAGGACAGCCAGCGTTCGATGATCACCGCGGCGGCCACCGCATCCAGCGTGGCCGCATCGCGGCGCCGCTTGCGGCCTTCGGCGCGCTCGACGGCGAACCGGCGGGCCGCTTCGACCGAGCTGGAGCGCTCGTCGATCAGCACCACCGGCAGCTTGAAACGTTCCCGCAGCTGGCGGGCAAAGCCCTGCGCGCGCTTGCGGTTGGGCTGGTCCTGGCCATCCAGGGTGAGCGGGTCGCCCACCACCAGGCCATCGGGCCGCCATTCCTTGATCAGGCGTTCGACCGCGGTCCAGTCCGGGCCGTTGCCGTGCACGTCCACCACGGCGATGGCGCGGGCATGAGTGCCGAAGGAACTGCCGATCGCCACCCCGATCCGGCGCGAGCCGACATCGAAGCCGAGCACGGTGCCGTCGCGGCGGATGGTGGCCGGCTCAGACATTGCCGCTGTAGTCCGTCAACCGGAACAGGTCCACCCCGATCCGTGCGGCGGCGCCTTGCCAGCGCTGCTCCAGCGGCGTGGCGAACAGCAGTTCGGCATCGGCCGGCACGGTCAGCCAGCTGTTGTCGGCGATCTCGCCTTCCAGCTGGCCCTCGGTCCAGCCGGCACAGCCGAGCGTGACCAGCACATTGCGCGGGCCTTCGCCGCGGGCCATGGCTTCGAGGATGTCGCGCGAGGTGGTCAGGTACACGCCCTCGCCCACCTGCAGGCTCGATTCCCACGCACGTGCATCGTCATGGATGACGAAGCCACGCTCGGGATGCACCGGGCCGCCGTTGAGCACCACCTGGTCGCGCAGGACGAGGTCGTCGGTCTGGATCTCCATCTGCGCCAGCACATCGCCCAGCGTGTACTCGGACGGCTGGTTGACCAGCACGCCCATGGCACCGTTCTCGTCGTGCTGGCAGATCAGGCTTACGGTGCGCGCGAAGGTCGGATCGGTCAGCGACGGCAGCGCAACCAGCAGGTGATCGGCAAGGGAGGTAGGCAACGTGGACATGGGCCCATTCTACCCGCTGCATCCTCACACGGGCGTGAGCCTCGGCTACGATGCGTGCAGTCATGGACGTGTGTACGCAACGGAGAGCACGATGAACCCGCAGCCACCCCTTTCCCCTGCCTCGCGCGCCGCCATCGTGCTGATCGCGCTGTTGCAGGGCCTGATGCTGTACGCGGTGCAGGAAGCGGCCGACCACGGGCCCTTCCAGGCATTCGCCACGCGCCTGTGCTGGTACACCTGGGTGCTGAGCGTCCCCACCGCCGTTGCGCTGACCCTGGTGGACCTGCGTGACCGCCGCCTGTGGCTGCACGCGGCGCTGGCCTCGGCCGTGGTGCTGGCGATGGCCGGCTGGATCGGCTGGAACCTGGGCGGAACGCCCGACGACCTGCGCCAGGCACCGCTGCTGCTGCCGTTCTCCGTGTGCGTGGCCGTCGCGGTGTTCGTCGCGCTGCCGTGGTGGCAGTTCCGGCTGCAGCATGGACACTGGCGCGCCACGTACGCAGCCCTGTTCGAGCGCGCCTGGCAGAACGGGCTGACCCTTGCGCTGGCACTGGGCTTCACTGGGCTGACCTGGATGCTGCTGTGGCTGTGGGCGGCGCTGTTCGACCTGGTGGACATCCACTTCTTCCGCGACATGTTCCGCGAAAAAGCCTTCATCGCGCTGGCCACTGGCATGCTGTTCGGGTTCGGCGTGCTGATCGGGCGCACCCAGGACCGGGCCATCCAGGTCATCCGCCAGGTGCTGTTTGCCGTGGCGCGCGGCCTGCTGCCGCTGCTGGCGTTCATCGCGGTGATCTTCGTGGTCTGCCTGCCCTTCACCGGGCTGGAGCCGCTGTGGCGCACGCGCTCGGCGGCCACGGTACTGCTTGCCCTGGTGCTGCTGCTGATCGTCTTCAGCAACGCGGTGTACCAGCATGAAAGCGAGCTGCCGCCCTACCCGGCGTGGCTGCGCCGGCTGGTCGAAGCCAGCCTGCTCACGCTGCCGGTGTATGCGGCACTGGCGCTGTATGCGATGGGCCTGCGCATCAGCCAGTACGGGGTCACCCTGGAGCGCTTCTGGGCGCTGCTGGCGGCGCTGCTGGTGTTCGGTTACGCGGTGGGTTATGCGCTGGCCGCGGTGCACAGGCGCGGGCGCTGGCTGCAGCGGATCGAACCGGTCAACCGCTGGATGTGCTGGGTGGTGCTGGGCGCGGCGGTGCTGGCCAATACGCCGGTACTGGACCCGATCCGGATCAGCCTGGCCAGCCAGGTCGCCCGGTTGCAGGCAACCGCGCCGGCAATCAAGGGCGAAGACGCCACCGATCTGCGCTTCGGCTATGGCCGGCGCGGCGCCGAGGTGCTGAAGGAACTGCAGCAGGACCCGCGCTTCCGCGACGATCCGCGTGCAAGCACCCTGATCGCCAATGTCCTGAGCGTGGACGCGCGGCAAGTCCGTTATGGGAACTACAGCGACGCCATCAAAGACCTCAAGGTGCTGCAGCAGCAGCTGAAACTGGCCAAGAGCAGCCCGGCGCCAGACCCGGACTGGTGGCAGGCGTTGCTGGCCAGGACCGTGAACGTCAGCAGCTGCCTGGAAATGGACGAGGTCTGCGTGGCACTGCGCCGCGACCTGGATGGCGACGGCGTGGACGAGATGCTGTTGTGCCACGAGCCCTCGTGGGGTGGCGCGGTATGCCGCCTGCACGCGCGCGATGGCAAGGACTGGACCGATGCCGGCAAGATCGAGTTCCCGATGCCCTCCGAATACCGCGGCGACCCGGCGTACGACCCGCTGCTGCGGGGTAACCTGACGATCCATCCAGCACGCTGGCCGCAACTGTCGCTCGGCGATGGGCCTAGACTGGGCATCGAACAACCTCCCGTTGAAGACGAGACCCCATGAGCGGCTACTGCCTCATCGCACCGGGCCATCCGGTGCACGGTCATTACCATGACCACGAATATGGCTTCCCGCAACGCGACGAACGCGAGCTGTTCGAGCGCCTGCTGCTGGAAATCAACCAGGCCGGGCTGAGCTGGGAGACGATCCTGAAGAAGCGCGAAGGGTTCCGCGCCGCCTACAGCCAGTTCGATGTGGATACCGTGGCCGGCTATGGCGAGCGCGACGTGGAGCGCCTGCTCAACGATGCGGGCATCATCCGCAACCGGCTCAAGGTGCATGCGGCCATCCACAACGCCCAGGTGATCCAGCAGCTGCGGGCAAGCCATGGCAGCTTCGCGGCATGGCTGGATGCGCACCACCCGCGCGACAAGGCCGAGTGGGTGAAGCTGTTCAAGAAGACGTTCCGCTTCACCGGCGGCGAAATCACCGGTGAATTCCTGATGAGCCTGGGCTACCTGCCCGGCGCGCACAGCCCGGATTGCCCGGTGTACAAACGCCTGCAGAAACTCAAGAAAACCGGGTAAACCCTCAGACGCCCATGTAGCGGCCGGGCCGATGGTTGAACATCAGCACCAGGCTCAGCACCACCGCGCCGATCGCCGAATACATCACCTTGTCCGGCGAGAGCACGAAGAACGCCACGCCCATCAGCAGCGTGTCGAACGACATCTGCACCTTGCCCGCGCTCCAGCCACGGGTGCGCTGCAGGTATACCGCCAGGATGCCGATGCCGCCCAGGCTGGCGCGGTGGCGGATGTAGAACAGGATGCCCAGCCCGGCCAGCGCGCCGCCCACCAGCGCCGAATACAGCGAGCTCATGTGGGCGAAATCGGCCCAGCGCGGCAGCAGGTCGGTCAGCACGCCGCAGGCGGTGACCGCCGCGAAGGTCTTCAGGGTGAATTCCCAGCCCATGCGCCGCACCGCCACCCAGTAGAACGGCAGGTTGACCAGCACGAACACCAGGCCGAAATTCCAGCCGAATGCATAGTGGGCCAGGAACGCCAGGCCGGCCATGCCGCCGATCATCAGCCCGCCCTTGGCGAAGATCGCCAGGCCCAGCGAGGCCACCAGGGTGGCCAGGATCATGCCCTGCACGTCCTCGGCCACCGAATGGCGCAGGGCGTTGGCATCGGCCACGGTGCCGGCGCTGTCCGGCGGCGGGGTCAGCGGGCCGGCGGTGACCAGATGGCCGTCAGCGTCGTCGCACGGCGCGGGGCCATGGGATTCAAGGGACATGGGGGGTGGGGCCAGACACGTGGGGAGCGGTATTAGACACGATCCGCGTGACAGTTGCAGGTGAAATCGATTCATCCCGCAACGAATGACTGCTTCACCCGGTCCGGTCCTTCAAATGGTGGGCCACCAAGGCGTTGGCGTGGCCATGGCCCAGGCCATGCTGGCTCTTCAGGAAGGTGACCAGGGCCATGTGCCTGAGCCCGCCCTGCGTGGCCAGCAGGGCAAGCCAGTGTCCCACTGGCTGCCCATAGGTCTTTTCGATGGACGGGAAGTACGACGCGGGACCTTTGACCGGGGCGGTGTCGCTCATGACCTGTTCCTTGCAGAGGGGTTCATCCACTACGACGCTGGCCAGGGCAGGAAATCGACATCCGTCAGCGGGTGACCTGCTTCTGCCGTTCCGCGTTGTAGCGGTCGCCCACGATGGCGATGCCGTCCAGCGCCGCCGCGATCTGCTGCAGGTCGGCCTCGTGCAGGACCAGCTCGGCAGCGGCCAGGTTCTCTTCCAGCCGGTGCAGCTTGGTGGTGCCGGGAATCGGCACGATCCAGGGCTTGCGCGCCAGCAGCCAGGCCAGCGCTACCTGCGCCGGGGTGGCCTGGCGGGCGGCGGCAATGGCGCCGATGGCCTCGACCAGCGCCTGGTTGGCGCGGCGCGCCTCCACCGCAAAGCGCGGCAGCGAGCTGCGGAAATCGGTGGGCGCAAACTCGGTATCGGCGGTGATCGCCCCGGTCAGGAAGCCGCGCCCCAGCGGGCTGAACGGCACGAAGCCGATGCCCAACTCTTCAAGCACCGGCAGCACGCTCTGCTCCGGCTCGCGCCACCACAGGGAGTACTCGCTCTGCAGCGCCGCCACCGGCTGCACCGCATGCGCGCGGCGGATGCTGGTTTCGCCGGCTTCGGACAGCCCGAAGTGCTTCACCTTGCCTTCCGCGATGAGGTCCTTGACCGTGCCGGCGACATCTTCGATGGGCACGTTCGGGTCGACCCGGTGCTGGTAGAACAGGTCGATGCGGTCGGTCCTGAGCCGCTGCAGGCTGGACTCGCAGACGGCGCGGATGTTCTCCGGGCGGCTGTCCAGCCCCAGGTCGGCATTGGCCTCCTTGAACCCGAACTTGGTCGCAATGACCACCTGGTCGCGGTACGGCGCCAGCGCCTGGCCCAACAGTTCCTCGTTGCGGAACGGCCCGTAGACCTCGGCGGTGTCGAAGAAGGTCACCCCGTGTTCCACCGCTGCGTGCAGCAGCGCAACGCCATCGCTCACCTGCGGCGCGGTGCCGTAGGCATGGCTCAGGCCCATGCAGCCCAGCCCGAGCGCGGAAACGCGCAGGCCGCTGTTGCCAAGGATTCGTGTCTGCATGGGGTGCTCCTTCGAGTGGGGACCCCAACGATACGCCCGCTCACGCCGGCGATTGCACTGCCGGAACCACTGGTGGTCATGAGCGAAGCTCATCAATGGCGCCTGCGGGTGCAGGCGCCATCTACCTGCCTCAGCGTTCGGCCACGGTCCCGATCAGGGCCAGCAGGAGCAGCAGGCCACCGGCGATGATCACCAGGATGTGCCAGACGTTGAGCCGGTCCATGCGCTCCATGTCGACCCGTTCATCCTGATGGTAACGGCGCAGCAGGCTGTTGACCGGCAGCAGCGGTACGAACGTGAACAGCGCCAGCAGCCAACCGGCGTTGGGCAGCCGGCTGGCGAAGTTGAGCAGGAAGTAGGTCACCGCCAACAGTCCTGGCGCGAAGGCCAGTTCGCGACGCCGGCTGCTGGCCGCGTCACTCAGCTCGCGGAAGCAGAAGAAAGACCAGATCGGCGAGAACAGCGCGCGCGCCCAGGGCCACTGGTCGCCGCCGGTCTCGCGCTTGATCGCCTGCCAGTTACGCCAGAACCAGTACATCGGGTACAGCCCGAGCGTAGTGGGTGAAAGCAGCACCATTTTCAGCGTGGAAGGCGAGTAGTACTCGGCCGCATCGGAAATCGCCCGTGCCTGGGACTGGGATTCCGGCAGCGTGCCGGGCAAAGCAGGTGGCATCGGAATGGTCGCCGGTGCGCGGTATGGATCATGCAATTCCATGTGCATTCTCATCATTGGCAGTGTCACCGGCGCGGTGCCGGCCCCTTGAAACACCACTTGCAACAAAGGCGCGCCGGCATTGCACCGTACGCGCCCGGTTTCCCCGCCCGCAGCTTCAGCGGACTTCGGAAATCTCCACGCCGTCCAGGCCCTGCGACAGCGTGCGTGCGTCACCGCCCTGCGAGAGCTTGATGCGCAGGCGCACCTCGTTCTGCGAATCGGCGTAGCGCAGCGCGTCTTCGTAGCTGATCTCGCCGGCCTGGTAGAGCTCGAACAGGCTCTGGTCGAAGGTGCGCATGCCCAGCTGCACCGATTCCTTCATCACTTCCTTGAGCTTGTGGATCTCGCCGTCGCGGATGTAATCCTGCACCAGCGGCGTGCCCAGCATGATTTCCATCGCCACCTTGCGCGACTTGCCATCCGGCGAGGGCACCAGCTGTTGGGCGACTACGCCCTTGAGGTTCAGCGACAGATCCATCAGCAGCTGGCTGCGGCGGTCTTCCGGGAAGAAGTTGATGATGCGGTCCATCGCCTGGTTGGCGTTGTTGGCATGCAGCGTACACAGCACCAGGTGGCCCGTTTCGGCGAACGCGATGGCGTGGTCCATGCCCTCGCGGGTACGCACTTCGCCGATCATGATCACGTCCGGCGCCTGGCGCAGGGTGTTCTTCAGCGCCGCTTCCCAGCTGTCGGTATCGATGCCCACTTCGCGCTGGGTGATGATGCAGCCTTCGTGCTTGTGCACGAATTCGATCGGGTCTTCGATGGTGATGATGTGCCCGGTGGAATTCAGGTTGCGGTAACCGATCATCGCCGCCAGCGAGGTGGACTTGCCGGTACCGGTCGCACCCACGAACAGGATGATGCCGCGCTTGGTCATCGCCAGCGTCTTGATGATCGGCGGCAGGCTCAGCTCTTCCACGGTGGGAATGCGGGTTTCAATGCGGCGCAGGACCATGCCGACCTGGTTGCGCTGGTAGAAGCAGCTCACGCGGAACCGGCCCACGCCGGACAGGCCGATGGCGAAGTTGCACTCGTGGGTTTTTTCGAACTCTTCGCGCTGCGCCGGCGTCATCACGTTCAGCACCAGGTCGCGGCTCTGCTGCGGCGTGAGCGGGGTCTGGGTGATGGGCGAGATCTTGCCGTTGACCTTGATCGCCGGCGGCATGCCCGCGGTGATGAAAAGGTCCGACGCCTTCTGGTGCGCCATCAGCTTGAGGAACGAGGTGAAGTCGATGGTGGTGCTGGTGGTATTCATGGCGATGTGCTCCGGAAACCTTGCCGAACGCCGGGCATGGCCCGGCGCTGCCGAATCTGTCGCGCCGGGAAGGCCCGGCGCCACCATCATTCGAAGATGCGCTTGTCCTTGGCGTATTCCTTGGCCTGGTTGCGCGTGATCAGGCTGCGCTTGACCAGGTCCTGCAGGTGCTGGTCGAGCGTCATCATGCCCATCTGCTGGCCGGTCTGGATCGCCGAGTACATCTGCGCCACCTTGTCTTCGCGGATCAGGTTGCGGATGGCCGGGGTGCCGACCATGATTTCCCACGCGGCGGTGCGCCCGCCGCCCACCTTCTTCAGCAGCGCCTGCGAAATCACCGCGCGCAGCGATTCGGACAGCATCGAGCGCACCATCGGCTTTTCGCCGGCGGGGAACACGTCGATGATGCGGTCGATGGTCTTGGCCGCCGAGCTGGTGTGCAGCGTGCCGAACACCAGGTGGCCGGTTTCGGCGGCGGTCAGCGCCAGCCGGATGGTTTCCAGGTCGCGGAGTTCGCCGACCAGGATGATGTCCGGGTCTTCACGCAGTGCCGAACGCAGTGCTTCGTTGAAGCCGTGCGTATCGCGATGCACTTCGCGCTGGTTGATCAGGCACTTCTGCGAGGTGTGCACGAATTCGATCGGGTCCTCGACGGTGAGGATGTGGCCGTATTCGTTCTTGTTGATGTAGTCGATCATCGCCGCCAGCGTGGTCGACTTGCCCGAACCGGTCGGGCCGGTCACCAGGATCAGGCCCTGCGGCTGGTCGATCAGCTCGCGGAAGATCGGCGGCGTGTTCAGGTCTTCCAGGGTCAGCACTTCGGACGGAATGGTACGGAACACCGCACCGGCGCCACGGTTCTGGTTGAACGCGTTGACGCGGAAGCGCGCCAGGCTGGGAATCTCGAACGAGAAGTCGACTTCGAGGAATTCCTCGTAATCGCGGCGCTGCTTGTCCGACATGATGTCGTAAACGAGCGCGTGGACCTGCTTGTGGTCCAAGGCCGGAATGTTGATGCGACGGACATCGCCGTCCACGCGGATCATCGGCGGCAGGCCTGCCGACAGATGAAGGTCCGACGCTTTGTTCTTAACGGAAAACGCCAACAGCTCGGCGATATCCATACGCTGCTACTCCCCATAGACTGCTGCGACTGGAAGGATCTTTCCCCGGTCGGCAGTATAGCCTCCCTGATCCACCGCGAAATCTCTTTGTGTCCTGCCCCGTGAGCGCCACCCGTGACCGCCCTGCCCCTGCCCACCCTGCTGCTGAACCTGCACAACGCGGCCACGGCCGCCGGGCGGCCACCGCCGCGCCTGCTGGCGGTGTCCAAGACCCAGCCGGCAGAGGCCGTGGCGGCGCTGGCGGCGCAGGGCCAGCGCGCGTTCGGCGAGAACTACGTGCAGGAAGCGGTGGCAAAGATCGATGCGCTGGCGGCCCTGGGGCTGGAGTGGCACCTGATCGGCCACCTGCAGTCCAACAAGGCCGACCTGGCCGCGGAGCGCTTCGACTGGGTGCAGAGCGTGGACCGGGCCAAGCTGGTTACCGCGCTGGCTACGCACCGCCCGGCCGCGTTGCCGCCGTTGAACGTGCTGGTGCAGGTCAATATCGACGATGAAGGCAGCAAGCACGGCTGCACGCCCGACGCCGTGCCGGCGCTGGCCGCCGCCATCGCCGCCGAACCACGCCTTTGCCTGCGCGGGCTGATGGCCATCCCTGCGCCGTGGCCGGACCCACACCGCCGCGCCCAGGCCTTTGAACGCATGCACGCGCTGTTTGCCGAGCTGGCCACCCGCTACCCGCAGGCCGACACCCTCTCGATGGGCATGAGCGGCGACTATCCCGACGCCATTGCCCATGGCGCGACCATGGTCCGCGTCGGCACCGCCTTGTTCGGCGCACGCCATTGAGGGGCCCACCCACCCGTAGCGCGGGGCCCTGCCCCGCGGCCCAGATCACATACAAGGATGCCCAATGAGCACTTCGATCACCTTCATCGGCGGCGGCAACATGGCGCGCAGCCTGATCGCCGGCCTGGTCCGCCAGGGCACTGCCCCGGGCAACATCCATGTGGCCGAACCGGTGGCCGGGCTGCGCAGCCAGCTCACCACCGACTTCGGCGTGAAGACCTACGCCAGCGCCAGCGAAGCGGCCGCGCAGGGCGCGGTATGGGTGCTGGCGGTGAAGCCGCAGGTGCTGCGCGATGTCTGTGCGTCGCTGGCGGAGATCGCCCAGGCCCAGGCCCCGCTGGTGGTATCCATCGCCGCCGGCATCACCAGTGCGCAGCTGCTGCGCTGGCTGGGCGGTACCGGCGCGGTGGTACGCGCCATGCCCAATACCCCGGCGCTGCTGGGTGCAGGCGTGACCGGTCTGTTTGCCACCGCAGGGGTCAGCGCCGAACAGCGTGGCCAGGCCGACACCGTGTTGGCCAGCGCCGGGCGCACGGTGTGGATCGAGGATGAAGCACGCATGGATGCGGTCACCGCCGTCTCCGGCAGTGGCCCGGCCTATGTGTTCCTGTTGGCCGAGGCGATGGAAGCGGCCGGCATCGCGCAGGGCCTGCCGGCCGACGCCGCGCGCACGCTGGTGGTGCAGACCCTGCTGGGCGCCAGCCGCATGCTGGACGAATCCGGCGAAGCCCCGGCCGAGCTGCGTCGGCGCGTCACCTCGCCGAACGGCACCACGCAGGCCGCGATCGAGAGCTTCCAAGGCGCCGACTTCGAGGCCATCGTGGCGCGCGCGATCGACGCGGCGACGCGACGGGGACAGGCGTTGTCGGCGGCCAACGACTGATCCGGGTCAGCCCCAGCGCTGCGCGCCATCCCCCTGCTCGCCCAACGCGTCCCCGGGATTGGCCAACCGGCAGCGCTTCAGTGAAAGACACCCACAGCCGATGCAGTCGGTGAGCTGGTCGCGCAGCAACAGCAGTTCCTCGATGCGTTGATCCAGCTCGCCGCGCCACAGCGCCGACATCTTCGCCCACTCGGCGCGGGTCGGCGTCTTGTTCTCTGGCAGCGCCGCAAACGCGTTGGCCACCGCTTCCAACGGCATGCCCACCCGCTGTGCGACGCGGATCACCGCCAGCCGACGCAGTACGTCGCGGCTGAAGCGACGCTGGTTGCCGGCCGTGCGCAGGCTGCGGATCAGGCCCTTGCGCTCATAGAAGTGCAGCGCCGATACCGCCACGCCGCTGCGACGTGCCACGTCGCCTACACTCAGCTCCTGCGCGATCACTGCTTGACCTCAACCATGGTTAAGGTGTCATCGTGCGGCACCTCGCGGTGTGCCGCAAGCACCGCGCTTCTTCGTTCCTGGAATCCGCATGTCTTCCGATGTCGCTGTACTGCCCGCCGACGCGCCCACGTCGATCCTCTCGCCGCGCTACCGCGCCACCACCATTGGCATGGTCGCGCTGGTGTCGCTGCACGCGTTCGAAGCGCTGGCCGTGGCTGCGGCCATGCCCACCGTGGCGCGTGAGCTGGATGGCCTGCGCCTGTATGCGCTGGCGTTCGGCGGCACGCTGGCCACCAGCGTGATCGGCATGACCCTGGCGGGCCGCTGGAGCGACCGGCTCGGCCCGGCCCGGCCGTTGTGGCTGGGCCTGTGCTGCTTCATCGCCGGCCTGCTGGTGGCCGGGCTGGCCCAGCACATGCCGGTGCTGGTGATCGGCCGGCTGCTGCAGGGGCTGGGCGCCGGTGCCATTTCCGTGTCGCTGTACGTGCTGGTCGGGCGCACCTTCCCCGAATCGCTGCGGCCACGCGTCTTTGCCGCGTTCTCGGCAGGTTGGGTGGTGCCCTCGCTGATCGGCCCTGCCATCAGCGGGTTGATCGTGCAGCACGCCGGCTGGCGCTGGGTGTTCCTGGGCGTGCCGTTGCTGGCCATCCCGGCCGCGCTGCTTTTGCGGCCGGCGCTGCGCGAGGTGCCGCCGCTGGCTGCCGCGCCGCGTTCGGAGGGCAGCGTGGTGCGCTGGGCGATCGGTGCGTCCGTGGGCGCGCTGCTGCTGTACCTGGGCGGCCAGCAGGTTGGCTGGCCGGCACTGGCCGTGCTGCTGCCGGCGGTGGCGCTGTTGGCGCTGTGCAGCTGGAAGCTGTTGCCGCGCGGCACCCTGCGCCTGCGGCGGGGCCTGCCCAGCGTGATCGCCCTGCGCGGTATTGCGGCGTCGGCCTTCTTTGGCTGCGAGGCGTTCCTGCCGCTGCTGCTGCAGCGTGAGCGTGGCCTGAGCCCGCTGCTGGCCGGGGTGGCGTTGAGCCTGGGCGCGCTGGGCTGGTTCAGCGGGTCGTGGTTCCAGGGCCATGGGGGCCAGGGGCTGTCGCGTCGCCAGCTGCTCACCGCCGGTGCGCTGCTGATGTGCACCGGCATCATCGGCACCGCGCTGGCGATCCAGCCCGGCGTACCGTTGGCCCTGGCGCTGGCCGGGTGGACCTTGACCGGACTCGGCATGGGGCTGATCTACCCGAGCCTGTCGGTACTGACGTTGTCGTTGTCGCCGCCGGCGCAGCAGGGCGCGAACACCTCTGCGCTGCAGTTGAGCGAGGCCCTGGGCGTGGCCACCACGCTGGCCATTTCCGGCTCGCTGTTCGCGCTGATGCTGTCGGTGGATGTGACCCTGGGTTACCTGCAGACGTTCGCGATCATGTTGCTGCTGGCCGCTGCGAGCGTGGTGGTGGCGCGGCGGGTCTGACCGCTACGGCGCCACCTCTTCCAGGTCTTCGCGCAGGATCCGCCGGATCTCCAGCACCGCCTGCGGGGTTTCCTGCACGCTGTGGCCGGAGATGATCACCTTCTCCGACACCGCGCCGGGCAGGTGCGCGCTCCAGTAGGGCACCAGGCCGTCGTCGGACTGCTCCAGCGGCACCTCGGCTTTGCGCTGGGCGATGATCGAGTGGTACTTCAGGCCCGGCATGATCGGCAGTGCCGCGGCCGCCTTCACGAACGGATCGGTGGCCTTGAGGTTGTCGATGCTGTTGGGAATCTGCAGCTTGGTGGCCTGCGCCGACTGCACTTCGGATTGCTGCAGGGCCTGGAACACGTCCTCGAACTTGCCGAGGATGGTGATCGGCAGGCGCACCAGGCGCCCGATGAAGCGTCCGACCCGGTTGCCGGCGATATCGGTGCCCTGGTGGGGTGCGGCGATGAAGATGGCGCGCTCCACGTTCGGTTCGGCATCGAAGTGCAGCAGCGGGCCCAGTTTGGCCTGGACGCGCTTGAGCCGCTCACCTTTCAGGTCGTAGTTGGCCAGCAGCTGGTTCCACAGCGTGTCGCCGGAACTGGTGACCAGCAACCGGGCCAGCACGCCCCCCATGCTGTGGCCGATGAACACCATGTCCTTCGACGCACGCGAGGTGCCCTTCGGGTCGAAATGCCGGAGCGTGTTGTCGAACGTCTGGTCGATCTCGAAACGGTTCAGTGCAATCGGCGCGTTGGTCGGGTAGTACACCTGCCACACCTGGAAGTGCCTGCGCAGCTCGGGATCGCCCAGGATCTCGTTGGCCACGTTCACCCAGGCCTCCGGGCTGCTGCCCAGCCCATGCAGCATGAAGATGATGCGGCGGTTCGGATCCCACGGCTGCATCAGGTACATGTGCGGTTCGGCAATGCCTTCGCTCAGGCCGAACAGCGTGCGCAGCGACTGGGTGGCAAAGCCGGACTGGGCCAGCCACATGCCGTAGGCGGCGGTGAAGTTGCCGGCCAGCGGCACCTTCTCGCCATGCAGGTCCACGCTTTCGGTGGATTCAGGCGAATACACGTCGAACAGCACCTGGGTGGTGTCCAGCACCTGCTGCAGCGTATCGCCCTTGAAGCGCAGCAACGCGGTGGCATTGATTGCCGACATCTCGCTGTACTGCGGAATCTCGGCCTTCCCACCGTCCACCGGCGCGATCAGCTTGGGCGGGTCCATCACCACCACCAGCTCGGCCCCAAAGCCGTCGCGGCGATACGTACTGCGCAGGCCGGCGAAACTCACCGACGATGCCGACACCATCGTGGTGGGAATGCTGGCCAGGCGCAGCTCGTCGAAGTCCGAGGTCAGCGTCCAGCGCTCGCCCGCCACCGCGGCGTTGTAGTCCTCCCCTTCCAGCGCGCTTTCGCGGCTGCGCTTGAACACCACCGTGGCGGTCTGTTCGGCGGCGTAGTTGTAGTAGTCGCGCACCTGGGTCTGGCGGTCTTCGAACGCGCGGTCCGACGGCGTGCGCCCGCTGAAGAACAGGTAGGCATACGCGTACCGCGCTGCTTCCAGCCACGCATCCAGCGCCGCATCGGACATCGGGGTCTTGTCGCGGTCCTTCGGCTTGGGCGTGAGTGCCAGCGCGTTCTTCACCCACAGCTCGGACAGCGTTGACAGCCGCTGTTCCTCGGGCAGGTCGCGGGTGTCCTTCAGGGTCTTCTCGCAGGCGGCAACATCCTTCTCGCACAGCGCCACGTCCAGGCCGATCACGCTCAGCGTTTCCTGCGAGGCCATGCTGAACTTGCCGGAGGTGAGCACATCGCCGCGCTTGTTGGCCAGGTAATCGGTGGGCGAGACCTGCTTCATGGTGACCATGGCGCAGCCGCTGGACAGCAGCAGCGACAGCAGCACCGCCAGCAGGGGTGCGCCACGGCGAAGGAGCCGGCTCATGGCTTCACCTCCGGGTCGATGCCCGGCACGCCGACGCGGATCAGCTGCGAGAAGCGCGGATCATCGCCAGCGGCACGCGCGCGATCGGTGATGCGGCCGCGCGCCTTCAGCGTGGCGAAGTCCACGCCGGGCGTGAGCACGCCCAGGTCACGCGCGTATTCGGCGAAATAGCCGGAGGCGAGCAGCCGGTAGTCCAGCGGCAAGCCCGGCGCGATCTGCTTGGCCAGTTCGTACACGATGGTGGTGCAGTTGCTGGTCAGCGTGTTGTAGAACGCCGGTGCGGCATCCAGTCTGCGCGCTTCGCCCAGGTAGGACACGAACAGGCCCTTGAGCTGGTCGCGGGTCATGCCCTTCAGGCGATACAGGTACACATCCTCGCCGCGCACGTTGCTGCGCACCCGCACGATGTCGGTTTCCTCGGCCGCCACCAGGGTCATCTCGAATTTGCGGAAGAACCCGCCCAGCGCCGAGAACGATTCGCCGCGCTCCTTGCGGATCTCCAGCGAGAACACCAGCTGGCGGCCGTCGGCGAAGCCGAACGAGACCAGCGTGTGCGCGATCATCGGCCCCATCCAGTACGACAGCACCAGGTCGGCCGAACGCAGCTGGTCCAGGTCGTACTCGCGGCGCTCCCAGCGCACGTCGTGGTCGTCATCGGTGCGCCAGGTGAAGTTGCGCACGTTGTCGAGCACCACCCGGGAGCCGTCGAACTCCACCACCTTCAGCCGCTGGGCGACATCATCGGCCCAGACCCGGTCCTGGCGCGGGCTGAGCAGCAGCCACCACACGCCGCAGAGGACCAGCGCGGCCACGAACAGCGGGCCCGGCCAGCGCCCGGCACGGGCGCGGCCAACGGCCACGGCGGTGGCAAGCGCAAAGGCGCCCCACCCCGCCAACAGCACACCCTTCAGCCAACCCGGCCCGGAAAGCTGGTACGCCAGCAGCCCGGCTACCCACAGCGCTGCGACCAGCATCAATACGGCCAGCCCCCATCTTCCTGCTGTCTTCACACATCGTTCCGTCGGTTGGTCGGGGCGCTAGTTAGCCATAACCGCGGTGCGGGGGACATATTCCCCTGTTCAGGTTCGCTCAGCTACGCGAGGCGCCCACCTTCTGCCACGGCGCCATGCCCTTGCGGGCGCGCGGCAGCGCACGGCGCAGTGGCAGCCGGCGTGGCATCGGAATACCCACCCCGGGCGCGGCGGTATCGTCACGGCGCAGGTCCTCGGCGCGCTCGCCCACCAACAGGGCCGCCATCTCCTCCAGGCAGTTGCGCATCGCCCGGGCGGCCGTCTGCAGGGTATTCATGGCGTGTCTCCAATGACGAAGCGGGGACGGACTACGTTAAGACCGGCACCGCGTAGGGCTCGTGCAGGGGATGTGGCAGACGGATGAAAACCGCGCCCCATAGGCTTGTATCTGAGATTCATTTGCGTTCGCATCCTCACCTCCCGATAATCCGGGCCCTTAGTCCCCGGGATCCCCGTCATGCCTGCCCTGTCGCGCCGTTCGCCCTTGCTGCTGCTGGTTCCCACCCTGCTGGCGTCGGCCATGGCCCATGCCCAGGACACTAGCACCGCCCGTACCCTGGACGCGGTAAGCGTGGTCGCCGACCGCGCCAGCACCGCCACCAAGACCGATACCCCGCTCACCCAGACCCCGCAGGCGATCAGCGTGGTCACCAACGAGCTGTTCACCGACCGCGGCGCCCGCAACCTGCAGGAAACCCTGCGTTACAGCGCCGGCGTGACCGCCGATGCCTACGGCCTGGATACCCGCAGCGACGGCAGCACCGTGCGCGGTCTGGACCCGGTGCAATACCTGGACGGCCTGCGCCGCAGCTACGGCTTCAATCCGCTGGCACGCACCGAGGTGTACGGCCTGGAGCGGGTGGAAGTGCTGCGCGGCCCCTCGTCGGTGCTGTACGGCGCCGGCGCCACCGGCGGCATCATCAATGCCATCACCAAGCGCCCGACCTTCGGCGACCTGGGCGGCGAAGTGGCCCTGCAGCTGGGCAACTTCGACCGCAGACAGTTCCAGGGCGACGTGGCCGGCACCCTGAACGACGCCGGCACCCTGGCCGGTCGCTTCGTCGGCCTGGTGCGCGAATCCGGCATGCAGACCGACTACATCGACGATGACCGCGTGTACCTGGCGCCGTCGATCAGCTGGCAGGGCGAGCGCAGCACCCTCACCGTGCTGGCCAGCTACCAGCACGACAAGACCGCCTCCAGCCAGCAGTTCCTGCCCGTGGTGGCGACCCTCAACGCACCGGCCGGTTCGCCGCGTCTGGATCCGTCGACGTTCCTGGGCGACCGCGATTTCGACAAACTCGATTCGCGCGTGTACAGCGTCACCGCCCTGTTCGACCACAGCTTCAGCGACAGCATCAGCCTGCGCTCGGCCGTGCGCTACCTGGACGGCAAGACCGAATTCCGCGAACTGTACCCGGACACCTACTCCAATCCGCTGGACCCGTTCATCGATGCCGACAAGCGCGTGCTCAACCGCAACGCCTACGGCGTGCGCCCGGACGTACGTTCGCTGACCAGCGACAACGCGGTGCAGTTCGACTTCGCCACCGGCGCCTTCCAGCACCTGCTGCTGGCTGGCGTGGACTACAGCGATTACCGCGAGAAGTCCTGGAACCTGGATGCCACCCCGACCCCGATCGACATCTACAACCCGATCTCCACCGGCGTGACCATCAACGGCTGGGACCGCCTGCCCGACCAGCAGACCACCCAGCTGGGCGTGTACCTGCAGGACCAGATCCGCTGGGCCAACCGCGTCTCGCTGGTGCTGGGCGCACGCCGCGACCACGCGCGCAGCAAGACCGAAGGCCTGCCCAGCCAGACCGACAACGCCACCACCTACCGCGCCGGCCTGATCGGCGAGATCGGCGCGGGCGTGTCGCCATACATCAGCTACAGCGAGTCGTTCCTGCCGGTGACCGGCCAGGATCTTTACGGCCGTGCGTTCAAGCCGATGCAGGGCGACCAGTGGGAAGGCGGCATCAAGTGGCAGCCGGCGTCGAACATGCTGGTCACCCTGGCGGCCTATCGCATCACCGAGACCAACCGCCAGACCAACGATCCGGACAACGTGTTGAACGTGATCCAGACCGGCGAGATCGAATCGAAGGGCGTGGAAGTCGAGGGCCAGTTCCAGTTCGCGCACGACATCACCCTCACCGCGGCGTACTCGCGCAACAAGGCCGAAGTGACCAAGAGCAACTTCGCCATGGAAGTGAACCAGCGCCTCAACGACACCCCGCAGGAGCTGGCTTCGGTATGGCTGGGCAAGGCCTTCACCCTGGTCGACGACGCGCGCCTGCGCCTGGGCATCGGTGGCCGCTACGTGGGCAACACCCAGTCGCTGGGCTACGGTGGTTTCATCCGCACGCCCAGCTACACGCTGGTGGACGCGCTGGCCGAAGTGCAGGTGACCGACTGGACGATGGCGCTGAACATCACCAACCTGGGCGACAAGAAGTACTTCGCCCCGTGCCGTAATTTCGGTGACTGCTTCACCGGCAACCCGCGCACGGTGACCGGAACGATTTCGTACCGGTTCTGACGGTGTGCCGGGCGTGGCCCGGCACTACCGTGTCCGTACCCTCTCCAGCCGCCGCCAGAGACTTCAATGCAACGTTCCACCATCAAAGCCTGGTTCCTGGTCCACAAGTGGACCAGCCTGGTCTGCACCCTGTTCCTGCTGCTGTTGTGCGTGACCGGCCTGCCGCTGGTGTTCGGCGAGGAGATCGCCCACCTCAGCGAACCGCACGTGGACAACCCGCAGCCGCAGGCCGCGCATCGCAACCTGGATGAACAGGTACGCACCGCCGTGGCGCAGTACCCGGGCAACGTGCCGCTGTTCGTGGGCTGGGACTGGGAAGGCCACACGGTGTACGTCAACACCGGCACCGAGCCGGCCACGCCGCCGCCGCAGATGAAGACCGCGCTGCTCGATGCCAGCAGCGGTGAGGTGCTGCCCGCGCCGCAGTTCAACGAAGGGGTGATGTACTTCCTGTACCGGCTCCACACCGACCTGTTCCTCGGCCTGCCCGGCATGCTGTTCATGGGCGCGATGGGCCTGCTGTTCGCCGTGGCGATCATCTCCGGCCTGGTGCTGTACGGCCCCTTCATGCGCCGCCAGCGTTTCGGCACCCTGCGCACCGGGCGCAGCCGCCGGCTGGCCTGGCTGGACCTGCACAACGTGATCGGCGTGGTCACCCTGGGCTGGGCGCTGGTGGTGGGTATCACCGGCGCCATCAACACGATTGCGAAGCCACTGGAAACCGCCTGGCAGAGCCAGCAGCTGGGCGAGTTCGCCGCGCGTTACGCCGGCCAGCCGCGCCCGACCACGCTGGCCTCGCTGCAGGCCGCGGTGGACACCGCACGCGCTGCCGAGCCCGGCATGCGCCCGGCCTTTGTCAGCTTCCCGGGCACCGGCTACAGCGGTGACCACCACTATGGCGTGTTCATGCAGGGCAATACCCCGCTCACCGAACGCCTGTATCGCCCGGTGCTGATCGATGCGGCCAGCGGCGAACTCACCGCCCAGCCGCAGCTGCCCACCTACATGAGCGTGCTGCTGCTCAGCCAGCCGCTGCACTTCGGCGACTACGGCAAGCTGCCGTTGAAGATCCTGTGGGCGCTGCTGGACCTGCTCACCATCGCGGTACTGGTCAGCGGCCTGTACCTGTGGTTCAAGCGCGGCAGCACCGAAGCGCGGGTAACCGAGATCGAGCGGGCTGAAAAAACCGGGGGTGCGGCATGAGCCGGACGCCTGCGCCCAATGGCAGCCCGTTCACGGCGCCCGCGTGGATCGCCGCGGCAAGCCTGCTGGGTCTGGTCAGCGCGCTGGTTGGCGATGGCGTGTTCGATGTGGTGTCATGGGTGGTCTTTGCCGCATTGATCGGCCTGGTAGTGCGCGCCTGGGGGAAACGCACCCGGTGACGGGGTGATCCGGGCTCGCGGTGCCGACCAACGGTCGGCACTACCGGTCGGCATTGCCCGGTCGGCCCCCTGCCCCGTGGCGGGCGAAGTTGAGTGCCGCCGGCGATGCTTCATCTGCGCGCAGGCACAACTGCAGCTCGAACGTGGCCTCGCCCCCCGCCAACGGGTGATAGGCGACTTCCGCACTGCGGAACCCGGCCATGCTGGCGGGCACCACCGAGATGCCCGCCTCTACCGCCACCAGTGACAGCACCGCGTGCATGCCGTGCGCTTCCTGCACCACCTGGGGTGTGAATCCTGCCGCCGCGCACAGGCGCACGACCTGCGAATGGAAGCCCCTGCCCTCGCGCGCCGGCCACAGCACGAACGCTTCGTCGGCCAACATCGCCACCGTGAGATGCGCCTGCTCTGCGAGCGGGTGCGCGCGCGGCAGTGCGATGGCCAGGCGGTCGCTGTCGAATGCCTGCAGCCGCATGTCGTCGGCCTCGAACACCGGTGGAATCACCACGCCCACGTCGATCCGCTGTTCGCGCAGCATCTGGATCTGGCGTGCGGAGGTGGCTTCGATCAACTCCAGGCGAACGTCCGGGCTGCTCTGGCGGAAGCTGCGGATCACCCCGGGCAGGCGCCCGTACAGCGCGCTGCCCACATAGCCCAGCCGCACGGTACCGGTGCGCCCTTCAGCTGCATCGCGAGTGGCGACCAGCGCATGGTCGGCCTGCTGCAGCAGCAGGCGTGCCTCGGCCAGCAGCACTGCCCCGGCGGCGGTGAGCCCAAGGGTACGGTTGCCGCGCTGGATCAGCTCGCTGCCGATCTCGTCTTCCAGCTTGCGGATGGCCGCTGTCAGCGGTGGCTGTGACATGTGCAGGCGCGCCGCCGCGCGGTGGAAGTGCAGCTCTTCAGCAACAGCAACGAACTGGCGAAGCAGGCGGAGATCAACCATGGGCATGCATGCGCTGGACGGAAACCCCGCCAGTATGCCGTGCCGTTGACTACCTGCGTGGTTCTACCGTGGGCTGCGCGATGCGCGACCATTGCGCGGCGATGTCTTCGATGCTGTCGGCGGACGTGGCGCGCAGGTCCCGCGGGTAGGCCACGTCGTCGGCCTCCACGCTGCGGGTTGCGTGGAACTGGCCGTTGCTGGCACGCAGGATCCAGCCGCCATCACGGCAGGCCGTTGATGCAAGGAAGGCAACCCCCGGCGCCACCGCATCCGGGTGCAGCTCATCGGGCTCGCCCTCCACACCCCACATGCGGGTCTTGGCCACCGGCGAGATGGCATTGACCACGATGTTGTGCGGTGCGCCTTCAGCGGCCAGCACGTTGACGATACCCACCGCTGCCATCTTCGCGGCCGCATACGCGGCCAAGCCCTTCTGCACGTACTGCGGATACAGCGCGCGGTCGGAGGTGGTCAGCACGATGCGGCCATGGTGGCGTGCCTGCATCGACGGCCACGCCGCCTCGGCCAGCCACAGCGGCGCCTTGGCCGCGATGGTCATCATGTGGTCGAAGCGGTCTTCCTCCAGCGCATCGATCTGCTGGTACTCCACCCACCCCGCGTTGTGGATGATGAAATCGATCCGGCCATAACGGGCGACGATGTCGGCGATCAGCGAGCGGCAGCCGTCGCGCTGGTCGATCGCCGCGTGCGCGGCATGCACTTGCAGCCCGGTACCGCGCAGCAGCGCCACCGTCGCATCGATCCGCGCCGGGTCCTGCCCGCTTCCATCCAGCCCGGCGCCCACGTCATGCATGACAACCCGCGCACCGCGCGAGGCCAGCAGCCGGCTGTAGGCCAGGCCCAGTCCACTGGCTGCACCGGTGACCAGCCCAACCTGCCCTTCAAATGTAACTTCGTCGTGCGTCTGCATCCGCACAGGATCGTGCTGACAGCACACCCAGCGCCAATACCACCTGCAGCAGTCCACGATACAAACCGCGTATCGCCCTTTAGCGAATCACCGCAACGGCTCCACCACGACGGCAGTGCCATAGCACAGCACCTCGGTCAGCCCGGTCATGATGTCGGTCGCGTCGTAGCGCATGCCGATGATCGCGTTGGCCCCCAGCATCCGTGCATGCTTGGCCATATCGCGATAGGTCTCCTCGCGCGCCTGCTCGCACAGCTCGGTATAGATGGTGATGTTGCCGCCGAACAAGGTCTGGATACCGCCCAAGAAGTTGCCGACGATGGAGCGCGAGCGCACGGTGATGCCGCGCACCACTCCCAGGTTGCGCGTGATCCGGAACCCGGGCAACTCGAATGCGGTGGTCACCATCGAATCATCAAGACGCGGCCCGGTCGGCGGGCGTGCGGCGCTGTTGTAGGGGTCTGCCATGGTTGCCTCGTTGCCCGGGGGGTCTGCCCGGATGGTGGGAAGGTCAATGCGCCTGTGGTCGTCGCGGCCTGAGTATCCAGAGTAAGCATGTCTGAACCAATACCGCCAACAAAAGTGCGCAATACACCGCCACTGTAAGAAGCCGCCGCGATCAAGCACCTCGCAACTGTATGGCGCTGTGTGCTCACGCCCGCACCCTGTAACGACCCGTGGTCGCCGGCTTCTCCACCCGCGCGTCGGTGTCGAGTTCCTGGAAACCGGCTGCCAGCAGCCCGGGCATCATTTCCGCCAGCCAGTCGATGAACACCCGCAGGCGGTGGGTCACGTGCCGGTTATGCGGATACACAACGTGGAACGGATACAGCGCCGGCCGCCAGGCCCGCAGCACTTCCACCAGTGCACCGCTGGCCAGTGCAGGCGCGGCGGCATAGCTGAAGGTCTGGACCAGCCCCAAGCCCGCAATCGCCGCGGCCAGGTGGGCGTTGCTTTCATTGATGCCAAGACGGTGCCCGCCCTTGATCTCCACACTTCCCGCATCACCCCGGAAGCGGAACGGCACGGCGCGCCCGGTGGAGCTGAGCACGTAGCTCACCAGCCGGTGCCCGTTGCGAAGTTCTTCGGGGTAGGCGGGCACGCCATGCGCTTTCAGGTAGCCCGGGCTGGCGCAGGTGATCAAGGTGGCATCGCCAACATGGCGCGCAACCAGCGATGAATCGTCCAATGGCCCGCCGCGGATCACGCAGTCGGCGTTCTCACCAATCAGGTTCACCGGCCGGTCGGAGACGCCCAGCTCGATGCGGATATCCGGGTACCGCGCCATGAACGCCGGCAGCGCGGGCACCAGCACGTCGCGTGCGGTCGACCCGCCAACGTCCACGCGCAACAGTCCCCGCGGCGTGCCCCGCGCGGCACTGAACGACGCATCGATATCCTCCAGGTCACGCAGCAGACGACCTGCCTTCTCGTAGTAGTCCTGGCCCTCGGCCGTGACCGATACCCGCCGCGTGGTCCGCTGCAGCAGGCGTACGCCCAGATGCGCTTCCAGCTCGCGCACCAGCTTGCTGAGGGTGGCGGTGGGCATGTCGAGGGACTCGGCGGCGCGGATGAAGCTGCCCGCTTCGACGACCCGGGCAAAGGCACGGATGGCGGAAAGTTGGTTCATGCGCCCATTATGCACTTACATGCATAGTGATTATCATTAATCCATCTTTATCCACCAATCGGCCAAGCCTATCGTTCTCCCAACAGCGGCGGGAATCCTCCCGCTCGTCCAACGGAGAACATCATGAGCACCGCCTTCCTTACCGGTAAGATCGCCCTCGTCACCGGCGGCACCTCGGGCATCGGCCTGGCCAGCGCCCGCCACCTCGCGTCGCTGGGCGCCACTGTCTTCATCACCGGCCGGCGCCAGGCCGAACTGGACGCGGCCGTCGCCGCGATCGGTCCGGCCGCCACCGGGATTCGCGCTGATGCGGCGCTTCCCACCGACCTGGACACGGTCTACGCCCGGATCGCCACGCAGGCTGGCAGACTGGATATCCTGCACGCCAACGCCGGTGGCGGCGACATGCTGCCGCTGGGCGCGATTACCGAAGAGCACTTCGACCGCATCTTCGCCACCAATGTCCGTGGCGTCCTGTTCACCGTGCAGAAGGCGCTGCCACTGCTGGTCGATGGGGCATCGATCATCCTCACCGGCTCTACCGTGTCCATCCAGGGCACGGCCAATTTCAGCGTGTACAGCGCCAGCAAGGCAGCAGTGCGCAACTTCGCCCGTTCCTGGGCGCTGGACCTCAAGGAGCGCGGCATCCGGGTCAACGTTGTCAGCCCGGGGCCGATCCGCACCCCCGGCCTCGGCGATCTGGTGCCCGACGACGCCCGTCAGGGTCTGTTCGACCACCTGGCAGCGCAGGTGCCCCTGGGACGACTGGGCGAACCGCAGGAAGTGGCCAACGCCGTGGCATTCCTGGCCTCTGACCAGGCGAGCTTCGTCAACGGCATCGAGCTGTTCGTGGACGGCGGCATGGCGCAGGTCTGATCCTGTGCGGCTGCAAGCTCGGCATCGCGCGCGGTCGGGTCAGCGCTCGCGCAGCGATTCAGCGGCGTGCTGCTGCAACGGGCTGAGCAGGTAATCCCGGCACCCCGGGCACGGATTCGAAACGAAGCGGTTGGCCGCTGCCTATCGCCTCGGCCAGTGCGCGTTGGCCAGCGCCTCGGTGGCTCTACTCCGATGTCCCACGTTCGACCGCTTCCATTGCATCGGCGAACTTCGCCATCAGCCGCACCAGGTCCGATACCTCCTGCGGCTCCCATGATTCGAAGATGACCCTGCCCATCCGCTCGCGCGCGGCGTCCAAGCGGTCAGTCATCTCCTTGCCCTTGGGCGCAATGGTGGCCTCGCGGATCCGGCGGTCCTGCGGATTGCCCTGGCGGGTGATCAGTTCCATGGTTGCCAGCTTGGCGACCTGCCGGCTGATGGTCGTGTAGTCGCGACCCAACCGGTCAGCCAATTCGACCACCCCGATCGGCCCGACCCGCTCGATCACCACCAGCAGCCGAAACAGAGCCTGGTCCAGCTTCACCCCCGCTTCCTGCAGGAGTCGCTCGTCGTTGCGCGGGCGGTTCATCACGCTGACAAGGCTGACCATGGACAGGTGCAGCGACTTCAGCTCGGCCGAAATATGTGTATCTTGCACTCTCTTTTTCGCAGGCATAGCATCCCCTCCAGATACGTGCATATTACACATACTTGGAGAAAACGATGGGTAACACCCCCGATGTTGTGATCTGTGGCGCCGGTGCCGCTGGTTTGACCCTGGCCATTGAACTGGCCCGGCGTGGCGTGTCCTTCAGGCTGCTGGAGCAGCGCGACCAGCCGTTCCATGGCTCGCGCGGCAAGGGCATCCAGCCCCGCAGCCAGGAGGTGTTCGAGGACATGGGGATCCTCAACCGGTTGTTCGCTACCGGCGGGCCGTACCCCCTTCCGCGTACCCACAATGCCGATGGCAGCAGCACCGACGGCGCGGTGCTGGAAGCTGCGCTGGCTACCCCCGCCGAGCCTTATCGCCAGCCGCTCATGGTGCCGCAGTTCCTTACCGAAGCCGTGATGCGTGAGCGCTTGGCCGAACTGGGCCATGCCGTGCAATTCAGCCACACGTTGCTCGGCGTCGATCAGGATGGCGAAGGTGTCCACGTCCGCATCGCCACGCCCAGCGGCGAGCAGACGATCAGAACCCGTTACCTGATCGGCGCCGACGGCGGCCGCAGCTTCGTGCGCCAGTCATTGGCGATTCCTTTCCCGGGCCAGACCCTGGGCGTTCGCGCCGTCGTCGCCGATATCGTGCTGCAGGGTCTGTCCCGCGATGCGTGGCACAACTTCAACGAGCACGACATGGCACGCCGCATCTCGCTGTGCCCGCTCATGGGCACGGACCTGTTCCAGTTGCAGGCACCGGTGCCGCTGGAGGTCGAGGTGGACCTGTCCGTTGAGGGCTTGGCCGCGATGGTGCACGCGCGGACAGGGCGCGATGACATCACGGTCGAAGGCGTCTCGTGGGCTTCCGCGTACCAGATGAACGCACGCCTGGCAGATCGGTATCGCGTGGGCCGGGTGTTCCTGGTGGGCGATGCGGCGCATACCCATCCCCCTACCGGCGGCCAGGGACTGAACACCAGCGCGCAGGATGCATACAACCTGGGCTGGAAGCTGGCGTCCGTATTGGAAGGCGCGCCAGAGGTACTGCTCGATACTTACGAAGAAGAACGCAGGCCCGTTGCGGCGGCAATGCTCGGTCTTGCTACCAGGCTTCTCGAGCACGCCCAGCGCGGCGACAACCGGCGTGGTCGTGAGGTGCAGCAGCTCGACCTGGGGTATCGGGCGTCTTCGATTACGCTGCCGGCCGAATCGCGCGAGGGGCGCATCGAGCCCGGCGACCGCGCGCCTGATGCACCGCTGCAGGGCGCGGGCGGGCAACCCATCCGATTGTTCGAGGTACTCCGCGGTATCCATTGGACGCTGCTGGGCCATGCGGCCGACCGAATCGCTGCGCCGCCGCGCGCCGGCCTGCACGTACACCTCATTGGGCCGAAGGGCGACCTGCGCGACGGCGATGGGCATTTCCAGCGCGCGTACGGACTTGGGCCGGACGAGTGGGTGCTGGTGCGCCCCGACGGCTATGTTGCCGCTGTTGCGGACGGCGGGCGACTTGCCGATCTGGTGTCACATCACGCGGCCTGTTCGCCCTGATTACTTCGCCGCCGGTGCCGTGGAGGCCGCTCTGGGCTTGGAGTACCAGAGCGCATTGACGATGATCCAGCGCTCTCCGAAACGGCCCATGTGGAAGTAGTCCACGAACCAGGGCGTCTCCAGCCGCACCGAGGCCGCGTTGCCGGTAACGTCCAGCACGCGGCAGGTACGGTCCCACTCCGCCTTGGGCGTCTTCAGCGCGCCTTGGCGGGTCAGGCCCACCAGCTCTTCCTTGCTCATGCGGCGCAGGCCAAGCCGCTCGTCCGGGGTTTCGCCCAGCACCATCCGCTTGGCCAGGTCTGGATGCAATGACCGCGCTACCCGCTGGGGATCGGCTTCCAGCTGGCCATCCACATAGTCAAAGCAGGTCGCCTCGATAGCGGCTACGGTGGCGGCATCAGGTGCCGCCGGGGTATTTGCGGTGGCGGCAGCGGCAAACAGCAGGGCAAGTGCGGGCATGAACTACCTCAGGAAGGTATGTAATCGTGCTTCAGCGGATCGCGTTCTCTCCTCCGGAACGCTTCCAACATGACGAGGGGCAACAGCCAGCTTGCCCACAGCAGGCACGAGATGAGCGTTCCGCTTGGCGCCAGGCCTGAAGCAATGGCTACCGGCAACATCAAACGGAACAGGACGGGCGCCAGGGTCACCGCATAGTTGCGGATCATCCACGTCCTGTGCCGTTCCACTCGACCACGGTGGATCGCGATCATGGCCAACAGCGCCGTGGTCAACCACACCAGGGCGGTGCCGGCAAAGCCAAACTTGATCGAAAGCGGTGCGGGAGTGGTGGCGATCAATCCAGCCGCTGCTGCGCTGGCCGTGAGCACTCCACCGAAATAGAGGTACCCAACCCGCCGATGCAGTACAGGACGCTCGAACCACCATCGCGCCAACAGCTGGATCGGCCCGGTCACGATGGCCACCACGCCGCCAGCCAGGTGCAGCCACAGCCAGCCATGGCGATCCACGAAGCGGCCGTACGCGAGGCTGTCCAGAAGCCCGTACTTCCCATACGCAGCCAGCAGGAACTCGGCCGACACCAGCACCACAACCATCCAGCCGACGACCCTGGACAGGGTTCTCACCACGTTTTTCCGGCGCGATGGCAGTACACCCACGGCATGGCCTCCTGTCCTGTTGGCGGACTTTACGACGTAATCGCTGCGAAAGTGCGCCATTTCACAATTCATGTGAACATTCCCACCAATGTCCAGTCCTGCCCCCCTCCCTCCGCTCACCGATCCCGCCCTGCTCCGCGATATCGCCGAGATCGGCCGCATTGCGGCCGTGCCGCGCATCCTCGAGACGGTGGCCCACATCACCGGCTGCCGGTTCACGGCCATTGCCCGGGTGACCGATACCACCTGGACCGCGTGCGCCACCCACGACACCCTGGGCTTCGGCCTGGTGGCGGGCGGCCAGCTGGTGCTGGAGACCACCATCTGCGATGAGATCCGGCAGTCGCCCAAGCCGGTGGTGTTCGCCCATGCGAGCCTGCACCCGGTCTACTCCACCCACCATACCCCGCGCATCTATGGGCTGGAGAGCTACGCCTCGGTACCGATCCACCGTCCGGATGGCAGCTTCTTCGGCACCCTGTGTGCGATCGATTCGGCGCCTGCCACGTTCGATGAGCTGCATATCCAGCGCTCGATGGAACTGTTGGCCGAGCTGGTCGGCAATTACCTCGATACCGAAGAACGCCTTGAACAGGCGGCAGTGGCGCTGTCCGATGCGCAGCAGGTGGCTGAGCTGCGCGACCAGTTCATCGCAGTGCTGGGCCACGATCTTCGCAATCCGCTGCAGTCGATCAGCTTCGTGACCGAAGCACTCGAAGCTGCGCCGCATACGGATTACCAGCAGCGCATGTTCGACCACATCACCTCCAGCGTGAATCGCATGGAGGGGCTGGTGAGCGATGTGCTCGACTTCGCCCGTGGCCGCCTGGGTGGCGGCATTCCCGTGGCATTGCGCAGCGCCGACGGCTTGGCGGCCGATCTGCAGCACGTGGTGGACGAGGTGGCGAACGCTACCGGGCGCTCGGATATCGCGGTGCGGATGGAGATCGATGGCGCGGTGGTGTGTGATCCGAACCGGCTGGGCCAATTGCTGGCCAACCTGCTGACCAATGCCGTGCAGCATGGCGATGCCACTGCGCCGATCGCGCTGGAGGTGCAGGCCGCTTCAAGCGGACTGCTATTGACCGTGCGCAACGGCGGGCATATTCCCGCCGAGCGACTGGCGACCATTTTCAGGCCGTTCTCGCGCGAGCAGGCGGAGCTGCCGCGGCCCGGCCTGGGGCTGGGGCTCTACATCGCCGCGGAGATCGCGCGGTCGCATGGGGGCACCCTGGCGGTGGCCTCGGACGAGGCCACCGGTACAGCGTTTACGTTCCGGATGCCGGGTGGCAGCGCCTGATCAGGACTTGATAAAGGCCAGCAGGTCCGGATTGATCACGTCGGCGTGCGTGGTCAGCATGCCGTGCGGGTAACCCTTGTAGACCTTCAGGGTGCCGTTCTTCACGAGCTTCACCGACAGCAGCGCTGCGTCCGCGATCGGCACCACCTGGTCGTCGTCGCCGTGCATGACCAGCGTCGGCACGGTGATCGCCTTCAGGTCTTCAGTCTGGTCGGTTTCGGAGAAGGCCTTGATGCCTTCGTAGTGGGCCTTGGCGCTGCCCATCATGCCCTGGCGCCACCAGTTCTGGATCACGCCCTGCGAGATGGTCGCACCGGGGCGGTTGAAGCCATAGAACGGGCCGGTCGGGAAGTCCACGAACAGCTGCGCGCGGTTGGCCGCAACACCGGCACGGATGCCGTCGAACACTTCGATCGGCAGGCCACCGGGGTTGGCCGCCGTCTTCAGCATCAGCGGGGGCACGGCGCTGACCAGCACCGCCTTGGCAACGCGCCCCTGCGGCTGGCCATGCCTGGCCACGTAGCGCGCCACTTCGCCACCCCCGGTGGAATGGCCGATATGCACGGCATTGCGCAGGTCCAGGTGCTCGAACACAGCGGAGGCATCGGCTGCGTAGTGGTCCATGTCATGCCCGTCGCTGACCTGTGCCGAGCGGCCGTGGCCACGGCGGTCATGGGCGATCACGCGGTAGCCCTTCTGCAGGAAATACAGCATCTGGGTGTCCCAGTCGTCCGACGACAGCGGCCAACCGTGGTGGAAGACGATGGGCTGCGCATCGCGCGGGCCCCAGTCCTTGTAGAAGATGCGGACGCCGTCTTTGGTGGTGACGAAATTCTCGGACATGAAAGTGTTCTCCGGAGCGGGGGAAGGGGTGCGCGCCATCGCAAAACCCGGCAGCGCCATGACGGCCAGCGCCGAGGCACCGGCCTGGAGCGCCTGGCGGCGGGTGAGCATCAGCGTTTCCAACACGTTGGGGGGCATCGGTGAATCCTGCGCAGGGGCGGCGACACACATGGGGCCAGATACCGGCAGGTTCACGCTTGTACGCCGTTGCTCTTCATGCCGATGCCCGGACTACCGGCGCCGGGGTTCCCACGCGAAGGACGCCGGTATCTGCAGGTCGATCTCCGTCCCGCGCCCGGAGCGTCCGCTCAGGATCGTCAAGGTGCCACCGGCGCGCGCAGCGCGCTCGCGCATGCCTTCCAGTCCCCAATGCCCGGCGACCGCTTCGGCCCCGTGGGGCATTCCAATCCCGTCGTCGCTGATGCGCAGGTGGAAACCCTGACGCCCATAGCTGACCAGGATCTGCACCTGCGCGGCGCGCGAATGACGGAATGCATTGAGCAGGGCTTCACGGCCGATCATGTACGCCTCTTCGGCCGCGCAGGTCTGCATGGCGCGCGGCGTGCCTTCCACCACCAGGCGGACGGCCGGGGTCTCAAGGCCATGCGCCTCCTCCGCCACGCCCATCAGCGCAGCGCCAAGATCGCGCGCGCGTTCCACATCGCCACGCAGGCCGCGCACGCGCTCACGGCCGTCGGCCGCCACCTGCTCGGCCATGGTCATCGCCGCTTCCAGCTCGGCGCGGACCGGATCGGTGGGCGGCAGCTTGCGGCTGGACGCATGCAACCGCAGGATCAGTCCCTGCGTGCTCTGCAGCAGGGTGTCGTGCAGCTCGCGTGCGATCCGCTCGCGCTCGCGGTGACGCTCATCCAGGCGTGTACGGATGCGTGCCGCCAGCTGCCGCAGCCGGCCCAGGTACAGCAGCCACAGCAGGGCCGCACCCGCGATCACGCACAGCACGCGGAACCAGGCGGTTTCCCAGTAATGCGGTGCGACGTTGACCACCAGGCGGGCGCCCTGCTCGTTCCAGACCCCATCGTTGTTGCTGGCCGCTACCCGGAACACATACTGCCCCGAGGCAGGCGCGTTGTAGAACGCCGAGCGCGCGGTCGAGGCCTCGAACCATTGCGGATCGAAGCCCTCCAGCTGATAACGGAAACGGACCCGCTCGGGAATTGAAAGACTAAGCGCTGTGAAGCGGATGCGCAGGTTCTTCGTTCCTGCCGGCAGCTCGACGGCGCCTGCATTGATCGGTACGTCGGCCCCATCCACCGCCACCGACAGGATCTCCACCGGCGGTGCTACGGGGTTGCGCACGATCTGCGCCGGATCCATCGACACCAGGCCGCTGGTCGTGGAAAACCACAGCCGCCCATCCTGGGTCCGCGCAGCGGTGGGCAGTGGCCGGAACTGGGCGGCGATGCCGGGCAACGCATCCAGCGCGTCGAAGCGCTCGTAACGCGGGGTGCCCTGCGCGTTGAACAGGCCGGCGATGTCGCCGTCGCGCACGTGCACCACGCCACGTGCACCGTTGAACCACAGGCCGCCTGCAGCATCGGCCACGATGCCGCTGATGCCACGCAGGTCTTCGCGCACCGCCGGCAGCACATTGTGCAACCGGCCTTCGGCCACCCGCGCCAAACCGCGCTCGCCGCCCATCCACATGCCCTGCGCGTCCTCGAACAACGCCGTGACGTTGCCCACGTCCAGCGGTTCGCCCGTCCATGGCGTGGAGAAAACTCCGTGGTCGAGCACTGCCACCGCGTTACGGGCAAAGCCCAGCCACAGCCGCCCGCTGGCATCGGTCTGCATCACCAGCGGCGAACCACCCGTGGGCAATCCAGGCCTGTCCTGGAAGTGTGCCCACTGCCCGTCTTTGAACCGGTACACACCCGGCGTGTTCAAGGACACCCACAGCGCGCCGTCCGGGGTGGTCGCGATGGCCTGCACACCCGAGCGCGCCGCCACCGGCAGCCCGGATACCTTCGAGAAGCGCTCGCCGTCACGGCGCCACACCCCGTCCGGCCCGGCCAACCACGTGGTGCCGGCGGCATCGCGGTGCATGGCGGTGATTCCCGCCGGCAGCGCCAGCGTCTGGCGTGTGGCCATGTCCACGCGCTGCAACGGGTGGTTGCGGGTGCCCACCAGCAGCGCGTTGCCGTCCGCGACCATGGCAAACTCCTGCGCACCTTCGGGCATCGGCACCTGCACCAGGTTGGCATGGCGGAAGCGATCCAGCCCGCGACTGCCGCCCACCCACACATTGCCCTCGCGATCCTCCAGCAACGGCTGCGCGTAATCGGAGCTGAGCCCGTCCACCCGGCGGAAGCGTTCCACCTCCGCCCGGTTGCGCTGCGGTGAGCGGCGAACCAGCCCGGTACCCAGCGTGGTCGCCCAGAGCACACCGTCGCGGTCGAACAGCAGCCCGGCCGATTCCACGGCATCGCCCTGGCCGGACAGCGGGCGCACACCGCCGTCCGCTTCGGCCACCCAGATGGCTCCGTCCGGCGCCTGGGCGATCTGGCTTACCCGGCCCACGCGCGCCGGCACCCCTTCGAATGCGCTTGCCCCGCGCCTCAGCACCACCATGCCAGCCTCGGTGGCGATCCACAGCGTGCCCTCGCGATCGGTGAACAACGTCCGCGCCTGTCGTCCCGGGTAGCCCATCGCCTGCGTGGGCCGCACCCAACGCTGGCCCTGCAGGAAGAGCGGGCCGGTAAAGGTGGCGGCCCACAAGCGGCCCCCGCCGTCTTCGGCGAAACGGAACACGGTGCTGGTCGGCAGCCCCGCCGCTGAACCGTAGTGATGCACACCCGTGCGCTCGACCCGGCTCACCCCGCCATAGCGGAAGCCCACCCACAACCCGCCATCGTGGGCGGTGTACAGGGTCGACACACTGGTCCCGGGAAAGGCCTCATCACCGGGCGGCACGAAGCGCGTGAAGCGCACGCCATCGAAGCGGTACAGGCCTATCTCCGTACCCAGCCAGAGATAGCCATCCGCCGTCTGCGCCAGTGCGGTCACCTGCCCCGGTGCGCCCTGGTTGACCGTCCACGCGGTGTGGTGGAACTGCCCCACCGCCCGCGCCGGGTCCAACGCCGCAGCATGGCCGCCCAGCAGCAGCAGGCATGCGCAGGCGATGGCCCGGAATGTGATCGTCATGGTCAGCCCCTGCGCGTCGGGGCCATCATACAAAAACAACTACCGGCAAGGCGCACCGTCGCACGGCTGGCACCCCGACGGGACGGCAGCGCGCACGTAGGCCGTGGGCGTGCAGCCCAGGCTGCGGCGGAACCAGCGCACGAAGTGGCTCTGGTCGTAGAAACCCAGCGCACTGGCAACCTGGCAGACGCGCTGCCCCTCGGTACGCAGCAGGTGCCGGGCGCGCTCGATGCGCCGCATGCGCAGGTATTCCATCGGGCTCAGCCCGGTCTGCTCGCGGAACGTACGGGCAAAGTGGAAACGGCTCATGCACGCCGCCGCGGCAATGGCGCTGAGCTGCAGGGGTTCGGACAGGTTGGCCTCGATGTAGTCGACCGCCCGCCCCACCGCGCGCGAAGGTGCGCCCGGCACGGGTTCCACGGCAGATGCCGGATGGTTGGCATGCATTGGCTCGGACCTCGCGAAATCCACCCGTGCATGCTGTGCCTGCAGCGCGCCCTGCCCAAGCCCCGATTGGCTGGGCGCACGACTACTCTTTCGGGTGAGTGCCCGTGTGGTCGTCGCTGCCGCGCCGCGACGCCGGCCGCTCCAGCACCCGGCGACCGAACAGCACCGCATCCACCGAATACGCGCCCGGACCCAGCAACAGCAGCGCCAGCAGCAGTCCGGCCAACGGCCAGCCGTCCAGCGCGGCATCCACCCCGGCCAGGACCAGCGCCACTCCTATCCCCAACGGAAGCAGTCCGCCGAACGCGATCAGGGCGGCGGCGAGCCACGCCCACGCGATCAGGTCGGGAGGGGGGAGCGCCCCGCGCAGGCCCCACGGGCCTACCAGCATCAACGACAGCACCAGGCGAAACAACAGCAGGCCCACGCCGGGCATGCGGTCGGGAAAGGTTGCGTACAACAGCTGCACCGGGGCGCCTCCAGCGTCGATCTGGCTGACGCCATTGGGGACCCATCGGCGCCGGCGCGCATGCCTCGAAAGAGTAATACGCCCCTCCCCCGCGGGTGGCCCCGGATCACGCTCAGCGCGCGTAGGTCCGCCAGTAGAGAACGCGGTCGCCGTCCCTGTTGGTGGCAATGAATACCGCCTTGTCGTATTCGGTATCGCATTGCACGAACCGGTAAGAGCGTGCGAGCACGCGATCGCCGGGCCACCACAAGCGGTTGAAGGCTGCGGGCGCCGTCTGCGCATGGGCCACCGGTCGGCAATCCGGCGGGAGATTCAACCCGGTGCCCGGCGGCATGAAGAACGAAAGCTGGCTCGTATTCGAATCGAGGTCGTGCACCTCACGTAGATTCGTCGCATCGCGGGGAACCCATGCGGGAACCCATCCCTTCCCGATCATCCCGGCCTCGTCCGCCTCCTCCAGGGTGTCGTACGCACTATCGATCACCAAGCTGCAGCCCGCCACCATCAAACAGAGCATCAGCAGCGTGACAAGTCTCACGATATTCCTTCCTTGAATGGATGGCGGGGCGCCGAAGCGGGTTGATCACACCGGCATTTGTTATCTTGCCCGCCGACAACCCTCCTTTCTGGAATCATATGCCCCGCAAGCCATCCGCATCCCTCTCCCCGCAGGCCCTGCTGCGGGCAGCTACCAAGGAGGCGTATGAGCGCGTCACCCTGCTGCTGACCACCAGCTTCGACGATTTCAGCCCGGAACAGCAGCGCCGGCTGCGCGCCCTGCTGGGCAGCGAGGGAGCCGCCAACCCGGCCAAGCGGGCCAAACCCGCCAAGGCAGAACGCAAGGAACTGCCGCCGCGTTACTGGCTGCCGCATACCCAGGAAACCTGGTCCGGTCGTGGGCGCGTGCCGAACACCTTCCTCGCCTGGGAGGGCACCGTGGCCCATACCGAGTGGAAGAAGCACCACCCCGATGAGCGCTTCCCGGCCTATCCGGGCTGAACGCGAAGATGAGCGGTGACATGAAGATGCGCAGGGCCGTGGGAACGCACGGCACCCTGCATCGCATCGAGGGCCTGCAGAAGCGCCACGATACGCAGCAGTCCCTGCCCACCCTGCTTTGCGACAGCGAAGGGTGCGGCGCCCCGGTCAGGTTTGTGGCGGCGGACCCTTCCTATATCGCCCTGGCCAAAGGCGCCGAGCACCAGCCGGGCTGCCGGTACAACGCCCCCGGCCGCTTGCAGGCCATTCTGTCCGCTGGTTCGGATCCTGAGTTCCTGCCTGCGCTGGACGATGGCCGGCACGAGCTGCGCCTGCTGTTGCTGCAGCAGGCGCTGAAGCGCGGCGGCATCGATCAGCGCACCCTCGACGGCTATCTGGGCACCCTTGCCGACCTGCTGGTGCTGCGCGCGATGTGTGAGAGCGATGACCTCGTGGCCTCGCAGATCACCCTGCGCCTGGGCAAGAAACGCGTGGACTGGGAAAATTTCTTCTACGACCAGGAACGCTACGACCAGGCATGGGAGCGTATTGGCACCGGAACTACCGACCTGCCCATGGCGCTGGTCGGCACGGTAAGGTCGCACCGCTCGCCACAGCCGGGTTCGCTGTTCCTCAACTGCGCGCCGAAGTACCAGCACACAGGCGTGGCCGATCGCCGTGATTTCTACGAAGTCAGCGTCGGGCATGCCGACGCCGCTTGGCTGAAATCCTTCCCGGTGGGCGCGGAGATCGTGATGTTCGGGCTGTGGCGCCAGGGCCGAAGCAGCACATCTTCCCGGCCACACCCCACCGACCCGCGCCGGACCATCACCAACGTCACTCACAAGCTTGCACTATGGCCAGGCTTCAAGCGGCAACTGGCCCTCGTTGAATGAACTGGAGAACGAACAGCATGCGCCGACCCACCCCGTCATCCCTGCTGTTCACGGCCCTGTCCTGCGCCTCGATCACCGCCTGTGCGGCGCCAACGCCACCGGCCACCACGCTGTTCACCGACGTCACCGCTACCCACGTTCCTGCGGATGCCGAGCTGCACGCCTTGGATGCGGCGCTGCTGGATGCCGACGGTGACGGCGACCTGGATGTCGCGGTGACGGTGGAGAACGGTGCCAACCGGCTGTACCTCAACGATGGCGCCGGCAAGCTCAGCCAAACGCCCGGTGCGTTCGGTTCCATCGCGGGCGACAACGAACATGTGCGCGTGGCCGACTTCAATGGCGACGGCCACCTGGATGTGGTGTTCGTGGCCGAAGATACCGAGCAGCACAACCTGTTCCTGGGCGACGGCAAGGGTGGGTTCACCCGGGTAAGCGAGCGCCTGCCCGCCACCAGCCAGGCCAACGCGGTGGCGGTCGGCGATGTGAACGGCGACGGCCTGCCCGACATCGTGGTGGGCAACACCACCGAAGGAAAGGAGGGCGTGGCGCAGCCCTTCCTGTGGCTCAATGACCGTGCACGCCCCGGGGGGTTCATCGATGCCAGCATCTCCCACCTGCCCGCCATCGACGTGCAGGCACAGGGCATCGTGCTGGCCGATCTGGATGGCGATGGCGACCTGGACATGGCCATTGCCAGCCAGGATCCGATCAACCGGCTGCTGTTGAACGATGGCGGCGGACGCTTCACCGATGCCACCGACCGGCTGGGCAAACAGGTACCCACGGAGACCCGCGAAGTGCATGCCCTGGATGCCAACGGCGATGGCCGGCTGGACCTGGTGTTCTTCAACCTCACCAGCAACAACCGGGACTGGGACAAGGACCCGCAGACGCGGTTGCTGATCAACCAGGGCAACGCGCGCTTCAAGGATGAAACCCGTACCCGCCTGCCCACCCACCGCTTCTCAAGCTGGGGTGGCACCGTGGTGGATTTCAACCACGACGGTCATCCCGACCTGGTGGTCAGCGCCATCGACGTGCCCGGTTTCGTGCCGCTCCAAGTACGTGCGTGGCAGAACGATGGGAAGGGCAACTTCAGCGACGTCACCGCTTCGGTGATTCCAGCCGCCACCGTGGGCCGCAGCTGGAGCATGGCCCGTGGCGACCTGGATGGCGATGGCAAGCCGGACCTGTTCATCGGTGGCTGGCAGTCGCAGGCGCGGCTGCTGCTCAGCCGCCCATAAGCCCCCGACATTCCCACGGCTTTCTTCACAGAACCTGCTCTATATTCCGGACCACGCCGCCGCTCGCTGCGGCTGGAATGGGAGGTTGATATGAAAGCCGCACGTCTGATTGGCATTGCCGCACTTACCGTGGCCGCCCTGGCCGCAACCCCTGCCTGGGCCGATCCGCCCCACCATGCACGCGGCAACGGCCCGCCCCCGCATGCCGGCGGCCCGGACAAGCGCCACGCACCGCCGCCGGGATGGCAGAAGAAGGCCTGGCACCGCGGCGACCGGCTCAGCTGGTCGGAGGTGGACCGCCGTTACTGGGTTGACGACTACTCGCGTTACGATCTGCGCGAACCGGGCCGCGGCCATCGCTGGGTGCGGCAGTCCGACACCGAGTACCTGCTCGTTGAGATCGCCACCGGCGTGATCATCGACGCCCTGCGCCGCTGACGCGGCGCCCGTCCTACAGGTTGCCGCCCACGCGCGGCACCTTCAGGACATCTTGAAACACGGCATTCGCGGCTGCAGGCGGCGGGCCAACGAATAGCGAAAGAAGCAACGCACCCATTCGACCCAGGAAGGCCGGCATTCCAGTATTCGGTTTCACGCTGCGGCTCACTCCTGGAGTCGATCAATGCGGAATATCAATCAGATCTCTCGGCGGGGACCTACCCAACAGAATCTTGATCTCAATGCCAGCTACCGCTTCAAGTTCAGCTTTCGCGGTCAGGTAGCGCTGCTCGTCTGTTCCACTCACCATGACTTCGATCAAGCCAAGTTCCGGACGACCACTCAGGCCGGTCACATCCGGAAAAAACTCCAGAGCCCTGGCGCTTGCCTTGCTCATGATGTCGCTGAATTCCTGCGCCGTGTAGGGGTAGCCTTGCTCGAACTCAACCCTCACATCGGTCCCGCGTACTCTGATGAGCTGGACAGGCTCCGTTGCAGGCCCCTTCAAACCTATCACCAGGTGCTGGTAAGGCATTGACTCGATCGAAATGAAGGCCATCCTCTCTCGATATCGCTCCCGTAGGTCCTGGACATGTGGCATAAGCTCTGACTCGATCAGCAGCCGCTCCCTGGCAACTTCAAGGGAAACGCCGTTGGCCTCCATGTAAGCGCTTGCCTCAACGTCGGGCACATCGTTACCCAGCACCGGAGCACTGCGCGGCATCCCACCCGGCGCTCTGTAGGGTTCAGCGCTGCTACGTGCATTGGCCGCTGGAGCCGGATTGCCCTCTTCAACCCGCTGGTCCTGCTTGCCACCACAGGCCGAACCCAGCGCAATCGCCACGAGAACGAAGGCCCGCTGCACGTTGGGTCCGATGCCGTGCCAGGCCATCATTCCGCTCCGTCAAGCGCATCCAGTGGGCGCTTATGCGGCTCTTCGATGATCCGCTTGTTGAGAATGCGCACTGTGCCGACCATCAGCAGCCGCATGTCGCGAACGATGTAGTCAGCAAGCGCGTCATCACTGATGTCGTCGCCTTCGATATCCAGCCGGAACTCCTGGCCCTGGATACCACCACCGTTGCTGAACTCGATTTCGAAATCAAAGCAGACACGCTTTTCCATTCAAGCCTTCCGATCCATGCGGCCGAGGTCTGCCGGATTCTCGCACGACACCCCGACCAGGGCGACCGTCGAATTGCCGCCCGCACTCGCACGCAGGTCACTTCGACTTCACCACTGCGCAACGGCCCCGGCGGTAGGTTTCCTGCGCCTACACCGCCTCTGGCAGGGCGCAAAACACTTCAGGAATCAACCATGCGTACATGCATCGTTCTGGGTCTGTCGCTGTTGGTCGCCGCCCCTGCATGGGCCGCCGACGTCACCTGTGAATCCAAGGGCCGTGGTCGAACCGAGTGCCCCATGGACACCCAGGGGGATGTGCAGGTCAAACGGCAGTTGAGCAAATCGCCCTGCACCGAAGGGGTGACCTGGGGCTTGAGCAAGCATGCCGTGTGGGTCGAACAGGGCTGCCGTGCCGTCTTCTCGAATGCATCGGACAGCGCGGCCGCAGCACCCGCCGCCAGCGGGGGGCTGCCGTTGTTCAACGCCACCTGCCCCGGAGGCCTGGATGTCCATGGCGACCAGGGCGGCCCGGTGTACGTCAACGGCAAGGAGGCCACGCTGAAAAAGTCCAATGACAACTACTACGAAGCCAAGGACGCCGCCACGGATACGGTCATCTCGCTGAGCAAAAACCCGGACGGATCGCTGTCGGTGTCCTACACCGGCCGCAAGGGCGCCAACGGCATCTGCCAGCTGCGGTGACCCGCGAACCTCACGCTTTGCGGGCGGACAGCAAGATGACCAAGAACACCGGCAGTGGCGAGAGCATCATGATGATGCCCAGCCCGATGTTGGCGCCGCCGCCGGTATTCATCCACCCATCGGCGTAGTACCAGCCCCACAGCGCAAGCGAAACCAGCAGCCCGGCAATGAAGCCACGGCGCACGCGCGGTGGGCGGCGAACAGCTACCCAGAGAGAGAACAAGGCGAACGGTGCCAGGGCCAGTGCCGTGCGCACCCAGCGCGGCTGCAGCTCTGGCCCCATGCCGAAGGTGCGTGAGCGCAGTAGATCGAGCACCCACTCAACGCCCCACACAATGGCGAGCGCGTAGATCACGGAAACCAGCAACAGCGCTGCGCCGGAAATCCTTCTAGTATCTGAGGGCATGGATGTCTCTCGGGACACATGCGGCAGCATGTGATTCCAATAAAAGCACAGGCCGAAGTCTGCTCGCCACCCGCGATGCAACTGCCCCTCGTTCAGCCATCGGTGGAGCGGGTAACGCTCTCCCAGCGCACGAGGTCATCCAGCGCAGCCATGTACTTCTCGCGAACCAGGGCCAGGGCATCGCTGCCAAGCAGCAGGTGTGCGGGAGGCGCTTCGCTGTCCATCAGGGCCAGCATGGCCTGCGCGGCCCTCCGTGGGTCGCCGAGCTGCTTTCCACTGACCTCCTGCCGACGCTGGCGGATCGGGTCGAACACCGCGTCATAGTCACTCAGGGTTCGCGGTGAGCGCACCATCGAGCGTCCTGCCCAGTCGGTCCGGAACGAGCCTGGCGCCACCGCCGTCACATGGATCCCCAAGTCACGGACTTCCTTGCCCACCGCTTCGCTGATGCCCTCCAGCGCGAACTTGCTTCCACAGTAATAGGCAATGCCCGGCATGGTGATGATGCCGCCCATCGAGGTGATGTTGAGGATCCGCCCCGCGCGGCGGGAGCGCATTCCGGGCAGGACGGCCCGCATCATCGCCACGGCGCCAAACACGTTGACGTCGAACTGCCGGCGCATCTCCGCCAGTGGCGATTCCTCCATTACGCCTTCATGGCCATAGCCGGCGTTGTTGACCAGGACATCGATCGGCCCCAGTTCCGCCTCCACCGCGCCGACGACCGCGCCGATGGCCGCCTCATCGGTGACATCCAGCAGCCGTGCATGCGCACGCGCGGGCGCCAGCGCCTCGAACGCCGCGATGCCGTCGGCCTGGCGCAGCGTGCCAACCACCTCGTGGCCAACGGCCAGGGCTTCACGGGCGAGCGCAAGGCCGAAGCCGCTGCTCACACCGGTAATCAGAATTCGCTTAGGGTGCGTCATGGGGTGCTCCACCAGGGGATGGGGTGCACAATAGTTCCACCACCCGGTCCCGCTAAGGCGCAATTCGCTTCGCTTATTGCCTAATCCTATGAACGCCGCCAATGCCACCGCCCGCTCCCGACCGGCCAGCCCCCTGCCGCTGTCACCGCTCGTGCGCGCGCTGGCACCGGTGGAGGGCTACAACCTGACCGCCCTGCCCAGCGTGCGGGTGCTCCGCTCCGACCGCCCACTTTCGCGAACCCCGGTGCTGTACGACCCGGGCATCGTGATCGTCTGCCAGGGCTGCAAGCGCGGCTACTTCGGCCAACGCACGTACGTGTACGACGCCAACCAGTACTTGGCCGTCTCCGTGCCAGTGCCGTTCACCATGGAAACGGATGCGTCGGCGGAATCCCCGCTGCTGGCGCTTTACCTGCACCTGGATTTTCCGCTTGCGGCCGAGTTGATGCTGGAGATTGACCGCCACGGCATCAGCTCAGACGTGGCACAACCGCAGAGCATGATGTCCAGCCCATTGGATGACGCCATGCAGCTCACCCTGGAGCGCCTGCTCCGCGCGCTTGCCGATCCCGTGGAATCGATCCTGTTCGGCCCCCAGCTGCTCCGTGAGCTGTACTACCGCGTGCTCACCGGCCCGCAAGGGGCCGTGCTGCGCGCGGCACTCTCCCAACAGGGAAGGTTCGGAAAGATTGCCAAGGCGCTTGAGCGCATCCACTCGGACTACGCCCAACCGCTGGACGTCGCGCGACTAGCCCAGAGCGCCGGAATGAGCACGCCCTCGTTCCACAGCCACTTCAAGGCGGTGACCTGCACCTCGCCCATGCAGTACCTGAAATCAACGCGCCTGCATCAGGCACGCCTGCTCATGGTGCGTGAGGGCATGACGGCTGCTGCAGCCTGCCATGCGGTAGGTTTTGAAAGCACCTCGCAATTCAGCCGCGAGTTCAAGCGGCTGTTCGGGCTGACACCTGCCAAGGAAGCACAGCGCATGCGAGACAGCTTCGCCATTCCGCAGGCATGGCCCGGCGCAAGCTATGTTTCATCCCACTGACGCAGAGCGCCTGGAGCCCATCCGCCGCTTCATTTGAAGGCCAATGTAAGGCTGCACAGCGAAGTGCGTCCCGTTGTACCCATCAAGGCGGTGGCCACCCGAGATGTCGGTTGTTTGGATGAAGTCTTTCGATGGGTCGACGCCTTTGACTTCTTCAATCCGTATGAAATCGACGACAGACAACAGCTTGGCAAGTGCCTTTCTGGCAGCGCCTGCATCGTAAACACGTAGAGTCAGTTCCGAGGTCTTGATATCCGTACCACCTTCAAACTTGATTCCTGCAGCTGCCAGTTGGGCCGCCATCTCCTGTTGCGTTGCCAGCAGGAACTGAAGTGATCGCGGTGCCGACTGGGCGACGTAATGAGGATCCTCGGTGTAGCGGGCAAGTTGCGCCCTAGCATCGCCAGTGAATCGGACGACGACCTTGAAGGTCGGATAGTGCTCCATCCACATTCCGGCGAAGGAATCGGGAAGCTCCTTCTGAAGGCGCCGATTCAGCATCATTGCGTCATCTTGATTAATCGTTCGCGCTTTCGCTTGATCGATCGATAAGTCCATCTCCTCAGCGTACCCCTTCAACCCGGCGTCATCTGTCTTCGCATAGGCGTAAGGAGTAAGGAGGGCGGGGCCGGTCAGGGCCGCAATCAACGACAGGGATAGGGTTACGTACCGCATCGGTACTCCTTTCAATTGCTTGGGAGAGCAGATCCATGTTCGCAGAGCTTTTCCCGGATGCGTGCGGACAACTCCAACCATAGGCCGAATGACCCTCGTTGGACTTGCCCTGTCTCACAATTTTCTCCAGCGCCCGCCTCGCTTCCACCAGCGTCGCGTCCTGCGATTCGGCAGCGACAGCGTTCCGCTACGCGCGGATGGCGGCGTGCCCATCTCCGTCTGGCGACGGGTTGACTGAGCAGATGCGCTATCGCGCAGCGCCATCCACATACGGCCGCGACTGCAGCATCACGATCTCATCGCCCACCACGGCCCACTCGATATCCTGGTCCACCCCGCCCAATGCCTGCTTGGTGGCCTTGCCCACCTTGGCCAGGCGCGCGATCAGCGCATCGGTAAGCACCTGGCGTGAGCCGGTGATGGGCACTTCGCGCACGCCGCCACCGGCCTTGGCCACCAGCTGGGTATCCTCGGCCGACCGGCTCAGCACCTGCACCGCCTTGGACCAGTCCGAGTACATCACCTGTTCGGCCTGGCGCTTGCCCTCCACCACGCGGATGCCCAGCCCGCGCTTGGCCGAAATGTAGGTGGTGTGCTGGCGGGCGCGATCAAACGGATCGCGGGTGATCATCACCCCAGAGCTGTCCGAGGGTGCCGCCAGTTGCACCAGCACCGCCATGGCCACCGCATCCTGCTGCAGGCCGGCAGCGGTGCGCGCTTCGTAGGCCTCGAAGTTGTAGACCGAGCCCCACACCGTCTGTACGGCCTTGGCCACGGCATCGGCGCGGGTCACGTTGGGCACCGTGGTGTACAGCCCTGCCCCACTGAAGCCCGGCAGATCCTCGGAGTTGGACGAGCTGCGCACGAACACCCCGCCGGCCTTCAACTGGCCCTGCCACTGTGCATCCAGGGCACGAATGAAGGCTGGGTCGGGCGCGGCATTGGCGATCTCCGCGCGGAGCGTGGCCAGCGCCTCGCGGCGGACGTTCGGGTCGGTGTTGAATCCGGGGCGGCGCTGCAGTGCCTGCAGGTGCTGGTGAATGTCCAGCCGCTGCATGGTCGCCTGGTAATGCGCGAAGGGAATGCAGAAGCCATCGGGCACGCGCGCCAGCGGTGGCAGCGCCGCCTTCAGCGTGCCCAGATTGGCCGCCTTCACCCCGCAGTGGCTGCTGTCGCGTGCACGCAGCGCGGCCAGCGGCTTGAGCGCGACCACCGCCAGGTCCGGACGTGGCAGGTTGCGCACCGTGGCGCGTGCAGGCGCTGCAGACGGCATGCGTGCCGGGCGTGCCAGCGGCGCGACCCGGTAGTCGTTGTTGCTGACCTCCAGCGCCACCCAGCGTCCGTCGTACTGGCGCAACGCGGTCTGGGCGTCGCGCACGTACACGTTGGGAATGCCCCACCCCTTGGCCAGCAGGTTCACGTGCGACAACAGCGTGGACGGCCGCTGCGTGACCAGCCCGGCCACCGGGGCCAGCGCGATCGGCACCTCGTCCAGCACCGGAATATCGCGCGGCGACAGCGTGCGCAGCTGCGCCTCGGTGCGCACGATCCGCAACCTGCCCTCAGCCTTGCCCGTGTTCAGCGGCAGGAAACGCTGCTCACGCAACAAGGCCTCCTGGCTGACGAACGGCAGCTTCATGCCATTGGCCAGCTGCTGATGCTGGGTGGAGTTGGTCTTGAAGCGGATCGGATCACGGAACGATGCGCGCACCACCTCGTCGGTCTGCCGCAGCAGCGCGGCGGTGAGCTTGTCGCCCTCCCAGAACTCGTAGGTGTACCCCGGCAGGTCCTTCTGCCAGCTCACGGTACCGAACAGGAAGCGCCGCTGCGGATCGCGGTACTGCGCATTGAGCGTGGCCTTGTCCAGCGAACGCACCAGCCCTTGGCGGCGCACGAAGTTCTCGTGCAGCTCAAAGCGCGGCGTGTTGATGTAGTACACGCGCGCCGCATTCTGTCGGTCGACCACGAAGATCAGGTGCGGCATTTCCAGCGCGGTGCCCGTGTTGTAGACACGGGCAAGCTGCATGAACTGCTCGCGGCCATCGATCCGCGACAGGTAGTCCGGCCCCACCGCTGGCTGCGCAGCAGCGTCACCGCCCGGGCGGTACTCGTAGGGGGAAGGTTTGCGTGCTGTCTGCGCCAGCACGGGCGCGACAGCACCCAACACCAGCGCGAGCGTCACTACCCACGCCATCACACGCCTCTGCAACGTCATCAGCGCATTCCGCAGGTCGGCCCCATGCAGCTGCCGGTTTCGATGAAGCGCACCTGCGAATGACCAGGGTCACCCTTGGGTGCTGGCACGCCCGCAGCGACGAAGAACGTGGCCGAATGCGCACCGTGCAGGCCGGCGGGAATGGCAAAGGCCTTGAGCACGGTGTAGCTGCGGTACGGCACCTCTGTGCCTCGCGAAACGCTGCCACCTTCAATGCGCGGAATATCCGGCGCGCCCTCGCTGCGCTGGCGCGCGGCATTCCAGGCACGCACGTCCGCGGGCGCGGTCGCGCGCAGGGTGCCATCGCGCATCGCGGCGTCGAGCCCGGCCTGGCCTGCGAGCGGCGCATCCTTCAACCGGAACGCCTCGACCGGCGCGGCAGCAGCATCGGTCACCAGCGCTGCACCCGGCGGCAGCTTGCCGACCACCGCGCGACCATCGCGCGCGATGTAGGCCACATCCACCGGGCGGCCGAAGGCTTCGCGCGCCATCGGATTGAGCTTGGCCGCGCCCTCGTCGCTCACGTAGGCATACCCACACGGGCCGCGGTTGTCATAAGTACTCACCAGCACCGGCACGCCCGCAGGCAGGCCGGTCAGCTGCTGCCGGTGGTAGCCGGTGACCAGCACGGCGGCGATACGGGTGCCACGGGTCCAGCCAACGGTCCATACGGTCGGCTCGTAGGCGCCCAGCAGCAACGCCACCGGCGCATCGGGCTCATGCACTGCCACCTGGATGGTGGTCGCCGGGTGGCCACTCTGGTCGATCTGGAAGTCGCTCTCCTTGCCGGAGTACGCCCCGGCAGCGAACACCTTGGTGTTGGCCGGCAGGGTAAGACCATCGAACCGGCAGGCGGCGGGTGGAGTGTCGGCGGTAGCCGGGGCGTCGAAGGCGAAGGGTTTCGTGGCCTCGTGGCCCGCCTGGGCAACAGTGGCCACCGTCGCGGCTTCTGGCGGCGGCGCCACCTCGGCGTGAGCCTGGGGCGCAGCCGCTTCATCAGGCGCTTTCACGCCCGGCTCGGACAGATTCATGTCGGTGCACCCAGCCAGCAGCACCAGCCCCGCCACCGCGGTGCACACCCTGCCGCGTCCCACGCCCCTGAGCTTCATGCCGTGATCCTTCACCGTTGGAATCAGGATTCTACGGCCAGCCGGGGCGTGGTGCGCGGGCGCCGGGTTCAGGCGCTCGGCTTGGTTGCGAACCTCTCTATCACCGACTGACAAGCACGCTTCGCAGTGGGCATTGCCCATGCCACGGCGGCCCGTACATCCGGCTCCAGCTCGGCCAACGCCGCCTTCGACCAGTGCTGCCGATCATTGCCGATCGGCAGCCCTTCGATCTCGCTGGAGATCATCGAGAAGGTGACAAAGTCGGAATCCCGCTCGTCCACCTCCACTTCCCATCGCAACGACGAGAGCAGATGGCACCCTTCCAGCACGCCGACCGACCCATCCAGAATGCCGGCGCAGGTTCTCACCGCTTCCCCGCGCACCTGGAGCACGTAATCTTCGTGACTCATGTGATCAGTCATCAGTGCATTCCCGGTCTCAGCCCTATCTATTGCTCCGCCACCCGGCAGTCACCATCGCGTTGGCGCCAGCTCCTCCGCAATCATAGCCGCCACCCGTTCTGCGGTCCTCCGGCCCCGGTCTTTCAGCCCTCCGCCTCGGCAACCACCCGCCGCACCACCGAATGGCACCCACGTTCCGTCATGGCCCGTGCCCGAGCGGCTATCTCCCTGCCATTCGGCACCGCCTTGGCCAGCTCTTCTTCCGACCAGTACCTGCGCCCTTCCCAGGCACCCAGGCGGTCGAACTCTTCTGACATGTGAGCGAACACGGCGAAGTCCCTGTCCCATTCGTCAACGCCTGCCGCGCGCCGCAGCAACGTGAGCCGGTGGCAGCCTTCCACCACATCCACCAATCTGACAAGCATGCCGGCACAGATGCGCAGTGCCTCCCTTCGCGCCGGCGATACGTACCGTTTCTGACGCTCGTGCTCAGCCATGGGGGTTTCCTCCGGACACGCCACCAAACACGCTGTCTTTCCATTGGCACTGCCGCTGGAACAGCGCTTCGACATCCCGCTCGTCGCGCTGCATGTGCAGCGGCCGCGTCAGCCTCGCCACCGCCTCGGCAGCAACCGGCACGGCGTTGCCAAGCCGCCTTGCCACGGAATCGGCAGGCGCGCCCTGCACCGCCACGTACGCCTGCATCAGTTGCCGCAGGACCGTGGCCGCCGGCAGGAAATTGCGCGCCGCCGCAGCCTGGAAGTTGGCGCGCAGCGTGTCTTCCATCTTCGCCCGCATGAGTACGCGCCTGCTCATGACAACCTCCCTGTGTGGGCCAGCTCCCGCTGCACTTGGCGGGGAACCTTCGGAGCCACCGGCGGTGGCGTTTCGATCACGGTGAGGGTGATGGAGCCTTCCTTCACCTCAACCGCCACCCTGGCACCGATCTCGAAGCCGACATCCCGCAACCAGCGGCCAGTCAGCTTGAGACAAGGAACGCGTTCGTAGCGCCCCATTCCGCCAGGCAGTTCGTACCAATGCCCACACATCCTGTAAGCGTTTGGCAGGCGGGAAAAGGCTTTGCGCTTGGGGCGAAGTTCGTCTTCGTAGGGCGTAGCAGCCCGCGATCTAAACATGTTGGACCTCCGGCACGTGTGGCTCTCGTCGGAGTGACAAGAGCGTCGGGAGGCTAGAAACCGTAAGCCACACAAAAACGGCGGGCGTATTTCCACGAGGGTCTTGTATTAGCCGCCCTCCCGACAAAGCACGTCCAACATTGTGTGGCTTTAAGAGTTTCTAGGCTCTGTAGAACACCATGCAGGATGATGCGAAGGCTGGGAAATCGTTTGTATCTCTTGATCTGGCGATCTTGGTAGACAGAACCTAAGTGATGACGCAAGCGACTACTCTTGCCCATCAATCAGCGAATGCAGTTCACACTTCCGCGTGAGAACTGCACATCAACTACCAAGAAGAACATCAAGCACTCTACAGAGAGTGTGTCGGAAACTACCGCTTCGGACGACTCGTCATATCAAGGCCGGCCGCGATCGTGGATGCCTTGCTCCTGGCTGGATCCCTGAGTATTCGGTATGCCGCAGTCTTGGCCGCCGAGAACGTCGGGTAGCAATACCGGGGCTGAGACAAGTACAAACCCGCAGCCACTCTCGCCTTCTTACTGTTCTCCGGATCGTGCAACACCTTGGAGACTGCCATTGCCACCTGACGAGAAGTTATTTCATCTTTCACTTTGCACCTCCTGAGCATGTTTGATCAGTCCAACAGGTGAAGGATCGCGCACCGCAACGAGCACGATCAATACAAGAAGAACTGAAAAAATGGCCGCTCCAACAGCGCCGGCTGCCACATTGGCAACAAACTTCGGCCAGAATCTGTTGCTTGACCGGATCTCGGCAACAACGACCCCGTCACGTATCGATGCTCTATAGCTTTCGTCGATGGAGCGCGAAACGTCCTCGGAGTAGCCGTTCAACACGCCTTCCGCAGTGCTACGCGCCCGATTCAACGCCGAAACAGGCTGCTGCTCGTACCAATTGCAGACCTGCTCGCTGGTAGGAAGACATCCCGATCTGGTTTCAACGTGACGCATCCACTCGATCCGCTCCTGCTCAAGGACAGCGAAAGCCAACAGACCTAGCAGCCAGCCCTCGGGAGCGTTATCTACCAGGGCTTTATAGGCATCTTCCGAACCTGAGAGCGTATCCATGCAATTCCTGCTTCGAAGACCGATGCATCACACTGACTCACAACGGCGACGACGGGAAATCGTTTGTTCCTGCTGATACTTGGAAATCCATCAGTTCCATCTACAGACGTGACGCGAACTGCACGCCTTGGCGATCTACTGTTCGGTCAGCTCGCGCGAGGTCGAATGCGTGCGATCAACTGGGCCAGATCGCGGCTGGCTACTTCCAGGTCATAGTTCATCTGCAGGTTCAACCACACCTGAGGGGTCGTGCCGAAATAGCGCGCAAGGCGCAACGCAGTGTCGGCGGTAACCCCACGACGACCGGCGATGATGTCCGAGATGCGGGCTGGAGTGACATCAATTGCCGCAGCCAAAGCCCGCGCAGACATGCCCAAGGGAGAGAGAAATTCCTCGGCCAGGATTTCACCAGGATGGACCGGCGGAAGCACGTGTGCAGTGCTCTTCGCGTTCGTGTTTTTCATCTGTACGGATATCGTTTTGGCTACACGCCCGTATCGTATACCGATACACGATACACACCAAGGAAAACAACTGCGAACGCGGTCACGACCACAACAAAAAAGCCCCCGTTTCCGGAGGCTTTTTTGACTGAATCATGGTGGGCGGTGCAGGGTTCGAACCTGCGACCCTTGCCGTGTGAAGGCAATGCTCTACCGCTGAGCTAACCGCCCGATGCTGCTGAGCCGCTCATTATAGGGCGGCAAAATTTCGCGTCAACGGGTTTGCGTGAATTTCTTCACATCGTGTGCGTGGGCTTGTCCGAGTTCAGGGTGCCGGCCAGCGCGGTCTCGATCTTGTTGCGGACGTTCTCGCCTTCCTGGCCGTCGGCCAGCTGCACGCCGATGCCGGCTGCGCGGTTGCCCTGGGCACCGGCCGGGGTCACCCAGACCACCTTGCCGGCCACCGGCAGGCGCTCGCTGGAGTCCGGCAGGGTCAGCAGGAGGAATACCTCATCGCCCAGGAAGTAGCGCTTGGGCGTGGGTACGAAGATGCCGCCGTTCTTCACGAACGGCATGTACGCGCTGTACAGCGACGCTTTGTCCTTGACGGCCAGCGACAGGATGCCCTGGCGGGCGTTGGTGGCGCTCATGCTCTATTCCCCTTTGCGTGCCGCTCGTTGACCTTGTTCCAGGCCAACAACAATTCCACCACCGCCAGGTCGGCGCGCACGGTGGTGCGCAACAGATCGCGGGTACGGTTGGCGGCGTCGAACCAGGCGCCCAGCTTGTGCAATCGCTCGGGATCGGTCAAGCCGCCCCCGGTGGCCTGGGCCAACGCCAGGTCGGCGGCGTGGCGCAGGCGCAGCGCGGCGTGGTCATCTGCAGTCCAGCGCTGGGCCAGTTCCACCGCGCCCGCGCGCCCGGCCACCAGTGCCTCAAGATCGCTGGCGACCTGCCGGCGCAGGGCCAGGCCGTCGTTGCGCAGCCAGTCGTCGGCCAGCCCGGGGTGGCCCCGGGCCGCATCCAGCGCTTCGCGGGCGCTGGCTTCGCTGTGGCCCTGGACCTGCAGCCAGGCCAGGCTTTCCTCGCGCGGCGGCAGTTTGAATTCCAGGCGCTGGCAGCGGCTGCGCACGGTGGCCGGCAGGCGCGCCGGGTCGCTGCTGATCAGCCACAGGTAGCGGCCGGGCTGCGGCTCTTCCAGGGTCTTGAGCAGGGCGTTGCAGGCGGCACGATTGATGGCGTCGGCCGGGTCCACCACCACCACCTGGGCGATGCCGTACTGCGGGGTGAGCGAGAGCTTCTGGGAGATCTCGCGCACCTGCTCGATCACGATCTCGGTGCGCAGCTTGTCGCCGGATTTGTTCGGAATGAACGACACCAGCTGCAGGTCCGGGTGGGTGCCGGCGGCGATCAGCTGGGCGGCGCGCTGGGCCGCGGCCGGCTCGCCCCGGGTCAGCACGTGGGTGGCCATGCGCAGCGCCACCTCGCGCTTGCCCAGCCCGGCCGGGCCGCAGATCAGCAGGCCATGGCCCAGCCGGCCAGCGTCGAGCGCGGCGATGGTCTGGTCATAGGCGCGCTGCTGCCAGGGGGAAAACTCAGCCATTACCGCCCTCCTTGGTGAGGTATGCGTTGATGGCATCCACGACCTGGGCGGCCACGCCGGCCTGGTCCTGGCTGGCGTCGATCAGGCGGAACCGCGTGGGGTCCTGGGTGGCGCGCTCGCGGAACACCGCGCGCACGCGCTGGAAGAAATCGTCCTGCTCGCTTTCGATGCGGTCCGGCCACAGGTCGCGGCCGTTGGCGCGGGCGCGGCCCACGGCCACGTCCACATCCAGCAGCAGGGTCAGGCCGGGCAGCAGGCCCACCGCGCGGCGTTCGAGCTCGGCGATCCACGCCGGCTCCAGGCCACGGCCACCGCCCTGGTAGGCGTAGCTGGAATCGGTGAAGCGGTCGCTGAGCACGTAGCAGCCCCGGCGCAGGGCCGGTTCGATCACCTGGCGCACGTGCTGGGCACGGGCGGCGAACACCAGCAGCAGCTCGGCTTCGGCGCTGAGCGGCTCGGCGGCGATTTCCGGATCCGGAGTCAGCACCAGTGCGCGGATGCGCTCGGCCAGCGGGGTGCCGCCGGGTTCGCGGGTGAGCACCACCTCACAGCCCTGCGCCTGCAGCGCAGCGCGGATGGCGTTGAGCGCGGTGGTCTTGCCCGCGCCCTCGCCGCCTTCCAGGCTGATGAACCGCGGGTGGCGGCGCAGTGCGGGGCTCATTGCGGTGCCGCCTGCGGCTGGGCGCGCTGCTGGCGCAGCTGCTGCAGGTAACGCGCCACGGCGGCGTTGTGGTCGGTGTAGTTGGCCGAGAACACATGCGCGCCGCTGCCATCGCCAACGGCCACGAAGTACAGCGCATCGCCCGGGGCCGGGCGTGCGGCGGCCTGCAGGGCGTCGCGGCCCGGCATGGCGATCGGCGTGGGGGTCAGCCCCGCGCGGGTGTAGGTGTTGTACGGCGTATCGGTGGTGAGGTCGCGCTTGCGGATGTTGCCGTCGTAGCTGCTGCCGATGCCGTAGATCACGGTGGGATCGGTCTGCAGGCGCATGCCTATCTTCAGGCGGCGCACGAACACGCCGGCAATCTGCGGGCGCTCGCTGGGCAGCGCGGTTTCCTTTTCGATGATGGACGCCAGGATCAGCAGCTCATACGGGGAATTCAGCGGCAGGTCGTCGGCGCGGCTTTCCCAGGCGGCGGCCAGTTCCTTTTCCATGGCGGCGTGGGCGCGCTTGAGTACGTCCAGGTCGGTATCGCCGCGCTGGTAGACGTAGGTCTCGGGCAGGAAGCGGCCTTCCGGGTGCTGGCCGGGGAAGCCAAGCGCCTTCATCAGCGCGGCATCGTCCAGTTCGTCGGTTTTGTGGATGAGCGGATCGGCGCGCTTGAGCGCGGCGCGCAGCTGGCGGATGTTCCAGCCTTCCACGATGGTGACGCGGTGCTGCAGGGTGCGGCCCTGGCGCATGCGGGCGAGCAGTTCGCGCGGGGTGAGCCTGGCGTCCAGCGCGTACTCGCCGACCTTGAGCTTGCCGGCGGCGTCCAGCTGGCGCGCGAGCAGCTGCCACTGGGTGTCGTTGCCTTCATCCACGCCGGCGTCGCGCAGCTTGCGCACGACGGTCTGCAGGCCATCGCCCGGGGCGATGACGACGCTGGGCTGGTCGGGGCTGATGGCGGTGTCGGCGAAGCCGCTCTGGCTGTGCCAGAACCATGCGCCGGCGGCGGCCAGCAGCAGTGCGCCGAGCAGCAGTACCGCCAGGACGGTGAGACAACCTCGTTTTACGCCTGCCATGCATTCCTCTGTGGGGTGGTGCAGCCACGCAGGGCGTGGCTCTACGGGTTTGTTCGCCCTACAGCATACCTTGGCTCATTCCTGGCGGCCGAGCGCGCGCATCAGGCCGCGGGCCTTGGCGCGGGTTTCGTCCAGCTCCTTTGCCGGATCCGAATCGACCACGATGCCGGCGCCGGTGCGGAAGGCGGCGTGGCTGCCGGCGACTTCAGCAGTGCGGATGAGGATGTTCAGGTCCAGGTCGCCATCGCGGTTCAGCCAGCCGAACGCGCCGGTGTAGGCGCCGCGCGCGGTCTGTTCGAGCTCAGCGATGATCTGCATGCAGCGCACCTTGGGGCAGCCGGTGATGGTGCCGCCCGGGAAGGTGGCGGCAATCACCTGGCCGGGGCTCACGCCCGGGCGCAGGCGACCGCGCACGTTGCTTACGATGTGGTGCACGTGGGCGTAGCTTTCCACGCTCATCAGCTCATCCACTTCCACGCTGCCGGCGGTGCAGATGCGGCCCAGATCGTTACGCTCCAGGTCGATCAGCATCACGTGTTCGGCGCGCTCCTTGGGGTGGCCGACCAGTTCGCGGATGCGTTCGGCATCGTCGTCGCCGGCGAAGCGCGGGCGGGTGCCGGCAATCGGGCGGGTCTGCACGTCATCGCCATGCACCGAGACCAGGCGCTCCGGCGAGGAGCTCACCACTGCCCTGCCCTGCGCGATGAACAGGCCGGCGAACGGTGCTGGATTGGCCACGCGTAGCTGCGCGTACAGCGCCTGCGGTGACAGCGTGTCATCGAAATGCGCGACCCAGCGCCGCGACAGGTTCACCTGGAACACATCACCGGCACGCAGGTACTCGATGACCTTGCCCACGCCGTCGGTGAAGCGCGTGGGCGCGTCCTCTTCCATCTGCGCCGGTGGCTGCCACTGCGGCAGCGGCGGCAGCGTGGCGGTGGCATCCAGGTCCTGCAGCAGCGTGTCGAGCTGGGCGGCGTGGTCGGTTTCGCACACGGCGTGGAACTGGCCCAGCACGCGGTCGTGCAGCACGGCCGCCGGACAACGCAGGGCCAGCGCACTGGGCAGGCCGTCGGCGCGCGCCGGCAGTTGGAGCACGGTTTCGATCTGGCCGGCCAGTTCGTAGTCGAGCATCAATGCCCAGCCGCCCCGGAACGGCAGGCCGGTTTCTTCGCGTGGCAGGCGCAGTGTTTGCCAATGCGCGTCGAGCACGTCCAGGAAATAACCTGCATGCACAGCACCGCCGTGGTCGCGCACCACGCCATCTGCATGCAGCGCCAGCGATTCACCGTTGCCCATCAGCAGCAGGTCCCAGCGGCCCTGCGCGGTGCCCGAGGCGGTGGATTCCATCAGCAGCGGGTAACGCTCCGGCGCCAGTCGCTGCAGCGCAAGCAGGTCGGTGGTGTCGGGCAGCAGGCGGGTCTGGAACATGGCAGGGCAACCAAAGTAAGTGCGGGGGCCAGATACACCAAGGCCGCCAAGATGGCGGCCCGGTGCGGTGACGTTGGGTGGCGCGCTCAGACGCGCTTGAACACCAGCGTGCCGTTGGTGCCGCCAAAGCCGAAGCCGTTGGACATCACCACATCCACCTTGGCCTCGCGTGCGGTGTTGGGCACGTAATCCAGGTCGCAGCCCTCGCCCGCTTCGTGCAGGTTGATGGTGGGCGGAATGATGTTGTCGCGCAGCGCCAGCACCGAGAAGATGGCTTCCACGCCGCCGGCGGCGCCGAGCAGGTGGCCGGTCATCGACTTGGTGGAGCTGACCATCATCTTGTAGGCGTGGTCGCCGAAGGCGGTCTTCATGGCCATGGTTTCGCCCAGGTCGCCCAGCGGCGTGGAGGTACCGTGCGCGTTGAGGTAGCCCACCTGGTCCGGGGTAACGCCGGCATCCTTGAGGGCCATGGTCATGCAGCGGGCGGCACCTTCGCCGTTCTCGCTCGGGGCGGTCATGTGGTACGCATCGGAGCTGGCGCCGAAACCGGCCAGCTCGGCGTAGATGCGTGCGCCACGCGCCTTGGCGTGTTCGTACTCTTCCAGGATCAGGATGCCGGCGCCGTCGCCGAGCACGAAACCGTCGCGTTCCTTGTCCCAGGGGCGCGATGCTTCGGCCGGGGCGTCGTTGCGGGTGCTCATCGCCTTCATGGCGCAGAAGCCGCCCAGCGCCGTCGGCGAGGAGCCGCGCTCGGCACCGCCCACCACCATCACGTCCGCATCGCCGTACTGGATCATGCGCATGGCGGTGCCAATGGAGTGGTTGGAGGTGGCGCAGGCCGACACCGCCGAGAAGGACGGGCCCTTCAACCCGGTGATGATGCTCAGCTGCCCGGGCAGCATGTTGATGATGGTCTTGGGCACGTAGAAGGGCGAGATCTTCTTGCCCTCGTGGAACTCGATGGTCTGTTCCTCGATGCCCAGCAGGCCGCCGATGCCCGCGCCGACGATGGCGCCGATGCGTTCGGCATTGCCGTCGGTGATCTCCAGGCCCGAATCGTTCAAGGCCATGAAGGCGGCACCGAGGCCGTAATGGATGAACGGGTCCATCTTCTTGGCATCCTTGCCACTGACCCGGAACTTGCCGAACTGTTCGTTGTCGGCGGTGATGTCGAAGTCCCTGACCTCACCTGCAATCTTGGTGGTGAAACGGTCCAGGTAAGCCTGCGAAACGTTGGTCAGCGGGCCGATGCCGGAACGGCCTTCGGTGATGCCCTTCCAACTGGTGGCCAGATCATTGCCCAACGGCGAGACCATGCCCATGCCGGTAACGACGACGCGACGCTTCATTGCAGATTCTCCTGACCCGGGTAGTGCGGGGTTGACGCGGTGTAACGCTCAAAAGCACAGGGCCGCAAGCGCGGCCCCATGGGTTTGCTGCACGCGGTGGCGGTAAGCACCACGACCGCGCGCAAGCCGCCCGACATCACGCCTTGACGTGAGCCTTGACGTAGTCGATCGCAGCCTGGACGGTGCTGATCTTCTCGGCTTCTTCGTCCGGGATCTCGCACTCGAATTCTTCTTCCAGCGCCATCACCAGTTCAACGGTGTCCAGGGAGTCGGCACCCAGGTCATCGACGAACGATGCGGTGGTGACAACTTCTTCTTCCTTGACGCCAAGCTGTTCGACGACGATTTTCTTGACGCGTTCTTCGATGGTGCTCATTGGATATCGCTCCAGATGGAGTAGTGGTTCAAAAAGTGACGCCATCAAATGGCGATGGCCGTGGGATAGTGTAGTGGAAACCGCAGGGGCCTTGCATGGCTGCAAAACTCCATTTGGATCAACCACTTGCGGTGCAGTCCCTGCACCACATGCTTACGGCATGTACATGCCGCCGTTCACATGGAGGGTTTCGCCGGTGATGTAGCTGGCCGAGGGACCGGCCAGGAACGCCACCGCATTGGCGATGTCGGACGGCTCGCCCAGACGTTCCAGGGCGATCGACTTGACCAGGCCGGTGCGCTGTTCTTCGGGCAACGCCTTGGTCATGTCGGTGTCGATGAAGCCCGGCGCCACCACGTTGACGGTGATGCCGCGCGAGCCGATTTCCTTGGCCAGCGACTTGGAGAAGGCGATGATGCCGGCCTTGGCCGCGGCGTAATTGGCCTGGCCGGCATTGCCGGTCACGCCGATCACCGAGGCGATGTTGATGATGCGGCCCTTGCGCGCCTTCATCATGCCGCGGATGACGGCCTTGGAGGTGCGGAAGACGCTGGTCAGGTTGGTGTCGAGGATGGCCTGCCAGTCCTCGTCCTTCATGCGCAGCAGCAGGTTGTCGCGGGTGATGCCGGCGTTGTTGACCAGGATGGTGATGGCACCAAATTCCTTGGCAATGCCGTCCAGCACGGCCTCGAGCGCGGCCGGGTCGGTCACGTTCAGCGCGCGGCCGTGGCCGCCTGCGGCAGCCAGGCGCTCGCCGATGGCGGCAGCACCGGATTCGGTGGTGGCGGTACCGATCACGGTCGCGCCCTGCGCGGCCAGTGCATCGGCGATCGCCGCGCCGATGCCACGGCTGGCGCCGGTCACCAGTGCGATTTCACCCTGAAGGGGCTTGCTCATGCTCAGTTTCCTCGAACGGGACCGGTCCGCAGCGCCGGCCCGGGGGCTGGCACGTGGCGAACGCGGTCGAAAGTCATCAGGCGGCCCAGGTCTCGCGGGCCGTCTCGAAGTCGGCGGGCGTGGACAGTGTGCGCGCATCCAGGCCCTTGTCGATGCGCTTGATCAAGCCGCTGAGCACCTTGCCGGGGCCGCATTCGGCCACGCGGGTCACGCCGCGCGCGGCCAGGGCTTCGACGCAGCCGGTCCACTGCACCGGCAGGTACAACTGCTGGACCAGGGCGGTGCGGATGGCATCGATACCGTCGTGCACGCGGGCATCCACGTTCTGCACCACCGGCAAGGCCGGCACGCGCCAGTCCAGGCCAGCCATGGTTTCCTGCAGGCGGTTGGCGGCTTCGCGCATGAGCGGGGTGTGCGAGGGCACGCTGACGGCCAGCTTCACGGCCTTGCGCACGCCCTTTTCGGCCAGCAGCGCCAAGGCGCGGTCCACGGCAGCGGCATCGCCGCCGATGACGATCTGGCCGGGCGAGTTGTAGTTGGCCGGCACCACCACCTGGCTACCGGAGGCCTGTTCACAGACTTCCTTGACGAGGGCGTCTTCGGCGCCGAGCACGGCGGCCATGGCGCCCACGCCGGTCGGGGCGGCGTCCTGCATCAGCTGGCCGCGCAGGCGCACCAGGTGCGCGCCGTCACGCAGCGACAGCGCGCCGGCGGCCACCAGGGCGGTGTACTCGCCCAGGCTGTGCCCGGCCAGCACGGCCGGCTGGGCACCGCCCACGGCCTGCCATGCGCGCCACACGCCGATGCTGGCGGCCAGCAGGGCCGGCTGGGTGTATTCGGTGCGGTTGAGCATCTCTTCCGGGCCGCCCTGCGACAGCGCCCACAGGTCCACGCCGGCGCCATCGGAGGCTTCGGTGAACGCTTCACGCACCTGCGGGTGCAGTTCAGCCAGTTCAGCCAGCATGCCCAGCGACTGCGAGCCCTGGCCGGGGAACACGAAAGCGAGATTGGAATCGGTCACGCGGAGTTCCGCCTGCAAAAATCGAACGGCGAATGATAAGGGGGAATACCGCGCTTCGTCTGTACTGGCGCGTATTGACCAGCCCCCGGCAGGTGCCGACCGTTGGTCGGCACGCCCTCAAACAAACAGCTGCAGAATGTCAAGGTCGCCATCGCTGAAGAAATCAAAGCAGATCGCCACCAACATCAACATGCCCAGCGTGGTCGCCCCGTGCACGATCACGATGGCGTGCGCCAGCGCGCGCGCCGAGCGCCCCATCTTCATGCTGTAGCGGGCCAGGCGCTGCAGCCGGCCGGAAACCTCGTGCGCATGCGCCAGCACCGGGGCGTCCTCGCCATCCATTGCTGCCGCCATCAGCGCCTGCAGCTGCTCGGGGCGGTGTTCGTAGTACTTGGCCACGCCATAGCCGAACATCAGCCAGTCGCGGGCCTGGGCCTGGGCCAGGTCCATCACTTCCAGCGGATCTTCCTCGAAATCGATGAAGCCGATGGCCCGGCCATCCCAGGTCAGGTTGCGCGGCAGTGGCTGGCCGAAATAGGCGCCCTTGGCATGGGCAGCCACGATGGCCTCCATCGCCGCCGACACCAGTGCGTCGCGGCCGGCATCGTCGGCCTGGCGCAGGCAGGTGTTGAAGGAGCTGCCGTTGTCGCCCAGCACGAGCGAGGCATGGCCGCTGCCGATCACGTGCGGCACGTTCACCCCTTGCGCCTGCAGTTCGGCCAGGCGCCGCGCTTCGGTTTCCCGGGCGGCGTCACCGCCGCGGTGCGGCGGTGGGCGCAGCGCGTCCAGCTGGAAGCGGTTGGCCACGAAATTGAGCAGGCCCAGCGCGACCGCGCGGCTGCTTTCACCGTACTGCTTCAGCCAGGCGCGCTGGCCCTCGATGACAATGGGTTCGACCATGACACACCTCCAGAAATGCAAAACGGCCCCATCGGGGCCGTTTCGTGTGAACCGATTAACGTATTAATAACGCAGCAGCGCCGAACCCCAGGTGAAGCCGCCGCCGAAGGCTTCCAGCAGCAGCAGCTGGCCGCGCTGTACCTTGCCCGAGCGCACCGCCACGTCCAGCGCCATCGGCACCGAAGCGGAGGAGGTGTTGCCGTGCCTGTCCACGGTGACCACGACCTGGTCCATCGACATGTCCAGCCGCTTGGCGGTGGCTTCGATGATGCGCAGGTTGGCCTGGTGCGGAATCAGCCAGTCCAGGTCGGCCTTGGTCATGCCATTGGCGTCGAGGGTTTCGTCCACGACCGAGTCCAGCGCCTTGACGGCGTACTTGAACACGTCGTTGCCCTTCATCAGGATCGCGCCGCGGGCCTGCTCGCCTTCGCCGAAGCCGGCCGAGACGCCCACCGGGTTCCACAGCAGCTCTTTCTTGCTGCCATCCGAATGCAGGTGGGTGCTCAGGATGCCGGTGTCTTCGTCGGCCTTGAGCACCACCGCGCCCGCGCCATCGCCGAACAGCACGCAGGTGGTGCGGTCGTTCCAGTCGACGATACGGGTCAGGGTTTCCGCACCGATGACCAGCACGTGGCGGGCATCACCGGAACGAATGAATTTGTCGGCCACGCCCAGCGCGAACACGAAGCCCGAACAGGCGGCGTTGACGTCGAAGGCAGGGCAGCCGCTCGCACCGAGCTTGGCCTGGATCAGGCACGCGGTGGACGGGAAGATCAGATCGGGGGTGGTGGTTCCCACCACGATCATGTCCAGCTGGGAAGCGTCGATACCGGCTGCTTCCAACGCACGTACCGCGGCGTGGTAGCCGAGGTCGCTGGTGGTTTCCGTGTCGGCGGCGATATGCCGCTCACGGATTCCGGTGCGCGTCTGGATCCACTCATCGCTGGTGTCGACCATTTTCTCCAGATCCTGGTTGGTCAACACTTTTTCGGGCAAGTAACTACCAGTGCCCGCGATCCTCGAGTAGATCCGCTTGCTCATTGCATTTCCTGTAACGGAAGAAAGGGTAAAGGCCGCTGCCCGACCGGGCAGCGGCCCTCACACAGATCAATCTTCTTCGACGGCCGAGTTCGACTTGGTCGTGATCACCTTCTTGCCGCGGTAGAAACCGTCAGCAGTGATGTGGTGACGCAGATGCACTTCGCCGGTGGTCGGGTCGGTGGACAGCTGCTTGGCGCTCAGGGCGTCATGCGAACGGCGCTGGCCGCGGCGGGACGGGGTAACACGGGATTTCTGCACAGCCATGGGATTGCTCCAAACTCGGTTCGTTTTTGCTTCGTCGTATCGTCGCGCAGGACGCCAGCGCCCAGCACAGTCTTCGCTTTCGCCGCAGCCGCCGACGACAATCCGGCTGCTATTGTTTCTTCAGCGCCGCCAATGCCGCGAACGGATTGGCCTTGCTCTGTTCTTCTTCGGTCGGTGCCCAGTCCCGGTCCACCGCTTCACCCTCGGGCGACAGCGGCACCACCGGCACGGCCAGGACCAGTTCGTCCTCGACCAGATCCAGCGGACGCAGGCTGCCGTCTTCAGGCACCAGCATCGCCTCGTACTCTTCCGGCAGCGACGACTCTTCGTCTTCGCTGCGGATCAGGCCGAGCCGCTGCTTGACCGACACCGGCAGCAGGAAGCGCTGCAGGCTGCGCTGACAGATCAGCGGCAGCGCGGTATCGATGGTCAGGTCCACATAGGATACCCGCAGGATGTCGTCGTGGCCGAATTCAAGCGCAAACGTGCACTTGCCCTCGGTATCGGCAACAAGGCCTTGCAGGCGGGTCATTTCTGCCAGTTCTACCTGACCGTCGAAGCACCTTCGTGCTGCGACCATCCGCCAGGCATCCAGCAATTCGGGCACGTTCGCGGACATAAGCCGCTGAATGTTAAGGATGCCGCCGGCGGTTGTCAATTACCCGCGACACGGGAGCGTGCGGTAGAGTGCCGCCCACCCCTGTCACCCCGGTATTGTCGCATGCTTCCCCTGCTGCTGGCCTCCACCTCCCGTTACCGCCGTGAACTGCTGGAACGGCTGGGCCTGCCGCTGGAGACGGCGCGGCCGGAGGTGGACGAGTCCCCGGCGCCGGGCGAAGCGCCGCGTGCGCTGGCCGTCCGGCTGGCGCGGGCCAAGGCCGCCGAGGTGGCCGCCCGCCACCCGGGACGGTGGGTGATCGGCTCGGACCAGGTCGCGGACCTGAACGGAGCCCCGCTGGGCAAGCCCCGCGATGTGCCCGGGGCGCACGCGCAGCTGGCGGCGATGTCCGGGCAGACGGTGGCCTTCCATACCGCGATCTGCCTGGTCCGCGATGACCAGATGCTGGCGGCCTGCGACCTGACCGAGGTCCGCTTCCGAGCGCTGGGCGCGGACGAGATTGCCCGCTACGTGGCGGCCGAGCAGCCGCTGGACTGCGCCGGCAGCTTCAAGTGCGAGGGGCTGGGCATCACGCTGTTCGAGGCGATCGACAACCGCGACCCGACCGCGTTGATCGGCCTGCCGCTGATCGCCCTCGGCGGGCTGCTGCGCCAGGCCGGCTACACCCTGCCCTGACGCCGATCCAGGCGATCAGCGTGCCGGAACGATGAAAGATTGTTCCTGCCACTGCTCCACGCTGCCATCGTTGCCATACAGCGTCATGCCCAGCCAATGCTTGCCCGGCGCGAGCTGGCGGGTGTCGAGCGTGGCATCGAAGGCCACGTGCGGGTGTTGGGGATCGGTGGAGATCTTCCACGCGGCCGTGATGTCACGCGCGCGACCGTACACCGCATCGCCTACCGGCTGGCCATCGATCGACAGCGCCACGCGCGACAGCCCGACGCCGTCCTTGAACGCCCACCCGCGCACTTCCATGCGCCCGGCGACCTTCTCATCCTGCAGGGGGGCATCCACCCATGCCATGGCCGGGGTCACGCAGGGGCCATCGATGCGCTGCGCAGGCAGCTTTAACAGCAGGAAGCGCTGGTAGCCATGGTCCTGGCTGACCACGCGCGGCGGCGGCAACGGCCCCACCTGCGCGCAGATGTCGTGGTAGCGCTCCAGCAGGTCGCGGTAACGCTGGTCACTGGGCGACAGCACCAGCAGCATCGGCGCATCGCGCTGGCCATCGTGCAGCAGGCCCCACAGGCCGAGCTGCGCGGTGCGGCCGTGCTTGTCGTTGAGCGGGTGGCGCAGCACTTCGATGCGTGGATCGCGCAGCTGGAAGCCCAGCTCGGCCCCAACCTTGAAGTTGCCGGCCAGTACGCGCGTGCCCGGCGGCATGCCCGCCAGCTCCTTGCGCACCTCATCGGCCAGCGGCGCCCAGCCGGCGAAATTGCGCGGGTAATACTTGTCGCCGGCCAGCTGCTCGCGAAGGCCCGGACTGGAGGCCACCAGGTAATAGGAGAACGCCAGTGCCAGCCCTGCGCCGGCCAGCCACCAGCCGGTGCGGCGGAGCCAGCGCGGCCAGCCATTGAGCACCACCGGCACCGCCACCAGCAGCGCCAGGTAGCCAGGCAACGGCCAATGGAAGCTGATGCGCTCCACGTCGGTGAAGAAGCCCAGTGCGAAGATCGCCAGCGTGGACACCGCACCGACCAGGCCGAAGTAGCGCCACTGCGCACGTGCGCCACCGCCGGAACGGGTGCCGGCCAATGCCACCTTCCACATCGCGATGCACAGGATCGGCGTGACCAGCATCGGCTGGATCACCAGGAACCACAGGCCGCTCCACTGGAATGCCCACGGGTGGCGTTCGACCACCTGGAACTTCAGGCCGGCATCCTGGTTGTCGGCATTCCACGCCAGCAGCGGAAGCCAGGCCATCACGCCCACCGCCAGCGCGACCCACACGCGCGGATCACGCAGCGTGCGCCGCCCTTGCGGCAACAGCAGCAGGGCAATGAAACCGACCACGATCACGCCGATGAAGCGGTAATGGCTCAGCGCGCCGATCACCAGCCCCAACGACAGCTTCACCGCCGCCGCCGCATCGACGTTGCGCAGCAGGCGCGCGCCGGCATCCAGGCACAGCACCGCCGCCAGCGCCATCGGTACATCGGGCACGGCCAGCATGCCCAGCGTGGCCGACAGGGGCATCAACACGGTCAGGCTGCCCGCCTGCCAGCCCGCTACCGCGCCAAACCAGCGGGTGGCGATGCGTGAGACCATCCACGGCAGCATCGCGCCGATCGCCAGGAACGGCAGGCGCAGCGCCAGCACGTGGTTGCCGCCCAGCTCCACGCCCAGGCGCGCCAGCCAGGCGGTCAGCCCGGGCAGATCGGAATAAGCCGCGGCCAGGTGCTGGCCTTCCTGCCAATAGAACGCTTCGTCCACGAACAAGGGCAGACGCGCGGCCACCACGAGCTTGACGGCCGTGATGAGCGTCCACAACACCAAAAAAATTGTGCGTGCGCGTTGTTCGCCCTGCATTGCTCTATAGAATCGAAGGAATCATCGACACGAGACGAACATGGATACTTCGCCCCGCGTGCCCGCCATGCTACCCGAAGAACTGCGACAGTCCCTGCGCAACGCACAGGACCAGGTCAATGGGCTTGTGCTGGGCAAGGCCCATGAAGTCCGCTTGGCATTCGTCGCGCTGCTCTCCGGTGGGCACCTGCTGATCGAGGATCTGCCCGGCCTGGGCAAGACCACGCTGGCCCACGCACTGGCCTCCAGCCTGGGATTGGGTTTCCAGCGCGTGCAGTTCACCTCGGACCTGCTGCCCGCCGATGTGCTCGGCGTCTCGGTTTACGAGGCCGCCAGTCGCCAGTTCCAGTTCCATCCCGGCCCGGTCTTCACGCATGTGCTGCTGGCCGATGAAATCAACCGCGCGCCGCCACGTACGCAGAGCGCGCTGCTCGAGGCGATGGCCGAGCAGCAGGTCACCCTTGATGGCGTGACCCATCCACTGCCCGATCCCTTCTTCGTGATCGCCACCCAGAACCCGGTAGATCTTTCGGGCACGTTCCCGCTGCCCGATTCGCAGCTGGACCGCTTCCTGCTACGGCTTGCACTGGGCTATCCCAACCCCGAATCCGAACGCGAGCTGCTGCGCGGCACCGACCGCCGCCACCTGATCGCACAGGCCACCGCCTGCCTGGATGACAACCAGGTACGTGACCTGCGCGATGCGGTCAGCCAGGTGCATGCCAGCGAAGCGCTGATCCAATACGTACAGGCACTGCTGGCGCGCAGCCGCCAGCACGCCGGCGTGCGGGTCGGCCTGTCGCCGCGCGCGGGACTGGCGCTGCTGCGTGCGGCCAAAGCGCATGCCCTGCTGCTGGGCCGCACCCACGTGGTGCCCGAAGACGTGCAGACGCTGTTCATCGCGGTGGCCGGACATCGGCTGGTGCCCGAAGCCGAGGCCAGCACCGGACCGGCGCTGGCCCGCGCCATCCTCCAGACCGTTCCGGTGGACTGAGTGCGCAGCGGCTGGGGAGACCGCTGGCGCAGGCTGGTATTGATGGCCCGGCCACGGCAGCCGGAGAGCCTGCCGCGCCGCATGGACCGCCGCCGCATCTACGTGCTGCCGACCCGCTTCGGCCTGTTCGTGGCCCTGTTGCTGGGGACGATGCTGATGGGCGCGCTGAACTACAACAACAACCCTGCGTTGCTGCTGGCGCTGCTGCTGGCCACGGTGGCCGTTGCCAGCGCGCTCAGCGCGCACCTGCAGTTGTCGGGCCTGCAGATCGATGCGGTGTCGGCCGAACCGGTGGTGGCCGGCGCCACGCTGCGCCTGCGCATCAACCTGTCGCGTGCCGATACGCGCGTGCGTCGCGGCCTGGTGCTGGCGCTGGGCGACAGCCAGGGTTACGGGCACCTGGTGGATACCGACCAGATCGAAGTGGACCTGTTGCTGCCCACCACGCGTCGCGGCTGGCTGGACGTGGAGCGCATCCGCATTTCCACCACCCAGCCACTGGGGCTGGTGCGGGCATGGTCATGGGTGTGGCCCGACACGCCGTTGCTGGTCTACGCCGCGCCCGAGCAGCAGCCACCGCCGTTGCCCGAGGGCGATGGCGACCCGCTGCACACCCGCGTGCATGCCAGTGGCGATGAACTGCACCAACTGCGCCCCTACCGGCCGGGCGACCCGCAGCGAAGCATTTCCTGGAAGCACTCCGCACGCCGCGACACGCTGCTGGTACGCGAGTACGAGAGGCCGCTGGGCGTGGACGTGCTGCTGGACTGGCGGCAGATGGGTCCACTGCCGCTCGAAATGAAGATCTCGCGGCTGGCACGCTGGGTCGACCTGGCCGAACGCGAAGGCCGCCGTTACACGCTGCAGCTCCCCGGCCAACCGCCGCTGGGTCCTAGCCAGGGCAGCAGCCACCACCACCTCTGCCAACGCGCACTGGCGCTGATGCCGCATGGCTGACCCTTCCGCCCCGCTGCTGTCACCTGCCGCCCGCCGCTGGACCCTGGCCAGCGCGGCGCTGTCCCTGGTGCCACTGCTGCTGCAGCTGCCGCCGCTGCTGGCCAGCGTGTTCGCCGTGGCGGCGGTGCTCACCGCACTGGTGTCCGGGCAACGCGTGCTGCCCGGTCCGGTCCGCGTGCTGCTGGTGCTGGGCATGCTGGCCGCGATCTACTGGCAGATGGGCGCCCGCCCGGGCCGCGATACCGGCTGTGCGCTGCTCGCGGCGATGCTGGCACTGAAATCCAGCGAGCTGCGCAGCCTGCGCGATGCGCGCAGCCTGCTGGGCTTTGCGCTGTTCGCCCCGTTCGCTGCGTTCCTGCTCGACCAGGGCCCGCTGACCATGGGCCTGGCGGTACTGGCGGCGCTGGCCACGCTGCTCACCCTGCAGCGCCTGGCCCGCGCGGAAGGGCATGCGCCCGGCGCCGCGTTGGCCGAACAGCTGCGTGGAGTGGGCAAGCTGGTGGCGCTGGGCCTGCCGCTGGCGCTGGCCGCGTTCTGGCTGTTCCCGCGACTGAGCGAGCCGCTGTGGGGGCTGCCGGACCGGGCGGTGGGCAAGCCCGGCCTGTCCGACCACATGGAACCTTCCGAGTGGCTGGACCTGATGGCCGATGACGCCACCGCGCTGCGGGTGAGCTTCATCGGTGCCGCGCCCCCGCCTGAGCAGCGCTACTGGCGCGGGCCGGTGATGACCCGCTTCGACGGTCGACGCTGGGACCGCGATCCCTACAGCGAGCGACGCCCGCCACCGCCGGTGACCCGCGGCGCGGCGCGCTGGGACTACCAGATCGACTACGAGCCCACCGACCGCCGCCAGCTGGTGGCGCTGGACCTGCCCCTGCAGGCACCGGCCGGCACCACGCTTGATGGCACCTACAGCCTGCGCAGCGATCGCAACCTGTCGGCACTCACCCGCTGGCGCCTGCAGTCGGCACCGGCGTCGGCATACACCGAGCCCCTCAGCGCGTTCCAGCGCCAGCTGGCGCTGCAGCTGCCGCCCGACCTCAATCCGCGCACGGCGGCATTGGGCCGGCAGTGGCGGCAGGAGGCGGGCAGCAACGATGCGGCCATCGTGGCGCGGGCGCTGGACTGGATCCGCTCGCGCTTCGCCTACACGCTTTCAACGCCGGCACCGGGCCGGCACAGCGTGGACGAGTTCCTGTTCGACCAGCAGGCCGGCTTCTGCCAGCACTTCAGTTCTTCGTTCGTGGTGCTGATGCGCAGCGCCGGCATTCCCGCACGGGTGGTGACCGGCTTTGCCGGCGGCCAGCGCAATCCTTATGGCAACTACTACGTGGTGCGGCGCATGGATGCCCATGCCTGGGCCGAAGTGTGGCTGCCGCAGCGCGGCTGGGTACGGGTGGACCCGACCGCGGCGGTCGCCCCCGAGCGCATCTATGACACGCTGGAAGACCGCCTGGGCGACGGCGCCGGCACCACCCTGGAAGGCCGCTGGCTGCAGCTGGGCCAGGTGGGCGATTTCCTGCGCCGCAGCTGGAACGACCTGGTGCTGTCCTTCGACGCCAACCGCCAGCAGCAGCTGCTGCGTCCCCTTGGCATCGACAAGCTGGAGCCGGCGCAGCTGGTTGGCATTTTCATTGCCTTCGCAGGCGGCGCGCTAGGCTGGATGGCATGGCTGCTGGCCCGAGGGGAGCGCGAGCGCGATCCCCTGCTGCGGGCCTGGCACCGGCTGGGGCGGCGTTACGCGCGGCATGGCCTGGCCCGGGAACCTGCGGAAACCGCCACGGAGTGGGCGCAGCGCGTCCACCGGCAACGTCCCGACCCGGCGTTGATTCCGCTCAGCCAGCGTTTCGTTCACGCGCGCTACGCTGGCGCTGAGCTCGACCCTTCACTCGTGCGTGACCTGCACAGGCATCGCCCGTCCACCGGAGCAACCTCATGAACGTCAAGATCCTGCTTCCCCTTGCCGCGTCGCTGGCGCTGGCCGCCTGTGCCACGGCCCCCAAACCGCTGCAGGGGCAGTTCAGCGTGGTCAGCCCACGCGATTCGGTCGCCACCCAGCAGGTGGGCACGCCGGTCCGCTGGGGCGGACGCATCATCGAAACCACCCCGGGCCAGGGCCAGACCTGCTTCCAGCTGCTGTCGCGCCCGCTCAATGGCAGCGGCCGCCCGAACACCAGTTCCAATGACGCCAGCGATGGCCGCTTCGTGGCCTGCCGTGCCGGCTTCTACGATCCGGCCGTGTTCGAGGAAGGCCGCGATGTGACCTTCATCGGCAAGATCGCCGGCTACGAAAACACCCGCATCGGCGATTACGAGTACCGGCTGCCCAAGCTGGAGGCCGACGTGATCTACCTGTGGCCGGAACAGCGCCAGGTGGATGTGGTGCCGGTCTATCCGTATGGCCCGTGGGGCCCGGGCTGGGGTCCCGGCTGGGGCTACCGCGGTTGGGGTTGGTGGTAAAAAAAAATCGCCCTTCGGGGCGATTTTTTTTCATGCACTCGGCGTACCGAAGTGCCCCAACGGCGCGCCGGCCAACAGGTGCAGATGGATATGGAACACCGTCTGCCCTGCGTGCTCGCGGCAGTTCATGACGATGCGGTAGCCATCCTGCGCGAAGCCCTCGCGGCGTGCGTACGCTGCCGCCGCCAACGCCAGCTTGCCGATCAGGTGCGCCTGCGAGGGCTGCACGTCGTCCAGCGTGGGAATGGCTTCGTTTTTGGGAATGAACAGCACGTGCACCGGCGCCTGCGGCGCGATGTCCTTGAACGCCAGCACGTCGTCATCTTCGTAGACGATGGTGGCCGGAATTTCGCGGCGGATGATCTTTCCGAACAGGGTGTCTTCAGACATGGGGTCACCTTGAAGGTTGCCGGCAACGCCGGTGGTCAGGTTGCTTCGGTACGGGTGCCGAACGCGTGCGACAGCGTGCCGCGGTCCACGTATTCCAGCTCGCCACCCAGCGGCAGGCCCTGCGCCAGCCGGCTGGGCCGCACCTTGTGGGCGCGCGCCAGCTGCGCCAGGTAATGCGCGGTGGCCTCGCCTTCGACGGTGGCGCTGGTGGCGATGATCAGCTCCTGCACCTCGCCCTGCCCCAGCCGTGCTTCCAGCTGGTCCAGGCCGAGTTCGCGCGGGCCGACGCCGTCCAGCGGCGACAGCCGCCCCTGCAGCACGAAGTACACGCCGCGGAACCCGGTGGCGGTTTCAATGGCCAGCCGGTCGGCCGGCGATTCCACCGCACACAGCTGCTGGCGTTCGCGGCTGCCATTGGCGCACACCGCGCAGATTTCGGTTTCGCTGAAATCGCGGCACTGCGCGCAATGGCCGATGCGTTCGATCGCCTTGGCCAGGACCTCGGCCAGCTTTTTGCCGCCCTCGCGCTCGCGCTCCAGCACGTGGTAGGCCATGCGCTGGGCGGTCTTCTGACCCACCCCGGGCAGTACCCGAAAGGCCTCGATCAGCTGTTCGAGCAGGGGCAGGCTCACGCTTAGAACGGCAGCTTCATGCCGGGCGGCAGCTGCATGCCGGCCGTGGCCGAGCCCATGCGGTTCTTGGATTCGGCATCGATCTTGTTCGAGGCGTCGTTGAAGGCGGCCGCGACCAGGTCTTCGGTCATTTCCGCATCGGACAGGATCGACGGATCGATGCGCACCTTGCGGCACTCCTTGGCGCCGGTCAGGGTCACGCTGACCATGCCGCCGCCGGCAGTGCCGGTGACTTCCAGCTTGGCGAGTTCTTCCTGGGCCTTCTGCAGGTTTTCCTGCATCTTCTGGGCCTGCTGCATCAGTTGGGCGATGTTGCCGCGCATGTCGTGTTACTCATCAAAAGGACGGATGGAATCGGTCACGACCCGGGCGCCATGCTGCTGGATCAGCAGCTGCACCGACGGGTCGGCCATGAAGGCGGTTTCGGCCGCCTGCTGTCGCTCGCCACGCTGGCGGTCGGAACGCTGGTGCAGCGTTTCGGCCTCGGCGTTGCCATGTTCAATCACGATCTTCGGGGTCATCCCGAGCGGGCCCGACAAGGCCTCGGTCAGGGCCGCCAGCGAACGGTCCGAACACAGGTACTCAAATCCGGGCGATACGGCCAGTTTCAAGACGCCGTGCTGGAACCCGATGAAGGCCGCATGCGCGGCCAGCTGCCGCGACGGACCATTCAGCTGGCTCTGGGCGACCAGTTCCAGCCAGGTTTCAGCCGAGGCCAGCGCGACCGGACCGGCATTGCCGGCCGCGGGCGACGGGCTGATGGCGATGCCCTGCGGGCGCGGCGCGGGTGCCACCGCCTGGACGGGCGCGGGCGCGCGTACCGGCGGGGCTTCCCACGGCGCGGCCATGGCGGCGTCGGGGCTGGCCAGTTCCACCGCCAACGCTTCATCACGCTCGTCGCTGCCGGCCTGGTGCCACGGCGGCAGATCGTCTTCGGCGGCGGGTTCCGCTGCCGGCGCAGGCGTCGGTTTCGGCGCGGCCGGGGCGACCACGGGCGCCGCAGGGGTCACCGGTGCCGAAGCGGCCACAGGCGCGGCCACGGCGGCGGCGGCGGCGGCGGGCGCGGCCACGGCGGCCGGCGCGGCGGCCATGCCACCCTGCTCCGCACCGCGCGAACCACTTCCCGCCTCGGTCCCGGTGCCCGGGTCACGCGGCACCGGCGGCACCGCAGCGGCCGGGCGGAACGCCAACATGCGCAGCACGGCCATTTCAAAGCCGGCGCGCGGGCTGGGCGCCAGGTGCAGGTCGCGGCGGCCACTGAGTGCCATCTGGTACCAGAGCTGCACCACTTCCGGGCGCAGGCGCTGGGCGAAGGCGGCGGCATCGATGCCGTCGCCGTCGGCCTGGGCGCCGGGCACCAGCTGCTGCACCTGGATGCGGTGCAGGGCTTCGGCCAGCGCTTCCAGCACGCCGCTCCAGTCGGGCGAGAATTCGGCCAGCGCGGCCACCACCTGCAGCAGGCGCACGCCATCGCCGTCGGCCAGGGCCTCGAGCATGGCCGCCACCTGGGTGCGGTCAACGGTGCCCAGCATGGTGCGCACCACGTCTTCGCGGAGCGCGCCACCGGCATAGGCGATGGCCTGGTCGAGCAGCGACAGGCCATCACGCAGGCTGCCGTCGGCGGCCTTGGCCAGCTGCACGATCGCGGTCGGGTCCGATTCGATTTCTTCGGCGGCCAGGATGCGGGTCATCTGGCCCTGGATCTGGTCCTCGTCAAGCCGCTTGAGGTTGAACTGCAGGCAGCGCGACAGCACCGTGACCGGCAGCTTCTGCGGGTCGGTGGTGGCCAGCAGGAACTTCACGTGTTCCGGCGGTTCTTCCAGCGTCTTCAGCAGCGCATTGAATGCCGCCTTGGACAGCATGTGCACTTCGTCGATCAGGTAGACCTTGTACTTGCCGCGCGAGGGCATGTACTGGGCGTTCTCGATCACCTCGCGGACATCATCCACGCCGGTGTTGGACGCGGCATCGATCTCCAGCAGGTCGATATAGCGCCCGGAATCGATATCCAGGCAGGCCGGGCACTGGCCACAGGGATCGGCGCTGGTGCCCTGCTCGCAATTCAGCGATTTGGCGAAAATGCGCGCGATGGTGGTCTTGCCGACCCCTCGGGTGCCGGTAAACAGGAATGCATGGTGCACCCGGCCGCTGTCCAGCGCATTGCTGAGCGCACGGACCACGTGTTCCTGGCCTACCAGCTCGGCAAAACGCTTCGGACGCCACTTGCGGGCAAGGACGAGATAGGACATCAGGCCACCGTCTTCATCGGGACGTCCATTGTGCCACGCCTGTCCAGCCCCCCAGCCGGGTGATCGTGGTGCTTGTGCCAATCGCATTCCCCGGCTAGAATCTGCGCCCCTGCAGCGTCAATGCAGCAGGTCCGGAGAGGTGTCCGAGTGGTTGAAGGAGCACGCCTGGAAAGTGTGTAAGCGTCTAAACCGCGCTTCGGGGGTTCGAATCCCCCTCTCTCCGCCAGACAAACGCAAAAGGCCGCCCAATGGGCGGCCTTTTGCGTTTGCCCGGCGGAGAGTCGGTGGACGAGAAGCCATCCGCCCAGCACCGCGAAGCCACGCATGGCGTGGCTCTACAATGGGGTACCCCTTCAGATCCCCTACCCCCATGTCCGACTGCTGCGGCTGCGGAAAAATCGTCGATGTCGCCACCCTTCAGGCGAAGCAGCGCCGCGTCCTGCGCATCGTCCTGGCGATCAATCTCGCTACCTTCGTGATGATGGCGGCCGCGGCCTGGTGGAGCCATTCCTCCTCCCTGCTCTCCGGCAGCCTGGACAACCTGGGTGACGCACTGACCTACGCGATCAGCCTGGCCGTGGTCGGCGCATCGATGCAGGCCAAGGCACGGGTGGCGTTGTTGAAAGGGCTGCTGATTCTCTGCGCGGCCATTGCCGTAGCCGTGCAGATCGGCTGGCGGCTCACCCACCCGGCCGTGCCGCTGTTTGAGGGCATGGGCATTGCCGGTGCGCTGAACCTCGCCGCCAACGGTGTGTGCCTGTGGTTGCTGAATCCGTTCCGCAACGGCGACGTCAACATGGCCTCGGCGTGGGAATGCTCGCGCAATGACATTTTCGAGGGCGTGGCGGTGCTGCTGGCCGCGCTCGCGGTGTGGGCGTTCGGCGCGGGTTGGCCGGACCTGCTGATCGCCGCCGGCTTGCTGGTGATGTTCCTGCGCTCAGCGTTGCGGGTGCTGCGTTCGGCTTGGCGGGAGATGCGGGTTCAGGGCTGAACCCGCCGTCTCCTTCCGCCGTTACGCACTCGACACCTTCATCAGCACCAGCCCGCTCACGATCAGCACCGCCGCGGCAATGCGCATCGCGCTCACCTGTTCGCCCAGGAACACGATGCCGACGATGAACGCGCCGACCGCGCCAATGCCGGTCCAGATCGTGTAGGCGGTGCCCAGCGGCAGCGTGCGCATGGCCAACGCGAGCAGCCAGAAACTGGCGGCCATGGCGGCGAAGGTGATGAGCGACGGGGTGAGCCGGGTGAAGCCCTCGGATTGCTTCATCGAGAACGCCCAGACGATTTCCAGAACACCAGCAACAAGCAGAAAGATCCAGGCCATGTGGCCCTCCTTATGGGGCCAGGTCGTCCTGGTCATTGTTGCCCGGTATGGGGGAGGCCGTTCCTCCAGGGGTGCGTGCAGCGGGGCAGAGTCCCGCTCTACGGTGAGCGATTCTAGGGGATGGGGCACCGGATGGGGGCCGAAGGCGTGTTGGGGGTTACGAGGTGGTCAGGGTGGGTCGGGGACACGCGCGGCGTGTCGCTACTCGGGAGGTTCTGCGCCGAGTGCCGAATCCGACTAACAGTCGGATCTACCGCACTTGCGGATCTACCGCACTTGCGGATCTACCGCGCTTGCGGATCTACCGCGCTTGGCTACGCCGCGCTATACTGGGTGACTGCACTTCGGTGCAACGTCTCTATGGCGGCCCCGTCGGCCCCTCGCGACGCTAGGTCGAAAATCCCGCCAGGGCCGGAAGGCAGCAACGGTATCGATCGACGCGGGCGCCGAGGTCAGCCGGCGGGGCCGTCACCCGTTTGGGCGGTCCATTCCACGTTTGGCTGATCAGGCCGTGGGTCTGGGAGCCGTTGGCTCGGCCAACGCCACGCACTCGCCCGGCATTGCGACCCGATGCCCCCGCTGCCGCAGCGCTTCGCCGTCGGCCTCGCTCGCATAGTGGTAGAGCATCATCCGCGCCTGCAGTTCGGCGCTGTACTCGCGTTCGAGATCGTCCACGCCGGTGTGCGACGGGTTGCCGTGCAGGCCGCAGTCGTGCGCGATCAGTTCGTTGTCGGCCGCATGGCGCGCCAGCATTTCCGGAATCGGGCGGGTGTCGCCGCTCCACACCAGCGCGCCCTGCAGGCGCAGGCCGTAGGCGGTTTCGGGCCAGTGGTGGCGGACCGGGAATACTTCCAGGCGCACGCCGTCATGCCAGAACGCCTCGCCCACCACGATCAGCTGGAAGGCATCCCAGAAGTTGGCGCCACCTTCGGCCAGCACGTTGGGGTAATCGGCCACGCGCCGGTGCAGCAGCGGCACCACGGTGGCGGGTACGTACAGCCGGATGCGGCCGCGCCGGTGCGGCGAGAAGTAGGCATCTACGAACAGCCGCTCGAAGCCGGCCACGTGGTCCAGGTGCACATGGGTGACGAACAGCGCCTCGGGCATGCGCCCGTACTGGGCGAGGAAGGCGGTAAGCCCCTCGCCGCCGCAGTCGATGGTCAGCCATGGCTCGCCACCGCGCTCGATCACCGCCATCGGCGAACCCAGCTGCACGGCCGACGCGTTGCCGACCCCCATGAAGCGCAGTGCCCAGTCCATCAGTAGCCCCGGTTCCAGGCCAGGTCGTAGGCCCGGCGCAGGCGCGCGAAGTCCTTCTCGACCTCGTCGTGGCTGCGCTCGCCGCGCAGCTTCACCAGCGAACGGTGCAGGCGCTTGAGGTTGCGTTCGCGCCAGGCGGTGGCCGGGATGCGCTGCACGCCACGGTCGAAATCGATCAGCCAGCCGTGGCCGTTGGCATCAAACAGGATGTTGTGGGCGTTGAGATCGGCATGGTCCAGCCCGGCGCGGTGGAAACGCGCGATCAGCCGGCCGGTCTCTTCCCAGGGCGCGCCCCGCCCCGCCACCAGCGCGCGGTCGGCCAGCGAACGTACGCCTTCCAGCCGTTCCATCAGGATCGCCGCGCGGTAGCGCATGCCTTCGCGCATGTAGAACGCGGCGATCGGGCGCGGCACCGGCAACTTCAACGCGCGCAGGGCGCGCATCAGCCGGAACTCGGCGAAGCTGCGGGTGCGGTTGGCGCCCCGCCACAGGTACTGGTCGTGGCTCAGCTTGGCCGCCATGCCGCCGCGCAGGTACTGGCGCAGCACGCAATGGCCGAACGGCGCATCGACGAACCAGGCCCCGCCCCGTCCACCGTCGCCGACCGGGCGCGCCCGGTCGCCCCAGTGGCCAGGGGAAAACAGGCTCATCTCGGCTTGCCGCAGCCGGTCGCGGTCGAACAGAATGGCACCCATGCCGCGTCCATCGCGGCAGGGCGTCAGCGCTTCAGTGGCGTCGAATGCGACCATTCCTTCGAGTCTAACAACACCATGGCATCAGCGTCCTCTTCCTTGTGTCTTTTGCGTTTGTCCGCGCTGGGCGATGTCACCCACGTGGTGCCGCTGGTGCGCACCCTGCAGCAGGCACGGCCCGGGACCGAGCTGCACTGGATCATCGACAAGGCCGGGCACAAGCTGCTGGACGGCCTGCCGGGCGTGGTGTTCCATGCTTACGACAAGAAGACCGGCCTGGCCGGCATGCGTGCCCTGCGCGCGTCGCTGCCGCCGGGCCGCTTCGAGGCGCTGCTGCAGATGCAGGTGGCCTTCCGCGCCAATGTGCTGTCGGCGTTCGTTCCCGCGGTGCGCCGGATCGGCTACGACAAGGCGCGCTCCAAGGACCTGCACGGTCTTTTCATCAACGAACGCATCCCCGACCGCCCCGGCATCCACGTGCTGGATGCGATCGGCAGCTTCTGCGAACCGTTGGGGATCCGCCAGACCGAGGTCAGCTGGGACCTGGCGATCCCGCCGGCGGCGGTGGAATGGGCGCAGGCGCAATGGCAGGACGATGGCCGGCCGGTGCTGATGATCTCGCCCTGCTCCAGCCACGTACGCCGCAACTGGTATGCCGACCGCTACGCGGCAGTGGCCAACCATGCGGTTGCACGCGGCTGGCGGGTGGTGCTGTGCGGCGGCCGCAGCGAACTGGAGCGCGGCATGGCCGACGCCATCCAGGCCCAGCTCACCACCCCCGCGCTGGACCTGGTGGGCAAGGACACCCTCAAGCAGCTGCCGGCCCTGCTGGCCCGCGCGGCGCTGGTGATGACCCCGGATTCGGGCCCGATGCACATCGCCAACGCGATGGGCACCAAGGTGCTGGGCCTGCACGCGGCCAGCAACCCGCACCGCAGCGGCCCCTATTCGGACCGCCGCTACTGCGTGGACCGCTATGACGACGCGGCGCGGAAGTTCCTGGGCAAGCCGGCCAGCGAACTCAAATGGGGCACCAAGGTCGAGTTCGATGACGTGATGCAACTGATCACGGTCGACGACGGCATTGCCGCCTTCGAACGCTACGTGGCCGATCAGCCGCGCCCGTTGTAATCCTTGTAGGACTTCTCTTCGACGTAGACGGATCCCAGCGCCAGGTTGATGTCTTTCTTGATCCGGGCGCGGGTGTCGTTCTTCTGGTAGACGCTGCGCGCCAGGGCGACGAACACCTCATCGAACTCAGCGGCCTGGTCCTTCAGGCGGATGTTGTCCTCGATATCCCAGAGCTGCTCATTGATGTCCTTCAGCTCCACGCGCAGCTTGGCGATGTCCGTGCCGCCGGCCGGATGCGCCATCCAGGTCTTCTCCAGCGCACTCAGCTCGGCCCGGATGTTGGCCAGCTTGCCCGGATCTCTGATCCGCTCGGACTTGATCTGCAGGATGGAGATCTTGTCCAGCAGCTCGCCAAACGAGACGGGAACCTGGATTTCTGCGCTCATGGGGTCTCACCTATTTCTGTTGACCCCAGTTTAGCCGCAGAGCCACCACCTGCGTGGCTGCCTTCGATCAGGACCGCGCCCAGCCACGCATGGCGTGGCTCTACACGGCGTCCAATGCCTTTGCAGACGTCGTCGTTCGCTCCCTTATCGAAGTAACAAGCCCCTCTGTTGAGGGGCTGCCCCGACAGGGGCGGGGAGAGGAAGCATCGCGGGGGCAACGGCGCTGCGCGCCGTTGCAATCCCCCCCTCGAAGTCAGAGACGCAAAAAAGGCCACCCAAAGGGCGGCCTTTTTTGCGTGTCTGGCGGAGAGGGGGGGATTCGAACCCCCGAGGCGCTATAAACGCCTGCCTGATTTCGAGTCAGGTACATTCAACCGCTCTGCCACCTCTCCAGATGGTCCCCGGCGAACCGGGGAGCGAATAATACGGTCAGGAGCCGCCGACGGCAAGCCATTCCCGCGCTTCCGATGAATTTCTTCTGTATCGATGCCTTGCCGGATGTCCGCAGGGCCGCGATCATGCCGTTATCCCTCAGCAATGACACTCCTGGCCTGCGCACCTCCATGATCGAATTCGGACACCTGACCCACCCTGGCCTGCGCCGTGATCTCAATGAGGACACCTACTACGGGGACGGGGAGCTGGCACTGTGGCTGGTGGCCGACGGCATGGGCGGGCACGCCTGTGGCGAAGTGGCCAGCGCGCTGGCGCGCGAGACCATCGTGCGCGAGATCCGCCAGGGCGCCACGCTGGCGCACGCGATCCGGGTGGCCGATGAGGAAATCATCCGCACCTCGCGCCGCCGCAACGACAGCCTGCCGATGGGTACCACCGTGGTGGCCGCCCGGGTCCAGGGCAACCGCTATGAAGTGGCCTGGGTCGGCGACAGCCGCGCCTACCTGTGGCGCGACGGCAAGCTGGCACAGCTCAGCCAGGACCACAGCGTGGTGCAGGAAATGGTGGCGCAGGGCAACCTGACGGCCGAAGAGGCGCGCGCGCACCCGCACCGCAACGTGGTGACCCAGGCACTGGGGGTGACCGATCCGGCCCACCTGAACGTGGCCACCACCGCTGGCGAGCTGCGCCCGGGCATGCAGCTTCTGCTGTGCAGCGACGGGCTGACCGAGGAAGTGGAAGATACCGGCATCGCCCGCACCCTGGCCTACGACGACGCCAGCGCGCAGGAGTGCGTGGATACGCTGGTGGCCGCGGCGCTGGACGGGGGCGGGTCGGACAACATCACGGTGATTCTGGTGCGTTGCCATTGATGGCAGCCGTCACGACCAACGGTCGTGACCTACCGGGACACGCGTATGACCAGCGGTCGTGACATACCCGCATTCGACGGTCCGTGCCCGGGGTAGATCACGACCGTTGGTCGTGATGCCTCTACGCGACGGCCTCTTCCACCTTCGGGCCATCCCAGATGGCATGTCCGGCCTTCTTGCGCAGCTTGGCCAGGCGCGCTTCGTGCGCCTCCCGCTCCGAGGCCGTTGCCACCACGCGCGGGCGCGGCAACAGGCGGCTGGTATCGAAGGCCTGCGCGTGTGCCGTACCCGGGCGGACGTCATCGGCCGAACCAAAGCCGATTTCCTCCTGGCCGGAGGTCAGTGCGATGTACACATCGCCCAGGATCTGCGCATCGAGCAGGCCGCCATGCAGCTGGCGGTGCGCGTTGTCCACGCCCAGCCGCTTGCACAGCGCATCCAGGGAGTTGCGCTGGCCCGGATAGCGCTCGCGCGCCATCTTCAGCGTATCGATCACCGTGCAGCGGTCGGTGATCTTTCCGTACTGGTCGCCCAGCAACGACAGTTCGTAGTCCAGGAAGCCCAGGTCGAACGCGGCGTTGTGGATGATCAGCTCGGCGCCGTCGATGTAGGCCAGGAATTCTTCGGCCACCTGCGCGAACACCGGCTTGTCGGCCAGGAACTCCAGGGTCAGCCCGGTGACTTCCTGGGCGCCCTGTTCGAACTCGCAGTCCGGCTTGAGGTACTGATGGAAGTTGTTTCCGCTCGGGCGGCGTTCCAGCAGTTCCACGCAGCCGATTTCGACGATGCGGTTGCCCTTGCGCCATTCCAGGCCGGTGGTTTCGGTATCGAGGATGATCTGACGCATGGGCTTAGTGTACCGGGCCGGCGGCACGGATCCGGATCGCGGCGTCGCGCGCCAGCGTATCCACACGCTCGTTGTCCGGGTCACCGGAATGGCCCTTCACCCAGCGCCAGTCGATGCTGTGCTTCTGGGTGGCCGCATGCAGCCGCTCCCACAGGTCGCGGTTCTTGACCGGGTCACCACCGGCGGTCTTCCAGTTCTTGCGGATCCAGCCCGGCAGCCACTGGGTCAGGCCCTGGCGCACGTACTGCGAATCGGTGAACAGCACGATCTCGCACGGTTCGGTCAGTGCTTCCAGGCCGGAGATGGCGGCCATCAGCTCCATCCGGTTGTTGGTGGTGTGCGCTTCGCCACCGCTCAGCTCGCGCTCGTGGCCCTTGTAGCGCATCAACGCGGCCCAGCCGCCGGGGCCGGGATTGCCGAGGCAGGAACCGTCGGTGTGGATTTCAATGGTTTTCAATACAACTCCAGATCAGGTCGCCACGGTGCCGTGCCAACGGCGTACCGGCAGTGGCGTAGGTCCTGGCAGGGCCAGGGTGCGTTTTTCGGCGGTGAACAGGCAGGCCGCGCGCAGGGCGGCGATGCTGCCGCGCTCGGGCGCGCGGGTGTGCCACATCGGGCCCAGCCAGGCCAGGTCGTCGCAGGCCAGCCCGGCCCGCTCCAGGGTGTGGCGCAGCCGCTGCGGGGTGCGCACCACCAACCCGTGCCGGCGCCACTGGCTGCGGAATGGGCTGAACGGATTGAGCGTGGACAGCCACAGCCGCCCGCCGGGCATCAGGACCCGCTCGCATTCGGCGATCAGCTGTTCGGCGTCGCGGGCGGTCACGTGCTGCAGCACGATGGCGTTGAGGCTCTCGGTCTGGAACGGCAGCGGCAGCGCGCAGGTAACGTCGCCGGTGTAGCCGCCGGCGCTGCGGTGCAGGCGCACGCCCTGCCCCGGCAGCGCGGCATCTTCCAGCCAGGCCGGGGTCGGCGCGATCCACAACCAGGGATTCAGCGGGTGCGAGGCCAGCACCGGCTCCAAAGCCTTGCGCTCCAGCTCACGCAGCGCCTGCGCCGGTTCAGTATCAAACCAGGATGCGACGGAAGCTTGACGGGGGCTCGGCGCGGCGGGCATGGTCCAATTCTATGCGACTGACTGCCCTACCCGCATTCGCGGACAACTACATCTGGGCGCTGGTCGCCGACGACGGCCGCGCGATCGTGGTCGACCCCGGCCAGGCGGCCCCCGTGGTGGTCGCCGCAGCGCAGCAGAACTGGCGCCCGCACACCATCCTGCTCACTCACCACCACGACGACCACATCGGCGGCGTGACGGAGCTGCAGGCCCGGTTTGCGGGGCTGGAGGTGATCGCCCCGCACGATCCTCGCATTCCCGGCGCCACCCGCCGGGTAGGTGAAGGTGAACGCATTCAGGCACTGGGGCTGGAGATCGACGTAGTATCCGTGCCCGGACACACCCGGACCCACATCGCATTTCACAGCGCTGAACATCTTTTCAGCGGAGATGCGTTGTTCAGCCTGGGGTGTGGCCGGATGTTCGAAGGTACGCCACCCCAGCTTCTGGCTTCCCTGCACAAGCTGGCGTCCCTGCCGCCGCACCTGTTGTTGTGCTGCGGCCATGAGTACACCGTGTCAAATGCCGTCTTCGCGCGGCATGTCGACCCCGCCAACGCCGCGCTCGCGCGACGCCATGAGGAGGCACTGGCCATGCGCCGCGATGAACGCCCTACGCTGCCCGTTACGTTGGCAAGCGAGCTGGAATGCAACCCGTTCCTGCGAACCGATACCCCCGCTGTCCGCGCTGCCGTCAGCCAGCACCTCGGTCGTCCCGTCACCGATGAAGTCGATGTTCTGGCAGGTCTGCGGGGCTGGAAAGACGGATTCCGAACATGAGTCGGCGATGGTTGCCGCTCGCGGCAGGCCTGGCGATCGCGATCGCCGGCACCGCGGGCGCCCAGTCGTTGAGTGCGGGGATGTCGCAGAACGTGGCCGGTTTGTCGCAGTTGCCGTTGGACGGTACTGCCCTGCCCCCCGCTTCGGTCCGCAATGGCCAGGACATCTTCGCCAGCTTCCGTGATGGCCTGGCCGAACCGACCTGCGACGTCGAGGCCACCAGCCCGCGCTGGCAGAAGCAGTTCGCCCATGCGCCCTCGCGCCTGGCCAACCAGGATGACGATGCACTGGTGCTGTTCGGCTATGTGGTCGAAGAGCTGCGCGCTGCCAACCTGCCCACTGAGTTTGCGCTGATTCCGTTCGTGGAAAGTGGTTACCGGCCCAATGCGCGCAATGGTGCCGGCCCGGCCGGCCTGTGGCAGTTCATCGCCTCCACTGCCAAAAACCACCGCGTGCAGATGACCAGCGGCTACGACGGCCGGCTGTCGGCGGCCGATTCCACCCAGGCCGCGGTGCGCTACCTCAAGACCCTGCACGGGATGTTCGGCGGCGACTGGCGCCTGGCCACCATGGCCTACAACGCTGGCGAATATCGCGTGCTGCAGTCGCTGCGCAAGGCCGGCATGAACGCGCAGAACGCGCGCCCTGCCGAGCTGCCGGGGCTGTCTCCGGTGACCTACGCGTACGTGGAGAAGCTGCACGCGCTGGCCTGCGTGCTGGAAAACGCTGAAACCACGCCGGCGGTGATGGCATCGCTGGACCGCACCGTGCCGGTGCTGAAGGGCCACACCCTGCCAGCCGGCACCAGCGTGCAGCAGTGGGCCGTACAGCGCTCGCTGGACCCGGCGCGCATCGCCCGGCTCAATCCGGCCCTGGCCAGCGGCAAGGGCCGCCCCAGCGGCCAGGTGACCGTACTGGCCCCGGCCACCCACGCGCCGGTGGACCCTTCGGTGATGCTGGCCCAGGCTGACGCGCCCGTGTCGGACACGATCAGCCCGCGTGCGCAGACCCAGGTCGCCAGCCGCGCCGTTGCCAGCGCGGACCGCCCCAAGGCGCGCCGCCACACCGTACGCAACGGCGAGTCTGCGTGGACGATTGCCAAGCGCTACGGGATGCCGCTCAAGGCGCTGCTGTCGTTGAACAACCTCAGCGGCAGCAGCGTGCTCAAGCCCGGTGCGGTGTTGCGCGTCGAGGATTGAGGCGGATAAGGCGCAACAAAAAAGGCCCGGCATTGCCGGGCCTTTTTCGTAGGCGGACGCCAGCCAACCCTTAGAGGTTGGCTTCTTCGACCTGCACTTTGTAGTGCTTGCGCATGGCCTGGATAAAGGCCTTGGCCGAGGCCATGCCGTCTACCTGGTCCAGCTGGTCCTTGAACTGCTGCTTCTGCTCGGCCGGGACCTCAGCCAGGTTCGGCGGGGTCACCTTGTTGACCGCGAACACCACGTAACGGTCCTGCACGGCGACCTTGCCATAGCTCGGCTTGCCTTCGGCCGGGGCCGGGGCGGCGAACACGGCGCGGTTGATCTCCGGGGTCGGCACCGGCTGGGTGCGCGGCAGGCCCGGCAGCGGGCTGAGCTGCAGCTTCTCTTCGGCGGCCAGCGCCTGCAGGGTCTGCCCGGCGTTGAGCTTGGCCAGCAGCGCGTCAGCGGCCTTGGCCGAGACCTGGCGGTTGCGGTCGGCGCGGATCGCGGCGATCACGCCGTCGCGGGCCTTGTCCAGCGGCAATGCCTGTTCCGGGCTGTGGTCGGTCACGCGGATCATCACGCTGTGGTCGGGCGTGATCGCGATCGGGTCGCTCACGGTGCCGTCCTGCACCAGCACATCGGAGAACGCGGCGCGCAGCACCGCCGGGTTGGCGGCAATGCCACTGGCGGTGTCGCGGGTGAACGGGCCGAGGGTCTGCACCTTCAGCTTCAGCGCATCGGCCGCGCCCTGCAGCGAGGTCGGGTTCTTGTAGACCTGGTCGACCAGGCGGCCGCTCAGTTCGGAGAACGCGCCTTCGTTGTCGGCCTTGAGCTGTTCGGCGGCGAGCTGGTCGCGGACCTCCTCGAACGGACGCTGCTGGCCACCACGGACCTCGCGCAGCTGCAGCACGTGGTAACCGAACTCGGTCTTGACCGGTGCGCTCACCTCGCCTGCCTTCATGCCAAACAGCGCGTCTTCGAACGGCTTGACCATGGAATCGCGTTCCACCCAGCCCAGGTCACCACCGGTGGCCTTGGAGCCGGTGTCGTCCGAGTTGGCCTTGGCCAGCGCGGCGAAATCCGCACCCGGCGCCTTGGCCTGCGCGGCCAGTGCGGCGGCCTTTTGTTCAGCGGCCTTGAGCTTGGCCGGGTCGCTGCCATCGGCGGCGATCAGGATGTGCGATGCAAGACGGGCTTCGGGCGTGGAGAAGCGCGCCTTCTCGTCGGCGTAGCGCTTGCGCAGGGTGGCTTCATCGGCGGCGGCCGCCGGCGGCAGCGCGGCCGCGTTGATTTCCACGAACTCCAGCGACACGGTTTCCGGCTGGCGGAAATCCTTCGGGTGGCTGTCGTACCACTGCTTGATCTGTGCGTCGGTCACTTCTGCCGTATCGGCCGGCAGCTCCGGCAGCGCGGCGATTTCCACGTCACGCGTTTCGCCCAGCAGCTTCATCAGCCGCTCGGCCTCCACGCTGGTGACAAAACCCGATTCCTGCAGCGCCTGCGGAATGATCGACTGCTGCAGGCTCTCGCGCACCAGCGTTTCGAACTGCGCCGGGGTGCGCGGCGGGTTGCCGGTGGTCAGCGCCAGGCGGTACTGGTCCTGGTTGAACTTGCCATCGGGGCCGATGAAGCCCGGGATGGAGGCGATGGTTTCGCGCACGGCGGCGTCGCCGATGACGATGCCGGACTGTTCGCCGGCCAGGCGCACGACCTTCTCATCGATCATCTGGTCGAGCACGGCGCGCTTGTTCTCGGCGCTTTCGAATTGGCGCGGGTCGAAGTTCTCGCCCTGCTGCTGGCGGGCCTGCTGGCGCGCCTGCTCGAAACGGGTACGGAATTCTTCCGCACTGATTTCATGGTGCTGCCAGAGGAAGGACATCGGCCACCACGACGGCGCCGAGCGCCACCAGGTCGGCGGCGCTGCCACCTTGGCCACGTTCTGCGCGCCGACACCACCCAGATAGCTGGAGTCGATCACGAACAGGAACGGAATCATCAGCAGCCCCAGGATCACGGTAACGATCCAGCCCGAGGTCTTGTCGCGAAGTTTCTGCAGCATGGGAGAAATCAAGGCCCGATTGGCGAATCCGGCAGTGTACCCCGCTTCGCGCCACTCCCCAACAGGGGCGCCCGGCACCCGGGCATCGCAGCAAAAAGAAAAGCCCCTGGTTTGCACCAGGGGCCTTCAAGAATTGGCGGAGCGGACGGGACTCGAACCCGCGACCTCCGGCGTGACAGGCCAGCATTCTAACCAGCTGAACTACCGCTCCGCGCTTGAAACTTTGCAGGCGCTCATTATATCCGAAGATATTCAGAAAACCCACCCCGAAGTACTGCTTTTCGAGGATTTTTTGTAACTGGCGGAGCGGACGGGACTCGAACCCGCGACCTCCGGCGTGACAGGCCAGCATTCTAACCAGCTGAACTACCGCTCCGCGTTTATTTTTTCGAAGTCGGCCTACAGTCGACTAACAGTCGACTCTACAAACGACTCTACAACTTCATTACAGAAAACAAGGCCCCCGATTGCTCAGGGGCCTCGTTGAAACTGGCGGAGCGGACGGGACTCGAACCCGCGACCTCCGGCGTGACAGGCCAGCATTCTAACCAGCTGAACTACCGCTCCACATTTCAAACTTTTACTGGCGGTGCATGGTGGGTGCTGAGGGTTTCGAACCCCCGACCCTCTCCGTGTAAAGGAGACGCTCTACCGCTGAGCTAAGCACCCCAGCAAGCCGCTTAGTTTACGGCATCCTTCAGGGCTTTGCCAGCCTTGAACGACGGATTCTTCGACGCAGCGATCTTGATGGTGTCGCCGGTCTTCGGGTTGCGGCCGGTACGGGCGGCGCGGTCGCGCACCTGGAACGTACCGAAGCCCACCAGGGTCACCGCATCACCGCCCTTCAGGGCCTTGGTGACAGCAGCGATGACGGCATCGACAGCGCGTTGCGACTCGGCCTTGGTCAGGTCAGCGGATTCGGCAACGGCGTCGATCAATTCGGTCTTGTTCATTCTGTACAGCTCCTTTGGCGGGGATTCCGCATGTTCGACAGTGAAGCATCCGGCCCGCTACGTGGCCGGACGCCAGTGAAGTTCTCGATTCGCACCCGTCAGCGTCTGCTGACTTGCGAGTGGTGCTTTTATACCAGCGCACCCCTACCCGCGCAAGCTGAAAAGCCAATAACGACGCGGGTTTCGGGCATTTCCCATGCGCGCGTCAGTGCTTGACGCGCGTTGTGGATGGTGTCTTGCTCTTGCCCCGCACTGTGACGCGTTGCCCATCCTTCTTTGGCTTGGGCGCGGTCAGCGGCGTTTCCAGGGCCAGGTCCAGCACCTCTTCAATCCACTTCACCGGAATGATCTTCAGGTCGCGGGTGACGTTGGCCGGAATGTCGGCCAGGTCCTTGCGGTTCTCTTCGGGGATGATCACGGTGGTGATGCCACCGCGCAGCGCCGCCAGCAGTTTTTCCTTCAGGCCACCGATGGCGGTGACGCGACCACGCAGGGTGATCTCGCCGGTCATCGCCACTTCGGCGCGGATCGGCACCTTGGTCAGCATCGACACCAACGAGGTCACCATCGCGATGCCGGCGCTGGGGCCGTCCTTCGGGGTGGCGCCATCGGGCACGTGCACGTGCACGTCATGCTTCTGCAGGAACTCGGCGTCGATGCCCAGCCGCTCGGCGCGCGAACGCACCACCGACAACGCGGCCGAGGCCGATTCCTTCATGACATTGCCCAGCTGGCCGGTCAGGATCAGCGCGCCCTTACCGGGGACCAGGGTGGATTCGATCTGAAGCAGGTCGCCGCCCACTTCGGTCCAGGCCAGGCCGGTGACCAGGCCGATCTCGTTCTGCTCTTCGGCGCGGCCGAAGTCGAAGCGGCGCACGCCCAGGTACTTCTCCAGGTTCCGGCCGTTGACCACCACCAGTGCCTTCTTTTTCGCCGCGGCCTTCTTGCCGGCCTTGGCCGGCTTGGCCAGCACCGCCGGACCGCCCAGCGCGATTTCCTTCACCACCTTGCGGCAGATCTTGGCTACTTCGCGCTCGAGGTTGCGCACGCCCGATTCGCGGGTGTAGTAACGCACCACGTCCTGGATGGCGTCGGCCTCGATTTCCAGCTCCTCCGGCTTCAGGCCGTTTGCCTTGAGCTGCTTGGGCACCAGGTAGCGCATGGCGATGTTGAGCTTCTCATCCTCGGTGTAGCCGGGGATGCGGATCACTTCCATGCGGTCCAGCAGCGGCCCGGGGATGTTGAGCGAGTTCGAGGTCGCCACGAACATCACTTCGGACAGGTCCAGGTCCACTTCCAGGTAGTGGTCGTTGAAGGCGTTGTTCTGTTCCGGGTCGAGCACTTCCAGCAGCGCCGAAGACGGGTCGCCACGGAAGTCCATCGACATCTTGTCGATCTCGTCCAGTACGAACAGTGCGTTCTTGCTGCCCACCTTGTTGAGGTTCTGCACGATGCGGCCCGGCATGGAGCCGACGTAGGTGCGACGGTGGCCACGGATCTCGGCCTCGTCGCGTACGCCACCCAGGCTCATGCGCACGAACTTGCGGTTGGTGGCCTTGGCGATGGACTGCCCCAGCGAGGTCTTGCCCACGCCCGGCGGCCCGACCAGGCACAGGATCGGGCCCTTCATCTGCTTCACGCGCGACTGCACCGCCAGGTATTCCAGGATGCGGTCCTTGACCTTGTCCAGGCCGAAGTGGTCGGCATCCAGGGTGTCCTGGGCAACCTTGAGGTCCTTGCGCACCTTGGTGCGCTTCTTCCACGGCACGCCCAGCAGCCAATCCAGGTAATTGCGCACCACGGCCGCTTCGGCCGACATCGGCGACATCTGCTTGAGCTTGTTGAGCTCGGCCTTGGCCTTGGTTTCCACCGGCTTGGGCATGCCCGCTTCGGCGATCTTGCGCGCCAGCTCTTCCAGCTCGCCCGGCGCATCGTCGAGGTCGCCCAGTTCCTTCTGGATGGCCTTCATCTGCTCGTTGAGGTAGTACTCGCGCTGGCTCTTTTCCATCTGCGACTTGACCCGGCCGCGGATGCGCTTCTCCATCTGCTGCACGTCGATCTCGCCGTCGACCAGGCCCACCAGCATTTCCAGGCGGTCGCCGACCTGCAGGGTTTCCAGCAGGCGCTGCTTGTCGGCCAGGCGCACGCTGATGTGCGCGGCGATGGTGTCGGCCAGGCGCGCCGGTTCATCGATGCCGGCCAGGGTCTGCAGCAGCTCCGGCGGCAGCTTGCGGTTGGTCTTGACGTACTGTTCGAACAGCGACATCAGCGAACGGGCGATCGCCTCGACCTCACGCGGTTCGCGCGCGTCGTCCGATTCGATTTCCTCGGCCACGCCGTGCAGCGAACCGTCGCGCTCGGTGACCTGGGTGACGTTGACGCGCGACAGGCCTTCCACCAGCACCTTGATGGTGCCGTCGGGCAGCTTCAGCAGCTGCAGTACCTGGGCCAGGGTGCCGACCTGGTAGAGATCGGCGGCGGTGGGGTCGTCGGTCTCGGCCGACTTCTGCGCCAGCAGCAGGATGCGCTTGTCCGCCTCCATCGCCTGCTCCAGCGCATGCATGGATTTGTCGCGGCCGACGAACAGCGGAATGACCATGTGCGGGAACACCACCACGTCGCGCAGCGGCAGTACCGGCAGGTCGAGAGTCTCAGTTGGGGAACGGGCCATGTGGGCTCCAGTTGAGCAGTGGGGATGGCCTCCGGGCAGCGTCACCCGGATACAAAAAAGCCGATGGCCCCGTTATGGGGCCATCGGCGTCCAGATGCAAGATGCTCTGAAAAAGGTCCATCAATTCAAATGCTTGATGGATTATTCAGCGCCAGCGGCCTTCTGTTCAGGAGCCGGCGGGGTCTGGTAGATCAGGTAGGGCTCGGACTTGTGTTCGATCACCGATTCGTCCACCACCACCTTGCTGACGTTTTCTGCCGAAGGCAGGTCGTACATGGTGTCCAGCAGGACCGATTCGACGATGGTACGCAGGCCGCGGGCACCGGTCTTGCGCTTGAGCGCCTTGCGGGCAATGGCCGACAGGGCGTCCGGCCGGAACTCCAGCTCCACGTGCTCCATCTCGAACAGCTTCTTGAACTGCTTGGTGATGGCGTTCTTCGGCTCGGTCAGGATCCTGACCAGGGCCGCTTCGTCCAGCTCTTCCAGGGTCGCCACGACCGGCAGGCGGCCGACGAATTCCGGGATCAGGCCGAACTTGATCAGATCTTCCGGCTCGACTTCGGCCAGCACCTTGCCCACTTCCTGCTTGCGCTCGGAGCTCTTGACCTTGGCACCGAACCCGATGCCGCCCGAATCGTTGGAGCGGGCCTGGATCACCTTGTCCAGCCCGGCGAACGCGCCGCCGCAGATGAACAGGATGTTCTTGGTGTCCACCTGCAGGAATTCCTGCTGCGGGTGCTTGCGGCCGCCCTGCGGCGGAACGCTGGCCACGGTGCCTTCGATCAGCTTCAGCAGCGCCTGCTGCACGCCTTCGCCGGACACGTCACGGGTGATCGACGGGTTCTCGCTCTTGCGCGAGATCTTGTCGATTTCATCGATGTAGACGATGCCCTGCTGCGCCTTTTCGACGTCGTAATCGCACTTCTGCAGCAGCTTCTGGATGATGTTTTCCACGTCCTCGCCCACGTAACCGGCTTCGGTCAGCGTGGTGGCGTCGGCCATGGTGAACGGCACGTTGAGCAGGCGGGCCAGGGTTTCGGCCAGCAGGGTCTTGCCCGAACCGGTCGGACCGACCAGCAGGATGTTGGACTTGGCCAGTTCGACTTCGTCGTTCTTCTGGCGGCTCTCGATGCGCTTGTAATGGTTGTACACGGCCACGGCCAGCGTGCGCTTGGCCCGGTTCTGGCCAATCACGTACTGATCCAGGACTTCGAGGATCTCGCGCGGCTTGGGCAGCGAACTGCGCGCCGACTGCGCCTTTTCCTCGAGCTCTTCACGGATGATGTCGTTGCACAGCTCCACGCATTCATCGCAGATGAACACGCTCGGCCCAGCAATCAGCTTGCGCACCTCGTGCTGGCTCTTTCCGCAGAAGGAGCAGTAGAGGATCTTGCCGGTTTCCGTGGAACGACCTTGGCGGTCTTCGCTCATGCTTCGCTTACCCAGTTACCCCACCCGCTGAACGGGGGTTCGATTCGAGAATAGCACAGGGTCGGGAGGACGCCAGTCCAGCCCGACCCTGCGGAAACAGGCCGGTTTCCCGGCCTGGCGGCACATCAGGCCGGGGTGATCGACTCTTCCGGACGGCGCTCGAGCACCTGGTCGACCAGGCCGTAAGCCACCGCATCGGCCGCGCTCTTGAAGTTGTCGCGCTCGGTGTCGCGCGCGATGGTCTCCAGCGACTGGCCGGTGTGCTTGGCCAGTACTTCGTTCAGGCGCGAACGCAGGGTCAGGATCTCACGGGCGTGGATGTCGATATCCGTGGCCTGGCCCTGGAAGCCGCCCAGCGGCTGGTGGATCATCACGCGCGAATTCGGCAGCGCGTAGCGCTTGCCGGCCGCGCCGGACGCCAGCAGCAGCGCGCCCATCGAGGCGGCCTGGCCGACGCAGATGGTGCTCACGTCCGGCTTGATGTACTGCATGGTGTCGTAGATCGCCATGCCGGCGGTGACCACGCCACCGGGCGAGTTGATGTAGATGCTGATGTCCTTTTCCGGATTGTCCGCTTCCAGGAACAGCAGCTGCGCCACCACCACGTTGGCCATGTGATCGTCGATCGGGCCCACGAGGAAGATCAGGCGCTCCTTCAACAGGCGCGAATAGATGTCATAGGCGCGCTCGCCGCGGCTGGTCTGTTCGACCACCATCGGAACCATGTTCAGGGCTGTGGTTCGGTTGTCCATTGTGAGGCACCTATTTTGGGGGGAACGACCCCGCGCCGGGGCGCGGGGCGTAAAACGCGGGCCGCTTACTGGCGGATCGCGTCCTGGAACGACAACTGCTCTTCCGTGTGCTGGGCGCGCTCGGCGATCCAGTCGATCACCTGCTCTTCCATCACGCGGTTCTGCAGCCCACTCATCAGCTGGGGGTCGTTGCGGTACATCTCAATGACCTGCTCCGGCTCTTCATAGGTCGAGGCGATCAGGCGCATGGTTTCGTTCAGGCGCTTGGGGTCCAGGCGCAGGTCGTTGCGGCGGGCCACTTCGCCGACCAGCAGGCCAACCAGCACGCGCTTGGCGGCCGCGTCCTTGAAGCCTTCATGGGCGTCGGCCGGGATTTCGCCCGGGTTGCGGCCACTGCGGCGGATCTGCTCGACCTGCTGGGCCAGCATGGCGCGGGCTTCGTTGTCGACCAGGCGCGGCGGCATCTCGACCGAGGCGTAGGCGGCGATCAGCTGCTCGCCCACTTCACGGCGCAGGCGGTTCATCAGGGCGCCCTTGAGCTCGCGCTCCAGGTTGGCGCGGATGTCCTTGCGGAACTGTTCAACGTCGCCGCCCTTCACGCCGAAGCTCTTGATGAACTCGGCATCCACCTCCGGCAGCACCGGCGCGGACACGTCCACCGCCTTGACGGTGACCTTGACCTGCTTGCCAGCCAGCGCCGGCACGCGCCAGTCGGCCGGGAACTCGACGTCCAGGGTCTTTTCTTCACCCTTGGCCAGGCCGACCAGGCCCTGTTCGATCTGCTCGAACATCATGCCCTGGCCCACCACCACGCTGCCCTTTTCGGTGCCTTCGGCCGGCAGGCGCTCATCGCCGGCCTGCGACCAGGTTTCCAGCGCCACCAGGTCGCCCTCCTGGGCGCCACGGTCCACCGGGCTCCAGCTGCGGCGCTGTTCGCGCAGGTTGGTGATCATCTGGTCGATGTCGGCGTCGTTGATCTCGGCGGTGTGGCGCACTACGGTCAGCTTGCTGACGTCGACGTCGCCGAAGTCCGGCACCAGCTCGACGGTGGCCACGAAGGAGAACTCACCTGCGTCGCCCTTGTCGATGCGCGGCGCGCCGGCAATGCGCAGTTCGTGCTCGCGGATGGCGGCATCGAAGGTCTCACGCAGCAGGCCGTCAACGGCTTCGCTGCGAACCTGCTGGCCGAAGCGCTGCTCGATCACCTTGGCCGGCACCTTGCCCGGGCGGAAGCCCTTGATGCGCGCGGTGCGGGCGATTTCGCCCAGGCGGCCGCTGATGTGGGTCTGCAGGCGGTCTTCCGGCAGCGAGAAGGTCAGGCGGCGTTCCAGATTGCCGGTGGATTCGATCGAAGCTTGCATGTTGACTCCTGCCAACCGGTGGCGACGCCCCCGGCACGATGTGATTGGATGAAACGGGTTGAGAACGCGGGGTCGTGGACGCGCCTGCCCGCCGCAGCCCTGTAGTTTGGCCGATAACGGCCAGCGCCGCCAGCAGGGTGCCGGGAACGTCATTCCGGGGCGTGTTCAGGGGAGTCCCCTGCCCTGTCAGCTGGTGCGAAAGGGGGGACTCGAACCCCCACGCCTTGCGGCACTGGAACCTAAATCCAGGGCGTCTACCAATTCCGCCACTTTCGCGCTGGTGCGCATTGTACGTGAAGACCGGAAGCAGGTCGCCGGTAGGGACACGCCATGCGTGTTCGCGCGATACCGGATCGCGCGCAAGAAAAAAGCCACCCGGCGGACCGGATGGCTTTCGTCTTGGTGGGCTGTCAAGGATTCGAACCTTGGACCTATTGATTAAGAGTCAACTGCTCTACCAACTGAGCTAACAGCCCGAAAATCGGGAGGCGAATTATGACGCAATGCCGCACGGCGTTGCAAGGGGTTTCTGCGGACATGGTTCAGACGCGGACGATGGTGGCGGGCACCGCGTAGGGACATGCCATGCGTGTCCGCGCCCTACCGGATCGCAGGCAAGAAAAAAGCCGCCTGGCGAACCAGGCGGCTTCTGTCTTGGTGGGCTGTCAAGGATTCGAACCTTGGACCTATTGATTAAGAGTCAACTGCTCTACCAACTGAGCTAACAGCCCTGAAATCCCAGGCGCATAGTGTAGCGTTTGCGCCTTTTTTTGCAACCCCGATCCACTTCCGGTGAAACGGGTCCTTCAAATCAGTGGGGTGGCTGAGGGGATTCGAACCCCCGACCACCGGAATCACAATCCGGTACTCTAACCAACTGAGCTACAGCCACCACTGAAACCTGTTTATTCGTTTGAAACATCCTGACGCTTGCACCGATGGTGCGCCCGACAGGAATCGAACCTGTAACCGCCGGCTTAGAAGGCCGGTGCTCTATCCAGTTGAGCTACGGGCGCCCGGACCGGATTGTCGCATTCCCATCCCGTTTTGAGCAGCGGGATGTGGTCGGGGTAGAGGGATTCGAACCCCCGACATCCTGCTCCCAAAGCAGGCGCGCTACCAGACTGCGCTATACCCCGGTGGTTTGATCCCTCGAGGTTCCCCCCGAAAGAGTCGGCTATTGTGGGAATCGGCGAGGCATCTGTCAACGGTTTTCACAAGGTTTTTCACATTCGTGATCGGGCGCTATGCTTTCTGCAGCGGCCGGACGGCCCTACCCCTACCCTTCAAGGAGATTGGCAATGCGCAGCGGCAATCCCGCACTTTCGGAGTCGACGTTCCTCGACCTGGCCAGCGGCTCGGTGGTGACCTCGCCCGACCAGGTGATGACCATCAACGGCACGGTCAACAAGACCGGCATCCTGCTGTTGCTGACCGTGCTCACTGCTGCCTTCGCCTGGAGCCAGACCATCGGCGCCGACGGCCAGATCGCCCCGGGCGCGATGATCTATGCCATCGGCGGCGCCATCGGTGGGCTGATCCTGGCCCTGGTGACGGTGTTCAAGAAGGAATGGTCACCGGTCACCGCGCCGATGTACGCGCTGGTGGAAGGCTTCTTCCTGGGCGCGATCTCGGCGGTGTTCGAAGCGCGCTTCCCGGGCATCGTGTTCCAGGCCGTGCTGCTCACCTTCGGCACCCTGTTTGCCCTGCTGGCGGCCTACCGCAGCGGCCTGATCAAGGTCACCGAGAACTTCAAGCTGGGCGTGGTGGCAGCCACTGGCGGCATCGCGCTGCTGTACCTGGCCTCGTTCGTGCTCAGCTTCTTCAACATCAACGTGCCGGTGATCCATGAAGCCAGCTGGCTCGGCATCGCCTTCAGCCTGTTCGTGGTGGTGGTGGCCGCGCTGAACCTGGTGCTGGACTTCGACTTCATCGAAACCGGCGCCGCCGCGCGCGCACCGAAGTACATGGAGTGGTACGGCGCGTTCGGCCTGATGGTCACCCTGGTGTGGCTGTATGTGGAATTCCTGCGGCTGCTGTCGAAGTTGCAGCAGCGTTGAGGCGTAGCATCAACGCGGGTAGAGCCGACTGTTAGTCGGCTGCTGTTCGACCGCACGTAAACGCAACGAAAAAGGGCACCCGATGGGGTGCCCTTTTTCTGTGGAGCAGCCGACTGACAGTCGGCTCTACCTGTGGAGCTGACAGTCGGCTCTACAGCGCCCGGTTACAGGCGGCTGGCGATGGCCTGGGCGAAGCCCATGGTGTTGCCGGTGCCGCCGAGGTCGCCGGTCAGCGAGTCCTTGGCTTCCAGGGTGGCCACGATGGCCTTGCGCAGGCGCTCGGCGTTTTCAGTCTGGCCGACATGGTCCAGCATCTGCGCGGCAGCCAGCAGCAGCGCGCACGGATTGGCCTTGCCCTGGCCGGCGATGTCCGGGGCGGTGCCGTGCACGGCTTCGAAGATCGCCGCGTTCTCACCGATGTTGGCACCCGGGGCCAGGCCCAGGCCGCCGACGAGGCCGGCGCACAGGTCGGAGATGATGTCGCCGAACAGGTTGGTGGTGACGATCACGTCGAACTGCTCCGGACGCATCACCAGCTGCATGCAGCAGTTGTCGACGATCATTTCCTGGAACTCGATGTCCGGGTACTTGGCCGCCACTTCGCGCGCCACGGCCAGGAACAGGCCCGAGGTCGACTTGATGATGTTGGCCTTGTGCACGGCGGTGACCTTCTTGCGGCCGGTGCTGCGGGCCAGCTCGAAGGCGTAGCGCACGATGCGCTCGGAGCCCTTGCGGGTGATGCGGGTGCCGGAGAACGCGGTTTCACCGTCGGCCGACACTTCCTGACCTTCGGCCAGGTAGGCGCCTTCGGTGTTCTCACGCACGGTGACCAGGTCCACGCCGTCGCCGAAGCGCGACTTGGTGTTCGGGAACGACACCGCCGGACGCACGTTGGCGTACAGGTCGAAGTGGCGACGCAGGCTGACGTTGATCGAGGTGAATCCACCACCGACCGGCGTGGTCAGCGGGCTCTTCAGGGCGATCTTGTTGCGTGCGATCGATTCCAGGGTGGAGGCCGGCATCAGGTCGCCGTGCTTTTCCAGGGCGACCAGGCCAGCGTCGGCATCTTCGTATTCAAAGCCGGTGTCCAGCTTGCCGAGCACGAACAGCGTAGCGTCCATGATCTCCGGGCCGATGCCGTCACCGCGGATGACCGTGATTTTCTGCGTCATTTGATCTGTTTCCGAACCGAGGGGGAGCGCCGTGGGTCCGGGGTCCGGAGCGTCGGCGCAAGGGAAGTTTCACCCGCAATTATGCCCCAGCCAGCCCCCGGACCCCAAATAGACCAAGGTAGCGCAGGCCGTTGGCCGGCCCATGGAGCGCCTCGGCCCGTACCGACCAACGGTCGGTACCTACCGGCGCCGTGGCGCGCCCGGGTAGCGCCCGACCGTTGGTCGGGCGGCGTCATGCATCAATGTTCGTGAACGGCCGGGGCGGCGGCACCGCCTTCCAGCTGGTCCAGGAAGTCCACGGCCCGGCGCAGATGCGGGATGACGATGGAGCCGCCGACCACCAGGCCGACCGAGAAAGTCTCGAAGAACTCCTCGCGGGTCACCCCGGCGTCCTTGCACTGGGCCACGTGGTAGCTGATGCAGTCGTCGCAGCGCAGCACCATCGAGGCGACCAGGCCCAGCAGCTCCTTGGTCTTCACATCCAGTGCGCCGGCCTGGTAGGTCTGGGTGTCGAGCGCGAAGAAGCGCCGCACCACCTGATTGGGCTCACCCAGGATGCGCTGGTTCATGCGCTGGCGGAACTCGGTGAACTCGGCGATCCGGTCCTTGCCGGCGTCGTCCGCAGCGCTCATGCGCCTTCCCCGTTCAGCAGCGGCTCAAGCTTTCCTTCGCGGTGCAGGGCCATCATGTCGTCGTACCCGCCCACATGGACCTCACCGACGAAGATCTGCGGCACGCTGGTGCGGCGGGTCTTGGCCATCATCTTCTCGCGCTCGACCGGGTCCAGGTCAATGCGGACCTCGGTCCAGCTCTGGCCCTTGCTCTTCAGGAAGTTCTTGGCTGCCACGCAGTACGGACAGACGGCAGTCGAATAGATGGTGATGGGCGGCGTCCCACCCGGGTTGGAAGCGACATCTTGGCTCACGGGAAACTCCACGGCAGAACGAGTGTCTGTATATGGTAGCCCTGCGCTGGATTTTCCATGTCATCACCGCAACACTGCGGATCACCCGCAGCCCCAGGAGTTCCTGTTTGCGCCCTTTGCTGCTCTCTGCCGCGTTGACCCTGGCCTTGGCCGCCCCCTTGGCGTCGGCCCAGGACAGCAAGCTGCCGGACATCGGCTCGTCGGCCGGTGAACTGCTGACCCCGGCGCGCCAGGCCGAGTACGGCGGGATGATGCTGCGCGAGCTGCGCAACTACGGCTTCCTGCTGGATGACCCGCTGGTGGACGACTGGCTGCAGACCATGGGCGCGCGGCTGGGCTCCAACAGCGCCCAGCCGCGCCAGTCCTACACGTTCTTCATGCTCCGGGACCGGCAGATCAACGCCTTCGCCACCCTGGGCGGCTACGTGGGGGTCAACGCCGGGCTGGTGCTGACCGCAGAACGCGAGGACGAGGTGGCTGCGGTGCTGTCCCACGAAATCGCCCACGTCACCCAGCAGCACGTGCTGCGCGGGGTGGAACGGGCCCAGCGCGACCAGATCCCGATCCTGCTGGGCATGCTGGCGGCGGTGGTGGCTGCGCAGCAGGCTGGCGGCAACTCCTCCGGCGATGCCACCATGGCCGCGATCACCTCCGGCATGGGGCTGATGCAGCAACGCCAGATCAACTACACCCGCAGCAATGAATCGGAGGCCGACCGCCTGGGCATCCGCACCCTGGCCCGCAGCGGCTACGACGTGGATGCGATGGCCGGTTTCTTCGAACGCATGTCCGCCTCGATGCGCGGCAATGCCGGCGGCTATTCGGTACCGGATTTCCTGCAGACCCACCCGGTCAACACCACCCGCATCAGCGAAGCCAAGGCCCGCGCCGAGCAGATGAAGAAGGACACGGTGCTGCTCACCACCGAGGTGCCCGGCGGGGTGCGCCAGGAACGGGTGGACCCGGCCGACCCGGCGCTGTCCGACCCGCTGGTCCGGCGCACCAACCCGCTGCTGCCTTCCTCGATGCAGATCTCGGTGAATTCGCTGAGCCGGGGCGGCACTGGCCAGTTCGAGTGGGCGCGCGAGCGCCTGCGCGTGCTCAGCGCCGATACCCCGGGCGAGCTGGCCACCGAGTACCAGAACCTGCAGCGCGCGCAGAAGAGCGGCCTCAACGACGCCCAGCGCTATGGGCTGGCCCTGGCGCGCCTGCGCAACAGCGGCGCGGCCGAGGCCCGGCGCGACCTCACCGAACTGCTCAAGGACCACCCGGACAACTTGTGGGTGGCACTGGCGCTGGCCGAGTCCGAGTCGCGCTCGGGCCAGTCGGCCCAGGCCAACGCCCGCTTCGACGCGCTGCTGCGCCAGCACCCCGGCAGCCGCCCGGTGGCGCTGACCTACGCCGAGATCCTGAACGAACAGGGCGGGCGCGAAGCCGGCCAGCGCGCGCAGGCGATGCTGCGCCCGCTGTTGTCGCAAAGCGGCAATGACCCGGTGTTCCAGCAGCGCTATGCCCGTGCCAGCGAGCTGGCCGGCGACACTCTTCGGGCCAGCGAGGCCTATGCCGAGGCCGCGTTCCTGAACGGGCGACCGGAGCAGGCGTTGATGCAGCTGCAGGCGCTCAAGAAGCAGCCCGCACTGGATTACGTGGGCCGGGCCCGGGTGGATGCGCGGATCGAGAGCATCACCCCCACCGTGCTGGAGATGCGCCGGCAGGGCATCAACGACCCGGAGCTGGAACGGCGCTGAACCGCGCCCGGATGACCGTGGGATGGCAATGCCCTCATGGCCGTCACAAACATGTCATGAAACCGTAGTCTACTGGGCTCAATCCCGGTCTGATGAGCAATACGGTGGGCACGTGCAGAAACGCATCCTGATCGTCGATGACGAACCCGCGATCCGCGAAATGGTCGCCTTTGCCCTGCGCAAGGGTGATTACGACCCGATCCACGCCGGTGACGCCCGCGAAGCGCAGACGGCCATCGCCGACCGCGTACCGGACCTGATCCTGTTGGATTGGATGTTGCCGGGCACCAGCGGGCTGGACCTGGCCCGGCGTTGGCGCAAGGAGGCCCTCACCCGCGAGGTGCCCATCATCATGCTCACAGCGCGCGGCGAAGAGAACGACCGCGTCGGCGGGCTCGAAGCCGGGGTGGATGACTACGTGGTGAAGCCGTTCTCGGCCCGCGAACTGCTGGCCCGCATCCGCGCCGTGATGCGGCGGGCGCGCGACGACGACGAGGACGGCAGCGTGGCGGTGGGCAGCATCCGCATCGACGGTGCCGCACACCGGGTGTTCGCCGGCGACCAGCCGGTGCCGATCGGCCCGACCGAGTACCGCCTGCTGCACTTCTTCATGACCCACCCCGAGCGCGTATACACCCGTGCCCAGTTGCTGGACCATGTGTGGGGCGGCAGCGTATATGTGGAGGAGCGCACCATCGATGTGCACATCCGCCGGCTGCGCAAGACGCTGGAACCGTTCGGCGCTGAAAACATGGTGCAGACCGTGCGCGGTGCAGGCTACCGGTTCTCGACCTCGACCTGATTTTTTCCTGGGACCGCAATGCCGCGCCACATCCGCTCCGCCTGGTTGAAAACCCTTGCCACCCTCGCCGTGCTGCTGCTTGCCGCCGGCCTGGTGGGCCTCGCCACCGGGCATGTGTGGATGTGCATCGCACTGGCCTCCATTGGTGCGCTGGCCTGGCACTACTGGCGGCTGCGCAAGGTGCTGCGCCGGCTCACCGCGCGCCAGCGCTGGGACATGAGCGGCGGCAACGGGGTCTGGAACGAACTGGACCGGCTGCTGTACCGCAACCAGCTGGAAATGCGCACGCGCAAGCGGCGCCTGCTGGACATGCTGCGCAGCTACCGCGCTGCTGCCGCCGCGTTGCCGGATGCGGTGGTGGTGGTGGACCGCAACAGCCAGCGCGTGCAGTGGTTCAACGAATCGGCCACCACGCTGCTCGGCCTGCACCATCCCGGTGACCTGGGCGAGGCGCTGGTCGCGCGCCTGCAGCCGATGCCGCTGGCGCACTGGCTGGCCGGCGGCCGCAATGCCGAACCGATCCTGGACGTACCCTCCCCGGTCGATCCGGCGATCCGGCTCAACCTGCGCCTGATTCCCTATTCGCCGGACTACTGGCTGCTGATCGCGCGCGATGTGAGCAAGCTGCTGCGGCTGGAGCAGGTGCGCCGCGATTTCGTGGCCAACGTCTCGCATGAGCTGCGCACGCCGCTGACGGTGGTGCACGGCTACCTGGACATGATGGAGCCGGAGGATTTCCCCGGCACCGGGCCGATGCTGGAGGAAATGCGCAGGCAGTCGCAGCGCATGGCCCAGCTGGTCGAGGACCTGCTGACCCTGTCGCGGCTGGAATCGCAGGAACACACGGAAGAAGAAACCGTGGCGATGGCGCCGATGCTGGCCACGCTGCGCCGCGAAGCCGAGGCGCACAGCCAGGGCCGCCACCAGATCAGCGTGATCGACAGCGCCGGGGTGGACCTGCAGGGCTCCAACAAGGAACTGCACAGCGCCTTCTCCAACCTGGTCACCAACGCGGTGCGCTACACCCCGGCCGGCGGCCGGGTCGAGGTGGAGCTGGCCCGCGAAGGCCACGGCGTCGTGCTGGCGGTACGCGATACCGGCTATGGTATTCCCGCCACCCACCTGCCGCGCCTGACCGAGCGTTTCTACCGCGTTTCCAGCAGCCGCTCGCGCGAAAGCGGTGGCACCGGGCTGGGCCTGTCGATCGTCAAGCACATCCTGGGCCTGCACCACGCGCGCCTGGAGATCCAGAGCGAGGTCGGCAAGGGCAGCGTGTTCTCGTGCCACTTCGATGCCGACCACGTGCGCGAGCGCACGGACGTGGCCACCCTTTCCTCTGCAGAAGACTCCTCCGCATGAGCACCCTCGTTCCCATCGCCATGCCGGCCGAAACCGATCCACTGCGCGACCCGGCCCTGTACATCAACCGCGAGCTGTCGCAGCTGGATTTCAACTTCCGCGTACTGGCCCAGGCGATGGACCCGCAGGTGCCGGTACTGGAGCGGCTGCGCTTCATGTGCATCTCCTGCACCAACCTGGACGAGTTCTTCGAGATCCGCGCCGCCGCAGTCCGCCACGCGCAGGAATTCGGCCTGCCGCCGGCACCGGATGGCATGACGCCGCAGGCCATCCTCAACGCCATCCATGACCGCGCCGCGGAGCTGGTGGACCAGCAGTACCGCTGCTGGAACGACACGCTGCGCCCGGCGCTGCACGAGGCCGGCATCGACGTGCTGGGCCGGCACTCCTGGAATCACCGCCAGAAGCGCTGGCTGCGCGCCTACTTCCGCAACGAGATCATGCCGGTGCTGTCGCCGCTGGGCCTGGATCCGTCGCACCCGTTCCCGAAGATCCTCAACAAATCGCTGAACATCGTGGTGGTGCTCAAGGGCACCGATGCGTTCGGCCGCGCCGGCCACCTGGCCATCGTGCGCGCGCCGCGCTCGCTGCCGCGCATCATCCAGCTGCCGCAGACCCTCGGCGGCCCGCAGACCTTCGTGTTCCTGTCCTCGGTGCTGTCCACCTTCGTCGGCGAGCTGTTCCCGGGCATGGAAGTCCAGGGTGCCTACCAGTTCCGGGTGACCCGTAATTCCGAGCTGGTGGTGGACGAGGAAGAAGTGGAGAACCTGGCGCTGGCGCTGCGCGACGAGCTGGTCGATCGCGGCTACCGGCCGGCGGTGCGGCTGGAAATCGCCCAGGACTGCCCGCGCGACATCGTGCGTACGCTGCTGCAGAACTTCGGCCTGACCGAGAACGCGGTGTACCGCATCGACGGCCCGGTCAACCTCAACCGTGTCATCCAGCTGTACGACCTGCTGGCCCGACCGGAACTCAAATACCCGCCGATGAGCCCGCGCACGCTGCGCGACAGTGACGGCATCTTCGAGGTGGTGGCACGCAAGGACGTGCTGCTGCACCACCCCTTCGACGCCTTCACCGCCGTGCTCGACCTGATCAAGCAGGCCGCAGTGGACCCGAACGTGCTGGCGATCAAGCAGACGCTGTACCGCACCGGCAAGGATTCGCTGATCGTCGATGCGCTTATCCAGGCCGCACGCAACGGCAAGGACGTCACGGTGGTGGTGGAGCTGCGCGCGCGCTTCGACGAGGAAGCCAACCTGGGCCTGGCCGACCGCCTGCAGGAAGCGGGCGTGCAGGTGGTGTACGGCGTGGTGGGCTACAAGACCCACGCCAAGATGCTGCTGATCGTGCGCCGCGAAGGCCGCAAGCTGCGCCGCTACGTGCACCTGGGCACTGGCAACTACCACAGCGGCACCGCGCGGGCGTACACGGACCTGAGCCTGATCACCGCCGATGCCGATATCGGCAACGACGTGCACCTGCTGTTCCAGCAGCTGTCCGGGCTGGCCCCGCGCACGCGCCTGAAGCGCCTGCTGCAGTCGCCGTTCACCCTGCACGACGGGCTGCTGCAGCGGATCGAGCGCGAGATGCACCTGGCCCGGAACGGCCGCCCGGGGCGGATCATCGCCAAGATGAATGCCCTCAACGAACCGCAGGTGGTGCGTGCGCTGTATGCCGCATCGCAGGCCGGGGTACAGATCGACCTGATCGTGCGCGGGGCGTGCACGCTGCGCCCGGGCGTACCGGGGGTCTCGGACAACATCCGGGTGCGTTCCATCGTGGGCCGTTTCCTGGAACACAGCCGCGTCTACTGGTTCGGCAACGACGGCGCGTCCGAGCTGTACTGCGCCAGCGCCGACTGGCTGGAGCGCAACCTGCTGCGCCGGGTGGAGACCTGCTTCCCGATCCTGGACCCGGAGCTGGCCCGCAAGGTCTACCGCGATGTGCTGCAGAACTACCTGGACGACAACCTCAACGCCTGGGAACTGCACGCCGACGGCGAGTACCGCAAATGCAGCCCCGGCCCCGACCAGCCCCCGCACTCGGCGCAATTGGCGTTGATGCAAGGGTTGTAGATCGAAGATCTACAACCCGGGTAGATCCCGACCGTTGGTCGGGATTCGTCCGGTGCGGCCTCCGGTCGCATCATGTGAAGGCCGTGCGGTGACGCCGCGACCCACCCTTCGGCTACCATTCGCAAATGCCGCATACCTCCACGACTCCGCCCGCCCTGCAGGATGGCGACCTGCTCGCCGCCGTCGACCTCGGTTCGAACAGTTTCCACATGGTCATCGCGCGCTACACGCTCGGGCAGCTGCGCGTGGTCGACCGCTTGCGCGAGACCGTGCGGATGGCCGATGGCCTGGATGGCAAGGGCGGCCTGTCGGCCGACGCGCGCCAGCGCGCGCTGGAGTGCCTGGCCCGGTTCGGCCAGCGCATCCGTGGCATTCCTTCGGTACGCGTGCGCGCGTTGGCTACCAACACCGTGCGCCAGCTGCGCTCGCCGCAGGCGTTCCTGATGCCGGCCGAAACCGCGCTGGGGCATGCCATCGAAGTGGTCAGCGGGCGCGAAGAGGCCCGCCTGATCTACCTGGGCGTGGCCCATGCGCAGCCGCCCAAGCCGGACCAGCGCCGGCTGGTGATCGACATCGGCGGCGGCTCCACGGAATTCATCATTGGCCAGGGCATGCAGACCCTGGAGCGCGAAAGCCTGCAGGCCGGCTGCATCGCCAGCACCCGGCGCTTCTTCCCGGGCGGCAAGCTGAGCAAACGGCGCTGGAAGGATGCGCTGACCGAGATCGGCGCCGAGTTCCAGCAGTTCGCCACCAAGTACCGCGCGCTGGGCTGGCACGAAGCGCTGGGCTCGTCAGGCACGCACAAGGCGATCAGCGAAATCTGCGCCACCATGAAGCTGAGCAAGGGCGCGATCACCGCCGAAGCGCTGCCGCAGCTGCGCGATGAGCTGCTCAAGGCCAAGCGCATCGAGGACATCAACCTGCCCGGGCTGTCGCCCGACCGCCGGCCGATCATCGCCGGCGGCATCCTGGTGCTGGAAGCCGCGTTCCAGGCGCTGGGCCTGCAGAAGCTGCTGGTCAGCAAGGCGGCGATGCGCGAAGGCATCCTCTACGACATCCTCGGCCGCGCCAGCGAGAACGACCTGCGCGACGAATCGGTGGACGCGCTGACCCTGCGCTACGGCATCGATACCGTGCAGGCCGATCGCGTGCAGCGCACCGCGCTGGACCTGTTCGCCCAGGTCGAAGGCAGCTGGAACCTGGACCCGGACGACGCGCGCATGCTCGGCTGGGCAGCGCGCCTGCACGAGCTGGGCCTGATGATCGCCCACAGCGGCTACCACGTGCATGGCAGCTACGTGCTGGAGAACTCGGACATCGCCGGCTTCTCGCGCCAGGAACAGCAGCTGTTGGCCGCGCTGGTGCGCAGCCACCGCCGCAACGTCTCCAAATCCGCATTCGATGCCCTGCCCGAACGCCTGCTGTTGCCGGCCCGGCGCATGACCGCCCTGCTCCGGCTGGCGGTGCTGCTCAACCGTGCCCATGAAGACACCCCCGTGCCGGCGCTGGAGCTCAGCGCGGACGACAGCCGGATGTCGCTGATCCTGCCGCAGGCCTACATCGATGCCCGCCCGCTGCTGCGCGCCGACCTGATCGGCGAAACCGACGGCATGGCCGGCCTCGGCGTCCAGTTCCGCCCGTTCGTGGCCTAAGCCGCGTCTGCGGCACCCGCCTCGCTGCCGCTACAGACACTGCGCCACCATACGTGACGGTGTGCGCAGATCCACGTGCTGCGTCGCAGCATCCGGATACATTGCGACATATCCAGATACATCGGACAGATTCAGCAAAACTTCACAATCCATTGATGCATAAGGAAATTTGTCTCTTTGGTTACGAAGAGGTGAATTTTTTTTGGCAAAAAGCTTTACACCGGCTTAACGACTGGGACTAAGATCGAATCACCGGCCCATTTGGGCTGGTTTTCGAGGGACGCGGGGGCACTTGGGACCCCGCCGACCTCTTTTGATTCAGTTCTGAACCAGAGAGAGAGCCAAATGACTTCACGCATCAACGTACTCGGGCAGGCGATCCGCTATGCCCTGGTCGCCGGTACCGCTGGCCTGGTGGCCGCCCCGGCCATGGCACAGGACGCGCCGAACCCCACCAACCTGGATCGCATCGAGATCACGGGTTCGCGCATCCGTACGGTGGACGTGGAAACCGCGCAGCCGGTGTTTGCGATCAGCCGCACCGACATCGAGCGCCAGGGCTTCAGTTCGGTCGCCGACATCCTGCAGAACGTGACCGCCATGGGCAGCCCGACGATCAGCCGCGCCAACGCGCTGACCGCCGGTGAGAACGCCGGCGGCACCTACATCGACATGCGCAACCTGGGCACCCAGCGCACGCTGGTGCTGGTCAATGGCAAGCGCCTGGGCATCAGCACCTCCGGCTACCAGGACGTGTCGACCCTGCCCGTCTCCGCCGTCGAGCGCATCGAAGTGCTGAAGGACGGCGCCTCTGCCATCTATGGTTCCGACGCGATGGCCGGCGTGGTCAACATCATCACCCGCGGCAATGTCACCGGCGTCACCGCCAACGTCTACCACGGGCAGTACAGCGAAGGCGACGGCGCCCGCGACCGCTTCGACGTGGTGGCCGGCTGGAGCAATGACCGCATCTCGCTGACCCTGTCGGCCGAACACGCTGAAGAGAAGGGCGTGTGGGCGCGCGACCGTGGCTTCAGCCAGTACGGCATGACCGATCGCCACCCGCTGGATTCCAGCAACTGGACCACCATCAGCCAGTACGGCCAGATCACCGGCCTGCGCGGCCCGGGCTGCACCGCCACTGCCGGCTGCGGCTACTCGCTCAACCGTGGTTCGGACCCGACCCTGCCGGGCAACTACCATCGCACCGACACCACCCCGTTCACCGGTGATGTGAGCAACGCCAACGACCAGATGCACGTGATGTATCCGCTCAAGCGCGATTCGGTGTACTTCGATGGGCGCTTTGCGATCACCGACAGCATCAACTTCCGCACCGAGCTGGGTTACAACGAGCGCGAGTCGAGCCGCCAGATCGCCGGTTACCCGCTGCAGTCCAGCACCGCCGGGGTCGGCTCGATGTCGGTCAACAGCTACTTCAATCCGTTCGGCAACCAGCACGGCTATGCCACGCCGACCGCGGTGGCCTGGAACCGTCGTACCTGGGAAATTCCGCGCGTTACCACCAGCAACCTGAAGACCTACCGCGCGGTCGCCTCGTTCGACGGTTCGTTCGACATCGGCGAGCGCTACTTCGACTGGGAAGCGGGCTACCAGTACAACCGCAATGAACTGGAATCGGTGGCCACCGGCAACCTGCACAAGGCGCGTGTCGCCGGCGGCGTGGGTCCGTCGTTCCTCAACGCGCAGGGCCAGGTGCAGTGCGGTACCGCCGCCGCCCCGATCTCGTTCGACGTGTGCAAGCCGTGGAACCCGCTGGTGGCGTACGGCGTGACCGCGCCGAACGGCCTGTATGGCAACGAAGAGCTGCAGGCCTGGCTGTTCCCGGAAGAAACCACCAAGGGCCGCACCACCTCGAAGAACTTCTTCGCCAACATCGCCGGTTCCATCTTCACCCTGCCGGCCGGCGACCTGGGCTTCGCCTTCGGCGTTGAAAGCCGCAAGGAAGAAGGCAAGTACACCCCCGATGCGCTGGCCCAGACCGGTGCCACCACCAACCTGGCCGCCGGCCCGACCGGTGGCGACTACACCGTCAACGAAGCCTACCTGGAGCTCAACATCCCGGTGCTGGCCGACCTGCCCGGCGCGAAGGAACTGACCTTCAACGGCGCCACCCGCTTCTCGGACTACGACACCTTCGGCAACACGCTCAACAGCAAGTTCGGTTTCAAGTGGAAGCCGATCGACTCGCTGATGGTGCGCGGTACCTGGGCCGAAGGCTTCCGTTCGCCCACCATCAACGACCTGTTCGGTGGCGGTTCGGAAACCTTCGCGCAGTTCAGCGATCCGTGCGACACCGTGTTCGGCTCCTCGCGCACCAGCGCAGAAGTGCGCGCCCGCTGCTCGCGTGACATCGCCAACGCCGCCACGTTCCGCCAGCTGCGCCAGGGCGGCACGCCGGTGACCGTGGCTACCGATGCCACCCCGGTGCCGTTCACCTCCGGCTCCAACCCGACGCTGACCCCGGAAACCTCCAAGAGCAAGACGCTGGGCCTGGTGTGGAGCCCCGGCTTCATCCAGAACTTCAATGCCTCGCTGGACTGGTGGAAGATCCGCATCGACAACACCATCATTGCCGACACCCCCACCCAGATCCTGATCGACTGCTATGAGCAGGGCATCGACGCGCGCTGCTCGCGCTTCGAACGCGATCCGGTCACCGGCATCGTGACCAACCTGAAGTTCGGCAACCGCAACGCCGGTTTCCTCGAAACCGAAGGCTACGACCTGGACCTGAACTACCGGATGGACACCGACTTCGGCAAGTTCTCGCTGAACTCGGCCACCACCTACGTGTCGAGCAACATCTACCGTTCGACCAATGACGCCAGCGTCGTGCCGACCCCCACCAACGGCATCGGCAGCGGCTTCCGCGTCCGCTCCAACCTGGTGCTGGGTTGGGACCTGGAAAACTTCGGCATGAGCTGGACCGCCCGCTATTACTCCGGGGTGAAGGAACAGTGCGCCAACATCGCGCTGTACCCGGAAGAGTGCTCGGATCCGAACCAGTACGCACCGTGGTACAAGGGCTCGCGCAACTACAACGAGCGTGGTTCGGTCACCTTCCACGACCTGCAGTTCCGCTACAGCCTGCCGTGGGAAGCCACCGTGTCGGTCGGCGCCAACAACGTCTTCGACAAGCTGGGCCCGATCATGTACAGCAAGCCGAACTCGGCCTTCTCGTACTACGGCGGTTACGACATCGGTCGCTTCATCTACATGAAGTACCAGCAGCGTTTCTGATCGCCTCGCGCGGTTGATGCACGATGACCACGGCCCTTCGGGGCCGTGGTTTTTTTTGCCCGGCGCGGCGTCATGTGCCGGTCATGTCGATGTCATGTCGGCTACATCGCCAGCCCCGAGCATGCCTTCAAACCGGAGGCCCGCCATGCGCTATGCCATCGTCACTGAAACGTACCCCCCCGAAGTCAACGGCGTTGCCCTGACCGTGCAGGGACTGGAACAGGGACTGCGCGCGGCCGGGCATGAGGTGGACCTGGTGCGCCCGCGCCAGGCCGACGACACCGATGCCGGCGGTGCGCTGCTGGTGCAGGGCGCCGGGCTGCCCCGCTACCCCGGCCTGCGCGTCGGCCTGCCGGCCCCCAAGCGGCTCGCCCGGCAGTGGCAGCAGCAGCGGCCGGATGCCATCTATATCGCTACCGAGGGCCCGCTGGGCTGGTCGGCACTGCGCACCGCGCGGCGCCTGGGCATCCCGGTCGCCACCGGCTTCCACACCCGCTTCGACGAATACCTGCCCGACTACGGCGTGGCCTGGTTGCAGGCCGCGGCCCTGCGCTGGATGCGGCGCTTCCACAACCAGGCCGATGCCACCCTGGTGCCCACCCAGGAACTGCAGCAGTTCCTCGGCGACCAGGGCTTCGACCGGGTGCGCCTGCTGGCACGCGCGGTGGACAGCAGCCAGTTCGAGCCGACACGGCGCGACCCGGCACTGCGCGAGGAATGGGGCATCGACGGCAGCGGCTTCGCGGCGATCTACGTAGGACGCATCGCTGCGGAAAAGAACCTGGCGCTGGCGGTGAAAGCGTTCCGCCGGCTGCAGCAGGTGCGGCCCAAGGCCCGCTTCGTGTGGGTGGGCGATGGCCCGGCCCGCGAGAAACTGGCCCATGAAAACCCGGACTTCATCTTCTGTGGGGTGCAGCGCGGCGATGCGCTGGCGCGCCACTTCGCCAGCGGCGACCTGTTCCTGTTCCCCAGCCGCAGCGAGACGTTCGGCAACGTCACGCTGGAAGCGATGGCCAGTGGCGTGACCACGGTGGCGTTCGATTACGGCGCGGCCCGCGAGCACCTGCGCACCCATGAGAACGGGGTAGCGGTGGACGATGACAACGCCTTCGTCGATGCGGCCGTGCGCCTGGCCGGCGACGACGCCGAGCGCGAACGGTTGGGCCGCAATGCGGCCGTGGCGATGACGCGGCTGCATCCGCAGCAGGTCGTGGCCGAGTTCGAGGCCCTGCTTGCCGAACTGGCCAGTGCCCGGAGGTCGCATGCGGACCACGCCGCTTGATGCCCTGCGCGGGCGCGAAACCCGCTGGTGCCGACGCGCCAACCACTATTGCCGGCACCGCCGCGTGCGCCGCGCGTTCTCGGTGGTCAGCCGCCTCGGCGACGGGGTGTTCTGGTACGCGCTGATGGGCGCACTGGTGCTGCTGGACGGCTTCGATGGCCTGCGCGCGTCGCTGCACATGGCCGCTACCGGCCTGATGGCGTTGCTGCTGTACAAAAGCCTGAAGCGCTGGACCCGGCGCCCCCGCCCCTATGCGGCCGACCTGCGTATCCGTGCCTGGGTGGCGCCGCTGGACGAATTCAGTTTCCCGTCCGGGCACACCCTGCATGCGGTGTCGTTCACCATCGTGGCGCTGGCTTACTACCCGTGGCTGGCGCCGGTGCTGGTGCCGTTCACGGCGGCGGTGGGGGTGTCGCGGGTGGTGCTGGGGCTGCATTACCCCAGCGACGTGCTGGCCGCCACGGCGATTGCCACGGCGTTGGCAGGCGCCAGCCTGCAATGGTTGCCCCTGCCGGTGTGAGGGATGTCAGATTCCCCGCAGCCACGCCGGGCGTGGCTCTACGGACCTGACGATCTACAATACGGGCATGACTACGCTGTTCATCTCCGATCTGCATCTGGACCCGAGCCGTCCAGCCATCACCGACCTGTTCCTGGACTTCCTGCGCCGCGAGGCGATGCAGGCCGATGCCCTGTACATCCTGGGCGATCTGTTCGAGGCCTGGATCGGCGATGACACCCCCTCCCCCGCCGCCGATGCGGTGGCTGACGCGCTCAAGGCGGTCGCAGACGCCGGGGTGCCGGTGTACTTCATCCGCGGCAACCGCGATTTCCTGGTGGGCGAGGACTACGCCCGCCGCGCCGGCTTCCGCATCCTGCCCGACCCGAGCGTGATCGACCTGTACGGCACCCCGGTGCTGCTGCAGCACGGCGACCTGCTGTGTACCGATGATGTGGCCTACCAGCAGTTCCGCGCACAGACCCGCGACCCGGTGTTCCAGGCCCAGTTCCTGGCCCAGCCGCTGGCCGCACGCATCGCCTTCGCGCAGAAAGCGCGCGATGCCAGCCAGGCGCGCCAGTCGGAAATGAAACAGGGCGACCGCGCCACCTTCGAGACCGTGACCGACGTGGCGCCCGATGAGGTCACCGCCACGTTCGTGCGGCATGGCGTGGACACGATGATCCATGGCCACACCCACCGCCCTGCCATCCACAGCCTGCAGGCCGGCGGCCGCGCGTGCACGCGCATCGTGCTGGGCGACTGGTACGAACAGGGCTCGGTGCTGCGCGTCACCCCGCAGGGGTGGACGCTGGATTCGCTGGCCTGACGCCAACCAGCACGCGGCGGATCCATATCCGCCGCGTGCCTTGTGGATTACCGGAACGCGGCGACCGCTGCCTTGGTGTTGACCAGCACCCGCTGGTTGTCGGCACTGGAGGCGATGCCCATCGGAATCCCGTTGTAGCTGATGTTGGGATTGGACCAGAAGTTCAGGCGCGGGCAGCCTGAAGTGCAGTCGTAGGCCATGATCGTGCGCCAGCGCGCGCCGGTGGCCGGCTGGTAGCGATACCCATGGCCGTACGCATACGGCGAGGTGCTGGAGTCGGTGGCGATGTCGTGCCGCGCGCTCTGCAGGTGGCCGATCTCATGCGCGAACGAGTAGTAGCCGGTAGCGCAGTCCCAATACACGGCCGCGAAGGCGGTCGATGCCGTCGAGCCGATCCCGGATGCCAGCCCGCAGTAGCTGCTGTTGTTGATGATCAGCACTGCCACGTCGGCTGCGGTGCTGTTGCGGGTGGCGTGGATGGCATCCATGTAGCCATCGTTGGTCGAGCGGAAGCGTGCCAGGTCAGTGCTGAAATTCCCCGTCTCGGTGTACGCCACGGCCTGGTACCCAGCCAGCTGCATGGTGATGCCGACGTTGCTGTTGGTGTAACCCTGGTTCGACTCGGCCACCGCCAGCTGCACCAATGACTGCATGTTGCCGCCGTAGGCGTTCACCGCCGCGTTGGTGGCCACCACCAGCACCCGGATGGTGGCCGGCGTGCCCGACGAAACCGCCGCAATGCCGGCGCGATCACTGGCCGGCATCTCGATCTTCGGCAGCGTGTTGTAATCGGCCGGGTGTTCAGCCGGCATGCGCGACTCATCCACCTGCACCAGCACATGGCGGCCATCGCTGAGCGGGCGCAGCCGGTACAGCGTGCCGTCCTTGCGGATTGAACCGGTGACGGTGTCGCCATTGCGCACCAGGATCACCGAGTTGCCCGGATCCTGCGTACCGGCCTGGCGGGTCAGTTTCGACCCCGCGTTCTGCAGGCTGCCGTACCAGATGCTGCCACCATCGGGCAGGTTCTCCACCCGCTGCTGCAGCGCCTGCACGGGCGTGCCGAGCAGCTCGAACTCCAGCTGCCGTTGCGCCGCCACCACCGCGCCGGCCTCAACGCGGACTTCCTGCACGGCGGCGCTGGAGGGCGCCGACAACACCGCCTGCGCGGCCGGCTGGCTGGCCGCAGCGGCCCGGCTCAACACCGTCACCGGCTGGAACAGGGGAGCCGCCGCCGCCGTACCCACGGCGGCCAGGAACAACGTGATCGCACCTGCGGTCTTTCTCATCGAACTGGACATCATGTCGCCTCTCTCGTTGAGTGAACTTCGGAAGTGAACGTGTTCGCGCCACCGCCCCTGTCGGCAGGCCACACCATCTGGCGCCAATCGATCGCGTGAATTCAATAGAGCGCACCAATGAGATTTCCGAACTGTGACCGGCGACCACAGCGGTTCAGTTACGTCGCGCCTGTGTCGCTTTCGCGCTACCTTAAACGCGCATCGACAGGGGAACCGAGGCCATGGCAGGGCAGCCCACTCCGACCACCACCGTGCCGGTCACACTGCAGATCGGCCTGTTCTTCGACGGCACCCGCAACAACGCCGACAACCTGCTGCACGCCTCGCGCCCCCCCGGCAGCACCACCCCCGCACCGCGCCCGCCCGCCCCCGCCGTCCTGGCCGACGACGCGTCGCCCTACCAGAGCCGCCTGACCAGCAGTTTCAGCAACGGACTAACCAACATCGCGCGACTGCACGCGCTCTACCCCGACCACCGGCGAACTACGCCCACACTGCCCGGCACGCTGTCCCTGGCGATCTACATCGAAGGCGCCGGCACCCGCACCGGCAAGGACGACGACCTGATGGGGCTGGCGTTCGGCATCGGCCCCAGCGGCGTAATCGCCAAGGTCCACCGCGCGCTCGACGTACGCCTGCCCGAAGCACTACGCGCCTTGGCCAGCACCCTGCCGCCCCACGCATTGACCGCGGTCCGCCTGGACCTGTTCGGCTTCTCGCGCGGCGCCGCCTCCGCGCGCGACGCGATCAACCGTCTCAACGCCCCCGACGGCCGCCTCTGGCTGCAGGAACAGCTGCGCCGCACCGGCTGGACACTGCCATCGGCCCCTGCCATCCGCCCGGTGCGTTTCGTCGGCCTGTTCGACACCGTCGTCGCGATCGACGCGCGCCAGCGCGACGAACTGCCCCACGTCAACCTGCCCGCCGGCTGCGCCGACAAGGTGGTCCAGCTCACAGCGCGCGACGAGCACCGCCACTACTTCGCACTGACCTCCGTCGCGCCCGAACACGAAGAGATCGCGTTGCCCGGCGTGCACGCCAACATCGGCGGCGGCTACGACCAGCGCATCGAAGGGCCAAAACTACTCACCCGCCCGCAGGGCCAGCGCATCCGCACCCACGACGTACCCGACACCACCACCCCGCCGCTGGCCCTGCTGCGCAGCACCCAGGTCTACGCAAGCGCGCAGGCCGCCTGCCGGCGATGGCAGGCCGCACTGGGCCTGGGCGAAGACAACGTCTGGGTCGACGTATGGCATCGCTGGCAGCAGATGCGCGTGGCCGGCAGCGACAGCGTGCTGCCGCAGTGGGTGCTGTTCGCGCATGCCGCAGTGGTGTTGAAGCGGGAGATCGACTGGCGCTACCAGCTGGTCGCACTGCGGCTCATCCACCAGCGCGCGGCAGCCGTCGGCGTGATGTGGGCACGCACGCCGGATGCGGATCCGGCAATGGCGCTGCCGGATGAGCTGAAGCCCATTGCCGCACGCCTGCTGGCAGGCCAAGCACTCGATGCAGCGCAGGAACGGCTGTTGCGAAAGCGTTACCTGATGCAATCAGCACACTGGAATTTCGATGCGCTCGGCGACACCGCATTGTTGTATGCGGCCGACGATGCAACGCGCGAACTGCCGTATCGGCCCGGGCCAGGATTGTTTTACATCAACCGGCCAACAGAAGACGGAACACGCGTAGTGTTACGGAACGTTTAGCGGCGTTCCGCAACCCGCCGTTTCTCTGGCCACCGATACACCGTCGAAGGTGGGTCGGGGCGGGTTTGCGGGGGTGTGAGCCGCATGGGTCGGGCGTATACGCCCGACGGGTTGGGCAGGAGCCCAACCCCGGTCTTGCCGTGTGCGCAGGACAGCGCACACGTGCAAGCGGCGACCAAGCCTACAGGGACGTACTTGCGGCGTCCCCCGCAAACCCGCACCGACCCGCCAAACCAGAGAACCGATGGCAACAGGCTGTTCGCCAAGATGCATGACGCCGGGCAGAGCCCGGCACAACGGCACGGTTATCCCGCCGATTGCGATGCGGGGCCGGTACGACCCGCCTGCTCGATCAGGTCCGCCAGCTCGTCCTGCTCGAACCCAGCCAACAACCGCGCCTCAAGATTGAACGGGCCATATAGAAACCCGTTGGCGTATTCCTTCAACAGCGCGATGAAACGCGCCCGGGGCTCCACACCGGCACGCTCGCAATACCAGCGATACCAGCGCGTCCCCGCCGCCACATGCGCCACTTCCTCGCGCAGGATGATCTCCAGCACATCGGCAGTAGCATGGTCATTGGCCGAACGCAGCTTGGTGATCATCCCCGGCGTGACATCCAGCCCGCGCGCCTCCAGCACCCGCGGCACCAGCGCCATCCGCGACAGGCCATCGTGCGCCGTCTTCTCGCACATCTCCCACAGCCCGTTGTGCGCGGCGAAATCGCCGTAATCGTGTCCGTGCGCCTGCAACCGCCCATGCAACAGCAGGAAGTGCCGCGACTCATCATCGGCCACCCCCACCCAGTCCGCATGGAACGACCCCGGCAGTCCGCGGAAGCGATACACCGCATCCCACGCCAGATCGATGGCATTGAGCTCGATATGCGCGATCGCATGGATGAACGCCGCCCGCCCCTCCGCATTGCCCAAGCCCCGCCGCGGTACATCGCGCGGATGCACCAGCTGCAACTGCGACGGCCGCCCCGGCATCCGGATCGGCTCCGGCGGCGGCGCATCCGCGCGCACCTTCAACTGCCCCGCGCGGAACTGCGCCGCGTACTGCTGGGTCAGCGCCACCTTGCGCAGCGGGTCCGTCTCGGCCATGCACTGCTGCGCCGCGCGCAGCAGATCACCGGCCGCCTCGTCCCGCGGCAACGTCGCGCTCACCGCCAGGCCTCAGGCGCGGCGCTTGTGCTTGGCATCGTCCGAACGCAACTGCTGGATGCGCTCGAAATAGCCCGGCTCGATGCCGGTCGGGTACACGCCGTTGAAGCACGACGAATCGAACGACTTCAGCTCCGGGTTGCCTTCGCGCACCGCCGCTTCCATGTCCTCGATGTCCTGGTAGATCAACCAGTCGCAGCCCAGGTGCGCCTCGATTTCCTCTACGCTGCGGTTGTGCGCCACCAGCTCTTCGGCCGCCGGCATGTCGATGCCGTAGATGTTCGGATAGCGCACCGGCGGTGCCGCGCTGGCCAGGTAGACCTTGCGCGCACCGGCGTCGCGCGCCATCTGCACGATCTGCTGGCTGGTGGTGCCGCGCACGATCGAATCGTCCACCAGCAGTACCACCCGGTTGCGGAACTCCAGGTGGATCGGGTTGAGCTTGCGGCGCACCGACTTCACCCGCTCACCCTGCCCCGGCATGATGAACGTGCGGCCGATGTAACGGTTCTTGATGAAGCCCTCGCGGTACTTCACCCCGAGCACATTGGAGATTTCCAGCGCGGCATCGCGCGAGGTATCCGGGATCGGGATGATGGTGTCGATATCGTGGTCCGGGCGCAGGCGCAGGATCTTCTCGCCCAGCTTGATGCCCATGCGCATGCGCGCCTTGTGCACCGACACGTTGTCGATCATCGAATCGGGGCGCGCGAAATACACGTACTCGAAGATGCACGGGCTGTGCTCGGCCGGCTCGGCACACACTTCCGAGAACAGCTCGCCACGCGCGGTGATCACCAGCGCCTCGCCCGGGCGCACATCGCGCACGCGTTGGAAGCCCAGCACGTCCAGCGCCGACGATTCGGAGGCCACGATGTACTCATCACCTTCGGCGTGGGCGCGCTTGCCCAGCACCAGCGGGCGGATCCCGTGCGGGTCGCGGAACGCGACCAGGCCCAGGCCCAGCACCACGCTGATCACCGCATAGCCGCCCTTGCAGCGGCGGTGCACGCCAGCCACCGCACGGATCGCCGCTTCCGGGGTCAGCTGGCGCTGCGCGTCCAGCTCGAACGCGAACACGTTCAACAGCACTTCGCTGTCCGAATCGGTGTTCACGTTGCGGCGGTCCTGTTCGAACACCTGCTGGCGCAGCGCCTCGGTGTTGATCAGGTTGCCGTTGTGGGCCAGCGCGATGCCGTACGGCGAATTGACGTAGAACGGCTGCGCCTCGTCCATGCCCTCCGACCCGGCGGTCGGGTAGCGCACATGGGCGATACCCACGCGGCCTTCCAGGGTGGACATGGTCTTGGCGTCGAACACATCGCGCACCAGGCCGTTGGCCTTCTGCACGCGCAGGCGGGTGCCATCGGCAGTGGCGATGCCTGCCGCGTCCTGGCCGCGATGCTGGAGGACGGTCAGGCCGTCATACAACTGCCCGGCGACGTTCTGGTTGCCGACAATACCGACGATGCCACACATGGTGCGAATCTCCGCTGGGCTGGGCCCATCTACTGTGAAGGTGGCCGTGCCTGGCCGGGGGAACCGTTCCGTGCCGGAGCGGTGTCGTCCGGGCGCACGAGCGCCGGGTCGATGTTCTGGGGGGAGCCTGGCCGTGCCTGGTTGGCCCACACATCGGCGGGGTCCACCGCCTGCTGCGGGGTCTCATCCAGCGGTCGCGGCCATCCGCGCCCACCCAGCAACTGGCCAAGGACGCCATTATCGCCTGTCGCGCCCGGCTTGCCCAACTCCCCGATGGGCAGTTGCGCCATGTTCACCTCCGGCAGCGCCGTCGGTAGGGCCTGCAGGCCCTGCATGTCCTTCAGGTTGGGCATCTGGGGAAGCTCCGGCATGCGCGGCATCTTGGCCTGCATCCAGCCCACCCCGGGGTCGAGCATCGCGCGCAGGTGCGAGTCGCGCCAGGTCGCTTCACGGGTCAGCGGGGTGTACGAACCCAGCAGCAGCAGCGCGCAGGCGATCAGGCCGCCCCGGGCCAGGCCCAGGCCGCCACCCATCATGCGATCGGCGCCGTTCAGGCTGGTCGAGCGCACCGTCTGGCGGATCACCAGGCCGATCGCCCAGACCGAGACCATGACCAGCAGGAACACGGTGAGGTAGCCGGCGAAATAGTGGCCGGTGCCCGGCGCGGCCGGGGCGGACCACCACGCGGCGGCGCTGCGCCCGAACATCAGCGCGGCCCAGCCGCCCAGCAGCCACGAGAACGTGCTGATGACGATGCTGACGAATCCGCGCATGACCCCGAGCAGGGTCGAGATGCCGATCACCGCCAGCAGCACGAAATCAATCATGTGCGGGGGGCCGCATCAGGGATGCGGCCGGACCATGCCGGCCACGCCGACCTTCGACGCAACCTGGGCCTTGAGGTTCTCCGCCTCGGCACGGTTGGCGACCGGGCCGACGCGCACGCGGTTGAGCGTGCCCTTGTCGGTACGTACCTGCTCCACGAAGGCGCTGAAGCCGGCCGCGCGCACTTTGTCGCGCAGCGCGTTGGCTTCGGTCGCCTGGCCGAACGCGCCCAGCTGTACGGCGAAGCCGACGCTGCTGGCCGCCGGTGCGGTCGGCACGGCCACGGGCTTGGTGGCCGCGGTGGCGGGTTCGGGCTTGGCCGCCGCCGGCTTCGGCTCCGGCTTGGGGGCCTCGGGCTTCGGCGCCGGCTTGGCGGCCGCCACCGGTTCCGGTGGCAGCGTTTCGGTCTTCACGGTCGCGGTGGCCGGCGCGGCAGCGGCGCTGGATGCAGCCGGTGCCGGCGCGGTGGCCGGCGTCGGCGTCGGCGTCGGCGTCGGCGCCGCAGCCACGGCTGTATCGGCGCGCGCGTCCAGCGTCACCACTTCGGCCTTGACGTCATTGCGCACCTTGACCGCTTCCAGGCGTGCCGCTTCGGCCTGCGCGCGATCGGCATACGGCCCCACGCGCACCCGCCAGGCCTGGCGGCCGTTGATCGTCGCCGGTTCGCTGAAGCCCGGCAGCTGGGCCTTCTTCAGGAACGCGATCACCGCGTTGGCGTCGGCCTGGCTGCCATAGGCGCCAAAGCTGACCGCATAGTTGCCTGCGGCCACGGCCGGCGAGGTATCGGCGGCTGCCGGCTCGGCCGGTGCGGCTGCGTCGGGCTGCAGCGGCTGGGTGGTGGAGACCCCGCTCTGCAGGCCGGTGGCGCCACCGGTGGGGGCCACCAGCGGCAGTTCGCGGGTCTGGAACTGGCCATCGGCCGGCGCGTCCGGCGCGGTGATCGGCACGTTGGCCACGCCACTGTCAGGGGCAGGCCCCTTGACCAGCATGGGCAGGAAAATCACGGCCAACGCCACCAGGACGATGGCACCAATCAGTCGCTGTTTCAGAGGAGTATCCACGGAAGGCTGGCAGGGCGGCGCGGCGGAATGCCACGGCGATTATACGGGCGCGCGCGCGTGCGGCGTCGAAGACGGCTGAACGTTGTCGCTTGTTGCCCGCCTCAGCGGGCGTTCTCGAGCCACAGCAAGGCCTGCGCGGCAGTGTGGAAGGAACCAAAGACCAGCACGCGGTCACCAGCCTGGGCCGCCGACAGCGCCTGCTGCAACGCAGTGTCCACGTCGTCATGGGTGGCAGCCGCAGCGGCGGCGGTGCCCGCCAGGCGGGCAAGCAATGCCGTCGCACTCTGTGCGCGCGCCCCTTCCAGCCCGGCCAGGTGCCAGCCATCGACGCGGTCGGCCAGTGCCTCGACCACACCGACGGCATCCTTGTCCTGCAATGCGGCGAACACGGCCACGGTACGCCCGGTGATCGTTGCGGCCTTCAGGGCAGCCGCCAGCTCGCGCGCGGCCTGCGGGTTGTGGCCGACATCGACCAGCACCTCCACGCCATCACGCTCGAACGCCTGCAGGCGGCCGCGGATGCGGGCCTGGGCCACGCCCTCGACGATGGCCGCACGCGGCAGGGGTTTGTCCAGCGCGCGCAGCGCGGCGATGGCCGAGGCGGCATTGCGCAGCTGGATCGGGCCGCGCAGCGCCGGCATCGGCAGTTCGATGCGGAAGCCCACGTCACGCCAGGACCAGTGCTGGGCGTCGATGGTATCGGCGAAGAAATCGCTGCCACCGCGGATCGCGTTGGCGCCCAGCAGGTAGGCGCGCGCCAGCACGCTGGAGGGCGGATCGGTCTCGCCCAGGATCACCGGCTTCCAGCCGCGGATGATGCCGGCCTTTTCCACACCGATCGCTTCGCGGTCCTCGCCCAGCCAGTCGGCATGGTCGATGTCCACGGTGGTGATCACCGCAACGTCGGCATCGACGATGTTGACCGCATCCAGGCGCCCGCCCAGCCCCACTTCCAGCACGGCCAGGTCGAGCCCGGCCTGCGCGAACAGGTGCAATGCGGCCAGCGTGCCGTACTCGAAGTAGGTCAGTGTGGTACTGCCGCGCGCATCTTCAATGGCATTGAAGGCGGCAATGAGCGCCGCATCGGAGGCGTCTTCGCCATCGATGCGCACGCGCTCGTTGTAGCGCAGCAGGTGTGGCGAGGTATAGGCGCCCACCTTCCAGCCCGCCGCCCGCGCGATCGCCTCGATGAAGGCTACGGTGGAGCCCTTGCCGTTGGTGCCGCCGACCACGATGGTGTGCGGCGCCGGTTGGCCCAGGCCCATGGCGGTGGCCACTGCACGCACGCGCTCCAGCCCCATGTCGATGGTGGCCGGGTGCTGCTGCTCGATGTAGCTGAGCCATTCGGCGAGGGAATGCGGGCGGGTACTGGTCATGGCAATAAATCGTGGTAACGGCAAATGTAGTGCCGACTGTCAGTCGGCAAATGTAGCGCCGACTGTTAGTCGGCAACCCAAAAAACTCACAACGCCCGATGCTTCGCTTCACCAAAGAACGGCGTGTGGTGCGCGCAGTCGTTCAGGCGCACGACTTCCAGGCTGTCCAGGTCGGCGCCTTCGAGCAGGTTGAGCGTGGTCGGTGCCTGGCGGAAGGTCCACAGCCGCGACAGCGGCAGGCCCAGGATCCGGCACAGGATCACCCGGTTGACCGCGTCGTGGGCCACTACCAACAGCGTGTCGTGCTCGCCCAGCCCTTCGGCGGCGCGAGCCAGGCCGCGCCAGCTGCGGTCCAGCACCAGCCGCAGCGATTCGCCGCCTGGCATGAGCACCGTATCGGGCTCGTCGCGCCAGGCCTGCAGGCGCGAGGGGTCTTTTTCATTGATTTCGCTGGCCAGCAGGCCTTCCCACTCACCGTGGGCGATTTCCTGCAGTTCCGGCTCGGTCAGCAGCATGCCGGCGCGCTCGGCACCGAGGGCCAGCTGCGCGGTGCGCTGCGCCCGCGACAGCGGCGAGGCGACGGCACGGGTGATGTCCACCGACTTCAGGCGTTCACCCAGGGCCTGGGCCTGGGCTTCGCCGATCGGCGACAACGGGATATCGATCTGGCCCTGGTAACGGCCTTCGGCATTCCAGGGGGTTTCGCCGTGGCGGGCAAGCAGGATGCGCATGCGAACTAGAGGTCCTTGGGGGAGAGGAGAACAGTCGCAATCGTTCACGTGATGTGAATGATCGGGGGGAGCGGCCATCATACCTTGCCGAGCAAACGGTTCTTCCTCCGTCTTCGATCAGGTTCATCGCGAGCGTTGAGGGCCCCGCCGCGGCCGGCAGGCCCCTGTGCAAATGTCCCCCGACGGTCGCCCTAGGGCGACGGCCTCCTCCTTTACTTTGCCAGGAGCCTGCCGGCCGCGACGGGGCTCGGCTTGCGGTTGGCAGGGAAAAGCGGATGTCGGGGAGCAACGCCGGTGGATCGAGTGCCGGGGCGGCATACCCTTGGAGGCGAAGTAAAGGAGGAGGTGTCGGCCTCCGGCCGACGCCGGGGGACATTCGCCGGAAAGGGTATGCCGCCCCGGCGCTCGATTCACCGGCAGCCGCGTTTGCTGCAGCGCGCGATAAAAAAAAACCCCGCAGCATTGCCGCGGGGTTTCTTTAACCGGTGTAACGACCAACGGTATGCCCACCGGAGTGGGCACCCTTGGGGCGTCGACAAGCGACGTCAGGGACGGCTGCGCCGTCCCTTGCGTTACCTGGCCGTGAGGTTCAGCTCCTTGAGCAGCTGCGGCGCGGGCGCCACTTCCTGCATGATCCACTGCATGTAGCGGCTGTCCACCGCGATCATGCGGGTCATCACCGGGTCGAACACCCAGTTGGAGCTGACCGATTCCCAGTTGCCGTCGAAGGCCAGGCCGACCAGCTTGCCGTGCGCATCCAGCACCGGCGAACCGGAATTGCCGCCGGTGATGTCCAGGTTGGAGAGGAAATTGACCGGCACCGAGCCGATCCGCTTGTCTTCCAGCCCGCCGTAGCGCTTGGCCTTGACCGCATCCAGCAGGGCCTTGGGCGAATCGAACGGATCTTCGCCCGTTTCCTTGGCCGCCACGCCTTCCAGGGTGGTGAACGGCGTGTAGTTCACCCCGTCCTTGCCGTAGCCCATGACGTTGCCGAAGGTGATGCGCAGCGACAGGTTGGCGTCCGGGTAGACGAATTCGCCCTTGCTCTTCTTGTAGTCGGCCACGGCCTGCAGGTAGGCCGGGCGGGCCAGCAGCGATTCGCCTTCACGGGTCTTCTTCTGCTCTTCCTGCTGCAGCAGGGCCGGCATGGTCGCCACGGCGTACTGGATGACCGGGTCGGTGCTGGCTTCGAAGGCGGCGCGGTCGGCCTTGAACCAGGTCAGGCGCTCGTCGAGGCTGCCCAGCTTCGTGCCGGACAGTTTCCTGACCAGGCCGTCGACGGCGGCGGCGTCACTGCCGGCCAGCCACTGGTTCAGCACCTCATTGGTGCGCTGGGCCGGCGGCAGGGCCACGTATTGGTTCAGCCAGTACTGCTGCAGCTGCTGGTCCATGCCCGCCACGTAACGGCGGTCCATCTGGCGCAGGCTGCCTTCGATGGTCGGCAGGTCGCGTTCCTGGTAACCGGCTTCGCGCTGCGCGTCCGGCTTGGCGCGCTCGATCGACAGGCGGTACAGGGCCAGCGCGGCGCCGACAGCGGAGGTGTTGTTGAACTGGCCCACGAACAGATCGCGTTCGCGGGTGCTCTTGCTGGTATCGAGGTGCTTGACCAGCTGCGCGTGCGCGGCCAGCGCCGGCTTGCCGGCAGCGCCCTGCTTCTTCAACCAGGCCAGCACCGCAGCCTCTTCGGCCTGCTTCTGGCCAGCCGCGTCGATGCGCTTGAAGCCTTCCAGCTGGCCCACGTAGTTCTTCGCCACGTTGTTCATGCTGGCGGCAGTGGCGGCGTATTTCACCCTCACGTCCGGATCGGCCTTGCCGGCCTTGGCGATCAGGTCCAGCACCGCGTTGTAGTGGCGGGCGATGGTCGGGTAGGTGAAGCTGGCGGTTTCGTTGAATTCCGCAGCCAGTGCGTAGCGGTTGGTGCGGCCCGGGTAGCCGGCCACCATCACGAAGTCGTCGGCGCCCAGCGGCTGGTCGGCGAACTTCAGGAAGTGCTTCGGCTGGTACGGCACATTGTCGGCCGAGAACGCGGCCGGCTTGCCGTCCTTGCCCACGTAGGCGCGGTAGAAGGAGAAGTCACCGGTGTGGCGCGGCCACATCCAGTTGTCGACGTCGCCGCCGAACTTGCCGACGCTGCCCGGGGGCGCGTAAACCAGGCGCACGTCCTTGATTTCCATGTTGCGGAACAGGCGGTAGGTGTTGCCGCCGGAGAAGCTGTACAGGCGGCAGCGGAAGCCGGCATCGGCCTCGCACGCGGCGGTCTGTGCCTTGTCGAAGGCTTCCAGCGCGCGGGTGCGGGCCAGCGGATCCTTGCCGGCGGCGGCGATGGCGGCCTTGGCCTGGTCGGTGACATCGGTGATCTGGTCGAGCACGAACACGCGCGCGTTCGGGCCGGCGCTCAGCTCATCCTTCAGGGTCGGCGCGTTGAAGCCGTCCTTGATCAGGTTCTTCTCGGCGGTGGAATTGAGCTGGATCGCACCGTAGGCGCAATGGTGGTTGGTCACCACCAGGCCCTGCGGGGACACGAAGCTGGCGGTGCAGCCACCCAGCGCGACTACCGCGCCCATCGGGTCGCCGGTCAGGTCGGAAATCTGTTCCGGGGACAGCTTCAGGCCCGCCTGCTTGAGCGGACCGGCGATCTCCGGCAGCTGTTGCGGCACCCACATGCCCTCAGCGGCATGGGCGGCCTGGACCAGCGCAAGGCTGGCGACGACGGAGAAGGCAAGCAGGTTCGAGCGCATGGGCGGCCCCTGATGAAAGAACCGCCGATTGTAGCCGGGCCAATGGTTGATTTATCTGGATCCCGGTGTGCCCGTAACATTTCGTAGGTCCGGCCGTTGGCCGGACACCGCGCGCAGCGCGGCGCAAGCGTCCGGAACCGGTTGCCCACCTGATCAATGCCATCCGTCCGACGTTTAGACCCACCGAAGCCACCCGTCAGGCGTTCATGGCGCCTGAATGAAGAGCAGCCGGCCAACGGCCGGCGCTACCGGCAGGTACGGCAGCGCAACATATGAATCCCCCGCCCCGCCCTATAATTCCTCCTTTCCCCCCCAGACGAGTTCCACCCCGATGGCGCAGCAAACAATGAAGGCCCTGGTCAAGCGTGAAGCCGCCAAGGGCATCTGGCTCGAAGAAGTGCCGGTGCCGGTCCCGGGCCCGAACGAGGTCCTGATCAAGCTGGAAAAGACCGCCATCTGCGGTACCGACCTGCACATCTACCTGTGGGACGAGTGGAGCCAGCGCACGATCAAGCCGGGCCTGACCATCGGCCATGAGTTCGTCGGGCGCATCGCCGAGATCGGCCCGGGGGTGACCGGCTACGAGATCGGCCAACGCGTGTCGGCCGAAGGCCACATCGTGTGCGGCCACTGCCGCAACTGTCGCGGCGGCCGCCCCCACCTGTGCCCGAATACCGTGGGCATCGGCGTGAACGTCAACGGCGCCTTCGCCGAATACATGGTGATGCCGGCCAGCAACCTGTGGCCGATCCCCGACCAGATCCCGTCCGAGCTGGCCGCCTTCTTCGACCCGTACGGCAATGCCGCGCACTGCGCGCTGGAATTCGACGTGATCGGCGAAGACGTGCTGATCACCGGTGCCGGCCCGATCGGGATCATCGCCGCCGGCATTTGCAAGCACATCGGTGCGCGCAACGTGGTGGTGACCGACGTCAACGACTTCCGCCTGAAGCTGGCCGCCGACATGGGCGCCACCCGCGTGGTCAACGTGGCCAACACCTCGCTGAAGGACGTGATGAAGGAACTGCACATGGAGGGCTTCGACGTGGGCCTGGAAATGAGCGGCAACCCGCGCGCGTTCAACGACATGCTTGACTGCATGTACCACGGCGGCAAGATCGCCATGCTCGGCATCATGCCCAGGGGCGCCGGCTGCGACTGGGACAAGATCATCTTCAAGGGCCTGACCGTGCAGGGCATCTACGGCCGCAAGATGTACGAGACCTGGTACAAGATGACCCAGCTGGTGCTGTCCGGCTTCCCGCTCGGCAAGGTGATGACCCACCAGCTGCCGATCGACGAATTCCAGAAGGGTTTTGACCTGATGGAACAGGGCAAGGCCGGCAAGGTGGTCCTGAGCTGGAACTGACGCCGCGAGGTCACGACCAACGGTCGTGACCTACCAGATCGCAGTAGGTGCCGACCGTTGATCGGTACGAAATTGCGGTAGGTGCCGACCGTTGGTCGGTACGAAAAAGGCACCCAACGGGTGCCTTTTTCTTTGCCGGCCAAACGCGCGTTATTGCCCGATGGCGACCGTGAACACCACGCGGTTGTCGGCGAGCTTGCCGCTGTTGTCGCGCCCGTTGCCGTCCGTGCCGTAGTAGCCCAGGCCCAGGGTGAACAGGCCCCAGGTGCGGTTCACGCCGATGTTCCAGTCGGTGTAGTCCTTGGCAACACCGTCTTCGAACGTGCTGCGGCCGACGTTGGCGGTCAGGTTGAACTCATTGGGCAGCGTCCATTCGGTGCCTGCGGCGAAGTACCAGCCATCGGTGTCGGTGTTCCAGACATCGTTGGTGTAGGCCACGGTCACGTTGTAGTGCTCGGCGAAGCTGGTCTTGGTGATCAGCTCGGTGTACGCCAGTTCGCTGGAGCCGGGGTAGCTGTAGTGGTTGAGCATCACGTCGAAGTTGACGCTGTCGGTGACGTCCACGCCGTAGCCGATGAAGTAATCGACTTCGGCATCCGGTCCGCCGTCGCCGAAGTCCACGCCCGAACCCCACACACCGGCGTACAGGCCGACCGGCGAGGTGTAGGTGAAGCCGGCCTGCACGGTCGGGTCTTCGTCGGTCTGGGAGACACCGCGGAACACGTAATCGGACACGCCGGTCACGTTCCAGCTGAACGGCGATTCGGCCTCGTCCTGGGCACTGGCGGCAAACGGGGCGAGCAAGGCGGCGCAGAGCACAGCGGCGGCAGTACAGCGCGTGGCGTGGTTCATGCGGGGTCTCTCCGGGACGTGGGGGTGGATGCAGCGCGTGTTTACGGATTCTTAACCTGATTGATATTGCGATGCAACAATCCCATCTGCAACCGTTTCCTGCGGTGGCCTGTAAAATCCCGGTTTTCCCGTGCCGATGACCGCCTGCCATGACCGATGCCCCGACCGCCCCGCTCACCCAGCACTATGTTGAGGAACTGGAGGCGATCCGCGCCCAGGGCCTGTTCAAGTCCGAGCGCGTCATCACCAGCCCGCAGTCGGCCGAGATCACCCTGGACGACGGCCGCACGGTGCTGAACTTCTGCGCCAACAACTACCTGGGACTGGCCGACCACCCGGACCTGATCCAGGCGGCCAAGGACGCGCTGGACAGCCACGGCTTCGGCATGGCCTCGGTGCGCTTCATCTGCGGCACCCAGGACCTGCACAAGCAGCTGGAGCAGCAGATCGCCGGCTTCTTCGGCAAGCAGGACACCATCCTGTACGCGGCCTGCTTCGACGCCAACGGCGGCCTGTTCGAGCCGCTGCTGGGCGAGAACGACGCGATCATCTCCGACGCGCTCAACCACGCCTCGATCATCGACGGCGTGCGCCTGTGCAAGGCCAAGCGCTTCCGCTACGCCAACTGCGACATGGCCGACCTGGAAGCCCAGCTGCAGGCGGCCGATGCGGCTGGCTCCCGCACCAAGCTGATCACCACCGACGGCGTGTTCTCGATGGACGGCTTCATTGCCCCGCTGGATGAGATCACCGCGCTGGCGAAGAAGTACAACGCGCTGGTGCACATCGACGAGTGCCACGCCACCGGCTTCCTGGGCGCCACCGGCCGCGGCTCGGCCGAGGTCAAGGGCGTGCTGGAGAAGATCGACATCATCACCGGCACCCTGGGCAAGGCCATGGGCGGTGCGCTGGGCGGCTTCACCACCGCCAGCGCCGAAGTGATCGAGCTGCTGCGCCAGCGTTCGCGCCCGTACCTGTTCTCCAACTCGCTGCCGCCGCACGTGGTCGCCGCCGGGATCAAGGCATTCGACATGCTGGCCGCTGCCGACGACCTGCGCACCACGCTGGCCGACAACACCGCCTACTTCCGCCAGAAGATGACGGCCGCCGGCTTCGACGTGAAGCCCGGCGTGCACCCGATCAGCCCGGTGATGCTGTACGACGCGCCGCTGGCGCAGAAGTTCGCCGAACGCCTGCTCGAGGAAGGCATCTATGCGATCGGCTTCTTCTTCCCGGTCGTGCCCAAGGGCCAGGCCCGCATCCGCACCCAGATCAGCGCCGCGCACACCCGCGCGCACCTGGACCGGGCGATTGATGCGTTCACCCGGATCGGCCTGGAGCTGGGCGTGATCAAGGGCTGACGCGCATCGCGCGTCATTTCTTTTTCTTCTTGCCCTTCGCGTCTTCCTTGCTGGCCACCACCACCGGCTTGGCCGCCGGCGTTGCATTCGGGTTGCCCTTGGCGACCCGGATGCCGTTGGCCTTCATCCACGCATCGAACTCGTCGGCGCTCATGCGCTTTTCGCCGTTGCTCATGTGGAAGCGATAGGCGCCCCGCCCATCGCGTTCGGTGGGCTGGATCTCCACGATCTTGTCGGTCACCGGCGGCGGCGTGGCCTTGGCCACCTCCTTATGGCCGCCGCAGGCGCTGAGCAGTGCGGCAGGCAGCAGCAGCCAGGCGCTGCGCAGCAGGGAACGGGTCAGGGGGTGGGCGTACATGGCATTCTCCCGGTAGGTGACGAAATCTCGGTCGCAGGCCATCCCTTGCCCAATCTCAGGTATCGGCCACGGCAACATCGGCCGTGGCGGTCAGCAGGTCCAGCTCGTGCGGCTCCAGTTCGCGCCAGGCACCCTTGGCCAGCGTGCCCAGCGGCAGCCGGCCGATGCCTACGCGCACCAGCCGCAGCACGTTGATGTCGAAGGCCGCCAGCAGGCGGCGGATATGGCGGTTGCGGCCTTCTTCCAGCACCACTTCCAGCCAGGCGGTCTTGTCGCCACTGCGCAGCAGGCGTGCTTGGCGGGCGCGCAGGAATTCGCCGTCGTCGTCCACGCCGCTGCACAGCGCAGCCAGCTGCGCGGCATCGGGAATGGCATCGATCTGGACGTGGTAGGTCTTGTCCGGCCCGGTGCGGGGGTCGGTCAGCCGCGCAGCCCACTGCGGGTCGTTGCTGAACAGCAGCAGGCCTTCACTGGCCTTGTCCAGCCGCCCGACCGGCGCCAGCCACGGCAGCCCCGCCCCATCGAAGCAGCGGTACACGGTGTCGCGGCCCTGCTCGTCCTGCGCGGTGGTGACCAGGCCGCGCGGCTTGTTGAGCGCGATGTGCAGGCGGCGCGGTGCATCCAACGGCTGGCCATCGACACGCACCACGTGACGGCCGTCGATGATCGGGAATTCGGGGTTGTTGATGGTGCGCCCATCGACCGTCACCCGACCCTCGCCGATCCAGCGCGCCGCTTCGGTGCGCGAGCACAGCCCGGCCTTGGACAGCACGCGCGCCAACCCGTGGCGTGGCGCATCGCTGGGCTGGGCTGCAGGTCTGGCCGGGGCGGACGCACGCCGCGGATCGCGGCGTGGTCGAGCGGTAGGCGCGGCGGGGGGGCGACGGTTACGCATCGGGCGCCGCGCGCGTTGCTTACTTCTTGCCGCCCGGCTTGGTCTCAGCCGGTGCTTCGGCGGCCGGTGCGGGTGCGGGTGCAGCGGCGGCGGCCGCACGCGGCTTGACCACGCGCACGCCGCGCGACTTCATCCAGGCGTCGAACTCATCGGCGGTCATGCGCTTGCCGTTCTGGCTCATGTCGAAGCGCCACGGGGTGTTGTCGAACTCGGTCTGCGGCTTGTAGGCAGCCGGATCGTTCGGCTTGATCGCAGGCGCACCCGGCATCGCCTTGGCGATGTTCTGGCAGCCATCGATGCGCAGGCGCTGCAGCACGCGGTCGAGCGACTGCTGCTGGTCGAAGTTGGAGGTCAGCACGCCGGCGGGCATGCCCAGCTGCACGTTGCGGATGTACAGCTCGGACGCCACCGGGGCGATCGCGGTGGCCGGCAACGGCAGCGGCTTGACGCTGGTGGCCGAAGCGGAGCAATCCACGGCTGCGTAAGCGGTGGGAACCAGGGCCAGGCCGAGTGCGGCGGCCAGTGCGATACGCAGCATGGGATGCATCCAGGAAAGAGGGTGACGCACCGAGTTTAACAGCGCCACAACGCCTTTCAAGATCCCACATTCAATGAATACGGCAACTTGTTGGATTTATTGTTGATTCCTGGCGAACAGGGCAAAAAAAGGGCCCGGCAATGCCGGGCCCTTTCCTGAAACTGATGTTCCGGAACGATTAGTTCTGAACGTTCAGCTCGGTACGACGGTTCTTCTCGCTCTTGCAGGCCGGGAAGGTCTGCGGGGTCTGCTCCAGCGGACGGCTCTCGCCATAACCGATCGGACCGGCCAGACGGCTGGCAGCCACGCCGTTCTGGGTCAGATAGTTGTACACGGCGGTCGCACGACGCTCGGACAGCTTCTGGTTGTAGTCATCCTTGCCGCACAGGTCGGTGTGGCCAGCCACTTCGACGCGGATGTCCGGGTAACGAACCAGGATCTGGGTAGCTTCGGACAGGATCGCCACGGCGTCCGGACGCAGGTTCGACTTGTCGAAGTCGAAGTTGACGCCCTTCAGGTCGATGGAGACCGGCACCGGGCAACCGTCCGGACCGATGGTCTGACCCGGCTGCGAGTTCGGGCACTTGTCGTCGCAGTTGTTGACGCCGTCACCGTCGTCATCCAGGTCTGCGCAGCTCGGGGCAACCGGCGGCGGGGCAACAACGGCAGCAACCGGCGGCGGGCCCAGCGGGATCACGACGCCGACCGAGGCCAGCACGTCGCCGAACCAGCTTTCGTCCGCAGCGGCAATGCTCTTGTCGTCGAAGTCACCGCGGTAGGCCACTTCGGCGCGGACTGCAACGCGCTTTTCGAAGGTGGTCTGCAGGCCGACGCCGACCTTGGCGGCGAAGTTGCCGTCCTTGCGGTCACCCGGACGATCGTTCAGGCGCGAGAACTCTTCTTCCGACTTCTGGTAGCCCAGACCCATCAGCAGGTACGGGTTCCAGCCACGGCCTTCGGAGATGAAGTGGCGGCGCAGGTCGACCGAGGCGCCGTACTGGCTCCAGTTCAGGTCCTGGTTGTCGTCGAAGTTCGGGTTCTGGTAGTTCAGCTCGCCGTCCAGCGACCAGTTGGGGCTGATGAACTTGCCGAGACCCAGGGTAACGAACGGAGCGTCGTTGGTCGTACGGTCGCTATCCTGGAAGTTGAAGCCGGCCGAACCGGTCAGGTACCAGCGGTCATCAAAATCCTGCGCGGAGGCTGCCTGGGCAAACGCCAGGCCGCCCAGCAGCGCGGCAGTGAGGATCTTCTTGTTCATGTAATACAGCTCCTATTTCGGGGGTATGAAACCGGTAGAGGCATGGGCCAGCACTACTGCGTCGTTTAAGACTGCCGATTCAGCACGCCACCGCCGCGAACATTATGCTCAGGGGAGTGAAGGCGATGTTAACGGTCACGTAACATGTGAAATCAGCGACCAGACCTCCTCCGGGTCCAGCTGGTGGCACCCTATACAGGTTGGTGAACTTCCGCAAGACCCAACAATGGCAAGGCTTTTCAGGACTTTCCCAGAGTTTTCAAAGGCTCGCCACAGTATTTGATGCAGTTTGTCGCAGGCCGGCGATTCAGCTCGCAAACAGGTTCAAAAGCGACCTTATGATGACGTTGTTCATCTCCACAGGAGCTGCCATGAAAGCCGTCGGCCTCTCTCGGTACCTGCCCATCGACCACGTCGATTCGCTTCTTGACCTCGCGTTACCTGAACCCGGCGCGCCCCAGGGGCATGACGTTCTGGTGCGCGTTCATGCCGTCTCAGTGAATCCGGTCGACACCAAGCAGCGCGCGCCGCGCGCCGGTGAGGTGTCGCCCCCGCGCGTCCTGGGATTTGACGCTTCAGGCACCGTTGAAGCCGTGGGTGCGCACGTGACCGCGTTCGCTCCGGGCGACGAGGTGTATTACGCCGGCGACGTAACGCGACCCGGCAGCAATGCGCAGTGGCAGTGGGTGGATGAGCGCCTGGTGGGACGCAAGCCGACCACGCTGGATTTCGCTGAAGCCGCAGCGCTGCCACTGACTGTATTGACCGCATGGGAACTGCTGTTCGAGCGCATGCCGCTGCATTTCGATGATCGCCGCCACGTTGGCCAGACCCTGCTGGTCATCGGCGGTGCAGGCGGTGTCGGTTCCATCGCGATTCAACTGGCACGCCATGCCGGCTTCACCGTGGTAGCCACCGCATCGCGTGACGACTCTGCCGAATGGTGTCGCCGGATGGGCGCCGACCATGTGGTCGATCACCGCCAGCCGCTGCCGGCGCAGCTGCAGGCGCTGGGCATTGCGCAGGTGGAGGTGGCGCTGAACCTGGCCGACACCGACCACTACTGGGAGGTGCTGGGCGAGCTGCTGGCACCGCAGGGGCATGTCGGCCTCATCGTGGAACCGCGTGGCCCGCTCCGCATCGGCGATCCCTACAAGGCCAAGTGCATCGGCATCCATTGGGAATTCATGTTCGCCCGATCGCGATTCCAGACCGCCGACATGGTGGAACAGCACCGCATCCTCAGCCGGGTGGCCAGCCTGGTTGATGCCGGTGAACTGCGCAGCACCGCGCATACCTCGTTGGGCAGCATCAATGCGGCCAACCTGCGCGAAGCCCATCGCCTGCTGGAAGGCGGCGGGGTCACCGGCAAGCTGGTGCTGTCCGGCTGGGAGTGAGCGTCGGCGCGCGCGGTGTGTGCGCGCTTTCGCCTGCATCTGTATCTGTCGGCGCGGCAGCGCGCGCCCTACAGTCAAACGCCCTGTCGATGACGCCGCCATGCCCACCTCCCTGCCCCTGCGCCTGCTGCAACTGCTGATCGGCCTGTTCCTGTACGGGATGGGCGCGGCGGTGATGATCCGCGCCGCAATCGGCGTGGCGCCCTGGGATGTGCTCTCCCAGGGCATCGCGCTGCAGACGCCGCTGTCGTTCGGCGTAGCCACCAACGTGATCGGAGCGCTGGTGCTGCTGCTGTGGTGGCCGATCCGGCAGAAGCCGGGACTGGGCACGGTGCTGAACGTGCTGCTGATCGGCCCCAGCGCGCAGTTCGGCCTGTGGCTGCTGCCGGAAGTGCACGGGCTGGTGTGGCAGGTGCCGATGTTTGCCCTGGGGCTGCTGCTGGTGGCAGTCGCCACCGGCCTCTACATCGGTGCCCGTTTCGGACCGGGCCCGCGCGATGGCCTGATGACCGGCCTGCATGCCCGCACCGGCTGGCCGATCTGGCTGGTGCGCAGCCTGATCGAGGGCACCGTGCTGGTCATCGGCTGGTACCTGGGCGGCAACGTCGGCCTGGGCACCCTCGCCTTCGCGCTGCTGATCTGCCCCCTGTGCGGCTACACCCTTCCCCTGTTTGGTGTCCGCAAACCGGAGCCGGCGCCCGCCCTGCGCTGACCCTTGCGTGCAATGGCGATACGCGGCACCCTTCGCACCTACCGTACGCAAGCGTATCTTCATGTCGCCAGCCGCCGAAACTCCCGCCTACCCCCACCTGTTCGCCCCGCTCGACCTGGGCTTCACCACCCTGCGCAACCGCATCCTGATGGGGTCCATGCACACCGGGCTGGAGGACCGCGCGCGCGACTTCCCGCGGCTGGCCGCGTACTTCGCCGAGCGCGCAGCGGGTGGGGTCGGGCTGATCGTCACCGGCGGCTATGCGCCCAACGTGGTGGGCTGGCTCAAGCCGTTCGGCGGCAAGCTGTCCTGGCCGTGGGAAGTGGGTCCGCACCGCCAGCTCACCGCGGCGGTTCACGACCATGACGGCAAGATCTGCCTGCAGCTGCTGCACGCCGGCCGTTACGCCTACCACCCCTTGTCGGTGGCGCCGTCGAAGAAGAAGGCGCCGATCAATCCGTTCACCCCGCGCGCGCTGTCGGCACGTGGCGTGGAACGGCATATCGCCGATTACGCGCGCAGCGCGCGGCTGGCCCGTGAAGCCGGCTACGACGGCGTGGAGGTAATGGGCTCGGAGGGCTACCTGATCAACGAGTTCATCGCCCCGCGCACCAACCTGCGCGGCGATCGCTGGGGCGGCGACGCTACCCGGCGCATGCAGTTCGCGGTGGAGATCGTGCGCCGCATCCGCGAAGCGTGCGGCCCGGATTTCATCATCATCTACCGGTTGTCACTGGTGGACCTGGTGGAGGACGGCAGCAACTGGGATGAGATCGTGCAGCAGGCCAAGGCCATTGAAGCGGCCGGCGCCACCCTGATCAACTCCGGCATCGGCTGGCATGAAGCACGCGTGCCCACCATCGCTACCTCGGTGCCGCGCGCGGCGTTTGCCGGGGTCACCGCCAAGCTCAAGCCGCATGTGCGCGTGCCGGTGATCGCCACCAACCGCATCAACATGCCCGACGTGGCCGAACACATCCTGGCCGGCGGCGGCGCGGACATGGTGTCGCTGGCACGGCCGCTGCTGGCCGACCCGGAATGGGCCAACAAGGCGCGCGCCGGCCGCGCACACGCGATCAATACCTGCATTGCCTGCAACCAGGCGTGCCTGGACCACGTGTTCGAGAACAAGACCGCCAGCTGCCTGGTCAACCCGCGCGCGGTGCATGAAACCGAACTGGTCTACCGCCCCACCACGGCCCCGAAGAAGGTCGCGGTGGTCGGTGCCGGTCCGGCCGGCCTTGCCTGCGCCACGGTGGCCGCCGAACGCGGGCATGCGGTCACCCTGTTCGACGCCGGCAGCGAGATCGGCGGCCAGTTCAACGTGGCCAAGCGCATTCCCGGCAAGGAAGAATTCCACGAAACGCTGCGCTACTTCCGCCACAAGCTGGACGAAACCGGCGTGAGCGTGAAGCTCGATACCGTGGCCGATGTCGCCACGCTGGCCGGCTTCGATGCGGTGGTGGTCGCCACCGGCATCACCCCGCGCCAGGTCGACTTCCCCGGCGCCGACCATCCCAAGGTGGTCAGCTATCTCGATGTGCTGCTGGGCCGGGTGGAGGTTGGCGCGGAAGCGGCGATCATCGGTGCCGGTGGCATCGGCTTCGACGTGGGCGAGTTCCTGGTGCACGAGGGCCCCTCCCCCGCGCTGGACCCGGCCCGCTGGATGGCCGAATGGGGCGTTGACCCGAACTTCGAGGCACGTGGCGCGCTGGCCCGGCCGCAGCCCGAGCCCCCCGCCCGCAAGGTCTGGCTGCTGCAGCGCAGCCCGGGCAAGCCCGGCGCACGGCTGGGCAAGACCACCGGCTGGATCCACCGCGCCACGCTCAAGGCCAAGGGCGTGAAGATGCTGGGCGGCGTGGAATACCTGGGCGTGGACGACGACGGCCTGCGCATCCGCATCGATGGCCAGGAACAGACCCTGCCGGTGAGCCACGTGGTGGTCTGCGCCGGCCAGGAACCGCGCCGCGACCTGCATGCCGCACTGCTGGCCGCAGGCGTGGATGCGCACCTGATCGGCGGTGCCGATGTGGCCGCGGAACTGGATGCAAAGCGCGCGATCAACCAGGGCAGCCGCCTGGCGGCAGCGCTGTAACCGGAGTGCCGGCCGCCGGCCGGCACTCCCTGAATGGGCGAAAACGGCCCCCTTCCGAACCTGAATGTCAAGCCTTTCGGTTCAGGATGCGTTGCGAAATCCCCCCCTATCGTGCGCCAACTTTCCCGCTCACCACCCAGTTCGAGTGAGCGCGCGGCCCCCACGTCTTTCGGGTGCCGCTCCCGGGCGGCCCCGATGGCCGCCTCCCCATGACGCCAAGTCGTACACCCCGCCCCATCCCGTTGATCGGATGGACAGCCAGGTGCGGCCCATACGGAGCAAGGAGATTTATGAAACTGGCCTGGATTCTCTGGCTGTCGCAGTTGTTGCCCCAGCCGGCCGCCGATTCGCTGTGCTTGAGCACGACCGTCTACCTCGAAGCGCGTGACCAGACCCTGCGCGGCCAGCAAGCCGTTGCGGAAGTGGCGCTGCGCCGGCTGGACAGCGGGCTGTGGGGCGATTCGATGTGCAAGGTGGTCACCGCACGCAAGCAGTTCGCACCGACCATCGTGGCGCCGGGCACCCAGCTGGGCAACACCGATGCATGGGAAGAAGCCATGACCGTGGCCTTTGATGCCGAGCGCAACTGGGCGCTGCCGGAAGGCGAGCGCAAGGAAATCGTGCCCGGTGCCAGCCACTTCGCCGCGCTGTCCATCGCCAGCCCCAGCTGGCGCAATGCCTACCAGGTGGCCACCATCGGCGACCACACGTTCTATCGCGTGCAGAAACTCAAGCCACGCGCGTCGTAACGATCTGTTACGGCCATACCGTTGAGGATGCGGGGCCGGCTCTGGAATAGTGGGCCGCTTACCTTTCCTGCATCCCGACGGAGTTCCCCATGAAGCTGTACAGCAAGCCCGGTGCCTGCTCCACCGCCGACCACATCGCCCTGCAGTGGACCGGCCAGCCGTTCGAGGTGGAACTGCTCGACAAGGACACCCTGAAGGCCCCGGCCTATCTTGCGATCAATCCGGCCGGTTCGGTGCCGACCATCGTCGACGGCAGCTTCGTGCTGACCCAGAACGCGGCCATCATGGGCTACATCGCCGACAGCTACCCGCAGGCCGGCCTGGGCGGCGACGGCAGCCCGCAGCAGCGCGCTGAAGCCAACCGCTGGCTGGCCTTCGTCAACTCGGACGTGCACCCGGCGTTCTCCCCGCTGTTCGCACCAGCCAAGTTCATCGCCGATGACAGCCAGTACGACGCGATCCGCGACGCCGCCCGCAAGCGCCTGCGCGGCCTGTTCGAGACCGCCAACCGCCAGCTGGCCGACAAGCCCTGGCTGGCCGGCTTCCGCAGCTACGCCGACGCCTACTTCTACATCACCCTGCGCTGGGCAGCCGGTGCCAAGGTCGACCTGAGCGGCCTGGACAACCTGGCTGCGTTCAAGACCCGGATGGAAGCCGACACCGGCGTGCAGGCCGCGCTGAAGGCCGAAGGCCTGCAATAAACAAAAGTGGTGCGCGCGATCAGCCGATCTCGCGCACCACATTGCCCTGCGCATCGCGCAGTGCGGTCGGCACCACTTCCACCACCAGCGCCGTACCCGGTACGGAATAGCGCCCGCGCCCAGGCTGCACCTGCTGCTCCAGCGCATCCAGGCCCTGCGCAGTCAGCGTGCAGCGCACGCCCTCCCCGTCCTTGGCGACAGCATCGCGGTCACCGGGGGCGAACACCCACTCGTGTTCGCGGCTGACGATGGTCAACGGATTGCCATGGCGCAGGCGCAGCGGCAGCAGTTCAAGCACATTGGGCACCTGCCCCGCACCCAGCACCAGCACGACCTGCTTGCCTTCTTCGCGCCAGGCCAGGGTCTCCACGAACAGGACTGCGGTACTGGACCCTTCGCGTTCGCTGCCTTCCTGCAGTTGCCGTACCAGCGCCGGGTCATCCAGCAGGCTGGCACGGTGCAGGTCGGTGATCCACAACGGCATGCGCGGCGCCAATGCCTGCAGCACCCCGTCGGTCGACCAGCGCTTGATCGCCGCCATCTCGTCGTCGCTCAGCCCGATCACCTGCAGGAACGCCAGTTCACCATTGGGCGTGGCCCGCGCCGGCAGCTGCGGATCGGGCATGAAGGCCAGGTGGCGCAGGCAGGTGTCGGTATCCAGCGCGATCGGACCGTTGGCATTCATGTGGTGCCCGGCCTCGAACACGTTGCCGCTGCCGAACACGTAGCGCGCCAGGTTCTGCAGCAGGTTCATCGGCCATGCCGGCGGGGTGTCCTCGCCGCTGTCGATGGCCAGGCGGAAGGTGAGCTCGAAGCCGAAGCCGCTGCTGTCAGCGTCATCGCTCTGCTTGTCGTACAGCTCGGAGAAACCGTAGGTGACGTAATGCCAGTGCGGGCGCGGCAGCTCGGCACGGTACACGCTGATGCCATCGAGCGGATCGCGCCCACCCAGCGTGTACGGCAGCGCGGTGCCGTAATGGCGCGGCTCCTGGCCGGGGTACAGCGCGGCCAGGGCCGCGTTGATGGCGTCCCAGCCCGGGGTGCCGTCGTCGTTGCCGGCGTCGAGGCTGTTGTCGATGTGTTGTTCGTCCACGCGCTGCTCCTGGCGCCCCGGAAGGACGCCAATGTACGCCATCATCGCTGCGCCGTGCCGCTCTCCTCAGGCGGGCTGCGCATCGCTGTGCAGCAGCGCGCGGGTTTCCTCCAGCCAGCGGTTGGCCAACGCGGGACTCTTCGCCTTGGACACGGCGGCGGCCATCTCCGGCCACAGTTTTTCCAGGCTGGCCGCATCGGTACAGCGCTCGATCTTGAGCTGCATGAAGTAGCCCTTCAGGCCGAGATGCCTGCGGACCGATTCGCTCATCCAGTCATACAGCTGCTTGTACAGCACCGGGTCCTGTTCGCGACCGGAGGTCAGCGCCCGTGGCGCGGCTGGCGCCAGCGCACCACCGACCACTTCGATCAGGCCCATCTCCGCCAACTGGGCCAGCGCGTCGTCCGGCGCGCGCAGCCCGGGCAACATCGCGGTCAATTCGTTGTCATCGCGCTGACCATCAACCATCAGCAGAATGGAGCGCAACCCCGGCACCAGCCGGCGCGCGCGGTCTTCGATTTCCTGACGGCCAGCGGCCGTCTTGGCATGGATGTACGCCATGTGTTCCCCCTGTTACCTGGTCCCCCTGCACGCACGCTCCCCGGCGGTCACCGGAACCCGTACGCCCCCTTGCGGTCGTCCAGACAGCAGCCCGGGCCGCGCACGCCATCCCCGGCGTGTCGCGCATCGGACCCGCAACGATCACCCCCGCAGCTTAACCGAGGTCCCGCGCGGCGGATAATGCACCGCAGCACGGGACACGGTCGCTGGACGTCGGAGGGAATTACCGCCCCAGCGCCCGGCGGATCTCGTCCAGCGCGCCGGGGTCGTCCAGGGTGGACAGGTCGCCCGGGTCGCGGTGCTCGGCCAGGGCCTGCAGTGAACGGCGCAGCAACTTGCCCGAGCGGGTCTTGGGCAGGGCGTTGACCAGGTGGATGTGCGCCGGGCGCGCGACCGCGCCCAAGGTATCGGTCACGCGCTTCATCATCTCGGCCACCACCGCGCTGCCATCGCCGTCGACCGCCTGCTTGAGGGTGACGAAGACCAGCGGCACCTGGCCCTTGAGCTCGTCCTTGACCCCGATCACCGCCGCCTCGGCCACCAGCGGGTGCCCAGAGATGCATTCCTCGATTTCGCGCGTGCCCAGCCGGTGTCCGGCTACGTTGATCACATCGTCGGTGCGCCCAAGGATGAAGGTGTAGCCGTCTTCGTCGCGGATCGCCCAGTCAAGCGAGCTGTACAGCAGTTCCTTGAAGTGGCTGAAATAGCTCTGGATGAAACGGTCGTCGTCGTTCCAGACCGTGCTCATGCAGCCCGGCGGCAGCGGCGGCACCATCACCAGCACGCCCTTCTGCCCGGCCTGCACTTCGGCGCCGGTGTTCTCATCGATCACCTTCATGCGGTAACCGAGGTTGGGGAAGCCCGGCGAACCGAAACGCACCGGCTTGAGGTCCACGCCCGGCAGCAGGGTCAGCGCCGGCCAGCCGGTTTCGGTCTGCCAGTAGTTGTCGATGATCGGCTTGCCCAGCGCATCGTTGATCCAGTGCGCGGTCGGCTCGTCCAGTGGCTCGCCGGCAAGGAACACGTACCTGAGTGCATCGAGGTCATGGCGTCGGATGAAGTCGGCATCGTGCTTCTTCAGCACACGGATCGCGGTCGGCGACGAGAACAACGTGCGAACGCCGTACTGCTCGCACAGCGCCCACCAGATGCCCGGATCCGGGTTGGTGGGCAGCCCTTCGTACAACAGCGAGGTGCAGCCGCCGATCAAAGGGCCGTATACGTTGTAGGAGTGCCCCACCGCCCAGCCGACGTCCGAGGTGGAGAACATCACCTGGCCCGGCCTGCAGTCGAACACGGTTTCCATGGACTGCGCCATCGCCACCGCATAGCCACCCACGTCGCGCTGCACACCCTTGGGCTTGCCGGTGGTGCCGGAGGTATACAGCAGGTAGCTGGGTTCGCTTGATTCCAACCAGACCACCGGCACGTCCTGGTCGCCGACTTCGTCGCGCAGGGTCGCGTAGTCGACGTCACGGCCCGGCACCTTCGGCTCGGCCGGGTCCAGCCCGCGCGAGACGATCAGCACGTGCGGCGGCGGCGACTGCGCTTCGGCGCAGGCCGCATCCACCATCGCCTTGTATGGAATCACCTTGCCGCCGCGCTTGCCGGCATCGGCGGCGATCAGCAGCTTGGGCGCGGCATCGTCGATGCGCAGCGCCAGGTTGTGCGCGGCAAACCCACCGAACACCACCGAGTGGATGGCGCCGATGCGGGCGCAGGCCAGCATGGCGAAGACCGCCTCGGCCATGTTCGGCATGTAGATCACCACGCGGTCGCCGCGCTGCACATCCAGCCGCTGCAGCACGGCGGCGAACGCATTCACTTCGCGGTACAGCTCGCGGTAGGTGATTTCGCGGGTGACGTTGGTCTCGGTGGAAATGGCCACCAGCGCCAGCTGGTCCGGGCGCTCGGCCAGGTGCCGGTCCACCGCGTTGTAGCAGAGGTTGGTCTGGCCACCCACGTACCAGCGCCGGAATGGCGGGTTGCTGTAATCCAGGATCTGCTGCGGCGGTACATGCCAGTAGATCCGGTGCGCCTCCTCGGCCCAGAACGCTTCGGGTTCCTCCACCGACCGACGGTAAACCTCTTCGTAACGCATGACAGCCCTCCCAGACAAAGTCATGGGATCGAGCATAGTCCGATGGCGGTGGACCGGCCGTCCGACCTTGGTCGTAGGCGGGCCCGGTGCTACCGGCTCCGGATCCGGCTTCCACCACTGATCAGCTGCTGCGCCATCGGCCGTGCGATGAAACGCGCGGGGAAGATCGGTGCCGGCGCGCTCGCCGCGTCCAGGCGTTGCAGCTGCGCATCACTGAACACGATGTCCAGCGCACCGATATTGTCCTGGAATTGCGCCAGGGTGCGCGCGCCCATGACCGGCGAGACCACGGCCGGATGCCGCAGCGTCCAGGCCAGGGCGACCTGCGAACGGCTGGCACCCAGCTCCTCGGCGATCGCACCGACGACGTCGGCGATATCCAGGGCGCGCCCGGTAAGATGTCCGGTGGACGCGATCACGCCCTTGCGCGTGGGCGATACGTCGGCGGCATTGTCGTCGGTCAGATCCGCGCGGCTGTACTTGCCGGTGAGCACCCCGCCGCCCAGCGGCGACCAGGGCAGCACGCCGAGACCGAGCGCTTCGGCCATCGGCATCAACTCGTGCTCCACGGTACGCTCGAGCAGGCTGTACTCGATCTGCAGCGCGACGAACGGCGACCAGCCGCGCAGGTCGGCCAGGGTCTGCATCTGCGCCACGCGCCATGCCGGCGTGTTGCAGATGCCCAGGTAAAGCACCTTGCCCGCGCGGACCAGATCGTCGAGCGCACGCATCACCTCCTGCGGCGATGTCGTGAAGTCCCACGCGTGCAGGTACAGCAGGTCGACTCGATCGGTATCGAGCTGGCGCAGGCTGGTTTCCACGGAGCGCACCAGGTTGAGGCGGTGGTTGCCACCGGCATTGGGATTGCCCGCCTCGCGCGACATGGTGAACTTGGTGGCGAGCACGATGCGTTCGCGCATGGCCTTGATCAGCCGGCCGAGGATGCGTTCGGCGCTGCCGTTGGTGTAGTTCACGGCGGTGTCGATGAAGTTGCCGCCGCGCTCGACATATGCATCGAAGATGCGCGCAGCCTCGGCGTCGTCGGCGCCCCAGCCCCAGTCGGCACCGAAGGTCATGGTGCCCAACGAGAGCGGCGACACGCGCAGGCCGGATCGTCCGAGCAGGCGGTAGTGATTGAGGGCGGTGGTGGTCATCGGCAGGCCTCGGGCCAGGGAAGTGCCGGGAATCTTCCGGCGGCGGCTCCGGGAGGCGATAGCCTGTGCGTCCGGCAGGCTTGCACGATCGTCCATCCCCCACGCGCCTCGCGCCGGTCGGCCTGTACCATCCAACGGCATGGACCGACTCGCTGCCTTCGTTGCCCTGCTGGACCGCCACGCGCCGTCCGACGGCATGCATGCCGTCGCACTGCCGGGGGTCACGCTGATCCGCGCCGCATCGCCGACGCTGCCCATGCCGGTGATCTACGAACCCACCGTGTGCCTGGTCGGCCAGGGCGTCAAACAGGCGCACCTGGGCGCGACCTCGTACCGCTATGACCCGCAGCATTACCTGATCGCCTCGGTGGATCTGCCGGTGATGGGCTCGGTGATCCAGGCCAGTCCCGAACGGCCCTATCTGTGCCTGCAGCTGGATCTGGACATGGCCACGTTGTCCGAACTCGCCCTCGCCCACCCGGCCGCACCTGCGCCGGCGCCCGCCAGCGGGCTGTCGCTCAACCGCACCAGCCCGGAACTGCTGGACGCTGCGGTTCGCCTGCTGGCGCTGCTGGACGCACCGTCTGATATCGACGCGCTGGCGCCCCTGACCGTGCGCGAACTGCTGTACCGGCTGCTGCAGGGGCCCGGTGGCGGGATCCTGCGCCACATCGCGCAGGCCGACAGCCGGCTCAACCAGATCGGCCGCGCCATCGCGTGGATCAAGACGAATTTCCACCAGCCGTGCCGGATCGAACAGGTCGCCGAGGTGGCCGGCATGAGCCGCTCCAGTTTCCACCAGCACTTCAAGGCGATCACCACGCTGAGCCCGCTGGAGTTCCGCACCCGCCTGCGCCTGCAGGAGGCGCGCCGGTTGATGGTGGGCGATGCACTGGACGCGGCCAGCGCCGGCTTCCGCGTCGGCTACGAAAGCCCCTCGCAGTTCAGCCGCGACTACGTCCGCGTATTCGGCGCGCCGCCCGCGAAAGATGCAGGGCGGTTGCGCGCCGGGTAGCGGAACAAAAAAACGCCGGGCAAGCCCGGCGTTTTTTCTGATCGGGTGCCAACCATCGGTTGGAACCCAAGCGATCAACCCAGCAGGTGGGCCACGCCGCTGCGCTCTTCTTCCAGCTCGGCCAGGGTCTTGTCGATGTACTTCTGGCTGAAGTCGTCGACCGGCAGGTCCTTGACCAGGGTGTACTCACCGTTTTCGGTGGTCACCGCGAAGCCGAAGATCACGCCTTCCGGGATGCCGTAGGAGCCGTCAGACGGCACGCCCATGGTCACCCACTTGCCGTTGCTGCCCAGCACCCAGTCGCGCACGTGGTCGATGGCGGCATTGGCGGCCGAGGCAGCCGAGGACGAGCCACGGGCTTCGATGATCGCCGCGCCGCGCTTGCCCACGGTCGGAATGAAGGTACCGGCATTCCATTCCTGGTCGTTGATCGCATCGGCGACGGAGGCACCGTCGGCGGTGGCGAAACGGTAGTCCGGGTACATGGTCGGGCTGTGGTTGCCCCACACGACCAGCTTCTCGATGCCACCCACCGACTTGCCCAGCTTGGACGACAGCTGGCTCAGCGCACGGTTGTGGTCCAGGCGCAGCATGGCGGTGAAGTTGCGCGGGTTCAGGTCCGGCGCCGACTTCATGGCGATGTAGGCATTGGTGTTGGCCGGGTTGCCGACGACCAGCACCTTCACGTTGCGGCTGGCGACCTTGTTCAGCGCCGCGCCCTGCGCGGTGAAGATCTTGGCGTTTTCCAGCAGCAGGTCCTTGCGCTCCATGCCCGGGCCGCGCGGACGCGCGCCGACCAGCAGGGCGATGTCGGCATCCTTGAACGCCACTTCGGCGTCATCGGTGCCGACCATGCCGGCCAGCAGCGGGAACGCGCAGTCTTCCAGTTCCATCATCACGCCGCGCAGGGCGGCCTGGGCCTTGTCGACCGGCAGCTCGAGCAGCTGCAGGATGACCGGCTGGTCCTTGCCCAGCATTTCGCCGGAGGCGATGCGGAACAGCAGGGCGTAGCCGATCTGGCCGGCGGCGCCGGTCACGGCAACACGAACAGGTGCTTTCATGGGGATTTCCTCTGCTAAGAAGCTGTGTGGGAGTGGCCACCGGGCGGGGAGAGACCTGGCGGGGCGGCCGGAAATGCGCAACGGCCTCCCGCGAGGGAGGCCGTTGAAAGGGAATTACCTGGCCGGGATAAGCTTGTTCCACTCAGCCACGCGGTCGGCCTGGGCGGCCAGCACAGCGTCGGTGTCGCCTTCCAGGGTGATCGAATGGATCACGTCGCCCTGCTTGACCGAGTCCACGATGGCCTGGCCATCCAGCACCTGGCCGAACACGGTGTGCTTGCCGTCCAGCCAGTCGGTCTTGATGTGGGTGATGAAGAACTGGCTGCCGTTGGTGTTCGGGCCGGCATTGGCCATGGACAGCGAACCGACCTGGTGCTTCACGCCGTTCTTCTCGTCTTCGAACTTGTAGCCCGGGCCGCCGGTGCCCTGGCCCTTGGGGCAACCGCCCTGGATCATGAAATCGGGGATCACGCGGTGGAAGATCAGGCCGTCATAGAAGCCCTTCTGGACCAGGTTCACGAAGTTGGCGACGGTCAGCGGCGCCTTGTCGGCGAACAGCTCGACCTTGATCGGGCCCTGGGTGGTGTCGAAAGTGGCGATGAGGGACATGAGGATCCTTGATATTCGGGGGTTGTCGTCAGCCCGTAAGGATACACCGGAGGGACGCGCGGAGCCCGCCTGACCATGGTCGAACCCACCCGGTAGCGCCGGCCGTTGGCCGGCCCTCAGGTACCCGTGTGCCCGCCAACGGCGGGCGCTACCTGAATGCGCCAAAGGTTGTTTTCGCGTTTGGCCATCAAAGCCGTATAATGATGGACTTCTTTTTCCAAATCCGGCGCCGACTGGCCCCCTTTCGCATGTCTATCGAAAATCTTCGCAACATCGCCATCGTCGCCCACGTCGACCACGGTAAGACCACCCTTGTGGACCAGCTGCTGAAGCAGTCCGGCACCCTCTCCGAGCGCACCGTGCTCGCCGAGCGCGTGATGGACAGCAACGACCAGGAAAAGGAGCGTGGCATCACGATCCTGGCCAAGAACACGGCCATCACCTGGGAAGACAAGCGCACCGGCGTCAAGAACCGCATCAACATCGTCGACACCCCCGGACACGCCGACTTCGGCGGTGAAGTGGAGCGCGTGCTGTCGATGGTGGACACCGTGCTGATCCTGGTCGACGCCATGGACGGCCCGATGCCGCAGACCCGCTTCGTCACCCAGAAGGCCTTCGCGATGGGCTTCAAGCCGATCGTGGTGGTCAACAAGGTCGACCGCCCGGGCTCGCGTCCGGATTGGGTGATCGACCAGGTCTTCGACCTGTTCGACAAGCTCGGCGCCACCAATGAACAGCTCGACTTCCCGATCGTCTACGCCTCGGCCCTGAACGGCTACGCCGGCCTGGAAGACAGCGTGCGCGATGGCGACATGACCCCGCTGTACGAAGCGATCATGCAGCACGCGCCGAAGCCGGAAGTGGACCCGGAAGGTCCGTTCCAGATGCGCATCAGCCAGCTGGACTACAACAACTTCGTGGGCGTGATCGGCATCGGCCGCATCCAGCGCGGCACCCTGAAGAAGAACATGCAGGTCGCGGTGATCGACCGTGAAGGCAAGAAGCGCAACGGCAAGGTTGCCCAGGTGCTGGGCTTCCTGGGCCTGGAGCGCATCGAGCAGGACACCGCCGAAGCCGGTGACATCGTCGCCATCTCGGGCATCCCGGAGCTGACCATCTCCGACACCCTGTGCCACCCGGACACCCCGGAAGCACTGCCGGCGCTGACCGTCGACGAGCCGACCATCTCGATGACCTTCCAGGTCAACAACTCGCCGTTCGCCGGCAACAAGGACCTGTCCGGTGGCAAGTTCCTGACCAGCCGCCAGATCAAGGACCGCCTGGACCGCGAACAGGTCCACAACGTGGCCCTGAAGGTGGAACAGCTGGAAGACGCCGACAAGTTCCTGGTCTCCGGCCGTGGCGAACTGCACCTGTCGGTGCTGATCGAAAACATGCGCCGTGAAGGCTACGAGCTGGCCGTGTCGCGCCCGGAAGTGATCATCAAGCAGATCGACGGCCAGGCCATGGAGCCGATCGAACAGCTGGTGGTGGACATCGAAGAACAGCACCAGGGCGGCGTCATGGAAAAGCTGGGCACCCGCAAGGGCCAGCTGAAGAACATGGAACCGGACGGCAAGGGCCGTGTGCGCCTGGAATACCAGATCCCGGCCCGTGGCCTGATCGGCTTCCAGAACGAGTTCAAGACCCTGACCCAGGGTTCGGGCCTGCTGTTCCACGTGTTCGACCATTACGGCCCGAAGGAACAGGGCGCCATCGCAAAGCGCCAGAACGGCGTGATGATCGCGAACGCGCCGGGCGCCACCCCCGCCTACTCGCTGGGGCCGCTGCAGGAGCGTGGCAAGCTGTTCGCTGCTGAAGGCGACAACGTGTATGAAGGCCAGCTGGTCGGTATCCACTCCAAGGACAACGACCTGACCGTCAACGCGATCAAGACCAAGCCGCTGACCAACATGCGCGCTTCGGGCAAGGACGATGCGATCCAGCTGACCCCGGCCATCAAGTACTCGCTGGAACAGGCCCTGGACTTCATCGAAGACGACGAGCTGGTCGAGATCACCCCGAAGGAAATCCGCCTTCGCAAGAAGGGGCTGACCGAAAGCGACCGCAAGAAGGCCTCGCGCGGCGGCTGATCGGACCCTCGTGACCGACACGGCCTACAACCCGGATCCTCACAAGCATCCGGGGCTTCACCTGATCGCCTTGCTGGAAGCCAGCAAGGCGGTCCTGGCGCTGTTGGCGGCGACCGGGCTGGAAGTGCTCGGCCCGCAGCCACTGCGTGATGGGGTCAATGCCCTGATCCGGCGTTTCAGCCTGGACCCGGATCACGGCACCCTGCCCTCGCTGCTCAACATGATCAGCCCCGATGCCGTCCACCTGGCCGCTGCGGCCATGGTTGCCTACGGCATCCTGCATCTCTTCGAGGCCTGGGGCCTCTGGCGTGCCAAAGCCTGGGCATCCTGGCTGGGCTGCGTCACCGCCGGCATCTACCTGCCGTTCGACATATTCGCGATCATCCGCCACCCGGGCTGGGCCTCGTGGTCGGTGCTGGTGATCAACCTCATCGTGGTCGGCGTCCTCGCCCGCGACATCCGCAAGCGTCACGGCCAGGCCCAACCGCCGGCGTGAGTTGCCAAGCGTGCGGAGCGCTGGTTAGCCTGAGCGCTGGTTCCGGGGATACACAGATGCGCGCGCCACTGACATCGCTCGTGTTGGCCATCGCACTGCTGGCAGGCTGCTCGCCCTCGCCCGTGCCCTTGTTCAACCAGGCCCATGCCGCCGCGTCCGCGGCCCCACGCGACACGCCGTTCGCCTACGCCGAAACCGATATCGTCCAGCTGCAGGCGGCAATGGCCGCTGGCGAGCTGGACAGCGTCACCCTGACCCGCGCCTACCTGGAACGGATCGCCCGGCTCGACCGCGCCGGCCCGCGCCTCAACGCCGTGCTGGAGCTCAATCCGGATGCCCTGAAGGAAGCGGCGGCACTGGATGCCGAACGCCGCCGCGGGCAGCTGCGCGGCCCCCTGCACGGCATTCCGCTGCTGCTCAAGGACAACATCGGGGCGCGCCCGATGGGCACCAGCGCCGGTTCGCTGGCACTGGCCGGCTTCCGCCCCGACGATGCGTTCCTGGTCACCCGGCTGCGCGCGGCCGGCGCGCTGATCCTGGGCAAGACCAATCTCAGCGAATGGGCGAACTTCCGTTCCAGCCAGTCGATTTCCGGCTGGAGCGCGCGTGGCGGCCAGACCCGGAATCCGTACCGGCTCAGCCACAACCCGTGCGGCTCCAGCAGCGGCAGCGCGGTGGCGGTGGCGGCCAACCTGGCAGCCGCCGCGGTGGGTACCGAGACCGACGGCAGCATCGTCTGCCCGGCAGCGGTGAACGGCGTGGTCGGGCTCAAGCCCACGGTCGGGCTGGTCAGCCGCGATGGCATCGTGCCGATTTCCTTCAGCCAGGACACCGCCGGCCCGATCACCCGGAGCGTGGCCGATGCCGCCGCCCTGTTGACGGCGATGGCCGGCCGCGACGACGCCGACCCGGCCACGGCGACCATGCCCGGGCGGGCGGTGTACGACTACACCGCACGGCTGAATCCGGACGGCCTGCGCGGCGCCCGGATCGGCGTCCTGCACGGCCCGCTGGACCAGCAGCCCGGGGTCGCTCCCGCCCTGCAGCACGCGATCGGCGTGCTGCGCGATGCCGGCGCCGTGGTGGTACCGGTGCAGCTGCCTACCGAGGGGCAGTGGGAAGACGCCGAACGCCTCGTGCTGCTGCACGAGTTCAAAGCCGGAATGCAGCGCTACCTGACCCGCCACCAGGCCCCGGTGCGCGACCTGGATGCGATCATCGCCTTCAACCGCACCCATGCCGACAAGGAGCTGGTGCTGTTCGGGCAGGACGTGATGGAGACGGCCGCGCAGGCCGGCGGCCTGGGCAGCCCCGAGTACATCGCTGCACGCACCCAGGCGCGCCGCCTGGCCGGCCCCGAGGGGATCGACGCGGTGCTCAAGGCCGAGCGCCTGGACGCACTGGTGGCGCCCACCACGGGCACCGCGTGGCCGATCCGCACCGGCCACGGCGATGACTTCCCCGGCGGCAGCTACAGCGCCGCCGCCGTGGCCGGCTACCCGAGCCTGACCGTGCCGATGGCGCATGTGAACGGACTACCGTTGGGGCTGTTGTTCATGGGCACGGCCTGGAGCGAGCCGAAACTGATCGAGCTGGCGTACGACTACGAGCAGCGCACCCGGGCCCGGCGTCCACCGCGGTTCGGGACGCAGGCGTTGTTGCCGTAGGTTGGCCGCGGTCCGGCCAACGGCCGGGGCTACGAATTTTTACGGGCGCATTGGGATCGGGATCAACCCACCGCGGGGTCTTCGACCGGGACCACCGCCGGGGGGCCGTCTTCGGCGCCGGGTGAGCGCACGTCGTCGGCGGGCTGCGAGCGCGGGGTGCGCGTGGGCGGATCGGGGCGCTCGAGGAGTTCGGCGCGGGTGCGGGGCAGCGCCTGCGGATGTTCACGGGCGAGGAAGTCGAGCATGCGTTCGCGCACGATGCAGCGCAGGTCGAAGGCATCGCCGGAATTGCGCGCACTGACCAGCAGGCGCACCTGCAGCGTGTGATCTGTGGTTTCCGTCACCTGGGTGACGCAGACGCGGCCATCCCACAACGCTTCGCCCTTGCAGATGCGCTCGAGCTCGGTACGGATCGCCGCGATCGGCGCCCGATAGTCCAGCCACAGGAATGCGGTGCCGAGCAGGTCGGCGCTGCGCCGGGTCCAGTTCTGGAATGGATTCTCGATGAACCAGGTCAACGGCACCACCATGCGCCGCTCGTCCCAGATCCGCACCACCACGTAGCTGCTGCCGATCTCTTCCACCCGGCCCCATTCGCCTTCGACGATCACCACGTCATCGAGCCGGATCGGCTGGGTCAGCGCGATCTGCAGACCGGCGATCAGGTTGCCGAAGACCGGCTTGGCGGCGATGCCGGCGACCAGGCCGATGATGCCGGCCGAGGCCAGCAGCGCTGTGCCGATCTGGCGCACCATCGGGAAGGTCAGCAGCACCATCGAGGCGCCGACCAGGATGATGGCGCCCATCAGCACGCGGCTGAGCACGCGGGTCTGGGTCTGGATGCGGCGGGCGGCCAGGTTGTCGGCCACTTCCATCGGGTGGTCACGCAGGATCGCCTGCTCGCCGGCAGCCACCGCGCGCACCAGCAGCCAGATGAAGCAGGCCGTCAACCCGATATGCAGCAGCCGCAGCGACTGGTCCAGCCAGCGCCCGTCCAGCGGGGTGGCTTCCAGTGCGGGAATCAGCACCAGCATCGGCAGCGCGAACGCCAGCGGCCGGCTGATCACGCGCGCGATGCGCGCACGGCGGTAGTCGCGCCCCTTGAGGCGGCGAGTCAGCAACATCAGTGCCCACCATCCGGTGAGACCGATCGCCAGCGCGATCCCGATCGGCCAGAGATAAGCGGCGGCCGTCTGCCAATCCACGTGCATGCACGCTCCCGTGTTGATCACAAAGGAGCCTTAGCGTGCCAAACACGACATGACCGTAGCGTAGAGCTACGCCCTAAATTGTTACGCGGTCAGCCGCCCTGCTTGCGCACGATGGCCATGGCGATCTCGAGCGACTGTTCGTAGTTCAGGCGCGGATCCACCGAGGACCGGTAGGCACGCTCCAGGTCGCGCTCGGTGAGCTCGCGCGCGCCCCCGGTGCACTCGGTGACATCCTCCCCGGTCAGCTCCAGGTGCACGCCGCCCAGCCGCGTACCGGCGGCTGCGTGCAGGTCGAAGGACAGCTCCACTTCACTGCGCACGTTGTCGAAGCGTCGGGTCTTGTAGCCGTTGCTGGTGCTTTCGGTGTTGCCATGCATGGCATCGCACACCCACAGCACGCGGCGACCATCGCGCTTGACGGCCTCCAGCAGCGGCGGCAGCTTCCCGGCGATCTGCGCCGCCCCCATGCGATGGATGAAACTCAGGCGGCCGGGTTCGTCTTCAGGATTGAGCACGTCGATCAGGCGCAGCAGCTGGTCGGGCTGCACGGACGGGCCGACCTTGATGGCAATGGGGTTGCGCACGCCGCGCAGGTACTCCACGTGGGCGCCATCGAGGGCGGCGGTGCGCATGCCGATCCACGGGTAATGCGTGCTCAGGTTGAGCCAGCCATGCTGGCGCGGCACCTGGCGGGTGAGCGCCTGCTCATACGGCAGCAGCAGCGCTTCGTGCGAGGTGTAGAAGTCGATCCGGTTGAGGTTGTACACCTGGGCGCCGGACAGGGTTTCCATGAAGCGCACGGCATCGCCGATGGAGGAGACCATCTTCTGGTAGTCGGTGGCCAGCGGCGAATGCCGCACCCACTCCAGGTTCCAGTACTCGGGATGGTGCAGGTCGGCGAAGCCACCATCGATCAGCGCACGCACGAAGTTCATGGTCATGGCCGAATGCGCGTGGGCCTGCAGCATCCTGCGCGGATCGGGCAGGCGCGCGGCTTCGGTGAACTCGGGCGCGTTGATCACATCACCCCGGTAGCTGGGCAGGGTCACGCCATCGCGGGTCTCGGTATCGGCCGAACGCGGCTTTGCATATTGCCCGGCAAACCGGCCGACGCGGATCACCGGCTTGCGCATGCCGTGCACGAGCACCAGGCTCATCTGCAGGAGCACCTTGAGCCGGTTGGAGATGGTGGTGGATTCGCAGTCGCTGAAGTTCTCCGCGCAATCGCCGCCCTGCAGCAGGAAACGCTTGCCTTCCTGGGCCTCGGCGAGCTGCTGCTTGAGCGAGAGGATCTCCCAGGAGGTCACCAGCGGCGGGAGCCGCTTGAGCTCATGCAAGGACGCATCCAGCGCCACCGGATCGGGATACGTCGGCATCTGCAGCGCGGGCCGGCCGCGCCAGCTCTCCGGCGACCAGTCGGTCGGCAGCGAAGCGGAAGGGGTGGCACGGTCGGAGGCAGTCATCGGAATATCCAGTAAACCAGCAGAAGAAAGATCAGTAGCGACGGGCAGGACGGCGGAACGACACCACCAGCGCCCACAGGCCCAGCACGGTGAACCACACCAGGCTCCACATGGGCATGGTCAGCCCCAGGAATTGCCAGTCGATGTTGCCGCAGTTGCCGGTACCGGTAAGCACGGTACGGAACACTTCAAAGGGCCCCATGGTCTCGCTCAGGAACGACAGCGGCGGCCCACAGCTCGAGCCCATGTCCTGGGGCAGCAGCTGCACGTACACATGGCGCCCGGCAATGCCGATGCCCACGGCGGCGGCAATGAAGGCCAGCACGCCATAGGTGATCCGCCCGGGCCGATCCCGCGGGCCATGCAGCGCGCCAATCAGGAACAACAACCCAAGCGCGGCGAAGGCGATGCGCTGGAAGATGCACAGCGGGCATGGCTCCAGCCCCATCTTCAGCTGCAGGAAGATCGCATAGCCCAGCAGGCCAGCACACACCAGGAACCCCAGCAGGAACTGGGCGCGGTAATTCCAGCGCAATGGATTCATTGCCAACACTCTTGTTAGTCCAGGCGCCAAGATTAACAGGGAGCTGTGCGGTGTAGGCTGCGGCCGTTTGCCGTACATCGGCTTAGTTGGCCATACGTAGTGTTCTGAGGTCTTGGCGAACAGCTGCACCTCTGCAGGTTCCACTGCCCGGCCGCGCCGGGTGCGGGTTTGCGGGGGGCGCCGTGAACCCGTCCTTGGGGGCTCTTGCGAAACATCCATGTTTCGCAAAGCCCCCGCAAACCCGCCCCCGTCGCGACCCCGACGGTGGGTCGGTGCGCATGGGAGGGCAACAGCAGTCGGGCAAGGCCCGGCTCTACGGTTGGCGAAGATGGGCCGGGCTTGGCCCGGCCTGCCCCAGATCGCGGCCTTCCGCGCCCGGCCGATGGGCCCTTTGGCCACCGACCCGGTGTCGGGGGTCCCGGCCGGGGTGGGTTTGCGGGGGCTTTACCAAACATGGATGTTTGGTAAGAGCCCCCATGGACGGGTTCACGGCGCCCCCCGCAAACCCACACCGGCCGGGGCCCCGCAGTGACCAGCGAGCAACCCGCGCCGTTGACCTTGACCTTGACCTTGACCTTGACCTTGACGTTGACGTTGACGCCAACCCAAACCCAGACCCAACAAAAAACCCGGCACAAGGCCGGGTTCTTTGAAGAATCTTTGGTAAAGCGCGTCGATTATTCTTCGACGGCTTCAGCCACGGCGGCCGGACGGTCGACCAGTTCGACGTAGGCCATCGGCGCGTTGTCGCCAGCGCGGAAGCCGCACTTCAGCAGACGCAGGTAGCCGCCCGGACGGTTCGCGTAACGCGGGCCCAGGGTGGTGAACAGGTTGCCCACGGCTTCGTTGTCACGCAGGCGGGCGAAAGCCAGACGGCGGTTGGCAACGGAGTCGACCTTGGCCAGGGTGATCAGCGGCTCGGCGACGCGGCGCAGTTCCTTGGCCTTCGGCAGGGTGGTCTTGATCAGCTCGTGCTTGAACAGCGACGCGGCCATGTTCTTGAACATTGCTTCGCGGTGGGCGCTGGTACGGCTGAACTTGCGGCCGGATTTCATGTGACGCATGACGGATGTTCCTTGAAAGAATGTTGGATCGGTTGGATATCGCTGTCGCCTTCCCGGCGTTGTTGCTTGGACTGCGGATGGTCCGGTGCCGGCCCTCCTGGCCGACCGTCACCGCAGGCTGGCGCCTGTCGATGCGAGGTACTGCGGGTAAAGCCCCCGCACCCGAAGGTGCGGGGTAAAGCATTTACTGCGCTGGATCAGCCGAGCATGCCGTGCTGGGCGACACCGGCCGGCGGCCAGTTCTCCAGCTTCATGCCGAGCGAAAGGCCGCGCTGGGCGAGGACTTCCTTGATCTCGGTCAGCGACTTCTTGCCGAGGTTCGGGGTCTTGAGCAGTTCCACTTCGGTCTTCTGGATCAGATCGCCGATGTAGTAGATGCTCTCGGCCTTGAGGCAGTTGGCCGAACGCACGGTCAGTTCCAGGTCGTCGATCGGGCGCAGCAGCACCGGATCCACGCCGTTGTTGGCCGGCTTGGCTGCACCGCGATCGCGGTGGGTGAAGTCACCGAAGACCGACAGCTGATCGCTGAGGATGTCGGCGGCGGTGCGCACGGCTTCCTCGGCATCGATCGTGCCGTTGGTTTCAATGTCCAGCACCAGCTTGTCCAGGTCGGTACGCTGTTCGACGCGGGCCGCTTCCACCGAGTAGGCGACGCGACGGACCGGCGAGAACGAGGCGTCCAGGACCAGACGACCGATGGCACGGGTTTCTTCGTCCGGACGACGACGCGCGGCGGCCGGCTGGTAGCCGAAACCACGCTCGATCTTCAGGCGCATGTTGACTGCCGTGTCCTTGGTCAGGTGGCAGATGACATGATCCGTGTTGAGGATCTCGACGTTGTGGTCGACCTTGATATCGGCAGCAGTCACGACACCCGGACCCTGCTTGGACAGCGACAGGGTTGCGCTGTCACCGGTGTGCATACGGATCGCCACGTCCTTCAGGTTGAGCAGGACTTCGAGAACGTCCTCCTGCAGGCCTTCGAGCGTGGTGTACTCGTGCAGTACGCCGTCGATCTCAACTTCCGTGATGGCGAAGCCCGGGATGGACGACAGCAGCACGCGACGCAGGGCATTGCCCAGCGTATGCCCGTAACCACGCTCCAAGGGTTCGATAACGACCTTGGCGCGGGTGTCGGTAAGGCGTTCGATCTGCGGACCACGAGGACGCAGAACCTGGTTGGCGGTAACCGTCATGTTGCGGGTTCTCCTAGTGAACCCCCGGCCGTCGCCGGGGGCTCTCCAATGTGAATTACTTCGAATACAACTCGACGATCAGCGCTTCGTTGATATCCGCAGGCAGGTCCGAACGATCCGGCACGGCCTTGAAGATGCCGGCGAACTTGTCGGCGTCCACTTCGATCCACGTCGGGCGCAGGTCGTGCGTCTTGGACACGGTCAGGGCTTCCTGAACGCGCAGCTGCTTGGCAGCCTTCTCGGACAGCGCGACAGCGTCGCCAGCCTTGACCTGGTACGAAGCCAGGTTGACCGACTTGCCGTTCACGGTGACGCCGCGGTGCGAGACCAGCTGACGGGCAGCCGGACGGGTCACTGCGAAGCCCATGCGATAGACGACGTTGTCCAGGCGGGTTTCCAACAGCTGCAGCAGGTTCTCGCCGGTGTTGCCCTTCTTGGTCGAGGCCTTCTTGTAGTAGTTGCGGAACTGACGCTCCAGCAGACCGTAGATACGCTTGACCTTCTGCTTTTCACGCAGCTGGGTGGCGTAGTCGGACAGCTTGCCCTTGCGGGCGGTCGCGCCGTGCTGGCCGGGCTTCTGCTCCAGCTTGCACTTGGAGTCCAGCGCACGGGCCGGGCTCTTGAGGGAAAGGTCGGCGCCTTCGCGGCGGGCGAGCTTACAGGTAGGACCGATATAACGAGCCATTTCTTATCGCTCCTTTAGACGCGACGCTTCTTCGGCGGACGGCACCCGTTGTGCGGGATTGGCGTCACGTCGATGATGTTGGTGATCTTGTAGCCCACGTTGTTCAGCGAGCGCACGGCCGACTCACGACCCGGACCCGGGCCCTTGATGCGGACTTCCAGGGACTTGACGCCGTAATCCAGCGCGGCACGGCCGGCTTTCTCGGCAGCCACCTGGGCAGCGAACGGGGTGGACTTACGCGAACCGCGGAAGCCAGCGCCACCGGACGTCGCCCACGACAGAGCATTGCCCTGGCGGTCGGTGATGGTCACGATGGTGTTGTTGAAAGAAGCGTGGACGTGGGCAACGCCGTCAGTGACGACGCGCTTGATCTTCTTCTTGGTCTTAGCGACGGGCTTAGCCATTTCTTAGGTCCCTTACTTCCTGATCGCCTTGCGCGGGCCCTTGCGGGTGCGGGCGTTGGTACGGGTGCGCTGACCACGCAGCGGCAGGCCGCGGCGGTGACGCAGACCGCGGTAGCAGCCCAGGTCCATCAGGCGCTTGATCGCGATACCGATTTCACGGCGCAGATCGCCTTCCACGATGTACTTGGCCACTTCCGAGCGCAGACGCTCGATTTCCGGCTCCGACAGATCGCGGATCTTGGTGGTCGAAGTGACGCCTGCGGCGTCGCAGACCTTCTTCGAACGGGTACGGCCGATGCCGTAAATGCTTTGCAACCCGACCCAGACGTGCTTCTGGGCTGGCAGGTTGACGCCTGCAATACGCGCCATGACGCGGTTCTCCAGCTGAGTGATGGCCGACAGCGCACCCGAGGCGCGCCGATCCGGCAGGATGGATCAAAAAAGTGAACTAGCGATACTAACAAGGTTCCGGTTTACATGGAAGCCCGTGAAACCTGAAAGGTTTCATGGACCCGGCCCAGGGAGTGTGCCCAGGCTCCGGCGCCGGATCAGGTTGACTCCGGAAGCGACCCTTTCGAGCCCTCTTCCGGCGCCGCCCGCGCTACTCCCGCGCGGGACGACCCGATCTCACCCCCACCCGGAACCGCTGCGGGGGCCGCCCTTCGTTTGTGTGGCCAGGTCCGCGAAGCGGAGGACCATCACGTCAGGAAGACGATAGTGTAACAGGCCAATCAGCCGCGGGCAAAACCGCCGCGGTTGCCGCCCTTCAGGTTGGCCTTCTTCAACAGGCTCTCGTACTGGTGCGACATCAGGTGCGCCTGGATCTGCGCAATGAAGTCCATCACCACCACCACCACGATCAGCAGCGAGGTGCCGCCGAAGTAGAACGAGGCATTCAGCTGCGTGCGCATGATTTCCGGCAGCAGGCAGACGATCACCAGGTAGGCCGAGCCGGCCGCGGTCAGGCGGGTCAGCACGCCGTCGATGTAGTCGGCGGTGGCCTTGCCCGGACGGATGCCCGGAATCAGCGCGCCCGACTTCTTCAGGTTGTCGGCGGTTTCCTGCGAGTTGAACACCAGCGCGGTATAGAAGAACGCGAAACCGGTGATCAGCGCAGCGAACACGATCATGTGCAGCGGCTCGCCCGGACCCAGGGCGTTGGCGACCTTCTGCAGCCAGGTCGCCGAGCTGGCCTGGCCGGACCACATGGCCAGGGTGGTCGGGAATGCCAGGATGCTGGAGGCGAAGATGGCCGGGATCACGCCCGCCATGTTCAGCTTCAGCGGCAGGAACGAGGTCTGGTTCATGTACGCGTTGCGGCCACCCTGGCGACGTGCGTAGTTCACCGTGATGCGGCGCTGGCCGCGTTCGACGAACACCACGAAGAAGGTGAAGGCCAGCACCACCAGCGCGATCAGCAGCAGCTGGATGAACTGCAGGTTGCCTTCGCGGAAGGCGTCGAAGGTGTGGATGACCGCACCCGGGAGGCCCGCCACGATGCCGGCGAAGATGATCAGCGACACACCGTTGCCGATGCCGCGCTCGGTGACCTGCTCGCCAACCCACATCAGGAAGATGGTACCGGCGGTCAGCGCGACCACGGCAGTGAGCACGAAGCCCATGCCCGGCGCGTACACGACCGGCGCACCGGACGGGGACAGCTGGTTCTGCAGCGCCAGCGCAATGCTGCCGCCCTGCACCACGGCCAGCAACACGGCGCCGATGCGGGAATATTGGGTGATCTTGCGGCGACCAGACTCACCTTCCTTCTGCATCGCCTTGAGCGCGGGGAAGATGTGGACGGCCAGCTGCATCACGATGGATGCCGAGATGTACGGCATCACGTTCAGCGCGAAAATGCTGAAACGGTGCAGGGCGCCGCCCGAGAACATGTTGAACATGTCCACGATGCCGCCGCCCTGCGCCTGCATGAGCGCAAGCATGGCATCGGGATTGACGCCCGGCACCGGCACATAACAGCCGATGCGGTAGACGATCAAAGCCCCGACGACGAACAGCAGACGCTGGCGAAGTTCCGTGAACTTGCCGAGCCCGCCGCCCAGGTTACCAATGCCAGCTTGCGCCATGTCTTACTCCTGTACGCTGCCGCCGGCAGCTTCGATCGCGGCCTTGGCACCGGCCGTTGCTGCGATGCCCTTCAGGGTGAAGGCCTTGGTCAGGCCGCCCTTCATGACGATCTTGGCCTGCTTGGCAGTGCTCGGGACCAGCTTCGCAGCGCGCAGCGCGGCGAAATCGATCTCGCCAGCTTCCAGGCGGTCCAGGTGGTACGACAGCACTTCGGCGGTGTCCTTGGCGATCTTGGAACGGAAACCGACCTTCGGCAGACGACGCTGCATGGGGGTCTGGCCGCCTTCGAAGCCCGCCTTGATCTTGCCGCCACCCTTACGGGCGAACGAACCCTTGTGGCCGCGGCCGCAGGTCTTGCCCAGGCCGGAGCCGATACCACGGCCGACGCGGGTGCGCTCTTTGCGCGCGCCCGGTGCCGGGCTCAGTTCATTGAGATGCAGGGTCATTGGATTATTCCTCAACCTTGACGAGGTAGTGGACCTTGTTGATCAGACCGCGAACCTGCGGGCTGTCCTTCAGGACACGCACATCGTTGAGCTTGTTCAGGCCCAGGGCACGCACCGACAGGCGGTGACGCGACTGGGTGCCACGCAGGCCGCCAACCAGACGGACCTTGACGGTCTTGACGGTGTCATTAGCCATGGTTGAGATCCTCCACCTTCTTGCCGCGCTTGGCCGCGATGCGGGCCGGCGACTGCATTTCGGACAGACCCTTCAGCGTGGCGCGAACCAGGTTGATCGGGTTGCGCGAACCGACGGCCTTGGCCAGCACGTTCTTGACGCCCACCGCTTCCAGCACGGCGCGCATGGCACCGCCGGCGATGACGCCCGTACCTTCCGAAGCCGGCATCATGAACACGCGGGCTGCGCCGTGGCCGGACTTCACCGGGTGCCACAGGGTGCCGTTGTTCAGATCGACGTCGGCCAGGTTCTTGCGAGCCTGCTCCATCGACTTCTGGATCGCGACCGGCACTTCACGCGCCTTGCCGTAGCCGAAGCCAACCTTGCCTGCGCCGTCACCGACCACGGTCAGTGCGGTGAAGGTGAACTGACGACCGCCCTTGACGGTCTTGCTGACGCGGTTGACCGCGACCAGCTTCTCGATCATGCCGTCGTCGACTTTCTCTTCGCGGTTACGGTCGCGATCGCGACCCCGCTGCTGACGTTCTTCTGCCATGTTGATTCCTTGATTGATTGGGTATGTACGGCTCAGGGCCGCTTATAGCTGTGGAATGACGCGGTGGATCGAACGCCCCTGCAGAAGAAGGACGCCGCCCGGCACAACCCGTGCCGGCAGGCAGGCGGAAGCGGGGACCAGCCCCGCTTCCTTATCCCTTAGAACTGCAGGCCGCCTTCGCGGGCTGCATCGGCCAGTGCCTTGATGCGGCCGTGGTAGCGGTAGCCCGAGCGGTCGAAAGCGACCTTCTCGATGCCCGCAGCCTTGGCGCGCTCGGCAACCAGCTTGCCGACCTTGGCGGCGGCGTCGCTGTTCTTGCCGTTCTTCAGGCCTTCCTTGACGTCGGCCTGGGTGGTGTTGGCAGCAGCCAGCACCTTGGAGCCGTCGGCGGTGAAGACCTGGGCGTACAGGTGCTGACCGGTGCGCAGCACCGACAGACGCGGCACGCCGAGGACACGGATGTGTGCGCGGGTGGACTTGGCGCGACGCAGGCGAGCAATGTTCTTGTTCATGATCTTTTTCCTTGAAAGCTGAAGACAGGATTCCTCCCCGGAACGGGGACTCGCCCTTACGCCTTCTTGGCTTCCTTACGAATGATGACTTCGCCGGCGTACTTCACACCCTTGCCCTTGTAGGGCTCCGGCTTGCGGTAAGCGCGGATCTTGGCGGCAACTTCGCCCACCAGCTGCTTGTCGGTGCCCTGGACCAGGATTTCGGTCTGGGTCGGGGTCGACAGCGTGATGCCTTCCGGCGCCACGTACACAACCGGGTGCGAGAAACCGAGCGCCAGGCTCAGGTCCTTGCCCTGCATGGTGGCGCGGTAACCCACGCCGACCAGCTCAAGCTTGCGCTCGAAGCCATCGGTGACACCCTTGACCATGTTGGCCAGGATCGCGCGGACGGTGCCGGTGAGGGCGACCAGCTCGTCATTGCTGGCGGCCAGGGTGGCAACGCCGTCGTTGACGGAAATTTCGACGCCAGCAACCTTGGCCAGGCTCAGGGTGCCCTTCGGGCCCTTCACGCTGACGGATTCCGGCTGGATGTTCAGTTCAACGCCCTTGGGCAGGTTGACCGGCTTCTTGGCTACGCGGGACATAGTGGTTTCCTTCTCGCCTTAGGCCACGAAGCACAGGACTTCGCCGCCGACGCCCAACTGGCGCGCCTGCGCATCAGTCATGATGCCCTTGGAGGTGGAGATGATGGAGATGCCCAGGCCGTTCAGGACCTTCGGCAGCTCGGACTTGCCACGGTACTGGCGCAGACCCGAACGCGAGAAGCGCTTCAGGGTCTCGATGACCGGCTTGCCCTCGAAATACTTCAGGACGATTTCAAGCTCGGCCTTGTTGTTCTCGGTCTTGGTCACGCGCAGGTCGGTGATGTAGCCTTCGGCCTTCAACACTTCTGCGATTGCAACCTTGATCTTGGAGGACGGTGCTTTCACCGTCTGCTTGCCAACCGCGGCCGCATTCTTGATGCGTACCAGCAGGTCGGCGATGGGATCAGTCATGCTCATAGTCGATACCTTTGAGTGCACCGATATCCGCTTTCGCGAAAATCTTGCTATTTGGAATGGGCCTGGAGGCCCGTCGTTCGGGTGTTGCGCCCTACCCCACCCCATGCCGCCGGGTGAGACGCGGGAGTATACGACAAAAAGAGCCCGACCGGGGTCGGACTCTTCAAGTCGGGGTGAACCTGAACAGGCCCACCCCATACTGCAGGGACGGATCCCTTACCAGCTGGCCTTGCGCAGGCCCGGCACGTCACCACGCATGGTGGCTTCGCGCAGCTTGTTGCGGCCGAGGCCGAACTTGCTGTACACGCCACGCGGGCGGCCCGACAGTTCGCAACGGTTGCGGTGGCGGCTCGGCGACGAATCGCGCGGCAGCTTCTGCAACTTGATCACGGCCTGTTCCTTCTCTTCGTACGAAGCGGTCGTGCTGGAGATGATCTTCTTCAGCTCTTCACGCTTGCCGGCGTACTTGACGGCCAGCTTCGCACGCTTCAGGTCGCGGTTGACCATGGAGGTCTTTGCCATTTCGGATTCCTCGACGTATCAGTTACGGAACGGGAACTTGAACGCTGCAAGCAGCGCCTTCGCTTCCGCATCGGTCTTGGCGGTGGTGGTGATGGCGATATCCATGCCGCGGATCGCGTCGACAGCGTCGAAGTCGATTTCCGGGAAGATGATCTGTTCCTTCACACCCATGTTGAAGTTGCCGCGACCGTCGAAGGAACGACCCGAGACACCACGGAAGTCGCGCACGCGCGGCAGCGAGATGTTGATCAGGCGATCCAGGAACTCATACATCTTGGCACGACGCAGCGTGGTCTTGCAGCCGATCGGCCAACCATCGCGGATCTTGAACGAAGCCACCGAGACGCGGGACTTGGTCACGATCGGCTTCTGGCCGGAGACCTTGGCCATGTCGGCGACGGCATTTTCCAGGATCTTCTTGTTGGTCGCCGCTTCGCCGACACCCATGTTCAGGGTGACCTTGACCAGGCGGGGAACCTGCATCGGATTGGTGTAGCCGAACTGCTTCATCAGCGCCGGCACCACTTCTTCCTGGTAGAACTTTTCGAGACGGGAACTCATCTTCTCATTCCTCAGGCGTCAAGCGCCTCACCGCTGGAGCGGAACACACGCAGTTTGCGTCCATCCTCCAGCACCTTGAAGCCAACGCGCTCGCCCTTGCCCGAAGCCGGGTTGAGCACATTCACGTTGGAGATATGGATCGACGCTTCACGCTCGACCACGCCGCCGGCAACGCCTGCCTGCGGGTTCGGCTTGGTGTGGCGCTTGACGATGTTCACGTTGGCGACGATCACACGATCGCCGTCGACGCGGACGACTTCGCCCTGCTTGCCCTTGTCCTTGCCGGTGTTGACGACGACCTGGTCGCCCTTCTTGATACGGTTAGCCATGATTATCTCCTGTCGCTCACAGCACTTCGGGAGCGAGCGAGACGATCTTCATGAACTTCTCGGAACGAAGTTCACGGGTCACCGGCCCGAAGATGCGGGTGCCGATCGGCTCTTGCTTGTTGTTGAGCAGGACCGCGGCATTGGTGTCGAAACGGATCAGCGAGCCATCGGCGCGACGCACACCCTTGCGGGTACGCACCACGACGGCGTCGAACACTTCACCCTTCTTGACCTTGCCGCGCGGGATTGCATCCTTCACGGTGACCTTGATGATGTCACCGATGTGTGCGTAGCGACGCTTGGAGCCGCCCAGCACCTTGATGCACATCACTTCCTTGGCACCGGAATTGTCCGCGACCTCGAGGTAGCTCTGCATCTGGATCATGAGTCAGATCTCCTTATTGAGCCGCACGGGTGACAATTTCCACCACGCGCCAGTTCTTGGTCTTGGACATCGGAGCAATTTCGGTCACGCGGACGACATCGCCTTCATTGCAGGCGTTGTCGGCGTCGTGCGCGTGGAGCTTGGTCGAACGACGCAGGTACTTGCCGTACAGCGCGTGCTTGACCTGGCGCTCCACCAACACGGTGACCGTCTTGTCCATCTTGTTGCTGACGACACGGCCTTCGACCGTGCGCAGCTGCTTGTTTTCAGTATTGTCGCTCATCGCGGCCATCCTTACTTGTTGCTGCCGAGCAGGGTCTTGACGCGAGCAATCTCGCGGCGGACCCGGCGGGTTTCGTGAGTCTTCGGCAGCTGCCCGGTGACCTGCTGCATGCGGAGCGAGAACTGCTCCTTACGCAGGTCAACCAAATGGGACTTCAGGTCGTCAGCCGACTTTTCGCGAAGCTGTTTGATATCCATCACATCACCGTCCGGGTCACGAAAGTGGTGGTCACGGAGAGCTTGGCAGCTGCCAGGCGGAACGCCTCGCGTGCCACGTCTTCACCCACACCTTCAATTTCATAGATCATGCGGCCGGGCTGGATCTGGGCTACCCAGTACTCCACGTTGCCCTTACCAGAACCCATTCGGACTTCGATGGGCTTCTTGGTGATCGGCTTGTCGGGGAACACTCGGATCCACATCTTGCCACCGCGCTTGACGTAGCGGCTGATCGAGCGGCGGGCCGCTTCGATCTGGCGCGCGGTCAGCTGACCGTGGGCGGTTGCCTTCAGGCCGTATTCGCCGAAGCTGACAGCGTTGGCGCTCCAGCTCAGGCCATCGTTACGGCCCTTGTGTACCTTGCGGTACTTGGTTCGCTTGGGTTGCAACATTGTCGTTACCTCGCTTCACGGGCCGGGCGCTGACGGTCACCGCGGTCACCGCGATCGTTACGATCGTTGCGCGACGGGGTGTCGTCCTGCTTTTCCTGGCCAACCTGGGAGAAATCGAAAACCTCGCCCTTGTAGATCCAGACCTTGATGCCGATGATGCCGTAGGTCGTCTTGGCTTCAGCGAAGCCATAGTCGATGTCGGCACGCAGCGTGTGCAGCGGCACGCGGCCTTCGCGGTACCACTCCGAACGGGCGATTTCAGCACCGTTCAAGCGGCCACCGACGTTGACCTTGATGCCCAGGGCACCGAGGCGCATCGCGTTGCCGACCGAGCGCTTCATTGCGCGGCGGAACATGATGCGACGCTCCAGCTGCTGCGCGATCGACTCGGCAACCAGCTGTGCGTCCAGCTCGGGCTTGCGCACTTCGGTGACGTTGATGTGCGCCGGAACGCCCATCATTTCGCTCACTTCCTTGCGCAGCTTCTCGATGTCCTCACCACGCTTGCCGATCACCACGCCCGGACGGGCGGTGTGGATCGTCACGCGGGCGGTCTTCGCCGGACGTTCGATGAGGATCTTGCTGATGCCGGCCTGCGCGAGCTTCTTGCGCAGCATGTCCCGCACCTTCAGGTCGGCTGCCAGATAACCAGCAAACTCGGCCTTGTTGGCGTACCACTTGGAGTTCCAGTCCTTGGAGATGCCGAGGCGGATACCAATCGGATGAACTTTATGACCCATGGTGTTTTCCTTTCCGCTTACTTGCCGGCGCCCACAACCACAGTGATGTGGCTGGTGCGCTTGAGGATGCGGGTGCCGCGGCCTTTCGCCCGCGCCATGAAACGCTTCAGGGTCGGACCTTCATCAACCATGATGGTCTGAACCTTCAGCTCGTCGACGTCGGCGCCCTGGTTGTTCTCGGCATTGGCAATAGCCGACTCCACCACCTTCTTGATCAGGTGGGCAGCCTTCTTGTCCGAGAACTTCAGCAGGTTGACCGCACGCTCGGCCGGCAGGCCGCGCACCTGGTCAGCGACCAGGCGTGCTTTCTGCGCAGAGATGCGCGCGGAGCGCAGGATTGCTTTCGCTTCCATTGTCATCTCTCCTTACTTGCCCGACTTCTTGTCACCACCGTGACCCTTGAAGGTCCGGGTGATGGCAAATTCGCCGAGCTTGTGGCCGACCATGTTCTCGTTGACGAGCACCGGAACGTGGTTCTTACCGTTATGAACGGCGATGGTGATGCCTACCATTTCCGGCAGGATCATCGAACGGCGCGACCAGGTCTTGATCGGCTTCTTGCTACCCGCAGCGGCCTCCACCTTCTTGACGAGGTGGTGATCGACGAACGGGCCCTTCTTGAGTGAACGTGCCATGGTCGATTAGCCCCTACGATCGCGGACGATGAATTGCTGGGTGCGCTTGTTCTTGCGCGTCTTGTAACCCTTGGTCGGAACACCCCACGGGGTGACCGGATGCGGATTACCCTGGCCGGCCTTCGCCTCACCACCACCGTGCGGGTGGTCAACCGGGTTCATGGCAGCACCACGAACGGTCGGGCGGACACCGCGCCAGCGCTTGGCGCCAGCCTTGCCCAGCTTTTCCAGGTTGTGTTCGTCGTTGCCGACTTCACCGATCGTTGCGCGGCACTCGACCGGCACCTTGCGCATTTCACCCGAGCGCAGGCGCAGGGTGGCGAAGACGCCTTCACGAGCGACGAGCTGCACGGCAGCGCCGGCGGCACGCGCGATCTGGGCACCCTTGCCCGGCTTCAGTTCGATGCCGTGGACAGTGGTACCAACCGGGATGTTGCGCAGCGGCAGGGTGTTGCCGGTCTTGATCGGCGCATCCGAACCCGCGATCACCTGGTCACCGGCCTTCAGGCCCTTCGGTGCGATGATGTAGCGGCGCTCGCCGTCGACGTAGCACAGCAGGGCGATATGGGCGGTGCGGTTCGGATCGTATTCGATGCGTTCCACGCGCGCCGGAATGCCTTCCTTGTTGCGCTTGAAGTCAATCAGACGGTAATGCTGCTTGTGACCACCGCCCACGTGACGGGTGGTGATGCGACCGTGGTGGTTACGACCACCGGTATTGCTCTTCGGCTCCAGCAACGCTGCGTGCGGTGCGCCCTTGTGCAGATCGGGCGTAACCACGCGCACGGCCGAACGGCGGCCGGGGGAAGTGGGCTTGAATTTCATCAATGGCATGGGATGTACCTCAGGCCTTGGCCGTTACATCGATGGACTGGCCATCGGCGAGACGCACGTACGCCTTGCGCCAATCGCCGCGGCGGCCGGTGCGGTTACGGAAGGACTTGTTCTTGCCCTTCACGTTCAGCACGTTGACCGCTTCGACCTTGACGTCGAACAACTGCTCTACCGCGGCCTTCACGTCGGCCTTGGTCGCTTCGTTCGAGATCTCGAAGACATACTGGTTGGAATGTTCCTGCAGGCGCGCGGTCTTTTCGGAGACTCGCGGAGCACGCAGCACGCTGAAGATTTTTTCGTTGCTGTTCATGCCAGCCACTCCTCGACCTTCTTGACCGCATCAGCGGTGATGACGACCGTGTCGGCACCGACCAGCGACACCGGATCCAGGCCCTGCACGTCACGCACTTCCACGTAGGGAATGTTGCGGGCCGACAGGTACAGGTGCTCGGTGGCTTCCTCGGTGACGATCAGCGGGCGCTTGCCCACTTCCAGGCCGGCCAGCTTGGCGATCAGAGCCTTCGTGCTGGTCGCTTCGACATCGAAGGACTCCACGATGGTCAGACGGCCCTGGCGGTTCAGCTCGGACAGGATCGCGCACATGGCGGCACGGTACTGCTTGCGGTTGACCTTCTGTTCGAAGCTGCGCGGCTTGGCCGCGAAGGTGACACCGCCGCCGACGAAGATCGGAGCCGTCAACGCGCCATGACGCGCACCGCCGCCCTTCTGCTTCTTCGACTTCTTGGTGGTACCAGCCACTTCAGAACGAGTCTTCTGTGCCTTGGTGCCGGCGCGACCGGCATTGCGATAGGCAACGACGACCTGGTGGACCAGATCTTCGCTGAAATCGCGACCGAACACGGCATCGGAGACCGAGACCTTGTTGTTGCTACCCGTGATAACGAGTTCCATCGTCATCTCTCCTTATGCCTTGCTAGCCGGACGCACGATCACGTCACCACCCGCAGCGCCAGGCACGGCGCCACGAATCGCGATCAGACCGCGCTCGACGTCGACCTTGACAACTTCCAGGTTCTGCGTGCTCTGCTGCACGGCACCCATGTGGCCCGACATCTTCTTGCCCGGGAAAACGCGACCCGGGGTCTGGCGCTGGCCCAGCGAACCCGGCGCGCGATGCGACAGCGAGTTACCGTGGGTTGCATCGCCCATACGGAAGTTGTAGCGCTTGATGGTGCCCTGGAAGCCCTTACCCTTGGTGACACCCTGGACGTCGACCTTCTGGCCAACTTCAAAGATGTCCGCCTTGACTTCGCCGCCAACGGCGAAATCGCCGAGCTGCGCGTCTTCAACGCGGAATTCCCACAGGCCACGACCGGCTTCCACCTTCGCCTTGGCGAAGTGGCCGGCTTCCGGCTTGTTGACCAGGGCAGCGCGACGCGCGCCGACGGTCACCTGCACGGCGCTGTAGCCGTCAGCTTCGACGGTCTTGATCTGCGCGATGCGGTTCGGGGTAGCTTCAATCAGGGTCACCGGGATGGCCTGGCCATCTTCGGTGAACACGCGGCTCATGCCAGCCTTGCGGCCCACGAAGCCCAACGAATATTTCTTCGTCATGGTCGTAGTCCTCAGGTCAGCTTGATCTGAACGTCGACGCCGGCAGCCAGTTCGAGCTTCATCAGCGCGTCCACGGTCTTGTCGTTGGGGTCGACGATGTCGAGCACGCGCTTGTGCGTGCGGGTCTCGTACTGGTCACGCGCGTCCTTGTCGACGTGCGGCGAGACGAGAATGGTGTAACGCTCGATCTTGGTCGGCAGCGGGATCGGGCCACGCACTTGCGCGCCGGTCCGCTTTGCCGTTTCAACGATCTCGCTGGCCGAACGGTCGATCAAACGATGATCGAACGCCTTCAACCGAATCCGGATCTTTTGGTCCGCCATGGCGGTAGGTTCCTTCGTTAAAAGAGCGACGGACAAGGCCTCTGGGTTGCCTTGTCCCATGAATATCCTGAATGCGGACGCCGCACATTCCTGCGCGGCGACAAGATCTTTCCGTAGACCTCAAAAATCGAGGCAGACCGGTCTCCCGATCTGCCCAGACAAAAAGTATAGCGCGCATACAACGCGGCGGTCAACAGGGGGGTCCTGTTGACACTGCCTGAATGGCGCGACCCTTCCTGGTCTGGGGAACACGAGGTGCGTCCTGCGCCTCTTTTCCCGTTTGTGTTGCAACCCCGATGCCCTACCCAGGCAACATCGGGGCGCAGAGTCTAGCAGATTACTTGATGATCTTGGAGACCACGCCGGCGCCGACGGTACGGCCGCCTTCACGAATCGCGAAGCGCAGGCCTTCGTCCATGGCGACCGGGTTGATCAGGGTCACGACCATCTTCACGTTGTCACCCGGCATCACCATCTCGACGCCTTCCGGCAGCTTGGCGGCGCCAGTGATGTCGGTGGTACGGAAGTAGAACTGCGGGCGGTAGCCGTTGAAGAACGGGGTGTGACGGCCGCCTTCGTCCTTCGACAGCACGTAGACTTCGCCTTCGAACTCGGTGTGCGGCTTGATCGAACCCGGCTTGCACAGCACCTGGCCGCGCTGGACGTCGTCACGCTTGGTGCCGCGCAGCAGCAGACCGGCGTTGTCGCCTGCCTGGCCCTGGTCCAGCAGCTTGCGGAACATTTCCACACCGGTCACGGTGGTCTTCTGGGTGTCGCGGATACCGACGATTTCGATTTCTTCGCCGACCTTGATCACGCCGCGCTCGATACGACCGGTCACCACGGTGCCGCGGCCCGAGATCGAGAACACGTCTTCCACCGGCATCAGGAAGGTCTTGTCCACGTCACGTTCCGGCAGCGGGATCCAGGTGTCCAGCGCCTCGACCAGCTTGATGATGGCCGGCACGCCGATATCGCTCTGGTCGCCTTCCAGCGCCAGACGGGCCGAGCCCGAGATGATCGGAGTGTCGTCGCCCGGGAAGTCGTACTTGCTCAGCAGCTCGCGGACTTCCATTTCGACCAGTTCCAGCAGCTCGGCGTCGTCCACCATGTCGGCCTTGTTCAGGAACACGACGATGTACGGCACGCCGACCTGGCGCGACAGCAGGATGTGCTCGCGGGTCTGCGGCATCGGGCCGTCAGCAGCCGAACAGACCAGGATCGCGCCGTCCATCTGGGCAGCACCGGTGATCATGTTCTTGACGTAGTCAGCATGGCCCGGGCAATCGACGTGGGCGTAGTGACGCTCGGTGGATTCGTATTCGACGTGTGCGGTCGAGATCGTGATGCCACGCGCCTTTTCTTCCGGCGCGGCGTCGATCGCGGAGTAATCCTTGAATTCGCCACCGAAGCGCTCTGCGCCGATCTTGGTCAGCGCAGCAGTCAGCGTGGTCTTGCCATGATCGACGTGACCGATGGTGCCGACGTTGACGTGCGGCTTGGTGCGCTCGAACTTACCCTTTGCCATTGTTGTATACCTTGGATATCAGAAAGAGGGAGATGAAGGCCTGAGCTTATGCTCAGGACTTCTTGATCACGGTTTCGGCGATGTTGTTCGGCGCCGGCTCGTAGTGGTCGAATTCCATCGTGAACGTCGCGCGACCCTGGGTCTGCGAACGCAGCGAGGTGGCGTAACCGAACATTTCACCCAGCGGGATCATCGCGTTGATGATGCTGGCCGAACCGTCACCGGTGGTGCTCGAACCCTGCAGCACGCCACGACGGCGGCTCACGTCGCCCATCACGTCACCCTGGTAATCCTCCGGGGTCACGATCTCGACCTTCATGATCGGCTCGAGCAGGACCGGCTTGGCCTTGGCGAAGCCCTGCTTGAAGGCCATCGACGACGCCAGCTTGAACGCCATTTCCGAGGAGTCGACGTCATGGTAGGAGCCGAACACCAGCTTCACCTTCACGTCCACGACCGGGAAGCCAGCCAGCGGACCGCTGGTGATGGTTTCGCGCAGGCCCTTTTCGATCGACGGAATGAATTCCTTCGGAATCACGCCACCGGTGATGTCGTTGACGAACAGGAAATCGTCCTTGATGTTCGGCGCGATCTTCGGATCGGCACGGTCTTCAGCGGTGATCGGCGACAGCTCGATCACGACGTGACCGTACTGACCCTTACCACCGGACTGCTTGGCGTGCTTGTAATCCGACTTCACGTCGGCCAGCTGGATGGTTTCGCGGTAGGCCACCTGCGGCTTGCCGACGTTGGCTTCAACGTTGAACTCGCGCTTCATGCGGTCAACGATGATGTCCAGGTGCAGCTCGCCCATGCCCGAGATGATGGTCTGGCCGGATTCTTCGTCGGTCTTGACGCGGAACGACGGATCTTCCTGTGCCAGACGGCCCAGGGCCAGGCCCATCTTTTCCTGGTCCGACTTGGTCTTCGGTTCGACGGCCATCGAGATGACCGGCTCCGGGAACACCATGCGCTCCAGGATGATCGGGTGCTCCTGCGAGCACAGGGTGTCACCGGTGGTGGTGTCCTTCAGGCCCACGGCGGCGGCGATGTCACCGGCCAGCACTTCCTTGATCTCTTCGCGATCGTTGGAGTGCATCTGCAGGATGCGGCCGATGCGCTCCTTCTTGCCCTTCACCGAGTTCAGCAGCTGGTCGCCGGCGTTCAGCGTGCCCGAGTAGACACGGAAGAAGGTCAGCGCGCCCACGAACGGGTCGGTGATGATCTTGAAGGCCAGCGCCGAGAACGGTGCCTTGTCGTCGGACTTGCGGCTCAGCGCAACGGTTTCGTCATCGACGTCGGTACCGGTCACGTCCGGCACGTCGATCGGCGACGGCAGCAGCTGCACCACGCCGTCCAGCATGGCCTGCACGCCCTTGTTCTTGAACGCCGAACCGCAGTACATCGGCACGATGTCGGTAGCCAGGGTGCGCACGCGCAGGGCTTCGATGATCTCGGCCTCGGTCAGCTCGTCGCCGCCCAGGTACTTTTCCATCAGCTCTTCGCTGGCTTCAGCCGCAGCTTCGATCATGAAGGTGCGCGCCTCGTCGGCGGCGTCCTTCATGTCGGCCGGGATTTCCAGGTACTCGAACTTCATGCCCTGCGAGGCTTCATCCCAGTGGATGGCCTTCATCTTGATCAGGTCGACGACGCCCTTGAAGCCTTCTTCAGCGCCGATCGGCAGCTGCATCGGCACGGCGGTGGCGCCGAGCTTGGCCTTCAGCTGGCCAACGACCTTGGTGAAGTTGGCGCCGGTGCGGTCCATCTTGTTGACGAACGCAATGCGCGGCACCTTGTACCGGTTGGCCTGGCGCCACACGGTTTCGGACTGCGGCTGCACGCCACCAACGGCGCACAGCACGAACACCGCACCGTCGAGCACGCGCAGCGAGCGCTCCACTTCGATGGTGAAGTCGACGTGCCCGGGGGTGTCGATGATGTTGAAGCGGTGCTCCGGCAGGGACTTGTCCATGCCCTTCCAGAACGCGGTGGTGGCAGCGGACTGGATCGTGATGCCACGCTCCTGCTCCTGCTCCATCCAGTCCATGGTGGCGGCGCCGTCGTGCACTTCACCGATCTTGTGGCTCTTGCCGGTGTAGAACAGGATGCGCTCGGACGTGGTGGTCTTGCCGGCATCGATGTGGGCCATGATGCCGAAATTGCGGTAACGCTCGATGGGAGTGGTGCGGGCCACGGGAGCCTCTCAATTTCTTGGAATTCGGATGGCCGAACGCCGCCTTTCGGCGGCCTTCGGATTGGCGCAGCCCTTCTGGGGCCGCGAGGCAGCACCTTAATGGTGCTGCCGTGCCTGTTTTACAAGGCCGTCAAACTCACCAGCGGTAGTGGGCGAAGGCCTTGTTGGCTTCGGCCATGCGGTGGGTTTCTTCGCGCTTCTTGATGGCGCCACCACGGTTTTCCGAGGCATCCAGCAGTTCTGCAGCCAGCTTCTTCGGCATGGTGTTCTCACCACGCTTGCGGGCGGAGTCGATCAGCCAGCGCATGGCCAGGGCCATCTTGCGCGACGAACGCACTTCGACCGGCACCTGGTAGGTCGCACCGCCGACGCGGCGGGACTTCACTTCGACCGACGGAGCCACGTTGTCCAGAGCCTTCTGCACCAGCTCGATGGAGTTCGGGTTCTTTTCGCTGATCACGTCCATGGCGCCATAGACGATCTTTTCAGCGACCGACTTCTTGCCGCTCAGCATCACCATGTTGATGAAGCGCGCGATGGTTTCACTTCCGTGCTTCGGATCCGGCAGGACAGAGCGCTGCGGCGTATTACCTTTACGAGACATGTGTACTTTCCCTTAGCTCTTCGGACGCTTGGCGCCGTACTTGGAACGGCCCTGGCGACGCTTGGCAACGCCCGAGGCGTCCAGCGAGCCACGCACGGTGTGGTAACGCACACCCGGCAGGTCCTTGACGCGACCGCCACGGATGAGGACCACGGAGTGCTCCTGCAGGTTGTGGCCTTCGCCACCGATGTAGCTGATGACCTCTTCCTGGTTGGTCAGGCGGACCTTGGCAACCTTGCGGAGCGCCGAGTTCGGCTTCTTCGGGGTGGTGGTGTACACGCGCGTGCAGACGCCACGGCGCTGGGGGCACTTTTCAAGAGCCGGGGAGGCACTCTTGTAAGTGGTTGCCTGCCGCGGCTTGCGGACAAGCTGATTGATCGTCGCCATCAGTAAGTTCTTCTGAGAGAGGCCCGATGAAAAACAGGCCATGAATGCGGATATGTGCGAGCAGGCGAGAAACCGGCCTGCTGAGACAGACGATTGTAGCAACCCGGCGAAAACGCAGTCAACCGCGCGCACGCCAAGCCGACCCTGATCCCGGGCCGTTACAGGGGAGCCTTTTCCATGCCCCCCGTTCAGGTTGTCAAACCGGCCCCCTTTCGAGGACCGGCCGGCATCCTACCCCATCGGTGGCGATTGCGCCACCGCCGAGGGTGGTCCGGCCAGACGGCCGGACCGCATCCATCATTCGTCCGCGGCCGATTCGGCTTCGGTCGATTCCACCGCCACCGGAGCTGCCGGCGCCACTTCAGCCACCGCCGGCGCGCCGCCGGACAGGGTCTGCATTTCCGACTCGGTCAGCCCGGAGGCGTTGCGACGACGGTTGGCGTGGTACGCCAGGCCGGTACCGGCCGGGATCAGGCGGCCGACGATGACGTTTTCCTTCAGGCCGCGCAGGTTGTCCGAGGTGCCGCGGACGGCAGCTTCGGTCAGCACGCGGGTGGTTTCCTGGAACGAGGCCGCAGAGATGAACGATTCGGTGGCCAGCGATGCCTTGGTGATGCCCAGCAGGACCGGGTCGAAACGGGCGATCAGCTCGTTGCGGGTGGTCAGGCGTGCATTTTCCTCGATGACGCGCTGGCGCTCGGCCTGCTCGCCATTCAGGAACTTGCTGCTGCCCTGGTCGGTGATCTCGACCTTGCGCAGCATCTGGCGGGTGATCACTTCAATGTGCTTGTCGTTGATCTTCACGCCCTGCAGGCGGTACACGTCCTGGATTTCCTTCACCAGGTAAGCGGCCAGCGGCTCGACACCCAGCAGGCGCAGGATGTCCTGCGGGCTCGGCTCGCCGTCCACGATGGTTTCGCCCTTGGTCACGTGCTCGCCTTCGAACACGATCACCTGGCGGTACTTCGGGATCAGTTCTTCGTGTTCCGAACCATCGGTGTCCTTGATGATCAGGCGCTGCTTGCCCTTGGTGTCCTTGCCGAAGCTGATGATGCCCGAACGCTCGGCCAGGATCGCCGGATCCTTCGGCTTGCGCGCTTCGAACAGATCGGCCACGCGCGGCAGACCACCGGTGATGTCGCGGGTCTTGGACGCTTCCTGCGGGATCTTGGCAACCACGTCGCCCACGCCGACGGCGGCGCCGTCCTGCAGGTTGACGATGGAACGCGGCGGCAGCAGGTACTGGGCCGGCAGATCGGTGTTCGGGATGGTCAGGTCATTGCCCTTGGCATCCACGATACGCACGATCGGGCGCAGCTCCTTGGCCTGCGAGCCACGACGCTTCGGGTCGGTGATTTCGCGCGAGGCCAGGCCGGTCAGTTCGTCGGTCTTCTCGATGACGGTGACGCCGTCGATGAAGTCGATGAAGCGGATGAAACCGGCCACTTCGGACACGATCGGGTGGTTATGCGGATCCCAGTTGGCCACGGTCTGGCCAGCCTTCACTGCATCGCCATCCTTGGACGCGATCATCGAGCCGTACGGCAGCTTGTAACGCTCACGCTCACGGCCGTGGGCATCGAGCACCGAGATTTCACCCGAGCGCGAGACCGCCACCAGCGAACCGCTGGCGTGTTCGACGGACTTGAGGTTGTTGAACTTCACCGAACCGGTGGTCTTGACCGTGATGTTGTCCACGGCTGCCGCACGCGATGCCGCACCACCGATGTGGAACGTACGCATGGTCAGCTGGGTACCCGGCTCACCGATCGACTGCGCGGCGATGACGCCCACCGCTTCACCGATGTTGACCAGGTGGCCACGGGCCAGGTCGCGACCGTAGCAGTGGCCGCACACGCCGAACGCCGATTCGCAGCTGATCGTGGAGCGCACCTTGATGCTCTGCACGCCGGCGTCTTCCAGCTTGGCCACCCAGGCTTCGTCGAGCAGGGTGTTGCGGGTCACGATCGGATCTTCGTCGTTGCCCGGCAGGAACACGTCCTCGGCCACGACACGACCCAGCACGCGGTCCTTCAACGGCTCCACGACGTCGCCGCCTTCCACGATCGGGGTCATGGTCAGGCCTTCGGAGGTACCGCAATCCACCTCGGTGATGACCACGTCCTGCGCCACGTCCACCAGACGACGGGTCAGGTAACCCGAGTTGGCGGTCTTCAGCGCGGTATCGGCCAGACCCTTACGGGCACCGTGGGTGGAGTTGAAGTACTCCTGCACGTTCAGGCCTTCACGGAAGTTCGCCTTGATGGGCGTTTCGATGATCGAGCCATCCGGACGGGCCATCAGGCCACGCATGCCGGCCAGCTGGCGGATCTGCGCCTGCGAACCACGGGCACCGGAGTCGGCCATGATGTACAGCGAATTCATCGACTTCTGGTCGATGGTCTCGCCCTTGGCGTTGACCACCTTCTCGGTACCAATGGTGTCCATCATCGCCTTGGCGATGCGTTCATTGGTACGCGACCAGATGTCGACCACCTTGTTGTAGCGCTCGCCGGCGGTGACCAGGCCCGACTGGTACTGCTCCTGGATTTCCAGCACTTCGGCTTCGGCCTCGGTGAGGATGCCGCGCTTCTCGTCCGGGATCAGCATGTCGTCGATACCGATCGACACGCCCGCACGGGTTGCGTAGGCAAAGCCGGTGTACATCAGCTTGTCGGCGAACACGACCGTGTCCTTCAAGCCCAGCTGGCGGTAGCTGGAGTTGATCAGGCGGCTGATGTTCTTCTTGGTCAGCTCGGTGTTGGCCAGCGCGAACGGCAGGCCTTCCGGCAGGATTTCGGCCAGCAGGGCGCGACCGATCGTGGTGTCCACGATCGAGGTCTTGTTCTGCTTGTCGCCGTTCTCGTCGGTCACCACTTCGGTGATGCGGACCTTGACCTTGGCGTGCAGTTCCACCACGCGGTTGTCATAGGCACGCTTCACTTCGGCGATGTTGGCGAAGGCCATGCCCTCGCCCTTCTTGTTTTCCAGGGCGCGGGTCATGTAGTACAGACCCAGCACCACGTCCTGCGACGGCACGATGATCGGCTCGCCGTTGGCCGGCGACAGGATGTTGTTGGTGGACATCATCAGCGCACGCGCTTCCAGCTGGGCTTCCAGCGAGAGCGGCACGTGGACGGCCATCTGGTCACCGTCGAAGTCGGCGTTGAACGCGGTGCAGACCAGCGGGTGCAGCTGGATGGCCTTGCCTTCGATCAGCACCGGCTCGAACGCCTGGATGCCCAGGCGGTGCAGGGTCGGCGCACGGTTCAGCATCACCGGGTGTTCGCGGATGACCTCTTCCAGGATGTCCCAGACTTCGGCTTCTTCGCGCTCGACCAGCTTCTTGGCGGCCTTGATGGTGGTGGCCAGGCCACGACGCTGCAGCTTGGCGAACACGAACGGCTTGAACAGCTCAAGCGCCATCTTCTTCGGCAGGCCGCACTGGTGCAGGCGCAGGTACGGACCGACCACGATGACCGAACGGCCCGAGTAGTCGACGCGCTTGCCCAGCAGGTTCTGGCGGAAGCGGCCCTGCTTGCCCTTGATCATGTCGGCCAGCGACTTCAGCGGGCGCTTGTTGGTGCCGGTGATGGCACGGCCGCGGCGGCCGTTGTCCAGCAGCGCATCGACCGATTCCTGCAGCATGCGCTTTTCATTGCGCACGATGATGTCCGGCGCGTTCAGCTCGAGCAGGCGGCGCAGGCGGTTGTTGCGGTTGATGACGCGGCGGTACAGGTCGTTCAGGTCGGAGGTCGCGAAGCGGCCACCGTCCAGCGGCACCAGCGGACGCAGGTCCGGCGGCAGCACCGGCAGCACGGTCATGACCATCCATTCCGGGCGGTTGCCCGACTCCAGGAAGGCTTCGACCAGCTTGATGCGCTTGGTGAGGCGCTTGAGCTTGGTTTCCGAACCGGTGCTGGCGATCTCCTCGCGCAGGCGGGTCATTTCCGACTGCAGGTCGATGGTGCGCAGCAGTTCGTACACGGCCTCGGCGCCCATGGCGGCGTCGAAGTCGTCGCCGTGTTCCTGGCGTGCCTGCAGGTACTGTTCTTCGGTCAGCAGCTGGCGGCGCTCCAGGGCGGTCAGGCCCGGCTCGGTCACCACGTAGGCTTCGAAGTACAGCACGCGCTCGATGTCGCGCAGGGTCATGTCCAGCATCAGGCCGATGCGCGACGGCAGCGACTTGAGGAACCAGATGTGCGCGACCGGCGAGGCCAGGTCGATGTGGCCCATGCGCTCGCGGCGCACCTTGGCCAGGGTCACTTCGGTGCCGCACTTTTCGCAGACCACGCCACGGTGCTTCATGCGCTTGTACTTGCCGCACAGGCACTCGTAGTCCTTGACCGGCCCGAAGATGGCGGCGCAGAACAGGCCGTCACGCTCCGGCTTGAAGGTACGGTAGTTGATGGTTTCCGGCTTCTTCACTTCGCCGAAGGACCACGAACGGATCAGGTCCGGCGAAGCCAGCGCGATCTTGATCGCGTCGAAGTCCAGCGTCTGGCGCTGCTGGTTGAAGAGGTTGAGCAGGTCTTTCATGGTGTTTCTCCGAAAGGAGGAAATCTTGTCGATGGGGCTGTCAGGTCACATCCGGCGGCGCGGCTGCCGGGGCAGCCGCGCCTGCACGATCAGTTGTCTTCCAGTTCCATGTTGATGGCCAGCGAGCGGATTTCCTTCACGAGCACGTTGAAGGATTCCGGCATGCCCGCGACCATCTCGTGCTCACCGTCGACGATGTTCTTGTACATCTGGTTGCGGCCCTGCACGTCATCGGACTTCACCGTCAGCATTTCCTGCAGGGTGTAGGCCGCGCCGTAGGCTTCCAGCGCCCAGACTTCCATTTCACCGAAGCGCTGGCCGCCGAACTGCGCCTTGCCGCCCAGCGGCTGCTGGGTGACGAGCGAGTACGGACCGGTCGAACGGGCGTGCATCTTGTCGTCGACCAGGTGGTTCAGCTTCAGGTAGTGCATGTAGCCCACGGTGGTGTGGCGATCGAAGGCCTCACCGGTACGACCGTCATACAGCTGGGTCTGGCCGCTGAGCGGCAGGTCAGCCAGGGCAAGCATGTGCTTGATTTCAGCTTCGGTGGCACCGTCGAACACCGGGGTGGCCATCGGCACGCCGTCGGTGAGGTTGCCGGCCAGACGCAGCAGTTCCTCGTCGCTGAACTGGGTCAGGTCGACGTGGTTGGCGTGCTGGGTCTTGTCGTGGTTGTACACGTCGTCCAGGAACTTGCGCAGGTCGTTGATCGCGGCCTGTGCCTCGAGCATGCCCTGGATCTTGCGGCCCAGGCCCTTGGCGGCCCAGCCCAGGTGCACTTCCAGGATCTGGCCGATGTTCATGCGCGACGGCACGCCCAGCGGGTTCAGCACGATGTCCACGGTCTCGCCCGAGGCCATGTACGGCATGTCCTCGACCGGCACCACGTTGGAGACCACACCCTTGTTGCCGTGGCGGCCTGCCATCTTGTCGCCCGGCTGGATGCGGCGCTTCACGGCCAGGAACACCTTGACCATCTTCAGCACGCCCGGGGCGAGGTCGTCGCCGGCGGTGATCTTGCCGCGCTTGTCGGCGAAGCGACGCTCGAATTCCTTCTCGTGCGCCTGGATCTGCTTCTGGGCGCGTTCGATGGCTTCGGAAGCGTCATCGTCCTTCATGCGCAGCACGAACCAGTCAGCCTTCTTCAGGCCGTCCAGGTAGGCGTCGGTGATGGTGTCGCCCTTCTTCAGGTTGGCACCGCCGTTGGCGACCTTGCCCACGATCTGCGAGCGCAGGCGTGCGTAGATGGCGCCTTCCAGGATGCGGAACTGGTCGTCGAAGTCCTTCTTGACGCGCTTGATCTCGCTTTCCTCGATCTGGCGCGCACGCTTGTCCTTCTCGATGCCGTCGCGGGTGAAGACCTGCACGTCGATGACGGTGCCGTCCATGCCCGGCGGCACGCGCAGCGAGCTGTCCTTCACGTCCGACGCCTTCTCACCGAAGATCGCGCGCAGCAGCTTCTCTTCCGGGGTCAGCTGGCTTTCGCCCTTCGGGGTGACCTTGCCGACCATGATGTCGCCGGCGCGCACTTCGGCACCGATGTACACCACGCCCGACTCATCCAGGCGGTTCAGCGCCTGCTCGGACACGTTCGGGATGTCGGCCGAGATTTCCTCCGGCCCCAGCTTGGTGTCACGCGCGACGCAGGTCAGCTCTTCGATGTGGATCGTGGTGTAACGATCTTCTTCCACCACGCGCTCGGAGAGCAGGATGGAGTCTTCGAAGTTGTAGCCGTTCCACGGCATGAAGGCGATCAGCATGTTCTGGCCCAGGGCCAGTTCGCCGATGTCGGTGGACGGACCATCGGCCAGCACGTCGCCACGCGCCACCACGTCACCCACTTCCACCAGCGGACGCTGGTTGATGCAGGTGTTCTGGTTGGAACGGGTGTACTTGATCAGGTTGTAGATATCCACGCCGGCATCGCTGGCGTCGGTGATTTCCACTTCGTTGACCTTGACCACGATGCGGCCGGCGTCGATCTGCACGATCTCGCCGCCACGACGGGCGTTCACGGTCACACCAGAGTCACGGGCCACGGCGCGTTCGATACCGGTACCCACCAGCGGCTTCTGCGCACGCAGGGTCGGCACGGCCTGGCGCTGCATGTTGGCGCCCATCAGTGCACGGTTGGCGTCATCGTGTTCCAGGAACGGAACCAGCGCGGCGGCGATCGACACGGTCTGCATCGGCGAGACGTCCATGAAGTGGACTTCCGCCGGCGGCTTCAGCAGCGACTCACCCTGGAACCGGCACGGCACGAACTGCTCGGTGAGCATGCTCTTGGCGTCGGTCAGGGCGTTGGCCTGGGCGATGACGTATTCGTTTTCTTCGATGGCCGACAGGAATTCGATCTCGTCGGAGACCTTGCCGTCGTGCACCTTGCGGTACGGGGTTTCCAGGAAGCCGTACTGGTTGGTGCGGGCGTACACGGCCAGCGAGTTGATCAGGCCGATGTTCGGGCCTTCCGGGGTTTCGATGGTGCAGACGCGGCCGTAATGGGTCGGGTGCACGTCGCGCACTTCGAAGCCGGCGCGCTCACGGGTCAGGCCGCCCGGGCCCAGGGCCGAGACGCGACGCTTGTGGGTGACTTCCGACAGCGGGTTGTTCTGATCCATGAACTGCGACAGCTGCGAGGAGCCGAAGAACTCCTTGATGGCCGCGGCAACCGGCTTGGCGTTGATCAGTTCCTGCGGGGTCAGGCCTTCGGATTCGGCCATCGACAGGCGCTCCTTGACCGCGCGCTCGACGCGGACCAGGCCCACGCGGAACACGTTTTCGGCCATTTCGCCGACCGAACGCACGCGACGGTTGCCCAGGTGATCGATGTCATCGACCACGCCGCGACCGTTGCGGATCTCGGTGAGGACCTTGATCACGTCCAGGATGTCGGAGCTGTCGCCGTGCTCGGCGACCAGGCGCTTGGACTCTTCGTCGTTGCGCTCGCCGAAGTACTTGCGGTCGTACAGCACCGCTTCACCGGTGACTTCCTTGCGGCCGACACGACGGTTGAACTTCATGCGGCCAACCGTGGACAGGTCGTAGCGCTCGAAGGTGAAGAACAGGTTGTGGAACAGGTTCTGCGCGGCGTCCTTGGTCGGCGGCTCGCCCGGACGCATCATGCGATAGATTTCGACCAGCGCTTCCAGCTGGGTCTTGGTCGGATCGATGCGCAGGGTGTTGGACAGGTACGGGCCACGATCCAGATCGTTCACCCACAGGGTGCCCACGGCATCCACGCCGGCCTTGCGGAAGGCCTGCAGCTGCTCGTCGGTGATTTCGTCGTTGGCCTGGGCCAGCAGTTCGCCGGTGCTCGCGTCGACCACGTCGTGGGACAGGATGCGGCCGACGATGTAATCGTCCGGCACGGCCAGGGCGGCAATGCCCGAGGCTTCCAGCTGCTTCACGTGGCGCGCGGTGATGCGCTTGCCGGCTTCGACGATGACCTTGTCGCCGTCGGCCAGGTCGAAGTTCAGGGTCTCGCCGCGCAGGCGCTCGGAGACCAGTTCGAGCTGCACGCCCTCATCGGGATTGATGTGGAAGGTGTTGATCTCGAAGAACTCGGCCAGCATCTCTTCGTTGCTGTAGCCCAGCGCACGCAGCAGGATCGACACCGGCAGCTTGCGGCGACGGTCGATACGGGTGAACAGCGCGTCCTTCGGGTCGAACTCGAAGTCCAGCCAGGAGCCGCGGTACGGGATGATGCGGGCGCTGTACAGCAGCTTGCCCGAGCTGTGGGTCTTGCCACGGTCGTGGTCGAAGAACACGCCCGGCGAACGGTGCAGCTGCGAGACGATGACGCGCTCGGTGCCGTTGACGATGAAGGTGCCGTTGTCGGTCATCAGCGGGATTTCGCCGAGATAGACCTCCTGCTCCTTCACGTACTTGATGGCCTTGGTGGACGACTCGCGGTCGTAGATCACCAGGCGCACGGTCACGCGCAGCGGCGCGCCGTAGCTCATGCCACGCTGGCGGCATTCACGCTCGTCGAAGACCGGGTCGCCCAGCTTGTAGCCCACGTATTCCAGCGCAGCGTTGCCGCTGTAGCTGGCGATCGGGAACACCGACTTCAGGGCCGCGTGCAGGCCGAGATCACGGCGCTTGGCCGGATCCACGTTTTCCTGCAGGAATTCGCGGTAGGAATCCACCTGGATGGCGAGCAGGAACGGCACTTCGAGGATCGAGCGCTGCTTGCCGAAATCCTTGCGGATACGCTTTTTTTCGGTGAACGAATATGACGTCATGGGGTCTCACCTTGGCTGTGCGGGCCCCGCCATGGAGGCGTGGCCCGAAGGGAACATGAAAATTGTCAGTTGGAAGTCGCTGGTATTGCCGGCACCAGCACGCCTTCTCCCGCTACTTCCAACTGCCAACTCGTCGCCGGTGAAGCATCCGACTAACAGTCGGATCTACCGGTCGAATTGGCGCGGACCGGACATGCATCCGGCCTTACCGCAATAACGACCAAAGGCCGGGGGCTTACGCCCCCAGCCTTGGCTGCATCGCCGTGATTCGATGGCGACGCAAGGAGCTGCTTACTTGACTTCGACAGTCGCGCCAGCAGCTTCCAGGTCCTTCTTGAACTTGGCAGCGTCGTCCTTCGAAGCGGCTTCCTTGATCATGCCGCCGGCTTCTGCCAGGTCCTTGGCTTCCTTCAGGCCCAGGCCGGTGATGGCGCGCACGGCCTTGATCACTTCGACCTTCTTCTCGCCGGCCGACTTCAGGATGACGTCGAATTCGGTCTGCTCTTCAACAGCGGCAGCCGGGCCAGCTGCGGCAGCAGCGGCGACCGGAGCAGCGGCGGAGACGCCGAACTTCTCTTCGATGGCCTTGACCAGCTCCATCACTTCCATCAGGGACTTCTCGGCGATGGCGTCGACGATCTGTTCGTTGGTAAGGGACATTTTGATTACCTTTGGATAATTTTCTGGGTTGAGGTTCCGTTCGGAACCACGGAAACGTCGACTCAGGCGGTCTCGGCGGCCGGTTCGGCAGCGTCAGCGGTTTCACCGCCATTCTGCTTGTCACCGATGGCCTTGATGGCGCGGGCGAACATCGTGACCGGCTCGGTCAGGACGCGGGCCAGCATGGCCAGGGCCTGATCGCGGGTCGGCAGCGAAGCCAGCACGTCGACGTGGCTCGCCGGGAACACTTCACCACCAATCGCAACGACCTTGGCCTTGAGCTTGTCGTTGGTCTTGGCGGCATCCTTGATCAGGCGACCGGCAGCGCCGGGCTCCTCGAGCGAGAACGCATACAGCAGAGGACCAACCAGCTTGTCCTGTGCGACTGCGAACTCGGTGCCTTCAACGGCGCGCGAAGCCAGGGTGTTCTTGACAACTTTCAAGAAAACACCGGTTTCACGAGCCTGCTTGCGCATCGCGGTCATCTGGGCGACCGTGGTGCCAGCGTATTCGGCTGCGATCAAGGAGTGGGCCTTGGCGGCGACGTCTGCCAGCTCGGCGACTACTTCTTGCTTCTGGGACAGATTGAGAGCCATTGCACTCCTCCAATTGAACTCCGCTTACGGCTCCTGCCGTGTGCGGTCCTGGGCGGCATCCGTCCTGGACGCCGGGAACATCGGGCTGATGTTCCAAGGGTGGGCCGTTCTAGACCTGGATGGCCAACCTGGGTGAACCCAGACGTGCGTAAACCAGAAAAACTCCAGAAGGGCACCATCTACGCAGGGTGATTCCCGGGGGAAACGATTAAGCGGTCGGTACGGCACCGGCGGCGACTCCCTGCCAATGCGAGCATCCCTGCCCGTCGCCGGTATGCAACGACCGCGCCTGCGGTCTTTGACGGCTATCGTCACGGGCCAGGCCCGCTCGGATTGCCTTCAAAATTCACGGATACGCGACCGAGGCCGCGTACCCGCTTGAAACGATTACTTCAGGGTCAGCGACGACTGGTCGACGGTGACGCCCGGGCCCATCGTCGAGCTGACCGAAACCTTCTGCAGGTAGGTGCCCTTCGAGGTAGCCGGCTTGGCCTTGATCAGGTCCAGCAGCAGCGCCTGCAGGTTCGACTTCAGCGCGTCTTCGGCGAAGTCGGCCTTGCCGATGGTGCAGTGGATGATGCCGGCCTTGTCGGTGCGGTAACGCACCTGACCCGACTTGGCGTTCTTGACGGCTTCGCCCGGGTTGGCCGACACGGTGCCGACCTTCGGGTTCGGCATCAGGCCGCGCGGGCCGAGCACGGTGCCCAGCTTACCCACGACGCGCATGGCGTCCGGGGTGGCGATGACGACGTCATAGTTCAGATCGCCGGCCTGCATCTTCTCGGCCAGGTCGTCCATGCCAACGGCTTCGGCGCCAGCGGCCAGGGCTTCGTCAGCCTTGGCACCGGCCGGTGCGAACACCGCAACGCGCACGCTCTTGCCGGTACCGGCCGGCAGCACGGTCGAACCGCGCACCTGCTGGTCGGACTTCTTGGCGTCCACGCCCAGGCGCACGGCGACGTCGAAGGACTCGACGAACTTGGCCTTGGTGGCGGTCTTCAGGATCTTGATTGCGTCCTCGAAGGCGTAAGCCTTGCCCGGGACGACTGCGGCCTGGATGGCCTTCTCACGCTTGGTCTGTGCCATCTTCTTAACCCTCTACCACAAGGCCCATGGAACGGGCAGAACCAGCGATCGTACGCACGGCGGCGTCCAGGTCGGCGGCCGTCAGGTCAGCTTCCTTCGCCTTGGCGATCTCTTCCAGCTGCTTGCGGGTCACCTTGCCCACCTTGTCGGTGTTCGGGCGCTTGGAGCCCGAGCTCACGCCAGCGGCCTTCTTCAGCAGCGTGGTGGCCGGGGTGCTCTTGGTGATGAAGGTGAACGTACGGTCCGAATAGGCCGTGATGATCACCGGAACCGGCAGGCCCGGCTCGAGCTTCTGCGTGGCGGCATTGAAGGCCTTGCAGAATTCCATGATGTTCAGGCCACGCTGACCCAGCGCGGGACCGACCGGCGGCGAGGGGTTGGCCTGACCGGCCTTCACCTGCAGCTTGATGTAACCAATTACTTTCTTTGCCATGTGAATACTCTCCGGGTGCTAGCGCCTTGCGACCACAGGCTCCCCATCGGACCGGGAATCTCGCGTCCCGGCATCGCGTTTTTGAATTCATGCAGAAGGCCACCTCGCGGCGGCCCTTTGCTTTTGCCAGCTTCCTGGCAGGAAGCCGCGCACTATATCAGATTTTCAGGCCGCCGCGTGAACTGGCGCGGCCGTCGGATCAGGTGGCCTTTTCGACCTGGCCGAACTCGAGCTCGACCGGGGTGGCACGACCGAAGATCAGCACCGAGACGCGCAGGCGGCTCTTCTCGTAGTTGACCTCTTCCACCACGCCGTTGAAGTCGTTGAACGGGCCTTCGGTGACGCGGACCATCTGGCCCGGCTCGAACAGCACCTTCGGACGGGGCTTTTCGACACCTTCCTGAACGCGGTTCAGGATGGCCTCGGCCTCGTGATCGGCAATCGGCAGCGGACGATCGGCGGTGCCGCCGATGAAGCCCAGCACCTTGGGCGTTTCCTTGACCAGATGCCAGCTTTCGCTCTCGATCCGGGGAATGCCGTTCTCTTCGTGCGTCTCGATCTGGACCAGGACGTAACCGGGGAAGAACTTGCGCTCGGAACGGCGCTTCTGGCCGGAACGCATTTCAACCACTTCCTCGGTCGGGACGAGGACGTCACCGAAGAATTCCTGCTTCTCGTTACGCTCGATGCGGCCGCGCAGGTCCTGCGCCACCGACTTTTCGAAGCCTGAATAGGCGTGAACGACATACCAACGCTTCACAGGTTTCTCCTTATCGACCCAGGAACAACTGGATCGCTTTCTGAATCAAGAAATCAAAGCCACCGAGCAGCAGGCTGAGGATGATCACCACGACCATCACCACCCAGGTCATGCGGATGGCTTCCTGGCGCGTCGGCCAGACCACCTTGCGCAGCTCGAAGCGGGATTCGGAAAGGAACTCACGGGTGTCACGACCCTTGGCGGTCAGCATGAACACGCCGAAACCGGCAGCAAGGCCGATGGCGACGCCCAGGCCACGCAGGGGACCGGACCAGGCATTCTGGGCCGCATGCTCGGGCATGCCAAACCAGAACCACGCAAAAAGACCCGCAAGCGCCAGGAGCACTGCGGCGGCGTATTTGACGATGTCACCCCCGGTGGAGGTGTCCTTGGAATGCTCGATCTTGCTGTTCATCCGGCTCTGGCTGCTGAGGCGGCATGGCCGCTGGAAGGGAGAAGTGGCACGCCAGGAGGGACTCGAACCCCCAACCTGCGGTTTTGGAGACCGCTGCTCTGCCAATTGAGCTACTGGCGTACTGAAAAAACTGCCTTCCCTGAGACGGCGAAGGCGGACCGAGGTTCCCGGCCCGCCGTTCGCGAGACCGGCAGCGCTGTGCTGCCGCCGGTAGTGCAGATTACTTGATGATCTTGGAGACCACGCCGGCGCCGACGGTACGGCCACCTTCACGAATCGCGAAGCGCAGGCCTTCGTCCATGGCGACCGGGTTGATCAGGGTCACGACCATCTTCACGTTGTCACCCGGCATCACCATCTCGACGCCTTCCGGCAGCTTGGCGGCGCCAGTGATGTCGGTGGTACGGAAGTAGAACTGCGGGCGGTAGCCGTTGAAGAACGGGGTGTGACGGCCGCCTTCGTCCTTCGACAGCACGTAGACTTCGCCTTCGAACTCGGTGTGCGGCTTGATCGAACCCGGCTTGCACAGCACCTGGCCGCGCTGGACGTCGTCACGCTTGGTGCCGCGCAGCAGCAGACCGGCGTTGTCGCCTGCCTGGCCCTGGTCCAGCAGCTTGCGGAACATTTCCACACCGGTCACGGTGGTCTTCTGGGTGTCGCGGATACCGACGATTTCGATTTCTTCGCCGACCTTGATCACGCCGCGCTCGATACGACCGGTCACCACGGTGCCGCGGCCCGAGATCGAGAACACGTCTTCCACCGGCATCAGGAAGGTCTTGTCCACGTCACGTTCCGGCAGCGGGATCCAGGTGTCCAGCGCCTCGACCAGCTTGATGATGGCCGGCACGCCGATATCGCTCTGGTCGCCTTCCAGCGCCAGACGGGCCGAGCCCGAGATGATCGGAGTGTCGTCGCCCGGGAAGTCGTACTTGCTCAGCAGCTCGCGGACTTCCATTTCGACCAGTTCCAGCAGCTCGGCGTCGTCCACCATGTCGGCCTTGTTCAGGAACACGACGATGTACGGCACGCCGACCTGGCGCGACAGCAGGATGTGCTCGCGGGTCTGCGGCATCGGGCCGTCAGCAGCCGAACAGACCAGGATCGCGCCGTCCATCTGGGCAGCACCGGTGATCATGTTCTTGACGTAGTCAGCATGGCCCGGGCAATCGACGTGGGCGTAGTGACGGGTCGGGGATTCGTATTCGACGTGTGCGGTCGAGATCGTGATGCCACGGGCCTTTTCTTCCGGCGCGGCGTCGATCGAGGAATAATCCTTGAACTCGCCACCGAAGCGCTCGGCACCGATCTTGGTCAGTGCGGCGGTCAGCGTGGTCTTGCCGTGGTCGACGTGACCGATGGTGCCGACGTTGACGTGCGGCTTGGTGCGCTCGAACTTACCCTTGGCCATGGCTGCTTATCTCGAAATCGTCTGAATGGTGGCACTAAGATGGTGCTCACGAAAGGAATCGAACCTTCGACCTCCTCCTTACCAAGGAGGTGCTCTACCGACTGAGCTACGTGAGCGAGTTTTGAATTATGGCACGAATTTGAATATATTCAAATCCATTCAATGGAGCGGGAGACGGGGATCGAACCCGCACCATCAGCTTGGAAGGCTGAGGTTCTACCATTGAACTACTCCCGCATCGGAAGCTCTTGCCACAACTTGAAACTGCATGAAACTGGTGGAGGGAGGTGGATTCGAACCACCGAAGGCGTAAGCCAGCAGATTTACAGTCTGCCCCCGTTGGCCGCTTGGGTATCCCTCCTTACCACCCTGTCCCGTGGCGCCGAAGCGTTTTCGGTGTGGGGTGGAAGAGCCGTGAATTTTGGGGGTGAATGCGGGTTCTGTCAACAACCTTTTTGAAATTTTTCACACCAATCGCAATTTGCCCTGACAACGCGGGCTATTGGCCCGGAAGCGTCAGCGTTTCGTCCGCGAAGATCGCCACGTGCGGCACGCCGTCGGCACCAATCCAGCCGCGATACATGCCCTGCGTATTGAACGGCGTGGCGGCACGGCCATCGACCCCCAGCACGATCGCACCACCATCGCCGCCCAGCGCGGGAATGCGCGTATTGATCACCTCGCGCCCGGCGTCTTCCGGCCCCTGCTTGAGGTACTGCATGCGCGCGCAGATGTCGTACGCGGCGGCCGTGCGGATGTAGTACTCGCCCCAGCCGGTGCCGGACACCGCACAGGTGGCGTTTGCATAGGTGCCGGCGCCAATGATCGGTGAGTCGCCCACCCGCCCGTAGCGCTTGTTGGTCATGCCACCCGTAGAGGTGCCGGCGGCCAGGTGGCCCTGGCTGTCCAGCGCGACGGCACCCACGGTGCCGAAGTGGCGGGCCGTTTCCAGATCGGCATGGGCCTGGCCGCTGGCCTCTTCCTTCAGCGCCTTCTGCAGTTGTTGCCAGCGCTTTTCGGTGCGGAAGTAGGACGGATCGACCAGCGCGATGCCCTGGCTCGCGGCGAAGGTCTCGGCGCCCTGGCCCACCATCATCACGTGCGGGGAGTGCTGCATCACCGCTTCGGCGAGGAGGATCGGGTTGCGCACGCGCTGTACGCCGGCCACTGCGCCGGCCTTGAGGCTGGCGCCGTCCATCAGCGCGGCATCCAGTTCGTTGCGCCCGTCATGGGTGAACACCGCGCCCTTGCCGGCATTGAAGGTCGGATCGTCCTCGAGCACGGTGATGGCGGCGGTGACCGCGTCCAGCGCCGGCTTGCCGGCCGCCAGCGCCTGGTGGCCCTTGATGAGCGCCTGGCTCAGGGCCGCGCGCGCGGCCTTTTCCTCGGCCGCCGAGAGATCCTTGCGCTGCACCCCTGCCCCACCATGGATGACCAGCACCGGTTCGGCGGCCAACGCGAGGGGGCTGAGCAGGCACAGGGACAGCAGGAGAGCGGATCGGCGGGACATGGCGATGACCGGGGTGGGTGAACCCCCATCATGCCCGCGCCGCACGCCCGCCTGCATCGGCCGAAAGCCATGCAGGTCGGGGACCGGGGCCGGAAATCGGCTTCAGCGCATTCCTGAAGATGAGGCAGTGGTGAACGGCATGAAAAAGGCGTTAAATGCGCGCCGTCCGTTCACCGAATGTGAATGGGGGTCGCGGCCTCCCCTGAGGCCTACTTTCTTGTTGGGAATTCTCATGCGTAAACAGGCGATGGCGTGGTCGATCCAGCTGGCGTTGATGGGTGTGGCCGCAACCGCGGCGGCGCAGGCCCCAGCCCCCGGGGTGCAGCAGCTGGACACGGTGCAGGTCACCGGCTCGCGCATTCCGCGCGCGCAGGTTGAGGGCCCGGCCCCGGTCACGGTGATCACCGCCGAGCAGATCCAGGCCAGCGGCTTCACCAGCGTGCCGGACGTGCTGCGTTCGATGACCCAGAACGGCGGTGAGACCCAGAGCCAGCAGTCCGCCAGCGGCGCCGATTTCTCACCGGGCGCGCAGCAGGTCGACCTGCGCGGGCTGGGGCCGAACCACACCCTGGTGCTGGTCAATGGCCGCCGGATCGCCGACTTCCCGATGCCGTTCCAGGGCCGCAGCAACTTCACTGACGTTTCCAACATCCCGCTGGGCATGATCGACCGGATCGAAGTGCTGACCGGCAGCGCGTCGGCCATCTACGGCTCGGACGCGATCGCCGGCGTGGTCAACTTCATCCTGAAGAAGCAGGTCGATGGCACCACGGTGGACGTGCGCATGGGCACCACCACCGAGGGCGGTGGCGAGTCGTTCGACATGAGCATCGCGAGCGGCTTCGATGCGGGAAAGTTCAGCGCGGTCTACAGCCTGGAGCTGCAGTCGCAGACCCCGCTGTGGGCCTATGAGCGCGCGCAGCAGGATTCCACCCTCGACGCCCCCACCGACAGCGCGCGCGCCGCGCGCCGCGCTTACCTGCGCACGGATTACAACGACGATTACCTGGACCCGGGCCAGGCCACCTGCGATGCGCTGGCCGGACAGAACAAGGGCAGCACCTACTACGCCGAGCGCGCGCGGTACGGCTTCTACTGCGGCAGCGACCGCTCGATCGGCTACGGCACGATCCTGAGCAAGCGTCGTGGCGCCAACGGCTACGCCTCGCTGCGCTACGGCTTCGAGAATGGCGCGGAGTGGTTCGCCGACGTACAGCTGGGCTACCACGACATCGCGCTGATGCGCGACGTGACCCAGTGGGGGCTGATGGCGCCGGACGGCAACGAAGACGGCTACTTCCATAACCAGGCCACCGACCAGGTCGAGTTCTGGCAGCGCCAGTTCTCGCCGGAGGAAATGGGCGGGCTGAGCAACGGCATGATCCGCAGCACCCAGAAGACCTTCAGTGTCACCACCGGGTTCAAGGGCTCGCTGGGCGCGGCCTGGGATTACGAGGCCTCGCTGAGCCATTCGCAGTACCAGTCGTCGATCCGCTGGCCGCAGATCATCGCGGCCAAGGCCAACGACCTGTTCCTGGGCCCGCAGCTGGGCGAGGATGACGATGGCTTCCCGATCTATAACGCGGACCCGGCGCGCCTGTACCGGCCGCTGACCCGCGCCGAGTACGATTCGATCGCCGCACGCACCACCTACACGCCCAGGTCGCGCACCGATACCGCCGCGCTGACCCTGACCAACGGCGAGCTGTTCGAGCTGCCCGGCGGCAAGGCCGGCTTTGCGGCCACCGCCGAGTTCGGCAACCAGTCCTACGCGCTCCATCCCGATCCGCTGGCCACGCAGTACTACTACTACAGCTGGAAGGATTCGGACGGCCATGGCAGCCGCAACCGCTGGGCCACCGCGGCCGAGCTGCGGCTGCCGCTGCACGACACGCTCAACGTGAGCGTAGCCGGCCGCTTCGATCAGTACCGCTACTCGGGCAACACGATCGGCAAGGCGACCTGGAGCGGCGGCATCGAGTGGCGGCCGATCGATTCGCTGCTGGTGCGCGGCTCGTACGGCACCGCGTTCCGCGCGCCGGACCTGCATTACGTGTATGCCGGTCCGGGCAACGATGAAACCAGTGCCAACGACTACTACGCCTGCGCGGTAGACGGTGCCGACGACTGCTCGGATTACGAAGAGAACCTGATCCGCACCCGCCAGGGCGACCGCCAGCTGGATCCGGAAACCAGCACGTCCTGGAGCGCCGGTCTGGTGTGGTCGCCTGCAGTGGGCCTGGACCTGTCGGTGGACTGGTTCGACATCGACATGCGCGACCAGGTGCAGGACATGGACGTGAGCACGATCCTGCGCGATGAGGCGGCCTGCCGCCTGGGCGATGCCGATGCCAGCTCGCCGACCTGCGTGGACGCCATCAGCCGCGTCACCCGAACCGACGACGGCCGCCTGTACGGGGTGCACGTGAGCCCGATCAACATCGCCCGCGAAACCACCCGCGGCATTGACGTGGGCCTGCGCTACCGCTTGACCACCGGCGTCGGTGATTTCATCCTGAGCGGCAACCACACCTGGGTGCAGCGCCATGATTTCCAGCAGTTCGCCGGGGACGTGGTGGACGACCAGTTCGCGGTCAACAGCGGCTTCGACATACCGCGCACCAAGACCAGCGCCAGCCTGACCTGGGAGAACGCGGCGTGGTCGACCACGCTGTACGGTTCGCGCCTGGGCAAGCTGCCGAGCTTCGACAGCTACGACCAGAGTTTCGACTGGGAAAGCGGCGACAGCCCGTGGATGAAGGCGACGTACCGCTACAACCTGTCGGTGCAGTACCGCTTCGACGACCATTCGCGCCTGTCGCTGTCGGTGGTGAACCTGTTCAACAAGATGCCGCCGAAGGATGCGACCTATACGTCGTACCCGTACTACGACGTGTCGTGGTTCGATACCGTCGGCCGCCAGTTGAACCTGCAGTACACGCACAAGTTTGGTGGGTCTGCGCTGTAAGCGGGTGAGGCGAACAGCCGTTCTGCAACGATCGTCTGGCTTGGCGGGACGGTGCGGGTTTCCGGGGGACGCCGTGAACCCATCCATGGGGGCTTGTAGAAAACATCCATGTTTTCTACACCCCCGGAAACCCGCCCCGACCCGCCTTTGACGGTATGTCGTTGCCATGGGAAACGCGGGAGACGGCCGTTGGCCGTCGATCATTCCGATCCAATTCATGCGCTACCGGACGTAGATACGTTCACTGCGGTTGTTTGGGAACCAACCCTACCGGCGATGCCGGAGCATGCCGAACAACGGGAATTCCGCTCCTTCCCTGGCCACCGACCAACTGTCGGAGGGTCGGCGGGGGTGGGTTTGCGGGACCGTAGAAAACATGGATGTTTTCTACGAGCCTACAAGGACGTATTTACGGCGTGTCCCGCAAACCCGCACCCGACGGCCCAAGCCAGGTACGTTCGCAGAGCAAGGCTGTTCGCCCATATGCGTGAAGCAGCCCGGCGCTACGTCAGCAGCGTGCATGTTCTCCACAGGGGTCGTGGAGAGCGGTGGGAGTTAGCTGTGGACAAGCCTGCGTGAGCCCCGTGCCGCAATGGTTTCGAATGCATGGTGATTATTTGTCCATGCCGGCGGCGGGTTTTCCACATGGCGCGTGGAAAGGCATGGGAGTTTGCTGTGGACAAGTGCGGTGAAGCCTGTCGCGCAGCGCTTTCGGGGCGTGGCTAATTATTGTCCACGCCCAAACGCGAACGCCCCGCTCAAGGCGGGGCGTTGCGGACATCAACGGTCGGTTCGATCAGACGTTGAAGCGGAAGTGCAGGATGTCGCCTTCCTGGACGCGGTATTCCTTGCCTTCCAGGCGCAGGCGACCGGCTTCCTTGGCGCCGGCTTCGCCCTTGTACTTGATGAAGTCGTCATACGCGATCGTTTCGGCGCGGATGAAGCCCTTCTCGAAGTCGGTGTGGATCACGGCGGCCGCCTGCGGGGCGGTGGCGCCCTTGCGCACGGTCCAGGCGCGGACTTCCTTCACGCCAGCGGTGAAGTAGGTCTGCAGGCCGAGCAGCTTGTACGCCGCGTTGATCACGCGGTTGAGGCCCGGCTCGCTCAGGCCGAGGTCGGCCAGGAACGTGTCGCGGTCTTCATCGTCCAGCTGCGAGAGCTCTTCTTCGATCGCCGCCGAGACCGGCACCACCATCGCGCCCTCGGCCGCAGCGTGCGCGCGCACCGCTTCCAGGTGCGGATTGTTCTCGAAGCCGTCTTCCAGCACGTTGCAGATGTACATCACCGGCTTCAGCGTCAGCAGGAACAGGTCGCGCACCAGCGCCTTCTCTTCCTCGTCCAGGCCCACCGAACGGCCCGCCTTGCCGTCGGACAGCGCAGCCTGGAGCTTGGCCAGCACCGGCTTGCGTGCCGCGGCATCCTTGTCGCCACCCTTGGCCGCGCGCTCGGCGCGGTTCAGCGCCTTTTCCACGCTGTCCAGGTCCGCCAGGGCCAGTTCGATGTCGATCGTCTCGATGTCCGAGATCGGATCCACCTTGCCTGCCACGTGGATGATGTCGCCGTGCTCGAAGCAGCGCACTACGTGGGTGATCGCATCCACTTCGCGGATGTGGGCCAGGAACTTGTTGCCCAGGCCTTCACCGCTGGCGGCACCGGCGACCAGGCCGGCGATGTCGACGAACTCCACGGCGGTCGGTATGACCTTCTGCGGGTTGATGATCGCCGCCAGTTCGTTCAGGCGCGGATCCGGCACGGGCACGATGCCGACGTTCGGCTCGATGGTGCAGAACGGGAAGTTGGCCGCGGCGATGCCCGCCTTGGTCAGCGCGTTGAACAGGGTCGATTTGCCGACGTTGGGCAGGCCGACGATGCCGCATTTGATACCCATCTTTGACAACCTCTGGGGTGGTAGGCACCGACCGTGGGTCGGTACGCCGTGGTTATTTCGGGGTGTGCAGGCGCTTCATCGCCTCACTGTAATCGCCACGCACGGCCAGCGGCAGTACGTCGATGGCGTCGTCGATGGCATGCCCGATCAGCACGTCATCGTCCTTGCTGGCACGGCCGAGCACCCATGGCACCACGCGGTCCTTGTGACCGGGATGACCGATGCCGATGCGCAGGCGGTGGAACCTGCCATGGCCGAGCAGGCGGATGGTGTCACGCAGGCCGTTCTGGCCACCGTGGCCGCCATCGAACTTGAGCCGGGCCACGCCGGGCGGCAGGTCCAGTTCGTCGTGCGCCAGCAGGGTTTCCTCGGGCTCGATCTTCCAGAAGCGCTGGGCGGCGGTGACCGACTTGCCACTGAGATTCATGAAGGTGGCGGGCTTGAGCAGCCACACCGGTTGGCCGGCGATATCGACCTTGGCGGTCTCGCCGAACAGCTTGCTGTCCACGCTCCAGCGCGCGCCGGCCTGTGCGACCAGGGCGTCAATGAAACGAAACCCGGCATTGTGCCGGGTCTGGGCGTGCTCGGGTCCGGGGTTACCCAGGCCAACGATCAATCGCAATCCTGTCATCGCTCTTCTTCATCGCTACCGGCGTCGTGCCGGTACATGCAGAAACGGCGCCTGCCCCGGGGGACAGGCGCCGCAATCACTTACTCTGCAGCAGCCACTTCTTCGTCAGCGGCTTCGCCCTTGCCATGCTTGGCAGTGACGATGGCGTCGTCGTGGTCCTTGCCCTGGGCCAGGGCAACGATCTCAACGCCCTTCGGCAGCTTGATGTTGGACAGGTACACAACGTCGCCAGCCTTCAGTTCGCCCAGGTCGACGTCGATCGACTCCGGCAGGTCCTTCGGCAGGCAGCTGACGGTGACTTCCTTCAGTTCGTGGGTGACCACAACGTCGGCAGCCTTGCCGGCCGGCGAGGTGTCTTCGTTGAGGAAGTGCAGCGGCACCGAAGCGGTCAGAGCCTGGTTCTCATCCACGCGCAGGAAATCCAGGTGCATGATCAGCTGCTTGTGCGGGTGGCGCTGCATGTCACGCAGCAGCACCTTGGTGATCTGGCCGTCCAGGTTCAGGCTCAGGATCGACGAGTAGAACCACTCGTTCTGCTGGGCCAGCCAGGTGGCGTTGTGGTCCAGGCTGATGGCGACCGGTTCGGCGTTGCCACCGTACACGATGGCCGGGATCACACCGGCGTGACGCAGGCGGCGGCTCGCACCCTTACGCTGCAGTTCACGCTTGGTGACCTTGATTTCATGGGTCTTCGACATTTTGCTTCTACCAGTTGTTGCCTTGCCGGAGTGGCTTGGCGATGAAGGGCACGTCCGCGACCAGACGTCCCCGGGGCCCTGGCTGCCGTTGCCGGCGGCCAGGAAAAAAACGAATCAATCCACGTACAGCGAGCTGACCGACTCGCCGAAGGCGATGCGGCGCATCGTTTCGGCCAGCATTTCCGCCACGCTGAGCTGGCGGATCTTGCTGCACACGCGCGCTTCTTCACGCAGCGGGATGGTATCGGTCACCACCAGCTCGTCGAGCTGGGAGTTGTTGATGTTGTCCACCGCCGGGCCCGAGAGCACGGCGTGGGTGCAGTACGCGGCCACCTTGAGGGCGCCACGCGCCTTCAGCGCCGCGGCGGCCGCACACAGGGTGCCGGCGGTATCGACGATGTCATCGACCATCACGCAGGTCTTGCCTTCGACGTCACCAATGATGTTCATCACGGTGGAGACGTTGGCGCGCGGACGGCGCTTGTCGATGATCGCCAGGTCGGCATCGTCCAGTCGCTTGGCGACGGCACGCGCACGTACCACGCCACCCACGTCCGGGGACACCACGATCAGGTTTTCAGTGCCGTAGGCGCGCCAGATATCGGCGAGCAGCAGCGGCGAGGCATACACGTTGTCCACCGGCATGTCGAAGAACCCCTGGATCTGGTCGGCATGCAGGTCCACCGTCAGGACGCGGTCGGCGCCAACGGCGCTGAACATCTTGGCGGCTACCTTGGCGGTGATCGGCACGCGCGAGGAGCGCATGCGGCGATCCTGGCGCGAGTAGCCGAAGTACGGCACCACGGCGGTGACACTGTTGACCGAAGCGCGCTTGAGCGCATCGATCAGGACCAGCAGTTCCATCAGGTTCTCGGCGCTGGGCGCACAGGTCGGCTGGATCACGAAGACGTCCTGCTTGCGGACGTTCTCTTCGATTTCGACCTGCACTTCACCATCGGAGAAGCGCGACACCAGCGCCTTGCCCGGTCGCACCCCCAGTTCCTTGCAGATGCTCTGCGCAAGGCGCTTGTTGGCGTTGCCGGAAAATACCAGCAGGTTCGGGTGATCTTGCATCATGACGGTCTCGGGCGGGAGCGATTGGCGGAGAACTCGGCCGCCGGCGCCCGAGGACGTCTGCGGTGACAACACCGCGGCCGTTCAACCGTGTCCGCGCAGCATGCGCATGGAACGCGGTTGGCGTCCGCAAGTGGCAGGGGCGGGAGGATTCGAACCTCCGAATGCCAGGATCAAAACCTGGTGCCTTGGGCCTCTTGGCGACGCCCCTGCATCAAAATCAATAACGCTCGAGTACATCAAGCAGTGGCGAGCGCTCCACGCCCGCAGCCACCCATGCCCGCAGTTCCTTCGGCAACCGCGCCAGGCCCTGCTCTGCAGCAGCGCGCGTGGCGAACTCGACGAAACAACCGCTTCCCGACCCGGTGAGTCGTGCCCGGCCAATCCTGTCCAACGCGATAAGCACTGCCTCGACGGCAGGTTCGCGACGGCGCAGTACCGGCTCGAACGCATTCCCGAGCAAAGACCCGGAAGCGAAGTCCGCTATTTTCGCTACTGGGGCGTCGCGCGTCAAATCGGGACTGGCAAAAAGTGCAGCCGTGGGCACGTGAACGCCGGGGTCGGCGATCACATACCAGGCCGGCGGCAGCGCCAGCGGGGTCAGTTGCTCCCCCACGCCTTCGGCCCAGGCGTTGCAGCCGCGCACGAAGACCGGCACGTCCGCGCCCAGCTGCAGGCCCAGGCCGGCCAGCGCGTCTTCGTCCAGACCCGTTTCCCAGAGCGCGTTCAACGCCACCAGGACGGTCGCCGCATCGGAAGAACCCCCACCAAAACCGCCACCGGCAGGAATGCGCTTTTCGACGGCGATATCCACACCTTGCGCGACGTTCGCATGATTTTTCAGGAGAACCGCAGCACGCACGGCGAGATCATCGGCCTCGGCCACGCCCGGCACGGAGGGCCCCACACGACGCACCTGGCCGTCTTCACGCACCTGCAGCCGGACCCGGTCGCCCCAGTCCAGCAGCCGGAACACGCTCTGCAGTTCGTGGTAGCCGTCGGCGCGGCGGCCGGTGATGTGCAGGAACAGGTTGAGTTTGGCCGGGGCCGGAAACCACGGCCCGCCGGCGTTCAGGTCCAGCGCGCTCATGGGCTGCCGAGCACCCAGCCGTCGACCAGCAGGCGCACCTTGGCGTCGCCATTGACCGCCTCGATCCGCCGCGGCAGCACGGGGCGGTCGCCTTCGGCCGGGTACCAGTCCAGGAATTGGATGTCCCAGCCCATCTGGCGGACGCGGCGCGGCCGGCCTTCGGCGTCCCGATCGATCTGCCCGGCACCAGCCCCTTCGGCGACCAGGCCGCGCACCCATTCCGGCAACTGGTTGACCGGGATATCCCAGCCGGTGGCCTCCAGCAGCACCTGCTGCGCATCCTCGCCCTGGCGGGGCCCACCGTCCACGCCGTCCAGGCGCCCGCTGCGGTTTTCGCTGTCGCCGCTCAAGGTCCAGCTCTGCCGGGTGACCGGCGCGCTGAGTGACACCACGTATTGCCGCGCCTGCTGCTGCCAGTCGATGCGACCACTGCCGCCGTTGCGCCCCTTGCTGACCGCGACCCGGCCCTGGAACGACCACGCCGGCTGTGCGCGCAGCGCGTCCACGCGCGCGGCCTCTGCCTGCTGCGCTTCGGTGCTCACGGTGGTCACCACATCGGGCGCGGCCGGGGCCTTGCGCGTGTCCAGTGACACGCAGGCCGACAACGACACGGCCAGGACCGCCGCCAGGGCGGCCTTCACGGGAATCAGGTTCATACGCCGTATTTCTCGATCACGCGCTGCAGCGCACGGTTTTCCGGGTCGAGCTTGCGTGCTTCATCGAAGAAACGGCGGGCCTCGTCCTTGCGGCCGAGTACCCACAGCACCTCACCCACATGCGCGGCGATTTCCGGGTCCTTGGCCAGCGTCCACGCGCGGCGCAGCTGCACCAGCGCTTCTTCGTTGCGGCCCAGGCGATAGAGCACCCAGCCGTAGCTGTCGACGATGGCGGCGTTGTCCGGCTCGGCCACACGGGCACGGTCGATCAGCTCCAATGCTTCCTGGTAGCGCGTGGTGCGGTCGGCCAGGGTGTAGCCCAGCGCATTGAGCGCGGCCACGTTCTCCGGCTCGGTCACCAGGATCTTGCGCAGGTCCGCTTCGGCGCGCGGCACGTCATCGCGGCGCTCCCAGGCCAGCGCGCGGGCATACAGCAGCGCGTTCTCGTCCGGGTAGGCGGCCAGGCCCCGGGCCAGCGCGTCCAGCTCACCCGGCAGGTCATCGCCCCGCTGGCGCAGCTCGGCTTCGAGCAGGTAGGCATCGCGCCGCGCTTCGTCGTCGATCATGGCGTCGGACTGGATCGCGTGCACCCCGGCAAAGGCCTTGTCGGTCTGGCCCAGTTCGTACTGGGCGCTGGCCGCACGCAGGCGCGCTTCGGCGCGCTCTTCGCCGCCCGGCACGCTGAGGTACCAGTCCACCGCTTCGGCATGGCGTTTGAGGTATTCGGCGATCTTGCCCAGCAGCAGGCGCTGCGCCGGATCCGGCTTGGTCGCCTGCTTCGAGAGATCGGTATACAGCGCCAGCAGCGCCACATCGTCCTTCTGCTTGGCCAGCAGCGAGGCGCGCATGCCCCAGGTCTGCACGTTCTGCGGACCGACCGCGAGCACGCGCTCGGCCGATTTCGCATCGCCCATGGCGTCGTAGGCGATGGCCACGGCATTGCGCAGCTCCGGGTCTTCGGCGGTGCGCGGCTCCACCGAATGCAGCGCCGCCAGCGCGTCGTCGGTCTTGCCGGCCTGGAACATCAGGCTGGCATTGAGCAGCGCCACGCGCGGCTCACCGGGGAAGCGGCGCACCACTTCATCGACCATGCGCCGGGCCAGCTCGGGCCGGTCCATGCGCATGGCCAGCCGGCCGAATTCCTGCCAGGGCTCGAGCTGGTTGGGGATGGCGTTGTCGTCGACCAGCCGGCCCAGCACATCGGCGGCGGCGGCCGGGTCGCGGCCCCCACCGACCAGCGCGGCCAGTGCGAACTTCCAGCCGCGCGGGTCCGGGTCACGCAGCAGGCTGGCCAGCTCGGTCCGCGCGCCCTTCACATCGCCCTTGCGCAGGTCCAGCGCGGCCGCAGCGCTGCGCATGGACAACGAACGGGGCGCACGCTTCTCCCACAGGGCCAACGCGCGGGTGGCGCGCTTGTCATCGTCGGCGAGCATGGCGATCCGGGTGGCGCGCTCGGCCAGGCCGGCGTCGTCACGGCCCGCCTCGGCGGCCTCCAGGTACCAGCGCGCGGCCTCGGGCAGCTTGCCGGCCTGCAGCGCGAACTCACCGGCCATGACCGGGGTCAGCGACGCCGGTTCGGCCGTTCCGGCCTTGCCAGCCGGTGCAGCCGGGGCCGCCGCCAGGGCGCTGGCGGTGAACAGGGACAGCAGCAGAACGCGGGAGATGCGAATCAATGCGGGCATCGGGGGCTTCTGGCCTTAAAATGACGACTTGAATGGCCAGCAGCTTATCGCAAGCAACTGAACAATGACCCTGTGGGTGCTCGGACTGAATCACCAGACCGCGCCAGTGGAACTGCGCGAACGCGCGTCCTTTGGCGGCGACGCCCTGCCCCAGGCATTGGCGTCGCTGCGCGATACCCCACAGGTGGCCGAGGCGGTGCTGCTGTCCACCTGCAACCGCACGGAGCTGTATGCCGTGGCCGAATCGGGCGAGGCGCTGGCGCAGTGGCTGGAGTCGCACGCCGGGCAGCTGCACGGTTACCTGTACCAGCATGCCGATGCCGATGCGGTGCGCCACCTGTTCCGGGTCGCCACCGGGCTGGACTCGATGGTGCTAGGTGAGCCCCAGATCCTGGGCCAGGTGAAGGATGCCTGGGCGACCGCGCGCGACCATGGCCTGCTCGGCCAGCGCCTGGATCGCTTGTTCCAGCAGACCTTCTCGGTGGCCAAGCGCGCGCGCACCGATACCCGCGTGGGCGCCAACCCGATCTCGGTGGCCTCCACCGCAGTGCGCCTGGCGCAGAACTCCTTCGCGCGGCTGGAAGACTCCACCGTGCTGCTGGTGGGCGCCGGCGAAACCATCGAACTGGCCGCCCGTCACCTCAGCGAAGGCCGCGTACGCCGGCTGCTCATCGCCAACCGCACCCTGGCGCACGCGCAGGAGCTGGCCACCCGCCATGGCGGCGTGGCGCTGCCGCTGACCGAGCTGGAACGCCACCTGGGCGAAGCCGACGTGGTGTTTTCGGCCACCGCCGCGCGCGAGCCGGTGATCACCAAGGCGCAGATCGCCGCGGCGCTGCGCTCGCGAAAGCACAAGCCGATGCTGCTGTTCGACCTGGCGGTGCCGCGCGATATCGAAACCGGGGTGGGCGAGCTGCAGGATGCCTTCCTGTACACGGTCGACGACCTGGAGCGCGCGGTGGAGGACAACCGCCGCAGCCGGCGTGAGGCGGCCGCCGAAGCCGAAGCCATCATCGAGCTGCAGGTATCGCGGTTCGTCGAGACCCTGCAGGCCAATGCGCACCAGGCGCCGCTGCGCCAGCTGCGCGCGTACGGCGAAGCCACCCGGGTGGAAATGCTGGACAAGGCGCGCCAGCAGCTGGCCCACGGCAAATCGCCGGAGGAAGTGCTGGAGCTGCTTGCGCATGGCCTGACCAACCGCCTGCTGCACCCGCCGACCGCCGCGCTGCGTGCGGCCGCGCTCAGCGGCGATACTGAATTGACCCGCGCCGCCGAGCGCCTGTTCCCGGCCAAGCCGGGCTACCAACACCCTGCCGTGAGCAACGATGACGCCGACCCTGCGCCGTAAGCTGGAAGCGCTGGCCGAACGCCGCGAAGAACTTGAACGCCTGCTGGCCGACCCGGACGTGGTCGGCGACAACGAGCGCTTCCGCAATTTTTCACGTGAATTCGCCCAGCTGCAGCCGATCGCCACCGCGCTGGCCGATGAAGCGCGGGCGTTGGCCGACCTGGCCGCCGCCGAAGCGATGCGTGCCGACCCGGACCTGCGCGAGCTGGCCGAGGAGGAAATCACCGCCGCGCAGGAACGCCTGCAGCAGCTGGACCATGACCTGGCGCTGCTGCTGGTGCCGCGCGATCCGCGCGACGACGGCAACCTGTTCCTGGAAGTGCGCGCCGGCACCGGCGGCGACGAGGCGGCGATCTTCGCCGGCGACCTGTTCCGCATGTACGCGCGCTATGCCGAACGCCAGGGCTGGAAGGTGGAGATCGAATCGGACAGCCCCGGCGAGCATGGCGGCTACAAGGAGATCGTGGCGCGCGTGGTCGGGCGCGGCGCCTATTCCAAGCTCAAGTTCGAATCCGGCACGCACCGCGTGCAGCGCGTGCCGGCCACCGAGTCGCAGGGCCGCATCCACACCTCGGCGGCCACGGTGGCGATCATTCCCGAAGCCGACGAGGTCGATGAGATCGTCATCAACCCGGCCGACCTGCGGGTGGATACGTTCCGCTCGTCCGGCGCCGGTGGCCAGCACGTCAACAAGACCGAATCGGCCATCCGCATCACCCACGTGCCCAGCGGCGTGGTGGTGGAATGCCAGACCGAGCGCAGCCAGCACGCCAACCGCGACAAGGCGATGAAGCGCCTGAAGGCGCAGCTGCTCGATGCCGAGCGCAGCAAGCAGGCGGCCGCCACCGCCGAAAGCCGCCGGCTGCAGGTCGGCAGCGGCGACCGCAGCCAGCGCATCCGCACCTACAGCTTCCCGCAGGGCCGGATCACCGACCACCGGGTGGAAGGGCTGACCCTGTACGACCTGCCCAACATCATCGCCGGTGAGATGGATACGCTGGTGGAGCGGCTGATCCACGAACACCAGGCCGATGAACTGGCCCAGCTGTCCGCCGGCGCGTGAGCATGGACCCGCAGCGCGAGCAGCTGCGCAGCGCAGTGCAGCGCCAGCCGCAGGACTTCATCGCCTGGGTGATGCTGGCCGACGCCGAGCTTGAGGCCGGTGACACCGCTGCCGGCGATCATGCCGCTACACGCGCGTTGCAACTGCGCCCCGGCCACCCCGAAGCGCTGGCCCGGCTGGGCCGCGCGCGCTGGATGCAGGGCCGCCATGGCGAAGCAGCCACGCTGCTGCGCCAGGCCGCCAACCTGGTCCCGGAGCACCCCGGCATCGCGCTGTGGCTGGGCCACGCGCTGGAAGACGCCGGCCAGCCCGAAGCCGCTGCCGATGCCTACCGCCAGGCGCATCGGCTGCTGCCCGGCGAGCCTTACATCACCGCCCAGCTGCTCAACTGGCAACGCCGGCTGTGCGACTGGCGCGAACTCGAACCGCTGTCCCAGCAGGTGCGCCAGGCCGTGGCGCAAGGCGCGGCGGTAGTGGAGCCGTTCGCCTTCCTCAGCGAAGACGCTAGCGCCGCCGAGCAGCTGGCGTGTGCGCGGCAGCGCGCTGCGGGCATCGCCGAGGGACTGCGTGCGCTGCCGCCCGCGCAGGTCCGCCGCGCGGGGCAGCTGCGCGTGGGTTTCCTTTCCAATGGCTTCGGTGCGCACCCGACCGGGCTGCTGACCGTGGCGCTGTTCGAGCAGCTGCGTGCGCTCGGCGCGCTGGAGCTGCATCTGTTTGCCCTCAACGCCGATGATGGCAGCGCGATCCGCGCGCGCCTGCAGGCCGCTGCCACCGCACTGCATGACGTGTCGAGCCTGCCGCACGCGGCAATCGCCGCGCAAATCCGCGCGACCGGCATCGATGTGCTGTTCGATCTGCGTGGCTGGGGCGGCGGCGGCGCGCCGGCGGTACTGGCGATGCGCCCGGCCCCGGTGCAGGTGAACTGGCTGGCGTATCCGGGCACGTCGGGCGCGGCGTGGATCGACTACGTGCTGGCCGATGACTACGTGCTGCCCGCCGCGCTGACGCCGGCCTTCAGCGAACAGGTCCGGCGGCTGCCCCGCGCGTTCCAGCCCTCGGACAATACCCGCGTGCTGGAGCCGGCGCCGGGCCGCGAGGCCTGTGGCCTGCCCGCGCAGGGCGTGGTGTTCTGCTGCTTCAACAACAGTTACAAGCTCAACCCGCGCAGCATGCGCCGCGCGTTCGCGGTGCTGCAGGGCGTGCCGGGCAGCGTGTTGTGGCTGCTGTCCGGGCCGGGCAATGCCGATGCGCGGCTGCGCGCGGCGGCGCGCGAGGCGGGGCTGGATCCGGCGCGGCTGGTGTTCATGCCCAAGCTGCCGCACCCGACCTACCTGGCGCGCTACCAGCAGGCGGACCTGTTCCTGGACACGCACCCGTACAACGCGCACACCACCGCATCCGATGCACTGTGGGCCGGCTGCCCGGTGCTGACCTGCCCGGGCGTGACGTTCGCTTCGCGCGTGGCCGGCTCGCTCAACCATCACCTGCAGCTGCCGACGATGAACGCTGCTGACGACCGCGTCTTCGTGGAGACCGCCATCGCGCTGGGCAACGACCCGCAGGCACTGGCAGCGTTGCGCGCCACCCTGGCCCAGCGGCGTTCGGACACCGGCCTGTTCGACATGGCCGGGTTCGCCCGCGACTTCACTGCCGAGGTGCAGGCGATGGGGCGATTGCATGGCTGGCAGGATGCACACGCGGACTGACCACCCACTGCGCTAGGCTCGGGTTTCTTCTGTCAGCCGGAATACCGCACCGATGGGCAAGCTCAAGCGCAAGGCGTACCAGGCACTGCTTGAACCGATGCAGCTCGAACTCACGGCGATGGCGCGTTGGGCCCAGCACACCGGGCAGCGCGTGCTGGTGCTGTTCGAGGGCCGCGATACCGCCGGCAAGGGCGGCGCCATCCAGGCCATCGCCGAGCACCTAAACCCCCGCCAGTGCAGGGTGGTGGCGCTGCCCAAGCCGACCGACCGCGAAAGTACCCAGTGGTACTTCCAGCGCTATGTGTCGCACCTGCCGGCTGCCGGCGAGATCGTGCTGATGGACCGCAGCTGGTACAACCGGGCCGGGGTCGAGCACGTGATGGGCTATTGCACCGAGGCCGAGTACCACGCGTTTCTGGCGCAGGCGCCGGTGTTCGAGAAGCTGCTGGTGGACGATGGCATCCTGCTGTTCAAGTACTGGCTCACGGTCGACCAGGTGCAGCAGGAGAAACGCTTTGCCGAGCGCCACGTGGACCCGCTCAAGGGCTGGAAGCTGTCACCGGTGGACCTCAAATCGCGCAGCAAGTACAGCGCTTATACCGAAGCGCGCGAGGCGATGTTGCGCGCGACGCATCGGGAAGAGGCACCGTGGACGCTGGTGGACTTCAACGACCAGAAGCGCGGGCGGCTGGGATTGATCCGCAACCTGCTGGATCGCCTGCCCGATACCGGGGTGGACGATCCCATCCCGGACCTGCCGCCGTTGAAAGGCAAACTGCACGAAGAGCATTTCGGCGTGTTGAAGCCGATCAACCTGTCACCTCATGACCCCCAGGTTGATTGATCCCGATCCTGATGGGCCCGTATGAATTCGTAGCGCCGGCCGTTGGCCGGACACCGCGCGCAGCGCGGCCCACGTATCCGCAGCTGGCAAAACGCGGCTCCGGTAATCCGTCCGACGCTTGGACGATCCGAAGCCGACTGTAGCGCCGGCCGTTGGCCGGCCGCTTTTCGTTCCGGCGCCATGAACGCCCGACAGACGGCTTCGGAACCTGTAAACCCCGGCGTGTTGGTCGCGAGCGTGGCGCAACCGTCTCCGGACACTTGGGCCGCGCTTCGCGCGGTGTCCGGCCAACGGCCGGCGCTACGAATTGTTACGTGGCGTCCGCGGATCGGGATCAATCAACCAAGGGCAGATCGTCAATGCACAATCGCTTCGATGTCCGCTGCGGTGACCGGGCCCAGGAATTCCTTGGCGACCTTGCCGTCCGGGGCGATCAGGTAGGTCAGCGGCAGGCCGCGCGGCACGGCGAAGTCTTCCGGCGGGTTGTAGGTGTCCACCAGCACGATCGGGTAGGTCACCGGCAGCTTCTGCAGGAACGCCTTCATCTCCTCCGGTTCGATGTCTTCGTAGGCCAGGCCGACCACTTCGATCTCCTCGCGCATGGCATGCAGTGCCGACAGCTCCGGCATTTCCTTGCGGCACGGCGCGCACCAGGTCGCCCAGAAGTTCACCACCACCCATTTGCCGCGATGTGCGGCCAGGTCGTACGTGGTTCCGTCGAGGGCGGGCAGCACCAGGCGCGGCTGCGCCACGGTTTTGCGCTCCAGGTCGGGCGTGGCGGGGTCGGCGGCCGGGGCTGCCGGTTCTGCTGCGGGGGCTGGCGCCGGGGCGGCCGCTTCGGGCTGCGGTGCCGGCTTGTTGCAGCCGGCCAGGGCCAGCAGGCCGACGGCCAGCAGCAGGGGCTTGAAGGTCATGGGGTGTCTCCAGACGGGGAATAGATATCGCTGACGCGGCGCTTGAGCAGCTCGCGCAGCGGCAGCCGCAGGGCATCCAGCGCCGCCACCGAGGCGGTACCGAGGCTGTCGTCGCGGTAAGGCAGGTAGGCTTCCTTGACCGGAATGCGCAGCTGCGTGGATTCGTAGAGCTCGGCCAGGGTGAGCTTGTCCAGGTCGCGCGACAGCAGCCATTCGCCCTGTTCGTCGCGGCGCACCACCCGGATCGCTTCCAGGTCGCAGAGCATGCTCTGCAGCAGCGAGTCGGTCAGCATCGGCTCCAGCCGCAGGATCTCGTCTTCGTCCAGCCCGCGTCCGTCCAGGCGCGCCTGGTGGAAGCGGCCGATCAGGCGCAGCAGGCCATACAGTTCGTAGCCGGTGGGCAGGCGCAGGTCGGCCGGCTGGTAGCGGAACGCGGCGATCGACGAGGCCAGCGAGGCACCCAGCAGCACCGACACCCAGCACAGGTAGATCCACAGCAGCAGGATCGGCACGAAGGCCACCGTGCCGTAAAGCTTCTGGTAGGACTGGAAGCTGCCCAGGTAGGCGCCCATGCCCCACTTCACCAGCTCCAGCATCACCGCCGCAAGGATCGCGCCGGGAATGGCATGCCGCCACTTCACCGTGTGGTGCGGCACCACCCGGTAGACCAGCATGATGCAGACGAACTCGATCAGGATCGGCGCCAGGGTCAACGACGCATTGGCCAGCAGGCGGCCTTCACTGGTGCCGAACAGCGGCAGCGCGAACACGCGGGCCGATACGGCCAGCGACGCGGCCGCCAGCATCGCGCCCAGGGTGAGCACGGTCCAATAGACCAGGAAGCGGGTGAGCTTGGGCCGCGCCGAACTGACCCGCCAGATCTGGTTGAAGGTCTGCTCGACGCTGTTGAGGGTGATCAGCAGCGACACCACCAGCGCGATGAAGCCGGCGGCGGTGAGCTGCCCGGCACTGGCCGAGAACTGGCGCAGGTAGCCTTCGGCCGCGCGCGCGGCGTTGGGCACGAAGTTGGAGAACACGTAGTCGCTGAGCGTGTCGCTCCAGCGGTCGAACACCGGGAACGCCGAGAGCACGCCGAACACCACGATCGCCAGCGGCACCAGCGCGAACACGGTGGTGTAGGCCAGCGAAGCAGCGGCCTGGAACAGGCGGTCGTCGAGGAAGCGGCGCCACAGGAAGCGACCGAAGCTGGCGGTACGGGCGCGATCGCGCACGCGTTCCATCCACAGGTTGAGGGTGTCCAGGGGTTCCATCGTGGCAAGCGTACCTGAAGCCGGGTGGAGGCAATGCCATACTGCGGACAGACTGGACACAACGGAAGCGAGATGGCGGAGATCCTGGTGCTGTATTACAGCCGCGGCGGTTCGGTGGCGCGGCTTGCGCGCCAGATCGCGCGTGGCATCGGCGAAGTGCCCGGCATGAGCGCGCGCCTGCGCACGGTGCCGCCGGTGGCGGCGGTCACCCAGACCGCGCGGCCGCCGGTGCCCGATGACGGTGCGCCCTACGTGAGCGTGGAGGACCTGGCCGAGTGCAGCGGCCTGCTGCTGGGCAGCCCGACGCGGTTCGGCAACATGGCCGCGCCGGTCAAGCATTTCCTCGACGGGCTGGGGGCCGAGTGGGTCAACGGCACGCTGGCCGGCAAGCCCGCCGGGGTGTTCACCTCCACCGCGTCGCTGCATGGCGGGCAGGAATCCACACTGTTGTCGATGCAGGTGCCGCTGCTGCACCACGGCTGCCTTATCGTGGGCATTCCGTTCACCGAGCCGGCGCTGAGCCATACCACCACCGGCGGCACCCCCTACGGTGCCAGCCATGTGGCCGGCGCCGACGACAACCCGGTGCCGAGCGAGGACGAAGCGATCCTGGCGCGCGCGCTGGGCCGGCGCGTGGCCGATATCGCGCGGCGGCTGGGATGAGCCCGCGCGCGCAGAAGTGGACGTTGGCCACCGTGCTGCTCGCGTTGGCGGCGCTGTTTGCGGTGTGGTTCGCGCACGACCGGCACTGGCTGGCCAGCCAGCTGGTCTTCACCGCCCCGCCGCTGCTGTTGGCGCTCGGCGTGGTCACGGGGCGCGGCAAGGCGATGTTCTGGGCCGGGGTGCTGGCGCTGTTCTGGTTCAGCCACGGCGTGATGAGTGCCTGGAGCCACCCGGAAACCGCGCACTTCGCCTGGTTGGAACTGCTGCTGGCCCTGGCGGTGATCGGGGTCTCCAGCGCGCCTGGCCTGCGCCGGCGTTTCTCGAAGCGTTGAGCGCCTCGCGCGCGGCTGCGGGCGGGCGCCGGCAGCCGTATCATGGGCACCCAGCGCGGGTATTGCCGCGCGGTACCGCCCGCACTCCAGGAAGCCTGCAATGGAAGAACTACTGATCATCACCACCGGTGGCACGATCGACAAGATCTACTTCGACGACAAGTCGGACTACCAGATCGGCGATCCCCAGATCGGGATGATCCTGCGCGAGCTGGGCGTGACCTTCCGCTTCAACGTGATTCCGATCCTGCGCAAGGATTCGCTGCACATCACCGACGAAGACCGCGAGCTGATCCGCGCCACCATCGCCGCGCAGCCGACCCGCCACGTGCTGGTCACCCACGGCACCGATTCGATGGTGCAGACCGGCCGGGTGCTCAAGAGCATCCCCGACAAGACCATCGTCATGACCGGCGCACTCAGCCCGGCGCGCTTCCGTGGTTCGGACGCCGAGTTCAACATCGGCTGTGCGATCGGCGCGGTGCAGTCGCTGCAGCCGGGCGTGTACATCGCCATGAACGGCCGCATCTGGAACCCCGAACACGTGCGAAAGAACGTCGCTGCGAACCGGTTCGAAGACGCGTGACGCGGTAACCGCGTCACGCGTGGGGCGTGCCGACCAACGGTCGGCACCTACCTGCGGTAGCACCCGACCGTTGGTCGGGTGACCGATCGCATCAATACTGCGCGGTCAGGGTCACGCCGGAGAAGGTGCTGTAGGCCTTCACCCGGACGTGCCAGGTCCCCGCAGCCGGGGCGGTGATCGTGCAGGTTTCGTTGTTGCCGCTCAGGTACGGGCGGCAGGTGTACACGGTGTCGGTGGGCGCGCTGCCCGAGCGCACGTACAGATCCGCATCACCCGTGCCGCCGGCGATGGTCACCTTCAGCTGCGAGCGGCCCGAGGGCACGGCCACGGTGTAGGCCAGCGATGCACCGCTGGAAGCACCCAGGCCGCTGACCGGCACGTTGTTCTGCAGCGTGCCGGTGCCCGGGTTCGGGTTGGTCCCGCCCAGCGCGGCGGTGACGGCCGCATCCGCATCGACGATGCCCGCGCCGCAGCCGCCGCTGCAGGCGCCCGGCAGGGCCCGTGCGGTGTTCTTGAGCAGCGTCTCGATGGCCGCCGGCGACAGCGCGGTGGGCGCGACCGACTGCACCAGCGCGACCACGCCGGCCACGTGCGGGGCCGCCATCGAGGTGCCGTTGTACGACGCATAGGACGCAGCGCCCGGCACGGTGGTGCCGCTGTTTAGCGTGGACAGGATCGCCTGGCCCGGCGCCGAGACATCGATGCCGGCACCGTAGTTGGAGAAGCTGGCGCGGGCGCCGGCCGAGGTGGTGGCGGCCACCGCGATCACGTTGGCGCAGTTGGCCGGCACCGACGAGGACACGTTGGTGTTGCTGTTGCCCGCTGCCACCACCACGGTGGTGCCGCGCGAGACCGCGCCGTTGATGGCGTTCTGGTAGGTGGTCGAGCAGGTGCCGCCGCCGCCCAGGGACATGTTGATCACTTCGGCCGGGTTGGCATTGGCCGGCACGCCGCTGACGGTGCCACCGGATGCCCACACGATCGCATCGGCGATGTCGGAGGTGTAGCCGCCGCACTTGCCCAGCACGCGCACCGGAACGACCTTGGCGTTGTAGGCGGTGCCGGCCACGCCGGTGGTGTTGTTGGTCACCGCGGCGATGGTGCCGGCCACGTGGGTGCCGTGCCAGCTGGAGTTGGAAGCCGGGTAGCCGGCGCCGCATTCGTTGGCGGCATACCAGTCGCCTTCGTCGTTGGCATTGTTGTCGCGGCCACCGCCATCGCGCGCCATCGCGGCATCGCTGATGAAGTCATAGCCGGGCAGGATGTTGGCGTTCAGATCCGGATGGTTGGTGATGCCGGTATCGATCACCGCCACCACCACGCCGGTCCCCGTGGCCTTGTCCCAGGCCGGGCGCACGTTGATCGAGGCGTTGCTGGTGCCGAAGCCCCACTGCTCGGACAGGCGGCTGTCGTTGGGCACCAGGGTGGCGTGCATCAGCTGGTCGACTTCGACGTATTCCACGTTCGGATCGGCGGCCAGGCGACGCATCAGCAGTTCCGATTCGGCGGCATCCAGCGGCCGGTCGGCCTTGACCACGGTCGGGCCGATGGCCAGCTGGCGCAGCTTCTGCAGGCCCAGCGCGCGCCCCTGCGCGGCAGGAACGGCCTGGGCGGCGGCCTTGAGCGAACTGGCCAGCGCGGTCGGGGTGGCCACGTCGGTGGCGCCGTCCTTGTACTTGACGATGAAACGCTGGTGGGTCGGGGCCGAGGCCAGGCCACTCAACTGCACGTCGCCGGCGAATGCCGGCGCCGCCAGGAGCAGGGTCGAAAGCACCGAACCACCGAGTACAACCAAGGCACGCTGACGCAAGCGCTGCGGATCATGAGACATCGGAATTCCCTTCAAGATTGAGGAGCCGTCGAGGCGGCAAAGGTCGGTCAGATCCGGCGCTGTGGAGCGGTGGCTTGGATCGGACCTGGAAGACGGATCGGCTTTCCCCTGCGAAACCGCCCGAACCCGGACGCTAGTGGTTTCGATTCGGCCCAACAATGTTTCAGCCCGCTTTCAGGCTTGTGAAAGTTTCGATCTGAGACTTTTCGGGTCAACGGTTTGTGAATGTGAAGAAACTTCCCCGTACCGATGCGGTCATGGCGGACGCAATTCGTGTCCTGCGTCACTGTCTTGCGCGTCATGACCGAGACATTGCTTGCGCGTCAATGAGTTGGGTCGGTTTGGATCGTTCAGACCGGGCTTCGGCAGGCGCCGCGCATGAAAAAGGCCCGCCTGGTGCCAGGCGGGCCTTGGGATCCAACGCGCGTCGAACGGTCAGCCGTCCAGGCGCACCAGCCAGCCATGACGGTCCGGCAGGCGGCCGTACTGGATGTCGGTCAGTTCCTTGCGCAGCGACATGGTCACCTCGCCCGCCGGGGCGGTCAGGTCACCGACCGAGAAGCCTTCGCCCTTGAGCTGGCCGATCGGCGTGACCACCGCAGCGGTCCCGCAGGCGAACACTTCGGCGATCTCGCCGGAGGCCACGCCCTGCTTCCACTCGTCGATGGTCACCTTGCGCTCTTCGACCTTCATGCCGCGATCGCGCGCCAGTTGCAGGATGCTTTCGCGGGTGATGCCTTCCAGGATGCTGCCGGACAGCGCCGGGGTCACCAGGGTGCCGTCCTTGTAGACCAGGAACACGTTCATGCCACCCAGTTCTTCCAGGTACTTGCCTTCGACCGGATCCAGGAACAGCACCTGCGAGCAACCCTGCGCCTGCGCCTTCTGCTGCGGCAGCAGCGAGGCGGCGTAGTTGCCACCGCACTTGGCCGCACCGGTGCCGCCCTTGGCCGCACGCGCATATTCGGTGGACAGCCAGATCGACACCGGGGCCACGCCCTTGGCGAAGTACGGGCCTGCCGGGCTGGCGATCACGTAGTAGCCGGCCTTCTGCGCGCCGCGCACGCCGAGGAAGGCTTCATCACCGATCATGAACGGGCGGAAGTACAGGCTGGATTCGTCGGCCGACGGCACCCAGCTGGCATCCACGGCGATCAGCTGCTTGAGCGATTCGACGAAGATATCCACCGGCAGTTCCGGCAGCGCCAGGCGCTGCGCCGAACGCTGCAGGCGGCGGCCGTTGGCATCGGGGCGGAAGGTCCAGATCGAGCCGTCGGCATGGCGGTAGGCCTTGATGCCTTCGAAGATTTCCTGGCCGTAGTGCAGCACCGCGGCGGCCGGGTCCAGCTGCAGCGGGCCGTACGGGCGCACGCTGGCGTTGTGCCAACCAGTGTCCTTGTCCCACCGCACTTCCACCATGTGGTCGGTGAAGTGCAGACCAAAACCGGGGGCGGCCAGGATGCGTTCACGCTCCTCGCTGCTGCGCGGCTGGGCGGAACGGGTGGTGGTGAAGCTCACGGAAGACTGGGACACCGGAAATTTCCTGTTCTGGTTACGGGTTCAATTACAGCATGCCGGTTTCAAGGCGGGCGGCCTCGGACATCATGTGCTGGCCCCACGGTGGGTCGAACACCAGTTCGACATCGGCTTCGACCACGGTCGGGATCATTTCCAGCTTGCTGCGCACGTCGTCGACGAGGATATCGCCCATGCCGCAGGCCGGCGCGGTCAGGGTCATCTTGACGTCGACCTCGCGCTGGCCATCGTCCAGGTGCTTGAGCTCCACTTCGTAGACCAGGCCCAGGTCGACGATGTTGAACGGGATCTCCGGGTCGAAACAGGTTCGCAGCTGCTGCCAGACGAGCTTTTCGACCTCCTCGTCGGAGGCGTCGGCGGGCAGTTCCAGCGGCGCGGGCGGTTCCTTGCCCATGGCGTCGCCGTCCTTGCCGGCGATGCGGAACAGATTGCCTTCGACAAATACGGTATAGCTGCCGCCCAGCGCCTGGGTGATGTACCCATAGCTGCCGGCGGGCAAGGTGACCGTTTCGCCCTGCGGGACCATGACGGCCTCGCAGTCGCGTTCGAAGTGGACGGGTTCGCTGCTACGGGAGTACATGTGGATCGATATGGGGTCGCGGCCGATTCCCGCAAGGCGCTCATTTTAGCCCAGTGGCCGGCCACGCGCCGGTCACCCCGCAAGCCGGTATCCTGTGGCGGACCAAAGGAAGAATGCATGCCGCCCACCTCTGCGCCCGCCAGGTCCGCCCACTGGCTCTGGCCCCCGCTGTTGTTGCTAGGAGTTGTCACGGCCACGCTGGCCTGGTTGTTCATCGCGCTGCTGAGCGGCCGCCAGGCAGGCTGGATGGCCGTCCTGGTGGCCCTGGAGCTGGGTTTCATGCTGCGCCTGGGCAACTTGCGCGGCGGCCTGCTGCGGGTGGCGTTGACCCTGCTGGGCACCGTGCTGGTGGCATTGGCAGCCAACTGGGGGATCGCTTCGGCCTACCTGGGTGGGTCGCTGGGACTGGATCCGTGGGAATCAGCGTTGCGGATGGGGCCGTTCATGGCGTTCACATTGGTTCAGCTGGCCAACGGGGTGGCCGAGCTGTTGTGGCTGGGCATCGCCCTTGTCGTCGGATGGTGGATTTCGCGGTGAGCGCGCCACGACCAACGGTCGTGGCCTACCGTCGATCGGGGGTAGGTCACGACCGTTGGTCGTGACCCGTTGATCGAATCAATGCCCTCCATCGAGGGCTTTGAGCTCGCTCACCAGCGCGCTGGCCGCACCGGCGCCATCGCCGTAGAGCATGCGGGCGTTGTCGGCGTAGAACAGCGCGTTTTCGATGCCCGCGAAGCCGGTGCCCTTGCCGCGCTTGATCACCACCACGTTGCGGGCGTTGACCACGTCCAGGATCGGCATGCCGTAGATCGGGCTGGCCGGGTCGGTGCGCGCCACCGGGTTGACCACGTCGTTGGCGCCGATCACCAGCACCACGTCGGTGGTGGGGAACTCGGGGTTGATGTCGTCCATGTCGGCGATCAGGTCGTAGGGCACGCCCGCTTCGGCCAGCAGCACGTTCATGTGGCCCGGCATGCGCCCGGCCACCGGGTGAATCGCGAATTTGACCTTGATGCCGCGTTCCAACAGCCGCTGCGCGAGCTCCCACACCTTGTGCTGGGCCTGGGCCACGGCCATGCCATAACCGGGCACGATCACCACGCGCTCGGCGAACGCCAGCATCGCGGCCACGTCGCTGGCCTCGATCGGCTTCTGCGCGCCGGTGATTTCCTGGGCCGTGCCACCGCCGCCGAAGTTGGAGAACAGCACGCCGCTGATCGGCCGGTTCATCGCCTTGGCCATCAGGCGGGTGAGCAGGATGCCGGCCGCGCCGACCATCATGCCGGCGATGATCAGCGCCTCGTTGCCCAGCACGTAGCCTTCGAAAGCGACCGCCAGGCCGGTGAATGCGTTGTACAGCGAGATCACCACCGGCATGTCGGCGCCGCCGATCGGCAGGGTCATCAGCACGCCCAGCGCCAGCGCGACCACGAAGAAGCTGATGATCGCCACCGGGCTCAGGGTCACTGCCGCCCAGATGCCCAGCACCACCATCGCCAGCGCAACCAGCAGGTTGAACGCCTGCTGGCCGGGGAAGGTTACCCGCCGGTCCAGCCGGCCATCGAGCTTGGCCCAGGCGATGACCGAACCGGACAGCGACACCGCGCCGATCGCCGAGCCGATCACCGCCAGCGCCAACACCGTGGCCGAGGGCTGGCGCGCGCTCAGTTCGGCGATGGCCTGCGCGCTCCAGTGGCTGGTATCGCGGTTGGCCAGGAACGAGAAGCGCAGCAGTTCCACCGCACCGATCGCGGCGGCCGACCCGCCGCCCATGCCGTTGTACAGCGCCACCATCTGCGGCATGTCGGTGATGGCCACCCGCTTGGCCGACCACCACGCCACGCCGGTACCGATCGCCACCGCAGCCAGGATCAGCGGCACGTTGTGCAGGTCGGGCAGGAAGAAGGTCGCCACCGTGGCGATCAGCATGCCCAGGCCGGCCCAGCGGATGCCGCTGCGCGCGGTCATCGGCGAGGCCATGCGCTGCAGGCCGAGCAGGAACAGGGTGGCGGCGACCAGGTAGCTCACCTGCACCAGCCACTGAAGCAGTTGCGCGGTGGTGATGTTCAAGGCGCCTTCTCCCCGGCGTCGCGCTTCTGGCTGGGCTTGAACATGTCCAGCATGCGTTCGGTCACCACGTAGCCACCGGCGGCATTGCCCGCGCCGAGCACCACGGCGATGAAGCCGATGATCTTTTCCAGCGGGGTCTGCGCATGGCCCAGCACCACCATGGCGCCGATCAGGACGATGCCGTGGATGAAGTTCGACCCGGACATCAGGGGGGTATGCAGGATCACCGGCACCCGCGAAATGATCACGTGGCCTGCGATCGCAGCCAGCATGAAGATATACAACGCCACGAACCCGTCGCTCATTGCTGTCCCTCTTCCCGGCGGTCATCCCGTCCCCTGCATCATAACCATGCGCTGAACCGTTCTGCAGGGCGGTCAACCGATGCCGCGCTGGTGCGTTCTCACCGTATCCCCCCTGCGCGAGCGCTACCCTGTGCTGGTGAGCCCCTCCCTGCCGCCCCTGGCTGACGATGCCGATGCCGAAACCGTGTTGCCGGTGTCGCTGGATGCGTTCCTGGCCGGGATCGGCCCGCGCGCGTTCCGCTTCGCCGAGGCCGGGCTGCGCCAGCGCGACGACGCACTCGACGCGGTGCAGGACGCGATGCTGCGCATGCTGGCCTACCGCGACAAGCCCGCAGGGGAGTGGTCACCGCTGTTCTGGAGCATCCTGCGCCGCCGGGTGGTCGACCTGCAGCGCCGCCGCGGCTTCCGGCTGCGGTTCTGGCGCAGCAGCGACGAGCTGGCCGGTGACCACGACATCGACTGGGCCGATCCTGGACCCGGCCCGGCCCAGGCCCATGAGCAGCGCGACCAGTACGCGGCGCTGGTCAGGGCATTGCGCGATCTACCTGCACGCCAGCGCGAGGCCTTCACCCTGCGCGTGCTGCAGCAGCTCGACGGCGCCACGACCGCAGCGGCCATGGGCTGCAGCGAGGGCGCGGTAAAAACCCATCTTTCGCGCGCCCGGCAGGCGCTGCAGCAGCACCTGGAGATTGAACTGTGAGCCGCCCCGTGCCCCCCACCCTTCCCGATGACGCCGCACTGGCGCAGCTGCACGCACATGCGGTGACCCAGCTATCTCCCGCCACGCTGGCGCGCCTGCGTGCCGCGCGGCATGCGCCGCAGCGGGCCCGCGCGCACGGCTGGTGGCTGGCCACCGCGTGTTCGCTGGTGGTGGCGCTGGGCCTGGGCATCAGCTTCACCGCCCGACCGCCGGCGGCTACCCCGATGCAGGTGGCGGCCGTGGCGACGGATGACAGCAGCGACGTGCTGGACGAGAATCCGGACCTGTACCTGTGGCTGGGCGCCACCGACCTGGCAATGGAGTGAACATGAAACCGCGACTGACCCTGGCACTGGTACTGCTCTCGCTGAGCGCGGCCAGCGCCGCGCAGACCTCGACGCTGCCGGAGTGGGACAAGCTCACCCCGCAGCAGCGCGATGCGCTGATCGCGCCGGTGCGCGACCGCTGGAACGACGCGCCGCCGCCACAGCGCGAACGCATGCTGCAGCATGGCCAGCGTTGGCAGAGCATGACCCCGGAACAGCGCGAGCTGGCGCGGCGCGGCCGCCACCGTTTCGAGAACATGAGTCCGGAGCAGCGCGAGCAGGCCCGCGCGCTGTTCGCGCAGATGCGCGGCATGACCCCGGCCCAGCGCGATGCGCTGCGTGAGCGCTGGGGCAGCATGAGCCCGGAGCAGCGGCAGGAATGGCTGAAGGCCAATCCGGTCAAGGACCTGCCGCCGCGGTAGCGCCACGCCCTGCGTGGCGGCGCGATATCAGTTCGCAATCCAGCGCGTTTTCGCCAGCAGCTCATCGTCCCAATCAAACGCCACCGCGCCATCCTTCAGGAACAGCGCGACGAAGTTGTAAAGGTTGCGCGCATACATCTCACTGGCGTGCACCGCGCCCTGGCTGGCCAGGTTGAGCGGGCCGTCCACGGTGACGCCGCCGACGTCGACGGTTTCGCCCGGCCGGGTGGCCTCGCAGTTGCCGCCGGTTTCAGCCGCCAGGTCCACGACCACGCTGCCTGGGCGCATGCGCTGCACCATCGCGCTGGTGACGATCTTCGGCGCGGGGCGGCCGGGCACGGCGGCGGTACAGATCACCACATCGACCAACCGCAGGTGCTCGCCCAGCCGGCGCTGCTGCTCGGCCCGCTCGTCGTCGGTCAACGGACGGGCGTAACCGCCCTCGCCCGCCGCGCTGACGCCAAGGTCAAGGAACTTGCCGCCGAGCGATTCAATCTGTTCGCGGGTTTCGGGGCGCACATCGAAGCCCTCCACCTGCGCCCCAAGCCGGCGCGCGGTGGCAATGGCCTGCAGGCCGGCTACGCCGGCGCCCACCACCAGCACGCGCGACGGCCGGATGGTGCCGGCGGCGGTGGTCAGCATGGGGAAGAAGCGCGGCGCCAGCTGGGCAGCAATCAGGGTGGCCTTGTAGCCGGCCATGCCGGCCTGCGAACTGAGCACGTCCATGGACTGTGCACGGGTGGTACGCGGCAGGCGCTCCAAGGGAAATGCCTGCAGCCCACGTGACTGGATCACGCCGGCGCGTTCGTCATCGGCCTGCGGGTGCAGCATGCCGACCAGGCCGGCACCGGATTTGAGCTGGCGCAGCCGCGCGGTTTCCGGCGGCTGCACGCACAGCACGATGTCGGCCTGGCCCAGGCGGGTGTCATCGGCGAGCTGCGCGCCGACATCCAGGTAGGCCTGGTCGGTAAAGCCGGCGCGCGTGCCGGCGCCCGGTTCGATCCACACGGCAGCGCCCAGCGCGATGTACTTGCGCGCCGTTTCCGGCGTCAGCGCCACGCGGCGTTCGCCCTGCGCGTGTTCCTTGACCCCCAACACCTCGACAGCCATGCATGTCCCCGAGCAGCGGTAAGTGGTGGGATCGTAACCCGATTGGCTGGTTTGGATGTCTTTCCGCTGGAAGCGCTGCCTTGAATCCGATGTCGCTTGGGTGCCGGCCGTTGGCCGGCAGCTTCATGCATTCAGGCGGACAGCCATTGCCTGACGGGTTATCGCGCAGGGCCGGCGGGTGCGGGGGTACGGGGGGCGCCGTGAACCCATCCATGGGGGCTCTTGCGAAACATCCATGTTTCGCAAAGCCCCCGTACCCCCGCACCCGCCGACCCTCCCGAATTCGGTCGGTGGCCATGGAAGATCAAACGCAGTTCCGATCATTTCCATGCGTTACCGCGCGCGGGCGTTACAACGGCAGTCGTTTGGGAACCGACCCTACCCTGCCCCATGTGATCCGCGTAGAGCCACGCCCTGCGTGGCTGATTTTTCCAGCCGCACGCGATCCACCATCGAGGGGAGGCCGGCGGGCAGCCCCTGTAGGGACTGTCAAAAACATGGATGTTTTTGCCAAGCCCCCAAGGGTGAAGGCGCACTGCTTGCGAGGCACTGCCTCGCGTGCGACTGAACGCCCAGCCGCTGGCGGCTGGGCCGGGGCCCGGAGGGCGGTTTACGGCGTGTCCCGTAAGGGGCTGCCCGTCGGCCTCCCCAGCACGTAGCAGCCGAAACGCCGCAGTTGACGTTGACGTTGACGTTGACGTTGAACGCAACCTCAGTGAACCGTAGCGCCCTTGGTGTCCAGGCGATCGATCACGCCCTGCATGGCGCTGTCGAAGGCGCCATCGTCGATGTGCGCGCGCAGGCGGCCGAGGCGCACCATGACCGCCAGTTCTTCCGGCGAGGCCACGCAGAAACGCACGCCGCGTCGGTTCACGAACAGCAGGCGCTGCGAGATCGGGCTGATCCAGGACAGTTTGCCGGCCTGGACTTTGCCGTCCTTGTCGACGAAATCGAGCCAGCTGCCGATTTCCAGGCCGCGGAAACGGTCGGCATCGGCATTGTCGAAATCGGTGACGTCGACCTTGCTGCCCAGCTCCACGCCTGCACTGTCCGCAGCCGGCGGCGTCGGCAGGACCACCTGCGGCAGCTCCGGCAGCGCGCGTTCCAGTTCCGGGCGCGATTCGGCAATGGACTGCAGCGTGTCATGCAGCGAATCGATCGCCGCGTTGGCGCCATCGGCGTGTACGCCGACACTGGCAAACACCTTGCGCAGCACCGGGTGCCATGCCTGCAGCCACGGCTTGCCGACGATCTGGCGCCGGGCTTCGGACACTTCTTCCAGGATCCCGTCGGCCAACGCGAGCGCCTCGCTCACCGAAGGGCCGTCGTCGCCTTCGCGCAGCACCGCCAGGGTGAGATGGTGCTGCCACGGCTGCCGCAGGAATTCGCCGATGGCCTGCGGCAATGCCGTATCGGCGATCCGCCAGTCCAGTTCGGATGCCGCGCGGGTGCGCGCCACTTCCAGCTTTTCCTGGCCGCGCTGGGTCTCGGCCGCGCGGCGCTCGGCGATTTCGATGCGGCGGCGGTGCTGGGCCAGGAAGTCGCGGAATTCTTCTTCCAACGTCAGGAAGATGGCCAGGTTCTCGTTGAACTCGGCCACCAGCCGCTCGATGATTTCCTCGACCTTGCCCATCAGCACGCGCTCGGCCTGGCTCTCGCCGGTGTTGCCTTCGCAGGCCTCGGCCAGCGAGTTGAGCAGCTTGCGCGCCGGGTGGGTCTTCTGCACGAACATGCGGCGGTCGAGCATGGCCACCTTCACGAAGGGCACCACCAGCCGGCCGATCAGCTCGCGCGAGCGACCTTCCAGGTCGCGCTCGTCCAGCATTACATCGAACAGCATGCCCACCAGGTCGATCGCATCTTCATCCTGCGGGTCCAGGCGCGCCTGCGCCGGGTCCACGCCGAGCCGGGTTGCCCCGGACAGCACTTCGCTCTTCAGCCGCTGGGCCAGCGATTCGCCGTCTTCGCCGATCGCCGCGCGCAGGGTCGCGCTCGGCGTGGCCTGCAGCAGCGACAGCACCGACATCATTTCGCGCTGGCTCAGTGGGCGCTGTTGCCCCACCGCCACGCTGGCGGCGGAGGTCGCGTCTTCGCGGACATGCCGGGTCTGCTGCAGCAGCTCGTGCAGCGCTTCCAGCAACATGCCCTGGTTTCCGCTCATCCCGTCCGGGCCTTCGGCTGCATGGTCATGCGCGGCCTGCGCCGACTGCATGCGGCCACGGCTGGCCGCCCAGCGGTCGGCGAAGCGCCGTGCCCAGGCCGGGGCCGCACCGTCGTCGGCTACGCCGCTTTCGGTTTCCAAGGCCTGGACCAGCTCGTCCAGCTCCTGCCGGGGCGTGGGCGGACGCGGCGCGGCGCGGCGCGGGGCGGCCATCTGCGGCATCACACCGGCAGCGGCCAGTTGTTCGTCGAGTTTCTCGTAACGCTTGCCGATCGGCGCGTGCAGGTCGCGCTCGCACAGTTTGATCAGCACCAGGCGCACTTCCGGCGCCAGTTCACAGTCTGCGAAGGCCTCGTGGATGGCCACGCCGATGTGCTCGGGGCTGATCGGGTTGCTGTCGGCGTTCAGTTCCAGCCCGCCGGCGATCCAGCCCAGGCGGCGGTCAAGCCGGCCCAGTACCGGCTTCCAGTCGCGCAGCAGCACGGTGGCGAAGTTGCGCACCGCCAGCCGCGATTCCAGCACGTGCTCGGGAACCAGGCTCAGCCCTTCCCCGCCCGCGCCGGCCAGCGTGGCTTCGGCCGACAGCGGCTCGGCGTGTTCCAGCGCATCCCAGGCCCTGGCCAGGTGCTCACGGAAACCGGCCACGATGTCTTCACGGCGCCGACGCAGTTCACGCATGCCATCGAGGAACAGCAGCTGCGACGCGCCAGCGGTGCCGGCACGGTCGAACAGCACGTCGTCGAAGCGGGCGATCACGGTCGCGAACGACTCGGCCAGGCCCGGCAGGGCGGCCTCGCGTGCAAGCTTCAACAGCGCCGGGTCGCGACCCTGCTGTCCCGATACGTTGGGCGTGGCGATCATGCGAAAAGGCTCCCCACCCTCGCTGGTACAGAATGCAGCATGGATACAACAGGCACGGGCGTCCCCAAGACACCAGCACACGGATGGTAGGACGCCCCACCGGTCAGGGACAGTGAAACAGTCCGCACTTTGAACCTCATGACCCGGGTGCCGGCAGGCCTTGTATCGTAAGGCCAGCGCGGGTGGGAAGCGAGTACAGAGACGTGAAGGAGTGCCATTAATTAAGTGAGGTTCATCACGTTTTGTCGCAAATGGGCAGGAGATCGCCGGAAGACGGGTCACAAACTGCCCCGACTATAATCTGAGCCACCCCGATGCCCGACAGAGACCCCATGCTCGACTCCCCTGCGCTGCAAGCCCTGGACGCCCGCCGTTCGGTTCCCGCCCTGCAACTGGGCGCGCCCGGACCGGACCCGGCCACCCTGCAGCGGATGCTGGCCTCGGCCGTGCGCGTGCCGGACCACGGCAAGCGGGTGCCCTACCGCTTCCTGCGCATCGCCGGCGATGCGCGCCTGCAGCTGGGTGAGTTCCTGGCCCGGCGCAGCCGCGAGCGCGACCCCACTGCCTCCGACGCACAGGTCGAGAAGGACCGGCTGCGCTTTTCGCATGCGCCGCTGATCATCACCGTCATCGCCGCGCCTACGCCCAGCCCGAAGGTACCCGAGCTGGAGCAGCTGATGACCGCCGGCTGCGTCTGCTTCGCGCTTTTGCAGGCCGCGCAGGCGCTGGGCTTTGGCGCCCAGTGGCTGACCGCCTGGATGGCGTTCGACCCGGCCGTGCATGCCCACCTGGGCCTGGCCGAGCATGAGCAGATCGTGGGTTTCATCCATATCGGCACCCCGAAGACCGCCGTGCCCGAACGCGAGCGCCCTGATCCGGCCGCGTTGCTGCAGGACTGGGTGGGCTGAGTGCACACGCCTCTCTACCTGGTGGATGCCAGCCTGTACGTGTTCCGGGCCTGGCATTCGATGCCCGATGAATTCCAGGACCAGCAGGGCTGGCCGACCAACGCGGTGCATGGCTTTGCCCGCTTCCTGCTCGACCTGCTGGAGCGCGAGCGCCCGCAGCACATCGCCATTGCCTTCGACGAGGCGCTGGACAGCTGCTTCCGCCACACCCTCTACGCTGCCTACAAGGCCAACCGCGATCCGGCGCCCGACGCGCTGCGCCGCCAGTTCGCGCACTGCAAGGCGCTGTGCAGCGCGCTGGGCCTGACCGTGCTGGCCCACCACGAATACGAGGCCGACGACCTGATCGGCAGCGCGCTGCATGCGCGCCGCCCGGCCGGCATGCGCGGGGTGATCATCTCGGCCGACAAGGACCTGTCGCAGCTGCTGTTCGAGCATGACGAGCAATGGGATTACGCCCGCAACCAGCGCTGGGGCATGGCCGGGGTCAAGGCCCGCCATGGCGTGCATGCGCACCAGATTGCCGATTACCTGGCACTGTGCGGCGATGCGGTCGACAACATTCCCGGGGTGAGCGGCGTCGGCGCCAAGTCGGCCGCCGTGCTGCTGGCCCATTTCGGCAGCCTGGACATCCTGTACGAGCGGCTGGACGAAGTGCCGTTCCTGCGCCTGCGCGGCGCCGCCCAGATGGCCGTGCGGCTGCGCGAGCAGCGCGAGCATGCGCTGCTGTGGCGGCAGCTCACCACCATCGCGCTGGATGCACCGCTGGATGCGGCGCAGGCGGATTTCAGCCGTTCCAGCGCCGACCCGCAGATGCTGCAGGGCCTGTGCGAGGCGCTGCGCTTTGGTCCGCTGACCCGGCGCCGGCTGTTCAACGCTGCCGGCATTCCCGATATTTCCCCTCCCGCAAGCGAGTTCGCATGAGCCCCAACACGCAAGCCCCGAAGGTCGTCTACGAAGGCAAGTACCAGCGCATGGTCGTGCGCGGCTCGTGGGAGTACAGCGAACGCACCCACGCCGGCGGACTGGCCGCGATCATCATCGCCGTCACCCCCGACGACAACGTGCTGTTCGTCGAGCAGTTCCGCGTACCGCTGCAGGCCAAGACGATCGAGATGCCGGCCGGCCTGGTCGGCGATATCGACGCGGGAGAATCGATTGAAGACTCCGCCGTGCGCGAGCTGGAAGAAGAAACCGGCTGGACCGCCGGGCATGCCGAAGTGTTGATGATCGGCCCGACCTCCTCCGGTGCCAGCAGCGAGAAAATCGCTTTCGTGCGCGCCACCGGCCTGCGCAGGGTCGGCGAAGGCGGCGGCGATGCCAGCGAGGACATCACCGTGCATGAGGTGCCGCGCGCCCGCGCGGCGGCCTGGCTGGTGGAGAAGATGGGCCAGGGCTACCAGCTGGACGCGAAGTTGTGGGCTGGGCTGTGGATGATCGAGCACCACCTGGATGGGACCGCACGTGGCTGATTCCCGCGCGCTTCCGCTGGCGGCCACACCCCTGCTTGGCGCGGAAGATCCGGCACCGTTCACCGTGCTGCATCCGGCCGGGCGTTCGCCGTATGTGCTGATCACCGACCACGCCGGCCAGCAGGTGCCGGAGGTGCTGGCGGACCTGGGGCTGCCGCAGGTCGAGCGCGACCGCCATATCGGCTGGGACATCGGCATTGCCGGGGTCACCCGCGAACTGGCGCAGTTGCTCGACGCGTGGGCGATCACCCAGACCTATTCGCGGCTGGTGATCGACTGCAACCGTCCGTTGGCGTCGCCGACACTGATTCCCGAGGTCAGCGACCATACCGTGGTGCCGGGCAACGCCGGGCTGTCGGCCGCGCAGCGGCAGCAGCGCATCGATGCAATCCACGCCCCCTACCATGCACGCATTGCCGCCGAGCTGGATGCACGCGCCGGGCAGCAGCGCCCGACGTTGCTGGTGATGATGCACAGCTTCACCCCGCGCATGAACGGTGCGGACCGGCCGTGGCATGCCGGGGTGCTGTACCACCAGGACACGCGCCTGGCGCATGCGCTGCTGCAGGCACTGCGCGACGAAGGCGACCTGGTGGTGGGCGACAACGAACCGTATTCGGTCAGCAGCACCAGCGATTACGCGGTGCCGGTGCATGGCGAAGGCCGCGGGCTGCTGCACGTTGAGCTGGAAATCCGCCAGGACCTGATCGCCGATGCCGCCGGTCAGCGCGCGTGGGCCGAACGCCTGGCGCGGGTGTTCACCGCGCTGGACGTTACGGCGCGACCAACTCCGTAACCGGCACGGCGGCGCCGGTTTTCTCCGGGCGCAGCCACAGCGCTACGGCCACGCCCAGCAACGCGAACAGCGCCGCGCCGTACTGTGCATGGACCAGCCCCTGCAGTGCGTCGGGGCTGGTTCCCAGCGCGCTGGTGCTGCGGTCCGCATTGGCCAGCATCACCAGCAGCGCCAGGCCCAGCGCGCCCCCGATCTGCTGCGCGGTGGCGGCCATGCCCGAGGCCACGCCCTGCTGCGCGGCCGGCACGCCCTGCCCGGCCACGATCCACATCGCGGTCCAGGTCATGCCCTGGCCGATGCTCAGCACCACGATCCCCGGCAGCAGCGCCCAGTAAGTGGCGCCATAGGGCAGCGCCACCGCCACCGCGCCGATGCCGGTCGCGCCGGCGGCCATGCCCAGCGCCAGCACCTGGCGCGGGGAACGCCGGCGCAGCATCCGCTCGCTGATGCGGATGCCGAACGTGCACACCAGCGTGGGTGGCAGGAAGGCCAGCCCGGCCTGCAGCGCGCTCCAGCCGTAGCCATCCTGGAAGTACAGCGCCAGGAAGTAGTACTGCACGCCGAAGCTGCTCATGAACACCATCGTCAACAGCATGGCGGCGCGCAGGCTGCGCAGGCGCAGCAGCGAAAACTGCATCAACGGGTCGCGGCTGCGCTGTTCGATCACCACGAAGGCGGCCAGCAGCGCCGCGGAGGCCAACAGGCAGCCCAGCGTGCGCGGCGCGGCCCAGCCCCACTCCGGCGCCTGCACCAGCGTGGTCACCAGCAGGCTGCCGCCCAGGGTGACGGTCAGGCAGCCGGCCAGGTCGAACGAGCGGCCGCGCAGCACCGCCGCGTCGCGCGGCAGCCACCAGCCTGCCAGCAGCGCGCAGGCACTGGCGACGGGCACGATCACCAGCAGCACCGACGACCAGCCGAAGCTCTGGGTGAGCACGCCACCGAGCAGCGTACCCAGCGCCAGGCCGCCGGCGCTGGCCATCGACCAGATCGCCAGCGCCCGGTTGCGCGCTGCCCCTTCGGCGTAGAGCGTGCTGATCAACGACAACGTGGCCGGAAACAGCAGCGCTGCGCCGATGCCCTGCACGGCGCGTGCGGCGATCAACACCCCGCCGCTGCTGCTGAGCCCACCCACCAGCGAGGCCAGGGCGAACAGCGCCATGCCGCTGCGATAGACCCGGCGCCGGCCGATCAGGTCGGCGGCGCGACCGCCCAGCAGCAGGCAGCCGCCGAAGGCCACGGTGTAGGCGCTGACGATCCACTGCAGCTGCTGGGCGTTGATGCCCAGCTGCACGCCCATCTCATGCAGGGCCACGAAAATGATGGTGGCGTCCAGCGCGATGATCAGCTGCGCCATGGCCAGCAGGGTCAACGCCAGGCGAGGCGGGAAAGCAGGTGCGGTGTGGGTCATGCCGGTGGGTACGAGGGGGAGGCGGGCAGTCTCATTGATGACGTCGAACAAATAAACCCGGATACTTCGATTTCTGTCATGCATTTTCGCATTAATCGGACGTCGCCATGGATCTCAATGCGGTGCGCATGCTGGTGCAGGTGGCCGAAGCCCGCAGTTTCACCGCGGCCGCCGGGCAGCTGGGCATCAGCCAGTCGGGGTTGTCGCGCGCGATCGGCCGGCTGGAAAGCGAGCTGGGCGTGCGCCTGCTCCAGCGCACCACCCGCGCGGTCAGCCTGACCCCGGATGGACGCCAGTTCGTGGAGCACTGCACGCCCCTGTTGTGCGGGCTGGAGGATGCCGAACGCCGGCTGGGCGACCGCCCCTGCACGCCCTCGGGTGTGCTCAAGCTGACCGCACCGTCGATGTTCGGGCGCAAGGTGCTGGTGCCGTTGACCGGGCAGCTGATGGCCCGCTACCCGCAGCTGCAGTTCGAGCTGGTGCTCAACGACCGCTTGGTGGACCTGGTCGAAGAAGGCTTCGACGCCGCCCTGCGTACCGGCCCGATCAGCGACGTGCGCATGGTGGCGCGGCCGCTGCGGCCGCTGCGTTGGGTAACCGTGGCCTCACCCGGCTACATCGCCCGGCATGGCGCGCCGGAAAGCGTCGACGCGCTGCAGGACCACACCTGCCTGGCGGTGCGCAACCTGCGCAGCGGACGGCTGGTGGACTGGCAGTTCCGCGACGGCGATGGGCTGCGCGACGTCACCGCACCGGCGCGGATGGTGTTCGACAGCGGCGATCCACTGGTGGAAGGCGCGCTGGCCGGGGTCGGCATCGTACAGGTGATGGATTTCGCAGTGGCCGATGCGTTGGCCGACGGCCGCCTGGTGCGCGTGCTGGAACCCTTCGAGGGCCGCACGCGGGCGTTGTCGCTGGTCTATCCGCCGTCGCGGCAGGCCTCGCCGAAATTGAAGGTGCTGGCCGACGCGTTGTCCGCCGGCACCTGGTGACCGCCGGCCACGACCCACGGTCGTGGCCTACCCTTCCGCCCCGGCAGGTGGCTGGGTACGTGGATCAGGCCGCGAAACCATCCGTCGCGCGCACCAGCGCATCGATGTTCTCTGCCTCGAACGCGGAATGACCCGATGCCGGGCTGATCTCGAGCGTGGATTTCGGCCAGGCCTTGTGCAGCTCCCACGCATTCTGCAGCGGGCACACCACGTCGTAACGGCCGTGCACGATCACGCCCGGGATGTCGGCGATGCGGTGCGCGTCGCGCAGCAGCTGTTCTTCGACCTCGAAGAAACCGCCGTTGACGAAGTAGTGGTTCTCGATGCGCGCGAATGCCAGCGCGAAGCGCGGGTCTTCATGGCTGTTCACGAAGTCGGCATCCACGTGCAGGAAGCTGGTCGCCCCTTCCCACACGCTCCACGCCTTGGCCGCGGCCAGGCGGGTGGCTTCATCGTCGCTGGTGAGGCGGCGGTGGAAGGCGGAAATAAGGTCGTGCCGTTCCACCGCCGGGATCGGCGCCAGGTAGTGTTCCCACGCATCGGGGAACAGGCGGTTGGCACCTTCCTGGTAGAACCATTCCAGTTCCCAGCGGCGCAGCATGAAGATGCCACGCAGCACCAGCTCGGTGACCTGCTGCGGGTGGGTCTGGGCATAGGCCAGCGCCAGGGTCGAACCCCAGCTGCCGCCGAAGACCTGCCAGCGTTCTACCTTCAGGTGCTCGCGCAGCTTCTCGATATCGGCCACCAGGTCCCACGTGGTGTTGTCCACCAGGTCGGCGTGCGGAGTGGAACGGCCAGCACCGCGCTGGTCGAACAGGATGATGCGGTACTTGGCCGGATCGTGGAACTGGCGCATCTTGTCACTGCAGCCGCCGCCGGGGCCGCCGTGCAGCATCACCACCGGCTTGCCCTGCGGATTGCCGCACTGTTCGAAATACAGCGTGTGGCGGTCGTCGACCTTCAGGCTGCCAACGTCGTAGGGGGTGATGGCCGGGTACAGCGTGCGCATGGGTGGAGCTCCAGTGGAATCACGGTCGCTCATTCTACCGCTGGGTGGTGGGCGACCGTCCCAGGCTCACCCGGTCGCGCTGCTCCAGGTCCAGCGCGGTTTCCACCTCGACGAATCCGGCGTCCTCCAGCAGCGCGCGGATCGCGTCGCCCTGGTCCCACCCATGTTCCATCAACAGCCAGCCGCCTGGCAGCAGATGCGCGGGCGCGCCGGCGATGATCAGGCGGATGTCGTCCAGCCCGTCGTGGCCAGACGCCAGTGCGGTGGCCGGTTCGAAGCGCAGGTCGCCCTGGGCCAGGTGCGGGTCGTCGCTGGCGATGTACGGCGGGTTGCTGGCGATCAGGTCGAAGCGCTCTTCGGCCAAGGGTGCATGCCAGGATCCCTGCCGGAACGCGACGTTGGCCAGCCCATGCTGGCGGGCATTGCCGGCAGCGACGGCAAGGGCATCGGCGCTCATGTCCGTTGCCACGATCTGCGCCAGCGGGCGTTCACTGGCCAGGGCCAGCGCAATGGCACCGCTGCCGGTGCCCAGGTCGGCGATCCGCAGCGGCATGCCCTCCGGCAGCCGCTCCAGGGCCAGTTCGACCAGCCGTTCGGTCTCCGGGCGCGGAATCAAGGTGGCCGGGCTGACCGCCAGGTCCAGGGTCCAGAAGCCGCGCCGGCCCAGCAGGTAGGCCACCGGCGCACCGGCAATGCGACGCTGCAGCAGGGCCGCGAACGCATCCGCCGTTGCCGGGTCGAGCAGGTCGGTGGCATGCGCGAACAGCCAGCCGCGCTCACGCCCCAACACATGCAGCAGCAGCATTTCGGCTTCATGCCGGCCTTCCACCCCAGGCAGCATGCGGGCGGCGGCGGCAAGCAGCTGGCGGATCTCCTGTGGGGCGGCGGTCATGGCGGGCCTGGGCGTCGGTGGGGGCGCAGTGTAGGCCAATGGCGGCACGGGCCGGCCGCCGCGACCAGTTGTCGCAGCCACCTCGCGACGCTGAAAGGCGGTTCAGGCACCGCGACCGGCGGATAACCTGCGGCTATCACCGCGCGGCGCGAGGAAATGATGAAAATCCTTTCCACACAATGGGCTACGAATGAATAGCGGCCCGCGTTCACTCGGGAATCAGGCCGTTTCGATAGACTGTATCTATCGTATTGATGAAATCAATGCATTTTCCTTATCGAAACCCAGCCGGTACTCTGTGTTGGCTGATTCACCCATCCCCTTCACCACGAGGAATATCGATGTCGCTCATCAACACCCAGATCAAGCCGTTCGAAGCCAACGCCTATCAGAATGGCGAATTCATCAAGGTGTCGGACAGCACCCTGAAGGGCCAGTGGTCGGTCCTGATCTTCATGCCGGCCGCCTTCACCTTCAACTGCCCGACCGAGATTGAAGACGCCGCCGATCATTACGCCGAGTTCCAGAAGGCCGGTGCCGAGGTGTACATCGTCACCACCGACACCCACTTCTCGCACAAGGTGTGGCACGAAACCTCGCCGGCCGTCGGCAAGGCCCAGTTCCCGCTGGTCGGCGACCCGACCCACCAGCTGACCAACGCCTTCGGCGTGCACATTGCCGAAGAAGGCCTGGCCCTGCGCGGCACGTTCATCATCAACCCGGAAGGCGTGATCAAGACCCTGGAGATCCACTCCAACGAGATCGCCCGTGACGTCTCCGAGACCCTGCGCAAGCTGAAGGCTGCCCAGTTCACCGCCGCCAACCCGAACCAGGTGTGCCCGGCCAAGTGGAAGGAAGGCGAGAAGACCCTGACCCCGTCGCTGGACCTGGTCGGCAAGATCTAAGCAACGCCTCATCCCCATTCCCGTTGCGACGGGAGTGGGGGTGAATCCAAGCCGGTGCGCCCGCGCCCGCTTCGGTTCACCCCTACGCCGCCCAGATGTACCGTAGTGGTACGTCGACGTAGTTCCTTTGCCTGAATCAAGGAGTTTTTCGATGTTGGATGCCAACCTCCAGTCCCAGCTGAAGACCTACCTGGAACGCGTCACCCGGCCGATCCAGATCACCGCGCACGCCGACGACGGCGCCAAGTCGCAGGAGATGCTGGAGCTGCTGGAAACCTTGGTCAGCCTGTCCAGCCAGATCACCCTCGACGTGCGCCGCGACGGCGCCGAGCGCACCCCCTCCTTCGCGCTGACCACGCCGGGCCAGGACATCCACCTGGCCTTCGCCGGCCTGCCGATGGGCCACGAATTCACCTCGCTGGTGCTGGCGCTGCTGCAGGTCGGCGGCCACCCCTCCAAGGCAACGGCCGAGGTGATCGAGCAGGTGCAGGGGCTGGAAGGCGAGTACCGGTTCGAGACCTACTTCTCGCTGTCCTGCCAGAACTGCCCGGACGTGGTCCAGGCACTCAACCTGGCGGCGGTGCTGAACCCGCGCATCCAGCACGTGGCGATCGACGGTGGCCTGTTCCCGACCGAGGTCGAAGCACGCCAGATCATGTCCGTGCCCACCGTGTACCTCAACGGCGAAGTGTTCGACCAGGGCCGCATGAGCCTGGAGCAGATCGTGGCCAAGCTGGACACCGGTTCGGCCAAGCGCGATGCGGCGAAGATCGCCGCGAAGGCGCCGTACGACGTGCTGGTCATTGGCGGCGGCCCGGCCGGCGCCGCTGCGGCGATCTACGCCGCCCGCAAGGGCATCCGTACCGGCGTGGCAGCCGAGCGTTTCGGTGGCCAGGTGCTGGACACCATGGCGATCGAGAACTTCATCTCGGTCAAGGAAACCGAAGGCCCGAAGCTGGCCATGGCACTGGAACAGCACGTGCGCGAGTACGACGTGGACATCATGAACCTGCAGCGCGCCAGCGGCCTGGTGCCGGCCGGCGACGATGGCCTGGTCGAGATCAAGCTGGAGAACGGCGCATCGCTGAAGTCGCGCTCGGTGATCCTGTCCACCGGTGCGCGCTGGCGCCAGATGAACGTGCCCGGCGAAGACCAGTACCGCAACAAGGGCGTGGCCTACTGCCCGCATTGCGACGGCCCGTTGTTCAAGGGCAAGCGCGTGGCGGTGATCGGCGGCGGCAATTCCGGGGTGGAAGCGGCGATCGACCTGGCCGGCATCGTGACGCATGTGACCCTTCTGGAGTTCGACGACAAACTCCGTGCCGATGAAGTCCTGCAGAAGAAGCTGCGCAGCCTGGGCAATGTCACCATCATCACCAGCGCGCTCACCCAGGAAGTGCTGGGCGATGGTCAAAAGGTGAACGGCCTGGTCTACAAGGACCGCGTGGGTGGCGACGCCCACCGGGTCGAGCTGGAAGGCATCTTCGTGCAGATCGGGCTGCTGCCCAATACGGAGTGGCTGAAGGACGCGGTGGCGCTGTCGCCGCGCGGCGAAGTGGTCATTGACGACCGCGGCCAGACCAGTGTTCCGGGCGTGTTCGCCGCGGGAGATTGCACAACCGTACCCTACAAGCAGATCATCATCGCCATGGGCGCCGGTTCGACGGCCGCGCTGAGCGCTTTTGACCACCTGATCCGAACTACCGTTCCCAAGAGCAGCGGCGCCGTCGCCGAAGCTGCCTGAAACGTCCGGTTCCCCGCTTGCGGGGAACCTTTTTTACCTGCTGGGGAAACCACGCCATCGCCCGGTCCATTACCGTCTAGAGGTACAAGGAAATGAACCTACGTGATCTGAAATATCTGGTGGCGTTGGCTGACCATCGCCACTTTGGTCGCGCGGCGGCGTCCTGCTTCGTCAGCCAGCCCACGCTCTCGACCCAGATCCGCAAGCTCGAGGATGAGCTGGGCCTGCCGCTGGTGGAACGTTCCCCGCGCAAGGTGATGCTGACCCCGGCCGGGCTGGAAGCGGCCGCCCGCGCGCGCTCGATCATGGGCGAAATCGAACAATTGAAAGAAGCGGCACGGCGCAGCCGCGACCCGGAAGCGGGCACGGTCCGGCTGGGCATCTTCCCCACGCTGGGCCCCTACCTGCTGCCGCACGTCATCCCCAACATCCGCGGACGCTTCCCGCAGCTGGAACTGCTGCTGGTCGAAGAAAAAAGCGACGAACTCCTGCACCGGCTGCGCGACGGCCGGCTGGACGCGGCGCTGTTGGCACTGCCCCTGGACGACGACCAGCTGCACGCCGAGTTCCTGTTCGAGGAACCGTTCCTGTTGGCCGTCTCCGGCCAGCACCCGCTGGCGCGACGCCTGCACCTGGACGTGCAGGAACTGTCTTCGCAGAAGCTGCTGCTGCTTGAAGACGGGCACTGCCTGCGCGACCAGGCGCTGGCGGTGTGCCGGCTGTTCGGTGCCAACGAGAAATCCGAATTCCGCGCCACCAGCCTGGAGACGCTGCGCCAGATGGTCGCGGCCGACGTCGGCATCACCCTGCTGCCGACGCTGTCGGTGAAGCCGCCGGTGCCGCGCTCGGACAACATCCGTCTGCTCGACTTCGAAGGCGAAGACCGCCCCAGCCGGCGCATCGCGATGGCCTGGCGGCGCAGCTCGGCCATGACCGGGTTCCTGGAACAGCTGGCCGAGCAGTTCAAGCGGCTGCCGGAGGCATTGTTCATGCTGGACCCCGCCGATGGCGCCCCGGACCGGCCGCAGCCGCTGCAGGCGCGGGCCTGACGGTCACGCTGAACCGGCCATGCCGGGGCGCCCCGGGCCCGGGTCGCATCCGCTGCGGATAGGCAGCACAATAGGACAAGGCGGTGCCAGCAGGCGCCGCCTTTTGCTTGGGTCTTCCATAAACAAGGAGTTTCAGATGTCTACCGCCAGCGGCCTGCCGCCGTCCATCACCGTTTCCAGTCACGACATGGACCGCCTCGAGGCCATGCTCGACGGACCCACCGTCGCCAAGACGCCCGCGGCGCTGGCCCTGGCCGATGAGCTGAACCGTGCGACCGTCGTGGCGCCGGAACAGATGCCCGAAGGCGTGGTCATGATGCATTCGCGGGTGGAATGCGAAGATGAGCTGCACGGCGACAAGCACGAGCTGACGCTGGTGTACCCGCGCGAAGCCGATGTCGACCAGGGCAAGGTCTCCATCCTCGCACCGGTTGGTACCGCACTGCTGGGCCTGGCCGTTGGCCAGTCGATGGACTGGGATGCACCTGGCGGCCGCAAACTGCGCCTGCGGGTGAAGGCCGTCCACGCCCCCAAGATTTGATCGTCCCTGCCACGCACCGCGCAGGGCCCAGGTAACGTTCCAGGAGCCGCAATGAGCACCGCAACCCCGTCCAAACTTTCGCAGCTGCGCGACCTGTCCGTGGTCGTGGCCGATACCGGAGATTACGAGGCGATCAAGCGCCTGAAGCCGGTCGACTGCACGACCAATCCCACGCTGGTCAAGAAGGCACTCGACCTGCCGGTCTATGCCGAACTGATCGAGCGCGAACTGGCCTGGGGCCGTGAGCAGTCGGGCGAGCGCGAAACTGTCGTGCACGCCGTGGCCGACCGCCTCACCGTGGGCGTGGGCACGCTGCTGAGCACGCTGGTGCCGGGCCGTGTGTCCACCGAAGTCGACGCCGACCTGGCGCACGACACGGCGAGCACGGTGACCAAGGCGCGCCAGTTCATCGCCATGTACGAAGCGGCCGGCGTGCCGCGCAGCAAGGTGCTGATCAAGATCGCCGCCACCTGGGAAGGCGTGGAAGCCGCCCGCCAGCTGCAGGCCGAAGGCATCGACTGCAATCTGACCCTGATCTTCAACCCGACCCAGGCGCTGGCCTGCAGCGAGGCCGGCGCGTTCCTGATCTCCCCGTTCGTCGGCCGGATCCTGGACTGGTACGTGGCCAACGGCCAGGCCCCGGCCAACATCGACGCCGACCCGGGCGTGGTGTTCGTGCGGGGCGTGTACGCCGAGTTCAAGCGCCGCGGCTCGCCGACGGTGGTGATGGGCGCCTCGTTCCGTTCCACCGCGCAGATCGAAGCACTGGCCGGTTGCGACCGCCTGACCATCTCGCCGGACCTGCTGGAAAAGCTGGACGCCGACCACGGCGAGCTGCCGCGCAAGCTGGTGGCGGGTGCCCCCGAAGCGGTCACCGTCACCCCGATCGACGCCGCGACATTCGCCGCCGACCTGGCCGCCGACCCGATGGCCACCGAGAAGCTGGCCGCCGGCATCGACGCATTCGCCAAGGACCTCGAAGCGCTGCGCCAGACGATTCGCGAACGGCTGTAAGCCGTTCCTGCGTTCTCGAACGCAAAGACGGGACGGATGCAGCGAGTGCATCCGTCCCGTTTGTTTTTGGGTTTCCGCGAACGGCTGGACCTGGGACCGGTAGCGTCGGTTCCCGAACGACGGCACGGAACGCCACCACGCCCGGTAACGCATGAAAATGATCGGCACCGCCGTTGGATCTACCGTGGCCACCTACGCACCGTCGGGGGTCGGCGGGGGCGGGTTTGCGGGACCGTAGAGCGCCATGGATGGCGCGAACGAGCTTACATGGACGTACTTGCAGCGTGTCCCGCAAACCCGCACCCGCCGGCCCAGCTCAGACCATGCGATGTCCACCGGCTGTTCGCCAAAACGCATGAAGGTGCCGGGCAAAGCCCGGCACCCCCGGCATCAAATGCAACCAGGAGCTGTTACGCCCCAACCCCGATCGGACAACTAACCCCGGTCCCACCAATCCCGCAATAGCCATTCGGATTCTTGGCCAGGTACTGCTGGTGGTAATCCTCAGCGTAGTAATACGTCGGCGCCGGGAATTCGATCTCGGTAGTGATCGCCCCCAGCCCAGCCTCGGTCAGCCGCTGCTGGTAGGCATCACGGCTGGCCAGAGCCGCATCGAACTGGGCTTGGGACGTGGCATGGACCGCCGAACGATACTGGGTGCCGGTATCGTTGCCCTGGCGCATGCCCTGGGTAGGGTCGTGGTTCTCCCAGAACACCTGCAGCAGCTCGCCCAGGCTGATGATTGCAGGGTCGAACACCACCTCCACGATCTCGGTGTGCCCGGTCAGGCCCGAGCAGACTTCCTCGTAGGTCGGGTTCGGGGTCACCCCGCCCGCATAGCCCACCGAGGTCGAGTACACCCCGGGCAGCGTCCAGAACTTGCGCTCCGCGCCCCAGAAGCAGCCCATGGCGAAGCGGATGCGCTCCAGCCCGGCGAAGCCGTCCTTGAGCGGATGGCTGTTCACATAGTGCTGGTTGTGCAGCGGCAACGGGTGCTCGCGGCCGGGCAGCGCCTCTTCCGGGCGCGGCAGGCGCTGCTTGAACGCCCCGATACCCAACAGGCCCTTGGCAATACCCAACATGGCGCTCTCCTAGGCCGGCAACAGGCCGGCGCTTTCGTCACCGTCGAATATGGGGTCGTCCTGCGGCCCGCCCAAGTCCAGCCCGGCCACGATCTGCTCCGCCTCCGGGCGGGCCAGGTCCGGAACGCAGACCCGCAGCACCCCGAACAGCGGCAGCTCGCCCATCCCGCCCAGCAGCGACTCACCGAAAACGAAGGCCGGAATCCCGGCCGCCTCCAGCGCGTGCTTGACCAGATGGGCGTCGAACAGGTTGTCGGCCTGGTAGATCACGTGCATGGGGCAGGCTCCTGGCGAGTTCGTGGCCAGCATACGCCGTCGGTATGAACACGTGGGCCGGGCTTTGCCGGGACCGGTCTGGGTGATAGCCCCCTGAGTCAGGGGGCGGCCGCGAAGCGGCGGGGGTATGGGTGCTGGTGAGAAGGGGCCCAAGGTTTGCGCAGCAATCCTTGGGGCGACAGCGCGCATGCGATGGCGCGTACCCCGACCAACGGTCGGCACCTACCGTCTAACGCGTCCCGGGGGGACGCGTTAGACTGGCAATCTTTCTGCCTTCTGCCTGCGCATCATGTCCGAGCCTACTGCCACCCCTACCGACGCCCTTCCGGAAACCCACGAAAAGCGGGATTTCATCCGTCAGATCGTCCGCGAGGACCTGGCCGCCGGCAAGCATGCCGCGATCAAGACGCGCTTCCCGCCCGAGCCCAACGGCTACCTGCACATCGGCCATGCCAAGTCGATCTGCCTGAACTTCGGCATCGCCGGTGAGTTCGCCGGCGTCTGCAACCTGCGCTTCGACGATACCAACCCGGCCAAGGAAGACCCCGAGTACGTGGCCGCCATCCAGGATGACGTGCGCTGGCTGGGCTTCGAATGGAACGAACTGCGGCATGCCTCCGATTACTTCGACGCCTACTACCTGGCCGCCGAAAAGCTGATCCGCGACGGCAAGGCCTATGTCTGCGACCTCTCGGCCGAGGAAGTGCGCGCCTACCGCGGCACCCTGACCGAACCCGGCCGCCCCTCGCCCTGGCGCGACCGCAGCGTGGACGAAAACCTGGACCTGTTCCGCCGCATGCGCGCCGGTGAGTTCCCCGACGGCGCGCGCACCGTGCGCGCCAAGATCGACATGGCCAGCGGCAACATCAACCTGCGCGATCCCGCGCTGTACCGCATCAAGCACGTCGAGCACCAGAACACCGGCAACGCCTGGCCGATCTACCCGATGTACGACTTCGCCCATGCCCTGGGCGATTCCATCGAAGGCATCACCCACTCGCTGTGCACCCTGGAATTCGAAGACCACCGCCCGCTGTACGACTGGTGCGTGGACAACGTCGACTTCGCCCATGACGATGCGCTGACCGCGCCGCTGGTCGAACGCGGCCTGCCGCGCGAAGCTGCCAAGCCGCGCCAGATCGAATTCTCCCGTTTGAACATCAACTACACCGTGATGAGCAAGCGCAAGCTGATGGCGCTGGTCACCGAACAGCTCGTCGATGGCTGGGAAGACCCGCGCATGCCGACCCTGCAGGGCCTGCGCCGCCGTGGCTACACCCCGGCCGCGATGCGCCTGTTCGCCGAACGCGTGGGCATCAGCAAGCAGAACTCGATGATCGACTTCAGCGTGCTCGAAGGCGCGCTGCGCGAAGACCTCGACAGTGCCGCCGCGCGCCGCATGGCCGTGGTCGACCCGGTCAAGCTCGTGCTGACCAACCTGCCCGAGGGCCATGCCGAAACGCTGACCTTCGCCAACCACCCCAAGGACGACGCCTTCGGAACCCGCGAAGTGCCGTTCGCGCGCGAACTGTGGATCGAGCGCGAAGACTTCGCCGAGGTGCCGCCCAAGGGCTGGAAGCGACTGGTGCCCGGTGGCGAAGTGCGCCTGCGCGGCGCCGGCATCATCCGCTGCGATGAAGTGATCAAGGACGCCGACGGCACCATCACCGAACTGCGCGGCTGGCTGGATCCCGAATCGCGTCCCGGCATGGAAGGCGCCAACCGCAAGGTCAAGGGCACCATCCACTGGGTCAGCGCCGTGCACGCCGTGCCGGCCGAAATTCGCCTGTACGACCGCCTGTTCTCCGTGCCGAACCCGGACGATGAGTCCGAAGGCAAGACCTACCGCGACTACCTCAACCCCGAGTCGCGCCGCACCGTCACCGGCTACGTCGAACCGGCCGCGGCCACCGCCGCGCCTGAACAGTCGTTCCAGTTCGAGCGCACCGGCTACTTCGTCGCCGACCGCCGCGACCACACCGCCGCCGCCCCCGTGTTCAACCGCAGCGTCACCCTGCGCGATACCTGGTCGGCGTAAGCCCCACCGCATTCGAAAGGCCTGTCCCATGCTGTACGCGCAAGTCCACCTCACCCTGCCCGCCTGGATCCACGACCAGATCGACCTGGCCCGTGCGTATCCCGGCGATGCCGCCAAGGTCGCCCTGGCGATCGAACTGTCGCGGCTGAACGTCGAGGCGGAAACCGGTGGCCCGTTCGGCGCCGTGGTGTTTGGTCCGGACGACCGCGTCATCGCGGCCGGCGTCAACCGCGTGGTGCCGCACAGCACCTCGCTGGCGCATGCCGAGAACATGGCCTACATGCTGGCCCAGCAGCGCCTGCAGAGCCCGCGCCTGAACGACGTGCTGTCGCCGATCACCCTGGCCACCTCCTCGCAGCCGTGCTGCCAGTGCTACGGCGCCACCATCTGGGCCGGCATCGACCGGCTGCTGATCGGCGCCAGCGCGCAGGATGTGGAAGAACTCACCCCGTTCGATGAAGGTCCGCTGCCGGCCGACTGGATCGGCGAACTCAACAAGCGCGGCATCGAGGTCGTGCGCGACATCGAACGCGACGCGGCGCGCGCAGTGCTGCGCCAGTACGGGGAGATCAACGGTGCGCATTACTGATACCCACGCCATGGGCGTGCGTCGATGAGTGGCCTGCTGTGCCTGTGCCGGCAGGGTTTCGAGCCCGAACTGGCCGGTGAACTTGCCGAGCGTGCCGCCTACGCCAACATTGCCGGTTACGCCCGCACCCAGCGCAACGATGGCTACGTGCTGTTCGCCACCGACGAGGGCGCCGCGCTGTCCAAGGCATTGCCCTGGCGTTCGCTGATCTTCGCCCGCCAGAAGCTGGTGGTGCTGGCCGAGCTGCGCGAGCTGGATCCAACCGACCGGATCACCCCGATCCTGGCCGCGCTGGACGGCCAGCAACGCTTCGGCGACATGTGGGTGGAACATCCCGATTCGGACGAAGGCAAGCCGCTGGCCGGCCTGGCCCGCGCCTTCGGCAATGCCCTGCGCCCGGCGCTGCGCAAGGCCGGCCTGCTCACCGACAAGCCCAACACCAGCCTGCCACGCGTGCATGTCGTGTTCGTTGACGGTCGCCATGCATTTGTCTGCGTGGCCGATACCCGCGACAGCGCTCCCTGGGCACTGGGCATTCCACGCCTGAAGCTGCTGCCCGACGCGCCGTCGCGCTCGGCGCTGAAGCTGGACGAAGCGCTGCTGACCCTGATGAGCCCGGAAGAGCGCGAGCAGCTGGTCAAGCCCGGCATGCGCTCGGCCGACCTGGGCGCCGCGCCCGGCGGCTGGACCTGGGTGCTCACCCGCCAGCACATGCACGTGATCAGCGTGGACAACGGCCCGCTGCGCGAGCACGTGCTGGAAACCGGCCTGGTCGAACACCTGCGCGCCGATGGGTTCCACTGGCAGCCCGAGGCGCCGCTGGACTGGATGGTCTGCGACATGGTCGAGCAGCCGCGCCGCGTGGCCGAGCGCATGGCCACCTGGTTCCGCGAGGGCTGGTGCCGGCACGCGATCTTCAACCTCAAGCTGCCGATGAAGAAGCGCTGGGACGAAACCCGGCTGTGCCTGGAGCTGTTCGAAGCGCAGGCCGGGCGACCGCTCACCGTGCGCGCCAAGCAGCTCTACCACGACCGTGAGGAAATCACGGTACTGGCCTGGACCGGGCGATGAAGGACGCGCGGCAGCGCTGGCTGCTGCGCTGAGAAAGGCTCAGCCCTTGGCGGGCCCCCGGAAGTGCTGCAGGCTGCGGGTCAGTTCCAGCGCTTTGTTCAACTGACTCAGGCGGTCATTGTTCCAGCTGTCATGTGGCCCAGAGGCCAACCGGGCGGGACCGCGCTGGCGCTCGAGGTCGCGCTGCAGGGATTTGAGGCTGTTCAGCAGGAGCTTGGCCTGGCCCTCGGTCGGCGCGGCGGCGCCCTTGGAGCGGGCAAATTTGTCCAGGTTCACCTGCGCCCGAAGGCCATCCTCGCCCCGGCAGCCGATGCCGTACCGGTGGCACCTGTTGTTGATGTGCGTGATCAGTCCATTGAAATCCCTGGCGGCCGCCTCGGGATGGGCAACGATCGCGCGCACGGTCTTTTCAGCGTTGAACGACGCCGGCCGGAAAAGCTGGTTGAGAACCTTGGCAATGCTCATGATTCTTCCTCGGGAAAGGGAGCGACGCGCCCGCACCCGCTACGGTGGGACGCCTCCAGACCCGTTCAGTCTGCTGAAACGCAGGGGCCACCCACTTTCAAGAATCAATCATCCCGGGCTCGTCGCGCCAACGCGGGGGCCTCACCGCCGCACGCATCAGCCCTGGCGACGCCGGTTCAACGCGAGGCATTGCTTGACCGGGATACCCTGCTTGTGGGACAGCAACAGCTTCACGAAGTACTGGCAACTGTCGCGATCGCCGTCGTCCTGCCGCACGGCCGCCACCGTGTGGACCTCACCGCCGACCGCGCGGGCCTCGGGGCTGTCACGCAGCGGCTTCGAGGCCTCACCACGGTTGTGTATGGTGGTGAGCTGCACGCCGAGGCTGCCAGAGACGCCTCGCGGAGCGCGGCCGAACATGCGGTTCGCCGACGACGGCTGCTGGGGACGATCAAGGGGCGAAAGCGCCATGGGGGAGTTCCGGAAGATGGGAAGCGCGACGCGCTGTCGAGGCCGGACAGCGCCAGCCGCGCCGCAGTCTGCGCAGTGGCAGCCCAGCCCACTTCCAGATTTCGATCCCCCGAAACCTACAGCCCCGCCGCGCGCTTCCACAGTGCCGACACCAGTGGCGGCAGGCGGCCCACGCTGCCAAGCGCGCAACCACGCGCCAGGGTCAAATGCATCTCGTCGTTGGAGAAAATGGTGTTGATCGCGTCAAAGCCATAGGCCGACACCGTGTTCTCGCTGCGGCGTTCGCGCGCCCAGCGCTGCAGGCGGTCGGGCGAAGCCCAGTCCTGGCGTCGCTGCTGCGCACGCAGCACCGTGGCATGCAGCGCCGCCACATCGCGCAGGCCCAGGTTCACGCCCTGCCCGGCCAGCGGATGCACGACATGCGCGGCATCGCCCAGCGCCAGCACGCGGCCGGCCACGTAGGCACTGGCCAGCTGGCGGCGCAGCGGGAAGGCGGCGCGCCGCGAGGCCAGGGTCATCGCGCCCAGCCGGGCGCCGAAGGCGCGGGTCAGCTCGGCGTTGAAGGCGGCCTCGTCCAGCCCCAGCACGCGTTCGGCCTCCGCATCGGGGAGCGTCCACACGATGGAGCTGCGGTGCGTGCCGGCCGGCAGCACCGCCAGCGGCCCGGTGGTCAGGAAGCGCTGCCAGGCCGTGGCCTGGTTGTCCTGTTCGGTATCGATGTAGGCAACCACGCCGCGCTGCCCGTACTCCTGGCGGCTGACCTGCACGCCGGCCAGGCGGCGCAGGGTCGAGTCCGCGCCGTCGGCGGCGATGGCCAGCGCGGCGTCCAGCCGGCGCCCGTCCTCCAGCCGCACGCGCACGCCGTCGGCATCCTGTTCGAGCCCTTCCACCCGTGCCGGGCAGCACAGCTGCACACCCGCCGCCGGCAGGGCCGCCCACAGCCGGTCCACCAGCAGGTCGTTTTCCACGATCCAGCCCAGCTGCTCACGGCCCAGGCGGTCGGCATCGAACTGCAGTTCCTCACCGCCGGCGGCGTCCCAGACCCGCATGCGCCGGTACGCGCAGGCGCGCGCGGCCAGCACCGCCGGCCATACGCCGAGCGTACGCAGCAGCTGCGCGTTGTCAGGCGCGAACGCATACACCCGCAGGTCCGGCTGCTGCGGCTGCCACGCTGGCGGTTCGCGGCCTTCGACCAGGGTGACCTCAAGCCCGGCATCGGCCAGCGCCAGCGCGCAGGCGGCGCCCACCACGCCGCCGCCCACCACGATCACATCGCGCGCGCGCCGGCTCATGCGCCGGCTCCCCGGCACAACGCCGGGACCTCGCCGCGGAAGCCCATGGCACCGCCGACCAGCATCGACTGCATCGAGGTCACCTGCGCTGCCAGCAGCCCGAGACTGCGCAGCGGGCGCATCAACGGCGCGGGATTGCTGGTCAGCCGTGCCAGCCCGCCGGAGAAGGCGATGGTCTGGCGGCGATCCTCGTCACGGCGCGCGACATGCGCCTGCAGCAGCGCATCGCTGCCCACGTCGTCGGCCGTTTCGATCAGCTCGGCCAGGGTCAGCGCATCGCGCAGGCCCAGGTTGAAGCCCTGCGCGCCCAGCGGATGGATGGTCTGCGCCGCATTGCCCAGCAGCACCGCGCGCTCGCCCACCAGTCCCTGCGCCAACACCTGCACCAGCGGGTAGGCACTGCGCGGGCCGCTTTCCAGCAGCCGCCCCGCGCGCCAGCCGATGGCCTGCTGCAGGCGCGCCAGCCAGGCCGCGTCGTCCAGTGCCAGCACCGCATCGGCCTGGTCGCGGGCCACGCCGTGCACCGCCCCGTAATGGCGGTCGCCCCGTGGCAGCAGGGCGGTCGGGCCGGTATCGGTAAAGCGTTCGAACGCGGTGCCGTCCGGCGCGCGCGCCGAGCGGACGCGGGCCACGAACAGGGTCTGCTGGAAATCATGTTCGTCCACGCCGATGCCCAGCGCTTCGCGCACGCCACTGCGGGTGCCATCGGCGCCCACCACCAGCCGCGCCAGCAGGGTGCGCTCACCGGCATCGTCGGCGATCACCACTTCGCGGCAGCCATCAACCGTGGCGCCCAGCCGCACGAACCGCGCTGGCCGGTACCGGGTGAGGCCGCGCAGGCCCTGCAGGCGGGTTTCCAGTGCCTGGCCGAAATCGCGCGCCACCACCACCTGGCCGAACCACGGGCGATCGTACTGCGCAGCGTCCATCTGGACCCGGCCGAAATCACCGGCGCGGGTGACCTGGATGCGGGTGATCGGCCCCACCGCCGAGCCCAGCAGCGGCATCACCCCCAGCGCGGTCAGGGCATTGACCGTGGCGGCGGCAAAACTGAGGTTGCGCTGGTCGAACACCGGCGGCAGCGCGCCGGGCGGCGCGATCTCGACCAGCCCGACATCGCGGCCGGCCCGGTCCAGGGCAATGGCCAAGCTGGCGCCGACCAGGCCGCCGCCCACGATCACTACGTCATGACGTTCACTCATGCCGCCCATGATAGTGCGTGCGGCCCGGCTACGCCCCGTGGCGGCAGGCGCTAGAATGAACGCTGGACTCCCGACGCCTGCCCCCATGACCCCCACCGCCCAACGTGCCTTCATCCTGTTCGTGCTCGTGCTGCTGATGGCGGCGACCCGGGTCAATCACTTCGCGGCGATCCCCGACGCGTCGTGGGCGGTCTTCTTCGTTGCAGGCTTCCACCTGCGCAGCTGGACGCGCTGGGCCTTCCCGCTGCTGATGGTGCTGGCGATCGTGATCGACGTGCTGGTGATCCGCGCCAGCGGCATCGGCTACTGGCAGCACTACTGCGTCTCGCCGGGGACCGCACTGCTGGTGCCGGCCTACTTCGCGATGTGGGCCGGTGGCGCGCTGCTGCGCCAGGGCTACCACGGCGCGGACTGGACCGCGCTGGCCAAGGGCTCCGTGCTGCTGCTGGCGGCGGTGGCGGTGTGCCACCTGTTCGCGCAGAGCGGCTTCTACTGGACCAGCGACGTGGTCGCCGCCCCCACGCTGCAGGGCTGGGCACGCAACTATGCGGACTGGTTCCTGCCCTACCTGCGCACCGCCGCGATCTACGTCGGCCTGGCCGCCGCGCTGCAGCTGGCCACCGAACAGGTGGTCAAGCTGCTGCACGCCCGCCGCGACGCGCTGCACTGAGCCCGGCACGCATGGGCAACCGGCTGTCGCGCATCTACACCCGCACTGGCGATGACGGCAGCACCGGCCTGGGCGACGGCAGCCGGGTGGCCAAGGATGCAGCACGGGTCAACGCCTTCGGCAGCGTGGACGAGGCCAATTCGGCGCTCGGCGTGCTGCTGGCGGTGGCGCTGCCCGATGACGTGCGCGCCCTGCTCACCACCGTGCAGCACCAGCTGTTCGACCTGGGCGGCGAGCTGTGCATTCCCGGCCATGCGGCAATCCAGGCGGGCGACGTGGCGGCGCTGGAGCACCACCTGGACCACTACAACGCCGACCTGCCCGCGTTGAAGGAATTCATCCTGCCCGGTGGCGGCGAAGCCGCCGCACGCTGCCACCTGGCCCGTACCATCGTGCGCCGCGCCGAGCGCGAAACCGTCACCCTGGCCCGCCAGGAACCGGTGCGCGCCGAAGCGCTGCATTACCTCAACCGGCTGTCGGACCTGCTGTTCGTGCTGGCCCGCGTGCTGGCCCGCGCCGACGGCCACGGCGAGGTCCTCTGGCAGCATACCCGCCGCCACGGCTGAGCCGCCCCCGCCCCGGAACCCCGTCCGCATGCTGGTTTTCACCCATCCCGCCTGTCTGCAACACGATCCCGGGCGCGGCCACCCCGAATGCCCCGAACGCCTGCAGGTGGTGCTCGATGCCCTGCGTGCCACCTACCCCGACCAGCTGGACTGGCGCCAGGCGCCGCCGGCCAAGTTCGGCGAACTGGCGCGCGTGCACGACAGCGCGCTGATCGACCTGGTGCTGGCACCACAGACCGAACCGCTGCGCCTGATCGACATGGACACGATGACCTCGCCCGGTTCGGCCAGCGCCGCGCTGCATGCCGCCGGCGCCGGCGTGGCTGCGGTGGATGCCGTGATGCTGGGCGGGGATCCGGTGGCGTTCTGCGCGGTGCGCCCGCCCGGCCACCACGCCACCGCGACCACGGCGATGGGGTTCTGCCTCTTCAACAACATCGCCATCGCGGCCGCGTACGCGCGCGACCGCTATGGGCTGGAGCGCATCGCGGTGGTCGATTTCGACGTCCACCACGGCAACGGCACCCAGGACATCTTCGTGGCCGACCCGCGCGTGGCCTACTACAGCACCCACCAGGCCGGGCTGTTCCCCAACTCGGGCCTGCGCCGCGACCGTGGCGCGGGCAACCTGCTCAACATCCTGCTGCCACCGGGCAGCGGCAGCTTCCGCTTCCGCAACACCTGGGCCGACGAGATGCTGCCGGCCATCGACGATTTCCGCCCGCAGCTGCTGCTGGTCTCGGCCGGTTTCGATGCCCACCTGCGCGACCCGCAGGCCGACCTGATGCTGGAAACCGAGGATTTCGCCTGGATCACGGCCGAGCTCCGCCGCCTGGCCCGTCGCCATGGTGGCGGCCGCATGGTGTCCATGCTGGAGGGCGGATACGACCTGCAGGCGCTTGCCGAATGCTCCGTCGCGCACGTAGGCGCGCTGCTGTGAGATGAACCTGAACCCTTGGCCGCGGCAAGCCTTCATTGCCCCTATGCAAGGGATGGGGCAAGCTACGATCCGTTTTCGTCCGAATCCGAATCCCGCGTGCGCCGAGCCCTCCGCCTGCTGCCTCTCCCCCTGAGCATCGCCATCTGCCTGCCGGCCATGGCCGACGACAAACCGGTGAACTGGGGCCTGTGCCCGGTGACCGACGTGCTGCCCGCCTTCCAGGACGCCCCCGTGGCGGACAAGGCCGCGGCCGAAACCCGCGACCAGCAACCCACCGATATCGAAGGCGACGCGCTTACCGGTACCAGCACCGTGCCGCAATACCAGGGCAACGTGGCGCTGAAGCGTGGCGACCAGTTCCTGGGCACCGACCACCTGAGCTTCGACACCGAAAGTGGCAACTACATCGCCGAAGGCAATGTGCGCTACCAGGATTCGTCGATCCGGATGACGGCCAAGCGCGCCGAAGGCAACCAGGAATCGGACACCCACAAGATCAGCGACATCCAGTACCAGCTGGTGGACCGGCGCGGCCATGGCGGCGCGGACTCGATCGACCTGCAGGGTTCGGTGGGCCAGATGCACCGCTCGACCTATACCACCTGCGACCCCTCGCAGCCGGTGTGGAAACTGTCAGCGCCGCAGATCGACGTGGACAATGACGAAGGCTTCGGCACCGCCCGCAACGCGGTGCTGCGCATCGGCAACGTGCCGGTGCTGTGGGCGCCCTACTTCAAGTTCCCGATCGACGACCGCCGCCAGACCGGCCTGCTCTACCCGCAGCTGGGCATGTCCGGCCGCAACGGCTTCGATTATGCCCAGCCGATCTACTTCAACCTGGCGCCGAACTACGACGACACCCTGACCCCGCGCTACATGAGCAAGCGCGGCCTGATGCTCGACAACGAGTTCCGCTATCTGTACGACGGCGGCCGTGGCGAACTGCAGACCGCCTACCTGCCCAATGACAAGCTGCGCGACCGCGACCGCGGCCAGGTCGAATACCAGGGTTACCACAACATCGACCCGCACTGGCAGGCCCGCGCCAACATCGCCTGGGTCAGTGACGAGCGGTACACCGAGGACTTCTCCAGCAAGCTGCTGGGGGTGACCACCTCGAGTCTGCAGAGCCAGGTCGGCATCTACGGTACCGGTGAAAACTGGACGGCCGGGCTGATGGCCGACTACTGGCAGAACACCGATTACACGCTGACCGACGCGTCGCTGCCCTACTCCCGCCAGCCGCGCCTGTTCGCCACCTGGGACAAGCCGCTGCTGCCGTGGCTGGAAGTGGGGGTCTACGCCGAGGCGGTGCACTTCACCCATGACGACGTCGACCAGAAGGTCGTGGATGCTGACGGCGAATACATCCGCAATGGCGTGGTCACCCCGTACTTCAACGGTTCGCGGCTGGATGTAAAGCCTTACGTCACCTTCCCGTTCGCCGGCGCGTCCTGGTATGTGACCCCGACCCTGGCGTACCGCTACACCGGGTATGAGCTGGACCGTGGACTGGCCGACCAGACCCGACTGCAGGCATTGACCGACGCAAATGTCGATCTGGGCACGCTCACCCCCGACCAGCTACGTGGCAACACCTCGCCGCACCGCGGCGTGCCGATCGCCAGTCTCGACGCAGGCATGTTCTTCGACCGCGAGACCACCATCGGCGGCACCTCGTACCTGCACACGCTGGAGCCGCGCCTGTTCTACCTGCGCACGCCCTACCGCGACCAGAGCGATCTGCCGATCTTCGATACGCGCGACTTCACCTTCAGCTGGGGCCAGCTGTTCCGCGATTCGCGCTACACCGGTGCGGACCGCCAGAACGACGCCAACCAGCTGACCATGGCGTTGAGTACCCGCTTCATCAACCAGGAAACCGGCCGCGAGCGCTTCTCCGCCAGCATCGGCCAGATCCTGTATTTCGACGATTCGCGAGTGACCCTGCCGGGCACCACCTCGCAGGTGGAACAGGGCAAGTCGGCCTGGATCGCCGATACCAATTACGCCATCAACGACCGTTGGAACCTGGGCGCCACCTACCAGTGGGATCCCAAATACAAGCGCGAGGACCTGGCCAGCGTGCGCGCGCGCTACCTGATGTCCAACGACGGCATCGTCAACCTGACCTACCGCCACCGTCTCAACACGGCGGCCCCGGCGACGGCGACCAAGGAAGAACGCACCCTGCTGGAGCAGGTGGACCTGTCCTTCCTGTACCCGATCAACCAGACCTGGAGCCTGGTGGGGCGCTATTACTACTCCATCGAAGACAAGGCGCCGCTGGAAATCATCGGCGGCGTGCAGTGGGACAGCTGCTGCCTGGCGGTCCGCGCACTGGCCCGCCGTTACGTGCGCAACCGCGAAGGTGAGCTGAACAATTCCTTCCAGATCGAGTTCGTGCTGAAGGGCCTGAGCTCCATCGGCCAGAACACGGACCGCACTTTGCGCCGTGCTATTCTCGGCTACTACCGAGACGACCTCTATCTCGTGCCGCCCGCCAACACGGGCGCCCCCACGCGCGAAGACTACGATCCCAATCTGATCCCATGACCAAGACCTTCCCCGTCCTACTCGCCTCCCTGATCGCGGTCAGCACCGTTTCCGCGCCGCTGCAGGTGCTGGCCCAGCAGAGCCAGTCGCTGGACCGCATCGCCGCCATCGTCGACGAGGATGTCGTACTGCAGAGCGAGCTGGACCGCGCCATCGTGAACATCAAGGCCCAGTACGCCGGCCGCGAAGGCCAGCTGCCGCCGGATGACGTGCTCAGCCGCCAGGTGCTCGAGCGCCTGGTGCTGGTCAAGCTGCAGGTCACGCGCGCCGAAGGCAGTGGCATCAAGGTCAGCGACCAGGAGCTCAACCAGGCCCTGAACGCGATTGCCCAGCAGAACGGGTCCAACCTGGACGCCCTGCGCCAGCGCCTGGCCGCCGATGGCGTGGATTTCAACGACTTCCGCAGCTCGGTCCGCGATGAAATCACCGTGCAGCGCCTGCGCCAGAGTTTCGCCCAGAGCCGCATCAGCGTCAGCGAGGGTGAAGTGGATGCCGCGCTGAAGCAGGAAGCCACGGCAGGCACCCAGTACCACCTGGCCCACATCCTGATCGCCCTCCCCGAAGGCGCCACGGCCGAGCAGATCGCCACCGGCCAGCAGAAGGTCGACGGCGTGAAGGGCCTGCTGGACAAGGGCGAGCTGGACTTCAACGCGGCCGCCGTCCGGTACTCGGACAGCCCCAACGCGCTGGAAGGCGGCGACCTGGGCTGGCGTTCCCTGGATGAGATTCCCGGCGCGTTCGCGAAGATGATGAGCGGCATGAAGGCCGGCGACGTTGTCGGTCCGCTGCGCGGCCCGAGCGGTTTCCAGCTGCTCAAGCTGGTGGAAGTGCGCGACGCCAGTGCCGCCACCACCGGCCAGACCATCACCGAATACCACGGCCGGCACATCCTGATCCGGGTCAACGACCAGCAGGACAACGCCACCGCCAAGGCCAAGATCGACTCGATCCGTGCACGCATCGCCGGCGGCGCCGAGTTCGAGGCGGAAGCCAAGGCCTCGTCCGAGGACACCAACAGCAAGGGCCAGGGCGGCGATCTGGGCTGGTTCCCGGCTGACGCGTTCGGCCCGGACTTCGGCAAGCAGGTCACCGGCCTGAGCGACGGTGGCGTCAGCCAGCCGTTCCGCACCGACGCCGGCTGGCACATCGTGCAGCGCGTGGCGACCCGCCAGACCGATTCGGGCACCGACAACAAGCGCGCCCAGATCCGCGAGACGATCGGCCGCCGCAAGCTGGAAGAAGAGTACAACCGCTACCTGCAGGAACTGCGCGGCGAAGCCTACGTGGACCTGCGCACCCCGGCAGCGGCCCCGTCCACTGCTCCGGCTCCGGCTCCGGCCCCGACCAAGCCCTGAGGCACTGGCAATGATCCCGCAGCTCGCTCTGGTACCGGGCGAGCCCGCCGGGATCGGTCCTGAACTCTGTCTTCGCCTGATCCAGCAGCCGCGCACCGATTGCCGGCTGCTGGGCTTCGCCGACCCGGGTACCTTGCGGGCGGCCGCAGCGGCGCTGTCGCTGCCGCTGAACCTGCTTCCTGAAGATGCCATCGCCCGCGAGCCGGGCGATCTGCCGTTGCGCGAGGTCCGCAATGCGGCCCCCTCACGCTTCGGCCAGGCCGACCCGGCCAACGCCGGCGCGGTGATCGGCGCCCTGCTGCAGGCCGGCCAGGCCTGCCTGGACGGCCACCTGCACGGGGTGGTCACCGGCCCGGTGCACAAGGCGGTCATCAACCAGGGCGGGATCGCCTACAGTGGCACCACCGAACTGCTGGCCGACCAGGCCGGGGTGGAGGTGGTGATGATGCTGGCCAACGACGTCGTCCGGGTGGCGCTGGCCACCACCCACCTGCCGCTGCGCGCGGTGGCCGATGCGATCACCGCGGACGGCCTGGCGCGTACGCTGCGGATCGTGCACGGTGCGCTGCGTGGGGCATTCGGCATTGCCGCGCCGCGGATCGCCGTGCTCGGGCTGAACCCGCATGCGGGCGAAGACGGGCACCTGGGCCGTGAAGAACTGGACCTGGTGATTCCGCTACTCGCGCGGCTGCGCGCTGAAGGGATGGACCTGATCGGCCCGCTGCCGGCCGATACCGCCTTCCTGCCGCAGAAGCTGGCCGGGTTCGACACGGTGCTGGCGATGTACCACGACCAAGGCCTGCCGGTGCTCAAGTACAGCGGTTTCGAGCAGGCAGTGAACATCACCCTGGGCCTGCCCTACCCGCGCGTGGCGGTTGACCACGGCACCGCGCTGGACCTGGCCGGGCGCGGCACCGCCGACCCGTCCAGCCTGCTCGCCGCCACGCAGTGGTGTGCCCGGCTGGCGCGCCAACGTACACTGGTGCCATGACTTCCCCGCATTCCCCCTCGGCCGCCGGGTTTACCGCGCCGGCCAAAAAGCAGCTGGGCCAGCACTTCCTGGCCGATCGCACTTACATCGACAAGATCGTCCTGGCAGTCAACCCGAAAGACGACGACCGCCTGGTCGAGATCGGCCCGGGCCAGGGCGCCATCACCCTGCCGTTGCTGCGCCGCCACCCGCGCCTGACCGTGATCGAATTCGATCGCGACCTGATCGCGCCGTTGACCGCCGCCGCTGAGCCGCTGGGCGAACTCACCATCATCCACCGCGACGTGCTGCAGGTGAACTTCACCGAACTGGCCGGCGACGGCCAGATCCGGCTTGTAGGCAACCTGCCCTACAACATCTCGTCACCGATCCTGTTCCACGCGATGGACCATGCGGCGGCGATCCGCGACATGCACTTCATGCTGCAGAAGGAAGTGGTGGACCGCATGGCCGCTGCGCCGGGCAGCAAGGTCTACGGCCGGCTCAGCGTGATGCTGCAGGCGTGGTGCAAGGTGACCTCGCTGTTCGTGGTGCCGCCGGGCGCGTTCCGTCCGCCGCCGAAGGTCGATTCGGCCGTGGTCCGGCTGGTGCCGCGCGATCCCGACACGGTGGGCATCATCGACCGCCGTCGCTTCGCGGACGTGGTTCGTGCCGCCTTCGGCCAGCGCCGCAAGACGCTGCGCAACGCACTGAATGGGGTGGTGACGCCCGAGCAGTTCGAAGCGGCCGGGGTGCGCAGCGATGCGCGCGCCGAGCAGCTGGAAGTGGCGCAGTTCATCGCGTTGGCGAACGTGCCGCGCGCGGAAGATTGAAACTCCCTCTAAACTGCCTGCATGAACGACGCTGCACACTATGCGATCTCGGTCGAGGTCGCCCCGCGCTTCCTCGATGACCAGTCCACGCCCGAGGACGGGCGTTTTGCGTTTGCCTACACGATCCGCATCCATAACGCCGGCCGCGTGGCCGCGCGGCTGGTGGCCCGCCACTGGCGGATCACCGACGGCAACGGTCGGGTGGAGCATGTGGACGGCGATGGGGTAATCGGCGAGCAGCCGCGGCTGCGCCCGGGTGAAGACTTCCGTTACACCTCCGGTGTCATGCTGGAAACCGAACACGGCACGATGCAGGGGCATTACGACATGGTGGCCGACGATGGCACCGAGTTCGCCGCCCCGATCGCGCCCTTCGTGTTGACCATTCCGCGCACGCTGCACTGATGGAGGCGCACGCATGAGTGTCTGGGCCATCGGCGACCTGCAGGGCTGTTACGACGTCACCCAGCGTCTGCTGGAGAAGATCCGCTTCGACCCGGCGGTGGACAAACTGTGGTTCTGCGGCGACCTGGTCAACCGGGGCGGCCAGTCGCTGGAAACGCTGCGGCTGGTGCATTCGCTGCGCGATCAGAGCGTGGTGGTGCTGGGCAACCATGATCTGTCGTTGCTGGCCGTCGGTGCGCGCACCGAGGAAGAGCAGCGCAAGGTCAACCCGGACCTGCTGCGGATCGTGCAGGCCGAGGACCGCGACGTACTCCTGGAATGGCTGCGCCTGCAGAAGCTGGTGCACGTGGACCGTGAGCTGGGCTGGATGATGGTGCACGCGGGCCTGGCCCCGAAGTGGACCACGCAGCTGGCCGAGAAGCACGCACGCGAGGTGGAGGTGCAGCTGCACGGCAGCGGCTACCGCAAGCTGTTCCGCAACATGTACGGCGACAAGCCGGGCTGGTCGCCCGGGCTGGCCGGTTACGACCGTTCGCGGGCGATCATCAACCTGCTCACGCGCATGCGCTACTGCACGCCGCGCGGGCGGATCGGGATCGAGGACAAGGGCACGCCGGGCACGCAGGAGCAGGGGCTGTATCCCTGGTTCGAGGTACCGGGCCGGGTCGAGCGCGATCTGAAGATCGTGTGCGGTCACTGGTCGGCGCTGGGCCTGACAATCACCCAGGGCGTGCATGCGATCGATACCGGCGCAGTATGGGGCGGCAAGCTCACGGCACTGCAGCTGGATACTGAAGAGCTGCGCGTGGTGCAGGTGCCGGGCCGCGATGTGCCCAAGCCGGTTGCACCGCCGCGTCCGCCGGCACGGCGTCCGGCCGGCGAAGGTAATCCGGGCAATAACGGCAATGGTCGGCCGCCGCGTGGGCAGCGCCAGAATCAACAGCAACAGCAGCCACGTCGTGCGCGTGAGCCGGCGGGGAACGCCGGCGACGGTAGCCCGACTGCCGCGTAACGCCAAAGCCAAAGCCCTGGCCTGCGAACGTATCTGCGCTGGGCCGGCGGTGGCGGGGGTACGGGGGGCGCCGTAAACCCCCCTCCGGGGTCCGGCCCAGCCGCCAGCGGCTGTGCGTTCAGTCGCACGCGAGGCAGTGCCTCGCAAGCAGTGCGCCTTCACCCATGGGGGCTCTTGCGAAACATCCATGTTTCGCAAAGCCCCCGTACCCCCGCCCCCGCCGACCCATTGACGGTTGGTTGGTGGCCTGGGGAAATCAACGGCGGATTCGATCATTTCCATGCGTTACCGCGCGTTGATCTGTTCACGGCAGTCGTTTGGGAACCGACCCTACATGCATCGCGCGCGCTTCGCTTTTTCTGTGGTCACCTGCCAACTGTCGAAGGCTGGCGGCGGTGGGTTTGCGGGAGCGTAGAGCGCCATGGATGGCGCGAACGAGCCTACAGGGACGTACTTGCGGCGTCTCCCGCAAACCCACCGGCGCCGGCCAAGCCAGATACCCTTGCAGGCGAAGGCTGTTGCTGTTGCTGTTGCTGTTGCTGTTGGCTTTACGCCTTCCGCGCGTAATCCACGAAATCGAACGCAAATGCATGTCGCGCATCAGCGGCGTGATGCTCGCGCGCTGTTTCAACCCACAGCTGCGGGTCGACCGGCGGGAAATGGGTGTCGGCCTGGACGCGGGTATCTACCCAGGTCAGGTGCAGGTCGGTGGCCTGCGCCATGGCGAGGCGGTAGATCTCGCCGCCGCCGATCACGCACAGTTCGTCTGCGCCGGCAGCGGCCGCGAACTGCAGGGCTTCGTCGATGGTGGCCACCGCCTGCATGCCCTCGAACGGTACCTGGCCCGAGCGGGTCAGGACCAGGTTCGGGCGGCCCGGCAGCGCGCGGCCCAGCGACTGCGCGGTCTTGCGGCCCATCAGGATGGGCTTGCCGATCGTCAGCGCCTTGAATCGCTTGAGGTCGTCCGGCAGCTGCCAGGGCAGCTGGTTGGCATGGCCGATGCCGTGGTCGTGGTCGAGTGCCGCAACAAGAGACAGCTTCACGTGCCAGCCTCCGGTTCCATCCGCGCCGCGTCGCAGTGTTGCTGCGCGCTGTTCACTTCGGCCAGTGCCTTCTGCAGGCCCGGGTCGGCGTCCATCATGCTGTCGGCCGCTTGGGTGAGCCGGGCCATGTGCGCGTCCTGCGCCGCCTGCAGGCCGGGGGCCGACATCACCTCGGCGTTCAGCACGCCGAGCTCCTCGTCCCCGCTTCGGTCCAGGAAGGCCTGCAGCTGCTGCGCCGACCAGGCACTGCCGAGCAGTTGCTCGAAGCCGCGCTGGTAGGCAGGGTCGTTGAATGTTTCCTGCATGAAGCGCACCAGCGCGGTCGACATGCTGGCCACCGCCGCGCGCGTTGCCGGCTCGCATGCGGCCGGCAGATCGCCGGGCAGGAACCCCGCACCCAACCCGTCCGCCATCATCGCAACATTGTTGTTGACCTGGCGCAGCACGATCTGCGCATTGACCTGTGCTGCCAGGTTCCCGGGGGAATCGGCTGCGGCCTGTGCCAGTACCGGCAACAGCAACAGCATCAGCAGGGCGACCCGAAGCGCCCGCCTCATACCGCCACCGGCGCCTTGATCGCCGGGTGCGGGTGGTAGCCGTCGATGCGGATGTCATCGAACTGGAAGCCGAACAGATCGGTCACGTCCGGATTCAGCCACAGCGTGGGCAGCGCGCGCGGTTCGCGCGCGAGCTGCTCGCGGGCCTGTTCGTAATGATTGGAATACAGGTGCGCGTCGCCCAGCGTGTGCACGAAATCGCCCACGCCCAGCCCGGTGGCCTGCGCCACCATGTGGGTCAGCAGTGCGTAGCTGGCGATATTGAACGGCACGCCCAGGAAGATGTCGCCACTGCGCTGGTACAGCTGGCAGCTCAGTTTGCCGTCCACCACGTAGAACTGGAACAGGTTGTGGCAGGGCATCAACGCCATCTGCGAGAGCTCACCCACGTTCCAGGCGCTGACCACCAGCCGGCGCGAATCCGGGTTGCGCTTGATCTCGTCCACCAGCCACTGCATCTGGTCGATGCTGCCGCCGTCGGCGGTGGCCCAGCTGCGCCACTGCTTGCCGTAGACCGGGCCGAGGTCGCCGTTCTCGTCGGCCCACTCGTCCCAGATCCGCACCTGGTTGTCCTTCAGGTAGCCGATGTTGGTGTCGCCCTTCAGGAACCACAGCAGCTCGTGGATGATCGAGCGCAGGTGCAGTTTCTTGGTGGTGACCAACGGGAAACCGTCGTTGAGGTTGAAGCGCATCTGCCAGCCGAACACGCTGCGCGTGCCGGTGCCGGTGCGGTCCGATTTTTCCGTGCCGTGTTCGAGCACATGCTCGAGCAGGTCCAGGTAGGCTTTCATGCCTTGCTCCCAGCCGTGGCGGGGGTGACCGGCAGCACCGGCTGCAGCACCGGCGCGCGGCGCGACAGGGCCAGCAGCACCAGGCCCAGCACCACCAGCGGCAGGCTCAGCAGCTGGCCGCGTGTGAACCAGTCAAAGGCCAGGTACACGCCGTTGTCGGGCATGCGCACGAATTCCACCGCGAAGCGGAACACGCCATACATCAGCGCGAACAGGCCCGAGACCAGGTAACGGTGGCGCGGCGTGGCCGACACCGCCCACAGCACCACGAACATCACCAGCCCTTCCAGCAGCGCTTCGTACAACTGCGAGGGGTGACGGGCGAACTGATTGAGTGCGCCGGTTGCAAACTGCTCGCGCAGCGCCGGCATGTCCAGCTGGTTCAGCGGCGACGGCAGGCCGGAGGGAAACACCACGCCCCAGGTGCCGTCGGTGTACTTGCCCCACAGCTCGGCGCCGATGAAGTTGCCGATGCGGCCGAAGCCCAGACCCAGCGGTACCAGCGGCGCCATGAAGTCGATGGTGTCGCCCAGGTGCAGGCGGTGCTTGCGCGACCAGTACCACGAGGCGAACAACACGCCCAGCAGGCCGCCGTGGAAGCTCATGCCGCCATCCCACACCTTGAACAGCAGCAGCGGGTTGTGCAGGAAATCGCCCAGCGCGTAGAACAGCATGTACCCCACGCGGCCACCCACCACCACGCCGAGCATGGCGTAGAACAGCAGGTCGGAGAAGCCGTTGGCATCCACGCCCGGCAGCCGCCCCGCCGCGATGCGCCGCCGCCCCAGCCACCAGGCCGCAATGAAGCCGAGCAGGTACATGATGCCGTACCAGTGCACCTTGACCGGCCCAAGCGAGATGGCGATGGGGTCGATGTCGTGGAGATAGATCATGGGCAATGCCTTGCAGGTAAGCGGCTATTCTCGGGCCAGCGCCGCCGTACCTCAACCAAGGAACTGCGGGGTATTGGGCAGGGCGTCATCCTTGGACCCGCTGCCGGGTGGATAGTGCCCCGCCAGTATGTCCGATACCTCGGCAATGGCCAGCAGCACCGCGTCCTGCAGGGCGCCCTCGCGCAACTGCTGCTGCATGTGCGCACACACCGCCTGCCACTGCGCTTCGCCCACCCTGCCGCGCAGGCCGCGGTCGGCCACCAGCTCGATGGCGTGGTCGGCCAGCAGCAGGTAGACCAGCACGCCGTTGTTGTTCTCGGTATCCCAGGTGCGCAGCTGCGCAAAGGCATGCTCGGCCCGCTGCCGGGGCGTAACGCCCTGCCACAGCGCGGTCATGGGCAGATCCGCTTCCACCGCGAACATGACCTGGCCGCCGTGGCGGCGCTCGCCGCCGGCAATGGCGTCCGTGATGGCCTGCAGCGCGTCCGGCGGGAAGGTCCGCTGCAGCGAAGGTGCGAACAGATGGCGCCAGATGCGCATCACCATCCTCCCGAGGCGCCACCGCCTCCGGATCGTCCTCCGCCACCGCCCCAGCCACCACCGCCACCGCCGAAGCCACCGCCTCCACCACCCCAGCCTCCTCCGCCGCCAAAGCCACCGCCGCCCCAGCCGCTGTTGCGGGCGAAGCGGCCGACCCGGCCGGAGGAGAAGCCCACGAACAGGCCGATCAGCCCGGCCAGGCCACTGGCAAGCCACAGCGAAGTGAACAGGAAGGCGGCCACCGCTGCGCCGCCACCGCCCAGCAGCGCGCGCACCGGGCGCGGCAGCCAGCCCAGCAGGGCGCGGGCGAAGGTCCCCACGAAGAAGCCGATCACCAGCGCCAGCGTGAAGCCATCGCCGCCGCTGCCACGGGGTTCACGGTGGGCACTCACCGGCGCCGGCAGCTCCTCGCCGTCGATCAGCTTCACCAATGCGGCGCTGCCGTCGACCAGCCCGCCGGCGTAGTCGCCACTGCGGAAGCGTGGGGCCAGGTATTCCTGGATCACCCGGTTGGCGATGGCATCGGGAATGGCGCCTTCCAGCCCGTAGCCGGGCTCGATCCGCACCCGGCGGTCATCCTTGGCCACCACCAGCAGCACGCCATCGTCCACGCCGCTGCGGCCGATCTTCCACTGCTCGAACACCCGCTGGGTGTACTGCTCGATGGTTTCCGGCTGGGTGCTGGGCACCATCAGGATCTGCAGCTGGCTGCCCTTGCGCTGCTGCAACGCCAGCGCCTGGGCCTCCAGCGCCTGTTTCTGCGCGGCATCCAGGGTGCCGGTAGTGTCCACTACCGGCGAGGTCATCGGCGGAATCGCCGCGTCGGCCTGGGCCCAGGCCGGCACGGCCACGCACAGGCACAGCAGCAACCACGCGCGCAGCAGCAGCGGGATGATCACCGGCTTACTGGGCCGGTGCCGGAGCCTGCTGCGGCGGCGGCGCGGGCGCCGGGGCCGCTGGCTGCGCACCGAACTTTACCGCCGGCGGCTGCGAGATCTGCGCTTCGTTTTCCACCGTAAAGTTCGGCTTTTCCTTGTAGCCGAACAGCTTGGCGGTGATCAGCTGCGGGAACGAGCGGACGTAGGTGTTGTAGTCCTGCACCTGCTGGATGTAGCGGCCGCGCGCCACGGTGATCCGGTTTTCGGTGCCTTCCAGCTGCGCCTGCAGATCGCGGAAGCCCTGGTCGGATTTCAGGTTCGGGTAGTTCTCGGTCACCACCAGCAGCCGCGACAGCGCGCCACTGAGCTCGCCCTGGGCCTGCTGGAACTGCTTGAGCGACTCGGCGTCGTCGGCATTCACGTTGACCTGGCCCACCCGCGCGCGGGCATTGGTCACGTCGGTGAGCACCTGGCGCTCCTGGTTGGCATAGCCTTCCACGGTCTGCACCAGGTTGGGGATCAGATCGGCGCGGCGCTTGTACTGGTTGAGCACCTCGGCCCAGCCGGCCTTGACCTGCTCATCCTTCTGCTGGATCGAGTTATAGCCACAACCTGACAACAGGCTGGCCAGCAGGGCCAGCAGGATCAGTCGGGGAGAAATACGCATGGCCGGCTCCGGATCGGGGTGGACGCGGCCGGAGAATGGCATGAATAGGGGTTAATTCCCCGTTAGTGTGTCCGGGAGTGACGACCAACGGTCGTCACCTACCGGGTGGGTCCGCGCACCCATTGCCGGTGGATCCGCAGGCCGGTTTCACCAATTGCCGGCGCCCGGCACGTGGTGGGCCACGGCGCGGCGGCGCATCAGCAGGTTCAGCCACTCCACCAGCACCGAGAAGCCCATGGCGGCATAGATGTAGGGCTTGGGCACGTGCACGTCCAGGCCGTCCAGGATCAGCACCGCACCGATCAGCAGGATGAAGGCCAGGGCCAGCATCTTCACGGTCGGGTTGGCGTCGATGAAGCGGCCCAGCGGGTTGGCCGCCAGCAGCATGACCGCCACCGACAGCAGGATCGCCGCGACCATCACCGGCACGTGGTCGGCGATGCCGACCGCGGTGATCACCGAATCCAGCGAGAACACGATGTCGATGATGGCGATCTGCGCGATCACCATGCCGAACACGGCCGAGGCCTTGGTCGTGGTGGGATCTTCATCTTCGCCGCCGGTGATCAGCTCGCGGATTTCCATGCCGCCCTTGATGATCAGGAACAAGCCGCCGAGGATCAGTACCAGGTCGCGGATGGAGATGCCCATGCCGGCCACGGTGAACAGATTGGCCTGCATGTGCGCCAGGTAGGCCAGCGACACCAGCAGCAGGATGCGGGTGATGCACGCCACCGCGATGCCCAGCTTGCGCGCGAACGGACGGCGCGCTTCCGGCAGCTTGCTCACGGCAATGGAAATGAACACCAGGTTGTCGATGCCGAGCACGATTTCCAGCGCGCTCAGGGTCAGCAGGGTCAACCAGACGTTCGGGTCGGACAGCAGTTCAAGCAACATGGACCTGGATCCTTACTAAGGGGAAGAACGGGGGGCGCGTCAGAGCACGCGCGGCGCCAGGACCAGGCCCCAGCACAGCAGAACATTCATCATCAGCACGAACACCGCCGCCGAGCCCATGTCCTTGGCGCGGCCGGCCAGCTCGTGGAATTCGGCGCCGTAGCGCTCGATCACCGCTTCAATCGCCGAATTGGCCAGCTCCATGGCCAGTACCAGCAGCATCGAACCGATCATCAGTGCGCGCTCGACCGGGGTCTGCCCCAGCCACAGCGCCAGCGGCGCCAGCACGACCAGCAGGTAGACCTCCAGGCGGAACGACGACTCGTGCAGCCAGGCCGCCCGCAGGCCCTGCCAGGACCACACCGCCGCCTTGAAGATGCGCTTGGGGCCGCGCGGCATGTGCCCGGTTTCATCAGCCACGCAGGGACACCCCACGGCGGGAAACAAGGCAGGACGGCAGGTGCGGGGCACGACAAGGGGTCATGGGCAGCGCGCGAAGCGGTGGACAATCCGCCATTTTGCCACAAGGGTGGCGGCGCCACCCGGCCGTGCCGGGCGTTGGCCGGCCCACCCGGCCTAGAATGACCCCACGCATCAAAGGAGTCGTTCATGTCCCAGCGTTTCGCCCGCCCCCTGCTGCTCGCCCTGGCGCTGACCGCCAGCCTGCCCACCCTGGCCCTCAAGCCCGCCACGGTGCCGGCCCCGCCGCAGGTCCCCGAACAGGTCTCCAACGTGGCCTGGGCCGGCGACATGGCCGCCTTCGCCAAGGCCGACGCCGCCACCCCGCCCCCGCGCGGCGGGATCGAGTTCATCGGCAGTTCCTCGATCCGGATGTGGGACACCCTGGCGGCCGACTTCCCCGGCCAGAACGTCTTCAACCGCGGCTTCGGCGGCTCCGAAGTGCGCGACAGTACCTGGTACGCCGACCAGATCGTGATTCCGTATGCGCCGTGCAAGGTGTTCTTCTACGCCGGCGACAACGACCTCAACAGCGGCCGCACGCCGACCCAGGTCCGCGACGACGTGGTGGCGTTCGTGCAGCGCGTGCACCGCGACCTGCCCAAGACCACCGTCGAAGTCATCTCGATCAAGCCCAGCCCGTCGCGCGCGCAGCTGCTGCCGGCGGTGCAGGAAGCCAATGGATTGATCCAGCAGGCGCTGGCGAATCTGCCCAACACCGGTTACACCGACATCTACACCCCGATGCTGGGCGAGGACGGGCAGCCACGCGCGGCGTTGTTCCGCGAAGACATGCTGCATATGAAGCCGGAGGGGTATGCGATCTGGCGGAAGGCATTGGCAAGCAAGGTGCAGTGTGGTGCAACGGTAAAGCGGTAACAGCGCACGTTGTTTTGAGGTCATGCGTTAAAGGGCCGATCAGCAGAGTCGGCAGTCGTCTGGGAACCGACCCTACCGCGCTCGCACACCATCGAGGGGAGTGGCGGGGGTGGGTTTGCGGGGGTGTGAGCCGCATGGATGCGGCGACCAAGCCCCCAAGGATGGGTTCACGGCGCCCCCCGCGGGGCCACCCCCGCCGCTCACCTGCACGCGGGCAATGGAAACGCCGTTGCTCTGCGCTTTTACGCGTCAGCGATAGATGATCGTGGCCTGGGTGCCGACCCCGGGTTCGCTGGTCAGGGCGATCTTCCAGCCGAAGCGGTCGCACAGGCGGCGCACGATCGACAGGCCCAGGCCGGTACCCTGCGGGCGGCTGGGTTCGGCGCGGTAGAACGGCTCGAACGCGCGCGACAGCGCTTCGGCCGACATGCCGATGCCGGTGTCGCGCACCACCACCCGGTCGTCCAGCACGTCCACGTCGATACGGCCTTCGTCGGTGTAGCTGCAGGCGTTGCGCAGCAGGTTGCTGACCACCACCTGCAGTACCCGCGGTGGCGCGTGCAGGCGCACCGGTGCCTCGCTGTGCAGGTGGATCTCCACCGGCCGGCCCGCGATCAGCTCGCGCGCGTTGTCCACTTCGTAGCGCACGATCTCGTTGACGTCGAACAGCTCGATCTGCGGCTCCACGTCCGCCTCGCGTGCCAGGATCAGGAACGCATCGATCACTGCCTCCATGTCGCGCCCCGCGCGCTGGATGCGGTGCAACCCGCGACGCAGCCGCGGCGTCATGTCCTGGTCGCCCAGCGCCATGTCGCTGGCCACCCGGATCACGGTCAGCGGCGTGCGCAGTTCATGGCTCGCATCGCGGGTGAAGTTGCGTTCGCGTGCCACGTGCGCGGTGACCCGCGTGGCCAGCGAATGCAGGGCCGCCGCCAGCTGCCGCGTTTCGCCCTGCATGTCCGCCGGCAGCTTGTCCGGTGCCAGGTCCGACGCCTCCGGATGGCCCGGGTTCCAGCGCGACACCCGTCGCGCCAGCCAGTTCACCGGCGAGACCAATCGCTTCGACGCCCGGTAGGTGATCCACGACGCGCCATACACCGCCAGCAGCGTCAACAGCACCGGCACGATGCCGAACCAGAACGCCAGCATCTCCGCGCGCGAACGCAGGAACACCAGGTACAGCTGCCCTTCCGGGCGCGCATCGACCAGCACCAGCTGGTCGTCGGCCTTCAACTCGTGGAAGCCCGGCGCCAGCGTGCGCAGGTTGGGCGGCAGGCTCAGCGCCGATTGCCCGGCCTCCAGCAGGTAACCGCGGATGTTGCGCGTGTTCGGCGGCGGCTGCGCGGGCGAGGCCGCGTGCAGGTCCCAGAAATATGTCGCTTCTTCCTGCAGCGCGCTGCTGACCAGGCTGTGCTTGATCACCAGCGAGACCAGCCACGCGCCCAGCAGGATGCCCAGGCTGGCCAGTACGGCCTGCAGGATGAAGACAATGCGGATCTTGCGCGGCAGACCGTGCGGCATTACGAAGTCCAGGTCGAGTCGCCGCGATTATAGGAAAGCGCGCCGTTATTCCATCGTGCAAGCAACGGCGATGCCCCGGCAAATGCCGGGGCATCGTGTGCATCGGGGCCGCAAGCCCCCACCATCGTGCGCCCTGCGCTGTGGCGCATCAGCTCATCGGCTGGGCGATATCGGCAATACGGTAGCCGGCGCTCTGCACGGTGTGCAGCAGCGGACGGTCGAACGGCTTGTCGATGATCTTGCGCAGGTTGTACAGATGGCTGCGCAGCGTGTCCGAATCCGGCAGCCCGTTGCCCCAGATCTCGCGCTCGATTTCCTGCCGGGTCACCACGCGCGGCGATTCGCGCATCAGGATGGTGAGCAGGCGCAGGCCGATGGGCGACAGCTGCAGCTCGGTGCCCGCACGCGTGGCGCGCATGCTGACCGGGTCCAGCACCAGGTCGGCGACCTTGAGCACTTCCGATCCCACCTGGCGGCGTTCGCGCCGGATCAGCGCGCGCAGGCGGGCTTCCAGCTCCTGGATCGCAAACGGCTTGGTCAGGTAATCGTCGGCGCCGAAGCCCAGGCCGGTGAGCTTGTCGTCGAGCGTATCGCGCGCGGTCAACATCAGCACCGGCGTCGACTTGCGCGCATCGTTGCGCAGCCGGCGGCAGACTTCGATGCCGTCCAGACGCGGCAGCATCAGGTCCAGCACCACCACGTCGTAACTGTTTTCAGCCGCCAGACGATAACCGTCCAGCCCGTCCTGGGCGTAGTCCACTTCGAACCCGCGGCCTTCCAGGTATTCCCCGATCATCTCGGAGATATTGCGGTTGTCTTCGACCACCAGCACCAGGCCGGAGGTTTCCTTTGTCTGACGCATGGGAGTCCCTCTTTCTTCAGCTTTGTGAAACATGCCGGATCGTCGGTGGAGGCGATGTGAAGCCGCTCACGGATCAGTTCGGCGGCTCATACAACAGGGGTTTGAGCAGCGGCCAGACGTTGTCCAGCACCTTCGGCTGGGCCTTGGCGGTGGGGTGCAGCCCGTCGCCCTGCATCAGCCCGGGCTGCAGGGCCACGCCCTCCAGCAGGAACGGCAGCAGCGCCACCTTGTACTGGCTGGCCAGGCCTGCATACACCTGGCGCAGGCGGTCGCGATAGGCCGGGCCGTAGTTGGGCGGGACATCGATGCCCAGCAGCAGCACCTTGGCGCCGGCCTTCTGGCTGGCCACGATCATCTTCTCCAGGTTGCCGCGCAGCTGCGCCGGGCTCAGCCCGCGCAACGCGTCATTGCCGCCCAGTTCGATCACCACCACCGACGGCCGATGCTTCTCCAGCAGGGCCGGCAGACGGGTCAGTGCGCCGGCCGTGGTTTCGCCGCTGATGCTGGCATTGATGATCGTCGGCGGCGGCGTGATCTGCTGGCTAACCCGCTGCTGAAGCAGGTTCACCCAGCCCGATGCGGCCGGGATATTGTGGGCGGCACTGAGGCTGTCGCCGACCACCAGCACCGCGTGCCGGGTATTGGCACCTTTGGCACATGCCAGCGCAGGCAGCAGCAGCAACCCTGCCAGCAGCAAGAACACCTGGGCCGCCCGGCCCGCCCATTTTGCTCGGTACATTGGAGAATCCTCATCGACAGCCTGTCCCCCCGCAGCGCGCCCGTCGCCATCGCCGCCCACAACGTGGGCAAGTCCGCACGTGGCCCGGAGGGTGAAGTCCACATACTGGACAACATTGACATGACCGTCCATGAAGGCGAGAGCGTCGCCATCGTCGGCGCGTCCGGTTCGGGCAAGACCACCCTGCTCGGGCTGCTGGCCGGACTCGACCTGCCCAGCCGCGGCGACATCGCCCTGGCCGGGGCCACGCTCGGCGCGCTGGATGAGGAAGCCCGTGCGCAGCTGCGCGCGCGCGAGGTCGGCTTCGTGTTCCAGAGCTTCCACCTGCTGCCGGCGCTGACCGCTGAAGAAAACATCGCGTTGCCGCTGGAACTGGCCGGGCGCGAGGATGCGGCGCGGGTGCGCGAGGTGCTGGCGCAGGTCGGGCTGACCCACCGCGCCCGCCATTACCCGCGCCAGCTGTCCGGTGGCGAGCAGCAGCGCGTGGCGCTGGCGCGTGCGTTCGTGGCACGGCCGCGCATCCTGTTTGCCGATGAGCCCACCGGCAGCCTGGACCAGGCCACCGGGCAGCAGATCAGCGACCTGCTGTTCGCGCTCAACGCCACCAGCGATACCACGCTGGTGCTGGTGACCCATGACCTGCGCCTGGCCCAGCGCTGCGAGCGCATCTACCGGCTCGACGGCGGCCGCCTGGTCGATGCCGCCGGAATCACCGCATGAACGTGCTGCGCCATGCCGGGCGTGCGCTGCGCCGGGAATTCCTCGCCGGCGACCTGCTGACCGTGTTCGCCGCGCTGGTGCTGGGCGTGGCGGTGATGACGGCGGTGGGCACGCTGGTCAACCGGGTCACGTTGGCGCTGACCAGCAGCGCGGCGGAAATGCTCGGTGGCGACCTCGGGCTGGGCGGCCGCGAGGACGTGCCACAGGCCTTCGCCGACGAGGCGCGCGCGCGTGGGCTGGCCAGCACGCGCATGGTCAGCTTTCCCAGCGTGCTGTTCCATGGCGATGAAAGCCAGATGGCCAACATCAAGGCGGTCAGCGACGGTTATCCGCTGCGCGGCGAATTGCGGGTCAGCCGCGCCCCGGGCGGCGCCGGCGAAGTGGCCGGTACCCCGGCGGCAGGCGAGGCCTATGCCGACCCGCGCCTGATGCAGGCGCTGGGGCTGAAGGTGGGCGACGCCCTCGAATTCGGCGCCGGCACGCTCACCGTGACCCGCGTGCTGCAGGCCGAGCCGGATACCTCCGGCGAGCTGATGCAGCTGTCGCCGCCGCTGCTGGTCAACCGCATCGACGTCGACCGTGCGGGCCTGCTCGGCCCGGGCAGCCGCGCCTCGTACCGGATGATGTTTGCCGGCAGCGCCGGGGCCATTGCCGATTTCCGCGGCTGGCTGCAGCCGCGCGCCAAGGGCCTGCGCATCGTCGGCATTGCCGATGCCCAGCGTGGCGTGCGCGGCGCGTTCGACCTGGCCGGCCGCTTCCTGTCGCTGGCCGCGCTGCTGGCGGTGCTGCTGGCGGGCGTGGCCACCGCGCTGGCCGCCAACCGCTTCGCGCTGCGCCGGATCGACCAGGTGGCGGTGCTGCGCTGCCTGGGCGCGCGCAATCGCGACATCCTCACCGCCATGGCGCTGCAGCTGGTGCTGCTGGCCATCCCGGCCTGCCTGGTCGGGATCGGGCTGGGCATGGCCGCGCAGGCCGGGCTGGTGCAGGCGCTGGGCGGGTTGATTCCGGGCCGGCTGCCGTTGCCGCAGGCCACCCCGGCGCTGAGCGGGGCGGGGATCGGGTTGGTGCTGCTGCTGGGTTTCGGCCTGCCGCCGCTGTTGCGGCTGCGCAAGGTGCCGCCGATGCGCGTACTCAACCGCAGCTTCGCTACCCTGCCGCCCAGTTCCCTGCTGGTGTATGCCGCTGCGCTGGCGGCCACCGTGGCGCTCACCGTGCAGGCCACCGGCGACGTGCGGCTGGCCGCCTGGGTGCTGGGCGGGCTGGCCGCGCTGGCGTTGCTGGCAGGTGCGGCAGGGGCCACCCTGCTGTGGCTGCTGCGCGGGCTGCAGCCGCGCCTGCGCGGGCGCTGGAAGCTGGGCCTTGCCGCCCTGACCCGCCGCCGCGGGCTGGCGGTGATGCAGCTGGTGGGACTCTCGCTGTCGCTGTGCGCCCTGTTGCTGCTGTCGGTGATCGGCCCGGGGCTGTTGGCGCAGTGGCGCGACCGCCTGCCCAGCGATACCCCGAACTATTTCCTCATGAACATCCAGCCCGAACAGCGCCAGGCGGTGCTGGCCGCGCTGGATGCCCTGGGCGTGGATTCGCCCGGGATCGAGCCGTTCAGCACCGGCCGGCTGCTGGCCGTCAACGACAGGCCACCGCAGCGGCAGGAACGCGAGGACAACAACAACGACGATGACGATGCCAACCGCCCGGTCAACTTCTCCTGGCGGCATGATTTCCCGCCGGCCAATACCCTGTTGAGCGGCAGGTATTGGGCTGCAGGCAGTACCGCTGCCGAAGCTTCGATCGAACAGGGCTGGGCCGAACGCTACGGGATGAAGCTGGGCGACACGGTCACCCTGCAGATGGGCGAGCAGGAACGGCGCTTCACCGTGACCAGCATCCGCAAGGCCGACTGGGACTCGTTCCGGGTCAATTTCTTCCTGCTGCTCAATGAAGGGGCGGTGGGCGATGCGCCGTACAACCTGATCACCGCCTTCCACCTGCCGCGCGAACAGGCCCCGGCACTGGCCGGGCTGACCCGCCAGTACCCGAACATCTCACTGCTGGATATCGACAGCATCCTGCAGCGGGTGCGCGAGGTGGTGGACCGGGTCAGCCAGGCAGTGCAACTGGTGATGGGCTTCAGCCTGCTGGCTGGGGTGCTGGTATTGCTGGCCGCGCTGCAGGCCACCGCCGGTGAACGCCGTTACGACAGCGCGGTGCTGCGCACGCTGGGCGCCACCCGCACCCAGCTGCGCGGCGCGGTGCTGGTGGAATTCGGCGCGCTGGGGTTGCTGTCCTCGCTGCTGGCGGTGGGCACGGCGGCACTGCTGGGCAGCGTCGTGGCCCGCCAGGTATTCGAACTGCAGCTCAGCCCGCCGTGGGGCCCGCTGCTGGCCGGCGGCGCACTGGGCGTGGCGCTGAGCATGCTGGCCGGCTGGTGGGGCACGCGGCGGATCCTGCATACCCCGCCGGCGCTGGCCCTTCGCGAGGCGTGAACGCGATTGATGACACCGGCAGGGGGCGGCGCTAGGTATGCTGCCCGCCCCTGCCCCCTGAGAATGCCCGCGATGCCCGGCACGTCGTTCACCGCTTACCTGTACCCCGTGTTGCTGCTGCTGGGCAGCAACATCTTCATGACCTTCGCCTGGTACGGCCACCTCAAGTACAAGAGCGCGCCACTGATGGTGGTGATCCTGGTCAGCTGGGGCATCGCCTTCTTCGAGTACTGCCTGCAGGTGCCCGGCAACCGGCTGGGCAGCGCGGTGTACTCGGCCCCTCAGCTGAAGGGCATGCAGGAAGTGATCACGCTGGTGGTGTTCGCGGTCTTCTCCGCGTTCTACCTGGACCAGCCGTTGAAGTGGAACCATTACGCCGCGTTCGGGTTGATCGTGGTGGCCGCGTTCCTGATGTTCAAAGAGTGAGCGTCATTCGGGCGCTTTTTCCACCCACTGCCTGAACACCGCGTCGATCTGCGCGTCCTTGACCTGCTTGCCGTCCTGCAGGTCCTGCGCCTGGGTGAACAGCGGAATGATCATCGCCATGCCATCCAGCTTGGTCTTCAGGTGTACGCCCGGCGCCTGGCCGAGGAAACCGTCCCAGCGTGCGCGCACCTTGGCCCAGTAGTCCGCCGTTGCGGCCCAGTAGTCGTAGGCCGGTTTGAAATCGACCTCGGTGGTGCGGTCGTAATCGTTGAAGCCGAACTCACGGGCGATCTCCTGCTGGCTGCCGTCGGCGCCGCGCAGGATCTTGGTGTTGAACTGTTCGTGGGTCCAGCCGTTGGGGGTGAGCGTGTGCCGGTTGACCACCGCCAGCGCGTTGTAATCGCTGCGGCGGGTGTACTCGCGCCGCGGCAGTGGCCGCCAGCTGAGGTCACTGGTCCAGGTGGCCACGCCGTTGCGGTAGTCCCAGCGGCCGGTGCCGCAGTAGCGCGGGGCATCGCTGACTTCATACACGCACTGGGTCCACGCGCCGGCGTTCACCACCGGATCGATCGCACGCACCTGCCAGGTCTGGTCGGCGCTGAACTCGAACCGGTTCGGCGCCTCGTACACCCAGTCCTGCCGCCAATGCTTGGTCACGTGGCCGCTCTTGCCGTCCACCAGCAGGTGCTGGAGCACGATCCGCTTCGGGCTGTCCTCGACCACGATCACCACTTCGTTGCCGCCGCTGCGCACGGCCGGCGCGCGCTCATAACCGGGCTTGAGCAGCACGGTTTCATCGAAGGCGAAATCGACGATGTACTCGCCCTTCATGGCCAGGATGCTGGCGTGGTCGCGCTGCAGGTCGGAGGGCTGGGCGTGGGCGATGCCGCTGGCGGCAAGCAGCAGCCACGCGCTGGCTGTCTGGAATGTCATCGACGAAGGTCCCTTCAGGAAGGTCGGGTGGAAGAAAGATGGACAAGCGGTACGACGTTGGACGCATCGACCCACAGCTCGCCGTCGGCGCCCTCGACCCGCGCGATGCGCCGCGCGGCGGTGGCGCCCAGCACCGACAGCGAGGCCACGCTGGCGGCCAGTGCCTGGCCGTTGCGCGCGTGCAGGCGCAGCGCGCACATGCGCCAAGGCTCACCGCCCAGGCGCGTGGCCAGCCGGCGCCACAGGCGCTCGGCCACGCCGCCCTCATTGGCCGGCTCCGGGCGCGCCGGGAACGCCGATACCAGGCGGTCCCAGGCCAGGAAATCGCTGTCGGGCAGCAGGTACAGCCGCCAGCAACAGCGCCCGCGCGCATCGGAGAAGCACAGGCTTTCGCGGATGCCTTCGCTGTCCATGCCCTGGCAGGCATGGGCGGAAACGGCATGTTTCCAGCCGCCCAGCTCGCTGCTTTCGGGGCGGTACAGACACAGCACCGTGCCCAGTGCCGCCAGCTGTTCCGGGGATGGCAGCTGGCCAGGGCGCAGGTACCGGTCTGGGGTTCGCAGTGCGGAAAGGGCTCGGCTCATGATGGCTACCAGCTCACGGCAAGGCTGGCCGAGACGTTCCGGCCAGGGTTGGTGTAACGGTCGATCACCGTGCTGCTGGAGGCCAGCGCGGAAGTGATCGCGGAGTAATCGATGTAGGTGCGGTCGCCGAGGTTGAACACGCCGACGTTGATCTTGGCGCCCGGGGCGAAGTCCCAGTGCGCCACCAGGTCCAGCACCCCGTAGCCGGCCGGGCGGAACGCGGTGGCGCTGGCCATGCGGTCCTTGCGCCTGGCAAACGTGCCCAGCAGCTCCACGCCCCACGCATCGCGGTCGAAGGCGACGCCGAGCGTGCCGCGCAGCGGATCGATCGATTCCAGCGGCACGTCTTCGGTCTTGTCCTGCCCGCGCGACCACGCTACCGCGCCGTTCAACGACCAGCCGGCCAGCGCGGTGCTGAGTTCGCCGAACTCGACCCCCGCCTTCAGTTCAGCACCGTAGATTTCCGCGTCGGCGATGTTCTGCGACTGGAATACGATCAGGCCCTGCGGGTTGATGCCAACCTGGCGCTGCGACTCGATGAAGTCCTTGTAGTCGTTGTAGTAGCCACTCAGGCTGACGTACGCGGCCTTGCTGACATAGCGCAGGCCCAGTTCCAGGCCATCACTGGTTTCAGGCTTGAGGTCGGGGTTGGGAATGGCGGTGTAACCGAACATCACGTTGGTGAAGCCCAGGTTGACATCGTTGTACGGCGGCGAGCGGAAGCCGTGCGAGTAGCCGGCGAACAGCGACCAGTCATCGGCGAAGCGCCACACCATGCCCAGCTTCGGCGACACGCTGGTCTTGGTCAGGTCCGAGACCGGCATGCCCGGGTTGTCGGCGGCGAAGATCGGGTCCACGTCCGGGCGCAGTTCGTAGTGGTCCACGCGCACGCCCGGCACCAGCGAGAAGCGGCCATCGGCGAAGCGCATTTCGTCCTGTACGTACAGGCCGAGCTCGGTGGTTCTGCTGATGGGGAAATCGCGCACGGGGAACGCATCGGGCAGGATCGTGGTGCTGGTCTGGCCGTTGGCCAGGACCTGGTAGCCGTCGCGCTTCTGCCTCGTTTCGGTCCAGGTGCCATCGAAGCCATAGGTCAGCGCGTGCTCGACCGCGCCGGTCTGCAGCGCCTTGTGGAAGACTGCCTGCAGGCCGTACACGCGCTGGTCGAAGTTGAATTCACGGTGGCGCGTGCTGAGGTTGGCGCGCTGCTCATCGGTGCGCTGGGTGGTTTCGCTGTCCTGCCGGTACAGCTGCCAGGACAGGCTGTCGGCGAAGCCGGCGGCCAGGTTGTCCATCTCGTGCGCGAACGACACCCGCGCGCGGGTCTGGTGGTCGCGGGCCTGCATGCCGGTGGTGGTGGTGTGGTCGATGGCCGACAGCACGTCGGTGTCCACGCTGTCTTCGTTGCCTTCCACCGTCAGCCGGAAGCGCTGGTCTTCGCTCGGCGCATAGACCAGCTTGCCGAGCACGCTGCGGCCATCGCGGTCCTGCGGGTTGGCGGCGGTGCGGGTGCGGTCGCTGCTGCGCACATCGCCCATGCTTTCGGTTTCCTGGCCTTGGCGATGGTTGACGTTCACCATGCCGCTCCAATGGTCGCCGCCAAAGGCGGTGGTGGCGCTGCCCAGCAGACCGTTCCATTCGCCGTCATAGCCGAATTTCAGGCCGACGTAGCTGTTCCTGCCGTCCTTCAGGTAATCGGCCGGGTCCTTGGTGACGAACGCCACCACCCCGCCCAGTGCATCGGAGCCGTACAGCGCGCTGGCCGGGCCGCGCACGATCTCGACGCGCTTGAGCGTTTCCAGGTCGGTGAAGTTGCGGTTGGCGTCGGAGAAGCTGCCGATGCTGAAGGCCTTGGGCATGGCGATGCCGTCGGTCTGGATCAGTACGCGGTTGCCATCCAGCCCGCGGATGCGGAACCCGCCCAGGCCGAAGCGGGCCGGGCTGCTGGTCACCGAGATGCCCGGCTCGTACCGGACCAGGTCCTTGATGCTGCGCACAAGGTGGTCATCCAGCTGCTCGCGGTCGATCACATCAACGGTGGCGGCCACATCGCTGAGCGCACGTTCGGTGCGGGTAGCGGTGACCTGCACGCGGTCGAAGTCACGCGCGTCGGCACCGGCATCGGGGGTGGCAGGGGCAGCAGCGTGGGCGGCGGCCATGGGCAGCGCCAGCCACAAGGCAAGGCTCAGGGCGGTAGGACGGGTCATGTGGGTGGGCAGGGTCGGCTGGACGCGGAGGGAGACCCCCGACAGGCGCCAGGGACCGAGCGGTCGCAGGCGACGTGCCGAGGGGGAGAGAGCAGTGCAGGCGGCAGGCCTGGGGAGCGCATCGCGGCCGCGCGAATGCACCCCGTGGGGGAGGCGGGCCGTTACTTGGTGAGGATCAGCTTGTCGTTGCTGGTGTGGCGCAGACGATAGAAGCGGTCGCCGTGCTGGATCAGGATTTCGCGGCGACCCTTGAGCAGGGCCTCGCTGTCGATCACTTCTTCGGCCGGAACGGCACGGACCGGGCGGTCGCGCAGGGTCAGCGTTTCGGGGCGCAGCAGTACAGCGGCTTGAGTGTTCATTGTCTGGACTCGTGCGAGGGACGAGTTAGATGATAATGATTCTCAGTTCACAATCAACAACCATTCTCATGTTGATTGATGAAATTAATGATCGATTTTCGGAAATCGATTGATGCCGCCTATCGGCACGGCCCTTCCCTGCGTGGCTGTACGTCGGCATCAGGCACCTCGGAGCCACGCAGGGCGTGGCTCTACCGGCCGTCAGGTCAGGGCGCGAAGACCGCCTCCACCCTGCTCCACTCCGCTTCGGCCACCTGCTGCAGCACGTCGAGGGCGCCCAGGTTCTGCTCCAGCTGGCTCACCCGGCTGGCGCCGAGGATCACGCTGGAGACGTTCGGGTTGCGCAGGCACCAGGCGATGGCCAGCTGCGCCGGCGACTGGCCCAGCTCGGCAGCCAGCGCGCTGTAGGCGCGCACCTTGTCCAGCCGGGCCTCGGCCGAATCGCCCAGCACCAGCTCGCGGAGCCAGCCCATCTGGGCCTGGCCCAGCCGCGAATCCGGCTCGAACCCGCTGTTGTACTTGCCGCTCAGCAGCCCCGAGGCCAGCGGCGAGAAGATCGTGGTGCCCAGCCCCGGGTCGGCGTACAGCGGCGCGTACTCGCGCTCGACCCGTTCGCGGTGCAGCAGGTTGTACTGCGGCTGCTCCATCGTCGGCAGGTGCAGGTGATGGCGGCGCGCCACGTCCACTGCTTCCTGGATCTGCGCGGCCGACCACTCCGACGTACCCCAGTAAAGCACCTTGCCCTGCCGGATCAGCGTGTCCATGGCCAGAACAGTCTCGGCGATCGGCGTGTCCGGATCCGGCCGGTGGCAGTAATACAGGTCCAGGTAGTCCACCCGCAGGCGCTTGAGCGCGGCGTGGCAGGCATCGGTCACGTGCTTGCGCGAGAGGCCGTGCTGGGTCGGCCTGGGCTCGTCCACCGCGCCGAAGAACACCTTGCTGGACACGCACACCCCATCGCGGGGCAGGCGCAGGTCGGCAATCACGTCGCCCATCACCTGCTCGGCCCGGCCGCGCGCATAGCCCTCGGCGTTGTCGAAGAAGTTGATGCCGTGGTCCCAGGCACAGGCGACCAGGTTGCGGGCCTCGTCACGGCTGATCTGGTCGCCGAAGGTGACCCAGGCCCCGAAGGACAAGGCCGACAGCTTCAGCCCGGACGAGCCCAGGCGGCGGTAGTGCATGCGTTTTCTCCTGCTGGATGGCTGCGCCAGGACACCGGGGCGCGGCCGGAATGAGTCGCATCAGTGTATCGCCCGGCGGGCCCGAACCCCTGTGGATACTTGCCCGATCGCGGCCGATCGGCCCCCGCACGCTGCTTTTCCTTGCCCCGCCTCTGCCGCTGCTCTAGGCTTCCCGTTTTTCGCGGCGCCCTAGGGGAAGTCTGATGGTCGAAGGTTTGGGCAGGATTGGCTTCGGCCTGTTCGGGTTGGCAGTGCTGATCGGCATCGCCTGGCTGTTCTCGAACAACAAGCGTTCCGTCGACTGGCGGCTGGTGATCACCGGTATCACCCTGCAGATCGCCTTCGCCGCGGTGGTGCTGCTGATGCCCGGTGGGCGCGAAGCGTTCTCGCTGCTCGGCGACGGCTTCGTCAAGGTGCTCAGCTTCGTCAACGAAGGCTCGCGCTTCATCTTCGGCAGCCTGATGGACACCAACCAGTTCGGCTTCATCTTCGCCTTCCAGGTGCTGCCGACGATCATCTTCTTCTCTGCGCTGATGGGGGTCATGTACCACCTCAACGTGATGCAGCTGATCGTGCGCGGCATGGCCTGGGCGATCACCAAGGTGATGCGCGTGTCCGGCGCCGAAACCACCAGCGTCTGCGCCAGCGTGTTCATCGGCCAGACCGAAGCGCCGCTGACGGTGCGCCCTTACATCGCCAAGATGACCCAGTCCGAGCTGATCACCATGATGATCGGCGGCATGGCGCACATCGCCGGCGGCGTGCTGGCCGCCTACGTGGGCATGCTGGGCGGCAACGACCCGGTGCAGCAGGCCTTCTACGCCAAGCACCTGCTGGCCGCCAGCATCATGGCCGCCCCGGCCACCCTGGTGGTGGCCAAGCTGCTGGTGCCCGAAACCGGCACCCCGCTGACCCGTGGCACCGTCAAGATGGAAGTGGAGAAGACCTCCAGCAACATCATCGACGCCGCCGCCGCAGGCGCCGGCGACGGCCTCAAGCTGGCCCTGAACATCGGCGCCATGCTGCTTGCCTTCATCGCCCTGATCGCCCTGCTCAACGCCCCGCTGACCTGGTTCGGCGAAATCACCGGCCTGCAGGCCATGATCGGCCGCCCGACCGACCTGTCGACCATCTTCGGCTACCTGCTGGCCCCGATCGCCTGGGTGATCGGCACCCCGTGGGCCGATGCCACCACGGTCGGCTCGCTGATCGGCCAGAAAGTGGTCATCAACGAGTTCGTCGCCTATTCCAAGCTCTCCGAAATCGTCAACGGCCAGGTCCCCGGCGTGTCGCTGTCGGCTGAAGGCCGCCTGATCGCCACCTACGCCCTGTGCGGTTTCGCCAATTTCAGCTCGATCGCCATCCAGATCGGTGGTATTGGTGGGCTGGCACCGGAACGCCGCCACGACCTGGCCAAGTTCGGCCTGCGGGCCGTGCTGGGCGGTACCATTGCCACCTTCATGACGGCGACCATCGCCGGCGTGCTGACGCATTTCAGCTGATATCCGTTCCCGAGAAACAGTCTTTATGAGTAGCAGTGTCGTCGTTGTCGGTTCCTTCAACGTGGATCATGTGTGGCGTTGCGAATCGCTCCCGGCCCCGGGTGCGACCATCGCCGGCCGCTACAGCACCGGCCCCGGCGGCAAGGGTTTCAACCAGGCCGTGGCCGCCCGCCGTGCCGGCGCCCCGACCACGTTCCTGTGCGCCCTCGGCGATGACGCCGGCGGCGCCATGGCCCGTGGCTTGGCCGAACAGGACGGCTTCGCCCTGAGCGCCGAAGCCAGCACCGAGCCCACCGGCACCGGCGGCATCTACGTTGACAGCCGCGGCCGCAACACCATCGTGATCGGCCCCGGCGCCAACGCCGCGCTCAGCACCGCCTACATCGACCAGCAGCGCGCGCTGCTGGCCGGCGCCAAGGTCGTGCTGGCCCAGCTCGAATCCCCGGTTGAAACCATCGAAGCGGCCCTGGCCATCGCCCGCGAAGCCGGAGCCACCACCGTCCTCAACGCCGCCCCGGCCGACGCGCCCTCCAGCATCGGCCTGCTCAAGCTTGCCGACGTGCTGACCCCCAACGAAACCGAATTCGCCGCCCTGCTCGGCCGCCATGTCGGCGAACGCGTCGACGCCGACGACGTCGCCGCCCTCGACGGCGCCAGCCTGCACGCCCTGTGCCGCAAGCTGGTCGGCAATGGTACCGTCGTGGTCACCCTCGGCGCCGTCGGCGTGTTCGTCTCGCACGCCGAAGAGAACCTGCGCGGCGACACCCAGCCCTACTACCGCGTAGGCGCCGAACAGGTCCAGGTGCTCGATACCACCGGCGCCGGCGACGCCTTCAACGGCGCCCTGGTCGCCTCCCTGGCCCAGGACCCGGACGCCGCCTTCGCCCGCCATGTCCGCTTCGCCAACCAGTTCGCCGGCCGTTCCACCGAAAAGGAAGGCGCCGCCGTAGCGATGCCGCATTACACGCCGGCGGACGTGTAAGACAGCACGACCAACGGTCGTGCTCTACCAAAAACCGGCGCCAAGGCGCCGGTTTTTTTTGCCTCTGCATTTGACGTTCGTACCGTCACCGACAATGTCTCAAAGGCAGGTCGGGGTGGGTTTGCGGGGGTGTGAGCGGCATGGATGCCGCGACCAAGCCCCCATGGATGGGTTTACGGCGTCCCCCGCAAACCCACACCGACCTGCCAAGCCGTGAGACCCGGCAGAGCCGACGCCGTTGACGTTGATCTTGCTTTTTGCCGCAGCTAACCCCCAACCATCCCGCAGCCATGGGGGCGCGGGAAGCAACCGTCAAGCATCTGCTCATGCCCGTACGGCATCAGGGCCTTCCGGATCGGCCTGAATGTGGGGCCGGATCGCAGGGGTCTGCTTGGTTGCCGGCCATGGGCCGGCACTACAATGCCTGCATGCAGATTGGTCCCTACAACATCCAGCCCAATGTGGTGCTCGCCCCCATGGCCGGCGTCACCGACAAACCGTTCCGGCTGCTGTGCAAGCGCCTGGGCGCGGGTCTGGCTGCCTCGGAAATGACCATCTCCGATCCGCGCTTCTGGACCACCCGCAAATCCATCCACCGCATGGACCATGCCGGCGAACCCGACCCCATCAGCGTCCAGATCGCCGGTACCGAACCCCAGCAGCTCGCTGACGCCGCCCGCTACAACGTCGACCACGGCGCCCAGATCATCGACATCAACATGGGCTGCCCCGCCAAGAAAGTCTGCAACGCCTGGGCCGGCTCCGCCCTGATGCGCGACGAAGACCTCGTCGCCCGCATCCTCAGCGCCGTCGTCGGCGCCGTCGATGTTCCCGTCACCCTCAAGATCCGCACCGGCTGGGACTGCGACCACCGCAACGGCCCCCGCATCGCCCACATCGCCGAAGACAGCGGCATCGCCGCACTCGCCGTGCATGGCCGCACCCGCGACCAGCATTACACCGGCAGCGCCGAATACGAGACCATCGCCGCCATCAAGGCCGCCCTGCGCATCCCCGTGATCGCCAACGGCGATATCGACTCCCCGCAGAAAGCCGCCCACGTGCTCTCCCAGACCGGCGTGGACGCCATCATGATCGGCCGCGCCGCACAGGGCCGCCCCTGGATTTTCCGCGAAGTCGCCCACTACCTCGCCACCGGCACCCTGCTGCCGCCGCCCAGCCTGCACGAAGTGCGCGACATCCTGCTCGGCCACCTGCATGCCCTGCACGACTTCTACGGCGAACCCCAGGGCGTGCGCATCGCCCGCAAGCACCTTGGCTGGTACGCCAAGGACCGCCCCGAGAATGCCGCCTTCCGCGCCGTCGTCAACCGCGCCGAAGACGCTGCAGGCCAGATCGCCCTGACCACCGACTACTTCACCGCACTGGCCGCCGGCGAACCGCTGTCCTCCGCGGCCTGATCCACCCCAAGTGACCGCCATGACCCCGATTGCCGCCCCCACCTACCTGCACGGCTTCTCCAGCACCGAACAGCATCGCCTGGTCACCCAGGCCCGCCTGCTGGAATCGTCGATCTTCAACAACATCGACTACAGCGGCGCCCAGCGCCTGCTTGAAGTCGGCAGTGGCGTTGGCGCGCAGACCGAGATCCTGCTGCGCCGCTTCCCCGAACTGCACGTCACCGGCGTGGACCTCAGCGAAACGCAGCTGGCCACCGCCCGCCAGAACCTCGAGAAAACCCCGTGGTGCAGCGAGCGCTACACCCTGCTGCAGGCCGACGCCGGCAACCTGCCGTTCGGCGCGCGCGAGTTCGATTCAGCCTTCCTGTGCTGGGTGCTCGAACACGTGCCCTCGCCGGCCCGCGTGCTCAACGAAGTGCGCCGCGTGCTGGTGCCCGGCTCGCCCGTCTACGTCACCGAAGTGATGAACGCCTCGTTCCTGCTCGACCCGTACTCGCCGCACATCTGGCGCTACTGGATGGCCTTCAACGACTTCCAGTACGACCACGGCGGCGACCCGTTCGTCGGCGCCAAGCTCGGCAACCTGCTGCTGGCCGGCGGCTTCCGCGACGTCCACACCGAGATCAAGACCATCCACCTGGACAACCGCGAACCGGCCCGGCGCAAGACCATGATCGCCTTCTGGGAACAGCTGCTGCTGTCGGCCGCCGATCCGCTGCTGGAAGCCGGCCTGGTGGACCAGGAAACCGTCGACGGCATGCGCCGCGAGTTCAGCCTGGTGCAGAACGACCCCAACGCCGTGTTCTTCTTCTCGTTCGTGCAGGCCCGCGCGACGGTGTACTGAAAAGAATGGCGGGTACTGCTGACGGTGGTAGAGCCGACTGTCAGTCGGCTGCCCGCCGGCGCGCTGCGCGCAGCCGACTAACAGTCGGCTCTACCCGTTGGCTTACCGGTCCTGCGTCTGCGGGGCGTGCCAGATGCGTTGCCACATCGCCCCGAGGCGGCGCTTGGCGCGGGCCCGGCCCTGCTCGCCGTCGTACGCCGGGCGCAGCTGCTCGGGCGGGATCGCCACCCAACGCTCGCCCTCCGCACGCGCCACCGCGAAGGTGAAGGTGTAATCCGGTTCCAGCCCCATGCGCAGATCACTCAGCTGCAGCTGGCCATCGACCACCTGCGCGCGCATGAAGCCCCGGTTGAACCAGTTCAACCGGGCAACGGCGGGAATGTGCGCGGCTTGGCGCAGCGCCTGCACGTTCGAGGGGAAGCCGCGGAACGTCATCGAGCCCCTGTCGGCCGCCAGCGAACGCTCGCCGATCACATAGCCGCTGGGCGTCATCGCCACCACCTGCCACAGCAGCGTGTTGAACGGCGTGGCGACCGAGAACCGGGGTGCATCGCCCAGCCCCATCGCCGCCAGCGCACGGTCGGCTTCGCGGTCGACCTGGTACTTGGCCAGCAGCGACCAGCCCAGGTACCCGGTGCTCAGCACCAGCCCCGCCAGCAGCGCCTTCTGCGCCAAGGGGCGGCTGCGCGCAAACCATGCCACCGCGCAGCCCAGCAGCAACCACACCGTGTACAGCGGGTCGATGATGAAGACGCTGGACCACATCGTCGGCGGCGGGGTGAACGGCCACCACAGCTGGGTGCCGTACACCGTGAACGCATCGAGGAGGGGATGGGTGATCAGCGCCAGCAGGATCGCCCAGAACCAGCGCGCGGGTGCCTGCGCCACGCGGCCGTGACCAAAGCGTTTGAAACCCCACCAGATCAACAGCGCCACCCAGGGCAGCACCAGCAGCGAGTGGCTGTAGCTGCGGTGCTCGGTCATCAGCGCCACCGGGTCGGTGGCGGTGAAGGCCAGCAAGAGGGCATCCAGGTCCGGCAGGGTGCCCAGTGCGGCGCCGGCAAGCAGCGCGGCGCGGCGGTGGCCGGCAGGGGCGATGGCGGCGGCGACGGCGCCGCCCAGAACGATCTGGCTTAGGGAATCCATCCGGCGATGGTACGGGAGGTCCGCGCGTTTACGTGCGTGGGGGCATGGCTTTGACACGCATGGCGTGTCACTACGATCCGGGGTCGCACGGGTTGGGGGGTCGCACGGGTTGGGGTTTGGCGGGTTCGGGGGTGGGGTTGGGGGCCGCGCGGGTTGGGCGGCGTTGTCACGCTGGTGGAACACTGGGCCCCGAGGCTGGGGGTCAATCGCGCTGCGGCGGCCTTTCACGGTGGGCACGCCGGCTTAACCACGGGCAACCCCCGCTGGGCCACAATGCAATGGCGCGACTTGCCGTGTATCATTCGCGCCCATCTTTCCATCCGAATCAAAGGATATTACGCCTGATGTCCAGCTACCTGTTCACCTCCGAATCGGTCTCCGAAGGCCATCCGGACAAGATTGCCGACCAGATCTCCGATGCGGTGCTGGACGCGATCCTTGCCCAGGACCAGCGCGCCCGCGTGGCCTGCGAAACCATGGTCAAGACCGGCGTGGCGATCGTGGCCGGTGAAATCACCACCTCCGCCTGGATCGACCTGGAAGCGGTGACCCGCAAGGTGATCCTGGACATCGGCTATGACAGCTCCGACGTCGGCTTCGACGGCGCCACCTGTGGCGTGCTGAACCTGATCGGCAAGCAGTCGCCGCACATCGCCCAGGGCGTGGACCGCAAGAAGCCCGAAGAAATGGGCGCTGGCGACCAGGGCCTGATGTTCGGCTATGCCACCAACGAGACCGACAGCTACATGCCGGCCGCGATCCACCTGTCGCACCGCCTGGTCGAGCAGCAGGCCAAGATCCGCAAGAAGAAGAACTCGCCGCTGTCGTGGCTGCGCCCGGACGCCAAGAGCCAGGTCACCCTGCGCTATGAAAACGGCGAAGTGTCCGCCATCGACGCCGTCGTGCTGTCGACCCAGCATGCCCCGGGCATCAAGCAGAAGGACCTCATCGAGGCCGTCCGCGAAGAGATCATCAAGCCGGTGCTGCCGGCCAAGTGGCTGCACAAGGGCACCAAGTTCCACATCAACCCGACCGGCAAGTTCGAGATCGGCGGCCCGGTGGGCGACTGCGGCCTGACCGGCCGCAAGATCATCGTCGACACCTACGGCGGCTGGGCCCGTCACGGTGGTGGCGCATTCTCGGGCAAGGATCCGTCCAAGGTCGACCGTTCGGCGGCTTACGCGGCCCGTTACGTGGCCAAGAACGTCGTGGCCGCCGGCCTGGCCGACCGCTGCGAAGTGCAGGTCTCCTACGCCATCGGCGTGGCCGAGCCGACCTCGATTTCGGTCACCACCTTCGGCACCGGCAAGATCAGCGATGACAAGATCGAAAAGCTGATCCGCAAGCATTTCGACCTGCGCCCGTACGGCATCATCAAGATGCTGGACCTGATCCACCCGATGTACCAGCAGACGGCGGCCTACGGTCACTTCGGCCGCAAGCCGAAGGACTTCAGCTACCTCAACGCTGCCGGTGAAACGGTCAACGCAACGGCCTTCTCCTGGGAGAAGACCGACCGCGCCGCCGCCCTGCGCGCCGATGCGAAGCTGAAATAAGGGCCACCCGCCCGCGCAGCATGTGAAACCGACGGCCCGCGAAAGCGGGCCGTCGTCGTTACAATCCCTGCATGCCTACCGACATCAAATCCCACCAGCTGACCATGACCGTGCTGATGTCGCCGGAAATGGCCAACTTCTCCGGCAAGGTCCATGGCGGGGCGATCCTGCGCCTGCTCGACCAGGTCGCCTATGCCTGTGCCAGCCGCTATGCCGGTCGCTACGTGGTCACCCTGTCGGTGGACCAGGTGACGTTCCGCGAACCGATCGCGGTGGGCGAACTGGTCACCTTCCTGGCCTCGGTGAATTACACCGGCACTTCGTCGATGGAAGTCGGAGTGAAAGTGGTGGCCGAGGATATCCTCAAGCGCAGCGTGCGCCACGCCAACAGCTGCTTCTTCACCATGGTGGCCGTCGATGACGACGGCAAGCCGACCCCGGTACCGCCGTTGCAGCTGGAAACGAGCGACCAGCGCCGCCGCCAGGCTGCCGCGCTGCTGCGCCGGCAGCTGCGCGCGGAGATGGAGCAGCGCCAGCGCGAGTTGCTGGCGTCCAATCCGCCGTCGCCCGAGTAAGCGTCACGACCAACGGTCGTGACCTACCGGCGGTCGCGTATCTGACCACTGCGCGATCCTGGTAGGTATCGACCGTTGGTCGATACGTGCGTTACCCGGTGTTCTGGACGCCTTGGGAGACGCCGTTGACGCACGCCACCAGCGCGCGCAGCACTTCATCATCCTCGCCACCGCTGTCGCGCCAGCGCCGCAGCAGGTCCACCTGCAGCACGCTGATCGGGTCGATGTAGGGATTGCGCAGGCGGATCGACAGCGCCAGGCGCTGGTCGTGCTGCAGCAGTTCGTCCTGCCCGGTGATGGCCAGGATCTGCCTGCCGGTGAGGGCCAGTTCGTGCTGGATCTGCGGGAAGAACCGGCCGTGCAGCGGACCGGCCAGGCGCGAGAACTGCTCGGCGATGGTGATGTCGCCCTTGGACAGCACCATCGCGATATCGTCCAGGAAGGTGCTGAAGAACGGCCAGTCGCGCGCCATCTCCTGCAGCGTATCCGCATGCCCGGCATCGATCGCCGCCTGCAGTCCGCTGCCCACGCCATACCAGCCCGGAATCACCGCGCGCGCCTGGCTCCAGGCGAACACCCACGGAATCGCGCGCAGGTTGGTCAGCGCCGCGTCCTGGCCGAGCCGCCGCGAGGGCCGGGAGCCCAGCGTCATCCGCTCGATCACGTCGATCGGGGTGGCCTGGCGGAAGTACTGCATGAAATCGGGCTGGCCGACGAATGCCCGATAGGCCTCCGCGCTTTTCCCCGCGACCAGGTCCATCACCGGGCGCCACTGCGCCTCGCGCGGTTCGGGTGCACGCGGGCGCAGGCTCGAGCGCAGCACCGCACCGGTGGACTGCTCCAGCGAGCGCAACGCCAGCGCACGGATGCCGTACTTGCGGTGGATCACTTCGCCCTGTTCGGTCACCCGCAGGCGGCCATCGATGCTGCCACGCGGTGATGCATCCACCGCGTCGGTGGTCTTGCCACCGCCGCGGCTGATCGAGCCGCCACGGCCATGGAAGAAGGTCAGCCGGATACCGCTCTCCGCGGCCACCTCCAGCAGCTCCACCTGGGCCCGCTGCAGGCCCCAGCGCGAGGCGGCGATGCCGCCGTCCTTGCCGCTGTCCGAATAGCCCAGCATCACCATCTGCACATCGTCGCGCGCGGCCAGGTGCGCGCGGTAGACCGGGTCGGCCAGCAGGTCGCGCAGCGTGTCCGTGCCACGCTGCAGGTCGTCCACGGTTTCGAACAGCGGCGCGATGTCCAGCGGCACCGCACCGGCGTCGTCCACCAGTCCGCCACGTCGCGCAAGCGCCAGTACGGCCAGTACATCGCTACGGTCATGCGCCATGGAAATGATGTAGCTGCCCAACGCATCGGCGCCGTGGCGGCGGCGGGCATCGGCCAGCGCGGCGAACACCGCATCAAGGCGTTGACCGCCCTCTTCGGTACTGGCGGGCAGTGCCTGCTCACCGCTGGCGAACGGCGCCAACCGCTGCGCGCGCGCGATCGCGTCGGCCGCGTCCCAGGCGTCCTGGCCGTCCAGTACGCTGGCCAGCGCGCGCCCATGCACGCTGGACTCCTGGCGCACGTCCAGCCGCGCGAGATGGAAGCCGAAGGTGCGTACCCGCCACAACAGCCGGCGCACCGCGAAGCCACCGGCGTGGTCGCCCTTGTTGGCATGCAGGCTGTCGAGGATGAGGGTGATGTCCTCCTCCAGTTCCTGCGGCGAGGCGTAAGCGCCCTCGGTATCTTCCAGCGTGGCCTGCACCCGCGCGCGCATGCGGTCGTTGAGCAGGCGGTAGGGCATGTCGGCATGCCGCGGGCGCGAAACCACCTTCGGCAGCAGCTGCTGGTAGTGCGCCACCCGAGCCTGCAGCGCGTCACTGACCGCCACCCGCTCGGTGGACTGGCTGAGCAGGCTGGCCAGCTGCAGCAGGTCCTTCTGGTAACGGCCCAGCACGGCCTGGCGCTGCGCATCGAGGGTGTTGCGGATGGTGCCGGCATCCACGTTCGGGTTGCCGTCCATGTCGCCGCCCACCCAGGTGCCGAAGCGCAGCAGCCGGGGCAGCGGCACGCTGTCGCCGTAGGTATCGAGCAATGCCTGCTGCAGCGATTCGTACAGCACCGGGATTACCCGGTACAGCACCTGCACCAGGTAGAAGCCGACGTGTTCGCGCTCGTCGTCCACGGTGGGACGCACCGGTGAGGAATCGGTGGTCTGCCAGGACGCGGTGAGTGCCATGCGGAAGCGCGCCGCATCGGCCGCGGCTTCGCCCGGGGTGCGCTGGCCGTCGAGGTTGTCGACCAGGCTGGCCACCATCAGCTGTTCTTTTTCCAGCAGTGCGCGGCGCACCGCTTCGGTCGGGTGCGCGGTGAACACCGGCTCGATGTCGATGCGCGGCAGCCAGCTGGCCAGCTCCTCCAGGGTGACGCCCTGCGCCTTGAGCTGCTGGAGTGCGTCCTGCAGGCCATCGGGCTGCGGCGCGGTGCCTGCACGCTGGTAATCGCGACGGCGACGGATGCGGTGCACCCGCTCGGCGATGTTGACCACCTGGAAGTAGGTGCTGAACGCACGCACCATCGCTTCGGCGCGTTCGGGCGGCAGCCCGGTCAATGCATCGTTGAGATCGGACAGCGGCGCCTCGCTTTCACGGCGCGCGATGGCGCGGGTACGCACCTGTTCCACATCATCGAAGAACTGCGTGGAGACCTGCTCGGCAAGCAGGTCGCCGACCAGTGCGCCGAGTCGGCGCACGTCGTCACGCAGGGGAATGTCGGGGGTGGCAAAGACGATGCTGCTGCGGTACTCGTTCATCTGCGACGCACTGGCCTCGGGAACGGAATCGCATCAAGCCTAACCCAGATTGCGCGGCAATCCCTGCCGCGCAAATGGTTTCAATTGCATGTGTTGCATCCGCCGGGCAACGCCCGGCGCGGCATCATTTGATCTTCATGCCCGGCCCGATGGTCTGCTCCAACCACCGCTCGCTTTCCGCCAGCATGGTCATCAGCGACTCACGCGCGCGGTAATGGTGCGACTCGTTGGGCAGCATCACCAGCCGCGCCGTACCGCCCAGCCCCTTCACCGCCGCGAACATGCGCTCGCTCTGGATCGGGAACGTACCGGAGTTGTTGTCGTCCCCGCCGTGGATGAAGAGGATCGGATCCTTGATCCTGTCGGCGAAGTTGAACGGCGACATATTCAGGTACACGTCCTGCGCCTGCCAGAAGTTGCGCTCCTCGGCCTGGAACCCGAACGGGGTGAGCGTGCGGTTGTACGCACCGCTGCGCGCGATACCTGCCTTGAACAGCCGCGTATGCGCCAGCAGGTTCGCGGTCATGAACGCCCCGTACGAATGTCCGCCAATGGCGATGTGCTCGCGGTCGGTCACCCCTCGCCGCACCACTTCATCCACCGCCGCTTCGGCGTTGGCCACCAGCTGGGGCAGGTAGGTATCGTTGGGTTCCTTGTCGCCTTCGCCGATGATCGGCATCGACGGACTCACCAGCACCGCATAGCCCTTGGCAAGGAACGCCTGCGGGCCCCAGTAACCGATGGCGTTGAAACGGTAGGGCGAATCGGTCACCTGGCTGGCCGCCGCAGCGGTCTTGAACTCACCCGGGTAGGCCCACATCAGCATCGGCAACGGGCCGTCCTTTTTGGCGTTGTAGCCCGGCGGCAGCATCAGCGTCGCGGTCAGGTCGACACCGTCGTTGCGCTTGTAGCGGATCTGTTCCTTGCTCACCCCGCGCAGCTGCGGCAGTGGATGCTCGAAGCGGGTCAGCGCGCGTGGCGCGGCGGTGGCATCGGCCAGGGACTGTACGAAGTAATTGGCCGGCGTATCGGGCGACTCGCGGGTGAGCAGCACCGAGGTGCCTTCCTGGTCGAGTAGTGCCTGCGGCAGCGAATAGGTCGGCGCCTGCGAATGGAACAGACGGGTGGCGGTGCGGCTCTCAAGGTCGAAGCGGTCCACGAATGGTCGGTCGCCTTCCGGCGAAGCACCCTGGCCGATCAGGAAGATGCTGCGCCCATCGGCGGTGATCTGCAGGCGCGAACGCCCGTTCACATCGCGCACCAGCGCCGGCTTGCCGGGATCGTTGTAGCGGTCCTGGGATGAGCGCTCGGACAGCAGCTGCGGGGCCTGGTCGAGCTCGTCCGGCGCGATTCGCCACTGCTTGACCACGCGGGATTTCCACCACGACTCGTTGAGCAGCGCCAGGTCGCCCCGGCCCCACTGGATACCGGCATAGCGGCTGCCCAGCTGCGCCAGCGTCACTGGCGGCGCCTCGAACGGCGCGGCCTGCATCAGCACCGCATCGCGCACCTTGGAATCGCGGGCCGGATCGCCGCCGTCCTGCGCCTCGGCCCAGACCAGCGTGGCCGGCGCATCGGCGCGCCAACTCACCTCGCGCACCCCGGTCGGCACCGCGTCGTTGCCGGTGGGCAGGCCCTCCACCAGCGGCAGGGTGGCCACGGTGTGCTGCAGCCGGCCATCGGCGGCGGACAGCACTTCGATGCGGCGCGGGAAATCATCGGCCGGCACCAGGTAGGAATACGGACGCTGCACGCGCTGGGCCAGCACATGCTGCCCGTCGGGCGAGATGCTGACGTCCAGGTAGACGCCAGCGGTGGACAGCGGCGCGGTCACGCCATTGAGCGCCACGCGCACCGGCTGCGAGCTGGCGTAATGATCGAACAGGCGCGCATCGGCTTCGTTGCTGAGCAGGTCCTGGTAGGTGCGGATCGCACGCACGCCGGCGTCCGCCTGGGTCTGCTGGATCGCCGGGCCGGTCGGGATGCCACCGGCGGCGGGCGCCGGGCCCTGACCCTTGACCTGCTGGGTGACCACCAGCCCGCGGCTGTCGGGCAGCCAGTCGTAGCCGCTGCCGAACACGGTGTTGAGGTCGGCCAGCAGGCGGCGCGCCGTGCCGCTGGCCACGTCGATGATCCACAGCTCATTGGCACCGCTGGCGGCATGCACCTGGTTGAAAGCCAGGTACTGCTGGTCCGGCGACCACGCCAGCGAGGCCACCGACAGCGGCTGCGGCAGGCCGGTGATCTGGCGCTCCTTGCCGTCGGCGATGTTCATCAGCCACAGCTTGTCGGCGAAGGTGAAGGTGCTGGCCGAATACGTGGCCGGGTTGATCCGCACGCCGGCCAGCTTCAGCTCGGGCTGGGCCACCTCGTTGATCGAGGGCAGCGGCGGGGTCTGCAGCAGGGCGGCGATATCGCGGCGCGGCGACAGGCTGAGGGTGGGCGCCCGCGGGGCGTTGGCCACCGCCTGCAGCGCCGCCGACGGCAGCTGGTAACCCTGCCCGGCCGGGGCCGCAGTGGCCTGGGGCGCATTTTTGCCGGCCGTGGGCGTTGCCGCCAGCGCCAGCAGGGCCATGCCCACCATCAGCCGGCTGCTCCAGCGCGCGCGGCGCGTACGGTCAGTGCCTGTCATCTTCCCACCCCATCCTGTGCAAACCTTGGACCTTAACAGCGGGGCGCGATTTGCCCCCCTGCCGATGGTTGGGGGCGTACGCCGATTCATGCCCGGGCGGTGCGCCGGGATATAATGGGCATCCCCTCCACCGAGGGGCGCTGCGACCGCTGCCGGACCTGTTCCGCACGGCCAGGCTCGGTGGCAGGGCTGGTTCCAACGGCGCCCGGCGAAGACGAGCCATTCGTCCATTACCGGAGCTTTTGCATGAACGCTGTTGCCAAGACCTTCTCCACCGAAGGTGATTACAAGATTGCCGATATCTCGCTGGCCGACTGGGGCCGCAAGGAACTGGATATCGCCGAGCACGAAATGCCGGGCCTGATGTCGATCCGCCGCAAGCATGCCGCCACCCTGCCGCTGAAGGGCGTGCGCGTGACCGGTTCGCTGCACATGACCATCCAGACCGCCGTGCTGATCGAAACGCTGAAGGACATCGGCGCCGACGTGCGCTGGGCCTCGTGCAACATCTTCTCCACCCAGGACCATGCCGCTGCGGCGATCGCCGCGTCGGGCACCCCGGTGTTTGCCTGGAAGGGCGAGTCGCTGGAAGAGTACTGGGACTGCACCCTGGACGCGCTCACCTTCACCCTGCCCGACGGTACCCTGACCGGCCCCGAACTGGTGGTCGATGACGGTGGCGATGTCACCCTGCTGATCCACAAGGGCTATGAGCTCGAGAACGGCAGCACCTGGGTCGACGAAAAGGCGGCCTCGCACGAAGAACAGGTCATCAAGGACCTGCTCAAGCGCGTGGCCAAGGAACGCCCGGGCTACTGGGCCCGCGTGGTCAAGGACTGGAAGGGTGTTTCGGAAGAAACCACCACCGGCGTGCACCGCCTGTACCAGCTGGCCCAGGCCGGCACCCTGCTGATCCCGGCGATCAACGTCAACGACTCGGTCACCAAGTCCAAGTTCGACAACCTGTACGGCTGCCGCGAGTCGCTGGCCGATGGCCTCAAGCGCGCGATGGACGTGATGCTGGCCGGCAAGGTCGCCGTGGTCTGCGGCTACGGTGACGTGGGCAAGGGCTGCGCCGCGTCGCTGCGTGCCTACGGCGCGCGCGTGGTGGTGACCGAAATCGATCCGATCTGCGCCCTGCAGGCGGCGATGGAAGGCTTCGAGGTCAACACCATCGAATCCACCCTGGGCCGTGCGGACCTGTATGTCACCACCACCGGCAACAAGGACATCATCCGCATCGAGCACCTGAGCGCGATGAAGGACCAGGCGATCGTCTGCAACATCGGCCACTTCGACAACGAAATCCAGGTCGATGCGCTGGTCGGGTTCCCGGGCGTGCAGCACATCAACATCAAGCCGCAGGTGGACAAGTACGTGTTCCCGAACGGCAACGCGATCTTCCTGCTGGCCGAAGGCCGCCTGGTGAACCTGGGCTGCGCCACCGGCCACCCGAGCTTCGTGATGTCCAACTCGTTCGCCAACCAGACGCTCGCGCAGATCGACCTGTGGGCGAACAAGGACAGCTACGAGAAGAAGGTGTACCTGCTGCCGAAGAAGCTGGACGAGGAAGTGGCGCGCCTGCACCTGGAAAAGATCGGCGTGAAGCTGACCACCCTCACCAAGGAACAGGCCGATTACATCGGCGTGCCGGTGGAAGGTCCGTTCAAGCCGGAGCACTACCGCTACTGATCGGACGGTTGCCGACTGACAGTCGGCACTACCGGTCGGACGGTTGCCGACTGACAGTCGGCACTACCGGATACCGCGGGCGCCTTCGGGCGCCCGTTTTCGTCATGCGAGCTTCACATCCGCGCCGGGATCATCAGCGCGCGGGGGAATATCTGGGTGCATTCCGGAGATTTCCATGAATATCAAGTTCCTAGTTCCCGCACTGCTGGTGCTGTGCGGTGCCGCTTGCATGTCCCCGGTCCACGCCGCCGACTATCGGTGCATGGTGTTTTCCGGTGCAGATGGCAAAACGCCGGAAGCGAGCTCCAACGCGGACGGGAAATACGCCATCAAGGCGGCCGACCTGAAGGCAGCGGAGGCCGGTGCGCTGGCTGCCGCCACGCGCTACAAGAAGAACAGCGTCACGCTGACCAAGGCCCAATGCGATGCGGTGGTGGCAGGAGCATCGAGCACTGCAACGTCGGCACCGGCCACGACAACCGATCCGACGCCAACGGCTCCATCTACCCTAGCGACAGGTGCAACCAAGGACTACCGGTGTGCCGTGCACGATGCGGACGGCAATGTGCTCAAGGGCGAGGCGGAGGGTTACTTCCAGGTCGCTGCCAGCAACGGTGACGTGGCCGATGGCTTGGCAAAAACCAAGGCGGAAGCGAAGTACGGGGCCGGGAAAGTCGACCATGTCGATTGCGCGCCCATGGGTTGAGGTTGTATTCCTGCTGCTGGCGGCCCCAGTGCCGGCAGCAGCGGGATAGATCACTACCTGGAACCGCCCCCGATAGTCCGGGTCAAGATTCTGCGGTCGCGCCCACGCTAAGGTAGTGCGACCACGCCAGCTGCATGACCATGACCCCGGCCATCAATCTGCTCAAGAAGTACGGTATCGCCCACCGCGTGCTTGCCTACCACCATGATGCCAACGCCGCCTCCTATGGCGGCGAAGCGGCGGAGCAGCTGGGGCTGGACCCCGCACTGGTGTTCAAGACCCTGCTGGCCAGAACCGAAAAGCACGAGCTGCTGGTGGCGATCGTGCCGGTCAGCGGCACGCTGGACCTGAAGGCGCTGGCCGAGGCGGCGGGCTGTAGAAAGTGCGAGATGGCCGCGGTGGACGCGGCACAGCGCGCCACCGGCTACCTGGTCGGCGGAATCAGTCCGCTGGGCCAGAAGAAGAAGCACCGCACCTTCATCGATGCCAGCGCGCAGGCGCTGCCGGTGATGCACGTCAGCGCCGGCCGACGCGGGCTCGAGGTGGCGTTGGCGCCGGCCGATCTGGTCGCGCTGACCGAAGCAGAAATGGCGGGTATCGGTCGGCCGTAACCTTACGGCCGCCAGTTCGCGTGGCTTTCCCAGTACGCCACGGCGCGCTTGTAAGCCTCACGATCCAGCGGCACACCTGAGCCGCCCTCTTCCACCCCCAGCGCATTGCGCATCATGGTGATCGGCGCCATCGGCACTTCTTCCGGTTCGGCGGTGTAGATGCAGCCGACGATGCCCCAGTCCGCTTCGATCGGCGAGCCTTCCTTCTCCAGTTGTTCTGCGCTGTACAGAATCACCACCAGATAGTTCGCGCGCGGCGACTGCACGCCCTCGAACCAGCGCACCAGCACCGGCAGTTCGTCGCGGTTGCGCGCCTCATAGGCGCTGCGCAGCTGGTGGCGGTTGGCATCGGTGACCGGCACGGTCAGGCAGCGCGTGGACGTCCAGTTTTCATACACGAACAGCTTGCAGAATGGCGCGTAGCCATCGAGCACCTTGAACGGCGCATGCGCGTTGAGGTGCGCCTGGAACTGCTCGGCGGTGCAGTCCTGGATGGTGTTGCCTCGGGGCACGCGCGGGAACAGACGGGGGCGGGCGAATTCGGTCAGGACAATCGACATGGCGTACGCAGCTGGAAACAGGTGCACAGGGTAACCGCCCTCAGCCGAGGATCGCGCGCAGGGCCGCTTCCAGGGTCGGGTACCGGAACCGATAGCCTTCCTGCAGCGCGCGTGCCGGCACCACGTTCTGCCCGGTCAGCAGCAGGCCCGCCATCTCGCCGAAGGCCAGTTTCAATGCGAATGCCGGCGTCCGCACCCACGCAGGCCGCTTCAGCACATGCGCCAGGGTGCGGGCGAATTCCGCATTGGTGACCGCCGCCGGCGCAGTGCCGTTGCAGGCGCCACGTGTTTCGGGATCGGCCAGCAGCCACAGGATCAGCCCCACCAGGTCGTCGCGATGGATCCAGCTCATCCACTGCATGCCATCGCCCATCGGCCCACCCGCGCCGATCCGGAACGGCGGCAGCATGCGCGCCAGCGCACCGCCTTCGCGGTCGAGCACGATGCCGGTGCGCAGCAGGCAGGTGCGCACGCCCAGGTCTTCGGCCTTCAGCGCCTCGGCCTCCCACCGCCGGCACAGCATGGCGGCGAAGTCGTGCCCGGGCGAGGCCGATTCATCCAGCGGGGTGGCATCGCGCGGCCCGTAGTAGCCGATCGCCGAGCCGGACACCAGCACCTGCGGGCGGGTCGGCAACCCGCGCATCCAGTCCAGCAGGGCCCGGGTGGTGTCGATGCGTGACTCCAGCATGGCCTGCTTGCGCGCCGGGTTCCAGCGGCCTTCCACCAGCGGTTCGCCCGCCAGGTTCACCACCGCATGGACCGGGCCCACATCGCCCAGTGCACCGACGTACTGCACCCCGGCCTGGCCGGGCCGGCCCGGGCTGCGGGTCAGCACCGTGACCCGGTGCCCGGCCGCCAGCAGCCGCTGGCACAGGCGCTGGCCGATGAAGCCGGTGCCGCCGGTGATCAGGATGTCCATGCGTGCTCTCCTTGGGGAAGGCCACTTTACCCGCCAAGGTGTAAACGCAACGCCCGCCACCTTTTACATTCATCGCGATGAAGCGATATGATGGACCCACATCCGCTGCCGCCGCCGCCCATGACCGCCCTCAGCTTCGAGTTCTACCCACCCAAGACCGACGACCAGCGCGCCCAGCTCGACCGTACCGCGGCCAAGCTCAAGGCGTACGCGCCGGAATACGTGTCCTGCACGTTCGGCGCCGGCGGCTCGACCCTGAGCTACACCTCCGAAACGGTGCGACACCTCAAGCAGCACCACGGCTTCGAGGCCGCGCCGCACCTGTCCTGCGTGGGCGGCAGCCGCGAGGAGATCCGCGAACTGCTCAAGCTGTACCGGGCCATCGGCTGCAGGCGGATCGTGGCGCTGCGCGGCGACCTGCCCTCCGGCATGGGCCACCCCGGCGACCTGCGCTACGCGTCGGAACTGATCGCCTTCATCCGCGCCGAGCACGGCGACGCCTTCCACATCGAGGTCGGCGCCTACCCGGAAACGCACCCGCAATCCGACGACGCGCTGCGCGACCTGAGGTACTTCAAGGCCAAGATCGACGCCGGTGCCGATGCGGCCATCACCCAGTACTTCTTCAATGCCGACGCCTACTTCCACTTCGTCGACGCGGTGCGCAAGCTGGGCGTGCAGGTGCCGATCGTGCCGGGCATCATGCCGATCTCCAACTTCAGCCAGCTGCGCCGCTTTTCCGAACAGTGCGGTGCCGAGATCCCGCGCTGGATCGGCAAGCGCATGCAGGCCTACGGCGATGACGCCGATGCGGTGCGCGCCTTCGGCGCCGAAGTGGTCGCCCAGCTGTGCGAGCGGCTGGTGGCCGGTGGCGCACCGGGCCTGCATTTCTACACCCTCAACCTGGCCAAGCCCACCACCCAGGTATTGAAGCTGCTGGGCCGCTGAACATCGCGCACGCCATTGCTTGCAGATAACGCGCGTCCCGCTACCCTGCTGCGATGAGACCGGTCGTTCCGTTGCTGCTGTCGCTGTGCATGCTGTGCTGGGCCCCGTGGGCGCAGGCACAGGCGCAGCGCGTGAACCGTTGCACCAATGCGCAGGGCGAAACGGTATTCACCGACCGCAGCTGCGATGCGCTGGGCGCGACGGCGCGGATGCCGCCGCGCGGTGATTCGGTGGGCAATACCGGCATCTACCGCGCCGGCTGCGCGCGCCGGTTGAGCGAGCTGACCGGGCAGATCCGCGATGCGGTGAGCCTGCAGGACGTCAACCGGCTGTCGTCGATCTACCTGTGGGGCAACGTGTCCAATGCCGCCGCCAACCAGATCATCGGGCGACTGGAATCGGTGGTGCAGCGGCCCCTGCTGGATATCGCCCCGGTATACCCGGAGGTCGCCGCGCCGACGCCGCTGCCGGTCGACCCGAACGCGACCCTGGTCGAGGCAGTGGAAGCGGCCGCGCCGCAGGCCAGCCGGCCGCGGCCGATCGGGCTGCGGCTGGAGCAGACACTCGGTACGACCGCCACGCCGGCGCGGACGGTGTTTGGATTGCGCCGTCAGTACGGCTGTTTCTGGATCACGCTGTAGGCCACAACGCGCGGATGGCGGCGATGCCCTGCGCGCCGTGGCGGCGCGCCTGGGTGATGTCGTCCGGGTGCAGGCCGCCCAGCGCGTACAACGGCAGCGAGACCTGTGCGCGCAGGGTTTCAAAGGCGTCCCAGCCCATCGGCACGTTGCCGGGGTGGCTGTCGGTGGCCTGGACCGGGCCGAGCACGGCGAAGTCACAGCCCAGTCGTTGTGCGGCCTGCAGCTGGGCCAGGTCGTGGCAGGACGCGGCCACCAGCTGGTCGGCCGGCAACGGCCGCGCCTCCAGCTGCAGCAACTGCTCGCCGCCCAGGTGCACGCCGACGCCAAGCCGGCGGGCCAGTTCGATATCGCGGTTGAGCAGCCACTGCACCCCGCCGCGGTGCCGGGCCACGGCCTGTTCGGCCAAGGCGATGCGGGCCGGGCTGTTCGGCGTGCGCAGCTGCACGCGGCGCACGCCCGCCTCCAGCGCACGCGCCAGCCGTGCGTACCAGTCCTGGTGCGCGGCATCCTCGTCGGTGTCCGGTTCGGGGGTGATCAGGTAGCGGTCCGGGTGGCGCAGCGCGGCCACCACCGGCAGGTCGGCCGGCGGCATCGAATAGCGCGACAGCTTGTCCGGCGCCACCCAGGTGATGGCCTGGCCTTCGCGGCCGCGCGGTGAGCCCTTCCAGCTGCGGATGTGCCGCACTTCCAGACGCAGGTGCTTGTCCGGATATTCCTGCGGGACGTCCATGATCCAGTCGCCGACCTCGGCCTCGATCCCCAGCTCCTCGCGCAGCTCACGCACCAGCGCCTGCTCGGAGCTCTCGCCCTCTTCGCGCTTGCCGCCGGGGAATTCCCACAGGCCGGCCATGTCGCGGTTCTCGGTACGGCGGTTGAGCAGGATGCGGCCGCGGGCGTCGGTGATGACGCCGGCCACGACGTGGATCGATCGTTTGGGGGATGGCATGCGACCAAGAATGCCCAATCGGCCCGTGCATGCGCAATGCCGTACAGACGAAGGGCCCCATGCGGGGCCCTTCGGGTGGTTCAGGAGGCGGGTTCGATCAGAACGTCACGTTCCAGTTCAGCTGGGCCCCCACTTCACGCTGGCCATCGCCGGCACGGCCCTGCGCGAACATCGACAGGCGGCTGTTGTCGGAGGTGTTCAGCGAGATGCCCAGTTCGGCGATGCCCACGTTGCGCGCCAGCGGCAGGCCGCTGACGGTGAAGCTGTCACTGCCGGCCACGAAGCGGTTGCGCGAGTCGGCACGCAGTTCGCCGGCCGCGTTCTGCCAGGCCAGGCCGGCCTCCAGGCGGGCGCCGTCGGTCTGGCCACCGCTGATGTCCCACGCGGCGCGGATGCCGGCCGTGGTGGTCCAGACCTCATCCTTGCTGGATGCCACCGACAGGGCTGCGGTGCCGCCGGTTTCCGTGGCGGCCTCGCTCGACAGGCGGGTGTAGGCCACGGCCAGGTACGGGCTCAGGGTCAGCGCACTGAGCTGGATGTCCCACCCCCCTTCAGCAAAGGCCTGTACCGAATGAGCGTCATGCTGGCTGCCCAGGCTCTGTTCCCAGGACGTGCCGGCACCCAGTTCACGGCGGGTATCCAGCTCGTAGTCGGCGTAGCTGGCGCCGCCGTTGATCCAGGCCTGCTCACCACGGAAGCCGGCGTACAGGCCACCGTGCACCGCGTCGACCTCGGTGATCGCGTTGCGGTCGCGGATCTGCTGGCGCAGCGATTCCGGGCCACCGGCCACGCCGACGGTCCAGCGGTCGCCGAAGGTCCAGTCGTAGCCCACCATCAGGCCCTGGCGGGTTTCCTGGGTGCGCGAGGCGGTGCCATCGCTGTCCTGGCGCTTGGACGCGCCGCTGCCGGCCACCCACACCGAGGAGCCGTTGAGCTTGGTGTCCGGCGTCGGACGCAGGCGCTGGGAGATGCCTTCACGCAGGAAGCGGTCGTCCAGCAGCAGCGCACGGTTGCTGGCATGCAGTTCGCCACCGAGGTCATCGAAGGCAACCAGCGCACCGGCCTCATCGAGCATCAGCAGGCCGTTGTAGAGCGCCAGCGCGTCGCCGGACTGCTGCAGCGAATCCAGCGCCGCGGCCGTGGCGCGCTGGTTGCCGGTGACGGCAACGGCGCCGAACACGATCGGCGGGGTAACGCCCGGGGTGCCCGGGAAGCCCGGATCCACCGGCGTGCCGGGATCGACCGGGGTGCCCGGGTCGACGGGCGTGCCCGGATCGACCGGGGTACCCGGGTCGACCGGATCCACCGGGGTCACCGGCGTGTTGACCGCGATGGTCAGCACGACCTGGTTGCCGGTCTGGGTCAGGGTGGGGGTGATGAAGGCCGAGCGCGAGATCACATCGTCGAAGCCGCCATTGATGCCGCCGGCCACGTCGAGGATCGCGTAGGTCTGGCCGTTCTGGTAGCTGGCATTCGGGTCCAGCCCGGTCACGCGCACGCCGGTGGCACCGGTGGTGCCGGCGATGCCGACGCCATGGCCGATGTAGGCCTTGCCGGTGACGGCAACCCGGTCGGACTGGCCGTTGCCAAGCAGGTCCACGTCGTAGAAGGCCTTGTCGGCCACGCTTTCGGGCACCGCGCCCGCGGCATTGATGTACAGGTCACCGTTGATGGTGAGCGTGCCGATGCCGGCATCACCCGGCGACAGCACGCCGCCATTGAAGACCTGGGTGGTGCCCACGGTCGCATTGCCGGCGAGCATGCCGCCATTGCGCACCATCACGTTCGAGCTGCGCACCACGCCGGTACTGCTGCCGTAGTTGATGGTCTGGTCGAAGCCGGAGTTGCCGTTGAGCACCAGGGTGCCGCCGGTGACCTCGATCTGCTGTGCAGCAGCCTGGCTGGTACCGGTATAGCTGCGCCCGGTGTACATGTCGCCATCGATGCGCAGCGTGCCGCCGTTGACCGTGACCTTGCCCCCGAAGTCGGCCAGGTCGCCGGTCAAGGTGGTGGTGCCGGCCACGCTGGTCACGCCGCCGGTGGTGCCATTGGTACTGCTGACGGTGTTGGCCAGGCTGATGTCGCCGGTGTGGTTGAACACCAGCGCGCTGAGCGCACCGTCCATGACGATATCGGCCGCGCCCAGTTCGCCGGCCGCTTCGGCCGCCGCCCAGGTCGGGGCGCCATCGGCGACCGACCAGGTTTCCAGGCCGCCGCCCACCACGACAAAGCCCAGGGTGCCCAGCTTGAGGTCCCCGCCGGCGGCAACACGGCCGCCATTGGCCACGTTGAGGATTCCGAACGGTTCGCCGACCAGGTGGCTGCCCACCGTGACGTCGCCGGTGGCCTCAATGGCCGAACCCGCGCCGCTGACGCGGACCTGCTCATCGACCGCGCCGATCTTGAAGGTCATGGTGTTGGCGCCGCCGGACACCAGCAGCGTGTCGGTACCGATCACCGCACCGTCCAGCACGTCCACGCCGGTGCGGATGTCCAGCTCGCCCTGGTTGGTCCAGCGGCTGCCGGCACCGGTGAGGGTGGCGGTACCGGTAGCGCTGAGCGAGTCGCGGATGCGCGCGGTGTTGGACTGGATCTGGCCGCCGTTCTCCACGAGCAGCTGGGTGCTGGCAATGATCCGGTCGCCGCTCAGCACCGAACCGGCGCCGGTCACTTCAATGCGGCCGGTGCGTGCGGCGGTGCTTGGCAGGCCCTGGTTGTCTTCGGCGGTCACGTTGCCGGTCACGGCCACCAGCGCGCCATCTTCGATGCGCAGCAGGCCGTCGCCGTTGCCCGACACCCGCAGGGTATCGGTGGTGACCGTCGAACCTGCGCCGGTCACCAGAAGCGAGCCGCTGGCCTCCTGTGCTTCACCGATGCTGACCAGCTGCGACGCCAAGGTGCCGCTGTTGCGGACAATGACTTCGCCCTTGCCACTGGCGGCAGCACCGATGAGCACGTCGCGCCCGGCGGTCACGCCACCATTGTTGATGAACAGCGCGCCGGTACCGCCCTCACCGACGCGCAGGTCATTGCCGGTGACCAGCAGCTGGCCGCCACTGGTGACGTTGATGGTGCCCGTGCTGCCGACCTCGGTACCCACGCTCATGCCAAACGAATCGCCGATAGGCGGTGCCTGCAGCGTGGTCTCCACGCGGGCACCATTGCGGATGGTGAGCATGCCACTGCCTTCGCGACCGACCAGAATCTGGCGGGCGGTAAGCAGTGCGTCGGTGCCATCGACCTGGCCGATGCCGCTGGAACCGGCTGCATAGCCGAACGACAGCGTCGAGCCCAGGGTGGCCTTTGCGCCATCGTAAAGACGCAACGCGCCGGTGCCTGCTTCACCCACGCGCACGACGGCGCTGTTGACGGTCAGCGACGAGGTCGGCCCGAAGATCTGCAGTTCGCCATTGCTGCCGGCAAGCGTACCCAGCGAGACCAGGCCGTTGGAGGTGAACGTGCCGCCGTTGCGCAGCTGGACTTCCACCGCGCCGTTCGGGCCGACGCGGAAACCATCGACATAAGCGCGCGGATCGGTGACGGTCTCGCTCGCATCGAAGTCATACACCGCCGCGAAGGCGGTAGGCAGCGAGGCGGCCGACAGGCCTAGCGCAACCAGCATGGCAGCGCTCAGCGGCGAACGCCGGCGGCGGCTGTCGGTCGCGGGAGAGGAGGAAGAGGGGGACGTGGCGAGTTCGGACGCGACCTGCATCAGGCCGGTGGTGCGGTTGAACACCAGGCGATAAATCCTGTTCATGAAACTCCATGGATGGCGACTCAGGGGGAACGCGACGCTGCCGCAGCCTGCGGAGCGCAATGCGCGTCGAGCCTGCCCCGAATGCAATGCATTCGCGACAGCGCTGAACACGTTAACCCTCTGTCGTATATCCACACGTGGGTCGCATCTGACACTCGCGTGGGGATGCACCACGCTTCCGTGTCAGTTTTCTCTGAAAGGTCCACATCGGGGACTTCGGTCACAGATCGATGCCAACAATCGCTTGCGTCCTGCGAACAGAGATCAAAAAAAACCCCGCTTCCGCGGGGTTTTTTCTGATCAGCTCAACTGGCCGTGGCAGTGCTTGTACTTCTTGCCGCTGCCGCAGGGGCATGGATCGTTGCGGCCGACCTTGGGCTCTTCGCGGGTCACCTGGCCGACGACGCCGTTGCGCTGGGCTTCCACGTCCGCTGCCTCTTCATCGGCGCCGTAGCCGCCCACGTTCTGGTGCTGGAACTGCGACTGCAGCAGGCGCGCTTCGGCCTGCTGGCGTTCGGCCGCTTCCAGCGCCGCCACTTCTTCTTCGCTGCGGATGCGCACGCGCGCGAGCAGGGTCACCACTTCGCGCTTGACGTTCTCCAGCATTTCCGAGAACAGCTCGAAGGCTTCCTTCTTGTATTCCTGCTTGGGCTGCTTCTGCGCGTAACCGCGCAGGTAGATGCCCTGGCGCAGGTAATCCATGCGGGCCAGGTGCTCCTTCCAGCTCTGGTCGAGCACGGTGAGCATGACGTGCTTCTCCAGCGCGCGCATGGTCTCTTCGCCGACGCCGGCTTCCTTCTGCTCGAAGTGCTCGTCCACGCGGGCCTGCACCTTGTTGGCGATGGCTTCGGCGTCGAGTTCTTCGTGTTGCTTGACCAGGCCGGTGACGTCCATCTGCACGCCCAGGTCGGAGGCCAGGGTGGCTTCCAGGCCCGGCAGGTCCCACTGTTCGTCGATCGAGTTCGGCGGCACGAAGCGGGCCACGATGTCGTAGATCACATCGCCGCGGATGCCGTCGACGTTGTCCTTCACCGACTCGGCGTCCAGCAGCTCATCGCGCTGGGCGTAGATTACCTTGCGCTGGTCGTTGTTGACGTCGTCGAAGTCCAGCAGGTTCTTGCGGATGTCGAAGTTGTGCGCTTCGACCTTGCGCTGCGCCTTTTCGATCTGGCGGCTGACCAGGCGGTCTTCGATGACGTCGTCTTCCTTCATGCCCATCATGCGCATCGCCTTCTGGACCCAGTCCGAGGCGAAGATGCGCATCAGGTTGTCTTCCAGCGACAGGTAGAAGCGGGACGAACCCGGGTCACCCTGTCGGCCGGAACGGCCGCGCAGCTGGTTGTCGATACGGCGTGATTCGTGGCGTTCGGTGCCCACGATGTGCAGGCCGCCGGCGGCCTTGACCTGGTCGTGGCGGACCTGCCAGTCGGCCTTGACCTTGGCGCGCTGCTCGGCGGTGGCATCTTCGCCCAGCGCGTGCAGCTCCGCTTCGTGAGAACCGCCCAGCACGATGTCGGTACCACGGCCGGCCATGTTGGTGGCGATGGTCACCGCACCGGGCATGCCGGCGTTGGCGATGATGGTCGCTTCGCGGTCATGCTGCTTGGCGTTGAGCACTTCGTGGTGCACGCCGGCCTTGCGCAGGTGCTCGGACAGCATTTCCGAGGTTTCGATCGAGGTGGTGCCCACCAGCACGGGCTGGCCGCGCTTGTTGCATTCCTGGATGTCGGCCAGCACGGCGTTGAACTTGCCGTTGCGGTTGAGGAACACCTGGTCCGGCGAGTCCTTGCGGATGGTCGGGCGGTTGGTCGGGATGACCACCACTTCCAGGCCGTAGATGCTCTGGAATTCGTAGGCTTCGGTGTCGGCCGTACCGGTCATGCCGGACAGCTTCTTGTACATGCGGAACAGGTTCTGGAAGGTGATGCTCGCCAGCGTCTGGTTCTCGCGCTGGACCGGCACGCCTTCCTTCGCTTCCACGGCCTGGTGCAGGCCATCGGACCAGCGGCGGCCGGCCAGGGTGCGGCCGGTGAATTCGTCCACGATCACCACTTCGCCATCACGCACGATGTAATCCACGTCGCGCTGGTAGATGGCATGCGCGCGCAGGGCGGCATTGAGGTGGTGGACCACGGTAAGGTTCTGCGCCGCGTACAGGCCTTCGGTTTCGGCGCTGAGGATGCCGGCTTCGACCAGCAGCTGCTCGGCGTGCTCCATGCCCGCTTCGGACAGGTGCACCTGCTTGCCCTTCTCATCGACCCAGAAATCGCCCTCGCCTTCTTCGGCTTCCTGGCGGATCAGGCTGGGCACCACGCGGTTGACGCGGATGTACAGCTCCGGGGAATCGTCGGCCGGGCCGGAGATGATCAGCGGGGTACGCGCTTCGTCGATCAGGATCGAGTCGACTTCGTCGACGATGGCGTAGTGCAGGCCACGCTGGTAACGGTCGGCCCGCGACAGCGCCATGTTGTCGCGCAGGTAGTCGAAGCCGAACTCATTGTTGGTGCCGTAGGTGATGTCGCTGGCGTAGGCCTCGCGCTTGTCGCTGTGCGGCATGCCCGGGTAGACCACGCCGACGCTCATGCCCAGCCAGTTGTACAGCTTGCCCATCTGCGCCGAGTCGCGGCGGGCCAGGTAGTCGTTCACGGTGACCACGTGGACGCCCTTGCCTTCCAGCGCGTTCAGGTACACCGGCAGCGTCGCCACCAGGGTCTTGCCTTCACCGGTGCGCATTTCGGCGATCTTGCCCAGGTGCAGGACCATGCCGCCGATCAGCTGGACGTCGTAGTGGCGCATGCCGAGCACGCGGCGGCTGGCTTCACGGCAGACCGCGAAGGCTTCCGGGAGCACCTTGTCCAGGGCTTCACCGTCGGCGATGCGCTGCTTGAACTCCGGGGTCTTGGCCTTGAGCTGCTCGTCGGAGAGCTTTTCGATGTCCGGCTCCAACGCATTGATCTTGGCGACGATGCGGTTGAGCTGGCGCAGCTGGCGTTCGTTACGACTGCCAAAGACGCGGGTAAGCAGGCTGTTGATCATTGAAGGAACCGGTTGGAATGAGACGCCCCAACGGCGACGCTCCCTCGGGAGCCGCCCGCCGCAAACGAAACAGGGCGCATCGCGCCCTGTCTATGGCAACACCCATTGTAGCTTGGGACGAGGGCACTTGGTTTCAAGCGCCCGCGATCCGCCAGATGGCGCCCTCAGCCGCGGGAAACCCGCCCGACCGGGGTGTTGCCGCCATCGCCCAGGAACTTGCGCGGGTTGACCACCTGGCCCCGTTCCCAGACCTCGAAGTGCACGTGGGCACCGGTGGAACGCCCCGTGGAACCGGCCTTGGCCACTTCCTGGCCGGCCCGCACCAGGTCGCCCGGCTTCACCGACAGGCGCGAATTGTGCGCGTAGCGGGTCACGTAGCCGTTGCCGTGGTCCACGTCGACCACGTTGCCGTAGCCGCCCTTCACGCCGGCGAAGCTGACCACGCCATCGGCCACGGCCATGACCGGGTCACCGACCTTGGCATGGAAGTCGATGCCCTTGTGGTTGCCGCGACCGCGACCGAACGGGTCGTTGCGACCACCAAAGCTGGAGGTGATGTAGCTGTTGCGGATCGGCATGCGACCCGGCACGGCGTCCTGCTCCAGCTGGTGGTCGAACATCAGCGATTCCATCACCGACAACTGGCGGCCTGAAGCAGCGAAGCGCTGCTCCAGCACCTGTAAGTCGGCGTTGACCGCGCTGACCGGGATGTCCTGGGTCGGGCCAGGCTCGCCTTCACCGAGGCCGGGGGTCTCGTTGAAGTCGAACTCGCCGTCTTCCAGCTTGCCCATCTGGGTGAGCCGTTCGCCCAGCGCATTGAGCCGGGTCGCCTGCGCCTGCAGCTCACCCATGCGGGCGGCCAGGGCGTTGACCTGGGTCTGGGCGTCCTTGCGGGCCTGCGCCAGGTCGCGTTCCTGCTGGGCGACCTTGGCGTGGAGCCGGGAATCGTTGAACATGCTGCCACCCAGACCGGCACCGAAGCCGATCAGGCAGCCCAGCCCGAGTACGCTGCCCAGCAGGGCGCGGGGCCTGTCCTCGAAGTAGAAACGCAAACGCGCCAGCGGCGTCTTGGCCTGTCCTTCACGCGTTTTGATTACGATCTTTTTGAATGCCATCAGTGAGTTTTCATGTCTGAGCCGAAATCCAGTGCCCGTCCTGCGTCAACGCCGAAGCCGGCGCTGGATGCAGTCATGGGTGACAAAGCTGGCAATCCGCTGCGTCGTGCCCTGTGGCTCGATGCGCTGGACCGTCAGTTGCGCCCCCATTTGCCGCCCACCCTCGCCACCCGTTGCCGGTTGGCGAATGTGAACGGCGAACACCTCGTTTTTCTCGTCGAATCCCCTGTCTGGCACGCCAAAGTGCGGCTTGCCGAGGCTCAGTTGATCGACGCGGCCCGGTCCATCGGGCTGAAGGTCACCAAGGTGACCGTCAAAACCGCGGCTGCCGCTCCTCCACGCTCCCCAGCGATCGATAACAGGAATGGCCCCCACGCAGTTTCAGCCGCCACGCACAAAGGGCTACGCGACGCGTTGGCCTGTCTAAAGGACGTGGATTCGACCAGGTCCTGAAGCCATCGGGGCATCCCGCCCCTTCCCTACCGTCGTCACGATCACGTGAATCTGGTTGGGAGCCGGCGGCCATCGTAGCCGTGCTGGGTCGTCGAGTCGTTAGTCTTTTATTAAAAGTTCGTTAAATTCAGCTCGAAACCGGATCGGGTTCACAAAAACGTGACCCAGATACGTACACGGTTCATTGACGTCAACGTCACGCCGCGCACACCGCCGAAAACGACGAACGGCGCCCATGGCGCCGTTCTTTTTCAATAATTTCAACTAGTTATGCGTATGCGGGGACGCTGTAGACGACCGGCACTGCGCTGCTGGGCGCGTCATAGCTCACCCATTCCCAGGCGCTGGCATCGGCCAGCAGGGCCCGCACCAGCTTGTTGTTGAGCGCGTGGCCGGACTTGAAGCCCTCGTAGGCGCCCAGCACCTGGCCGCCGGCCAGATACAGGTCACCGATCGCGTCGAGGATCTTGTGGCGCACGAATTCGTCGGCGTAACGCAGGCCGTCGTCGTTGAGCACGCGGAATTCGTCGAGCACGATGGCGTTGTCCATCGAACCGCCCAGGCCCAGGTTGCGCTCGCGCATGTACTCCAGATCACGCATGAACCCGAAGGTGCGCGCGCGGGAGATTTCCTTGGTGTAGGCGGCGGTGGAGAACTCGATCTCGGCGCGCGACTGCTTGGCCGGGATCATCGGATGGTCGAACTGGATCGTGAAACCGAGCTTGTAGCCTTCATACGGCTCGAAGCGGGCGACCTTGTCGCCTTCGGTGACTTCCACGGTCTTGAGAATGCGGATGAAACGCTTGGGCGCGTCCTGTTCGGCGATGCCCGCCGACTGCAGCAGGAACACGAACGGGCCCGAGGAACCGTCCATGATCGGCAGCTCGGCCGAGGACAGTTCCACGATGATGTTGTCCACACCCAGGCCGGCCAGGGCCGACATCAGGTGTTCGACGGTCTGGATCTTGGCGTCGTTGCAGGTCAGCCCGGTGCACAGGGTTACTTCGGTGACCAGGTCGGCACGGGCCGGCACTTCCACCACAGGGTCCAGGTCCACGCGACGGAACACGATGCCATGGTTGACCGGTGCCGGGCGCAGGGTCATGTAGACCTTGTCACCGCTGTGCAGGCCAACGCCGGTGGCGCGGATCGTGTTCTTGAGGGTGCGTTGCGGAATCATGGGGGCCAGCCGGGGGAAAGCGCGCAGTCAACGCGACAGTGACAAACAAGAATAACACGCACTACCACCGCTCCTTTCTGAACCGGGGGCGGCAGACTGCCGGGCCTATCCTGGCCCGGCAGCAAGGGACATGGAGGCGCTTACCGGGGAGGACAAGACCCCGGCCGCGTTCCTCAGTCCGCCTGGCGGCGCAGGAACGCCGGGATGTCCAGGTAATCGTTGGGCAGCTCAGCCGCAGCCGGACCCGAGGCCGACGGTGCGGACGGGGCCACGGTGTCGGCGCTCGGACGGCGCAGGCCCAGGCCCATGCCGCCGACGGCCTTGGAGACAGCGTCGCCGCCGTTGTCGAAATCACCGAATTCCGGCTGGCCGGTGGTGGCGTTGCGGACCAGCTTGATCGGCGCGCGCTCGCCCGGACGCTGGGACTTGGCGGCCACGGCACGGTTCAGGCCGGTCGCAACCACGGTGACGCGGACTTCGTCCTGCATGTCCGGATCCAGCACGGTACCCACCACCACGGTGGCGTCTTCGGAGGCGAAGCCATCGATGGTACGGCCGATCTCGTCGAACTCGGCCATGGTGAAGTCGGCGCCGGCGGTGATGTTGACCAGGATGCCATTGGCACCGGCCAGGTTCACATCGTCCAGCAGCGGGTTCTGGATGGCGGCTTCGGCGGCGGCCTGGGCGCGGTCATCGCCACGGGCAGTGCCGGTACCCATCATCGCCAGGCCCATTTCGGACATGACGGTGCGCACGTCGGCGAAGTCGACGTTGATCAGGCCCGGGCGCACGATCAGGTCGGCGATGCCCTGCACGGCGCCCTGGAGGACGTCGTTGGCGGCACGGAAGGCCTGGATCATGGTGGCGTTGCGGCCCAGCACGGTGATCAGCTTTTCGTTCGGAATGGTGATCAGCGAGTCGCAGTGCTGGCTCAGTTCCTCGATGCCCTTCAGCGCGACCTGCATGCGGCGGCGGCCTTCGAACGGGAACGGCTTGGTGACCACGGCGACGGTCAGGATGCCCATCTCCTTGGCCAGCTGTGCCACCACCGGTGCAGCGCCGGTGCCGGTGCCACCGCCCATGCCGGCGGTGATGAACACCATGTCCGCACCCTGCAGGGCGTCCATGATGCGCTCGCGGTCTTCCAGCGCGGCCTGGCGGCCCACTTCCGGATTCGCGCCTGCGCCCAGGCCCTTGGTGACGTTGGTACCCAGCTGCAGCTGCAGCTTGGCACCGCAATTCTTGATGGCCTGCGAGTCGGTGTTGGCGGTGATGAATTCCACGCCATCCACGCTGGTGCTGACCATGTGCGCCACGGCGTTGCCGCCGCCGCCGCCCACGCCGATCACCTTGATCACCGCATTGGGTGCCATCTTCTCAATCAGTTCGAAATGCGCCATGTCCGTGTCCTCGTTGTATCCGCTTGTGGTTGGCATGGGCGTGTTGGCGTCCTGCCTTCGCGCTGCATGTTGCCGTTGCGGCTGTGTGGGTTGTGTGTTGCTTTTCTGTTGCGCCGGCGGGGGCCGGTTTGGAACACGCGTTGCCGCGTTGTGGTGCCGCGTCAGAATTCGCCGCGGAACCAGGTTTTCAGTTTGTTGAACATGCTGCCTGCGCGCCCGGTGGGCAGCGACGGGCGGCGCGGGTGTTCGATCTGGCTGCCCATCAGCAGCAGGCCCACGCCGGTGGCATGCACCGGGTTGCCGACCACTTCGCCCAGCCCCGTGACATGCTGCGGAATGCCTACGCGTACCGGCATCTGCAGCATTTCCTCGGCCAGTTCGACCACGCCTTCCATCTTCGAGGCACCGCCGGTGAGCACCATGCCGGCGCGTACCAGTTCCTCGAAGCCGGAACGGCGCAGTTCGGCCTGCACCATCTCGAAGATTTCCTCGTAACGGCCCTGCACTGCCTGCGCCAGCGCGTGGCGCGGCATGCGGCGCGGCGGACGGTCGCCCACGCTGGGCACCTGGATGCTTTCCTCGGCGGTGGCCAGCTGGGCCAGCGCGCACGCGTAGCGCACCTTGATCTGCTCGGCTTCCGGGGTCGGCGTGCGCAGCATGTGCGCGATGTCGTTGGTGACGTGGTCGCCGGCGATCGGCAGCGAGGCGGTGTGGCAGATCGCGCCCTGCACGAACACGGCCAGGTCGGTGGTGCCGGCGCCCATGTCGACCAGCACCACGCCCAGTTCGCGCTCATCGGCGGTCAGCACGGCCACGCTGGAGGCCAGCGAGGACAGGACCAGGTCATCCACCTGCAGGCCGCAGCGCTGCACGCACTTGCTGATGTTGGCCGCGGCCGACTGCGCGCATACCACCAGGTGCGCATGCACCTCCAGGCGCACGCCGGTCATGCCGACCGGGTTGCGGATGCCTTCCTGCGAATCGTCCAGTACATATTCGCGCGGGATCGCGTGCAGGATCTTCTGGTCGGCCGGAATCGCCACGGCCTTGGCCGCATCCAGCACGCGGTCCAGGTCGCCCCAGGTCACCTCACCGTCGCGGATCGGCACGATCCCCGGCGAGTTCTTGCACTGCACATGGTTGCCGGAGATGGAGGCATACACCGAGCGGATCTCGCAGCCGGCCATCAGCTCGGCTTCTTCGACCGCGCGCTGGATCGACTGCACGGTCGATTCGATGTCCACCACCACGCCGCGCTTGAGGCCGCGCGACTCATGCGAACCGATGCCGATCACCTCGATGGGATTGCCCGGCGAGTACTCGCCGACCAGCGCCACCACCTTGGAGGTGCCGATATCGAGCCCGACGATCAGCGATTTGTCACCCTTGCGATTCATGTCCTGTCCTGCGTGCGTTGCGCCACATTGGCCGGCGCGGCCGGGGCCGGGGGAGTACCCCAGCTCAGCGTGAAACCATTGGTATAACGGAGGTCGGCGCGTTCGATCGGCGCCTGCTGGTTGGCCAGCTGCGGCAGCACGCGCACGAAGCGCTGCAGGCGCGAGCGCGCGTCATCGCGGCCGACCACCACTTCGGTGCCGTTGCTCAGCTGCAGCGACCAGCTGCCGCGCGCATCCATGCTGACCCGGGTGACATCCACCCCGGCCGGCGCGAACAGCGCGCGTGCGTCGTTGTACAGCGCCACCACTTCTTCGGTCTGCGTGTCCGGGCCATCCAGGTCGGGCAATGCCAGGTCCTGCAGCTTCTGCGGGGTGGCGAACAGCTTGCCCTGCTCGGACAGCAGCCTGTCCTTGCCCCAGCGCGCGAACGGCTTGTGCTCGACCAGGGTGATTTCCAGCACGTCGGGCCACTGCTTGCGCACCTGCGCGCTTTCCACCCACGGCAGCTTTTCGATGGCGTCCTGCGCGTCCTGCAGCTTTACCGCGAAGAAGCCGGACTTCGCATACGGCAGCACCACCTGCTGCAACTGCTCGGCGGGCACCCGCTTGAATTCACCGTGCACGCGCAGCTTGGCCAACGGCCAGCGTTCGGCACCGACCCAGCCGTTGAGCACCGCCACCACGGGCAGCGCTACCAGCGACAGGGCCAGCAACCAGACGAAGATGCGCAGCACCGCGTTCATGCGTAGGTGGCCTCCGAGGTGCCGAAGCCTTGCGGCAACGTCTGTTCCAGCACGCGCCAGACCAGCTCTTCGAACCCGATGCCGGCCTGGCCAGCCGCCTTGGGCACCAGCGAATGGCTGGTCATGCCCGGCGCGGTGTTCACTTCGAGCAGGTAGAACGCGCCGCTGTTGCGGTCGCGCATCACGTCAACGCGACCCCAGCCACGGCAGCCGGCGGCGCGGAACGCAGCCAGCGCGATCCGGCGGATCTCCGCTTCGTCGTCGCCTTCCAGGCCCGGGCAGAGGTACTGGGTGTCTTCCGCAATGTACTTGGCGTTGTAGTCGTACCACTGGCCCTTGGGCACGATGCGGATCGACGGCAGCGCCTGGTCGCCGAGGATGCCCACGGTGAGTTCGTCGCCGACCACCATCTGCTCCATCAGCAGCTGGCCGTCGTAGCGGGCCGCCAGTGCGACCGCCTCATCCAGGCCAGCCTCGTCGGTGACCCGGCTGATGCCGACGCTGGAGCCTTCGTTGGCCGGCTTGACCACCACCGGCAGGCCGAGTTCGGCTGCCAGCGCATGGACATTGGTGCTGTCCACCTTCCGGTACTGCGGGGTCGGCAGGCCCAGCGACAGCCACACCTGCTTGGTGCGGATCTTGTCCATGCCCAGCGCCGAACCGAGCACGTCCGAACCGGTGTACGGCACGCCGAAGGCTTCCATCAGCCCCTGCACGATGCCGTCCTCACCGCCGCCGTTGTGGCCGTGCAGGATGTTGAAGACGCGGTCGAAGCGCTTTTCCACCAGCGCCAGGGCCAGGGCCGGAATGCCGTCCACCGCGGTGGCGTTGACACCGCGCGCGCGCAGCGCCTCGATCACGTTGCGGCCGGAATCCAGCGACACTTCGCGTTCGCTGGAGGTGCCGCCCAGCAGCACGGCAACGCGGCCGAACACGGCCGGGTCGGTGGTGCGCAGCGGCGGGAAGGTCAGCGTGCTCATGCGGCGGGTGCCTCGTTGAAGCCATCGGTGGCGACCAGGTGGGCAACGTGGCCGATGTCGCCCGCGCCCATCATCAGCAGCAGGTCGCCGTCCTGCAGCACGTCAGGCAGCACGTGCTGCAGTTCGGCCGCCTGGCCGACCACGACCGGTTCGCTGCGGCCGCGCGCGCGGATGGCGCGGGCCAGCGAGCGCGAATCGGCACCGGGAATCGGCGCTTCGCCGGCCGGGTAGACCTCGCTCAGCACCAGGGCGTCCACTTCTGACAGCACCGCGGCGAAGGCGTCGAACTGGTCACGGGTACGGCTGTAGCGGTGCGGCTGGAACGCCACCACCAGGCGCTGCGACGGCCAGCCGCCACGCGCGGCGGCGAACACCGCAGCCAGCTCACGAGGGTGATGGCCGTAGTCGTCGATCACGCGCACCTTGGCACCGGTGCGGGTGGTGACGATGCCCAGGTCGTTGAAGCGGCGACCGATGCCGGCGAAGCTTTCCAGCGCGCGGGCGATCGCATCCGGGGCCACGCCCAGCTGCCAGCCCACCGCAGCGGCGGCCAGCGCGTTGAGCACGTTGTGCGCGCCCGGCAGCGCCAGGGTCACCGGGTAGCTGCTGCCTTCGGGCAGACGCAGGGTGAAGCGCATGCGCGGCCCATCCTGGACCACGTCTTCGGCACGCACGTCCGCATTGCTGCTCATGCCGTAGCTCATGACATGGCGCGGGGTCTGTGCGGCCAGCGCGGCCACTTCCGGGTCGTCGATGCACAGCACCGCCAGCCCATAGAACGGCAGGCGCTGCAGGAATTCGGCAAAGGCGGCCTGCACGCGGGAGAAGTCGTTGCCGTAGTTCTCCAGGTGGTCCGCATCAATGTTGGTGATCACCGACACCAGCGGATTCAGGCGCAGGAAGCTGCCATCGCTTTCGTCGGCTTCGGCCACCAGCCACTGGCCACTGCCAAGCTTGGCGTTGGCACCGGCGGCCAGCAGCTGGCCACCGATCACGAACGTCGGGTCCAGCCCGCCTTCGCTCAGCACCGCCGCGGTCAGGCTGGTGGTGGTGGTCTTCCCGTGCGTGCCGGCCACGGCGATGCCGCGGCGGAAGCGCATCAGTTCGGCCAGCATGGCCGCGCGCGGCATGATCGGAATGCGCTGGCTGCGCGCTTCCATCAGTTCGGGGTTGTCCTCGCGGATCGCGCTGGACACCACCACGCAGTCGGTGCCCAGCACATTGGCGGCCGAATGGCCGCGCATCACGCGCGCGCCCAGCCCTGCCAGGCGACGGGTAGCGGCGTTGTCGGCATTGTCCGAACCGGACACCTCATACCCCAGCGTCAGCATCACTTCGGCGATGCCGCTCATGCCGGTGCCACCGATGCCGACGAAGTGCACGCGCGGGAAGGCGCGCACGAGGTCATTGGTGTCGTGCAGGCGGCGGATCATGCGCGGCCTCGCGTAACGGTGTTCATTTGGATTCCTCGAGAATGATGTCGGCGATGCGCTCGGCGGCATCGACCTTGGCCAGGGCACGCGCGGCGGTTGCCATCTGCATGCGGCGGGCGGAATTTTCGGACAGATCGCGCAGTACGTCCTGCAGGCGCGCGGCCAGCGTTTCGTCCTGCTTCAGCAACACGGCCGCACCACGTTCGACCAGGTACTCCGCGTTGCGGGTCTGGTGATCGTCGACGGCCGCCGCGAACGGCACCAGCACGCTGCCCACGCCGACCGCGCACAGCTCGGCCAGGGTGGACGCGCCGGAGCGGCAGACCACCAGGTCGGCCCAGGCGAACGCTTCGGCCATGTCGGCGATGAACGGCTCGACGCGCGCAGTGACACCGGCATCCTGGTACGCCTGCAGCGCTTCGGCGTGCAGCTTTTCACCGCTCTGGTGGCGCACGTCGACCGCGATGCGACCGGCCAGTGCGGCGAGTGCCTGGGGCACGGCGTTGTTGAGGGCACGCGCACCCTGGCTGCCACCGAGCACCAGCACCCGCAGCGGGCCTTCGCGACCGGCCAGGCGCTGTTCGGGTCCGGCAATGGCGGCAATCTCGGCCCGCACCGGGTTACCGACCGCTTCTTCGCGCTGGGCGAAGCTGCCCGGGAACCCGGTCAGCACGCGGCGTGCGAAACGCGAGAGCACGCGGTTGGTCAGGCCCGGCGCGCGGTTCTGTTCGTGCACCAGCAACGGCAGGCCGTGCAGGCGTGCGGCCAGCCCCCCGGGACCGGAGGCGAAGCCGCCGAAGGCGATCACCGCGCGCGGCTGGCGGTCGCGGATCAGGAAGCCGGCCGAGCGCACGGCGCGCAGCAGGCGGCCAGGCGCGGTCAACAGCGCCAGCTTGCCCTTGCCACGCAGGCCGCTGATCGCCAGCGTGTCGATATGAATGTCGTGCTGCGGCACCAGGCGCGTTTCCATGCCGCCGATGCTGCCCAGCCAGGTCACGGGAATGCCGCGTTCGCGCAGCACCTTGGCCACGGCCAGGCCGGGGAAGATGTGGCCACCGGTACCGCCGGCCATGATCATCACCGGACGCGGGGAATGCTGGGCGTTCATCCCATCCTCCCCAGGGTCGGCTCGATCCGCTGCTGCATGCGGCTGGTCCCACGCGGGGCGCTGTCGCGCTGCGCGGAGGCACGTGCGTTGCTTTCCTGCATGGCTGCGGCCACGGCGCTGGCACGGGCCGGCGCATCGACCGGCGCGGCATCATCCTGTTCTGCCGCGCCCATGCGCACGGCCTGGCGGCGCTCGGCACGGTCCAGTTCGTAGGACACGCGCAGCAGCAGGCCCATCGCCACGCAGGTCATCAGGATGCTCGAACCGCCAGACGAAATCAGTGGCAGGGTCAGGCCCTTGGTCGGCAGGATGCCCAGGTTCACGCCGATCGAGACGAAACTCTGCATGCTCACCCACAGGCCGATGCCGAAGGCGATGTAGCCGGAGAAGTGCCGCTTCATTTCCACGCAGCGCATGCCGATCCAGAACGCGCGGCCGGCCAGCAGCGCGTACAGCGCCACGATCAGGCAGGTGCCGACGAACCCCAGTTCTTCGGCGGTGACCGAGAAGATGAAGTCGGTGTGTGCTTCGGGCAGGTAGTACAGCTTCTGCACCGAATTGCCCAGGCCCACGCCGGTCCACTCGCCACGGCCCACCGCCATCAGCGCGTTGGACAGCTGGTAGCCGTCGCCCTGCTGGTCGGCCCACGGGTCCCAGAACGAGGTGATGCGGCGCATGCGGTAGGGTTCGATGATCGCCAGCGCGCTCATCGCCACCAGGCCGAACACGATCGGCATCGACATGCGCGGCAGGTTCACCCCGCCCAGCACCAGCATGCCGGCGGTGATCGCCAGCAGCAGGGTGGAGGAACCGAAGTCGGGCTGAAGCAGCAGCAGCACCACCAGCGCGCCGGCCACGCCCAGCGGCTTGAGCATCGCCGGCCAGGTCGCGTTGACCTCGTCGCGGAAGCGCACCAGGTAGCTGGACAGCCACACGATGTAGAGCACCTTCACTGCTTCGACGGTCTGGAACTTGGAGAAACCCAGGTTGATCCAGCGGCGGGCGCCGTTGACGCTGCTGCCCAGGCCGGGAATGAACACCACCACCAGCAGCGCGAAGCAGCCCAGCAGCAGCATCTGGTTGTACTGCTCGATGCTCTTGAGCTCGGTGCGCATGGCCAGCCCGGCCAGCACGATGCCCACCGCCAGGAAGATCAGATGGCGGTTGAGGTAGTAGAACGGGCTGCTCATCAGGGCGATCGAGCTCGACGCGACCATCACCACGCCCAGCCCGGTGAGCGTGATGATCGCGCCCAGCAGCCACTTGTCGAAGTGGCCTCCGATGGCTTCAAGGCGGGTTGCCTGGCGCGACAGGTCATTCATCAGCGGACCTTCAACGTGGCCAGGCCGATCAGCACCAGCACCACCGAGATGATCCAGAAGCGCACGATCACGCGCGGCTCCGGCCAGCCCTTGAGTTCGAAGTGGTGGTGGATCGGCGCCATGCGGAACACGCGCTTGCCGGTCAGCTTGAACGAGGCGACCTGGATCATCACCGACAGCGTTTCGATCACGAACACGCCGCCCATGATCACCAGCACCAGTTCCTGGCGGGTGATCACCGCGATGGTACCCAGCACCGCGCCCAGCGCCAGCGCGCCGATGTCGCCCATGAACACCATGGCCGGGTAGGTGTTGAACCACAGGAAGCCCAGGCCCGCGCCGGCGATCGCCGCGCAGATGATCACCAGTTCGCCCGCCCCGGGGATCTGCGGGATCTGCAGGTAGTTGGAGAACACCACGTTGCCCGAGGCATAGGCGAACACGCCCAGCGCGCAGGCCACCAGCACCGTGGGCATGATCGCCAACCCATCCAGGCCGTCGGTCAGGTTGACCGCGTTGGAGAAGCCGACGATCCAGAAGTAGGCAATGGCCACGAAGCTGATGCCCGCCAGCGGCAGCGCCACCGACTTGAACATCGGGATGTAGAAGGTCAGCGCGGCCGGCACGTCGGCGGTGTAGAACAGGAACAGGCCGGCGGCCAGGCCGAAGATCGACTGCAGCAGGTACTTCCAGCGCGACTTCAGGCCGTTCGGGTCGCGGCGCACGATCTTGATCCAGTCGTCGTACCAGCCGATGGCGCCGAAGCACAGCATCACCGCCAGCACCACCCACACGTAGCGGTTGCGCAGGTCGGCCCACAGCAGCACCGACAGGGTGATGGTGAGCAGGATCAGCGAACCGCCCATGGTCGGCGTGCCGGCCTTGGAGAAGTGGGTCTGCGGGCCGTCGGTACGGATCGGCTGGCCGCCCTTGAACTGGGCCAGCTTGCGGATCATCGCCGGGCCCAGCCACAGCGACAGGAACAGCGCGGTAAGCGCGGCCAGGATGCCTCGCAGAGTCAGGTAGCCGAACAGCCCGAACAGGCTCTCCAACTGCTGCAACCATCGGGCCAGTTCAAGCAACATGGGGGGTTTCCTCTCCTCGCGCCAACAGCGCTTTTACAATCTTGTCCATGGCGCTGCCGCGCGAGCCCTTGACCAGGCAGCGCACGCCAGCATGCAGTTCGTCGGCCAGCGCGGCAGCCAGCGCGTCGTGGCTCTGGAAATGACGGCCACCGTCGCCGAACGCCTGCGATGCCGCCGCGCTCAGCGTGCCCAGCGTGTACAGCCGCTTCAGGCCGGCATCGCGGGCACGGCGCCCGGCCTGCGCATGCAGTGCCTCGCCATCCGGGCCGAGTTCGCGCATGTCACCCAGCACCAGCCAGGCCTCGTCCTTCGACGCGGCCAGCGCATCGATGGCAGCGGCCAGCGAACCGGGGTTGGCGTTGTAGCTGTCATCGATCAGCACGGCGCCATTGGGCAGCCGGTGCGCGATCTGGCGGCCGGGTACCGGTTCGGCGCGGGCCAGGCCGGCAGCAATCGAATCCAGGCCGATACCCGCCGCCAGCGCCAGCGATGCGGCGGCCAGGGCGTTGCTGACGTTGTGGCGGCCCGGCAGCGCCAAGGCGATATCCACGCTGCCGGCCGGGCTGACCAGTAGGAACCGGCTGCCGTCTGCGGTCGCGCGGATGTCCTGGGCGGTCACGTCTGCGCTGTGGTCCAGGCCATAACGCAGCACGCGGCTGCGCGGCGGCTGGCCGACGATGTGCTGTTCAAACCAGATGCCGAAGGCGTCATCGGCATTGATCACCGCTACGCCATCGGCCGGCAGTGCGGCGTAGATGGCGCCCTTGGTGCTGGCCACGCCCTGCAGGCTGCCCATCCGCTCCAGGTGGGCCGGGGCGATGTTGTTGACCAGCGCGTACTGCGGGCGCGCGATGTCGGTGAGGTAGGCGATGTCACCCGGCTTGCCGGCGCCCATCTCGTAGATGGCGTAATCGGCATCTTCCGGCGCATCGATCACCGCCAGCGGCAGGCCGATCTCGTTGTTGCGGTTGCCGGGGTTGGCATACACCACCGCGCGCTGCTCGCGCGCGACCTGCTGCAGGATCGCCAGCAGCAGGTTCTTGACGCTGGTCTTGCCGTTGCTGCCGGTGATGGCGAACACGCGTGCGGCGCGGTCGCGCTGCATGCCGGCCGCGATCCGGCCAAGCGCATGCTCGCTGTCGCCGACCACGATCTGCGGCACGGCCACGTCGAGCAGGCGTTCGACCAGCATCGCGCTGGCGCCACGGGCGACCGCGTCGGCAGCGAAATCATGGCCGTCGAAGCGCTCGCCACGCAGTGCCACGTACAGGCTGCCCGGCGCCAACGTGCGGGTGTCGTTGCTGATGGCGTCGATGGCGGTGTCATCGCCATGGATGTCACCCCCGGCCCAATGGGCGATCAGCGAGAGCGGCGTGCGCTTCACAGGATGGCCTCCTTGGCGCTGAGCGCGGCAGCGGCCACCAGGGTGTCGTCGAAGTCGTGCTTGACCCCGCGCACTTCCTGATAGGGCTCATGGCCCTTGCCGGCCAGCAGCACGATGTCGCCAGGGCCGGCCAGCTTCACCGCCAGGCCGATCGCGCGCGCGCGGTTGCGCTGCACGGTGACCGCGTCGGGGGCAGTGAAACCAGCCAGGATGTCGGCGACGATGGCGTCACCATCCTCGCCGCGCGGATTGTCGTCGGTGACGATCACCTGCTGGGCCAGGCGTTCGGCGATGGCCGCCATCTGCGGGCGCTTGCCCGCGTCGCGTTCGCCGCCGCAGCCGAACACGCAGAACAGCCTGCCCTGCAGGTGGCCCTGCAGGCTCTGCAGGGCCTGCTCCAATGCATCGGGGGTATGCGCGTAATCGACCACCACGGTCGGCAGGCCGCGTTCGCCGCCGAGGCGGTTCATGCGCCCGGCGATCGGCTGCAGCTGCGACACCAGCGCGGCGATCGCCTCGGGGGCATGGCCCAGCGCATGCAGCACACCGGCCACGGCCAGCAGGTTGTCCACGTTGAAGCGGCCCAGCAGCGGCGACTGCACCGGGTGGCGTGCACCGTCGACCACCAGGTCGAAGGCGATGCCACGGCCATCGAGCTTGAGCGAGTCGGCGCGCAGCGTGGCCTGCTGCGCACCGCGCGAGCTGACCCCGATCCGGGCGACGCCGGCATCGACCGTGCGCAGCAGTTCGCTGCCGAAGCTGTCATCCAGGTTCACCACCGCGGCCTTCAGGCCGGCACGGTGGAACAGCTTGGCCTTGGCCGCGCCGTACTGCGCCATGTCGCCGTGGTAATCGAGATGGTCGCGGGTGAGGTTGGTGAACACCGCCACGTCGTAGTGCACGGCATCCACGCGGCCCTGGTCGAGCGCATGCGAGCTCACTTCCATGGCCACCGCCCTGGCGCCCTGGTCACGCAGCTGCGCCAGCACTTCATGCATCTGCAGCACCAGCGGCGTGGTGAAGCCGGTCGGCACCACATCGCCGTACAGACCCACGCCCAAGGTGCCGATGCTGCCACTGGCGGTGCCGAGCAGGTGCCAGGCCTGGGCCAGCAGCTGCACGGTGGAGGTTTTTCCGTTGGTGCCGGTCACGCCGACCATAGTCATCGCGCGCGAGGGCTGGCCATGGAACTGGTCGGCCATGGCGCCCATGCGCGTGCGCAGGCCCGGCACGGCAATGGCATCGGCCGGTGCCGGCAGCTCCGCCGGGGCCGGCGGTTCGAACAGGATCGCGGCCGCACCGGCGGCGCGGGCCTGGTCGACAAAGCCCAGCCCGTGCGCGCCGAAGCCGGCGATCGCGACAAAGGCATTGCCGGGGCGCACCGCGCGGCTGTCCAGCACCAGGCCGGTGATGGACGGGTCGTGGCTCAGCACCACATCGGGAAGCAACTGCGAAAGCAACATCATCTGGCTCATTGCGTGCCTCCCTGCGCGGGCGGCAACGTGGCGTGCGCGCTGGGCAGCGCGGCATCGAATTCAGCGGCGGCGTCCGGGGCAACGACCGCCTCGGCCGGCGGCGGGGTCGGCAGCGAGGAGGCGGCGTGGCCCATCTTTCCGGACTGCTGGGCCGCCAGCCAGGAATCGATGTCGTCCGGCGGCACGTCCATCAGGCGCAGCGCGCCTTCCATGACGTTGTGGAACACCGGCGCGGACACCAGGCCGCCGTAGTACTTGCCGGCCTGCGGGTCGTTGATGACGATCACCGTGGCAAAGCGGGGGTTGCTGGCCGGCACCACGCCGGCGAACAGCGCGTTGTAGTGGCCACGCTCGTAGCCGCCGGGGCCGGCCTTGCGTGCGGTACCGGTCTTGCCGGCCACGTGGTAGCCCAGCACCGCCGCCTGCTTGGCGCCGCCCTGGGTGACGACCGTTTCCATCATCGCCACGACCTCTTTGGCGATGTTCTCGTCGATGACCTGCTTGCCTTCGTTGCGCTGGCCCTTGACGAAGGTCGGCGCGATCAGCTTGCCGCCGTTGCCCAGCGCCGAGTACGCCGTGGCGATCTGCAGCGGGGTGACATTCAGGCCATAGCCGTAGGACATGGTGGTCTTGGACGAACCGCTCCAGCGCGCCGGGCGCGGCAGCACGCCCGCCGATTCGCCGGGGAAACCGCTGTGCGGGGCACTGCCATAGCCGAAGCTGTGGACGTGGTCATAGAACACCTGGTCGGGCATCTTGGCCGCGATCTTGGCCGCGCCGATGTTCGAGCTGCGGGTGATCACGCCGGTGACGTTGAGCACGCCGTTGTTCCGCGGCACGTCCTTGATGGTGTAGCGGCCGATCGCCATGTAGCCCGGGTTGGTGTCGACCGTGGTGTCCTTGGTCACCACGCCGGACTGCAGCGCCGAGGCGATGGTCAGCGGCTTCATGGTCGAACCCGGCTCGACCAGGTCGGTCACGGCGCGGTTGCGGCGGGTGTCCGGCGCCGCGCCGCCCACCGCATTGGGGTTGTAGGTCGGCAGGTTGACCATGGCCAGCACTTCGCCGGTGGCCACGTCCATGATCACCATCGAACCGCCCGCGGCCTTGTTCTCGATCAGCGCGTTGCGCAGTTCCTTGAACGCCAGGAACTGGATCCGGCGGTCGATGCTCAGGGTCAGGTCCTTGCCCGGCTCGGCGGCGCGCAGCAGGTCGCTTTCGACGGTCTCGCCCTTGCGGTTGCGGATCACCCGCTTGGCGCCGGCCTTGCCGCGCAGCCATTCGTCGAAGGCCAGCTCCAGCCCTTCCTGGCCGCGGTCGTCGATGTTGGTGAAGCCGAGCACGTGCGCCATCGCCTCACCCTGCGGGTAGAAGCGGCGGAACTCGCGCTGCGAGGCCACGCCCGGGATCTTCAGGGCAACCACCTTCTCGGCGTCGTCGGGATTGATCCGGCGGCGCAGGTACATGAATTCCTTGTCCGCCTTCTGGCTCAGCTTCGAGGTCAGCTCGTCCAGCGGCATGCCCAGCGCGGTGGCCAGTTCCGGAATGCGGTCGGGCGAGCGCATCAGCTCCTGCGGGTTGACCCAGATCGAGGCAACCGGGGTGGACACCGCCACCGGTTCGCCGTTGCGGTCGGTGATCATGCCGCGCGAGGTGTTGATGGGCAGCTCGCGCAGGTAGCGGGCTTCGCCCTGGCGCTGGTAGAAATCGCTGTTGATGATCTGCACGTAGGCGGCGCGGCCGACCAGCGACACCGAGCACAGGCCCAGCGCCAGGCCGACCCACTTCAGGCGCTGGCGCAGGTTGAAGGCGTTGCGGGTGCGGTTGCGGCCGGTCTTGTTCATGGCCGTACCACCACGACGTCGGCCGCTTCGGGGAACTTCATGCCCAGCCGCTCGCGGGCCACGCGGTCAACCCGGGTGGCTTCGGCCAGGGTTGCCTGTTCCAGCTGCAGGCGGCCGAATTCAATGTTCAGTTCGTCGCGGGCGCGCTCCACGCGCGACAGCTCCACGAAGGTCTGTCGGTGGCGGTGGCGCATGAACACCACCCCGATCGCCGAGGCGATGGTGCAGGCCAGCAGCACGACCAGCAGCAGGCGGCTCATCACGCCACCCCGCGCTTTTCGGCCACGCGCAGCACGGCGCTGCGCGAGCGCGGGTTGACCGCCAGCTCGTCGTCTTCGGCCTTGATGGCGCCGCCGATCAGATCCAGCGTCGGTACGAACGCCGCCAGCTCGGGCAACCGGCGATTGGTCGGCGGGGCCTTGGCGTGGCGGTTCATGAACTGCTTGACGATGCGGTCTTCCAGCGAATGGAAGCTGATCACCGCCAGCCGGCCACCCGGCTTGAGGCGCGCCATCGCCGCGTCCAGGCCGGCTTCAAGGTCGGCCAGTTCGCGGTTGATGTGGATGCGGATGGCCTGGAAGCTGCGCGTGGCCGGGTGGATCTTGTCCTTGCCGCGCGGCATCACCGAAGCGATCAGTTCGGCCAGTTCGGCGGTGCGGGTGAACGGCTGCTTGTCGCGGCGGGCGATGATCGCGCGGGCGATGCGGCGCCCCTGGCGTTCTTCGCCATAGGTCCACAGCACATCCATCAGCTCGCGCTCTTCCACACGGTTGAGCCACTGCGCCGCGCTTTCGCCGCTGTCCGGGTCCATGCGCATGTCCAGCGGGCCGTCCTTGCCGAAGCTGAAACCGCGCTCGGCCACGTCCAGCTGCGGCGAGGACACGCCAAGGTCGAACAGCACCCCGTCCAGGCTGTCGGCGGTTGCGTTCCAGTGCAGCAGGTCGGCGAAACTGCCACGGAAGATCGAGACGCGCGGGTCCGGCGCGAAATCACGCTCGGCTACCGCGATTGCCTCCGGATCCTTGTCCATGACCAGCAGCCGGCCTCCAGGACCGAGTTGCTCGAGCACGCCGCGGGCGTGACCGCCACGACCAAACGTGCCATCGAGATACGTTCCGTTTTCGATCACCCTCAGGCCGTCCAGGACCTGCGTGTACAGCACCGGCAGATGGCCCGCCGGCGACTGCGACACCGGAAGGTGACCGGCCTGCGCGCCTCCGCGCACCCGGGCACCCCGGGTCACAACTTCAGGTCGAGCAACCCATCGCCCAGATCCTCGTCAGACAACGTCTGCTGGATCAGTGCGCGATGAGCCTGCTCGCTCCACAATTCGAATTTGTCGCCCATGCCGAGCAACACCGCCTTCTTTTCAATGCCAACAGCGTTGCGGTGGCTTGCCGGGATACTGATGCGGCCGTTGCCATCCAGCTCCAGATGCGCGGCCGAACCGACCAGCTTCTGTTGCAGCAGGCGCACGACGCGCTGTGTGTTGGGTTTGGCCATGACGTCGTCGCGGACCCGTTCCCACTCCTGCTCGGCATACAGCCACAGGCAGCCGGACTCGAAGGGGTTGTAGGTCAGGACCAGGCGGTTGTTGCTCACACGCGCGACGAGGTCGCGATGCGCGGTGGGAACCGCCATGCGTCCTTTATCGTCAACCGTGATGGCCGTCTCGCCCTGAAACACGACGCGTACACCTTTCCTTCGCCTGGATGAAACATTGAACCACGAAAAACCACAAAAAACCCGGTTTCCCCTCTGTTGCCCACCTTAGCAGTGCCGATTGGGTTGTCAACAGTTTTGCGAAGGGGAAATCACCTTGGACATCAAGGGCTTGCAGCAATGTTTAGAGACTTGTTCAAGGCTTATCCACAAGTTGCTGTTTCGTCTCATTTTTTGAGATTGGGGCGAAGTTCAGGGGTGTGGAGGTGGCGTGAAACATCCCCGCGCATTCATCCGCCCCCATGTCCCAAGCGACCCGTTGCTGCGCAAAACCGGCACAATGCCGGGCATGTGTCTGCTTGCCTTGGCCTGGAAGGTCCACCCCCGCTGGCAGTTGCTGATGGCCGGCAACCGCGATGAATTCCATGCACGCCCCACCGCCGGGTTGGCGGCGTGGCCCGCACCGGACCTGGGCGTGCTGGCCGGGCGCGACCTGCGTTCGGGCGGCACCTGGGCCGGCGTTGGCCTGGATGGCCGGATGGCGGTGGTGACCAACGTGCGCGACCCGCTGGCCCGGCAGACCGGCCCGTCACGCGGTGCACTCGTAGCGGACTACCTGCGCGGGACCGGCTCTGCGGCCGCCTTTGCCGACGCGCTGGCCGACAACGCCCCGGCCTTTGCTCCGTTCAACCTGCTGCTGGCCGATCGGGACAGCTGCCAGTTCCTGGGCAACCACCCGCTGCTGCGGCAGACCCTGGCGCCGGGTATCCACGGCATGTCCAACGGCCCGCTGGACGCGCCATGGCCCAAGACCCTGGCCTTGAATGCCGCCCTGCAGGACTGGGTGGACGCCGGCCGCGAGGACCTGGCGCCGCTGTGGGCGGCACTGGCCGACGAGAACCGCGCCGACGACGCCCGACTGCCCGACACCGGCATTGGCCTGGAGCGGGAGCGCTGGCTGTCGGCCGCCTTCATCCGCAGCCCGGAGTACGGCACCCGGGCCAGCACCGTGATCGCACTGGATGCGCAGGGCCAGGGCTTCATCCGCGAGCGTCGGTTCGACCCGTCGGGCGCGTGCGTGGGGGAAACCGCGCTCACGGTCGGCCCGCCCGGGCCGCTGCCCCGCCCCGCTGCAGGGTGAATGAAGCGGGGCACGGCCCGGATCGATCCGGCCCGCTCGTCGCTCTTGTCTGGTACCGGCGCAGTTGGCGCCTCCAGCCGAGACCCTTGATGAATCGACGAATTAGCGTTTTCCTGGCCACCCATGTGCTGACCCTGGCAGCAGGCTTCGGCAGCGGGGTATACCTGTTGCCCATCCTTACCGCACCGGATGGGCCCAGCGCGTCCAGCGTTGCCGAGGCGATGGCCAACAGCACCCATGAAGCCCGCTTCCGCCGCGACCTCAAGGGCAGTGACGCGGTGCATTGGGCCGACGGCAAGGTCAGCGTGAGCCACAGCCAGATCGCCTTCGATGGCCGCATGGGCCCCGGCCCGGATTACAAGGTGTACCTGTCGCGCGAATACGTCGACACCCGCGGCGATTTCCTGCGGATCAAGCAGGACGCCACGCTGATCGGTGACGTAAAGACCTTCAACCGCTTCCTGTTGGACGTGCCCGACCACGTGGACATCGACGACTACACCACCGTGGTGGTGTGGTGCGAAGCGTTCAGCCAGTTCATCTCGGCGGCCCAGTATCGGATGGGCCCGCAAGCCTGACGAACGAGGAGCCCCCCTTAGCTGAGGGGGCTTCTTCGCCGTCGGCGGAAAAAGCGGCAGAGCCGGCCGATAAGCCGGGTTTTGTCGTGGACAGTCATTCTTCTAGGCGCCACGTCACCGTGGCGCTCAAGCAACCTACCCGGTCCCGACGCGGGCCGCGCCATGAGGACCCTATTTGGTCTTGCTCCAGGTGGGGTTTGCCGTGCCGGTCTGTTGCCAGACTCGCGGTGCGCTCTTACCGCACCATTTCACCCTTACCGGCTCCCCGAAGGGAACGTAGGCGGTATCTTTCTGTTGCACTTTCCGTCGGCTCGCGCCGCCCAGGCGTTACCTGGCACCTTGCCCTGCGGAGCCCGGACTTTCCTCGGCATTCCCGAAGGAATGACGCGACTGTCTGGCCGGCTCTGCCGTGGGTAGTCTACCACCGTAACGGATGCTGGCCCCTGGTTGATTGATACCGATCCCAATGGGCCCGTATCAATTCGTAGCGCCGGCCGTTGGCCGGCTGCTCTTCGTGCCGGCGTCATGAACCCTGACCGGCGGCTTCGGAACCTTTGAACGCCGGGGCGTTGGCCGCAGTTGTTGCGTTACCGTCTCCGGGCGCTTGAGCCGCGCTGCGCGCGGTGTCCGGCCAACGGCCGGGGCTACGACGTGTTACGTAACGTCCGCAGGTCGGGATCAATCAGCCAGCCGCCCGGAAATTTCCACGAATCCATTGCGATGCCGTTTACGAGCCGTACAACGCTTTTCGCGGGGCGCCGGTGAGTTCGGCGGCGAGTTTGGCGGCTGTCGAGGGTGGCAGGTGTTCGCTGAGCTTGGCGTACAGGCGGCGGCCCTGCGCGAGCTGGGCTTCTTCGTCGTTGGCCGCGCCCTGCACCATCACCACGAATTCGCCTTTGCGCTGGTTGTCGTCGGCTTCGACCTGCTGCAGCAGGCTGGCCAGGTCGCCGTCGAGCACAGTCTCGAACAGCTTGGTCAGCTCGCGCGCCAGCACTGCGGGCCGTGTTGGGCCGAATGCGGCCACCATGTCTGCGAGCGACTCCGCGATGCGGTGTGAGGATTCGTAGAACACCAGCGTGCGGGTTTCCCCCGCCAGCGCCTGCAGGCGTTCGCGTCGGCCGGACCCCTTGGCCGGCAGGAAGCCTTCGAAGGTGAAGCGGTCGCTGGGCAGCCCGGCCACGCTGAGCGCGGCAATGGCCGCACAGGCGCCGGGAACCGGGCTGACCCGGATGCCGGCTTCGCGCGCGGCACGGACCAGCCGGTAGCCGGGATCGCTGACCAGCGGCGTCCCGGCATCACTGACCAGCGCCAGCGATTCGCCCGCCTGCAGCCGCGCCACGATGCGCTGGGCCAGCACCTCTTCATTGTGGTCGTGCAGCGCCACCAGCGGCTGCTGGATGCCGAAGTGGGCCAGCAGCTGGCCGCTGCGGCGGGTGTCCTCGGCGCAGATCGCGGCCACCGAACGCAGCACCTCCTGCGCCCGCGGCGTCAGGTCGGACAGGTTGCCGATCGGGGTGGCAACGACATACAGCGTGGGGACAGCACTCATCGCAACGGCACTCACAGGTCAAGGGTAGAATCCTAACGTGTACGAGCCACCCTCGAATGGACCTGATGATGAACAAGCCCGCCGCACGCATCTCCGCCCTGTCGTTGTCGCTGCTGCTGCTTGCCGGCTGCGCCACGACCAGCCTGACCAGCGCCCCGGAATCGCCGGCGCAGAGCCAGGCCCTGGCGCTGATCGACCAGGGCAAGCCGCGTGACGCCGCCGTACAGCTGGAAGCGCTGGCCAACACCCTGCGCGGCAACGCCCGCGGCGCCGCGCTGGCCGATGCGGCCTTTGCCTGGCGCGAGGCCGGCGACAACGCCCGCGCGCGCAGCCTGCTGGCCCAGGTCACCGCGCGCCAGCTCAGCGGCGCCAGCCTGCAGCGCTTCCAGCTGACCAGCGCCGAGCTGGCCCTGGCCGACAAGCAGCCGGCACAGGCACTGGCGTTCCTGAACGAATCCTCCGACACCGTCTCCGCGCCGCTGCGCACGCGCTGGCAGCTGGCCCGCGCCAACGCGCTGCAGGCCACCGGCGATGCGATGGGTGCGGCCACCGAACGCGCCCGGGCGCACGCCGCGCTGACCGGCCAGGCACGCACCGACAACCAGCAGGCCATTGCCGGTCTGCTCGGCACGCTGGACGATGCCACCCTGCGTGCCCGCGCGGCCGCGCTGCCAGCCAACGAGCCGCTGTACAACTTCGCCGGCCGCGCCCTGATCGCACGTGGGCTGCCGCTGCCGCGCCCGTTCGACCGTGATGGCGTGGCCCAGTTCGACACCAGCAAGCGTCCGCCGGCGATGAGCGATGGCTACCGCCCGCCGGTGAAGATGGCCGTGCTGCTGCCGCTCAGCGGCCGCCTGGCCACCGCCGCCCAGCCCGTGCGCGATGGCCTGCTCAGCGGCTACTACGGTGAAAGCCGGCAGCGCCCGGATATCCAGTTCATCGATACCGCCGGTACCCCGGCCGGCGCCGTGGCCGCGTATGACAAGGCCGTCGTTGCCGGCGTGGACTTCATCGTCGGGCCGCTGGGCCGCGATGAAGTGGACGCCGTGTTCGGCCGTACCGAACTGCCGGTGCCGGTGCTGGCGCTGAACCGCGGCAAGAGCAGTCCGCCCGCCGGCAGCGCCGGTTTTTCGCTGGCACCGGAAGACGACGGCATCATCGCCGCCGAGTACCTGCGCAGCCGCGAACGCAGCAAGGTGCTGGTGCTCCACAGCAATGACGACAACGGCCGCCGTACCGCCGCCGCCTTCCGCGAGCGCTTCACCCAGCGCGGCGGCCAGGTGCTGGCGACCGTGGGTGTAAGCGACACCGTGGGCGACATCGGCGCGCAGGTGCGTGCCGCCGGCGCGGTGGACGGCGTGCTGCTGGCGGTGAAGGCACCGCAGGCGCGCGCGCTGGCGCCGCAGCTGGCGTTGGCCGGCGTGGGCGGCGCCACCCGCGTGGGCACCTCGCAGCTGACCCTGGGCACCGGCAAGCCGGAAGAAGACATGGCGCTGGACGGCATCGTCTACCCGAACGAAGCCTGGAACGTGCGCGGCGTGGCCGGCCTGCCCTCAGCCGCGACCGCCGGGCAGATCCTGCCGACCGCGCGCGGCGCGGCCGGTCGCCTGTTCGCGTTCGGTTTCGACGCCTGGAAGATCAGCGCCTACCTGGACAAGGTCGCTACCGAGGGCGGCCTGGCCGGTGCCACCGGCACCCTGTTCCTGGACAGCAACGGCAACGTGCTGCGGGTGCCGGCGTGGTCGACCTTCAGCGGCGGCCGGCCGATGCCGGTGAGCAACAACTAAGGCCATGCCCAGCCAGCGGGCGCAGCGCGGGGCGGCGGTGGAAACCGCCGCGCTGGCGCACCTGCGGCGTGCCGGGCTTGCTCCGGTTGCGCGCAACGTCCGCTACAAGGGCGGTGAGCTGGACCTGGTGATGCGCGATGGCGACACCACCGTGTTCGTGGAAGTGCGCTATCGCGCCACCGCCGATTTTGGGGGTGGCGCGGCCTCGGTGGACCTGCGCAAGCGACGTAAACTGGTGTTGGCCGCACAGCTGTTCCTGCAGTCGCATCCCACGCTGGCACAAGGACCCTGCCGTTTCGACGTGATTGATGCCAGTGGCGACCCACCCCGCCTGGACTGGTTGCGCGACGCCTTCCGACTGGAAGACTGCGGTTTCGATCGATGACTATGAGGGCCGCCCAACGGGCGGCGCTACCGGATGGCTGCAATGACGACGACCCTGCCTGCTGAATTTTCCGCCACCCTGCAGGCGCTGCTCGGTGAGGATGGCTGGCGCACCGATGCCACCACGCTGGCTGCACATGCACAGGACAACTCCTGGCGGCATGCGCTGCCCAACGGCGTGGCGCTGCCGTGCGACCGCGAGCAGGTGCAGCAGATCGTGCGCGCGTGCCGCGCACACGGGGTGCCGGTGGTGGCGCGCGGCGCCGGTACCGGCACCACCGGTGCGGCCGTACCGGTCAACGGCAGCATCGTCCTGTCGTTCGCGCGCATGGGCCGCATCCTCGACATCCAGCCGGGCAACCGCTGCGCGGTGGTGGAACCGGGCGTGCTCAACGGCGACCTGCAGCACGCCCTGGTCGAGCACGGGCTGTTCTGGGCACCGGATCCATCCAGCGCCGATATCTGCAGCATCGGTGGCAACCTGGCCTGCAACGCGGGCGGCCCACGCGCGGTGAAGTACGGTACCAGCCGCGACAACGTGCTTGGGCTCGTTGCGGTCACCGGCGCCGGTGAACTGATCCAGTGTGGCGGCGCCTATACCAAGGACGCCACCGGCTACGACCTGACCCACCTGCTGGTGGGCAGCGAAGGCACCCTGGCGCTGATCGTGGAAGCCACCTTGAAGCTGACCCCGTTGCCGGTGGCCCAGGCCGGGCTGCGGGTGCTGTACCGCGACGCGGACGCGGCGGCGGCGGCGGTGTCGCGGCTGATGGCGCAGCCGGTGGTGCCGACCCGGCTGGAGTTCATGGATGCGCGCAGCCTGCAGCTGCTGCGCCGCAATGGCGCCGAGGTGCCGGAGGCCGGCGCGATGCTGTTGGTCGAAGCCGATGGAGACCACGACACCCTGCCCTACCTGCTGCAGGCCTTGGCCACGGCCGCCGAAGGCGACGGCATGCTGGCGCTGGATGTGGCACTGGAAGGCAGCGCGCGCGAGAAGCTGTGGGCCGCGCGCAAAGCACTGTCACCCGCACTGCGCAGCATCGCGCCGGGCAAGATCAACGAAGACGTGGTGGTGCCGGTGTCGCGCATTCCGGACCTGGTGGCCGGTGTGCAGGCACTGGCGCAGCAGTACACGCTGACCATCGTCACCTTCGGCCATGCCGGCAATGGCAACCTGCACGTGAACATCCTGTACCACCCCGACGACGCGGACGAGAACGCGCGTGCGCAGGCGGCGTTGCCGAGGATCTTCGAACTCACCTTGGCGCTGGGCGGCACGCTGTCGGGTGAGCATGGCATCGGATTGGCCAAACGCGACTTCATGACGCAGGCATTTACGCCGGCTACGTTGGCGGCGATGCGCGCGATCAAGCACGCACTCGACCCGGACGACATCCTCAATCCGGGCAAGGTGCTGCCGCCGCTGTAACCGACGACGTTTTCGCCGCGTCGTCGCAAAGGGCGGAGCGCGTCACGCGCAACGTGTGATGCTTTGCAATTCCTTGCATGGGCCACGCGCGCATCGCTGCGCATTCTTGTCGCCCCCTGGACACCCGGCCTGCCTGCGCAGCAGCGTGCTGCGCGACCGGCCTGCCTGCATCCCAACGCCGTGCCGATGGTCGGGTGTCCCTCTGCCCTCCGACCAGACCGCCCGACGATGATGCCAAACCACTCCTCCTCCGCCCGTGTTTCGATGCGCCCGCTCGCGTCCTGCCTGATGCTGGCCCTGCTGATGCTTCCACCGGGCGATGCCGGCGCACGCGAACTCGACGGCGAAGCGCACGAAGTCACGCAGGGCGATCCCCAGGAATGGTGGCTGCTGACCAACGGCGCGGACCTTCTGGTCAATGGAGGCCGCACGTACAGCATCAGCGCACGGGACGGCAGCCTGGTCACGCTGATGAATGCACAGGTCGAACGCGAGCATTCCAACGCGGAAGCCATCGAACTGCGCGGTGGCTCCGCGCTGCTGTCCAGCTACTCGCGCATCGAGCACGGTGGCATCCGCTCATGGACCAGCTCCTCGGTATACCTCCACTACAGCCGGGTCACTATTGGCGAGGAGGCCCCCGAGTCCGTCCCGACGGTCGGCATCATGATGATCGACAGCACCACCGACGCCCGGGTGACGCTGGATGCCTCGACCCTCCACGTGGTGGACAGGCCGGATCACCCGCATTACGCCACGGGCATCGGCATTCGCCACGGCGCGGGCGTAGTGGAACTGCTGAACGGCTCGCACATCGATGCGGGCAACGTCGGGGTGATGCTTCACGACAGCCGTGGCGACGGCCGCTTGATCGTCGAGGAGTCGACGATCCTTTCCCGCCGCGGTGCGGCGATCGAGGTCCTGGATGCCAATCACACCTATGACGTGCGCATTGCCAACGACGCCCGCCTCACCGGTGGCGACGGTCATCTGCTGCGCGTGCGCAACTCGACCGACGCCGCAGGTGGCGGCCAACCGCATGTCAACGTGGTGGTCGACAACGCACGCCTGCAGGGTGACATCACCCTCGATGACAGTGCCGCCGGCGGGCGTATCGACCTGCTGCTGGAGAACAACGCGCGCATCGAGGGCCGCCTGTCCAACGTGACCTCGGCGGGAATCGGCAGCGGCAGCAGCTGGCTGCTGACCGGCGACAGCAGCGTCGGCCACCTGCAGCTGGACGTTGCCGGCACGGTTGCGCTGGGCAGTGGCGCCGCATTCAACACGCTGAGCGTGGACAACTTCGTGGGCAACGGCGGCACCCTGGCCTTCAACACCGTGCTCGGGGACGACGCCTCGAGCACGGACCGACTGGTCATCAGCGGCAACGCCAACGGCCAGGCCAACGTGCGCGTGCTCAACGTTGGCGGCGCCGGCGCGAAGACCGACCGTGGCATCGCGCTGATCAGCATCGTCGGCGAATCCAACGCGCAGTTCGACCTGGTCGGGCGTGCCGTCGGCGGCCAGTACGAGTATTTCCTGGTCAAGGGCATCGACGGCAGCTGGTACCTGCGCTCGGAGGGCGGCCCCACGCCGGATCCGTGCGACGTTGATCCCAGCCTGCCGCAGTGCGAGCCGATTGATCCGATTGATCCGGTCGACCCCGTTGATCCGGTGGACCCGGTGGACCCAATTGATCCGGTCGATCCCGATGAGCCCGCGGATCCCGTCGATCCCGGACAGCCGGCTCCCGTGCTTCGCCCCGAAACCGGCGCCTACCTGGCCAACCAGTTCGCGCTCCACCACCTGCTGCGCCACAGTGCGCGCGAGCGCACCGCGCAGCACGCGTCTACCCGTGGGAACGTGCGCGCGTGGGCGACGCTGGATGGAACCCATACCCGCCTGGGCGCGGTCAAGGACCAGCTTGCCCTTGATGTAGACCGCTCGCGCCTGCTGGTCGGCACCGACATCGGCGCGTTTGCTGCCGACCGAGGCCGCGTGGGCGTGATGCTCGCGGCCGCCCGGTCGCAGGCGACCTCACGCTCCTCCCTCACCGGCTACCGCGCACGCGGCAAGGTGGAAGGCGGCGCGGCAGGTGTGTACGGCAACTGGCGCAATGACGCCGTGTCCGTGGATGCATCGGTGCAGCGCGGCCGGTTCCGCAACCGCGTGGAAGGCGATGGCCTGCAGACCGAGCGCTACGACGCGGACCTGTGGCAGTCGTCGCTGGAAGTCGGCTACCGCCTGGATGTCGGTCGCATCGGCGCCACGGCGCTGAGCCTGCAGCCGGAGCTGCAACTTCTCCATACCGATGCTGCCATGGACGTGCATCGCGAGGGCAACGGCACCACGGTACGCAGCCTGGGCGACCACGGCCTGTCGGGCCGGCTGGGCATGCGCCTGGAAGGCGCGACCGAGCGCAGCAGTGGCACCATGTCCCTGCAGCCGTACGCAACGGCGAACTGGTACCGCGACGGGGCCGGCAACGGCATCGCCTTCGACGACGAGGCGCTGCGCGCCAGCACCCCGCGCAACCGCTACGCGCTCGGCGCGGGCGCCCGCGTCGGTGTCGGCCGGGGCGTTTCGGCATGGGGTGGGCTGGCGCTGACGCGCGGCGATGGCGGCTACCGGGAATCCGCCGCGCAGCTGGGGCTGTCCTGCGACTGGTAAGCACGTCACGCGCAAAGTGTGACGCTTTGCAATTCCTTGCATGGGCCGGGCGCGCATCGCTGCCCATTCTTGTCGCCCCCTGGACACCCGGCCTGCCACACGGCCCCGCGGTGGATGCGCGGCCTTAGGCCACGTCGTCCCACGCCCTCCTGCAGCCAACGCCGTGGTGATGGTCGGGAGTCCTCTGCCCCCGACCAGGACGCCAGACGATGATGCCGCCCCGCCGTACCCGCCCCACCCCTCTTTCGATGCGCACCTCGTTGGCCAACAGCGTGGTACTCGCGCTGCTGGCGCTGCCGTTGGGCGGCCTCGCCGCGCGCGAACTCGACGGGGAAGACCAGACCGCCGTGATCGGGCCCGGGGACGGCAGCGAGTCGTGGTCCCTGCGCAACGGCGCCTCACTGGTGGTCCATCTTGGCCAATCGCGCTCGATCGATGCCGACAGCGGATCGCACGTCACCTTGTCCGGTGCCACCGTCACCCGTAATGCCAACTACGGCCGGACGGCCGTACTAAGCGGCGGCGCCAGACTGGAGGCAGCCGGCACCCGGTTCCTGGGCGGCGGGCTGTGGCTCAACGGTGCGTCTTCGGCCCACCTGGTCGGCAGCGACATCCTGATGGAGAACCTCGGCGCGGACTTCGTCGGCGGGAGCGTGGGCATTGCGCTGCTGCCCTTCGATGGGTCCGACCACGGCCCGATGCAGGTGGTGCTGGATTCCAGCCGCGTCCACGTCCGCGACGTGGAAGGCGTTGCCGACCGCGATTCGGGAGTGGGCGTGCGCCTGGACCACGGCCGGGTGGACATCCTCGACCGCTCGCACATCGAGGCCGCGAACGTAGGCGTTCTGTTCGAAGGCTTGGTCGGCAGGGACGGTGTAGGCCACGTCCGCGTGGACAATTCGACCATCCGCTCGGGCCGTGGCGCCGCCATCCATGTCAACGCGCTCTACACCGATGCCTCGGATCGCCTTTATGACATCGAGATCGTCAACGGTTCCCAGCTGTTCGGCGGCGATGGCAATCTGCTGCGGGTTGACGGCAACCCGAACGCCGGGCAGCGCTGGATCAACTTCAGCGTGGACGATGCGCAGCTTGCAGGCGATATAAGCGTGAACGGGGCGGGCGACAACCTCCATGTGGACGTGGCCCTGCGCAACAGTGCGCGCATCGAGGGCCGATTCCTCGGTGTCGGATCGGCCACGCTGGGCACGGATGCCTCCTGGCAGTTGACCGGCGACAGCAGGGTGGGCCGCCTGCGGATCGACACCACCGGCACCGTCGCGCTGAGCGATGGAACCACGTTCAACACCCTCACCGTCGATGATTTCCTGGGCAATGGTGGCACCCTGGCGTTCAATACCGTGCTCGGCGATGACGCCTCGCGCACGGACCGCCTGGTGATCACCGGTGATGCCAACGGCCAGGCCAACGTGCGCGTGCTCAACGTTGGCGGCGCCGGCGCGAAGACCGACCGTGGCATCGCGCTGATCAGCATCGTCGGCGAATCCAACGCACAGTTCGACCTGGTCGGGCGTGCCGTCGGCGGCCAGTACGAGTATTTCCTGGTCAAGGGCATCGACGGCAGCTGGTACCTGCGCTCGGAGGGCGGCCCCACGCCGGATCCGTGCGACGTTGATCCCAGCCTGCCGCAGTGCGAGCCGATTGATCCGATTGATCCGGTCGACCCCGTTGATCCGGTGGATCCGGTCGACCCCGTTGATCCGGTGGACCCGGTGGACCCAATTGATCCGGTAGATCCCGTCGATCCAGTGGATCCGGTCGATCCCGATGAGCCCGCGGATCCCGTCGATCCCGGACAGCCGGCTCCCGTGCTTCGCCCCGAAACCGGCGCCTACCTGGCCAACCAGTTCGCGCTCCACCACCTGCTGCGCCACAGTGCGCGCGAGCGCACCGCGCAGCACGCGTCTACCCGTGGGAACGTGCGCGCGTGGGCGACGCTGGATGGAACCCATACCCGCCTGGGCGCGGTCAAGGACCAGCTTGCCCTTGACGTGGACCGCTCGCGCCTGCTGGTCGGCACCGACATCGGCGCGTTCGCTGCCGACCGGGGCCGCGTGGGCGTGATGCTCACCGCCGCGCAGTCGCAGGCGACCTCGCGCTCGTCCCTCACCGGTTACCGCGCACGCGGCAAGGTGGAAGGCGGCGCGGCAGGCGTGTACGGGAGCTGGCGCAATGACGCCGTGTCCGTGGATGCATCGGTGCAGCGCGGAAGGTTCCGCAACCGCGTGGAAGGCGATGGCCTGCAGACCGAGCGCTACGACGCGGACCTGTGGCAGTCGTCGCTGGAAGTCGGCTACCGCCTGGATATCGGTCGCATCGGCGCCACCGCGCTCAGCCTGCAGCCGGAGCTGCAACTGGTCCATACCGATGCTGCCATGGACGCGCATCGCGAGCGCAACGGCACCACGGTACGCAGCCTGGGCGACCACGGCCTGTCCGGCCGGCTGGGCATGCGCCTGGAAGGCGCGCCCGACGGCGGCAGTGGCGCCGTGTCCCTGCAGCCGTACGCAACGGCGAACTGGTACCGCGACGGGGCCGGCAACGGCCTCGCCTTCGACGACGAGGCCCTGCGCGCCAGCACCCCGCGCAACCGCTACGCGCTCGGCGCGGGTGCCCGCGTCGGTGTCGGCCGGGGCCTTTCGGCATGGGGCGGGCTGGCGCTGACGCGCGGCGATGGCGGCTACCGGGAAACCGCCGCGCAACTGGGGCTGTCCTGCGATTGGTGAGCGCTTCGGTTCGGCGCTACAGCTCGGTGAAGTGCTCGTAGCCGCGATGGCCGGTGGTTTCGCCACCGGCATCCACGCCCTGGCCTGCCACGATCGCGCCGATGCGGGTGAGCGGCAGCGCCAGGCGCGCGGCGATGGCCTCGACCGCCCCCTGCTGCGCAGCGGCGGCGGTGAAGCAGAGTTCGTAATCATCGCCGCCACGCAGCGCGGCCTCGCGCGCATGGGTCAGACCCACCCGTGCCCGCGCTGCGTCGGACACCGGCAGGCGCTCGGGGTCCACGCGCGCGCCTACGCCACTGCGTTCGCAGATGTGTCCCAGGTCCGCCAGCAGGCCATCGGAGATATCGACGGCCGCATGCGCCACACCCACCAGCGCGGCGCCGAGGGCCACCCGCGGTGTGGGCCGGGCCAGGCGCTGGCGAAGGTAGTCCACCGGCGCATCTTCGGCGGGCCGACGCACGTCGAGGGTACCGCCCTGCCAGGCGCGCAGGGCCACGGCGGCGTCGCCGAGCGTGCCGCTGACCCAGACATCGTCGCCCACCTGCGCGCCATCGCGGCGCAGTGCCGCACCCGGCGCCACCTGCCCCATCGCGGTCACCGACAGCGACAACGGGCCACGCGTGGTGTCACCCCCGATCAGCACGATGTCGTGCGCATCGGCCAGGGCGAAAAAGCCGTCGGCAAACGCATCCACCCAGTCCGGGTCGGCGTCGGGCAGCGACAGTGCCAGCACGCACCAGGCCGGCTGCGCGCCCATCGACGCCAGGTCGGAAAGATTCACGGCCAGCGTCTTCCAGCCGATGTCATAGGCCGGGGTTTCCGCAGGGAAATGCACGCCGCTGTTGAGCGTATCGGCGGTGACCACCAGCTGTTGGCCGGCACGCGGCTGCAGCAGCGCGGCATCGTCGCCGATGCCGAGCACCACATCGGCACGCGCGCGGGTGCGCGTGCGGATGCGTTCGATCAGGGAGAATTCGGCGAGGGACATGGGCGTTCCCCGACCCGGCTCAGTGCCCGCTTTCGACCTTGCGCCACTCCACCGCAGCGCGATCCAGCACGCCGTTGACGTAGGTGTGGCCGTGTTCGGAACCAAACTTCTTGGTCGATTCGATCGCTTCGTTGATCACCACGCGGTACGGCACGTCCATGCGGTAGCGCAGCTCGAACGCGGCCACGCGCAGCGCGGCACGCTCGATGGCGTCCACTTCCTCGATGCCGCGGTCCACGAACGGATCCAGCGCCTCGTCGAGGTCCTTGCGGTGGTCGAGCACGCCGCTCACCAGCGCCTCGAAATACGCCAGGTCGGCGATCTCGCGCGCCTGCTCGTGGGCGAACTGGGCGATCAGGGCCTGCGCGTTGCCGCCGGAGATCTGCCAGGCGTAGATTGCCTGCAGGGCACGACGACGCGCGCGCGAGCGCAGCACCGGGTCGATGCCATCGCGGCGGACCGGCTTGCCGGAGGGCTTGCCCGGGTTTGACTTGTTCACGGCAACTGCTCCAGAAGATTGACCATTTCCAACGCCGTCAGTGCGGCTTCCTCACCCTTGTTACCGTGGCTGCCACCGGCACGGGCCTCGGCATCCTCGGCGCGTTCGACCGCCAGCACGCCATTGAGCACCGGCACGCCGAAATCCAGCTGCACACGCATCAGGCCTTCGGCGCAGCGGTCGGCCACGTGTTCGTAGTGGCGGGTGTCGCCACGGATCACACAGCCCAGGGCGATGATCGCGGCATGTTCGTGCGCCGCCGCCAGGCGCGCGGCCACCAGCGGCAGTTCCCACGCGCCCGGCACCCGGATCACGTCGATGGCCGCTTCCTGGATCCCGTTGCCGGCCAGGCTCTGGCGCGCGCCGGCCACCAGCACGTCGGTGATGCGGGCATTCCAGCGGCTGGCGAGGATGGCGAAACGGGCCTGTTCCGGTGTCCGGAGATCGCCTTCGTAGTGGCTCATGATCGGCGTGGGTCCATTTAATAGATGAATATTCTAGCGCATGGCCGCGCGTAGCCGGATTGCGGCACGCTGCGGGACGGGTCGGGTGGAAAAGCCCCCTGAGTCAGGGGGCTGCCGCGAAGCGGCGGGGGTCTGGGCGATGGTAAGAGGGGCCCGCGGTTTGCGAAGCAAATCGTGGGGCGTCAGCGCGCATGCGATGACGGGCTCCCCACCGTTTCGATGATCTCCAGGCCGTAGCCGGCCAGGCCGATCTGGCGGCGCGGGGTGCCCAGCACGCGCAGCTGGCCCAGGCCCAGGTCGGACAGGATCTGGGCGCCGGCACCGTTGCGGCGCCACTGGCTCACGTCCTTGTCCTTGCCCGGAGTGACCGGCTGCGGCTGCTGGCGCAGGCGGGCCAGCAGGCTGTTGCTGTCACGCGGGGCCGACAGCACCACCATCACGCCGCGTTCGGCGGCCGCGATGGCGCGCAGGGCGTCAGTGGACGCCACGCCGAAATCGTCGCGCCGCCAGTGCAGCAGATCGGCCAAGGGGTTCTCCACCTGCACCCGGACCAGGGTCGGCTGGGTGTCGGGCGTGCCGCGGACCAGGGCGAAATGCAGGTCGTGCGCGATCCGGTCGCGGTAGGTCACCAGCTTGAACGGGCCGAATTCGGTGTCGATCTCACGCTCATCGACCCGTTCGACCGTCTTCTCGGTGGCCAGGCGGTAGGCGATCAGGTCGGCGATGGAGCCGATCTTCAGGCCGTGCTCGCGCGCGAACAGCTCCAGCTCCGGGCGGCGCGCCATGCTGCCATCGGGGTTGAGGATCTCCACCAGCACCCCGGCCGGCTCCAGCCCGGCCAGCATGGCCAGGTCCACACCCGCTTCGGTATGGCCGGCGCGGGTCAGCACGCCGCCCGGCTGGGCGATCAGCGGGAAGATGTGCCCCGGCTGGTGCAGGTCGGCCGGCTTGGCATCGGGCTTCACCGCCGTGCGGATGGTATGCGCGCGGTCGTAGGCCGAAATGCCCGTAGTGACGCCTTCGGCGGCCTCGATGCTGACCGTGAAGTTGGTCTGGAACTGGGCGGTATTGGCCTGCACCATCGGCGCCAGGCCGAGGTCGGCGGCACGTTCGCGGGTCAACGGCAGGCACACCAGGCCACGGCCGTGGGTGACCATGAAGTTGATGTCCGACGGCTTGACCAGTTCGGCGGCCATGATCAGGTCGCCTTCGTTCTCGCGGTCTTCGTCATCGACGATGACCACCATGCGGCCCAGGCGGATGTCCTCGAGGATCTCGGGGATGGGAGCGAAATTCATGCGCGGGTGTCCTGTACCTGGGGGGCGACCAGCCGTTCGACGTAACGGGCGACCAGGTCGATTTCGAGATTGACCGCACTGCCCACGCCGGTGGCGGCAAAGGCGGTGTTGGCCACGGTATGCGGGATCAGCGCGACCTCGAAGCCGGCGTCATCCACCTCGTTGACGGTCAGGCTGACCCCGTCCACGCAGATGGAGCCCTTCTTGGCGATATAGCGCAGCAGACCGGCCGGCGCGGCAAAGCGCCAGCGCTGGGCGCGCGCGTCCTCGTGGATGGACAGCACCTGGCCGAGGCCGTCCACATGGCCGCTGACCAGGTGGCCACCGAGGCGGTCGGTCGGGCGCATGGCGCGCTCCAGGTTGATCACCGCACCCGGCGCCAGCTGGCCCAGCGTGGTCAGGCCCAGGGTCTCGGTCGAGGCATCGGCCTGGAACGAAGTGGCATCATGGGCGATGACGGTCAGGCACACGCCGTTGATGGCGATGCTCTCGCCGAGCTGCACGTGCTCGAACGGCAGGCTGCCGACGTGGAAGGTGAAGCGGACATCGCCGCCGAGGGGATCGCGTGCGGCCACATGGCCGACGCCTTCGATGATTCCAGTAAACACTAACGTTCTCCGCGAAAAGTGAGCGAAAAACGCCGCAAGGCAAACAGGCGGGCGCAGGGCCATGCAGGCCCTGTAGCACCGTCTTCTTTCATCCGGACTATACCGTCGGCTCCGGCATCGGACCGGATCTGCTGACCTTCCGGCGGGGCCGGAAGCGCTCGCGGGCTCGTGCTTGCGCACCTACCGCCGGTGGGGAGTCGCACCCCGCCCTGAAGACGTTTGTATACCGGCGAACCGGCGCGGCCATTGTACCAGCGCTGGCTGAGCGCTCGCTTTCTGTAAACAATTTGTTAAGATGCGCCGCGCGGCGATGATCGCCGCCCTGCCGCCCACGACGGGCTGGCTGAAATGGACCTCACTTCCAAGGAATTCCGATGCGCAAGATGCTCGTCCTGGCCGCCGCCCTGCTGGCCGCCGCTCCGATGGCCGCCTCTGCTGCCGACGCCATGAGCTACACCTATGTTGAAGGCGGCTGGACCCAGCTGCAGGTCAGCACCCCCGGCAGCAACCCCAAGCTGGACGGCGGCTTCATCCGCGGTTCGTTCGCCATTGCCGAGCAGGTGTACGTGTTCGGCGGCTACAGCACTGTTTCCGAGACCTACCACCTGGAAGACAGCATCGGCGAGTACCGCATCAAGAACACCATCGACCAGCCGGAGGCAGGCATCGGCTACCACATGCCGTTCACCGACCGCCTGGACTTCACCGCAGACATCGCGTGGATGCGCATCAACAACGAAGTGAAGTTCGAGGACGGCGAGTTCAGCGAAACCGAGAAGGTGCATACCAATGCCGGCCGCGGTGCGCTGGGCCTGCGTGGCAAGCCCTCGCGCGCGACCGAAGCCTGGCTGAAAGCCGGCTACATCGACGGCAGCGACATGGACGGCGAGTGGATCGGCACCCTGGGCGGCCAGGTCAGCTTCAACCGCAACTGGGGCCTCATCGGCGAAGTCCAGTACTTCGACGACATCACCCAGTACTCGGTCGGCGTGCGCGCCAGCTTCTAAGTTACTGATCGGGCAGCGCTAACCCGCGCCATGATCGACGGGCCCCGCAAGGGGCCCGTTTTTTTTGGGCAAGCGGTGGCCACCTATCGCTTTCCGGAACTTGATCGAATACTCGAAAAATACACAGAGTGAGGTGTGAACGGCTGCCCCTTCTGGTGTGATGGTGCAAGGTAAGGTGGCTGGCAACCCTACGCAGATAACGTATACTTATGCACGCCGTGTTCGTGGAGATGCCGGCGTTCTCGCGCCACCGTGCCGCCTACCTCGACAACGATGGGCTCTGCGCGCTTCAGCAGTTCCTGCTGCGGGCGCCGGAGGCTGGCGACGTGATCGTAGGCACTGGCGGTCTCCGCAAGCTGCGCTTTTCCGACGACCGCAGGCAGCGTGGCAAGCGCGGCGGACTACGGGTGATCTACTTCCACTGGCCGGCGGGTTCGCAGTTCTGGCTGTTCACCCTCTACGGCAAGGGCGTCCAGGACGACCTGGACGCGATGCAGAAAAGACTGTTGAAAAGAATGCTTGAGGCCGAACTTCTGGCGAGGACCACATGATGAAACGCGACGTATTTGCCGAGCTTGTCGAAGGGCTGCACGCGCTGGAGGACGAGCGCTCGGGGAAGAGCACGCTGCGCACGCACAAGGTTCGACTGCAGCCGTTGCCTCCGCTGCATGCGGGAGAGCTGGTCGCGATCCGTGAACAGCTGAACATGTCACGGCCGGTGTTTGCCATGTACCTGCGTACCAATGCTCGCACGCTGGAGAACTGGGAGCAGGGCCGCGCGCGTCCCAACGCGCAGGCATCGACCCTCATTCGACTGGTGCAACAGTTTCCACAGACCGTTCGCCACCTGGAGGCGCTGCAGCCGGACGTCGCCTCCTGATCTGCCCGCCGCCGTGCGGCGCCACCCGACCAACGGTCGGGTGCTACCGGCCTACCCGAGGCGTAGTGCCACGCCCTGCGTGGCAGAAGCCTCACACGCGCAGCAACAACCTCAGATCCGCTCCCACCTGCCGCTGATCGACGACCCGCAGCCGTCGCTGCTGCGCCATGTCGTGAATGCCCAGGCCGCCCAGCAGCGGCCGGCCATGCTCTCCCAGCAGCGTGGGCGCCTGGTACAGCAGCAGCTCATCGACCCAGCCGCCGGCCAGCAGCGCGCCGGAAAGCGTGGCCCCGGCTTCGGTATGCACTTCATTGATGCCGCGTTCGGCCAACAGCGCCAATACGGCACCCAGATCCAGTCGCCCGTCCAGGCTGGGCACGCTGGCGAATTCGGCATCGGCCGCATCAGGCGGGCTCACCGACGCATCGTGCAGGTACAGGGTCGGCGCCCCACCCTCGCGCACCCGCGCGCATTCGAGCGACCGAAGGCGCGTATCGAGCACCACCCGCAAAGGCGGCATGACCTCGGTATCGGCCAGCCTCACGGTCAACTGCGGGTCATCGGCCAACACGGTATCGGCCCCGGTCAGGATCGCACCGGCACGTGCGCGCCAGCGCTGCACGTCAGTGCGGGCCGTGTCGCCGGTAATCCACTTGGAGGTGCCATCGGCCATCGCCGTGCGCCCGTCCAGGCTGGCGGCCAGCTTGACCCGCAGCCACGGCCGGCCACGTTCAACGCGCGACAGGAAGCCACGATTCAACTCACGCGCCTGTGCCGCCATCAAACCCTCAGCCACCTCGATGCCCGCCTCGCGCAGCAGCACGAAGCCGCCGCCATCCACCTTGGGGAACGGGTCGCGCATGGCCGCCACCACCCTTGCTACCCCGGCCTCGATCAATGCCAGCGCGCACGGCGGGGTGCGCCCGTGATGGGCGCACGGCTCCAGGGTCACGTAGGCGGTGGCACCGCGCGCCTCTTCGCCGGCCTGGCGCAGCGCGAACACTTCGGCGTGCGGGCCACCGGTGCGCTGGTGCCAGCCCTCGCCGACCACCCGGTCGCCGTGCGCGATGACGCAGCCGACCATCGGGTTGGGCCGGGCGGTGAACCGGCCGCGTTCGGCCAGGCGCAGCGCGCGGGCCATGTGCAGATGATCCAACGTGGAGAACTCGCTCATGGCGGGCATGGTAACGCCAACCCCCGGTAGAGCGGACTGTCAGTCCGCTGCCGCCTACGCGTGGTAGAGCGGACTGTTAGTCCGCTGCTTCGGCAAGAAGCGGACTAACAGTCCGCTCTACCCCTTCTTTTTCTTGGTCAGGGCGATCACATCGCCCAGCAGCTGCAGCTGTTCGGTACTGGACGGCAGCTCGCGTTCGAGCTTCTCGATTTCCTCGCGGAAATCAGCCACGTCCTCGAAGCTTCGGTAAACCGACGCAAACCGCACGTACGCCACATGATCGAGCTTGCGCAGTTCGTTCATCACGAACTCGCCGACCTTGATCGATGGTATCTCGCGCTCGCCGCACATGCGCAGCTGCTGCATCACCGCGCGCACCGCCAGTTCGATCTTGTCTTCGGGCACCGGGCGCTTCTGCAGCGCGCGGTCGAAGCCGACCCGCAGCTTTCGCGCATCGAACTGCTCGCGGCTGCCATCGCTCTTCACGATCGCCGGCAGCTTCAATTCGATGGTTTCCAGGGTGCTGAAGCGCTCGCTGCACGCCTCGCACTCACGCCGACGGCGGATCGTCGCACCGTCTTCGGAGACGCGCGAGTCGATCACCCGGGTATCGGCATGCTGGCAGAACGGACAGTACATGGAACGCCTTGCATCGGAGAAACGTCATGCCGTGGTCACGGCAGCGTCGCAACGGTACCTGAGAAGACCCCAGCGTACAAATCGCGATGTCGATCAGGATTCGCCGGCAGCCGCCGGAACCGCCCGCAACCAGAGCAGATGCGCGCTGCAGACCAGCAGCGGCGGACCCACGATGAGATAGCCCAGCGCCCGCCACGAGCTGCCGGAAAGCGAGTTGTAAGCGACCAGTGCGACCACGCCCAGCGCGGCCACCACGCCCAACCCCAGCCCCACCCATGGCAGCAGGCCGGTGCTGCGCAGGGCGGCTCGCCCCCTGCGCAGGTAGACCACGCTCAGCCAGGCCCAGCCCAGCAGGCCACATACCCCGGCCAAGGCCCATCCCAGCAGGAACAGGCCTTCACGATTGGCCATGTAGCCGTGGCGGTCGAAAAAGACGTACAACGCCAGCCCGGCCACGCCGCCACCGGCGACCAGCGCGGGCAACCCCAGCAGCAGCGCCTGCGCGATGTACAGGCGCCGCTGCAGGGTCTCGCCCATTACCCGTAGACCGGGTACTTGCGGCACTGCGCGCTGACCGCATCGCGCACGCGGGCGATCACCGCCTCATCGGCCGGGGCGTCCAGCACGTCGGCGATCCAGTTGGCCAGTTCGACGCAGTCGGCTTCCTGGTAGCCGCGGGTGGTCACCGCCGGGGTGCCCAGGCGCAGGCCCGAGGTCACGAACGGCGAGCGCGGGTCGTTGGGCACCGAGTTCTTGTTGACCGTGATGTGGGCCTTGCCCAGCGCGGCTTCCGCATCCTTGCCGGAGACCTCCTTGCCGATCATGTCGACCAGCATCAGGTGGTTCTCGGTGCCACCGGAGACGATCTTGTAGCCACGCGCGATCAGCGTGGTGGCCATCGCCTGGGCATTCTTCACCACCTGCTGCTGGTAGGCCTTGAAGCCCGGCTCCAGCGCTTCCTTGAAGGCCACTGCCTTGGCCGCGATGACGTGCATCAGCGGGCCGCCCTGGATGCCCGGGAACACGATCGACTGCAGCTTCTTCTCGATCTCTTCGCCGGCGCCCTTGGCGATGATGATGCCGCCACGCGGACCGCGCAGGGTCTTGTGCGTGGTGGAGGTGACCACGTGCGCGTGCGGCAGCGGGCTCGGGTACACGCCGGCGGCGACCAGGCCGGCCACGTGGGCCATGTCCACGAACAGGTAGGCACCGACCTTGTCGGCGATGGCGCGGAAGCGCGCCCAGTCCACCACCTGCGAATAGGCCGAGAAGCCGGCCACGACCATCTTCGGCTTGTGCTCCAGGGCCAGGCGCTCGACCTCGTCATAGTCGATCAGGCCCTGCTCGTTCACCCCGTACTGCACGGCGTTGAACAGCTTGCCCGAGGCGTTGACCTTGGCACCGTGGGTCAGGTGGCCACCATGGGCCAGGCTCATGCCCAGGATGGTGTCGCCCGGCTGCAGCAGCGCGAAGTACACCGCCTGGTTGGCCTGCGAGCCGCTGTGCGGCTGCACGTTGGCGTAGTCGGCATCGAACAGCTGCTTGAGGCGGTCGATCGCCAGCTGCTCGGCGATGTCCACGTATTCGCAGCCACCGTAGTAGCGCTTGCCCGGATAGCCCTCGGCGTACTTGTTGGTCAGCTGGCTGCCCTGGGCTTCCATCACCGCCGGGCTGGTGTAGTTCTCGCTGGCGATCAGCTCGACGTGGTCTTCCTGGCGCTGGGTTTCGGCGGCGATGGCCTTGGCCAGTTCGGGATCGTAGGTTTCGATGCGGACGTCACGCGGGAACATCGCTTACTCCAGGCAGAAGGGGGAAACAGCGGGCCCCTGATTGTAAGCGGCCCCGGGGGGCCACGCGAAAAAAAAGCGCGCCCTGGGGCGCGCTTTCGTTTTGGGGCCAGGGCCCCGGGTTACCGGTTGTTGATCACGTAGTCGGCGATGATGCCGGTGGCGATGGCGACGAGCAGCAGGTTGCCACGGTCGTCGCGGATCCAGTGGTGGTCACGCGGCGGGCGGCGCACCGAGTAGCGGCTGTAGTCATTGACCACGTAGACCGGGCCCCGGTAGTACTCGTTGTAGCGGTGGCCGCGGGCCCAGCCGTAACCGCGGCCCGGGGCCGGCCGGTAGACCACGCGCGGCGGCGGTGCCGGGCGGTAATAGCCCCGGTTGTCGTAGTAGCGGCGGTCGTGGTGGGCTTCACGGCGGTCGTCGCGCCAGTCGCGGCGGTCGTCGTGGCGGTCATGGCGACGGTCATGACGATCATCATGGTGGCGGTCGTGGCCACGGCCGCGATGGTCGTCGGCGAAGGCCGGGGCGATGCTGCCCAGCGCGAGCAGCGAGGCCACGGTCCCGACCACAATTCGATTCATGCGCATGTCTGGCCTCGCTTGGTGAGTGATGGCTCCATCATGCTGACGTCGTCTGAACGGTTTCCGGCTGGAAACGGTTTCCAATTCAACCGCTTTGACGACCCATTCAGGCAGCGGCAAGGCCCGCCCCACGGGCCGGCCGGCGGGGGTCATCGCTTCGGGCTATAATTGGCGCCATCCCTTTTCATCTGTGCTTGTTCCTGACGGAACGGGCGCAGGGTTGCGCCTTCGGAGAGCTCATGTCCTCGCAATACATCTACACCATGAACAAAGTCAGCAAGGTGGTCCCGCCCAAGCGGCAGATCATCAAGGACATCTCGCTGTCGTTCTTCCCGGGTGCCAAGATCGGCCTGCTGGGCCTGAACGGTGCCGGCAAGTCCACGGTGCTGAAGATCATGGCCGGCGTGGACACCGACTTCGAGGGCGAAGCCCGCCCGCAGGCCGGCATCAAGGTCGGCTACCTGGCGCAGGAACCGGAGCTGGACCCGACCAAGACCGTGCGTGAAGCGGTCGAGGAAGGCGTGGGCGAAGTGCTGCAGGCCCAGGCCGCGCTGGACGCGGTGTACCTGGCCTATGCCGAGGAAGGTGCCGATTTCGACAAGCTGGCCAAGGAACAGGAGCGCCTGGAGGCGATCCTGGCCGCCGGTGACTCGCACACCCTGGAAAACCAGCTGGACGTGGCCGCCGATGCGCTGCGCCTGCCGCCGTGGGATGCCATCGTGGGCAAGCTGTCCGGTGGTGAAAAGCGCCGCGTGGCGCTGTGCCGCCTGCTGTTGCAGAAGCCGGACATGCTGCTGCTCGACGAACCGACCAACCACCTCGACGCCGAGTCGGTGGAATGGCTGGAACAGTTCCTGGCGCGCTACACCGGCACCGTGGTGGCCGTCACCCATGACCGCTACTTCCTGGACAACGCCGCCGAATGGATCCTGGAACTGGACCGCGGCCGCGGCATTCCGTGGAAGGGCAACTACACCGACTGGCTGATGCAGAAGGACGAGCGCCTGAAGCAGGAAGACAACCAGGAGAAGTCGCGCCAGAAGGCGATCCAGAAGGAACTGGAGTGGTCGCGCCAGAATGCCAAGGGCGGCCGCACCAAGGGCAAGGCGCGTCTGGCCCGCCTGGAAGAGCTGCAGTCGGTCGACTACCAGAAGCGCAACGAGACCAATGAAATCTTCATCCCGCCAGGCGAGCGCCTGGGCAATTCGGTGATGGAGTTCAAGAACGTGTCCAAGAAGTTCGGCGACCGCCTGCTGTTCGACGAACTGAGCTTCCTGGTCCCGGCCGGCGCGATCGTGGGCATCATCGGCCCCAACGGTGCCGGTAAGTCGACCCTGTTCAAGATGATCACGGGCCAGGAAAAGCCGGATTCCGGCGAGATCGTGATCGGTCCGACCGTCAAGCTGTCCTACGTGGACCAGAGCCGCGACGCGCTGGAGGGCAACCACAACGTCTTCCAGGAAATCGCCGGCGGCCTGGACATCCTCAACATCAACGGCATCGAAATCCAGTCGCGCGCCTACATCGGCCGCTTCAACTTCAAGGGCCAGGACCAGCAGAAGCTGGTGGGCTCGCTGTCCGGTGGTGAGCGTGGTCGCCTGCACATGGCCAAGACCCTGCTGCAGGGTGGCAACGTGCTGCTGCTCGACGAACCGTCGAACGATCTGGACATCGAAACCCTGCGTGCGCTGGAAGATGCGCTGCTGGAATTCCCGGGCAACACGTTCGTGATTTCGCATGACCGCTGGTTCCTGGATCGCATCGCGACCCACATCCTCGCGTTCGAAGGCGATTCGCACGTGGAGTTCTTCCAGGGCAACTACCGCGAATACGAAGAAGACAAGCGCCGCCGCATGGGCGACGACGCCGCCCCGAAGCGCCTGCGCTTCAAGGCGCTGAAGTAAGAAGGAAAAACGGCCGCGCTCTGCGCGGCCGTTTTGCATTCTGGCGCAAGGTCAACGGCAGCGTTTCATTGCTGCCTGCAGGGAGGCCGTTGGGCAGCCCCTTACGGGACTGCCCGCCGGCCTCCCTCGACAGATCGCGTATGCGGTTGGCAGAGGCATACACGCATGGCGTGTCCCTACGCAGCACGCATGGAAATGATCGGAACGGCGTTTGATCTTCCATGGCCACCGACCGAATTCGGGAGGGCCGGCGGGTGCGGGGGTACGGTTCACGGCGCCCCCCGCACCCGCCGGCCCTCAGCCAGAGATGCACCAGACGAAGGCTCTTGATTTGGACCCCCGCCATGAAACTGCTTGAAAACCTGTTCCAGCTCAGACAGCACGGCACCACCGTGCGGACCGAACTGCTGGCCGGGCTGACCACGTTCCTGACGATGTCCTACATCGTCTTCGTCAATCCCGACATCCTGTCCACCACCGGCATGGACCCCGGCGCCGTGTTCGTCGCCACCTGCCTGGCCGCCGCGCTGGGCTCGCTGGTGATGGCGTTCGCCGCCAACTTCCCGGTGGGCATGGCGCCGGGCATGGGCTTGAATGCGTTCTTCGCCTTCACCGTGGTCGGTGCCGCCGGCCTGCCGTGGCAACAGGCCTTGGCCGCAGTTTTCATCTCGGGACTGGTGTTCCTGGCGCTGTCGCTGACGGGCGTTCGCGCCTGGCTGGTGGCCGGCATTCCCGCCTCGCTGCGCGCCTCCATCGTCGCCGGCATCGGCCTGTTCCTGGCCATCATCGCCCTGCAGAAGTCCGGCGTGATCATCGCCAACCCCGACACCCTGGTTGCGCTCGGCCCGCTCAACACTGCCCCGCCGCTGCTGGCCCTGGCCGGCTTCCTGCTGATCGCCATCCTCGAAGCACGTCGCGTGCGCGGTGCCATCCTGATCGGCATTCTTGCCGTCACCGGCGCCGCCTGGCTGCTGGGCGCCGTGCAGTACCAGGGTGTCATCTCGCTGCCGCCCAGCCTGGCGCCCACCTTCCTGCAGCTCGACCTGCCCGGCCTGCTGCACCACGACGGCGGCGCGCCCATTGCCGTGCTGCTGCAGGTGGTGCTGGTGTTCGTGCTGGTTGAAGTGTTTGATGCCACTGGCACCCTGTATGGCGTGGTCGGCCGTGCCGGCCTGCTCAAGCTGCCGGGCGCGCAGAAGCGCTTTGGGCGTGCGCTGCTGGCCGACAGCACCGCCATCGTGGCCGGCTCGCTGCTGGGTACCAGCAGCACCACCGCCTTTGCCGAAAGTGCCTCCGGCGTGCAGGCGGGTGGCCGTACCGGCCTCACCGCGCTGGTGGTGGCCGCGTTGTTCCTGGCCGCGCTGCTGTTCTCGCCGCTGGCCGGCATGGTGCCCGGCTACGCCACCGCACCGGCGCTGCTGTTCGTGGCCGGGCTGATGCTGCGCGAACTGGTGGACGTGGACTGGAACGACCTCACCGAGTCCGTGCCGGCCGCGCTATGCGCGCTGGCCATGCCGTTTACCTATTCGATCGCCAACGGGTTGGCGTTCGGGTTCATCGCCTATGCCGTGCTGAAAGCCGGTACCGGGCGCTGGCGGGAAGTGCATCCCGCCGTGTGGTTGGTGGCCGCATTGTTCGTTGCCCGGTACGCGCTGGAATAACGCGGTTACTCCGGCGGGAGTTCGAATACCTGGCGCAGGTAGGCCAGGTAGCCCGGGTCGTCGCACATGCTCTTGCCCGGCGAATCGCTGAGCTTGGCGACCGGCTGGCCGTTGCAGCGGACCATCTTGATCACGATGTTGAGCGGGGTCGGGCCCAGGTCGTTGGTGAGGTGGGTGCCCACCCCGAACGCGACCTGGCAGCGGCCACGGAAGTAATCGAACAGGCGCATCACCTTTTCGATGTTGAGCCCGTCGCTGAACACCAGCACCTTGCTGCGCGGGTCCACGCGACGCTCCTTGAAGTGCGCCAGCATCCGGTCGCCCCAGCTGAAGGGGTCGCCCGAATCGTGGCGCACGCCATCGAACAGCTTGCAGAAGTACATGTCGAAATCGCGCAGGAACGCGTCCAGCCCGACCACGTCGGACAGCGCGATGCCCAGGTCGCCGCGATACTCGCGCGCCCACGATTCCAGCGCCGCCACCTGTGAATCGCGCAGGCGCGGACCCAGTGCCTGGAACGCCTGCAGGTACTCATGGGCCATGGTGCCGTGCGGGGTCATGCCGTACAGCCGCGCGAAATGCACGTTGCTGGTGCCCACGAACTGGTCGCCCAACGCCTCGCGCATCATCGGCAGCATGCGTGCGTGCCAGTCGCGCGAATAGCGGCGGCGGCTGCCGTAGTCGGCAATGCGGCACAGCTCGAAGCCCGGTGTGTCGCGCAGCAGCGCGGTCTTGGCCTGCAGGCGGCGCTCGCCTTCGGCGAAGTCCGGCGTGCTGGTGTTGCGGAACCAGACCTCGTTGATGATCGCCAGCAGCGGCACTTCGAACAGGATGGTGTGCAGCCACGGCCCGGTGATGTCCAGCTCGATCTCGCCCGGCACGGCCTGCGACGGGCGCAGGTCGATGTACTTGCGGTCCAGGTGGAACAGGCCGAGGAAGTCGGCGAAGTCCGGCTTCACGAAGCGCAGCCCGCGCATGTAGTCCAGCTCTTCGGCGCTGAAGCGCAGCTGGCACAGGTGGTCGATCTCGGCGTTGATCTGGTCGATGAACGCCGCCAGGTCGATGCCCGGCGTGCGGCACTTGAACCGGTACTGGACCTGCGCGCCGGGGTGCTGGTGCAGCACCGCCTGCATCATGGTGAATTTGTACAGGTCGGTGTCGAGCAGGGACTGGATGATCATGCCCGGATTATGCGCCTGCGAGCATGTACCGACCAACGGTCGGTACCTGCCGGGCTGCGCCATCCGCCGCGTTTCAGCGACCGCGCAACAACCGTGGCACCTGCGCCGCGGCGTGGGCCCAGATCGCGCCCCACACGGCCGCCTGCACCAGCAGGTTGCGCCGCGGCGCCTCGAACCGGCGGAAGTAACGCCACAGACCGCGATGCTTGTGCCATTCCACGAAGAACGGCCGCGAACGGCTCGACACGCCGCGCACATGCACCACCTGCAGGTCATTGGCGATGGCCACCACCGCCCCGGCTTCGCGCGCGCGGCGGCACAGGTCCAGGTCTTCGGCATGCAGGCGGTAGCCGGCATCCCAGCCGCCGATGCGGTCGAACAGCGCGCGCGGCATCAACAGCAGCGCCCCGGACAGCGCCGGCACCGTCTGCAGCACCTGCGTCGGGTCAGCCGGGATGGCCAGCTTTGCGCCCTGCCCCGGGTGGCGCAGCATGGCGCCGAAATCGGGATCGCGGCGGCGCACCGCTGCATCGGGCTGGCCCTGCTCGTCCACCTGCTCCACGCCCAGCACGCAATCGCCCAAAGCCTCTCCGCGCGCGCGCAGCTGCGCCAGCGTACCGGCCTGGACCATCAGGTCCGGATTGATGAAGGCCAACCACGGCGCCCGGCTGTCGGCCACGCCCTGGTTGTTGGCGGCGGCGAAGCCCGGGTTGTCGGGGTTGGCGATGAAGTGCAGGCGCGGGTCGGCAGTTGCATGGCGCTGCACGATGTCCAGCGTGCCATCGTCGGAATTGTTGTCGACCACGCGGATCTCGGCGACCTCGTCGGCCGCGCGCAACCGCGTCAGGCATTGGTCCAGCGTGCTGGCACTCTGGTAGCTGACGATGATGACGGCAATGCAGGGATTCAAGCAGGCGGCTCCGGAGCGGTTGCGGCGGGCGATCCGAACAGATCGCCCTGCGACCGGGGCATTATCGCCTGCTGGTGCAGGCGCTGCAGGTCCTGCCTGACCTGCAGCAACGGGTCGCCCATCAGGAACCCAGCCAGCCGCGGCTGCCAACTCGGCCAGCGCGTGCCCAGTGCTTCCAGGTCACCGTCGTGCGCCTGTGCTTCACCGTCGCGCGCGACATAGGCATTGGCACACAGCGCGTTGCGCCAGCCCAGGCCGGCCATGCGCAGGCTCAGGTCGATCAACGCCGCGTTCCAGGATCCATAGCTGTGCATGTCCAGGCCGCCGGCCTTGCGCCGCGCGTTGGCCCGCAGCAGGACCGCGTGGGTCACCGCCGAGGGCAGTTCGGGGTCGAGGGTCGGCAGTGCGGCGCAGGCATGCGCCATCGCCTCCAGATCGTCCGGCACCGGGTTGATCTCGCCCAGCCGGGGCCAGGCCGCGGTTTCGCCGGCATTGCACCAGGGCGTGGCTGAACCGATCGAGGCATCGCGCGCGAAACAGGCATCCAGCTGCTGCAGCCAGCCCGGCGCCGGTACCGCATCGGGCGCCAGCACCACCACCTCACTGCCTTCGCAGGCGCGCAGCATTTCATCCAGGTGCGCTACTTCGCCGATCGCACGCGCGCGTCGGGTGTACTCGGCGCGCAGCGGGGTGCTTTCCAGCCAGTGCGCGATCACCGCCTGCGCACGCGGCCCGGCCTGGCCATCGTCGGCCAGCCACACTGGCGTCTGCGCCGGCGTGCCGGCATCCAGCGCCGCCAGGCAGCGGTCCAGCGCGCTGTCATCGACCCCGATCGGCAGCAACACGATCGTTCCCATCCGTCCCCCTGTGTGCGGCGTCGTGACCGCAGCGTAGCAGGACTCAGCGCTTGGGGCGGGACGGGAACGGTTCCATGGCGCGGAAGCGGTTGCTGTACTCGTCGGTGAGGTTGCGCGACTCCTGCGCGTTGCGCACGATGGTCGGGGTCAGCAGCACGATCACCTCGGAGCGGTCGGTGTTCTGGGTCTTCCTGCCGAACAGCGCGCCGAGCACCGGGATCCGGCTCAGGCCCGGCACGCCGTTGGCGCCGTTCTCGTCCGAGTTGGTGATCAGGCCGGCCAGCATGATGGTGTCCCCGCTCTGCACCGCCGCCTCGGTCGAGATCTTGCGGGTGTTGATCGGCGGATTGCAGGTGGTGCGGGTGGCGTCGCAGCCGGATGGGATGGCGCCGGCCGAGCTCACTTCCTGCACGATGTCCAGGAACACCACGCCGTCGCGGGTGATGCGCGGCCGCACCTTGAGGATCACGCCGGTGTCCAGGTACTGCACCTGGCTGTAGGTGTTGTCGCCGCCCACGCCGGTGTTGACCGACACCGAGTTGATCGGGATCTGGGTGCCGACATTGAGCGTGGCTTCGGCGTTGTTGCGCACGAAGATCGACGGAGTCTGCAGCAGGCGCAGGTTGCTCACCTTGTCCAGTGCGGTCACCACCGCGGCGGCGTTCTTGCCCAGGAAGGTCCAACCCAGGCCGCCTTCGCCTACCCGCCCGGAAATGCTGCCCCAGATCGAGCGGCCCAGTGCGCTGGGCAGGTCGATGCCGCTTTCGGTCTTGCCGGTCGCCACCGCCTGTTCGAAGAACCAGTTCACGCCATAGGCGAGGTCGCCGGTGAGCGAGACCTCGGCGACCTGCGCCTCGATGTGCACCTGCATCGGCATCACATCGAGCTTTTCGATGACTTCACGGATCGAACGCCACGCCTGCGGGGTGGACCGCACCAGCAGCGTGTTGGTTTCCTCCACCGCCGACACGCCGACCGAATCGCCCTGGATTTCCAGGTTGAAACTGGCGTTGCCCGGCTGCCGCTGCGGCAGGTTCATGGTGCCGTCGCCCATCCCGCCGGTGCGGGTGGTGCCGGTGTTGCCGGTGCTGTTGAGGCTGTTGCCATTGGTGCCGTCGCGGCTGCCCAGCTCCTGCACGTTGGCGCCGGGCGCAAGCGAGCTGCTGCCGCCACGACCCCCGCGGCTGTTCTCACTGGCGAAGGCTTCGGCCAGGCGCTCGGCCAGGTCCTTGGCTTTGACGTAGCGCAGTTCGTAGGAGAACAGCCGGGCGCTGCCGCCGGCAGTATCGATGCGTTCCAGCCACTGCTGGATCTGGTCCAGGTAACGCGCCTGCGGGGTGATCACCAGTACGGCATTGGCGTTCTCCAGCGGCAGGAAGCGGAACATGCCGGCGCTGGGGGTCTTGCTCTCTTCGCCGAACACTTTCTCCAGGTCTGCCGCGACCTGCTCGGCCTTGCCGGTCTGGATCGGGAACACGCCCACGGACATGCCCGACAGCCAGTCCACATCGAAGATCTCGACCGTGCGCAGGTAGTTTTCCAGCTCGCTGCGGGTACCGCCGAGGGTGATCACGTTGCGGCCGCTGTCGACGTTGACGATCGCGTTCGGCCGCGCGTACGGCTCGAGCACTTTCTTCATTTCGGTGGCGGAGATGTACTGCAGCGGGATGACGCGCACTTCGAAACCGCGCGCATTGGCGGCCGGCGCGGTGCTCGGTGCGACGGTGCCGGCCAATGCCTGGTCGGCGGCCACGATGTTGTAGCGGCCGCCGCTGTAGACCATGCGCGCGTTGTTCCAGCCCAGCACCATCTCCAGCAGGTTCAGCGCCTGCGCCGAGGACACCGGCTTGGGCGTGGCCAGGGTTACCGTGCCCTGCACGCCGGGCGCGATCACGTAGTTCTGGCCGAGCATGTCGCCCAGGATCGCCTTGACCACCGCGTGCACCGATTCACCTTCGAAGTTGAAGGTGGCGGTGCCGGTGCTGGCCTGCGACAACGCCGGCGACGGCGCGGCGGCGGCACTGCGGTTGATCATCGTGCCGCTGCCGCGGCGGATCACCGGCTGTGGTGCGCCGTCGGCGTTCAGCGGCTGCGCGTCCACGCCGTCGTGCGAGCCGTCGCCGGCCACCACCTGGTGCTTGCCATCAAGGACCGCGTCGCGGCGCACTTCGGGACCGGGCACGGAGGCGCAGCCTGCAAGCAGGGCCACGGCGAACGACAGGGAGAAAAGACGCAATGTCATGCTTTCACTCTATTTGGTTTGGCCGGAGCCGCCCGCGGGCGGCTGCTGCGACTGTTGCTGCTGCAATTGCTGGCGACGCGCCTGGATGCGGGCGCGGATGGCTTGCATCTGTTCTTCGCTCGGGCCCTGCGTGGCCGGCTTCTGCGCTGCGGCAGCGGCCGCATTCGCCGCAGCATTGGCGGCGGCTTCCGCCGCTGCCTGCGCCGCTGGCGGCGGAGCGCCGGTGAAGTTCGTTGTCGGTCCCCGGCCCGCGTTCTGCGCGGGCGCAGGAACCGGCGGGCGCGCGCCATTGGCCTGGCCTGCGCCGGCAGCGGTGCCCAGCACGGTCGGCGGCTCGCCTCCCTGCCCGCTGAAGGTCACCAGTTCCAGGGTCTGGGTGCCGCCGGGACCGGTGACGGTGGCACTGCGCGGCTCCAGCGCGAGCAGCTGCCAGCCGTTGACCGCATCGCCATTGAGGCGCAGGCGCAGCGACTGCTTCTGGTCGGTGGTGAGGATGGCCATGCCGAATTCGGAGGTGAGCAGCACGCCGGTCAGGGTGACCGCGCTGGCGCTGCTGCCCGGCTCGCTGCCGCCCAGCAGGTACGGACGCGGCTTGCGGTCTTCGGCGAACAGCGGCCGCGCGCCGATGCTGGCATACGCCTCGGCCGAGGCGATCCGCTCCGGCGCGGCCGCGGCCAGGGTCGGCAGCGGCGGTGGGTCACGGTCGCCGGCACCAGCCGGGGCGATGCGCCCACCCACGCCGAACAGCGTGGCGATCCAGATCGCGGCGGCCCAGGCGGCCACGCCGCCCAGCCACCAGCTGCGCAGGGGGGCCAGTTCAATCTTCATGGGTGCCCTCCTCGACCGGTTCGGCCGTGCCGGGGTCGGCCGGGGCGGCCATCGCCGAGCCGACCGGTTCCAGCCCTGCCGGCGCGGGTTCGGGTGCAGGCTCGACCGGCGCGGCGGCCGCATCGCTGCCTGCACCGGGGCGGAGGTAGCCAACCAGTTCGAAGGACACGTCCAGTCCGGTGCCGGTCTCGTTGGGCGAGGCCTGGAAGCGCTGCGCCAGCAGGTTGAGGTTGTTCACGAACAGGCGCGGGCTGCCGGTTTCCAGGGTGTGCAGCACCGCCGCCATTTCCGGCACGCCACAGCGCAGGCGGACCTGCAGGGCCACGCGCGGGAACTGCGCATCGCGCGCGGTGTCGGTCAGCGGTGAGCGGTTGCTGATGGTGCAGCTGCGGTTGCCAGGGCTCGCCGACGCGACCGCATCCTGCAACCGGCTCGACAAGGCGGCGGCGGCCGATTCAGCAGTGGGTTCGCGCAGGAAGCCGGGGCGCCCTTCCAGCGCCGCCTGCACCTGCTGCAGGCGCTCTTGCACGGCGGTGCGCTGCTGCAGCTGGGACTGCACGCGCTGCTCGCGTTCCTGCAGCTCGGCAATGCCCTGGTTGATGTCCAGCAGCGGCCGGGTGAACCACGGATGCACCAGCAGCAGGTAGGCCAGCGCGATCACCGCCAGCAGCAACGCCAGTGCCAGCCAGCGGTCACGGCGTGTTGGCGGCATTGCCATCGGCAACCTCCGGGGCGGGCGCGGCGGCGACCGGGGCACCGGGCAGCGGCTGCAGCTCGGCGGTGAGGGTGAAGCGGTCACGGCCGGCGGCGCCGCCATCGGCCTGCAGCACGCCGGTCAGGTTGACCTTGCGCCACAGCGGTGAATCCTGCAGCAGGGAGACCAGCTGCGAGGCCTCGCGGCTCAGTCCGATCAGCTGCAGCGTGTTGCCTTCAACAGAAAGTTTTTCCAGGTAGGTGCCATCGGGCAGCAGCCGGGTGAGTTCGTTCCACAGCTCCACGGTGCTGGCATGTTCGGCGCGCTTGCCTTCCAGGAACGCGGCGCCATCGACCAGCTCCTGCAGCTGCTGGCGCTGCGCGGCGACGCGGCGCGCGTCGTGCGCGGCGGCATCGACCTGCCCGCGCAGGCGATCGGCGGCGGCCTGGCGGTTGTCCAGCAGCTGGGTCCCGGCCAGGGCCAGCAGCACCACGGTGGCCACGGCGAGCAGCAGGTTCCAGCGCCGCATCGGGTCGTGGGTGACCCGGCGCTGGGTCGGCGGCAGCAGGTTCACGCCCAGCGGCTGCCCCGTGCCATCGTCGGCATCCACGCCGGCCAGCTGCTGCGCCCAGCTGCCGGCCTGCTGCGACCACTGCTCCAGCGCCTGGCGCGGAATGACCACCAGTTCCACCTGCAGCTGGCCGTCGGGCAATGTGTCCAGTTCGCGGACGTCGTAGTGGACCTGGCTGGCCTCGAACGGGGTCTGCCGGTCGATCTCGAAGCCGACCACGTCGCGCAGGCGCGGTGCGGCGGCGGCCGGCAGGCGCAGCGGGCGGCGCAGCACCGCTGCGGCCGGCAGCACCCAGTGTCGTGGCAGCGCGCGCAGGCGCGCATCCAGCACCCGCTCCAGGTCGGCCGGCGTGGTGGGCCACGGCAGTTCAGCCACGGCCTGCAGCTGGGTCGCGGTATCGCGGCGCAGCACCAGCTGTTCGGCATGCCGCGACAGCAGCAGGCGCGAACGCGACCAGCCCATGGCCCATTGCCAGCGCAGCGGCAGCCAGGCCAGCAGCGAACGCCGCCACCAGCGCAGGCCATTGCCCACGCCGGGCGCGAACCGTCCCCGTGCCTGCACCAGACTGTCCCGCCATGCCGTCATCGTGCTGCCATTCCCTGTTCCCAGCGAAGTACTGTGTAAGCCGTTCCCGGCGTGCCTGCCGCGCCCATGCGCACTACCGCACGCAACACCGAAACCCGTCCGCGCTCATCCAGCGCGCGGCTCTCGATACTATAGGTGCCGCTGCCACTGGCAAGCGCGCCGGTCACGTTTTCGTCGCCGGCCGCTTCGGCCCGCTCGCGTTCGGCCAGCAGGCGTTCGGCATCCAGCCCGAGCGCGTTCAACACCGGCCCGGCCGCGAACCGGGGATCCGGACGCGACTGCCGACTGTACAGGGTCAGCATCGGTTCCATCCGTTCATAGAGGTCGGCGTCCATGCCCAGCACCCGCTGCAGCTCGCCGAGCGTCTCGAAGCGCCCGTTGCGCGCGCCATACGGGAGGCCGGCCGCCTGGTAGTCGGCGGTCTCGGCACCGCCGCCGGGATGTTTGAGGCTGTCGGGATCGCGCCAATCGGCGATGGCGCCCGCCAACCGCTGGGCGCGCCCGGGTTCCACCTCCAGCGCGCGCAGGAAGGCGGTCAACAAGGCGGTATCGGCCAGGTTGAGGTTGATCTTGCCGTTCTCGTCGATGATCCGCAGGTCGATCTGGCGGCCATCGAAGGTCCAGCGATAGCGGCGGCCATCGGCCTGCCACGGCGGTTGCAGCGCGGAGGGGCGCAGGCGGAACAGCGCGTATTCCAGGCCGGCGCGTGCATGCTCCTGGCCGATTGCATCGTCACCGATCACCCGCTGCTGCAGGTGCTCGATGCGCGCACTGAGCGCAAATGCGCCGACCACGGCGGTGAGCAGCGCGATCAGCCACAGCACCAGCACCAGCGCGGCACCGCGCGCGCGCCTCACGAGCGGGGCCCGCGCGACTGCGACAACGCGGCCACCATCGGCGGCCATGCGGGGCCCTGCTGCGGCACGATGCGGATCTCCACCAGCAGCGGCAGCCGCCGGGTGTCCTCCCAGCGCGTCTGCCAGTCGCCCAGCTGGCCGCTGCGCGGATCGATGCCGCGGTAGCGGAACGCGACCTCGCGCAGCGCGTCGGCCAGCAGTTCCGGCGCGCGCGGCGGGGTCTCGTCGATGCGCTCGCCGTTCTGCACCAGGGTCAGTGCAACGTCCAGCCGCAGTGCATCGCCGTTGCGATTGACCTGCAGCTCATGCACGTAGGGCCCACCGCGGCCGAGATAACCCGGCAGTTCGGACACGAACAGCATGCGCTGGGGCTCGCCTTGGAAATACAGGGGTTCGCGGGTGGGATCGGGCGGCTCGGCGGCGGTGGGCAGCGCCATGCTGAGGCGGCGGCGCAGGAAGCCTTCCACCGCGCGCATGCGCTCGTTCTGCGCAGCCACGCGCTCGCCCCGCTGGGCGATGTGCATCGCCGAGCGCACGGTGGCGAAGGCAAGCGCCAGTCCGCCGACCAGCAGTACGGTGGCCAGCAGCACTTCGATCAGGGTGAAGCCGCGTGCGCCGCGCCGGCTCATCGCGGCGCCTCGGGCGTGTTGGGCAACAACCGCAGCGAACGCCACTGCAGGCGTTCGCCGTTGCCTTCGCCCCAGCGCACCTGCAGGGTCAGCTGGGCCAGGGTCGGCCCGCTGACGGTAGTGGCAGCGGCCTGGGGCAGCGCACTGGCGCGCGCATCCACGTACGGCTCCACCTGCAGCTCCCAGCGGTAGCGGCCGTCTTCCCAGTCGCCCTGCGAACGCCCTTCCTGCAGCGGTTGTTCGATGCCGGTCGCGGCCAGCAGCGACTGCGCGTGCAGCATCGCGCGGGTGCGCAGGTCGGCGTTGTGCACCTGGCGTGCGGCCCCGGACAGGCTGCCCAGCAGCAGCGTCAACGCCAGTGCCAGCAACGCGAAGGCGACGATCACTTCCAACAGCGAATAACCACGCTGGTGCTTCATGGCGCGCCCCGCACCGGACCCGAGCGCACTTCGCCGGTGATCCAACTCACGTCGATGCGCCACAGCGCATCGCGCATACCCAGTTCAATGGTGCCGCCACTGGAGCCGCCGTCGGGATGGAAGGCGATGCCGCCCTTGCCGTTGGCCACGCCGGCGACCTGGCCGGCACCCCGGAAATGGACCTCGAGTGCAGCGGGCAGGCTGCCGTGGCGGCCGTTGGCGGCTTCCCAGGTGCGCGCCTGCGGATCGATCAGGAAGCGCTGGCGTTCCCCGGTGGCAATGGCCTGGGTGCGTGTGTAGCGCAGCTGGCTGGCCACTTCCTTGCCGGCATTGCGCAGCCGCACGCCGTCCATGCCGCCGTTCATGGCGGTGGCGGTGAGCACCCCGATGATCGCGATCAAGGCCACCACCAGCAGCATTTCCAGCAGTGAAACGCCGCGCATGGCACGCCGTCGCGACAGGGCGCGCGGGCGTCGGGTGGGGCACGGCACGACGGGCATGCGCAAGCGTGCTTACTCGTACTTGATGTCCGCGTCGTAGCTGGTGCCACCGACCTTGCCATCCTTGCCCAGGCTGATCAGGTCGAACGGCTGGCCTTCGCCCGGTGCGCGGTATTCCAGTGCATTGCCCCACGGATCGTTCAGTTCGCTGGCCTTGGCATACGGGCCCAGCCAGCCGTTGCTGCCGCCCGGCTGGGTGACCAGGTCGTCCAGCTTGGCCGGCAGCTTGCCGGTATCGAGCTGGTAGTTCTCGATCTTGCCGGCCATGGTCTGCACCTGCGACTTGGCGATGTTGGCCTTGCCGCGATCGGCACCACCGAGCACGCGGCTGCCGACCAGGGTGAGCACCGCGCCGATCAGCACGATGACGATGATGATTTCCAGCAGGCTCATGCCCGACTGGTTGCGCGGCGAGGAAAAACGGACCAGCTTGCGACGGTGGATCATGGAAGCTCCTTGCAGCATGTCGGAACGAAATGCGCCACGGCGGTCAGCCGATGGCATTGGTGAGGTCGTACAGCGGCACCAGCACGGCCACGATCACCAGGCCGACCACCGAGGCCAGTACCAGGGTGATCACCGGCACCAGCGCCGACAGCAGCCGATCGATGGCGCGCGCGGTTTCCTGTTCAAAGGTATCGGCGGTCTTGAGCAGCATGACATCCAGCGCGCCGGATTCCTCGCCGACCTGGATCATCTGCAGCGCAAGCCGGGGAAAGCGCTTGCCCTTGGCCAGCGAGGCGGACAGGCCGTTGCCGTTCTTGACCTCGTCGCTGGCCGCGTCCACGTCGGCGGCCAGCGCGCGGTTGCCCAGTACGTTGCGTGCGATGCCCAGGCCAGCCAGCAGCGGCACGCCGTTGCGCAGCAGCGTGCCCAGCGTGCGCGCCAGCCGTGCGGTTTCCAGCTTGGCCACCAGCCCGCCGATGCCCTTGCGCTGCAGCAGCCAGCCATCCAGCGCCAGGCGCGCCGCCGGCTGGCGCAGCTTGCGTTCGATCACCAGCAGCGCCAGCGCCGGCACCACGATCATCGCCAGCCAGCCCTCGCGCACCACCAGGCCAGCAGTGAGCACCCACTGGGTGAACCACGGCAGCGCCACATCCAGGCTTTCGTACATCTGCGCGAACTGCGGCACCACGTAGCCCAACAGGAACAGCAGCGCCCCGCCGACCACCGCCAGCAGGATCGCCGGGTAGATCAGCGCATTGATCACCCTGCCCTTCAGCTCCTGGCTGCGCTCCAGGTAATCGGACAGCCGCTGCAGGGTGTCGTGCAGGCTGCCACCGGCTTCACCGGCGCGCACCATGTTGATGTACAGCCGCGAAAACAACCCGTGCTGGCGTTCCAGCGCGGTGGACAACGCGGCACCGCCGCGCACCACGTCGCGGATGTCGGTGATCACCCGCCGGCTGCGTTCGTCTTCGGGCAGTTCCAGCAGGATGGTCAGCGCGCGGTCCAGTGGCTGGCCGGCACCGAGTAGGGTGGCCAGCTGCTGGGTGAACTGCACCAGCGCGCCACCGTCGAAGGGCTTGCGCCGCAGCAGCGCCGCCCACGGGGTGCCGCCCGCACCGCCCTCGGTGGCCAGCCGCGCTTCCATCGGCAGATGGCCCTGGTCCTGCAGCCTGGCGGCCACGTCGGCTTCGCTGGCAGCCTCCATCTGGCCGTCGAACAGTTCGCCGTGTGCGTTGAGGGCCTTGTAGCGGTACTGCGCCATGCTCAGCTTTCCTCGGTCACGCGCAGCACTTCTTCGAGCGTGGTGTGGCCCATCAGCGCCTTGGCCAGGCCATCCTCATACATGGTGCGCATGCCGGCGGCGCGGGCGATCTGTTCCACTTCGCCCATGCCGGCGCGGCGCATCACCGCGCGCCGCAGCTCGTCGTTCATCACCAGGAATTCCATGATGGTGGTACGCCCGAGGTAACCGGTCGGCGCGATCGCCGAGGGCTGCGCGCGGTACAGGTAGATGTCTCCTTCCGGCTGCAGGCGGCGCAGCCCGAACTTGTCGATCTCCTCCGGTGAGGCCAGGTAGCGCAGCGCGTGCTGCGGTTCCAGCCGGCGCACCAGGCGCTGGGCCAGGATGCCGTTGATGGTGGAGGTGAGCAGGTAGTCTTCCACGCCCATGTCGAGCAGGCGGGTGATGCCGCCGGCGGCGTTGTTGGTATGCAGCGTGGACAGCACCAGGTGGCCGGTCAACGCGGACTGGATCGCGATGCGCGCGGTTTCCAGGTCGCGCATTTCGCCGATCATGATGATGTCCGGGTCCTGGCGCACGATGCTGCGCAGCGCGTTGGCGAAGTCCAGACCGATCTGCGGCTTGGCCTGGATCTGGTTGATGCCTTCGATCTGGTATTCGACCGGATCCTCGACGGTGATGATCTTTACATCCGCGGTGTTGAGCTGGCTCAGCGCGGTATACAACGTGGTGGTCTTGCCCGAGCCGGTGGGGCCGGTGACCAGCAGGATGCCGTGCGGCTGCTCGAGCACTTTGCGGAACTGCGGCAGGAACGCATCGGTGAAGCCGAGCCGGTGGAAGTCGAACACCACGGTGTCGCGATCGAGCAGGCGCATCACCACGCTTTCGCCGTGCGCGGTGGGCACGGTGCTCACGCGCAGGTCCAGCTCCTTGCCCTGCACGCGCAGCATGATGCGGCCATCCTGCGGCAGGCGGCGCTCGGCGATGTTCAGCCGCGCCATGATCTTGATGCGGCTGATCACCGCAGCGGTGAGGTTGGCCGGCGGGCTTTCGCCTTCGATCAGCACGCCATCGACGCGATAACGCACCTTCAGCCGGTTCTCGAACGGTTCGATATGGATGTCCGACGCGCGCAGTTCCACCGCACGCTGGATCACCAGGTTGACCAGGCGGATCACCGGCGCTTCGGAAGCCAGGTCACGCAGGTGCTCGATGTCGTCGACCACGCTGCCTTCGCCGTCAGCGGTTTCGATGATGGCGCCCATCGCGCTGCGGCCCTGGCCGAACCAGCGTTCGATGACGTCATCGATCTCCGAGCGCAGGCCCACGTGCAGGCGTACCGGCACCGCCATCGCCAGCTGCACCGCATCGGCGGTGTACGGCTCCTGTGGGTCGCTCAGCCACAGGTCGAGCACGCCGTCGTGCAGCGCCAGCGGGCAGGCATGGAATTGTTTGAGGAAGCGCAGCGACAGCGGCAGCGCATCGATCAGGGATTCGGGGGGCGCTTCGGGCACGCTCTTGCCCTCCAGCAGCGGCAGCCCCAGCACCTCGGCGCAGGCCTGCGCGTGGTCGCGCTCGGACACCAGGCCCAGCCGCACCAGCAGCGGCAGCAGGCTGCCACCGGCTTCGCGCTGCAGCGGCCGCGCGCGGGCCAGGTCGGCCTCCTTCAGCCGCCCGTTGCGCAGCAACAGCGCCACGATGCGGGTTTCCGCATCCATGGCTGACTCTTCAGCAAGATCGTGGGTTACCGCATTCACGAAAGCTCTCCTGGCGACCCGCAGACTTTAGCAGTTCGCCGTGATGCCACATGCGGTGGTGGCCAATGAAAAACGGGAGCCCGTCACATGACGGGCTCCCGCAGGGTCTTCCCGACCGTTACTGGACGGCCTGGATGCTCACGTTGCTGTAAGCCGATTCACCCACCAGCTTGATGTAGTAGGTGCCTGCCACCGGCGCGGTGAAGCGCACGGTTTCACTGTTGCCCGGACGCGCGGACTTGGCATCGAAGTCGGTCGCGGTCGGCTCGGCGCCGGCGCTGACGTACAACGACACGTTGCCGCTGCCGCCATAGGTGAGGACGCTGAGCGTCTTGCCCGCGGTCGCTTCGAAGCTGTACAGCGTTTCACTGCCACCGGCACCGGTCAGCCCGCTGACCGCCACGCGGTTGGTGAGCGGCGTCGCATCCGGCGCGCAATCGACCGTGCACGGTTCTTCCAGGGCCTTGTCCAGTGCACCCTTGGCGTCGACGATGCCGCTGCCGATCGGGGTAGCCGCCGGGATGGTCACCGGGAAGTTGCGTGCGCTCTGCTTGAGCAGGGTCTCCAGCTGCGCCGGGGTCAGCGGGTCCTTGCCGGCCGAGGCCAGCGCGCCCTGCACCAGCGCGGCCACGGCGGCCACGTGCGGCGAGGCCATCGAGGTGCCGCCCATGCCCATGTAGCTGTAGGCACCGGAGGTCGGGGTGGTCAGGCCGTTGTAGCCGGCCTGCCAGACGTAACCGCCCGGGTTGCCGTCGACGCCACCGCCGCCGCCCGGACCGGACAGGTCCACGGCCGCGCCGAAGTTGGAATACGACGCGATGCCGCCGGTGATGCGGGTGGCACCTACGGCGATCACGTTGGCGCAGCTGGCCGGACGGTAGCCCGAGGCATTGGAGGCCTGGTTGCCGGCGGCCACCACCACGGTGGTGCCGCGCGAGACCGCGCCGTTGATCGCATCCTGGTAGGCCGGGTCGCACGCGCCGCCGCCGCCCAGGCTCATGTTGATCACTTCGGCCGGGTTCGGGTTGGCCGGCACGCCGGCTACGGTGCCACCGGACGCCCAGGTGATCGCATCGGCGATGTCGGACAGGTAGCCACCGCACTTGCCGAGCACGCGCACCGGCAGCACCTTGGCCTTGTAAGCGAGGCCGGCCATGCCGACGGTGTTGTTGGTGGCTTCGGCAACCGTGCCCGACACGTGCGTGCCGTGCCAGGAGCTGTCTTCTGCCAGCGAACCGGCGTAGCACTCGTTGTCGTTCTCTACCCAGTCGCCGTAATCCAGCGCGCCGGGCACGCGTTCATCGGTCGGGCGGCGCGAGGTCTCGGCGTCGCTGATGAAGTCGTAGCCTTCCAGCAGCGTGCCGGCGGCGAAGTCCGGGTGCTGCGGCAGGATGCCGGTGTCCAGCACCGCCACCACCACGCCTTCGCCCTGCGCCACGTCCCACGCGGCCGGCGCGTTCACGCCGCCGGTGGCGCTGTGCAGGTGCCACTGATACTGCGCGTAGTACTGATCGTTCGGCACCAGCTGCGCGGTTTCCTTGGCGCGCAGGTCGGCGCGCTGCAGCTTGACGTCAGCCGCGGCGTACTGGACCGACGGATCGGCCTGGATTTCCTTCAGCACCTTCTGCAGATCGGCTTGGCTGAGCTTGCCCTGCAGGCGGATCACATCGGCACCGGTGCCGAGCCGGCGCACTACCTGTGGGCTGGCTGCCGCGGCACGCGCGGTGGTGGCGCCGAGGCTGGCGCGCGAAACCGCCGAAGTCACCGTGGCCAGCTTGGCCGAGCGGTCGGAGGCCGCAGCGGTGCCGGTGCGGTACTTGACGATGATGCGTTCGGAACCCTGTTGGGCGGTGCTGGCCTGCTTCGCCGGTTCCTTGACCGGCAAACCGGCGGCATAGGCGCTGGCGCCCACGGACAGCGACAGCACGGCGGCTGCCAGCACGTTGATGCGAAGGTTCTGCTTCTTGGTCACGGTGTAATCCTCTTCAAGGTCATGGATCAAACGACTGTTCAGGCCAACACTCCATGCGGAAACCCCGGCCGGCCCTGGCCAGGGTTCCCGTGACCCGCCCCCTCAGGCCTTGCATTGCATCGGGCGCGTTACCAGCCGAAGCCGGCACCCACGCCCACCGAGCTGTCATCACTGCTGAACGCGCCGCCGACAGTGACCGTGGCGCGGTCGCTGAGGGCACGCTGGTAGCCCAGCGACAGCGCCGACTCGCCGCTCTGGAAGCCGACACCGACACCGACGCGGTTCTGCGTGCGGATGCCGGCGGCGCTGGTGGCCATGTTGAGCATCGCGGCGTTCATCGCGCCCTGGCGGTCGATGCGACGGTCCTGGTGGCGCAGGCGTTCATCGATTTCACCCTTGTAGATGTCGAAGCTGTCGGCCATCGCGCTGTAGCGCTGGTCGGTGTAGCTGTTGGCGGTGGCGATGCCACCGTCCAGCTGGCCCTTGTTGACCGCATCGGTGGCCGCGCTGCCGGCGGCCACGTTGGTGACCTGGCGTTCGGCACCGACGGCACCCACCGAGACCGTGTCGGCGCGGTCGGCGACCGAGCGCTGGCCCAGTGCGACCGAGTTGGCGGCCGTGGCGCTGGCCCCCTGCCCGATCGCGGTGGCCGAGGCCCCGCTGGCCACGGCACCGTCGCCCATCGCCACCGAGGTGACCGGTGCGACGACGGCCGCGACCGGCTGCGGTGCACCGACACTGGCCGCGGTCGGCGTGCCCTGCACGACCGGGGCGTCGGCACTGGCCACGCGGGCGGTGTCGGCGCTGGCGGCGGTGGTCTCGGCCGTGGTCGCCGCCGTATCGGCAGCCTCGGGCGTGGCCGCCACGCTGGCGGTGGACACCGACGCGGAGCGCGCACGTGCCGCGTTGCTGCTGCCACCGGCCACGCGCTGGTCGATTTCGCTGACCTTGGCATCCAGCGCCCCGAGCGCGTCACCCACGTTGTTGTAGGTGCTGCCCTGGATCACGTAGTTGGGCGCGACGAACACGCCCTGCATGCCGACGCTGGCGCCGCCGCCGAGGAAGCTGGCGGTGTCGGTCAGGGCCTGGAACAGCTGCCCGCCATTGACGGCCTGGCGGCTGCCGCTGGCGATCGAACCGGTGGCGACGTTGTCCAGGGTGGTGCCCTCCACGCCCGACAGGGTGAGCCTGTCGCGGCTGCTGTCGTCGTAGGTCAGCGCGTTGGCGGTCACGTTCTCCACCGAGCCGATGCGGTCGTCGATGTCGCCGACGCGGGTTTCCACGGCGCCCACGCGCTGGTTGGTGGTGTTGAGCTGGCCACCGGTGACCGCATCGGTGCTGCCTGCGGCGACACGACCGGCCGCGACGTTGACGATGCGGCGGGTGGCCGGCGAATCGGTACCGTTGCCGCCACCGACCGAGACCACGTTGGCCTCCACCGCACGCGACCCTGCACCCAGCGCCACCGAGTTGGCACCGGACGCACCGGCAGCGGACCCGATGGCGATGCCGTTGGCGCCGTTGCTGACGAAGGCACCGTTGCCCACGGCCACGCCGTTGGTGGCGTTGGTCGAGGCCAGGCGGCCGACCACGGTGCTGTTGTCACCGCGTGCCGAGGCATCCGCACCGAGCGCCGTGGCGCCGGTGGCCGACGCGGTGGCCGCAGTACCCACCGCGCTGCTGCGGGTGCCGCTGGCGGTGGCGCCCGAACCGGCGGCCAGTGCATCGGTGCCGCTGGCGTTGGCCACGCCGCTGCCGCTGGCGTCGAAGTGCTGGCCCACGGCATCGGCGGTCGCCGCGACGCTGTCCAGCTGCGCCTTGTTGACCGCATCGGTGGCATTCACCGCCGCTCCGACATTGGTGATGCGGCGCGTGGCCGGACCGGTGGTGCCGTTGCCGCCGCCGACCGAGACCACGTTGGCTTCGGTGGCACGCGAGCCTGCGCCCAGTGCCACGCTGCCGGTGCCGCTGGCCCAGGCGCTCTTGCCCAGCGCGGTAGCGTTGATGCCGCTGTAGGCGTAGCTGTCCTGGCCGATCGCGGTGGAGCCGGCCGAGGTCGCCCACGCCAACTGGCCCACGGCGGTGGTCTGTGCCGCAGTGGCCCAGGCGCTGGCGCCGCCGGCGAAGCTGTTGGCGCCGCTGGCCTGCGCGCTGTTGCCGATGGCGATGCCATACGCGCCAGAGGCGGTGCTGCCCCAACCGAACGCGGAGGCGTAGTCGCCGCTGGCTTCGGCACCGTAGCCGAGCGCGGTGGTGCGCAGCCCGCTGGCAGCACTGAACGCACCCACTGCCGTGCTGTAGTCGCTGCCCGCTTCGGCGCTGTAGCCGACGGCGGACGACTGCAGCCCGGCCGAGGTCGCGCCGGCACCGCTGGCGGTGCTGAACACCCCGGTGGCCTGTGCGCCGGCACCCAGTGCGGTGGCGCCGGTGCCGCTGGCACTGGTGGCCTTGTCGAGCAGCACGTTGCCGTTGGCATCTTCGTAGTACAGCGAACCACCGATCGCGGTGGCCGAATCGGCGGTGGCCGAGGCGTTGTAGCCCGACGCCGAAGCGTACCGGCCCGAGGCCAGCGAACCGCTGCCGTAGGCCGACGCGCCGGTGCCGAACGCGTTGGACGCTTCGCCTGCCGCCGTGGCATAGGTGCCATCGACATAGCTGCCCACGTCATCGCCATTGCCGCTGCCCGAAGCCTTGAAGTAGCGGTTGGTTTCCTCGGCGGTATCGGCCACCGCGTTGAGCTGGTCGAGGTTGACCGCGTCGGTGCCTTCGGTACCGGCGGCCACGTTGGTGATTTGCCGCTGCGCAGTGGCGGTGCCGACCGAGACGCTGTTGTCGCGGTCCGCACTGGAGCCCGCACCCAGCGCGACGCTGTTGACGCCGGTGGCGGTGGCGCTTTCGCCCAGCGCGGTGGCGCTGGCGGCATCGGCCCACGAATTCCAGCCGACCGCAGTGGCGTAGTCATCGGTGGCCCAGGCACCGGCGCCGAAGGCCGATGCACCCGTGCCTGACGCGCGCGCCGGAATGAAGCCGAAGAACGTACTGCCACCGACCGCGACGCTTTCGTCGCCAGTGGCTTCACTGAACTCACCCACCGCCACCGCGCTGGCACCGGACGCCGTGGCGGCTGCACCGACCGCGGTTGCATAGGCATTGGAGGCGACTGCGCCATAACCCAGTGCCGAGGACAGCTCGCCGGTGGCTTCGCTGTACCCGCCGAACGCCGATGCACCGGCTTCCGAGGCCGTGGAGCGGAAGCCGTTCGCCGTGGCCTGCTGGCCCGACGCGATGGCTTCGCTGCCGCCGGCCGTGCTGTACGCACCGGAGGCCTGCGCACCGGCACCCACCGCGCTGGCACCGATCTCGCTGGCGGCGGCACCGTTGCCGATGGCCACGCTGTTTTCGCCGGTCGCCTGGGCCTCGCTGCCCAGCGCGGCCGCGCCTTCGCCGGTGGCGAGCGCGTTGAAGCCGATGGCGGTGGCATTGTTGGCCAACGCGTTTGCACCACTGCCGAGTGCGCTGGCGCCATCGCCGATCGCATTGGACGCTTCACCCGCCGCCAGTGCGTTGTCGCCTTCCACATAGGCACCGGCATCGCTGTCGTCGCTGCCGCTGGCCTGGAAGTACTTGCTGGTGGTTTCAGCCACCGCAGCCACTTCCTTCAGCTGAGCCACGTTCACCGCATCGGTGTCTTCGGTACCGGCACCCACGTTGGTGATCTGGCGGTCAATCGCGTCATGCACCACGCCGGCCGCATCGGTCCAGGCTTCGGCCGCACCGACCGAGACCGTGTTGGCACGGTCAGCCAGCGTGCCGGCGCCGAGCGCGACACTGTTGTCGGCGTCCTTGGTGGTCCAGGTGTTGCTGCCCACCACGGTCGAGTCCAGCGCCTGCGCGTAGCTGTTGTAGCCAACCACGGTGGCACCATCTTCGGTGGCCCACGCCTCGCTGCCGACGGCCGTGGTCTGGATGCCCTGGGTGCTGCTGTTGGCATCGGCGCCGGCCAAGGCGTTGAAGCCGACCGCCACGCCGTTCTGTGCGGTGGCCGCGTTGTTGCCCAGCGCCACGCCGTACTCGCCGGCATTGGCCTGCACGCCGAACGCCGCACCGGCCACGTTGGCACGCGTGCCCTGGCCCACTGCGGTGGCTACTTCGTCCGCGTAGCTGTAGGTACCGATCGCGGTGCCGAAGAAGGCAGCCGTGGCGCCCGCGCCGAACGCACTGGCGGCCCAGCCGTCGGCGGTGGCGAAGTTGCCGATCGCCGTGGTTTCGCGACCCAGCGCCCACGCCCCGTAACCCACTGCGGTGGATGCAAGGCCACTGGATTCCGCGCCCGCACCGACCGCCACCGAGCCGAAGCCCTGCGACAACGCGCCGCCGCCGATGGCGATGGCGGCGCCGCCACTGGCGGTGCTCAGGTCACCGAGGGCGACCGCGCCCTGCCCGCTGCTGGCCGCGTTGCTGCCGATGGCGACCGCATAATCGGCGGTCGCCGTGGCATTGAAGCCCACTGCCGTCGCCTCGTTGGCAACCACCGTGCTGCCCGCACCCAGCGCGGTGGCGCCGTTGCCGATGGCATTGCTGGCCTCACCGGCCGCCAGCGCATCATCGCCGTCGACGAAGGCACCGGCATCGCTGGCATCGCTGCCGCTGGCCTGGAAGTACTTGCTGGTGGTGGCGGCGGTATCGGCCACGGCGTTGAGCTGGTCCAGGTTCACCGCATCGGTGCCTTCGGTACCGGCAGCCACGTTGGTGACCTGGCGCTCGCTGCCGGCGCTGCCGACCGACACGCTGTCGTCGCGGTCGGCGATGGAATCCGCACCGAGCGCCACGCTGTTTTCGCCTTCGGAGGTCGCCGCGTTGCCCAGCGCGGTGCTGTTCAACCCGGGCGACCACGCACCACCGCCGACGGCGGTGGAATAGTTGCCGGAGGCTTCGGTCGGCAGCAGGCCGAACAGCGCACCGCCGATGGCCACGCTGTTGGTGCCGCTGGCCAGGCTGCCCTGGCCGGTGGCGGTGCTGTAGGCACCGGTGGCTTCGGCGTCGCCACCGAGCGCGACGCTGTTGGAACCGGTGGCCTGGGCGAAGCTGCCCAGCGCGGTGGCGTTGAACGCGGTGGCGGCGGCGTAGCCACCGATCGCGGTGGTGTAGCCGGCAGTCGCTTCAGAGGCGAAGCCGTAGCCCGCCGACAAGGTGCCGCTGACCACGCTTTCCGCGCCGACCGCAGTGGCGCCCGAACCGCTGGCGGTGCTGTAGTAACCCAGCGCCACGGCTTCCTCACCGGCCGCTTCGGACAGCGCGCCGCTGGCGAGGCTGCCGGCGCCGGAGGCGATGCTGGCCGCGCCATTGGCAGTGCTCTGCTCGCCCGAGGCGAGGCTTTCGGCGCCGTTGGCAGTGGCGTATTCGGCGGTGGCCTGCGCATCGGCACCGGTGGCCGTGGCATTGCCTGCGCTGGCAAGTGCATTCAAGCCAACCGCGGTGGCGCCATCGGCGAGCGCGAACGCACCGCTACCGACTGCCGAGGCGCCGGTGCCGCTGGCGAAGCTGCTGGAACCCACTGCCGTGGCGTAGTCGCCATCGGTCGCAGCGTTGGAACCGGCGGCCACGCTTTCTTCGCCCCCCACTACTGCCACGCCATCGCCGCTTGCCTGGAACTTGTCAGTGGCGGCCGTGAGCTGATCGACGTTGACGGCATCGGTACCTTCCGTGCCGGCCGCGACCTGGGTGATCTGGCGCTGCTGGTCGTCATTGCCGACCGACACCGTGTAGGCACGGTCGGCACGCGCGCCGGCGCCCAGCGCCACCGCGTTGGCGGCACTGGCATTGCTGCCCGCGCCGATGCCGATCGCGCTTTCACCGCCGGCGACGACGTTCGTGCCGATGGCGATGGTGTTGATGCTGTTGCCCAGCGCCTGGTAACCCACCGCGACGCTGTTGTCGCCGTAGCCGAACGCACCGCGACCGAGCGCGGTGGCGCTGTTGCCGCGCGCCCAGCTGTTGTAGCCGATCGAGGTGGCGCCGCTACCGTCCGCCCAGGCCGCATAGCCGACGGCGGTGGCGTTGGCGTCGGTGGCCCACGCGCTGGAACCGAACGCGGTCGCACCATCGCTGGTGGCCCACGCATAGGCACCGGTGGCGGTGCTCTCGCTGCCGCTGGCGAAGGCGTTGTCGCCCTGCGCCACGCTGTACTCACCCGTAGCGCGCGACTTGTAGCCCTGCGCCAGGCTGTTGTCGCCGGTGGCCTGTGCGCCACTGCCGTACGCATTGCTCTGCGCGCCGGTGGCCTGTGCACCTGCACCGACGGCAACGGCATCCTGCGCGGCGGTGGTTCCCACCGTCACCGCGTTGCCATCGGCATCCACGATCGGCGAGTTGTACTGGTCATAGGCCTGGCCGACGCCACCAATGGCGACGCTGCCGTTGCCGGTGGCGGCGACATTGCGGCCCACGGCCACCGTGTCATCGCCCACTGCGGACGCACCGTTGCCCACCGAGGTGGCGCCCGCGCCGATGGCATTGCTGGCCTCGCCTGCAGCGAGCGCGCCATCGCCATCGGCGAACGCGCCCACGTCGCTGTCCTGCGAGCCGTTGGCCTTGAAGCGGTAGGCGGTGCCGTCCGCGGTCCCGGCGACGGCATCCAGCTGCGCCTTGTTGACCGCATCGGTGGCTTCGCTGCCGGCGGCGACATGGGTGATCTGGCGTTCGTTGCCGACATCGCCGACCGACACCGTGTTGTCGCGCACGGCGGTGGAATTGGCACCCAGGGCGACGCTGTTGGCGCCGCGCGCGGTGCTGTAGAAGCCGACGGCCGTGCTCAGTTCGCCACTGGCCCAGCTTTCCGCACCGAGTGCGGACGCGCCTTCGCCCGGTGCGTAGGCGAAGTAGCCCACGGCGGTGGCTTCGGTGCCGGAGGCTTCGCTGAGCGTGCCGTTGGCCACGGCGTAATCGCCGCTGGCAATCGCACCGGCGCCGACCGCGGTGGCGGCCTCGCCACTGGCCTGGGTGTCGACGAAGAAGCCCAGGCCGGGAATCAGGTCGACCGGACCGCCGATGGCGGTGCTGCTGGTGCCACTGGCCGCGCTCTGCGTGCCCACCGCCGTGGCGTAGTCGCCGGTGGCATTGGCCACCGCGCCGAACGCCGACGACTGTGCGCCGGCAGCATAGGCGCCGACGCCATACGACGAGGCGGCAAAGCCCGCCGCTTCCGCGCTGGCACCGACGGCGGTGCCGCCCACGCCCGCGCTGGTGGCGCCGGTATCGACCGGCACGCCGCCGTTGGTGATCAGCGGGTTGCCGTCTTCATCCACGGCAGTGCCGCCCACGGCCACGCTGCCCGGGCCGTTGGCCTGCGCGTTGGTGCCGAACGCAGCGCTGTTCTGGCCGCTGGCCAGCGCGTTGTAGCCCACGGCGGTTGCGTTCTGCGCGACCGCAGTGGCGCCGCTGCCGAGCGCGGTGGTGCCGGCGCCGAGCGCATTGGTGGCTTCGCCCACGGCCGTGGCGTTGTCGCCGTCGGCAAAGGCGCCTGCGTCGCTGTCGGCGCTGCCGGTAGCCTGCACGTACTTCGCGGTGGTGCCTGCCACCTCGCCCACCTCGTCGAGCTGGGCCTTGTTCACCGCATCACCGGCTTCGGTTCCGGCGGCGACGTTGGTGATCTGCCGTTGCAGGCCGTTGTTGTTGCCGACCGACACGGTGTCCACGCGATCGGCGTAGGAGCCTGCACCCAGCGCGACGCTGCCGACCGCAACCGCTGCGGAGTTGGAACCCACCGCCGCGCTGAAGTCGGCCACCGCCGTGCTGAACGCACCCACCGCAATCGAGGCTTCGCCGCCGCTGCCGGCGCCGCGGCCGAGCGAGGTGCTGCCCGCGCCGATCGCCAGTGCGCCGCCACCAATGGCGGTGGCGCCATCGGCGCTGGCTTCGGCCAGCCCGCCAATCGCGGTGGCTGCGCCGTTTTCGCTGGCGGCAAACGCGGATGCGCCCAGCGCCACGTCACCCAGTCCGAACGCCATCGCGCTCTGGCCCACCGCAACGGTGGCGTCGCCGATGGCCAGGCTGTTCTGGCCGAATGCGCTGCCGCCCAGGCCGGCGGCAACGGCATCGCTGCCTACCGCCGTGGTGGCGTTGGACAGCGCCTGACTGTTGCGGCCCAGCGCGGTGGCGCCGTCGCCGTCGGCATTGGCACTGGCGCCGGCAGCGAGTGCGCCTTCGCCTTCGATGCGGGCTGCATCGCTGTCGTTGCCCTCGCCGTCCGCCTTGAAGTAGCGCGTTGCGCTGGCGGCCGTTGCAGCAACGGTGTCGAGCTGCGCCTTGTTCACCGCATCGGTGGCCGCAGTGCCGGCGGCCACGTTGGTGACCTGGCGTTCCTTGCCGGCATCACCGACCGACACCGTGTTGGCGCGTGCAGCGCGCGAGCCGGCGCCGAGCGCCACGCTGTTGGCCGCCGAGGCGGTGCTGTTGCTGCCGATGGCCACGGCGTTCGCGCCCGATGCGGTCGCATTGCCATCCACCACGCAGCTGTCGATCACGTTGCTGTTGAGCACCACGCAGTTGGCGTTGCCGCCCACTTCCACCGACTGCGCCTGCGCACCGGAGGGCGCGCCGGCCATGCCCAATCCAAGCGTCAACGCAATGGCGGCCGAGAGCACGGCGCCCCCGCGCGTGTCGGAAGATCGTCGCTGATCGATGACCACGCCCGGGGTCTGGCTGCTGGCGAGTTCGGAGGCAACGACCATCTGCCCCAGTGCTTTGTTCCAGACCTTGCGATAAATCCGATTCATCGATGCGACTCCTGGTTGGCTGGTTTTGGGCAAAGCGACGCCAACGCCAGGCCGCGTGGCCCAACGTCCCCTGGGGGCGTTTTCCGCTTGATTTACTGCGTTGTGCCGGATGGCGCGCTATCGGCGCGATCAACGAACAGAGAACTCGCCATCCTTGCGGTTGATTCCGAACTGAACGATTGCAAACTGAGAACTCAGTGTTAACGCACGGTTTCCATGGCGTCAAGACTTTGACAGACGAAAGTGTTCGAACGCGCAAGGCGTCACACATTCGACTATTCATCAACGCATTTTGTTAGATCGATGTGAGCATTCGCCATCACGCACCTTCACACATGTAACGCGCTGTAACTCGTTGGCTGTGCTCGACTTGAACGCCATCCAAAAAAAACCGCCGAACAGGTCGGCGGTCTTTTTCACTTCTCTTTCACTCGTCTTTCACGCGACGTGCACCGTCGTTCAGCCGCACCATACTCTTGCGTTGCGGAACATGCGCAGCCACGGCGAGTCGCCGTTCCACTCCGCCGGACGCCAGCTGAGGTTCACGGCGCGCGGGGTGCGCTCCGGGTGCGGCATCATGATCGTCACGCGGCCATCGGTGGTGGTCAGGCCGGTGATGCCGTCGGGCGAGCCGTTCGGGTTCAGCGGGTACTGGGTGGCCACGTTGCCGTCGCCATCGACATACCGCAGCGACACGCGGGCGGCGGCCTGGTCGACGGCATTGGCGAACACCGCCTGGCCTTCGCCGTGCGCCACCGCCACCGGCAGGCGCGAACCGGCCATGCCACGCAGCAGGATCGACGGCGATTCGACGATTTCCAGCAACGCGGTGCGGGCTTCGAACTGCTCGCTTCGGTTGCGGCGGAACTGCGGCCAGTGCTCGGCACCGGGGATGATGTCCTTGAGCTGGCTCAGCATCTGGCAGCCGTTGCACACGCCCAGCGCGAAGCTGTCCTGGCGGGCGAAGAAGCCGGCAAAGGCATCACGCAGCGCGCTGCGCTCCAGCACCGAGGTGGCCCAGCCGCGGCCCGCACCCAGCACGTCGCCGTAGCTGAAGCCGCCACAGGCGGCCAGGCCGGTGAAATCGGCCAGGTCGACGCGGCCGGCGATCAGGTCGCTCATGTGCACGTCCACGCTGCGGAAGCCGGCGCGTTCGAAGATGTTGGCCATTTCGATCTGGCCGTTGACGCCCTGCTCGCGCAGCACCGCCACGCGCGGACGCGCGCCGGTGTTGATGAACGGGGCGGCCACATCCTCATTGAGGTCGAAGCTGAGCTTCGGCTTCAGGCCCGGCGCGGTGAAGCTGCGTGCGACGGCGCGCTCCTGGTCGGCGTTGTCCGGGTTGTCGCGCAGCTTCTGCATGGCGTGGGTGACCGACCACCAGGCATCGAACAACGCTTCCCAGCGCCATTCAACCAGGCTTTCGCCCTGCAGCGACACGCGCACCACCGGGGCCGTGGTCGGGCGTGCGATGCGCTGGGCACATTCGGTCAGCGCATGGCGCTCGACCAGGTCGGCGAAGGCCGCGCGGTCTTCGCGGGCGATCTGCACCACCGCACCCAGCTCTTCGTTGAACAGACTGCGGAATGGATCATCGCCCCACGCATCCAGGGTGATGTCCAGGCCCTGGCGCGAGGCGAAGGCCATTTCGCACAGCGCGGCGAACGCGCCGCCGTCGCTGCGGTCGTGATAGGCCAGCAGCAGGCCGGACTGGCGTGCGTCGCGGATCAGTTCGAAGAACGCACGCAGGCGCTGCGGATCATCCAGGTCCGGCACGGCACCGGCAAACGCCGGCAGCGCGCTGTGGTCGGCGTGCACCTGGGCCAGGATCGAACCGCCCAGGCGCTGCTTGCCGGCGCCCAGGCCGATCAGCCAGAGCTCGCTTTCCGTCTCGCGGTCCAGCAGCGGGGTCAGCTGGGTGCTGGCATCGGCCACCGGCGCGAACGCGGTGATCACCAGCGACACCGGCGACACCGACTTGTGCGCCTCACCGGCGTCGTGCCACTGCGCCTGCATGGACAGCGAGTCCTTGCCGACCGGGATGCTCAAGTCCAGCTGCGGGCACAGTTCCATGCCCACTGCGCGCACGGCGTCGTACAGCAGCGCGTCTTCGCCGTTGTGGCCCGCCGCGGCCATCCAGTTCGCCGAAAGCTTCACCGTTTCCAGCGCATCGACCGGGGCCGCGCACAGGTTGGTGATCGCCTCACCCACGGCCATGCGCGCCGAGGCGGCGGCATCGAGCAGCGCCAGCGGGGTGCGCTCGCCGATCGACATCGCTTCGCCGGCCAGCGTATCGAAGCCGGCCAGGGTGATGGCAACGTCGGACAGCGGCAGCTGCCACGGACCGATCATCTGTTCGCGTGCGGTCAGGCCGCCGACGCTGCGGTCACCGATGGTGACCAGGAAGTTCTTCGACGCCACCGACGGGTGCGCCAACACGCGCAGGCCGGCCTCGTGCAGGTCCAGGCCGCCGGTCTTCAGCGCCGGCCAGCGCGGCGCCGGCGGGTGCGCGGTGTCGCGGTGCATCTTCGGCGGCTTGCCGAACAGCACGTCCATCGGCAGGTCGATCGGGGCATCGGCCGGAATGTTGCCGACCGTCGCGCCATAGGCGACCACCAGGCGTTCTTCGGCCGTGGCCACGCCAACGGCGGCGAACGGGCACCGCTCGCGGGCGCACAGCGCGGCGAACTCGGCCAGGCGCGCCTGCGGCACGCCCAGCACATAGCGCTCCTGCGATTCGTTGCACCACAGCTGCATCGGCGACAGCGACGGGTCATCGGTGGGCACCTTGCCCAGGTCGATCACCCCGCCCACGCCGGAGTCGTGCAGCAGCTCCGGGATCGCGTTGGACAGACCACCGGCACCCACGTCGTGGAACCAGCGGATCGGGTTGTCCAGGCCCAGCGCGACGCAGCGGTCGATCACTTCCTGGCAGCGGCGTTCCATTTCCGGGTTGTCGCGCTGCACGCTGGCGAAATCCAGGTCCTCGGCGCTTTCGCCGGAGGCCACCGAACTGGCGGCACCGCCGCCCAGGCCGATCAGCATGGCCGGGCCGCCGAGCACGATCACCGCATCGCCCGGCTGCAGCTTGAGCTTTTCGACCTGGACCTGGTCGATCGCACCGAGGCCGCCGGCCAGCATGATCGGCTTGTCGTAGGCGCGGGTCAGGCCGTCACCTTCGGGCAGCTCGAAGCTGCGGAAGTAGCCCAACAGGTTCGGGCGGCCGAATTCGTTGTTGAACGCGGCGCCGCCGAGCGGACCTTCCAGCATGATGTCAAGCGCCGGCGCCATGCGCGGGTTCAGCGCGCGCGGCGCTTCCCACGGCTGCGGCAGGGTCGGGATGCGCAGGTGCGAGACCGAGAAGCCGGTCAGGCCGGCCTTGGGCTTGCCGCCGCGGCCGGTGGCGCCTTCGTCGCGGATCTCGCCGCCCGCGCCGGTGGAGGCGCCCGGGAACGGCGCGATCGCGGTCGGGTGGTTGTGGGTTTCCACCTTGATGCAGAACGCCGAATCGACCACCGCTTCGCTGCGGTACTCACCCGTGGCCGGGTCCGGCCGGTAGCGCGCGGCCGGAAAACCGGCCACCACCGCCGCGTTGTCGCTGTACGCGCTGAGCGTGTGCTGCGGGGTCTGCTGGTGGGTGTTCTTGATCATGCGGAACAGCGAATGGGCCTGGTCGGCGCCATCGATGGTCCAGCTGGCATTGAAGATCTTGTGCCGGCAGTGTTCCGAGTTCGCCTGCGCGAACATCATCAGTTCCACGTCCGACGGCTTGCGGCCCAGCTCGCCGAAGCGCTGGCGCAGGTAGTCGATCTCGTCCTGGGCCATGGCCAGGCCCAGGCGGCGGTTGGCCGCTTCCAGGTCTTCCAGCGCCACCCGCTCCAGCTCGCCACGGGCCGGCGCGGTGAACAGCGCCTGGGCCTGGGCGGCATCGTCCAGCACCGACTGGGTCATCGGGTCGTGCAGCGCGCGGATGACCGCCTCGCGCGCGGCCGCGTCGGCCGGCCAGCCGGCCAGGTCGATGCGCAGGCCACGTTCCACCCGGCGGATCGGCTGCCCGGCACCACGCACCAGTTCGGTAGCCTTGCTCGACCACGGCGACAGCGTGCCCAGGCGCGGCACCACGAAGCGGCTGGTTGCCCCGTCCTCGCGTACTGCCGGGGCCGGCTCGGCTTCCAGGATCCGGGTCAGGACCACCGGGTCCGGGGCGGCATCGCCCTCGGTCTGGATGAAGTACACATGCCAGGCACCGGTAATGCGCAGATCGGCGGCCAGGGACTGGAGGCGGGATTCAAGACGTTCGCGGCGGAACGGCGAAAGGGCGGATGCGCCCTCGAGGACCATCATGTCCGGGGAACCGTGGTTGGGAACGGGGCCCACTATTGTACCGGTCCGTGCCGGCCGGTGGTCGGTCCCGGGGTCGGTCGCGGCCGACTCGCGGTGCTCCGCCTGAACGAACCGGCGCCCCGAACCTTGCGCTGGCGCACGGATTGGGCGGGCAAACCATGACAACGTTGCCACCACCTGCCCGGCACATCGCCGGCGGCCCCGCGTCCGCCCCCTCTGCTGTTGCCGGCCTCTCTCACCGGCCCCGGACCTGCTGCAACGCTGGCGACATCCTGCCGCCCAGCGCCCACCACCTGATCGGAGTACGACATGGCTGACCCGATTGCGCGCAGTACGGTGACATCGTTATCTCCCCACCGCCCCCCCCGGCCCCGCCGCTGGCTGCTGGCCCTCGCCCTGGGCTCGGCGGCCCTGAGCCCCGGCCTCGCCCTGGCCGCCAGTTGTACCGGCGTACCGGAGTGGAACGGCAACGTGATCTACCTGGCCGGCAGCACCCTGCAGAAGGGCGGCGTGCTGTACCGGGCCAACCAGGACATCTGGAACGCCCCGCCCGACCACCCGGCCGGCGCGCCGTACTACACCAACCTGGGCGCCTGCGACAGCGGCGGCAGCAACCAGGCCCCCAGCGTCAGCCTGACCTCGCCGGCCAACGGCGCCAGCTTCAGCGCCGGCAGCACCATCACCGTCAGCGCCAACGCAAGCGACGCCGACGGCAGCGTGAGCAAGGTCGAATTCTTCCGTGGCGGCACCTCGCTGGGCATCGACACCAGCGCGCCCTACAGCGTGAGCTGGACCAACGCGGCGGCCGGCACCCATACCTTCAAGGCCGTGGCGACCGACAACAACAACGCCGTGACCTCGTCGGCGACGGTCAGCGTGACCGTCAACGCCGCCAGCAACGACACCACCCCGCCCAGCGTGCCGGGCGGCCTGTCGTCGCCGTCCAAGACCGCCACCACCGTCAACCTGGCCTGGAGCGCGGCCACCGACAACAGTGGCGGCAGCGGCGTGGCCGGCTATGACGTCTACCGCAACGGCACCCTGGTCGGCTCGCCCAACGCCACCCAATACACCGATGGCGGCCTCACCGCCAGCACCGCCTACACCTACGCCGTGCGGGCCCGCGACAACGCCGGCAACGCCTCGGCCCGCAGTGCCACCATCAGCGTGACCACCAGTGCAGGGGGCGGCAGTGGCGGCAACAAGCGCGTCATCGGCTACTTCACCCAGTGGGGCATCTACGGGCGCAACTACCGGGTCAAGAACATCGACACCAGCGGTTCGGCCAGCAAGCTGACCCACATCAACTACGCCTTCGGCAACGTGCGCAACAACCGCTGCGAAGTAGGCGTCACCCAGGCCTCCGACCCGAACACCGGGGTGGGCGGCGATGCGTTCGCCGATTACACCAAGGCCTTCCAGGCTGGTGAGAGCGTCAGCGGCAGCGCCGATACCTGGGACCAGCCGCTGCGCGGCAACTGGAACCAGCTCAAGCAGCTCAAGGCCAAGCACCCGAACGTGAAGGTGCTGATCTCGCTCGGTGGCTGGACCTGGTCGCGCGGCTTCTCCAGCGCGGCGCAGCCGGCCAACCGCCAGGCGTTCGTGGCCTCGTGCATCGACGCCTACATCAAGGGCAACCTGCCGGTGACCGACGGTGCCGGTGGCGTGGGCGCGGCGGCAGGCGTGTTCGACGGCATCGACATCGACTGGGAATACCCGGTGGCGTGCGGCATCGCCTGCGGGACCCCGGCCGACAATGCCAACTTCACCGCGCTGATGGCCGAATTCCGCCGCCAGCTCGATGCGGTGCGCCCGGGCCTGCTGCTCACGGTGGCGGTCGGTGCGGGCATCGACAAGATCCGCGTGACCGATCCGGCGGCGTATCACCCGTACCTGGATTTCATCAACGTGATGACGTACGACTTCCACGGCGCGTTCGATCCGAAGACCGGGCACCATTCGGCGCTGTTCGATTCGCCGGCCGATCCGTCCACCGGTGATGTGAAGCTGTACAACAGCAACGATGCGATGGAAGCCTTCCTCGCCCGCGGGGTGCCGGCCAGCAAGCTCAACCTGGGCATCGGCTTCTACGGCCGCGGCTGGACCAACGTGCCCAACGTCAACAACGGGCTGTACCAGACCGGCACGGCCGCACCGGGTACCTACGAGGCGGGCATCGAAGACTGGAAGGTATTGAAGAACCTCAACCATCCGGTCTTCACCGACGCCACCGCGCGGGCCACCTGGAGCTACAACGGCACCACGTTCTGGAGCTTCGACACCCCGGCGATGGTGACCGAGAAGATGGGCTACGTGAAAACCCAGGGCCTGGGCGGTGCGTTCTTCTGGGAGTTCAGCGGCGATGACACCCAGGGCACGCTGGTGAACACGATCAGCAATGGGTTGAAGTAAGAAATGATGCGCCCGGAGTGGTGACGCTCCGGGCGCTTCTTTGTGCGACGGCCAAGTCGCAAACGCCTTGGAATGAGCCGTTTTTGAAAGTGGTTAGCGGGTGCAGTAGACAGAATGATGCGGTCAATGACTCGACCCACATCGGGACGTCCCGCATGCCCAGCCCGCCTGCCACCGTTGCCAGCACCGCCGCTGCCGCTCCATGGCTTCGCACGTTCTCCAGTACCCCGCCCCGGGTACCACCGCGCCCGACAGCGTCGAACGCGCTGCCGGTTTCTAGTTCGCCCGCGACGGTGGCGAACCAGCCGACGCCACTACGTGATCTGACGAACACCATCGCCACGTCACCCGACGCCATCCTTGATCAGGACGTCTGGGGCAGCGACTTCGAGGATGTGGCCTACACCGAGGTGCAACAGGCGGAATTCGATGTCCGCTTTGCGCACGAGGCGCTGGAGATTGCCAACGCGCAACGCGATTGGTTTGCGCCACCCTCGCAGGAAAGGTTCAATCGCGACTGACCGCGACGTAGCTGCGCAGACGTGCACTCGCCTGAGCATTTTCTGAAAGCCGCCGCGGACTGCCACTCAATAATGGCGGTCCTTTCCCTTATGGCGCATTGCATTCCATGCGGATCCCTACCGCCCTGCTGCGCATTGGCGCCGCACTCGGCAACCAGAAGGCGCAGAAGACGCTCGACGGCCCGCGCTCGCTCAAAACAGTCACCATTAAACACATCCGGAACCACCTGCCCACCGGATGGTTGCAAAAGCCCCGCATCGATCCGGGCGTTGTGGTCAACATTCCCCGTGCCAGGCTGGCAGCGGTGCCGCCACATCCCGGGCCGCATGCGGCGGCGCCGTCGCACCCGTGCATGCCAACGTCGGTTTCCAACCGGCTGCCCTGCATTGTCGACAGCAAGGACAGCAGCTGGTTGCATCACGGGCCGGGCGCGCGCATCCCGGTACCGCAGAGCGGCAGTGAGCTGCATCCGCTGGGCCTGCAGCGGCCGTCCGCTGCCCGAGAAGCACCGGGACCGATGGATACGCTGGACCGGCAGGCAATGTCATTGATCCAGGCAGAGAAAGATCCGAACAGCTTCTTCGGCGAAATGGACGAGCACACCGCAGACGCAATCAATATCGCCCGTAACGTGCCGATTACCTGCCAGACCGAAACCCTGATTTTTGATGACGAATGCGCCATTGCCAGCGCATCGACAGCATCAGTGAGCGAGAGTGATTTCGAAGTGGTGTGGGAAGCGCTGACGCAGGGACCAGCGGAGGCATCAGACCTGCGGTTAGACAAGGAAACACGCGAGATCGAAGCATTCGATGCAATGCTGAGCGACTACAGCGATGAAGTGGCTGCGACGGGCGACAACGCCCCTCCGCCGCCGCCGATGCCACCACCGATGCCTGAAACAAACAGCCGCAGCGTGTCGGCTTCGACTTCCTCTACTCCGTCGTCACCGCCGTCATCGCCGCTCAGCCCGGGACATGCCTCTCCTTCCCGGCCGGCACACGCCGACCTGATGGCGGAACTTCTTGCAGCGCTCTCGCAACGTCAGCCGCTCAGGCCGGTTGCGCAGACGGAGAAGACGGCACGCTCCGACGTGGAAGTTGCCTTCCTCAGCGCCTTCGCCGAGATGGACAGCAGGTTCGAGCTCACCAAGGCCAGGGACGCCGATGCCGACGCTTCCGATTCCGCTTCCATCTCTGGCGACTCCGGACGAGGGAGTGACATCCTGGAGTTCAATACTGCAGCGGCCCCTGGACTGGTCATACGCGAAGCAGGCTCTGACCACATCGTCGCCGACGACGATTGGGGCGATTCCACCGCTTGATCGAGCTGCCGCTCCGGACCCTGCGATCCGGAGCGGCGCCGACTCAGTTGGCCTGGCGCTCCAGCGCCTTGAGCAGCTGCGCCGGCGGCACGTAGCCGCCCAACTGGGTACCGTCGGCGGCGAACACCGCCGGGGTGCCGCTGACGCCCACCTGCTGGCCGAGGTTGTACTGCATGGCCACCGGGCTGGTGCAGTTCTTCGGCGCCACCGGCTGGCCCTGCTTGGCGCTGGTCAGCGCCTTGCGGCGGTCGCTCGCGCACCAGACCGAGATCATGTCGGTGAAGTCCTTGCTGCCCGGGCCCATGCGTGGGAACGCCACGTACTCCACGGTGATACCCATGCGGTTCAGCTCGGGAAGGTCCTGGTGCAGCTTGCGGCAGTACCCGCACTCGATGTCGGTGAACACGGTGAGCGTGTGCTTGGGATTGGCCGCAGCGAACACGATGCGGTCACCGCGCGGCACCTTGTCCAGCAGCTGCTTGCGGTAGGCCAGCAGGCCGGCGCTGCTGGCCGGGGCGCGGTTCTGGATGTCGTACGGCTGGGACTGCATCAGGTAGCGGCCGTCGTCGGACACGTACAGCACCTGCCCGCCCACCAGCACTTCGCGGAAGCCCGGGAACGGGGCCGCGCCGATGTAGTCGGGCTTGAACTTCGGGTCCAGACCGGCCAGCGCGCTGCGCACGGTCTGGTCGGCGTTGGCATTGGCCGGCGCGGCGCTGCTGGCCGGCTGGGCGCCAGGCTTGGCGGCCGGCGGCGCCGGCTGGGCGCAGGCGGTCAGGCTGAGCGCACCGCACAGCGCCACGGTAAGGACTCGAAGCATCTGCAGTTCCACGGTAAAAGGTGCCCGATTCTCGCACAGCCGCTCCCGCGGCGACGTCACGGCAGGCGCCTTCGGCCCGCCTGCGGGTGCGGCGAGGGAATCGTGAAAGCGCTCGCCCATCAGTGCGTGCACGCTCGCTGCCCCTTCGTCCGCCCTGCCCCCTTCCCGTGCATTCCCTTTCATCGATCACGCTTTCGTTCAAGGCCCATGTCCTGCGCCGCACCTCCGCCCGCGTGGCGCTGGCGGCCGGCTCCCACGACGGCGGGCGATTCCATCGCGCCATGAACAGCATCCAGAACAGCGAAGACCGGCTGTCCGGGCGTTTCTGGAGCGGTGCGCTCAGCGCGCCGAAGCTGGTGGACCGCGCCGCCCACCTGGCCCGGCTGCGTGAACAGCTCATTCCCTCCCACCACGTCGCCGACCGGGTCGAGCGGCTGGAGCAGGTGCTGAACCGGTGTGGAGACCGTCGGCCGCGCTGGGTGTCCAATACCGGGCCCCGCGCGCAGGCCATGCAGGCACTGGTCGCGCCCGATGCGGTGCTCGGTCGCGCGCGCGCTGCACTGGCCACGCTGTTCTGGCAGGGTGAGCTGACCACGCTTCCTGACTTCAAAGCCGCTTACCTGCGTGCCAACCCACCGGACATCAATGACCCGGACCGTGCGGCCGACCTGCACCGGGCCGCCATGGAAGAGCTGTACGCACAGGCGCCAGCGGTGGAACACGACGATCAGAAAGCGCTGCTGTTTTCTTTCGGGGCCCGCGTGGCGCCTCAGCACCGTCCTTCGGTTGTGTCGCTGTCGCCCAGCCGCACTTCACGCAACGACGCGGTGAACCGGTGGTGGAACACCGCGATGCTGGTCGATGCGTCGGCGGGTTCGGACAGCGACGTGGTGTCCGACGATGGCAGCTGCAGCACCGCCTCCACCGCCTGGGTGGCGATCGGCGAGCCCCGGGAAAGCTACGCCTGAGCGGCAGCGCCGTGCGCCACTACCCTCTGGGATGGTGGCGCGCGTGCAGCTTCTGCAGGTGCTCGCGTGCCACCAGCGTGTAGATCTGGGTGGTGGACAGCGAACTGTGGCCCAGCAGCATCTGCAGCGCGCGCAGGTCGGCGCCGCGGTTGAGCAGGTGGGTGGCGAAGCTGTGGCGCAGCCCATGCGGGCTGATCCGCACCGGGTCGATTCCGGCCAGCGCGGCGTATTTTTTCACCAGTGACCAGAACTGCTGACGGCTCAGCGGCTGCAGCGACGGTTCCAGGAACAACGGCACCTCGCCGTCGCGCGCGAGCACGGTGCGCGTGCCGACCAGCTGCGGCCGCGCTTCGCGCAGGTAGCGCTCCAGCCAGTGCTGGGATTCCTCGCCCAGCGGCACCAGCCGTTCCTTGCTGCCCTTGCCGGTCACCCGCAGCACGCCCTGGCGCAGGTTCACCGCGTTGGCCGGCAGCTCCACCAGCTCGCTTACGCGCAGGCCGGCGGCGTACATCAGCTCGAGCATGGCGCGGTCGCGCAGGCCCAGTGGCTGTTCCACCTCGGGTGCGGCCAGCAGCGCGTCGATCTGGCTCTCGGCCAGCGCCTTGGGCAGCAATCGTGGCAACCGGGGCGGATCAAGCAGCGCGCTGGGGTCTTCGCTGCGCTGCCCGCGCCGCACTGCATCGGCGAAGAACGCGCGCAGCGCCGACAGCAGCCGCGCGTTGCTGCGCGGCGACCAGCCGTGGCGCGAGCGCCAGGCCAGGTAGTCGAACAGGCCGGCGCGGTCGATCCCGGCCAGCCCGTTGCCGGCGCCGTCGCGCCAGCGCGCCAGCCCTTCCAGGTCGCGCCGGTAGCTGTCCAGGCTGGCCCGGGCCAGGCCCTGCTCGGCCCAGACCGCGTCGAGGAAACGCTGGATGTGCGCGTTGTCGTCAGCGCGCAGTTCGGGCAGGTGCTGCACCAGCTGGCGGCGCGCGGCGGGGGTGGCGGTGTCGGACATGCCCACAGGATACGGAGGCGGGGCCGCGCCGGCCATCCACAGCGGACGCCGGCGCGGGTATGCTCGGCGCATGAGCGCACCTACCGCTGTGGCCACGGATACCGCCCGCCCTGCATCGCTGCTGGTGTGGCGGCTGCTGGCGCTGCTGTACGACTTCTTCCCGGCGCTGGCGCTGTGGATGCTGGTCGGCGCGCTGTTCACCGCCGGCTACGCGGCCGGCCACGCCGCGCGCGACAACATCGCGCCGTTCAGTGCGCTGCAGTGGCTGCTGTGGGGGTGTTGCTGGGTCGTGACCGGGCTGTACGCCACGCTCAGCTGGCGGCGCGGCGGGCAGACGTTGGGCATGCGGCCGTGGCGGTTGCAGGTGGTGAGGGCCGATGGGGGTGCGCCTACGCTGGGGCAGTTGTGGGTGCGTTATGCGGTAGGAACCGTGTCGGTGCTGCTGGCCGGGTTTGGGCTGTGGTGGGCGTTGGTGGATCGGCAACGGCTGACGTGGCACGACCGGGCAAGCGGCACCCGGTTGTTGCGATTGCCGAAGCGATAAGAACGCGGCGCAGACCGCCTGGGCCGACCAACGGTCGGCGCTACCGGGCAGGTCAACGTTCGTTGGGGGTTCGCAGGGGCTCGTGTTGCATTGGCGCCATGCATCCGGAGCCGATGGTGAACCATCGAAATGCAACCGGCGCCCATGGTTGGTTGATCCGGATCCCAATGGGCCGGTAACAATTCGTAGCCCCGGCCGTTGGCCGGAAACCGCGCGCAGCGCGGCTCAAGCATCCAACACCGATCCAACGCCGGTTGCGACCACCCCACCGACGTTCAGACCCAACCGAAACCGCCCGTCACCCCATCACCCCGACTTGCGCCGGAACAACATGCCCGATACCACCAGCATCACGATCGGCGGCAGTGCGTAGGCGATGCGGTAATCGAACTTCAGCGCGCCAGCCATGCGCCCGAAGAACAGCTGCAGCAGCCAGAAGCCCAGCGCGAACAGGATGCCCAGGAACAGGCGCTTGCCCATGCCGCCGCTGCGCAGCGAACCGAACGCGAACGGGACGGCAGCCAGGCACAGCGCCAGCACATTGAGCGGGTAGAACCAGCGGCTCCAGTAGATGTCCTCGTAATCGCGCGCGTCCAGCCCGTTGCGCTTGCGGTACTCGATGCTGGTGCGCAGGTCGCGCGCGGCCAGGTTGCGCGGCTTGGAGAACCCGGCGGCCAGCGCGCCCGCATCCAGCTTGGAATCCCACTTTTCGGTGTCCACGGTGGTACGGGTGGCCGAACGCTCCCCGAAGGTATCGCGGCGCACCTTGTTCAAGGTCCAACCGTCGGCCGTGTGCTCGACCGTGCCGGCATGGGTCACCGACGCAATGTTTCCGTCCGTTGCGATCTGGTAAAGGCGCACATCGCTGAGCACCAGCCGTGTGCCGCCACCGGGCAGCAGCTGCTCCTCGCCACTGGTCGCGGTAAGGAAGGTGTCGCCTTCACGTACCCAGATGCCCGCGTACCGCGACGCAGACAGGTTCTGTCCCGACTTCGCGCTGGCCCGGATGCTGTCGGAACGGTTCTGCGCCCACGGTGCCAGCGTCTCGCCGTTCACCACCATCACCGCCGTCATCAGCGACAACGCGATCGCCACCGAGGCACTGAGCCGCTTGCGCGACAGCCCCAGCGCGCGCAGCGCGGTGAGCTCGGACGTGGCGGCCATCTGGCCCAGCCCCATCAACGCACCGATCACCGCTGCGGTCGGGAAGAACGTGTAGGCCCGGCGCGGCACGGTGTACAGCACCGAGGCCGCCGCATGGCCGAGCGTATAGCCGCCCTTGCCCACGTCCTTGAACTCGCCGGAGAACGCCATCACCACGTCCAGGCCGACCAGCACGGCCCAGGTCAACAGAACGGTGCCGAACACCGCCCGGCCCAGGTAGAAATCAAACCGCATCGGGTGGAGCTTCATGCGGTCCTCCGCGGGCGCGAGAGCTTGCCGTCGCGCAGGTACATCCAGATGGCCAGCGCCAGCAACGGCAGGCTCAACCACCACAACCCCACTGTCGCCGGCACCTTGCCGTCCGCGATCCAACGGGTACCAATGAACATCAGGTTCATGCCGACCATATAGGCAAGGAAGGCGAACATCATCCTGCCGTAGCGCTGCTGGCGCGGCGAACTGCGCGCCAGCGGCAGGGTCATCAACGCAAACGCCAGGGCGATCAGCGGAGGGGTGATGCGCGAGTGCAGCTGCGCCTGGGCTTCCGGCCGGGGGTCGCCGAACAACCGGCCGGTCGGCAGCAGCTCGGGGTCGTTTTCGTCGCGGGTGATGGCGCCATCGGGCAGCGCAACGTCGTTGCGCACGAAGGTCATCAGCCGGTAATCCAGCGCGCCGTTGGCCGGGCCCTCGATCTGGTGGCCGTCATTGAGCTGCAGGTAGCGCTGGCGGTCGCCCTCGAAGAACATCTTGCCGGTCGCGGCCGACATCACCTCGATACGGTCGCCGCGGCTGCGCTGGACGAAGATCCGCCCCAGCCCGCTGCCGTCGGCCGAGACCGAGGACAGGTAGACCACCCCCCCATTGGACAGCATGGTGAACTTGCCCGACTCCAGCCCGGCCATGACCAGGCTCTTGTTGGCGTCCTCAACCATCTGCTCACTGGTCCGGTCGGCCCACGGGCCCAGCCACAGCGAGCACAGGGCGATCAGCCCGACCACCGGCAGCACCAGCATCAGCACCGGCCGCAGCAGCCGCCTGGGGCCCACGCCAATGGCGGTCAGCACCGCCATTTCCGAATCCCGGTACAGCCGCGCGGTGGCCAGCAGCAGGCCCAGCATCAGCGCCAGCGGCAGGATCAGCGGCATGTAGACGATGAACTGCAGGCCCAGCTGGGAGAACAGCAGGCGGGCAGGCAGGCGGCCGTCGGCGATGTTGCCGAGGATGTCCACCAGCACGCCGCCCACGCTCACTACCAGCAATACGATCAGGGTGGCCAGAAAACTCTGGACGAAATCACGCAGGAGATAGCGATCGAGCTTCGACATGGGGCGGTGGTTTAAACTCTCGGATTCGTTCGCGTGGCTGCCCAGTCTACTGACGGGACGTAAACAGTTCGCGATTGTACGTTTTTGCCAACGGAATCTGATCAATGGCCCTGGAATTCACCCTGAACCACGCTGCCCCGGCCTCGGCCGAGGTCGACTGCGTCATCGTTGGCGCCTATGCCGACCAGACCCTGAGCCCGGCGGCACAGGCCCTGGACGCCGCGTCGGGCGGCCGTCTGACCGCCCTGGTCGCCCGCGGCGATGTCAGCGGCAAGACCGGCGCCACCACCCTGCTGCATGACGTGCCCGGCGTGAAGGCCCCGCGCGTGCTGGTGGTCGGGCTGGGCGAGCCGGCCAAGTTCGGCGTGCCGCAGTACCTCAAGGCGGTGGGCGATGCCAGCCGCGCGCTGAAGACCGGGGTCATCCGCCACGCGCTGTTCACCCTGGCCGAGATCGAGGTCAAGGGCCGCGATGCCGCCTGGAACATCCGCCAGGCCGTGATCAGCGCCGACCACGCCGCTTATCGCTACACCGCCACCCTGGGCACCAAGAAGGCCGAGGCCCCGGGCCTGGCCACGCTGGCCATCGCCGGCACCGACAGCCAGGCGCTCACCCAGGGCCAGGCCATCGCCGCCGGCGTGCAGCATGCCCGCGAGCTGGGCAACCTGCCGCCGAACCTGTGCACCCCGGCCTACCTGGCCGAATCCTCGGTGGCCTTCGCCCAGGCCCATGCCGGTGCCGAAGCGGAGATCCTGGACGAGACCCAGATGGAAGCGCTCGGCATGGGTTCGCTGCTGGCCGTGGCCCGTGGCTCGGCCAACCGCCCGCGCCTGGTGGTGCTGAAGTGGAACAACGGCGGCGACGCCAAGCCGTACGTGCTGGTCGGCAAGGGCATCACCTTCGATACCGGCGGCGTGAACCTGAAGACCCAGGGCGGCATCGAAGAGATGAAGTACGACATGTGCGGTGGCGCCAATGTCATCGGCACCTTCGTCGCGGCGGTCACCGCCAAGCTCCCACTGAACCTGGTGGTGGTGGTCCCGGCGGTGGAAAACGCCATCGACGGCAACGCTTACCGCCCGTCCGACGTGATCACCTCGATGTCGGGCAAGACCATTGAAGTGGGCAACACCGACGCCGAAGGCCGCCTGATCCTGTGCGACGCGCTGACTTACGCGCAGCGCTTCGAGCCGGCCGCGCTGGTCGACGTGGCCACCCTGACCGGTGCCTGCCTGGTCGCCCTGGGTCACCAGACCGCCGGCCTGATGACCAAGCATGACGACCTGGCCAACGAACTGCTGGCCGCCGGCGAGCACGTGTTCGACCGCGCCTGGCGCCTGCCGCTGTGGGACGAATACCAGCCGATGCTGGATTCCAGCTTCGCCGACATCTACAACATCGGCGGCCGCTGGGCCGGCGCGATCACCGCCGGCTGCTTCCTGTCGCGCTTCACCGAAGGCCAGCGCTGGGCGCACTTGGACATCGCCGGCGTGGCCAGCGACGAAGGCAAGCGCGGCATGGCCACCGGCCGCCCGGTCGGCCTGCTGACCCAGTGGCTGCTCGACCAGGTCGGCCACGCCCATGTCGCGGGCTGATTTCTACCTGATCGCCAAGCCGCGGTTCCTGACCGAACCGCTGCGCCTGGTCTGCGAACTGGCCCGCAAGGCCAATGACGCCGGGCTGTTCACCCTGGTGCTGGCGCGCGACCAGGCCCAGGCCGAGGAGCTGGACGAGCTGCTGTGGTCATTCGACGACGATGCCTACATCCCGCACCAGATCGCCGGCGAAGACGCGGACGAGGAAGAAGCGCTGGTGCTGATCGCCGCGCCGGGTACCGATGCCGCCTCGCGCCCGCTGGTGATCAACCTGCGCGACGATCCCTACCTGGGCGCCTGCGACCGGGTGCTGGAAGTGGTGCCGGCCGACCCCGAAGCCCGCGAGCCGCTGCGCGAGCGCTGGCGCCAGTACAAGGCGCTGGATTTCGACCTGAACAAGTACGACATGTAAGCCCGGCCCGGCACCCTTGATCGGTGCCGCCGGTGCCCTGATCCTTTACCGATTGCCTCCTGGTTGCCCCCGCATGACCCAACTTGCCTCCAGCTACGACCCCAAGACCTTCGAAACGGAGCTGTACGACTCCTGGGAGAAGGCCGGGCACTTCAAGCCGTCCGGCAAGGGCGAGCCGTACACCATCCTGCTGCCGCCGCCGAACGTGACCGGCACGCTGCACATGGGCCATGCCTTCCAGCAGACCCTGATGGATGCGCTGGTGCGCTACCACCGCATGCGCGGCTACGACACGTTGTGGCAGGTGGGTACCGACCACGCCGGCATCGCCACCGAAATGGTGGTGTCGCGCAACCTGGCGCTGGCCGGCAACGGCGAGAGCCGCGATTCGCTGGGCCGCGACGGGTTCATCGAAAAGGTATGGGAATGGAAGGCGCAGTCGGGCGACATCATCGAACGCCAGATGCGCCGCATGGGCACCTCGGCGGACTGGTCGCGCAGCACCTTCACCATGGACCCGCAGCCGTCCGAAGCGGTGGTCGAGGCGTTCCTGCGCTGGCATGAGCAGGGCCTGATCTACCGTGGCCAGCGCCTGGTCAACTGGGACCCGGTGCTGAAGACCGCCATTTCCGACCTGGAAGTGGAAAGCGTGGAGGAAGACGGCTTCCTGTGGTCGATCGCCTACGCGCTGGAAGACGGCGCCAGCTACGAGCATGTCGAGCGCGACGCCGACGGCAACGAGACCCTGCGCGAAACCCGCCCGTATCTCGTCGTGGCCACCACCCGCCCGGAAACCCTGCTGGGCGATACGGCGGTGATGGTGCACCCGGAAGACGAGCGCTACGCGCACCTGATCGGCCGCAGCGTCACCCTGCCGCTGACCGGGCGCAGCGTGCCGGTGATCGCCGATGACTATGTCGACCGCGCGTTCGGTACCGGCGTGGTCAAGGTCACCCCGGCGCACGACTTCAACGACTACCAGGTCGGCCTGCGCCACAACCTGCCGATGATCAACCTGTTCACCCCGGTGGCGGCGATCAACGACAACGCCCCGGAAAAGTACCGTGGGCTGGACCGCTACGAAGCGCGCAAGGTCATCCTGGCCGAACTGGAAGAACTGGGCATCCTGGTCGAGACCAAGGCGCACAAGCTGCAGGTGCCGCGCGGCGACCGCACCCAGCAGGTGATCGAGCCCTACCTGACCGACCAGTGGTTCGTGAAGATGGACGTGCTGGCCCAGCGCGGCCTGGAACTGGTCGAAAACGGGTCCATCCAGTTCGTCCCGGCCAACTGGATCAATACGTACCGCCACTGGATGGAAAACATCCAGGACTGGTGCATCAGCCGCCAGCTGTGGTGGGGCCACCGCATTCCGGCGTGGTTCGACGCCGCCGGCACCTGCTACGTGGGCCGCGACGAAGCGGACGCGCGCGCGCGCGCCGGGCTGGGGGCCGATGTGGTGCTCACCCAGGACAGCGACGTGCTGGAAACCTGGTTCTCCTCGCAGCTGTGGCCGTTCTCCACCCTGGGCTGGCCGAACGAACAGGCGATGGCCGAGCGCGGTTTCGAGCGCTACCTGCCGTCGTCGGTGCTGATCACCGGGTTCGACATCATCTTCTTCTGGGTGGCCCGCATGATCATGGCCACCGACAGCTTCACCGGGAAGATCCCGTTCAAGGACGTCTACATCACCGGCCTGATCCGCGATGCGCAGGGCCAGAAGATGTCCAAGTCCAAGGGCAACGTGCTCGACCCGCTGGACATCATCGACGGCATCTCCATCGACGACCTGGTCGCCAAGCGCACCACCGGGTTGATGAAGCCCAAGGACGCGCCCAAGATCGAGAAGCAGACCCGCAAGGATTTCCCGGACGGCATCATTGCCCACGGTGCCGATGCGCTGCGCTTCACCATCGCCGCGCTGGCCACCCACGGCCGCGACATCAAGTTCGACATGAGCCGCGCCGAGGGTTACAAGAACTTCTGCAACAAGCTGTGGAACGCCAGCCGCTTCACCCTGATGAACACCGAAGGCGCGCAGTTCAACGGCGTGCCGCAGCCACGCACAGATGCCGAACGCTGGATTCTGGCGCGGTTGGCGGCGGTGTCGGCCGAGGCGCAGGCGCACTACGCCAACTACCGCTTCGACCTGCTGGCGCAGGCGCTGTACGAGTTCGCCTGGAACGAGTTCTGCGACTGGTTCCTGGAGCTGACCAAGCCGGCGCTCAACGGCGACAACGCCGAGGACGCGACCAGCACCCGCCACACCCTGCTGTACGTGCTGGAAGCGCTGCTGCGCCTGCTGCACCCGTTGACCCCGTTCGTGACCGAACAGCTGTGGCGCCAGGTGGCGCCGCGCCTGGGTCTGGATGGCGGCACCATCTCGCTGCGCGCCTATCCCACCGCGGAGGAGTTCGCCGGCGATTACGCGCGTGCCGAGGCCGACGTGGAGTGGCTGAAGTCGATGGTCAGCGCGCTGCGCCGCGTGCGCAGCGAACTGAACGTGCCGCCGGCCAAGCAGGTGGGCCTGCTGCTGCAGGGTGGCAACGAGGACGACCGCAACCGCGTGGCCCGCTTCACCTCGTCGCTGTCGTTCCTGCTCAAGCTGGAACGCATCGAATGGCTGGGCGGCGATGCGGACACCCCGCCGGCCGCGACCGCCATCGTGGGCGAGCTGAAGCTGCTGGTGCCGCTGGAAGGCCTGGTCGACCTGGGCGCCGAACGCGCCCGGTTGGACAAGGAAATCGCGCGGGTGGAGGCGGAAAAGGAAAAGAGCGCCACCAAGCTGTCCAGGTTCACCGACAAGGTGCCGGCGGCGGTGATCGAGCAGGAGCGCGTGCGCCTGGTCGACTGGACCGCGCAGCTGGAAGGCCTGGTCGCGCAGCGCGCGAAGCTGTAACGGGTTGGAGCGTGGCGACCAACGGTCGCCACCTACCGGGATTCGCAGCCACGCAGGGCGTGGCGGCCCTTACAGCGGCGGCATCGTCTGGATGTCGTCGTCGACCAGTTCGATCGCCATCACCAGCGCATCTTCGCGCCCATCACGGGCCGGGTAATAGCGAGGGCGCCGGCCGATCTCGTTGAAGCCTTCGCTGTGGTACAGCGCCACCGCCGGGGTGTTGGACGGGCGCACTTCCAGGAACACCCGGTGCGCGCCATGCTCGCGCGCCAGCTTCACCAGCGCGCGGAACAGCCGCCGGCCCAGGCCGCGGGTCTGGCAGGCCGGATCGATGCAGACATTCAATACGTGCGCTTCGTCGGCGGCGATGCTCAGCACCCCATACCCCACCAGCACGCCGTCGTCGTCCAGCGCCAAGGCCGGATAACCGGCGCGCAGGCAGTCGACGAAGATGCCGCGCGTCCACGGGAACGGGTAGCCGCGCAGCTCGATTTCCATCACCGCATCCAGGTCGACCTCGCGCAGCGCGCGCAGCGTCATCGGCCGCGGCGAACTGACCGCGCTCACCCGCGGCCCCGCTTGCGCAGTGCCCTCAACTGCGGCCACAGCGCGCGCTTGGCGGCGGCATTGCCGCGCAGTTCGTCCAGGTTCCAGCCGGCCATCAGCGCCTGGGTGTCCGGATCATTGGGGTTGCAGCCCGAGGCGCGCAACAGCGCGATCTGCAGCGGCGGCGGCATGCGCACGGTCGGGCGACGGGTACCAGAGCGAGCGGGTGTAGATGCGGCGGGATCTTCCGCCACCGGAGCATTGCGACGCGGCGGCGGGGCGGTACCGGACGGTCGTGGCGCGGGGCCCTGCCCCGCTGAGCCGGTGTCCGGTCCCCGGGCGTCGGCATCGCGCCGCGCAGGGGCAGGCTCTACCGGGATGGCGCCCAGCTCGACCACCGGTTCGGGCGCCGCTTCCACGTTGCCGTCCACGAACACCGTGTAGCCCATCGCCTGCAGCCAGGACTGCTGCGCCGGGGTCCACAGTGACGGGTCGGCCGGGGTGCTCACGCGCCGGGCTCGGCCGTCTTGCGGGTGCGCTGCCACAGCCAGCTGACCGGCCCGGACAGGGCATAGATCACGCCGACCGCGAACAGCACGCGCGGCAGGTCGATGACCATGATCGCAATGGCGATCGGCACCAGCGCCAGTGCCAGGAACGGCACGCGATCGGCACGCGGGCCTTTCTCGCCGCTGCCCTTGAAGCTCCAGAAGCGGATCCGGCTCACCATCAACAGCGCTGCCACCAGGGTCACGGCCAGCGCCACGTAGCGCAGCTCATTGCCATCCCAGCCCAGCTGGCCATCGGCAAAGGCCCACACGAAGGACATCATCAGCCCCGCCGCGGCCGGGCTGGCCAGGCCGATGAACCAGCGCTTGTCGACCACGCTGACCTGCGTATTGAAGCGGGCCAGGCGCAGCGCGGCGCACGCCGCATACAGGAACGCCACCGCCCAGCCGACCCGGCCGAGCACGGGGTCGTCGAATTTCAGCCACGACAGCGACCAGTGGTACATCACCAGCGCCGGGGCCATGCCGAAGCTGACCAGGTCGGCCAGCGAGTCATACTGCACGCCGAACTCGCTGCTGGTCCCGGTCAGGCGCGCCACCCGGCCATCCAGGCCGTCCATGACCGCCGCCACGAACACGGCGATGGCGGCATTGACGAAATCGCCGTTGGCCGCCGCGATGATCGCGTAGAACCCGGCGAACAGGCCGGCGGTAGTGAACAGGTTGGGCAGCAAATAGATGCTGCGCGAGCGCGGCGGGGGTTTCATCTGATCCATGCCCGCCAGTTTAGTGGCTGCGGCCCGGTTTGGGGGGAGGCTTGCCAGCACGGGGCGGGAATGCTGCAATCGCGCCTCTGTCCCCCGCTGCCCGGAGTTGCCATGCGTGCCCTGCCCCTCGTGTGCTGCCTGCTGCTTGCCAGCGCTTCGGCCAGCGCCGGAACCGTCTACAAGTGGAAGGACGCCAACGGCGTGACCCAGTATTCGGAGAAGCCGCCCACCGGCCAGAAGGCCGAAGAGCGCAAGATCCAGACTCGTGACCCGGCCGGCCGCACCGCGGCAGCCGAACCCGCCGCCGCCGAATCGGCCGACTGCACCACCGCCCGCACCAACCTGTCCCTGCTCAACGGCAAGGGCGCGGTGCTGCAGGACACCAATGGCGACGGCAAGCCGGATACCCCGCTGGATGACGGCCAGCGCGAAGCGCAGAAGACCTTGGCCGAAGCCGGCATCAAGGCGTATTGCAAGCCTGCGGCCTGACCGGTCTCCCCCCGACCAACGGTCGGGGGCTACCGAGGGGGGGCGGTGGAATTGCGGCGGATTGGGCACGTCGCCGGCCGGGCTGGCAGAATATTGCCTCCCAGCCGTTCAGCGAAGCCGACGATGCGCCTCTCCCAGTTCCACCTGCACACCACCAAGGAAACCCCCGGCGACGCCGAGCTGACCAGCCACCGGCTGATGCTGCGCGCGGGCATGATCCGCAAGCTCGCCTCGGGGCTGTATATCTGGTCCCCGCTGGGCCTGCGCGTGCTGCGCAAGGTCGAGCGCATCGTGCGCGAGGAAATGGAGCGTGCCGGCGCCATTGAGTTCCAGGTGCCGACCATCCAGCCCAAGGACCTGTGGGAGGTCACCGGGCGCTGGGAAAAGTTCGGCCCGCAGCTGCTCAAGATCAAGGACCGCAAGGAGCAGGTGTACTGCTACAGCCCCACCGCTGAAGAGGCCGCCGCCGATTTCGCGCGCCAGGAACTGAACAGCTACAAGCAGCTGCCGGTGAATTTCTTCCAGATCCAGACCAAGTTCCGCGACGAGATCCGCCCGCGCTTCGGCGTGATGCGCGCGCGCGAGTTCCTGATGAAGGATGCCTATTCCTTCCACCTGGACGATGCCTGCCTGGTGCGCGAGTACGAAAACATGAAGGCCGCCTATGCCCGCGTGTTCACCCGCCTGGGCCTGGACTTCCGCATGGTGCAGGCCGATTCCGGCGCGATCGGCGGCGACGCCTCGCAGGAATTCCACGTCATCGCTGATTCCGGCGAAGACGCGCTGGTGTTCTCCACCGGCTCCGATTACGCGGCCAACATGGAAGCCGCCGTCGCCGCTGTCCCGGGCCCGCGCCCGGCCGCCAGCGAAGCGCTGCGCAAGGTCGACACCCCCACCCAGAAAACCTGCGAGGCGGTCGCCGCCCTGCTCGGCCTGGGCCTGGAGCGTACCGTCAAATCGATCGCGATCATGACCGAAGCCGGCTTCGTGCTGGCGCTGGTGCGCGGCGACCACGACGTCAACGAAATCAAACTGGGCAAGGTCCAGGGCCTGCAGGGCTACCGCATGGCCGGTGAGGCGGAAATCGCCACGCACCTCGGCAGCGAACCGGGCTTCCTGGGCCCCCTCAACCCGGCCAAGCCGATCCGCATCGTGGCCGATCGCGACGTTGCTGCGATGGCCGACTTCGTCATCGGCGCCAACGAAGCCGGTTTCCATATTGCCGGCGTCAACTGGGGCCGTGACCTGCCCGAGCCGGAAGTGGCCGACATCCGCAATGCGAAGGAAGGCGACCGTGCCGCCGATGGTGGCGAACTGCGCGTGGCACGCGGCATCGAAGTAGGCCACGTGTTCCAGCTCGGCCGCCAGTATGCGCAGGCGTTGAATGCCACCGTGCTGGACGAAAACGGCAAGGCCGCGGTGATGGCGATGGGCTGCTACGGCATCGGTATCTCGCGCATCGTTGCCGCGGCGATCGAACAGAACCATGACGATGCCGGCATTATCTGGCCCGACGCGATGGCGCCGTGGCAGGTGGTGGTGTGCGTGATCAACCCCAAGCAGGACGACGCCGTGGCCAGTGCCGCTGCCGAACTGCTGGCCGAGCTGCAGGCCGCCGGCCTGGATGCCGCACTGGACGACCGCGGGCTGCGCCCGGGGTCCATGTTCGCCGACATGGAACTGATCGGCGTGCCGCACCGGGTGGTGGTGTCCGAACGCGGCCTGGCCGCCGGTACGTTCGAGTACCGCGCGCGCAGTGCCAGCGAAGCGGAGAGCCTGGACCGCGACGCGCTGATGGCCAAGCTGACGAAGTGATGACAGTGCCGGGTGGGATATCCCGGCATTTTATTGTCCCGTTTCCATTGATTATTTCTGCGCGCTGTGCATCTTCGAAATGAGAATGTATGCTGTTGCCGCGCCAAGGACTGGCTCAACCCCGTCCTTCTATTTTTAGATTCCGGAGCAGTTGATGAGTATTGACCTGAGTGGTTTGTCCGCCAAAGAGCTGGGTGCCCTGATCAAGAACGCCAAGAAGCAGCAGACGATCGTCGCCAAGCGCCCGGCCATCACCAAGGTCCGCGCACAGCTGACCAAGTTGGCCAAGGCAAACGGATACACCCTGGAAGAAGTGGCGGGCGTTGCCGCTCCCACCCGCGGCCGCGCCAGCAAGGCCGCCGGCGCAGCACCGGCCAAGGCCGTGCGCAAGCTGGGCAAGGTTGCCCCGAAGTACCGTAACCCGGCCAACCCGAAGGAAACCTGGACCGGACGTGGCAAGCAGCCGCGCTGGCTGGCCGCGCACACCACCAAGGGCAAGAAGCTGGAAGATTTCCTGATCAAGAAGTAAGCGATGCGCCGATGGCGCGCGCATTGAAACGCCGGCCGGGATGGCTGGCGTTTTTTTTTGGGGTTACGTGCGCAGGCTTTCGGAAACTCTCAGAAACTCACAGATTCTTTCGCGCCGGCACCAGCAGGTTGCCGAACAATAATCCCGCCACGAGTGCCATTACCACGTTGAGCACGGTCATCAGTACGGTCTGGCCGGCACTCATGTCCTGCTGCTGCACCAACGTGAGCACGCCGCGCAGGCTGGTACTGCCGGGCACCAGCATGATGATGCCGGGCAGGCGGATGATTGCGCCCGGGCGCTGCACCAGGCGGCCGAACAGGTTGCCTGCGGCGGTCATCACCATCGCCGACATGAAGATGCCGGCCGGCAGGCCCCACGCCTGGCCGGCAAACTTGGAGATCGCATAGCCGGCCACCGAGGCCGCGATCACCCACGGGTAATCGCGGCGGTGGGCCTTGAACAGCATCGCGAACGCGAACGCCGCGATCAGCAGCGCGCTCCATTCCACCCAGTCGGCCTGCGGGCGCGATGCGCGCACCACCGGGTCCAGCCCGATGATGCCCGACAGCGTCACCGCGATCACCGCGCCGACGGTGAGCTTGAGGATGGTGGTGATGGCACCGGCAAAACGCGCGGTGCCCGATACCCAGTGCTGGCTGGCCAGTTCGTTGACCGCGTTGGTGAGCGACATGCCGGGCAGCATCACCACCAGCGAGGCGATGATGACGGTATTGAGGTTGAGCGCGCCCACGAACGAGGCCACCAGCGCCGCCACCGTACCGGCCAGCAGTGCCGCCAATGCCTCGCTGGCTTCGCGGCTGGCCGGGCGGCGGTCGGTGACCAGCGTCATCAGCCCGATCAGCAACCCGATCACCCCGGCGGTGGCGATATCCAGCCACGGCAGTTTCCACAGCCCCGCCACGCCGGCCGCGCCCAGGCTGTAGGACAGGATCATGCGGATCTTGCCGCGCCGGCCCGGGTCCTTGTCCAGCTGCCGCAGTGCGGTATGGCCCTGGGCGATGCTCATGGTGCCGTTGGCCACCGCTTCGGTGATCTGGTCGGCGATGCTGAGCTTGTGCAGGTCGTTTTCGCCCGGTGCCAGCCGGATCACGCGCGTGATGTCCGATGAACCGATGGCCTTGGTCGGGTCGCTGAAGCTCAGGATCAGCCCGGTCGGGTTCGACCACGGCTCGCAGTCCAGGTCCAGCCGCTGCGACAGCGCAACCACCGCCGCCTCCAGCCGCTGGGCCGTCGTGCCGTAGCTGTGCAGCCGTCCGGCGATCTCGGATACGAAGGCCACCCGCTGTGCGTAGGTGGCCGGAGGGGTGGCAATGGCGGGTGCGTCGGCAGACATGCGGCGTAGTATTACCCGATGTCGGGGCGCGCACACACTTGGCATCCACGCAGAAAGGTTATGCTGCGTGGAGGACGCCCCATGACGCCAGACCAGACCCCCAAACTTGAACAGGATCCACAGGACCCCGGTCTCATCCGGTTGTCCGGGCAGTGGACCTTGCGCACCGCGCTGGACGCGGCCGAAGTGCTGCGCGCGGCACCGGAAAAAGTCACCGGCATCGATGCCAGCGGCATCACCCAGCTGGATTCGGCTGGCGTGCTGCAGGTACTGCGGGTGGCCCATCGCGCCGACCTGGCCGAGGATGCACTGACCTTCCGCGAGGACCACCGCGCGCTGGTGTGCACCATCGAAGAAGTGGCCGACGACCGCCCCAAGGCCAAGCGCGACTTCGGCGTGCTGGCCGCGCTGGAGCGGCTGGGTCGCAGCGTGCATGCCACCGGCCACAACATCGTGGCGCTGGCCAGCTTCCTGGGCGAGAACCTGGTCAAGGGCGGCCGCCTGCTGCGCGAGCCGCGCCGTTTCCGACTTACCGCCACCGTGCACCACATGGAGCAGGTGGGGCTGGATGCGGTGCCGCTGGTGGCGCTGCTGTCCTACCTGGTGGGTGCGGTGATCGCGTTCCTGGGCTCGACCATCCTCCGTGACTTCGGCGCCGAGATCTACGTGGTGGAGCTGGTCAGCATCGCCTTCCTGCGCGAATTCGCGGTGCTGCTTACCGCGATCGTGCTGGCCGGCCGCACCGCCAGCGCGTTTACCGCGCAGATCGGCTCGATGAAGGCGCGCGAGGAAATCGACGCCATCCAGACCCTGGGCCTGGACCCGGTCGACCTGCTGGTGCTGCCGCGCCTGATCGCGCTGCTGATCACCCTGCCGCTGCTGACCTTCGTGGCGATGATCGCCGGCCTGGCCGGTGGCGTCACCGTGGGCGCGTTCGACCTGGATATTCCGCCGCAGATGTACCTGGCGCGCCTGCACGACACCATTGAAGTGCGGCACATGCTGGTGGGCCTGTCCAAAGCGCCGGTGTTCGCCGCCGTGATCGGCCTGATCGGCTGCCTGGAAGGGCTGAAGGTGGAAGGCACCGCGCAGTCGGTGGGTGAGCGCACCACCTCCAGCGTTGTGCAGACCATCTCGCTGGTGATCATCATCGACGCGTTCGCCGCGTTGTGGTTCATGCACATGGATTGGTGATGACGACCACAGCCGCCCCTGATGAAGACACCCGCGTGGACCTGGCCGATGAAGACGGCCTGGCGATCCGCGTGCGTGGGCTGACCAACCGCTTCGGCAGCCAGACCGTGCATGACGGGCTGGACCTGGACGTGCGCCGCGGCGAGATCCTCGGCGTGGTGGGCGGTTCGGGTACCGGCAAGTCGGTGCTGATGCGCAGCATCCTGGGCCTGCGCCATCCCGATGCCGGCGAGATCGAGGTGCTGGGCGTGGATGCGCGCTCGGACAACCGCGCCGACCGCCTGCACATCGAACGCAACACCGGCGTGCTGTTCCAGGATGGCGCGCTGTTCTCGTCCATGACCGTGGGCGAGAACGTGCAGGTGCCGCTGAAGGAACACCACGGCGAACTGCCCGAGCGCTGGCACTACGAACTGGCGCTGCTGAAGGTGAAGCTGGCCGGCCTGCCCGCTGACGCGATCAACAAGCTGCCCTCGCAGCTCTCCGGCGGCATGCGCAAGCGCGCCGGCCTGGCCCGCGCGCTGGCGCTGGACCCGCCGCTGCTGTTCCTGGACGAGCCCACCGCCGGGCTGGACCCGATCGGCGCGGCCGCCTTCGACCGCCTGATCAAGACCCTGCAGGAAGCGCTGGGCCTGACCGTGCTGCTGATCACCCATGACCTGGACACCCTGTATGCGATCTGCGACCGGGTGGCGGTGCTGGCCGACCACAAGGTGATCGCCAACGCACCGTTGCATGAGATCGAACAACTGGAGCATCCGTGGATCCAGGAATATTTCCACGGACCGCGTGCGCGTGCTGCACGCGCCGCCAAGCAGAAGAGCGAGTAAGCCATGGAAACCAAAGCCAATTACGTACTGATCGGCGCGTTCACCCTGATCGTGGGGCTGGCATTGCTGGCCTTCGGCCTCTGGGCGGCCAAGTACTCCTCCGACCGCACCTGGACCGAATACCGGGTGGTGTTCCGAGAGGCGGTCACCGGCCTGTCGGTGGGCAGCCCGGTGCAGTACAACGGCATCGCGGTCGGCTCGATCACCGAACTGAACCTGGTGCCGGATGACCCGCGCCAGGTGGTCGCGCGGATCCGCCTGAACTCCAACACGCCGGTCAAGACCGACACCCGCGCCAAGCTGGCCATCACCAGCCTGACCGGGCCGTCGATCATCCAGCTCAGCGGCGGCACGCCGCAGGCGCAGGCGCTGACCGCGGTGAACAAGGACCCGGCGCCGATCATCCCGACCACGCCATCGGCGCTGCAGAACATCACCGACGTGGCCAACCGCATCGTCGAGCGCATGGACCAGGTGCTGAGCGACCGCAACGTGGCCAGCATCAATGCCACCCTGGCCAACCTGGAAACCATCAGCGGCGGCCTGGCTGACCGCGACCAGGGCACCCAGGCGCTGCTGCTCAGCGCGCGCGATGCCGCGCGCAGCCTGGACAGCACGCTGAAGACCACCAACGGCACCATCCAGCGCCTGGACACCAACCTGGTGCAACAGTTGCCGCCGATCCTGGACAAGCTGGAAACCACCCTGACCAAGCTCGATTCGGCGGCCGGCAGTGCCGATTCGATCCTCGGCGAGAACCGCGCGGCCATCAACAGCTTCGCCAACGATGGCCTGGCCCAGCTCGGGCCGACGTTGACCGAGCTGCGCGGGCTGATCCGCGACCTGCGCCGGGTCAGCGACAAACTCGACAACAACCCGGCCCGCTACCTGCTGGGCCGCGACGCGCCGAAGGAGTTCGAACCCAAATGAGCCGCTTCCCTCTCCTGCCCGCCTCCCTGCCCCGCCTGCTGTTGCCGGCGGCACTGATGATCGCGCTGGGCGCCTGCTCGTCGTTGCTGGGCGGCGGCGAGCGCAGCCAGGTCACCATCTACTCGCCCGTGGTGAAGATCCAGCCCGACCCGTCCTGGCCGAAGGTCGACTGGGCGCTGGTGCTGGTCAAGCCGACCGCCGCGCGCGTGGTCGACAGCCCGCGCATCAACGTGCGGCCGAACCCGGGCGAGCTTGAGGTCTACAAGGGCGTGAGCTGGGCGCAGCCGGCCACCGACATGGTCGACGACGCGCTGGTGCGCGCGTTCGAGGATTCCGGCCGCATCACCGGCGTGGCGCGTGCCACCACCGGCATCCGCGCCGACTACAAGCTGGCGTTGGATGTACGCCGTTTCGAATCCGATTACCGCGGCCAGCCGACCCCGACCGCCTTCATCGAGATCAACGCCAAGCTGATCCACGTGATCGACCAGCGCGTGGTCGCCGATCGCACGTTCCGCCAGGAGCAGCCGGTAGGCAGCACCGCCACCGGCGATGTCGCCCGGGCGCTCGAGCAGGGCCTCCAGGCGGTCACCACCGAACTGGTCGGTTGGACCCTCACCACCGGCCAGGCCGACAGCAAGACGGCCGCAGTCATCCCGACGCGGTTGCGTTGATCCAACGGAACGTGAGGTTGATGCGCTCGGCCAAGGGCCGGGCGCTTTTTGGCAGGGCGTGCTGATAGAAGGTCTGCGTGCGCCCGCCCATCACCAGCAGGTCGCCATGACCCAGGGTGACCTCCGCCTTGCGCGCGTGGTCGTCGCGCCGGCGCAGCAGGAACCGGCGGGCGGCGCCGAGGCTGAGCGAGGCGATCACCGGCGTGGGTCCCAGTTCGGGTTCATTGTCGCTGTGCCAGCCCATGCCGTCGTCGTTGTCGCGGTAGCAGTTGAGCAGCACGCTGTTGAATGGCTGGCCGCAGAAACTGCCCAACGCATCGCGGAGTGGGACCAGGGCGGGATGCCAGGCGTGCGGCACGAACTCGGTCCCCGAATAGCGGTAACGGGCCGCCGGGTCACCCATCCAGCAGCTCAGCCGTGGTGAATCCACCCGCCTGCCGAACATTTTGATCCTGTGCACCTCCCACGGCACCTCGCCGCGCAGCTGTCGCTGCAGCGCATCGGCGGCAGGTGCGGCCAACCAATGGCGGTGCCAGCGCACCTGGGCATCGGGAAGATGGAGGTCCATGGCGGCACGCTAGCATGGCGGCCGGTCCATTCGCATGTCTGCACCGGATTGTCGATCACTTCTGGCAGAAGGCCCCCAGTGAAGGTGGCTGGCTGCTCCTTTAGTGCCTTGAACGACAAGTGTTAGCGCAAGCGGTCACGGAGTCTCGACCTGGGAACTGCGTCAAGCATGCAAGAAAGCTTGCTGAGTAGCATCTCCGCGGCTCCTCCGCCGGACTGTGCAGAGGGCAACCGTGGAAAAAACAACAAGGAGACAAAGGATGAAGCTATACGGAATTCTCGCGCTCGGCTTGCTTTGCAATTACGCTTCAGCGGGCGAGTACCAAGCACTTGAAGCCCCAGAAGTGGGACGCGAGGCGGTCGCCGAAGCGCTGGCGTTTTCCGCAGGTTTTCCGCCAGGCAGCCAGCCAGTGGAGCTCGAACGATGGGTGTATGGCCAGACCACCTTTTCCGCACGGCCATTCCCACGTGACTCGTATGTTCAACACCCAGGCCGCAAGGTTGGCACCCTCGGTTCCATCTCGTACACGCCATTTTCCGGCGGGCATCCGCTCTATGCCTGCCAGACGAACGATGGCCAGGACTTCTTCACCTCCACCGCCATGGACTGCGAAGGGCACAGGAAGATGGTGCATATGCCCATCCTGGGATACATCGCCTCGCATCAACTCCCCGGTACGGTTCCGCTCTACAGGTGCATTCGTGGCGGCTTCAAGCCCAGGCCGTGGGCCGATCATTTCGATACGGTAGACCCCCATTGCGAAGGACAGCCTAACCCTACCAATGAGGGCATCCGGGGCTATATCTGGCTCTGACCTGAAGCCAACTCCCGGGCACATCGTCGTGCGCCCGGGAGCGGATTCTGCTTCAGCGAGCTGACCCGGCTCGCCGCACATTCCCACAGGCACGTCCTCGCGCAGCGCGCACTGCAATGCGCCGGCCGCGTCAGCCGCGAGCCATTGGCGGTGCCAGTGCACGGAGGCATCGGGGAGATGGAGGTCCATGGCGGAACGCCAGCATGGCAATTCCGCATGCGTGGCCTGATCGCCACGGGCCGCCAAACGGCAGGTACCTCCGGGCTGCGTGCGGGCGTCGCTGCCACGGTGGCTGGTCTACAATCTGTCGGCCCAACGCCTCCCGGCGCGCTGCATGGCAGCCGCACAATTACAAGGTTCTTCATGAGAAGTCACGACAGCAGCAAGCGCGTCCTGGTCACCGGCGGCGCGGGTTTCCTCGGATCTCACCTGATCGAGCGGCTGCTCGAACAGGGCCACGAAGTGGTCTGCGCGGACAACCTGTTCACCGGGACCAAGCGCAACATCGCGCACCTGCTGGGTAACCCGCATTTTGAGTTCCTGCGCCACGATGTGACGTTCCCGCTGTACATCGAAGTGGACGAAATCTGGAACCTGGCCTGCCCGGCGTCTCCGGTGCATTACAGCCATGACCCGGTGCAGACCACCAAGACCTCGGTGCATGGTGCGATCAACCTGCTGGGCCTGGCCAAGCGGCTGGATTGCCGCATCTTCCAGGCGTCCACCAGCGAGGTGTATGGCGACCCTACCGTGCATCCACAGCGTGAGGAGTACTGGGGCAACGTCAATCCGATCGGGCCGCGATCGTGCTATGACGAGGGTAAGCGCTGCGCGGAAACGCTGTTCTTCGATTACCACCGCCAGCACGGCCTGGACATCAAGGTGGCGCGCATCTTCAACACCTACGGCCCGCGCATGCATCCCAACGATGGGCGGGTGGTCTCCAATTTCATCGTGCAGGCGCTGCGTGGGGAAGACATCACCATCTACGGTGAAGGCCAGCAGACGCGCTCGTTCTGCTATGTGGACGACCTCATCGAGGGCTTCATCCGCCTGATGGCGACGGACAAGGATTTCACCGGGCCATGCAACCTGGGCAATCCGGCAGAGATGACCATCCGCGAACTGGCCGAGACCGTGATCGCGCTGACCAACTCCGGCTCCAGGCTGGTATTCAGGCCGCTTCCTCAGGACGACCCGATGCAGCGGCAGCCGGATATCACGCTGGCAAAGCAGCGCCTTGGCGGGTGGGAGCCGCAGGTGAAGCTGGAAGAAGGCCTGCGGCGGACGATTGCCTACTTCGACGCCTTGTTGGGCGAGGCCCGGTAGAGCCGTCTGTTAGACGGCTGCTTCATCTGGGTTGCGCGGCCATTTGGGCGGCTGTTTCCTGGCCCGAAAGGCAGCGGACTGACAGTCCGCTCTACCGCCGCTGCTTCGTGGGGCCGCACTGGTAGGTGACGTCCTGGCGGCTGTGCCGGAACGGGTCGGTCAGGTCGTCGGAGTACTGGCCCAGCAGCAGGCGCCGTTTCGGCAGGAAGTGCTGGCGGTAAAAGCGGCTCAGCGAGGCCACGCGCCGGCCTTTGTCCGTCAGCAGGACACAGCCGTTGGCAATCCGCACGGTGCCGGAGCTTTCCTGCTCGGTCAGGCGCACGTCCACCAAACGGTGTTCGACCATGTATTCGCGGGTGAACACGTCCTGGAAGGCATCCTGGCGGATGCCCCCCCCGCGCTGGTCCAGCTTTTCCAGGATGTAGAACGACAGCGAGCGGTCGATCACGGTAGGCACCGAGATGGCGAATGCGTAGCCGCCCAGCAGCCATACCAGCGCCAGCAGCACCCGCTCTGTCGGGGTGAATAAACGGAAGGGCGCGGCCAGCAGCAACAGCCCCGTCACCCCTGCCGCCAGCAGGGTGTCGCCGATGGCTGCGTAGAACACCACGTCCACGGTGAAAAAGCGCACGTGCAGATAATGGATGCCCAGCAGCAGCCCGATGTACACCAGTGTCAGCAGCGCGGCCTTCAGGAGGGTTTTCATGGCTTGAACACCAGCAGGCGGTTGCCCAGGAACGAGAGGATGAATTGGATGATGCTGATCAACACGAAGCCCACACGGTAGTCGTACTTCAGCAGGTCCGACCACAGCGCCATCAGCCCACCGTTCAACAGTGCGATGGCGGCATACAGCAGTACGAAGCGCCACAGCTGCCCACTGGCGCGGGCCTGGGTGGCGGCGAAGACGAAGTAGCGATTGCCCAGGAAGGACACGCTGATCGCCACCATCGCGGCGAGCAGGTTGGCCGCTCCCTTGGACGGCAGGTGCACCACCTCCACGAGGACGCTGAGCACCGCAAAATGCACGGCCGCGGCTACCAGCCCGTTGACCACATAACGCAGCAGCTGGCGCAGGTCAGCGCGGCGTTGCATCAGCCGGGACCTCGATCACGCCGGCAAGATACTCGCGGTAGACGCCCGGTTTCTGGATGGTGCCGCGGACGATACCGCTGAGCATCAGGGTCATCAGCGTGAGCGTGCCGGTCTGCAGGAATACAAGGAACAACACGCCGAGCGCCATTGAGAACCAGCCCGGGGTGGCGTAGCCGGCCAGCTTGAGCAGGGTGGCCACCACCGCCAGCACGATCGACGCCGAGGACACCAGCACGCACATCAGCCCGACCCGCACCAATACATCCTCGGCGAACACCATCAGCGCGCGGAACCCATGCAGGGTCAGCCCGACGAAGTTCATCTTGCTCTGCCCGGCGTAGCGCGGCCCGCGATCGATCGGGCAGACGGCCAAGCGCAGTTTGCTGGCTATCAGACCCGCCGCCACGTGGGTCCACACTTCGTGCATGGCATTGAGGCGGTGCAACGCGCTGACCTTGATCGCCATGAAATTGCCGAAGCTGATCGTGCGCCCTGTCAACAGCTGGAAGATGATTTTGTAGACCACGTAGAAGCTACGGAAGCGCAGGGTTTCCACCCGGCTCCTGCGCCGCGCCACGGCCACGTCGACGTTCTCGTCGCGGGCTGCATCCAGCAGGGTGGCGATGGTTTCGGGCAGATCCTCCCCATCGGAGTCCATGACGATCACCCGCTGCGCATCCGGCAGGTTTTCCTCGACGTAGCCCAGGCCGACCGCGATGGCTTTCTGGTGGCCCACGTTGCGGCGCAGTTTCAGCACCACGCCGCGGACCCCGGAGCCGGCCAACTGCAAGGGCTGCACCGGTTCGCGGATCGAGCCGTCGTCCACGGCCACCACAAAGACCCGGTCGCCATAGAGGCGCGCCAGTTCGGTGAACAGGCGGGTGGAGGCCACGTGGTCCTCATAGACCGGCGTCACCACCACGAACGATTCGCTGGACCTATCCATTCTGTTCTCCTGCAGCGTGGCGCGGGACTGCCCGCCGCCACTGGTCCGCCAACACCAGGACCGCGTAGATCAACAGCAACTGTACCGGCAGCGCCGTGCGGCGGGCACTGGTGGCCAGGTGCCATTCCAGGTCATGCGGGGTGCCCAGGTAGACCGCGTACAACACACCCGCATACGCGATGGCGATGCACAGCCCGGCCAACGCCGTGGGAGTCCGCCAGGTCCGCGCCAGCAGCGCCAGCAGTAGTACCAGCGGCACCCAGACGGCACCGCGCAGCAGCGCCTTCAGCACCAGCACGCTCTGCGAAAGGTCGGGCAAGCGCGCCAGCAGCTGCCCCTTCAGGTCACTGCCGGTCAGGTCGTTGCCAAGATGGGCGCCGGCAACGGCCAGCTTCCACGCCAGCAGCGGCAGCAGCGACAGCGCGAATGCGCCCAGCAGGCCCCACGGCATGCGGCGGTCGCGCCGCAGGCACACTGCCACGGCGACCACGGCGACCAGCGCGGCCAGCACCACGCCCTCGTTCTTGATCAGGGCGAGCACCGCCGACGTCGCCGCGTAGGCAGCCAGGTTGAACCACGCGACGCCGCCGGTCTGCATGCGCGGCTGCATCGCGGTGGCCAGTGCAGCCACCGCGTAGACGGCGAGCAGGGCGTCCATGTAGCCATCCACCAGGTAGGTGCCGCCTACGTTGAGCACTGCCACCGCGAACAAGCCGGCCGCCCACCACGTATGCAGGCTGCGAACCGTCAGCAGCAGCGCCGGCAGCAGCAGCAGCGTGGCCGCGGCCTTGGGGAATATCTCGTTCCAGTGACCGACGAGCCTGGCCGCAGTCGCCATCCACAGCGGCACGAGCGCCGGGTAGTCGTTGTGGCTGAAAGCGGCATAGCCGTCGAGCTGGCTGTACAGGGAGCCATCCAGGTAGACCCGTTTGGCATGGAACAACCAGATTGAACGCGGATCCCATTCATCGGACGGGCTGCCAAGGGCAATCAGCAGGAGTACCCCGACGATGACCAGCATCCACACCGCACGGGGATCGCGCGCGGCCATCACCGACCACGCGGCGCCGCCCAGCACGGCCACGAACGCAATCTGCGCGGGGATGCCAACCCATCCAAAAGCGGCGAAGACGTAACAGGCCAGCACGCCGGCTAGCATGCCCAGCGCCGTGCGAGCGCCGGCATCAGGGGCAGTCGACGAGAACAATGCGCTCACTCCTTGCGATTTCGAGACAGCCCGGCTGCTGTGGTCCCGGCGTATTCCAGAGTATGCGGCCGTGCGCGGCATCATGCAGGCGTGTGGGGTAAAGCCCTTCCCACAGCCGTTGCTGCAGCAGGGGATCTTTCTTGAGACCAGGCCCCAACGCGACCGGCAAGTTGCCATCGTGATGCTGGGCAAGCAGCTGGCGCGCCTCGACCACTTCCGGCGGGACCGACTGCGTCCACCCGGCATCGGCGATGAAGACCTGGCCAAGCAGTGAACCGTCGAAGTGCACATCCTTGGCGATGCCACGCAACCCGACCGCCAGCGCAGCTGCGATCACCAGTACAGCGATCCAGCGTTGCAGCGCGGGGCGGTACCCCTTTCCGGGTTTGATCACGGCAGCATCCCAGTGCTCACGAAAGCGAAGCCGGAAAGTCTAGCAGGCGACCGGCGCCCCCGTTCGGGGCGCCGGTCCATCCGGGACTCAGGCGCGGAACGCAACGCCGGTCTTTTCCTTGAGCTCATCGATACCCACGCCGGGTGCAGCTTCCACGAGCACCAGGCCTTGGTCGGTGACGTCGAACACGGCCAGGTCGGTAATTACACGATCAACCACACCGACGCCGGTGAGCGGCAACGTGCACTCCGCCAGGATCTTGTGCTCGCCGCTCTTGGCGGTGTGCTCCATCAGCACCACCACGCGCTGCACGCCGGCCACCAGGTCCATGGCGCCGCCCATGCCCTTGACCATCTTGCCCGGCACCATCCAGTTGGCGAGGTCGCCCTGGTCGGTGACCTGCATTGCGCCCAGGATGGCGAGGTTGACGTGGCCGCCGCGGATCATCGCGAAGCTGTCGTGGCTGCCGAAGTAGCTGGCACCTGCCCGTGCCGTGACGGTCTGCTTGCCGGCGTTGATCAGGTCGGCGTCCACTTCGCCCTCGGTCGGGAACGGACCGATGCCAAGCAGGCCATTCTCGGACTGCAGCCACACATCCACGCCCTCGGGAATGTGGTTGGCTACCAGGGTCGGAAGGCCGATGCCGAGGTTCACGTAGGCGCCATCGGTAAGTTCTTGGGCGGCGCGCTGCGCCATTTCATCGCGGGTCCAGGCCATCTCAGTTGCCCTCCGCACGCACGGTGCGCTGTTCGATACGCTTTTCCGGCGTGGGGTTGTGCACGATGCGGTGCACGTAGATGCCCGGCAGGTGCACCTGGTCCGGGTCGATGCTGCCCACCGGCACCACTTCTTCCACTTCCACCACGCACAGCCTGCCGGCCATCGCACAGGCCGGGTTGAAGTTGCGCGCGGTCTTGCGGAACACCAGGTTGCCGGCTTCGTCGGCCTTCCACGCCTTGACCAGAGCCACGTCGGCGCGCAGCGCGGTTTCCATCACGTAGTGCTTGCCGTCGAACTCCCGGGTTTCCTTGCCCTCGGCCACCACCGTGCCGTAGCCGGTGGCGGTGAAGAAGGCGGGAATGCCCGCACCGCCCGCGCGCAGGCGCTCGGCCAGGGTGCCCTGCGGGTTGAATTCCAGCTCCAGCTCACCGGCCAGGTACTGGCGTTCGAATTCCTTGTTCTCGCCCACGTAGGACGAAATCATCTTGCTGATCTGCCGGGTTTCCAGCAGCTGGCCCAAGCCGAAACCGTCCACGCCGGCGTTGTTGGAGATTACCGTCAGGCCCTTCACCCCGGTGTCGCGCAGCGCGGCGATCAGCGCTTCGGGAATGCCGCACAGGCCGAACCCGCCGACCGCCAGCGTCTGGCCGTCGGCCACCGCACCCTGGAGCGCCTCGGCGGCGCTGGCGTATCGCTTGCCGCGCCGGCTGCCGTTGTCTGGGGACTTGCTCATCTACGCCCTCACCTCGTTGATGTAAGGGGCCATTGTAGCGACTGGCCGTTGTTTTCCCTGTCGCGCCGCAGCGAGCTCAGGGCGCAGGCAGCCGCGCCATCACCTGCGCGAGGCCGTCCTGCCAGCTCGGCAGCGCAACATCGAAATCACCCTGCAGCTTGGACACGTCCAGCCGCGAATATGCCGGGCGGCGCGCCTGCGCAGGGTACTCGGCCGTGGTGATGGGCTCGACCCGCGGCGCACACGGCAGCACGCCACGCGCAACCGCATCGGCGAAGATCGCCTCCGCAAACCCATGCCAGCTGGTCTGGCCGGTCGCAGTGAGATGCCAGGTTCCAGACAGCCCGTCAGGATGACGCAGGGCGTGCGTCGTGACATCCGCGATCAGTGCCGCCGGGGTCGGGGTGCCTATCTGGTCCGCAACCACGCGCAGCACCTCGCGCTCGGCACCCAGGCGCAGCATGGTGCGCAGGAAATTGCTTCCGCGTCCGGAATATACCCAAGCGGTACGGAAGATCAGATGACGTCCCCCTGCGGCCCGAACAGCGTCTTCGCCGTCGCGCTTGGTGGTGCCGTACACGCCCAGCGGCGACGTAGGCGCATCCTCGCGGTACGGTACACGCGATCGGCCATCGAACACATAATCGGTGGAGTAATGCACGAACGGCACGGCGTGGCGGGCACACCAGCGTGCGATTGCCTCCGGCGCATCAACGTTGGCGCGTCGTGCCGCATCCGGCTCCTGCTCGGCACGATCGACGGCCGTATACGCAGCTGCATTGATCACCACCGATGGTTGCAGCCGGTCAAGCAGTCCAGGGAGGTCGGCGGGGTGGTCGAAGTCGGCGACCTCGCAGGGCCGGCCATCCACGAGGCGGCCGGTGCGGGTAGCGACTACCAGGGCCCCTTGGGGTGCCAGTGCACGGATCAGCTCCTGCCCGAGCTGGCCGCTGCCGCCGAGCACCAGGATGGTCATGGCTCGTAAACCGGCAGCCGGTCCGCAGGGATGGCCTTCAGAAACGGGGCCTGCTCGTCCTTGGCCGACAGCGAAGGTGCACTGATCGGCCAGTCCACGGCCAGGTCGGCATCGTTCCAGCGGATGGCCGCGTCTGCTTCCTTCACATAGACATCGGTGCACAGGTAATTGAACAGCGCAGTGTCGGAAAGTACCGCAAAGCCGTGGGCGAAGCCGGGCGGTATCCACAGCTGACGCCGGTTATCCCCGCTGAGAATGAAGGCCTCCCAGCGGCCGAAAGTGGGCGAGCCCTGACGGATATCCACCGCGACGTCGTACACCTCACCCTGCAGCACCGTCACCAACTTTCCCTGCGGGCGCGGCCACTGGTAATGCAACCCGCGCAGGACGCCGCGTGCGGAGCTTGAGATGTTGCTCTGCACGAAATTGCCTGGCAGCCCCTGCTCCGCATACCGCTCTGCGTTCCACGTCTCAAAGAAGAACCCGCGGGAATCGCCGAACACCGCCGGCTCCACCACCATGCAGCCAGGCAACGAGGATGCAATCAGTTTCACCGCACTACGCCCCGCTGCAACAGCTTCTGCAGATACTGGCCGTACCCGTTCTTGATCAGCGGCGCCGCGAGCGCCTCAAGCTGCGCGGCATCGATCCAACCACGGCCGAATGCGATCTCTTCAGGGCAGCAGACCTGAAGACCCTGCCGGGTCTGAATGGTCTCGATGAAGTTAGACGCCTCCAGCAACGACTGGTGGGTTCCAGTGTCGAGCCAGGCAAATCCGCGCCCGAGCGCTTCCAGATGCAGTCGACCGTCTCGAAGGTAACGCTGGTTGAGGTCGGTGATTTCCAGTTCACCACGCGGCGAAGGCTTGAGCTCTGCCGCGTAGTCGCTGGCATTGCCGTCATAGAAATACAGGCCGGTCACCGCATAGTTCGACCGTGGTTTCTCCGGTTTCTCTACCAGGTCCACGACCTTGCCCTGCGCGTCGAACTCGGCCACCCCGTAACGCTCGGGATCATTGACCCAGTAGCCAAAGACGGTGGCACCCCGCTCGCGCTGGTCAGCGCTCCGCAGCACGTCGCTCAGCCCGTGGCCGTGGAAGATGTTATCGCCCAAGACGAGGCAACTTGGCTTTCCGCCGATGAAGTCGCGGCCGATCAGGTACGCCTGCGCCAGGCCATCGGGACTGGGCTGTACGGCGTATTCGATGTTCATGCCCCACTGCGAACCATCGCCCAGAAGTGCATGGAACAGCGCCTGCTCGTGCGGAGTATTGATGATCAGCACGTCACGGATGCCGGCCAGCATCAGAACGCTGAGCGGGTAGTAGATCATCGGCTTGTCGTACACCGGCAGCAGCTGCTTGCTGACGCCTTTGGTAATCGGGTACAGGCGGGTGCCCGAACCGCCGGCGAGGATGATGCCTTTACGCTGGGTCATGTCTGGTTGTCCTGGTTCAGGCCGCGGTGCCGATGCGCTGCAGACGATAGCTGCCGTCCAGCACACCGTTGACCCAGTCCTGGTTCTCCAGGTACCAGTCCACGGTGAAGGAGATTCCTTGCTCGAAGGTATGCTTCGGTTCCCAGCCAAGCTGGTCTTTCAGCTTGGTTGCATCGATGGCGTAGCGACGGTCGTGACCTGGGCGGTCGGCCACATAGGTGATCTGGTTGCTGCGGGGCTGGCCATCCTCACGGGGGCGGCGCGTATCGAGTAGCGCGCAGATGGCGTGCACTACCTCGATGTTCTCCTTCTCCGAGTTACCACCCACGTTGTAGGTTTCGCCCACCTGGCCCTTGGCCAGGACCGTGCGGATGGCTTCGCAGTGGTCGCTCACGAAAAGCCAGTCGCGCACCTGCCTGCCATCGCCGTAGACCGGCAACGGCTCACCGGCCAGTGCCTTGGCAATCACCAGCGGAATGAGCTTCTCGGGGAAATGATAGGGGCCGTAGTTGTTCGAGCAGTTGGTGGTCAGCACCGGCAGCCCGTAGGTGTGGTGGAACGCACGCACCAGATGGTCGGACGCGGCTTTGGAGGCCGAGTACGGCGAGTTGGGGGCATATGGGGTGGTTTCGCTGAATTTTCCCGTCTCGCCCAGCGTGCCGTACACCTCGTCGGTCGACACGTGCAGGAAGCGGAACGCCCCGCTTCTATCGCCTGAGAGTGACTTCCAGTAATCGCGCACGGCTTCGAGGAGGCCGAGGGTACCGACCACGTTGGTCTGGACGAACGCGCCGGGGCCGTCGATGGAGCGGTCGACGTGACTTTCTGCGGCGAAGTTCAACACCGCGTCGGGCTGGTGTTCGGACAGCAGGCGGCTGACCAGATCGCGATCGCCGATATCGCCATGGACGAACACATGGCCCGGGTTGTCCGCCAACGGGGCCAGGGTCTGGAGATTGCCCGCATAGGTCAGCGCATCCAGATTGATGATGCGCACGCCCTGAGCGACCGCTTCTAGGACAAAGTTACCGCCGATGAATCCGGCTCCGCCGGTGACAAGCCAAGTGGGCACTACCCGTTCTCCTGATCGTGGTTCGTCCGTGGGCCGTCTCTGGCAGCCCTGACACAGCGCAACAGGATACATGGCGGGCGTCTTCACGACTGCCAGCCGGGCGTGAACGGATCCAGGGACCGGGCGGGCATCATGTCGCAGCGCAGCAAATCCATACGCGTTCGCATGGTGCTGTGCGGACAGTTAGAATCACCCTCCCACCCCCGTCCTGGTTACGCTCCGTAACCTGACGCTCCCCCGTTATTGAAGGATCCAGCACCAGATGAAAATCCTCGTCGCGTACAAGCGCGTGGTGGACTACAACGTCCGCATTCAGGTCAAGCCGGACGGTTCCGGCGTGGTCACCGACGGCGTCAAGCTGTCTCCCAACCCCTTTGACGAAATCGCCCTGGAAGAAGCCCTCCGCCTGCGCGACAAGGGCGTCGCCACCGAAGTCGTGGTGGCCACCATCGCCCCGGCCGATGCCCAGGCGCACCTGCGCAACGGCCTGGCCATGGGCGCCAACCGCGCCATCCACGTGGTCACCGACCAAGCCATCCAGCCGCTGACCGCCGCACGGACCCTGCTCAAGCTGGTCGAGAAGGAACAGCCGGACCTGGTGATCCTGGGCAAGCAGGCGATCGACGACGACGCCAACCAGACCGGTCAGATGCTGGCCACGCTGTGGGGCCGCCCGCAGGCGACGTTCGCCAGCAAGCTGGAGATCGCCGACGGCAAGGCCACCGTGACCCGTGAAGTGGATGCTGGCCTGGAAACGCTGGAAGTGGACCTACCGGCCGTGGTCACCACAGACCTGCGCCTGAATGAGCCGCGCTTCATCAAGCTTCCCGACATCATGAAGGCCAAGGCCAAGCCGCTGGAAACGCTGCAGCTGTCCGACCTCGGGGTTGACGCCGCCGATACCTTCAAGACCACCCAGTACGCCGCGCCGTCCAAGCGCAGCAAGGGCGTGATGGTCAAGGACGCGGCCGAACTGGTTGCCGCACTCAAGCAGAAGGGGTTGCTGTAATGACCAAGATCCTCGTTGTTGCCGAACACCATGACGGCAAGCTCAACGCCGCCACCGCCAAGACCGTGAGCGCGGCCGCCGCCATCAGCGGCGCCAGCATTGACGTGCTGGTGCTGGGCGCCGACCCGGCCTCCGTGGCCGCCCAGGCCGCCGAACTGGCCGGCGTGGCCAAGGTCCTGACCGTGACCAACGCCGCCAACGCCCAGGCGCTGGCACAGGTCCTGGCCCCGCAGATCGCGCAGCTGGCCAAGGGCTACACCCACGTGTTCGGCCCCTCCACCACCTTCGGCAAGGACCTGATGCCCTGCGTGGCCGCCCTGCTGGGCGTGAACCAGGTCTCGGACCTGATGACCGTTGAAGGCAGCCACAGCTTCAAGCGCCCGATCTACGCCGGCAACGCCATCATCACCGTGGAGGTCCCGGCCGACCAGATCGTGGTCGCCACCGTGCGTGCAGCCTCCTGGCCGGAAGCGGCCAAGGGCGGCAGCGCCCCGGTCGAAGCCGCGACCGTGGACGCCGCCCTGCCCTCGCACACCCGCTTCATCGGCCTGGCTGCCGGTGCAACTGATCGACCCGACCTGCAGAGCGCCAAGCGCGTGGTGTCCGGCGGCCGCGGTGTCGGCTCGGAAGAGAATTTCAAGGTCATCTTCCAGCTGGCCGACAAGCTGGGCGCCGCCGTGGGTGCCTCGCGCGCCGCCGTGGACGCCGGCTATGTGCCCAGCGACCTGCAGGTCGGCCAGACCGGCAAGATCATCTCGCCGGAGCTGTACGTGGCGGTGGGCATCAGCGGTGCCATCCAGCACCTGACCGGGATCAAGGACGCCGGCACCATCGTGGCGATTAACAAGGACCCGGATTCGCCGATCTTCGAAATCGCCGACATCGGCCTGGTGGGCGACCTGTTCACCCTGTTGCCGGAACTGGAAGCCGCGCTGTAAATTGCGCGTGAAATCGGAGGCCGCGCGATCTATGGTTGCGTGGCCTTTCTGCTGGCTGGGCCCGGACGGCCCACTTTGGCCGCAAATATGACGCGACCCTCGGAACGCTGTCGCTATAATCGGCGGTCAACCCTGTAAGGACTGCATTGATGACGCTCCCCTGTTTCAAGGCATACGATATTCGCGGCCGCGTTCCGGAAGAACTGGATGCCGCCTTGGCCGAACGCATTGGTGCCGGGACCGCGTCCCTGTTGGGACCGGGCCCGATCGTGCTGGGACGCGACATCCGCCTTAGCAGCCCAGAGCTGCAGGCCGCGTTGGAAAAGGGGTTCACTGGCTCCGGTCGCGACGTGATCGACATTGGCCTGTGCGGCACCGAGGAGGTGTACTTCCAGACGTTCCACCGCCAGGCTGCGGGGGGCGTGATGGTGACCGCCAGCCATAATCCAATGGGGTACAACGGCATGAAGCTGGTCCGGGAGCATGCTCGCCCGATCAGCGGAGACACCGGCCTGTTCGATGTCCGCGAATTCGCTGCCGGCACAGCAGCCCTGCCCTCGGGCACGGGGCAGGTTCGCAGCGATACGGACAAGACCGCCTACATCCAGCACCTGCTTGGATATGTCGACGTGGCCAAGCTGAAACCACTGAAGGTTGTGGTGAACGCAGGTAACGGCGGGGCCGGCCTGGTAATCGACGAACTGGCGCCACACCTGCCGTTCGAGTTCATCCGCATCCAGCATGAACCGGATGGTTCCTTCCCCAACGGCATCCCGAACCCGCTGCTGCCGGAAAATCGCGCTGCCACCGCCGATGCCGTGCGCGCCCATGGCGCCGACTTCGGCATCGCCTGGGACGGTGATTTCGACCGCTGCTTCTTCTTCGACAGCAAGGGCGAGTTCATTGAAGGTTATTACCTTGTCGGCCTGCTGGCGGTGGCGCTTCTCAAGCGCAGCCCCGGGGGCAAGATCATCCATGATCCGCGCCTGACCTGGAACACTGTGGAGATGGTCAAACAAGCCGGTGGCATGCCGATCATGAGCAAGACCGGGCATGCGTTCATCAAGGAGCGAATGCGCGCCGAAGATGCCATCTACGGCGGCGAAATGAGCGCGCACCATTATTTCCGTGACTTCGCTTACTGCGATTCGGGCATGATTCCCTGGCTGCTGATTGCCGAACTTGTTTCCCAGACCGGCACGTCGCTCGGCGACCTGGTGGCCGATCGCATGCGGGCCTTCCCCTGCAGCGGCGAGATCAACTTCCGGGTCGACGACGCAAAGGCGACCGTTGCCCGCGTCCTGGCGCACTACGCCGGCCAGTCACCTCAGCTGGACCATACCGACGGCGTGAGTGTCGAGTTCGACAGCTGGCGCTTCAACCTGCGCAGCTCCAATACCGAACCGCTGCTGCGGCTGAATGTCGAAACCCGTGCCGACGCTGACCTGCTGCGCGCGCGAACTGAAGAGCTGACTGCCCTGATCGGCGGCCAAGCCCCACAACACTGATTCAGGACGATTTTCATGTTGCCCATTCTCCCCGTCATCCTTTCCGGTGGTTCCGGTACCCGCCTGTGGCCACTTTCGCGCGAGGCCTACCCGAAGCAGTTCCTGCCGCTTGTGGGCGATGTCACGATGCTGCAGGCGACCTGGAACCGCGTCGCCGCCATCGCCGGAAAAGCGCCGATCGTGGTCGCCAACCAGGAACACCGCTTCATGGCAGCCGAGCAGCTGCGCGAGTGCAACGTCACCCCGCAGGCACTGATCCTTGAGCCGATCGGCCGCAATACCGCGCCAGCCATCGCCATCGCCGCGCTGCAGGCCCTGGCCGCAGGCGAGGACGCATTGCTGCTGGTGCTGCCCTCTGACCATGTCGTGCGTGACGACGCGGCTTTCCATGCTGCCGTAAAGCAGGCCGCCGCCGCCGCCGATTCAGGCAAGCTGGTCACCTTTGGCATCGTGCCGACCGCGCCGGAAACCGGCTACGGCTACATCAAGGCGCAGGCCGGTGACGGCGTCCATGTGGTGGACCGTTTTGTCGAGAAACCCGACCTGGCAACTGCGCAGCAGTACGTCGCCTCCGGCGAGTACTATTGGAACAGCGGTATGTTCCTGTTCAAGGCCTCGCGCTACCTGCAGGAACTGGAATCGCTGCAACCGGCCATTCTTGCGGCCTGCCGCACGGCATTGGACAAGGCGTCTCGCGACAGCGACTTCATCCGCCTCGACGCTGACGCATTTGCTGCCAGCCCAAGCGACTCCATTGACTATGCCGTGATGGAAAAGACGGCCGATGCCGCGGTGATTCCGCTGGATGCCGGCTGGAACGACGTGGGATCCTGGTCCGCGCTCTGGGAGGTGTCGGACAAGGATGCCGATGGCAATGCCTGCCACGGCGATGTCATCGCGCTGGACTGCCGCAACAGCTATGCGTACGGCAACCGCCTGATTGCGATGGTGGGGCTTGAGGACGTCGTGGTCGTCGAGACTGACGACGCAGTGTTCGTGGGCCACAAGGACCGCGTCCAAGACGTCAAGGAAATTGTTGGTCAGATCAAGCGCGACGGTCGCAGCGAGGCCGCTGCGCACCGGAAGGTCTACCGTCCGTGGGGCGCCTACGACTCCATCGACAATGGCGCGCGTTTCCAGGTCAAGCGCATTACTGTCAAGCCCGGTGCCACCCTCAGCCTGCAGATGCACCACCATCGTGCGGAGCACTGGATCGTAGTCAGCGGTACTGCCGAGGTCACCCGCGGCGAAGAGGTGATCCTGCTTACCGAAAACCAGAGCACCTATATCCCGCTGGGCGTTACCCACCGTCTCAAGAATCCGGGCAAACTGCCGCTGGAGCTGATCGAAGTGCAGTCGGGCAGCTACTTGGGCGAGGATGATATCGTGCGGTTCGAAGATCAGTATGGCCGCGCCCCCCAGTAATCCGGGGGTTGGGGATCCTCGAAAGATCGCCATCGTCGGCGCGGGCGGCCATGCCCGCGAGACGGCGTTGCTGCTTTTCCAATGCGGTGTTGCCCGTGAGCATCTCGCGGGCTTCTTTGTAGATGACCACTACTGGTCAGAGACGTCTGTTGAAGGGCTGCCGCTTCGCCGACTGGGCGAGTTCGATCCTGATCACCATGTCGCAATCGTTGCCATTGGTGAAAGCCACGCACGACGAAAGTTGGTCGAGCAACTGCCAGTCAGCACCCGATTCCCAGCCTTCGTGCACCCGTCGGTAATCGCGCCCACAGATCTCGTCGTGGGCGAAGGGGTGATCCTGCATGCCGGCTGCATCATCACCACCAACGTCCGGTTGGCTCGCCATGTGCAGCTGAATCGAGGCACTCAGGTGGGTCATGACTCCGTACTCGGCGACTTCGTCACAACCGCGCCCGGCGCCGTTATCAGCGGTAATTGCACAATTGGAGCATGCTCTTACCTGGGTGCCATGAGCAGCATCCGCGAGCGGCAGGTGGTCGGGGACGGCGCCACGGTGGGTATGGGCGCGGTCGTGGTGAGCAACGTCCCGGCCCATGCCACCTACGTCGGCAACCCGGCCCGACCGATTGCCAGGGCGCCGGCATGACACTGCCCCGGCTCTCCGAGCTCTACGCCAACGAGAAACTGCGATTCCTGGCCGTGGGGGGGTGGAACACGCTGGTGGGTTACTTGGTATTTGTGCTGTTTCACATCACGCTAGAGGCTCGCTGGGGTGTGATGATGACCCTCGTGGCTAGCTACTGCGTAGCGCTGCCCCATTCCTTCCTCACCCAGCGGTTGGTGGTGTTCCGGTCCCAGCGCCATTGGTTCCCGGAGTTCGGCCGATTTGTCATATCCAACAGCTCGATTTTCATCGCCAACCTGCTTCTTCTTCCATTGGCCAAGGTGCTGACTGGCGCGAACACCGCGCTGCTTCAGGCCGCCTTTCTAGTTGTATCGACCGTGGCCAGCTATCTGGTCCACAAGCACTTCACATTTTCCCGGTGATTCATGGAAAAGATTCCGCTGCTCGTCCCGCTCATGCCTACGACCGATCAGGCGCTGCCCTACTTCCGGCAGATTGACGGCAATCGTCATTACACCAATTTCGGGCCACTCAGCCGAGAGCTTGAGCAGCGCATCGCGAACGACCTTTCGATCCCGCAAGCAGGTGTCACGACCGTATCCAATTGCACGGTTGGGTTAGAACTGGCACTACAGGCGCGGGGCCTGCGCGCAGGGGCGAATGTACTGCTCCCCTCGCTCACCTTCGTGGCTACGGCGACCGCCGTCAGCCGGGTCGGTCTGCAGCCGGTCATCGCCGATATCGATGAAGCTGGCTGGTCGCTGACACCGGCTATCGCGCGGCGCGCGGCCGAGCTGCATCGAATCGACGCGGTAATGCCAGTGGCGACGTTTGGACGTCCCCAAGATATGGCCGCGTGGGACGACTTCGAGCGCGAGACCGGCATACCCGTTATCGTGGACGCCGCAGGCGCCTATGGCAATCAGACCGCTGGCAGTGTTGCCGACGTGGTCTTCAGCTTCCACGCAACCAAATCCTTCGGCGCCGCCGAGGGTGGCGCAGTCATATCGCCGGACGCAGAAAGAATTCAGCACATCAGAATGCTGTCCAACTTCGGCCTGGACACCCGCAATGGGGCGCTTACCGACCTGGGCACCAACGGCAAGATGAGCGAGTACCACTGTGCACTTGGCCTGGCTTCCTTCGACATGTGGGAGCGGGTCAAGACGGATCGACGTGCGCTCTACGCCGGGTATATGGCACGCCTCCGCTCGGCGTGCCCGAGCTTGATTTTCCAGGAGAAGCCCGAGGATGGCGTTTACCCACTGATGGCCGTGCTGTTGCCTCAGGGCCGGGACGCCACTGCTGTCGGTTCTGCAGTAGCGGCGAACGGTGTTGAAACCCGCCGCTGGTACACACCTGCGCTGCATCAGCAACCGGCACTTCGGGATTGCGTGGTAGCGGGCGCACTTGACATAGCCACGACACTTGCAGGCCGGATAATTGGTTTGCCCTTCTTCCTTGGCATCACTGACGCCCAGATCGACACGGTCTGCAGTGCGCTCGCCCGCGAGCTGGACTCCTGACATGGCATTGATCAGTTACGTCGTCCCCGTTTATAACAATTCCGGATCGCTGCGCCCGACCTGGGAGGGAATTCGAGCCCTGTTCGAGCAGGAGCTTGCCGACCATCAATACGAGATCGTGTTCGTCAACGATGGCTCCAAGGACAGCTCCTGGAACGAGATCCAGCAGCTTGCCGAAGAGGACGCGAACGTCCGGCCGTACCGGTTCACGCGCAACTTCGGCCAGGTGCCTGCAATCATCGCCGGCTATCACAAGTCAACCGGCGACGCAGTCATCAACATTTCGGCGGATCTCCAGGACCCGATAGAACTGACAGTGCAGATGGTGCGCAGTTGGGAATCGGGCTTCGACGTGGTGATTGGTCACCGCAATGATCGCGAAGACTCACTTGCCTCCAACTTCTTCTCGAAGGTGGCGTACGGCATTCTGCGCATGTCAAATCGCGACATTCCTGAGGGCGGCTTCGACTTCGTACTGATGAGCCGACGCGCGACGGATACCTTCCTCGAGTACCAGGGGCGGAATCGTTACTTCCAAGGCGACATCCTCTGGGCAGGCTACAGAACTGCATTACTTCCCTACGCTCGCCGCAAACGCACCATCGGGAAGTCGCAGTACAATTTTGGGCGCAAACTGAAGCTGTTTCTCGACTACGTTGTGGATGGCTCATACCTTCCCATTCGTTTGATGTCCTTGTCGGGCGTTGCGGTTTCAGCACTCGGGCTGCTTTACGCGCTGGTGGTCATCGGTGCATGGGCAGTGCGCGCCACGCCTTTCCCAGGCTGGGCACCGCTGATGATTGCCGGGCTGCTGATAGGCGGAATGATCATGCTGATGCTCGGCGTGATCGGCGAATATCTCTGGCGCATTCTGGACGAGGTGAAACAAAAGCCCATGTATTTGTTCGAGGATCGCCCGGATGCTTGATCCCGCTCCGACGGAGCGGCGAAGCGCTCGCGTCATAAGCTTGATCGTTGGGATATTCGTCGCGCTGCTGGCGACTGGCGTCTACTGGTATGCCACGGGCATGCAGCGCGGCCCGTTGTCTGCGCCGATGGCGTATGAAGGTGATCCACTCCAGTACGGCTATATCATCCAGAGCTTCTCGCAGTCAGGCGGACTGTCCAGTATCGATAATGCAGGCGCCCCTTTTGGCACCCAGAATGTCGATTTCCCTAACGGAGATCTGAGCAACATGGCGATCGCCGCCACACTGTTCAGTGGTGGATACGGGCTAGGATTCAATCTGTACCTCTTGCTCAGCGTTGCGTTGACCGCCTTGGCGGGCTTTGGAATTGCTCGCCATTGCGGCCTCGCTCGCGGTCCCGCCTTGCTGGTCGCCCTCGCGTTTGCATTGTTGCCTTTCCATTTTCAACGGATTTCGCATCTGTTCTATACGAACTACACCACAGCTGCCGTTGCGTTGTGGTTGTCGCTTCGCCTCGCGAGCCCGTTGTTTGACCGTTCCAGAGCAACCCGGGATCGCTGGCTTGGTGTCGGAGCCGTCGCACTCGCCTGTATCTGGTGCGGCACCACAGGCGTTTACTATGCCTTCTTCAGCTGCATTGTCCTGGCTATTGCAGCCGTTGTTCAGTCCGCACGAGCTGCATCGGTTCGCCCGGCAATCCGGGCAGTAGCAATCCTCACGGGTATCTCGATCTGTGTTGCCATCCAGTTGATCCCAACCCGCACCCACAACCAGACCGATGGAAAAAACCCGTCGGTCGGCCAGAGATCGATGGTTGAAAGCGAGGTATATGGCCTGAAGCTTGCCCAGCTGTTACTACCCGTGCACGGGCATCGAATCGGCCTCTTGGCCACCTTGCGTGAGCGGTATGACGCACAGGCGCTAAACATCAATGAGAATTCCACAGCGACGCTTGGCACTCTTGGAAGTGCTGGCTTCATGATGAGCTTGTTGATTTTGTTTGTGCCGCGCGTGCGCCGACGATTTCCACATGCTCAGCAGTTGTGTGCGGTGCTGGTCGTTTCATTATTCATCTACGCCACAGTTGGAGGACTCGGGAGTCTGTTTGCACTGGGTGTTTCCCCACAGATCCGTGCGCTCAACCGGATTTCTCCTTTCATCGGCCTCTTCAGCCTGATCGTCGCAGCTGGCACCCTTCAGCTTCTCTGGCAGCACCTGCGCAGCCGGCACCCGATGCTCGCGCGAAATGCAGGCCTGATCCTGGCTGGGTTCGCAGTTCTTGTGATCCTCGACCAGGTAAGTCCCGGCTTCCGGAACACGCGGGAGCAGCGGGCCGCAGTGGCCGCCAAGTACGAAAGTGATCGCGCGTTCGCCCAAGGGCTTGCGAGCAGGCTGCCGGCGGGTAGTAGGGTGATGCAGCTTCCCTATAGCCCCTACCCAGAAAGTCCTGATCTGCTGGGTAGTTACGCTCAGTTCCGGAACAACCTGCATGCTCCCTCTCTCCACTGGAGCCATGGAGCCATGCGTGGACGACCGGAGGGAAACTGGCTCGCAGCGGTGAATGAGCTACCAGCGGAATCCTTTGTTGACGTATTGCAGGCAGTCGGCTTCTCCGCACTGGTTATCGACAACCGCGTCAGTTCACAGAAGATGCTGGATATCGAGAAGCGCTTTAGCGAACGCACTCGAGCTGTCGGGCTTACTGCCCCGGATAGTAGTCAGAAGGCGCTCTTGAGCGCGACGCCTTGGCGTGCAACCGCACGCGCATTCACCCAGGACAATGGCTGGCACGCGACCGAGGCTGAGGGGCAGCGCCACTGGAGCTGGTCGCTGGACCGTCCGACCTTCGCACTCTCACCTGCTGAGCCAGGTGCGGGAGAGTGTGACGTTCAGTTGTCTCTGGCGTCCATCCGGCAGATGAAGGTCAAGGTAGTTGATTCGCAAGGCCAGGTGCTTGCGGAAAGCGAAGTGAAACCTGAGGCAGTCTCCGTTATCAACCTCAGAATTCCAGCAGGCACGCGCCGGATCGTGCTTGAGAACGATGTACCTGCTGCTCCCGCTGGCAACGGGGACCCGCGACCGCTGGCACTACGCTGGGAGCGCACGGCTGACGCATTGCCACTGTGCACCTACGCGAAGATCGCTCAGCAGTGAAACAGGTCTGCCCGGGGAGTCACCGGGCGGACGTTCATCAAGGACGTCCCGACCTCATCCGCGAGAAAAAGCAAACCCGTCCGGCGACATCGCGGGTCGGGAATTCACTGCGGAGCGCGGCATTAACTGCGCTGACCACGGTGATTTTCGCCGAGTTGCAAGCGACGAGCGCGCTCATGCTTCCGCCAGCATCCAGCTGATCGTTTGCTCCAGCGAGGGAGCCTGCCACTCCCCGATCAATTCGTGAAGCAGGCCGTTGTCGCCCAAGAGAACCTTCACCTCGCTGGCACGGACGAACGCAGGATTGACCCGTACCTCAATCGAGTGCCCGGTAAGCCGACTGCAGATATCAATTATCTGCCCCAACGAATTACCGGTACCCGAGCAGACGTTGACGGTCTGCCCAATGGCGGCAGGCGTCTGCAACAGCAGACGGTAGGCAAGGGCGACAGTACGCACGTCGCTGAAGTCGCGTGATACGTCGAGATTCCCCAGCTCGATTTCAGATTTTCGATGCGCGAAGTGCGACACGATCTTCGGAATCAGGAAGCTCTCGCTTTGACCAGCGCCGGTGTAATTGAACGGACGCGTGACCGTGATCGGCAGCTTGTCGCGCCATAGGCTGGCCATGTACTCCATGGCCAACTTGCTGACGGCGTAATCATTCGCTGGCGCCGGGATGGACTTCTCGTCGAGCTTTCCGGAAGAGAGGTTGCCATACACGTTGGCGCTGCTGGCCAACAGCACCCGCTCCACGCCAGGCGCCTGGCTGGCGACCGCCTGAAGCAGGTTGCGCGAACCCACCAGGTTCACATTGTAGAAGTCGTCCGCCGACCCATGCCCCACGAAGGCGATGGCGGCCAGGTGCAACACGATATCAGGCCTGCTTTCCGCAATCGCGCGTGCAAGCGAATCTGCGTCACGCAGATCGGCCTGCACATACGCAGACATGTCGGATCCAGTCTGAGCTGTGTCCGCCCCGCCACCAAGCCCGGTAACGTGGCAGCCGTGCGAAAGCAGCTCCCGTCCCACGTAGCGTCCGGTGAACCCGGACGCGCCAGTGATCAGCACCCGCTTTCCGCTCAGGTTAGAACGAGAAGCCACGCTCATTCCTCTTCAGGTCAGCCTCGACCATCATCTGGCACAGCTGCTCCAAGGTGGTCTGCGGCTTCCAGCCGAGCAACCGCTCGGCCTTCTCCGGATTGCCGATCAGCAGATCGACTTCCGCCGGGCGATGGAACTTCGCATTGATGCGCATCACGGTCTTCCCGCTGGCGGTGTCGACGGCGGTCTCATTCTCGTCCTTGCCACGGAACTCAACCTCGATGCCCGCACCCTTGAACGCCATCTGCACGAAATCACGTACGGTCTCAGTGCGGTTTGTCGCCAGCACGAACGTGTCCGGGGTATCGACCTGCAGCATGCGCCACATCCCTTCCACGTACTCCTTGGCAAAACCCCAGTCGCGCTTCGCGTCCAGATTTCCGAGTTCCAGGCAGTCCAGCTGCCCCAGCTTGATCTTTGCGACCGAGTCTGTGATCTTCCGGGTGACGAACTCACGGCCACGCAGCGGGCTTTCGTGATTGAACAGGATGCCGCTGGAACCGAAGATGTCGTAGCTTTCGCGATAGTTCACCGTAATCCAGTGCGCGTAAAGCTTGGCGACACCGTAGGGGCTGCGCGGATAGAACGGGGTCTCCTCGATTTGCGGAATCGCCTGCACCTTGCCGAACATTTCCGAGGTCGATGCCTGGTAGAAGCGGATCTTCGGGTTGATCAGACGGATGGCTTCGAGCAGGTGAAGCGCGCCAACGCCCGTGATCTGCGCGGTGGTGGTCGGCTGTTCGAAGCTGACGCCGACGAAGCTCTGCGCAGCCAGGTTGTAGATCTCGTCCGGCTGGATCTTCTGTACCATGGAGATGGTGGTGCCCAGGTCGGTCAGGTCGTACTCGACAAGGTGCAGATTGGGATGCCGGGCAACACCCAGCTCTTCAAGGCGCCAGAAGTTGACGGAGCTGGTACGGCGGTACGTGCCATGTACCTCGTACCCCTTGGCGAGCAGCAGCTCGGTCAGATATGCGCCGTCTTGACCAGTGATGCCGGTGATAATCGCCTTCTTGATGCTCATTCCATTCTCTCTTCAAAATGTCTGGTAAGGCGGGAACGGACATATCCTGATCAGTTCCCGGGCGCGCGAACGCGTCGATATAGCAATGAATGATAGCTCAGCTGAGGTCTAGTCCGCCCCGTTGATTACGGCCTCCGGGCGCAACAGGACCTCCTTCAGCTGGGTTGCGCTTTGTCCCCACGTCAACCAAGGCAGCTCGTTGGAGCGCGGATGGGCATCGCTGGCGTGCAGTTCCAGCCACTGCGTCACCGCGGCGCTGATCGGAGACCCGCCGGTTCCGTCGAAATAATGAGCATGTTCCCCCGCCACTTCCCTGAATACGGGAATGTCGCGAGCGATTATCGGCAGGCCGCGCTGCGCTGCCTCGATGAGCGGCAAGCCAAAACCTTCGCCCTCGGAGGCGGCGATCAGGCAACTCGACGCGGCGTAGATTGTATCCAGATACTCATCACTTGCGTTCTCAAACCAGAATAGCTGGTGCCCGCGCCGTTCGTGCTCGGCCATTTTCTGACAGAGCGCATCCACCAGCCAACCCTTGCGCCCGATGATCACAAGATTGATGTCATGACCGTCGGCCCAGAGCGCGTCAAAGGCGGCCAGGACGGCCTCGTGCCCCTTCCGGGGCTCGATGGTACCCACCATCAGGAAACTGGGCGCGGACGAAAGACGCGCCAGGACCTGTCCAGCATCATCCGGCATGCCCTTGGAGGGAACACTGCCATCAAGATCGGCACCGAGGTGGAACCAGTCGATGACAGCCTTGCTATGGACATCGTTTTCCTGCATCCACGAGCGTACGTCATCCGCCACTGCACGTGAAATACAGATGAGCTGGTCAGAGCAGTTCAGTATCTCGCGTAACCACGCTTCGTGATGCTGGCCACCGCCGCCCGGCCACCATTCGGGGCGCCGAACCGGCAGGATGTCGTAGACGACGAAGCAGACCTTGACCCCATTACGACGCAGATAGGTGAACCACTCGGCGCCCGCCCTGACCGCGGAACCGACCAGATCGAGGCCCAGGAAAACGTCGCCGGGATGGCACACTGCCGGCACGTCCGGCTCGGACTCCTCGCCCAGCAGCTTCGCCGCATACTGGTTGGCACAAACGTAGAGACCAGTACTCCTGTCAAGGCGCACCAGCTGAAGGGTGAAACCGCGCGGGGGCATTTTCGCCCATTCGGCCAGTACCGCCCGTGTCACGCGCTGAATACCCGTACGCAGATCCTTGTCTGCCAGTTCGGTGACGTCTACCAGAAGCTGGGCGTCTGCGGCGCAGCTTCGATCAAGGCCATCCGCGGCTGCAAGCAGATCGCTGACGGCCGATCCTTCGATCGATCCCAGCTGTGCGATCGCCTGACGCAGGGCACGTTCCGGGGGAGTACGCTCCACGCCGAGAGCGGCAACCCGCTCGCATGCGTCGACGAAGTTCTCGGCAACCTTGTCCCAAGAGAACACCGTTGCCCGTTCAATTGAATACTGGCGCAGACGTGCTGCTTCATCGGTGCTGGCCAGGAAATGCTCCATGCGTTCACGCATCGAGTCCACGCTGTGCGGGTCGAACAGTGCAGAGGCTTCAGTGGCGATTTCGCGGATGCTGGAGGCATCCGATGCAATGACCGGGGCGCCGCACGCCATCGCTTCCAGCACCGGAAGCCCGAAGCCTTCATGCCAGGATGGGAACACGAACAGGCTGCATTCGTTGTACAGACCGACAAGCTCCTGGTCCGAGATGTAGCCGGTGAAGATCAGGTCATGCTCATCCAGCCCAGCGTCAGCCGCGCACCGCCGCAGCTCGGCCACCTGCGGACCAGGCATGTGCCCTGCCAATACCAGTTGGGTGCCGGCACGAATGCCGTTTTCCAGGCCCGCATAGGCCTGGATCAATCGATCCAGATTCTTCCGTCGATCCGCGCCTCCGGTGTAAAGGACGAAGTCGCCGTGCAGGCCGAATGCCGAACGCACCGAGCTCCTCAGTGGATCGCCTGCCTCCAGCAGGCAGAAGACCCGGTCGCAGGCCGCCGAAATGTTGTAGATCCGTTCGCCTGGGAATCCGGCGACTTCGTGTGCTTCTGCCGCAGAGCTTTCGGAAATCGCGACCAGCGCGTCGGCACGCGCCAGGTTGGCGAGCTTGCCATGGTAGAAGTCGCTATACCTTGAATTCCCGTCGAGATAGACCTTCGAATTCATGAGGGGAATCATGTCGTAAAGCGTCACAACGGTTGGCACGCGTGCGTACTTGTTGACGCTTCCAACGGCATTGTCACCGAAACCCTCAAACAGGCTCGAAACATGCACGACGTCTGGATTAACGGAAGCAATGGCCGCCTCACGGATGACTTCCGCCTGATGGTTGCGCAGCTCATTGCCGCCCTCCCGCTCAAACACCGGCAACGGCACATGCAGCACGTGGATGTGGGCGCGGGGCACCAGGCCGTCGAACGTTTGACGGATATGATCGATGCTTTCCGGAAACGCACCATTCAGAAGAAGGTGCACATCATGGGCACGCCGGTTCCGCGCCACTGCCAGCGCGAGCGACATCGAGTAACGTCCAATGCCCCGAAGGCGGCTCTCGCCCTGTGCGCCCTGGAGATCCAAGAGAATCCGCATTAGTTGCCTTCCTTGCGCTTGATTGCCACGATATCCCGATACATCGCCCTACCCCTCAACGACAGACGATCCAGCCCATCGCGTTCGGCAAGTCCGGCGAACACATCGACGCCACCCACAACGCCTTCGTGCTCTATTGTCGCGGGCACTTCTGCGATGATCTGGTTGTTCACTGCCACCGAGATGAGCTTGGCGTGCAACGGCGGCACCAGGCGGGCAACGGAGTTGAGCTGTCGCGCAAGGTCCGGATGGCGTTTCACCCGCCGCATCAACGCCAGCAGAGCGCGTCGAGTGAAAGCGAAGGGATGCCGCAGGTTCCTGCGGAAGCCACGCAAGGGAGCGGTCACTTTCCATGAGCGGCTCTTGCGCATTTCCCGCAGCTGCAGTTCCAGTTCATGTGCGCGACCGTGCCAGGACTCCACGGACGCATCCAGTTCAGCGGCTCGCGCCTGCCATTCCTGCAGAGACTGAACGACTGCGGCATGATCGGTTCGCGCCTGGCGTGCTTCTGCCTCTTGCACCGCCAGTCTAGCCGCCATTCCATCAATCCGGCGCCTGAGTGCTGCGTGGGTTGCCGTCTTGGAATGTTGACTGTCGTTGAGTGCCAGGATCGCCTCGTCGCGCTCTGTTGCCAGCAGATACCAGCGGCGGGCGTCCTCGCGCGAGCTGGCCAGTTCCTCCCGGAGAACCGCGCAGGCGTTGGCGAGCTCGGCTTCCAGCGCCGAATGGGAGCTGGCACGCTCTGCCTCCAGCTGTTCGGCGGCGCTGGCACGCTCGGCCTCCAGCTGCGCGATGGCGCTGGCACGCTCGGCCGCCAGCTGCGCGATGGCGCTGGCACGCTCGGCCTCCAGCTGCGCATAGGCGCTGGCACGCCCGCCCTCAAGCTGTGCTCGGGAGCTGGCCAGTTCAGCCTGAGCGAGCCTGCCCTCGTGCATTTCGGCTGCCAACTTGCCTTCCAGACTCAACATGGCTCGCTCGGCTGCCGCGAGTATGTCGACGTAGCCCGTCACCTCAATCGGCTCTCCCGCCCAGCCAGTGATCCGCGACTGGAGCTCCTTGAAGCTCCAAGCCTCCTTGGGCATCGAAAGTACGCGGGCGAACGCCGCCTGATAGCGCATCGGCAGCATTCCGATGTCCAACAATCCGCGGCGTACGGGAAGCACCGGGCCAACATGCCCCATGAATATCTCGCGCACGGTGAGCAGCAGTGAGATCAGCAGATTCTCCGGCCACACGCAATCAGCGCGTACCTTCGAAATGGCGCCAAAGTCGATAAGGTGCAGGTCGGAGGCCGGATCAATCAATAGGTTCCAGCACCGCACGTCGTTGTGGTACAGGCCACGTTCTTCAAGGGCCACCAGCTTGCGGATCAGTCCGTCGACCACGCGCTCCTGCGCGTAGGGAACATGTTCGTTCATCATTTCCAGCAGGAGCCGCCCGGCCAGCATCTCCCTGACGATCCAGCAGTCGTCCCGGTCCACTACGGTTTCCAGCAGTGCGGGACAGTCCATTTCAGGCGACGCCAACGCAAGGAACTCGGCCTCGTTTCGATACTCTTCCAGGTTGAAATCGCGCCTGGCGGGATTCAACAGCGAGTATTGCTTCAACATCACTTTGCCGGCGAAGAAATAGCGCCGCGAACTCTGGTGGCTGCTCATGTCCATCGCATGGGATTGGAAGCGCCATGAATCGAAGGCGCGGAAATCCGAACCCACGAACCAGTATCCGTTGCTGGCGAAATACAACGGGCGCTCGACGCCGGAAAGGTGGGTAGGCTGCCACGCCATCACGCGTTTGAACGCGTAGGGAGCAAGCAGCTCAGCCGCATGTGCCGGCTGTGACGGACCCCAGTACAGTGGTTCCTCGCGCAGGGCGACCTCATAGATTCCGCAACTGATCTTCTGCGCCAAACCACTGACGATTTCAGTGACTGCCGGCAATCCGTGCTCATGCACCAGGTGATGGAACACGCTCAGGCCAAGCACCAGGTCGAACGTATCGACCTGGAGGGTGGCAGCGATGTCTTCGATGCGCCCGCACTGAAAAGTGGCACGGCCGAGGCCCTGTTCAGCGGCCAGCGCCGTGCAGACATCAACGTTCTTGTCCAGGAAATCCGCACCGTGCACGGAATGACCCGCTGCAGCCAGGCTCAGGGAGAAGAATCCCTGGGCGCAGCCAAGATCCAGGACACGCAGTGGACGTCCCAGCGTGTCGCTTAGTCGCTGTGCGGTGGCAAGAATCAGTTGAAGACGGTCCTCACACCCCCGGGAGCTTCCGTCCGACAGATCCGGGTGCCCGAAGATTGGTTGGTACTTCTCGGGTAGCGCAGCTACCAGCGCCTCTATCGAGCCGGCAGCATGAGTGGTGACGTCTGTCATATCCATATTCTCGATTCTCGGTGCCACGATCTATCCAGCATTTCTCACGCGGCCCGAACGCTGAATTCGGCGTTTAGGTCGACAATTCCCCAGAACTGCATCGGGCGACTCACATCCAGGAGAATGGAGTCGTAACGACGGTCCAGCGGGGTCAGTTCTGAAAGGGGATCACCACTCGAGATGCCGAGCGACACCATGTAGTGCCCTTCATTTACGTTCATCGGAAGCTGGAAACTGCACACCATGACGTCACCGGCCTTCGCGGAGACGACCACCGCGCCATTACCGGCCAGGAACGAGTTGGTGCCGTACAGGAACAAGCCTTCCAGGGTCTTGATGAGAATCCCGGGAACAGCGCTCTCGACGTCCTGGTCGAACACGATTTTCATCATGAATTCGGTGCGCGCACCGCTGTCCAGGCGGGCCGGGTTTTCCTCGCCGCGACTCACGACGGCATAGTCGATGATGCGTGCGCCCCCCTGGCCCCATCGGTGCTCGCCCTTGTTGTAGCCACGCCGGGTGTGGAACCGGTCTTCGGTGCCAGCCCCCATCGATTCGGGACTGGTCGAGGGCCCATCCTGGGCGACGACCGGATTGCCGGGCTTGCGCCCGAAGAGCTCGTCCAGATACAGATTGGATATTTCTCGCGAAGGACCGTCGGCATGGACGCCGCCATCCTTGATGAAGATCACCCGATCGCAGTGCTTGACGATATCGCCAACGGAGTGGCTTACCAGGATCAGGGTAGTGCCCTGCTCCTTGAACTCCTGGACACGCTTGAAACACTTCGCCTGGAAATAGGCGTCGCCCACCGACAGCGCCTCGTCCACGATCAGGATGTCAGGCCGAAACGCCGTTGCAACGGCGAACGCAACCCGCACCTGCATGCCGCTGGAGTAGGTGCGCACAGGTTCGTCGAAGTATTCGCCGACTTCAGCAAACGCTTCGATCGAAGGCATCATTGCTTCGATCTGCTGCTGCGGGTAACCCATCAATCCCGCCGAATGGAAGCAGTTCTGCCGCCCGGTAAGGTCAGGGTTGAATCCCATGCCAAGTTCCAGGATGGCCGCAATGCGCCCGCCGCGCACCACGCTGCCCTCTGTGGGCTGCGTGGTTCCGGTAATGAGCTTGAGCAACGTGCTCTTGCCCGCGCCATTGCGACCGACTACGCCAACGGCTTCGCCCGGCGAGATCGTCAGATTGACGTTGCGGATGATCCAGTGCTCCTCCGTGGGTTCCACGGGCAAGCCAAACCAGCTGGCAGCGCGGAGCCACTCACTGCTCCAGTGCCGGTAGGCTTTGCCGACGTTGTCGAGCTTGAGCATGCCACTCATAGAGCGTCCACCATTTCGGGGCTGGCCTTGCGGAACACGATCAGCGAGGCGAGCAGCAGTACCACAGTCGCCACCGCCAACGGGAGCAGGTCCATCCAGACCGGCGGCTGATCGTAGAGCAGCACCTGCTGGTAACTCGTGACCAGCGGATACAGCGGATTGAGCTTGAAGGCCTCGCGAGTCGCTTCGGGCAGAATGCTGATGTTGTAGACGATCGGGGTCAACCAGAACAGCGCTTGCAGAACAACGGGAACTACCTGACTGATGTCGCGCATGAAGACGTTGAGCACGCCCAACAGCAGCCCGATCGACATGGCGAAGCCCAGGGTCAGGAGCATCAACACTGGCAGCCACAATGCTTGACCAGCGGGATAGTGGCCCATTACGGCGAACACTGCGAAGATCGCCGAAAGCAGCAACACGTTGTTGACCAGCATGGTTCCGGCAGCGATGAAGGGCAGGCATATACGGGGAAATGCCATTTTCTTCATGAGATTGCCGTTGTCGACGAACAGGCCCACGCTCTTGGATACCGTTTCCGAGAACATGCTCCAGCAGAGCGTGCCCGCCATCAGGTACAGCGCGTAGCCGTACTTATTATCGACACCAGGCATCTTGGCGGACAGCACTTCCGAGAGGATGGTCGCGAAAATCAAAACCTGCATCAGTGGATGAATGATCATCCACAGCGCACCGAGTTTGCTTCGAATGAAGCGCATCCTCAGATCATTCTTGATCGAAGAAAGGATGAAGTAGCGGTAGGCCCAAAGGGACCGCAGCATGTCAATCACAGTTTGTTCCGTCCTGATCCTGGTATCTGTTGTTCTTGGATGGTTTCCACACGAATGTGCCGCGCGGCTTGGATTTCATTGGTACGAAGGACGATCCGTTGCGCCGCGTTTCCGGCCGACAGCACGCGCGCGACATGTTCTCGCCCGCGCTCTCCGATGGCCCTTGCCAGACCCGGTTCGTCCACCAGTTTACGCATCCAGGAGGCCGCGTGCCGTATGTCCACGCTGGCCCATCGCTGGCCCTCGCCTCCTGGGTAGTGTCCGTCGCCCACCGGTTCCAGGGTGTATTCCACCAACGCCGCACATTCGTCGTTCATGAATTCCAAGTTGCCGGACCATCCAGTCGCAATGACCGGCTTGCCTATCGCCATGCACTCGGCAAGGCCGAGCCCGAAGCCCTCGGCCCGGTGAAGAGATACATAGGCGTCGCAGCATCGCTGCAATGCGCCCAGGTGCTCCCGCTCGATCACGTCGTCGCGCACGATGATGCGGGGATCGCCCGCAGCCACGGCCAACAGGTGCTTGAGCCAGTGTGGGAAGCGGTGCCCATTGCTGCTCTTGATCAGCAACCGGACATCGGTCCGCTCTGGCGGGAAGGCCAGCAGGAATGCCCAGATTACCGCCTCTGGATTCTTCCGCTCCATGCGTGAATTGAAGTCGAAGCTGGCCAGGAACGTGAAGGCGTCATCTGGCAGGCCAAAATCAGCCCGCTGCAACCCGCTGTCCTGTGGCGCGCCAAGCGGCATGGGCACCCGAAACACCGGCTTGTCGGTTGCCCGCTTGACTGCCTGTTCCACGAAGGCGGTTGCCACCATTATCTCGTCGACCAGATCAAGTGACGGCAGCCAGTTTGCCGGCAGGGTCTCCAGCTCCCAGAACCAGCACGCAATGACGTAGTGCCCCTTCAACCGGGCCGTGCCTAGTTCCGCAAGCGCCCGCTCGAGAAAATCAGGGTTCACGAAGATGATACTGATGGCATGAGGAAGCCGCGGGTCGAGATACGCATCCAGTGCGTGATCGCCGGCTGCGCCCGGCAGACCAGGATCGAAGTCGCGCAGCGCCACCGGCACGCCGTTCTCGATCAGTGCGCGCGCATAGCTGCGGGCAGCCTCCGACAGCCCGAACTGGCCGTGGATGTAGCCTAGAATGTTGATGCCGGGAATCGGTCCGTCCAACTGTCTGCGCTGGACAACAGGCACCTCCGCCTGCTTCCACGCCTGCCACGCCGCTGTCCGGGGAAACCGGGCGCGGGCACGCAACCTGCAGGTTGCCAGCTTCAAGCCGGCCTCGCGCAGCGGATGCGGCAGCGCGTGATAGGCGCTACGCAACCAGCCACGGGCGCGCAGCCAGGCAAGCAGACGCACGTGCGTCGTCGGCCGGACCGGGTTGGCGGACATCATGACGACAGCCCGCCGCTCAGCCGGCCAGCGCCTGTTCCAGGTCGACCTGCAGGTCTCCCAGGTCTTCCACGCCCATGCTCAACCGCACCAGCGCATCGCTGATGCCCAGCTGCTCGCGGCGCTCCACCGGGATGGACGCATGGGTCATCACCGCAGGATGGTTCACCAGGCTTTCCACGCCGCCCAGTGATTCGGCCAGGGTGAACAGTTCGGTCTTCTCGCAGAAGCGCTTGGCCGCCTGGAAGCCGCCCTTGAGCACGATCGACACGATGCCGCCGTAGCCGTTCATCTGGCGCGTGGCCAGTTCGTGCTGCGGGTGGCTCGGCAGGCCCGGGTAGATCACCTTTTCAATGGCCGGGTGCTTTTCCAGCCACTGTGCCAGGGCCAGCGCATTGGCGCAGTGCGCCTTCATGCGCAGCGGCAGGGTCTTCAGGCCACGCAGGGCCAGGAAGCTGTCGAACGGACCCTGCACACCCCCGATGGAGTTCTGCAGGAAGGCCATCTGCTCGGCCAGCTCGGCGTTGTCGCCCACCACCACCATGCCGCCGACCATGTCCGAATGGCCGTTGAGGTACTTGGTGGCCGAGTGCAGGACCAGGTCCGCGCCCAGCTCCAGCGGGCGCTGCAGCATCGGCGAGGCGAAGGTGTTGTCCACCACCACGATCAGGCCACGGCGCTTGGCGATGGCCGCGACCGCGGCGATGTCCACGATCTTCAGCATCGGGTTGGTCGGGGTCTCGATCCAGACCATCTTCGTCTGCGGCGTAATCGCCGCTTCGAAGGCGGCCAGGTCGGTCAGGTCGACGAAGCCGAACTGCAGCCCGGCGGTGCGCTTGCGCACGCGCTCGAACAGGCGGAAGGTGCCGCCGTAGATGTCATCCATCGCCACCACGTGGCTGCCGGCGTCCAGCAGCTCCATCACCGTGGAGGTGGCGGCCATGCCCGAGGCGAAGGCGTAACCGCGACTGCCCCCTTCGAGCGAGGCCACGCAGCGCTCGTAGGCGAAGCGGGTCGGGTTGTGGGTACGCGAGTACTCGAAGCCCTGGTGTTCGCCGGGGCTGGACTGGGCGTAGGTGGAGGTGGCGTAGATCGGCGGCATCACCGCGCCGGTGCTCGGGTCGGGCGACTGCCCACCATGGATGGCGAGCGTAGCGAGAGCGAGCTGGCGCTTGGAGTGCCCGGAGGCTGCAGGATCGGACATGGGGTTCCCAGCGATTGAGAGCCCCAAACGGGGCCCACACTAAATGGAGCGGAAGTCTATCAGCGCCGGCTTAATCAGCCCTTGACTCTAATAAACACAGGTTCAGAGCCGAACGTCGGCCATCGCGCCTTTATTGGACGCGACGACGCAGGTAGTTCAGCAGGTCGATCCGTGTGATCAGCCCCAGGAAGCTGCCACCATCCATGATGATGGCCACCTGGCCGCGGTCGAACACCGGCAGCAGGGCTTCGATCGGCGATTTCACGTCCAGCCGGTCCAGCTTGCTGACCATGGCGGTGGAGACCTTGTCGCGGAACCGCGACTCGTCCCCGTACACATGCAGCAGGACGTCGCTCTCGTCGACGATGCCGACCAGCTGGTCGCCATCCATCACCGGCAGCTGCGACACGTCATACAGCTTCATGCGCTGGTAAGCGGTGGTCAGCAGGTCGTTCGGGCCGATCACCACGGTGTCGCGCTGGCCGTACGGGCGCAGGATCAGGTCGCGCAGGTCGCCGGTCTGCGGGCGCTCCAGGAAGCCGTTGTCCAGCATCCAGTAGTCGTTGTACATCTTGGAGAGGTACTTGTTACCGGTGTCGCAGACCAGCACCAGCACCTTCTTCGGGGTGGTCTGCTCCTTGCAGTACTTCAGCGCCGCCGCCAGCAGGGTGCCGGTGGAGGAGCCGCCGAGCACGCCTTCCTTGCCCAGCAGCTCGCGCGCGGTGTGGAAGCTTTCGGCGTCGGTGATGGCATAGGCCTTGGTGACCCGGCTGAAATCGGCGATCGAGGGCAGGAAGTCCTCGCCGATGCCTTCCACCAGCCAGCTGCCCGACTTGTCGTTGAGCACGCCGTCATTGATGTATTCGGCCAGGATCGAGCCGACCGGGTCGGCCAGCACCAGCTCGGTCTTCGGCGACAGGGTGGAGAAGGCGCGCGACAGGCCGGTCATGGTGCCGGAGCTGCCGCAGCCGAACACGATGGCATCCAGGTCGCCGTCCATCTGTTCCAGGATTTCCGGGCCGGTGCCGAATTCGTGCGCGGCCGGGTTGTCCGGGTTGCCGAACTGGTTGATGAAGTACGCGCCGGGGGTTTCCTCGGCCACGCGCTTGGCCATGTCCTGGTAGTACTCGGGGTGGCCCTTGGCCACGTCCGAACGGGTCAGCCGTACTTCGGCGCCCATCGCCTTGAGGTTGAAGATCTTTTCGCGGCTCATCTTGTCCGGTACGACCAGGATGAGCTTGTACCCCTTCTGCTGGGCGACCAGGGCCAGGCCCAGGCCGGTATTGCCCGCAGTGCCTTCCACCAGCGTCGCACCCGGCTTGAGATCGCCGCGCTGTTCAGCCGCCTCGATCATCGACAGGCCGATGCGGTCCTTGATGGAACCCCCGGGATTGGCGCTTTCGAGCTTCAGGTACAGCTCGCAGACACCGGTGTCCAGGCGCTGGGCCTTGACGATCGGGGTCTTGCCAATGAGGTCGAGTACGGAGGAGTGGATTGCCATCGGGTCACATCGATTCGCGCCGCAGGGCGGCCGGACACCCGATTATCCGACAGATGGTAGAGACACGCCATGCATGCCTGGCCCTGAAAGAGCGACGCGGACGGCGCCCGTCGACGAGGAGACGGACGCCGCCCGCGGCGTTTGGCGGTGCCGGCGCTGGGCCGGCAGGTTCAGCGGCAGGTGCCGGGCGTGGGCCGGCACGATCAGGCCTTAGTGCACGGGGGAGGAAGACTCGTACATGCGCAGCAGGCGCTGCTTGGTGAGAAGCTTCTCACGCTTCAACTGGCCCAGAGTGAGGTCGCCTACCGGATTCACGCCCAACGCGGCATCCATACACTTCTTGTTCAACTTCTGGTGCCGTTCGTAAAGCTCTTTGAATTCCGGATCGCTCTTGCGGCGTGCGTCGATTTCACTCTGGGGCTGACCTTCAAACATGATGAACCTCCTATCGCGTCTACAGCACAAACAAGAACGCCCCGGCCGGTAAGGCACGGGGCGTTGCTTCGGGAGGAGCGCCGGCATCCACCGCGATCAAGGCAGAACCCAGGCGCACGACCGGGGTTGCCCGGCCTGCAGACTGCTTTGGTTCGTGCCCTCGATGCATCGGCCCGGCCCTCCAATCGTCCGGGTCGCGGAAGGCCACCCGGACAATCGACCCTACGCCTGCCCAAGGGCCGGTTCAAGGGTTTCGTTTGAAATCGCCGGTGCGCGCCAGTCGGGGTTCAGGCTGAACACGCACTTCAACGAAATTTAAACAAAAACAGGAGGTTGCGTCATTCTGACGCGGTCACGACCAACGGTCATGACCTACCAATAGATGCAACCAGGTAGGTCATGACCGTTGGTCATGACACCGGCGATCACGGCGCGATGATGACCTCGGCAGAGCGGGCCTTGGTCGCCGCTGCCTTCTTGCCGCTGACCTGCAGGCGGCTGGCGCTGACGCCGGCCCCCACCAGGGCATCGCGCAGGGCCTCGGCACGCTGCTGCCCTACCCCGGCGGTGGCGTCGTAGGCCTCGATCCGGACCCGGCCCTTCTTGCCGATGTTGAGGTACTCGGCCAGCGCCTTGGCCTGGCCCTTGGCCCCGCCCGAGAGCGCGCCCTTGCCACTGGCAAAGGCATCGCCGGCGAAGGTGAAAACTTCGCCGCGGCTGTCGAACTTCGACCCCGGCAGCTTGTTGCCCGAGACCAGCTCGGCCTCTTCGCGGGCCAGCTTGGCCGCGTTCTGCTGGGCCGCGCTCAGCCGCGCGGTCTGCTTGCCGGCCACGCTGGTCAGGGCGGTTTCGGCGTCCTGGCGGGCCAGCGCTTCGGTTTCGGCGGCCAGGCGCAGGCGTTCGGACTCCTCGGCCTGGATCTGGGCCTGCACGCGCAGCCGCTCGCTTTCCTGGCGGGCACGCTGGGCATCGCGGCGGCTGGCTTCGATCAGCAGGTCGCTGCGGGTGCGCTCGAGGGTGGCCACTTCGCGCTTGGCCAGCGCGGCGCGCACGCTGGTTTCGGCGATTTCGACCCGGCGGTCGGCCAGGTAGCGGGCCTGGTCGAGGTCGCGGCGCTTGGCATTGGCCAGCGCGGCGATGGCCTGCTGGGCCTGCAGGCGCTCATAGGCGGCCAGCTCGGCGGCATCCGGGTTGGCCTGGATCGCCATCAGGCGCTGGGTGAGCTGGGCCACGGCCGGGTCTTCGGCGGCGCCGGCCAGCGGCGACAGGGCCAGGCCGACGGCCAGCAGCAGGGGCGGGATGCGCAGGGCAGCGGCCTTCATCGGCGGTCCTCCCCGGCGAGCTGGCGTTCGAGCTGGGTCACCTCGTTGCGGCGCAGCTGCAGCTGGGCCGTGGCGGTGGCCTCCTCGCTCCGGGCGCGGGCCAGGTCGGCATCGGCGGTGGCGCGCACGGCCAGGGCCGGGGCGTTCTTGCGCTCGCGGCGGTCGCCCGCTGCGGCCTGGGCCTGTTCCAGGCCCTGGCGGGCCACGGCGATCAGGTCCGGGGCGTACTGGTCGGCGTCGGCCTGGGTGGCCTTGTCCACGGCCTGGCGGGCCTGCATGAGCTCGAGCGCGCCGTCCTGGGCCAGGGCCGGCCCGGCCAGTGCGAATGCGCACGCCATCACGCAACTCGTCAAAACTACATACGGGGTACGCCGCATTTGTGCGAAGCTAGGATTCATTGGGGGTGCCGTTCGCCTGAAGTAGGTGCGCGGCCATTGTCGGAAGCCTGCGGCGTGCTTGCAATGGCATGTCGCCGATTGTTGGGGAAACATTTCGCATGGATATCGGCTATTTCCTGAAGCTGATGACCGAAAAGAACGCTTCGGACATGTTCTTGACCACCGGCGCCCCGGTGTACATCAAGATCGAAGGCAAGCTGTACCCGCTGGGCAATACCGGGCTGCCGCCCGGGATGGTCAAGAAAATCGCCTATTCGCTGATGGACGAGGGCCAGGTGCCCCAGTTCGAACGCGACCTTGAGCTCAACATGGCCATCGCCCTCCCGGATGCGGGACGCTTCCGCGTCAACGTGTTCAAGCAGCGCGGCGAGGTCGGGATGGTGATCCGTGCCATCCGCAGCAAGATTCCCAGCATCGAAGAGCTCAACCTGCCGCAGGTCCTCAAGGACGTCATCATGACCCCGCGCGGGCTGGTGCTGGTGGTGGGCTCGACCGGCTCGGGCAAGTCGACCTCGCTGGCGTCGATGATCGACCACCGCAACAGCACCACGACCGGGCACATCCTCACCATCGAGGACCCGATCGAGTACCTGCACAAGCACAAGATGTCGATCGTCAACCAGCGCGAAGTCGGGCTGGATACCCATGCCTTCCACAACGCGCTGAAGAACGCGATGCGTGAAGCGCCGGACGTGATCCTGATCGGCGAAATCCTCGATTCGGAAACGATGGAGGCGGCCATCGCCTTCGCCGAGACCGGTCACCTGTGCCTGGCCACGCTGCACTCCAACAACGCCGACCAGACCATCGAGCGCATCCTCAACTTCTTCCCCGAGAGTGCGCACCGCAACGTGCTGATGAACCTCTCGCTGAACCTGCGCGCGGTGATTTCCCAGCGCCTGGTCAAGGGCCAGGATGGGCGCCGCCTGCCGGCCACCGAGGTGTTGATCAACACACCGATGATCCGCGACCTGCTGCGCCGCGGCCAGGTGCACGAGATCAAGCCGGCGATGGAAGCCTCGCTGGAAGAAGGCATGGAGAGTTTCGACCAGTGCCTGTTCCGCATGGCCAAGGGCGGCATCATCGAGCAGGAAGAAGCGCTGCGTGCGGCCGATTCGCGCGATGGCCTGGCCCTGAAGTTCCGCCTGTCCGAAGGCGGCAGCGGCGAGCATGACCCGTACGCGGATTATTCGGCGGCGACCCCGGCGGCGATCACGCACGGATTCTGACGGAATCGGCGCCCGGCAACGGGCGCCAAGCGGCTTGGAACCGCCTGGGCCGGCCAACGGCCGGCGCTACCGGTATCCGAAGCCTTCGGTCGATTGATCCCGATCCCAATGGGCTCGTAACGGTTCGTAGCCCCGGCCGTTGGCCGGAAACCGCGCGCAGCGCGGCACAAGCGTCCGAACGCGGTACGGTTACCCATTGCGGCCAACTACCCGACGTTTAACGGCGCCGAAGCCGCCCATCACCCCGCGCAATCCACCTGGTTTTCAGGCCGCGCCGCATCGAATGCCGGCAAGGCCAGGCACGCCTCGTCGATCCGCACCAGGGTCGGGTACGGGCCCAGATCCACGTTGAAGCGGCGGGCGTTGAACAGCTGCGGCACCAGGCAGCAATCGGCCAGGGTCGGTGTGTCGCCGTGGCAGAAGCGCCCGGTGTCCACCGACTCGACCAGCAGCCGTTCCATCGCATCGAAGCCGACCGTCATCCAGTGCCGGGTCCAGTCCTCACGCTCGGTCTGCGGCACGTTCCAGGTATCGCTGAAGAACTGCATCACGCGCAGGTTGTTGAGCGGGTGCAGGTCGCATGCCACCAGCTGTGCCAGCGCACGCACGCGGGCGCGGCCCGGGGCATCGTCGGGCAGCAGCGGCGGATCCGGAAACACCTCGTCGAGGTATTCCAGGATCGCCATCGACTGGTGCAGCACCAGATCCCCATGCACCAGGGTAGGCACCAGCTCCTGCGGGTTGAGCGCGGCATACCCTTCGCTGTGCTGCTGGCCGCCGTCGCGGACCAGGTGCACCGGGGTGATCTGGTGTTCCAGGCCCTTGAGGTTCAGACCGATGCGCACGCGGTAGGCCGCGCTGGAGCGCCAGTAGCTGAACAGCTCGATGCGGTCGGCCGGGGTGTTCAGGGCCGTGTCGCCTGTTCGATGCGCTGTTCGATGGCGCCGAAGATGCTCTCGCCGGCGGCGTCGAACATTTCAATGCGGACCACGTCGCCGAACGACATGAACGGCGTGCTCGGCTTGCCGTCGCGCAGGGTTTCCACGGTGCGCTGCTCGGCAAAGCAGGACGCGCCCTTGCTGGTGTCCTCGTTGGCGATGGTGCCCGAGCCGACGATGGCACCGGCGCCCAGCGGGCGGGTCTTGGCCGCGTGCGCGACCAGCTGGGCGAAGTTGAACTGCATGTCCACGCCGGCTTCGGGCGCGCCGAACCAGGCGCCGTTGACGTGGGTGACCAGCGGCAGGTGCACCTTGCTGTCCTGCCAGGCCTCGCCCAGCTCGTCGGGGGTGACGAACACCGGCGACAGCGCCGAGCGCGGCTTGGACTGCAGGAAGCCGAAGCCCTTGGCCAGCTCGCCCGGGATCAGGTTGCGCAGCGAGACGTCGTTGACCAGGCCGACCAGCTGGATATGGCCGGCGGCCTGCTCGGCGGTGACCGCCATCGGCACGTCATCGGTGATGACCACCAGTTCGGCTTCCAGGTCGATGCCGTACTCCTCGCTGATCACCTTCACGGCATCGCGCGGGCCATGGAACCCGGCGCTGGTGGCCTGGTACATCAGCGGGTCGGTGTAGAAGCTTTCCGGCACTTCGGCGCCACGGGCGCGGCGCACGCGCTCTACATGCGGCAGGTAGGCGCTGCCATCGACGAATTCGTAGGCGCGCGGCAGCGGCGCGGCCAATGCCTGCAGGTCGATGTCGAACACGCCATCGGCGCTGCCGTCATTGAGCGACTCGTACAGGGCGTTCAGGCGCGGCGCCAGGTGGCTCCAGTCTTCCAGGGCCTGCTGCAGCGTGGCGGCGATCCCGGTGGCGCGGACGCCATGGCGCAGGTCGCGCGAGACCACGATCAGAGTGCCGTCGCGGCCGCCTTCCTTCAAAGAACCAAGCTTCATGGGTGGGATATCCGGGGGATCGCAGGAAATAGGTTTCGAGTGTAACCAAATGCGTGGTCATGCCAAGTCGCAGTGCCGCAGAACGAACATAAACCATCCGAATGATGCTGATGTGGTCGCTCGCCAAGGTCGTCCGGCTGGGGCCGGCCGCTACGAATTGCTACGGGCGCCGGGGAGGCATGGATACGTCGGGAGTCGCTTGTTCAACCTGAACGGGGGATTTGGCCTTGCTGGCGCGGTTCCGCTACACTATGCGGGTCTGCAGCGGCCGTCCGTTTCCCTTCGGGATCGCCGGCGATCGGGATTTCCGTCCCTCGCCCGCCCCCACTCCGACGCCATTCGTCATGCATTCCAGTCTGCGCACCGCGCCGGCTGCACCCAATTCTCGCAGCGCGGTTCACGGGAACGCTCCGAGTCAGCCGATCAACTCGATCTGCCTTGCGTCCGGCCATTCGGCCTGGCGTTACTTCGTCTTTGGAGCTTCCACCCGATGTCTTTTGAAAACCTGGGCCTTGCCCCGTTCCTGCTGCGCGCGTTGTCCGAGCAGGGCTATGAAAACCCCACCCCGATCCAGGAGCAGGCGATCCCGCTGGCCCTGGAAGGCCGCGACCTGCTGGCCGGCGCGCAGACCGGTACCGGCAAGACCGCTGCGTTCGGCCTGCCGCTGCTGCAGCACCTGGGCACCAACCCGCAGGCCGTGAACGGCCCGCGCAAGCCGCGTGCGCTGGTGCTGGCCCCGACCCGCGAACTGGCTACCCAGGTGCATGACAGCCTGCGCGGCTACAGCAAGTACCTGCGCATTCCCAGCGCCTGCATCTACGGCGGCGTCGGCATGGGCAACCAGTTCGACGTGCTGCGCCGTGGCGTGGACCTGCTGGTGGCCTGCCCGGGCCGCCTGATCGACCACCTGGAGCGTCGCAGCGTCGACCTGTCGGGCATCGAGATCCTGGTGCTGGACGAAGCCGACCGCATGCTGGACATGGGCTTCCTGCCGTCGATCAAGAAGATCCTCGCCAAGCTGCCGCGCCAGAACCGCCAGACCCTGCTGTTCTCGGCGACCTTCGAAGAGAGCATCAAGCAGCTGGCGCTGGAGTTCATGCGCGATCCGGCGCAGATCCAGGTCACCCCGAAGAACACGGTCGCCGAATCCATCAAGCACTGCGTGCACCCGGTTGACGGCCCGCGCAAGCGTGACCTGCTGCTGCACCTGCTGGCCCAGGACAGCCGCGAGCAGACCCTGGTGTTCGGCCGTACCAAGCACGGCTGCGACAAGCTGGCCACGTTCCTGGAGAAGTCCGGCATCAAGACCGCGGCGATCCACGGCAACAAGAGCCAGGGCCAGCGCCTGCGTGCGCTGGGCGACTTCAAGGCCGGCCGCGTGACCGTGCTGGTGGCCACCGACATCGCCGCGCGCGGTATCGACATCAACGAACTGCCGAAGGTCATCAACTACGACCTGCCGATGGTGCCGGAAGATTACGTGCATCGCATCGGCCGTACCGGCCGCAACGGCTCGACCGGCCAGGCGATCTCGCTGGTGGCCCAGGACGAAGCCAAGCTGCTGCGCCAGATCGTGCGCCTGCTGGACAAGGATATGGACATCCGCGATGTGCCGGGCTTTGAGCCGCAGACCCCGATCCGCTGGGGCAACAGCGCGCCGGGCAAGGCCGAAGTGCCGGGTGGCGATCGTTCGCCCCGCAAGCACGCGCGCCGTCCGCATGGCGAGGCCCCGCGCCACGCCCATGCCGGTGCCAAGACCGGCGGCGGCCAGCGTGACGGTGCCGGTCGCGGTGCAAGCCGTGGTGCCGGCAACGGTGCGCCGCGCGGTGGTGCGCCGACCGGCCAGCGCCGTGGCGGTGGTGGCGGCGGTCGCGGTCCGGGCGGCGGCAACCGCGCCGGCTGATCGTTTCGCCGGCTGCACAATGGAAAAGGGCGACGCATTGCGTCGCCCTTTTTTTTTACCCGCGTGGCTTGGTCGGGTTCAACAGGTTGCCGAAGAACACCGCGTTCAACAGCAGCCGCTCGGTGCCGTGCCAGTACTTGCGATGCGCCGGGTCATCGGCGAACAGCACCACGTTGCCCTGCCCCTGCGGCGACACCACCAGCCAGGCGCTGCCGGCCACGCGGCTGCGGTTGGCCTCGGACAGGTAGCCGTTCACCCGCGGTGACTCGTCAATGCGCACCACGGTCGAGAACGCATTGCGGCTGGGCTTGAAGCTGATCCCGTTTTCCTTGTTGATCGCCAGCTGGGTGCGCGGCAGGCCGAAGCCGAGCGGGTGGCTGGTGTCGACGTCGGCGCTGAGGATGTTGCCGCTCACCCGCTCGATGGCGGCGATGTCGCGCTGGTCGCCGAACGCGCGGCGCGCACCTTCGGGCTCCTTCTCTTCGGCACCCAGCACTTCATCGCTGAGCTTCTGCTCGATCGCCCACTTGGCCGCGCTGCCGTAGGTCACCAGCGAGCCGCCGTTGTTGATCCAGCGCTTGAGCGCGGCCACCGCCGTTGCATCCACGCCGCTGTAGGTACCGCCGGACAGCACGATGGTGGTGTAACGGTCCAGGTTGACCTTGCCCAGCTGCGCCGGGTCCAGCTTGCTCGCCGGCAGCTGCACCTGCTGGTCGAGCAGGAACCACGCCGAACCGATCTCGGTGGCGCTGACGCCCTCGCCCATCACCAGCGCCACCGCCGGCCTGCGCAGCGATTTGACGCTGTCGCTGCCCAGGTCGATGCCTCTGCGGCTCTGCCCGCTGGCCAGGGCGTGCACCTGCACGCCGCTGCTGCGCGCCGCTTCATCCACGGCAGCGAGCAGTGCGTCGCCCGCCAGCGTCTGCCCGGCTACCGGCACCACCACGCTGCCGCGCGCGAACGCCTGCTCACCCGACGCGGTGGCGGCGGTGAATGGCTGGAACGCGGCGCGGGTCAGCACACCCTTGGCCTGCAGCGCGTACAGCGCGCGGCTGGCGTTGTAATCGCGCCAGTCGAACACGTAGGCATAGCCGGCCCGGCCACCGCTCACCCCACCACGGGCGGACGGCAGGCTAGTGATGCGCTCGCCACCATCGACACGGCTGCGGCTGCCGGCGAACGCCACGCCGTAGGCCGGTGCGATCGCGTAGGAGGTGCTGCCGTAGAACACGTCGCCCTTGATCGGCGGGGTCTCGGCGAAGATCGAATGCACCAGGCGGAACTGCGGCTGCGCGGTGGGCACCACGTAGGCACTGCCCGGCTCGAAGCGCTGGCCGTCCACGGTGACTGCCTTGCTCAACGCCTGCACGGTGATCTGGTGCTGCAGCAGCAGGTCGAGCAGGCGCCGGGTCAGGCCCGGGTCGTTGGCGTCGCCGAATACGAACGCCTTGACCGGCTGCTGGTTGGCCTGCTTCACGGCGGACTGGAAGAATTCCTTCTGCAGCTTCAGCAGCCCGTCGCGCTCGGTCACCGCGCCGCGTACGGTGCCCAGGCCGGTGGCGACCTGGTTGCGGATGGTGAACGGGAAGGTCAGCAGGCCATTGACCGATTCCTGCACGCGGCCACGCGAGCTGGCCTGTTCCACCGTGACGCCGACCGCACCATGGAAGTCCGGATAGGTCGAGCCGTACACCGGCGAGAAGTTGTCGAAATTCTCACCGGTGTAGTACAGCGAGCCGAGCGCATCCAGTGCCTGCGCGTGGTACTTGGCCAGGGTCTTGTTGAACGCGTACGACGACGCCGGCAACAGCGGGCTGTGCATGCTCGCCGGCGACGGCTCGAAGTAGTAGGTGCTGTCCTTGCCCATCTCGTGGAAGTCGATCTGGACGTTGGGATACCACTGGTGGAAGTAGGCGATCTTTGGCCGCGTGTCCTGCTGGGTCAGTGCCAGCCAGTCGCGGTTGAGGTCGGTGAAGTAGTGGTTGGTGCGTCCCTGCGGGAAGGGCTCCACGTGCTCCTTGTCGGCCGGATCGGCCGATGCCGGCGACGAGGCGTAGGCGTTGTGCCAGCTGGCTGCGCGGTCGCGGCCGTCCGGGTTCTGCGCCGGGTCGAACAGCACCACCGCCTGCTGCAGCCACCTGGCCGTATCGGCACTGCGGTTGGCCACCAGGTAGTACGCGGTGAGCAGCGCGGCTTCGCCACTGGAGGTTTCATTGCCATGCACGCTGTAGCCCAGCCACACCACCACCGGGCTGTTGCCGGCCGCCGACAGCGGCTGCGCCGGGTCGGCCAGGGTCACGTGCTGGCGGCGCAGGGTTTCCAGCTGCTGCTGGTTCTGCGCCGAGGTGACGGTGGCGATCAGCAACGGACGGCCTTCGTAGCTGCTGCCGATCTGCTCGACCTTGATCTTGTCGGAGTGTCTGGCCAGCTCATTGAAGTAGGCCACCAGCTGGTCGTGCCGGGTGTAGCGGCTGCCGATCTCGTAGCCCAGGAACTGCTGCGGGGTGGGAATGGCCGGATCGAAATCGCCGCCCTGCGGGAAGAAATAGGCGCTCTGTGCGAACGCCGGCGCGGCCAGCAGCCACAGCGCCCCCACCACCCAGGTGATGGGACGCGACAAACCATGGAACAAGGACACAGCGAACCCCTCTTAGAAGCGGTAATCGAAGCCGACGGTGAAGTAGCGGCCGCGCAGGTCGTACTGGCTGAAGTCGTACGGCGCGCGGATGCCCGGGAACGAGGCGTCGTACGGCGGTTCCTCGTCGGCCAGGTTCTGGATCTTCGCGTACAGGGTCAGCTTCTCCAGCCCGGTGTAGGCCAGGTACAGATCGAACTGGCTGTACGAATCCACCCGGTCCTGCACGGCCGTGGCCGCAGCACTGGCCTTCTGGTCGTAGCCGCTGGTGTAGTACCAGGTCAGCGCGGTGCGGAAATCGGCGTAGCTCCAGTCCAGCGTGGTGGTGGCCTTGTTCTTGGGCAGGGTGGCGCCGAGGTTGCTGCCGGCGTAATCCACCAGCGGGCCGCCGACCACGGTGGGGCGGCTGTAGTCGCGCACGTGGGTGAACGCGGTGGACAGCGAGAAGTCACCGGCCGCTTCGGTCGGGAAGCGCTGGCGCAGTTCCACGTCGAAGCCGGAGGTCTTGAGCTCGCTCAGGTTCTGGTAGCGGTTGAACACCGCCAGCAGCTTGCCGCGCTCATCGCGGGTGACCGCGCCGGGTACATCGTTGGTGACCAGGGTCTGGGTGTTGTTGGTGCCGACCAGGTTTTCCAGTTCGATGCGGTAGTAGTCCACGCTCAGGCTGGTGTTGGACCAGGGCGACAGCACCAGGCCCAGGTTGTAGCTCTTGGTGCGCTCCGGCTTCAGGTCGCTGTTGCCGACGGTGAAGAAGGTCGGGTTCTGGCGCGAGCCGGGCACGTCCGGGTCGCGCGGATCGATCACGCTGCCGTAGGCGATGCTGGTGCTGTTGGAGTTCTCCGACAGCGACGGCGCGCGGAAGCCCTTGGAGGCCGCGGCACGCACCAGCAGGATGTCGAACGGCTGCCAGCGCAGGCTCAGCTTGGGCGAGAACGCATCGCCGAAATCGCTGTAGTGGTCGGCGCGCGCGGCGGCCTGCAGCTCCAGGCGCTCGGCCAGCGGCACGTTCACTTCGGCGTAGGCGGCGGTGACCTTGCGCTCGCCGTGCACCTCGGCGATGGCCGGGCGGATCTGCAGGCCGGCATCGATCTGCCACGGGTTTTCCGAATCCAGCTTTTCGCGGCGCCATTCCAGGCCGGCGGCGAAGCCGATCGGGCCGGCCCAGGTGCTGCCGAGGCCGCCGGAGATCTTGGCGTCCACGCCCTGCAGCACGGATTCGGCCGGGCGCAGGGTGCTCAGGTTGATGCCATCGATGACCGACTGGGGGGTGGCCGACGGATCGAGCAGGTTGTAGCTGCCGGTGGCCAGTGCATCGGCCAGGGTCCAGCGGTTGGCGAAGCCGCCGGAGACGGTTTCGCGCTCGCTGCTGCGTGCGCCGAACGCGCCGACTTCCCAGTCCCAGTCCTGCAGGCTGCCGCGCAGGCCGACCACGCCGCGGTAGGCGGTGGAGCGGTTGGTCTTGAAGGTCGGGCCGAGGTTGAAGAAGGTGTACTCGATCGGGATGGCGCGGCCGTAGGGGTTGAACGGGCTGCTTGCCGGCAGGTTGGACGACACCGGCTCGGCCAGGCCGGTATCGGCGTTGAGCGCGAAGCGGCCGCTTTCCAGGGTGAAGAACGGGCTGCTGCCGAACCAGGACACGCCCTTGATCTCGCTGTAGATCACTTCGCCGAACGCTTCCACGTTGTCGTTCACCTTGAAGGTGCCGTTGACGTAGGCCTGGTAGCGCTTGGTCGAGGGAATCAGCGTGGTGTACGGGGCGAGGTTGTAGCCGCAGGTGTTGCCGGGCAGGCCGTCGATCGGCGCGCTGGGCACCAGCGTGGTGTTGTCCGGGCACTGGCCGTTGGCGTCGAGCATGGGCACCGAGGTGCCGTTGACCAGGAAGCGCGCGCCCTTGGCCGACCAGCCGTTCCAGCGGCCACCAGGCTTGTCGGTGTAGATGCCGGACTTGGTGAGGTCGCGCTGGTCCTGGTCCAGGCGCTCGCGGTTATAGCCTTCCAGGCTGACCAGGATGTTGTAGCCATCGGCGTCGAGGTCACCGATGCCACCGATGAACTTCAGGTTCTGCTCGTCCAGGCCGCCCTGGTCGGCGGTGCCGACGCTGCCGCCCAGTTCGGCACCCTGGAAGTTCTGCCGGGTGATGATGTTGACCACGCCGGCCACGGCGTCGGAGCCGTACACGGCCGAGGCGCCGTCCTTGAGCACTTCGATGCGCTCCACCGCGACCATCGGCAGCGCGTTGAGGTTGACGAAGGTGTCGGAGAGGCCGCCGGCGGGGAAGCCGTAGTTGGCCAGGCGGCGGCCGTTGAGCAGCACCAGCGTGTTCTTCTGCGACAGGCCGCGCAGGCCGATGCCGGCCGAACCCGAGGCCCAGCCGTTGTTGGTGGTTTCGTTGTTGGCGTTGCCGGTGTTGGCCGAGATCGAGCGCAGCAGGTCGGCAACGGTGGCCTTGCCGGTGGCTTCGATTTCCTGGCGGCCGATCACCTGCACCGGGTTGGCGGTCTCGGTGTCGGTGCGCTTGATGTTGGAGCCGGTGACGCGCACCGCGGCCAGGGTGGTGCTTTCGCCGCTGGCGGAGGCGTCGAGGCTGGCATCGGGGCCAGCGGCGGCGTCGAGGGCAAACGCGGACAAAGGCGTAGCCAGGGCGGCGGAAAGGGCCGCCACAAGAAGGGTGTGCTTGGGCATGAACTCTATGGGGGTGGTGGACGACAAGTTCCGCAGTAGTCCATGCCAAGGGCTTAACGGGCCAATAACATCGCTTCATGCGGATATAACGAAAAGTAACATCTCTTCATCCGGATGGATATGTTTTTGTTGGATGGCCGTACAATGGGCCCATGGAAATCTTCAAAGTCTTTACCCTCGAAGCGGCCCACCACCTGCCCAACGTGCCGGCGGGCCACAAGTGCGCGCGCCTGCACGGCCACTCGTTCCGGGTGGAGCTGAAGGTCGAGGGCGAGCCGGGCGAACACACCGGCTGGATCATGGATTTCGGCGACGTCAAAGCGGCCTTCCAGCCGATCTACGACCGCCTGGACCACCATTACCTCAACGACATCCCCGGCCTGGAAAACCCCACCAGCGAACGCCTGGCGATCTGGATCTGGAACGAGCTCAAGCCCGCCCTGCCGGCGCTGAGCGAGGTGACGGTGCACGAGACCTGCACCTCCGGCTGCCGCTACCGCGGCTGAGCCACAGCCCCCAACCCGTTGTTTCTGAACGGATTTAAACTAATTCGGACCACTTCGGCAATGTATTGTTGCAATGCACCACGATCGGTGTATGCTGCATTGCATCAAACGGAATTTGCGTGGGTCCCTCCCCCCACGCAATCCCAAGACCCGACAGAACCCTCCCTCTGTCGGGTCTTTTTTTTGTCCCCGCTAAAGAGCGGTTCTGATGATTTCCATGCGTTACCGCGCGTGGGTAACCTCAGTGCAGTCGTTTGGGAACCAACCCTACGGCCATGCACTTCGCTCTTTCCATGGTCACCTGCCATGTGTCGAAGGCTGGCGGCGGTGGGTTTGCGGGAGCGTAGAGCGCCATGGATGGCGCGAACGAGCCCCCATGGATGGGTTCACGGCGTCTCCCGCAAACCCACCGGCGCCAGCCAAACCATGGACACCTACAGACCACGGCTTTGGCTTTGGCTTTGGCTTGAGGGTCAATCAGGACGCGCGAGCGGGCGCACGATCTGCACAAGGCTCAACAGCGTCTTGCCCGGCTCTTCCCACGGCACCATGTGTGCCGAATGTTCGAACCACACGCCCTGCTTGTAGGGCGCCTGCACGGTGTTCAACCAGCGCTCGGTCGGCGCGGTGGGCGTGGTGTAGTCGTGGCGGCCCATGAACATCACCACCGGGATCGGGAAGCGGGTGATCGGGTTGAAATCCACCTTCAGCATCTGCGGCAGCAACGGCCCCAGCGACAGCACGCTGCCCTTGTCGATGTTGCAGCGGTCTGCGTCCGTGTAGTCGGGCGAGAGCCTGGCCGCGCCGAAGTAATATTTGGAGTCATCGCGGTAGGCCGTCAGCCCCCCGTAGTACTGCGGCCACGTGCGCGCGGTGATGATCCGCTCGCGCGTGATCGGCGTGTTGCCCGGGTACGGCGCGATCGCCTCCAGTTCGGCCACCGCCTTGGCGTTGCCGTGTGCCTTCGCCTGCGCCAGCCCGTAATCGAAACTGATCTTCTCGTTCTCCACCTGGTTGATGATCTGCCCGATCCCAACGTACGCGTGGAACAGGTCCGGCCGTTTCAACGCCGCCTGCATCGCCACGATCGTGCCCCAGCTGTGCGCCATCAAGATCACCTTGCGCTGGCCCAGGTGCGTGCGCAGGTGCTCGGCCACCTCGATGGCATCTTCCACGTAGCGTTCAATGGTCAGCGTCGGCGCGATCGCGTCCGGCGACGCCTCCGCGTAGGTCTTGCCTGCACCGCGCTGGTCCCAGTCCACCACCGTGAAGTACTCCTCCAGCGGTCGCTGGAACTGCCACACGCTCGGCGTCACCGGGCTGGCCGGGCCACCGTGCACGAACAGGATCACCGGGTTGGCCCGGTCCTCGCCGCGGATGGTGAGCCACTGCTTCACCCCGCCGATCGGCGTGGCGTACTGTTCCTGGATCCCGTTCGGCGTGGTGATCCGCTGCAGGTCGCGTACCACCGCGCGCGCCGGTTCCAGCGCCGAGGTATCCGGGCATTCATTGGCGGCCGATGCAGTGCCTGCGATGCCAGACATGAGCATCAGCGCCATCAGGGCAAACCGGCTCCAGTGGGAATCCTGTGCGTTGGGCATGCGCCCACTCCTGGCGGGTGGTGAATGCATTGCATCCTGCCAGCAACGGACGCCCCAGTGCCGGTGGTCGCCGTGACCTTGGGCAGGGGCGGCTCAGACCACCCGCGCCGCCGGCAGCGAGAACACGAACAACGCGCCCTCGCGGCTGTCCAGCAGCTGGATCTCACGCTGGTGCAGCTGCAGGATGCGGTGCACGATCAGCAGGCCCAGCCCGCCGCTGTCCGGCCGCTGGCTGCCGAATGCCGGGGGCGTGTGGAACAGGTCCTCGCGCCGCGCCGCCGGAATGCCTGGGCCGGTGTCGGCCACGCTGACCTGCACCTCGCCCCGCGCCGCCTGCAGCGTCACCGCGATCCGGCCGCCTTCGGGCGTGTGCCGGATCGCATTGTCCAGCAGGTTGGTCAGCACCCGCTCGATCAGCGCCAGGTCCGCGTCCACCGCCGGCAGGCCAGGCGGAATGTCCGCCGCCAGCGTCTGCCGGCGCGCCTGCGCGGCCAGCTCGAATTTCTGGAAGACGTCCTGCACCAGGTCCGGCAGCGAGAACGCCTGGCGGTCCAGCACCACCCCGCCGTGTTCCAGCCGCGCCAGCTCGAACAGCGCCTGGGCCAGCCGGCCCACCTTGTGGCTCTGCGACAGCGCGATGCCCAGGTAGCGCTGGCGCTCTTCGGCGCTGAGCGTGGCGTCCTTCAGCGCCAGTGTTTCCAGGTAGCCGTGCAGCGACGACAACGGCGTGCGCAGGTCGTGCGAGATGTTGGCTACCAGCTCGCGCCGCTGCAGGTCCTGCTGGCGCAGCTGCTGCCACTGCTCGCCCAGGCGCTGGCCCATGTGCCCGAAGCTGTGCTGCAGGATCGCCAGCTCATCGCGCTCACCCGCGCGCAGCGGCGTGGGCGGCAATGCCTGGGCCGGCGCCGCCGCATCCACGTCGAACGACTGCACGCGCCGGGTCAGCTGGCGCAGCGGCCGGGTCACCCAGCGGAACGCCACCGCACCGGCCAGCAGCCCGATGCCGGCCACGATCGCCAGCGACCACAGCGTGGTGCGCAGCGTGGCATTGGCCGCAATGTTGGCCGCCAGCGCCTCGCGCTGTTCGCCCACCAGCACCACGTAGATGTAGCCGGCCTGGCGCCCCTGCACGAACAGCGGGGCGGCGTTGAACACCTTGCGCCCGCGTGCGCTGCGCGGATCATCGCCGAGGATCGGCAGCGGCTCATCGCGCAGCAGCGCCTGCACCGGCGCCAGGTCCACGCGGTCGCGCTTGAGGTGGCCGGTGGGCGCATCGTGGCCGAGGATGCGGCCCTGGTCGTCCAGCAGGTACACCTCCACGCTGGGGTTGACCGCCATCAGCTTGCCAAACAGCGCGCGCACCTCGCCGGTGCGCATGCCGCCACCGTCCATCAGCTCGCCGCTGCGCGCGATGTGCTCGGCCAGCCCGCGCGACAGCCGCTGTACGGTTTCCTGCTCGTGCAGGCTGGTGCTGCGCATCTGGATCGCCATCAGCGCGCCGCAGCACACCAGCAGCAGCGCGAAGAACGCCACCGACAACCGCTGCGACAACGACAACCGGATCATGCCGCTGCACCCTCGTTGCCATCGACCAGCTTGTAGCCACGGCCCCACACCGTCTGGATGCGCTGCGGCGACGCCGGGTCGCGTTCGATCTTGTTGCGCAGCCGGTTGATGTGGGTGTTCACGGTGTGCTCGTAGCCATCGTGCTGGTAGCCCCACACCTGGTTGAGCAGGTCCATGCGCGAATACACCTGGCCGGGGTGGCGGGCGAAGAAGTACAGCAGGTCGAACTCGCGCGGGGTCAGCTCCAGCGCGCGCCCTTCCACCTGCGCGGTGCGCGCCACCGGGTCGATGCGCAGCCCGGCCACGGCCAGTTCACCGGCATCGATGCGCGCGTTCTGCGCCATCGCTTCCACCCGGCGCAGCAGCGCCTTGACCCGCGCCACCAGTTCCAGCATCGAAAAGGGCTTGGCCAGGTAATCGTCGGCGCCCAGTTCCAGGCCCAGGATGCGGTGCACTTCGCTGGCGCGTGCGCTGGTGATGATGATCGGGGTGTAGCGCGCCATGCCCCGCGCGCGCCGGCAGATTTCCAGGCCATCCACGCCGGGCAGCATCAGGTCCAGCACCAGCGCGGACCACGGCTGCGCCTCCAGCAGGGCCAGGCCCTCATCGCCGGTAGCGGCATGGGTGACCTCATAGCCCTCGTCGCGCAGGTGCATGCGCAGCAGGTTGGCGATGTGGACATCGTCTTCGACGATCAGGACGCGCTTGGCAGTGCTCATTGGCACGGTGACGGGCAGCAGGAAGGTGAACGCATTGTGGCCAGATCCGGACCTGAATGTGTCACGGAAAATTTAACCCTGCGTGAGGATTCGTTGACCGGGCCGGGCGCAGCATGGCCCCATCGTTTCCAGACCGGGAGATCGCCATGCGTTGTACCCGTCGCAGACTGCTCGGCATGGGCGCCATCGGCGCCGCGGCCGGGCTGTTCGGTTTGACCGCCTGCAGTGGGTCGGCCCCCGCCGCACCCGCACCCACGCGCCGCTTCGAGGTGATGCGCACCGATGCGCAGTGGCGCGAACAGCTCAGCCCGGCGCAGTACGCCGTACTGCGCCGGCAAAGCACCGAGCGCCCCTTCAGCAGCCCACTCAACAAGGAACACCGGCGCGGCACCTTCACCTGTGCCGGGTGCGCGCTGCCGTTGTTCTCCTCGTCCACCAAGTTCGACAGCGGCACCGGCTGGCCCAGCTTCTGGGCGCCGCTGCACGATGCCGTCGGCGAGGACCGCGACACCACCTTGGGCATGCTGCGCGTGGAAGCGCATTGCCGGCGCTGTGGTGGCCACCTGGGCCATGTGTTCGATGACGGCCCGCGCCCGACCGGGCTGCGTTACTGCATGAACGGCGTGGCGATGAACTTCGTCGCCGCTGACGAAGAGACACGCGTGCGGATACCCAACCGCACGTAACGCCGATGAAGCCGCCGGGCCGGGCCCGGCGCTACCCCGATAAGGAACGTTCGATGATTCTGCTTGTACTTGCCTACCTGGGCGGTGTGTTGACCATTCTCAGCCCGTGCATCCTGCCGGTGCTGCCGTTCGTGTTTGCCCGTTCGGACCGCCCGTTCCTGCGCAGCGGCCTGCCGCTGCTGATCGGCATGGCGCTGATGTTCGCGGTGGTGGCCAGCCTGGCGGCGGTGGGCAGCCAGTGGGTGGCGCAGGCCAACCAGATCGGGCGCTGGATCGCGCTGGTGGTGATGGCGCTGTTCGCGCTCGCGCTGCTGTGGCCGGCGCTGGCCGACCGCCTGCTGTCGCCGTTCCAGCGGCTGGGCGCACGGCTCAGCGCGTCAGCAGACAAGGCCACCGACGCCGGGCGCGGCGGAGTGGGCACCTCGCTGCTGATCGGCGTGGCCACCGGCCTGCTGTGGGCACCGTGCGCCGGCCCGATCCTTGGGCTGATCCTCACCGGCGCTGCCCTGCAGGGTGCCAGCGTGGGCACCAGCGGGCTGCTGCTGGCGTATGCACTGGGCGCGGCCACCTCGCTGGCACTGGCGATCTGGATTGGCGGGCGTGTGTTCACCGCGCTCAAGCGGCGGCTGGGCGCGGGCGAGTGGATCCGCCGCGCGCTGGGCGTGGCCGCGCTGCTGGCGGTGGTGGCCATTGCGATGGGCTGGGACACCGGCGTGCTCACCCGGTTGTCGTCGGTCAGCACCGCGCGGCTGGAACAGGGCCTGCTCGATACCCTGCCCGGCCAGGCGCCTGACGCCGGTCCCGCGATGATGATGCGCGCCGCCGATGCACCGGCCGGTGCCGAGCTGCCGGTGGAAGGCACCCTGCCTTCGCTGGACGGTGCCACCGGCTGGCTCAACAGCCCGCCGCTGACCGCCGAAGGCCTGCGCGGCAAGGTGGTGCTGGTCGATTTCTGGACCTATTCCTGCATCAACTGCCTGCGCGCCCTGCCCTACGTGCGGGAGTGGGAACAGCGTTACCGCGACCAGGGCCTGGTGGTGATCGGCGTGCATGCCCCGGAGTTCGCCTTCGAGCGCAACCTGGGCAACGTGCAGCGTGCGGTGAAGGAACTGAAGATCGACTACCCGGTGGCGATCGACAATGAGTTCGCGATCTGGCGCGGCTTCAACAACCGCTATTGGCCGGCGCACTACTTCATCGACGCGCAGGGCCGCATCCGTGCGCACCACTTCGGTGAAGGCAACTACGCGCAGTCCGAACGGATCATCCGCCAGCTGCTGCGCGAAGCCGGTGCCACGCTGCCCGAGGAGCCCGCACAGGCCATGGCGATGGCCGCCAGTGCACCGCGCGCGGGCGTGGAACTGCAGGCCGACATGTCCAACCTCAAATCGCCGGAGACGTACCTCGGGTACTCGCGCGCGGAAAACTTCGCCTCGCCGGACGGCCAGCGCCGCGACGCACCCGCCGATTACACGCTGCCGTCGACGTTCGCGTTGAACCAGTGGGCCTTGTCCGGGCGCTGGACGGTGGGTAACGAAGACGCGCAGCTGCAGCGCGCCGGCGGTCGTATCGCGTTCCGCTTCCACGCCCGCGACCTGCACCTGGTGCTGGCACCGGGTGCGGACGGCAAGCCGGTGCGGTTCCGGGTGCGCATCGATGGCCAGCCGCCCGGCGCCTCGGCTGGTGGCGATGCCAGCGCCGATGGCAGCGGCACGGTCACCGAGCACCGTCTGTACCAGCTGATCCGCCAGTCCGGCGACGTTGGCGAACGCACGTTCGAGATCGAGTTCCTCGATCCGGGTGTGCACGCCTATGCCTTCACCTTCGGTTGAACCAGGAGAATCCCATGCGCGTTTCCTTCGACAAACTGGTGGCCGGCGGCATTGCCGCCGCCGTTGCCGCGCTGACCATCAGTGCGGTGGTCAGCCTGGACCGCCCCGCATATGCCGCGCCGGCCGAAGCGGTGGTGGCGGTGCCGGCACCGGCGGGTGCGGCCGATCCGAAGCTGCCCGGCAAGCGCGCGCAGGTGGTGTTCGCCGGCGGCTGCTTCTGGGGCGTGCAGGGCGTGTTCCAGCACATCAAGGGCGTGGACAACGCGGTCTCCGGCTACATCGGTGGGCGCCCGGCCGACGCGAACTATTCGCGCGTCAGTAGCGGTGGCACCGGCCATGCCGAAGCCGTGCAGGTCACCTACGACCCCAGCCAGGTGAGCTACGGCCAGTTGATGCAGGTGTTCTTCTCGGTGGCGCACGATCCCACCCAGCTCAACCGCCAGGGCCCGGACCGCGGCACGCAGTACCGTTCGGCGGTGTTCGCCGACGATGCCGCGCAGCGCGATGCCACCCGCGCTTACATCGCGCAGCTGCAGAAGGCACGCGCGTATGCGGCGCCGGTGGTGACCACCGTGGACGGCGGCAAGCCGTTCGTTGCGGCCGAGGGCTACCACCAGAACTACCTGACGCTGCACCCGGAGTCGCTGTACATCCGTATCAACGACCAGCCCAAGGTGGCGGCGCTGCAGCGGATGTACCCGCAGCTGTACCGCGAGAAGCCGAGGCTGGTGTCGACCTTGTCCGCGAGGTAACGGATGGGACGGCGGTAGAGGCCGACCGTTGGTCGGTCTTCTCCGTGGGGATGCCAGGTTGCAAGGCATCCAGGGTACAGCGCACCATGCTGGCGACCCTCATGGTTACAGATTCCATGGCCGCCAACCTCTACCAATCCCTGGCCGACGAACTGGCCGACGCCATCCACGGCGGCCGCCTGCCGGCCGGTGCACGCCTGCCGTCCCTGCGCGGCCTGGCCGCGCAGCGCCAGCTCAGCTTGAACACGGTCATCGCCGCCTACCGGCAGCTGGAGGACGCCGGGCTGGTAATGCCGCGGCCCAAGGCCGGGTTCGTGGTCAGCGCGCGCCTGCCCGAACCCACCCGCTCACTGCGCCAGGCCCCGGCGCTGGCCACCACCCAGGCCCAGCAGCTGATGATGGCGCGCGTGCTGGAGGCGCAGCGGCAACCGGGCATCGTCGACCTGGCCTTCGCCGGTCCGCGCGGCGAGCGCTTCTACCCCGCCGCACGGCTGGCCCGTGCCACCGCACAGGTACTGCGGCGCACCCCGGCGATGGTGCGCACCTACGCGCGTCCCAACGGGGCCAGGCGACTGTTGGAGCAGATCGTGCGGCGCGGCCCGCGGCTGGGCCTGCACACCACGGTGGAGCGGCTGGTGCTCACCCATGGCGCGATGGAAGCGCTGCAGCTGGCCCTGCGTGCGGTGACCCGGCCGGGCGATGCGGTCGGCATCGAAGCCCCCTCCTATTTCAACCTGTACCCATTGTTGGCCAACCTGGGCCTGAAGGCGATCGAGCTGCCCACCGACCCGCGCGAGGGGCTGGACGTGGATGCGGTGGAAGCGCAGCTGCAGGCAGGCGCACTTGCCGCCATTGTCGCCATGCCCAGCGTGCACAATCCGCTCGGCTGCACCCTGCCGGTAGCGGCCAAGCAGCGCCTGGCGGCGCTGGTGAACCAGTACCAGGTACCGCTGATCGAAGATGCGGTCTATGCCGAACTGCAGTACCAGGAGCCGCTGGCGCCGTTGTTGAAGGCGTTCGACGAGGACGGTTGGGTGATCGTGGTCAACGGCTTTTCCAAGACGCTCGCACCGGATTACCGGATCGGCTGGCTCGATGGCGGGCGTTTCGCCGCCGACATCCAGCTGCTGAAGTTCCAGTCCACCGGCGCCGAGTCGCAGCTGCTCGGCGAGGCGGTTGCCGCGTTCCTGGAAGCGGGCAGCTACGAACACCACCTGCGCGGGCTGCGCCGGCTGTACCGCGAGCAGGTCGGGCGCGTGCGTGCGCTGGTGGCCCAGCACTTCCCGCCCGGTACCCTGGCCACCCAGCCCAGCGGCGGTTTCCTGCTGTGGATCGAACTGCCGGCGGGCGTGGACAGCAGCGTGCTGTTCGAACAGGCGCTGGCCGAGGGCGTGGTGTTCATGCCCGGCCAGGTGTATTCGCGCGGCGCCCGCTACCGGCACTGCCTGCGGCTGTCGTGCTGCCAGGACCTGGACGCGCGCTACGTGGACGCCATTGCCAGCGTCGGCCGGCTGGCCACTGCCCTGCTGGCGCAGGCGCGCGGCTGACCCTCAGCCGAGCAGGTGGCGGGCCAGCTGCGCCGGATCGGCGCCCGGTGCGTACGGCAGCCGCCCCCAGAACGGCATCGGCAGGCGCGCGCGCAGCAGCGCCACGTTGTCGTCGATGCGCTCCATCTGCGGGTCCACCTCGTTGGCGATCCAGCCGATGCAGGTTGCACCGCTGGCGCGGATCGCCTGCGCGGTCAGCCGCGCGTGGTTGAGACAGCCCAGCCGCAGGCCCACCACCATCACCACCGGCAGCTGCAGCGCCTGCACCAGGTGCGACTGGTCCAGCGTGGCCGACAGCGGTGCCAGCCAGCCGCCCACGCCTTCCACCACCACGGTGTCGGCCTGCGCGCGCAGGCGGGCGAACGCCGCCTCGATCGGATCCAGTGACAGCGTCACCCCCGCCGTCTCGGCGGCCAGTTCCGGGGCCAGCGGCAGCGGCAGTGCGTAGGGGTTGAGGTCGGCATAGGCCGGGGCCGGGTCGCTGGCGGCCAGCAGCGCCGTGGCATCCTCGTTGCGCAGGCCGTCGGCGGTCTGCACGCAGCCGCTGGCCACCGGCTTCATGCCCACCGCGCGGTGCCCGCGTTGGCGCAGCGCGTGCAGCAGGGCGCAGCTGCTGAAGGTCTTGCCGATGCCGGTATCGGTACCGGTGACGTAGAACGCGGCGGGCGGGGCAGAAAGCGATGACATGGCCGGACCGATGAACAGGGGGGGCCCCATTATCAGCGTTCCGCCGCCGGTGGGTCCGGCCGCCGGCCGCGCTTGCTAGACTGCGGCCATGTTCGATACTTCCACGCTCACCGGCAGCAAGCCGGAACAGTACGGCCAGCTGCTGGCCCAGGCCCGTGCCCTGGTGCACGGTGAACGCGACCGCATTGCCAATGCCGCCAACCTGTCAGCGCTGGTCTACCACGCGCTGCCGCAGCTGAACTGGGTGGGTTTCTACCTGTTTGATGGCACTGAACTGGTGGTCGGCCCGTTCCAGGGCCTGCCGGCCTGCGTGCGCATTCCGCTGGACAAAGGTGTGTGCGGCGCGGCCGCCTCGCAGCGGGTAACCCAACGCATCGAGGACGTGGACGCCTTCCCGGGCCACATCGCCTGTGATTCGGCCTCGCGCTCGGAACTGGTGGTGCCGCTGGTCCACGGCGACACCCTGATCGGCGTGTTCGACCTGGACAGCCCGGTGCTGGCCCGTTTCGATGCCGACGACCAGGCCGGGCTGGAAGCCATTGCCGCAGTGTTCGTCGAGGCCCTGGGATGAGCGCCAAGCTGCGCAACATCGGCCCCAAGAGCGCGGCCTGGCTGCGCCAGGTCGGTCTGCGCACTGCCGAAGACCTGGCCGCGGCCGGGTCGGTGGGCGCGTTCGTGAAGGTACGCCGCGCCGGCTTCAAACCGAGCCTCAACCTGCTCTACTCGCTCGAAGGCGCGCTGCAGGACTGCCACTGGCAGGAACTGCCCGAAGCGCGCCGCGCCGAGCTGGTGGCCGAATACGACGCGATCATCGCCGACAAGCCGCTGAAGAAGGCGCCGCCGGCCTCGGGCCCGGTGTATGACCGCACCGTGGCCAACGATGACGATGCCGACGGCGGCGACGCCCCGTTCGACACCGACGACGACCGCTAGGGCGACGCCTGCTGCAACTCCAGTAGTTCCCCCCACAGCTCCCCATCGTCCCGCTCCACCCGCAGCTGCAGCCGCGTGCCGTGGTCGATGCGCAGCGCCCAGCACATCGCCATCGGCAGCCCGCACACCTGCGACAGCACCATCCGCAACGGGCCGCCATGGCTGACCACCAGCGTTGGCACCGGCTCGGGCTCATCCAGCAGTCGATGCAATGCGCGCGCGATGCGGCGCTCGAAATGCCCCCAGCTTTCACCATGCGGCGGCGGGTTCGCATGCGGGTCCAGGTGGAATGCCTGCAGCGCCTGCATCGGCAGCGCCTGCAGCGGCTGGCCGTCCCAGTCGCCGAAATCCAGCTCCTCCCACTCCTCGTCCGCGATCACCTCCAGCCCGCGCGGCAGCGCCAACGCAGCGGCGGTGTCCAGCGCACGCCGGCGCGGTGAACTCAGCACGCGCTGCCACTGCAGGTCGGCATGGCGTGCGCAGATCAGATCGATGCCCTGCACGTCCAGCGGCGGATCGGTACGCCCATCCAGGTGGTCGTCGCGGCCAGTGGCCGCGTGCCGGATCAGGTCCAGGATCATAGGGACTGCAACCACGTCAAAAAGCGAGGCGCATTCTAACCGCTGGCGTCGCACCGCCCCTGCCGGCAGTGCGCCGGCGGCCGGGCTTTGCTCTACACTGCGCCCACTTTCAGGTGACCTGCGGCGCAAGCCGGCAGGTTGAAACGGGAAGCCGGTGACGCAACAGGTCCTGCCTGCTGCCATTCCGGCGCTGCCCCCGCAACGGTAAGCGTGGAAGCCAGGCAACATGCCACTGTGCGCAAGCATGGGAAGGCGCCTGGCGCGATGGTCCGCCATCGGCCCGCGAGCCCGGAGACCGGCCTGGAAGACGACTGGTTGCGATGCGGCGGGCATGGCGGCGGCAAGCGGCGCCGTACCTGCGCCCGCCCACCGTCCCTGCCCCCGTTGACCGCCTCCCACAACCTTGCCGCGCGGGCGTGCGCGGTGTTTGGAGTCAACGATGAAGCTGCAGATCCGCCTTCTTTCCCTGGCCGTACTCTCGGCGCTGCCCGGTGTGGCCGCCGCACAGGACGATGCCACCGCACTGGACCAGGTACTGGTGACCGCCACGCGCACCCCGATTGCCCTGCAGGACAGCATCTCGCCGGCGCAGGTGATCGACCGCGCCGAGATCGAGCGCAGCCAGGCGCCGTCGCTGCAGGACCTGCTGCGCGGCCGCGCCGGCATCAACCTCAACAACAGCGGCGGACTGGGCAAGCAGAGCTCGCTGTTCCTGCGCGGCACCAATTCGGCCCACACCCTGGTGCTGGTCGATGGCGTGCGCATCAACACCGGCGACCTTGGCCTGGCCATGCTGCAGGACCTGCCGCTGGCGCAGATCGAACGCGTGGAAATCGTGCGCGGCCCCCAGTCCAGCCTGTACGGTGCGGATGCGATCGGCGGCGTGATCCAGATCTTCACCCGACGCAATGCCGGCGACTTCGCCCCCCACCTGCAACTGGGCGGCGGCAGCAACGGACTGCGCGAAGCCAGCGGCGGCTTCGGTGGCACCGGCGCACGCGGCTGGTTCGGCACCGACATCGCCTACCAGCACACCGACGGCATCAACTCCTGCAACGGTGATCCGGTCACCTTCGCCGGCTGCGGCGCCAACGAACCCGACCGCGACGGCTACCGCAACCTGTCGATGAGCCTGCGCGGCGGCTACACGCTGACCGACAGCCTGAGCGTGGAAGGCACCGCGCTGCGCGCCGAAGGCGAGAACCACTACGACGGCTACTACAACTACTCCGAAACCCTGCAGCAGGTGTTGGGCGGCAAGGTCCGCTACACGCCGAGCGAGCGCTTCACCCTGACCGCCAACGTCGGCCGTGCCGACAACGAGTCGGACAACTACAACGACGACACCTGGCTGGGCGCCGCGCAGACCCACCGCGACAGCGCCTCCGTGCAGGCCGACGTGGGCATCGCCGACGGCCAGCTGCTCAGCGCCGGCGTGGACTGGAGCCAGGACAACCTGGACGGCAGCAGCGCGGGCTATCTGGTCGACAGCCGCGACAACACCGGCGTGTTCGTGCAGTACCAGGGTCGGTTCGGCGCGCACCACCTGCAGGCCAGCGTGCGCAACGACGACAACGAACAGTTCGGCAACCACACCACCGGCAGCCTGGGCTGGGGCATGGACCTGGGCGGCGGCTTCCGCCTCAATGCCAGCTACGGCACCGCGTTCAAGGCGCCGACCTTCAGCGACCTGTATGACCCGTGGAGCGGCGTGCCCGGGCTGGACCCCGAGAAATCCAGGAGCGCCAACCTTGGCATCGCCCAGCAGGGCGACAGCTGGCGCTGGGGCCTGGATGTGTATGAAACCCGCATCGATGACCTGATCACCTACGACGCCACCACCTTCATGATGTCGCAGGTGGAAAAGGCGCGGATCCGTGGCGCCGAGCTGACCGGCTCAATGACCGTGGCCGGCTTTGACCTCAGCGCACAGCTCAGCCACACCGACCCGCGCAACCGCACCGACGGCAGCGCCCAGTTCGACAACTGGCTGGCCCGCCGCGCGCAGGACACCGCACGCCTGGACATCGACCGCCGCTTCGGTGGCTTCCGCGCAGGCGTCACCGCCTTCGGCGCCGGCAAGCGTTACGACAACGCCGACAACAGCGTGCGCCTGGCCGGGTATGGCACCGTGGACCTGCGTCTGGAATACGCGCTCAGCCGCGACTGGTCGGTGCTGGGCCGGGTCAGCAATGTGTTCGACCGCGATTACGAAACGGTGGCCTGGTACAACCAGCCGGGCCGCGAGTACCGCCTGAGCGTGCGTTACCAGCCGAAATGATCCCGCGTTGGCCGGCATCGCAAGGTGCCGGCCAACGGCCGGCGCTACCGGGTACACGAGCACGGCTCGGCGTCACCGCCGCTCCACGAGCACGGCTCGGCGTCACCGCCGCTCGACGAGCACGGCTCGGCGTCACGGCCGCTCTACGATCACGGTACGGCGTCACTGCCGCTCTACGATCACGGTAGGTGCCGACCGTTGGTCGGCACGACGCCACGACCGCGCTACAACCCGGGCAATGCCCGAAGATCGTCCACCACCGCCACCGCGTCCACCGTGTCCAGATCCAGCCCGCGCGGATACCCGTAACGCACCAGCGCCACCGGCATGCCTGCATCCACCGCAGCGCGATAGTCGGTGATCGAATCCCCCACCATCAAGGCGGCCGTGGGGGCCACCCCGAACGCAGCGGCGATATGCCGCAGCGGCACGCCACTGGGCTTGCGCTCGGGCAACGAATCGCCGCCCAGTATCATCGCGAAGAAGTCCTGCACGCCCAAGTGGGCGAGCAGCGGCGCGACCATGGCCGACGGCTTGTTGGTGCAGATGGCCAGGGTCACGTTACGCGCGCGCAACGCTTCCAGCGCCGGTACCACACCGTCGTACAGCCGCGGGCTGCGCAGCAGGCACGCTTCGTAGTGCCGCATGAAACCGGGCATCACCCGATCCAGATCGATGTCGCTGCGGGCCGCGGTGAAGGCCTGCTCGACAAGGCGGCGAACGCCATCACCGATCCAGGTCAGCACGGTAGCTTCGGGGACGCGCGGCAGCTGCCAGTCTTCCAGCGTGCGGTTGAGCGCCTCAGCGATATCGGCCGCGCTGTCGACCAGCGTGCCGTCCAGATCAAAAATCACCAGCGGGTAGGGATAGGACAAAGGAAAAATCGCCTTCACGTCGTGGGATGAATGATTGTAGCGACACCCCATGCGTGTCCCACGCGAAGCCAGATCGAGACGCGTCAGATCCGCGCCAGGAACTCCTCCCCCGCAAACCGTTCCACCAGGAAATCCAGGAAGCTGCGCATCACCGCCGGCAACTGCCGCCGCGACGCATATACCGCATGGATGCCCATCTCCTCCACCTGGTACTCCGGCAACACCTCCACCAGCGCACCCGAACGCAGCAGCGGCGCGATCTGGTACGTCGGCAGCATCGCGATCCCCGCCCCCGCCCGCACCGCCTCCAGCAACAGCGACGCCTCGTTCGCACTGATGTTGCCGCCCACCGCCACCGAAATCGCACGCCCCTGCCGCTGCAACTGCCACACGCTTTTACCCACGTAGTGATGGGTAAGGCAGTTATGCCCGGCCAACCCATCGGCACTTACCGGCGTACCCCGCTCGGCCAGATACGAAGGCGCCGCGCACAACACCGACCGGCAGGGCGCCAGCCACCGCGCGATCAGGCTCGGATCAATCGCCCGCGAAATCCGCACCGCCACATCCACCCGCTCCTCCACCAGGTTCACCACCCGGTCCACCAGCAACAGCTCCACCCGCGTCAACGGATGCCGACGCACGAACTCCGCCACCGCCGCCGCCAGGTGCAGCTGCCCGAACGACACACTCGCCGTCACCCGCAACACCCCATGCGGCTCCGGGTTGTCGCTGGCCACCTCGCCCTGCAGCTCATCGCCGATGGCCAGCATCTGCCGGAACCGCAGCAGCGCCGCCTCCCCCGGCCCGGTCAGGCTGATCCGCCGCGTGGTCCGGTGCAGCAGCCGCGCCCCCAGCCACGTTTCCACCTCCGCCAGGTACCGCGTCACCATCGCCCGCGACATATCCAGCGCCTCCGCCGCCGCCGTCAGACTGCCGCGCTCGGCCACCTCCACGAACACCTGCATTGCCGTAAGCCGGTCCATTTGATCGATCCGCGCAACAAATTAGGCCGTTATACGCGGTTTTTCGTCCGCTTTCAGGCGCATATGCTGGCCGTCCTCCCACAACGGACCCTGCCCCATGAAGATCGCCCTCGTCGGTGCCACCGGCAACATCGGCCGTGAAATCACCCGCCAAGCCCTGGCCCGCGGCCATCAGGTCACCGCCATCGTCCGTCGCGACAGCGGCCTGCCCGCCGAACTCGACGGCGCCCAGCTCGCCGTCGCCGCGCTCGACGACACCGACGCCCTGGCCGCCGTGATTGCCGGCCACGACGTCCTGGCCAGCGCCTTCGGCCCGCGCCCCGGCGATGACCCGTCCACCGTCACCACCGTCACCGCCGAACTGGTCAAGGCCGCCCGCCAGGCCGGCGTCCCGCGCTTCCTGATGGTCGGCGGCGCCGGCACCCTCGAAGTCGCCCCCGGCGTGCAGCTGGTCGATACCGAAGGCTTCCCCGATGCCTACAAGCCGGTCGCCCTCGCCGCCCGCGAAGCGTTCAACCTGCTGCAGAAGGTGGATGACCTGGACTGGACGTTCTATTCGCCAGCGGCCGAAATCGGCCGGGGACCGCAGAAGGGTGGTTTCCGCACCCAGGCAAAGCAGTTCCTGGTCGGCGCCGATGGGCACAGCAGGATCAGTTACGCCGATTACGCCGATGCGTTCGTCAGCGAGATCGAGAAGCCGCAGTACGTGCGGACGATTGCGACCGTGGCGTATTGATAAAGGGCGGTGATGCGCGGCGTGGGTGATTTTCATGCCCCCACCGCGCGTTGCATTGCCATCGGCGGTCGATTGGGATACGACCCTACCGAGCAGCCCGCCACCCACCCGGCATTCGGCCCGGTGACCGGTCACCACCGCGACAGTGCCGCGATCGGCCGGCTCGTCCCACCGACGTGAGAACAGTGCGTTCAAGTTGACGCCCGCCATCGGTTGCAATGCGCAGTTGCTCCCGCTGTTCATTGAGTGCCAGCCCAGCTTGGGCGGGCCGGCGGGGGCGGGTTGGCGGGACTGTAGAAAACATGGATGTTTTCTACAAGCCCCCAAGGATGGGTTCACGGCGTGTCCCGCCAACCCGCACCCGCCGGCCCGCTACCCGGAGCAATGAAACGTCGCAGTTGCTGTTGCTGTTGCTGTTGCTGTTGCAGTTGCTCTTGCTGTTGCTTCAGTCAAAAAGCCCCATCTGGCTCACTGGTTCACGCTCGCGGAACCCGCCCAACCCAACGCCCACCAACCGATAACGCGTCTCGGCCGGCAGATCCACGCGCGCGCGCAACGCAAGCGCGATATCGCGCAGCTCCTCCAGTGTTTCCGGCGGCGATTCCGGCGTGAAACTGCGCGTGATGATCCGGAACTGCGACGTCTTCAACTTCAGCACCACCGTGTGCCCCACCCGGTCCGTCTTGCGCGTTGCGTTCCACGTCTTGCCCGCCAGCTCCACGATCGCCGGCTCCAACGCCTCCAGTGGCAGATCCTCCGCGAACGTATCCTCCGACGAAATCGACTGCACCGGCTGGTCCGGCTCCACCGGACGCTCATCGATACCGCGCGCACGCCGGTACAGACTCGCACCGAAACTGCCGAAGCGCCCTTCCAGCTCCTCCAGCCGCAACCCACGCAGATCGCCCACCGTCACGATCCCAAGCTCCGACAGCTTGCCCTCCATTACCTTGCCCACCCCCGGCACCCGCTTCACCGGCAGCGGCATCAGGAACTGATCGATCCGGTGCGGCGGCACCACGAACTGCCCGTCCGGCTTACGCCAATCCGACGCGATTTTCGCCAGGAACTTGTTCGGCGCGATCCCCGCCGACGCCGTCAACTGCGTCTCCTCCCGGATCTGCGCGCGGATCAGCGCCGCGATCTCCGTCGCCACCGTCATCCCGCCCTTATGCACCGTCACATCCAGGTACGCCTCATCCAGCGACAACGGCTCCACCAGATCCGTATGCCGCAGGAAAATCTCCCGCACCTGGCGCGACACCGCCTTGTAGCGCACGAAATCCGGCGGCACGAACACCGCATCCGGACACAGCCGCTCCGCCCGCATCGCCGGCATCGCCGAACGGATCCCGAACACCCGCGCCTCGTACGACGCCGCGCACACCACCGAACGCGCCCCCTTCCACGCCACCACCACCGGCAGCCCCCGCAGCGACGGATTGTCGCGCTGCTCCACCGACGCGTAAAACGCGTCCATGTCGACGTGGATGATCTTGCGTTGTGCGGACACGGCGGAAGCTCAAGGGCCCAAGCGGCGGGAATAGATGAACAAGATTACAGCCACACGCCTGAGTATGGTCTTTTCATAACAACAACATGCGTTTTTCAAGCTGAAAACACTACGCCGGCGTACGGTTAAAACGTTTGATTGAATGGAAATTACTCTGCACTCTTGGGTGCTTTCAACGGCAACAAACCGCCGCCCTCCATCTTCAGGATTGCGTTTTCCATGACTCGTCTCAACGCGTTCTCGCGCGAACAGCTGCTGGCCAGTGCCCGTGGCGAACTGTTCGGGCCGGGCAGCGGTCGCCTGCCCAATGACCCGATGCTGATGTTCGATCGCATCACCGACATCCGCGATGACGGCGGTCCACACGGCAAAGGCTACGTGCGCGCGGAACTGGATATCCGCCCCGACCTGTGGTTCTTCGGCTGCCATTTCATCGGCGACCCGGTGATGCCCGGTTGCCTGGGCCTGGACGCAATGTGGCAGCTCACCGGCTTCTACCTCACCTGGCTGGGCGCGCCCGGCCGTGGCCGCGCACTCGGCTGCGGTGAAGTGAAGTTCACCGGCCAGGTGCTGCCCGACGCAAAGCTTGTCACCTACGAAATCGACATCACCCGCGTCATCAACCGCAAGCTGGTCATGGCGCAGTCCGATGCCCGCATGCTGGTCGACGGCCGCGAAATCTATACCGCCAAAGACCTCCGCGTAGGTCTGTTCACTTCCACCGAGAACTTCTGATGCGTCGCGTCGTCATTACCGGAATGGGCATCACCTCGTGCCTGGGCAACGATCTGGACACCGTGTCCACCGCACTGCGTGAAGGCCGCGCCGGCATCCGCAACCTTCCCGACCACGCCGACGCCGGCCTGCGCAGCCACGTGGGCGGCAACATCGAACTGGACCTGGACGCGCAGATCGACCGCAAGCTCAAGCGCTTCATGAGCGATGCCTCGGCCTACGCCTACATCGCCATGCGCGACGCCATCGCCGATGCCGGCCTCGACGAAGCGCAGGTGGTCAACCCGCGCACCGGCCTGATTGCAGGCTCCGGCGGCGGCTCCAGCCAGTGGCAGGTCGAATCGGCCGACATCCTGCGCGCGCGTGGCGTGCGCAAGGTCGGCCCGTACATGGTGCCGCGCACAATGTGCTCCACCGTGTCGGCCTGCCTGGCCACCGCCTTCCAGATCAAGGGCCTGAGCTACTCACTGTCCGCTGCCTGCGCGACCTCCGCGCACTGCATCGGCGCCGCCGCCGACCTGATCCGGCATGGCGCGCAGGACGTGATGTTCGCCGGTGGCGGTGAAGACCTGCACTGGTCGATGAGCGTCATGTTCGATGCGATGGGCGCGCTGTCCACCCGCTTCAACGACACCCCGGCCACCGCATCGCGCCCGTACGACAAGGACCGCGACGGCTTCGTCATCGCCGGCGGCGGCGGCATGCTGGTGCTGGAAGACTACGACCACGCCGTGGCACGCGGTGCACGCATCTATGCCGAACTGGTGGGCTACGGCGTCACCTCCGACGGTGCCGACATGGTCGCCCCGTCCGGTGAAGGCGCGGTGCGCTGCATGAACATGGCCATGCAGAACCTCAGCGGCCCGATCGACTACCTCAACACGCACGGCACCTCGACTCCCCTGGGCGATGTCACCGAGTTGAAGGCGGTGCGCGAAGTGTTCGGCGAATCGATTCCGCCGCTGTCGTCGACCAAGGCGCTGTCGGGCCATTCGCTGGGTGCGGCCAGCGTGCACGAAGCGATCTACTGCCTGCTGATGATGCGCGATGGTTTCATTGCCGGTTCGGCCAACATCGGCGAACTGGACCCGGCCGTGGAAGGTTTCCCGATCGTGCGCGAGAGCCAGGACAAGCAGTTGAACACGGTGATGTCCAACAGCTTTGGCTTCGGCGGCACCAACGCAGCGCTGGTGTTCGGGCGGGTGTGATCGCCTGCGGTATGCGTTCAAGAAACCCGGCCACGTGCCGGGTTTTTTGTGGGGTTACGGGCGGAATGATGCGGGAATCCGCATGGAATGCCGGATGGAATTCCGCGTGGAATGACGGGTTGAATGCCGGATGGAATTCCGCGTGGGATTCACGGTAGAGCCGACTGTTAGTCGGCTGCCTTTGGCGGGGTCAATGATCGCGCTTCGCGCTTAGCCGACTAACAGTCGGCTCTACCCTTCGGCTCTACCCTTCGGCTCTACCCTTCGGCTCTACCCTTCGGTTCTACCCTTCGGCTCTACCGTCCGCTTTGCAGCAGCGGCAGCAGCAGTGCGTGGGCGTCGGTGAGCGATTCCACGATGCGATGGCCGAGCGCGCGCAGGGCGGCATCCGGATGTACCAGGTCCGGCACCTGGATCGCGGTCATGCCGGCGTCTACCGCCGCGCGGATGCCGGCCGGCGAGTCTTCCAGCGCCAGGCAGCGCGCGGGATCCTTGCCCAGTTTCCTCGCCGCCAGCAGGTAGATGTCCGGCGCCGGCTTCGGGTGGGCCACGTCGCTGCTGGTGACCACGTGGTCGAAGTAGCCCAGCAACCCCGCCGCCGCCAGTTTGCGCGACGCGCGCGGCTCGCGCGTGGACGTCGCCACCGCTCGCGGCAGGGCGTGTGCCTGCAGCAGCTGCAGCAGCGCCAGTATGCCGGGACGCAGCGGCAGCCCCTGCTGGGTGCGCGCTTCATACAGGTCGTGGCAGCGCGCATACAGCGCGGCCACCTGCCCGGCATCGATGTGGCGCAGCAGCCGCTGTTCGCAGTCGCGGTCGCCCAACCCGACCATGCCCAGCCAGAAGTCATCGGCGAACGGCAGCTGCAGTTCCCGTGCGGCCTGCGACCAGCACGCAATGGACACCCGCTCGCTGTCGATCATCAGGCCATCCATGTCGAAGATGACCGCTTCAGGCAGGAACGGCAGGGCGGCGATGGCGGTCATGACGCGTCGGTGAGGTGCCCGGTGAACAGCATTTCCAGATCCGCCGCATCGAGCATGCGCCACTCGCCCTCGGGCAGGTCGCCCAGCGACAGCCCGCCGATGCGGCTGCGGTGCAGTGCCTGCACGTGGTTGCCCACCGCCGCGAACATGCGCCGGGCTTGGTGGTAGCGGCCTTCGTGCAGCACCAGTTCGGCCTCGCGCGCCGAGCGCACGTGCAGTTCGGCCGGCAGCAGCGGCTTGTCGTCCGCTTCCAGCATCAGCGCGCCACTGGCGAAACGTGCCACCTCTTCACCGCGCAGGTCTTCGGCCACGGTGACCTGGTAGGCCTTGTCCAGCCGCGACTTGGGCGACACGATCCGGTGCAGCAGGGCGCCGTCGTCGGTCATCAGCAGCAGGCCACTGGTGTCGCGGTCCAGCCGGCCCACCGACGACAGCACCGGCGAACGCTCGCGGAAGCGCGGCGGCAACAGGTCGTAGATCAGCCGGCCCTTGTCCTTGGTCGAACAGGTGTAGTCACGCGGCTTGTGCAGCATCAGGGTCAGCCCCTGCGGCGGATCCAGCGGCTCCCCCTCGACCCGGATCGCTTCGTGGGCGACCTGGTCATCGGCGTACAGCACCTCGCCGTCCGCATCGGTGATGAGCCCCTCGCGGAACATGCCCTGCACCTGCTTGCGGCTGCCGTAACCCAGGTTGGCCAGCAGTTTCACCAGCTTCATGCGCGGCCCCCGCGGCCCCACTTCGGCTCGTCGCTGCGCGGGGCCCTGGCGGGGGTGGGGCTCTTGCTGGCCTTGGTCGCCTCGATCAGCTTGAAGCCGTCGCGTTCTGCAGCCACGCGCACCTGGCCGAAGCTTTCATTGAGGATCTGCTCGTACGGCAGGTGGCGGTTGGCCACCAGCCACATCCGCCCACCCGGGCGCAGCGCCTGCGCGGCCACGGCGATGAAGCGCTGGCCGATGTCCGGGCGGTCGGCACGCGAGGGGGTGTGGAACGGCGGGTTGGTGACGATGAAGTCGTACTGCGCCTCGATGCCGGCGGTGACGTCCTGCCAGTGGAAGCCCAGCTTGGCCGGCTTGCCCAGTGCGTCCAGATTGACCCTGGCCAGCGCCAACGCGCGGCCTTCGGCCTCGAACAGGTCCAGCGCGCTCACCTGCGGGCAGCGCTGCAGCACTTCGCTGGACAGGTAGCCGAAGCCGGCGCCCAGATCCGCGCCGCGCCCGGCCAGGTCGGCCGGCAGCTGTTCCACCAGCAGCGCCGAGGCCGGGTCGATGCGGTCCCAGGCGAAGATGCCCGGGCGGCTCTGGAAGCGCCCGCCCAGGATCGCGCGCGGCGCGTCCAACGCGGCCCAGCGCTGGGCCAGGGCTGCGTCATGCTGGCCATCCAACGGCGCGGTCCAGTACACCCGGCAGTGGTTCTTGGTCATCTTGCCGCCCAGCCCGGCCAGCTGCTGCAGGTCGCCTTCGCCGGAGCGGGCGCCTTCGTTGTTGTGCTGGCAGGCCACCACAATGCCGCCCGGGGCGGCCAGCGCCAGCGCGCGGGCAAACAGCGCGCGGGCTTCTTCACGCTGGCGCGGCGGCAGCACCAGCACCAGCGCGTAGCGGGTGGTGTCATCGGCCAGCTGCTGCTCGTCGCGCACGGTCCAGCCGCTGGCTTCCAGCGCATCGGCGAACGGGCGGAAGCTCTGCTCGCAGACCAGCTGGCCCGGCTGGGCGTGCTCGCGCAGCGGCCAGCCATCGCGGGCACGCAGGAACAGCACCGGCCCGGACGGCCAGGTCAGCGCGCCGCCGAACGGCAGGAACAGGGTTTCCAGGGGGGCGTCGTGCTGGGCAGCCATGGGGGCACATCTTGAAAAGAGACCGCCATTCTACCGTTTCGGCCGATCGGCCCCGTTCGGCGGCCGATTTGCGTTTATTCAACGCTGCCTTGATGCCATCGCAACAGGCTGTCGGTCAGGGTGAAGGCTCATTCGCAACGGAGGTAGCTCATGCGCGCATTGTTCGTCGGTGGCGTGGTCGACAACAGCGAAATGGATCTGGAGGGCGCACAGCCGCCGGTGCACTACCCCGAGGACACCGGTGGTGGGCATTCGAGGTACCGGTTGCACCAGGTGGGCAAGCAGGCCGATGGCGCCGTGGCCTATGCGGTGTACGGCGCGCCCGACATGGCCGATGACGAAGTCGCCCGGATTGCGGATGAGCGCGCCTATGCGCGCCGCTTCGAAGCTGAGCCGGAAGTCTTCACGCATTGAGGAAAGGCGTGCCGGGCAGGGCCCGGCACGGCCCGGAGCGTCATTCCACCGGGGGCAGCTGGCGGATCGCGCTGATCTCATCCAGCCACAGCACATGCTGCTGGACCGGGGCATCCAGATCATCCAGGCGCAGCTGGCCGTTGCTGCCTTCGTTCTCTTCCGCATCGCGGTACTGCTGCACGGTGGGCTGTACCGCCACGGTGCCGAGCAGGCGGCGGCCGTCTTTCAGCGTGACTTCGACCTGGGTCTGGCCTTTGAGCTGGGGCAGCAACGCCTCGAGCTGGGCAATGTCGGCCGGGTTGGTGTGGATGCGGGGGGCGATGCGGGACATGCGGTTCCTTTGATTCAATTCCGTCCGGCCAGGACGCTGCGTACCGCGGTAACCAGCTGGGCGACCGAATAGGGTTTGGCCACGTGTTCCTGGAAGCCCGAAGCCAGCGCTCGCTTGCGGTCGTCGGCACGGGCCAACGCGGTCACCGCCACGATCGGCAGCGCGTTGGCATCGAGGCCGAAGTCCTGGCGCAGCGCACTGACCAGCCCATACCCGTCCATGCCCGGCATGCCGATGTCGGTCAGCAGCACATCCACCGCCTCATGGCCGCCAGCATCCAGCAGTGCCAACGCTTCGCCGGCCGAAGCCGCCGCGGTGACCTGCGCGCCCTGCTCTTCCAGCAGCCGGCGCAGGTATTCCAGCACTTCGGGTTGGTCTTCCACCGCCAGCAGGCGCAGGCCCTTGAGCGGGTACGGCTCGATCAGCTGTTCGCGGATCGGGCCACTGAACACTTCACGCAGCGGCCGGCCATCGGCCTGGGGCTGGTAGCGCGGCAGCTGCACGGTGAATTCCGCACCCTGGCCCTGGCCTTCGCTGTTGGCCGTGACCGTGCCGCCGTGCAGTTCCACCAGCTGCTGCACGATCGCCAGGCCCAGGCCCAGCCCGCCATGGCGGCGGGTGGTGGTGCCATCGGCCTGGCGGAAGCGGCTGAACAGATGGCGCAGGAACTCCGGCGCAATGCCGTCGCCCGAATCGGCCACGGTCACTGTCCAGTGATCACCGTCGGTGGCCAGGGTGACCGTGACCGAGCCGGCGGCGGGGGTGAACTTGATGGCGTTGCTGAGCAGGTTCCACAGCACCTGCTGCAGGCGCGTGGCATCGCCCAGCACCAGCGCCGGTTCGTCAGGCATGACCAGCCGGGTTTCCAGCGCCTTGCCTTCGGCTACCAGTTCCTGGGCGCGCATGGCCTCGGTGAGCTGGACGCGCAGGTCCAGCACTTCTACCTCCAGCTGCACCTTGCCCAGCAGCATGCTGCTCAGGTCCAGCATGTCCGAGATCAGCCGCTTCTGCGCCATGGCGCTGTTTGCGATCACGCCCAGCCCCTTGAACAGCGGGCTGGTGCTGTCCACGCGCTGCAGCAGCAGCTCGCTCCAGCCCAGGATGGTGGTCAGCGGCGTGCGCAGCTCGTGCGAGAGCGTGGCCAGGAATTCGTCCTTCAGCCGCGCCATGCTTTCAGCGGCATTGCGCGCGGCGCGTTCGGACTGCAGCAGCTCTTCGCGCGCCATTTCGATTTCGCGGCGGTCGGTGACGTCGGTGCTGCTGCCGGCCAGGCCGATGAACCGGCCCATGCGCGAGAAGCGTGGCTGGGCGCTCATTTCCAGCCAGCGCCACTGGCCATCGGCACGCAGCCCGCGCACCAGCACCTGCATCGAACGCTGCGCCTTGATCGCGGCCTGCAGCTCGTAATCGAACACGGACACATCGTCGGGGTGGACCAGGCCGCGCCAGACATCTTCCGGCACGCGCTGTTCGTCACCGCCGAAGAATTCGCTGAAGGCGCTGTTGACGAAGCGCGCATGCGCGCGTTCGTCCAGCACCCACACGGGCATGGGCAGGCCATCGGCCAGCGCGCTGAAACGCGCCTCGCTTTCGGCCAGCTCCACTTCGATCTGCTTGCGGTTGGTGATGTCGAAGAAGAGCACAGCGACGCGATGTTCGTGCGGCTCGCCTACCCGCATCGCCTCGACCGCATACCAGCGGCCCAGCGCGCGTGCTTCCAGCTCGAACTGCTGGGAACGCCCGGTCAGGGCGATCTGGCCGTAAACCCGGTACCACTCCGGCTCGTGGGTCGGCTGCAGTTCGCTCATCAGCCGGCCCGAGGCCTGGTTCAAGCCGGTGTTGCGCTCGAAGGCATCGTTGACTTCCAGGAACCGGTAGTCGACCCCCACGCCGTCTTCGATCATCACCTCGATGATGCAGAAGCCAGCGCTGAGGCCTTCCAGCACGCTGCGGTGCAAGGAAGGATCGGACGCCGAAGGCACGTACGGGGCGCGTTCCAGGGTTGAGGCGGGCAGGCTGGGCAAGGGCGTCAAGAGGGGCAACTGGTGGAACGGAGGGAGACAGCATCTTCCAGAGCGCGTATTCGTAGCGTCAAGCGCCCCCTGCCGGTTTGACGTAAGTGAATTGCCGGCTACCGGTGATCCTGCCTGCCCTTTCTGGCAATTGTCCCGCTGGCGGATCAGGATCACACTCAGTACCGACCTTCTTCCGCCGCTCCGACCGAGGCAACGCCATGAACCGCAAACCCTTGCTGGCTGGTGCTCTGGGCTGTCTGCTGCTGCTTGTCGGCAGCGCCTCGGCCGCCCCGCGCACCGTCACCGACCCCAAGGCGCCCCGCGCGCTCACTGGCGAAAGCCCGGTCCAGGTGAAGTGGACGGACCCGGCCCAGTTCACTGAAATCCGCAGCAGCACCAACCGGTTCGAGGCCCAAAGCGGCAACTGGGTGCAGCAGCTTGCCGACTACCTGCGCAGCAGCGCCAGCAAGCGCCTGCCCCCGGGCCAGACCCTGGACGTGGAGATCACCGACATCAAGCGGGCCGGCGAGTTCGAGCCGCAGAACGGCCCGCGCGGCAATGACGTGCGGATCATGCGCGACATCTATCCGCCGCGGATGACCCTGACCTTCACCCTGCGCGACGCCACCGGTGGGGTGGTCCGCCAAGGCGAGGAGAAGCTGATCGACATGAACTACCTGGGCAACACCGGCCTGCTCAGCAACAACGACCCGCTGCGCTATGAGAAGCGGATGATCGACGACTGGCTGCGGCGCCTGCTGCCGCCTACGCGCCGCTGAGCACCCGCGCCACGCGCTTGACCGCACACGGCAACTGGTAGGCGCTGACCTTGCACAGCGGGGCCAGCACGTCCAGGCGCGGGGCATCGCCCCACAGGGTGACGGTGCTGCCCACCCCGGCCTGCGGCAGGTCGGTCAGGTCCACGGTGAGCATGTCCATCGAGACCCGGCCGATCAGGTGGCCGGGCTGGCCATCGATCTGGACGGGGGTGCCGTTCGGCGCGAACTGCGGGTAGCCATCGGCATACCCCAGCGCCACCACGCCCACGCGGGTGGGGCGTTCGGCCACGAAGCGGGCGCCGTAGCCGACCGGTTCGCCCGAAGCGATCTCGCGGACCGCGAAGATCTTCGACTGCATGGTCATCACCGGGCGCAGGCGCTCGGTAAAGGCGTTGTGCTTCTGCAGCGGGTTGGCCCCGTACAGCATCAGGCCCGGGCGCACCCAATCGCTGCGCACGTCCGGCCAGCCCAGCAGCGCCGGTGAATTGCACAGGCTGGTTTCGCCGGCCAGGCCGTCGATGGTGGCGGCGAACAGGTCGGCCTGTTCGCGCGTGCGCGGGCTGTCCAGTTCGTCGGCCCGGGCCATGTGGCTCATCAGCACCATCGGTGCCACCTGCGGCAGCGCCGACAGCCGCGCGTGCGCGGCGCGGAAATCTTCGGGCGACAGGCCCAGGCGGTGCATGCCGCTGTCCAGCTTCAACCAGATCTGCAGCGTTGCGTCGGTCTGGAACGCTTCCACCGCGTCCACCTGCCACGGCGCGGCCACCGCGAACCACAGGTTGTGCTGCACGATCAGCGGCAGCTCGTCGGCATCGAAGAACCCTTCCAGCAGCAGGATCGGCGAGGTGATGCCGGCCGCGCGCAGTTCCAGCGCCTCTTCAATGCAGGCTACCCCGAACGCATCGGCTTCGCCGTCCAGCGCGCGCGCGCAGGCCACGGCACCGTGGCCATAGGCATCGGCTTTTACCGCGGCCAGGGTCTTGCGGCCGCCGCCCAGTTCACGGGCCAGGCGGAAGTTGGAGCGCAACGCCTCCAGGTCAATCAACGCGCGGGCTGGGCGCATGCATTCGGTTCACTGTGTTGGACGGACGCGGCGTGGTGGCCGCCATAACGGAAGATATCCAGGCCTTCGGTGCTGATCTGCGGCTGGCGCGCGCTCATCAGGTCGGCCAGGTAGCGGCCCGAGCCGCAGGCCATGGTCCAGCCCAGCGTGCCGTGGCCGGTGTTGAGGAACAGGTTGCGGTACGGGGTGGCGCCGATCACCGGCGTGCCATCCGGGGTGGCCGGGCGCAGCCCGGTCCAGAATTCGGCGCGCGACAGGTCGCCGCCATCCGGGTACAGGTCGCCCACCACCTTTTCCAGGGTGGCGCGGCGGCGCGGCGACAGCGACAGGTCGAACCCGCCCACTTCGGCCATGCCGCCCACGCGGATGCGGTCGTCGAAACGGGTCACCGCCACCTTGTAGCTCTCGTCCAGGATGGTCGAGGTCGGCGCCATCGCCGCGTTGGTGATCGGCAGGGTCAGCGAGTAGCCCTTCAGCGGGTACACCGGCAGGTGCATGCCCAGCGGGGCCACCAGCGACGGCGAATAGCTGCCCAGCGCGACCACATAGCGGTCGGCGGTTTCGACCTTGCCGTCGATGCGAACGCCGGTGATGCGGTCGCCGTCGGTTTCCAGCCCGGCGATGTCCTGGTCGAAGCGGAATTCCACCCCGGCATCCATCGCCATGTGCGCCAGGCGGCGGGTGAACAGCTGGCAGTCGCCGGTCTGGTCGCGCGGCAGCCACAGCGCGCCCACCAGCTTGTCGGCCACGCTGGCCAGCGCCGGTTCGTGGGCGATGATGCCGGCGCGGTCCAGCACTTCATACGGCACGCCGTACTGGGCGAGCACTTCGATGTCCTGCGCCGAGGCATCCAGCTGCTGCTGGGTGCGGAACAGCTGGGTGGTGCCCAGGTCGCGGCCTTCGAACGCAATGCCGGTCTGCGCACGCAGCTCGTTGAGGCAGTCGCGGCTGTATTCGGACATGCGCACCATGCGCGCCTTGTTGATGGCGTAGCGCTCGTGCGTGCAGTTGCGCAGCATCTGCGCCAGCCACCGGTACTGGTTCAGGTCCAGCCCGGGGCGGATGGCCAGCGGTGCGTGTTCGGAGAACAGCCACTTCACCGCCTTCAGCGGCACGCCCGGGGCGGCCCACGGCGAGGTATAGCCGAACGACAGCTGGCCGGCATTGGCGAAGCTGGTTTCCAGCGCCGGGCCGGGCTGGCGGTCTACTACCGTGACTTCAAAGCCGGCCTGCCGCAGGTACCAGGCACTGGTCGTGCCGATTACCCCACTGCCAAGGACTAGAACGCGCATGAGACCTCTCCAACCCGATCATTCCCTGCACTGGAGCGTGCCGGGACCATAATTGAGGAAGTATATTCCGGCGAAACCAAGCAATTTTGCTGTTTTTGGCGCCTCAGGCAGGATATTGTCCCGCCAACACCACTGAGAGGCTGACGCCATGGCCGCCCGTGCCCGCGAGCTGGACAAGATCGACCGCAAGATCCTGCGCATCCTGCAGGAGGAGGGGCGCATTTCCTTCACCGAACTGGGCGAGCGGGTCGGGCTGTCCACCACTCCCTGCACCGAGCGGGTGCGGCGACTGGAGCGCGATGGCGCCATCACCGGCTACTACGCACGGCTGGACCCGCAATACCTCAAGGCCAGCCTGCTGGTGTTCGTGGAGATCAGCCTGGCCTACAAATCCGGCGACATCTTCGAGGAGTTCCGCCGCGCCGCGCTGAAGCTGCCCAACGTACTGGAATGCCACCTGGTCTCCGGCGATTTCGATTACCTGCTCAAGGCGCGCATCAGCGAAATGGCCTCCTACCGCAAGCTGCTGGGCAGCACCCTGCTGACCTTGCCGCACGTGCGCGAATCCAAGAGCTACATCGTGATGGAAGAGGTCAAGGAAACGCTGACCCTGCCGATTCCGGACTGACCCGCCTCGGACCGACCCGCGCAAACGCAAAAGGCGGCGCGCTTGCGCGCGCCGCCTGTGTAGCTGCCGACCAGAGGCATCAACGCTGCTGTTTCTGGTCCTGGTGGCGCTGGTCCTGCTGTTTGCCACCCTTCTGGTTCTGCTGATCCCATTGCTGCTGGTTCTGCTGGCCGGATTTCTGGTTCTGCTGGCCCTGCTGTTCCTGCGGCATCTTGCCGGGATTGCCCTTCTGCTGATTAGCCATAACTGCACCTTCTGAGCTTGGGGATGCGCGTTGTTGCGGCGCACGTACAGACTCAGCGAAAGGCGGTTAATCGCAGGCGAAATTGCAGTGAGCTGCGGCGTTGACACCGATGACTGCGGGCATTGGTTGTGAAACGTTCATGCATCAGGGTTTGATGCGTTGGCCATCACCGGTGGGCACCGCGTCGTAATAGCGGCCGGTGCGCGTATCCAGTACGCGGTTGGGGCCGGCCTGCTTCATGCCCGGCACGATGCGGCCGTGTCGGTCATACACCTTGGGTGGCGCGGTGGTGGCCGGCGGCGGAGGCGGCACCACCCGGGCCGGCCCCTGGCTCTGGATCGGGTGGGTGCGCAGCTGCTGCGTCGTCTGCGCCGGGGTGTTCACCGGCGCGGGCAACGGCGCCTGCGCAGGTACCACGGGGGTGGGCGGGCGGGTATCGGTGGGTTTGCGTGGCGCGGCCATCTGCGCCACCGCGACCAGCGGCAGCAGCACGGCCAGCGACACGACACCCCGGAAGAAGCGTTTCATGGCGGCGGACTCACGACGGGACATGCATTCACCCTGCGCCAGCGCGCGTGTCAGCACCATGAATGCCATCGGCGCTTGCCCCCGGGCGCCGCCGCCCCCATTTTCCTGCCATCCCCACGAGGACCACCCATGACCGCATTCGATCTCTCCCCGCCCAGCGACGCCCAGCGCGACACGCTGGTGGCCGGGCTCAGCGCCGACGAGCGCCGCGTCCTGCTCCAGCACGGCACCGAAGCCCCGTTCTGTGGGGTGTTCCTGGACAACAAGCAGGACGGCGTCTACGGCTGCCGCCTGTGCGGCCTGCCGCTGTTCCGTTCCAGCACCAAGTTCGACTCCGGCACCGGCTGGCCGAGCTTCTTCGCCCCGTTCGACCCTGCCCATGTGCGCGAAATCCGTGATGTCAGTCATGGCATGGTGCGAACTGAAATCGTTTGCGCCCGCTGTGACAGCCATCTCGGTCACGTGTTCCCGGATGGCCCGGCGCCGACGTTCGAGCGGCATTGCCTGAATTCGGTTTCGCTGCAGTTCACCGCCAACGGTCAGCCTTACCCGGATCCGCTGCAACGCGGTGGAGCCGAGGCCCAGCCAGCCGGTTGAGCACCCCGGCAATGCGTGCCCACCAACGGTGGGCACCTACCAGGGGGGCGGGCACCCTACGGGCGACGTACCGCGCGCCGACCAAAAGTGTGACGTCCGACCATGCCCCCCCTTCAGAATGCGCGCGCCAGGCCGACATGGTGATATCCCCACCGCCGCGCCCGCCCCATGCTCATCATTGTTGGCTTCCTCATCGTCATCCTCAGCGTGCTCGGCGGCTATGTCGGCGCGCACGGCAAGCTCGGCGCGCTGTGGCAGCCCTATGAGCTGGTCATCATCGGTGGCGCGGCGCTGGGCGCGTTCCTGGTCGGCACCCCGCTCAAGACCGTCAAGCAGACCCTGCAGGCCACGGTGGGCGTGTTCAAGGGCCCGCGCTACAAGCAGCAGGACTACATCGATGTCCTGAGCCTGCTCTACGAACTGCTCAACAAGGCGCGCCGCGAAGGTTTCATGGCGCTGGAAGACCATGTCGAGCGCCCGGCCGACAGCGCCATCTTCGCCAACTATCCGAAGGTGCAGGCCGACCACCACCTGGTCGACTTCATGACCGACTGCCTGCGCCTGATGATCGGCAGCAACATCGAACCGCACGAGCTGGAACCGCTGCTGGAAATGGAGCTGGAAAAGCACCACGCCGAAGCCATGCAGCCCTCGGCCGTGCTCAACAAGGTCTCCGACGGCCTGCCCGGCTTCGGCATCGTGGCGGCGGTGCTGGGCATCGTGATCACCATGGGCTCGATCGGTGGCGAAATCACCGAAGTGGGCGCGCACGTGGCCGGCGCGCTGGTGGGTACCTTCCTGGGCATCCTGCTGGCCTACGGCTTCGTCAGCCCGCTGGCGGCGGCCGTGGAAGCACGCGCCGAGCAGGACAGCCGCATCTATGAGTCGGTCAAGACCGCCCTGCTGGCCTGCCTGCGCGGCTACAACCCGAAGATCGCGCTGGAGTTCGCGCGCAAGACCCTGCCGTCCAACGTGCGCCCGGGCTTCAGCGAATTCGAACAGCACCTCAAGACGGTCAAGTAAGGCACCGCCATGGCCGAGAACAAACCCACCGTCATCGTCCGCCGGGTCAAGAAGGGCGGCCACGCCGCGCACCATGGCGGCGCCTGGAAGGTGGCCTACGCCGACTTCGTCACGGCCATGATGGCGTTCTTCCTGGTGCTGTGGCTGATGGCGGCCACCACCAAGCCCGAGCGCGCGTCCATTTCCGAATACTTCCGCAACCCCAGCCCGCTCACCGGGCAGAGCCCCACGCCCGCCCCGGGCATGGCCGGCCCGGGTGGCGCCAGCACCTCGATGATCAAGCTGGGCGGCGCCACCGATGTGTCGCGCGGCAACAGCAACGACCCCTTCCAGAACCAGCAGGCCGAGCGCCCGGTGCCGCAGGAAGACGAGCGCGAGCGTGAGAAGAAGCAGCTGGAAGTGCTCAAGCGGGAACTGGAAGAAGCGATCAGCAAGAGCCAGGCGCTGGAGCCGTTCAAGGACCAGCTGCTGCTGGACCTGACCCCGGAAGGCCTGCGCATCCAGATCGTGGACAAGCAGAACCGGCCGATGTTCGACATGGGCAGCGCAGCGCTGAAGACCTACACGCGCGACATCCTTCGCGAGCTCTCGCAGTTCATCAACCACGTGCCGAACCGGATCAGCATCACCGGCCATACCGACATCACCGCGTACAACGCCGCCCACGGCTACAGCAACTGGGAGCTCAGCGCCGACCGCGCCAATGCCGCCCGGCGTGCGCTGCTCGATGGCGGCATGGCCGACGACAAGGTCACCCGCGTGGTCGGCCTGTCCTCCTCGGTGCTGTTCGACAAGACCCAGCCGGACAACCCGATCAACCGCCGCATCAGCATCGTGGTGATGACCAAGGCCGCCGAAGCCGCCGCGCTGGCCGGGTCCGGGCAGGAAGTGGCGTTGTCGCCGACCGTCCAGGACGCCGACATCCAGGCGGCCCAGGGCGCGCCGGCACCGGCCCCGGCCGCTGCCCCCGTCTCCGCTTCGCCCTGAGCCCTTCGGGCGTAACGACCAACGGTCGTTACCTACCGGGGGTTGTGCATGGCCATGAGCCGCTCGTCCCAGCATCCCCGCGCAACCCCCACTACAATGGCGGTCTTTCCCGTACCGATAGACCGATTCCATGTCCAAGCAGTCCAAGGCCAAGCGCGACAAGCGCAAGAAGCTCCAGCCCAAGCGCCCGATCAACCGCCTCAACGCCCAGCAGCCGGTCCAGAACCATGCCGTGCTGACCAACGAAGAAGGCCAGGTGGTCGCTGCGATCGGCCTGCAGGGCACCGAATGGCTGCTGGCCATCGGCGGCCAGACCATGGGCAACGCCGACAACCCGGTGCCGATGCTTGCCATGCTCAAGCACCTCTCCAATGTCCAGGAGAAGGAAGGCCGCAAGGTCACCCTGGAATACTCGACCCAGCTGCAGCAGCTGATCGACGACCTGGCCGCCGATGAAGGCAAGACCGCCGACGAGTACCTGAGCCAGCTGGTTTCCGAGTTCGAAGGCGTGGAAGGCGAAGAAGGCGACGACGCTGACACCGCTGCCGAAGACGCCCCGGCCGCCGAACCGGCTGCCGAGGACGCCGAAGCCACCCCGGCCGCCAGCGACGACAAGCCGCAGGCCTGAGCCACGGCCACCCGGTGACGGTCTATATCGACGATGCGGTACACCCCTGGCGCGGCGAACGCTGGGCGCATCTGATGGCCGACACCCTGCCCGAGCTGCACGCCATGGCGGCGCAGCTCGGGATTCCCCGGCGGGCCTTCCAGAACCGCCGCAGCGGCGCCCATTACGACGTCCCCGCGCCCCTGCGCCTGCAGGCCATCGCGCTGGGTGCGACCGCCATTTCCCGGCACACCGACCGGGAGCTGGTGAAAGCCGTCATCGCCAACGCCAGATCGCAATACACGGCCTGATCGCCGGTAGCCCCCGACCGTGGGTCGGGTGACCTGTCAGAACGGATCCGAGCCCGGCCGCACTTCCACCCCCAGCAGCGAACACAGCGCCAGCATGGCGTCATCATCGCGCTGCAGCGCCATCCAGCCGGCCAGGCCGCCGTTGCCGGTATCCACGCTCCACAGCGAGTAATTGTGCTCGCGCAGGCGGTCGTAGGCGGTGCCCATCAGCCGCGGCGCGTCGATGTGGGCGGCAAAATCCTCGTCATCCAGGTCGCCACCCCAGTCCAGCTGCAGGTTCCAGCGCGCGGACAGCTCGTTCACCGCCGACACCAGCGCATCGGTGTCTTCACGCTCCACCTCGAAGCCGGACTGCCAGGCAATGGCAGCCATCAGCGGCGGCAGCCAGTCGGCCTCCTCGTCGATCTCCTCACCGTTCTCCAGCAGCGCCTCGCGCCAGCGGTTGAACTGCTGCAGGCCCAGTTCCTCGTCGCCCGGGTTGATGAGCACGAACAGGTTCCAGATACGGGCCTCGAAATCGTCTTCGTCGAAATCGCGTTCGTCTTCTTCGAAGTCGAAATAGTCGCTGTTGTCGGGCATGGCCGGTATTCCTGGAGACAGGCAGGCATTCTGCCACGGCCACCCTACGGTTATCCTGTGCGCCTGAAGATGGCCGTGGTGGCTGTCAGCATCCAATGACCATGAGCGATACCCCTCCCGATCACCTGGCGATCAACCCCACCAGCCCCTTCCACGATGCCGCTGCGCTGGAGCGCGGCGTGGGCATCCGCTTCAATGATGTCGAGCGCGACAACGTCGAGGAATACTCGGTCAGCGAAGGCTGGATCCGCGTGCAGGCCGGCAAGGCCCGCGACCGCCGTGGCAACCCGATGACCATCAAGGTCAAGGGCACCGTGGTGGCGTATTACCTGGATCAGAAGCCGGAATAATCGGTCAACCGACCCACGGTCGGTTGCTACCCGGGATTGACGGCTGCGCCGTCAATCCTTTTGCCGGGTTTCCAGCAGGTCCAGGTTGCGGATCAGCTTGCGCGAGATCTCGTCGGAAATCCGCCCGCGCCGGGTCAACCGGAACAGTTCTTCGCGTTCGGCTGTCAACCCGGCACTGCGCAGCTGCCGGTAGCCCTGCTCCATGCGCCGCACCTTTTCCGGGTCCGCATCCGGGCCCTGGTCTTTTTCCAGGTTGCGCTGGTACAGCAGGCTCACCCGTGAGGCCGCATCGTTGTACAGCTGCACGTTGTCGGTGGTCTGGTTCTGCACCAGTTGCTGGCGCATGCGCTCCACCCCGGCCAGCGCCGCCTTCGAGGCCAGCCGCCGCGCCAGGTCTTCTTCCTTGCGCTCGCCCGAATCCGCCGGCAGTTCCAGTCCCTTGAGCAGGCGCGGCAGCGCCACGCTGGCACCGACCAGCGACACCAGGATCACCGCCGCGGCCAGGAAGATCACCAGGTCGCGTGCCGGGAAGGCGCTGCCATCGGGCAGGAACAGCGGCAGGGTCAACACACCGGCCAGCGTGATCGCACCGCGTACGCCGGCCACCGAGGTGGCCACCACGATGCGCCACGAGGTGCCTGGCCGCGCCTCACCGCGATGCTTGGCACGCAGCACGCTCCAGCGCAGCGACAGCCACACCCAGGCCAGGCGCAGCAGCACCAGGGCCAGGTTGATCACCACCACGTACACCAGCAGCCACCACGCACTCTGGTGCCCGCTTTCGCTCACCGTGGTCATGGCGCGGTCCACGATGCCCGGCAGCTGCTCGCCCAGCAGCACGAACATGATGCCGTTGAAGGAGAACTGCAGCATGTTCCACACCGCCATGCGCTGCACGCGCATGCTGCCCGACACGCGGCCGGTAAGCTCCACGTAGCTCATGGTGATACCGGCGGCCACCGCCGAGAGAATGCCCGAGGCGTTGGCCTCTTCGGCCAGCAGGTAGGCCGCGAACGGAATCAGCAGGTTGACCAGCAGCGCCGCGCCCGGCTCTTCGCCGAAGCGCCGCCACAGCCAGCGCTGGAAGGTGGACACACCGAGCGTCACCGCCACGCCGATCGCCAGGCCGGCCACCGCCACCCACAGGAAGGTCACCGAGGCCGTTGCCAGCGAGAAGGTACCTGTCATCACCGCGGCCACCGCGAAGCGGAAGCAGACCAGGCCGGAGGCATCGTTCAACAGCGATTCGCCCTCCAGGATGTGCATCAGCCGCTTGGGAATCGGCGCGCGCGACGCGATCGAACTGACCGCCACCGGGTCGGTCGGCGAAATGATCGCCGCCAGTGCGAACGCCACCGCCAACGGCATCACCGGAATCATCCAGTGGATCAGCAGGCCCGCGCCGATCACGGTAAACACCACCAGCCCGAAGGCCAGCTCCAGGATCACGCCCTTGTCGCGGAACAGGCCCTGTTTGGGAATGCGCCAGCCGTCCAGGAACAGCAGCGGCGGCAGGAACAACAGGAAGAACATCTCCGGTTCCAGCGCGTGGCCACGGTTGAACACCCCCGCAATCACCGCACCCAGGCCGATCTGCACCAGCGGCAGCGGCAGCGACAACGGCAGTACGCGGACCAGGTAGCCGCTGGCGACCACCGCCACCAGCATCGCCAGGACGACTTCAATCGTATGCATGCATTTTCCAGAGAGCCTGGAAAAAAATTACCACACCCACCCCGAACCGCGTCCTACAACAGCGAACTCAGGCCGCCTGCCCGTCGAAGCGGTAGATGTCCATCGCCAGCATGCCCGCATCGATACCGGCATCGATGCGCTGCGCGCCCAGCACCTCATCGCCGGCGGCACCAAGCGCGAAATGCAGCGGTTGGAAGTGCTCGTCGGTGGGGTGCGCGCGTTCGGCATGCGGCGCCTGCCGGCGGTAATCGAGCAGCGCGGCGCTGTCGTTGGCCTGCAGGCGCTGCTCCACCCATTCGATGAAGGGGCGCACATAGGGCGCTTCGCCGCCGCGCTGGTAGTCGCGGAAGTCGTGCAGGTTGTGGGTGATGCTGCCCGAACCGACCAGCAGCACGCCCTGTTCGCGCAGTGGCGCCAGCGCGCGGCCCAGCGCGAACTGGTGGGCCGGGCCCTGCAGCGGCTGCAGCGCCAGCGGCACCACCGGAATGTCAGCCTGCGGGTAGAGCAGGCGCAGCGGCACCCACGCGCCGTGGTCGAGGCCACGGGTCGGGTCCACGCCGGTGGGCAGCCCGGCGGCCACCAGCCGCTGCGCGACCTCCTCGGCCAGGGCCGGGTCGCCCGGCGCCGGGTACTGCAGGTCGAACAACGCCTGCGGGAAGCCGCCGAAATCATGGATGGTCGGTGGCTGCGGGTGCGCGCCCACCACCGGCTGGCGGGTCAGCCAGTGCGCCGAGGCCATCACGATCGCGCGCGGGCGCGGCAGCTGCGCGGCCAGCTCGGCCAGGCGCACCCCGACCAGCCCCGGCTGCAACGCGGTCATCGGCGAACCGTGGGAGATGTACAGCGACGGCAGGCGGGTCATGGGGGCTCCAGCAGGCGAATGCACCGAGAACGATGCCGACCCAGCTTATTGCTTTCACCGATGATGATAAACGCCAAAACCAGTGCGCATTGTTCCACTGATGGCGCACCATGGGTGACATCTACTGGGTGACATCTACTGGGTGACATCTACTGGGTGAGATCTACCGGGTGACATCTACCGGGTGCCATCTACTGGGTGACATCTACTGGGTGAGATCTACCGGGTGACATCTACCGGGTGCCATCTACTGGGTGACATCTACTGGGTGACATCTACTGGGTGACATCTACTGGGTGACATCTACTGGGTGACATCTACTGGGTGGCATCTACTGGTAGCGCCGACTGTTAGTCGGCTGCTCTTCGCCACAGCATATGGCTGCCCGTAGCCCTGCGCCTGGTGATGCAGCCGACTGACAGTCGGCACTACCGTTCGGCCCGGCGGCTGTTTTACGCGGCGGCGGTTTCCAGCCGTTCTATCACGTCGGCCAGCGGCGCCGGCCGGCCCAGCAGGAAGCCCTGCACCTGGTCGCAGCCGTGCGCGGCCAGCCATTCGTGCTGGCCCGGGGTTTCCACGCCTTCGGCGATCACGGTCAGGCCCATGCTGTGGCCCAGCGACAGCAGCGCGCGGCAGATCGAGGCGTTGCGCGGGTTGGTCTCCACATCGGCCACGAAGCTGCGGTCGATCTTCAGGATGTCCAGCGGCAGGTGCTGCAGGTAGGACATGTTCGAATAGCCAGTACCGAAATCGTCCAGCGAAATATGGATGCCCTGCTCGTGCATGCGCTGCATGGTCTGCTTGGCCTGGCCCGGCTTGCGCATCAGGCTGCTCTCGGTCAGCTCCACGTGCAGCGCGCCGCGCGCCAGCCCGAATTCCTGGCTGGCGCGGCTGAATTCGGCCACCAGGTCGCTGTTGAAGAACTGCACCGCCGAGACGTTCACCGCGATCGGCAGGTCCCAGCCGGCATCCACCAGCTGGCGCTGCGCACGCGCTGCTTCACGGATCACCCAGCGGCCCAGCGCCAGGATCAACCCGGTGTCTTCGCACAGCTGGATGAACTCGCCCGGCGGAATGAAGCTGCCATCGGCCTGCGGCCAGCGCAGCAGCGCCTCCAGCGCCGCCGGGCTGCCATCGCTGGCGTGGCAGATCGGCTGGAAGTAGAGCGCGAATTCGGCATCGATCGCGCTGTGGATGCGCCCGGCCAGCCGCAGCCGGTCGGCCAGCCGCGAACTCACCGCGCTGTCGAACCAGGCAATCACGCTGCCTTCGTCGCGCGCGGCATGCGCGGCCTGCGCGGCCATGCCGATCACCTGTTCGGCGCTGACCACATCGCCGTCGAACTTCACCGCCACGCCAATGCGCGGCTCGAACTGGTGCAGCCAGTCCTGTCCGCGCACGGGTTCGGAGACGGTCTGCACCAGCGTATCCAGCGCAGTCTGGCGCTCGTGGTCGTCGCGGATGGCGAAGATGAAATCCTCGGCCGGCTGGAACGCCAGCAACCCATAGCGCACGCCCAGCCCCCCCAGGCGCTTGGCCATGGCCTGCAGCACCACGTCGCCCACTTCGCGGCCCAGCGTATCGGCCACCAGCTGCAGGCCACGGAACTGCACGTAGGCGATGGTGTAGCTGCCGCCTTCCTCATCCAGCTGCGCGGCCAGCGCGCGCGTGTTGAGCAGCCCGGTGGCCGGGTTGTGGGTGGCGTGGTAGGCCAGGTCGCGCTCATAGGCCATGCGGTCGCTGATGTCCTCGGCCAGCACCAGGCAGGCCTCGCGCCCGTCGAAGTCCAACCGCGCCAGGTGCGCGCGCACTTCGAATACGGTGCCGTCCTTGCGCCGGTGCAGGCGCACCTTGGCATCCTGCAGGTCGCCGCTGGTGGCGTTGGCAATCGCGCCGCGGATTTCCTCCCAGCCTTCGCGTGGGCGGATGTCCAGGATGCTCATCGCCAGGAATTCGTCGCGGCTGTAGCCGTACTGGCGCACCGCCGCTTCGTTCACTTCCAGGAACCGCAGCGTGTCCGGATCGAACACCCAGAACGGTGCCGGGTTGCGGTCGAACAGCAGGCGGAACTGGCGCTCGGCCTGCTGCGCGCGTGCCAGCGCCTGGACCCGCTCGCTCACGTCGGTGAGCGCGCCGATCATGCGCCGCTCGCGGTCGCTGCCACCCACCTGCTGGCCACGCGCCGATACCCAGTGCGTGGCACCACCGGGCAGCACGATGCGGAACATCTCATCCAGCACGCCATTGCCGGCAAACGCATCGTCGAACGCCGCCTGCAACCGCTGTGCATCCTCGTGGTGCACCCGGTTGAAGAAATCGGCCACCGGCAGGGAATCGAGCGGGATGCCGAATATTTCCCGCGCCAGTGGCGACCAGCGCAGCACCGAGGCGTCCTCGTCCACCGTCCAGGTGCAGATCTTGCCGACCTGGTGGGCCATGCGCAGCTCGGCATGGCCGGTGCGCAGCTCCTCGCTCATCGCATCCTGGCGGCGGGTGGCACGGCGCAGGCTGGTGTAGACCAGCGCGAATGCTCCCCAGTACAGCAGGTACAGGCCGATCGAGGCCTGCACGTAGGGCCACCACGGCGCCAGCACATCCTGCCGGCCCAGCCCGGCGTACACCGCCAACGGGTACTCGGCCAGCGTGGTGAGGGTGGTGATGCGCTCGACCTTGTCGATGGGACTGTGTTCGACGCCCAGCGGCAGCACCGTATCGCTGCCCAGCAGGTCGCGCCGCTGCAGTTTGAACTGCTGTCCGGTCAAGCCGTCGTTGTCGGGGCTGCGCGCCAGCAGGTGGCCGGTGACATCACTGATGGAGAGCACGCCGTGGAGGCCGATATCCAGCCCGCTGATGATCGACTGCAGCTCGCTGGTATGCAGCCGGCTGAGCAGCCACCGGTCCTCGCCCATGCGCAGCGCCAACGGCAGCACCCAGCGGCGCATGCCCAGGTCCTGCGGCGGGCCCAGATACAGCTGGCTGTCCTGGCCACGATGGGCCTCCACCGCCCACAGCGGCAGGGTCAGGTCACCGCCGCCGCTGGTCAGGGCACGGCCGAACTGGTCCACCACCACGATGCTTTCCAGCTCCGCATGCCGCTGCAGCACCCCATCGATCGCGTCGTCCAGCAGGTCCGGTGCCTGCGCCGGCACGTGCTCGAACAGCTGCGCGCCGTCGGCGGCGATGCCGCGCATGGCGCGTTCCAGGTTGCGCAGTTCCAGTCGCAGCAGGCGCTGCGAACCAGTGGCCAGCGCCGTGCTCTGCCGTTGGGCGGCCTCCAGCCGGCGCTGGTAATCATTGGCCAGCATCACCACCAGGCCCGCACCGAGCAGCAGGCCCAGGCCGATCCCCAGCCACACGATGGTGCGCAGCGGCCGCGCCATGGGCTGGCTCAGCGCGGGCATCGCGTACCTCTACCTCGGTGACGGCCTGACTTCATGTAAACGCTTCCTGGTTTCCCCAAACCTGAGCGGCCGACGTCGCAATTTCTTGACGTCTCTCTTGCCCGTTCCCAACGGGCAAGGCCTTGGCCCAGCGCCTTGCCCCCAGCATGCACCAGCCCGCCCGGCTCGGGAAGGGGTGCGACAGCCGTCACACCTTGACGCAGCCCAATGCGGCCACAACTCCCGCCAGATCCCGCCGGTTCGCGGGCCGGGCGGCGGATTAGACTTGGGGTTTCCCCGTTGCCTGAGAAGTCCATGTCCAAGCTGCGCCGCCCCACCCTGATGCTTGCCATTGCCGCCAGCCTGTCGCTGGGCCTGGCCGCCTGCGACCGCGATGCGGCCGCGCCGACCGCCGCCCCGCCGGCCGATACCGCCGCCCCGCCCGCCGCGCCCAAGCCGCAGCTGGGCAGCTTCGGCTTCGATGCCGCCGGCATGGACCGCAGCGTCGCCGCCGGCGATGACTTCTTCGGCTTCGCCAACGGCAGCTGGGTGAAGAACACCGAAATTCCGGCCGACCGCTCCAGCTACGGCAGCTTCAACGTCATTTCCGAGAAGACCCTGGCCGACACCCGCGCCATCCTCGAAGGCGCCGCCGCTGATACCAAGGCCAGCGGCGAAACCAAGCTGATCGGCGATTACTACGCCGCCTTCATGGACGAGGCCGGAATCGAATCGCGCGGCATGGGCGCGATCAAGCCCGAGCTGGATGCCATCGGCGGCATCGGCGACAAGGCCGCGCTGGCCACCGCCCTGGGCGGCACCCTGCGCGCCGACGTGGACCTGCTCAACGCCACCAACTTCTACACCGACCGCCTGTTCGGCACCTGGGTGTCGGTGGACCTGCTGCAGCCGGACCGCAACGCGCCCTACCTGGTGCAGGGTGGCCTGGGCCTGCCTGACCGCGACTTCTACCTGCAGGGCGGCCGCATGGCCGAGATCCGCAAGCAGTACCAGGCCTATATCGCCCAGGTGCTGCAGCTGGCCGGCGTGGCCGACCCGGCCGCCAAGGCGCAGCGCATCCTGGCGCTGGAAACCCGCATCGCGCAGGCGCATGCCACCCAGGAAGAAACCAACGACGTGGCCAAGGGTGCCAACGCGTGGAAGCAGGCCGACCTGAGCGCGAAGGCGCCGGGCATGGACTGGGCCGCGTTCCTGGCCGCCGCCGGCCTGGACAAGCAGGACGACTTCATCGTGTGGCAGCCCAAGGCCGTGGCCGGCATCTCGCGCCTGGTCGCCACCGAACCGCTGGATGTGTGGAAGGACTACCTGACCTTCCACGCCCTGGACCGCGCCGCGCCGTACCTGCCCAAGGCACTGGCCGATGCGCGCTTCGCCTTCCACGGCACCACCCTCAACGGCACCCCGCAGCAGAGCGAGCGCTGGAAGCGTGCGGTGGATGAGAGCAACAACGCCGTGGGCGAAGCGATCGGCAAGCTGTATGTCGAAAAGCACTTCGACCCGGCCACCAAGGCGCGCGCCGATGAAATGGCAAAGAACATCATCGCCGCCTTCGCCAAGCGCATCGACGCGCTGGAATGGATGTCGCCGGAAACCAAGGCGCACGCCAAGGCCAAGGTCGAAGGCCTCACCGTGGGCATGGGCTACCCGGACAAGTGGCGCGATTACACCGGCCTTGAAGTGAAGCGCGACGATGCACTGGGCAACGCCGAGCGCGCCAGCCAGTTCGAGTACCGCCGCAACCTGGCCAAGCTGGGCCAGCCGGTGGACCACAGCGAATGGGCGATGCTGCCGCAGACCATCAACGCCATGAACGTGCCGCTGGAAAACCGCCTGGTGTTCCCGGCCGCGATCCTGCAGCCGCCGTTCTTCGACGGTGCCGCCGATGATGCGGTGAACTACGGCGCGATCGGCGCGGTGATCGGCCATGAGATCAGCCATGGCTTCGACAACGCCGGTGCGCTGTTCGATGAAACCGGCAAGCTGCACAACTGGTGGACGGCCGAGGACCTGAAGAAGTTCAATGCCGCCGGCGATGCGCTGGCTGCGCAGTTCAGCAGCTACCAGCCGTTCCCGGGCGTGTCGGTCAACGGCCGCCTCACCCTGGGCGAGAACATCGCCGACGTGGCGGGCCTGGCCACGGCCTACGACGCCTACCAGCTGTCGCTGCAGGGCAAGCCGGGCCAGACCCTGGAAGGCTTCACCCCGGACCAGCGCTTCTTCCTGGGCTTCGCCCAGGCGTGGCGCAGCAAGGCCCGCGAACAGGCACTGCGCAATTCGCTGCTGACCAACGTGCACGCCCCCGGCCAGTTCCGCGCGCTCACCGTACGCAACCTGGACGCGTGGTACCCCGCCTTCGAGGTGAAGGACGGCCAGAAGCTGTACCTGGCCCCGGAAAAGCGGGTCAAGGTGTGGTGACAAGAACGGGCGCTTCGGCGCCCGTTTTTTTTGGGGGGCATGTACCCGCTGGTAGAGTCGGTTCCCAAACGACTGCCGATAGCGATGATCGGCACGGGGACGCATGACGTTGAACGGAGAGACGCCTTCGTTTCAGGTCATGCGTAAATGAAATCGCACACGTTATCGGCAGTCGTTTGGGAAGCGACCCTACCGATCCGTCATCCGGTTCACCAATGGGCGAGCGTGCTTGTTGGCACGCCTACACGCGCGCAGGCGCGCGCCGCTACGCCGTCCTGCAGCGCGCGGCGGAACAAGGGCGACATGCCCTGCAGCAACCGCGCGGAAGCCCGTGCCTGGGTGCGCTGCAACGGCGTTCGTTCGAGCATCGTCGTGGCCCACTCTGGAAGCAGCGCAGCACCGGCGCCGAGGAACAGTTCGCGCGAAAGCCCCGCCATCGGCACCGGCAGCCGGATGCTGGACAACACCGCCAGCACTTCACGTGAGCGCGCATCGAACCGCAGCAGCGTCTGCTGCCGCGCGAAATACGCTTCCACCTCCGCTTCCGAAGCCGGCACATCGGTGGCCCCCAACGCTTCGGCCACGCGCCGGTACTCGTCGTAGTACCGGTCGGCGATGGGCTCCGGCACCTCGCGGCAGTAACGCCGGTAGCCCTGCAGGAAGCCGTATGCCTCGGTGACATGCACCCAGGTCAGCAACGCCGGATCATCGGCCGAATACGCCTGCCCATCCTGCGTCTGCCCGCGCACGTGTGCGTGGATGCGCTTCACCTTCCCGACCAGCGCCTCCACTTCACCCGACGCCGCGTAGCTGGTACATGCCACGAACGCCGTGGTGCGGCGCAGCCGCCCCACCAGGTCGTCGCGGAAGTTGGAGTGGTCATACACCCCGGCCAGTGCCAGCGGGTGCAGGGTCTGCAGCATCAGCGCGCACAGCCCGCCGGCCAGCATCCCCGGAAACTCGGCATGCACCCGCCAGGTCACGCTATCGTGCCCGAACCAGCCCGGGTCGCCCAGCGGGTGGTCGTAATCGATGCCGCTCTGCCCGCGCGGGAACGCCCCCAGCACCCAGCGCCGGATCGGCACGGTAGCGGGGGCGGTGAGACGGTGCAGCAGTGACGACATCAGGGGCCTTCCAGGGGGTTGAGAGGACCGCGATCCTGCGCGGTTGCGTCAATTCTGCGTGATCTACGCCGCCCGGGCCACGCTGTTGCGCCACCCCGTCCGCGAATTGTGCGAGTGCAGCAGAAAACCCGGCCGATTTTTCGGTTTTTCGAGCACTTTTCGATGCCGCACCGCGCAAAAAAATCCGCGTCTTGCGTATTCAGTTATCTCCCCTGCGGCGTTTTGTCGCACTGCCCATTGCCAAGCGAAATGAAAGTGCTAGAACTGAACCCGCCTCACCGTCCGTCCAAATGCGCCGCTGCACGTTCCCGAAGGAGCCCGTGATGATCGCTTTGTTCAAAGGTTTAGGTTTACTGCTCCAGGACAACGAGCTCTACGGCAGCCCGTTCGAAAAGCAGGTCGCGCATTGGCGCAACAAGAGTGAGCAGCAGATCCGCGAAGAAGTGGCCACCCTGGCCAAGGCCAAGGGCCAGTGGCTGATGGCGTCCATCGTCGGCTGGCAGGCGGCCTCGCTGCTGATCCTCGGGCTGATCGCCAACTACCTGTGGAAGGACGACTTCCATATCACCTTCACCCGCGTGGTGATCGTGTTCGGCTCGTGGGTCTCGATCCTGTTCGTGATCTGGTTCATGGCCAACATGTTCGACCACACCGCCGGCTTCGAGCGCTGGATGAAGGCCTTCAACAGCCGGGCGCGGATCACCTCCGATGCCGACACCGTGGAATGCGTGGCCGAAGCGCTGGACATGGCCCAGCTCTACCCGGAAGTGCTCGATTACAAGCAGGCGGTCACCGCCAGGCGGGAGCTGCGCCACGAAGACATCCGCATCATGCGTGAGATCGGGCGCATGAAGCAGCATTCGGAACTGGTCGGCCAGCTCAACCACGTCGGCGAACCCGACCCCGGCCAGAACCTGCACCTGCAACCGGCCTTCTGACCCCACCAGGTCCAGGGGGATCCCAATGCCACCGTGCGCGAACACGGTGGCATTGTTTTTCTACATGCCGCGGAACAGGCTCATGAACGGCTGGCTCACGTTGAGCAATTCCGGCCGCTGCTTCAAGCGCAGCTGGCCACGGCCGGTGTCATCGCGGCTCACCGCCGCCACCGCTTTCATGTTGACGATGGTGGAGCGGTGGATCTGGCGGAAGCGCTGCGGGTCCAGCACTTCCAGCAGCTCGCGCAGCGGCGTGCGCAGCAGGCTTTCGCCGGCCTCGGTCACCACCGTGGTGTACTTGCTGTCGGCGCGGAAGTAGACCACGTCTTCAAGCATGATCAGCTGCGTATCGCGGCCATTGCTGGCGGTGATCCACGCCAGCGGCGGCGCGTTCGAGTGCGCCCCGGGCTGCTGGCCCAGGCGCTGCAGCAGCTGCTCCAGCATCGCGTTGTCCGGCCGGCCCATCTGCATGCGCGCCAGGATGCGCTCGCGCGTGGCCAGCAGCCGCTCGTCGCTGACCGGCTTGAGCAGGTAATCCATCGCGCCCTGCTCGAAGGCATCGATCGCGTACTGGTCGTAGGCGGTCACGAAGACCACCTGGGTGCGCGGGCTGATCTCCGGCAGCGCGCGCGCTACCTCTATGCCGCTGATGCCAGGCATGCGGATGTCAAGCAGGGCCAGGTCCGGTTTCAGTTCGGCCAGCCGCTCCAGCGCACTGGCGCCGTCTTCGCATTCGGCCACCAGCCGCAGTTCCGGCCACAACCGCTGCAGCTGGGCCACCAGCGACTGGCGCAGCAGGTCTTCGTCTTCGGCAATGAGGGCATCAAGCAGCATGGATCGCCTCGCGTGCGTCGCGCGGCAAGGTGATCGTTGCCGCCACGCCGCTGGGGAAGTTGGACACGATGGCCACGCCGGCGCGTTCACCGCAGGTCAGGCGCAGCCGTTCGCGCAGGTTCTTCAGGCCGATGCCGGTGCCGCTGCTGCCCTGCCCGAAGCCCAGGCCGTCGTCGGCCACGGTCAGGGTGACGTGGTCATCGAAGGCGCGCGCGATGATCCACACCGTGCCGCCACCGGGCTTGGGCTCGAGCCCGTGCTTGATCGCGTTCTCGACCAGCGTCTGCAGCGCCATCGACGGCAGCGGTACGGTTTCCAGCGCCGGCGGCACATCCACCTGCAGTGCCAGCCGCGCGCCCATGCGGATCTTGAGGATTTCCAGGTAGGCCTTGGTGCGCTCCAGCTCCACGCCCAGGGTGGACATCGATTCGTCCACGCTCGGCAGCGAACTGCGCAGGTACTGGATCAGGTGCCCCAGCATCTGGTCGGCGCGCGGCGGGTCGGTGCGGGTCAGTACCTGCGCGTTGGCCAGCGTGTTGTAAAGGAAGTGCGGTTCCACCTGGGCGTGCAGCAGGTTCAGCCGCGCCACCGACAGTTCCTTTTCAGTGGCGGTCTGTTCGGCCGCTGCCTGCTCGTCGCGGCGCTGTTCGGACACGCGGCGGGTGATGGCGCGGCTGACCGCTTCGGCGTTCTCGTAGTTGCTGCCTTCGTCCACCGCCAGCAGGTCGGCCCACACCCCGGCATCGGGCTCGAAGACCAGGGTCACGCTGCTGGTGCCCTGCCCCGGGGTGACCGTGGCCAGCACGCTGTTGCGCTTGATCGCCCAGCGCGCCGGCAGGTTCCAGCGCGACGGCGGGCGGCCGTTGTAGGGATCCACGCGGCGCACATAGGCGCGCACCTGCAGGCTGCCGGCGGCGCTTTCGATGTCTTCCACGCGCGGCAGTTCCTTGATCGCCTGTTCAACCAGGCTGAAGGCCTCGCCGGCGTCCATCGGCAGTTCGATCTGGCGCCGCTGGCGGCTGGACAGGGTGGCCGCATCCAGGCGCCCGGCCAGGGTCGAGACCCGGCGCAGGTGGGTGATGCAGCTGCCCAGCGCGGTGATCATCAGGAACAGCGCCAGCAGTCCGAACACCCAGCCCGGGCCTTCATCCATGCCGTGGAAGAAGCCGCTCCACACGAACCCGGCCACGACGATCGCCGCGGCCCAGGCCACCAGAATACGGAGAATCAGGGAAAGGCTGGCAAACACGGCGGCGTCTTCACGATGGGATGGTGTGAGGATAGCCGTGCCCGTGGAGGGCACAAGCGCCATGCGATGGAAGCCGGGAAAGCAGGGATGAAACGGTGCCGGCGCGGCGCCGGGGTGCCAGGCAACGCGTGGACACGCACGGCGTGTCCCTACGGCGACGGGTCCGGGCACGCGTGGACACGCATGGCGTGTCCCTACGGCCGGTCCGGGGGCGTAGCGACACGCCATGCGTGTCCCACGTACAGCAGGCCGAAGACCATGCCCCGCCGGCAGGTGCCGGCGGGGCGTGGTGCTTACTTGCGCTCGGCGGCGCTGGCGTCGCGCGGTGCGCGGAACTGCGAGTCATCGCTCCAGTTCGGCCAGGCGCGGCTGTTGGCCAGTTGGTTGCCCAGCGTGTACAGCACTTCCAGATCGCGGGCGGCGCCGGCGAACTTCCAGTCCGGCTGCCACTCGTCGCCCTGCTGGTGGTAGCGCTTGGCGGTGTAATCGTCCGAGGCCGCCTTGCCTGCGGCCACGCCGCCGTCCACCCAGTCCTGGCCGGCCGAGTAGGACACCGCCGGCACGCCACGCTTGGCGAACGGGAAGTGATCGGAACGGAAGAACAGGCCGGCTTCCGGCTTCGGGTCCGGGGTGTAGCGGATATCCCAGCCCTTGGCCACGTCCTTCAGCTGGTCCAGCAGTTCCAGCTTGGCCGAGCCATAGATGCCGAAATCACGCGACGGGCCGAACGGCGCCATGCCATCCATGTTGATCACCGCCACGGTCTTGGCCAGCGGGTACAGCGGGTGGCTGGCGTAGAACTCCGAACCCAGCAGGCCCTTCTCTTCGGCGGTCACGGCCAGGAACAGCACCGAACGCTCCGGGCGCTTGCCCTTGGCGAAGCCACGCGCCAGTTCCACCAGCGAGGCGGTGCCGCTGGCGTTGTCCAGCGCGCCGTTGAAGATGGTGTCGCCGTTCGCATCCGGCTTGCCCACGCCGATATGGTCCCAGTGCGCGCTGTACACCACGGTTTCATCCGGGTGCTTGCTGCCTTCCAGGCGCGCGGCCACGTTGTGCGAGGTGATCACCTCGGTCTTCACCGCGTACTTGGCCGACAGGGTTTCGCCCTTCAGCTCCACCGGCTTGAAATCACGTCGCTGGGCCTGCTTCTTCAGCGCCTCGAAGTCCTGCCCGGCACGCTTGAACAGGTCCACTGCCAAGTCGCGCTGGATCCAGCCTTCCAGCAGCGGGTGTGCTTCGGCCGGGTTGTCGCGGACCACGTCGAACATGGTGTTGGTGTTGGAACCGGCCACCGTGGCCCAGCCGTAGGAGGCCGGCGCGGTTTCGTGGACGATCAGCACGCCCAGCGCACCCTGGCGGGCGGCCTCTTCGTACTTGTAGGTCCAGCGGCCGTAATAGGTCATGCCCTTGCCGTCGAAGTCGCCTTCGCCGGTTTCAAAATCCGGGTCGTTGATCAGCACGACGGCGATCTTGCCCTTCAGGTCGACGTCCTTGAAGTCGTTCCAGTTGCGCTCCGGCGCGTTCACGCCGTAGCCCAGGAACACCAGCGGGGCGTTCTGGATATCCACTTCGGACGCGCCGTTCATGGCCGCGCGCACCGCGATTTCCTGGCCCTGGGTAAGCGACTGCGGCTTGCCCTTGCTGGACAGCGCCAGGCTCGGCGTGCCGACGATATCGCCCTTGAGCAGCGGCACGGCCTGGGTCCACAGGCGCTTGCCGTCTTTCAGGTCGCCGCCCGGCTGCAGGCCGGCGGCCGCGAACTGCTTGCTGAGGAAAGCGATGGTTTTCGCTTCGCCGGCCGTGGCGGGCGAGCGGCCCTCATAGGCGTCGGAGGCCAGTTCCTTGACGTCGGCGGAGATCCGCGCGCCATCGAATTTCGGCGTCGCCGCCATCAGGGCGCTGGACACCGACAGTGCCAGCACGCTCAAAACCACTCGCTTCATCGTTCTCTCCGCAGTTGGGACAACCCCATCATTCACGGATCATAACCGTCCCGCGCGCGACATGGGCCTCCTGGGCCGCCCAACGGCCAACGGCCGGCGCTACCGCTTGCGGTTGATTGATCCCGATCCCGACCACCACGTAACCATTCGTAGCCCCGGCCGTTGGCCGGACACCGCGCGCAGCGCGGCGCAAGCATCCGGAGCCCAAAACAAAAACGCCGGCTGCACTGCAACCGGCGTTTCAACCCAACGAAGCCGCCCATCAGGCGCCGATACACATCACCAGTTCGGATCTTCCGCCGGTGCCGCCGCGCGCGCCGGCTTCGGCTTCGCGCTGCCGCTGGATGCCGTCGCCGCCGACGCAGCCGGCTTCACCGCACCCGCCTGCGAACGCAGCTCGATCGAACCGGGCTTGAAGCTCGCCCCCGCCAGATCCGCGCCGCCTTCGATGGTGCCGTACGAGGTCTGCGATGCCACGCGGTCCACCCGGATCGTGCAGCACGGGGTTTCATTGCGGCCCAGCGAACGGCCGGTCTGCGGGTCTTTCAGTTCCTCGCCCAGCATCACCGCCTGCCAGCGCTGGCCGGCCTTGAGCGATTCACCGCCCTGGCTCAGCACCACCTGGTCGCCGGTCATGGCCACCACCGACACCGGGAAGATCTCAGTGATGATCGCCGTGCCGATCTGCCCGGACAGCGAATCCATCATCGCCGCCGCCATGCCCTTGCCATTCACCACGCGCGGCAGGGTGCTCGGGCCGGTCGAGGCCAGCTGGTGGTCGAAGCTGTCGGACATCACCACCTCACCGGTGGTCGCGTTGATCAGCCGCAGGGTGATGCGCCCGCCGCCCGAATACGAGGTCACCTGGCGGTCGGACATGCGCAGGTTGCGCACGCTGCGCGGGTACTCGAAGCGTTCGATGGTCGGAATCAGGATCAGGTCGGTGGCCAGCTGCTGGCCCAGCCGCGCGGTGTCCTGCAGGCGCACGTTGCCGCTGTTGATGTGGTCGATCTCGGCCTGCATCTCCTCGCCGAACTCACGGTCCAGCACGATGAAGCGCTTGGTCTGGGTCAGCGTGTCGTTCAGGCGCGCGCGGATCGCCGCGGCCACTTCATCGCTGGCCACACGGCCATCGCCGACGGCGTAGGTGCCGCTGCGCACGTGGGGCTGGGCCACCACGATCTTCGGCCGGCCCTGCTCATCCGGTGCACGGTACTGGGCGATGTCGGCACGCACGCGCACCTTCCAGTAGCTGCGCATCGTGCGGCGGCTGACATCGGATTCGAACGACTGCGCGCCGCGCTTGGCGTCCACGCTGGCCTGTTCCTTGTAGCTTTCCTTGATGCTGGCCGATGCGGAACTTCCGCCACCGGCAGCTTCTGCCTGCGCCTGCGCCGAGCCACTGGCCGAGGCAGACGCCGAATAACTGTAGCCGGCGTCGCTGGCGCGCACGCGGGCAATCACTTCTTCATCCAGCTGGCTGACTTCTTCCTGCGAGAGGATCTCGTAGCCCAGCACCGCCCCTTGCGAAGCGGCAATCATCTGCTGGGAAAACGCGTCGGCGCGGATATCGCCGACGTGTTCCCCATCCACGTCCACATGCAGGCCCGCACGCAGGCTCTGCATCTGGCTGGCGACACGCACGCCATTGACCTGCGCGACCGCCGACTGCAGCGCGGCCAGCACCGCCAGCTCCGGGGTGCTGCCGATGCCCTCGGCTTCGCGCGCCACCCGGGTGGTGCCGCCGAAGTCCGGCGACCCGCGCAGCGGCTTCTCGGCCGGGGCTTCCAGCTTCGATTCCGCCTTCGGTGCGGGCGCCTCCACCGGTGCCTCCTGCTTGCCGCAGGCGGCAAGCAGGGTAGCGGTGAGGGCCAGGCTCAACAGTCGGTATGAGGTCTGCATGCGTGGCGTTCCTTTCGATTACAGGCTGTCGAGCATCGACTCGGCGTTGCCCGGCACCTTGATCTTGGCGGCGCGGGCGAAGGTCAGCGCGGCCTTCGACGAGGAGTACAGGCCCTTCAGGTAGCCCGGCGATTCCTTGGCCACCCACGCACCGGCGGCCAGCTTGCGGCCCACGGTGACCAGCTGGGTGCCGCTCAGGCTCTTCATGCCGTTGGCGAAGTTGCTGGCTTCACCGCTCAGCTTCTGGCCTTCGGCAGCGGATGCGACCAGGGCGACCAGGCCGGTGGTGTAGTGCTGCTTGGATTCGGCGCTCAGCTCAGGCTGCGCGGCCACGCGCTCATCGATCGCAGCCTGGGCTGCTTCGCTGACCGACACCGACTTCTTCATCTGGTCCACGTTGACCGAACCGGACGACAGCGCCATGCGCTCGGCTTCCAGCAGCTTGACCTGCTCGGCCAGGCCGAAGGCCTTGGCGAAGGAGGTCTGCGCGTCGATCGAGTGCGACTGCGAGGACACGAAACGACGCACCAGCGCTTCCTGCGCGGCTTCGTCCGGGGCGCCGGCCGAAGCGGCCGCGGCGCTGTTGCCGCCGCCAGCCAGGTCCTTCAGCTTGCCGAACTGCGCGTGCGCCGGGGCGGCGAAGGTGGTGGCGATGGCCAGGGCGATGAGGGTCTTGCGGATCATTGGGTAATTCCTTGTTGGAAAATGGTGGCGCGAACCGGTGGGTACCGACCGTTGGTCGGTACGCCTTAACGCACGGCCTTGACGTTCAATTCGTTGATCATCTGCTGCGCACCCTTCTCGGCGGCGATCTGCAGCGCATTGGTGCGGGCCACGGTCTCGTTCGGACCGGTGCCGGAGAACTGCACCGGACCCACCGACGACACGGTCTTCGGGAAGCGGCCGCTCACGTCCAGCACCTTGCCGGTGACGGTGACGAACACGCGGGTGTTGCCGCTGACCGGATCGCGGTCACGCATGCCCACGTCCAGCGTGCCGACCGCCAGGTACGGGATGTTCGCCGCCTTGATGCCATTGGCGGTATCGCGCAGGGTAGCGGCCGACAGGTCGTTGCCCGTGCTGAAGTCCTTGCGGATGCGCTCGATGCTCAGCAGGCCACGCGATTCGCCTTCCACGTATTCCGCTTCCACCACTTCATAGCCGGCTGCGCTGAACGCGCCGGTCATCGCGGTGTTGATCTCGTTGGCGTTGGCCACCTTCCAGGCGATGTTGTCGCTGCGCGCGGTGGTGCTGCCACCGGCGGTGATCGACACCGACGCGTTCTGGTTGATGCTGCCGTTGGTGCTCACCGAGTTGCCACGGAAGCTGTCGCCTTCGCGGGTCTTCTCGTCGTAGCTCTGGCTGGCGTCGACCCGGCGGTATTCCTTGTCCTGGAACGACTGCACGGTGTCCTGCGAGCGCGCCATGAACAGGAAGGTCAGCATCGACCGCTCGTTGCTGCGTGCACCGGCGGTGGCCGAGCCGGCATCCAGCTTGGTCTGCAGCAGGGTGGTATTGATCTCAGCGCGGACGCTGACGGTGTAGGTCTTGGCCTTCTTGTCTTCGGTGTCCGACAGCGGTACCGCCGACAGCACGTAGCGGTCGATTTCACCGATGAACTCGGCGCGGCGGTCTTCGAACAGGCGCAGCTTGGCCGCGCCGGATTCGGCGATGTACGCCTCCAGTGCATTGACCTTGGCCTTGTTCAGGGCCTGGGCACGGGTATCGGCACTCAGGCGCAGGCCATAGCTGGCCGAACCGGTACCACGGGAACTGGCGGTCTGCGCCGCAACCGGCGCGGCAACCATCAGTGCAATGAGAATCAGCAGTACGGCACGAATCAACGGCATGAGGTGATCAACTCCTGGAGGGCTTGGGTCTGTTGCTGCAGCGGCTTGCCGCCGGGCTTCTGTTCGTCCAGCCACGCTTTCGAATCCGCGCGCTTGGCGGCGGCGCCGGCGAAGGCGTCCAGGCCGGCCAGCGTGGTTTCGTAGCTGGCCGACCACTGGTCAACGTGCCACTGGGTCGACGGCACCACCTTGGTGGCGCCCTTGCGCAGCGGCTGGTCGAAGAACACCTTGCCCGAGAACGGCTCCACCACCGTGGCCTGGAAGAACGCGCCGAACAGCATCGTCTTCATCGCCGGGGTTTCATTGATCACGCCGTTCTTCAGCGCATCCAGGCGCAGCTTCACCACGTAATCCGGCTCGGGGATCTTCAGCTGGTACACCTTGCCGTCGGCAAAGCGCGCGGCCATCGCACCGCCGATCGCCTGGCCGGTGGCCGGCGGCAGCAGCCCGATGCCGGTGTTGGACGACAGCGTCTTGGACAGCTCATGGGCCAGCGTGGCGCGCAGCACCTGCTCATCCACCGCGTCGGGCAGCTTGGCGCGCACCGCATCGGAAAGGGTTACCTCGCCCACCTGCAGGCGGCGCGTCGACGCGGCCGGCAGCTTTGCCTTGGCCAGCGTATCGGCCAGCACCTGCGGCAGGCCGGTGGCGGCCTTGCCGTACAGCAGGTCGGCCACGATCGCATCGATGTCGTCCTCGTCCGGCAGGAACTCCATCACGTCGATACGCTGCAGTGTGATCGGGTAGGACGCCACCACCTGGCGTTCGCGGAAATCGAAGAACAGCGCCTGCAGCGCCACTTCCACCAGCACCTTGTACTGGCCACCGATCGGTTCGATCGACACCAGCTCGCGGTCCAGCGCGGTGGCCAGCACCGTGGCACTGGTGGTGCCATCAAGCATCGCCAGCGGCTGGTCGATCAGTTCCAGGCTGGCCGGCCGCTGCGCCTGCAGCCGGGCCCACAGGGCCTGGTTGAGCGGGGCCAGGCCACGCGCTTTCAGCACCGCAGCCGCACGCGGGGTGCTGGCTTCAACGGCGCTCTGGTCGGCGGTGTAGGCAAAACCGGCCCAATAGGCCTGCTGCGATTTGTCGGCAGCCTGCGCGGCGCTGGCGAAGGTGGCAGTGCCAACCAGTACGAACCCGCACAGCAGCAGCCACGCGCTACGCGCGCGCGTACGCTTCTTCCCTGAAACCATCGTCCCGCAATCCTTCTCGAACGGACCCGGCAAGGCGCCCGGTCACTTTTGTGAGGCGCCACCATAGTGCCTGTTCAGGTTTCGGGCAAGAGGAGAATTGTGTCAGTCCGGCTGCAGCCGCGCCGCCCGGGCCTGCAGCAGCGCGCGTTCGCGCGCGTTGGGAGTAAGCCGCGCCGCCCGCGCGAAGGCATCGGCCGCCTCTGCGTGCCGGCCCATCTGCGACAAAAGGTCACCCTGCACCGCCGCCATCGGCGCGTAGTCGCGCAACCGTGGATCGTCGGCCAGCTGCTCCACCAACGGCCATGCCGCTGCCGCCCCTTCCGCGCGCGATACCGCCACCGCGCGGTTGAGTTCCACCACCGGTGACGGCTGCACTTCCGCCAACCGCGCATACAGCGCGGCCATGCGCGCCCAGTCGGTCGCATCGGCGTGGCGCGCGCGCGCGTGGCAGTCGGCGATGGCCGCCTGCAGCACGTAGCCATCATCGGCCCCACCCAGCGCCACGGCCTGCTGCAATGCCGCCTGCCCGCGCGCCACCTGCAGGTGGTCCCAGCGGCTGCGGTCCTGGTCCGGCAGCAGGATCGGGTTGCCGTCCACATCCACGCGCGCGGCCGCGCGCGAGGCCTGCAGTTCCATCAGCGCCAGCAGGCCATGCACCTGCGGCCAGGTCGGCAGGCGCTGTTGCAGCACCCGGCCCAGCCGCAGCGCTTCCTCGCACAGCGCCGGGCGCATCCAGTCATCGCCGCTGCTGGCCGCATAGCCTTCGTTGAAGATCAGGTACACCACCGCCAGCACCGAGCCCAGCCGCTCCGGCAATGCCGCCTGGCGCGGCACTTCGAACGGCACCTGCTTGTCGGCCAGCGTGCGCTTGGCCCGCACGATGCGCTGGGCAATGGTCGGCTCCGGCTGCAGGAACGCGCGCGCGATCTCATCGGTGGTCAGCCCGCCCAGCAGGCGCAGGGTCAGTGCCACCCGTGCATCGGCCGACAGCACCGGGTGGCAGGCCACGAACATCAGCCGCAGCAGGTCATCGCCGATGTCGTCCTGCAGGGCGTCGCTGTCGTCTGGCAACGGCAAGGGCTGCGGCTCCAGCTCGCTGCCCCATTGCGCATGCTGGCCGGCCACGCGCTGGTGCTGGCGCAGCACGTCGATGGCGCGATTGCGTGCAGTGGTCATCAGCCACGCTCCCGGATTATCCGGAACGCCCTGGGTGGGCCAGCGCTCCAGCGCGGCCAGCCAGGTGTCCTGGGCCAGTTCTTCGGCACGCCCGATATCGCCGCCCAGCATCCGCGCCAGGCGTGCGATCAGCGCCGGCGACTCCATGCGCCAGAGGGTATCCAGTCGTTGTGTCAGCGCAGCTTCCATGCGGCGAATGAGAGCATCCGTCACCGCGCCGCACAAGGTGCGGCGCGGCACCTGGCATCAGCCGGGTTCGCCATCCATGTGCGCCACTTCCCACAGGTGGCCATCGAGGTCCTCGAAGCTGCGCTGGTACATGAAGCCGTAATCGCGCGGTGGGGTCGGTTCACTGCCGCCGGCCTTGAGCACCTTCTCCAGGGTTTCATCCACCGCCGGGCGGCTGGGCGAAGACAACGCAAGAATCACCTGCGCCTGCTTGCGCGCATCGGCGATGGGCCGGTTGATGAAGGTGGCGAAGAACGGCTCCAGCAGCAGCATCAGCATGATGGTGTCGCTGATGTTGAAGGAGGCCGCCTTGTCATCGGTATAGGTCAGGTTCGGCGTGAAACCCAGCGCGGTGAAGAACGCCTTGCTCCTGTCCAGGTCGCGGACGGGCAGGTTCACGAAGATCATCTGGGGCGTGTCGGACATGGTGGGTTTCCCGTGATCAGTAGGGTTTCATGCAGTTGACCATCCACGGCTTGCCGTAGCGGTCTTCGAGCATGCCCCAGCGCTTGGCCCAGAACGTTTCGCCGATCGGGAACGTGACCTTGCCGCCCTCGGACAGCGCCTTGAACACGCGCTCGGCTTCCTCCTCGGTTTCCACCTCGATGTTGATCGTGGTGGTGCCTTGGCCCGAAGAAGGCGGGCCATCGGCCGCCATCAGGATCGCGCTGCCCACTTCCAGCTGGCTGTGCGCGATCAGGTTCGGATCGGCCGGGCCAGGGTTGTCGCCACAGCCGTCCATGTTGTCGCTGGGCGGCATGTCGCTGTACTTCATTTCCGAGGTGACCTTGCCGCCCAGCACCTGGGCGTAGAACGCCATGGCTTCGTGGGTCTGGCCGTTGAAGCCAAGGAACGGAATCAGTTTCATGGGAATCTCCTGAAAAGCACGGGGGTGGGTCAGTCGGCCTGGCCGATCTGCTCGCGCAGACGCTGTTCCTGCGCACGTAATTCCGGGGTGAAAACCTCGCCAAAATCTTCTTCGGTATAGAACGGGCGGATCTCCACCACGTCGCCGGGCAGGAACGGGGCACGCTTGAGCCATTCGGTGGCTTCGTCCACCGAACGCACCTGCCACAGCCAGAACCCGGCCACCAGCTCGCGGGTTTCGGCGAACGGCCCGTCGATCACCTGCGGTGCCACCCCTGTGTAAGCGACCCGGCGGCCGTGGCTGCTGGGGCGCAGGCCATCGCCGGCCAGCATGATCCCGGCCTTGACCAGCTCCTCGTTGAAGGCGCCCATGTCCCGGAACTGCGCCTCGGTGGGCAGCACCCCGGCCTCGGTGGCCTCGGTCGCCTTCACGATCACCATGACTTTCATCGGCTTGTCCTCGTTGTCGGCCCGGTTGGCGGGCCCTTCATGAGATACGACGCCCCAGTGGAACGGAAATCGACATGCCTGCCAAAAAATATTCCGATGCCGGCAGCGGTTGACGGTCACGGCCCTGAACAGGCCGGCAGCGCTGCACTGCAACAGGACCGCAGCGCAGGCTGGGGCATCATGGGCATCCCCTGCCCAGCGGTGCGCCGGCCATGCAATTCCTGCTGCTGATCTATATCGACGAAGCCCTGATCCAGGACGTGCCCGCCGAGGAATACGACGCCATGATGCGCGGCTGCATCCAGCATGCTGACAAGCTGAAGGCCGAAGGCACGCTGGTCGCCTCGCAGCAACTGGAGCCGGTCGCCCAGGCGCGCACCCTGCGCACGCGCCAGGCGCAGGCGCGCATCACCGACGGCCCATTCGCCGAAACCCGCGAACTCCTCGCCGGCTTCAACCTCATCAACGCCAGCGACCACGATGAAGCCCTGCGCATCGCCCAAGGGTTCCCGTGGTCGCGCTACGGCAGCATCGAAGTCCGCCCGGTAGCCGACTTCGAAGCAGAACGCCGCCGGGTCGGCGCCTGAGGTTGCCTGGAAATCACGGCAACACCGTGACCTTCAACTCGCGCTCTCCGATCGCCTCGTTCCCGCTGTAATCCCGCGCGCTCCCACGAATGATGTAATCCCCCGCCGGCAATGCCTCCGGCTGCCAGCGCCCGGTCTCCACCAGGCCATCGCGCACGGTATTGGTCACCAGGTAGCGGAACCGCGTCACCGCACTGCCGTGCACGGTAATCCCGCTGTCCGGCGCATACGCCACTACCGTGGCGCTGTCCTCGCGCGGCATCCGGTTGAACACGATGTTGAAGCGCGGCTGCTCGTACCCCGCCAGCGGCGTGCCAGCCGCATCCAGGATCTGGTACCCCACCTGATACGCCCCCAACCGACGCCGCGGCAGGTTGTTGTCCACCTGGTCCCACGCCTCCACCACGATCTGCACGCCCGGCCCAACGCGCGGAATCGGCACGCGCCCGTTCGCCCCGGCCTTGATCGGCTGGTCCAGGTCATCCAGCACCGCGACGTCCGTAATGCGCGGCGCAAAGCTGTCGGCGTAGCCCACGAAGCCCAGCGCCACCGCATTGCGCTGGAATCCACCAGCGCCGACGCTCAGGTGCACGTGCGCCATGCGGTTGATGCTGCCCAGCGGCTCACCGGCCTTGAAGCGCGTGCCGCGGCGAACGCGTACCCGCTCCAGCTTGCCGTCCAGGTCACGCAGCTGCGGCCAGCGCGCGTCGAACGCGCGGTCGCGCGCATCGCGGCCCACCTTCATGTGGATGTAGCGCAGCCGGTCCAGCGACAACCCTTCGGCCTGCCCGCCCACCGACCAGCTCGGGAAGGGACTGCTCACCTTCGCATCGGCCATCGCCAGCACCGTCTGCCCGACATCGCCACGGATATCAAAGCCATCGTGCAGGTGATGGCGGCTCTCACCCCTGAAGTTGCCGCGCACCTCACCCAGCGTGCCCACCACCTCATGCCAGCCGAGCTGCGGAGCCAGCGGCCAGCGCCCACCGGTGTCCGGCAGCGCGGCATCGGCGGCCGGACCGATCAATGACGGCGCCGGCGTGGCGCCGGCCGCCAGCGCACGCAGGCGATGCACCCGGTATGACGCCGCATCGGACACATACAGCCCGCCATCGGCATCCAGCGCCAGCCCGCCCGGACGCGAGAAGCGTGGCTGCGCCGATGCGCCGGTGAGGTCCACCACATGGCCCAGTGCCGACAGCTGCACTACCTTGCCGTCGAAATCGCTCGCATACACCACGTCATCGTGGGTTACCGCCAGCGCCAGCGGCCCGTTGAGCAGGCTGCCGCGCGCCAGCAGCGTATCCAGCGTGCCGTCCGGCGCCAGCCGGCGGATCGCGGCGTTGAGCAGATCGGCGATCAGCAGGTTGCCATGCGAATCCAGCGCCAACGCAACGGGCGTGTCCAGCCGCGCGCCCACCCCTGCCCCATCCACGTTGCCCGGCGCATCACCGCCGGCCAGCGTGCGCACCTGGCCATCGGGCTCGATCACGCGGATGCGGTCGTTCCAGGTATCGGCCACGAACACACGGCCACCGGCATCCACCGCCACGCCCATCGGCCCGTCAAAGCGCGCCTGTGCGACCGGGCCATCGGCGTAACCGGCGGTGCCATCACCGGCAATCGTGCTCACCACACCATCGATGCCGATCCGGCGGATCACATGGTTGCCGGTATCGGCGACGAACACATTGCCGGCACCGTCCAGTGCAATGCCCGACGGTGTATTGAACTGCGCCTGCGGCGCCGGGCCATCGCGCCAGCCCTCGCCCTGCCCGGCCAGCGTGTCCACCCGCCCATCGGGAAATACCCGGCGGATGCGGTTGTTGTCGCCCGCATCGGCCACATACAGCACGCCGTCCTCATCAAGCGCCAGGCCGTAGGGATCGGCAAACCGGGCCTGCGACGCCGCGCCATCGCGCAGGCCGCCCACGCCGTCACCGGCCAGCAGGCTGACCTGCGGGGTCCAGCCCAGCACCGTGGCCACCGGGCCCGGCGGCGGGGCCGGCGCGGCCGGTTCGCGCAGGAAGGTCCACGTCAGTGCCGCTGCCACCGCCACGCCCACCAGCGCCGCCATTGCCCATCGTGCGCGCGTCATCGCTGTCCTTGCCTGCTCGTTCGGGACACGACCTTAGCCGCTCGCCGCGTGCCTGCAAACCCTGCGTGCGTCCGCAGCGACTTGTGTGGATGCGGCGTTCCGGTTTCAATCGAGGCTCAGACCAAGGAAGGAAGCACCGCATGACCTGCCATACCGGCACTGCCCTCGCCCTGCTGCTCTCGCTGTGCGGGGTGCCGGCCGCAGGCGCGGCCGCCGCTGCCAGTGGCGCTACCCTGGATGCTCCCACTGTTGAGGCATCGCCCGCCAACGCCGCGTTCCTGGCCGAAGTAGGCGCCGCCCTGCAGCAGTCCGACGCGGGTGACAGCCTGGGCGCGGCCATTACCCTGGATCGCCTGCTGGTCGATCCGCGCATGGCGCAGCTGGAGGTGGCCCAGCGCAGCGACGTATGGGCATCGGCGGCCATGGTGTCCGGTGCACAGAAGCAGGATGACATCGCCCTGCAGCGCCTGCAGCAGGCGCTGGCGATCAATCCACACAACGCCTACGCGCGGCTGCGGCTGGCGTGGACGCAGATGGTCGATGGCACGCCGGAGAACGCCGCCGACAACGTCATTCTTGCGCTGGCCGATGGCGAAGGGCAGCCGGACATGTCCGCCGAGATGGTGTGGCAGCTGGACACGGACCTGAAGCACCTGCCGGGCAAACGCCTGTCTGTTTTGCAGGGTCTGTTCGACCGCGAGTGGAAGATCGACGGCATCGAACCGGTTGAACTGTGGTCCATCCTGGCCATCCTCCAGGTCGAGGCCGGCCAGACCGACAAAGTCGCTGCCACGCTGGAGCGCATCGATGCACCGATCCCGCTGGTGCGTCTGCGCGCCGACAAGCGCTTTGACCGCTTCCTGCGCCGCGATGATCCCCGCTACGACCCGATGGCCGCCGCACGTCGCCATATCGACCGGCTTCGCGTGGACACCATGCTGTCACCGGGCGTGAATGAAACCGCCGTTGAACTGACCTCGGCGCTCATGGTCGCCGGCGAGCTGCAGGAAGTGGTGGGCATGACCGCACCCATCGCCGAGGCTGCCGCAGCCGCCCGTTCGGCGCCGCCGGAGATGGCGCGCCACATTGCGTGGATGCTCGACACCCGCAGCCGCGCCTACCGGCGCCTGGGCAAGGCCGACGACGCGGTAGGCGCGCAGCTGCTGGCGATCCGCATGGCCGACCCCGAGGGCGATACGGTCAGTCAGCGCCTCAACCTGGCCAACCTGTATGCCGCCCTGCACCGTCCGTCGATGGCACGCGAAACGATGCAGGGCCTCGACAACATGAGCACGTATGGCCGCAGCACGAAAGCGGTGATCGAACTGCAGGCCGCCCTGCAGCTCGACGATGCCGCCGCAGCGTCGCGCGCGCGCGAGCAGCTGTTCGCCAGCCGCGTTGAAACCCCCGGCCACTACCGTGAGGCGCTGTTGCTGGAGGATCGGATGGACGAAGCCGCGTCCGGCCTGATCGCCCAGCTGCAGGACCCGATGGACCGCAGCGATGCCCTGCTTGAGCTGCAGGACACGCGCGATGCGCCACCGCTGCCGGAGGAAGTCCTGCTTACGGCGCGTTGGAAGCAGCTCAAGCAACGTGCCGATGTGCAGGCTGCGGTGCGTCGTGTCGGCCGCATCGAGTCCTACCCGCTGTTCACCTTCTGAGCCCAGCTCAGCGCGCCGGGGTTTCCGCCTTGAACCCCATCGCCTCGCGGTAGCGCGCGTACAGCGTGCCCACCTTCTCCACGTAGGCCAGCGTTTCAGCATAGGGCGGCACGCCCTTGTAGCGGGTCACCGCACCGATGCCCGCGTTGTAGGCGGCCGCCGCCAGCGTGCGGTCGCCTTTGTAGCGCGCCAGCAGCGCCTTCAGGTACCGCGCGCCGCCATTGATCGACTGCTCGGCGGAAAGCGGATCGGACACGCCCAGTTCGGTGGCGGTATCGGGCATCAGCTGCATCACCCCCTGCGCCCCCTTGGGCGACACCGCGCCGGCATCGAAGCCGCTTTCGGCATGGGCGATCGCGCGCAGCCAGGCATCGTCCACGCCCGTGGCACGCGCCGCCGCCTTGAACTGTTTCGCATGGCGGTTGAGCTGCGGCGCGCCGACCTTGCCCAGCCCTTCGTGCGCGGGTTCGCCTGGTGGGGTGGCCACAGTGAATTTCAGGAATACCCGCGAACCGGGAAGGTTGCGGGTGGAGTACACCAGCTGCCCGTCCTGTTCGCGCTCATACAAGGTGCCGCTGAACACCCCCATGTTGCCCCACAGGTTGGGCGCCTGCACCGCGTTGTCGTCGATCTGCTGCGCCTTGCACTTCGAACCCGGCTCCGGCGCCGTGGCCAGGCTGACGGTGTTGTTCTGTACGCAGCGATACACCGTGCGCGCGGACGCAGTGCCGGGCAACAGCAACGGCAACAGGGCCAGTACGGCAGGCAGCAGGGGCTTCATGGCTCCGGGGCCGCCCGGGGGCGGCCAGATCGAGGGGTGGCGCGATCATCCGGCGGGCAGTGCGAACCGCAGGTGAAGCCCTGTGCGGCTGGTGGAGAAAATGCCGCTGTTGGCTGACGGGGTGAAGCAAGCACCAGCCATGGCTGCCAGGGTGACGGCTTCACCTCCCCCTTGCGACCTGATGCCGACACTGGGGAAATACCGACAGGAATCTACGTGAAGCCCTGTTCCAAACCGACGTTCCAGATGGTCATATAGGGCTCAATCCACGCCCGCCGGGCAGAGAGGTCCGCTTGAAGCGCGCCAGCACCATCGCCGCCATCGCGCTTGCCGCCCTTCTGGGGGCCATCCTCCCTGTGGCCGCGCTGGTCTACATCAGCTGGAGCCGCGCCCAGGTCGCCGAGACCGACCGCCTCGAGCGCACTGCCGAACGTACCCTTCAACGTGCCCACCGCGCCTACGAGGCCGGCCTGCTGGCGCTGCGCAAGCTCAACCAGGCGCAACTGCCCGGCTGCTCGCCCGAGCACCTCAAGCTGATGCGCAGCCTCACGCTGAGCACCACCTCCGCCGAACAGGTGGGGTATTTCGAGGAAGGCCGGCTGCGCTGCACCTCCTGGGGCATGGTCGAGGACCTGGTGCCCGAACCCACCCCAGACCACATCACCGCCGACGGTGCCTCCATCACCCTTGGCGTGCGGCCGGTGGCCGGCGATGGTGCCGCCTCGCTGCTCTCCCTGCAGCTCGGCCGCCACGACATCCTGATGGACCCCTCCCGGTTCGTGGATGTCATCGCCGAACCCAACGTGCGGCTGGCGGTGGCCACCCCCGATGGCCGCCTGATCGCCCAGCAGCCCATGGCCGACCCGGAACTGCTGCAGCGGCTGCTGCGCGAACCGCACAACGGGCATACCCCGCGCACGCTGTTTGCCAGCGCGCAGGACCAGGAATGGCTGGCCATCGCCATCGCCCCACGGGTCGGGCTGGTGGCCGCCTTCCAGCAGCAGCTGTGGCAGCTGGTGCCGCTGGGCGTGGTCGGGGCGGTGCTGGCTACCGTCGCCGGTATCTGGCTCTCGCGCCGCCGCCTGTCGCTGCGCAACGAACTGGCCAGCGCGGTGCGCCGCCGTGAGTTCCGCATGGACTACCAGCCCATCATCGAACTGGACACCGGCATCTGCGTGGGCGCCGAAGCGCTGGTGCGCTGGTCGCGCGCCGACGGCACCCAGGTGCGGCCGGATCTGTTCATTCCCGTTGCCGAAGAAACCGGCCTGATCGAAGCGCTCACTGACCACGTGATGGACCTGGTGATCAGCGACATGCGTGAGCTGCTCATCCATGATCGCAGCGCGCATATCGCCATCAACCTGTCCGCCGGCGATGTCAGCAGCGGGCGGGCATTGAAGGTGCTGTCCGGCAAGCTGGTCGGCAGCGGCATCCACCCGCAGCAGATCTGGCTGGAAGCCACCGAACGGGGTTTCCTCGATATCCAGGGCGCGCGTACGTCGCTTGCCGCCGCGCGGCGTGCCGGGCACTGCGTGGCCATCGACGACTTCGGCGTCGGCTATTCCAGCCTTCAGTACCTGCAGCAGCTGCCGCTGGACGCGTTGAAGATCGACAAGTCGTTCATTGATTCCATCGGCACCCACAGCGTGACCAGCCCGGTCACCTCGCACATCATCGACATGGCCAAGACGCTGGGCCTGTTCACCGTGGCCGAGGGCATCGAAACCTCGGCCCAGCTCGCCTACCTGCAGTCGCGCCAAGTGGAGTTCGGCCAGGGCTGGCTGTTCTCTCGGCCGCTGCCAGCCCCGGAGTTCGTGGCCTTCCATGAGCAGCGACGCATGCAGTATGGGAAGGCGCCGGAAGACATGCAGAACCCCAACTCGATCACCGAGTAGCGGGTTCATCGGCCGGTTGGAATGCAGCCCTATAATGGGCACGCGGCATCCAGCCGTCCCCGTCATGAGGTGTGCCTGCATGCGCCAGTAATGCCGCCGTCGTTGGACGGCCAGTCTCCTTCCCGCCCTGTTCGCAGGGGGAGTCCTTGGCATTGCTGGAGGTCGCATGACCGCATTCACCCTCACGCTCGACCGCGTGACGTTCACCCTGCCCGATGGCCGGGTGTTGTTCCCAGAGCTTTCTGCCTCATTCGATACCACCCCCACCGGCCTGGTCGGTCGCAACGGCGTGGGCAAGAGCGTGCTCGGCCGCCTGCTGGCCGGGCGGCTGCAGCCCAGCAGCGGACACATCCAACGGCAAGGCCACGTGCACCTGCTTGCCCAGCACAGTGGCGTGCTGCCCGGCCGCATTGCCGACCTGGCGGGCGTCGCCCCGCAGTTGGATGCACTGGACCGGATCGAAGCCGGCAGCGTGGACCCGCACGACTTTGCTTTGGTGGGCGAACGCTGGACCCTGCGCGAGCAGTTGCTGGCGCAATGGCAGCGGCTTGGCCTGCCCGAACTGGATCCCGCGCAACCGGCCGCCACGCTCAGCGGCGGCCAGGCCATGCAGGTTGCGTTGGCCGGTGCCCTGCTCTCAGACGCGGATGCCCTGGTGCTGGACGAGCCCAGCAACCACCTCGACAGCGCACATCGAACACGGCTGATCGATGCGCTGGCGCAGTGGCGTGGCGGCCTGATCGTCATCAGCCACGACCGCGCATTGCTGCGGGAGATGCACCGCATTGTCGAACTCACGCCCAGCGGGTTGCGCAGCTACGGCGGCAACTACGACCTGTATGCCACGCAGAAGCAGGCCGAACAGGCCAGCGCCGAAGCCGAGCTTGCCCTGCGCAAGCGCGAGCGCCGGCAGGAGCAGGCCGCACTACGCGAACAGCGCGAGCGGCAGGAACACCGCCAATCACGCGCCCAGCGCGATGCCCGCACCGCCAACCAGGCACCGATCCTGCTGGGCGGCATGAAGAACCGCGCCGAGCACAGCGCCGGCCGGCTGCAGGCGCAGCAGCTTGAACGGCGCGCAGCGGCCGACAGCCGGGTACGGGAGGCGGCAGCGGGTGTGGATGAGGAGGCCCAGGTTGCAATGCTCGGGCCCAGCCTGGCTGCTCCCGGTCCACAACAGGTCGCCACGCTTGCCAACGTGCACCTGCCATGGGTGGAGGCGCCCTGGCAGCACATCACCCTGCATCTCCAGCGCGGCGACCGCATCGGCGTGCGTGGCCGCAACGGCAGTGGCAAATCTACCCTGCTGCGGGTGCTGGCCGGTGAGGTGGCGCCGCTTGGTGGCGAGGTCAAGCGCGCGGCTGGCATCGCCCTGCTTGACCAGACGTTGTCCGCGCTTCCCGCGCAGGATTCCGCGCTGCAGCTGTTGCAGCGCGCGAACCCGATGGCCAGCGAGGGCCCCCTGCGCACCCAGCTGGCCCTGCTCGGCCTGGATGCCGAGCGCAGCCTGCGCCCGTTGGCCAGCCTGAGCGGTGGCGAACGGGTCAAAGCCGCGCTGGCTGCGGTGCTGTATGCGGACGTGCCTCCGCAACTGCTGCTGCTCGACGAGCCGGGCAACCACTTGGACCTGGCCTCGCTGGCCGCGCTGGAGCAGATGCTCAACCAGTATCGCGGCAGCGTGGTGATCGTCTCGCACGACCAGGCACTGCTGGATGCGGTGCAGCTGACCCATCATCTGGATGCCGGCGAGGAGGGGTGGCAGTTGAAGCTGCTGTAGTCGCGTACATCAAGTGCGCGCCCAAGGAACCGACAGGCGGGAGTCGAAAGGGATGGCAGAGGCAGTCATGGTAGCGAAAGCTTGGAACTGAATTGAAATGTTACTATATAACACCAACCGTTCCAGACCCTTCCCCCATGAAGACCACCAACGCCCTGCTCGACGCCGGCGCCATCGCCCTTTCCAGCCTGTGCCTGCTGCACTGCCTGGCCCTGCCGCTGCTCGCCGCCGCCCTGCCGCTGATGGGGGTGTGGGCTGAAGCGGAGTGGGTGCACATCGTGTTCGTGGCCATCGCCGCCCCGACCACCGGCTTCGCGCTATGGCGCGCCCACCGCAAGCAATCGCTGCCGGCCGCGGCGATCATCAGTGCAACCGCCGGTCTGCTTTTGCTTCTGGCGGGCGCAGCCGGGTGGCCGAGCCACGAAGCGGAGACGCCGATGACGGTAACCGGGAGCCTGCTCCTCGCCAGCACCCACATCTGGAACGCCTGGCGCCGCCACCGTCATTGAACCCGCATGGCTCTACGCTGCATGCTTGGCGTTACAGGCGGAGCAACATTCCTGCGAGGAACAGGAGCAGCGGCAAGGCGCTGATGATCGCGCCCACAATGCCCAGCCATGGCCAGCGCTCGCGACGTACGCGCGAGCCGATGGTCAGCAGCAGCCCCAGTACCGACGACGCCAGTACGCCCACCGCTACTCCGGCACTTCCAACCAGTAGGCGCCCCATTTCAGGTGATGCCTGCGCCACTGCATAGGCCGCCGCCAGGATCACCGGGGCCACCAGCCAACTGGCGGTGCCAAGCAGCGGCCAACGGTGGCCGGCGGCGCGGGAATCGACACGGGTGTGCAGCGGCTGGGAAGTCGGTTGCGGCATGTGCGTGCTCCGTAGGTCTCTCCCACCGTACACCCAACGCAACGCGTACACACCGCCTGCGCAGGTAAAAGCTCACGATGCCCGCAAACCTGACCCTGGGGGGGATCCGCAATGCGCACATTACCGTTCATGCTTCTGCTGCCCGGCCTGCTGCTGCTCTCAGCCTGCGGCGACCGCGACAACGCCGCCGGGGTGTTCTCTTCCGACCCGCTGCTGGGCTGCTTTGCCACCCACCCCCGCAAGCCGGCCGAGTTCCGCATTGAACAGCAGCAGGGGCAGTACTTCGTTTCCTTCAACCGCGACGAGCAATGGCAGCGCGACACCACGCCGCTGCAGCTCTCCTCGCGCGCCGATATCGCCCGCTTCTTCAACGATGATGCTGACCAGATCGACAAGGCGCTGGTGCGCCCCACGGGCGGCTTCGGCATTTTCCACTTCAACCCAGGCGCCACCCTCAAGGGCAAGGACAAGGACAGCGACTACATGGCGCTGGTGCTGATCGGTGCCGGCCCGGTGTTCCAGGTGACCTGCCCCTGAGCACCTCACCCAAGGCGCCGCCCTGCGGCGAACCGCGGATATGCAGTTGCCGCCGGGGTTTCCTCGTCGGCGCGGATCCCCACCGCACCAAACCCCGGTGTGACTTCCGCACGTAGCGGCGCATGTGCCGCCGTGCTCCCGCTCCCCTGTACGGCCGACCCACCCAACGCCACGTACGCCCCCGTTGCACGGCCACCCCCGGTAGCGGCATACGGCGGCGCGAGTCCCTGCGCACGGGACGCGCCAGCCATCCGAGTCGCCCGCCCACCATCCAGCGCACGCCACGCGGCACGGCCCGCCCGTACTTCAGCATGGCCCGCCCTCCCTGGCACAACGGCGGTGGATGGAACTGTAGGGCCACTCGCAGGCCTCGCGCACGAACCCGTGCTGCACGGGATAGCTGTGCACGTAGGCGATGTGGCACTGCACGTCATCGGCGTCGACCAACCGTCGCTCACGGAAGTCGGTGTGCCATAGCGGCCGCACTGTGCGGTCACGGCGCACCATCGCTCGCGGTGGATGACCCGGCAGCTGGCGGTCGAACACGGCCTGGATCTGCAGCCATCGCCGGTGGCCCTCTTCGTCCCCATCCGGCAGCGTCCACACGCCGTGCAGATGATCGGGCAGCACCACGATTGCATTGATCCGGAACGGCCGCGCCTGCTGCGCTATCCGGAATGCCAGCCGCAGTACCTGCGCGTGCTCCACCAGCAGGCGGCTGTAGCGATCACGAAGATGCGCGCTGAAGAAGTACGCGCTGCCGGGTTGCCAGGAGGGGTTTTCAGTAGCCATGCGCGCAGTGTGCAAATCTGCGCGAGCTCGAACGATCGGGGCAGGCCGCACGCAGGCGTCAGTGCGCCGCCCGGCCCGCGGTCAGGATGCGGCGCGTGGCGGTTCCAGTTCGCTTTCACATGCCTGTTGAGCTGCGTGCCTGATCTGCTCGCCCAGCATCAGGGCGTTCTCTTCGCCCAAGCGCTTCGCCGCCAGCGAAGCAGGCGGCAGCAGACGTCGCAGGGCATCGCTGACCGGCACCGACCAACTGCGCGGCGTGGAGGGTACATCCACTTCCGGCAGGTCACCCAAGGTCCACGGCAGCATCTGCAGCTTCTGCGATCGCGACGAAATGACCTGATCGGGCGCGTCGCGGAAACGGATGACCACGCGCATCATGGGGTAGTCGTCGGTCCATTCCATCTGCGTGTAGTACGTATCCAGCTGCGCTCGCAACGCGCTCCCCTTCATGAGGTCGAACATCCGATTGCGGATGTTTTCGGCGGTACACGCAGGTACGTTGCGGCTCGCGCTGGGCGCTGCGCTTTCCAGCATCCCGAGCGGGCGCACCCGCCGCGCCATCACCTGCATACCCCGCTCGCGCGGCCAGGGTGGTGCCGACAGCGCCCACACCAGCTCGCCCACCCGCTGCGCCGGCACCGTGGCCTGCGTGGTTTCAACGCCCTCGGCCGTTTCCACCTTCGAGGTACGGGTAAACGCGCGTTGGCCACCGCTGCGCTGCAGCCGGTGTACTTCGTCGGCGCGGCTCCAGCCGCTGTACTGGTACTGGATCTCCACCGAGCGCACGTTGTCTATCGCAGCCGGCGGCGGCCCGCTGCCCGGTACCGTGCACGCCACCAGCAGCACGGCAGGCGTGCACCCAAGGAAGCGCAGAACGACGCGGTGGAAGATAGGCATGCTGTCATTCTAGACCCGTCCGCAGGCGACGCGCCGCACAGTATTGAAGCTGTCAATCGCTTCAGTTCCGGCTCTGCGACGCAGTGCACGGCGACGGTCCGATCGACCGGGACACAGTGCCCTCACCTCGGCCCAACGCGCAGCCCCTCCCATGTTCTCCGTGCTTCTGTTCCTGCTTGCCAGCACCCGTTCCGAGCCGTTCCCGCCCGGCTACCACGACCGCCCCGGATTCTCCGACGACGGTACCCACGTCATCATCCGTACCGCCCTGTGGGACGACTTCAACGGCGGCAAGGCCCCGGTAGAGCAGGTCCTCATTCCCAACGAGGACGGCTCCTTCACCTACCAGTACGCGCGCCAGTCCCGCGCCACGCGGATGTACCACGCCACTTACTGCTGGTTCCAGCAGATGTACCCCGAAGACTCAACCTCCAGCGGCCCCGGCACCTACGGCGGCTGGAGCTGCGGCCGCAGCACGGAACATCCACCGGCGCCGCCTGCGTGAACCAGCCCGGTGGCCATCTCGGTTACGATGCCCACCCCTTTCCTGCCCGTCGGCCGGCTGCCCCGCAGCGCGGTCCGCCCTGATCCCGTGACGCACTACACCGGCCCCCTGCTCACCCGCCCCCTCGCCGAAGCCCTGGTCCGCGCCCGCGATGCCGGTGCGACCGAGTGGACCGGCTCGCTCGATCTGGCACGCTCCAGCGGTACCGCCACGCTGGGGGCCGAGAGCTGGCAGTGGAAGGGTGAAACCTACGCCTACCCGGGCAAGACCAAGGACCGCACCCTGTACTACTGGGATGGCGAGGAATTCCTGGCGGTATCCCGGTTCGGCTCGGCGCTGATCAAGCTGGTGCCCACCGAGTGGGACGCGCCCACCTTCGAGATCGACGGCATCAAGATGCTGCCCAGCGCGCAGGTTTCGCCCTACGAGGATGCGCGCCGCAAGGTGGCGCTGGTGGCCCCGGCAGGCAAGACCGTGCTCGATACCTGCGGCGGGCTGGGTTACTTCGCTGCCTGCTGCCTGGAAGCCGGGGTCACCCGCATCCAGTCGTTCGAGAAGAACCCCGATGTGCTGTGGCTGCGCACGCTCAACCCGTGGTCGCCCGACCCGGATGCGCCCAGCAGCGGTGGCCGCCTATCGCTGACCCACGCCGATGTCTCGCAGGCGATCGAGGGGCTGGAAAGCAGCTCGGTGGACGCCATCCTGCATGACCCGCCGCGCTTCGGCATCGCCGGCGAGCTGTACTCGCAGGTGTTCTACGACCAGCTGGCGCGGGTGATCCGCAAGGGCGGGCGCATGTTCCATTACACCGGCGCGCCCAACAAGCTCACCAGCGGCCGCGATGTGCCGCGCGAGGTCGCCAAACGCCTGGAGAAGGCCGGCTTCAAGGCTGAACTGGCGCTCGACGGGGTGCTGGCGGTCAAGCGCTGATCCCGGCCGACGCGCAGGTGAACCGGCGGCCACGCCTCTACCCGCGCTTAACTCCGGCGCGGGTCCGCTGACCTACGCTACGGTTTCGTTCCACGTCCCAGGTACCTGCATGACCCCGAGCACTCCTGTCGCCTTCGATGAAACCGAACGCCAGCGCGCCTTGGATGCGTTGCACATCGTGGGCAGCCTGCCCGAACCGGCGTACGACGATATCGTCAAAGTCGCTGCCGCCGTCTGCGGCACCCCGATGGCACTGGTCACCCTGATCGACCGTGACCGCCAGTGGTTCAAGGCCCGCACCGGCCTGGAAGGCGTGCAGACCGAACGCAACGTGGCCGTGTGCGACCACGCCATCCGCCAGCCGACCCAGCTGATGGAAGTGGGCGACCTCAACCAGGATGCCCGCTTCGCCGACAACCCCGTGCTGAAGGACCTGGGCGCCCGCTTCTACGCAGGCATGCCGCTGGTCACCGAAGATGGCGCCGCCGTGGGCAGCGTATGCGTGGTGGACGTCAACCCGCGCGAACTCAACCAGACCCAACGCGAAGCGTTGCAGGCCCTGGCCCGCCTGACCATGAACCTGATGGAAGGTCGCAGCCGCGAACGCGAGCAGCAGGTGGCAGCCATCCTGGACCATGGCGTGGCCGAAGAAACCGCCGTTGCCCCCGACGCTGCCGGCAGCTACACCGTGGTGATTCTGGAGCTGCAGGACCTGTCGGAGCTGGCTCAGCGCCTCGGCGAGCGCACCCTGGACCGCCAGCTGCAGCAGTTGGACCAGGCGCTGGAGCACTGCCTGCAGCCAGACCGTGGGGACAGCATCAACCGCGTGACCGGCAGCGGTGAGTTCATCGCTGTGCTCGGCAGCGACCACGTGGACGACACCGTGGAGAAATTGCAGCAGGTGGCTCGTGAAACGAGCCAGAGCCTCGGCAGCCCGCTGCTGCTGGGCGCCGCGTCCACCAGCACTGGCGAACCTACTACCGCTGTTTTCCTTCGGGCCGACCAGGCATTGAGCGCCGCGAAAGACGCGCTACGCGCCTAGGGAGCATCACCGCCGTAGAGCCAGGCCCCGCCTGGCTTCGTGGTGCCGGAACGGAAAGCTGACACGCATGGCGTGTCACTACGCGACTTCGTCACCGCGTGGCGTGTTTTAGTCCCGGCATGACGTGTTTTAGTCGCCGCGTGGGAGCTTCTTGGCCCACATGTTGTCGACCAGATTCGGGTACGCCCGCCCGTTCTCTTCAGCCCGCTGCCGCGCCGCCGCCTTCTGCGACGCCGACAACGGCTGCCCCTTCTTCCCCTTGGGATTGGGCTTCTCCCAAGGCGGCGTAGTGCTCTTGCGCATTCAATCACCCCACAAAACGAGAAGGCGGGAACGCACCAAACGCGCCCCGCCCCGCGTAGCGACACGCCACGCGTGTCCCACGCCATCTTTGCAACCCGGCCTACCTCACCGCGCCAGGAACGCAACCAACGCCGCATTGAACTGCTCCGAATGGCTGGCATTACACCCATGCGGCGCATCCTTCAGCAGCACCACCTCGCTGCCGGGAATCGCCTCACGCGTACGGCGGCCCGAGCCTTCATACGGCACCGTGCCGTCGCTGTCACCATGCAGCACGAGCGTGGGCACCGTAACCTTCTTCAGGTCCTGGCGGAAATCCGTGGTCCCAAACGCCTTCATGCAGCCCAGCGCCGCCGTCTGATCAGACTGCTTGCACAGCTCGATCGCTTCCTGGCGCTGCTTTTCAGTCACCTTCAATTCGCCCTTGGCGCTGAAGAAGTCCTTGGTGAACCCGTCGAAGAACTCGTCACGGTGGTTCTCCAGCCCCATCCGCATCTGCTCGGCCTTTTCTTCGGTCAGCGGACCGTCCGGGTTGTCGGCAGTCTTGAGCATGTACGGCGGCACCGCCGCAGCAAACACCACGCTGCGAAGGCGCTGCTCGCCATGGCGTGCGATGTAGCGCGCCACTTCGCCGCCGCCCATCGAGAAGCCCACCAGCGTCGCGTCCTGCAGGTCCAGCTGTTCCAGCACCCCGGCAAGGTCGTCGGCCAGCGTGTCGTACTCATAGCCATCGGCCGGCTTTTCCGAACGGCCGAAGCCACGGCGGTCATAGGCCACCACGCGGTAGCCGGCGGCCTTCAGTACCGGCACCTGGGCACGCCAGGATTCGGCCGAGAGCGGCCAGCCGTGGATCAGCACAACCGGGCGACCGGTGCCGCCGGTGTCTTCAACGTGTAGACGCACGCGTGTTGCAGTCATGGATAGCTCCAGATTCGCCAATGGATGGCCCATGCTAATCGGCTGATGCGGACATGACGTGAGCATTTCTTTGCTTTGAACTTACACATTGTGCACAAAGTGCACGCGTTTTATGACCTTGCCTCGACCGTTGGCTCCGCTACTCCGGAAGAAGCCGCAACAATGCTTCATTGAACTCATCTGCATTGCTGATGTTCAGGCCATGCGGCGCACCGGTGATAAGGGCAACCAAGCCGCTTTTCATGGCCCACCGGGTTCCAAGCGCTGCGTTCTGAACTGGCGCGAATTCATCTGCGGTGCCGTGCAGGATCGTTGCAGGTGCTCCGACTACGGCAAGTTCGGACCGGTGGTCGGTCGTACAGACCGATTCCAGGCATCTCATGGCGGCAGTTTGGTCGGACGTCTCGCACATTCGGACGAGCTCTTCGAGCTGGTTCAAGGTGATCTTCAGTTCGCCGTTGACGCTGTGATGGTCCTTCATCAATGAAGTAAAGAACGCGCTGCGATCGTCGCCGAGCGCCTGCAACATGCGCACGTATTCCGAAGAATGCAGCCACCCGTTCGGGTTCGTATCGGATCTGAGCATGAACGGCGTCACGGTCGAAACAAGCATCAGGCGTCTGATTCCTTCTCCGCCCAACAGCACCTCGGCCCGCGCTGCTTCGGCCGCTCCCATGCCGAAGCCAACGAGGCTGACGTTGGTGAGCTGCATGTCCACGATCAACGCGGCGAGGTCGGCGGCCGTCTCATCGTAGCTGTAGCCCTCGCTCGGCTTCTCCGATCGCCCGAAACCTCGCCGGTCATAGGAAATGACGCGGTAGCCGGCGCTGCGCAGTGAGGGCACCTGCAGCTTCCACTGGTCCAGGGTAAGTGGCCAATCGTGCACCAACACCACCGGGCGACCATCGCCGCCAGTGTCTTCAACATGCAGGTTCACGCGCTTGTGTTTGGCAAGAACATCATTCATGACAGGCTCCAGAATGGAGGATGGCGAACTGCGCATGACCTTTGGCCATGCCTTCAGTTGCCTTCCTTACAACCTGTTCCCCGTCCAGCGCGAGCGCACCGGCCGCCTCACGGTGTGAGGCCTGCAGCAAGCGTACGACGCGCTTTCTAAGGATCTCGTGAAGCACTCGGTCGCCAATGGCGAAGCGCGGGGTGGGCGTGGCCCGATCCCGCACTACGGCCAGGTGCAGCTGCTAAGCCCGAACCGGTACGTTTCACCGGATATCGATAGGCTGCAGGTGGAGTTCTATCTGAATGCGCGCGGGCAGGTGAACGCGCTGAGCGTGGTGCATGGCGGAAATCGGGCGCGGTATGTGCGGAAGCGGATGTAACGGGTAAGCATCACCCCATTCGCCGCACGGCAGCCTCACGCACCTGTGATTGCGTCTGTTCGGCCTGCGCCGCCAGCTGCTGGGTCTGCTAGTTGGCGTTGGCCAACTGCTCGCCACGTTCCAGCGAAGCTTCAACCGGGGTCTGGGCGGCCTGCGCGGTGGGCATGGAAGCGCGCAGATGCGCTGGGTCATTACGCTCGCCCTGCACGACGAAGATGTTTTCAGCTGCCGTCGCGTTTGGGGTGCGCTCACTGAGCATCACGTGGTCCACGCGCGATAGCCCATTTTCCTTGGCGAGCACATTCAGGCTTGCGCTGACACGTTCTTTGCCATGTTCAACAACCAGGTACATGTGCCCGGCAGCAGAAGTGCCACCACCGCGCAGCGGCGTTCCGGGAGCTGCGACGTAGACGGTAACGGTGTAGGGAGCTTCCCTGCTCATCAGTTACTTCCCCCGCTTGAAGTAGGCAACCACCAACTCTGCGTTCTGGCCCTGAAACTCGGGGTGGTCACTCATCAGCTCAACAGTCAGCCGATAGTGACCCGGTGCGATCTGCTCTGCAGCTGCAAACTGGAAGTACGTTTCAACGTGCGTCGAGGTCAGCAAGCCTGCCTCCTCAAGCAGCGACGTATCCACACTGGTCACATTGACACCGGGCACCGCCCCGTCGGGCGGTAGCGCCATCCATTCGCCCGGCTCCCCAGTGGGCCTGCTGAGAGGAACAGCCGCGATGGAACCTTCGGTCACGCGGAGAAGGCGTACCTTTGCCGGAAGGTCTGCTTGAAGCACCCGGCTGGCCAGCGCGATATCTGCGTCCGCATTCTGGCTTAAGGTACGGAACCCAAGCATCAACATGGGTGAGGCATTCCGACCTGGTGGCGGAAGCTCAAACTCCACATTCACCACCTCGCCCGCCTTGTCCAAGGCAATGGGCCGGGTAAGAGGAACCTCCGTTCGCATCGCAGCGTTCTCCTTGTTGGCTTGCACATGGGGCTTGGCGGTTTCCGCTTCCCGCCCGCACGCGGCGAGGCCGGCAATGACGAACAGCGTCCCGGCGCCCATCAGCATCGATCTTGTTGCCCAAAGCTTCATGGTCAATTCTCTTCCTGGTAACGAGCGCCCTTCACGCTTCTTCAGCGGTCTCTTGGGTCTTCTTGTACGAATCCCCCCAATCCCGCATCGCCAACAACACCGGCACCAGCGTCCGGCCCAGCTCCGAGAGCCGGTACTCCACCTTCGGCGGTACCTCCGGATACACATGCCGCACCACCACGCCATCGGCCTCCAGCTCGCGGAGCTGGCTGGTCAACATCGATTGGGTGGCGTTGGGAATGAGCCGGGTCAGCTCCATGAATCGGCGGGTGCGTGACACCAGGTAGAACAGGATCACCGGCTTCCACGTGCCGCCGATGACCGACAGCGTGGCTTCCACGCTGCAGCCGGTTTTGCCATATACGCGCCGCGCCATTACGGGATACTCCTGAAAACCATAGTACCTATGGGAAAGCATAGTTCTTGTGGCAACCACGGTGCGACCATAGCATGCAGGTCATGTCCCCTGAGGTGATCGATGCCCATGAAATTCAATGCCCTGCTGGCCACGAAAGAAAACGGCCAGGTCTCTACCCAGTTGGTGGCCTTTGACGAAGCCGACCTGCACGAAGGCGATGTGCTCGTGCAGGTGGACTACTCCACCCTGAACTACAAAGACTCGCTGGCGATGACCAACGCCTCGCCGGTGATCCGGACGTTCCCGCTCATTCCCGGCATCGACCTGGCCGGCACCGTGCTGGAATCGGGCAACGCCGGCTTCCGCCAGGGCGACCGCGTCGTGCTCAACGGTTACGGCCTCAGCCAGACCCACCACGGCGGGCTGGCGCAGCGCGCGCGCGTTCCCGGGGAGTGGCTGGTGAAGCTGCCGGACAGCATCAGCAGCAAAGACGCCATGGCGATCGGCACGGCAGGCTACACCGCCATGCTGTGCGTTCTTGCGCTGGAACACGGCGGGGTGAAGCCCGAGCACGGCGACATCCTGGTGACGGGTGCCAACGGCGGCGTAGGCTCCATCGCCCTGGCCATCCTCTCCAAGCTGGGCTACCGCACGGTGGCGTCCACCGGCCGACCCGAACATGCGCAGTACCTCAAGGACCTGGGCGCCGACGAGATCATCGACCGCGCCACGCTGGCCGAGCCGCGCACCCGCCCGCTGGATGCCGAGCGCTGGGCCGGCGTGGTGGATGTCGCCGGCAGCCACACGCTGGCCAATGCCCTGGCGCAGACGAAATACCGGGGCGTGGTGGCGGCCGCCGGACTGGCGCAGGGTACCGACCTGCCCACCTCTGTGCTGCCCTTCATCCTGCGCAACGTCACCCTCGCCGGTATCGACTCGGTGCAGGCGCCGCACAACGTGCGCGAAGAAGCTTGGACGCGATTGGCGACCGATCTGGATCTGGGCAAGCTCGCCAGCACCGTGGAGGTGATTGGCCTGAAGGACGTGCTGGATATCTTCCCGGCATTCCTGGGAGGCAAGGTGCGCGGGCGGTTGGTGGTGGATGTAAACGCCTGACCACATCGTTTCGGTGCCAGCTGCTGAGAGTGCAATGACTCTTTAGCCTCCGTAACGTGAGAATGAACCGTAACTTCAGGCAATGTTACGGTTCATATCAGTGTTACGGAACGCCCGTAGGCGTGGCGCTCGGGTTGGCCTCTGGTTGCATAGGCAGGCATTCTCTGAAGCGATCATTGAGTTTCAGAAGTTCCTTCTGGAGTCCGTTCACGCCGGTCAGAATGGCGAGTTGCATTGCAGCCATGAACGCCAGCCCGTTGCTTTGTTGTAGAAGCTGGCAGGAGAGCTCTGGCGGATAGCCAGTGACCTGTCTCCAGAGGGGATGATCGCCTGAATGAACATAGGAGTTCAGAGGCTTCCACGAGTACGTCTGGAACTCGCGGAGGCTCACTACTGCGGCTGCAACTAGTGGCACTGCATCCAGCTCATTCAGCATTCCTGACGCAGTTGGCATGGAAGCATTAGCTTGATCAGGCCCTGTGAGCAAGGAGGTCTCGAGCTTCTCCAAGGTCTCGTCCGACGAGCAGTAGAACACCCACATTGCACGCAGCAGCGATTCGAATTGGCACCTAAGTAGAACCGGCGCACTGGACATTATGCCCGCCTCCAAAAGACACCTTACCGCCGCCGCATGCTCCAAACTGAGTATCACGTACTCAGCGGACAGTCCTATGCGAGCGCTATGGTCGTAGAGAGGATAATGAAGAACCTCCTGGATGTTCTGCATCAAAAGATCAGACCGGAGCAGTAGCTGATCGAGCATCGGAACCGCCTCGCATTGGGTTCCCGCAGTTTATGGGCGCAATCCTAACCCTCCGCAAGGGGCCATGCAGCGGATGGCGACCTTCCATGGAACGTCTGCCCGGTATTCCAGCTGGGATACCGGGCATCGCCTTTGAAATCAGTCCTTACAGCGCAATCCGCGCCACAGACTCCTCACTTCCCTTCTCGTCCTTATCCCCATTCTTGATGGTCACGTACAGGACGTTCTTCTTCGCATCCAGCGCCAGGCTGTTCGGGTGGGTCGGCACGTCATAGGTGCCCACCTGCTTGTAGCTCTCGCTGTCATACGCAGTCACCGTGCCCGCTTCGCGGTTGGTCACGTACAGGCGCTTGCGCGGTGCATCCAGCAGCAGGCCCAGCGGGCCGGCGTCGGTGGCGATGCTGGCCAGTTCCTTGCCGGTGGTGGGGTCCAGCACCAGCACGCGCTGGCCCGGGTGCTTGGAGACGAAGCCCGGAATGCTGCTGCCCTGGTACTTGCGGATCATCTCCAGGCCCTGGTCGGTCACGAACAGGCGCTTGCCGCTGGGGTCCAGTGCCAGATTCATCGGCTGCTCGGCACTGACCTTGAAGCGCTGCTCCACCTTGCCGGTGTCGGTGCCCACGGTGACCACTTCGCCCAGCAGGTTGGAGGTGAGCACGCGCTTGTTGGCCGCATCCAGGGTGAGGCCCGGTGCCTTGGCGTTGCCCAGGCCCGGAATGGTGTTGATCAGCTTCAGCGACTGGGTATCCACCACGAACAGCACGCTGCCCTCGCCGGAGTGGCCGGTCACGTACAGGCGGTTGTTCGGGGAATCCACCACCAGCTCGCGCAGGTCGTGGGTGTAGCCGGGCTTACCATCCTTGCCGACCTTCTTCTCCATCAGCTGAACGATGCCCACGGCCTTGTTGGAGGCGGTGTCGACCACGGTCACCGAGGTATCCACGGTGTTGCCCACGTACAGGCGGTTGTGGGCGTCGTCGAGCACCACGCCGAAGGCTTTGCGCTCCAGCGGGATCTTCGCTTCAACGGCGAGCGAATCCGGATTCAGGCGCAGCACCTGAGCCGGGCCGGCGGCATCGCCGAAGCCGCCCGAAGAGGCCACAAACAGCGCGTTCTGGGTGGGGCTGAAGGCCAGCTCGTACAGCCCCTGGGCCACGGCGGCGCGCTGCACGGAGGAAGCGGCGGCAGTGGTGGCAGCCTTTTCGGCGGCAAAGGCGGACGGGGCGCCAAGGGTCAGGCTGACGGCCAGCGCCAGGGCGGCCGAACGGAACAGGGAACGAGGGTGCATGCGAGCGTCCTTGTGAGAGGCAGAGGAAGGATCCTGGCTCGCGTGGCCGCTGGGAGGAGCGGCCAACCACACGGTCGAATGACGTGGGAAGGCTGGCTGGCCCGGACATCTTAACAGGGGTGGCCGGCGGCGGGATTCTTCCGTCCCACGCCATGAGACGCCCCTGCGCGATCCTGCGAACCGCTTCGGAGGATCAACATGAACAAGATCGACCTTGATTGGCTGGAAGAGTTCGACCAGGCCATGCTGGGGCTGTGTATGCCATCAACCACAGCGACGCCGGGATGGACGAGCAGCTGCTGGTGAGCTACTACGACCTGGAGCCGCGTGAGGCGGCGCTGGCGTTTGGCAATGACTACGACCTGGACCGGATGAATCCGCTGTGGCCGCCGATGGGGTTGGCGCTGAACAGTTGAGCGCAGTCAGTACCCCATGCTTGCCGCCGCAACCTGCATCTCCTGCTGCACGCGCTGATCTTCTTCCTGCTGCTGCGTTGCCAGTTGCGCGGCGCGCTGTTCCTGCTCGAACGCCGCAACGTCAAACTGCTCAAGAGACTCCTCGAACGGGGTCTTCACTGCCTGCGCCGTTGGCATGCCGGCGCGTTGGTGACCGGGGTTGTCCAGCTCGCCTTGAACCACGAAGACGTTCTGGCCGCCGGGTTGGTCTGCAGTGGGTTGACTGAGCACTACGTGGTCCACGCTGTCCAGGCCGTTGCTCTTGGCCAGCACCATCAGGCTGCCGGTGAGGCGCTCGCTGGTCTGGTCGTAGCTGCGGCCGTGGGCCTCATCCAGCTTCTCTACGCCCTCGCGGATCTGCTGGTAGAGGGCGTGGTCGGGGTGCTCGGGGTTGAGGGGTGTCCAAGGTTCCTGCTCATCAGCGGGCTGCGCCACCCGCTCCATGGCAGGCTCTGGTTCTGGCTCTGGTTCTGGCTCCGGCCGTTGCTCCGGCACAGCCTGATTCGCGATGACGTCGTTCGCGGGTTCTTTCAACGGCACGGCATCCGGTTGCTCGGCCACCACCACCCGCTCAACCACGTCTCTCGGCGGTGCCTCTGTAACAGGCTCGTCGAGCGAAACTTCATCCCTCAGTGGGTGCTGTGTTGACGCTGCATCCTCCATGCTCGGCCGCTCGGACGTCTCAGCCTGCACCGCGATCTCAGGCGGGTGGGCGTCCACGCGGATAACAGTCTCCGGCACCGCTTCGGGGGTTCCCGGGTGCTCTACCTTCGCTTCTGATGCAGCGACAGTCGCAGCGAGGTCAGGGACTTCCACCGGTGGCCGTGCGACAGGTTCGGCCTCAGGCAGTGGCTGTATCGGTGTCGAGGCGATGTCGGGCGAAGTGGGCGCCGTATGAGCTTGTGGCTCGGCCACGGACGCTTCGCGCCGGTCCTCCTCTTCCTCAGCAGTACGAGCGAACGTCTCCTGGGCACGCTGCTCTTCGACGTGCTCACGTGCGCCCTGCTCAGCCCCCTGAGCTCTCTGGGGCTCTCGCTGGGCCGTGGACTGCTCCTCGACCGTGGTGCGCTCGACCGAAGCCGCTATCGCTGCTGCAGCCAGATGAGGGGATGGCTGCGAGGGAGGTGGCTCATTGGCAGTGCTTGGCTCGTTCTCAACCAGCTCCAGCACACGCGCTTCAGCGACGTCCCTGCCATCCGCCCGCATCGCCGCCAATGCAGCCAGCTGTGCGGCCTCCTCCGCGGAAGCGCCTTGCCGGTTGGCCTCCCTTAGCGCCTGCTGATGGGCGTCCCACGCGTCGGGCGACAGTGCCTCAATGCGCAGCTCCGGCGCGTTCTGGATTGGCACCTCGTCCGCCACGTTGCCTTGCACAGCGGCGGTATGCTGCTGTGACGCCTGAACCCTCGCAACGTCCTCCATCGTGGTGGTCGCCGTAAGGACCATGCGATTGCCGCCCGCATCACCGAATGCAGCAATGGCGCTGTCAACGCTTGGCGCGTGGGTGCGCGGGTCTGGTATCAGTTCAAGTACCAGGTCACCTTGCCTTCCATTGTCCGCAAGACCCTGCTCCACCGCTGCCGCTGTAGCCGCCAACTGCGCTTCACTGCGTTCGATACCGTGCCGTGCGTAAAGTGCTTCCACCTGCCCACGCACGCCTTCCGGTGCCAGTTGCACCGTGGCCTTGACCTGCTCGGCCATGTTGCCCAGACCGGCCACGCCAATCTGCTGGCTCTGCCACGTAACATCCAGCTCATCGCTGAGGTTGCCGTCAGCCGTGCCACTGAACACCAGCCCGTCGTCGCGCCACTGGCCATCGTCCTGGCGGGTGTACGTGCGGCCGTTACTTGCCTGCAGCGTGCCTGATCTGCCCTGTGCGTCCTGGATGGCGGCGGGAACTGAAGGATTGTCTGCATCGCCAAAGTCGCTCCAGCGCCCTTCCGCGTGCGCCACCATGTAGCGCGCTGCAACGGAAGCTGGCGTGTTGGCGGCATTCTGGGCGATCACGGCCCGCGACTGCGCATCAAGGGCTTGCGCCTGCTCCGCTGAAACCGGTTCGTGGCGTGTGGTTGGCGCACGCCCATCCAGCATCTGCGTGATCTGCAGCTCCCATTGACGGGAGGTGGGGTCGCGCACGAATGCCCTCCCCGTTTCAAACGGCGCCGGCGGGGTTCCCAGCTCAGCACGAGCATTCAGGCGATACGGATCCTGCGGCGGAGGAAGATGGGCCAAGCCCAGCTCGTACGACGCCTTGGCCGCCTGCCAGTTCAACTGCCGCTCCAGCGTGCCAGTCGCCACGTAATCGGCGCGGAAGGTGACATCTTCCCCCTGCGCGGTCTGAACTGGCCGCACTTCCACGCCTGTGCCCAGCTCAGCGGACTGCACCTGCTGCTGGTGCGCGGCACGTAGCCACCGCCCTTCCTCGTCGGTAGGGCTTCGGGTCCAGGTGCGGCCCATGGGGTCCACCTGGACGTAGATGGCTTTCATGTCCTTCTGGTTTGCCCACTCCTCACCGAGGTGGGCGCCCAGAACACCGCCGCCTACGCCGATGACCAGCGCACCCGGTCCGGTCCAGGAGCCGGTAGTAAGTCCAACACTGGCGCCGGCGACAAAGCCGCCCAGTGCGCCCCCGACATTGCGCCCGACGAAGTGCGCTGCCGTTGAATCAGCACCCGCTGCGTTGCCTTGGGAACTCAGCTCCACCCACTTGTGGCCAGAGATGGCGAAGTCCTGCGCCAGCAGCGCCACGCCGGCAAGGCCGGCGACCTTCATGCCCGGGCTCATGCCGGCGTGAGGCGCACGCGGGGCGTTCTCGGCGGCAGCCTCCACAGCAGTTGCTGCTGTCCCGGGTGGGGCCCGCGCCGCGCCGGGCTGCGACCCATGCGACATGTTTTCGGGTACATCGACGTAAGCGCGCGGTGCCGTCGCCAAGCTGGAGCCCGCGGCTACCCACTGCGCCCGCGTGGCCGTCATCTCTGCAAAGCTCAGGGTCTTGAACTCGTCCACCGGACGGTTGAACAGCGATTGCGCCACGGCATCGTAGCCATCGATCGGCCTCAACTGCAGACGAACCTCGGCAACGGTCACCGCGTGGCCGCTGTTGGTGGCGGCTTCTCGCGCGAGGGCGATCTCCAGCGCTTGGTACTCGGCAGCCGACTTGCTTACAAAGGCCAGCGGATCTGGGCCAAAGGAACTTACCGGGTATCCGTTGATCCTAGTGTTTGGATGTTCAAGTGCAGTGGTCAGCTCGAAGTTGCTGAAGCCTCGTCCTGCCGGAGCATTGTGGACCATCGCCAGCAGCGGCTTGCCAGTCGCGATGGCGTTTTCGAAGTACTGTGGACTGCCAGCGTTCCACATGATGTCCTGGAGCGCGCCCGAATAGTTCCTTCCCAGTGGCTCAATGCCACGCGCTTCCATGAAGGCCTTGAGGTTGCCCTCTGCGACTGTGAAGCCAGGGTGCCGTTCGGGAAATTCGTTCAGCTCTTGAACAAAGCGGCCCCAGGGCGTGTCACCAATGATCCCGGCCTGCTTCCGAACATCATCCACGTAATTGGAGGCATTGCGATAGTTGGGTACCTTCGATCCATCGGTACCGGAGAAGCCAACATAGTCGACTCCATCGGGAAGCCGCGCCGGATTCGCCCGCAATCTCTCTTCCACATATGCAGCGTAGCTCGTAGCAGCGTCGGGACCTGAGCCGGGAGTTTTGAGATAGTCGATGACCTCCGTCATCTGCTGAGGCGAGATCCGGCTTTCGTCCGCCTTGTTCGTGGCAGCACCCAAGGTCGTTCGGGCAAACTCATCAAACGTGAAGCTGGTCATGATGCCGAGTCAGGTCACGTGCGCTGGAACATGGACGTCCGCCAGCACAATCTTCCCATCAGTCAGCCGCTTCGACGCGGCTAGATTCTGAATTCCAACTTGAGCGAGTGCGTCAACAGTTGAGATTGCCGTGTAGTGCATCGCTTCCGTGTTATTGGTTTGTCCGGCGAAGGCATTCACCAATCCCTCCGCAAGTTCCGTTACGAATGCGAGGTCGTCGTTTGTGTCTCCCAAGGTCTTCTTGAACCGGAGCATGTCCTCCAGAACCCAGACTGGTGTGAGGTCCAAGGTGCATGCCCACTCCCGGCCCTCTGCCCTCTCAGCAACCGTTTCAGACCCGAAGACTCCCATTCCACCGATGCGTTCGCCATTACGCAGAAAGGCGTACTGAAACTCGATCGTCCTGCCTCCGCCTGCGTCAGAGCTGGGCAGCATTCGCGGTCTCGGAATCGAGACGCCACTGACAAGGTCAATCGCAGATCGTTCCCGTGGTATGAATTGGAGAGGCATCATAGTTCCTTGCGGGGAGAATGCCCCCTTCGACTTGAATCAATAAGCATAGCCACTTTCCAAGATATCTTTCATAAATGGAGCGAGCATACTTCGTCAGGACTAGTACCTTTCAACCCAGGCTATACGTGTGATGGCACAGCAGCTTCACCCAATACAACTTTCTTGTCAGGAAGTACAGGAATTGCCCCTGCAATAGGAACACCAGTCTGATCCAGGGCCTCAACCGAAGTCACGGCGATATAGCGACGATTGTCCTCGTTGTCCATTTGCCCGGCATATGCCAGGACCAGGCCCTGTGCGAGACCTCGCAGGAACGTGAGATCTTCGTCCGTGCTGCCGAAATCTGCTTTAGATCTGAGCATGGACTGGATGGTCTGCTCCCGGGTTAGATCGAAGGTGAATACCCACTCCCGGTACCCGTCGGTCTCAACGACCACGTCGGGACCGTCGAAGCCCAACCCACCTATCCGATCTTCGCCGCGGAAGAACGAGTACTGGTACTCCGTGCCGCCCTCACCGCTAGCCAGCGTGGTTGGCAGAATCCGAGGGCGCGGAATTGAAACATCGCTAGTCGGATCGTAAGAGGAGTGCGAGCGAGGCTGGAAGCTAAGACGCATCGGGACCCGATCCTGGCGACTTCAGATAGGCAATTACATCATCGATCTGGGCTGCGGACAGCGGGCTGCCATCAACCTTGTTGCGGGCACCGCCCAAGGTCGTCCGGGCGAAATCATCGAAGACGAAGCTCGCCACGGGGCCATCCTCAACCAGCGTGTTTGGCAATGCGTACTTCGGCGAGGACGATGGGGCCCTGCGGCTTCATCGCCGTTTCCACCGAAGCAGGTACACCCGCTCCAACCAGTGCAGCCGGGGTTGTAGTAGCGATGTATCGCAGATTCCCTTCATTGTCAGTTTGGCCCGCGTACGCCAACACCAACCCTTGCGCGAGTCCACTCAGAAAGGTGAAGTCATCATCCTTGTTCTCGATGATTTCCTTGAACTCCAGCATGGACTTGATCAACCAATCGTGGCCAAGATCGAAGATAAACACCCTCTCCGCCATCCCGTCGACTTCAACAGACATATCGGGACCATTGAAGCCCAAGCCGCCGATACGTGCATCGCCCCGATAGAACGCGTACTGATACTCCGTGACTGCGCTGCCGTCCGGGAGCTTTCCAGGAAGGATGCGAGGCTCCGGTATGGTGACACCGCTGATGGGGTCAAATGAAGAATCGGATTTACTTTGAAAGTGGAGAGGCATGAGTCATCTCTGGATGTAGATCGGCTGCACGGCAGCCTGCTCAATCTGGAGTGGGCCTAAGCAGCTCGTTCCAGGCAGGCCCACCCATTGAATGGAGGAAGAGTGCCACGCCAACGGGCTGGGTGGCGATCGGAGAATTCCTACCTGCCTGGAGTGTCGTTGTCCCGATGGCTCCTGCGGGATTGGTGTGAACAGCTGCGCGGAGGTTACCCCTCAACCAACCGAAGTATCTCCGTCACCCGGCGCTCCAGATCCCTTCGCTGCGCTTCGTTCATCATCGCCCGCTTGAGGTAGGCCTCAAAGTCCTCACCCGTACAAGCGTTCTGCAGCAGGCACAGCGTTCCCATCAGATCACCGGAGGGCCCGCAGTCGTACCCCATGCGGCAACCCGCCACCATCCAAGCGTCGCCCGCATGTTCCCCGGTCATCAACCCCGCCGCCGGACCGCCTGCGCTGGCAGGGTAGTTGCTCTGCAGCGTGGTGCCCATGGCAAACACGGCCGCTGCGTCATTGGATCCCAATACTTCTTCAAGCTGCTCTGCAGCTTCAGCCGTATCCAGCCTCTTCCGCTTGAACGCGTTGTCCATCAACCGGGCGGCCAGGTCACCATTTTCGGCGGCCTGCGCGTACCAGCCCGTGATCAGCTGCATCGGCACGATGGCCCCACCGTCCACTGCCCCGCATTGTGCGAAACGTTCGTCCGCTACCTGCTCCAGTACAGAGAGCTGCGCGGGCGCCCTGATCATCTGCTTGTTGAAGTCCAGACTGCCCATGAACTTGTCGCGGTCGATATTGACGAAGTAGCAGCCTTCATAGGTATCGGCCAACAGGCGCTGGGCCACGGCATCACCCGCCTTGGCCCGCTGTTTCAGGTCCTCGAAGGTCTTTACCCGGTCTACTTCAGCAGGGCCGCCTCCTCGGCTGGTGCGGCTTTCCGTGGCATTGGCGCGCACCTCGGCCGCAACAGCCGACGGCGCCACCTGGGCTTTCCCGCCCGGCGCGTCACCCTGCGTCGCTGGCGCATTCCACCACAGCGCAACGCCCACCACTGCGGCGACCAAGCCAACCGCCAGCCAACCTCCGGTTCTCCCAACCACAGCGCCAACTCCCTTTGCCATCGCGGCTACAGCCGTTGAATACCATGGAAAGGCAGCAGCAAGCACGCCCATTCCTGTCCCGTTGACACCACATTCCCTATAGTTGGCCCCAACCACTGCAATGGAATGGCCCATGAGCGTGATGTCATCCGGCCGGTGCCTGACAGTTGCACTCGCCGTCGCCCTGAGCGCCAGCGCCTGCGCACGGACGCCGCCCACCGAACACAAAGGGACTTCGAACATGTCGGAAGCAACTGAAACCGGTCGCACCCTCGATGGCCACACCTACACCGATGCACCGGTGGACGTGAAGCTGGGGCCGCACACCTTCCGCATTCCCGCCAACTACCTGGACAGCCAGATCGCGCCGTGGCCCGGCGACGGCGTCAGCCTCGTCATCGAGTGGCCGGACATGAAGCCCACCGCCCCCGGCGCGCGTGTGGACCCGCGCACCAATGATTTCCGCAAGGAGATCGCCGTGTCCATCGACTACATCGATACCGCGCCCATTGAGACCTCGCTGGAACGGCTGTCGTCCAACACCGCGGTGACCGCGGAAGGCTCGGTCGAGCGGGACAACCCCAAGGATCGGCTGGATCTGCGTGTGGCCCAGCCAGAGACGATGGGGCTGATTCCCTATGCCATTGACGAAGCAAAGATGGCGGCTTATTCCAAGGCTTACCAGACGCGCTACGGCAAACCGCATACCCGCAACCCCGGTTTCGAGGATGACTGGTACGTGGCACGCGACCCCAGCGGCAACCTCACCACGTTCATCAAATGCGACAGCAGCACCTTCCGCGAAGACGGCGTGCGGCTCGAGGGTGACCAGGTCATCCAGGAGCAGGGCGCCATTGCCGCTGGTTGCATCCACTACTTCACCGACGTGGAGAACAAGCTCTCCATCACCCTCGATTACAAGCGAGCCTTCCTGAAAGACTGGAAGCGCATGGAAGACGCAGTGCGGGATCTTCTGGCGCGCACCAAGGCCAGGTAACCCACGCTTACAGGGATTAGTACATGAGTGGATTGACCCAGAACGACATCCGGATCCTGACCAGCTACGCCGACGCGGGCAACCGCGAGCTGTACTGGAACTACCTTTCCCAGCTGCCGGGCGCCGATGGCTACGGAACGCTGGCGCTGGGAGTGGTGCGCAACGACAGCCTGCCCGGGCGGGTGGCAAACAGCTACGCGCAGGATCATGCACGGAGCCAGCACGACAATGGCTCTCGGTTTCCCAACGCGGACCTGAGCGAGCGGCAGTGGGAGGCCTTCGGCCAGACCCTGCTCAAGCGCGACCTGGAGCTGCGCAATTACTGGATGGGACAGAACCAGCCGGACAAGGCCCTGAACCTGCCCGGCAAGGACGTGATGCGCGCGCACGACCGCGCGTTCGAGCGCCACAACCTGGACCCCAACTGCTGGACACCCCGCGTGCTCCTGCAGGCTGCCCTGAAAGAAAGCGGCCCGGAGAAGGTTGAGCAAATCTGGACCAACATGCTGGACAACAACTACCTGGGCGCAACCCGCGTAGGCAGGACTGGCTATGACGCCATCGCCCAGATGGGCGTGGTGGAAGGCGGCCAATACCTGGCCAGGCTGGGCGCCACCGAAGCTACCCAGCTGCTGGAAGGCCGCTCGGCCACCAACCCCAATGTCATTGGCGGCAACAGCTACTACGCCATGTATTTCGAGGCGGAACGGAAGTGGGCGAACGTCAGCACCGGCGGCGGCCACGTTTCGATGCGGGAAGAGACCAACCCCAGCCGCATTGCCGAACTCAACGATGCCCGCGCCGTGCGCCTGGAGCGCCAGCAGAAGGCCACCCAGTTCCACGAGGATGACCCGTACCGCACCATCACCCGCAGCCCGTTCACGGCCTCGATAGACGGCGCGGCGGGGGACAGGCACCAAGCCCCCACCCGGTTGGCCGACATCGGCCCGGGCCATGCGGACTACGCCTTGGTGCAGCAGGTACGCGAAGGGGTGGCCGCCATCGACGCCAGGCAGGGCCGCGCCCCGGATGAGAACAGCGAACGGCTCACCGCCAGCGTGGTGGCACTGGCCCGCCAGAATGGGCTGGAGCGCGCCGACCACGTGCTGCTGAGCCACCAGACCACCGACAGCCCCGCCGGGCGGAATGTGTTCGTGGTGCAGGGCGACCCTGCCGACCCGGCGCACCGCCGCGCCTCCATGCCCACGGATGTGGCCGTGCAGACGCCGGTGGAGCAATCGCTGCAGCGGCTGGAGGAGGTCGGCCAGGAGCGCCAGCAGCAGGCGCTGGCACAGACCCAGCAGCAGGAACAAAACCACCACCAAACAATGCGCATGGGATAACACCCAGCGGCAGTGCCGCCCCGCCCTCCCAAACCCCGCGCGCACCCACCACCAAATTGCCTATAGTTCCCCTACCGGCACCCCGGCCCAGCACAAGGAACTGCCATGGCCCTCCCCACCCAGGAAGCGTCCGTCGCCCTCCTGATTGATTGCGACAACGTGCCGCCGGAGATCGCCGAGTTTGCCCTGCAGCGAGCAGCACAGGCAGGGCGGGTGACGGTTCGCCGGGGCTACGGCAACCCGAACACGATCAACAAGGGGTGGGAACAGGTTCTGGTCCGGCAGTCGTTCACCAGCTGCCTGCAGTTCCCCTACGCGCCCAGGAAGAACAGCACCGACATCGCCTTGTCGCTGGACGCGCTTGAGCTTCTGTTGGACAAACGTGCACAGACCTTCTGCCTAGTCACCGGTGACAGCGACTTCGCCTACCTGTGCCGCAAGCTCAGGGAGCGTGGTGCAACCGTCTACATCGCGGGCGCCGCCAATAGCCCGGAAGCACTGCGAAAGGCGTGCGATCAGTTCTTTGAGTGGACGCCGGTAGCAAAGCCCGTAGCGAAGCCTGTGGCAAAGGTGGCAGACGTGACCAAGCCCATCGTTGCGCCCGTGGCGAAGGTAAAGAAGCAGGCAGCGAAGAAGGCTCCAGGACCAAGCCCCCGCCCCAAGCAGAGCCCATCGTTCGTCGTGAAAGCAGTGGAGACACTGGCGGCGTCGTCCCCCAATGGCCGGGTGACGTTGAATGCGCTGGTGGAGGAGATACGACGCACTCAGCCGGCCTTCAAACCGAATACCTACGGTCACTCCACGCTGGCAAAGATGGTGAAGACGTACTCCGGGCTCAAAGCGAGTAAAGGCTCCAATGGCCACTGGGAGGTGAGCGTGGCCCCGAAGACCACAAACACATCAACCACCAAGAAGGCCTGAGCCGAGAAGCCACGTGATCAATCGGGCAACAAGATAGGAAGGAGAGCTTTGTGCTGGGACAGGTCACCAAGTTTGTGCTGCTTACCCTCTGCCTTCTGTTTTTTAGTGGACGCGCAGTCGCCCAGGCCGCACATTCAGATGTAGATCGAGTTGCTGATGAACTGGTAGCCATGGAGTTGAGGGACCAAGAGGTAAGAAGCGCGCAAAAGGTTGACGTGAATGAAGTACTCAGAGTTGACGCACAGAACACCCAGCGGCTCGATGCAATCATGAAGTCGATGGGCTGGCCGCGCATCTCTGCGGTCGGAAGAAAGGCGGCCGATGCTGCCGCATTACTGGCCCTTCATGCTGATCGGAATCCGCAGTTTCAGCGCCGAGCATTGGAGTTGATGCAGCCATTGCTTGAGATAAAGGAAGTGAACCCAGAGCAATTTGCCTATCTTTGGGACCGGACGCACGTTCCTCAGCGGTTTGGAACCCAAGGGGGATGTCATGGCACTGCGTGGGTTCCAGACGAAGTTGAAGATCCCGCTCAAGTTGAGTCGCGAAGGGCAGCTATGGGCATGAGACCTCTTTCCGACTACGTAGCGATAGCCAGTGAAATGCTATGTCAGGCTAGGCAGTAAGTGCGACAGCTGCAAGCATCGTCCAGCGAGAGATATCGACGTTGGCGGCGCCATTCCTGTTCCGTTGACACCACACTCCCTATAGTTGACCCCCACCAATGCAATGGAATGGCCCATGAGCGTGATGTCATCCGGCCGGTGCCTGTCAGTTGCACTCGCCGTCGCCCTGAGCGCCAGCGCCTGTGCCAAGGCCCCACCCACGGAAAAGGGAAACAAGGAACCTGCCATGTCTCAAGACGCCAGCCAGAGCCGCACGGTGGATGGCTACACCTACACCACCGCGCCGGTAGTGGCCCAGCTCGGTCCGCACCGCTACGCCTTCCCGGCCAATTTCTACGATGACCAGATTGGCCCATCGGTGGGCGGCGGCATTGCGTTGAGCTTCATCTGGCCCGGACTGCAGGCAGCCGCTCCCGGCGACCGTCCCACGCGCAGCATGGAAGACCACTACCAAACGGTCACCGCTTCGATCGACTACCTCGATGCGGTCCCCGCATCAGAGCTGCTGCCCCGGCTGAGCAGCACCGAAGCCACTACTGAAGCAGGCTCGGTCAACCGAAACGACCCGCGCCGCCGGCTGGATCTGCGCAAGGCGGGTACCAAGCGGTTCGGGCTCATTCCGTACGCCATTGACGAGGAGCGCATGGCGCAGTTCGGCAACGAATACCAGAAGCAGTTTGGGGAGCCCATTACCCGCAACCCACGCAAGGAAGACGAGTGGTACATCGCCCGCGCCGCCAACGGGATGCTGGCCACGTTCATCAAGTGCGATCAGCCTGAGGGTGGGAACGAGGGCCTGGCGATCCAGGGCGACCGACTGGTGCCCGATGAGTCAGTCAAGGTTTCAAGCTGCACCCACTACTTCGTGGACTCCAACGACAACCTGGGCGTTACCCTGTTTTACCCACGCGTGCTGCTGAAGGACTGGAAGGCCATGGAAGAAGCGACCCGCGCGGCACTGGCCAAGTACAAGGTCCGGTAACCCAGGAAGGTTCAGGAGGAACGACGCATGAGCGGCTTGAATCAGAAGGACATCGAAATCCTGCAGCAGTACGCCTCCAAGGGGAACCGGGAGCTGTACTGGAACTACCTGGCACAGAAGGAAGGCTCCGACGGCTATGGCCTGCTGGCACTGGGCGTGGTGCGCAACGACAACCTACCCGGCCAGGTCGCCAACGCCTATGCCCAGCTCGAAGCCAGCGACCAGCACGACCGCAACCCCAGGCTGCAGAACCGCACGCTGACAGAGCGCCAGTGGGAGGACTTCGGCCAGACCCTGCTCGACCGGGACCTTGAGCGCCGCGAGTACTGGATGGGGGCACGCAGGCCGGACCTGGCGCTCAACCTGCCCGGCCGCGACGTGCAGGTTGCCCATGACAAAGCATTCATCCAGCACGGGTTGGACCCGAACTGCTGGACCCCGCGCATCCTGCTGGAAGCCACCCGCAAGAACCTGAGCGAAGACGCTGCCGAGAACGTCTGGAAGGAAATGCTCAACAACGATTACCGGGGCACCGCGCGGGCATGGAACACCGCCGGCCATGCCTACGACGCCATGCCGTGGGGCCAGGCCACCGCCTACGTGGCCAAGCTGGGCGTGTATGAGCTGAGCATGGCCGACCAGTCGCTGCCCACCAGCAACCCCAACGTCATCGGCATACGCAGCTCCTACCACGTGTATGAGCCGAAGGCCGGCACCTGGTCGCACCACACCGAAAGCGGCTTCCCCATGCAGGAGCGAAACCCACGCGTACTGGAAGGCCTGAACGACACCCGCGAGGTCCGCCTGGAGCGCGAGGAGAAGGCAACCCACTTCCACCCAGACGACCCGTACCGGCAGCGCATCGAAACCCCGAAGGTGGTGCTCAACGACCTGCCCGGCCAGGACCCGAACACCCGGCTGGCCGCACTGCGCCCCGGCGATGCGCATTACCCGCTCTACCAGCAGATACGCGAACACGTGGCCGCGCTGGACGCCAAACACGGGCGCAGCTTCGATGAAACCAGCGAACGGCTGACCGCCAGCCTCACCGCGCTGGCCGTGGAGAACAAGCTGGACCGGGCTGACCACGTGGTACTGAGCCAAGCCACCGCAGAGGGTGCGGCCGGCCGCAACGTGTTCGTGGTGCAGGGCAACCTGCATGACCCGGCACAGCAGCGCGCAGCCATGGCCACTGAAACAGCCGTGCAGACGCCGGTGGAGCAATCGCTGCAGCGGCTGGATGAAGCAGGCCAGGAACGGCAGGCCTTGGCCATGCAGACCGAACAGCGCATGCAGCAGAACCAGCAGGAACTGGAAGCCCGCAGCATGCGAATGGGGTGAGGCAAACATCCCTCCGGAAGCCACGTGCACATGGCTTCGCGGAATTACCCATCAGGGCCGGTGGCGCAGGCCGGCCCGGCACGCCCTCAGCGGGGCCTGCCCTTCCCCTTCGGTACTTCGCTTCCCACCGGGAACGAATCCCCCCAAACGTAGAGATCAACGCCTTGGGCGCTCCGATCCAGGTTCACGCAGTCCTGGATCAACGACCGCAGTACGTTCGTAGGCGAACGCTCGCTACGCCACGCCGAAAGCTGAAAGGCGCGGCGTAGATCGGGGTCTACCTTCACCCTCATGTACACCTGCTTCTTCATTGGATGACGTCCTCGGGGACGAACTGCCCTGACTCGGAATTGATCTCACCGTGGTAGATCGTGCGCTCCACGAAACGGGGCACCCGTGGGTCTTCCACCGCCGGTGGGCCGAGCAGCTTGATGGTGATCACCCCTGCGCAGGCCTCGATCTGCAGCTTGCGGCCCATGTTGAAGCCCATCTGCCGCAGCCAGCGGCCGCGGATCTTCAGGTAGGGCACCTTCAGCTCCTCGTGGAAATCCGGGGGCGGTGAGCACGCTGCAGGCTTTGCGGTGCCGGCCAGATGCGCCTGGCGAGCGCGTCGGCGTGAGGGCAGTTCATCGAAGGACGTGTCGTCCCAGTGCGTTTGCATGTTGGACCTCCTGTAAGGATCGCCCCCTCGCCGGGATGGCGAGGGGGTCGGGAGGTTAGAAACCGACTAGCGAGATGCGGCGGGCGTATTTCCACGAGGGTGTTGTATTAGCCACCCTCCCGACAAAGGGACGTCCAACATTGTCTCGCTAGAGGAGTTTCTACGCTCCGGCACCAAGCATGGAGGAGACACAGAATGATGGGAAATCGATTGTTCCTGTTGATTCTCGAGTTTCGGTTGACGCTGCCTAAGTGATGTCGCACCTGGCTCCAAAAGCCTACGAGAATGTGATCGCGCCCACATCGTTTATTCGGGAAAAACCTATTTGTCGGGGATATCTACGCTGCTCATCGCTCTCATGACTTCGGCAGCGAACGCCTGCTCCGACTCAGGGAACCCTACATCTTCAAAGGGGACCACATCACCGAAACGCACAGGCGTTCGCCCGAACAAGTCGCCAGATGGACGTCGATCGAGGTCCGTCAATTTACTGACGGATGCTGTAAGGGTCGAAGGCACATTGACACGGCCTATCGTTTTACTTCAAACGATAGCCATCCTCCTATAAGCTTCGTGCAGGGCAGGGAAGCAGGAGAGAGGAAATTGGCTATTGGGGACGGTCAAAAGGTGGCAGACGGCGTCAGGGGAAAGCCATGGACACTCAGCGAAATCGAGTTAGTCGTTGACTCACACTTCTACATGCTCCGCATGCAAGAGTCCGGACAATCCGTCAATAAGAGTGAGGTGAACCGCAGATTGAAGGACGCACTGCCTGCCAGAAGCCTTTCGTCGATATCGCAGAAGCACTCAAACATCAGTGCGGTGCTCACCCACCTAGGCATACAAACCGTCCACGGATATACGCCACTCTTCAACTTTCAGAAGGCACTGGCTGAGGTGGTAGCGCAAAGATTGGTCACCGATAAGACCTTGGATGCGATTGCACGTCAGCGCGTTCAGGGCTTAGTGGAGACGCCGGTCATAGCAGAGTACGCATCAATGCTGGTGGACCCTCCCGCTGCAGCAATCGGAGGTGACGTCCCAAAGAGGGTAGCGAACTCGTTGACAGGCATTAAGCGCGATTATCTTGCGCGTGAAGCACTCAACTCATCCATTGGTCTCGCAGGCGAGCTGCTTGCGCTCGAATTTGAAAGAGATCGCCTCATCCGCGGCGGCCGTCCCGACCTTGCCCTTCGAGTTGAGCACGTGTCGGTTACTAGAGGGGACGGCTTAGGATTTGACATCCAATCATTCTGCTACGACGGGCGCCGGATACGCATCGAAGTCAAGACCACGTCGTACGGCGCGCACACCCCAATATTTGTCTCAAAGAATGAAGTGGCCCAGTCGAACATAGATCCTAGCACTTTCTTGATATACCGGGTTTTCAATATAAGAACGCGGCCGAGGATCTACATTCTTAGTGGGGATATAGAAACCAATTTCATCCTTGAGCCTGAGAACTATCGTGCCACGCCACGGCCCGCATTGTTTGCCAAGTGAACAGCAAGTTCGGACCAAAAGCTCGTCGAAGCATTGCCAGTAAATTCCCATCAGCAGGGTGTCCTAAGTGAACGACCAACCAATCGAAGCGAGGGGCCCCGTCCTTAGCAAAGAGACCATTGCGTGGCTTGATAGCGGCGGGCCTTTCCCTGAGACGCTCGTTGTCCAGCTGCCTGGGGGCCAGAGCCAGCAGTCAAGCGTCTCGTACAACGTGATTGGGCGTAGTTCAACTGGTCACGTAGAAGCCAAGTACGGCTACAAGGGCTTTGTACTTCAGGTGCAAGAGCCAGCAACAGGAAAGAAGCTTGCGGCAAAGCTCTGTCTGCCTGCCGACTACGAAGGCATTCACTCACCCCTCGCTGAAGCTGAACTCGCCAGTCGCTTAAGGGACGGAGGCGAGGATATTTTCCAGCTCCCTCGTCAAGTTGGTCGTGTCGCCGTGCTACCTGGACAACCAGAGGGCGATAGCCGAGCCTGGGTCTGCTTCATTACAGATTGGCTCGAAGGAGACACCCTTGAACAACTGATCGAGACACAGTCTGACAAGATTTCACCGGGAATGGTTATGCAGTTCGCGGAAACTTTGGTTAAGGCCGTTCTGCTACTCGACCTCCGTAAACTCAAGCATGATGACCTTCGTCTTGCAAATTTGATGGTGATTCCAACTCATCCCGATATTCTTACTCTTGATCCGCAAGCGCCTGATCACAGCCTCAAAGTTATCGATCTTGGCAGTCTGAAGGATGCGTCTCAGACTACTTACAAGAGCGATGACGACTGGTCAATGCTGGCAAAGTGCCTTGCCCGACTTCACAATCTCCTTTTCAGGGACAGAGCCACTGCCTCGAGGCACCCTCAATTCTTGAGACGCCTGAGGGAGTACATAGAGCTTCTCGCAGAGTCGCAGGAGATCGGCCGGAACTTTCCGGACCGTTCTTCCTATCTTGAAAAGCTTCGCGAAGTCGCGGACTCCCTATCCATTGCCAAGCCGGGGAAGCTTGACTTTCACCCATTCGATGCGATTAGCGCGGAACACCTGGCAAACGACCGCTTGCTCAGAGATCTGTTTGTTGATCATCTCCCATGGATCTCCTTGGTGCAGACGCGCGAGCCCACCGTCCTCATCGGGCCGCGAGGCTGCGGGAAATCGATGGTGTTTAGGTATCTCGGCATCAGGACTCACCTGACGTCAGAAGATCCCTGCGAAGTGCTCCAGCATCTTGGATTCTTCGGTGTATATATCGGCTGCGCCAGCGACCTAGGGAACGACCTACTGTGGATATCAAGAGTCAAGGGAAGACCCATTCGTCTAGCTTCAAGCATTACCACGTACTTCAACCTGGTCCTCGCAAGAGAGCTGCTGCGTTCTATTGCTGCATGCTCCAGGATTGGGTCGATATCATCTAGGTTGGGGCTAAGCGATAGATCCAAGCTATCCATTGCAACCTACGTTCAGCAACAGCTTCCAGGGGAGCTTGATTTCATACGCCTAAAGGGCGTTGATCCACTGCAGACCTGCGCAGACTTCCTTGACAGACTTAGGCTGAAACTCGGCAACGACCTCGTCTCCGAGAGGGCTCCAAAGTATCAACTCCCCCCAACCTTCATCCGAGATTTATGCAACGCGTTGGCAGAGTTCGCTCCGGGTTTTAGTGAGCATCGGATAGCATTCTTGCTAGACGACTACACCGCTCACCGCCTCTCCAAGGAAGTCCAGTCAATCCTCAACACGGTCCTTTGGCAGCGTTCAAGCACCCATGTTTTCAAGATCTCGAGCGAACCGCATGGATTTGTGGCAGATCACGTTGATGGATCACTTATCGATGCCAACCGGGAATACGTGCCCGTGGACGCCGGACAGATGATGATTTCATCTGAGGATAGGTCTGGCAAGGCGAGCTTTATCACTCAACTCATTGATAAACGTTTGATAGCTGCCGGGTACTCAGGCACTGCGGCTCAACTAATTGGGCCCAGCAAGTTCCCGACGGACCCACAGCTGGCAGAGGAAGTTCGCGCCAAAAAGGCCGGCAAGCGGTCTCATTACCATGGGATCGAAGTGCTCTCCGGTGCGTGGACAGGCGATGTCGCGACTGTATTGCATATGCTTCGTCTTATGTTCGTCCGTGGAAAAGTTGTCAAGGAATCGACATCCCTTATCTCTCACGCATCGCAGCACGCTGCCATAGTTAGCGTGTCAACGGCGCTGCGGGAGCGCGTGAGCGGCTACCACCCCTACGGCGAAGAGATGTCTAAGGTGCTCAACTCGTATGGCGAGCTATGCAGGAAGCTATTGCTTGACGCTCCCGATCAGACCAACAGAAAAGGCGAACCGACCCTACATCGCAAGTACCGCCTTGAGATGACCCTTCCCCCTGGTGTCGACCTGGAGGCAGAACTCTCCAAACATCCGAAGGGATCGATTGCAACTGATCTTATGCACGAGTTGATTCGTCGTGCAATCTTTATCGAGTTGTCGCCGAGCAGGGGAAAAGAGGACGCAGTCAGAAGGACATTGCGCTGGCAGCTCCGCTCTTCCTTCCTACCTAGCTTTGGCACCTCGCTCGTAAGGCATCACTATATTGACGTAAAAACCATTGACGACTTTGTCCAGTTGCTAACTCAGCCAGACGAATTCGCAATTCGTGCTTACCAGCGCTATAGCCAGACCAACGCAAAGACTAGTTCCTGTCAAGATCTCTTTCATGATCTTCAAGGTGAAATCGAGGACGCCGAATGACGCCGCGCAAACCGTTCAGAGTGCACCGCCGAGGATTGGAGAAGGTGCTGCCACACCTACCTGACCTGTCAGAGTTCGGCACAGTCACCGAGACGTTCGACGTCTTCATTGGCGCGTCCGGGTTTGAGGAGCGAGTACTTGGGGTACCCAAGCATCTTGCTGCTCTTGGCTCGACTATATCTGGCCCGATCCTTCTAGGAAGATACAAGACTAACTCTGACGACAACCTGCGTCGAGCCGGCGAGCTTCTTCCCGCCATGCAGGCACTAGGGGATACGCCCAAATTTTTTGACGCAGACAGCCCTGAAGACACGAGGAGGGTCATTGTAGATACGCTCGATGGGCGTGGCGACATGGGAGGCATCCATGTTCTCTTTGATGTAAGCGGCGCATCATCAACGCTCATTTTCTCTGTTATAGCCTCGCTGGCCAAGTTGACTCGAAGAGTTGATCTGACCATTGGCTACTCATCGGCCACTCGATACCATGATCCTGGCAATCAAACACAGAGCCGACCGGTCGACCAGTGGCCTTCCGCCGACATGCGGGAGACGGGAGTAAGTGATGTTGTGACCAACGAGCTGTACAGAGGAATACATCACGATCACCTTCCGGGTTTCGTGGTGGCATTGCCCTCCATGTACACCGCGCGGCTGCAACGCTGCCTGAGCCACCTGGGTGTCGGACCTCTTAGCGGCGCAACTGGCGACGGAAGTGTGTTCTGGATTTTTCCAACGACCTCAGATGAAGACCATCGTTGGCGCCAGAATGCGATACGTGATGCCATCGTCTCCATAATGCATGACTTAGGCTCTAGCGACGACAGGCCCAGTACAGACCTTGGCGCTGGGGTTCATACGTATTGCGACATCTGGGACTACATAAGCTGCTTAAGGCATGTACTGGAGCAAATCGACAGGCAAGAGGGTGCGAATTCTTCGATAATACATATGGGCACAAAGATTCAGGCGATTGGCGTCGCGCTAGCGGCTCTCGGCAGGCCGGAGGTATCCTTAGTGAGTGCTCGGCCGACCGCGTTTGCCGCTAGCACCTACTCAGATGGCATTGGATCAATGCATCGCATAGACATTGACGACTTACAACGGGTTGTGCAGCTCGTGTCAGAGGTCGGCGCCCTTGATGTTACTTCGATGGAATGATGGTGGAAGATGAAAATTCATGAAACTCTGCCGCTCGCATATTCTTCGAATGATGAGGTTTGGCTTTGCCTTACTACGCTCCATCACCGACGCTTCGTCGAGGACGCGATCCATCTGGCCGGGCTGCCCATAGGGTCTCGGATTCGCCTTCGCTATCGGAGGAAGTATATTTCGAGGGATATTTGGGACCGCTCCGAGCAAGGAATTTCTTCCACCAGCATTCGCGTTCTCGTGGCGCTTGCTGCTACCGATGGCAAGCAGAGAAACGTAATTCGCCCTCTTCGCCAAGGCCGCGTTGTCTCGGCTAGGTGCGAGGGAGGTATCCTCGTGATAGATATATCGCTGGAGGCATTTCTCTCGGAGGGACGCGAGTCAGCATTCTGGGAAGAGGTGAACGACCACCATCTTACGTCACCTGCGTCATTTGGCCCCAGACCCCAGGACGGCATCTACCTTCAGAAGCTAACTTTCTCTCCATCGACAGTTCTCGGTGACGGCACTATCAGAGCATGGGAGCAGTGCGCAGAGGGATTTTTCGTGGTTTCGGAAGCGGAAGCGAGCGGGTCTTACCTTCCGGCTGATGAGTTTTCGCCAAAGGAATCTGAGGTAAAACCAACGGGCTGCGTCCCGTTCCTCTACCATCTTTCAGTGCCGGAACAGGGCCTGAGGTGGAAATTGCTTCCGAGCGGCAGCTTGAGCATTGAGGCCGGCGTAAGCATGTCGATTGAAATCCATACGATTACCGCCCCTCATCTCACTGTGTTTCACAACGCTGCTGGGGAAGTATTGATGGACGTATCCAACGCAGCTGCGACGTTCACTAGCTCTCGGAGGGTGCGCATCGACTCCCGCCGAGATGTACGAGCCGTCCGCCTGGCAACGTCTGCGCTGTTTAGAAGATCTCATGGCCACCTTTCGGTAAGAACCGTGGTTTTCATTGACGAGCCCGCCCTTACCCCTGCCTTCCGATCAGTTTGCTCGGCCGACAAACGAGAGGAAGTGGTTATTGCGCGCCATGACTTTCCACTTGTTGTCGGAAATCTGATGCCAATTCTTGCATCTCTGTTCGTCGCCGTTGCAGCCGGCGTGGCCGTATTCAAGATGCCGGAAGCCAAAGAGGCGATTGGACTGCGCCACCTCTCAGTACCCGCACTGGTCGCCACTCTCGCGTTTGCCGGCCTGCTGCTTGGATTGAGAAAAGACGCCAAGTGATAGCACTACTTATGCGAGAGGAGTGCGCTTTTCATCTTGGCGTACGGACTAAACTCATACCAATCCGGGGATCGCGCCACGCGCGGCAAACACCAGCGCCCCTTCCAGTACTCACCCCATTCCTCGTCGTTGAAGTCAACCACTTCTGGCAACTGGCCCTCCTGGCAAACAGCTTGCAAGTTCTCGACCAGCTCGAATATATAAATTTCGCGTTTAATACCATGCTCAAGTAAATTCCTCGGAATGTTAAGATCAGCAAGCACCTTAACAATATTCTGCCACCTCACTTTTGGTCCGTTTCCAAAACCGGCGGGCACAAACTTCCCGCTGCGCCTCAACCAGCCCGCTATCTCTGGGTAGACAGCCTCGAGGTGAAGCGTTCCGAAGCCTTTAGTGTATCCAAGCGGCTTGGCTAGACATTTTTCGTGAAACCGAAGTCGGTTGTAGATCGAGCTGCGACCAAACGCACTTGCCGTCGTAATTGCAAGAAGCGGCTGAGGGATGCGACCGGAGAGCTGCGTCGTTCTTTTCCCCCCATACTGCCGCCAGTATTCTTGTCGTATTACATTTGAGTGGAGCAGCCCAGCCACGAGCTTTCCACCAAGCAGCGGGGCATATGTCGGCGATGCACCGATCGTATAGGCATCCAGCGTATTATTTACTATAGCGAGCTTGTCAGGCTTTGATAGGCCCAGGTACTGATCACGACAGGCAAGATCGGCGCTAGGCGAATGCAGGCCGATTATCCCAATGACGGCCTCGTGATGCGCGTCCATCACGATAAAGCGTAGCCTTCGCCCATACCCTTTGGAGTAGGGCATAGACCAGTACCCGCGCAGCGTCCTGAATAGCCGCTCCTCCAAAGAGCGTGGCGCGACAGGTAATATGACGGGCCGAATCTTGTCGGGCTCTATTTTGGCGCCTGATGGAAAGTAACTCTTGTGCTGAGCGAGGTTTCGCAGTAGTTCCGGATAGTTGGTTGACTCATCGGCGCGCTTTGCATCGAGATGAAGCTGCCTAAGTGCTTCTTTGTCGCCCGATTGCACTGCTGCCTGGCTAAGACTCCACGCCTCTTCGATACGCTCCCTTAGCTCCGTCGCTGTGAGAGGCGTGCAGGCCTGATCCCACAAGCCGGCTGCAGGCTCGCGAGCTGGCACTTGTGCGACCGCGCGCTCGCTCACAGCAACTCCCTAATCAGAATATTGGCGTATTTGTTCACCTAGCGCCTGCCCTGTCAACGTGCACCGATGGAGTTTCGGAGCTTGTAAAGCCTACGCAAAAAACTAGGGCGGCCAACCGGCCGCCCTAGTTATGCCTACGTTCTTAGATCAAACCCCGACAGGATTAGCCTTCTCAGGATCAATCTTGTACTGCTTGATAGCCCGGGCCACATCCTTCCCGGTCATCTTCCCGTCCTTGGCCAGTGCCGCAATCGCGGCATGCGCGATGTAGTACCGGTCCACTTCGAAGAAGCGACGCAGGTTCGCACGGGTATCCGAACGGCCGAAGCCATCGGTGCCAAGCACGGTGAAGGTGGCCGGCACGAACGCGCGGATCTGGTCCGCATACGCACGTACGTAGTCGGTAGCGGCAATCACCGGCCCCTGGCGGTCTTCCAGCAGCTCGGTCACATACGCCTTGCGCTGGGTTTCTTCCGGGTGCAGGCGGTTCCAACGTTCGGCGTCGAAACCATCGCGGCGCAGTTCGTTGTAGCTGGGGCAGCTCCAGATATCGGCGGTAACGCCGAAGTCCTTCTCCAGCAGCGCGGCCGCTTCAATGGCCTCACGCAGGATGGTGCCCGAACCCATCAGCTGCACGCGCAGCTCGTTCTTCTTCGGCTTGCCGGCGTCGGTGAGCAGGTACATGCCCTTCACGATGCCTTCGGCCGCACCTTCCGGCATTTCCGGGTGGGTGTAGTTTTCGTTCATCAGGGTCAGGTAGTAGTACTCGTCTACCTGGTCTTCCATCATCCGCTTGGTGCCGTGCTGCAGGATGACCGTGACTTCGAAGCCGAAGGTGGGGTCATAGCTGCGCACGTTCGGGATGCCGCCAGCGGCCAGATGGCTGTGGCCATCTTCGTGCTGCAGGCCTTCACCGTTGAGCGTGGTGCGGCCGGCGGTGCCGCCGAGCAGGAAGCCGCGGGTACGCATGTCGGCGGCCTGCCAGGCAATGTCGCCCACGCGCTGGAAGCCGAACATGCTGTAGTAGATGTAGAACGGCAGCATCGGCACGTTGGAGACCGAGTAGCTGGTACCGGCGGCCATCCAGGAGCTGATGGCGCCCGGCTCGCTGATGCCCTGCTGCAGCACCTGGCCGCTCTGGTCTTCGCGGTAGAACATGAGCTGGTCGGCGTCGACCGGCTTGTACTTCTGGCCGAACGGCGCGTAGATGCCGATCTGGCGGAACAGGCCTTCCATGCCGAAGGTACGGGCTTCGTCGGCCACGATCGGCACGATGTGCGGGCCCAGTTCCTTGTCGCGCAGGGTGATGTTAAGGCTCTGCACGAAGGCCATGGTGGTGGAGTAGCTGCGCTCGCCGCTGCTCTTGAGCAGGCGTTCGTAGGTTTCCAGCTTCGGTGCGTTGAAGCTCTTGGTCGCCTTGCGGCGGCGCTGCGGCAGGTAGCCGCCCAGTGCGGCGCGACGCTCCTGCAGGTACTTCACTTCCGGCGAATCCGGGCCCGGGTGGTAGAACGGCACCTGGCCATCGGCCAGCTGCGCGTCGGTCACCGGAATGTTGAAGCGGTCGCGGAAGTGCTTGACCGCTTCGTCATCCAGCTTCTTGGTCTGGTGGGTCGGGTTGAGCGCTTCACCGGCGCTGCCCATGCCGTAGCCCTTGACCGTCTTGGCCAGGATCACGGTGGGCATGCCCTTGGTGTTCACGGCCTCGTGGTAGGCGGCGTACACCTTGTGCGGGTCGTGGCCACCACGGTTGAGGCGCCAGATGTCGTCGTCGGAAAGACCGGCCACCATGGCGGCGGTTTCCGGGTACTTGCCGAAGAAGTGCTCGCGCGTGTACGCGCCGCCGAAGGCCTTGCAGTTCTGGTATTCGCCGTCGACGGTTTCCATCATCAGCTTGCGCAGCACACCGTTGGTGTCCTTGGCCAGCAGGGCATCCCAGTAACCGCCCCACAGCAGCTTGATGACATTCCAGCCGCCGCCACGGAACACGCCTTCCAGTTCCTGGATGATCTTGCCGTTGCCGCGCACCGGGCCATCGAGGCGCTGCAGGTTGCAGTTCACCACGAAGATCAGGTTGTCCAGGCCTTCACGGCCGGCCAGCGCAATGGCGCCCAGGGTTTCCGGTTCGTCCGATTCGCCGTCGCCGATGAAGCACCACACCTTGCGGTCGCTCTTTTCGATCAGGCCACGGTTTTCCAGGTAACGCAGGAACTGCGCCTGGTAGATGGCGGCCAGCGGGCCCAGGCCCATGGAGACGGTGGGGGTCTGCCAGTAATCGGGCATCAGCCACGGGTGCGGGTAGCTGGAAAGGCCACCGCCGTCCACTTCCATGCGGAACTTGTCCAGCTGCTGCTCGTCGATGCGGCCTTCGAGGAACGAACGCGCATAGATGCCCGGGGCGCTGTGGCCCTGGATGAAGAGCAGGTCGCCGGGGTGGTTGTCGCTGGGGGCGCGCCAGAAGTGGTTGAAGCCCACGTCATACAGCGTGGCACCGGAGGCGAAGCTGGCGATGTGGCCGCCCAGGTCGCCCGGCTTGCGGTTGGCGCGCACCACGGTGGCCATGGCGTTCCAACGGATGATGGAACGAATGCGCCATTCCAGTTCGGCGTTGCCCGGGCTCTTGGCCTCCAGGGTCGGCGCGATGGTGTTCACGTACTCGGTGGTGGGAGAGAACGGCAGGTAAGCACCCGAACGACGGGTCAGTTCCACCATGCCTTCCAACAGTTGATGCGCGCGCTCAGGGCCCTCGACATCAATAACGGCCTTCAGCGACTCGATCCATTCCTGGGTTTCCACAGGATTCGGGTCGTTGTTCAGCACCTCGTTCAACCAGTTCATTAGCGCTCCCATGACCGCACGCACGCGCGCGACTGTTTTAGATTTCTAGCCGCAAAGTGTAGCGCACCAATGGGTTTGCTTACTTCGCTACGGGTGCGTATGGAAGTGCTGCGGTTGTGTCTCGGGGACATGAGGCGACAGTGGCGCGCGGTGTTGCGGGGGTTCCACGGGGGGCTTGAGGTTGATGGGTGGGCGGTTTTTGGGGGGATCGGTTGGCTAGCGCTGTCATTGGGGGCGTGGAACCTGAGAGTGTTCTACCTGGGGGACGAAGCGTTGTGGTGGCGGCGGACCGGTTGGGATGAGGCCATGCCTGGCTGGGCGCGGTCCTTTCGGGGTCAATGGTTGCTGAACGTGCGCGCAGTCACGCATGGCGTGACCCTACACCGTGGGTCTTTTTCGATATATCGTTATCGAACTTCATTCGATATATCGAAATGACCGCTCCCCGCGATCTGGATGGGCCTGCCCGTCCGCTTACTTCCCGGCCGCTCAGCCGCGGCGACCTGCGCCTGCTGGTGCTGTCGCTGCTGGCGGCGCAGCCGCGCCATGGCTATGAGCTGATCCAGTGCATCAGTGAGATGTTCGTGCGGGTGTACACGCCCAGCGCGGGCTCGATCTACCCGGTGCTGGCGCAGTTCGAGGCCGCCGGCTGGGTGAGCGCGCTGGAAGAGGCCGGGCGCAAGCGCTACCAGCTCACCGCACTGGGCCAGGCCGAGCTGGCCGCCCAGCGCGAGGAGGTGGATGCGGCGCTGCACCGGGTGCGCCACAGCGCGCGCGCGATCGCCAAGGCCAACCTGCCGCCGGTGGTGCGCGATGCGATGCGCGAGCTGAAGCAGGCGCTGGGCCTGCACCACGCGCGTTGGCAGGACGACAACGCGGTGGCGGTGGCCCAGGCGCTGCGCGAGGCGGCCGCGCAGATCCGCGCGCAGGGCCGCTGAACCGTTCTTCCCCCTATTCGACCCCGCCCGCGTTTCGCCAGCCAGGTCTTTCCCCCTACGCCGCTGCGGCGGCTTTGAAACAGGTACATCGCCATGGCTCTGCATGAAAACAAGTTGGTGCGCCACACCGTGAAGTTCCGCCCGCTGCAGGTGCTGCGCACCGAGGAAATCAGCCCGTGCATGCGCCGGGTGATCGTGGGCGGTGAGGCGCTGGAGGGCTTTGAATCGCCCTCGCCGGATGACCACGTGAAGCTGTTCTTCCCCAATGCGGAAGGCCAGTTCGTGGTGCCAACCATGACCCCGGAAGGCCCGCGCTACCCGGAAGGCCAGGAGCCCTCGCCCGCCCGCGATTACACGCCGCGCTGGTGGGACCTGGAAGCGAAGGAGCTGGCCATCGACTTCGTGATGCACGGCGACGGCGTGGCCTCGCGCTGGGCGGCCAATGCCATGCCCGGCGATGCGATTGCGGTGGGTGGGCCGCGTGGCTCGCACATCACCGCCGATGACTTCGATACCTATGTGCTGTTCGGCGATGAGACCGCGCTGCCGGCCATTGGCCGCTGGCTGGAGACGCTGCCGGAAGGCGCGCGGGCGGATGTGTACATCGAGATTCCGGAAGCGGATGACCGCCAGGAACTGCCGGAGGATGAACGCATCCGGGTGTCGTGGCTGGAGCGCAACGGGTTTGATGCGGCCACCAGCACCCTGCTGGAGGACGTGCTGACCGATTTCGAGGAGCCCGAGGGCGATACGTTCTACTGGATTGCCACCGAATCGCGCCGGGCGCGGATGATGCGCAAGTACGTGGAGGGGCACCTGGGGGTGCCGAAGGATTGGATCCGCTCGAAGGGGTATTGGAAGGCGCATCCGGAGCACGAAGGCGACTGAGTGCTGTAGCCCCGGCCGTTGGCCGGACCACGTACCGCTTGGGCCGGCCAACGGCCGGCGCTACCGGATTGCGGCGTTCCTTGGCCGGATCATGCACTGCTTGGGCCGGCCAACGGCCGGCGCTACCGGGTGCGGCGTTCGGTGACCTTCGCCATGCGACAATCGCGTTTTGGGCCGGTGCCTTTCGATGCAAGCAGCTTCTCTTTCGGCACTGGCCGACCTGATCGCGCGCCTGGAGCGCGCCGATGCCACGCTGGACGCCACCCTGGCTGAAATCGCCCCGCAGGCCACCGTGCCCATGCGCGAGGCGGTGCTGCCGCTGGCCCGCGCCCAGCTGGCGCTGGTGCAGGCCAACGCCGATATCACCCTGGTGGCCGACGAGCTGCGCCGTTACCAGAAGTACGCAATGCCGGGTAAGCCGAGCCTGCAGATCGTGCAGCTGCGCAAGCAGCAGGGCGCGGTGAAGCAGACGGCGTTGATTGCCCGGCAGAATTTCGCCCAGGCCACGCACGCGTTCCTGCGCGAGAGCGGGTTGACCGCCCCGGCCCGCCGGCTGCCAACGGACTTCGCCACCGGTTGGTTGGCGAAGATCGCCACGGCGTAACCGCGTCGTTAACCTACGGTACGCACGGCGGTAGGGTCGCATCCCAATCGACTGCCGTGGAATTGCCCGCGTTCGATTGAGGCATGAACGTCGGCGGGGATGGCTTTTGCTTCGGTGCAGGTCATGCGTAACCGAACGTTGCACCGTTCCGTGCAGTCGTTTGGGAACCGACCCTACCAATGCAGCACCCCGTTGTTCATTACGCACAAACAAAAATCCCGCCTTTCGGCGGGATTTCTGCGTTCTACATCGTTACCGCTCAGGCAGCCGGCTTTTCGCCGGTGGCTTCGGTGGTGATGCGGATGTTCACTTCATCGCTCACGTTCGGGGCGTACGCGCCCACGCCGAAATCGCTGCGCTTGATGGTGGTGGTGGCGTCGAAGCCGGCGGCCGGAACCTTGGCCATCGGGTGCTCGCCGCCGGCGTTGACGGTCACATCCAGGGTCACCGGCTTGGTGATGTCCTTGATGGTCAGGTCGCCGGTCACGGTCAGCTTGTTGGTGCCGGCAGCTTCCACCTTGGTGCTCTTGAAGGTAGCCGCCGGGAACTTGGCGGCGTCGAAGAAGTCACCGCTCTTCAGGTGCTCGTCGAACTTGGCGGTGAAGCTGTTGAGGCCGGTCAGCGGCAGCTTCACTTCCACGGTGGACTTGGTCACGTCGGCGGCGTCGTACACCAGGGTGCCTTCGGCGCTGCCGAAGTGGGCGGTCGGGTGCGAGAAGCCGAAGTGGCTCCACTGGGCCAGCACGTCGGTGTGGCTCGGGTCGAGCTTGTAGGTGCCCGAGGCGATCTGGATGGCTTCAGCGGCCGGGGCGGCGGCAGCCGGGGCAGCGGTTTCGGCAGCCGGGGTGGTGGCAGCAGCAGCCGGGGTCGCATCGGCGGCCGGGGCAGCGGTTTCTTCAGCCGGCTTGGAGCAGGCGGCGATGGCCAGGGTCAGGGCCAGCGGCAGGAGCAGTTTGCGGGTCACGGTCATGTCGGTTCTCTCTCGAATTCGTAGGGAAAAAGGGAAAAGTAAGGAAACAACCCGTCCGCACGGACGGGCCAGTCCGGCGGAAACGCTTATTCGATGCGGGCAGCTTCGTCGAAGGCCAGGCGAGGCAGCCGCGGGAACAGGCCCGAAGAATCACCGTAACCCAGATTGACGAGGAAATTCGACTTGATGGTGGTGCCCTTGAAGAAGGCTTCGTCCACCTTGGCCGGGTCGAAACCGCTCATCGGGCCGGCATCCAGGCCCAACGCGCGCGCGGCCAGGATCAGGTAGGCGCCCTGCAGGCTGCCGTTGCGGAACGCCGATTCGTGGCGGCCTTCACGCGGGCCGTCGAACCAGGCCTTGGCATCGGTATGCGGGAACAGGTACGGCAGCTTTTCGTGGAAGTCTTCGTCGAAGGCGACGATCACGGTGACCGGGGCCGCCAGGGTCTTGTCGTGGTTGCCTTCGGACAGCGCCGGGGCGAGCTTGGCCTTGGCTTCGGGCGACTTCACGAAGACGAAACGCGCCGGGCTGCCGTTGGCGGCCGTGGGGCCCCACTTCAGCAGTTCGTACAGCGCCTTCAGCTGGCTGTCTTCGACCGGCTTGTCGAGGAAAGCGTTCTGGGTACGGGCGGTACGGAACAACTGGTCAAGCGCAGCATCGTTGAGCACGTTGGACATGAAGCCTCCGGTAAAACACGTTGGACGAAGAAGGAATCCCGCACGCCGTGCGCTACCTTTACGGGGCACTGCGCGGTCGGCGAAGGCTGGCAGTGTAGAGTGTCGCGACTGTTGCAACACCCAGCCTGACTGAAACGAATTAATGCCATACGTGAAACGATGGAGTCCGCCCTGGACGATCACTGACGGCCGTGCCGGCAATGTGCGGCAGGCAGTGGCCCTGGCCACGGCATTGAAGCTGGGGGTGCATCGCCCGCTGGTGCTGCTGCCGCGCGCGCCCTGGAAATGGGTGGCGCCGCGCTGGCTGCCGGGCATGGCACAGGGCTACGGCGCGGCATTCGCGACATTGACTGCGCAACCGCCCGAGCTGGCGGTGGGCTGTGGCCGCCAGGCGGCCGGGGCGCTGCGCGAACTGCGCCGGCGCGGCAGCAAGGTGGTGCAGATCCTGGACCCACGGCTGGGCACGCGCCATTGGGACCTGCTGGTGGTGCCCGAACACGATGCCCTGCGCGGCAGCAACGTACTTACCCTGCTGGGCAGCCTGAACCCGGTGGACGACGACTGGCTCACGGTGGGCCGCGCGGCGTTTGCGCCCTTCGGCGAGCTGCCCGGGCCGAGCACCGCGCTGCTGGTGGGTGGGCCCACCGCGCACGCACCGTGGCACGAGCCGGACATGGTGACGGTGTTCCAGCAGCTGGCCGAGCAGCTGCGCGCGGAGGGCGGAAGCCTGCTGGCCACCACCTCGCGGCGTACGCCGCCGGCGCTGGTGGGTGCGCTGCGTAGCGCATTCGCCGATGTGCCCGGGGTGATCTGGGGGGATGGCGGTGACGGGGTGAACCCGTATGCGGGGCTGCTGGGCTGGGCCGACCGCATCGTGGTGTCGCCCGATTCGGTGAACCTGCTGTCTGAGGCGTGCGGGACGCGGTTGCCGGTGGCGGTGGCGCTGGAACAGCAGGCGCAGGGAAGGATGGTGCAGTTCCAGCAGGCGCTGCGCGCGCGCGGGCGGTTGCAGGAACGCTGGTTGGATTGGGGGTATCCCGGGCCGATCGAACCGCTGCGCGAGACCGGGCGGATTGCCGCGCAGGTGCGCGAGGCTTTGGGGATCCCGGCTTAACGGCGGTGGGAGGGCGGCTACCGATGCGGCGCTGATGCCGTTAGATTCGGGGTTCACCAGGGAAGGAGCGTGCGTATGCGCAGTGCGTTATTGGCGTTGATGGTTGTGTTGATGGCGGGGTGTTCGAGCATGCCCGCCGGGCAGGATGCGGTGTCGTGGAGCTGCCATAAGGAGCTCACCGCGTATCGCAATCAGCCGCCGCGAACGGACGAGCAGAAGAAGGAGCGCTGGCCGCCGGAGGATCAGCCTGCGCCGGTGAGCGAGCCTTGTGCGCGGGAGTTGAGCCGGTGATTGCGCGTTCGCGCGTTGCGAAGGTGGATGGGGTGCGGAGGCGGCTTCGGTTTGTGTAAACGCCGGGAGATTGGTCGCGCGCGTCATGCGGGCGGCTCCGGATGCTTGGGCCGCGCTTCGCGCGGTGTCCGGCCAACGGCCGGGGCTACGAATTGTTACGTACCCATTGGCATCAGGATCAATCCGCCACGACCCCATTGGGATTAGGATCAATCCGCGACGTACCCATTGGGATCAGGATCAATCCGCGACGGGCCCATCGGGATACGAATCAAACCACCATCGGCTCGCGAACCTCGGTAGCGCCGACTGTTAGTCGGCACACAGCCTGATGCCGCTATGATGCCGACGCGGCCCCGTACCGCTGGAGACTGAAACGCAATGGATCTGCCCTGCCCCGGATTGCCTGAGCACCCGCCGTTGAAGCGCCTCGCGCTGCCGGCACTGCTGTGCGCAGCGTTGCTGCTGGCCGCGCCTGCGGCACAGGCGCAATCCCAACAACCCGAATGCATGGAGCGCCACCCTACCCCGGCTGCGCTGGCGTCGATGTTCGATGTGGCGCAGCGCGCCGATGAAACACTCGAAGCGCTCGACGGCGTGGATGTGGTGATCATCGCGCGCGGTGGCCAGGACCTGAGCAGGTACGGCCTGCGCCACAGCCACCTCGCCTTCGCGGTGCGCGAAGACGATGGCAGCTGGCGCGCGGTGCATCTGTTGAACCACTGCAAGTCGCCGGAGTCTTCGCTGTTCCATGAAGGGCTGAGCAACTTCATCGGCGAAACCGGCACGCATACCGATCTGCGCGTGGGCGTGCCCACGCCTGCGGTGCGCGCGGCGTTGAAGACGATGCTCACCGCGCCGGGCATCCAGGCCAAGGCGCTGCACGAGCCACGCTACAGCGTGGTGGCCTACCCTTTCAGCGTTGAATACCAGAACTCCAACCAGTGGGTACTAGAGGTGCTGGCGGCGGCAATGGCGCAATCGCGCGACGGCACGCTGCTGGTGCGCCGTTCGCAGGTGCAGGCATGGCTGAAGGAACAGCACTACCAACCCAGCTCACTGCACATTGGCGTGGGCAAGCGCTTGGGCGCGCGGTTCTTCTCGGCCAATGCGGCCACCACCGACCACCCTGCCAGTGAGCGCATTTCCGGCGACTATTCGGTGGTGACCGTGGAATCGGTGTTCGATTTCCTGCAGCAGCGCAATGCGCTGGCGCAGGAGCTGAGCGTGGCGCATGTGCCGGTGGCCGGGATGGCAGCGCCGAAGCCGTAATGATTTTTCCCTTTGCAGAAGGAGTTGGCATGAAGCGTTATTCGATTCTGGCGATGGCACTGAGCGTGGCCATTGCAGCACCGCAGGCCGGTGCGCAGCACTTCACTCCGAGCCAGCAGTCGGTGAGCTACGCGGCGCTGAGCGCGTATGTGAGCATCGCGGTGGTCACCGCGCCGATCTGGCTGACGGCGGCGGGCTTCAAGGGCTCGGCCAAGGGTTCGGAGCGGCGCAGTGCGGCCAAGGACAAGGGCGCCGGCGCTGCCGGGGCGAAGGCCGGCCCGTTGCCGCCGCTCACTGTGGAGAAGGTGGAGCGCCAGGCTGACGGCGCCTACCAGGTGGCGCTGAAGAATCCCGAGGCACCCGCCGACCTGGCCGTGGTGCAATGGCCGGCGCGCGACGACAACCCCGCGCAGGCGCTGAAAGCCGGCGATGTACTGGCCTTCACGCCCACCGAGGCCGGTGCCGGCTGGATGGTGGCCGACGCGAAGGGCACGCAGCTGGCGTTCCTGCCCACCACCGATGCGGCGGCCAGCAACCTGAGCGAACGCTGGTAGGCGAACCCGCCCGTTACCAGGGCAGCGCGCGGAAGTAGGCAGCAACCCTTTCGAAGGCAGGTGCAAACTCAGGCACCTCGCCTTCGATTTCCGACCGCAGCGTGTCGTAATCCTGCTCGGCGCGCGTCGCGATGTCCGGATCATCGAATGCGGTTGCGCTGAGCGGCACATCGCGGTCTTCGCACTTGATGCGAAGATCGCTCAGCACCTCCGCCCGCCATTGGGACAGATGAAGCTCAGCACGTTGGGTGAGCAGGTAGTTGAGGTCGAAGACGTCCTGCCGACGATTCCGGTTGCGGATGGGTTGCTGCAGCAGCGCCCGCATCTTCTCGGCAACGAGGGTGGTCAGCCCGTACACGCAAAGGTGACCGCTTTCACCGATCTCCACCTCTTCGAACGCAGGAATGCGTTCGCGGAAGCTGAAGTCGAGTGACAGTGAGAAAGGCGACTGGCCGGCAACCAACCTTCGGTGGGCGGCGGTGCCCTTCAGCGCGTAGCCGACGCTCATGGTCAGACTTACCCGGGTGCCCTGCCGGTTCGGCTTTACCCGGTGCCCCTGCAGACGGCATTCTACGTCGTGTCCGAGCAGCTCCCCCATTCCCGGCAGAACCTCAGCCATCAACGCGAGCGTCTCCTGCTCGGCCGCTTCAGTGAACGGCTTGGGCGTGGAGAAATCGATGTCCGTGGTGTACCTCGGGCTCGCGTAGTGCAGCGCCATCAGGATGCCGCCCTTCATGCACAGTAACGTGCGAAGTCGCGGTGTGCGGGCGATCGCCTCCAGGACACAATGCACCGCTTGGCGCATGACCGCCTGACGCGGATCCGTGGTGCGGACCCATGCAGGGATGTCATGCAGCAGGCTAGGCATTGATTGAGAGACTCCACTTTTCAGAAAACTCTGATGCGTATTCGGCCTGCGGGTCGAGCTTCCGCGAGCCACCGCGTGCAGTATCGGCAACCCACGCATCGATTTCTGGACGTTCTATCCCACATCGTTCATTGAGGATGTAACCAGCACGTACGCGGTCGATTTTTCCGCCGTGTGTGTTGAACTCGGCAAGGATGGGCGTGAGGTACATCCGTGCATGTTCTTCGAACACTTCAATGACATGGCGGATGCCACCGCAGAGGTCTGGGCGCTTGATCATGTCGAGGAACGTGCGGCCGATGCCCGTGACGCGAATCGCCCCATCCATGGCATACCGCCAATGCCCAGCTTCCTTGGTACGCAGGGTTTCGATGACCACGCCGTTGAGGCGCTTGATGACCGAGTACTGCAGCGGGGGCAGGTCTGCCTCCTGAAACGCGGCCAGCTGCCCGCCGAGCTCGTGCTCCATTCTCTGTTCGGCAAGCGTTCGCCACGACGCCGTGTCGAAGGTGACGAAGTAGAGGAGTTTGGGCAGCCGGTTGGTGAGGCCGTGGAACTCCATCGCACTCAGGAACGCGATGTGGCCGAATGGATCGATGGCGCACATCACTTCCCCTGGAGAGGCGTCCTTCCGACCAGGCACTCGCATCAGGGACTGGGGCAGGCCCCGTTCGGGCAGGAGAAGGGCGCCGCGCTCCAACAGAGCTTTGCGGCCTGAGAGGAAAGCGTCCCGATTCAGGCCACTGCGCGGCGGGCGGATAGCCCTGCCCTCGTATTCATCTTTCGCGAGCAGCTGAGTCAGGATGACCGCCAGCCCATGATTGCTGATGACTGGCAGGGTGAACTCTTGGCGGATCTTGAGATCGAGGGCGTCGCGCCAGGCGATGGCGGGGAGGTAGGACATCACTACGCGGACCCTCCTTGGGCGTCAGTTGGCGTGGTATACAATCAACGTCCTAAGGACGTTGATTGTATACCACGCTGGTTGCTGAGCTTCAAGTCACACCCGTGCAAGCCAGGGTCAGTTTCCTGGATTGTTAACATCTGGACACTATCGCTGACGTACCATAAGCGTCCTTAGGACGCTTATGGTACGTCAGCCAGGGCGCCGAACGAAGGCCGGGAAACTGGCGACGCCGGGAGAGTGCCTCGATAATGCGCCCCCTCCCCTCCAGCTGCTCCGCCATGACCGCCCGCCCTGCCATCGTGTTTGCCCCATTGACCCCGCGCTCCCTGCTGCTGGCGGTGTTGGCCATGGGCGCGGTGGTGCTGGGTTCGAACGTGCTGGTGCAGTACCCGATCAACGATTGGCTGACCTGGGGCGCTTTCAGCTACCCGGTGGCGTTCCTGGTGAGCAACCTGATCAACCGCCGGTTTGGCCCGGCG